>JAESGD010000007.1_pt1 | contig 837899 bp, 816 predicted proteins | sample 9269581 | NCBI WGS metagenome assembly JAESGD01 (sample SAMN14515903, study PRJNA621661) | algae metagenome | isolation source: Cyanomargarita calcarea GSE-NOS-MK-12-04C and co-occurring heterotrophs from... | place: USA: Grand Staircase Escalante National Monument, Utah | collected 2007-12-30 | reverse complement strand
CACCGTCGCGGAGCGACATGGATCACACCGTCGCGGAGCGACATGGATCACACCGTCGCGGAGCGACATGGATCACACCGTCGCGGAGCGACATGGATCACACCGTCGCGGAGCGACATGGATCACACCGTCGCGGAGCGACATGGATCACATCGTCGCGGAGCGACATGGATCACATCATCGCGGAGCGACATGGATCACATCGTCGCGGAGCGACATGGATCACATCATCGCGGAGCGACATGGATCACATCATCGCGGAGCGACGGGCGGCGCTGCCGGCCGGCACCAGCGGTTAACACCTTGCGTGCACCTTCTGCCGCGTGCCGTCCCCTCATCCCTCCTTCGCGCCGTCCCCCCACGCGGCCACTGCCCTGCCCAATCCGCGGGACTTCGACCCCGTGTCATTCCCCGGCGTCCCGCCCGGCGAGGCCTGGCCGCCGCCGACGCTCGACTTCAGCGCCTCCTGGCTGCGCGAGCCGGGCCTCTGCTTCGAGCGGGATGCGGGTGGCGGCATCGGCGTGGTGCGGCCCTTCGCGCATCTGCGCATGGTGGTGGACATCGAGGGCGCGCACAGCCTGCTGGATATCAGGCCCGGCAGCCGCGATTTCCGGCTGCTGCGCCTGGTGCCGGCAGCGCTGCGCTGCGTGGAGCGGATCGCGCCCGGCGAGGCCATGCCGGGCCCGCTGCTGGACGACGATCCCGACCCGCCGGGCGACCACCATCTGTATGCCGCCAGTTCGGCCCTGGTCGAACGCCTGGCCGCCACCGCCGGGGAGGAGGGCCAGGCTTTGGCCGAGGCGATGCGCCGCGTCCTGCCCGGCCCGACGATGTTCGAGGCGGCGGTGGCGCGCTGCATCACCGAAAGCGGCTTCCCGATGGAGCGCATGGCCCCGCTGGCACGCCGGCTGCAGCGGCTGGCCAATGCGCATGCGCGCGTGCTGTCCGTGGCCGCGACCCAGCCCGATTACGCGGCGATGGAGCGCATGGTGGCGCGCACGCGGGACGCGCTCGGCGCCGACCGGCGCTGGGCGGGGGATTTGCTGACGCGGGCGCTGGACACGGTGCAATTGCGGATCAGCCTGCCGCGACGCACCGCGGGCGACCTTTTCGCGGCCGCCCAGGCGGCGATGCGCCAGCCCATGCCGGTGGAGGCGCCGACCCGATTGATCCAGGCCCAGGAACGCTACCGCGACCGGCTGCTGGAACTGTCAGTGTTCTGGCGGCGCCTGACCGCCGCCTGGCTGGCGGTAGACCCCGACACCACCGACCGTCGCGAGATCGAGGCGCTGGTACGAAATGCCCTGCGCCGTCTGTCGCTCGTGACGCTGTACCGGCCGGAAGAAGGCTAGCCCTCGGCGTCCAGCGCGTAGCCTGCGGAGCGGACGGTGCGGATGATGTCCGCTTCCTCATCGCCATTGACGGCCTTGCGCAGGCGGCGAATATGCACGTCCACCGTGCGGGGTTCGACATGGATGTCGCGGCCCCAGACGGCATCCAGCAATTGCTCGCGCGAGAAGACGCGGCCCGGATGCTGGAGAAAGAATTCCAGCAGGCGGTATTCCGTCGGGCCCAGATGCAGCGATCGCGCGCCGCGCGTCACCCGATGCGCGTCCTGGTCCATCACCAGGTCGCGATAGCTGATCCGACCCTTGACCGGCACGGCGCCGGAGCGGCGCAGCAAAGCGCGGATGCGGGCCAGCAGGGCCTCCATCGCGAAGGGCTTTGCGATGTAGTCATCGGCACCGGTATCAAGGGCGCGCACCGCGTCCTGGTCTTCCGTGCGGGCCGTCACCATGATGATCGGCAGGTCGCGGGTGTTCGGGCGACGGCGGATCTGGCGGCACACTTCGAGGCCGGACAGCGCGGGCAGCATCCAGTCGAGCAGGATCAGGTCCGGCTTGGTTTCCGCGACGCGCAGCAGGGCTTCCTGTCCATCCGCCGCTTCCTCCACTCGGAAGCCCTGTTTCTCAAGGTTGTAGCGCAGCAAGGTCAGCAGCGGGGCTTCGTCCTCGACAACGAGGATGGTGGGCTTGGCGAGCGTACCGGTGGCTTCGGGCATGAGGGTCTCTCGGGGTTGCGGCCGGCGCCCTACTCGGGCGCGCGCACCACGGCGTAGGCGGAGCTGTCGGATTTCGGGCGTTCGTCGGGAAGCTGGTCGCCGCGCACGGCGTAGTGGACTGTCTCGGCGATGTTGGTGGCGTGGTCGCCGATGCGTTCCAAATTCTTCGCGATGAACAGCAGGTGGGTGGCTGCGGTGATGTTGCGCGGGTCTTCCATCATGAAGGTCAGCATCTCGCGGAAGATGCCGTTGTAGATATCGTCCACCGGCTCATCCGCAGCCCAGACGCGCTGCGCGCCATCGGCGTCGTCATTCACCAGCGCGTCGATCGCGGCCTTCAGGTTTTCCTGCACGAGGCGCGCCATGCGGGTGAACCCGTTCATGGAGCCGAGGCCGGGCTGCTGCATCACCACGATGCTGCGCTTGGCGCCGTTGCGCGCATAGTCGCCGATGCGCTCCAGATTGTGGGCCACCTTCATGGCCGCGATGATGAAGCGCAGATCGCTCGCCATCGGCTGACGCAGCGCCAGGATGCGCACGCAGAACGCCTCGATCTCCCGCTCGAGCTGGTCGATCGCGGCGTCGCGCGCGACCACCTCGGCCGCGAGCGAAGCATCGCGGCGGGCCAGGGCGGTGACGCTGTCGGCCACCTGGCGCTCGGCGAGGCCCCCCATGCGGACCACCATGTCGCGCACGCGCTTCAGCTGTTCGTCGTAGGATTTCACGATGTGGTCGGGCATGTCGTTCTGCATTTCCATGGCCCTCAGCCAAAGCGGCCGGTGATGTATTCCTGGGTCTTCTGGTGCTTCGGCGCGGTGAACATCTGCGCCGCCGGTGCAACTTCGACCAGCTCGCCGAGGTAGAAGAACGCCACCTGGTCGGCGCAGCGCGCCGCCTGCTGCATGTTGTGGGTGACGATGCAGATGGTGAAGTCGCGCTTCAACTCGTCGATCAGTTCCTCGATCTTGAGGGTGCTGATCGGGTCGAGCGCCGAAGTCGGCTCGTCGAACAGGATCACTTCCGGCTTCACCGCGATGGTACGCGCGATGCACAGACGCTGCTGCTGCCCGCCCGAGAGGCCGAGCGCGCTGGATTGCAGCCGGTCCTTCACCTCGCCCCAGATGGCGGCGCGGGACAGCGCCCATTCCACCCGGTCGTCCATGGCCGACTTCGAGAGCTTCTCGTGCAGTTTGATGCCGAAGGCGATGTTGTCATAGATCGTCATGGGGAAGGGCGTGGGCTTCTGGAACACCATGCCGATCTTCGAGCGCAGTTCGTTGAGATCGACCTCCGCCGAGATCATGTTGCGGCCGTCCATCATCACCTCGCCCTCGGCGCGCTGGCCGGGATAGAGGCTGTACATGCGGTTCAGCACGCGCAGCAGCGTGGACTTGCCGCAGCCGGAGGGGCCGATCATGCCCGTAACCTGCCGGTCCGGCAGTTCCAGGTTGATTCCCTTGAGGGCCTTGTTGGTGCCGTAGTAGAAATCCAGGCTCCGCACCGACAGGCGGGACACCGTGTTGAGTGTCGCTTCGGAGCGCACTTGCATTCCGCCGAAGGAGCCGGTCTGCGCGTCGGGCATGGAGGTCTCGGTGCTGGAGGACATGATCGGTCTTCCTTAATGGCGGCTGCGCAGGACGACGCGCGCGATGATGTTGATGGCGAGGACGCCGAGGGTGACCAGCAGCGCACCGGACCAGGCGATTTCGATCAGGTCGGGGAACCCCGAATTGGCCTGCTGATAGATGGCGATCGGCAGGCTCGCCATCGCCTTCGAGAGATCGTAGCTCGTGATGTTGTTCCCGAAGCTGGTCAGCAGCAGCGGCGCCGTTTCGCCGGCGATGCGCGCGATGGCCAGCAGCACGCCGGTTGCGATACCCGACAGCGCAGCCTTGTAGCACACCAGCGTGATCATCTTCCACTTCGGCGCGCCGAGCCCGATGACCGCTTCGCGCAGCGTGTTCGGGATCAGCTGCAGCATGTCTTCCGTGGTCCGGACCACGACCGGGATCACGATGATGGCGAGCGCGATGGAACCCGCAATGCCGGAGAAGCCGCCCATCGGCAGAACCATGAGCTGGTAGATGAAAAGCCCGATCAGGATCGAGGGTGCGGACAGCAGCACATCCGACACGAACCGGACCGTATCCCCAAGCTTCGATCCACGCGCATATTCGGCAAGATAGGTGCCGACCAGGAGGCCGATCGGGGTGCCGATCGCCGTGCCGATCGCGGTCTGGACAAGGCTGCCCATGATGGCATGCGCGAGGCCGCCGCGCGGCGCGTTGGGATCGCCATAGGTGGTCGGCTGGAATTCCCGCGTCAGCGTGCCGAGATCCAGGGCTGCGATGCCCCGCCAGAACAGCGTGATCATGATCGAGCCCAGGAAGAACAGGCCGATCAACGTCGCCAGCATGCACAGCCACTTCACGGCAAGATCGGCGATCTTCCGCCGGCGGCCGAGCGCCTTGGCCGTCGCCGCATCCTTGCCAGCGGCGGGTCCGCGGGCGGGTGACATCGTGGTAGCGCTCATGGTGTCAGGCCTTCAGGCGGGAGCGGAGGAGCCAGCGCGATGTGGCCAGCACGATGAAGGAGATGACGAACAGCAGAAAGCCCAGCGCGAACAGCGACGACTGTTTCAGGCTGCCGGCAAGGCTCTCCGGAAACTCCATCGCGACCACCGAGGCGATGGTCGTGGAGGCATCGAACACCGAGCCGGGCATGCGGTTGGCGTTGCCGATCACGAAGGTGACAGCCATGGTTTCGCCCAGGGCGCGGCCGAGCCCGAGCATGATGCCGCCAACGACCGAGATGCGCGTGTAGGGCAGCACAACGCCGCTGACGACCTCCCACCGCGTCGCCCCGAGGCCGTAGGCGCTTTCCTTGTAGACCGGCGGCACCTGTTCGAACACGTCGCGCATCGTGGCGGCGATGAAGGGCAGGATCATCACAGCCAGCACGAGCGCCGCGGTGAACAGCGAGGTGCCGGCGAAATTGGTGCTTTCGAAGATGAAGCCGACCAGCGGAATCGCCGCCAGCGCGTCGCCGAAGGCAAGCTGGATGCGCGTCTGCACGAAGGGCACCAGCACGAACAGGCCCCACATGCCGTAGATGATGGACGGCACGGCGGCGAGCAGCTCGATGGCCGTGCCGATCGGGCGCTTGGCCCAGGCGGGGCAGAGCTCGGTCAGGAAGAAGGCGATGCCGAACGCTACCGGGACCGCGAAGATGATGGCGAGGACGGCGCTGACGATCGTGCCGAAGATGGCGATCAGCGCACCGTATTCCTCGCGGTGGTCCTCGACCGGGTTCCAGGCATCGCTCCAGATGAAGCCGATGCCGTAGGTGCTGAACGCCGGGAGGGCACCGATGAAAAGCGTGACGATGATGCCGCCGAGGGTGAGGAGAACGAGGATGCCTGCGCCGCGGCACAGACCCTCGAAAAGCGCATCGCCGAAGCTGCTGGATTTCCGCCTTGTCGAGGCGGCAGGCCCGACCGGCTGGTCGGCGGTGGCGGAGGAGGACAAGGTTGGAGATCCTGCGGCGGGCGGACAACGAGAGGGGCGCGCCCGAAGGCGCGCCCCGATGGGATCAGGCCACCGGCCAGAGGGCTTCGCCGCCCGGACCCTTGACCTGCGCGGCCCAGGCAGCGCGAACCTGGTCATGCACGCTGGTCGGCAGCGGGATGTATTCCAGCGAGGAAGCCGCCTGCGCGCCGTTGCGGAAGCACCAGTCGAAGAAGCGCATCGAGTTGCGGCTGCCCGCGACGCGATCCGCAACCGGGTTGGTCGGCAGCAGGATGAAGGTCGGCGTCACGATCGGCCACACATCGCCGCCGGTCAGGTCCACCAGGTCCGCGGCGAAGCCGGGGGTCGCCCAGTCGGCATTCGTCGCGGCAGCCTGGAAGGTCGCCATCGTCGGGCGCACGAAGTTGCCCGACTTGTTGCGGATTTGCGTCGTGATCAGGCGGTTCACCGTGGCGTAGGCATTCTCGGTGTAGCCGAGCGCGCCCGGCGTGTTGCGCACCGCGTTGGACACGCCTTCATTGCCGCGGGCGCCGTTGCCGACCGGCCAGCGAACCGAGGTGCCGGCGCCAGGGCCATTCCGCCAATCGGTGGAAATGCGCGCCAGGTAGGTCGTGAACACGAAGGTCGTGCCCGACGCATCGGCACGATAGGCCGGGCTGACCGGCAGGTTCGGAATGCGCAGGTCACGGTTCAGCTCGACGATGCGCGCGTCATTCCAGCGGGTGATGCGGCCCAGGAACAGGTCCGCGATCACTTCCGGCGTCAGGCGCAGCGCGTTGTCGGCCACGCCCGGCAGGTTCACGATGAGGACGACCGAGCCCATCACCGTCGGGAACTGGAGCAGCTTGCGCTCGGCCAGCTGCGCCGCCGGCAGCGGGGCGTCGGTGGCGCCGAAATCGACCGTGCGGTTGGTGATCTGGTTGATGCCGCCGCCCGAGCCGATGGACTGGTAGTTCAGCTGAATATTGGCGCCTTCACGGGCCGCCTGGCCCCAACGCTCATAGACCGGGCGGGGGAAGCTCGCGCCAGCGCCGGTGATGGTGACCTGCTGCGCCAGCGCGCCGCTGGTGCCGAAAGCGCCAGCGCCGAGCGCGGCGCCGGTGCCGAGAAGAAGGGTCCGCCTGTTCACGTGTGATGTCTCCGATCCATTTGGTTGGACAAAGGACGTTTCCGCCCCATCAGCCAACGACTTCCTAGGCGGGCCAAACGACGTCGGTATTGCAGTGAAGTGAAGGTTCGATGACAGAGACTGCGATGAATGGCGTAGTCATCTGGACATCAGCCGGCCACGGAACCGGTCGGCAGCCACAATTCCGTGCGGTTCCAGCCACCCTCGATCGGGGCATAGTCGCGGATTTCCGCGCTGCGGCGTACCATCAGCAGCCCGAGGCCACCGATCGGCGGGTCCGCCAGATCATGCGCGGGGCGGGGTGCCGCCGTGCGCGGATCGAAAGGCGCGGCAGCATCCTCGATCGTCACCGAAACCCCCGCCGCCTCGGCCGCCACCAACACACGCGCCGGCGGCGGGTTGCCCGCGAATCGGGCGTGCATCACGAGGTTGGCCAGCAATTCCTCGACCACCAGCCGCACCCGCAGGATCACCGGCTGGGGCGTGCCGGCAGCCAGCAGATGCGCCTCGATACACTCCTGCGCGGCCTCCAGCGCTTCCAGCGCGATCGGCACGTCGAGGCGCAGCACGCTCAGGCAACGAGGCGCGCGGTGGCCTCGGCCTCGGTGCCGACCATCGGCAGCACATCATCCAGCGCCATCGCCGTCAGCACATCGGCCACCATCGGCTGCGCGCCGAACATCACCACCTTGCCGCCGCGCCGCGTGACCGGCCGGGTGGCCGACAGCAGCAGGCGGATGCCGAGCGAGGACAGGAATTCAAGACCCGTGAGGTCGAGCATGATGCTCTTGCCGGAAGCGGCGACGGCGCCGGTGAAGCCTGTCTCGATCTGGCCGACCGTGGTCGCGTCCAGCCGACCCACCAACGCTACCTTGAGGGCCTGCGGGCCCGCTTCCACGACATCGAAATGCACTGCTCGGCTCCAATCCTGGTCAAGGCCCGTGACTTAGCCGGGGTCCCGCCAGCCGAGCATGACAGTTCCTTGACAGCGTCAGCCGTCGAGCAGCGCCTCCGCCTCGATCTCCACGAGGTAGGGGCCGACCAGGCGGCCGACTTCCACCAGCGTGTTGGCGGGGCGCGCCGCGGCAAAGGCGCGGCCATGAACGCGGGCCACCGCTTCCCAATCCGCCGCGTCGCGCAGCCAGATTCGGGTCTGCACCACGTCATCCAGCGTGCCGCCCAGCGCCTCGATCGCGGAGGCGATCTTGTCCAGGACATAGACAGCCTGCGCCTGCGGGTCGCCGGGGCCGACCACGCTGCCATCGGTATGCGTGGCCGTGGTGCCACTGACCAGGATGCGGCTGCCCACGCGTACCGCCCGGCTGTAGCCGCAGGCTGCTTCCCAGACGCTGCCGGAATCGACGCGGAAGCGGCCCGGACGGAACTCCGTGGCCGCGAAAATCCTCGGCAGGCTGTCGAGGTGGTGGCTGAGGTCGCCGGCGGCGGTCAGGTAGGGCGGCTTGCGGTATTCGTCGCCGCAATCGCCAGGAATGGGCGTCGTGCCGGCGAAGGCATGGGCCAGACGGTCATGGTCCTCGGCGTCCAGCGCGAAGCCGAACAGCCGGAGGTTGTCGGCGCGATGCTCGGCCTCAGTCAGCCGGGCGCCGACGATCACGGCGCCAACAGCGGGGTGTTCCAGCACCCAGCGTGTCGCGACGTTGGAGACGGAAACGCCATGCCTGCGCGCAATCGCCGCGACCGCTTGCAGCAGGCGCTGGAACGCCGCCCAGCCGCCCATCGCCTGGATGAAGCGGCGGTATTTCATCTTGGACCAGTCGGTGATGTCGGCCTCGGCGGGCTCGGCCGCGCCCAGCCAGCGCTCCGACAGGAAACCGCCGCCGAGCGTGCCATAGGCCAGAATCTTGGCGCCGTGCGCCAGGCACAGCGCCGACATCTCGCCGGCGGCGCGGCGGTCGAGCAGGGAGAAGGACAGCTGGTTGGACACCACGGGGATGCCCTGCTTGAGCGCGACCCGCAGATGGTCCGTGTCGAAATTCGTGACGCCGATCTGCCGAAGCGCGCCCTCCGCCCGCATCGCCGCCATCTCGCGCAGCGCATCCAGCCAGGCGGGGTGGCGGAAGCTCCACCAGTGGAACTGCATCAGGTCGGGGACGAAGCCGAGGCGGTCGATGCTGCGGCCGACCCCTTCGCGCACCACCGCTTCGGTCATCGGGCCGGGCGTCGGCACCCATTTGGTGAACACCGCCCCCTGCCCGCCCGCGGCGCGGAACCGCCCGGCGATCTGCTCGGCGCCGCCATAATGGTCGGCCATATCGAAGCTGTCGAAGCCGGCGGCGGCATACTCCGCCATGGCCTGCGCCGCCGCCGCATGGTCCAGCACGCGGCCATCGCGTTCCTGGTCCGCCACCTGCCAAAGGCCGGTGACGATGCGGCTGATCCCGAGCCCCGGCGCCAGCATGGCGCGCGGGGGTTTTGTGCCCGCCACGCTCAGCGCTGCGGAAGCTGGCGCTGCACGGCGGCGACCTCGTCCGTCGTCATCTGGCCGACCGTCGTGATCTCCCCGTTCTGGATGCGCCAGGTGCGGAAGGGGCCGGTGATGTCGCCATTGGCGTCGAACTCGACGGGGCCGATCACGCCGACATAGCGGACGGCCTGGCCGGCGCGGATCATCTCGAGCGCGCGCCGAAAACCTTCCGGCCCGGCATGCACCACTTCGCCGCCGGGCGCGGTCACCTGGCGGATCGCGTCACGAATCGGGCCGGGCTCGAAACGGCCCGCCTTGGCGATGGCAAGGCCGAGGATGGCCGCCGCATCGAAGGCGCGGTCAGCGGCCGGGGCGCCGGCGCCGAAGCCGCCCGACATCGCCGGATAGGCGCGGCCGAAGAACTCGGTGGACGGCGTGGTAACGGTGCCGGAGGATGTGCCGAAGGCGTTGTTCAGGAAGCGCGGGCCCACATCGCGGATGAAATCGGCGCTGTTCATGCCGTCATTCAGCAGGAAGGTGGCGGGCCCGCCCTGCTGGATCCAGGTGCGCGCGATGGTAGTGCCATCGCCCGGGTAGGACACCAGATAGAGTGCGGGCGGGTCGCCGCGCAGCGCCTGCGTCACTTCGGGTGCGTAGCTCGCCTGGCTCGGGTTGTAGGGGGTGGTCGAGATGATCTGGCCGCCGAGCGCCACATAGGCGCGGCGGAATTCGGCCACCATGTTCACGCCGAAATCATTGTTCACATGAATGATGGAAAGCCGCCGCAGCCCCTGGTCCATCGCGTATTTCGCGGCCGCCGTGCCTTGCAGTGCATCGGACGTGATGGTGCGGAAGAACCAGCCGCGGCTCTGCCCCTCCACCGCCATGCGCGTCAGCGTCGGCGAGGAGGAGGCGGGGCTGATCTGCACGACGCCCGCCGGGCCGGTGACGCTGGTGACGATCGGGATGGAGACGCTGCTGATGATGCCGCCGATGATGGCCGGCACGCGGCGGAGATCGACCAATTGCCGCGCCTGATCCACCGCGACGCTGCCCTGCGACTGCGCGTCCCGCAAATCCACGGCGAGCCGGCAACCGGCGATGCCCTGCGCGCCGGCGGCCGCGTTGATCTCATTGAAGGCCAGCTCCACCGATTTCGCGGCCGCCTGCCCGAAGCGTCCGGCCGGCCCGGTGAGGGAGACGACCATGCCGGCGGTGTGCGTGCAGGTCGGCTGCGCGGAAGCAGGCACCGGCGCAAGGGCTGCGGCGGCGAGCGCCGCGGCAAGCGCGGCACGGCGGGGGGTGAGCATGGGTGGGTCTCCCGAAACGGTGCGCGAGTGTTCCTGGACGTGACGCGCTTGTAAACCGGCCGTCAGGCCGGTGGGCGAACCCAGGTTTCCTGCACGAACAACCAGCGCGGGCCGCCAGCCTCCATGCGGAACAGGGCGGAGGCGCGGCGGGCCGTGTCCTGGCCGCCGACATGCTGGCATTCCAGGTAGTGCATCAGCACGAGGTCGCCGGATTCGTGCAGCGCCTGCGCCTCCTCGATCCAGATGCGGAAGCCTGTGCCGCGGCTGCCGCGGGCGTCGCGCAGGAAGGCCAGCACTGCGGCACGGTCCAGCCGGCGCCCGTTCGGCATGACCATCGCGAAATCCTCGGCGAAGGCGGCCTCGAAGCGCGGGAAATGCCCCTCCCCCGCCGCGCCGAGCCAGGATTCGAACAGCCGATGCAGCGCGACAATCTCGTGGGCACAAACGGCCGCCGCCGGCGGCACGCAGCCCGCCTCAGGATTTGTTGAGGTCATACTTCATGATCCGTCCGTGCGGCCCGTCCCGGTCGCGTTCCAGCGTGTAGGTATCGCCGCCCGGCCCAGGATGCGCAGCCAGGATTTGCCCGAGGGCGAAGTGGTCCGCCGCATCCAGCGCGAAGTCGAAAACCCGGAGATTGTCCGGCAAATGCTCCGCATAGCGCGCGCCGACGATGGCGCCGGCGACGTGGGGCTGGTGCAGCACCCAGCGCGTCGCAACGGCGGTGATGGAAACGCCGTGCTTGCGCGCGATGCCGTCCAGCACCCGCAGCAGCGCCTGGAAGGCATCCCAGCCGCCGAACTCCTCGATGATGAGGCGGTATTTTACCAGGCTGCGGTTGGCCAGCGGGTCGGCCGGCGCAGGCTGGCCGAGCCAACGGTCCGAGAGGAACCCGCCCGCGACCGTGCCGTAGCACAGCAGGCTCATGCCGCGCGCCGCGCAGACGGCGGACAGCGCGGCGGCGGGCCGGCGATCCAGCAGGGAATACTGCGTCTGCATGGTCACGACCGGCACCCCGGCATCCAGCATCGCCAGCGTGCTCGGCGCATCGAAATTGGTGCCGCCGATCTGCCGGATCTTCCCCTGCGCCTGGAGCGTCCGCAGATGCTGCGCGGCCTCCACCATGCCCGGCACCGCGTAGTTCCACCAATGGAACTGCACCAGGTCCAGCGCCTCCGTCCGCAGCCGCGCCAGCGACCGGTCGATGATGCGCGTGACATAGGCCAGATCGACGCGCGGCAGGTCCGACCAATCGGGCACGAACTTCGTATGGACGCGGAGGCGCCTGCGATCCGCAGGGGGCAGCGTGTCGCGGAACGCCCCGATCATCTCCTCGACGCCCATATAGATATCGGCGCAGTCGAAAGTGGTGATGCCGGCATCGAGGAAGGCGCGCATATCGGCGATGGCGCGGGCGCGGTCGATTGCGCCGTGGCCGCCCGCCAATTGCCAGCCGCCGCGAATCAGGCGGGAGATGGTGGCGCCGGGCGCGATATCCTGCGTCCTCATGGCTTCGGCACCGCGGTGGTCTCGGCGTGGCGGAACCGGCGCAGCTTCGTGCGGGTGATGCGAAAGCGGCTCGGGCAGTTGGGGTCGGGGCAGGCCACGTCGGTGTCGCTCGTCATCCAGTCATTGGGGTGGGTCGGGCGCTGCTTCGCCGGCAGCAGGGGCAGCAGGGCGGCCAAGGAATACAGCGAGAAACCCTGGCCTTCCGGCAGATGCAGCATCTCGCCGCGCAGCTCGAAATGGTCGCCGGGCACGGCGCCACACCACAGCCTGGCACCGGGCGGCGCCACCACCTCGACCCGCAGATCCCAGAGCTCGAATCCGTCCTCGTCCATGCGCGCCTCCGTCGCCGCCGGTATCGGGCGCGGCGGTGCGCGCGTCCAGCGGGGCTTGACCGGCTGGCCCCCGCCCGGTTGATGCACGGCCATGCTCGTCGCCGAAAACGTCACGAAAGGCTTTGGCGGACCGCCGGTGATTGCGGGGGTGTCCTTCACCCTGGAACGCGGCGCCATCATGGGCCTCATCGGGCCCAACGGCGCGGGCAAGACGACGCTGTTCAACTGCCTCGCCGGCAGCCTGAGCCCCGATGCCGGGACCATCACGCTGGATGGCACGCGGATCGACGGCCTTCGCCCCGACCAGGTCTTTGCCGCCGGCCTGGCGCGCACCTTCCAGATTCCCCGCCCCTTCGCGGCGATGACGGTGCTGGAGAACGTCATGCTCGCGCCGCGCGCCCAGCAGGGCGAGCGGTTCTGGGCGAATTGGATCAGCCCCGGCGCGGTCGGCGCGGAGGAACGTCGCAACCGGGCGGCCGCACTGCATTGGATCGATTTCGTGGGCCTCTCGCATTTGGCGCAGCAGCCGGCGCGCGTGCTCTCCGGGGGCCAGCGCAAGCTGCTGGAACTGGCGCGCGTGCTGGTGGCGGAGCCACGGCTGATCCTGCTGGATGAGCCCGCCGCCGGCGTCGCGCCGCCGCTGCTCGCCACCATCATGGAGAAGATCGCCGCGCTGAACGCCAAGGGCACGAGCTTCCTGATCATCGAGCACAACATGGAATTGGTCATGGCGCTGTGCCGCCCCGTGCTGGTGCTGGCGCAGGGGCGCGTGCTGATGCAGGGCGCGCCGGAGGCCGTGCGCGCCGATCCGCGCGTCATCGAGGCCTATCTCGGATGATCTCCTTCGAGACGGTAGAAGGCGGCTACGAGCCCGGCCTGCCGATCCTCCGCGGCGCGTCGCTGTCGGTGCGTGCGGGTGAGATCATGGCGCTGCTCGGCCCGAACGGCGCCGGCAAATCCACGCTGGTGAAGGCCGCTGCCGGGCTGGTGCCGGTCTGGTCCGGGCGCATCACGCTGGAGGGGCGCGATATCACACGCCTGCCCACGCACCGCATGGTCGGCGCCGGCCTCGGCTTCGTGCCGCAGACCGAAAATGTCTTTGCGAGTCTCTCCATCCAGGACAATTTGCTGCTTGCGCAAGCCCTGGTCCCGAAGGCGCGGCGCGGCGAGCTGGCCCGCGTCTACGCCCTGTTCCCCGATCTCGAACGCCAACGGAAACTCGCGGCCGGCCGGCTTTCCGGCGGGCAGCGGCAGATGCTGGCTGTGGCGCGCGCGCTGCTCGCCTCGCCCTCCGTGCTGATGCTGGACGAACCCTCGGCGGGCCTCTCGCCCAAGCTGGTCGGCGTGGTGTTCGAACGCCTGCGCGCCATCCGCGACAGCGGCGTCACCATCCTGCTGGTCGAGCAGAATGTGCGCGCGGCCCTCGCCATCGCCGACCGCGCAGCGGTGCTGGTGGAAGGGCGGGAGAGGCTTGTCGCACCCGCCGCCGAGATCGACCCGGCGCAGCTCGGCGCCCTTTATCTCGGAGCGCACGCCTAGATGCTGCAATTGCTGGCCGATGGGCTGATCGTGGGCTCGGTCATCGCGCTCGGCGCCGTCGGCCTGACCCTCACCTATTCCATCCTGCGCTTCGCCAATTTCGGCCAGGGCGAGTTCCTGACCTGGGGCGCCTACCTGGCACTCAGCGCGCTCGGCTTCGTGCTGGCCTGGACGGGGGCGGCGACCATGGCGCCGATCGAGCCCTTCTCCTTCGGCTGGCCCCTTCTAGCCGCGCTGATCATTGCGGCAGCGCTGACCGCCGCGCTGGCGCTGGCGTTGGACTGGCTGCTGTTCCGCAGGCTGCGGCACGGTGCGGCCATCACGCTGGTGATCGCGAGCTTCGGCGCGGCGCTGGCGCTGCGGAACCTGCTGCAATTCCTCTGGGGCACGCTGCCGGAATACTACACACGGGAAATCCAGATCGCCTGGCGCCTGGTGCCCCGCGATGTGCTGGGCGGCATGCGGATCACGCCGGACCAGATCGCCGTCATCGCCATGACGGCGCTGGTGGTCGTCGCCATCCATGGGCTGTTGACGCGCACCACCCTCGGCCGAGCCATGCGCGCTACCGCCGAAAATCCGGCGCTGGCGCGCGTGGCCGGCGTCGATGTGGATGCGGTGATCCGCGCCACCTGGATCATCGGCGCGGCACTCGCCGCCGTCGCGGGCGTGTTCGCGGGGCTGGTCGGGCAGTTGCGCCCGGGCCTCGGCTTCGAATTGCTGCTGCCGCTGTTCGCCGCCGCCATCCTGGGCGGCATCGGCAGCGTCTGGGGCGCGGTGCTGGGCGGCTTCATCGTGGGCCTGGCCGAGAGTTTCTCGGTGCCGCTGGTCGGCGCCGAATACCGTGCCGCGACCGCCTTCGTCGTGCTGATCGCCATCCTGCTGCTGCGCCCCGCCGGGCTGTTCGGCGGCCGGCCATGAGCGACCTTCTGCCGCTGCTGAGCTACGCCAGCTTCTTCCTGGCCTTTGCGGGCATTTTCGCGGTGATGTGCCTCGGCCTGAATCTGCAATGGGGGTTTGCCGGGCTGTTCAATGTGGGGGTGGCGGGCTTCGTGGCCGTCGGCGCCTATGCCTCCGCGCTGCTGACCGAACCTACGGGGCCGGCGCTGCCCATGCTGCTCGGCTGGCTCGGCGCCATGGCAGCCTGCGGCATCGTTGCGCTGGTGGTCGGCGTCGCGGCGCTCCGGCTGCGGGAGGATTACTTGGCCATCACCACCTTCGGCATCGCGGTGGTCATCCAATTGGTGGCGCTGAACGCCGAAAGCCTGACAGGCGGCCCCTTCGGCGTGCAATCCATCCCCCGCCCCCTGTTCGCGACGCTCGGCGGCGGCCTCGCCTGGACCCTGTTCTACCTCGCGCTTGTTCTGGGCGTGCTCGGCCTTGTGTGGTGGGCGCTGGAACGGCTGGTGGCCAGCCCCTGGGGCCGCGTGCTGCGCGGCATCCGCGAGGATGAGGCAGCGGCGGCATCCCTCGGCAAGCGCGCGGGGCGGTTCCGGCTGGAGGCTTTCGTGATCGGCTGCATGGTGATGGGCCTCGGCGGTGCGCTTTATGCGCATTTCGTCGGCTATATCGCGCCAGAGGATTTCCTGCCGGTGCTGACCTTCCAGATCTGGGCGATGCTGATCCTCGGCGGGTCGGGCAACAACCGTGGCGCGGTGGCGGGGGCGCTGCTGGTCTGGGGCATCTGGACCGTCTCGGGTGGATTGCTGCGGGATTTGCTGCCGGCTGCCGATCAGGCGCGGGGTGCCGCCTTGCAGGTGGTGCTGATCGGCGTGCTGATCGCCGCCGTCCTGGTGGCCCGCCCGCGCGGCCTGTTCGGGGAACGGGCCACGGTTTCCCGCCACGCCGAGTAGCTATTCGGCCGCCGCACCCCAGGAAGCGCGCTTGCGATAGAGCGTGGATGGGCTGATGCCGAGATGCGCGGCGGCCTTCGGGATATTGCCGTCGCACAGCGCCACCGCCGCCTCGATCGCCCCACGCTCGACCTCGGCCAACGGACGGATGGCTCGCGCGCGGTCGGCTTCCGGGATCGGGCGGGCGGGGGGCGCGACCGGCTCGCGCAGCGCCAGCGGCAGCATGGCGGCGGTGACAACCTTGCCGGTGTGCAGCACGACGGCGGTGCGCACCGCATTCTCCAATTCGCGCACATTGCCGGGCCAGCGATGCGCCAGCAGCGCGGCGCGGGCCTCCTCGGAGAATTCGGAAAAGGCCTTGCCTTCCTCGAATGCGGCGCGGGCCAGCATCGCCTCCGCGATCGCGATCACATCGGCGCCGCGGTCGCGCAGCGGCGGCAGTGCCACGGGCACGACGTGCAGGCGGTAATACAGATCCTCCCGGAAGCGGCCTTCCCGCACGTCCCGCAGCGGGTCGCGGTTGGTGGCGCAGACGAAGCGGACATCGGTGCGGCGGGGCGTTGGGCTGCCGACCGGCTGGAAATTGCCGGTCTGGACGAAGCGCAGCAGCTTGCCCTGAAGTTGCAAATCCATCTCGCACAGCTCATCGAGGAACAGCGTGCCGCCATCGGCCGCCTGCGCCGCGCCGATGCGGTCCGCGACGGCGCCGGTGAAGGCGCCGCGGACATGGCCGAAGATCTCGCTTTCGATCAGGTCGCGCGGGATGGCGGCACAGTTCAGCGCGACGAAGGGGCCGTCGCGGCGGGGGCTGAGCTTGTGCACGGCCTCCGCCGCCAATTCCTTGCCCGTGCCCGATTCGCCTGTGATGAACACGGTGGCGCGCGACGCGGCCGCGGTCTCCAGCGTGCGATAGACGGCCTGCATGGAAGCCGCGCTGCCCACGAAGCCTTGGAAGGTCCCGCGCGGCCGGGCGGCCGCAAGGTCCCGCACCTCCCGCCGCAATTCCGCGCGTTCCAGCGCATTGCCGAGCGTCACGGCCAGGCGCTCGGCGGCGAAAGGTTTCAGCAGGAAATCCGCGGCCCCGCCCCGCATCGCCTCGACGGCGGTCGCCACGCTGCCATGCGCCGTCATCACGATCACCGGCAGGTCGGCATTGTCGCGCCGCAGCGCGCGAAGCACCGCCAACCCGTCGCTATCCGGCAGGCGCAAATCGAGCAGCACGCCATCCGGCGGCGCCGCGGCGGCCATGGCCAGCGCTTCCTCCGCGCTGCGCGCATGGTCGGCGGCAAAGCCGGCGCCGCGGAGGTATTCCAGGTAAACGCCGGCGAGGCTCGCCGTGTCCTCGACCAGAAGGATGCGGGCCGCGCCGGTCACGCAGCCCCCACCATCAGGCCCAGAGGCGCTCGCTCTGCAGGCCGGTGTAGAGGCCGCCGACGAACTCCCCATACCCGTTGAAGAGGCGCGTCGGCACGCGTTCGTTGCTGCCGATCAGGCGTTCGCTCGCCTGGCTCCAGCGCGGATGCGGCACTTCCGGGTTCACATTGGCCCAGAAGCCGTATTCGCTGGCCTGCAGCGTCTCCCAGAAGGACACCGGCCGCTGGTCGGTCAGCGTGATGCGGGCCAGCGACTTGCCGGATTTGAAGCCGTATTTCCACGGGAACACCACCCGGAAGGGACCACCATTCTGCGGTGGCAGCGGCTTGCCGAACAGACCCACCGGCATGAAGGTCAGCTCGTTCGCCGCTTCCTCGATCGTGCAGCCCTCGATATGCGGCCAGGGGTACCAGGCTTGGCGCAGCCCGGACATGTGCGGGCGGACCTGCGCCGTTTCGAAGCGGACGAATTTCGCGCTGCCGAGCGGCTTCACGACGCCGAGCAGCTTCGACAATTCGAACCCTGTCCAGGGCACCGTCATGCCCCAGGCCTCGACGCAGCGCAGGCGATAGACGCGCTCCTCCAGGCCGACGCGGCGGATCAAATCGTCCACATCGAATTCGCCGGGGCTTTCCACCATGCCATCGACCTTGATGGTCCAGGGCCGCGTCGGCATGCGGATCGCCTGCGACCAGATGCCCTTGTCGGTGCCGAATTCGTAGAAATTGTTGAAGGTCACGGCATCCCGCTCCGGCGAGACATCGCGGCCGGCGGCGTAGCGGGCGTTGCGCATGGCAGCCGGCAGATCGGCCGTCTCGGCCGGCAGCCGGGCCCAGGGGTCGGCGGGCTCGCTGCGGCGGAACCACTGCGCCTGGGCGGCCGGTGCGATCATCATGCCGGCGCCGGCCGCCGCCATCAGGCCGCGGCGGTTGAGCACATAGGGCTCGGGCGTCACCTGGCTCTCGGGGATTTCCCAACCACGCCGGCGCTTGATGAACATGACGAAATCTCCGTGGGCTTCGGTGAGGTGCCTTATAGATGTTTTCGACGCGCCGCGCTTGAAGGTTACGGACGCGGCAGAATGGCGGTGGGCGGCAGATCGGCGCGGGTCCGCACGGCAAAGGTGCGATAGCGTTCCGCCTCCACGCCGCCGCGGGCGCGGATCAGCGTGGTGTCGCCGCGGACATGGCCGGGCCAATCCGGCGGTGCGTCCCGGCGTTCGGTCTGCAGCAGCAGGCCCGCCTCGCCTGGGCTTGGCGCCGGCAGGTCGAACAGCGCCCAGCGCGGGTTCAGCGCCATCACCGGCACGCCGGGCGGCAGGCGCAGCGCCAATTGCGCGGCCAGGCCGTATTCCTCGGCGGCGACGAAGCTGGCGCCGATCCGCTGGCGCTCGGCCTCCACCGCCAGGGCCAGCGCGTCCCACCCGCCGAGGCGCGCGAGCGTCGGGTCCTGGCGACGCGGCAGCGGCAGGGGGGCGAAGGCGGCCTGGATGTAGACGGCGGCCGCGATCACGAAGCCGAGACCCACGCCCGGCCGGCGCCAGCGCAGCAGGCGCGGCGGGGCGAAGGCGCTGGCCGCGATGCAGGCGGCGGGCCACAGCGGCGCCGGCCAGTTCGCCTGCACGCGGGACCCCGTGGCCTGCCAGACGAACAGCGCCACGCCCGGCAGCACCAGCGCCGCCAGCAGGCCGGCCGCAGCGTCCCGCCGGCGCAGGAAGGCCATGGTGGCCAGCGCGACGCCGGCCGCACACAGCACGAACAGGATCGGCGAGCCGAGGCCGATCTGCCCGCCGACCAACTCACCAAGAAAGCGCAGGGTGAAGCCCGGACTGTCGGCGCCCGCCCGCCCGCCCTGCTTCGCGAAGGACGCCCATTGGTTCGCCGCGTTCCAGGCCAGCACCGGCGCGAAGACCAGCCCGGCCAGCACGCCACCGGCATAAAGCCGCCAGTCCCGCCACCAGCGCCAGGCGGCCGGCGCGGCCAGCAGCCACAGCACAACGCCGGCACCGAGCAGCGCGGCCGTGTATTTGCTGACCAGCGCAAGGCCCGCCAGCACGCCGAAGGCCAGCCACCAGCGCCCATCCTGCGTCGCATGCAGCCGCGCCAGCGCCCCCATCGCCGCCACCCAGAACACCAGCAGCGGGAGATCGGGTGTCGCGAGCAGCCCCCCCACGGCCACCAGCGGTGTCGCGTTGAAGGCCAGCGCCGCGAAGGCGCCCGGCCTGCGGTCGGGGAACAGATCGTCGGCGGCGCGCGCCAGCAGCAGGCTCGCGCCGGCCATGGCCAGCACGCCGAATAGCCGAATGCCCAACGCCCCCTCGCCCGCCAGCAGCGTGCCGGCGCGGATGAACAGGGCCACCATCGGCGGGTGGTCCAGGTAGCCGGGCTGGAGGGTGCGCGACCACACCCAGTAATACGCCTCGTCCGGCGCCAGCGGCACGATGGCGGCGAAGACCAGCCGCACCGCCGTGATGGCGGCGACCAGCGCCGGCAGGCTCATCGGGCGCGCCAGACCAGGGTTGAGCTGACGGCGAAGTTCCATACGACGGTGATCAGCGCGCCCGCCGCCCCGGCCAACCCCCAGGCGAGCACGCCATCCCGCACCAGCAGCCCGGCGATACCCACATTCGCGGCGGCCCCGATGCCACACACCAGGTAGAACAGCAGAAGGCCGCGCCACAGCGCCCTCCCGCGCAGCCGCGCATCGCGATAGGTGATGCGGTTGTTCAGCCAGAAATTGGCGGTCATGGCGAGGAAGGTGGCGCCCCATTGCGCCGGCCCGAAGCCCAAGCCCTGCACAAGCAACGCAAGCGCCGCCATGTGCACCAGGACGCCCACGGCCCCCACGGCGGCGAAGCCGAGGAAGCGGAGCGGCACGGCCCCGCCCGTCGCCTTGTCCAGCAGCAGCCCCGCGAATTCCAGCAGCACCGTCGCGTCGAGCTTGCTCTCCCCGGCCGCCCGCGCGCGAAAGCGGTAGGGGAGTTCCGCCACGGTCAGCCGCCGCCCGGCCGAGAGCAGGATGTCCAGCAGGATCTTGAAGCCGCGCGCGGCGAGCCTCGGCGCCACTTCCTCCAGCAGGTCACGGCGCAACAGGAAGAAGCCGCTCATCGGGTCGGCCACGGGCGTGGGCAGCAGGGCGCGGGCCAGACGCGCGCCGGCATCGCTCAGCGCCCCGCGCGCCGCCGAGAACCCGGAAGCCGCATCGCCGCCCGCCACATGCCGGCTGCCGATCGCGATATCGGCGCTGGCCTGCACCGCCGCCAGCATCGCCGGCAGGATCGCGGGGTCGTGCTGGAGGTCGCCATCCATCACGGCCACGAAAGGCGCGGATGTGCTCAGGAACCCCTCCACACAGGCGGAGGCGAGGCCCCGCCGACCGATCCGCCGGAGGCAGCGCACCCGCGCGTCCCGCGCGGCAATCCCGCGCGCCACCGCCGCGGTGCCATCCGGGCTGTCGTCATCGACGAACACCGCCTCCCACGCCACGCCGACCAGCGCGGCATCGAGCGCCGCCACCATCGGCGCGACATTCGCGGCCTCGTTGAACACCGGAATGATCACGGCGAGGTGTGGCACGGCGGACATGCCGCCGGGCACAGTTCCGGGAGAAGGGGTCAAAGACACGCCCGCGATCTAGCGCGGACGCCGCATCCCCGCCAGCATAGGAACGCAGCAACCCAGGCACGCATGGACGGCTCGGGCGTTACACAGGGCGGACGCCAGGGTCTGCCACCCGCCGAGGCACCGGCACCGCGCGGCGGCACCCCGCCGCGACGGCTGCTGGCGCTGCGCATTGCGGCCATCCTGCTGCCCGCGCTGGCCCTGGCCGCGATGGCTCTGGTGAGCTGGCACACGGTGCAGGCCGAGGCCAAGGCCCGGGTGGACCGCGCCACCGACATGCTGCGCGAACATGCGCTGCGTGCGCTCGAAGCGCAGGACATCGTGCTTGCGGCGGTCGAGACCCGCATCCAGGACATGACCTGGCCCACCATCCGCGACAGCGCCGAGCTGAATGCGTTCCTGCGCGGGATCGACACGCTGACGCAATCGGCGGCGGGCATCGGGCTGACCGATCCGGCGGGGTGGCTGGCCAATTCCTCCAGCAGCAACTTCCCCGTGCCCGCCGTGGACCTCTCCCGCAGGGATTACGTGGCGGCGCTGCCGCCCGGCAGCGGCGCGCGCGAATACCCCTTCATCGGCGAGGCCATCCTCGCCCGCCCCTCCGGCCGGGCGATCTTTCCGATGGCGCGGCCACGCCGCGGCCGGGATGGCACCGGGGATGGCGGCGTCATCATGGTGCAGCTCTGGCCGAGCTATTTCCAGGGCTTCTACCGATCCATCGCCGAAACGCCCGAGGACAGCTTCCAGCTGTTCCGCCTGGACGGCGCTGTCCTGGCCGCGGTGCCGCCGCCGGCGGTGGCCGAAGGCGCGGCGCTGCGCCCGGCAGCCGGCGCCATCCTGCGGGAATTGCGCCGGAGCCCCGGCATCAGCCATGCGGGCCCCTCCCCCTTCGATGACGTCCCGCGGATCACGGCGCTGCGGCGCGTCGGCGGCTACAGCGTCGCGGTCGCCTATGGGCTTCCCATGGCGGCAGTGCGCGAAGCGTGGCTGGCGCGCATGGCGGGCCCGGCCGCCGGCGCGGCGCTGGCCATGCTGCTGCTCACCGCGCTGACCTTGCAGGCGGAACGCGCGCAGCGCGCGCGCGCGGCGGCCGAGGCGCGATCCCGCGCGGCGGAACGCCAGGCGACACTCGGCCTGCTGGCGGGTGGCCTCGCGCATGATTTCGGCAACATCACCCAGTCCGTGCTGGCCGCGGCACGGCTGCTCGGCCGGCATGCCGAGGACGCGGCCCGGGTGCGGGAGGTGGCGCAGCTTCTGAACCGCCATGCGGAGCGTGGCACAAGCCTGGTGCGGCGCATGCTGGACACGACGCGGCGGAGCGGCAGCGCGGAGGCCGGCACCGCGACCCCGGTGGATGCCGGCGCGGCGCTGCGCGATCTGGCCCTGCTGCTGGATGCCACCCTCGCACCGGGCATGCAGGTGCGGGCCGAGACCAGTGGCGATCTGCGCCTTGCGCCCGGCATCGATCGCGTCGGGCTGGAGACGGCGATCATCAACCTGGCGGCCAATGCGCGGGACGCCATGCCGCAGGGCGGCGAGGTGCGGATCACCGCCGGCACCGTGCAGGTCGCCGCGCCGCATGCCGGAAGGCTGGGCGTATTGCCGGGCAACTATGTGCGCATCACCGTGGCGGACCGGGGCATCGGCATGTCATCGGCCACGCTGGCGCGGCTGGGCGAACCCTTTTTCACGACCAAGGCGCCGCAGGAGGGCACGGGCCTCGGCCTCGCGATGGTCGCTGCCTTTTTGCGTGCCTGTGGTGGCGGCTTCGCCGCCGAGAGCACACCCGGCCAGGGCAGCACCGTCAGCCTTTACCTGCCGGCCGCGAAACAGGGTTGACGCCCGGGCCTCGGCCGGATCGGCAACGCAGTCGCGAAGGTGAATCCGGTATTGGTGAACCCGGTGGTGGTGAACCCGGTGGTGGTGAGCCCGGTGGGATTCGAACCCACGACCCCATGATTAAAAGTCACGTGCTCTACCGGCTGAGCTACGGGCTCGCGCTATGCGCCGCGCTTTAGGCGTCGGCGGCCGGTGTGCTGTCAACCCCTTCGGCGGCATCGGTCGCGGGCGACTGGGGGTCGGCTTCCTGGGCGGCTTCCTGGGCGGCTTCCTGGGCGGCGCCAATGCGCATGGACTTCACGCGGTCCGGCTCCCGCACCATGCCGTTCATGCCGGCGCCGCGCTTGATCTTGTCCACCACATCCATGCCGTCCACCACACGACCCCAGATCGTGTATTGACCGTCCAGGCTCGAAGCCGGCGCGAACATGATGAAGAACTGGCTGTTCGCGCTGTTCGGGTTCGCCGTGCGCGCCATGCCGCAGGTGCCGCGCACGAAGCGCGCCTTGCCTGGCGGGCTGAATTCGGCCGGCAGGTCCGGCAGGGACGAGCCACCCGTGCCGGTGCCTGTCGGGTCACCGCCCTGCGCCATGAAGCCTTCGATCACGCGGTGGAAGGGTGTGCCGTTGTAGTAGCCCTCATTCGCCAGCGTGCGGATGCGCTCCACATGCAGCGGCGCCAGTTCGGGCAGCAACTCGATGGTGACCGTGCCGGCGTCGATGTCCAGCAGCAGCGTGTTTTCCGGGGCGATACTCATGGCGTTTCCTTGGAAAAAGTATTGGATCAGCGCACGTCGGAAGCGTGGGTTCAGCGCGCATCCGCTGCGACGTGCGTTCAGCGCGCATCCGCGGCGACGCGCATCGACCGGATGCGGTCGGGCGGGTTGGCGACCTGGCCGTTGCGGGCCTGGTCGCCGCGCTTGATGCGGTCCACCGCATCCATGCCCCCGACCACGCGGCCCCAGATGGTGTACTGCCCATCCAGGCCGGAATTGGGCGCGAACATGATGAAGAACTGGCTGTTGGCGCTGTTCGGGTTCTGGCTGCGGGCCATGCCGCAGGTGCCGCGGACGAAGCGTGCGCGACCGGGCGGCGAGAATTCGGCCGGCAGGTCGGGCAGGCCGGTCTGCTGGCTGCCGCCCATGCCGGTGCCGGTGGCGTCGCCGCCCTGCGCCATGAACCCCTCGATCACCCGATGGAAGGGCGTGTTGTCGTAGAAGCCGCGTCGCGTCAGCAGCTTGATTCGCTCGACATGGCGGGGGGCGAGCTCAGGCTGCATCTGGATGGTCACGCGGCCATCCTTGAGCTCCATGACCAGCATATTCTCGGGGTCCGGCGCCTGGGCATGGGCGTTGCGGAGGATCGCCGGTGCGGCGAGCCCGCCCAGCAGCAGGCGACGGGTGACGGTCAACATCATGCGGAAGCTCCCTCATTCTCGGCACGGCGGCTGCGCACGCGCAGCAATGTCCGCTCCAGCGTCAAGGTCGGCACGAAACTGGTGATGTCACCACCCAGCATCGCCACTTCCTTCACGAACCGCGAGGAGATGAACTGGTTCGTCTCGCTCGCCATCAGGAAGACGGTTTCGACATCCGGCGCCAGGCGGTGATTCATGCCGGCCATCTGGAATTCATAGTCGAAATCCGACACGGCGCGCAGCCCGCGCACAATCATCCGCGCGCCGAGCTTGCGGGCGAAATCGATCAACAGCCCGTTGAAGTGGGTGACGACGATCTCGCTGCCGACGCGCGCCGCTATGGCATCGGTCTCAGCGCGCACCAGCTCGGCCCGTTCCTCGATCGGGAAAAGCGGCCCCTTGCCGGCATTCATCGCCACCCCCACCACGAGCCGATCGACAAGCCGCGCCGCGCGGGCGATCACGTCCAAATGGCCGTTCGTCACCGGGTCGAAGGTGCCGGGATAGAGCCCGACGCGCAGTTCAGCCATCGGTCGTCTCCGGCGCCTCATCCTCGACCACCGGGAAGCAGGAGGTCACGCGTTCATCGCCATCCAGGCGCAGCAGCATGACGCCCTGCGCGTTGCGCCCGGTGATGCGCACCTGGTCGGCCGGCAGGCGGATCAGGCGGCCGCCATCGGTCACCAGCATCACGCCATCGCCCGGCCGCACCGCGAAGGTCGCGACCACTTCGCGCCCCGTGCGCGGCACCAGGGTGATATTGCCGATCCCCTGCCCGCCTCGGCCCGTGACGCGGTATTCATAGGCCGAGCTGCGCTTGCCGAAGCCGCGATCAGTGACACACAGCAGGATCTGCTCCTGCAACTCCATCGCCACCGCGCGTTCGGCGGAAAGCGTGACCGTCTCCACCACCTCCTCACCCTCCTCGGGCGTCGCCTCGCCGGAATCATCCTCGGGGCTGCGGCGTTTCTGGGCGGCGAGCTTGAGGTAGGCCGCGCGCTCCGCCATGTCGAAATCCACATGGCCGAGCACCGCGAGGGAGATCACGCGGTCATCGCCCAGCAGCCGGATGCCGCGCACGCCGCTGGAGTCGCGGCCGGCGAAGACGCGCAGCTGCTCGGCCTCCGCCTGGAAGCGGATGCAGCGGCCGCGGCGCGTCGCCAGCATCACGTCGTCGCCCTCGCGGCACGTGGCGACGCCGATCAGGCTGTCGCCCTCATCGAGCTTCATCGCGATCAGCCCCATCGCGCGCACATTGCGGAAGTCACTCAGGCGGTTGCGGCGGACATTGCCCTGCGCGGTGGCGAAGACCAGGTGCAGATTCTCCCACAGGCTCTCGTCCTGCGGCAGCGGCAGCACGGCCGTCACCTGTTCATCCTGCTGCAATTGCAGCACTTGCCGAAGGCTGCGGCCCTTGCCCTGGGTGCCGCCCTCCGGCAATTGCCAGACCTTCTCGCGGAAGGCGATCCCGCGCGAGGTGAAGAACAATACCCATTGATGGGTGTGCGCCACGAAGCTGCGCATGACGATATCGTCTTCGCGCGTGCCAGCGCCACTGCGGCCGCGGCCACCACGATTCTGGCTGCGGAAGATATCGAGCGCGGTGCGCTTCACATAGCCGTCGCGGGTGATGGTCACGACCATCGTGCCCGGCTCGATCAGGCTTTCGTCGTCCTGGTCGGCGAAGCCATCGACGATCTGCGTCATCCGCGGCGCCGCCAGCTTCTCCCGCACGGCGCGCAGCTCATCGGCCATCAGTTCCAGGCGGCGCGGGCGGGATTCCAGGATGTGCAGAAGCTCCGCGATGGTGCCGGCCACGTCGTTCAGCTCGGCCACGATCTTCTCGCGCTCGAGGCCCGTCAGGCGTTGCAGGCGCAGCTCCAGGATGCCGCGCGCCTGTTCTTCCGTGAGGCGCACCGCGCCGTCCGGCGCGGGGGCGTTGCGCTGGTCATCCACGAGTGCCAGCAGGGCGCCGACATCGGCGGCCGGCCAGTCGCGCGCCATCAACGCAGCGCGCGCGGCCGTGGCATCAGGGGCGGCGCGGATCAGCGCGATCACGTCGTCGATATTGGCCACCGCGATCACCAGGCCGATCAACTGGTGCCCGCGGTCGCGCGCCTTGGTCAGCCGGAAACGGCTGCGGCGGAGGATCACCTCCTCCCGGAAGCGGATGAAGGCGAGAAGCGCGTCGCGCAGCCCCATCTGCCGCGGTCGGCCCTCGTCGAGTGCGACGAAGTTCACGCCGAAGGAGGTCTGCAGCTGCGTGAAGCGATAGAGCTGGTTCAGCACGACTTCCGGCGTGGAATCCTTCTTGAGCTCCACCACGATCCGCAAACCGTCGCGGTCGCTTTCGTCGCGAAGGTCGGAAATGCCCTCGATCGCCTTGGCGCGCACCAGCTCCGCGATCTTCTCGATCAGCGTGGATTTGTTCACCTGGTAGGGGATTTCGGTGACGACGATCATCGACCGGCCGCCGCGCATGTCCTCGATCGTGGCCCGGGCGCGCAGCGGGATGGAGCCGCGCCCCGTCTCGAAGGCGCTGCGGATGCCGGAGCGGCCGAGGATCAAGCCGCCGGTCGGGAAATCCGGTCCGGGGATGATGCGCATCAGGTCTTCGAGAGACGTGTCCGGATCGGCGATCAGCGCAAGGGTCGCGTCGATCACCTCGGTCGGGTTGTGCGTCGGGATATTGGTCGCCATGCCGACGGCGATGCCGCCGGCGCCGTTCACCAGCAGGTTCGGAAAGGCGGCCGGGAGAACCTTCGGCTCCTCCGCGCTTTCGTCGTAATTGGCCTGGAAATCGACCGTGTCCTCGTCGATCGCTTCCAGCAGGGCGGCCGCGGATTTCGCCAGGCGCACTTCCGTGTAGCGCATCGCCGCCGGCGGATCGCCGTCCATGCTGCCGAAATTGCCCTGGCCGTCGATCAGCGGCACCCGCATCGAGAAGGGCTGCGCCATGCGCACCAGCGCGTCATAGATCGAGGCATCGCCATGCGGGTGATACTTGCCCATGACGTCGCCGACGACGCGTGCCGATTTGCGATGCGGCTTGTCGGCCGTGTACCCGGCCTCATGCATCGCGAACAGGATGCGGCGATGCACCGGCTTCAGCCCGTCCCGCGCATCCGGCAAGGCGCGCGCGACGATGACGGACATGGCATAGTCCAGATAGGACCGGCGCATTTCCGTCTCGAGGCCGATCGGCGCGGTGTCGGAGGGGCCGCGCGGCTCCTCCGGCGGCGGGGTGGGCGTATCGCTCAAACTGGCATCCTCGGGCCGGCCGGATCGGCCGCATCAACGCGGGAGGGAGTAGGCGGTTCAGGCCGGGCCGGGAAGCCCGCTTCCGAGGCTGCCGTCAGAACGGGATGTCGTCGTCAAGGTCGCTGCCGCCGCGCGCCGGCGCGCCGCGGCCGCCACCCGCCGCGCGCCCGCCACCCGAATCCCAGCCGCCCGTGCGCGCCGGGGCCGGCGCGCGGCTGGCGCCTGGCCCGCCGCCGCCATAGCCGCCCGATTCGGCCGGCATGTCATCGCTGGCACCACCGCCACCCTGGCCGCGCCCGCCGACCAGCGCCAATTCGCCGCGGAACTGCCGCAGCACGATCTCGGTCGTGTAGCGTTCCTGGCCGGACTGGTCCTGCCACTTCCGGGTCTCGAGCTGCCCTTCGAGATAAACCTCGCTGCCCTTGCGGAGGTATTTCTCGGCGATCTCGCCCAGTTTCTCGTTGAAGATGGCGACGCTGTGCCACTCCGTGCGTTCCTGCTGGGCGCCCTCGCGGTCCTTGAAGCGTTCGCTGGTGGCAAGGCGCAAATTCACGACGCGGCCCCCGTTCTGGAAGTTCCGCACCTCCGGGTCCTTGCCCAAGCGGCCGAGCAGGATCACCTTGTTCACACCGGCCATGGCCGCAATCCTTCGAATTCCAATCCGCAATCTACGCGCACGGGCAGCGCTGGCGAAGCCCCTTCACGCCCCATCTATAGCGTGGCAGAAGCATAGAACACAAGGCGAACGACGCGGCCCGGGCCCGGGCTGGCGGCGCGCCCCTTCGGATCGGTGATGGCATGAGCGGCATGATCCGCGTCCGCGGCGCGCGGGAACACAACCTCAAGAACATCGACATCGACATCCCGCGGGATACGCTGACGGTGGTCACCGGCCTGTCCGGCAGCGGCAAGTCGAGCCTCGCCTTCGACACCATCTACGCGGAGGGGCAGCGCCGGTATGTCGAAAGCCTCAGCGCCTATGCGCGGCAATTCCTGCAACTCATGTCGAAGCCCGATGTGGACAGCATCGAGGGGCTGAGCCCCGCCATCTCCATCGAGCAGAAGACCACCAGCCACAACCCGCGCTCCACCGTCGGCACTGTGACGGAAATCCACGACTATATGCGCCTGCTCTGGGCCCGCGTCGGCGTGCCCTATTCGCCGGCGACGGGCCTGCCGATCGAGGCACAAACGGTCAGCCAGATGGTGGACCGGATTCTCGCCATGCCGGAGGGCACGCGGCTGCTGCTGCTGGCCCCCGTCGCGCGCGGCAAGAAGGGCGAATTCAAGAAGGAACTCCAGGAATTCCAGCGCCGCGGGTTCGAACGCGTGAAGGTCAACGGCACGCTGCACCAGATCAGCGAGGCGCCCGCCTTCAACAAGAAGCTGAAATACGACATCGAGGTGGTGGTGGACCGCATCGTGGTGCGCCCCGACATCGCATCACGCCTGGCCGACAGCCTGGAAACCGCGCTGGCCCTGGCCGATGGCGTGGCTTACGCCGAGCATGCGGAGACTGCCGAGCGGACCGTGTTCAGCCAGAAATTCGCCTGCCCCGTCTCGGGGTTCAGCATCGAGGAGATCGAGCCGCGACTGTTCAGCTTCAACAGCCCGCAAGGCGCCTGCCCCACCTGCGACGGCCTCGGCACGCAAAGCTTCTTCGATCCGCAATTGGTCGTCCCGGACGACACCAAGGCGCTGAAGGACGGCGCGGTGCAGCCCTGGGCCGGCGCCGGATCGCCCTATTACGACCAGACGCTGGACAGCCTGGCCAAGCATTTTCGGGTTTCGATGAACACGCCCTGGGCGGACCTGACGCCGGCGATCCGCACCGCGATCATGCATGGCACCGGCAGCGACGTGGTCAGCCTGAAATACAAGGACGGCCTGCGCGCCTACGAAGTGAAAAAGCCCTTCGAAGGCGTGATCCCGAACCTGGAACGCCGCTACCGCGAGACCGACAACCCCTGGGTGCGTGAGGATCTGTCGCGCTACCAGGCGGACCGCCCCTGCCCCGCCTGCCAGGGTCATCGCCTGAAGCCGGAATCGCTCTCGGTGAAAGTGGCCGGCTGCCACATCGGCGAGGTCAACGCGCTGTCCATCCGCAAGGCGCGCGCCTGGTTCGAGGGCGTGATGCCCACCCTCACGCCGCAGCGCGCCGAGATCGCGCGCCGCATCCTGCGCGAGATCGAGGATCGGTTGCAGTTCCTGGTGGATGTCGGGCTGGACTACCTGACGCTGGGTCGCGCCTCCGCCACGCTCTCGGGCGGCGAATCGCAACGCATCCGCCTCGCCTCCCAGATCGGCAGCGGCCTGACCGGCGTGCTGTATGTGCTGGACGAACCCAGCATCGGCCTGCACCAGCGCGACAATGAACGGCTGCTGCGCACGCTGCGGCGCCTGCGGGACATCGGGAACACGGTGCTGGTGGTGGAGCATGACGAGGACGCGATCCGCGCCGCCGACCATCTGATCGATATCGGCCCCGCCGCCGGCAAGGGCGGCGGGCGCATCATCGCGCAGGGCACCCCGGCGGAGGTGGAAGCGAACCCCAACAGCGTCACCGGCCAGTATCTCGCCGGCACGCGCCGCATCCCGATGCCGGCGGTGCGCCGGCCCATGGACCCGAAGCGCGTGCTGCGGGTGGTGGGCGCGCGCGGCAACAACCTCAAGGACGTGACGGCGGAAATCCCGCTCGGCACCTTCACCTGCGTCACCGGCGTCTCGGGCGGCGGGAAGTCCACGCTGATCATCGAGACGCTGTTCAAGGCCGCGTCACGCCGGCTGATGGGCAGCGGCGAAGTGCCGGGACCGCATGACCGGATCGAGGGGCTGGAGCACCTCGACAAGATCATCGACATCGACCAGTCGCCGATCGGCCGCACGCCGCGTTCCAACCCCGCCACCTATACCGGCCTGTTCGGCCCGATCCGCGACTGGTTCGCCGAAATGCCGGATGCGCGCGCCCGCGGCTACGCGCCCGGCCGCTTCAGCTTCAACGTGAAGGGCGGCCGCTGCGAGGCCTGCCAGGGCGATGGCGTGCTGAAAATCGAGATGCACTTCCTGCCCGACGTCTACGTCACCTGCGACACCTGCAAGGGCAAGCGCTACAACCGCGAGACGCTGGAGGTGAAGTTCCGCGGCAGGTCGATCGCCGATGTGCTCGACATGACGGTGGAGGAAGGCGTGGAGTTCTTCGCCGCCGTCCCCGCCATCCGCGAAAAGCTGGTCGTTCTACGAGACGTCGGTCTTGGCTACATCCACCTTGGGCAGCAGGCGACGACGCTGTCGGGCGGCGAGGCGCAGCGGATCAAGCTGTCCAAGGAACTGTCCCGCCGCGCCACCGGCCGGACCCTATACATCCTGGACGAGCCCACGACCGGCCTGCATTTCGAGGATGTGCGGAAATTGCTGGAGGTGCTCCAGGCACTGGTCGCCACCGGCAATACGGTGGTGGTGATCGAGCACAATCTGGAGGTCATCAAGACCGCCGACTGGCTGCTCGACCTCGGCCCGGAAGGCGGTGAGGGCGGCGGGCGGATCGTGGCGCAGGGCCCGCCGGAGGATGTGGCACAGGCGCCGGAAAGCCACACCGGCCACTTCCTCAAGCCGATCCTGGCGCGGGAGGGCGCGGTGGCCGCGCCGCCCGTGGCGAAGCGGCGCAAGCGCGCGACCGCGTAGGTCGCGCGCCGCTTTCAGGTGGCGGTCATGCCGCCGCGGCGGGGGGACACGGCCCGCCGGGGGCCACCCACCGGCAGGGAGCGCGGAAGCTGGGCCGGCACGCTGGCGGGGCGTGAATCGCCCTCCCGCTTTCCGAACAATACCGCATGGCCCCAGACCGCCACCACGGCCGCCATCAGGCCGAGGGCGAGCTGCGTCGGCAGCGGAAGGTTGCTCAGCAGCACGACACCCCCGGTCCAGAGGGCGATGCCGGCCAGGGAAGCAGCCCAGTAGCCAGTCTTGGCGAAACCGGTGTTGCGCGTGGTGGCCATGACGGCGTTGTCCCTTTCGCTGGTCGATCGCGGCGGCGCGGGCTTTGCGCGACGCCTGGCGAAGTCTTAACAGCCCCAGCGGGCGAGAGCAACAAACTTAAGAGAAATTTGTATTTTTGAGACGTCGCTATCTGAGGACGCTCGGCATCATCACCGCGCGCAGCACCGCCAGCTTCGCCCCGATCCCGCGCGGGGCCGGCACCGGACGCCCCGCCGCCATCCGCCGCAGGTCCAGACGCGCCAGCACGGCCAGCAGAGACACCGGCCGTGCCTCCGGCGGCAAGGACCCTGCTTCCCGCAACGTCGCCGCCAGCGCGGCGGCGCCCTCCTCCGCCAAGGCAATCCTCAGCGGCCAGGCGCGGTCGGGCTCCGCCATGACCGCCTCAGGCGAAAGGCCGAGTTCCGCCAGCGCGTCGCCCGGCAGCAGGCAGCGCCCCTGCGCCGCATGCGCGGGCAGGTTGCGCAGAATGCCGGCCAGCCCGACCAGCGCACCGATCCGCGCCAGGCTGGGCCAGGCCGCTTCCTCCACCCGAAGCGCGCCCGCCATCGCGAGCGCCAGGCCGCCTGCGCTGGCGCGGAGATAAGCGCCGAACGCCTCCCGCGTGGCAAACCCGCCCTCCTCCACCTCCGCCTCCCTCGCATCCACCAGGCGCAGCGCGGCCGCCGCGTCGATTGCGCCAGATGCAACCAGGGCGTGCAGCGGCCCGGCCACTTCATGCCGGCGGGGCGGCTGGCCGGCACCGGCCTCGGTCAGCGCGTCGCGCCACCATTGCAGCCGGATCAGCGCGGCGATCGGGTTTCGCGTCACCTCCCGCGCGCGGGCCAGTTCGTGGTTCAGCGCGATCAGCCCGAACAGCGCGGGCCGTGCCGCTGCCGGCGCGAACAGCGCGCAGAGGAACCGGTCCGGATCGTGCCGCCGTGCCAGCGCCGCAAGGCTTTCGGGATCGTTGGTCATGGCAGCCGCATGCGCGGCCGGCGCGCCGCTGGCAAGGCGCCGCCTGTGGGGCGGGGGGGCCATCGCATCATTCGATGTCTTCGCGCGTGGCCGCTTCGGGTGTTGCGTCGGGCCGACCAGCGCGGCACCCCATCATGCGCTGACCGATGAGGCCCGTTACGCGGACAGAATGCCGGCTTCGCTGTGCCCACGGATACAGCGCGGTTGACGCCCCGAGTCCCGCCCCCTAGGTGCAGCAGGCCTGCGCATCCCCGCCATTGGGCGCGCCATCGGGAGAGATCCAATGCCCTTCACCCTGCCCTCGCTGCCCTACGCCACCAGTGCCCTCGCGGCCCAGGGCATGTGCCAGGAAACGCTGGAGCTGCATCACGGCAAGCACCACAACGCCTATGTCACCGCGCTGAACGGCCTGATCGAATCCAAGGGCCTGGCCGGCAAGACGCTGGAGACGATCGTGGCGGAGGCCGGCAAGGCCGGGACCGACGGCATCCAGGTGCTGAACCAGGCCGGCCAGCATTGGAACCACGCGCTGTTCTGGCAGGTGATGTCGCCCTCCGGCGGTGGCGACACGCTGCCGGCGCAGCTCGCCGCCAAGATCGACAGCGATTTCGGTGGCCTGACCGCCTTCAAGGAGGCGTTCAAGCAGGCCGGCGTGACGCAGTTCGGCTCCGGCTGGGCGTGGCTGATCCTGACGCCGTCGGGCAAGCTGGCCGTGACGAAGACGCCGAACGGCTCGAACCCGGTCGCGACCGGCGAAGGCACGCCGATCCTCGGCTGCGACGTCTGGGAACACGCCTACTACCTCGATTTCCGCAATGTACGCCCGAACTACCTGCAGAACTTCCTGGACAGGCTGGTGGATTGGTCCGTGGTGGAAAGCCTGATGCTCAACGGTGGCCTGACCACCGGCCAGACGGCCTGAAGCGCCCCATGGGGCGGCGGTTCTACGCCGCCCCGAACCGGCCCACATCGAAGGCGTCGAGCGCCACGTCGCTGCGCCCATCCAGCACCAGCTCCGCCAGCACCGAACCCACGCCGGGGCCGAGCATGAAGCCGTGCCCCGAGAAGCCGAAGGCGTGGAACAGGCCGGGCGTCGTGCGGCTCGGCCCCAGCACAGGGTGGCCATCCGGCATCTGACCATCCGTGCCCGACCAGCTTCGGAGGATCATGGCGCCCGCCAGGCGGGGGATCAGCGCGGTGGCGCGGCGCATGGCCGCCAGCCCGACCTCGGCCGCCGGGCGGGTCCGCAGCGCATCGTCATCGCCCGTGCCGCGGCCACCGCCGAACACGACATTGCCCCGGCGGGTCTGCCGCAGATAGAGATCGCCGCCGACCACGCCGAGATTGTGCGGCAGGAAGTGGGGCAGCGGCTCCGTCACCAGCATGTTCGGATGGATCGGCGAGACGGGCACGTCCTCCCCGAACTGCGCCGCAACGCGGCCAGCCCAGAACCCCCCGCAATTGAGCAGCACCGGCGCGCGGAAGCGCTGGCCGGCGGCGGTCACGGTGAAACCCGCATTGTCATGCGCGATCCGCGTGACTTCATGCTGTTCCAGCAGCATGGCACCAGCCCGGCGCGCAGCCGCGGCCATGGCGGGGGCGAGCAGGCGCGGGTTGGCGGCACCATCCTCCGCCAGCAGGCTGCCGGCCATCACCTGTTCGCCGAACCAGGGGTGCTCGGCGCGGATGGCGTTGCGGCCGATCATGCGCGGGTGCAGGCCGTGATCGGCGGCGATCGCGTTCCAGCGGTGCAGCTCCGCCTCCTCCGCCGGGGACCGCGCCAAGCGGAGATGGCCGCAAACCTCGAATTCCGCATCGGTGCCGATCAGCGTGGCCAGCCTGCCCCAGATGTCCCGCGATCGTCGCGCGAGGGGCAATTGCGCGGGGTCGCGCCCCTGCTGGCGGACGCCGCCATGGTTCACGCCGGTTGCCTGGCTGCCGACGAGCCCGCGCTCCAGCAGCGTGACGCGGGCGCCGCGCAGCGCGAGATGCAGCGCGGCCGAGACCCCCGCCCCGCCGCCGCCCAGCACCAGAACATCGGGCGTCATGCCGGCATCGGGATGGGCTTCACCGGCATCTGGCTGCGCAGTCGCCCGACCTGATCGATCGGCAGGCTCAGCGCGCCGGCCAGCATTTCGGCGGCCGGCGGGCCGCAGACGCGCCCCTGGCACCGGCCCATGCCGACACGGGACAATGCCTTGGCGCGGTTGACCTCCGGCGCGCCCTCCCGCGCGGCGGCCCGCAATTCGCCGGCAGTGATGCTCTCGCAGCGGCAGAGGATGGTGGCGTCTGGCATGGCGCGCGCGAGATGCGCCGGATAGGGGAAGGCGTTTTCGAGTGCCGCACGGAACTGCGCCTCGGCCCGCAGCCTGCCATCGAGATGCGCGCGTGGCACCGGATCGACCGGCAGGCCGTGATCTTCCAGCAAGGCGAGGGCCGTGCGTTCCCCCGCGAGTTCCGCCACCGCCGCGCCGCCGATCCCAGCACCGTCGCCAGCGAGATAGACGCCGCGCAGGGCTGTGCGGCCGGCGATGTCGCGCACCGGCACCCAGTTGCGCTGCGCGGCGTCGAACCGGAAGGACACGCCGGCGAGGTCGGCCAACTGCGCCTCCGGCTTCAGGCCGAAGCCGATCGCGACGGCGTCGCAGTCGGTCGTGTGTTCGCGCCAGGCGGTATCGCGCCATCGCAGCGCCTGCGCGTGGCCGGTGCCCTCGATGGCCAGCGGTACGGCGCCTTCGGCCATGGGCACGCCGCGCAGGCGCAGCTCCGCCAGATAGCGCAGGCCGCGCAGGAACAGCGGCAGATTGGCAATCAGGCGCGGTGCGGCGCGCAGCTTGGTGGCGAAGCGGGTGGTATCCAGCACCAGCGGCGGCGGCGCGCCGGCACGCGCATAGTGCAGCGCCGTCAGCCAGAGCAGCGGCCCGGTGCCGACGAAGACCGGCCGCGCGCCCACCGCGACACCCTGCGCCTTCAGCGCGATCTGCGCGGCGCCGAGCGTGGTGACGCCTGGCAGCGTCCAGCCTGGCATCGGCAGCACGCGGTCCATCGCGCCCGTGCAGAGGATCAGCGCGTCGTAGGGCACGGCCTCATGGCGCCCGCCGGCCAGCACATCCAACGCGCCGCCGCCGGCACGGATGTTCCAGACCAGCGTATCGGGCCGCCAGTCGCAGCGCGGCTTGAGGGCATCGAGCGTTGCGTGCAGGGCGCGCGCGGCGCGCGCATCAGCGCCATACAGGGCGCGCGCATCGCGCCGAAAACATGGGGGCGGGCGCTGGAAGATGCGGCCGCCGCCATCGGGGGCTTCCTCGATCCAGGTGGGCCGCAGGCCCGCGCGGACCAGCGCCTCCACCGCGCGCACACCGGCGGGGCCAGCGCCGACCACAGCGACCCTCATCGCCGCTGCACGCGCATGCCGGGGGCGGCCAGGGTGGAGCAGGCGCGCGCCACGCCCCGGCTCTCAAGCATCACCCAGCATTCCTGGCAGGCGCCCATCCAGCAGAAGCCGGCGCGCGGGCCATCGCCGAATTCGCTGATGCGGACGTGCCCGAGGCCGGCGGCAAGGATCGCTGTCAGAAGCGAATCACCCTGGCGGGCGACGATCTCGATGCCGTCCACCTGAAGCGCGACCGGCGCGCGATCCTGGTCGAGCAGGCGCGTGATGGTCACGCCAGCGCCCGGTCCAGGCTCGCAGTCAGGCGGTCCACCTCGTTCAGCGTGTTGTAGTGCACCATCGAGACACGCACGACGCCGCCGCCCTCGGCAAGGCCCAGCGCCTCGATCAGGCGGCGCGAATGGAAATCGCCGAAGCGGATGCCGATATCGTCGGCGTCCACGGCGCGGACCACCTGCTCGGCGCGGCGGCCCTGGACGATGAAGGCGATGGTCGGCAGGCGCGCGCCGCCGGCGAGATCGCGCGGGCCGATGATCCGCACATCGTTGCGGGCGCGGAGATAGGACAGCAGGCGCTCGCTCAGCGCATCCTCATGCGCGGCCACATCGGCGAAGGCGCGTTCGATCGCGGCGCGGTCGCCGGTGCCGCCGCCGAGCCGATCGAAATAGTCGACGATGGCGGTGCAGCCCCAGGCGAGTTCGTAGTTCGTGTTGCCCGGCTCCAGCTTCGCCGGCACGGCGGTGGCCGGGTAGAAGTGGTGGTAGAGGTTGCCGAGGCCCACGAGCAAATCGTGCCGGCCATACAGGCAGGCGAAGTGCGGGCCGTAGGTCTTGTAGAAGCTGAAGACATAGAAATCGGCGCCGCTGGCCTGCACATCAATGGCGCGGTGCGGGGCAAAGGCGACGGCATCGACGCAGAGCATCGCACCGGCCGCCTGCACGATGCCCGCGATCTCCGCGACCGGGTTCACGACGCCCAGGATGTTCGACGCATGCGTCACGCAGACCAGCTTCGTGCGGGGCCCGATCAGCGCGCGCAGATCGTCGAGGTCGATCTGAAGGCTCTCGCGGTCGATGCCCCAGAAGCGGAACACCACGCCGCGCTCGGCGAGTGTCAGCCACGGGCCGATGTTGGATTCGTGGTCGAAGGTGGTCAGGATGATCTCGTCGCCTGGCGCGAAGTGGTGCGCCATGGCGGCGGCCAGGTTGCGCATCATCGCGGTGGTGGAGGGACCGAGCACGACCTCCTCCGGCCGCGCCGCATTGATGAAGCGCGCGATCTTGGTGCGCGATTCCAGCAGCCGGGCGGAGGCGCGCTGCGAATGGCGGTAGCTGGCGCCGGTCTGCACGCTGGTGGTCTTCAGATACTCCGCGACCCGATCCGCGACCTCCGCCAGCACCAGCGATCCACCGGCATTGTCGAAATAGGCGAAGCCATCGGCCAGCGCCGGAAACTGGGCGCGAACCTGCGCGAGATCGAATGGCATGCGATGTTTGGCTCCCTGACCCGGGACAACCTACAGGATCTGGCTCAGGAAGGCGCGGGTGCGGTCGTAGCGGGGGGCGGCAAAGAAGATTTCGGGCGCGGCCTGCTCCACCACCTCGCCCTGGTCCATGAACACGACGCGGTCGGCGACGGTGCGGGCGAAGCCCATCTCATGCGTGACGACCACCATGGTCATGCCGGTGCTGGCCAACTCCACCATCGTGTCCAGCACTTCCTTGATCATCTCGGGATCGAGCGCGCTGGTCGGTTCGTCGAACAGCATGATCCGCGGCGCCATGCACAGCGCGCGCGCGATCGCCACGCGCTGCTGCTGGCCGCCCGACAATTGCAGCGGGTATTTGCGCGCCTGTTCCGGAATGCGCACGCGGTCCAGATGCGACATGGCGATGCGCTCGGCCTCAGCCTGCGGCATCTGCTTCACCCAGATCAGCGCGAAGGTGCAGTTCTCCAGCACCGTCATATGTGGGAACAGGTTGAAGGATTGGAAGACCATCCCGGTGTCCCGCAGGATCGGCGCATTCTCGGTGGCATTCGGGCCCAGCTGCTGGCCGTGGATCAGGATGTCGCCTTCCTGGTGGCGCTCAAGCTGGTTGATGCAACGGATCATGGTGGATTTGCCGGAGCCCGAAGGCCCGCACACCACCACGCGTTCGCCTTCGGCCACGGTCAGGTCGATGCCCTTCAGCGCCTGGAAGGCGCCGAACCATTTGCTGACGCCGATCAGCTCGATCGCGGCGTTGCGCTTCACGCTGCTCATCTGCGCTGCCCGGCGCCGAGCCGCTTTTCCAGGTTGATGCTGTATTGCGACATCATGAAGCAGAACACGAAGTAGATCAGGGTGATGAAGAAGAAGGGCTCGATGAACAGGCCGAGCCAGCGCGTATCCTCGCCCACGGCGCGCGCCATGCTCAGCAGGTCGAACAGGCCGATGATCGAAACCAGCGTCGTGTCCTTGAACAGGCCGATGAAGTTGCCGACGATCGAGGGGATCATCACCTTCAGCGCCTGCGGCAGGATGATCAGCGCCATCGACTGCCAATAGCCGAAGCCCATCGCGGACGCCGCCTCATACTGGCCCTTCGGGATCGCCTGCAACCCGCCGCGCACGATCTCCGCCATGTAGGCGGCGGCGAACAGGCAGACGGCGACGATCGCGCGCAGAAGACGATTCACCTCCACGCCCTGCGGCAGGAACAGCGGCAGCATGGTGTTGAACATGAACAGGATGGTGATCAGCGGGACGGAGCGGAACAGCTCGATGAAGGTCGTGCAGAAGATGCGGATCAGCGGCATGTTCGACCGTCGCCCGAGCGCCAGCAGCACGCCGGCCGGCAGCGAAAAGGCGATGCCGAAGCCCGATATCACCAGCGTCAGGAACAGTCCGCCCCAGAACCGGGTTGAAACCTCCGTGAAGCCGATCTGCGACACCACCAGCAGCGCCAGCGCATACAGCACGGCCAGCGCGCCCTGGCCCACACGCGCCTGCACCGCATCCGGCTTCGTGCCCGCGAAGCGCCGCGCGACGAGCGCGCCGAAGGTGAGGCCGGTGCGTATCTCCGCGATGGCGGTCAGCCACACCCAAGCGAAAGTCGCGAGGCCAAGCGCGATCAGCGCGGTCCAAACCACGCCCTTGTCGCCGCCGATGAAGAAGTAGGAGGCAAGAAAGGGGAAGACCAGCACCAGTGAAAGCCCGATAGCCACCCTCGACCGCACCCGCGGCAGCCAGAGCGGCACGGCCCAGGCAACCAGGATCAGGAAGGCCGTGTTGATCCGCCAGACCTGGTCTTTCGGATACAGGCCGTAGATCATGTTGGGTATCCACGCGGCGACGCCCGGCCAGCACGCGCCGGAGCGGCCCACGCGGTCCAGGCATTCGCGCCGGTTCTGCGCGTCCCAGACGGCATCCACCAGCGCCCAGCCGATGATCGCCTGGAAAAAGACGTACAGCACATAGGCGCCGAACAGCGTCAGCAGCGCATTCGGCACGGAGGAAAACAGATTGGCGCGCATCCAGCCGACCACGCCGACGGTGCTCGGCGGCGGCGGCGCGGCGGGCTTCGGGCTGAACACCAGCGGCGGTGCGGTCATCGGTGTGCCGTCATGCATCGCTCAGCGCTCCACCAGCATGACGCGCCGGTTGTAGGCGTTCAGCACGAGCGAGACGGTCAGGCTCACCGCGCAATAGAACGCCATGGTCATCGCGACGATCGGGATCGCCCGGCCGGACTGGTTGAGCGAGGTGTTCATCCACACGCTGACCAAATCGGGGAAGCCGATCGCGATGGCCAGCGAGGAGTTCTTGGTGATGTTGAGATACTGGCTGATCAGCGGCGGGATGATCACCCGCATCGCCTGCGGCAGGATGATGAAGCGCATGGTGCGGGAGGGCTTCACGCCCAGCGCGCGCGCCGCTTCCGTCTGGCCGTGGCCGACGGATTGGATGCCCGCGCGCACGATCTCCGCGATGAAGCAGGAGGTGTAGATCGACAGTGCGACGATCAGCGCGCAGAAGGCGGGCGGCACGCTGAACCCACCGGTGAAGTTGAATCCGCGCAGCACCGGCCAATCCCAGGTCAGCGGTGCGCCGCTGGCCAGGAACACCAGCAGCGGCAGCGCGACCACGGCGCCGGCGCCCACAAGCTCGGAGGGGAAGGCGCGGCCGGTGTCGCGCAGCCGCTTCCGCGCCCAGCGATGCAGCGCCACCGCGCCGATAATGGCAGCGAGCAAGGCCAGCAGCGTCAGCCCGAACCCCTCGCCGGCGACCGGCGACGGGAAATAGGCGCCGCGGTTGTTGAGATACATGACGCCGCCCCAATCGATGCTCTCCCGCGGGCGGGGCAGCAGATTGAAGACACCGAAATACCAGGCGATGATCTGCAGCAGCAGCGGCGTGTTGCGCAGCACCTCGACATACCAGCGGGCCAGTGTGCGGATCAGCCAATTGGTGCTGAGCCGCCCGAGCCCGATGATGAGGCCGAGCACAGTCGCAAAGAGGCCTGAGATGACCGCGACCAGCAGCGTGTTGGCGATGCCGACCTGGAACACGCGGAGATAGCTGTCGCCCTCGCGGTAGGGGATCAGCGTGAAGGCGATGTTGAAGCCCGCCGAAACATCCAGGAAGTCGAAGCCGGCCGACATGCCGCGCTGCGACATGTTGGTGATGGTGTTCGAAACCAGGTAGAAGCCTAGGCCGACCACGCATACGAAGGTCAGCGCCTGGTAGAAGACGGCACGGGCGGTTTCGTTGTTGAGCAGCGCCGTGAAGCCGGGCCGTATTGGTGTGGCATGTGCCATGGGGCACTCCTGCTTGCGGGCGGCAGGGCGCACGGCGGGGAATGGGGCCACGCGCATGGCGCGGCCCCTGCCCTAGCCCAGCGCGGCGGCGTGGCTCAGCGGAACGGCATTGCGTAGATGAGGCCGCCGGCCGTCCACAGCGCGTTCAGCGAACGCTCGCGGGGGATACCGACCGGCGTGTTCACGCCGACATGCTTCTCATAGACTTCGCCGTAATTGCCGATGTGGCGGATCACGCGGACCATGAAGTCGGCCGGCAGGCCCAGCCCCTCACCCAGATTGCCTTCCGTGCCCAGCAGGCGGCGGATGTTGGGGTTGGTCGAGCGCTGCATCTCGGCGAGGTTGCGCGAATTCACGCCGAGTTCCTCGGCCTCGATCATGCCGTACAGCGTCCAGCGCACGATGTCGCCCCATTGCTGGTCGCCATGGCGCACCACCGGGCCGAGCGGCTCCTTGGAGATGGTCTCGGGCAGGATGATGTGCTCGGCCGGCCGCGGGAAGGCGGCGCGGCGGGAGGCAAGGCCGGACTTGTCGTTGGTGTAGGCGTCGCAGCCGCCGCCGAGATAGGTCTCGACGAGCACGTTGACGTTCTCATTCGTCACCGCGCGGAAGGTCATGTTGTTGGCGCGGAAATAGTCCGCCAGGTTCAGCTCGGTGGTGGTGCCGGTCAGCACGCAGACCGTGGCGCCGTTGAGCTGCGCGGCCGAGGTGATGTTGGAGTTGCGCGGCACCAGGAAGCCCTGGCCGTCGTAGAAATTCACGCCCGCGAATTCCAGGCCGAGCTGCGTGTCACGGACGGTGGTCCAAGTCGTGGTGCGCGACAGCATGTCGGATTCGCCGTTGGCCAGCGAGGTGAAGCGCACCGCGGAGGTTACCGACTGGTACTGCACTTTGTTGGGATCGTTGAAAATGGCGGCGGCCACGGCGCGGCACATATCCACATCCATGCCGGACCAGGTGCCGTTGGCGGCCAGGGCATAGAAGCCCGGTGTCGGCAGGCCGACCTGGCAATTCAGGCTGCCGCGTGCGCGGACCTGCGTCAGCGTCTGCTGCGCCACCGCATCGGCGATGGGCGCACACAGCATAAGGGCGCCTGCCGCAGCAAGCAGCGACTTTCCGAACGTCATATCTTTCTCTCTCCCAAAGTCAGCATGAAGCCATGATCCGGGCGGCCGGCCTTTTCAGATGGCGCGACGTATTTGGGTCATCCCGATCTGCGTCCCCGGCGCGACCGTATGTAAACATCCTGCGAGAAACAAGACGAAATCGCGGCGTGAGTCGGCGGCCGTCGCCAGGGCTGCCTTCGAAACAGGCAGACTCAGCGGAAAACCAGCACGGGGATGCGGCAGGCGCGCAGCAGCGCCGTGGTCGTGCTGCCAACGATCATGGTGCGCAGCCGCCCATGGCCATAGGCCCCCATCACAAGCAGATCGATGCCTACGCTGCCGACATGCGCCGCGATGGCGGCTTCCGTATCGCCATGCAGCACGGTGCGGGTGGGGGTCCGGCCAGCCGCCTCCAGCAGCGCGGCCGGCGCGTCCAGCATCGTGCGGCCGGCCACGCCGGAGGGCGCGACGGTCAGCAATTCGAGGTCGAGGCCGGCGATCGCCGGCGTCTCGGCGGCGAAGGCCACGATGCGCATTGCCGCGGCGCTGCCGTCATAGGCGATCGCGCAGCGCCGAATCGGGCGGAAGGCGCGGGACGCCACCAGAACCGGACGCGGGCTTGAGCGCAGCACACGCTCCAGATTGGCGCCGAGATGGCCGACCGAAACATCCGCCTCCTCCCCCCGCTTGCCAATGACCAGCAGCGTGGCGTCCCTCTCGAACGCCTCCACCGTGTCGACCAGCGCGCCATGGCGCTGCACCGTCTCGACCTCCGCGATGCCGGCAGCGTGCAGGCGGGCGGCGGCGGCATCCAGCACCGCTCGGCCGCGGCGGAGTGCCAGCTTGCCGCGCGCTGCATCGAGCGCGGCGAGTTCGCGCAGCAAATCCTCCTGCGCATCCAGGCCGAGCGCGCCGGTGCGGTCCACCGGCGGCTTCGCCCAGGCGCGGTCCAGCACATGCAGGACGCGCACGCCGGCCTGGCCCATGCGTGCCGCCACCCAGGCCGCATGGTCGAGCGTGCTCTCGGCGTAGATCGACCCGTCGATACAGGCCAGGACGCGGGCCATGCGTGTTCGCTCCCTCAATGCAGTGCCGGTTGCGCGGACGCGGCCGGCTTGTCGTGGGTGGACAGCTTGTCCACCAGCGTCGCGCTGGCGGCGTTCAGGCCGATGATCGCGACCTCCGTGCCCTCGCGCCGGAATGTCAGCACCACACGGTCGAGTGCGGCAACCGCCGTCAGGTCCCAGATGTGGGCGGCGCTGACATCGATCTCCACGCGCTCCACCCCCTCGCGCAGGTCGAAGGCGCCGGCGAAGGCCTCGGCCGAGCCGAAGAACACCTCCCCGGTGACGCGATAGGTGCGGATGCGGCCATCGGCAGAGAGGGTGGTGGCGACCTGGAACACGCGCGCCACCTTGCGGGCGAAGAAGATGCCCGACAGCAGCACGCCCACCGCGACACCCTGCGCCAGGTCGTGCGTGGCCACCGTGACCGCGACAGTGGCGAGCATGACCACGCTGCTCTCCTTCGGATGCACGCGCAGATCGGCCAGCGACTTCCATGAGAAGGTGCCGATCGAGACCATGATCATCACCGCGACGAGCGCCGCCATGGGAATCTGCCGCACGAGGTCGGCCAGCACCAGGATCAGGAACAGCAGGAACAGGCCCGCCCACAGCGTGGAGAGCCGGCCGCGGCCGCCGGATTTCACGTTGATGACCGATTGCCCGATCATCGCGCAGCCCGCCATGCCGCCGAAGAAGCCCGCCACGATATTGGCAATGCCTTGGCCCATGCTCTCGCGGTGCTTATCGCTGTCGGTGTCGGTCAGCTCATCGACGATCTGGGCCGTCATCAGCGATTCCAGCAGACCGACCACGGCAAGCGTCACGGCATAGGGCAGGATGATGCGCAGCGTCTCCAGCGTCAGCGGCACATCGGGCAGCAGGAAGGCCGGCAGTTCGGCGGGCAGGTCGCCCATGTCGCCGACGGTGCGCACATCGAGGCCGAGCGCGATCGCGATGGTGGTCACGACGATGATCGCGATCAGCGGCGATGGCACCGCACGCGTGACGCGCGGCAGCAGGTGGATGATGGCCAGCGCGGCCGCCACCAGCACATAGGTCACTGGGGTCACGCCGATCAGCTCCGGCAACTGCGCCAGGAAGATCAGGATGGCCAGCGCATTGACGAAGCCCGTCATGACCGAGCGGGAGACGAAGCGCATCAGCACGCCGAGCCGCAGCGCGCCGGCGACGATCTGCAGCGCGCCGCAAAGCAGGGTGGCGGCCAGCAGGTATTGCAGGCCGTGTTCGCGCACCAGGGTCACCATCACCAGCGCCATGGCGCCGGTGGCCGCCGAGATCATCGCGGGCCGGCCGCCGGCGAAAGCGATGACGATCGCGATGCAGAAGGAGGCATAGAGCCCGACCCTGGGATCGACGCCGGCGATGATCGAGAAGGCGATCGCCTCCGGGATCAGGGCCAGCGCCACGACCGTGCCGGCCAGAAGATCGCGGCGGACATTGCCGAACCATTCGGCGCGCAACCGGGAGAGTGACATCGGGACAGACTCCAGGACCCGCCGCGACGCGACATGTCTCGCGATGCCGACGGAGCACGCTGTTGCGGGAGGGGGGGGGGGGACAGGCATGCGGGAAGGCCGCCACGACCGGGGCAGGGCATGGGGCCGGGCATGGGGCCGGGCACGGGGCCGGCGCGAAAGGCCCTGGGCCCTATGGCGGAAGGAGGGACATTGATTGTGGGGTAGCAGATGGGCGCCGCGCCACACAACCTGCGGCGGTCCGCGCCGGCCGGTCAGCGCGTGCCGACCGCCTTGCCGATCGCGTCCCGCAGCGCCGCGCGCCGATAGGGCTTGAGCAGCACCACCGCCAGCCCTTCGCGGCGGAGCTGCTCGACCATCGGATCTTCGGTATGGCCCGTTACGAACAGCACCGGCAGGTTCGGGCGGAGAAGGCGGGCGGCGTGCGCCAACTGGCCGCCGCTCATGCCGGGCATGACCACGTCGGTCATCAGCAGATCGCAGCGGGTGTCGCCGGCCAACAGCGCCAGCGCCTCCCGCCCATCGGAGGCCGCGGCGACGATATGGCCGAGGCTGGCGACCACGCGGAGGGCATGGGCGCGCACCGGCTGATTGTCTTCCACAACCAATACGTGCAGCACGCCCGAATGGTCGGAGACGGTCATGAAGGCCTCCGGCGCCGCGCCACCGGTGCGTGGGTTGCCGTGCGGCGCCATGCCGCGTTCTGATCGGCAGGGACGATTGCGAAAGACCTCGCGCCGTCGGCCACGGTGGGATGATCCTGTGCCAAAGTGGAGTGCGTAATTCCTGAGTCAAAATATTAATAATAAGATAAACGCCCGTCTCGACGTCTAGCGGGTGCCGATGCCAGCGCAAGCGAATTCTCCGGCGGCGGGGCCGCGAGGCGGCACGCGGGAACGGCCTGGCCAGGGCCGGCCACGGCCCCGGCTGCGCGCCGCACCCCCGGAAGCCCCAATCATATCTTGAAGCGCAACAAATTTGCGCCAAAATACGCACTTAACAATATTTTTTACTGTGTTCTGCGCAATCATCTTACTGACCGCAAATCCCTGGAAGGGATCTTCGATCCAGGACCGGAAGAACGGCAGCAATGTAAGGATTTGTCTTCCCATTCCGTGAAGACGTCGCGCCTGCGGTGCCCGCAAGGTCCGACCCATGACGCCGCCGCACACTTGCCGACACAGGCGCCAGCAACCCCACACCCTCGGTCACAACATCGGACAGATGCTGGTTGGCCCCCGCGCCAGGCCCGTCGCTACGAAGAAGGCAGCCAAACCATCGCTTCCTCCTTCCCCGCGCAGGACCGATCATGGGCCCCGAGCATCCCGGAATGGACTACGAGGCCCGCGGCCATTTCCGGCGCGGCTTTCTCGCGGCAGGCGTCGCCATCACCGGCCTGGCCCTGGCGCCGCGGGCGCTATCGACCGGCACGCCGAGCCTCGATGACCTGCCGGATCGCGCGGCCTGGCGGCAGGCCGCCACACCGGCCGCCGATGTGCTGGCCGATTGGCAGGATTTCGCGCGCCGCTTCGTCACCGCCGAAGGCCGCGTCGTGGATAGCGCGAATGGCGGCATCTCCCATTCCGAGGGCCAGGGCGCGGGGCTGCTGTTCGCACTGCGTGCGGACGACCAGGCACGGTTCGCGAAGATCCTGGCCTGGACGCGCGGAACCCTCCGCCGGCCGCATGACAGCCTGCTCGCCTGGCGCTACCGGCCCGGCGCACCAGCCCCGGTGAGCGACAGGAACAACGCGACCGATGGCGATCTTCTGGTGGCCTGGGCGCTGGCGGATGCCGCCGAGCGATGGGGCGTGCCGGAATATCGCGCCCAGGCAGCCACCATGGCGCGCGACCTGCTGCGGCACGCCGTCATCGGCTTCGGCGGCGAGACCGTGCTCCTCCCCGGGGTCGAGGGTTTCCAGAAGCCCGACCACCTGATCGTCAATCCAAGCTATTACGTCCTGCCGGCCTTCCGTGCCCTGGGGCGGCTGGTGCGCGCCCCCGAATGGCGCGGCCTGACAGCCCATGGCGTGGCGCTGGCCGAGACGGCGCGTTTCGGTCGCTGGGGACTGCCGGCCGATTGGGTGGCGCTGCCGCGTGCTGGCGGGCGCCCTGCCCTGGCACCCGGATGGCCGCCGCGTTTTTCCTATGATGCGCTGCGCGTGCCGCTGAACCTTGCCTGGGGCGGACATGTGCAGGGGGCGGCGGTGCGCTCGGCCGCCGCCTTCTGGACGGCACCGTCGCATCGCGTGATGCCGGCCTGGGTCGATCTGCGCACCGGCCACGCCGCACCCTATCCCGCGGACACCGGCCAGCGCGCCATCGCGCGCCTGCTGGTCGCGGCAATGCGCGGCACGGCCGGGACGGAGCCGATGCCGCGGGCGGCGGACGCGCGGCACTACTACCACGCGGTGCTCGCGATGATGTCGCGGCTCGCCTTGCATGACCTCGATCTCGCGCCGCGCGACGATGGCCACGGCCTGATGGTCGCCGCGCAGGGCGAGTCGCGGGGGACGGCAGCCGCCGCGCCTCCGCGCCGGTAGGGTTGCGGCAAAGGTCACGATTTGGAGAGTTGGCCGCGACGCGCTGCCCCCCCGGGCTTGCCCCGATCGCCCCATCCGGCGGCGCGGCCGCGGCTTTCGGGGCGAATGTGGCGTGCGGCAGGGGGTTGCACGCGCCGGCAGCGGTGGTCCGCGCGCGGTCGTGGTTGCAATCGCGCGCCGCCATTCAATCGACAGCACGCTCTCGCAAAGGTAAAGGTTCTTGCCTTAGGCGAGAAACCGCGAGGCCTGGTGATGGAGATCGAGCGGCCGATTCTGATCGTCGAGGACGATCCGGCTGTCGCTGCGACAATGACCGCCGCTCTGCGCCGCGACGGCTGGACGACCGTGATCGCGAACACGCTTGCCGAGGGGCGTCTGAAGCTCAAGCAGGACAATCCGCGGATCGCGCTTGTCGATCTTGGCCTGCCGGACGGGAACGGCATTGCCTTCGTGCGCGAATGCGCGGGCCAGCCCGGCTTCGGGATCATCGTGGCCAGCGGGCGCGGGGAGGAGGTGGACCGCGTGGTCGGCCTTGAGGTCGGCGCCGACGACTACCTGACCAAGCCCTTTTCCCCGCGCGAAATGGTGGCGCGCGTGCGGGCACTGGCGCGGCGCCTGGACCAGGTGCCGCCGGCGCCGGAGGGTGCCAGCCTCGGCACGCCGCAATCCTGGACCTTCGGCGGCTTGCATATGGAGCCTGCGCGGCAACGCGTGCGGGACCAGACCGGCGTGGAGACGCGGCTGACCGGGGGCGAGGCCGGGTTGCTGCACCTGCTGCTGACCGAGCAGGAATATCTTGCGGATCGCGAGAGCATCTCGGAACGCGTGCTCGGCCGGCGCCTGCTGCCCGAACAGCGTGGGGTCGACCAGCTTGCGTCGAATCTCCGCCACAAGCTGAACGAGGCATCGGCCGGCAGAATTACTCTGGCATCGGTGCGCGGGCGGGGCTACCGATTGGTCTGGTAGCGGCGCCGCCGCCGCGCGCCGGGTAGGACCGCCACACGATGACCGACCTGGCCGAGGACACCTACAGCCGCCTCGGCATTCTGGTCGTCGATGACGAACCGGAGATCGTCACCCTTCTGGCGCGCTTCCTGGCGCGGCGCGGGCATCGCGTGATGACGGCGCATGATGCGGACGCAGCCTCGCGCGCGGTGGCGCAGGATCTCGGCCTCGGCGTCGTGCTGTCCGATGTGCGGATGCCGGGCCGCGACGGGCTGCAACTCGCCGAGGAAATGCTGCGCCAGCGGGGGGATGCGGACGCGTTGGAAGTGGTTCTGCTGACCGGCGGCGCGACGACCGATGTCGCGGTCGGCGCGCTGCGCGTGGGCACCTTCGACCTGTTGCGCAAGCCGCCGCGGCTGACGGAGGTGGCCGATGTGGTGGACCGCGCGATGCAGCGCTGCCAGGCCCGTCGCGCAAAGGGCGCCGCGCTGGCGCGTATCGCCGCCGAAATGCAGGCGGTGGCGGCCGAGCGCGAACGTCTGGCGCTGCAGCTCGCGCAATCCTCCGCGCGGCTGTCCGATGTGGAAAGCGCGCTCGGCGCCAGCAGGAAGCTGCGGCGCGACCTGCTCGCCGTCCTGTCGCACGAGATGCGCTCGCCGCTGATTCCCATCCTCGGATTCTCGGAGGTGTTCGCATCGGGTGCCGTGCCCGACATGGCCAGCCAGCGCGAATACGGCCAGTTGATCCACGACAGTGCCACACGATTGCTGCGGATCATCGATGCGGCGCTCGATATCGTGGCGCTCGGCGACGGCCGCAGCGTCGCCGCCGCCGTGCCGGACATGGTGCCGCGCTTGGCCGGCAGCGTGGCCGAGGCGGCGCGGGCGGGGGCGCAGGCGCATGGTGTCAGCCTGATCCTGGAAGGCCCGCCCGATCTGCGCCTCGTGGGGGACCATCGCCTGCTGGAATCGGCGCTCGGCCAGCTGGTCGACAATGCGATCCGGGCATCGCCGCGCGGCGGCCTCGTGCGGATCGGCTGGCAGGCTGAGGGCGCGATGCTGGCCATCTGGGTGCGGGATGCCGGCGATGGCGTGCCGGATGCCATCCTGGCACAGCTTGGCACCCCCTTCCTGCAGGCGGACATGTCCTTCACCCGGGTCTGGCCCGGCGCCGGCCTGGGCCTTGCGCTGGCACAGCGCGTCGCGCGCGCGCATGGCGGCACGCTTTCGCTGCGCGCCCTGCCCGGCGGCGGAACGGAAGCGCGGCTGACACTGCCCGCTTCCGGCCAGGCGGCGGCAGGCGGCGCTACAGGATCAGATCCTGGTCGGTGAAGGCGATCGTACCAAGGATGGCGATGTCCATCTCGGCGCCGGGCGTCGCATCGACATTGAGGCTGAGAATCGTGTTGCCCGCCCCATCGGAGGTATAGCGAACCTGGCCTGCGCCGCTGAACGCCGCCGTGCCGATGAAGGTGAAGCTCTGCCGCCCGGCCTGGGCGGTGTCGGCATCGATGCCTGCCAGGTCGATCGCGTCGCCATGCACGGCGAGGAAGTCGGTCACGATGTCCCGCGTCGCGGTGGTGGTCCCGCTCTCGCCGATGTCGGACCAGCGGAAGATATCATTGCCGCCATTGCCCGCCATCACATCCTGCCCGCGCCAGCCGACCAGCGTGTTGCTGGTACTGTCGCCGATCAGCGTATCGGCGAAGGCGCTGCCGAACACATTCTCCATCGAGACCAGCACATCCCCGCCGGCATGCCCGCCGGTCCCCCGATTGGCGGACAGGTCGACCTGCACGGCGGCGGATGAGGCCGCGTAATAGGCGGCGTCGGAATTGGCATCGCCATACAGCGTATCTGCGCCGGCGCCGCCCGCCAGGATGTTGGCGCCGAGATCGCCATACAGCGCATCCGCGAAAGCACTGCCGCGGATGTTCTCGATGGCCTGGATGCCGTCGCCCGTGGCATCGCCGAGCCAGCCATTGCCCGATGTCACCGCCAGGGTGACGGCGACGCGGGACGCGGCGCCGGCATAGCTGACCCAGTCATTTCCGGCATTGCCGGCGATGGTGTCGCCGCCGCCGCCGCCTTCGAGGATGTTGTGGTCCGCGTCGCCGAACAGCAGGTCGGCAAAGCTGGAGCCGATGATGACCTGGATGCCGGACAGCACATCCCCCTCCGCATCGCCGCCGGTGCCGGAGGCGGAGCCGAGGTTGACCGCAACCGCGGCGGCCGAGGTCGCGTAGCTCACGGCATCGAAGCCCGTGCCGCCCTCCAGGATGTCGGCGCCCGCGCCGCCCAGCAGCGTGTCGTCGCCATCGGCCCCGGCGAGCGTATCGGCGCCCGTGCCGCCGGACACGCTGTCCGCGCCGGCATTGCCTTGCAGCAAATCGCTGCCCGCGCCCCCATCCAGCGTGTCGTTGCCCGCGAGCCCGGCGATTGTGTCGGCGCCATCGCCGCCAAGCAGCAACGCACCACCTGCCAGCAGCGTGGCGCGCGGCGCGTCGCTGTCATTGGCAAGGACCCAGGCGCGGAAGGTGGCAGCCGGCAGGTCGAGCGCGGAATAGGCATACAGCGCCTGGCCCGCGCGGGTTTCGCCGAAGCCGGTGATCGTGCCGCCTGTGGGGATGCCGGCGCCGCTGTAGGTCAGGCCGCTTCCGGTGATGGTGAATACCACGGTGGCAAGCCCGAAATTGCGCAGGTCGCCGGTGAAGCCCGTGCTGCCGGATGCGGTGGGCGTGACGAAGGCGAGCACACCGAGATTGGCCTCGGTGACGCTGGTCAGGCCGCCGGTGACGTCGAAGACTTGCAGCGTTGCCACGATGACCCCTTCGGTCTCAGGGCGTCATAGCACGAAATCCTGGGCCTCCAGCGTGATGATGCCATCGAGCTGGATATGCATCGCCCTGCCGAAGGCGGGGGTGACAACGACGATCGTGTTGCCGCCCTCATGGAGGTAGCGGATCTCGCCGCGGCCGCTGCCGCTATCGGTGCCCGTGAAGGCGAAAGGCTGGTCTCCGGGCGCGTCGTCGAAATAGGTGTCGGCATCGATGGCGGAGAAATCCAGCAGGTCGCCATGGGCGCGATGGAAATCCGTCACGCGGTCCCGGGCATTGATGTCGCTGTCGCTCATGCTGGTCCAGCGGAAGATGTCGTTGCCGCCATGGCCGGTCATGATATCGGCGCCGAACCAGCCGACCAGCGTGTTGCTCGCGCTGTCGCCGATCAGCGTGTCGTTGTAGGGCGTGGCGAATACATTCTCGACCGAGACCAGCGTATCGCCCTGCGCATGCCCGCCTGTCGCGGAATTGGTCGAAAGATCGACGCGCACAGGCGCCGGGGAGGTGGAATAGTAGATCGTGTCGGAATTCGCGGCGCCATACAGGACGTCCCCGCCCTCGTCGCCGCGCAGGATGTTCGCCTGCCAGTCGCCGAACAGGTAGTCGGCGAAGCGGCTGCCGCGGATGTTCTCGACGCCCATGATGCTGTCGTCTGTGGCATCGCCCGCCCAGCCGGTACCTTCGTCGAGATTGACGGCGAAGGCGGCACCCGCAGTCTCGAAGCTGATCCAGTCGTTCCCCGCGCGTCCATCGATGGTGTCGCCGCCGGCGCCGCCCTCGATGATGTTGTGGTCTTCGCTACCCTGCAGGAAATCCGCCAGCGAGGAGCCGATCAGGCTCTCGATGGAAGCCAGGACATCCCCCGTCGCGTCCCCCGACCAGCCGCCGTCATGCGTGAGGCTGACGGAGACCGGCGCGGCGGACCCGATGTAGCTTGCGATATCGTAGCCCGCGCCGCCGGTCAGCGTATCGGCGCCATGACCGCCGCGCAGCGTGTCGTCGCCCGCCGCCCCGTCGAAACTTTCCGCGGCGTGGCTGCCGGCGAGGGCGTTTGCAAGCTCATTGCCTGTGACCGCAAGGCCCGGCACGGCGCCGAGCAGCGTCATCCGGCCCTGGCCTTCCGGAAGGCGGTAGGTGAGTGCGCCACTGAACGGACCGGCGCCGTAGAGGATGCGGCCGCCGTCGATGTCGTCCTGCTGCAGGCCGGTGCCGGTCGGGCCGGTGCCGAACAGCGCGGCGTTGACGCTGGCGTTCATGACCGCGGTCACGCCGAAGCTGTGGTCGAGGCCGAGCGCATGGCCGATTTCATGCAGCGCCACCAGGTAGAAGCGCCGCTCGTCCCAGTTTTCGTCGCTGGTCACCACCACATCGCCCGACACCGCGACCCGGCCGGAATTGCCAAAGTAGGGTGCGTAATAGGCCTTGCCGAGCACATTGGCCCCAAGCCCACCACCCATGGCGATCCGAATATCGGCCATCATTCCGGTGCCCAGATTGCCGCCCTCATCCGCGATTTCGGCGAAGCGGATATCGAGCACGGCCTCCCACGCGGCGAGTGCGGCGCGTATGCTCGCCTTGGCATCGAAGGACGTGATGTGGGCCGCCATGTCGACAGACAAGCCGCGGAAGAAGCCGGTCGGCCCTGTCAGCCCGGCGCCCGCGAAACTGTATGTGACGACGCCGCCCGTGCTGCCGTAGTCGCTTGAGCCCCATCGCCAGGTGCCGCTTGCGCTGAACTCGCCAAGCGGCGTCTGCGGCTCTCCGGCCTCCAACAGCGCCTCCGCCTGGAAACCGCCCTGGCAGAGCGCGCATGCGCAGGTCTTGAACATCTCCACGCCCGTATCCCCGACGATTGTTCAGTGGAAATTAGAACAGGTTGGGATCGAATGGAATCACCGGATCGAAATCCTTGCCCCAGAAAAAATATATCACAGGGCGCGAAATGCGTTCGGTTGTACGGACAGCGCCGTCGCGAAATATGCGATCGGATGGCACCGTCTGAACGCATTTCTTGCGCTGGGATCAATAATTTCGAGAGCAAGATTTGCGTTCAAGCGAACGCATGTTGCTCAAGCGAACGTGTATTTTTCTAGAACCCTATGATTCTACAGCAAGAAATCTGATCACACGGATTCGGTGTGATCAGATATTGCTGTAGGGTCCAAACCAATCAGCCGCCTGGGGCCTGGCCGGTCCCGCGCGGCATCCGCGGTGTCAGGCCGCTTGCCGATGCAATCAGCATCGGCCGCGCAGCCTTTCTGGCGGCCTGTCACGCGGTCCTCGACCATGCGCCTCGGGTCTGATTGGATTTGGACGCTGGTGCCGTTTCACTACGAGCGAAGATCGTCCAACGGCTTTGCCCTCGTGTTTTTCCGCATTTTCCGAGTCGCCTTGCGCCGCCGCAAGGCTTGAAAATGCTGAAGGCGTTGCACCGACGGCCATGGCGTCCCCTGGCTGTCACGCCGGCCGGGCCGCCGCCCGTGCCGCCGCCAGATCCCAGGGGAGTTGGTAGGTCAGTTCGTCATGCCCCCAGAATTGCCGCAACGCCCGCCGCAGCGTGTCCGGCGGTAGCGCCACGCGGTGGCCGTCGCGCGCCGAGACGGCCACCAGCGGCGCCAGGAGATCGCGCCAGAAATCGGCGGTGATCCAGGCATCCGCGACGCTGGCGTGCAGGCCCGGCAGCAGGCTGGCGCGGAAGGGTGCCACCTGCATCGGCGGCGTGCCCAGGAACACGCCCTGCTTGCCGAAGAACTTCGCCTCCGCCACCACCGAGGACGACACGCCGACAACCCGGGAAAGGTGGTCCTGCGCGAGCAGCACATAGGCGTTCTCGCTTACCTCGCGGATGCGCGCAAAGGGCAGGCCGATGCCGTGCAGCCCGAAACCATCGGCGTTGTAGGGGTGCGGCTTGAACAGGAAGCGCTCGCTGCCGAGCGCGTCCAGCAAAGCGCTGGCGTGATCACCGAGATTGACCAGACGGCCTTCGCGGATCAGCGCGCGATCGATGCGCGTCTGGCCGACCACCAGCGTGCGCTCCGTGACCGGCAGCGCAGGCGGCATCTTTACCGCCGTCGCGGCCACGATATCGGCATAGGGCTCGAACCAGGAATCCGGCGTGTGGTAGGGCGCGAGCGCCGCCATCACCTCCGGATGGTGCGTCGTGATGGCGAACAGCACGTCCGGCGCGAAGCGATAGGGGTGGATGTTCAGGTCGATCCAGGCGATGCCCAGCGCATCCAGCACGCGCTTCAGCAGGCCGGGCAGTTCGAAGCCGATGACGGCCGCGGCGTCCTGGAAGGCGGCGGCCAGCATCGCCGCGGCCTCGCGCGGCAGCTCGGCTGTGTCGAACAGGTGGACCCAGCCCTCGATATCGGGCGTGGCGCCGGCCAGGGCGTAGAAGCCCAGCGTATCGAAGCCGCCGTTTCCACCCCAGAGCAACGGCTCCACCGGTAGACCGCAGGCGGCGGCGACCGGACGGCGCAGCAGCCGGTGCAGCCACAGCGTGTTGCCGTTCTGCGCGGGGCGAAACGCCTCATCCTGCGGGCGCAGGATGTCGCCCGCCACGATGATCCGGCGCGGCATCTCAGGCGCGCTCGATCCGCGCCCAGGCGAGGCCCAGGCCGAGCTTGCGCGTGTCGCGCCGCGGCCCCTCCGCCGGGTCCTCGTGCTGTGCGCCGGCCAGCAGCAGCGTCACGCGGGAACCGGCGGGCAGTTCGGGCAGGGTGATGCGGGCTTCGAACAGGCCCGTGGTGCCGTCATTCGACGCCGTCGTGAAATCCAGCTTCACGCCATCCAGGAACCAATCCTGCTCCGCGAGGTCGAGCGGAAAACCGTATGGCGCGCGCAGCGACAGCGCGACCGTCAGCGCGCCGCCGCCCAGCGCCGGCAGCGCCAGCGCGGCGCAGCGCGCGGGGCCCGACCAGCGCAGCGACCCCGTGGCGGTGCGTTCCGGCGCGTACCAGCCATGGCCGGCGAAGGCCGGGTCATCCGCCTCCACCACCGCCGGCCCGGCTTCCGGCTGCGGCGCGGCCGCGCGGGCGGCGGAGACGCGCTCGGGCGGGATATGGCGCAGCGGATCGATGCGGAGGCGGTCGGCCCGGGTCAGCGCCGCCTGCACGTGCTGCTGCGCCAGCTGGTCTTGCGCGGCCGCCAACCGCGCAAGCTCCTCCAGCAGGAATTCCCCGAACACCTGCGCTTCCGGGCCAAGCCGCGCCAGCAGCGGTGCGCCGGTATCGCGCAGCCGCGCCGCATGCGCCTGCTGCACGGCCGCATCCAACAGCGCCTCCGCCAGCCGGTCCGGCGAAAGATCGAGCAAGGCGCGCGGATCGGTCAGGGCACGGGCTCCGGGATGGGCGGCCTAGGGTAGCCGCGCGCCCCGGTGCTCACAATTCCTGCACCTCGGCCACGCCAGGCAGCACCTTCATCGCCTGCAACAGGCGCGGCGAGATGTTGAACTGGCCGGGCAGCGCGATCTCCACCTCCTGCCCCGGCCCCGTCATCGGCACCAGGATCACGCGGCCGCGGCCGCGGCCCTCGCGCATCAGCAGGTCGCGCACATGGGGGATGGCGCCGGCGCTGTCGAAGAACAGCTTGAGGCCCTGGCCGATGCCGGCGGCGACGCGATCGAGCGGCTCCACCTCCTGCGCGGTCAGGCGCACCGTCTCCCCATCCATGCGGACTTCCGTGGTAACGACCAGCGGCGTGCCTTCGGCAAGCATGCCATCGGCGCGGGCCAGGGTTTCGCTGAAGAAGGTCACTTCGAAACTGCCCTGCGCGTCCGAGATACGCACCCAGGCCATCTTGTTCCCGGATTTGGTGCGGCCCGTTTTCACGGCCACCACAGTGCCGGCGAGTTTCATGCGGCCAGTGCCGCGCGCACGCTCCGCGATCTGGCCGGAGGGCACGGCGCCGATCTTGCGGAGGACGGATTTGTAGCTGTCCAGCGGATGCGCGGACAGATGGAAGCCCACCGCATCCGCCTCGAAGGCCAGGCGTTCCAGCATCGGCCAGTCGCCGGTCTCATTCAGGCGCAGCGGCACCGGCGCGGCCTCTGCGCCGAACATGTCGCGCGTTGGGCTCAGGCGTCGCTCGGCGGCTTCCTGCGCGGCGCGCAGCACGGCCTCCGCCCCCTGAACAAGCTTCGCGCGGTTGCGCTCCACACTGTCGAAGGCGCCGGCCTTGGCCAGGTTTTCGAGCTGCATCTTGTTCAGCAGCCGCGGATCGACGCGGCCCGCGAAATCCGACAGCGAGGCGAAGGGGCCGGCCGCATCGCGCGCGCGGACCAGATCCTGCATCGCGGCGAGACCGACGCGCTTCACGGCGGCCAGCGCGAAGCGGATGGCCTGCGTGCCATCCGCCCGCGCCTCGATCGTGAACTCGGCCGCGCTGCGGTTGAGGTCGGGCGGCAGCACCGCGATGCCGAGGCGCGATGCCTCCTGCATATGACCCGCCAGCTTGTCCGTGTTGCCGAGGTCGAGCGTCATCGACGCCGCGAGGAACGCCACCGGATGGTTCGCCTTCAGCCAGGCGGTCTGGTAGCTGACCAGCGCATAGGCCGCGGCGTGCGACTTGTTGAAGCCGTATTCGGCGAAGCGCTGCATCAGGTCGAACACCTCGACCGCCTTGGCATCCGGCACGCCATTCGCCACGGCGCCTTCCACGAAGGCGGCGCGCTGGCGCTCCATCTCCTTCATGTCCTTCTTGCCCATTGCGCGGCGCAGCAGGTCTGCGCCGCCCAGCGAGAAGCCGGCCATCACCTGCGCGATCTGCATCACCTGTTCCTGGTAGACCATGATGCCGTAGGTCTCGGCCAGGATCGCGTGGATGGAGGGGTGCGGGCTGATCCACGGCTCGCCGTGCTTCCGCGCGCAATAGGCGGGAATGTTCGCCATCGGCCCCGGCCGATACAGCGACACGGCGGCAATCAGGTCTTCCAGCCGGTCGGGCCGCATGGCGCGCAAGCAATCGCGCATGCCCTGGCCTTCGAACTGGAACACGCCCGCCGCATCGCCGCGCGCGAGCATCGCGTAGGTTTTCGAATCATCCAGCGGCAGGCGATCCAGGTCGATCTCGATGCCTTGCGCGTGCAGAAGTGCCACGGCGCGTTGCAGCACCGTGAGGGTCTTGAGACCGAGAAAGTCGAACTTCACCAGGCTCGCCTGCTCGACATATTTCATCGAGTATTGCGTCACCAGCATGTCGTTGCGCGGGTCGCGGTACAGCGGCACGATATCGACCAGCGGCTTCCGGCCGATCACCACGCCGGCGGCATGGGTGGAGGCGTTGCGATAGAGCCCTTCCAGCTCCTGCGCCACTTCCAGCAGGCGGTGAACCTGTTCGTCGCTGCGCTGCATCTCCTGCAATTTCGGCTCGCCGGCGATCGCCTGGGACAGCGTGACAGGCTTTGCGGGATTGAAGGGGATCAGGCTCGCGATGCGATCCACCTGGCCATAGGGCAGGCCCATCACGCGGCCAACATCGCGCACCGCCGCCTTTGCCTGCAACTTGCCGAAGGTGATGATCTGCGCCACGCGATCCGCGCCATATTCGCGCACGACGTAGCGGATCACCTCATCGCGCCGGTCCTGGCAGAAATCGATGTCGAAATCGGGCATCGACACGCGGTCCGGGTTCAGGAAGCGCTCAAACAGCAGGCCCCAGCGCATGGGATCGAGGTCGGTGATGGCCAGCGCCCAGGCCGCGACGGAGCCCGCACCCGAACCACGCCCCGGCCCCACGGGAATGCCCTGCGCCTTCGCCCATTGGATGAAGTCGGCGACGATCAGGAAGTAGCCGGAGAAACCCATGTTCTCGATCACGCCGAGTTCGTAGGCCAGGCGCTCGCGATAGGGCGCGCGTTCGGAATCGGGCCGGCCTTGCGCGTCCATCCGCGCTTCCAGGCCCTGTCGCGCCATGTCGGCCACCGTCTCGGCCTCGGTCATGCCGGGCCGGACTTTTGGGCAGATCGGCAGCTCGGGCTTGCGGCTTTCCGCCATCACGGCGCAGCGGCGCGCAATGGCCAGCGTGTTGTCGCAGGCATCGGGCAGATCGGCGAACAGGGCCCGCATGGCGGCGGCGGGCTTGAACCAATGCTCGGCGGTGACCCGGCGGCGATCCGTCTCCGCGATCACGCGGCTTTCCGCGATACAGAGCAGCGCGTCATGCGCCGCATGCATCTTGGATTCCGCGAAGTACACATCGTTGGCGGCGACGATCGGCAAATCGTGCATCTGCGCCAGATGCAGCAGGCCGGGCTCCACCGTCTTCTCGATGGCAAGGCCGTGGCGGTTGAGCTCGATCACCAGCCGATCGCCGAAGGCGTCCCGCAGTTTCGCGGTGAGCCGCGCCGCGGCGTCGCGCCGGCCCTCGACAAGCAAGCGCCCGAGCGGGCCGAGCGTGCCGCCGGTCAGCAGGATCAACCCCGACGCATGGGCCAGCAACTGGTCCAGCGTCAGCGCCGCCATGCCGGAAGGATCGTCGTTCAGGAAACCCGCCGAGGTCAGGCGTTGGAGGTTGTCGAGCCCCTGCGCATCCATCGCCAGCGCCACCACCGGGTCCGGCCGGAAGCGCGCGGCATCGCGCGCCGGCGCGCCTTCATCGGTCGCCGCGCGGCCGAGGAAAAGCTGGCAGCCCATGATCGGCTGGATGCCCTTCGCGGAGGCTGCCTGCGCGAATTCCAGTGCGCCGAACAGATTGCCCGAATCGGTCAGCGCCACCGCCGGCATGCCATGCTGCGCGGCCAGCGCCGGCAGTTTCTCGGCCTTGATCGCGCCCTCGCTGAGCGAATAGGCGGAATGGGCGTGCAGGTGGATGAAGCCGTCGGTCATGCTGCGCTTCTACCACGCCGTGCCAGGGGATTCGCGATGCCGGACGATGAGAAACTGCTGCGCCGCGCCATCGCGCTGGCCGCCGAAAGCCGCGCCCATGGCCAGCACCCTTTCGGCGCCGTGTTCGCGGACGCGGAAGGCCGCGTGCTGATGGAGGCGATCAACGGCTTCCACCCGGATGGCGACGGCACTGCCCATGCCGAGCGCCTGCTGGCCACGCGCGCCTGCGTGGAATTGCCGCCCGATTCCCGCGCCGCCGCCACGCTCTATTCCAGCGCCGAGCCCTGCGCGATGTGCGCCGGCGCGATCTACTGGGCCGGCATCGGCCGCGTGGTGTTCGGGCTTTCGGAAAAGCGCCTCAAGGCGATGATCGGGCCGCACCCCGAGAACCTGACGATGGACCTGCCCTGCCGCGATGTCTTCGCGGCCGGCCAGCGGCGCATCGCGGTGGAAGGCCCACTGCTGGAGGAAGAGGCCGCGGTGGCGCATCAGGGCTTCTGGTAGGGGCGCCCCGTCAGAAGCCGCAACTCCAAAGCGGTGTGTCAGGGGCTTGTGGGTGGCGCGGCTGCGCGCTGGCGTTCGGACACCAGCCCCGCAAATCGACCACATACGCATCGGGACGGAAGGCGGTGTAGCGCGGAAGGGCGGCCCGCGCGGCCTCCCGCGTCTCGAAGCCCGCGATCCCGCGCCACGTCCCCTGGCGTTCATAAAGCGAAACGGGGGCCGGGGTGGCGTCGCGCGCCCGGCGCACCTCGTCCATCGCGGCAGGGATGGTGCGATCCGCCCCGAACACCACGCCGAAGACAGGCGCCTGCGAGGGAGAAACCTGCGGCGCCGCGGCTTGAGCTGTCTGCTGCGTGCGCTGGGCCGCAGCCGCCACCTCTGCGAGGCGCATGGCCTCTGCGCTCAATTCCGGACTCGGGGCGGTATCAGGCCGCGCGGCCCGCGCCAACGCCGCGGAGGCCTCAGTCAATCGTGCGGCAAGTTGCCGCGCCTGTTCGCGCAGCGTCGCGGCCTCGCTCCGCGCCTGATCGCGCTGCTCGGACAGGTTGTTGACGTCGTCGCCGTTCAGGAACAACTTGCCGTCGCGCAATTCCAGCCCGCGAACCTGTCGCGTATCGCTGATCTTGAGCGTGGCGCCCATGAAATTCACGCTGGTTGTTTCGAAAATGAAGCGGTCGAGCAGCGGGAACAGGCCAGGGGCGAAAAGCACCAGAGCCACAACTGCCCAGATCGCCAGCCGCTGCACAACATTCAGCAGCGCTGTCACGCCTTCCGCGAAAGCACCCATGATCGCCTCCCCGCATCGTCCGACCTGGTATACGTTACGATACGCGTCGGTCTACTGAATAATCAGGCGGCCACCACCAGCCCATCGCGCAGCGTCACGGTGCGATCCATCCGGGCTGCCAGCGCCGGGTTGTGGGTCGCGATCAGCGCGCCCATCCCCTGCCCGCGCACGGCTTCCAGCAATTCGTCGAACACGCGGTCGGCCGTCGCGACATCGAGGTTGCCGGTCGGCTCATCGGCCAGCAGCACGCGCGGGCGATTGGCGAGCGCGCGCGCTATGGCGACGCGCTGCTGTTCGCCCCCCGATAGCCGGCCCGGGCGGTGCTGTTCCCGCCCCGTCAGGCCGAAGCTCGTGAGCAGGTCCCGCGCGCGCGTCAGTGCCGCACCACGCGCCACGCCGGCGGTCATCTGCGGCAGTGCCACGTTTTCCTCGGCACTGAATTCGGGCAGCAGATGGTGGAATTGGTAGACGAAGCCGAGCCCCCTTCGGCGGATGGCAGTGCGCGCGCCATCATCCAGCGAACCGGCGGGCTGGCCCTGGAAGAACACCTCGCCGGCGTCGGGCTTCTCGAGCAGGCCGGCCAGGTGCAGCAGCGTGGATTTGCCGGTGCCGGAGGGTGCCACAAGCGCCACGATCTCGCCGGCATGCAACGAGAGATGTGCACCGCGCAGCACGGGAAGGTCGCCCGCTTCGGTGCGGAAGCGGCGCTCCACCGCGCGCAGTTCCAGCAGCGTTTCACTCATTGCGCAGCGCCACGACGGGGTCGGTCCTCGCCGCGCGCCAGGCCGGATACAGCGTCGCCAGCAGCGACAGGCCGAGCCCCATGCCGACCACCTGCGCGACCTCGGCCGGGTTCACCACGGCGGGCAGGCGGGACAGGAAATAGACCTCCGGGCTGAACAGCTCCGTGCCGCTCAGGGCCTGGATGAACTGCCTGATGCTCTCGATGTTGAGGCAGAAGGCCAGGCCGATCGCGAAGCCGATCAGCGTGCCGGCAACCCCCACACTCGCGCCGCAGAGCAGGAAGATGCGCTGGATGGCGCCGCGCGTGGCACCCACCGTGCGCAGAATCGCGATATCCCGCGCCTTGTCCTTCACCAGCATGATCAGGGAGGACACGATGTTGAACGCGGCGACCAGGATGATCAGCGTCAGGATCAGGAACATCACGTTGCGTTCCACCTGCACCGCGGCGAAGAAGCTGGAATTCGCATCCTGCCAATCCAGGATGCGCACGCCCGGCATGCCGAGCGTGTTGCGGATCGCGCTGGTGACCGCCCGCACGCGCGTCGGGTCCTCGACGAAAACCTCGATCTGCGTCGCCGCGTCGCCGGTTTGGAAGAAGGTCTGCGCCGCCGGCATGGGCAGGAAGACGAAAGAGTTGTCGTATTCATGCATGCCGATCTGGAAAATCGCAGCGATGGTATAGGCCCGCACGCGCGGCACCGTGCCGAACACGGTCGTGCGCCCCTGCGGGCTGACCAGCGTGATCTTGTCGCCGACCGTGATCCGAAACCGCTGCGCGAGGCGCGACCCGATGACGATCGCATCATCGCCCTCGAAATTCGCGAGCGACCCGCCCACGATGTTCTGCGCGACGATCCCGCGCGCCCGAAAATCCTCCGGCCGCACGCCGCGCGCGAGGCCGCCGGAAGCGCCACCCTGCTCGCTGGTCAGCAGCACCTGGCCTTCGACCAGCGGCGTGGCCGAGATCACGCCCGGCACGCCGCGGATGCGCCCCGCCATTGCCTGGTAATCGGTGATGTTGCGTTCTTCGCCATAGACGCCGAGATGGCCGTTGAGACCAAGGATCCGCCCCAGCAATTCCTGCCGGAACCCGCCCATCACGCTCATCACGATGATCAGCGTGGCGACGCCCAGCGCGATGCCAACCAGCGAGAAGATCGCGATGACCGAGACGAAACGCTCCCCCTTGCGGGCGCGCAGATAGCGAAAGGCGACGGCGCGTTCGAAGGCGTTGAACATGCTCAGCCGAGAATTCTTGCCAGGGCATCCTCGGGGGAGACTTCGTGCTTCTCCCCCGTGGCGCGGCGCTTGAGTTCGACGACGCCGCCGGCCGCGCCGCGGGGCCCGATCACCACCTGCCAGGGATGGCCCATCAGATCGGCATCGGCGAATTTGGGGCCGGCGCGCTCGGTGCGGTCGTCATAAAGCGCGTCGGGGCTCGCAGAATACATGCGCTCGCTCAGCGCATCGCAGGCGGCGTCGCCCTGCTTGAGGTTGATCACCACCGCCTTGAACGGTGCCACCGCATCCGGCCACTTGATGCCGGCCTCGTCGTGGTTCGCCTCGATCGTGGCACCCACCAGGCGGGAGACGCCGATGCCATAGCTGCCCATCTCGGGCACCACGGACTTGCCATCGGCGCCCTGCACCGAGAGGCCCATCGGTTCGGAATACTTCGTGCCGAAGTAGAAGATGTGACCAACCTCGATGCCCCGCGCACTGACGCGCCGTGCTTCCGGCACGGCGGCCCAGGCAGCTTCGTCGTGCATCTCGTCGGTCGCCGCATAATGGCTGGTCCAGCGATCGACCAGCGGCTTGAGGTCGCCCGCGTAGTCCGGCGCATCGGCGAGCGGGTCGAGGTCGAGCAAATCCTGGCTGACGAAGACCTGGCTCTCGCCCGTCTCGGCCAGGATGATGAATTCGTGGCTGAGATTGCCGCCGATCGGCCCGGTATCGGCGCGCATCGGCACCGCCTTCAGCCCCATGCGGGCGAAGGTGCGCAAATAGGCCAGGAACATCTGGCGGTAGCTGTGTTCCGCGCCTTCGCGTGTGACGTCGAAGCTGTAGGCGTCCTTCATCAGGAATTCGCGGCCGCGCATCACGCCGAAGCGCGGGCGCACCTCGTCCCGGAACTTCCACTGGATGTGGTAGAGGTTGCGCGGCAGGTCGCGGTAGCTTTTGGCGAAGCCGCGGAAGATGTCGGTGACCATTTCCTCATTGGTCGGGCCGAACAGCATCTCCCGCTCATGCCGGTCCTTCAGGCGCAGCATTTCCGGCCCATAGGCGTCGTAGCGGCCGGAGGTCCGCCAGAGGTCGGCGGATTGGATGGTCGGCATCAGGATTTCCTGCGCGCCGGCGCGGTCTTGTTCCTCCCGCACGATCTGCCCGATGCGGTTCAGCACGCGCCAGCCCAATGGCAGCCACGCATAGATGCCGGCGGAGGTCTGCCGCACCAGGCCGGCGCGCAACATGAGCCGGTGCGAGGCGATGGTTGCCTCGGCCGGGGTTTCCTTGAGCGTCGGCAGGAAGGCTCGGGACAGGCGCAACGCGCAGGCTCCTGGCTGGGATGGTGCGCCGGAACCTAGTCCCACCAAGCCATTGGCGCCAGAGACCGCGACTTACCGGGAAGAAGGCTCGGAACCGCGTGCTGCGGTGCAGCAACTTTCTTGCGCAACTTTCAGAACGTCGGACACGAAGCCGATAAAAATGACATTGGTCCTTAAGAAACTGCTTTGCACAGCGGCAAAGTGCGGCTAAAAAAAGTCGGGCCGCACCCGCAGGGTGCAGCCCGAGTTAAGGGAGGAAACGCCAGTCACACGGCAGAGGGAGGATCAACCTCTCTCTGAGTGGAAGAATGGCGCCGCGGACCACGACGGCACAATCATAAAGGCCGCGCTGGGGAGCACAAAAACAGGCTCCGGAAACTTGGTTGCGCACTAAACAGGCGGCGTCCGCGGGGAGGCGGATTGGCCGCCTTAATTTTGTGCAGGTGGCCTGCCCAGCCCAGGGATCGGCGACGATACATCCGGCCCGCCATAGGCCCACCACCCATCCCGGAAGCTGACGGCACCGGATTCCATCACCGCGAAAATCCCAAGCCAGATCACCGTGGCGAGCACGGTGGTCCCGATCAGCTTGCGCCCGAGCATCGGCTTGGCCGGCGCGCCACGCCAACCGCCGGCTTCCGGGTCTGCCTCATCCACCGGGCGCGTGCCGATCGGCAGCACGCAGAACAGCGCCGTCCACCAGACCAGCACATAGACGACGATACCCGTGAAGATGCTCATGGCGTGCCATCACACCCGCAGCAGATGCACTTCGACCGAGGGGCGCTTCTTCAGCCGCCGCCCCACCGCGCGCCGCACCGCGCTGCGCGCGGCTTCCCGCAGCGCGCCATCCTCGCGCCGCAGCGCGTTCGGCAATTCGGTGATGGCGCGGCCGATATCCGCCACGATCTGCCGCGTGTCGTCGCCGATCTCCTCGAACAGGCCGGGCGCCGAAATCTGCGGCTTGCCAAGCACGCGCCCGGTCTGGTCCACGGCGATGGAGGCGACCACGACCCCGTTGAACAGCATCTTCTTGCGCGCCGCCAGCAGATCGCCATCCAGCGGCAGAAGGCGCTCCCCATCCACAGCAAGCCGGCCGACCGGCACGCTTTCCGTGATCTCGGGCTTGCCGGGTGCGAGGCGCAGAACATCGCCATCCTCGATCACATAGGCGATCGCCTGCAGCGTCTCGGCCAGGTTCGCGTGCTCGTTCATGTGGCGCCATTCGCCATGCACCGGCACCGCGTATTTCGGGCGGACAAGCTGGTACAGCCGCTTCAGCTCATCCCTCGCGGGGTGGCCGGAGACATGGACCATGTGGTCATCGGCGGTCATCACCTCGACGCCCGCTCGGGAAAGTTCGTCCTGCACGCGCAGGATCGCGCGTTCATTGCCGGGGATCTGGCGGGAGGAGAAGATCACCGTATCGCCCTCCCCCAGCGAGATATGCGGGTGGGTGTCGGCGGCGATCTTGGACATGGCGCTGCGGGGTTCGCCCTGGCTGCCGGTGCAGATGATGACCAGCTTGTCGTCGGGCACATCCTCCGCCTCGTCCTCGGTCAGGAAGGCGGGTGTGTCGCGCAGATAGCCGCATTCGCGCGCCGCGGCCTCGGCATTGCGCAGGCTGCGCCCGAACAGCGCCACATCCCGCCCCGCCGCGCGCGCCGCAAAGGCCACGGATTCGACGCGCGCCAGATTTGTGGCAAAACAGGTGACGGCGATGCGGCCCTTCATGCCCTTGAGCAGCGCCGTCAGGTTCCGCCGCACCTCAGCCTCGCTGCCGGAATGGCCCTCGACCAGCGCATTCGTGCTGTCGCAGACCATCGCCAGCACGCCTTCCTCGCCCAGGCGGCGGAAGGCGTCCTCATCGGTCGGCGGGCCGATCAGCGGGTTGGGGTCCAGCTTCCAGTCGCCGGTGTGCAGCACCGTGCCGTGCGGCGTGCGGATGGCCAGCGCCTGCGCTTCCGGAATGGAGTGGGCCACGCGCAGATATTCCAGGTCGAAGGGGCCAACCTGCCAGCGCCCGCCGGGCGGCTGGGTGATGAGCTGCACTTCCCGCACCAGCCCCGCCTCGCCGAGCTTGCGGCGCAGCACGGCGCTGGCGAAGGGTGTGGCGTAGATCGGGCAGCGCAGCTGCGACCACAGATGCGCGACCGCGCCCACATGGTCTTCATGGGCATGGGTGATGACCAGCGCCAGCAGCTTGTCCCGCCGCGCGGCGAGCCAACTGGCGTCTGGTACCATCACCTCGACTTCCGGGTGTTCCGGCCCGCCGAAGCCAAGGCCGCAATCCACGGCCAAAAACTGCCCATCGCAGCGGTAGACGTTGAGGTTGAGTCCAATCTCCCCCGTCCCGCCAAGCGGGATGAAGGCCAAATCTCCGGTCATTGTTCTTCCAGTTCAGGCATCGGTCAGTCGATATCGGGGGCGCCGGGCGCCGCCGCGATCTGCTCTACCCTCGCGGGGATCAGACCAGCGGCTCGTCGCGCGGCACGCGTGGCACGAAGATGGGGGCTGGGTTGCGCAACGCCAACAGGCGCAACCCATCCAGCGTCGTATCCGGGTCGGTTGTTTCGATGATGGTGGTCCCTTCGGCGAACAGCGGCGCAAGCCCGCCGGTCGCGATCACCTTGAACGTGCCGCCATGCTCGGCGCGGATGCGGGCGACGATGCCCTCGATCAGGCCGACATAGCCCCAATAGATGCCGGATTGCATGGCGGCGACCGTGTTGCGGCCGATCGCCGATTGCGGGCGGCCGATGCCGATGCGCGGCAGGCGCGCGGCGGCGCGGTGCAGCGCCTCGATCGAGAGGTTGATGCCGGGCGCGATCACGCCGCCGAGATAGGCGCCGTCCTCCTCGACCACGTCGAAGGTGGTGGCGGTGCCGAAATCGATCACGATCAGCGGGCCGCGATAGCGGTGATGCGCGGCCAGCGCGTTCAGCAGGCGGTCGGCGCCGACCTCATTCGGCGCATCGACGCGGATGTCGAAGCCCCAATCCAACGCGGCGCGCGCGATCAGCGGTTCGCAATTGAACCATTCGCGCGACAGGCGGCGGAGGTTGTACAGCGCTGCCGGCACCACCGTGCCGATCGTGCAGCGGGTGATCTCAACCGGGCGCAGGCCCGCATGCTGCAGCAGCGCCAGCAGCCAGACGGCGTATTCGTCGCTGGTGCGTTCGGCATCGGTGCGGATGCGCCAGCGGCCGCGCCACTCCGTGCCGTCATGCACGGCGAAGACCACATTCGTATTGCCCGCATCGACCGCCAGCAGCATCGCGCTTCAGACCACCTCACCCGAATGCCGCACCTGGACCTGCCCCTCGACCTCGAGCAGCAGCGCCCCGCTTTCGGACAGCCCGCGATAGAGCCCGACCGGGCCTTCCCGCAAGGTCAAGCTTTCGCCCTGAGCCGGCCCGCGTTCCATCCAGGCGGCACGGACCGGGGCGAGACCCTGCCCTTCCAGCACGGCGCGCCAAAGGCCGAGTTGCCGCAGCAGGATGGGCGCGAAGGCGCCCGGCGCCGGCGCATCCGGCCCGAGGCTTGCCGTGACCCGGCCGGGGAGTGCCGGAGCATGGGCCAGGTTCACGCCGAGGCCGATGGCAAGCCACGCCATCCGCCCATCCGGCCCGGCCGCGCTCTCGGTGAGAATGCCGGCAAGCTTGGCGCCGCCGAGCAGCACATCGTTCGGCCATTTCAGACGCAGCGGCGCGTCTGGCGGCGCGAGCTCCGCCACGGCCGCATGCAGCGCCACTGCCGCCATCAGCGCGTAATGCGGCGCGTGGCGGGCGGGCGCATCCGGGCGCAGCAGCGCGGAGAGATAGAGGTTGCCAGCCGGGCTTTCCCAGCTTCGGCCATCGCGCCCGCGGCCCGCGCTCTGCCGCGCCGCGATGATCGCAAGCCCATCCGCCGCGCCCTCAGCCGCCCGGCGGAGCGCCTCCGCATGGGTCGAGTCCAGCGCCGCGTGGTGCTCGATGCGCCAGGCCGTCACCCGGCAAGCGCTGCGATGGCGGTGCTGGCGGCGCTGAGCAGCGTTGCCGGAAACAGGAAGAACAGCAGGGTCAGAATGCCCGTGCCGGCCATCACCACCGTCAGGCTGGCGGGGCGCGCATCGAAGCCGGCCTCACCGGCGTCGAAATACATCACCTTCACGATGCGCAGGTAATAGTAGCTGCCGATCACGCTGGTGGTCACACCGATCAGCGCCAGCACCCAGAAGCCCGATTGCACCGCCGGCAGGAAGACATAGAGCTTGCCGAAGAAGCCCGCGAGCGGCGGGATGCCGGCCATGGAGAACATGAACACCGCCATCCACAGCGCCATCGCGGGATCGCTGCGGCCGAGACCAGCCAGATCCTCCACCTGCTCCACCGCGCGGCCCTGGCGGCGCATGGCGACGATGACGGCGAAGGCGCCGAGATTCATCACCAGGTAGATCGCCATGTAGACCAGCACGCCGCGGAAGCCGGCCTCGGTCGCGACGGCGACACCCATCAGCGCGTAGCCGACATGGCCGATCGAGGAATAGGCCATCAGCCGCTTGATGTTCCGCTGCGTGAGTGCGGCCAGCGCGCCGAGGATCATGGAGCCTGCGGAGGCCAGCCAGATCACCTGCTGCCATTGCGCCGCCATGTCGCCGAAGGGCACGGCCAGCACGCGCATGAGCAAAGCGACGGCCGCAACCTTGGGGGCGGCCGCGAAGAAGGCCGTGACGGGTGTGGGCGCGCCTTCATAGACATCCGGCGTCCACATGTGGAAGGGCACCGCCGAGACCTTGAAGACCAGGCCCGCGAGCACGAAGACCAGCCCGACCACCACGCCGATGCCGGCATCCTGCGCGGCCAGCGCATCGGCGAGCCGGTCGAAATTCGTGGTGCCGGCAAAGCCATAGACCAGCGACGCGCCATACAGCAGCAGGCCGGACGCCAGCGCGCCCAGCACGAAATATTTAAGGCCCGCCTCGGCGCTGCGCGGATTGTCGCGGTCGAAGGCGGCGATGACATAGAGTGCGAGCGACGTCAGCTCGAGCCCGACATAGAGCGACATCAGGTCATTGGCGGAGACCATGACCAGCATGCCGAGTGTCGCGAACAGCAGCAGCACCGGATATTCGAAGCGCGCGAGGCCCGCGCGTTCGTTGAAGTCGATGGCCAGCACAAGGCCGATGGCGGCACCGAACAGGATCAACAACTTCATGAAGCGGGAGAATCCGTCGGAGACATACTGGCCGAGGAAGGCCGTGCCCTCCCCCTGGCCCAGCACCAGCACGGCGGCCAGCAGCAGCGCGCCGATCACCGCCATGCAAACGGGGAAGAACGTCTCCTGCTTCGGGAGCACGCCGCCGAGCAGGATGACAAGGCCCGAGACGGCCAGCACGATTTCGGGCAGCGCGAGGGTCCAGTTCATGTCCATGGTCACATCCCCGCCAGGCGCGCGGCGCCGAGTGCGGCTTCGTGGCGTTCGACCAGCGCGGTCACGCTCGCCTCGAAGACGGTGAGGAAGGAGGACGGATAGATGCCCATCCAGAGGGTCAGCGCGATGAGGGGCGCGAAGATCGCGACCTCCCGCGGGCTGAGGTCAAGCAGGGATCGCAGCTCATCGCGCGTGATCCGGCCGAAGGCAACGCGGCGATAGAGGAACAGCATGTAGCCGGCGCCGAGGATCATGCCGAGCGTGGCGCCAAAGGCGACCCAGGGGTTCACCGCGAAGGCGCCGACGATCACCAGCAATTCACCGGGGAAACCGGCGGTGCCGGGAAGCGCCACGGAGGCCATGGTGAACAGCATGAACACCAGCGCATAGGCCGGCATGATCTTGGCGACGCCGCCATAGCGCGCGATGTCCCGCGTGTGGACCCGGTCGTACAGCACGCCGACACACAGGAACAAGGCGCCGGAGACGACGCCATGGCTCAGCATGGTGAACAGCGCGCCCGAGATGCCCTGCACGTTGAAGGTGAAGATGCCGAGGGTGACGATGCCCATATGCGCGACGGACGAATAGGCGATCAGCTTCTTCATATCCTCCTGCGCGAGTGCGACGAGGGAGGTGTAGACGATGGCGATGACCGACAGCGCGAAGATCAGCGGCGCAAAATCGGCGCTGGCCAGCGGCAGCATCGGCAGCGAGAAGCGCAGATAACCATAGGCCCCCATCTTCAGCAGCACGCCGGCCAGGATGACCGAGCCCGCTGTCGGTGCCTCCACATGCGCATCCGGCAGCCAGGTATGCACGGGCCACATCGGCACCTTCACGGCGAAGGACGCCATGAAGGCCAGGAACAGCCAGAATTGCATGCCGGGCGGGAAATCGGTCTGCATCAGGGTCGGGATGTCGGTGGTCTCGGCCACGAACCAGATGGCAAGGATGGCCAGCAGCATCAGCACGCTGCCGGCCAGCGTGTAGAGGAAGAACTTGAACGCCGCATACACGCGCCGCGCCCCACCCCAGACGCCGATGATCAGAAACATCGGGATCAGCACGGCTTCGAAGAAGATGTAGAACAGCATGAAATCGAGCGCGGCGAACATGCCAACCATCATCGATTCCAGCACCAGGAAGGCGATCATGTATTCCCGCACGCGCGTCTGCACGCTCTCCCACGACGCCAGGATGCACAGCGGGGTCAGCAGCGTGGACAGCAGGATGAACAGCATGGAGATGCCGTCCACGCCCATGTGGTAGGCGATGCCGAACTCGCCGAACCACTCCATCTTTTCCACGAACTGGAAGCCGCCATCGGCGGTGTCGAAGCGCACCCAGAGTATCAGCGAGAGCCCGAAGGTGATGAGGCTGGCCCAGAGCGCGGTCCAGCGCGCATTGCGCGCAACCACCGCTTCTTCGCCGCGCACCGTCAGGATGATCAGCACGCCCGCCAGCGGCAGGAACGTCACCAGCGACAGGAGCGGGAAACCGGCGGCGTTCATCGGGCGAGCCCCAGAAGCAGAAGGGACACGAAGACAACCAGGCCGATGATCATCGTGAAGGCGTAGTTGGCCACGCGCCCCGTCTGCAGCCGCACACTGCCACGCGCGGCCTGGACGGCAAGGCTTGCGGCACCATTCGGCATGCCATCGATCAGCCGCGCATCGCCGGTCTTCCACAGCGCGTCCGCAAGATAGCGCATCGGACGCACGAAGATCGCGTCATAGAGTTCGTCGAAGTACCACTTGTTCAGAAGGAACCGGTAGGTGCTGTCGTACCGTGCCGCGAGCTTCGGCGGGATGCCCGGCGCGAACATGTACAGCGCATAGGCCAGCGCGATGCCCGCTACGCCCACCACGGTCGGCGCCAGCGGCACCCAATCCGGCACGTGGTGCGCATGCTCCAGAACCTGATTGTCAGGCCGCGTGAAGATGCTGCCATTCCAGAACGCCGCCTGCCCGTCGCCCACGAACATCGGGGCGAACACGGCACCCGCGAAGATGGCGCCGAGCGACAGGACGATCAGCGGCACCAGCATCACCCAGGGGCTTTCGTGCACATGCTCCATCGTGTGGTGGTCGGCGCGCGGTGCGCCGTGGAAGGTCAGGATGATCAGGCGCCAGGAATAGAAGGCGGTCAGGAAGGCGGCGAACAGGCCCATGGTGAAGGCGAAGGCGCCCGGGTTGCTGTGCGCGGCGAAGGCCACTTCCAGCACCATGTCCTTCGAGTAGTAGCCGGCGAAATAGGGCATACCGGCCAAGGCGAGGCTGCCGATCCACATCATCGCGTAGGTGATCGGTACCTTCTTCCAGATGCCGCCCATGCGGCGGATATCCTGCTCGTCCGACATCGCATGGATCACGCTGCCGGCGCCGAGGAACAGCAGCGCCTTGAAGAAGGCATGGGTGACCAGGTGGAAGATCGCGGCCTGATAGGCGCCGACGCCGATCGCGAAGAACATGTAGCCGAGCTGCGAGCAGGTCGAGTAGGCGATGATCCGCTTGATGTCGTTCTGCACGCAGCCAATGGTCGCTGCGAAGATCGCCGTGGTGGCCCCGACGATCGCCACGATGGCCAGCGCGGTTGGCGCGAATTCCAACACCGGCGACATGCGCGCCATCAGGAACACGCCGGCCGTAACCATGGTCGCGGCGTGGATCAGCGCGGAGACCGGCGTCGGCCCCTCCATCGCATCCGGCAGCCAGGTGTGCAGGCCGATCTGCGCCGACTTGCCGCAGGCGCCGAGGAACAGCAGCACGCCGATCACCTCCAGCGACGGCAGGCCGAGGAACCGCGCCTCCCGCGCCGCCTCGACGCCTGCGAAGATCACGTCGAACTCGACCGACTGGAAGGTCCAGAATGTCAGCGCAAGGCCGAGCATGAAGAACACGTCGCCCACGCGGTTGACGATGAACGCCTTCATCGCGGCACGGTTCGCGCTGTCTTTCTCATACCAGTAGCCGATCAGCAGATAGCTCGCGAGGCCGACACCTTCCCAGCCGAAGAAGAGCTGCACGAGGTTGTCGGAGGTCACCAGCATCAGCATCATGAAGGTGAACAGCGAGAGATAGGCGAAGAAGCGCGGGATCGTCGCGTCGTGCGACATGTAGCCGACGGAATACAGGTGGATCAGCGTCGCGATGAAGGTGACCATCGCCACCATCACAACGCTCAGCGTGTCGTAGCGCAGCGACCACGACACCTCGAACCCGCCGACATCGATGAAGGTCAGCAGCGTGATGGTGCCGGGCGCCGAGCCGAGCGCCACTTCGGCGAAGGCGAACATGCCGCAGGAAGCGGCGAGCGCCATGAAGAACACGGTCGTCCATTGCGACGCGCGGTCGCCGAGCCATCGGCCCAGGAACCCCGCGAGGCAGGCGCCCAGCAGGGGGAAGAAGATCGCGCCGACGAACATGCGCTCAGCCCTTCAGGGTGGAGACGTCTTCCACCTCGATCGTCCCGCGGTTGCGGAAGTAGATGACCAGGATGGCAAGGCCGATCGCGGCCTCGGCGGCGGCGACCGTGAGGATAAGCATCGCGAAGACCTGGCCGGTCAAATCATCGAGCCGCGCCGAAAAGGCGACGAGGTTGAGCGTGACCGACAGCAGGATCAGCTCGACCGACATCAGGATGACGATGATGTTCTTCCGGTTGAGGAAGATGCCGAGGATGCCGAGCAGGAACAGGATGGCGCTGACCGTGAGGTAATGCGCGAGGCCGATTTCCAGCATCAGTGATGGCCCCCACCCTGATGCTCGACCTGCTTCGTGTGCGTCGGCGCCGCGACGGGAGGCCGCTCGATCCCGATCTCGCCGAGGCCGGCACCTGCCTTCACCTGCCGGAGGTTCACGCTGCCCGCGCGCGCAACCTGCGCCACAATGTCCTGCCGTTTGCTGGAAGGCTTGCCGCGCAGCGTCAGCACGATGGCGCCGATCATCGCGACCAGCAGGACGAGCCCGGCCACCTGGAACAGCCAGGCATGATCCGTGTAGATGATGCGCCCCAGCGCGCGCGTATTGTCCACCCCCGCCGGCACCGGGTTCAGCCGCAGCCCCGCCACGTCATCGGCGAAAGTCCAGCTGCCGGCGACGAACAGCAATTCAAGGAACAGGATGCCGCCGACCACGCCGCCCACCGGCGCATAGCGCTGGAACCCTTCGCGGAGCGCGGCGAAATCCACGTCCAGCATCATCACGACGAACAGGAACAGCACCGCGACGGCGCCGACATAGACGATGACCAGGATCATCGCCAGGAACTCGGCCCCAGCGATCAGGAACAGCGCGGCCGCGTTGAAGAAGGCCAGGATCAGGAACAGCACGCTGTGCACAGGGTTGCGGCTGGTGACGACCATCACCGCGCTGGCGATCAGGATGGCGGCGAACAGGTAGAAGGCTGCGGCGATCATCGGTAGGGCGCATCCAGCTCGAGCCGTTTGGCCAGTATCGCTTCCCAGCGATCACCATTCTCCAGCAGTCGCGCCTTGTCGTAGAGCAACTCCTCGCGCGTTTCGGTGGCGAATTCCAGGTTCGGGCCTTCGACGATGGCGTCCACCGGGCAGGCTTCCTCGCACATGCCGCAATAGATGCACTTCGTCATGTCGATGTCGTAGCGCGTGGTGCGGCGGCTGCCATCCTCGCGCGGCTCGGCTTCGATCGTGATGGCCTGGGCGGGGCAGATCGCCTCGCACAGCTTGCAGGCGATGCAGCGTTCCTCGCCATTCGGGTAGCGACGCAGCGCGTGTTCGCCCTTGAAGCGCGGGCCGATCGGCGCCTTCTCGAACGGGTAGTTCAGCGTTGCCTTCGGCTTGAAGAACTGGCGGAGCGTCAGCGCCATGCCGCCCACCAGCTCGGCCAGCAGGAAGCTCCGCGCGAAGCGGTCGAGTGTGGCCATGGTCAGGCTCCTCCCGGCAGCCAGCCGAACAGCTTGAGCGCCGCTGCGGTCAGCACCAGCCACAGCAGGCTGAACGGAAGAAACACCTTCCAGCCGAGGCGCATCAACTGGTCGTAGCGGTAGCGCGGGAAGGTCGCGCGCACCCAGATGAACACGAACAGGCAGGCGCAGATCTTGAAGATGAACCAGAGCGGCCCCGGGATCCAGGTGAAGGGCAGGATGTCGAGCGGCGGATACCAGCCACCCAGGAACAGGATGGTGATCAGCGCGCTCATCAGGATCATGTTCGCGTATTCGCCGAGGAAGAACAGCGCGAAGGACATGCTGCTGTATTCGACGAAGAAGCCGGCCACCAGCTCGGACTCGCCTTCCGGCAGGTCGAAGGGTGCGCGGTTGGTTTCCGCCAGCGCGCTGATGAACATGATGACGAACATCGGGAACAGCGGGATGATGAACCACAGATCCGCTTGCGCCCGCACGATCTCGGTCAGGTTGAGCGACCCCACACACAGCAGGACGGTGACGATCACGAACCCCATCGAGACTTCGTAGCTGACCATCTGCGCCGCGCTACGCAGCGCGCCGAGGAAGGCGTATTTCGAATTGCTCGCCCAGCCCGCGATGATCACGCCATAGACGCCAAGGCTGCTGATTGCGAACAGGTACAGGATGCCGACATTGATGTCGGCGATCGCCCAGCCATCATTCACCGGAATGACGGCCCAGGCGAGCATCGCCAGCATGAAGGTGATCATCGGCGCCATGATGAACAGCGCGCGCGACGCGCCGGCGGGGATGATCGTCTCCTTCATCAGCATCTTGATGGCGTCGGCGAAGGGCTGGAGCATGCCGAAGGGGCCGACCACATTCGGCCCGCGCCGCATCTGCATCGCACCCAGCACCTTGCGTTCCGCCCAGGTGAGGTAGGCGACACCAATCAGCAGCGGCACCAACAGCGCCATGGCTTGCGCGGCGGTCAGCGCGAAATGGCCGAAGGGCGTGGCGAGGAAGGCGTCCATACCCCTACTCCGCCGCGACCGGCATGGGCGCGTAGGTCTCGGCGCAGCGCGCCATCACCTCGGAGGCGCGGGCGATGCTGTCGGCTTGGTGGTAGCTGCCGATCGCATGGGTGAACGGCGCATCCGCCAGCGTACCGCCCACAGGGCCCGTCGCATCCGTGCAAAACGGCCGCGTGAACTCCGGCAGCGCCATCGCGCCGCGCAGCGCCGCGATGTCATCGAAGGGCAATGTCACGCCGAGCGCTTCGCCAGCCACACGCAGGATGCGCCAATCCTCCCGCGCCTCGCCCGGCGGATGCACCGCCAGGCGGCCACGCTGCGGCCGGCCCTCGGTGTTGAGGTAGGTCGCGTCCTTCTCGGTATAGGCCGCACCCGGCAGGATCACGTCGGCCCGCGCGGCCGCGCGATCGCCATGATGGCCCTGGTAGATCACGAAGGTGTCGCTGCCGATCGCCGCCGTATCGAAACCGTCCGCGCCGAGCAGCCACAGCGCATCGACGCCGCCCTTCATCATGCCGGCGAGGTCCTTGCCCCCCTCGCCCGGTACGAAGCCGAGCGCGAGTGCGCCCATCTGTCCGCCGAACAGATGCAGCATGCCGAAGCCGTGCCAGTCGGCGCGCAGCGCATTTGCCCGCGCCGCCACATCCCAGGCCGCCGCAAGCACCGCCGTGCCATCCGGCCGCGCCAGCGCGCCGCGGCCCAGCAGCACCATCGGCCGCTCGCCCGTCAGTGCCACATCGGCAAGCGCGACGGGCGTTTCGCCGAGATGCGCATGCGGATAGGTCAGGTCCACGTCCGGCGCACCAACCCGCGAAACCTTGAAGCGCCCTGCGGCCCAGCGCTTGCGGATGCGCGCATTGATCACCGGCGCTTCGATGCGCGGATTGCTGCCAATGATGAGCAGGGAATCAGCTTCGTCGATACCCGCGATCGTCGTGTTGAACCGATAGAAATCCGGCCGCGACACATCGATCGCCGCGCCATCCTGCCGGCAATCGAGGTTCGCCGAGCCCAGCGCCGTCATCAGCGCCTTCAACGCAAAGACGCTTTCGGCATCGACCAGGTCGCCCGCGATCGCACCGATCCGCGCGCCGTCCATGCCCTTCATGCGCGCGGCGATGGCGCCGAACGCCTCCGCCCAGCTTGCCGGCTTGAGGCGGCCATCCACACGCAGCCAGGGCCGGTCGAGCCGGCGGCGCTTCAACCCGTCGAAGGAAAAGCGGCCGCGATCGGCCATCCATTCCTCGTTCACCGCTTCGTTCACGCGCGGCAGGATGCGCAGCACTTCCGGGCCGCGCGTGTCGATGCGGATATTGGTGCCGGTCGCGTCCTGCACATCGATGCTGTCGGTCTTCCGCAACTCCCACGGGCGGGAGACGAAGGCATAGGGGCGGCTGGTCAGCGCGCCGACCGGGCAGATGTCGATCAGGTTGCCCGAAAGTTCGCTCGTCAGCGCGCGCTCGACATAGGTACCGACTTCCATCGCCTCGCCGCGGCCCGTCGCACCCATCTCCGGCACGCCGGCGACTTCGGCGGCGAAGCGGACGCAGCGCGTGCAGTGGATGCAGCGCGTCATGATCGTCTTGATCAGCGGACCGACATTCTTGTCCTTCACGGATCGCTTGTGCTCGTCGTAGCGGCTGTGGTCCATGCCGTAGGCGACGGCCTGGTCCTGCAAATCGCACTCGCCGCCCTGGTCGCAGATCGGGCAATCGAGCGGATGGTTGATGAGCAGGAATTCCATGACGCCACGCCGCGCATTGCGCACCACGAGGCTATCCGTCTTCACCACCATGCCGTCCATCACCGGATAGGCGCAGGACGCGACGGGCTTCGGCGCCTTCTCTACTTCCACCAGGCACATCCGGCAATTGCCGGCGACGCTGAGGCGTTCGTGGTAGCAGAAGCGCGGGATTTCCTTGCCCGCCGCTTCGCAGGCCTGCAGCACGGTGGCCCCGTTCGGAACCTCCACCTCGATCCCATCGACCGTGACTTTCGCCATCACGCTGTCTTCCGATAGGCGGCGATCATCGCATCGACCGGTACGCCGTTGATGGTCATGCCGGCGATGCCGGAGCCGCTGATTTCGACGCCGCTCAGATCACAGGCGCGGAAGCGCGCGCCGGCGAGCGTCGTGCCCTCGAACACCATCCCGCCGAGGTTGCTGCCCTCGATCCGGCTGCTGGTCAGCACCGTGCCACGGACCACGCTGCCCGGCGCGTTGCAGCCCGCGATGGTGATGGGCCCGGCCTTGCCGGTAATTTCGGTCGCCATGATCGTTATTCCGCCGCCATGGGGAGCATCCGGGCAGCTTTGTAGGCCGCGATCCGCTCCTCCATCACCGGCCGGAAATGCCGGATCAGCCCCTGCACCGGCCAGACGCCGCCATCCGCCAACGCGCAGATCGTGTGGCCCTCGATGCGCCGCGTCACTTCCTCCAGCAGGTCGATCTCCGCCACTTCGGCGCGGCCTTCCACCATGCGGTCCATCATGCGGCTGACCCAGCCCATGCCTTCGCGGCAGGGCGTGCACTGGCCGCAGCTTTCGTGCTTGTAGAAGCGCGACAGCCGCGCGATGGCGCGGACGATGTCGGTGGATGTGTCCATCACGATCACACCCGCCGTGCCGAGGCCCGATTTATGCTCGCGCAGCGCGTCGAAATCCATCAGCACGTCGTCGCAGATGTGCTTCGGCAGCAGCGGCGTGGAAGATCCGCCCGGGATCACACACAACAGGTTGTCCCAGCCGCCGCGCACGCCGCCAGCATGCCGCTCGATGAGCTCGCGCAGCGGGATGCTCATCTCCTCCTCGACATTGCAGGGCTTGTTCACATGGCCCTGGATGCAGAAGATTTTCGTGCCGGAATTCTTCGGCCGGCCGAACTGCGCGAACCAGGCGGCACCGCGCCGCAGGATGGTCGGCACAACCGCGATGGTCTCGACATTGTTGACCGTGGTCGGGCAGCCATAGAGGCCGACGGCCGCCGGGAATGGCGGCTTCAGCCGCGGCATGCCCTTCTTGCCTTCCAGGCTCTCGATCAGCGCGGTTTCCTCACCGCAGATGTAAGCGCCCGCGCCGCGATGGACATACAGGTCGAAATCCCAGCCAGAACCCGCGGCATTCGCTCCCAGCAGCCCGGCATCATAGGCTTCCTGAATCGCGGCTTCGAGCACCCGGCTTTCATTGTAGTACTCGCCGCGGATGTAGATGTAGCCGGCATGCGCGCCCATCGCGAAGCCGGCGATCAGGCAGCCTTCGATCAGCGTGTGCGGATCGTGTCGGATGATGTCGCGGTCCTTGCAGGTACCGGGCTCGCTCTCATCGGCATTCACCACCAGGTAGTGCGGGCGTTCGCTGGCCTGCTTCGGCATGAAGGACCACTTCATGCCCGTGGGGAAGCCGGCGCCACCACGGCCGCGCAGGCCGCTGTTCTTGAGTTCCTCGATGATGCCATCGCGGCCGCGTTCCAGGATGGCCTTCGTGCCGTCCCAATTCCCGCGCGCCTGTGCGGCCGGCAAGTTCCACGCCTGCACGCCATAAAGGTTGGTGAAGATCCGGTCGCGGTCGTGCAGCGCCATCAGCCTTCCCCCCCGAGATCGACCAGCGTCAGCGGCCCGCCTTCCGGCGCGCTTGTCTGGCGGCCGATGCTGCTGCCGGGCGCGGGCTTCTCGCCACGCTTCAGCGCCTCGATCAGCGCGACGGTGCGCGCATAGTCGAGGTCCTCGAAATAATCGTCATCCACCTGGAGCACGGGCGCGTTCACGCAGGCGCCGAGGCACTCGACTTCCGTCAGCGTGAACATGCCGTCCGCGCTGGTCTGACCGATGCGAACGCCAGCGGCGTCCTGGCAGCCGCGCAGCACGTCATCGCTGCCGCGCAGCATGCAGGGCGTTGTGCCGCAGAGTTGCAGATGGTGGCGGCCGATCGGCGTCATGTTGAACATCAAGTAAAACGTCGCGACTTCATAGACGCGCATCGGCGGCATGCCGAGGCGATCCGCGATGACATCCATCGCCACCCTCGGTACCCAGGCGCTGCCCGTGGCCCGCCCCATCTGCCGCTGCGCCACATACAGCAGCGGGATGACCGCGGAGGCCTGCTTGCCCGCCGGATAGCGCGCAAGGATCGTGGTGATCTCCGCCTCGCTCGCTTGGTCGAAAGCGAAATGCGTGGGCTGTTCGACGCTCATCGGTCGATCTCCCCGAACACGATGTCGAGGCTGCCGATGATGGCGACGGCATCAGCCAGCATGTGGCCCTTCGACAATTCCTCCATCGCCTGCAGATGCGCGAAGCCCGGCGCGCGGATCTTGCAACGATAGGGACGGTTGGTGCCGTCCGCGATCATGTAGATGCCGAACTCACCCTTCGGCGCCTCGGTCGCGGCATAGGTCGTGCCAGCGGGCACGTGGTAGCCCTCGGTGTAGAGCTTGAAATGGTGGATCAGGCTTTCCATCGACCGCTTCATGTCGGCGCGCGACGGCGGCGTGATCTTGTTGTCGGCGATCTTCACCGGCCCGGGGCGGATATGCTGAAGGCATTGCTCCACCAGGCGCAGCGATTGCCGCATTTCCTGCATGCGTACCAGGTAGCGGTCGTAGCAATCGCCATGCACGCCGACGGGGATATCGAACTCCAGCCGGTCATACATCTCATAGGGTTGCGACTTCCGCAGATCCCAGGCGCAGCCGGAAGCACGCAGGCAGGGGCCGCTGAAACCCCAGGCCATGGCCTGCTCCGCGCTCATCACGCCGATATCGACGGTGCGCTGCTTGAAGATGCGGTTCTCGCTGAGCAAGCCTTCGAGCTCGTCAAGGAAGGCCGGAAACCGCGTGCACCATGCGCCGATACGATCTTCCAGACCCGCCGGCAAATCCTTCGCCACACCACCCGCGCGCAGGTAGTTCACATGGTAGTGCGAACCGCCCACGGCCTCATAGAATTCCAGCAGATGCTCGCGCTGCTCGAACCCCCAGAGGCTCGGCGTGATGGCGCCGACATCCAGCGCATAGGTCGTCACGTTCAGCAGGTGGTTCAGGATGCGCGTCAGCTCCGCGAACATCGTGCGGATCCAGCGCGCGCGCTCCGGCACCTGGTCCTCGATGCCGAGCAGACGTTCGGTGGCCAGGATGAAGCTGTGCTCCATGCACATGGGCGAGACGTAGTCGAGGCGATCCATGTAGGGCATCGCCTGGAGGTAGGTCTTGTGCTCGATCAGCTTCTCGGTGCCGCGATGCAGCAGGCCGATATGCGGGTCGGCACGCTCCACCACCTCGCCCTTCATCTCAAGGATCAGACGCAGCACGCCATGCGCCGCCGGGTGCTGCGGGCCAAAATTGATGGTGTGGGTATCGGCGTCGAAGACACGCTGCGCGGCCGCCGCGTCCTGGCTGCCGGAGGTCACGCCGCTGATGATCCCGGTGTTCATCGCGGGCCCTCCAGCTGGCCGCGTTCGGTGCGGATCAGGTGCACCTTCTCATCGCCCGGCAGCGTGGTCATCGCCTCCCAGGGGGAGAGGAAATCGAAATTGCGGTAGTCCTGCGTCAGCTGCACGGGCTCATACACCACCTGCTTGCGGGCCTCGTCGTAGCGGACCTCGACATGGCCGGTCAGCGGAAAATCCTTTCGCAGCGGATGGCCCTGGAAGCCGTAATCGGTCAGCAGGCGGCGCATATCGGCCAGTCCCTCGAAGGCGATGCCGTACATGTCCCAGGCTTCGCGTTCATACCAGGTCGCGGCGGGCCAGATGTCGGACACGGTCGGCACCGGCGTCGCCGCATCGGTGGTCACGATCACCCGCACGCGCCGGTTCGCCGACAGCGACAGCAGGTGGTAGACCACGTCGAAACGCTCTGTTCGTTCCGGCCAATCGACGCCGCAGATGTCCACAAGCTGCTCGAAGGCGAAGCGGCTGTCGGCGCGCAGCATCAGCATCAGCGGCCGCAGCATGTCGCGCCGCGCGCACACCACCAGCTCCGCCCCGCGTTCCAGAAAGGCGTCTTCGACGGCCGGGCCGGCGGCCGCGGCGATGCCGGCGCTGAGTTCGGTCAGGCGTGCGATGTCAGCCACGGAGGATGGTTCCCGTCCGACGAATCTTCTTCTGCAATTGCAGGATGCCGTAGACCAGGGCCTCGGCCGTCGGCGGGCAGCCCGGCACATAGACATCCACCGGCACGACGCGGTCGCAGCCGCGCACCACGCTGTAGGAATAGTGGTAGTAGCCGCCGCCATTGGCGCAGCTGCCCATGCTGATCACCCAGCGCGGCTCGCTCATCTGGTCATAGACCTTGCGCAAGGCGGGGGCCATCTTGTTGGTCAGGGTGCCGGCCACGATCATCACGTCCGACTGGCGCGGGCTGCCGCGCGGGATGATGCCGAAGCGGTCGAGGTCGTAGCGCGCCATATAGGCGTGGATCATCGGCACGGCGCAGCACGCCAGGCCGAAGGTCATCGGCCACAGGCTGCCGGTGCGGGCCCAGTTCACGACCTTGTCGAGGTTGGCGACGACGAAGCCCTTTTCCTCGATCTCGCCGGTGATTCCCTTCACCACGGAATCCTGCGCGGCCCCTGGCGGCAGGGCATCGCGGTTCCAGGCGAGGTTATTGGTGGCGGACATGCGGCTCACTCCCAGTCCAGCGCGCCTTTGCGCCACTCATAGATGAAGCCGACCGTGAGAACGCCAAGGAAGCCCATCATGGAGAGGAAGCCGAACCAGCCGATTTCGGCCAGCGCGATCGCCCAGGGGAACAGGAAGGCCACTTCCAGGTCGAAGATGATGAACAGGATGGCGACCAGGTAGAACCGCACATCGAAGCGCCGGCGCGTATCATCGAAGGGCGCGAAGCCGCATTCATAGGCGGAAAGCTTTTCCGGGTTGGGCTTCTGGTGCGCAGCCAGCAGCGCCCCGCCGACCATGGCTGATGCGATCGCCGCCGCGATCCCCAGGAAGACCAGGATCGGGAAATATTCCGCCAGCAAGGGCTGGGTCATGGGGCCTCGGCATTCTCAACCTGGTGAGCCCCGGGTTTCTTGTGTCCCGCGGGTTTCTGCCGGCGCAACGCGGAAGGTGGGTGGCGGCCCAGGCCGGGCCGGCATCGCGCTTTCCATGCCGCACCGCAGCGAAGCGGACCTTAGCCGCCTTGCAGCCGCGAAGCCATAGGGTCCGCAAGGCATTGATGCCATGCGCGCAGGGCACTGTTCAGCGCGTGACGGAGACTTGCCGCTTTGCGAAGGGGAAGATCGCCCGGCCCGCATGGCCGCCTGGCCCGCATAACCGCTTGGCGCGAGTGACGGGGCTCGAACCCGCGACCTCCGGCGTGACAGGCCGGCGCTCTAACCAACTGAGCTACACCCGCAAGCAGTTGCGGCGGGATACGGGGGGGCATGCGGTGTGTCAAGCATGCCTCTCCCGGCTTTTGGCCGGGCGGAGCCCTGGCTCAACGCCCGCCGGGGCAGCCGAGATTGTAGCGCCACACCGTGTTGGGCATGCCGGGCCCGCCGGTCACTTCCACCAGCACCGTCTGTTCCCGCGCCGAGGAACCCGGCCGCGGATTCCAGTTGAATTCGAGCCCGCCCCGACCGGAGACATAGGTCTGGGTCGAGGCGATCTCATTGCCGCGGCTGTCATAGACGATGATCCGGTCCGGCGCCTGCTGCGTGTTGTATTCCAGCCGCACGCGCCCTGGTGTCGGCCCGAGGAAGTGGCGCGTTTCCGTGACACCGCGACCGCCGCTCTGCGTATCCTGGTTGCAGGGGGCGACGCCCGGCGGCGGTGCCTCGGCGCGCGGCGGCGGCGGGGGCGGCTCCGGGCGCGGCGGCGGCGGTTGCGGCCGCGGCGGGGGCGGCGGCTCCGGCCGTGGTTCCGGCCGGGGCGGTGGCGGCGGGGCGGGTGGCGGTTCTGGGCGCGGCGGCGGCGGGGCGGGGGGCGGCTCGGGTGCCGGCGGCAGCGGGCAGGCCACGCGGCGGTCGCCCAATTCGCGAGTCGCCTCGGCGATCCGCGCCCGCAGCGCGTTCTCGCGGTCCTGCTCCCGAAGCAGCGCTTCCAACCGGTCGGATTGGCCCGGCACAACGTCGCAGGCGGCCGGCCCCGGCGTGACGAGGCCGGCAATCCGCGGCACCGCGAAGGCGGCGACGGCGCCAAGGCCCAGCAGGGCCAGCGCGCTCGCCCCGACCAGCCCCCAGGGCCGTGCGGGCGGCGACGGCTCCGGCCTGCCATCATCCAGCGCTGCGACCAGGCCGAGACCCTGCGGATGCTCGCGCAGCGTCAGCCCCCAGCCGGCGAGGATCGGCCTCCCCGCATGCGCGAACAGGCAATCGGCGCGCGGCACCTCGATCGCACCGCGCACCAGGGCCTGCATGGCCGGGTCCGTGCCCGCCGCGCGGCGCAATTCGCTGACCAGGCGGCCGAGTTCCGCCTGCAGCAGCCCCTGGCCTTCCGCATCCAGCTCCGCGAAGGGTGCCACCTCGCCGGGGGGGGCGAAGAAGCTGCGCATACCGCCCTCGTCGCGGCTTTCCGCGAACAGCCCCGCGGTTTCCGGCCCGGTGCGCGCGGTGAGCAGCGCGGCAAGGCGGGCCCGCGCCGCCGCCGGGTCGATGCCGTGGGGCAGCAGCGAGAGGTGGCTCGAAAGCCGGAGCTCCGTCAGACGCTGCATGGGGCTTCCCTCATCGGCGCAGCACGATGCTGGATCGGCCGGTGATGCGCGGGTCCGTGTGTTCCGCCTCGCATTCGGCCCGCGAATCGGAGGCGCGCCGGCAGGTCATGCGCCGCTGGTAGATGAAGCTGTTGTCGCCGCAGCGCACATCCTGCGTGTCGTCCACGATGATGGCCTCGCCCGCGAAGCGTCCGATGGCCGGCGCCTCGCACCGCACGCCATTTTCGTAGACCAGCGTCTGCCGCCCGCGCCCGTTGCGGTCGAAGCACATCTGCCAGCTTCGCACGCGGGTGGTCACGCCCGTCCGCCGATCCCGCGTGGCATAGTCCGAATCGAGGTTCCAGCAGCCTTCCAGCAGCGACAGGTCGCGCTGTTGCCAGCGTTCCTGTGGCAGATCGGCGGCTTGCACCGGGGTGGGCAGCGCGCAGGCGGCGCGCCGGCTGCCGAGTTCGCGCAGGGCCTCGGCGATGCCCGCCCGCAGCGCATTCTCGTGGTCCTGGCCGCGCAGCAGCGCCTCCAGCCGGTCCGACGGGCCGGGCACGCAGGCGGCCGGCCCCGGCGAGACCATCGCCGCCACATGCGGCACCGCGAAGGCGGCGACCGTGCCCAGGCCGAGCAGGGCCAGCGCCGTCGCGCCAAGCAGCCCCCAGGGGCGCGCGGGTGGCGCCGGTTCCCGCCTGCCATCGTCCAGCGCCGCGACCAGGCCGAGACCCTGCGGATGCTCGGGCAGCGTCAGGCCCCAGCCGGCCAGGATCGGCCTTCCCTCGTGCGCGAAGATGCAATCGGCGCGCGGCACCTCGATCGCGCCGCGGACCAGCGCCTGCAAACGGGCATCCGTGCCCGCCGCACGGCGCAGGGCGCTGGCCAGTCGGCCGAGCTCCGCCTGCAGCCTCCCCTGCCCTTCCGCATCCAGCGCGGCAATGGGCGCGACCTCGCCCGGCGGGGCGAAGAAGCCGCGCACGCCGCCCTCGTCGCGGATTTCGGCGAACAGTCCCGCCGTCTCCGGCCCTGTCCGCGCCGCCAGCAGCCCCGCCAGCTGCGCCCGCGCCGCCTCGGCGTCCATGCCGGCCGGCAGAAGCGACATATGCGCCGCAAGCCGGATGTCGATCAGCCGCTGCATCGGGTGCCCATCCGGTCATGGCGGCACATTGACGGTGCCGACATCGACCTGCTGGCCATTGCCGACCTGGCCGGGGATGACCCGGTCCGGGCGCCCCTGCTGGCGGATGGTGACGCGGAAGGCCGAGACGCGCGGACCCGGCCCGCCGAAATTGGAAACGATGACGCGGTAGGCGCCATTCGCCGGCGGCGCGCCGAACACCACATTCTCGACAGGGGTGCGGGTGCGCGGATCGGCGACATTGGCGTCGGTATCGAGCTCCCCGCCACAGGCGCGGCGGTTCTGGTAGGTGATCTGCGCGCCGCTCGGGCAGGTGACGAACAGATCGAGGTCGTTCAGATCGTCCCAGGCGAGCACGATCTGTAACGGGCCGGTCTGCGCGCCCCGTTGCTGCGCCCGTTGCAGGTCGGGCGATGGCGCCGGCGGCGTCGCGGGTTCGGCGCGCGGCGGTGGCGCCGGCGTGGGTGCGGGTGCGGGTGTGGGTGCTGGCCGCGGGGCGGGCGCGGGCGTGGCGGGGCGCGGCGGCGCCGGTGGCGGCGGGCAGGCGGTGCGGCGGTTGCCGAGTTCCAGCGTCAGCCGCGCAATCTCCTGCCGCAGCCGCGCTTCCTCCGATTCCGCCGCCCGCAGATCGTTCAGCAGGCCGATCTGGCCGGGCGCGATCACGCATTGCGCGGGCGGCACGCGGAACCAGTCGAAGGGGTCGCGCCAGAGCAGCAGCAGGAACAGCAGCAGCGCCAGAAGCAGCGCGCCGAGCAGCGCCCAGATGCCCCACCGGCTTGGCGCGGGCGGCGGCGGGGGCGGGCCGATGATGCGCATCGGCGGCCGGTTCCCACGGCCCTGCGCGCCGGCAATGCCGATCAGCAATTCGGGCGCGGGTGGCTGGCCGTTCCGGGTCTGCCCCCAGCCGACCAGCACGGGCTGGAACAGCGGCTCGGCGGTGCTGGCATTCTCTGGGCGGCGCTGCACCCAAACGGAGTCCGCCTCCGGGATCACCAGCGCCAGCGCCAGGATTTCGGCCAGCACGCGCTCATCCTCGCGCCGGCTCTGGCGGAGGCGCTCCAGGCTGCCGCTGATCTCGTCCAGCAATTCCTTGAGCCGGGCGCGTGCGACGCCCGCCTCGCCGGGGTCGAGCTTGGCCAACGGCGTCACCGCGCCGCTGCCCGCCGCATACCAATCGGTGGTGCCCGTGCTGGCATTGGCCTGCGGCTCGGCGAACAGCCGCGCAGGGGCGGGGCCCAGCGAGCGCTCAAGGAAGCCTGAGATCTGATCCCAGCAGCGGATGACGCGCTGGCCCCCGGTGCCCAGCGCGACGTAATCCGCGTTCCGGGTCGTGGTGAGGAAGGTTGCGTCCATTTCCGCCTGGCCCTGCGCGGGCTAGCGCGCGGGCGGCGCCGCGGGCGCCCCCGGGGTAGGCGTTGTCGCAGGCGGCGTTGCGGCGGGCGGGGTCGCCCCCGGTGTCGCGCCGGGGGCGGGCGCGGCAGGCAGGCCCGGCAGGATCGGCGTGCAGGCATCGGCCCGCGTCTCGACCAGCACATTGTTCTGTTGCAGCCAGGCCAGCAGGCTGTCGGTTTTTTGGGCGTATTTCACCCGGTCGGCGAAGGCCGACGCGCGCGTGACGAAGGTGTTGACCCCGACCACCCGCCCGCAATTGTCCACCAGCGGGCCGCCGCTATTACCCGCCGAGATATCCGCGCTGTGCGGCAGGATGGTCAGGTTCGCGCCCACCTGCTGCACGGAGCTGACGACACCCCGCGTCACCACCAGTTCCGGCGGACGCGACAGGCTGCCGCGGCCGAGTTCCTGGATGAAGCCGCGCATCTCGGTTTCCTGCGCCACGACCGAGGCCGGGTAGCCCGCCGCCACCACATCGGTCAGCCGCCCGCCCTGCGTGGTCAGCGCCAAAGGCTGCGCGCCCGGAACCGCTTCCGGCAGGCGCAGCGCCGCCACGTCCAACTGGCCCGGCTGCACATTGCCGCCATCCGGCCCGCGCGACATGCCGATCAACTGCGCCGGGATGGCGCGGCCGAGCGTGGCCGAGGTGATGAACAACTGCCCGCCGACGCCGCCCTCCACCACATGCGCGTTGGTCACCACGGTGGTGCCATTCACGAAGAAGCCGGTGCCATGGCCGAGGGTGCCGCCGCCAGGCCCGATCGCCACCACCATGACGGTCGAGCGTTCCAGCAGCTCGGCCAGGTTGCTCGCCGGCGCCTGCGGGGCCTGGCCGGAGGGGGCCGGCACGGCGGGCGGCACGGCGGCGGGCGGCACGGGCTGGCGGCTCGGCGCCGGGTTGAGTTCCAGCGGGCCGGCAGGCGTGCAGACATTGGGCGCCAGCAGCGCCTGGCGCGCGCGTTCCAGTTCGCGTTCCAGCGCGGCATTGGTTTCGCGCTGCGCCTCGATCGCGCGGTTGGTCGCCGCTTCGTCGATCAGCGGCACCACCACGCGCTGGCTGGCGAGGTCGCGGGCGAAGCTGGTCCAGGCCAGCCAGAAGCCCAGCACCAGGAACAGCAGCGCCACCAGCGTGACCAAGGGCAGCACCCAGAGCGGGCGCGCAGCCGGGGCGGGTGCGGCCGCGACCGGCACCGGGCGCGGTACCGCGGCCATGGCCGCGGCGCGCGGTGGCGCGGCAGCGAGGTGCGCAGAGGTCGCGGCGTCCGAGAATACCGACATGGGCGCACCGGCAAAGAACCGCTCATCCACGCGGCCGAGTGCGGGGCTGTAGGCGCCGAACACATCCCGCACCTGCGCCGCCAGCGCGCTGCCGGTGGTGGCCCCGCCGGCGGCGACGCTGCCCCAATCCGACAGCACAACGCCCTGGTCCGTCACCCAGATCGAGCGGCGCCCCGGCACCACCAGCGCATGCCGCAGGGCGGCGCCGATGCCGGGGTCGTCCAGCAGCGGCTCGATCTCCGCCAGCGTGCGCGTCAGCGCCTGGCGGGCGCCATCGGCGCGGCTGCCGGGCAGGTCGGACAGGTTTTGGGGATCGCCGCCGCCCTCGGTATACCAGGTGATGGCGGCGGCGCCGGCCAGCGGTTCGGCGAACAGCGCGGCGGCGCGGCCAGTGGCGCGGCTGCGGAGCGTCTGGCTCAGCCCCTGGTGCCGCGCATGCACGGGCCGCCCGTCCAGCGTCAGCAACTGGACATCGCCGAGCGTGGTCTTGGTCAGCGGGCGTGGGTCGGCCATGGGCTACACCTGCGCAGGGGACGATATGGGTCGGGCGGTTGGGGTGGGGCGGACGCGGTTGTCATCGGCGCGGCGCGGGGCTGGCGGCGTCGCGCACGGCGGCCAGATCGCGCATCGCGGTCTCGGCATCGACGGTCCCGCCGCGGGCGACCGTCTCCAGATGGCGCAGCACGACGCCCGCGAGTTCCGGCATCAGGCCGATCCGCCGGGTCGCGAGATCCTGGACCACCACCGCGCCTTCCCGCGCCAGCCGCGCCGCATCCGCGCCACGGCCGATGGTGACGAGGCGCGAGAGATACTGCCCGGTCAGTTCGCTCAGCCGCTGTTCGGATTGCGGGACGAAGCCGTCGGCGATGCGGGTGGAGAGCGTGCGGGAGACTTCGTTCTGCCGCTTCGCCGTCTCGGCCAGCCCATCCACCAGGCGGCGCATGTCATCCGCCAGAGGGCCGAGCCGCGTGCGGACGGTGGCGGCGCCCAGCGCCTGTTGCAGCCGGAGCAGTTCCGCCTGCACCTCCGTGCCGGTGGCCAGCCTGTCGCGTTCCACCGCGCCCACCACGGTGATCACCTGGACCGTGCCCGGCCCGACAGCCAGCGCCCGCGCCAGATAGGTCTGTCCCTCGATCAGGCTGCGCAGCGAGACGGCTTCCTGGTCCCGCCGCGCCCGCCCTTCGCTTTGCAGCCGCGCCTCCAGCCGGGCGAGGCCGGTGCGCACGCCCTCATCGCCGGTCTCGCGGCGCAGCAGTTCGATCAGCTGCGCCGGGTTGTCGCCTTCAAGCTGGGTGTCGCGCGCCTGCGCCTCCCGCGTGAATTCCTCGCCGAGACGCCGCGCGGCATTCGCGCCGGCCACCGTTTCCCGCGTCAGAACGGGCCGAAAGCCGACGGTGGCCAGATGCGTGATTTCGCCCGTGGTGCGGCTGATCGGCGGGTGTTCCTCCCGCAGGCTGGCGCGGATTTCGTCTTCCGTGCGGCGGAAATGCCCGCCGCGGGCCACCTGCCCGCCGGCCAGCCCATGCGCGCGGCCGATGCGGTTCAGCCGGTAGCTCTCCAGCGTCCATTCCGCGACATTGCCGAGCATGTCGTGCAGCCCGAGTGGGTTCGGCCGCAGCGCGCCGATCGGCCGCACGCGCCCATCGGCGGAACGCGAGCCCTGGAAATATTCATAGGCCACCATGCCCTCCGGCATCGGGTAGGTCGTGCCGACGAACTCCGAATCGGGCACGGCGGTGCCGCCCCGCGCCGCGAATTCCCACTCATCCTCGGTCGGCAGCCGCGCGAAGGTGACGGCCTGCGCGACACGCGGCAGCTGGTCGGCGGCGGCACGCTGGAGGTGGCGCGACAGCCGCGCGGTGAAGGCGGCCGCTTCGTGCCAGGCGACATCGTTGCGCGGCAGATTGCCATCGGCGCTCGGCAGCCCGGTGCAGGCATTGTCGTCAGCCATCACCGCGGCGAATTGGTCGCGCGTGATCTCGTATTTCGCCATGTAGAACACGGCGGGCGCGGTCGGCGTGGATCCCGGGAAGCTGCCGGCGAGGAAGCTGCGGCGGAGAAATTCGGCGTAGCCCGTCTCGGCATCCGGCTGGCCGAGCATCACTTCGCGGTCGGCGAGCAAGCCGGGCGGTGCCGGCACCGGCACGGGGCGGAAGGCGATGGCGCCGCCGCAGGGCAAGGGCAGCACCAGATCGCCCTCGGCCGGGCGCGGATTGGTGGAGGCTTCCGGCCAGGACTGCGCCTGCGCCGTGGCAATGGCGGGCGCCAGCAGCAGCAGGGCCACCAGGGCGCGAAGCGTGGTGCGTTCACCCATAGCGCATGCCCTCCGCCGGTTCGATCGCGCCGGCCCGGAGCCCGGCGAACAGGGCCGCGGCCGTCGCCCCCGCCATGCTGCATGCAACCGCCGCCAGCAGATGCGCGGGCGCGATGACAGACAGGGCCGCGCGCGACTGGTCAGGATCGCCAAGCGGCCACCACGCATTCAGCCCGGCCTGCATGCCCAGCGCGACGCCAGCCGCCAGCAGGGCACCGAGCGCGCCGATCGCATTGCCCTGGAGCACGGTGAACAGCGTCAATTCCCCCCGGCGCAGCCCGATCAGCCGCAGCAGCGACAATTCGCGCTGCTTCCGCTCCACATTCGCATAGAGCGAGACCCCGAGCGAGATCACATAACCGACGCCACCGAGGCCCGCGAGCATGACGAACAGCAGGCTCAGCGCCCGGTCCATGCCGAACAGCGCGGTCACGTCATCGGCGCGGCTGGCGACGGGAATGTCCTCGGCGCGGAGGGCGGCATCGACGCGCACCACATCGGCCAGGGTGCGCACATGCAGCCGAAAACCCTCGGCGGCGACGAAGGGCAGACGGGCGGCTTCGGCGGTGCCGGCGCCGGGCGGCAATTCCTGGTCGATATAGGCGCCGACGAGGCGCGCGAGATCGGGATGCACCAGCACCGCCTCCCGCCCTGTCGCGGCCAGGGGCGCGATGCCGGTGACGCGCAGCCGCACCACCAGCGGCGCGCGCCCCGCGGCCCCCGGCACGCGCAGCACCACGGCCTGCCCGGGCGCCAGGCCAATGCGTGCGGCGAAGTTGGATTGCGGCACGATCTCATCCGGTGCCGGCGGCGCGATGCCGCGCAGCAGCGGATCGCCCGGGCCGGTCGGCACCACCTCCGCCAGGCGCGACAGCGCGGCGGGTTCGTCGCGGGCGAAGCTTGCCTCGCTGTTGAGGCTGCGCGCGCGGGGGATCACGAAGGCCACGTCCGGGCGCGCGCGCATCCGCTCGAAGAAGGCGGCATCGAAGGTGCGGGTGGACAGGTTGGTGATCTGCCGCACCATCGGGTTCTCGACCAATTCGCCGCGCACCCGCTCGATCACGCCGTTCTTGAGGCCGAACAGCACCAGCAGCGGCGCCAGCACGGAAGCAAGGGCGGCGAGCAAGCAGAAGGCCAGGCGCCATTCGAAGCGCAGATCCTGCCCCGCGAGGCGCAGCACCAGGCCGAAGCGCCTCATGCCGCCGGCACCCGGCTGACGGAGGACAGCGTGCCATCCGCATCGCCGCGCACGCGGCGCGGCTCCACCGCCACGAAGTCGAAGCCGAAGCTCTGCACGCGCCCCACGTCATGCGTGGCCATCAGCAGCAGCGCGTCGTGCTTCTCGGCTTCCTGCCGCAGCAGCCCGAGCACCTCATCCGCCATGGAGGGATGCACGTTCGCGGTCGGCTCATCCGCCAGGATCACATCCGGCCGATGCACGAGTGCGCGCGCGATGGCCACACGCTGCCGCTGACCCACGGATATCTCACCGATGCGCCGGTCGAGCAGCGCGCCGATGCCGAGATCCGCCGCGATGCGCTGCACCGCCTGCGGATCGGGCCGACCGGCGAGGTCGAGCGCGATGCCGATATTGCCGCGCACATCGAGGAAGGGCAGCAGACCGCCCTGTTGCAGCACATAGCCCTGGTGGCGCGCGCGGATGTCCGTGAGCTTCGCATCGGCGCCGCGCGACCAGAGATCGACGATATCGTGCAGCACGCCATCGCGCGGCCGCAGCGTGAAGACCGAAGCAGCATCCGGCCGCTGCGCCAGGCCGATCAGGTTCAGCAGCGTGGACTTGCCCGAGCCCGACGGCCCGACCAGCGCGATCGCCTCCCCCCGATAGGCGACGAACCGCCCGACATGCAGATCGAACCGCCCCGCCTTGCGCCCGCCCGAGGACAGGCTCAGCGAAACCTCGGCGAGGTCGAGCACGGGCTCACCGGCCGTCACGGCAAATCGTCGAGCGGCAGCGGGAAGACGGCCTCGGCCGGCCTGGGGTTGCCTTCGATCTGGTGCCAGTAGCGACGTTCGCGGTTGTATTCGGCGTAGAGGCGGATCAGCCGTTCCAACCGCAGTGCCAATTGCCGCTGGCGCACCGCGCCCCAATCGCCGAATTCCTCCAGCGTGGTTTCCATGAACTGCGTGCGATAGGGCAGGCCTTCGAGGAAGCTGCCGAACAGGCTGCCGAATTCCGCCGTCTGCGAGGCCGGCACGCGCCGCGGATCGGCGAAGGTGGCGCCCATCGCACCGCGCAGCCGGTCGAAGAAGCCGCGCGGGCTGAGCCGGTCCGCGTTCAACTGATCGACGATGACGCGCATCGTGGAGCTGATGTCGGAAAGCTGCCCGGCGGTGAGCAGCACGCGCGGCTCCAGCGGCCGGCGCGCCGGTGTCGGGTTCGCCAGATCCTGGTCGAGCACATAGCTGCGCACGACGTCGGGGACCGCCTGGCGCTGCGCATCGCCGATATAGGCAAGCCGCACCGCCTGACCGACGGAGGCCAGCTGTTCGCGGATGCGCCGCTGCTCGGGCGTTTCGTTGGTGGGCGGCTGGCCGACCGGGCGGCCGATGATGGTCGAGACATTGTCCAGAACGCCGCTGGTCAGCGCTTCCACCACCTGCTGGAACTGATCGACATTGCCGGTCGCCACCGGGAAATACAGCGCGCCCGCATCGTTCGGCAGGCGCGAGATGGCCCGGTATTGGCGTTCCGCCCGCAGATGGTTGTTGCGCCCTTCCGGCGTGCGCAGATGGATGGTGGCCACCACCAGCCTGTTCGCCGGGTGCTGCGCCATCGAGCGGATTTCATCGACGCCGAGGCCCGTCGCGCTGCGCTGGTCATTCGCGTCGCGCGTGCCGGCATCGGTGATCAGCACGACATAGCGGCCGCCGAAGCGCGACCAGTCGATCTCCTCGATCGCGGTCTTGAGACCGGCGACCGCGTCCTCATCGAAGGCGTCGTTGCTGGCCCGCGCTTCGGCAACCGCGTCGATGCGCGGCAGCACGGCATCGGCGGGCTCATCCAGGTTCGGCGCCGCGATCACGCGCGTCACATATTCCAGCGCGGCATTGCCGCCCATGTGGTCGCGGTACGCCACCATGCCGAAGCGGAAGCGGTCGCCCACTTCGGTGCCGCGGATGCGCTCCACCACCTCCCGCATCACCTGGCGCGTGCGGTCGATATAGGGCGCCATGCTGATGGTGGTGTCGATGACGAACACCAGGCCGCCGCGAAAGCGTTCGAAGGCGCTGTCATCGGCAGGCGGGGGCGCGGGCCCGGCCGAGGGTGCGGAGATCACTTCCAGACGCAGCGCGCGCTCGCCACGTTCATTGTCGAGCGTGCGATGCGCCAGGATCGGCAACAGATAAAACTGCTCCAGGATGTTCACATGCGCCTCGGGCTCCAGCGCGAGGATGGGGCCGGCCTGCCCGGCCACCGCGCCGGCACGCAATTCGCCCGCGCGCGCGGCACGGCCGGCGCTATCCATCCAAAGCGCGTGCGGCGTGTCGCCATCGCGGAAGAACATCGCGCGGTCGCGATCGCGCGGATTCGTGAAGGCCAGCACCATGTTCTGGCGCCAGGCGATGCTGCGCACGTCCGGCACCCAGCCGGCAGTGCGGCCATCCAGCGCGGCCCCGACTTCCAGCCAATTGTTCTGCCCCTCGGCCCGCTGGCCATAGACGTAGAACACGCTGAAGCCTGGGACCGGCGCGGATGGCGCGGCGGCGGCCGGCTGCTGGGACAGGCGCGAACCGGGGCGGATGATGACGCGGCGGAACAGGCCGGGCGCGTCGGCCAGCGCTTCCGGCTGGCGCGGTTGCGCCTGCGTGCCGGGCTGCGGTGCCTGCGCCGCGATCGGCGACGCGAACAGCAGAAGCAATGCGAGCCAGCCGAAGCGCATGCTCATGGCCAGAACTCCGCCAGCGCGTTGCGCGCATCGCTGTCGCCAGAATCGGCGCGGGTCTGGAGGAAGCTGCGCAGGGCCGCGCGCGGGGCTTCCGCGGCCGCGACGCCGCGGCGCACGGCTTCGCGGTAATGGCGCGCCGCTTCATAGCCGCTGGGCTCCTGGAAGGGGCGGCCGGCCACGAAATCCACGGGGTCGTAGAGCCGCGCCAGGATGAACCAGGCCTCGGCCTCATTGCGTTCGGCGGCGGTTTCCAGCAGCGGGATGGCGTCGTCAAAGCGGCCCTGCTGCTGGCGCATCTGCGCCACGCGCAGGATACCGGCGGGGTTGGGCGCCGCAGCGACAACCTCACGCGGCGTCATGCCATCGGTGCCGGCGGGCCAGGCCGGGCCGGCGGTCGGGGAGGGCTGTGCGCTCGGCGTGACCGGGGGCGTCGGCTGCGCCACCACCTGCCGAGGCGCGCGGTCGCCGAACACTTCCTGCTGGAACATCGCGACACCGCCGCCCGCCAGCAGCAGCACGAGCACGGCCACGACGAAGGCGGGCTTCTTCCAGATGGGCGCGGGCGGCGGCGCGATGACGGACACCGGCGTGACCATGGGCGTGGGCACCGGCGCGGCCTTGGCGGGCTCGAAGCTCACGCGCTCCGGCGCCAGCGGCGCCGCTTCGGGCGGGCGGCCGCCTTGCGGCACATAGACGGTGCCGGGCACGAATTCCTCGATATAGGGCCAGAAGATGCCGAAATCCTGGTCGAGCAGGCGAAGCTGGTAGGGCGCCTCCATCATGTGGCGCGAAACTTCCGGCCCCATCACGATCGCCCAGGCGCCGGCCTCCAGCGTCACCACATCGAGCGGCGCGAGATGTTCCTCCGTGGTCTGCCAGCCGCCCCGGCCAAGGAAGCCGGACGCATAGCCTTCGCGCCGCAGCTGGTACACGATACGCCCGGCCGGCAGCGACGTGCCGGTCACGACCATGCGCGCATGGCCCGGCAGGCCATCCGGCAGCGCTTCGGCTTCGACCCGGATCATCGCGGCCTCTCCGTCATGCCGCCCGGCCGCCGCGCAGTGTCTGCAGGATGCCGCCGAGCCGGAGATTGGCTTCCATGTTCATCTGCGCGCCGCCGACATTCTTCACATTCGCCCCAACCGTCGCCAGGAAGGCATCGGCCCAATCGTCGCAATAGGCGGTCTCGTATGCGCTGTTGGTCTCATCCAGCACGGGGATCTCGTCGGGTGCCGGCGGCCGCACGAACAGGCGCTGGCCTTCCCGCACGCCGGAGACCGGCCGCTGTTCCGGCGGCAGCCGGTCGAAGCCGAGGAAGCAGACGCATTCATTCACCAGCCGCTCGGCGATCATTGCCGGCCGCGTGAAGCGATCCGCCAGCGCGGTCGGGAAGCCGAGTTCCTGGCGGATGCGCGCGGCCATGCGGGTGCGGAGCCCCAGCCGGCGTTCGCATTCCATCAACTGCGCGGCGATCACGACAAGGTGCGGCTGGTCGATGTGGAAGACATCCTTCGTGTCCGTCCGCGCAATCAGCCGCTGCAATGTGTCCTGCCAATGGCGCAGCGCCGCCTCGGCCAGCGCATCGGCCAGGTCACGCGGCGCGGCACCCTCCGTCGCGGGGGCGTCATCATCCGCGAAGCGGCTGCGCGTGCGGCGGGTATCCACCGTCTTGCCGACCGTGAGCGTGCGGCGGGATTCGGCGGCGAAGATGCGCGAGAGGTCGGCCACCTCCACCTGCATGGCGCGCAGCAGCGCGCCGAAGCACTGCGCCTCCACCGCATCCATCACCCCGTTCAGCGCGCGCTTGGCTTCGCTGATGCGCTTGCGCAATTCCGCATCCAGGTCGCCGCTGACATAGAAGGGCTCGAGCTCGCGGGCCATGCGCGCCGCAACGTCGGCCAATTGCAGGCTGACCTGCCCGCGCTTCAGCGCCGGCTGGCAAACCGGGCCGAGCGCCTGCGCGATGCGCCCGATGCCGCCATCATTCGCCGCCATCGCGGCATCCCAACCGGCGGCGGGGTCGGCGAAGTAGCGGCGCGCATCGGCATTGGCGATGAAGTTCTCCCGCAGCATGCGCATGCGCTCGGGGTTGCGGAAGCGGGCGCTGCGGGGCGCGCCGGGCGGCGGATCGCCGGGCGCCACCAGCTCCCGCGCCCCGTCGTATTCGATCAGCCCCTCATTGCGGATGGCGGGGTTGCGCAGCCAGAAGGTGTTGCGGAACGGGGCGCCAGGCGTCCAGGCATTCGGCCAGTCATGCGACTTGGCCAGGTATTTGTGCACCACCGTCTCGAACCGCGTGGACCAGCGCTCCGGCCCGTCCTCCTTCTGGCCGGCCTTCATCTCGAATTCGCGGTCGAACTGCGTCAGCACCAGGAACAGGGAGGTGTTCGGTGCCTTCGCGCGCGCTTCGGGCGTCGCGCCATGCGTGCCGTCGATCCAGTCCGCCACCATGAAGGGCACGGTCGCCACTTCCTGGTTGCTGTCCTTGAAGCAGAGCAGCATCGAGGTGAGTTCCTGCTCGGCCAGGTAGCGCTGGAACAGGTAGGCAACCTTGCCGCGGCGGACCAGCAGGAAGATCTGCTGCGCGGCGATCTTCTCCGGGTCCTTCGCATCGTCGCGGCCGCGCGTGCGCGCGCCGGGGAAATCGAGCAGGTCGGTATGCTCGAAGAAATCATACGGCTTGTCGGCCAGTTGCAGGCAGAGCTCGGCGGTGATCGCCGTCAGCACCGGGCGCGGGATCAACGCGCGCTGGCCGTTGCGCGTGGCCGTCGCCACCGTCTCCCCGCCATCCTGCTCGATGCCGAGCATGGTCTCGACATCGATGATGCTTTTCTCGCGCGGCTCCAGCGCGTCGATCCCGCAGCAGGCTTCCGCCGGGAAACCGAGGCTCGCCAGCGCCTGCACCAGGCGCTTCGCCACCTTGGTCATGGTCGGGGTGCAGTTCCACAGCAGCCCGAGCAGTTCCACCCGCTCCGCCACCGGCAGGCGCGGCGCCAGCGCCTCCAGCTCCCGCCAGAAGGCGGGCTTGAGGGCGACATGGACGGGATGGTTGCGGAAATAGCGCTCGAAATATTCGAACAGGTCGAAGACATCATCCTCGACCCAGCCATCCAGCGGCTGCGCGGCGGCGCGGCCGCGGTAGCGCGCGATCCACGCCTCGATCGCCGGCGCCTCCATCGGCATCACGGTGTCACGGTCGAAATCCTCCATGAAGGCGTTCGCCATGATCTTGATGACATCGCCCTGCGACAGCATGCGGCACACCACGGGCATGCCCGGCAACCCCTCGACCGGGCGCGCCGTGAAGCGCGTGACCAGCCCCGTGGATTCCTTGCCGCCCGCCGGGTTGATGCCCAGGAAGAAGTCGCGCGTCTCGGCACCCAGCCGGATGGTGCAGGGCGCCGGATCGCGCCGCGCGAGCGAGCCGATCAGGTAGCTTTTGCCCTGCTGGCTCGGCCCGAACACCGAGACGCACATCGGCCGCCGGGCTGCCGCCGCCAGCTTCCGCGCGCGCGCGGCACCGCGCCGCAGGTCGCGCGCCATGGCATTCGCGCGTTCGCGCGCGCGGGGGTCATCGGTCGCCGCCAGCCACTCCACGGCACCCAGCGCGGCTTCCGCAACACGCTCCGCCGCGGTGGCCAGCTTCTCGTTCTCGGCGGTTTCCTGGCTCATCTTCCTGCCCCGCTCACGGCACCGACAGCACGCCGGTGTCGCGCCAATAGCCCGCTTCCGAGGCTTCGGTCAGCAGGCGCAGCACGACGGTCTCCGGCTTCTGCGGCTGGCCATCGGCTTCCAGCACTTCATCGACGAAGAAATCCTCCCGCGCTTCTTCCGAATCCGCGCGCTCGGGGTCGATTTCCCGCCGCTTGAGGCTGACGGTCAGCGGCAGGTTCAGCCGGTGGATCGTGTCCGGATAGGCGTATTCCAGCTTATAGAGCCGCGCCACCGGCCAGCGTTCCAGGTCGAGCTGCCGGAACCCGATCGAGATCGGCGCGCGGAGTTCCACCTTGAAGCCGATCTCCTCCTCCGCGGTACTCGCCTTGCGGTCCTTCGGGCGCGGCCGGTCGGGATCGTCCAGCAGCACATTCGCGCGCGGCAGCTTGCCCGAGAGGTCCATGCGGCCGAGGTAGCGCGCCGTCGATTTCATGCGCAGCAGGTTGGCGCGCAGCAGGAAGCCCTCCACGCCGCCTTCCGCACGCGCGCTGAGCATCGCGCCCACCGCTGCCGTGGTCTTGGGGTCGGAAATGCGGCCGGCCGGATCGCGGAACGGATACCACCCGCCGGCCACGTAATTGTGCATGCCGACGATGCGATGGGGGGGGACTGGCAGGCGCGCCACCAGCGTTTCCATCACCGCGCGCAGCCGCGATGGCCGGCCCGATACCAGCAGCCAGTCGCAATCGAAGGCGTGCACCACCTCGCACAGGAAACCCAGCGTCTCGCCGATCGCCTGGCGGATGGACTTGTCCACCTCATTCGCCTGCGCGCTGATCTCCATGCCGAGCGGCGCGAAATCGCGCGCGCCGGCGCGTTCCGCCTGGCGCTGGAAGAAGGCCATCGGCGCGTCCGTCATGCGGCCATCGAGCAGGTCGCCGACGGTGGTGCGCAGGATCTCGTTGGCATCCTCGCTGGCGGCTTCATAGGCGTGGATGATCGCAAGCCCGATCGGCTCCAGCACCTGCGAGACGAATTGGCGTTGCAGATGCCGCTCCGTCTCGCTCTGGTCACCGCGCTCACCGCCGAGCAATTGCTGCAGCAGCGCCTTCGCGTCCATGGCACCCGCCTGCGCCAGCGCCTGCTCCATCTGCGGCAGCACCAGGCTCTCGATCACGTCCCGCAGAATCTCGTCGCCGGCCAGCCGGAAGCCCTCGCGGAAATTCTGGTCCGGCGTGATCTCCTGCCCGTGGCGGGAGACATAGGTGCAGACCATCAGGTCTGTCGTGCCGCCGCCGATATCGATGGAGGCGACGCGCAGCGACGGCGTATCGCCATAGCGTTCCGGGCGCGGCTTGCCGGTGAGTGCGAAGAACGACGCCGGGTCGCCCTTCAGGCGCTGCGCGATTTCCGTGTAGAGGAACACGATCTGCGTCGCCGTCGCCTCATCGAGGTTGGCGACCACCGTCGGTTCCTTCGGCTTGCGAATACCCGCCGTCTCCGGCCCACGCGCCCTTGAATCCTCGGCCCAGCCGAGCAGGTCCCAGGCGAGTGCGACCGCGGCCTCGGCGCGCCCTCGAAAAATGCGCTGCTCGGCCAAAGGCATCGCCGGCGGCATGGTCAGCAGGATGCGCTTCAGCACGCGCGGCACTTCGGGGAAGCTGCGCGCATAGCGCGACTGCACCGAATTGATCTGCGAGATGGCGTGCAGCAGCACTTCCGTCAGCAGGAAGGTCATCAGCGAGGATCGGCTGAAATTCGCCCGCTGCGCGCTCGCCTGGCCGCCGGCCCGGCGCTGCGCGCGCAGCACCTGCCCATCCTGCGCGACATGGCGCATGAAGGCGCCGGTCACGGGGGGTTCCACCGTCACGCCATCCGCCGGGTCGATGCCGTTGCTGCGCCAGACCTGCGCGGTCGGCCGCGTATCCCACAGATAGCGCTTGGGCGATGACAGGCCCGTGGCCCCCTGGTTGCCGCGCGCAACGGCCGCCAGGCGCATCGCCTCCGGCCCGACGCGGATCGGGCTTGGCCAATGGAACACTGCGGCGCCGGACCGGCGCGACAGCGCATCGCGCCCGAAGCTGGCGATGGCGAATTCGACGCGGCTTTCGAAGGGATGCGCATAGACCTGCTCCGGCCGCTCCAGGTCGCGCAGGCGCAGCGGAAAGCTGTTGTTCAGCGCCGCCCCCGAGCCGTGCTCCACCAGCACGCCGCAGGTGCGCGAATTGCCGATGTCCAGCACGAGATCGACCGAGATCGGCTGGTAGGGCACCGTCTGGGAGACGACGTCGATCAGCTTGACCGAGGGCAGGAACGCCGCGTCCTCCAGGATTTCGAGGAAGGCGAGATACCGGGCGAAATGCTCGCAGGGGCGGCCCTGCGGCGCCTCCCCCCTGCCCTTCCAGCCGCGGCGGAGGAATTCGAGCGTGACTTCCCGCAGCCAGCCGGCCAGCCAATCCTGGTTCAGGAACCAGGCGATGGAATCCCGCGCGGCGCGCAGGCCGAAGCTGGACCCACGGCGCGACTCCTCGGGCGACAGGCTCGGGAAGGGGCTCATCCGGCTTTCGCGCAGCGTCGTGTCGAAGGCCAGCACGGCGGCATGGGTGTTGCCGTCCGGATCGGCATCCTCCAGCGGCACGATCCGCAGCCGCGCCCAGTTGGTCGGGCCCTGCTGGCGCACCTCCCCGGCATCGGCATTGGGCTCATCCACGCGCAGATAGGGCAGCGGAATCCATTGGTTGAAGAACGCCTCGAACGCACGCTGGCGGGAGATGGCGTAGGTTTCCTCATCCGGCGGCTGCAGCCGCGTCGCCGGGTCCGCCCAGCCGCCATCGGCGTCGCGGCGCAACTGCTTCAGGTTCACCAGCACGCCGCGCGCATCATAGGCGCCGGGTGCCAGCGGCTGTTCCCAGAACTGGCGGTTGTCCCGGTCCAGCGTGTCGATATTGAAGCGGAAATCGAGGAACTGAACGCCGCTCTGGGGCGCCAGGGTCACGATATCAGGCAGTTTGAGCATCGAAGACCCGTCCTGCTTCCGGCGTGGCAGCCGTGATCATGGTTCCATGCCGAACCATGCGGCCACCCCCGGGTTTTCCGTAGCCCGCCGAGTATGCGGCGAGGGCTTTCGGCGGCGCAAGTGCGCGCCCGGCGCGCGCCTACAACGCCTGCAGGCGATCGAGTGCGGTGCCGAGGTCGCGGCTGCTGCGCTCCAGCCGGTCCACCTCGGTCCGGCTGACGTTGCTGCCACCCTGGAGGCGGCGGCGCTCGGCCTCCAGCGCCTCCGCCTGCTGCGCAAGCCGCGCCGCCTCCGCCTGCGCGGCGGGGGAACGGGTGCTGGTGTCGATCGTGGCCAGGCGCGCACGCTGGTCGGCCAATTGCCGCTCCACCCCGGCGAGCCGGCTGCGCGCATCCGCCACCTGCTGCCCCGTGCGCGCCCGTTCGGCCTGCGCCGCGGTCAGCCGCGCCTGGCTGTCGCGCTGCCGCTGCTCGGCCTCGGCCGCTGCCTGTTCGCGGGCGCGCGCCTGCGTCTCATCCTGGCCCGTGACGGCCGCGCCGAGGCCACCGAAGAAGCCGCGCTGGCTGGCCGGCATGCCAGGATCGGCGCAGGCCGCAAGGGCGCCGACAAGCCCCAGAAGCGTGAGCCGCGATGCCGCATGGCGCATGGGATGGCTCCTTCCTGTTTCGCGATCCAGCTATGACGCGCCGGCGATCACGCGCTGCAATTCGGCCGCCGTGATGGCGGTCTGCGCCCGCCGTTCCTGCAGGTCCGCAAGCGGGGCGCGCAGCGCCGGCGCGGTGCGGGCCGCGGGCAACAGCCGCCCCGCCATGCCCTCGGCCTGCGCCATCCACAGCAGCATCGTGTCGAGGTCCGCGCGCGCTTCCTGCCGCCCCGTGGCCCATTGCGCTGGCGGCACCAGCCCGCGTCGCGCAGCCAGGCCAAGTTCCGCCAGGATATCGGCACGCCGTCGCCCCTGGGCGTTGACCTGATCCAGGCCGCGCACCGTCTGACGCAGCAGATCGGCCGCGGCGGCGGGGGAACGCGCAAGCTGCCGCGCCGCGATCGTCTCACCCTGGCTCCGGGCGAGATCGGCGGACGCGGCATCGGCGCGGCTGCGCGCTGCGTCCGCATCCCGTTCCCGCCGCGCCGCTTCGGCTTCCAGCGCGGCCGCGCGGGTGCTGTCGGTGCCGCCGACCCAGGCGAACAGGCCGCCGAAAAAGCCGCGCTGGCTGGCCGGACCCGCCTCCCCGCCGCCGCAAGCCGCAAGGCCCAGGAGCGAGGCAAGGGCGATCGCGCGCACGGGCCTCAAACCGCGGGCACGCGGTTCAGCAGTTCCTCAAGCTCGGCGGCCGAGGCTTCCAGGCGGCGCTGCGCCGGGCGGATGCGATCTTCCTGCGCCCGCAGCGCCGGCAGATCGCCCGACACCTGGTTGATCTGTTCCCGCGCCTGACGGCCATTCTCGACCCCCTGGCGCATCTGCGCGAGGTCGGCGCGCATGCTCTGGGTGCGGGCCCGGTAATCGGCCGCCGTGATCTGGCGCGCACGATACTGACGGTCGAGATCGGCCAGCATACGGCGGTTCTGCTCCACCACCTGCTGCGCGTTGCGGGATTGCTGCTCCAGCGCATTGGCGACGGCGGTGGCGTTCTCGATGCGGCTCTGCGCGGAGGCTTCGCGATTGGCGAAGGTGAAGTTGCGCTCGGCGACCAGCGCGCCAGCGGCAAGCCCGCCCGCGAGACCAATGAGGCCGCCGATCAGCGCGCCCTGCCCGCGATTGTTGGACAGCGCCGCACCGGCGAGCGCACCTGTGGCTGCCCCGGCGAGCGCGCCCGTGGCGACCGTGCTGTTCCAGCTGGCGTTGCTCTGGCGAAGCTGGTTCTGCGCCGGTGTCAGCGTTGGGTCGAAAGCGGGCGCACCCATGCAGGCGGACAGGGCCAAGGGCAGGGCTATGGCCAGCGCGGCCACGCGAAAGCGCCGACGCGGCGCGGCTGGATGGGAAATCGACACGTGCACGGCAAGCCTCCCACGACGCGGTCAGCATCACTCAAAAAATTGGCATGATGAAGGCTCCTGCGTTCAAGCCGTCGCCCATTCACCGGGCGGCCGGAGGACGCTGGTGGGCGCTGACGGGATCGAACCGCCGGCCACCTGTGTGTAAGACAGGCGCTCTACCGCTGAGCTAAGCGCCCCACAGCCCCGGGTTACGCGAAAGGCGCGGATACGAAAAGGGCCGGCCCCGCGGGACCGGCCCTGCTGCTCTGCCTGGTCGGGCAGGTCAGTTCACGGCGTCCTTGAGGCCCTTGCCGGCCTTGAACCGCACCGTGGTGGTCGCGGGAATCTTGATTTCCTCGCCGGTGCGCGGGTTGCGGCCCTTGCCGGCCTTCCGCTTGGAGGTGGAGAAGGTGCCGAAGCCCACCAGACGGACTTCCTGCTTCTTCTTCAGCGCCTTCTGGATCGCCTCGAACACGGCGTCCAGAACGTCGCCGGCCTTCGCCTTCGGCATTTCGCCGGCTTCGGCGACGACGGCCACGAGATCCTGCTTGTTCATGCTGACTCCCCCCTTTGCGGGTCGCGGTGATGGGTCGGGCGGGCGGTACGACTCGCATCCGCCGCGTCCCGACACTAGGCGGGGGATTTTCCGCGCGTCAACGTGGGCTGCCGTATTTTCTGGCGGATAACCGCCAAAGCTGGCGATGCTGCACCGCGAAAGCCGGGAAATGCTTGCGCTACAGCCAAGCGGGTATGGGAAAAGCCTTGATTGGCCTCAAAAAAACGGCGGGGCGCGCCACCGCGCCCCGCCGTCACAAGCCCGCGTGATCAATGCGGCCGAACGCCCGTGCCATCGCCCGCCGGGGGGGTCGCCGCGGTCGCCGGCGCCTCCACCGGTTCTTCCCAAACGATCGCCTCGGGCGCGCGGAGCAGCGCCTTGCCGATCACCTCATCCACATGGCTGACCGGGATGATGGTCAGGCCCTTCTTCACGCTTTCGGGGATTTCAACGAGGTCCTTCTCATTGTCCTTCGGGATGAACACGGTGGTGACGCCTGCCCGCAGCGCCGCCAGCAGCTTTTCCTTGAGGCCTCCGATCGGCAGCACGCGGCCGCGCAGCGTGATCTCCCCGGTCATCGCCACGTCACGCCGGATCGGGATGCCGGTCAGGACGGAGACGATGCTGGTCGCCATCGCGATGCCGGCGGAGGGCCCATCCTTCGGCGTCGCACCTTCCGGCACGTGCACATGGATGTCGCGCTTCTCGAACAGCGTGGGCTTGAGGCCGAAGGACGGTGCCCGCGACCGCACATAGCTCATCGCGGCACTCACGCTTTCCTGCATGACGTCGCCGAGCTTGCCGGTGGTCTTCGTCGCACCCTTGCCCGGCACGACAACGCTTTCGATCGTCAGGATTTCGCCGCCGACTTCGGTCCAGGCGAGGCCGGTGACGACGCCCACCATGTCCTCGGCCTCGGCCTCGCCATAGCGGAACTTCCGGACGCCCGCGAATTTGTCGAGGTTCTTGACCGTGACGGCCACCTTCTTCGACTTTTTCGCCACGATCTCCTTCACCGCCTTGCGGGCGATGCCGGCGAGCTCGCGCTCCAGGTTGCGCACGCCCGCCTCGCGGGTGTGGTAGCGCACCATGTCGCGGATCGCCTCCTCCGAGATCGTCCACTCGCCCGGCTTCAGGCCATTCGCTTCGTTCACCTTGGGCAGCAGGTGGCGCTTCGCGATTTCGACCTTCTCATCCTCGGTATAGCCGGGGATGCGGATGATCTCCATGCGGTCCAGCAGCGGCTGCGGCATGCGCAGGGAGTTGGCGGTGGTCACGAACATCACATCCGACAGGTCGTAATCGACCTCCAGGTAATGGTCGTTGAAGGTCGTGTTCTGCTCCGGGTCGAGCACTTCCAGCAGCGCACTCGAGGGGTCACCGCGCCAATCGGCGCCGAGCTTGTCGATCTCATCCAGCAGGAACAGCGGGTTGGAGGATTTCGCCTTCTTCATGCCCTGGATGACCTTGCCGGGCATCGAGCCGATATAGGTGCGGCGGTGGCCGCGCACCTCCGCCTCGTCCCGCACGCCGCCGAGCGACATCCGCACGAAGTTGCGCCCCGTCGCCTTGGCGATGGACTTGCCGAGCGAGGTCTTGCCGACGCCGGGGGGGCCGACCAGGCACAGGATGGGACCGCGGATTTTCTTGCTGCGGCTCTGCACCGCCAGATATTCGATGATCCGTTCCTTGATCTTCTCAAGGCCGTAATGGTCGCCGTCCAGCACTTCCTCCGCGACCGTGATGTCGTTGCGGATCTTGGTCTTCTTCTTCCAGGGGATCGACAGCATCCAGTCGAGGTAGTTGCGCACCACCGTCGCCTCGGCGCTCATCGGCGACATGGTCTTGAGCTTCTTGAGTTCGGCCAGCGCCTTCTCCCGCGCTTCCTTGGAGAGCTTCGTCGCCTTGATCTTGCGCTCGAGCTCGGCGGTCTCGTCCTTGCCCTCCTCGCCCTCGCCGAGTTCCTTCTGGATCGCCTTGAGCTGCTCGTTGAGGTAGTATTCGCGCTGCGTCTTCTCCATCTGCCGCTTGACGCGGTTGCGGATGCGCTTCTCGACCTGCAGGACGCCGATCTCGCTTTCCATATGGGCGAAGACACGCTCGAGCCGCGGTCCGACGCCCACGATCTCCAGCAATTCCTGCTTTTCGGCGATCTTGAGGTTCAGATGGCTGGCGACCGTGTCGGCAAGCTTGGAGGGCTCATCGATCTGGTTGACCGAAACCAGCACCTCCGGCGCGATCTTCTTGTTCAGCTTGATGTACTGCTCGAACTGCGCCACCACGGTGCGCGCCAGCGCCTCCAGCTCACGCCCTTCGGCGGGGGCGGGATCCTCGGCGGTGGCGGCGAAGGCTTCGAAATACGGATCGGTGCCCTTGTAGGCGGCGATCTTGGCGCGCTTGCCGCCCTCGACCAGCACCTTCACCGTGCCGTCCGGCAGCTTCAGCAATTGCAGCACGGTGGAGACGGTGCCGACCTGATACAAATCGTCGATGCCGGGATCGTCCTGCGCGGCATTCTTCTGCGCGATCAGCAGGATCTGCTTGTCGTCGCGCATCACCGCTTCCAGCGCGCGGACGGATTTCTCGCGCCCGACGAACAGCGGCACGATCATGTGCGGGAAGACGACGATGTCGCGCAGCGGCAGGACCGGCAGCAATTCGCCGGTGCCGATGGGGGGGGTGGGGGTATCAGCCGCCATGGGGGACCTCACAGGGGACAGTCGGCGTGGGGGCCGCCCCCGTCTGCGGCCCAGGATGGGGCGCGGGCGGTTCGCGGCACGGCCCCCGACGCCACGGGGTTGTCATGAAGATGGGTCCGGCGTGCGCCCGCGGCAAGCAGCGCGACGCCGGCCCGGTCAGGCGCTGGTCTGCTCGGCCTTGCGCTCGCCATAGATGAACAGCGGGCTGGCGCGGCCTTCGGCCACTTCCCGGTTCACCACCACTTCCTCGACGTCTTCCAGGCCGGGCAGGTCGAACATGGTGCCGAGCAGGATGCTCTCCATGATGGAGCGCAGGCCGCGCGCGCCGGTACGGCGCTGGATGGCGCGCGTCGCGACGGACTTCATCGCGTCCTCGGTGAAGGTGAGCTTGGCCCCCTCCATCTCGAACAGGCGCTGATACTGCTTGACCAGCGCGTTCTTCGGCTTGGTCAGGATTTCGATCAGCGCCTTCTCGTCGAGGTCCTCGAGCGTCGCGACCACCGGCAGGCGGCCGATGAATTCCGGGATCAGGCCGAACTTCAGAAGATCCTCGGGCTCCACCTCGCGCAGGATGGCGCCGGTGCGGCGTTCATCGGGGGCGCGCACCTCCGCGCCGAAGCCCATGCCGGAGCCCTTGCCGCGGGCGCCGATGATCTTCTCGAGGCCGGCGAAGGCGCCGCCGCAGATGAACAGGATGTTGGTCGTGTCCACCTGGAGGAATTCCTGCTGCGGATGCTTGCGCCCGCCCTGCGGCGGCACGGAGGCGACGGTGCCTTCCATGATCTTCAGCAGCGCCTGCTGCACGCCCTCACCCGACACATCGCGCGTGATGCTCGGGTTGTCCGACTTGCGCGAAATCTTGTCGACCTCGTCGATGTAGACGATGCCGCGCTGCGCACGCTCCACATTGTAATCGGCCGATTGCAGCAGCTTGAGGATGATGTTCTCGACATCCTCGCCGACATAGCCGGCTTCCGTCAGCGTCGTCGCATCCGCCATGGTGAAGGGCACGTCGAGGATGCGGGCGAGGGTCTGCGCGAGCAGCGTCTTGCCCGAGCCGGTCGGGCCCACCAGCATGATGTTGGACTTCGCGATCTCCACATCGCCCGACTTCCCACCATGCGCCAGGCGCTTGTAGTGGTTGTGCACGGCGACCGACAGCACGCGCTTCGCGTGGTCCTGCCCGATCACGTAGTCGTCCAGCACCTTGCAGATCTCACGCGGCGTCGGCACGCCATCGCGGGACTTCACGAGGTGCGTCTTGTGCTCCTCCCGGATGATGTCCATGCACAGCTCGACGCATTCATCGCAGATGAACACGGTCGGCCCGGCGATCAGCTTCCGGACCTCATGCTGCGATTTGCCGCAGAACGAGCAGTACAGGGTGTTCTTCGAATCGCCGGATTTGGTCATGCGCGCTCCGAATGCCTCCGGCCGGGCCGCGCCGGAGATGCGGCGCGACGGGTCTCATGCCCCCAAGAGAGGGGCTGTTGTTCTGCGAATTCTAGCCTGATGTTCACGCTTGGCAAAGCACTGAACACACAGGGATCAAATTGGGAACGCAGCCGGAATTGCAGCGGCGTTACGCCTTCCCGGCTTCCGCCGGCGGCACCGGCCGCTGCGCCACCACCTCATCGATCAGGCCGAAGGCCAGCGCTTCCTCGGGCGACATGTAGCTGTCGCGCTCCATCTTCTTCTCGATCTCCTCGATCGGCTGGCCCGTATGCTGCGAATACAGCAGGTTCAACCGAGCGCGGGTCTTGAGGATCTCGCGCGCCTGGATCTCGATGTCGGTCGCCTGGCCCTGCGCGCCGCCCGAGGGCTGGTGGATCATCACCTGGCTGTTCGGCAGCGCGTAGCGCTTGCCCTTCGCACCCGCCATCAGCAGCAGGCTGCCGGCCGAGGCCGCCATGCCGACGCAGACGGTGGAAACCGGGCTGCGGATATACTGCATCGTGTCATACATCGCGAGGCCCGCCGTCACCACGCCACCCGGCGAGTTGATGTAGAACGAGATGTCCTTGTTCGGGTTCTCGCTCTCCAGGAACAGCAGCTGGGCGCAGATCAGGGAGGAGACCTGGTCGTAGATCGGGCCCGTCAGGAAGATGATCCGTTCCTTGAGCAGGCGCGAATAGATGTCATAGGCCCGCTCGCCGCGCGCGGTCTGTTCGACCACCATCGGCACGAGGGAGTTGTTGTAGACCTCGACCGGGTCACGGTCACGCATGGGAAATCCCTTTCAAGCCGGCCGCACCCGCACACCCGGCTGCCACATGCCGGTTGGCCGGGCGCGCGGGCGAGTCTGCCACATCTGTGTTAAGATGGGGAAACCGGGCGGGGGCGGGAAGCCCCCTCCCCCGCCTGATTCACGCGGCCGCCGGTTCAGGCCGCCTGGAGGTCCGCCGGCGGCGTCGGCACGTCGGTCACGCGGGCCAGTTCCAGCACGAAATCGACAACCTTCTCCTCGAAGATCGGCGCGCGGAGGCTTTCGACGGCCTGCGGGTTCTTGCGGAAGAATTCCAGAACCTGCTTTTCCTGCCCCGGATAGCGGCTGGCCTCGGCGCGCATCGCGTTGCCGATCTCGTCGTTCGTCACCTGGATGTTGTTGCTGCGCCCGATCTCGCTCAGCAGCAGGCCGAGCCGGATGCGGCGTTCCGCGATGGCCCGGTAATCGGCCTTCAGCGTTTCCTCATCCTTGCCCTGATCGTCGGCGTCGAGCCGGCCATTCTTCAGGTCTTCCTCGACCCGCTGCCAGATCTGCGCGAACTCGCCCTCGACCATGCCGGCCGGCACTTCGAAGCCGGCGCGCTCGGCCAGCGCGTCCAGCAGCAGCCGCTTGGCCTTCTGGCGGGCGACGGCGTCGTATTCGCGCTGGAGGTTCCGCGCGACCTCCTCGCGCAGCGCGTCCACCGTGTCGATGCCGAGGCGCTTGGCGAAATCCTCGTCGATCGCGGGCAGGGTGCGGGTCTTGAGCGCCTTGGCCGTGATGGCGAACACCGCATCCTTGCCGGCCAGCTCGGCAGAGCCGTATTCGGCCGGGAAGCTGACAGAGATGTCCTTCTGCTCGCCGGGGGACATGCCCTCCAGCTGCTCGGTAAAGCCCGGGATGAAGCCATCCCCCGACACCTCGATCGGCATGTCGGCGGCGGTGCCGCCCTGGAAGGGCTCGGCGAGCGTGCCGTCCTCATTCTTCAGGCGCCCCTCGAAATCGCAGACCAGCACGTCGCCCTTCGCGGCCGGGCGCGGCTCGGCATCCTCCATGCCCGCCATGCGGGACTGCATGGTGGCAAGGAAGGCGTCGATCTCGGCCTCGCCGGGCGTCGCCTTCTGGCGCTCGATCGCGATGCCGGCGAAGTCGGGCATCGGGATTTCGGGCAGCAGCTCCAGGTCGATCTTGTATTCCAGGTCGGCGCCATCGGCGTAGTTCACCAGCTCGATCTTCGGCTGCATCGCCGGGCGCAGGCCGCGGTCGGTCAGCACCTGGCGCGTCGCCTCATCCACCGATTGTTCCAGCACCTCGCCGGCGACGGCGGCGCCGTAGCGCTGCTTCACCACGGCGGCCGGCACCTTGCCGGGCCGGAAGCCCGGGATGCGCATCTCGGCGCCGAGTTCGGCCAGGCGCTTGTCGCGGCGGCTGGCGAGGTCGGCGGCCGGGACGACAACCTGGAACGCCCTTTTCAGCCCGTCGGCGGGAAGCTCGGTGACCTGCATCGTGAACCTTCTTGTGTCGGATGGGCGGGCGCCGGGGGGTGGTGCCGGCCGCCGGACGCGGATTGGCCGGCCCCCGTAGCGCCCGCGGGCCGGTTGGGCAATGGGGCGGGGGCCAGGATGGCCTGCGGGCGGAGGGACTCGAACCCCCATGGCTTGCGCCACTGGAACCTAAATCCAGCGTGTCTACCGATTCCACCACGCCCGCTTGCAGCCCCCTCATACCAGGGCCGGCGCCTCCTGGAAGGCTGCCCCGGCAGGTCAGGCAGCCGGCCGCCGCAGCACGAACAGGTTGGACAGCCAGATGTCGGAGCGCTGGCTGACGAACTGCGTATCCTCCCGCACCTCCAGCACATCGAGCCCGGCCTGGCGCGCCAGGGCAAAGATCGCAGCTTGCGGCAGCAGGTGCATCTCCATGTCCGGCGGCGCGGTCTCGGCCAGGTAGGTCTCGGCCGCGAAGCTGTAGCCGCGCCGGTAGGTCGGCACCTGGAAGATCGCAACCCCGCCCGGACGCAGCCCGGCGAAGGCCCAGGCCAGGAGATAGGCGATGATCGGCGGCGGATTGTGCTGCAGCACGATGCGGCTGTACCAAAGGTCCCATCCCCGCATCGCCGCCGGGTCGGGCATCGGCGCCTGCACCGTGGCGACCTGCCAGGCGACATTCCCCTGCCCGACCAGCGCGGCGCGCTCGGCGGCCAGGGCCAGATGCGCGGGCGAGATGTCGCAGCCGATCACGCGCCGGAACAGCGGCGCCAGCGCCAGCGTGGCACGGCCGACACCGCAGCCGAAATCGAGGCAGGTGGGCAGCGCGGCGGCCGAAAGCCCATGCCGCGCCAAGGCGGCCTCCACCAATTCCGCGTCGCGGCTGCCGCTTGCATAGAAGGCGTCGATGCTGTCGGCGATGCTGTCCGGCCGGAAGCGGTCCTGGGTCAGCACGGACCAATGCGGCGCCGCCCGGCCGATCGCCTGCCAATAGGCGCCGGTCCGCGCCAGCATCCGGCCGAGGATTTCGGGCGCTGCCTGCACCTCGACCGGGATGGGCGGCAGGTCGATGGCGAGGCCGCGCAGATCGGCCGCATCGGGGTTGCGCGCCAGGAATTCCCGCGAGGTCATGAACCGGCGGCGAAGCTGCGCCACGCTGCGGCCGCCGGCCAGGTGGCGCGCCACCACCGCCTCATTCTCGGGCGGGCGGCCGAGCAGGAAGTGGTAGCAGGCCAGCACATCCTCCCGCGTGGCGGCGCGGCTGTCCCACTTCTCCATCAGCGCGCCACCAGCGCGGCCGCGCAAGCATCCAGGATCGCCGGGGCATCGAGCCCATAGGCGCGGTACAAATCCGGCAGGTCGCCCGCCTGCCCGAAGCGCGAAACGCCGAGCGGGCGCGCCGTCTGCCCCCGCACGCCGCCAAGCCAGGCATGCGCCGCCGGATGCCCATCCAGCACCGTCACCAGCGCGGCGTCCCGATCCAGCGGCGCCAGCAGCCCGGCGATGTGGCTGGCGGCACCCCGTGCCAGCCAATCGGCGTGCAACCGGTCCGGCGAGGTGATGGCAAGCAGGCCGGCGCCCGGCACATCCTCGGCCAGCGCCGCGAAGGCTTCCTGCGCGTCCGGGGCGACCGGGCCCTGATAGGCGATCGCGATCTCCGCCCCCGGCGCCGGCGGCACCGCCCAATACGCGCCGGCGATCACCGCTGGCATGTCGAGCGTGCGGGAGGGCTGCGCCAGCGCGCGGGTGGACAGGCGCAGCCACACGGCGCTGCCATCCGGACTCTGCATATGGTCGAAGGCCCAGGCCAGCAGGCCCGTCAGTTCATCGGCGAAGGCGGGCTCGTAGCTGGCCAGGCGGTCGGCGGCCATGCCGATCAGCGGCGTGTTGACCGATTGGTGCTGCCCGCCTTCCGGCGCCAGCGTCAGGCCGGACGGCGTGGACACCAGCAGGAAGCGCGCATCCTGGTAGCAGCCATAGATCAGCGCATCGAGGCCGCGATTGACGAAGGGGTCGTAGACCGTGCCGATCGGCAGCAGCCGCGCGCCGTTCAGATCATGCGAAAGGCCGAGCGCCCCCAGCAGCAAAAACAGATTCTGCTCGGCGATGCCGAGCTCGATATGCTGCCCTTCGGGCCCCATGCCCCAGCGCTGCGCACTCGCCAGCTTGGCATCGCGGAACACGTCGTTCTTCAAATGCCGGTCGAAGATGCCGCGCCGGTTCACCCAGGGGCCGAGATTGGTGGAGACGGTCACATCCGGGCTCGTGGTGACGATGCGCGCGGCGAGCGGCCCGCAATCGCCCTGCCCGCGCCCGATCTCGGCCAGGGTCTCGCCGAAGGCGGCTTGCGTGGACAGCATGCGCCCTGGCGGCACGCGCGGTGCCGGCAGCTTCGCGGGGAGTGGCACCAGCGGCGCGTTGAGCCGCCTGCCCTCCGGCGCCAGCACCTTCGCGAAGGGAGAGCCAGCGAGGAAGGCGCGTATGGCGTCGGGGCCGGCCTCCAGCCCTTCGAACGCATCCCATTCATGGCCGTCGCGGATGTTCATCGCGCGCTTGAAGGCGGCCATCTGCTCCTTCGTCATCAGCCCGGCGTGGTTGTCCTTGTGGCCGGCGAAGGGCAGGCCCATGCCCTTGATGGTGTAGGCGATGAAGCAGGTCGGCTGGTCCCCGGCGGCGTCCTGCGCGCGGAAGGCCTCGGTCAGCGTCTCGATGTCGTGACCGCCGAGATTGGTCATCAGCGCCGCCAGTTCGTCATCCGTCAGCGGGTCGATGATGGCGCGCACGCCCCCGATCCGGCCAAGGTCGGTCAGCAGCACGCGGCGCCAGGCGGCCCCGCCCTGGAAGGTCAGCGCGGCATAAAGGCTGTTCGGGCAATCATCGATCCAGCGCCGCAGCGCATCGCCCTCCGGCCGGGTGAAGGCGGCTTCGAGCTGCTTGCCGTATTTCAGGGTGACGACGTTCCAGCCCATGTCCTGGAACAGCCCCTCGATCCGGCCGAACAGCCGGTCCGGCACGACGCTGTCCAGGCTCTGGCGGTTGTAGTCCACCACCCACCAGACATTGCGCACATCGTGTTTCCATCCCTCCAGCAGGGCCTCGTAGATGTTGCCCTCATCGAGTTCGGCATCGCCCACCACCGCCACATGGCGGCCGGGCGCGATGTCCGGCCGGCCTATGCCGTGCAGGCGAACATAATCCTGCACCAGGCTGCCGAAGGTGGTCAGCGCCACGCCGAGCCCGACCGAGCCCGTCGAGAAATCCACCTCCACCCCGTCCTTCACCCGGCTGGGATAGGGCTGGATGCCGCCGAAGGCGCGCAAGCTGGCCAGCTTCTCCCGCGCTTGCCGGCCGAACAGGTAGTTGATCGCGTGGAACACCGGCCCCGCATGCGGCTTCACCGCCACGCGGTCCTGCGGGCGCAAAATCTCGAAATACAGCGCCGCCAGGATCGAGACGGAGGAGGCGCAGCTCGCCTGGTGCCCGCCGACCTTCAGCCCGTCGCGGTTCGGGCGGATGTGGTTGGCATGGTGGATCATCCAGGCCGACAGCCACAGCAGCTTGCGTTCGAGCTGGTGAAGCATCTGGATGCGGCCAAGCTGACCGCTGGCCGGCTGCCCGCTGATCCGGATCGGTCGTTCCGCCGTCATGGCCGTGTCCTCGCCTTCTCTTGCCGCGCAGGATAGGACGCGGCGCGGCGGCGGGCCATCATGCCGGCATCACGAGCGTCGGCGGATCAGCGCGCCAGCTTGCGGAGCGCGGGGGCGGCGGCGCGCTTGCCCTCGCCCGCGTAATCCTCGTGGTATTCCTCGATCCGGGCCGGATCATAGAGGTAGTTCACCATCAGCCCGCAGGCCTCCCGCATTCCCTTCTCGCTGGTGTCGCCGCGCCAGTTCAGGCGCTCCACCCGCGCGCCGTTCGACAGGTGGAAATGGCCGACCGGGTCGCGCGCCCGCTTGGCACCGCGGCCCGATTCCAGCAGCAGGTAGCGGGCGGCGGCGCGCAGCAGCAGCGGCTCCAGCAGTTTCGAGACCGCATCCGCCCGCAGCGGCGCGCGCCGCGCCACAGCGCGCAGCAGCACATCGGCGGGGGGTTCCTGCGGCAAAGCGGGCTCCGGCAGGGCTTCGCGCAGCGCCTCCCCCTCTTCCTCCGTCACCAGGGACGGGTCGCCGGCGGCCACGCGTTCCTCCAGCCAGCGGCGGAACCCCGGGATGGGCGATAGGGTCGCGAAGGTCTTGAGGTTGGCGAATTCGCCGGACAGCAGCGTCACCACGCGCTTGATGAGGAAATTGCCGAAGGAAATGCCATCCAGCCCGCGCTGGCAGTTGTTGATCGAGTAGAACACCGCCGTATCGGCCTCCCGCGGGTCGAGCACGGGCGCCTTTTCGTCCAGCAACCGCTGCACGCTGTCCGCCATGCCCTTCACCAGCGCGACTTCCACGAAGATCAGCGGCTCATCGGGCATGCGCGGGTGGAAGAAGGCATAGCAGCGGCGGTCGGAATCGAGGCGGTTCTTGAGGTCCCGCCAGGATCGGATGCGGTGCACCGCCTCATACTGCACCAGCTTTTCCAGCATGCTGGCCGGCGAGGACCAGTCGACGCGGCGGAGTTCCAGGAAGCCGAGGTCGAACCAGGAGGCAAGCAGGCCGCGCAGATCGGCCTCCAGCGCCTGCAATTGCGGGTCGTCCGCCATCAGCGTCATCAGTTCGGCGCGCAGATCGACCAGGAACTTCACGCCGTCCGGAATGCCTGTGAACTGCGTCAGCAGCTTGAGGCGCGGCGGTTCCAGCGCGCGGCGGAGCCTGGCCTTCGCCACGGCGCGCTCGGCCGGCGTCGTCGCGGCCGCGACCTTCGCCCAGGCGCCCGAGGCAGCCTCCAGATCGCTGTCGAAACTGGCGAGTGTCGCCAGGAAATTGCGCCGTCCCTCGGCGTCCAGGCCGAGATAGGCCTGCGCCAGGCTGGCGGCGCGCCCGCGCGCCGAAACCTCGCCGCCGCGGCCCGCGAGGCAGGCCTGCATCTGCTCGGCCAGATCCGCCGCCTGCTCACCGCCGGCGACATCCCGCCACAGCGCCGTCACGCGCCGGAGCGCCCGGTCGAACAGGCCGGTGCTGACGACGGTATCCGGCATCACGCTTCCTTTCCGCATGTTTCAGCATGTTTCAGCATTGTGCCAGAGGCTGCGGGCCAAGCGCCAGTGCAACCCGCGCGGCGGCGCGAACTCCGGTCACGCATGCGGCCCGGCGCCCCGCCCCCAAGGAATTGCCGAAGCTGCTATCATCGCATCGCAACACGGAGTCGCACCGCCATGGCCGTCGTCGTCGCCATCGCCCAGCGCAAGGGGGGTGCCGGGAAATCGACCCTGGTCGCGAACCTCGGTGCGGCCGCGGCGGGCACGGGCCAGCGCGTGGCGCTGCTCGACACCGATCCGCAGCAATCGCTGACGCGCTGGGCCGCGCTGCGGGCGGAGGCCGGCCAGCGCGCCGGCGTGATGGATATCGAGGCTCCGGCCGGATGGCGTGTCCCCGCCGCGCTGGACCGGCTGCGCCGCACGCATGATCTGATCCTGCTGGACACGGCACCCCATGCCGATACCGATGCCCGCATCGTGATCCGCGCCGCGGATCTGGTTCTGGTGCCGCTCCAGCCCTCGATCGCCGATCTCTGGGCGATGGACGCGACGCTGGAATTGGCGGCGGCGGAGAAGCGGCAAGCGGCGGTGGTGATGAACCGGGTGCCGGCACAGGGCAGGCTGCTGGCCGAGATCATGGCGCAGCTGCACGCCCGCAAGCTGACGGTCCTGGCCGAGGCGCTGGGCAACCGCACCGGCTTCGCGACCGCTTTCGCGCAGGGGCTTGGCGTGACCGAAGCCGCGCCGCGGTCGGTGGCGGCCACGGAAGTGCACGCCCTGGCGGCGGCGGTGATACGGGCGGCGGGGAAGCCACGATGAACGACGGCAGCGGCATCGAGATCGTCGAGGATGCCTTCCCCGAGCTGGACGCGGTCGCCGCGATCCAGCGCGGCCTGCACACCTTCAACCAGGAAATGGGCGGCCCCTACGACCGGGAGCCCGTGACGCTGCTGGCCCGCGACGCAGATGGCACGGCGCGCGGCGGCTTGCTCGGCCTGACCTTCTGGGGGTGGCTGTTCATCGACTGGCTCTGGCTGTCGCGCGATTTGCGCGGCAAGGGGGTGGGCTCCGAACTGCTGACCCGGGCCGAGGATGTGGCGCGCGCGCGCGGCTGCAAGCATGCCTACACCGACACTTTCAGCTTCCAGGCGCCCGATTTCTGGCAGCGCAACGGCTATGTCGAGTTCGGCCGGCTGGAGGGCATGCCGACAGGCCATGCGCGCGTGTGGTTCCGCAAGACGCTGTGATGCGCCCTTCCCGGATTGGCCGTTCGGTGCTGTAGGACCGCGATGGCGAAGCCAGACCTGATCCTGCATATCGGCCAGTCGAAGACCGGCACATCCTCCATCCAGCGGGTGCTGGGCGCCCGGCGGGCAGCGCTTGCGGCGGAGCGCGTGTGCTATCCGCGCAGCCCCGGCTACGCCAATCACGGGCTGCTGCCGGCCTCCCTCGTGCCGGTCGAGATGCTCGGGCATTTCCACCCGAATCTGTGGGAAGGCGCCGGGCCGGAGGCGCGGCTCGCCCGGTTCCGCCGCGAATTCGCGGATGAGCTGGCGCAACTTCCGGCGGATACGCGGCTGATCGTGCTGTCCGCCGAGCAATGCGGCGGGTTGCTCACGACGCCCGACGATGTGGGCCGGCTGCGCGACATGCTGGCGCCCCATGTCGGTGCGGTTCGCGTGGTGATGTATCTGCGCCGGCAGGACAGCCATTTCGCGAGCGGCTATGTGCAGGCGCTGCGCGTGGCGCATATCGGCGCGCCGGTTCTGCCGCAGGCGGGGCCGGAGCAGATCCGCCACTACGACTATGCCGCCATCCTCGACCTCTGGGCCGGCGTGTTCGGCGATGCGGCGATCCAGCCGCGCCTGTTCGAGCGCGCATGCCTGCGGAACGGCGATGTGGTCGATGACTTCCTGCACCTCGCCGGCATCGCGATGACTGTGCCGCCGGACGATCCCGACCGCATGGCCAACCAATCCCTGACACCGGGCGGCATCGATCTGGTGCGTGCGGTGGGCCAGGCCATGCAGGCCTCGCCGGGCGGGCTTGCCGCGTCCTCGCCGCTGTGGCGGCGCTTCGTCGATGCGGCGAATGCCGCCCTGCCCGGCCAGGGTTGGAAGCCGGCCCCGGCGGAGGCGGCGGCCTTCCTGGCCCGCTTCTCCGCCGTGAACGAGGCCGTGCGCCGCCGCTGGTTCCCCGACCGCCCTGCCCTGTTCGCCGACGCGCCCCGCGTGCCGCCCGCCGAGCGCCCTGCCCCGCCGCCGCCGATCGACACGGCGGCCGCGCTCGACGCCGCGGTAACCCTGCTGTTGGCAGAGCTGAATGCGGCCAGCCAGCGGGAAGCCGCGCTGCACACGAATATCGGCCGGCTGCTCGAAAAGCTCGGCGAGCATGAACACGCGCTGGGCGCCTGGCGGGCAGCGATCCGCGCCGTGCCGGACCATGCGCCGGCGCAGTTCCGCCTGGCCGAGGCCGCGCTGGCGGCGGGCGACCGCAAGACGGCGGAGGGGCACCTGGCGGTGCTGCAGGCTGCGCATCCCGACCACGCCTTGACCCAGCGCCTGGCCCGTCGGATCGCGCGCCCTGAGCACGCCAAGCCCGACTGGGGGAGCCGTTAGCGCTTCACCCCCAGCCGCGTCTCCCGCCACCAGATGAACAGCCCGGCGCCGACCAGGACCGCGAAGCCGACCAGGTCGAAGGCATCCGGCCATTCCGACCAGATCGCGATGCCGAGCAGGGTGGTCCACAGCAGGCCGGAATATTCGAAGGGCGCCAGCAGCGTCGTCTCCCCCGCGCGATAGGCCGCCGTCATCATCAGCTGCGCGAAGGCCGAGATCACGCCGATCGCGATCAGCAGCGCCCATTGCCGCGGGTCCGGCCAGACCCAGACCGGAATGGCGATCAGGCCCGCGATGATCGCGCTGCCTGTCGCGAACCAGAACACGATCGCAACACCGCTTTCGCCCGCATTGCCGAGGCGGCGTATCGCCATCATCGCCAGCGCCCAGGCGACCGCGCCGAACAGCACGGCAAGGACCGCGCCCATGTGCAGCGACTGGCCGGCTTCGAAGGGCCGCAGGATCACCAGCACACCGGCGAAGCCGACCGCCACCGCCGTCCAGCGCCGCCAGCCGACACGTTCCTTGAGCAGCACCACGGCGAGCGCGGTCAGGAACAGCGGCATGGTGAAGCCGAGTGCCGTCACGGTCGCCAGCGGCAGGTGGGTGTAGCCGTAGAAGGCGCCAAACATGCCGCCCAGGCCCCAGAAGATGCGCTCCAGGTGGAAGCGCGCCGAGACGCGCGGCCGCAGCGCGCCCAGGCCACCGCTGCGCATCACCAGCAGCAGCAGGATCGGCAGGGCGAAGAAATTGCGGAACAGCACGAGCTGCGGCAACGGGATGTCGCCATCCAGAGCCTTCACGCAGGCCGCGGCCAGGGTGAAGGTGCCGGCCGCGCCCAACACCATCAGGATCGCCCGCTTGCGGTCGGCGGCCAGGCGGATGGCCTGGGGGGCGGGTGGCGGGTTGGGGGTCATGGACCTCACGGTGGGCGCAGCGTAGGTTTCCCGCCGCATGAGCGCCAGCCCGCCCCGCCACAAGAAGGCCCCCCCCATCCCGCCGTATCCGGGCCTGGTGATCGAGGCGGATGAGGTTGTCTGGGCCGGCCGCTTCGCCATGCAGCGCGTGCGTTTTCGGCACCAGCGCTTCGATGGCAGCCAATCCGGTCCCCTGACCTGGGAGTTGTGGCGCCGCGGCCAGGGCGTGCTGATCCTGCCCTACGACGCACGCACCGACCAGGTTGCGCTGATCGAGCAGTTCCGCCTGCCCGCACTCGCCGCCGGCATCCCGCCCGTGCTGCTGGAATGCCCGGCCGGGCTGCTGGAGGAAGGCGAGGACGCCGAAGCCTCCGCACGGCGCGAACTGGCGGAGGAAACCGGGCTGACGCCGCGCGGCATGGAGCTGATCGGCCGGCATATGCTGATGCAGGGCGGCTGCGATGAGCTGATCCATTTCTACTGCGCCGATGTGGACCTCTCCGCCGCCGGCGGCACCCACGGCCTGGCGTCGGAGCAGGAGGAAACACGCGTCGTGGTGATGACCACCGAGGCCGCCTTCGCCGCCGCGGCCGACAACACAATTCGCAACGCACCGGCAGCGCTGGCGCTGTTCTGGTTGCAGGCGAACCATGGAAGATTGATGCGTCTCTGGAATCCCGCATGAGCACCGAAGCCCTGTTCGCCGACGATGCCTATCTGAAAACCTGCACGGCGCGTGTCCTCGCCGTCACGGACCGTGGCGTGCTGCTGGATCGCTCCGTCATGTACGCCCGCAGCGGCGGGCAGCCGGGCGACGCCGGCGTGTTGCGCTGGGACGATGGCGAAGCCGCAGTGGCGGAGGCGATCAAGGGCGAGGAAGGCACCATCCTGCATCCCATCACGGGTGCCGCGCCGCCCGTGGGCGCGGAGGTCACGGTCGAGATCGACTGGGCCCGCCGCTTTGCCCATATGCGCATGCACACCACCATGCATCTGCTGTGCAGCCTGCTGCCCGGCATCTACGCCACCGGCAACCAGATCGGCGCCGAGAAATCCCGCCTCGATTTCGACCTGCCGGAGCCGCCGACGCCCGATTGGTTCAACGCCGGCCTCAACGCGCTGATCGCCGCCGACCACGAAACCGGCGCGGGCTGGATCGCCGAAGCCGAACTGGACGCCAATCCGGGCCTGGTGCGCACCCTGTCCGTGCAGCCGCCGCGCGGCGCCGGGCGGATCCGCCTGGTGCGGATCGGGCCCGCGGATGCGCCGATCGACCTGCAACCCTGCGGCGGCACCCATGTGGCGCGCCTGTCGGAGATCGGGCGCGTGGCGGTGACGCGGATCGAGAGCAAGGGCAGGCAGAACCGGCGCATCCATTTCGTGCTGGAGGGGTGACGCGCATGGACAATCTGGTGGATGCCGCCTGGCTGGCGAACGAGCTTGGCAAGCCGGACCTGGTGGTGCTGGATGTCACGAAATACCTGCCGAACGAGCCCTTCGACGGCCATGCGGAACACCGGAAGGCACGCATCCCGGGCGCCCGCTTCCTCGACATCGACGAAGCCGCCGACCAGGACAGCGACCTGCCGCACATGGTCCCCGCCGCCGGGCGCTTCGCCGCGGTGATGGGCCGGCTCGGCATCTCCGACGCGCACCGTGTCGTCTGCTACGACCAGAAGGGCATCCAGTCCGCGCCGCGCGGCTGGTGGCTGCTGCGGCTGTTCGGGCATGAGGCGGTGAGCGTCTTGGATGGCGGCTTGCCGGCCTGGAAGGCGGCCGGCCAGCCGACCGAATCCGGGCCGCCCGCGCCCGTCGCACCCGCGACCTTCACGCCGACGCTGACCGCGCGGCGCCTCGCTGGCCTTGGCGATGTGCGCGCGGCACTCGCCGCGTGCTCGGCGCATGTGCTGGATGCGCGCGCCAAGGGGCGGTTCGACGGTACCGCGCCGGAGCCACGGCCCGGCCTGCCTTCGGGCCATATGCCGGGGGCGGCGAACCTGCCCTTCCTGACCCTGCTCAACCCCGACGGCACGATGAAGGGGCCGACCGAGCTCGCGCGGCTGTTCGAGGCGGCGGGGGCGAATGGCGCGCAGCCCCTCATCACCTCCTGCGGGACCGGTGTGACGGCCTGCGTGCTGGCGCTCGGCGCCTTGCGGGCGGGGCTGCCGGAGCCCGCCGTCTATGATGGCTCCTGGACCGAATGGGCAGGCCGGCCCGACACACCGAAGGAAATGAGCGCCTGATGCCGAACGACGCCCCGTATGACGCGAAGCCCCACGCCTTCGCCACCCGCATGTCGCATGCCGGGCGCGCCCCGGTGCGGAGCCATGGTTTCGTCAATCCGCCCATCCATCGCGGCTCCACCGTGCTGTCGCCATCCTGTGAGGCGCGGCGCGAGAATGCGAAGCAGCGCTTCCACCGGGTGATGACCTACGGCACGCAGGGCGGCCCGACGAACTGGACGCTGGAGGATGTGGTGGCCGAGATCGAGGGCGGCACGCATGCCACCATCCTGGGCACTGGCCTTGCCGCGGTCACGGCGCCGCTGATGGCGTGGCTGCGCACCGGCGATCGCTGCCTGATGCCGGACAGCGTGTACGGCCCGGGGCGCAACATCGCCGAGGGGCTGCTGGCCGGCTGGGGCGTGGAGACGGTGTTCTACGACCCGTTGATCGACGCCGCCGGGCTTGAGGCACTGTGGACCCCGAACACCAAGGTTCTCTACCTCGAAAGCCCCGGCAGCCACACCTTCGAGGTGCAGGACGTGCCGGCGCTGACGGCGGTGGCGCGCCGCCACGGTGCCATCTCCATGATCGACAACACCTGGGGCATCCACACCTTCCAGCCCTTCGCGCATGGCTGCGACGTGTCGATCCAGGCACTGACGAAATATGTCGGCGGCCATTCCGACATCCTGCTCGGCAGCGTCACGGTCAACAGCGAGGCGCATTACCTGCATTTCCGCGCGGCAGCCACGGCGATGGGCCACTATGCCAGCCCGGATGATTGCTGGCTCGCGCTGCGCGGCGTGCGCACCATGCCGGTGCGCCTCCAGACGCAGTTCGACGCCAGCCTGGAGGTCGCGGCCTGGCTCGCGCAGCAGCCCCAGGTCATGCAGGTGCGCCACCCGGCTTTGCCCAGCGCGCCGGGGCATGAATTGTGGAAGCGCGACTTCGATGGCGGGTGCAGCCTGTTCGGCATCGTCTTCCAGCCGCACTACACCGAGGCTCAGGTGTTCGCCTTCGTCGATGGCCTGAAGCTGTTCGGCATCGGCGCGAGCTGGGGCGGGTTCGAGAGCCTCGCCTTGCCCACCAACGGCATGCTGGTCCGCCGCGTGACGCCGCCGCCTCCGGGCCAGGCCGTCCGGCTGCATATCGGGCTGGAAGCCGTGCCCGACTTGATCGCGGATCTGGAACAGTCTCTGGCGAGGATGCCGGTCTAGCCTGCCTGCGCGCCACACCGCGCGCAAATCCCCTCCACCTCCACGGTGGCGCGCTGGATCGCGAATCCCTGGTGCAGCGCAGCCTCGCGCAGGGCCTGCGCCAGGCCGGCATCGCAAATCTCGGTGGAGCCGCCGCAACGTTGGCAGATCAGGAATTGGTGCGGATGGTCATGCGCGTGGTCGTGGCCGTGATCATCCGCGTGCCGATGGTCGCAGGCGACATAGGCGTTCAGCCGTTCCAGCCGATGGATCAGCCCCTGCGCCAGAAGGAAATCCAGCGCCCGATAGACGGTGGGCGGTGCCGCGCCGGCGCGCGTCGCGCGCAACTGGTCCAGCAGCGCATAGGCGCCCACTGGCTGCTCCGCCGCCAGGACCAGTGCGAGCACATCGCGCCGCAGCGGTGTCAGCGCCACGCCGCGATGCGCGCAGGACGCCGCCGCGCGATCCAGCGCCACCTTTATCGCTTGGCTGGGCACCGCCTGGCTGGCCTCCGTCATCGCATGCCCCATCCCATGGACCCGTTCGCCGGTTGATATAGTATAACAGCATGAGCGACCCCACCCCACCCGATCACGCCGCCTTCCTCGCCGCGCTGCGATTCGACGCGCAGGGCCTCGTCGCCTGTATCGCCCAGCAGCACGACACCGGCGAGGTGCTGATGATGGCCTGGATGAACCGCGATTCAGTGGCGGAAACGTTGGCCACCGGCCGCGTCACCTATTGGTCGCGCTCCCGCCAGGCGTTGTGGCGGAAGGGCGAGACCTCCGGCCAGGTGCAGCGCCTGGTTGACCTGCGCCTCGATTGCGACGGCGATGCGCTGCTGGCGCTGGTGGACCAGGTGGGCGTCGCCTGCCACACTGGGCGGCGGTCCTGCTTTTCCTGGGCGTTGCGCGATGGCGCGGTGACCAGCCTGGCCGCGCCGCTGGTTGCGCCGGAGGCGCTGTACCGGTCGTGAACGCCCCCATCCCGCTGACCGTTCTCACGGGCTTCCTCGGTGCCGGCAAGACAACGCTGCTGAACGCCCTGCTCAAGCATCCGGGAATGGCCGGTACGGCCGTGCTCATCAATGAATTCGGCGAGATCGGCCTGGACCATCTGCTGGTCGAGCGCCTGGATGGCGACACGGTGCTGCTGGATGCCGGCTGCCTGTGCTGCACCATCCGCGGCGACCTCTCCCGCGCGCTGGATGGGCTGTGGGACCGGGTGCTGGGCGGGCAGGTGGTGACGCGGGTGGTGGTGGAGACGACGGGCCTCGCGGACCCGGTGCCGATCCTGCAAACCCTGATGGCGGATGCGGCCATGCAGCGCCGCTTCGTGCTGGATGGCGTGGTGACGCTGGTGGATGCGGTGCATGGCGCCGCAACACTCGACACCCAGCCGGAAGCGCAGCGCCAGGCTGCGGTCGCGGACCGCATCGTGGTCAGCAAGACCGACCTCGCCGAACCTGGTTCCGTGGGCGCGCTGCGCGACCGGCTGCGCGCGTTGAACCCGGTGGCGCCGCTGCTGGAGGTGGTGGCGGGGGCGGTGGACCCCGCGGCGATCCTCGCCGCCGGGCCCTACGACCCTGCTTCGCGCGCGCCGGACGTGGCCGCCTGGATCGGCGCCGCCGTCCCGCACCACCACCATCACCACGACCGGAACCGCCACGACAGCAGCATCCAGGCGCTGTGCCTCACCTTCGACACGCCGCTGCCCTGGGAAGGGGTCGCAAGCTGGCTCGAGATGCTGGCGATGACGCGCGGCGCCTCCGTCCTGCGCATCAAGGGCATCCTGGATCTGGTCGGGGAAGACCGGCCCGTGGTGGTGCATGGCGTGCAGCACCTGTTCCACCCGCCGCGCCGGCTGGATGCCTGGCCGGAAGGTGCGCCGCGCCAGTCGCGCCTGGTCTTCGTGCTGCGCGACCTCGACCCGGAGGTGGTGCGCCAGGGCCTTGCCGCCTTCGTGAAGGCCGCCGCGCAGGACGCGGCGATCGCCAAAGGCTGAGCCAGCGTCCCGCGTTGACTTGCCGGTGGCCCCGCGCTTCCCTGCGCTCGCGCCACGACACACGGAGCCCGCCATGCCGCTGACCATGCCGGAGGAGATCCTTCTCCTCATGCTCGATGACCAGAGCGGGCGCCTGCAGGAACGCGCCGCACCCTCGGGCGACTACGCCGTGGCCGGCGCGATCATCGCGGAACTCGCGCTCGCCGGGCGCGTCGACAGCGACACGAAGCGCCTGTTCGTCGTGAACCCGGCCCCCACCGGCGATGCGCTGCTGGATGGCGTGCTGGCGCAGATCGTGGCCGCCGGCGCGGCGCCGCATGACAGCCGCCACTGGATCGAGACCATCGCCGCCGAGGCCGACGCCCATCGCGACGTGTTGTTCGAGCGCCTGGTCGGCAAGGGCATCCTCAAGCGCGTCGAGGGCCGGTTCCTCTGGGTGTTCCCCGAACGCCGCTACCCGGTGATCGACGACCGCGAAGAACGCGAGGTGAAGGCCCGCATCATGGGCGTGCTGTTCAAGGACGAAATTCCAGACCCGCGCGATTCGCTGCTGATCGGCCTGTGCCGCGCCGCCGGCCTGTTCCCGCTGCTGCTGTCGGGGCAGGAACTGGACCGCGTGCAGAAGCGCATCGACCAGGTCGCCGACCTGGAGGAATTGAACCGCGCTTTGGCGGATGCGATTCGCGACATCTACGCCCAGATCGCGCGTTTCGCGCCGATGGTGTAGGCCGGTAGCGCACCACGCCCAGACATTTGCGATCGCAGGACAGGAAGAACTTCATGGATATCACCGAGACCGCCGTCGGCGCCGTGAAGGTCGCCGCCCTCAAGGGCCGGCTCGACACCGCGACCGCGCCCGCCGCCGAGGCCAAGCTGCTGGCCATGCTGGAAGGTGCGGGCCGGGTCGTCGCCGACATGTCGGAGGTTCACTACGTGTCCTCCGCCGGGCTTCGCGTGTTGCTGAAGGCGGCGAAGCAGGCCAAGGCCGGCGGCGGCGCCTTCGCGCTGGCCAGCCCGCAGGCGCCGGTGCGCGAAGTGCTGGAGATCAGCGGCTTCGACAAGATCCTGGCGATCCACGCGACCCGCCCGGAAGCGACCGCCAGCCTGGGTTGATCGCAGCCTGGGCTGAAGGTGTCGCGGCGCTATCCGTGGCGCCGCTTCACATACAGGATCGACAGCGCCAGCGGCAGCGTGACGGCATTGGCCGCGATCAGCCCGACCGAGCCGATCATCACCCCATAGACCAGCCAGAGTGCCACGCCCGAGCAGAACATCAGCAGCATGGGCAGGGCGAAGTCGCGCGCCGATTTCGTCTGCCAGGTCTTCAGCGCCTGCGGCACGAAGGCGCCGGTGGTCAGGACCGCCGCCACCAGTCCCAATACCTCGAACAGGTCCACGCACATCCCCTTTCGCACCGCGAGCCGGCGCCCTATGCAACGGCGCATGGCCCCCGTCCATCTGCGGTTCGAGACATTGACCGGCGCCGCGATCCAGCCCGTGTTGCCGGCCCTGTCGGCGCTGCGCATCGCGGTCTTCCGCGCATGGCCCTACCTGTATGACGGCAGCCTGGATCACGAGCAGCACTACCTTGCCGCATACGCGGCCGCACCGGGCTCCGCCATCATCGTCTGCCGGGATGGCGACCGCGTGGTCGGCGCGGCGACCTGCGCGCCGATGGCGCAGGGCCAGCCAGCGGTCCGCGCGACCTTCACCGCCGCTGGGCTGGACCCAGCCGCATGGTGTTATTTCGGGGAATCGGTCCTGCTGCCCGAGTATCGCGGCCAGGGCGCCGGCTTGCGGTTCTTTCTGGAGCGGGAAGCGCATGCACGCGCCCTCGGCCTGTCGCACGCCGCCTTCTGCGCCGTGCAGCGCAGCGCGGATGACCCTCGCCGCCCGCCCGGCTACGTGCCTCTCGATGCCTTCTGGCGGAAGCGCGGCTACACGCCCTGTCCCGATCTGCATGTGACCTTCGACTGGCAGGAACTGGGCGACGCCCACGAAACCTCGCATGTGCTGGGCTTCTGGACCCGGTCGCTGTGACGCAACCCTTGCGCCTGGGCCTGCTGCAATACCCGGTCGAGGCCGTGCCGGATGTGGCGGCGTTCGGCCGCAAGCTCGACCATTGGCTGGCGCAGGCGCGCGACCAGGCCGATCTGTGCGTGCTGCCGGAATATGCCTGCGTCGAGCTTGGCGCCGCGCTGGCCGGCGCCGCGGTCGCTTCGGAGGCCGAGGAACTCGCCGCCATGGTGGCACACGCCCCCGCCATCCTGGGCGCGATGCGGGCGGCCGCCATGCGCGCCGAAATCTGGCTGCTGCCGGGCACGCTGCCAATGCGGCGGGGCGCGGCCGTGGTCAATGTCGCGCCGCTGATCGCCCCCGATGGGCGCATGGCCTTCCAGCACAAGGCGATGATGACGCGCTTCGAGGCCGAGCGATGGGGTGTCTCAGCCGGCGATCCGGCGCAGGTGTTCGACACGCCATGGGGGCGGATGGGCATCGCCATCTGCTACGATGTGGAATTCCCGAAGCATGTCCGCGCGCAGGTCGAACAGGGCGCCTGGCTGATCCTGGCGCCGTCCTGCACCGACAGCGTGCAGGGCCATGCGCGGGTGCGGATCGGCGCGCAGGCCCGCGCGCTGGAGAACCAGTGCTACGTTGCCGTCGCGCCGACCGTGGGCACCGCACCCTGGTCGGCCGCCCTCGATGAGAATCACGGCCAGGCCGCAATCTTCGGCCCGCCCGACCTCGGTTTCCCGGAGGATGGCGTTGTCGCGGCCGGGGTGATGGATGCGCCGGGCTGGGTGTTCGCCACCCTCGACCCGGCGCGGGTCGATGCGGTGCGCGCGCAGGGCGCGGTGCGCAACCACCGCGACTTCCCGCGCGGACCGGTACCCCGCCCCCGCATCGCCGTGTTCGCATGAGTGCCGGCCGATTCAGCTCTGCGCGCCTGCGGCGCTCCGACCATCGGACGGCGACATGACCCTCATCTACATCGTGGCCGGCGAAGCGAGCGGCGATGTGCTCGGCGCGCGCCTGGTGGCGGCGTTGCGCGCGCAGGATGCCACGCTGACCTTCGCCGGCATCGGTGGCGACCGCCTGGCCGAAGCCGGCATGCCGAGCCTGTTCCCGATGCGCGAATTGGCGCTGATGGGGCTGGTGGAGGTCCTGCCCAACATCCTCCGGCTCGCGCGGCGGCTGCGCGAGACCGCGGACGATATCGCGGCGCGGCGGCCGGCGGTGGTCGTCACGATCGACAGCCCGGGCTTCACCATGCGGCTGGCACGGCGCGTGAAGCCGCTCGGCATCCCCATCATCCACTACGTCGCGCCGCAAATCTGGGCATGGCGCCCGGGACGCATCGCCGAAATCCGCGCGCGCTTCGACCAGCTTCTGTGCCTGCTGCCCTTCGAGCCGCCGATCTTCGCAGCCGCCGGCGTCCCGGCCCGCTTCGTCGGCCATCCGGTGCTGGAATCCGGCGTCGATGCCGGCGATGCCGCGCGCTTCCGCGCCACCCACGGCCTGGCACCGCAGGACAGGCTGCTGGTGGTGATGCCCGGCAGCCGCAAATCCGAGGTCCGGCGGCTGCTGCCGGTGTTCGGCGAGGCCCTGGCGCTGCTGGCCGGGCGCCTGCCTGGCCTGCGCGTCGCCCTGCCGGTGGGCGGGGTGGTGGCGGAAGCGGTGGCGGCCGGCACGGCGGATTGGCCGACCCGCCCCATCCTGCTGACCACCCTGGCGGACAAGCACGACGCCTTCGCCGCGGCGGAGGCCGGGCTGATCAAGTCCGGCACCTCCAGCCTGGAAATGGCGGTGGCCGGCGTGCCGCATGTGGTGGGCTACCGCGTCCACCCGCTCACCGCCGCCATCGTCCGGCGGCTGGTCCGGGTGCCGCATGCCAGCCTGGTGAACCTGCTGGCCGGCCGCGCGGTGGTGCCGGAATACCTTCAGGAATACGGGACGCCCGCGGTGCTGGCAGGCGCGCTGGAAACCGTGCTGACCGATGCTGGCGCTGTCTCTGCCCAGCGGGCCGGCTTCACCGAAGTGCTGGCCCGCCTGCGCCCGCCGGAAGGCCTGCCCAGCGCGGCAGCCGCCGCCGCCGTGCTCGCGCAACTCGGCGCCACCCGGGACGTTCCCTCGGCCAGCGTCAACCAGGACTGATCCCGCCCCATGCCGACCCGTTTCCCGTGCCTTGGGTTCCCGGTGCTGCCTGCCTGCCTCGCCGCGCTGCCCGCAGCCGCCCAGCCGGAGCCGGTGCCGCTGCCGCCGCCCGACCCGGCCGGCTCCTATGCGATCGTGATCGAGAACGACATCCTCTCGGGCAGCGATCGCTACTACACCAATGGTCTGATGCTCGCCTGGCGGTCGCGGACCTATGACCCGCCGAATTGGCTGGCGGAGCTGGCGGCCCGGTCCGCCGCGCTGCGGCCTGTCGGCGGCGTCTCCCGCTGGGGCCTCTCGATCGGGCAGAAGATGTACACGCCCGAGGATACGGAAGCGCGCAACCCCGACCCGCGCGACCGGCCCTATGCCGGCTGGCTCTACGGCGCCGTCACCGTCGCTTCCTACACGGAGACGCAACTCGGCAGTGTCGAGCTGCAGATCGGCGTGATCGGCCCCTCCTCGCTGGCGGAATACACGCAGAGCAACTGGCACGACATCATCAACGTGCCCCGCGCCCAGGGCTGGGACTACCAGCTCAAGGACGAGCTCGGCGTCAACCTGATCGCCGAACGGCAATGGCGCTACAACCAGCCGCTGGGCTGGGCTGGCCTTTCGGCGGGCGTGGTGCCGAGTGTCGCGATCAGCCTCGGCAATGTGCAGACCTATGCCGCCGCGGGCGGGATGGTGCGGATCGGCAACCAGCTGGAGGCGGATTTCGGCCCGCCGCGCGTCCGCCCTTCCTCCGCCGGGTCGGTGTTCTTCCAGCCGGATGGCGCCTGGGGCTGGTACGCCTTCGCGGGCCTGGAAGGCCGGGCCGTCGGGCATGACATCACGCTGGATGGCAACACCTGGCGCGACAGCCGCAGCGTCGAGCGCGAAGTGCTGGTGGGCGATGCCAGCATCGGCTTCGCGGTGCTGATGCCGGGTGCCCGGCTGACCGCCAGCTACACCATCCGCACCCAGGAATTCACGACCCAGCGGGAAGCAGCCTCCTTCGGCTCGCTCAGCCTGGCCGTTCGGTTCTGACGGAGGCGGCGCGCACCACCTCCGCCACGCGCTGAAGCTGGGGCGCCAGGGGGTTGGTCCGCCGCCAGATCATGCCGATCGAGCGCGACGGCGCGGGCGAAGGGAAGCGCGCGATGGAGACGGTGGCGGAGCGCGTCTCCACCGCCACCGCCATCTCAGGAATAAGCGTCACGCCGATCCCCGCACCCACCATCTGCACCAGCGTGGACAGCGCGCTGGCGTCGAGCAATTCGCGCGGCGCCCCGGCTGTCAGGTTGCAGAAGCTCAACGCCTGGTCGCGGAAGCAATGGCCTTCCTCCAGCAGCAGCAGCCGCATCCGCCGCAGTGCCTCCGGGCTCGGCACCGGGCGGTCGGCTTCCTCGGCCGGGCGCACCAGCACGAAATCCTCGGAGAACAGCGCGACCTCCGCGAAGGCGGGTTCGGAGACGGGAAGTGCGACGATCGCGGTGTCCAGCCTGCCCTCGGCCAATTCCTGGATCAGCCGCGGCGTCAGGCTTTCGCGCACATGGATGTCGAGCCCGGGGTGGCTGCGCGTCAGCGCGCCGACGATGCGCGGCAGCAGATAGGGCGCGATGGTCGGAATGACGCCGAGCCGGAGCCGACCGAGCATCCGCTCATGCGAGGCACGGGCTAGGTCGCCGAGTTCATCGGCACCGCGCAGGATGTCCCGCACCCGCAGCGCGATCTCGGCGCCGAAGCTGGTCAGCCGGATCTGGCGCGCGCCGCGTTCGAACAGCGCGGCGCCGAGTGTTTCCTCCAATTCCTTGATCTGCATGGACAAGGCGGGCTGGGAGATGGCGCAGGCATCGGCGGCGCGGCCGAAATGGCCGTGGCGGGCCAGGGCCTCGAAATAGCGAAGCTGCTTGAGGGTCAGATTGATCATCGGCGCCGCTTATCACATCGATCAGATAATCCAAGTTCAACTGATCGATCGGCTCTGCTAGCTGTTGCGCCGCGGGGAGGAACGGCTTCGGTCAGGTCAATCGCGCGGGGTGCTGCCCCGGGCGGCTGGCGGCTGATGGCGATCCTCCTGCCCAAACCGCGCGACACAGGCAGACAGGAGAGCAAGATGGACGATGGTGGCCAGACCGCCGGGAAATGCCCGGTGATGCATGGTGCCCCCCGGCACGCGACCTTCGGCGGCCGCTCCAACCGCGATTGGTGGCCGAACCAGCTCAACCTCCGCATCCTTCACCAGCAATCGGCCAAGTCGAACCCGATGGGCGAGGCTTTCGACTACGCGGACGAATTCAAGAAGCTCGACCTGGCCGCGGTGAAGCAGGACATCATCGCGCTGATGACGGTGTCGCAGGAATGGTGGCCGGCCGATTACGGGCATTACGGCCCCTTCTTCATCCGTATGGCCTGGCACGCAGCCGGCACCTATCGCACGGCGGATGGCCGCGGCGGCGCCTCCAACGGTGCGCACCGCTTCGCCCCCGAGAATTCCTGGCCGGACAATGCGAATCTCGACAAGGCGCGGCGCCTGCTGTGGCCGATCAAGCAGAAATACGGCAACAGCCTGTCCTGGGCCGATCTGTTCATCCTGACGGGCAATTGCGCGATCGAATCCATGGGCCTGAAGCCCTTCGGCTTCGGCGGCGGCCGCGTCGATATCTGGGAGCCGGAGGAGGACATCTACTGGGGCGCCGAGGATGTCTGGCTGGGCGACACCCGCTACAAGGGCGACCGCCAGCTGGAGGAACCGCTGGCCGCCGTGCAGATGGGCCTGATCTACGTCAATCCGCAGGGCCCGAACGGCAACCCGGACCCGCTGGCCTCGGCCCGCGACATCCGCGAGACCTTCGCCCGCATGGCGATGAACGATGAGGAGACGGTGGCGCTGACCGCCGGCGGCCATACCTTCGGCAAGTGCCACGGCGCCGGCCCGGAATCCCATGTCGGGCGGGAGCCGGAAGGGGCGGCGATCGAGGAGCAGGGCCTCGGCTGGAAAAGCAGCTTCGGCACCGGCCGCGGCGTGCACACCATCACCAGCGGCATCGAGGGCGCCTGGACGCCGACGCCGACCAGCTGGGACAACAGCTATTTCGACATGCTGCTCGGCTTCGACTGGGAGCTGACGAAAAGCCCCGCCGGCGCGCATCAATGGAAGCCGACCGCGCCGGAAGCGCAGACCCTGGTGCCGGACGCGCATGATCCGTCGCGCCGCCACCCGCCGCTGATGACCACGGCGGACATGGCGATGAAGATCGACCCGGAATACCGCAAGATTTCCGAGCGCTTCCACAAGAACCCCGACCAGTTCGCGGACGCCTTCGCCCGCGCCTGGTTCAAGCTGACCCATCGCGACATGGGCCCGAAGGCCCGCTACCTCGGCCCCGACGTCCCCGCCGAGGATCTGATCTGGCAGGACCCGGTGCCGGCGGTGGACCATGCGCTGGTCGATGCCGCCGACATCGCGGCGCTGAAGGCGCAGATCCTGGCCTCCGGCCTGACGGTGCCGGAGCTGGTTTCGACGGCCTGGGCCTCGGCCTCGACCTTCCGCGGCTCCGACCGCCGCGGCGGCGCCAATGGCGCGCGCATCCGGCTTGCGCCGCAGAAGGATTGGGAAGCCAACCAGCCGGCGCAGCTCGGGAAGGTGCTTGGCGTGCTGGAAGGCATCCAGGCGTCCTTCAACGGCGCCCAAGGGGGGGGGCAGACCGGCGGCAAGAAGGTTTCGCTGGCGGACCTGATCGTGCTCGGCGGCTGCGCCGCGATCGAGCAGGCGGCGAAGCAGGGTGGCCATGCGGTGGCGGTGCCCTTCACGCCCGGCCGCACGGACGCGACGCAGGAGCAGACGGATGCCGCCTCCTTCGCACCGCTGGAACCGACGGCGGATGGCTTCCGCAACTACCTCCGCACGCAATACAGCGTCTCGGCGGAGGAGCTGCTGGTGGATCGCGCGCAGCTTCTGACGCTGACAGCCCCTGAGATGACGGTGCTGGTGGGCGGGCTGCGGGCGCTGGATGCCAATGTCGGCGGGGCCAAGCATGGTGTGTTCACCAAGCGGCCCGGCGCGCTGACGAACGATTTCTTCGTCAACCTGCTCGACATGGGCACGATCTGGGCGCCGACCGGGCCGGACGCGCAGATTTTCGAGGGGCGTGACCGAAAGACCGGCGCGGTGACCTGGATGGGGACGCGCGTCGATCTCGTCTTCGGCTCCAACTCCGTGCTGCGGGCGCTGGCGGAGGTCTATGCGCAGAACGACTCCGGCGAGAAGTTCGTGGCCGACTTCGTGGCGGCCTGGACCAAGGTGATGACCCTGGATCGCTTCGACCTGGCCTGATCCAGGTTACGCGCTTCGCGCCCTATCGGGCCCAGATTACGCGCTTCGCGCCCTAGCGGGCGCGGAGTGCTGCGACCCGCAGCGCGGAGGCGAGCGGCACAAGCTGTTCGCTCCGCGCTGCGTCTATGTCGGCGACCAGGCCCGCAAGGCTGGTTCCGCGCGCGGACGCCATGGCTTCCAGGGCGTCCCAGAATTCCGGCTCCAGTGCCACCGAGGTGCGGTGCCCCGCCAGGCGGAAGGACCGCTTGCGGAGATGCCTGGCGCGGCGCTCAGCCGGGATAGCTGTCGCCATAGGTGGCGAGCTCGATGAGGTTGCCGTCGGGGTCCCGGCAATAGACCGAGGTGATCGGGCCGAGCGCGCCGGCCTTGGCGACCGGGCCGAGTTCCACCGCCACGCCGCAGCCGCGCAGATGCTCCACCACATCCTCGGCCGCGACGGTCACGACGAAGCACAGATCCTGCGTGCCAGGCTCCGCCACGACGGAGGAGAACCAGGCATCCTGCGTCGCCTCGCGCGGGCGGAGGTTGATCTTCTGGCCGCCGAATTTCAGCGCGGTGCGGCGGGTTTCGCCGAACTCCTCCCGCTCCATGCCTAGCACGCGCTGATACCAGCCGGCGGTCATTTCGATATCGCGACAGGTAATCACCAGATGGTCCAATCGGTCCACGACGAAGCGCATCGCTCAGCGTTCCCCTTCGCGCCGGCGCATGCGGGCGGTGACTTCGATCTCGATCCGCATCTCGGGCATATAGAGGCCCACGACCAGCATGGTTGAGGCCGGGCGCGCGCGGCCGAGCCACTTCTTCACCACGGGAAAGCAGGGCGGCCAATCGGCGCGGTCCGGCAGGTAGAAGGTCGCGCGCACGATATCGTCCATGCGTCCGCCGGACTGCTTCAGCGCGGCTTCGATGTTGCGGAAGGCCTGGTCGCATTGCTCGACCACGCCGGGGGCGATGGTCATGGTCGCGTAGTCATAGCCGGTGGTGCCGGAGACGAAGATCAGATCGCCATCCACCACGGCGCGCGAATAGCCGATCTCATCCTCAAAGCGCGAGCCGGAGGTCACGCGGGAGCGGGGCATTACTCCAGCCCCTCGTAAAAGTCGTTGCCCTTGTCGTCCACGACAATGAACGCGGGAAAATCCTCGACCTCGATCCGCCAGACCGCTTCCATGCCGAGTTCCGGATATTCCAGCACCTCGACCCGCCGGATGCAGTCCTGCGCCAGGCGCGCCGCCGGCCCGCCGACCGAGCCGAGATAGAAGCCGCCATAGGTCTTGCAGGCGTTCAGCACCGCTTTCGAACGGTTGCCCTTGGCCAGCATCACCAGGCTGCCGCCGGCTTTCTGGAACGCCTCCACATAGCTGTCCATGCGGCCTGCCGTTGTCGGGCCGAAGCTTCCCGTGGCCATGCCAACCGGCGTCTTGGCGGGGCCGGCGTAGTAGACCGGGTGGTTCTTGAGGTAGTCCGGCAGGCCGAGACCCGCATCCAGCCGTTCCTGCAACTTCGCATGCGCGATGTCCCGCGCGACCACCATCGTGCCGGTCAGCGAGACGCGGGTCTTCACCGGGTGCTTCGACAGCTCGGCCCGGATTTCCGCCATCGGCCGGTTGAGGTCGATCTTGACCACAGCGCCGCCCATGATCTCATCCGTGTTGTCGGGCAGGTATTGCGCGGGGTCGTGTTCGAGCTGCTCCAGGAACACGCCCTCCGGCGTGATCTTCGCGAGAATCTGGCGGTCGGCGCTGCAGGACACGCCGATGCCGATCGGCAGGGAGGCACCATGGCGCGGCAGGCGCACCACGCGCACATCATGGCAGAAATACTTGCCGCCGAACTGTGCGCCGATGCCGAGATTCTGCGTCAGCTTGTGAACCTCGGCCTCGAATTCGCGGTCGCGGAAGGCGTGGCCGGCCATGCTGCCTTCCATCGGCAGCGAATCCAGCCATCGCGTGGAGGCCAGCTTCACCGTCTTCAGGGTGGTCTCGGCGCTGGTGCCGCCGATCACGATCGACAGGTGATAGGGCGGGCAGGCGGAGGTGCCGAGCGATTTCAGCTTGTCCTCCAGGAAGGCCATCATCCTGGGCTTGTTCAAGACGGCGCGGGTCTGCTGGAACAGGAAGGATTTGTTGGCGCTGCCGCCCCCCTTGAGGATGAACATCAGGTGGAATTCGTCGGCGTGGTGGTCGCCGGGCGCCGCCAGGATATCGAACTGCACCGGCAGGTTGTTGCCGGTGTTCTTCTCTTCCCACATGGTCAGCGGCGCCATCTGCGAATAGCGCAGATTGGTCTCGGTGTAGGTGCGGTGGATGCCGTAGCTCAGCGCCTCCTCCTCGTCGCCCTCCACCCAGACGCGCTGGCCCTTCTTGCCGAAGACGATCGCGGTGCCGGTATCCTGGCACATCGGCAGCACGCCGCCCGCCGCGATGTTCGCGTTCTTCAGAAGGTCGAGCGCCACGAAGCGGTCATTCGGGCTGGCCTCCGGGTCCTTGAGAATGTTGGCGAGCTGCTGGAGATGCCCCGGGCGCAGCAGATGCGAGACCTCCTTGCAGGCCTGGAAGGCCAGCGCCTCCAGCGCCGCCGGCGTCACCTTCACCACGGTGCGGTCATCGACGACCAGCGTGCTGACACCGGGGATATCCAGCTTGCGCCACGGGGTCGCATCCGGGCCGAGCGGGAACATCGGGCTGTAGCGAAAGCCCTCCGGGCGGGGTGGAGCATCGAGGGGCATGCGCTACCTTCCGTTTTGGACGGGCCAGCCATAGCCCAACCCGGACGGGTCTTGCCATAGCGCCGGCCGGCTGCCCACACTCGGCGATGCGGCGCCCCCTCCACCTCGATCTGCCGAACGCCCATCCGGGCCACACGGCGCACATCACCGACTATCGCGCTGGCGAAATCGGCAGCGTGACCATCACGCCGGACGGGCCGGTGGAGGCGGGCGCCTTCGCCAGCCACACCTTGGTCTTCACCGCCGGGCGCTTCGGCATGGACGATACCGGGTCCTTGCGCATCTGCACCCGGCAGGTCAGCGACAATGGCCGCCCGCAATTCACCGACCCGGCCGCGCCGAACCATGTCACCGCCGAAGCCTCCAACGGCGCCCGCCTGACCCTGGACTTCAACCCGAAGCTGGCCATGCGTCCCTGGTCGCGCACGCTGACCGTCACGGTGGCGCGCGGCTTCCTCGCGCCGGGAGACACGATCACGCTGCGGCTTGGCGACCAGCGGCAGGGCTCGCCGGGGATGCGCATGCAGACCTATTGCGAGGCCGCCTTCCACTACCTGGTCATGGCCGACGTCTTCGCGACCACCAACTGGGCGCTGTTGCCCGTGCAGCCGCACTTCCCGATCGTGCCGGGCCCGCCGGCGCGCCGGCTGGCCATCCTGCCGACGCGGCGCGCGCCGGGCGAGCCCTTCGCGCTGCTGCTCCGCGCCGACGATCGCTGGGGCAATCCTGCTGGCCTGCCGGCCGCCAGGCATCGCCTGTCGGCCAGCGCGCCGGTCGCCGGCCTGCCCGAGAGTTTCGTCTGGCCCGCGGGCGCGCGCGCGCACCGGATCGAAGGGCTCACCGCTGAGGCCGCCGAAGCCCTGACCATCGATTGGGACGACACGCGGTCGAACCCGATGCGCGTGGCGCCGGGTGCGGGCACCCCCTTCTGGGCCGATCTGCATGGCCAATCGGGTGAGACGGTCGGCACTGGCCGCATCGATGATCTGGCCGCCTATGCGCGCGACCTGGCGGGCGTGGATGCGATCTGCCACCAGGGCAATGATTTCCAGATCACGCCGCAGGCCTGGGCGCATTTCAATCGCGCCTTCGACGCCTTCGACGAGCCGGGCCGCTTCGTCTTCCTGCCGGGCTATGAATGGTCGGGCAACACCGCGCTCGGCGGCGACCGCAACGTGATCTTCGCCGAAACCGGCCGCACGCTGCGCCGATCCTGCCACGCGCTGGTCGAGGATCTGTCGGACGCCGCGACGGATGCCCCCGATGCGCGCGCCCTGCACGCGGCGCTGCGGGCCGAGGCGCGGGTTCTGTGCATCCCCCATGTCGGCGGCCGCTACGCCAATCTGCACTACGCGCATGACCGGATGCTGGAACGCGCCGTCGAGGTGCATTCCGACTGGGGCACCTTCGACTGGCTGCTGGCAGACGCTTTCGCTGTCGGTGCGCGCGTCGGCATCGTGGCGAATTCCGACGGGCACAAGGGGCGGCAGGGTGCCTCGCACCCCGGCGCCTCGCAATTCGGCGCCTATGGCGGGCTCACCTGCCTGCTGGCCGAAAGCCTGACGCGGGGGGGCATCTTCGCGGCACTCCGTCAGCGCCACCATTACGCCACCACCAACGCCGCGCGCATCCATGCCGATGTCACCGTGCGCCTCGCCAACGCGGCGGCGCGCCACATCGACGATCCGGCGCTCGGCGGCCCGCCCGATGGCATGGCCGACACGGCCATGATGGGCGACATCCTGGCCGGCGTGGCCGACGCGACGGCGATCTTCGAGGCGGAGATCCAGGGCAGCGCGCCGATCCAGCGGATCGAGCTGCGCAACGGCCCCGAATTGATCGAAGTGATCCGCCCCGGCGGCGCGCCGGGCCTGCGCCTCGACGTCGCCTGGGAGGGCAGCGAATATCGCGGCCGCGGGCGCGAGACCTTCTGGCGCGGCGAGATCGCGCTGGAGGGCGGCACGACGTGGGGCCCGGTCGCCGCCATCAACCGCTTCAACCTGGACCATCGCTTCGACGCCGACGCCACGGCGCTGCGCTTCGAGGGTGTCACCACCGGCGGCTTCCAGGCGATGCGCGCGACGGTGACGGATCTCGATGGCAGCCTGCGCATCGCGACCGGCCTGGTCAGCGCCGCGGTGCCGCTGCGCGACCTGCAGGATGGCGAAGCCGTGTGGGAGGCGGGCGGCCTCGGCCGCCGCCTGCGCGCCAGCCTCCTGCCCGACGCGCCGCCATCGGCGCTTCGGATCAGCCGCCAGGTGGCGCTGCGGCCGGGCGACAATGCGCTGTATCTGCGAGCAACCTTCGAGGATGGGAGCGTTCTATGGACAAGCCCGGTGTATCTGCTGTGCTGACGCGGCGCGCCGCGCTGGCGGCGGCGCTGCTATCCCCCGCCGCCGCGCGGGCGCAGGCCTGGCCCACGCGGCCGATCACGCTGGTGGCGCCGCTCGCCGCCGGCTCCTCGGTGGATATCGTGGCGCGGCTGGTGGGGGAGCAATGGGCGCAGCGCCTCGGCCAGCCGGTACCGGTGGAGAACCGGCCGGCGGCGAATGGCAACCTTGCCCTCGGCCAGGTGGCGCGGGCGGCCCCGGATGGCTACACCATCGCGGTCACCGGCCAGACCAGCGTCGCCTTCAACCCGGTGCTCTACCCCACCATCCCCTATGACCCGCTGCGCGACTTCGCCTATATCGGCCGGGTCGCCGGGATTTCGAACGCGCTGGTGGTGCGCGCCGCCTCGCCGATCCGCGACCTCGCAGGGCTGGTGGCGGCAGCGCGGGCGGCGCCGGGACGGCTCACCTATTCCTCGGGCGGGGTCGGCACCACCCACCACATCTCCTCGGCGATGCTGGCGCAGCAGGCGGCGCTGGATATGGTGCATGTGCCCTATCGCGGTGCGCCGCAGGGCATCTTGGCGGCGCAGACCGGCGAGGTGGATTTCGCCTATTTCAACATCTCGACGCTGCTCCCCGGCATCCGCAGCGGCGCCTTCCGGCCGCTGGCCGTCACCTCGGCGGCGCGCTCGCCCTTCCTGCCGGACGTCGCGACCATGCGTGAGCTTGGCTATCCGAGCTACGAGATGACCACCTGGGTCGGCATCGCGACGGTGGCCGGCGTGCCGGCGCCGATCCTCGCCCGGATGGAGGCGGTGACGCTGGCGCTGCTGGCCGACACGGCGGTGCAGCGGCGCCTGACCGAACTTGGCTTCGAAGTGCTGCCGCCGATCCCGCAGGCCGAGATGCTGGCCTTCGTCACCGCCGAGAAGGAACGCTGGGCGCCGGTGATCCGCGCCACCGGCGCGCGGCGGGAATAGCCGCCGGGGCGGTCAGGCGTCCCGCGCCGGCTTCCGGCGGAACGCATCCAGGCTGACCACCTGCGCGCGCTCGACCGGCGCCTCGACAGGCGCCGGCTCGGCTACCGGCGCCGCCGCCGGCGTCTCCATCGCAGGCTGGAAGCGCAACCCGTACCGCACGGAGGGATCGGCGAAGCCGGTCAGCGCGGCGAAGGGCACGACCAGCGTCGATGGCACGCCGCCGAAATGCAGCCGCACGCTGAAAAGCTGCGCGGCGCGGTCCACCACCAGCGCCTCGAACTGGTGTTGCAGCACGATCGTCATTTCCTGCGGGTAGCGCGCCTTGAGGTGCCCCGGCACGCGGGTGCCGGAATGGTCGGTGCGGAAGGTCAGGTAGTAGTGATGCTCCCCGGGCAGGCCTTGCGCCGCCGCAAGGTCGAGCGCGCGCGCCACGACTTCGCGCAGCGCTTCCTCCATCCAGCGTTCATACGGGATCTGGCCCTGGCTGGGTCCTGCCTCGTCGCTCATGCGCTTCACCCCTGTCGCCGCCGACAATAAGGTCACGCGTGCCTCGCCGGAAGGGGGCCGCCGCCGAACCGCGCGAAAGTGCCGCGCGGGCGCAGTGAAAAGTGGGGGGCTTCTGTTGCCCGGTGCCCCCCGAACCGCGCTTACCTAGTGTTAGGCAGCGAGTGCGACAGCCTCGCGGCTGTTATCGTTCGCACTTAGAAAGTAGCCCGATAACGGCGGTACAATGCCGGGCAAAAGCGACCCCTTTACCACGCGCGTCGAGCCTGTTTCGCCCCCAGGGTTCTTCCGGGCTTGGTTCCGGAGAGATTTGGTGGAGGCGCCGGGCACTGCCCCCGGGTCCGCAACGCTTATGCCGAGTCGTGTTTATCGCCATAGCCGGCAAGCCAGCACCCGGTAGATAGGCGCTTTGCCCGGCGAATGCGAGGGGGGCGACGCCGCTGTTCCGCACCTCGCCCGCGCAGGGTAAGGAAGCGGCCGCGCCGCACCAGGGGACTCGCACCGCATGGCCTTGACCACCGCGCAGCAGCAGGAGATCGAGGCCGCGCGCACCGCGGAGGGAAGGACGCTCCGCCCCACCGTGCCGGCGCTGGAGGCGCTGCTGTTCCAGGCGCTGCCCGTGCTCGACCACGGCTTCGTCCGCGTTGTCGATTATATGGGCGACGATGCCGCCATCGTGCAGTCCGCCCGCGTCAGCTACGGGCGCGGGACGCGCGCGGCCAATGAGGATCGGGGCCTGATCCGCTACCTGATGCGCCACCGGCACTCCACACCCTTCGAGATGTGCGAGATCAAGTATCACGTGAAGCTGCCGATCTTCGTGGCGCGGCAATGGATTCGCCACCGCACGGCGAATGTGAACGAATACAGCGCGCGCTATTCGATCCTGGACCGCGAATTCTACATCCCTGCCCCCGAGCATTTGGCCGCGCAATCCGCCATGAACCGCCAGGGCCGCGGCGATATCCTGCAAGGCCACGAGGCCGCCCGCGTGCTGGACCTCCTGCGGGAGGATGCGACGCGGAACTACGACCACTATGTCGAGATGCTGAACGAGGACGACCAGGGGAACCCGATCGACCCCGCCCGCCAGGGCCTGGCGCGCGAGCTCGGCCGGATGAACCTGACGCTCAACGCCTATACCCAGTGGTACTGGAAGACCGACCTCCATAATCTTTTCCACTTCCTGTCGCTGCGCGCCGACGCCCATGCGCAATACGAAATCCGCGCCTATGCGGAGGCGATGCTCGGCACGGTGGAAGCCTGGGTGCCGGCCGCCTTCGCCGCCTTCCGGGATTATCGCCTCGGCGCTGTCACCTTCTCCGCCCAGATGCTGGCGATCCTGCGCCGGATGCTGGCCGGCGAGGCGGTGACGCAGGAAAGCTCGGGCCTGTCGAAGCGCGAATGGCGCGAATTGATGGAAACCCTCGGCCGTGGCGACTAGCGCGGCCACGCGGCGCCCCGTCAAGGCGCCCGGGAAACCGCCCGGCAAGGGCAAGGCGCGCAACGGCCGCCTCGCCTGGGCGGGGCGCATCTGGGCGGTGCTCTGGGTGCGCGTGGCGCTGCTGGTGGCGCTGGTCACACTCGGCCTGCCCATGGCGCATGCGCTGTTCGGGGAGGTGGTGGCGCTGCTGGGGGGCGCGATGCTGCTCGGCTTCCTGCTCGGCCGTTGGACGGCCCGCCGGTGAGCCGGCCATGACCGTGCTGGTGTTCGGCTCCGCCAATGCCGATCTCGTGTTCTTCGTGCCCACCCTGCCCGCCCCCGGCGAAACCGTGCTCGGCACCGGGCTGGTCGCGCTGCCCGGCGGCAAGGGCGCCAACCAGGCCGTCGCCGCGGCGCGGGATGGGGCGGAGGTGGCCTTCGCCGGCTGCATCGGCCGCGACGCCTTCGCCGCCATCGCGACCGAGGCGCTGGCCGAGGCCGGCATCGACCTGTCCCGCGTCGCGGAGGTGGATCAGCCGACCGGCGCCGCCGGCATCTGCGTGGACAGCGAAGGCCAGAACCAGATCGCCGTCGCCCCCGGCGCGAATATGGAGGCGCGCGCCGGGCAGGTGGAGGATGCGGCGCTCGGCCCCGCCACCACGCTGCTGCTGCAGCTGGAGGTCCCGCCGAGCGAAGTCGCGGCGCTGATTCTTCGCGCCCGGGCGCGCGGCGCGCGCATCATCCTCAATCTGGCGCCGCCGGGCGACGTCCCGCTGGCGGCACTGCGCGCGCTCGACCTGCTGGTGGTGAACGAGCATGAGGGCGCGGTGCTGGCCGCGCGCCTTGGCGTGGCGGCGGAGGCTGCGGCGATCAGCGGTGTGCTCGGCATCGCGGTGGTGGTGACCCGGGGCGAAGCTGGCGCTGAGGCGGCCACGGCCGGTGGCGCGATCCACCAGCCCGCCTTCCCCGTCACGGCCCTGGACACCACGGGCGCCGGCGATTGCTGGTGCGGCGTGCTGGCGGCCGCGCTGGATCGCGGCACGCCCCTGCCCGCCGCCATGCGCCGCGCCGCCGCCGCCGCGGCCCTGGCCTGCACCCGCCCGGGCGCTGCCGCCGCCATGCCGGTCGCGGCGGAAACCGACGCCTGCCTCAGTCGATGACGATCCTCGGCCCCGCCGCCACGCCCTCGGCCAGCTTCGCCCAGAGGCGCGCGGCGATGGCCTGGTAGGCGCGCGCTTCCTCGCCCTCGGGCCGCGCCGCCACGATCGGCGTGCCGGCATCGGCCAGTTCGCGGATCGCGAGTTTCAGCGGCAATTCGCCGAGGAACTCGACCGCCAGCCGCTCCGCCTCGCGCCTTCCGCCGCCGTGACCGAAAATATCGGCGCGGTGGTTGCAGTTGGGGCAGCAATAGAAGCTCATATTCTCGATCAGGCCGAGCACGGGCACGCCCACCTTCTCGAACATCCGCACGCCCCGGCGGGCATCGATCAGCGCCACATCCTGCGGCGTGGAGACGATGACGGCGCCGGCCAGCGGCACGCGCTGGCTCATGGTGAGCTGCGCATCGCCGGTGCCGGGCGGCATGTCCACGACCATGATGTCGAGCGCGCCCCAGGCGACCTGGCCCATCAACTGCTCCAGCGCGCCCATCACCATCGGGCCGCGCCAGATCATCGGGGTTTCTTCCTCGACCAGGAACCCGATGGACATGGCCTTGAGGCCCCAGCGGGTCAGCGGCGTGATCACCTGGCCGTCGGCGCGCGGGCGTTCGCGGGTGCCCAGCATCTGCGGCAGGGAGGGGCCGTAGATATCGGCGTCGAGCAGCCCGACCTTGAGCCCCTGCATGGCCAGCGCCACGGCCAGGTTGACCGCCGTCGTGGATTTGCCGACGCCACCCTTGCCGGAGGCGATGGCGACGATGTGGCTGACGTCCGGCAGCAGCATCTGGCCCTGGCCTGGGGCCGATTTTTGCGCGGGACGCGCGGTGGCGGCCGGCGCCTCGGCGCGATGCGCGGTCAGCACCACCGTCGCGCTCAGCACACCCGGCACGGCCGCGGCGGCGCGTTCGGCGGCGGCGCGCAGCGCCTCGCTGTCGCGCGCACGCTCCCGCGGGACCTGGATCGCGAATTGCACCAGGCCGGCCTTGGCCGCCAGGCCCTCCACCATGCCGGCCGCCACCACATCGCGCCCGCTGGCGGGGTCCCGCACGGCCTTGAGGGCGGCCAGCACGGCCTGTTCCAGCTTGTCGCTCATCGCTTGAAAACTCTCTTTCCGCATCCGACACTCGGCGGGCAACGCCAGGGCAGCGCATGGCGCCTGCGATTGCCGCGCCATACGCCGTGCCGAGCCCCTGAAATAGGCCGGTCGGCGCCCATATGGGAGAGTGGTTAGGCGGCCGCACCCCTCCCCGAGCCGGGCGCGGCGTGGCACATGGTCGGATCACGAGTTCAAGGAGGCCTGCAACCCGATGGCGTGGAACAATAGCGGCGGACCCAGCCCCTGGGGGAACCCCCGTCCGGGCGGTCCCTGGGGGGCGCCGCAGCCGCCATCCGGCGGTCAGGGCGGTGGCGGCGGCGGCCGCGGCCCCGACATCGACGACATGATCCGCCAGGCGCAGGATACCGTCCGGCGCTATTTGCCGCGCGGCGGCGGCAGCAAGGGCCTCGGCCTGATCGGCGTGGTCGTGGTCGGCGTCTGGGCGGCATCCGGCTTCTACCGGGTCGATCCGGACGAGCAGGGCGTGGTGATGCGCTTCGGCGCCTTCGACCGCACGGCCCCGCCCGGCCTGAACTATCACATCCCCTGGCCGGTCGAGACGGTGACGACGCCGCGCGTGACGCGCATCAACCGCGTCGATGTCGGCTTCGTGGCGGCCGCCGATGGCCTGCCGACCGCGCGGCCGATCCCCTCGCGCGATGTGCTGGCGGAAAGCCTGATGCTGACTGGCGATGAGAACATCATCGACATCGATTTCGCCGTGTTCTGGCGAATCCGCGATGCCGGCGAATTCCTGTTCAATACCCGCAACCCGGAAGCGACGGTGAAATCGGCGGCCGAAAGCGTGATGCGCGAGATCATCGGCCGCACGCCCATCCAGCCCGCCCTGACCGAGGCGCGCGCGCAGATCGAGCAGGATGTGCGCCGCGGCCTGCAAACCATGATGGATCAGTACGGCGCCGGCATCGAGATTTCGCAGGTGCAGTTGCAGAAGGTCGATCCGCCGGCCACGGTCGTGGAATCCTTCCGCGACGTGCAGCGCGCCAACGCCGACCGCGAACGCTTGCGCAACGAGGCCGAGAGCTACCGGAACGACATCATCCCCCGCGCCCGCGGTGAGGCTGACCGCCTCGTGCAGGAAGCGGAAGGCGTCAAGGAAAGCGCCGTGGCCCGCGCCCGAGGCGAAGCGCAGCGCTTCATCAGCGTGCTGTCCGCCTATCAGGTCGCGCAGGACGTGACGGTGCGCCGCCTCTATCTGGAGACGATGGAGGATATCTTCCGCCGCAACCCGAAGGTGCTGGTGGATGACCGACTGCAGGGCATCATCCCGCTGCTGAACCTCGGGGATGCCGGCCGCGCCGTCACCGGTGGCGCGGCGTCGCAGATGGTGCGGCCGCAGCAGCCCCAATCCGGGCCGGCCGTCTCCCCGCCGAGCACCGCTTTCGCACCCACGCGCCCGCAGGGGATCCCGCGATGAACCGCACCATGATCGCGCTGGCCTTCGCCGGCGTGCTGCTCATCACCGCGGCATCGTCGCTGTTCACGGTGCATCAGACCCAGCAGGTGCTGATCACCCAGTTCGGCGACCCTATCCGCGTGATCCGCGAACCCGGGCTGCATGCGAAGCTGCCCTTCATCCAATCGGTGATCACCTTCGACCGGCGCCTGCTCGACTACGACGCCGCCGGCGAGGAAGTGATCCTGGGCGACCAGCGCCGCCTCATCATGGACAGCTTCACCCGCTACCGCATCACCAACCCGCTGCTGTTCTTCCAGACTGTGGGCGCGGGCGAGTCCGGCATCCGGGCGCGGTTGAATTCCATCGTGACCTCGGCGCTGCGCCGCGTGCTGGGCAATGAGCCTTTGCTGGCGGTGCTGTCCGCGGATCGCGCCCGGATCATGACCGAGATCCGCCGCCAGGTGAACGATGAGGCAACGCGCTTCGGGATCGAGGTGATGGATGTGCGCATCCGCCGCGCCGACCTGCCGGAGGAGAATACGCAGGCCATCCTGTCGCGCATGCAGTCGGAGCGTGAGCGCGTGGCGCGGGAGGCGCGCGCGGAAGGTGCCGAGGTGGCGGTGCGCGTGCGCGCCGGTGCTGACCGGGAACGCACCGTGCTGCTCGCGGAAGCGCAGGCGCGCTCCGACATCCTGCGCGGCGAGGGCGAGCAGGAATCGATCGCGATCTTCGCGAACGCCTTCCAGCGGGACCCGGACTTCTTCTCCTTCTGGCGGACGATGCAGGCCTATCGCGAAGCCTTCAGCGAGGGCGAGACCCGCCTGCTGCTGTCGCCGGACAGCGAATTCTTCCGCTTCTTCCGCGAAAGCTCGCCGGCACCCCGGTCAGCCGGCGCACCGCCGGCGGTGGCCGGCACGGTGCCGCAGGCCGCGCCCGCCCCCGCGCCGCTGCCGAATTGAGCAAGACAGCGTGACACTCGGTTGCAACCTTCCCGCCTTTCCCGGCGCAACCGGCGTGCCAATCTGATGGGGGGCTGGCGCCGCCGGCCCCCCTTCGTCGTTCCAAGACCATTGCTGCAAAGGTCGTTGCCCGTGCGCTTCGCTCCCGCCCTATCGGCCGCTATCCTGGCTCTGCCACTGGCCTTCGCCACGCCGGAGGCCGGCGCGCAGATTCCGCCGCCTGGCGCGCCCGCGACCTTCGCGCCGCTGGCCCAGCGCCTGCTGCCGGCCGTGGTGAATATCCAGACCACGACGGGCGCCACCGCACAGGCCCGGCCGGGCCAGCGCCCCGACGCGCCGGACGTGCCGCAGGCGCCGCCCGGCAGCCCCTTCGAGGAATTCTTCCGCGACTTCCTGGAGCGCAACCGGCCGCCAGGCCAGACGCAGCCCGGCCAGCCGCAACCGCCGCAGCGCCGCGGCCAGTCGCTCGGCTCCGGCTTCGTGATCGATGCCGCGGGCATCATCGTGACCAACAACCACGTCATCGAGGGCGCCGACGAGATCAACGTCGTGCTGCAGGACAACACGACGCTGCGGGCCACGCTGGTCGGCACCGACCCGCGCACGGATATCGCCGTGCTGCGTGTCACACCCGAGAAGCCGCTGCCCGCCGTTTCCTTCGGCGACAGCGACACGGCGCAGGTGGGCGATTGGGTGCTGGCGATCGGCAACCCCTTCGGCCTCGGCGGATCGGTGACGGCGGGTATCGTCTCGGCGCGCGGCCGCGACATCCGCCAGGGCCTGTATGACGACTTCATCCAGACCGATGCCGCGATCAACCGCGGCAATTCCGGCGGCCCGCTGTTCAACCTGGCCGGCGAGGTCGTGGGCATCAACACGGCCATCTACTCGCCCTCCGGCGGCTCGATCGGCATCGGCTTCTCGATCCCGTCCAACCTTGCCCGCAACATCACGCAGCAATTGATCGAGGGTGGGCGCGTGCGGCGCGGCTGGCTCGGCGTCAACATCCAGCAGGTGACGGACGAGATCGCCGAAAGCCTGGGCCTGACCGGCGGCGGCCGTGGCGCGCTGGTGGCGCGCGCGCAGGAAGGCGGGCCGGCGGCGCTGGCCGGGGTCCAGAACGGCGACGTGATCCTGCGCTTCAACAACACCGACGTGCGGGAAATGCGGAACCTGCCGCGCATCGTGGCCGACACGAATGTCGGGCGCTCGGTTCCCGTGGTGGTCTGGCGCGATGGGCGGGAAGTGACGCTGAATGTCACGGTGGCCGAACTGCCCGCCGATACGCAGCAGGCCGCCGTGGCCCCGACCGCGCCGGCGCCGCGGCCGCAGCAGCTTGAACTCTCGGGGCTTGGCCTGCGCGTCGCGCCGATCACGCCGGAAAGCCGGGAACGGTTCAGCCTGCGGGCGGAGAGCCGTGGCGTGGTCATCACCGAAGTGACAGCGGGCGGTGTCGCCGCCGAGCGGGAGCTTCGCCCGGGCGATGTGATCGTCGAGGTGCAGCAGGAACGCGTCAGCACCCCGCAGGAGGTGCAGGAGCGGCTTGAACGCCTGCGCCGCCAGGGCCGTGCCACCGCGCTGTTGCTGATCGAAAGCGCGCAGGGCCAGCGCTGGGTCCCGCTGCGCCTGAACGCGCCGCAGCGGGGGGCGCCGGGCTGAGCCGACCGGGAAAGACCCTGGGCGCGCCAGAACGCCCGGCCGGGGGCAGGATGGCCGTGGCCTGACCAGGCCAGCGGCCCGTGTCGGGCGCCGCCTGTTTCACCCACTGGTGCAGCGTCTGGACGTTGCAGCCGATGCCGGTCGCGATCAGGCGGATCGTCGCCCCGCGCGAGGGGTGCTGCGCCCCGTTCTCCCCCACCCTCGGCACCGCCTGGTCGCGAAAATCAGGCAAGACCGTGTTCGTCGTCTCGCACATCATCGCTCCAGCCTCTCGGGGGTTGGAGCCGCGGACACATCCGGGGCGGTTCAGGGCAGGGGTCAATCCGCCCGTTCCATAGGGTGCGCCGCGCCGGCAACCGAACCACGGCGCATGGTCGCTGCTTGGCTACAGCCCCCCCGCAAACCACAGCGAGGGTTTCGCGCGAACCGGCGGAAAAGCTGGTGGAGCCAAGGGGAGTCGAACCCCTGACCTCTTGAATGCCATTCAAGCGCTCTACCAACTGAGCTATGGCCCCGCACCATCGGGAGGGCCGCCGTATAACCGCGCGGCCGAGGGGGCGCAAGGTGGGGCGGGCGAATATGTCGCGCGCGTGGCAGGCCGCCCTGCCCTATCCAATCCATGCAGCGCGCGCCGTTGTCGGCCCACGCCTTCCTGCATTACCGTGCGCCCGCGAGCAGGGGTGAGGATACGGGCATGCCGAAAATCTACCAGGATGCGAAGGCGGCGCTGGCCGGCGTGCTCAAGGATGGCATGACCATCATGTCGGGCGGCTTCGGCCTGTGCGGCATCCCTGCCATTCTCATCGAGGCGATCCGCGACAGCGGTGTGCGCGACCTCACTGTGATTTCCAACAATGCGGGCATCGATGGCCTGGGCCTCGGCATCCTGCTGGAAACACGGCAGATCAAGAAGATGATCAGCAGCTATGTGGGGGAGAACGCGACCTTCGCGAAGCAGTTCCTGGCCGGCGAACTGGAGATCGAATTCAACCCGCAAGGCACGCTGGCCGAGCGCATCCGCGCCGGCGGCGCCGGCATCCCCGCCTTCTTCACCAAGACCGGCTATGGCACGGCGGTGGCCGAGGGGAAGGAGACGCGCGAATTCGACGGCGAGCACTATGTGATGGAACGCGGCCTGTTCGCCGACCTCGCCATCGTGCACGCCTTCATGGGCGACACCGAAGGCAACCTCCGCTACCGGAAGACCGCCCGGAACTTCAACCCGATGATGGCGACGGCCGCGCGCATGACGGTGGCGCAGGTCGAGCACCTGGTGAACCCGGGCGAGATCGACGCGGATGACATCCACACGCCGGGCATCTTCGTGAAGCGCATGATCGCCTGCCCCACGGGCTACGAGAAGCGGATCGAGGCGCGCACCGTCCGCAAGCTGGAACAGGTTTGAGGAGAACGCCGATGCCCTGGACCCGTGACGAAATGGCGGCCCGCGCCGCCCGCGAATTGCAGGATGGCTACTACGTGAACCTCGGCATCGGCATCCCGACGCTGGTCGCCAACCATGTGCCCGCCGGCATGACGGTGCAGTTGCAGAGCGAGAACGGCATGCTCGGCCTCGGCCCCTTCCCCTATGAGGGGTCGGAGGACCCGGACCTGATCAATGCCGGCAAGCAGACCATCACCGAATTGCCGACCAGCAGCTATTTCGACAGCGCGCAGAGCTTCGGCATGATCCGCGGCGGCCATATCGATCTCTCGATCCTGGGCGCCTTGCAGGTGGCGCAGAATGGCGACCTGGCCAACTGGATGATCCCCGGCAAGATGGTGAAGGGGATGGGGGGTGCCATGGACCTCGTCGCCGGGGTCAAGCGCGTGATCGTGCTGATGGAGCACAATGCGGGTTCGTCCAACAAGCTGCTGCGGGAATGCACCCTGCCGCTGACCGGAAGGCGCGTGGTGGACATGGTGGTGAGCGACCTCGGCGTTTTCGCGATCGACAAGAAGGGCACAGCACCCATGCGCCTGCTGGAGATGGCACCCGGCATCACGGAAGCCGAGATCCGTGCCCGGACCGAGGCCGAATTCGAAACGGCGCTGGTTTCCGCCTGAAATTTTTGCGTCTTTTGCGCTGCGTGGCGCGAAATCGGCCGGGGCCCCCATCCCGGCCGTTTCTTTTTTCGGCGCGATGGGTCTAAGGTCGCGCCATGGATGAAATCGATCGCAACCTGGTCATCGCCTTGCAGGAGAATGGCGCCGCGGGCCTCGCGGAATTGTCCAAGGCGGCTGGGCTTTCCGTCTCGGCCACCGCCGAGCGCGTGAAGCGCCTGGAGGAACGGGGCGTGATCCGCGGCTGGCGGATCGACCTCGACCCCAAGGCGGCGGGCTGCCCGTTGCTGGCCTTCGTCTTCGTGGCCATGCGGCCGGGCAAGGACGACGCGGTGTTCCTGAAGGCGATGAAGCGCCAGGAAGCGGTGATCGAATGCCACACCGTCACCGGCCCCTGGTGCTACTTCCTCAAGCTCCGCCTGCCGGATGTGCAGGCGCTGGAAACCTTCGTCTCCGACGAAATCCGCGGGCAGCCCGGCGTCGAGCGCACCGAGACGATCCTGGCGCTGGCCAGCCCGAAGGAGACGATGATCCTGCCGGTGGCCGAGGCCAGCGAGGAGTAAAGGGGCGACTCAGGCCGCCTCCAACTGTTCGGTCAGGGACAGCCACTCCTCCTCCAGCCGCGCGATGCTGCGCTGGATGGCGATGCGGCGGGTGTTGGCCCAGGTGATGTCCTCGGGCTTGCGCTTGGCATAGGTCGCGGGGTCCGACAGGCGCTTCTCGATCAGGCCGGATTCCAGGGCCAGCTTGGCGAGCTCCTTGTCGATCTCCTTGATGCGCGCCTTGATCGGCGCGGTTTCCTGCCGCGACATCGCACGCTGCTTGCGCGTGCCGGCCGCCGGAACCGAGCCAGGGTCGTCGCCCCGCGCGGCGGCGCGGGCGCGGTCGGCCAGAAGCTGGCGGTATTCGTCCATGTCGCCCTCAAAGGGCTTCACCGTGCCGTCCGCCACCAGCCACAGCCGGTCCGCGACCAGCTCCACCAGATGCGGATCGTGTGTGATCAGCAGCACCGCGCCTTCGAAGTCGGCCAGCGCGCGCACCAGCGCCTCACGCGCGTCGATGTCCAAATGGTTGGTCGGCTCGTCGAGGATCAGCAGGTGCGGCGCGTCCCGCGTGCATAGCGCCAGCAGCAGCCGCGCCTTCTCGCCGCCCGAGCAGCGGCTGATCTTGGTCTCGGCGCGCTCCGCCGTCAGGCCGAAGCGGGCGATCTGGCTGCGGCATTGCGCGACGGTGGCGTTGGGCAAAGCGCGCTGCATGTGGGATAGCGGCGTGCCCTCGGGGTCGAGGTCTTCCTCCTGGTGCTGCGCGAAGAAACCCACGCGCAGCTTCGGCGACCGCTTGAAGGCGCCGCGCTGCGCCGAAAGCCGACCGGCGATCAGTTTCGCGAGTGTGGATTTGCCGTTGCCGTTCGCGCCCAGCAACGCGATGCGGTCTTCCTGGTCCAGCCGCAGATTGATGTTGTCCAGGATCGGCGCGCCGCCATAGCCGACCGAGACCTGCTCCATCGCCAGCACGGGCGGCGCCAGTTGCTCCGGCGGGGGGAAGGCGAAGGTGCTGCTGCTGTCCTCGATCACGCTGTCGATCACCGGCAGCTTCGCCAGCGCCTTCACGCGCGACTGCGCCTGGCGCGCCTTGCTGGCCTGCGCCTTGAAGCGATCGACGAAGGCCTGCATGTGCGCGCGCTGCGCCGCGATCTTCACGCGCTGCGATTCCTGCTGCGCCGCGCGTTCCGTGCGCACGCGCACGAAATTCTCGTAATTGCCGGTGTAGAAATTCAGCTTGCGCTGGTCGAGATGCACGATGCCATCCACCGCGCGGTCCAGCAGTCCGCGGTCATGGCTGACCACAATGGCAGCGCCGGGGAACTTGGCCAACCAGCCTTCCAGCCAAATGGTCGCTTCCAGGTCGAGGTGGTTCGTCGGCTCGTCCAGCAGCAGCAGGTCGGGGGCCGCGAACAGCGCCCGGGCCAGCGCCACGCGCATCCGCCAGCCGCCGGACCAGGAACTCAGCGGCCGCGCCTGCGCCTCCGCGTCGAAGCCGAGGCCCGAGAGGATGGTGGCGGCCCGCGCCGGCGCGCTGTCGGACTGGATGGCGATCAGGCGTTCATGGATTTCAGCCGCGCGATGGTCATGATCATGCGCCTCCAGCTCCTTGAGCAGGGACGCCCTTTCCAGATCGGCCTCCAGCACGCTGTCCAGCAGCGATGTCTCGCCCCCCGGCGCTTCCTGCGCCACGATGCCAAGACGCGCGCGCGCCGCCAGCCGCACATCGCCGCCATCCGGCTGCCATTCGCCGGTGATGACCTTGAGCAGCGAGGATTTGCCCGCGCCATTCCGCCCAACCAGGCCGATCTTGCGGCCGGTATCCAGGGTGAAATCGGCATTCTCGATCAGCGGCCGGGGGCCGACGCGCAGCGTGAGGTCGCGGATGGTGAGGACGGTCATACGCGCCCCTATAGCGCGGCAGGCCGGCGCGCGTCAGCAGCAAGACGGGCCGGAGGGTCACCCCCCGGCCCGCCCAGTCAGATGTAGTGTTCCGCCAGCGGGCGGAAGCCGTTGAAGGCCTGCGACGCGTAGGTCGTGACATAGGCGCCGGTGGACAGAAGCTGCACCCGGTCGCCGCTGTCGAGCGCCAGCGGCAGGCGGTAGTTGGACTTCTCGTACAGCGTATCCGTGCTGTCGCAGGTCGGGCCGGCGATGGTCACGGGGCCCTCGGCCTTCCCGTCATGCTGCGTGCAGAAGGCATAGCGGATGCTCTCGCCCTCCGTCTCGGCCAGGCCGCCGAAACGGCCGATGTCGAGATAGACCCAGCGCACGGGATCATCGTCGCCCTTGCGGGAAACCAGGACCACCTCGCTGTCCACCACGCCGGCATCGCCCACCAGGAAGCGGCCCGGCTCGACCAGGATCTCGGGCAGGGCATTGCCGAAATGCTCGGTCATGGCACCCATGATCGCCGCGCCGAAATCGTCGATCTCCGGCACTTCGGCGCGATACCGCACCGGGTAGCCGCCGCCGAGGTTGACCATGCGGAGGTTGATCCCGGCCGCCTTCAGGTCGGAGAAGATCATCGCCACGCGCGCGATCGCCGCCTGGTAGGCGCCGGTCTGGGTCTGCTGGCTGCCGACATGGAAGGAGATGCCGAAGGGGTCCATGCCCCATTCGGCGGCCTTCACCATCAGGTCCCGCGCCATCGACGCCTCGCAGCCGAACTTGCGGGATAGCGGCCATTCGGCGCCCTTGTTCTCGACCAGGATGCGGCAATAGACCTTCGCCCCCGGCGCGCTGCGGGCGAGCTTGCGCAGTTCCGGCTCGCTGTCGAAGGCGAACATGCGCACGCCCGCGTCGAAGGCGGCCTTGATGGCGCTTTCCTTCTTCACCGTATTGCCGAAGCTGATCGCATCCGGGCGCGCGCCGGCCGCGATGCAGGCCTGGATTTCTTCCCAGGATGCGGCATCGAAGGCGGAGCCGAGCGTCACCAGACGGTCGAGGATCGGCGCGGCCGGGTTCGCCTTCACGGCGTAGTAGACGCGCGCGGCTGGGATCGCGGCCAGCAGGCGGCGATAATTCTGCTCCACCCGATCCACATCCAGAACCAGGCACGGCGTGGCCGGCGCATGGTCGCGCAGATACGCAGCGATTTTCGGGTTCATCGCCCGCACTCCCCTTCAAAAAGGCGGAGACCGCCAAGCGGCGGCGGCCCCAGTTAACGAAACGGTCGAACGAACCAGCGACCAGAGAGAGGCCGCACGGCTTGCGCCATGCGGGGTGCCAGAACGCTTGACGTCGTTGCGTAAACCTTGCGCCGCGGTGATCCGGATGAGTTGCCACCCTTGCGGGCGCCGAATTCCGTGGGCCTGGGGCCAGAGGCACGTGCGTACTGCGTCTACGGGCCGTATAGGGCCCCGCGACCCGGGTGGAAAGCGGTTTTTATCTCCTGGGACCGTTTTTTTTCCGAAGGCCCGCAAAAGGGCCGGAAACCAACCCGGTAGCCCCCGGGGGTCAGCCGGGAAGCCTCCGGCAAAGTGTCACGAAGTCCGGCGAATCCGCCGGTAACGATGCGTGAACCCTAGGCGCGGCCTCGCTTTTCAGCGAATCACGCCGGTCATCGGACTCGATGCGTCGGCGCGGTAGTCGCGGCCCATGCGTCCGGCCAGGAACGCTTCCCGCCCGGCGATCACCGCATGCTTCATGGCGACGGCCATCCGCACCGGGTCCCGCGCATGGGCGATGGCGGAGTTCAGCAGCACCGCGTCGCACCCGAGTTCCATCGCCAGCGCCGCGTCGCTGGCCGTGCCGATCCCGGCATCGACCAGCACGGGCACGCGCGCCTGCGCCTTGATGGCGCGGATCATGTAGGGGTTCACCACCCCCATGCCGCTGCCGATCGGGGCACCCAGCGGCATGATGGCGACGCAGCCGAGATCCTCCAGGCGCTTCGCCGCCACCGGATCGTCGGCGCAATAGACCATCACCTCGAACCCGTCGCGCACCAGCGCGGTCGCGGCCTCGAAGGTGGCGGCCATGTCGGGATACAGGAAGGGCGGGGGCCCAAGCACTTCGAGCTTGACCAGATTCCAACCCCCGGCCTCCCGCGCCAGGCGCAGCGTGCGCACGGCCTCATCGGCCGTGTGGCAGCCGGCCGTGTTGGGCAGGTAGGTGTAGCGCGTCGGCGGCACGTAGTCCTGCAGCATGGGTGCGGACGCGTCCGACAGGTTCACGCGCCGCACCGCGACCGTCACCATCTCCGCCCCGCTCGCCTCGATGGCGCGCGCGGTCTCCTCCAGATCCTTGTAGCGGCCGGTGCCGACGACGAGGCGAGAGGCGAATCGGCGGCCGGCGACGGTCCAGCCATCGTCCACGGTCGGAATCCCATCCATCTCAGCCACCCCCGATGAAATGCACGATCTCCAGCCGGTCGCCGGCGGCGAGCGGCGTCGTTCCCCAGGCGGAGCGCGGCACGATTTCCAGGTTCCGCTCCACCGCCACTTTCGGCGCGGCCAGTTTCAGCGCCGCCAGAAGGTCGGCGACGCTGGCGCCCGCCGGCATGTCGCGCGGTTCACCGTTGACGCTGATGGGCACCGTGATGGGCAGGGCGTGTTCCATGCACGGATACATGGCGGGCGCTGCCAGCCTGGGCAAGAAGCCCAAGGGTCGGGCACAACCTTGCCGGGCGCCCCCCATGGTGCTAGCGCCCCTCGCCTGCCCGGAACCGATGCCCCACGTGAGCCAAGATCTCGACCCACCGCTGGTCGCCGTGCTGAACGGCCCCAATCTCAATCTGCTCGGCACCCGCCAGCCGGAGATCTATGGCGCGGCGACGCTCGACGATGTCGAGGCGCTGTGCGCCGAAACCGCCGAGCCACTCGGCCTCGCGATCGATTTCCGCCAGACCAATGGCGAGGGGGAGCTGATCACCTGGGTGCAGGAATGCCGCGGCCGCGCCGCCGGCATCGTCATCAACCCGGCGGGCTACAGCCACACCTCGATCGCGCTGATGGACGCGCTGCGCGCGACCGATCTGCCGATCATCGAGGTGCACATCTCGAACATCCACCGCCGGGAGGAATTCCGGCATCTCAGCTACGTGTCCAAGGTGGCCACCGGCGTGATCGCGGGCCTCGGCATCCAGGGCTATGCCCTGGCGCTGGCCGCGATGGCCGAGCTGCTGGCACAGGAAGGAGAGCCCTGATGGCGGGCGTGACATTCGACCCGGCCGCGATCCGCGAGCTGGCGCAGATCCTGCGGGACACCGACCTGACCGAGATCGAGCTGGTCGAGAATGACAGCCGCATCCGGGTGGCCCGGCAGATCACGGTCCAGGCCGTGGCGACCGTCGCCGCCGCACCGGCCACGGCACCCGCCATGCCGGCGCCCGCCGCCGTCGCCAGCGTGGATGCGACGCCGGATGCCGCGCACCCCGGCACCGTCACCTCGCCCATGGTCGGCGTGGCCTATCTGGCGCCGGAGCCGGGGGCGGCGCCCTTCGTCACGCTCGGCGCGCGCGTGGCGCAGGGGCAGACGCTGCTTCTGATCGAGGCGATGAAGACCTTCAACCAGATCCGCGCGCCGCGCGCCGGCACTGTCACGCGGATCCTGGTGGAGCCGGGCTCGCCCGTCGAATACGGCGAAGCGCTGATGGTCATCGAATGATGAGGCCCGGTTTCCCCACGGCAGGCCCGGCGTGATGTTCAAGAAGGTCCTGATCGCAAACCGCGGCGAGATCGCGCTGCGCGTCCACCGCGCCTGCCAGGAAATGGGCATCAAGACGGTCGCCGTGCATTCCACCGCCGACAACACGGCGATGCATGTGCGCCTTGCGGATGAAAGCGTGTGCATCGGGCCGCCGGCGGCGCGCGACAGCTATCTGAACATGGCGGCGATCATCTCCGCTGCCTCGATCACCGGGGCGGAGGCGATCCATCCGGGCTACGGCTTCCTGTCCGAGAACGCGAATTTCGCCGAGATGGTGGAAGCGCATGGGCTGGCCTTCATCGGCCCGAGCCCGGCGCATATCCGCATGATGGGCGACAAGATCGCGGCCAAGGATGCGATGCGGCGTCTCGGCGTGCCCCTCGTGCCGGGCAGCCTCGGCGCGCTGGCGACCTATGAGGAAGCGCGCGAGGTTGCCGAGCAGGTGAAATACCCCGTGCTGATCAAGGCGGCCGCCGGCGGCGGCGGGCGCGGCATGAAGGTGGCGCGCGGGCCGGACGAATTGGAAGAAGCGTTTCGGGTCGCGCGCGCCGAATCCAAGGCGGCCTTCGGCGATGACAGCGTCTATCTGGAAAAGTATCTCGACCGGCCGCGCCACATCGAATTGCAGGTGCTGGCCGACACACACGGCCATGTCGTGCATTTCGGCGAGCGAGACTGTTCGCTGCAACGCCGCCACCAGAAGCTGGTCGAGGAAGCCGGCAGCCCCGTGCTGACCGCCGACGACCGCGACGCGCTGGGCGCGCAGGTGACGGCCGCACTTCGGGGCCTCGGCTACCGCAATGCCGGCACGCTGGAATTCCTCTGGCAGGACGGCCAGTTCGCCTTCATCGAGATGAACACCCGCCTGCAGGTGGAGCACCCGGTGACGGAGATGGTCTGCGGCGTCGATCTGGTGCGCGAACAGGTGCGCATCGCGGCGGGCCAGAAGCTTGGCTACACCCAGGCGGAAATCCGTTTCTCCGGCCACGCCATCGAATGCCGCATCACCGCGGAAGACCCCGAGACCTTCGCGCCGAGCCCGGGACGCGTCGACATGTATCACGCGCCGGGGGGCTTGGGCGTCCGGGTCGATAGCGCCCTCTATTCCGGCTATGTCGTGCCGCCGCATTACGACAGCCTGGTCGCCAAGCTGGTCGTGCATGGCGCGACGCGGGCCGAGGCCATCGCGCGCCTCAAGCGAGCGCTGGCCGAGATGGTGGTGGGCGGCATCAAGACCACGCTGCCGCTGCACCAGCGCATCGTCGCCGACCCGGAATTCCAGGCCGGCGACTACACCATCCACTGGCTGGAGCGTTTCGTCAGCCGCGGTGCGTAGGGCCGCGCGGCGCCGCGAAGCCTTCGAGCAGCGCCAGGAACAGGCGGGTATGTCCCGCGCGCTGATGCGCGGCCGCCGCGCGCGCATCGCGCCACCATTCGATGGTCGCCACCACCCCGGCCTCCGACACATGCAGGTCGAAATCCAGGCAACCCCTCTCCGCCCGGGACAGGAGGGCGAAGGTCTCGGCGGCCCCGCGCAGGCGGTGCGCAGCACCGGGTTCCAGACGCACCACGCCCAACACCAGCACCTGCCCGCCGGCCTCGGGCTTCACGCCCCGCTGCCGCATCCCGCTCATCCGCAATCCCCTCATGGCTCCTGCGCGGAGCCGTCTCACCGGCGCTACGGCGCGATGGCATTGCTGGATGCAGCGGGGCGCGAGGATGCTCGCGCGGCGGATGGAACCGGCGCATACTGCACGGCGTGAGCCGTCGCCAATTCGAGATCACGCCCGACCTGATGCTCCGCGCCTATCGTGCGGGGCTGTTTCCCATGGCGGAAAGCCGGCGCGGCGAAAGATTGTATTGGCTGGATCCGGAACAGCGCGGCGTGCTGCCGCTGCACGCTTTCCACCTGCCGCGCCGGCTGGCCCGCACCGTGCTGTCGGGGGCCTATCGCGTCACCAGCAATCTGGACTTCACCGGCACCATCGCCGGCTGTGCCGCGCCCGCCGAGGGCCGCGGCGACACCTGGATCAATCCGGAGATCGAGCGCCTGTTCGGCGCGCTGCACCGCCTCGGCCACGCGCATTCCATCGAGGTCTGGCAGGCGGCCGCGGGCGGGCCGGTGCTGGTGGGCGGCCTGTACGGCGTGGCGCTCGGCGGCGCCTTCTTCGGCGAGAGCATGTTCAGCCGCGCCCGCGATGCCTCCAAGGTGGCGCTGGTGCATCTGGTGGCGCGGCTGCGGATGTTCCGCTTCACCCTGCTGGACGCACAATTCCAGACCAGCCACCTGGCGCAGTTCGGCTGCACCGAGGTGCCGCGCCAGACCTACAAGCGCCTGCTGTCGGAAGCGGTCGAGGAACAGGCCGTGTGGGACGACCACCCGGACCCGCGCGCCCTGGAGGCTGAGATCGCCGCGTTGCGGGATGAGAGCCGCGGCTGACTACTGCGCCAGGCAGCGCAGGATGCGCAGATCATACACCGGATGTTGCAGCATGTTCACGCCCGGCGCTTCCGCGAACATCCAGCCGCGGAACACGGCGGCGCCATTGGCCGGGGCGCGGCTGTCGGTCACGTCCAGGAAGGCGCTGGCATCCGGCACCTCATCCGGCGGGCGCGCATAGCAGACGCGGGCCGTGATGGTCAGGCTGCCGAAGCGTTCGGGCTGGTTCAGCGCCATCCGCAGCGTGGTGACGCGCGCCGTCACCTTGTCCAGCGCCTGCACCTCGGCGAAGCGCTGCGGCCGCCATTCCTGGCCGATCGCCGGGCCGGCCAGCAGCAGCAGGCACAACAGGGCGCGGATCATGGGCGTTTCGGGCTCGGCAAGGCGGCGATGATGTCCGCCAGGATGCGGCGCATCGCTGCTTCATCCACGCCCATCAGCACCGCATCCTCGAAGGTGTCGCGCAGCACCTGCGCGGCTTCGCGGTGGTTCTCGGCCAGGACCTTCAGCTTTTCCCGGCAGGACAGGGGGCTGCCATCGGCGGCAGGCCAGGTGGCGGGCGGCGCCATGGCGCGATCCGGCGTCACGGGCTTGGCGCGGGCGTGCCACCGCCCTCGGCCGGGCGCGCTTGCCCCTCCGTCATCGAGAAGATGAAGCGGCCGAGCAGGCTTTCCAGGCTGATCGCCGATTGGGTGATCGTGATCTCCCCGCCATCGGCCAGGATCCGGTCGGCGCCGCCCGGCACGATCGAGACGAAACGGCCGCCGAGCAGCCCTTCGCTGGCGATCTCGGCGCTGCTGTCGGCGGGGATTTGCAGGGCGCCGTCGATCCGGAAGGTCAGCACGGCCAGGAAGCTCGCCGGGTCGATGCGCTGTGCCACCACGCTGCCCACGCGCACGCCGGCGATCCGCACATCGGCGCCGGGCGCCAGCCCATCGATGCGGTCAAATTTCGCCGAAAGCGTGATGCCCGGGCCGGAGAGGGAGCTCCGCCCGCTATTGGTCACGGCGAACAGCAGGAAACCGGCGGCGACCAGCAGCACCACGGCGCCGGCGAGGATTTCGGCGATGGAACGGTCCTTCATCGGGAGTCCGGCGTCCAGGCGTCGTAATCGCCGGCGCTGCGGGCGCGCTGCCCGCCGGAATAGTCATGGCCGGCCGGCCGCCAGGACTGCGCGGTGCCGGTCGGGTTCGGCCGATGCTCGATCATCCAGGGGTGCTTGCGCGCCTCGGGCAGCGGCGCATCCGCGGTGTGGTGCAGCCAGCCATGCCATTCCGGCGGCACCGAGGTGGGGTCGGGCTTGCCGGCATAGACCACGGTGCGGCGCTTGCGGCCGTAGGCCCCGTAATCGGCGCGGCTTTCGTAGTAGCGGTTGCCGAAGCGGTCGGTGCCGATGGGCGATCCGGACAGCGCGGCGAAGAAGCGGCTCAACACCGACATCAGGGGTCTTCCTCTGGCCGCAGGCGCGGCGTGATGCGCACCCATGCCACAGCCCTGCCCCACGCGCAAAAGGGGCGACCACGCACAGGCGCTTGTCCACAGGATATTGGGGGTTCGGGCGCGGATGACCACCATATCCGGCTTCCCTGGAGCGTTCCGACCCCCTAGGCTGCGTGCATGATCAGCATCGCCGGCACCTTGTGGGACGGACTGGCCCTGTGGCGCACCCGCGCTGCGCCCGAGCCGGAATCCGCGCCGCGCGCCGTCGCTCTGCCGCACGCGCTCGACCAGGACGCGGCGGAGGCTCTGGCGGCGCTGGCCCCCGGCCAGGGTCCGGTGCTTTTCCCGCGGCTCGTGGAATCCTGGCTGCAACCGCTGCTGGCGCGCGGCCGCAGCCTTGGCCTGCTGGCCGATGCGCGGGAGGCCGACTGGTTCGCCGAAGCCACCCGCCACGCCCTTCTCTCCCGCGCCGCCGCGCCGGGCCCCGGGCTGTGGCGCGCGGATGCCAGGGCGCCCGCACGCTTCGTGCTGAACCTGCCGGCCTTCCTCGATGAAGCGGGCGAATTCGATACGGCGCGCTATGCTGGCACCGTGGCACTCGGCGTGCGCATCCTGGATATCTGGACCGGGGCGCGCGCGCCGCGCCTGTCTCTCGGCTTCGCGGATCTCGCGGGGCTGCTGGCGGCATTCGGCCTGCCCTATGCCAGCCCCGAGGCCCGCGCCGTTGGCGCCGCCATCGCAGCACTCACCCGCGGCGCGGCAGAGGCCGAGTCGGGCGTGATCGCCGGCCGTCTTGGCGCGCGGGAGCCGGTGGCGCTGCTGGCGCCGGCGCCGCCCGCGGAAACCACCGTGCCGGGCCTTGCCGCCGCGGCCCGCGCGGCGCTGGACGCCGCCGCCGCCTCGCCCGGCCTTCGGCATATCGGCATCGTTGCCTTGTCGGCGCCCGACGCGGCCGAGCGGTTTCTTGGCGCCGAGACCGGTGGCCTCGCCCCCGCCCCCGGCCCGACGCGCTTCGCCCTGGACGCAGAAGGATGGGTGACGGAAGTGCCGGTTCGCGCCGCGCTGCGGATTGGTCGCGCGCGGGCCGAAACGCTGCTGGCGCCGGTGCCGGATGCGGCCTGGCTGGCGATGGCGCAGGCCGTTGCCCCCTACCTTCATGCGGCGCCGCCTCTGCCGGTGGCGGAAGCCGCGCCCGCGCGCCCCCCCGCCCCGCCGCCCGCCCGCGTCACCGCCTTGCCGATCCGCACGAGCGGCATCCTGCTCCGCGCCACCATCGCCGGCCAGCGCGCCACGCTGCGCACCGCCGAGGATACGGGCGGGCGGCCGATCGACGTGACGCTGACACTGGCCAAGGAAAGCGCCACGGCGCGCAGCCTGCTGGATGCGACGATGCAGGCGGTCTCCATCGGGCTGGCGCGCGGCGTGCCGCTCGACGCCTTCGTCGAGACCTACGCGCATACGCGCTTCGGCGCCGCCGGCCCGGTGGAAGGCGACTCCGGGATCCGCCGCGCCTCCTCCGTGCTCGACTGGGCGTTCCGCGCGCTGGCGCGGGACTATCTCGGCCGCACGGATCTGGCCGACCCCGCCGGGGACCTGCCGCCGGAACCGCCGGCCGATGCGCCGCTGCTGCCACTCGACCTGCCGACCACCGGCACTGCCCGGCCAAAGCGCCGGCAGCTTCGCCTCGTCGGCTGATTCACTGTTCCGGGAGACCACCCATGGCCGGCATGATCGACGCAAAGCTCGCGGAACTCGGCATCACCGTGCCGACGCCTGCGGCCCCGCTGGCCAATTACATCGGGTTCAACACAGTGGGCGGGCTGGTGATCGTGTCCGGCCAGATTCCGCTGGTGGACGGCAAGATCGCCATCACCGGCAAGCTCGGCGCGGGTGTCACGGTGGAACAGGGCCAGGAAGCCGCGCGGATCTGCTTCATCAACCTGCTGGCGCAGGTGAAGCAGGCCTGCGGCGGCGACCTCGACCGGGTGCAGCGCGTGGTGCGGCTCGGCGGGTTCGTCGCCTGTGCGCCGGAATTCTCGCAGCACCCTGCCGTCATCAACGGCGCCTCCGACCTCGCGGTCGCGGTGTTCGGCGACAAGGGCAAGCATGCGCGGGCGGCGGTCGGCTGCCCCTCCCTGCCCGGTGATGCGGCGGTCGAGGTGGAGGGGATGTTCGAAATCGGGTGACGGCCCATCTTGCCGTCATGCCCGATGGAACACCCGAGATCGCGCTGACGCTGCACCGTTCCATCGCCGAGGTCCCGGCGGCGGAATGGGATGCCTGCGGCACCGGCGACAACCCCTTCGTCAGCCACGCCTTCCTGCAAACCCTGGAAGACAGCGGCAGCGTCGGCGGCCGCTCCGGCTGGCTGCCGCAGCATGCGGCGCTGCGCGATGGCGCGGGCAAGCTGTTGGGTGTGGCACCCTGCTACGCCAAGGGCCATTCGCAGGGCGAATACGTCTTCGACCATGCCTGGGCGGATGCGCTGGAACGCGCCGGCGGGCGCTACTATCCGAAGCTGCAGGTGGCGTCGCCCTTCAGCCCGGTGCCCGGGCCGCGCCTGCTGATCCACCCGGATGCCGGCATCGGGCAGGCTGCCCTGGCGCAGGGCCTGGCGCAGGCGTGCCAGCAGCTTGAGCTCTCCTCCGTGCATGTCACCTTCTGCACGGAGGCGGAGTGGACCGTGCTCGGCGAGGCCGGCTGGTTGCAGCGGATGGGAACGCAATTCCACTGGGCCAATGCGGGGTATGCGAGTTTCGATGACTTCCTGGGCGCGCTGGCGTCCCGCAAGCGCAAGCAAATCCGGCGCGAACGGCGCGACGCGGCGGAGCAGACCGGCTTCGTGCTCAAGACGCTGCGCGGGCATGAGATCACGCCGCGGCATTGGGACGCCTTCCACCGCTTCTACCTCTCGACCTCCGACAAGAAATGGGGCCGCAGCGCCTACCTCAAGAAAGCATTCTGGCCGTTGCTGGGCGAGCGCCTCGGCGACCGCGTGGTGCTGATGGTGGCGGAGCAGGATGGCGAACCCGTCGCCGGCGCACTGAACCTGCTGGGGCGCGATGCGCTGTATGGCCGCAACTGGGGCTGCCTGGTGGAGGCGCCCTTCCTGCATTTCGAGCTCTGCTACTATCGCGCCATCGACTTCGCGATCGAACACAAGCTGCCGCGTGTCGAGGCTGGCGCGCAGGGCGAGCACAAGATCCAGCGCGGCTATCTGCCCGTGCCGACCTATTCGGCGCATTGGATCGCGCATCCCGGCCTGCGGCGCGCCGTCGCCGACTACCTGGCGCAGGAACGCCCGGCGATGCTGGCGGAGATGGAGGCGCTGGCCGAGCAATCGCCTTTCCGGCGCGGCGAGGAGGGGTAGCGGGCCGGACGGCGCACGCTACCCTGCCGGCGTGCTGCTTCCCTATTCCCAATTGGCGCTCTCGATGGCGCTGGTCGGCGCCAATGTCGCGGTGGCGAAGCTGCTGGCCGACAGCCTGCCGATCGCGCTGATCGCGGGCTTGCGCTGTGCGCTGGCCGTGGCGCTGCTCTGGCCGCTGGCGCGCGCAATGGAAGGCCGCGTTGCGGTTTCCCGCGGGTTGCTGTGGAATTTGGCGGCGCAGGCGGCGTTCGGCACCGTCGTCTACAATGCCGGGTTGCTGGCAGGGCTGCGCCTGACCACGGCGCTGGAGGCCGGGCTGATCCTGGCCACCCTGCCCGCCGTGGTGGCCATGGGCGGCGCGCTGTGGCTCCGCGAACGCCTGCCGCCGCGGCAATGGGCGGCGGTCGCGCTGGCGGCCTTCGGCATGGGCGCGCTGACACTGGCGCGGGTTTCGGGGGAGGCTTCGGGCAGCCTGCTCGGCAATCTGCTGGTGTTCGGCGGCGTCTGCGGGGAGGCGATGTATGTGCTGCTGGCCAAGCGCATGGCAGGGCGCGTGCCGGTGGTGACGGCGACCTTCTGGATGCAGGGATTCTCGGTCGTCCTGCTGCTGCCTTTCTGCCTGCCGGTGGCGGGCGGCGTGGCGACGCTCGCCGACCCGTCCGTGTCCGGCCTGCTGGTGTTCCACTCCCTGACCAGTTCGGTGCTGTGCCTGTTGCTCTGGTATGCCGGGCTGCGGCGGGCGCCGGCCGGCATCGCGGGCGTGTTCACCGCGTTCCTGCCGGCCACGGCGGCGGTCTTCGCCATTCTCGTGCTCGGCGAGGCCTTCACCGCCATCCACGCCGCGGGCTTCGTGCTGTTGATGGGCAGCCTGCTTCTGGCAACCTGGCCGGCGAGGAGGCGACCCCCATGAAACCCTGGTTCGCCTGCCGCGGCGCCGACCTTCTGAGCATGACCGCGGAAGACGTGGCCGGGCGCCTGGCCGCGCATCAGATGGCACGCCGCCTCGCCGGCGAGCCTGTGCAGCTTCACGCCTGGCAGCGCGCCGTGACACTGCTGCAAGGCTGCGTCCGAGGGGCTGGCGGCGAGTCCTGGACCATCGCGCTGGAATACGACCTGCTGCGCCTGGAAAAGCGCATCGATGCCGTGCTGCTGACGGACCGCGCGATCCTGGTGCTGGAATTCAAGGGCGATGTCGTGACGAACGCGGACCGCGCCCAGGTGGAGGATTACGCGCAGGATCTGTTCGACTTCCACGCCGCCAGCCGCAGCCACCCTATCCAACCTGTGCTGGTCGGCGGCACGCAGACACCCGCCTTCCAGATGCCGCTGCTGCTGCCCGCCGTGCTGCCGGTGGCGGAAGCGACGCCCGCATCGCTGGCCATGCTGCTCCGCGCGCTGCACGCGGCGCTGCCGGCACCGCGGGACGCACTCGATGGCGATGCGTGGTGCGCCGCGCCCTATCGCCCTGTCCCCAGCATCATCGAAGCCGCCGCCACCCTGTTCGCGCGCAACAGTGTGGCGGAGATCGCGGCGGCGCGCGCCGATACCACAAACCTGACACGCACCACCGCCGCCATCGAAGCCGCGCTAAAGGCGGCGCGCTCGGCCGGCGAGAAGCTGGTGATCTTCGTCACGGGCATCCCCGGCGCGGGCAAGACTCTGTGCGGCCTCAACATCGTGTTCGGCGAGCAACGACAGCAGGGCACCGCCTTCCTCACCGGCAACGCGCCCCTGGTCGCGGTGCTGCGCGAAGCGCTCGCCTGCAACCGCGCCGGCATCGATTTGGCGCAGGGGCCGAGCGCCGACCCGGCACGACGCAGCCTTGGGGCCAAGTTGCGACAAGCGCGGCATGAGACCGAGCAGGGCCTGCAAAACGTCCACAAATTCCTGGCCGACAATGCGCGGCTGACGACGCCGCCGGCCGAGCGCGTGATCATCTTCGACGAAGCGCAACGCGCCTGGGATGCGCAGCAAGCCACGCGCGACACGCAACGCCGCGTCTCCACGCTGCGCATGAGCGAACCCGCCCACACGCTGGAGATCATGGGCCGCCATGAGGGCTTCGCCGGCATCGTGGCGCTGATCGGCAACGGGCAGGAGATCAACACCGGCGAAGCGGGGCTGCGCGAATGGGGCGAGGTGATCGCGTCTAACCGTGGCTGGCGCGCCGTGGCGCCGGCCCGCACGCTGAGCGCGGCCGATCGCGCGCAGCGCCTCGCGGATCATCAGCCGGAATGGCTCACCATCGACGACGCGCTCGACCTCACCGTCTCGCTCCGCAGCGTGCGCGATGAGCGGGCGGCGCGCTGGGTGGATGCGGTGCTGCGCGACGCGCCGGAGGAAGCGCGCGCCCTGGCCGCGGCGAAACCCCTGCCCTTCCTGCTCACGCGATCGCTCGATGCCGCGCGCGCCGCGCTGCGCCGCCTGACGCCCGGGCTGCGCCGCGCCGGCTTCGTCCGGTCCTCTGGCGCGCGGCGCTTGCGGGGCGAGGGGTTCGACGCACAGCTCACCGGCACGGACGAACCCGTCGCCTGGTTCCTGGAACGCTGGCCGGACATTCGCGCCTCCGACGCGCTGGAAGTGGCCGCCACCGAATATGCCTGCCAGGGGCTGGAGCTCGACACGGTCGGCGTCGCCTGGGACCTCGATTTCCGGCGTATGGCCGGCCGATGGGCCGCACGGCGCTTCGCGGGCAATGGGTGGCAGCAGGAGGTGAAGGAGCACGACTTCGTCCGAAACACCTATCGCGTCCTGCTGACCCGCGCGCGCTACGAGACCGTCATCTGGGTCCCACGCGGCAGCGACCCCGCGGACCCCTTCTTCGACCGCACGCGCGATGCGCGGGACTACGACGCGATCGCCGGTTTCCTCCTGTCCTGCGGCGCACGACCGCTCGACGAAACGTCCCTCCCCGCACCCCGGGACATCCCCGCCGCCACCCTGCTATAGCGCTGGCATGCGCCGTATCCTTGCCCTGCTGCTGCTTCTCGCCACGCCCGCCACGGCGCAGGAGATCAAGCTTGCCACCTGGAACATCGCCTGGCTGACGCTGCGCCCCGCCGGCGATCCGGCCCTGCCACGCGACCTGCCAACGCGCGCGCCGGGCGATTTCACGCTGCTGCGCGGCTATGCCGATCGCCTTGCCGCCGATGTCATCGCCTTGCAGGAAATCGACGGTGAGGCGGCGGCGGCGCGCGTTTTCGATCCTGCACGCTACGCCATTCACCTGACCGATGAGGCCGATGTGCAACGCCCCGGCTTCGCGGTGCGGCGCGGCCTGCGCTTCACCGCCAACCCCGACCTCACCGCGCTCGATCTGCGCGCCGGCGCGCGCTACAGCCTGCGGCGCGGGGCGGATATCACGGTGCACGGCGCCTCAGGCGCCACGCTCCGGCTGCTGTCGGTGCATCTGAACGCCGGCTGCCGCGAAGACCCCTTCGAGACCTCCCGCGACCGGGATTGCGCGGACCTCTCGCGGCAGGCCGAGATCATCGCCGGCTGGATCGCGGCGCGGCAACGCGAGGGCGTGGCCTTCATGGTGCTCGGCGATTTCAACCGCCGCATGCAGCCCGACGATGATTTCCTGCGCCTGCTGACCCGCGCCGCGCCACTGACCCGCGCGACCGAGGGCATGTCATCCCCCTGCTGGGCGAATGCGCGCGGCGGCTGGCCGTTCATCTCGCACCTGCTGGCCGGCGGCGCGGCGCGCAACTGGGTGCAGCCGCGCAGCCTGGCGGTGCTGACCTATTCCGAGACGGCGCGCAGCTATCGCGAAAGGCTTTCCGACCACTGCCCGATCAGCGTCCGCCTCACGCTGCCGTGAAGCCTTCCTTCGCGCGCATCACGCTGCCGCTCGCAGGCCTGAACTTCGTCAACCAGGCGTCGCGCACCATGATCGCGACGATCGGGCCGCTGCTCGCGCTGGAATTCGCGCTCTCCGCCAGTGAGCTCGGCCTGCTGGCCGCCATGTTTTTTGCAGCCTACGCCGCGGCGCAGCTTCCCGTGGGCCTCGCCATCGACATCTGGGGCGCGCGCCGCGTGCAGGCGTTGCTGGGCCTGGTCGCTGGCGTGGGCTTCGCGATCTGCGCGGCGGCGGAGGGGCCGTTGTGGCTGGCCGCCGGGCGCGTGGTGACGGGTGTGGGCATCTCGGCCGGGCTGATCGCCATGCTGAAGGTGAACACCCAATGGTATCCGAAGGACCGCGTGGCGGGCGTGACGGGCCTTGGCGTCTTCGTCGGCGCCTGCGGCAGCATCAGCGCGACGGTGCCGGTGGCCTACCTTGTGCCCATGCTCGGCTGGCGCGGGGTGTTCCTGCTGCTGGCGGGCCTCGCCTGCCTGGTCTCCTTGTGCATCTGGCTGTCGGTGCCCGATCGCGGCCCGGGTGCGGCGCCGGCGCGGCGCGCGCTGTCCGAGGATATCGGCCAGTTCGGGCGCATCTTCGCGCATCCGGCCTTCCTGCGCTTCGTGCCCTCCATCGCGCTGCTCTCTGCGCTGAACTTCACCTATCAGGGCCTCTGGGCCGGCCCATGGCTGCGGGACGTGGCGCTGCTCGGCGATGCGCCGCGCGCCATGATGCTGCTGGTCTATGCGCTCGGCCTGATGCTCGGCAGCGTCGGCATGGGCCAGGCCGCGTCCTTCCTGCAACGGCGCGGCCATGATGCGATGCTGGTGCCGATCATCGCCATGGGCGTGATCGCTCTCGTGCAGCTTGCACTCGCCCTGGCCCCGCCATCCGGCCGGGCGCTCGGCCTGCTGTGGTTCGCCTTCGCGGCGTGCAGTGCCGCGGGGCCAGCCGGCTACGCCGCCATCGGCCAGCGCTTCGGACCGGAACTCGCCGCACGAGTCGCCACCGCGATCAACGCCAGCATGCTGGTGCTGGTCTTCATCCTGCAAAACGCGATCGGCTGGATCCTCGACCTCTGGCCGCGCACGGATGCCGGTGGCTGGGCGCCGCAGGGCTATGCTGCGGCGCTGCTGATGACGGTTGCGTTGCAGGCGCTGGCCGCGGGGTGGATGCTGCTGCGCCGCAGGGAATAGGACCGCCGGATGCACCCGAAACTTTCCGAGATCGTCGCCCGCTGCCGGATCACGAACGGGCAGGGCTTCACCCTCGCCGCGCACGACCCGAGCGACACCGGCAGCCTCGACCTCAAGAAATCGGAGGCGGGAAAGCTGCTGGAACGCGGCGTCGAACGCCTGGCGGAGTTGCAGGACAAGCTCTACGCGCAGGATCGCTGGTCCGTGCTGTGCATCTTCCAGGCGATGGACGCGGCCGGGAAGGACGGCGCCATCAAGCACGTCTTCTCCGGCGTCAATCCGCAAGGCTGCCACGCCGTATCGTTCAAGGCACCGACCGCGACCGAACTCGACCACGATTTCCTCTGGCGCCACATCGTCGCCCTTCCACCCCGCGGCATGATCGGCATCCACAATCGCAGCTGGTACGAGGAAGTGCTGGTGGCGCGCATCCACCCCGCGATCCTCGACGCCCAGAAACTGCCGCCACGCCTCCGCACCCCGCGCATCTTCGACGACCGCCTGGAAGACATCGCCGGCTTCGAACGCTACCTGGCACGGCAAGGCACCATCGTGCTGAAATTCTTCCTGCACCTCAGCCGCGACGAACAACGCCAGCGCTTCCTGGCCCGCATCGCGGAACCCGAGAAGAACTGGAAATTCAACGCCGGCGACGTGGCGGAACGTGCCCATTGGGATGCCTACCAGACCGCCTACGAAGCCGCGATCCGCGCCACCGCCACACCCGAATCCCCCTGGTTCGTGGTGCCGGCGGACACGAAATGGTTGACCCGCATGGTCGTCTCGGCCGCCATCGCCGAAACCCTCGACACACTCGACCTGCACTACCCGGCACCGACAGCGGCACAACGGCGCGGGCTGCAGGAGGCGAAGGAAGCGCTGGAACGGTAGCGTGGGCGGGGGAGGCGTTGCCTCCCCCGGACCCCCTCCACCAAGGGGCATGCCCCCTTGGAACCCATGCGTATGAACGCCAATCGCAGGGGGGCACTTCGGCCCCCCTGCGATTGGCGTTGAAACCGTACGAGGTCCAGGAGGCTGAGCCTCCTGGCGGGTGGGGTCCGGGGAGGGCAGCGCCCTCCCCGCCTACGCCATCCCCCCCCGCGCCGCCACCGGCCACACGCATTCCACGCGGCCGTGTCGCACGCCGACGTACCAGTCGTAGCGGTCCACGGTCGGGTCGCAGTGGCCGGGGATCAGGCGCACTTTTTCGCCGAGTTTCGGCAGGTTTTCGCCGTGGAGGGTACCGTGTTCGTCGCTGGCGCCGACGTAGCGCGCGCCGGGGAAGCCGTGCAGCAGCGGGTAGCCGCTGTCGGTCGGCACGGCCTTGTGGCCGGCGTCGAGCACGGCGAGGCCTTCGCGTGCGGCGCTCATCACCTCCGCCAGCACGAACAGCGATTGCCGGAAGGGCGGCGGGTCTTCGTTGCGGGCGTAGTCGGCGTCCATGAAGGCGTAGCTGCCGGCCTGGATTTCGGTCCAGACGCCGCTGGTGAGCTCGTGCTGGAAGGTGCCGGTGCCGGCGCCGCCCACGATGGCGCAATCGAGCCCGCGCTGGCAGAGTTGCTCGACGCTGCGGCGCGTGCCATCGGCGGCGGCGGCGATGGCCTCGCGCCGGGCTTCGGGTGTGCGGCGGTGCTGCGCGCTGCCGTGATAGGCCTGCAGCCCGCCGAAGATCAGGTGTGGGCTGGCGGCGATGCGCTCGGCGAGTGCGACTGCTTCGGGGCCGGGCTGCACGCCGCAACGTCCGGCGCCGACATCGATCTCCACCAGCACGGTCATGCGGATTCGCGCGGCCTCGGCGGCCTGTTCGATGCGCGTGATGGCATCGGGGTGATCGGCACACAGCGCAACCTTCGCGATGCTGGACAGCGCGGCGAGGCGCGCGAGTTTGCGCGGCGCGATCACCTCATTGCTGACCAGGATGTCGGGCACGCCGCCCCAGGCCAGCGCCTCGGCCTCCGCCACCTTCTGCACGCATTGGCCGATGGCGCCGCGGCGCATCTGCGCCAGCGCGATCACCGGCGATTTGTGCGTCTTCGCATGCGCGCGCAGCTTGGCGCCCGTGGGCGCGATCAGCGCCGCCATCGTGTCGAGGTTGTGCTCGAAGGCATCGAGGTCGAGCAGCAGCGCAGGCGTGTCGACATCTTCCTCGCGCATGCCGGGTTCGGCGGGGGGCGGTTGCAGCATTCGGGGTCGTCCCTCCGGGTTGCGTCTTGCGCCAAGCTTGGCACGCTGGCGCCAAGGGAGACAGCCGAGCATGGATTTTTCCGAACGCGCGGAGCACGCGGAACTGCGGCAGGCGATCACGCGCATCTGCGCCGATTTCGATGAGGAATACTGGCGCCGCGCGGATGCCGAGCATCGATTCCCGCAAGAATTCCACGCGGCGATGGCTGCCGGCGGATGGCTTGGCATCTGCATGCCCGAGGAATCGGGCGGCGCGGCGCTTGGCGTGACGGAGGCCGCCATCATGATGCAGGCGGTGGCGCAGTCGGGCGCGGCGATGGCGGGTGCCTCGGCGATCCACATGAACATTTTTGGGCCGATGCCGGTGGTGGTGCATGGCACCGCGGCGCAGCGCGCGCGCATGCTGCCGCCGCTGATCTCGGGCGCGGAAAAGGCGTGCTTCGCGGTGACGGAGCCGAATACGGGTCTCGACACCACGCAGTTGCGCACCTTCGCGGAGAAGCGCGGCGACCGGTATGTCGTGCATGGCCAGAAGGTGTGGATCAGTACGGCGCAGGTGGCCGACCGCATGCTGTTGCTGGCGCGCACCACGCCGATCGAGCGCGTGGCGAAGCGCAGCGAGGGGCTGAGCCTGTTCTTCACGAAGCTCGACCGCGCACGCGTGGAAGTGCGGGAGATTCCGAAGATGGGCCGCCACGCCGTCGATTCGAACCAGCTTTTCATCGACGGGCTGGAGGTGCCGGAGGAAGACCGCATCGGCGAGGAAGGGCGCGGCTTCGACTACATCCTGCACGGCCTGAATCCGGAGCGTATCCTGGTGGCTGCCGAGGCGATCGGCATCGGCCACGCGGCACTCGCGCGCGCCGCCAGCTACGCCAAGGACCGCGTGGTGTTCGGCCGCCCGATCGGCCGGAACCAGGCCATCCAGCACCCGCTCGCGGAATGCTGGATGGAGTTGGAAGCGGCACGGCTGATGACGATGCAGGCCGCCTGGCGCTACGACCAGGGCATGCAATGCGGCGCGGAAGCGAACGCGGCGAAGTACTTAGCAGGGGAAGCGGGCTTCAAGGCCTGCACCCAGGCGGTGATGACGCTTGGCGGCTACGGCTATGCGCAGGAATACGGGCTGGAGAGGCTGCTGCGCGAAAGCCTGATCCCCCGCATCGCGCCGGTCAGCCCGCAGCTGATCCTGTGCTACATCGCCGAGCGGGTGCTCGGCCTACCAAAGAGCTATTGATGTTTCGCGAGATGGACGCAGCCGCGACGCGGCACGAGACGCCCTGCGGCGATGGCACCATGGTGTGGCGCGTCTGGAATGCGGGCGCGGGTTCTCCGCTGGTGTTCCTGCATGGCGGCAACGGCTCCTGGCGGCATTGGGTGCGCAACATCGGCGCCTTTGCGCGGGACCGCTGCGTGATCGCGCCCGACCTGCCGGGCCTCGGTGAAAGCGCCCTGCCGCCGGATGCGCATGACACAGGATCGGTCGCGCGCATGGTGGCGGAGGGTCTGCCGCAGGTCGCGGAAGCGCCGGTTGATCTTGTCGGCTTTTCCTTCGGCGCGAATATCGGCGGGCAGGCGGCGTCGCTGCTGGGCCCGCGCGTGCGGTCGCTGATGATCGTCGGCGCCGGGTCGCTGGGCACAGCGCGGGGCGACACGCCGCTCGAGAAAATCCGCGACAAGGAAGGTGAGGCGCGCATCGCTGCGCATCGGCGCAACCTGGCCGCGCTCATGATCGCCGACCCGGACAAGATCGACGATGACGCGCTGGCGATCCAGGAATGGAACACGGTGCATGCGCGATTCCGATCCCGTGGCTTCGCGACTGCCAACCAGTTGGGCGAAGCGTTGACGCGCGTGGCAGCGCCGGTCGCCGCGCTGTGGGGTGGGCGCGACCAGGTGGCGGCGGCGACGCTGGAGGCACGGATCGCCACCGTCCGCGCGGCGCATCCCGCGGCGCCCGTCACGCTGATCCCCGACGCTGGCCATTGGGTGGCCTATGAAGCGCCGGATGCCTTCAATGCGGCTCTGACCGGCTGGCTCATCCGCGCGGCATAGCGCGCGGCCCAGCCCTCCCCACGCACCCAACGCAGAAACCCGGCCGCATCCGGCGTCACGCCATCCACGGCGCAGATGCTGCGCCAGGCGAGTGCGTGCATGCAGGAGGTGACGGGCGCTTCCCCCACGAAGGGCTGGCCGAGGATGGGGCCAAGGGTCGGCATGCCCGTGCCGAGCATCGCCACCGCCTGCACGCGCCCCGCCGGCAGCGCCGCGAGCGCGGCCGCGGCGCCGGCCGCGCTCATCGCGTAGATCGGGTGGAAGCGGTCATCTTCCATCGCACCACGCGACACGGCCGCAACCTCGAAGCCACGCGCGGTCCAATACGCCACGGCGGCCTCGGTCAGATCGTCCGGATAGGGCGATACCAGCCCGATGCGCGTGGCCCCCATTGCCACGAAGGCATCCCGCACGGCGCGCGCGGCGGTGATCACCGGGATACCCGCAGCATCCTCCATCCGCGCCACCAGCGCATCCTCCTCCGCGACGCCCGCGAAGTAGCTGGCGCCGGTGCAGGCGAAGGCGATGGCGGCAAGCGGCGCGTTCGCGAATTGCGCGCGCGAGGCCGGCAGGTCACGGAGATAGTCCAGCAGGCGGGCGATGATGGTCGGCCTGTCGCTGGTCATGCGCGCATTGAGCATGGCGATGCCCGGCGGCAGCAGGATCGCCAGTTCCGGCTCCACCGTCGTGTTGGCCTGCGGCGTCAGCACGCCGATCAGGCCGCGCGGTGCGTATTCCACCGACATTCCCATCCCCCTGCGGCGCCGCTGCATGGTATAGACCTTCCGTCCTTCGACCACCCCGGAGACGCAGATGATCCGCCGCCGTCCGCTGCTCGCGCTGCCCGCGCTGCTCGCCACGTCTTCTCGCGCGCGGGCCCAAGCCTGGCCCAGCCGCCCGATCCGCGTGGTGGTCCCCTTCCCGCCCGGCGGCACCACGGATTTCATCGCGCGCCTGGTCAGCCAGCGCCTCGCCACCGTGCTCGGGCAGAATGTGGTGATCGAGAACCGCGCCGGCGCCGGCGGCACGCTGGGCAGCGATGCGGTGGCGAAAAGCCCGCCGGATGGCACCCTGCTGGTCGTCTCGAACATCGCCTCGCACGGTGTGGGGCCAAGCGTCTACCAGACCATGCCCTATGACAGCGTGCGCGACTTCAGCCACATCGCGCTGATGGCCGAGATTCCCTCGGTGCTGGCCGTGAACGTCGCCAGCCCGATCCGCACCCTGGCCGATTTCGTGGCGGCGGCGAAGGCGAAGCCCGGCATGACCGTGGGCTCTCCGGGGAACGGCACGTCGAGCCACGCGAAGCAGGTGATGTTGGGCCGCAGCGCCGGCATCGAGACGACGCACGTGCCCTATCGCGGGTCGGGCCCGATGATGAACGATCTGGTCGCCGGCAACCTGGACGCCATCATCACAACGCTGGTCGAAGCCGGGCGGAACGAGCGCTTCCGCCTGCTGGCCGTCACCGCGCCCTCCCGCGTGCCGGGCTGGCCGGATGTGCCGACCTTCGTGGAGCTCGGCCACCCGTCCATCGTCGCCTCCACCTGGTTCGGCCTGTCGGGTCCTGCCGGCCTGCCGGAAGCGGTCGTGCAACGGCTGAACGCCGAAGTGCTGGCCGCACTCGCCACGCCGGAGATCGCAGCCCGGCTGGTCGAGACCGGCGCGACGCCCCGCCCCATGACCCCCGCGCAATACACCGCCTTCATCGCCGAGGAAGTGCGCCGCTGGGCCGAGGTGGTCCGGATCGGCAATATCCGCGTCGGCTAGCCGGCAAGTTGACCGACAAGCCCCCCAAATCCCCGGCGCAGCTGGAGCGCGCGGCGAAGCTCGCGGCGGCGCTGCGGGAGAATTTGCGCCGCCGGAAGGCGCAGGCCCGCGCGCGAACGGAGGAAACGCCGCCTAAACCGCCGTCCCCCCGATCGTCAGACCGGTCATCTTGAGCGTCGGCTGGCCGACACCCACCGGCACACCCTGCCCATTCTTGCCGCAGGTGCCGATGCCGGCATCGAGGCTCATGTCATTGCCCACCATCGCCACCTTGGTCAGCGCGTCCGGACCATTGCCGATCAGCGTGGCCCCCTTCACCGGCGCGCCGATCCGGCCATTCTCGATCAGGTAGGCCTCGCTCGCGCTGAACACGAATTTGCCGCTGGTGATGTCCACCTGCCCACCGCCGAAATTCACCGCGTAGAGGCCGCGCTTGACGCTGGCGATGACCTCGCCGGGGTCATGCGCGCCGTTCAGCATCACGGTGTTGGTCATGCGCGGCATCGGGATATGCGCGTGGGATTGCCGGCGGCCATTGCCGGTAGGGGCCACGCCCATCAGCCGCGCATTCTGCCGGTCCTGCAGGAAGCCCACCAGGATGCCGTCGTCGATCAGCGTGGTGCGGCCCGAAGGCGTGCCCTCATCGTCCACGGTCAGGCTCCCGCGGCGGTCGGGGATGGTGCCGTCATCCACCACCGTGACACCGGGGCTTGCGATGCGCTGGCCGAGCAGCCCCGCGAAGGCGCTGGTCTTCTTGCGGTTGAAATCGCCCTCCAGCCCATGGCCGATGGCTTCGTGCAGCAGGATGCCGGGCCAGCCCGGGCCGAGCACAACTTCCATCTCGCCCGCCGGGGCGGGCACGCTGTCGAGGTTGACCAGCGCCTGGCGCAGCGCCTCCGCCACGGCGGCCTTCCAATTGGCCTCGCCGAGCACGCGGTCATAGCCGAAGCGGCCGCCGGTGCCGAAGCTGCCGGTCTCCCGCCGCCCATCTGTTTCCACCACGACGGCCACGTTGAAGCGCACCAGCGGGCGGATATCCGCCACGCGGCCGCCATCGGGCCGCAGAATCTGCACCGCCTGCCATTCGCCGAACAGGCTCGCCATCACCTGCACCACGCGGGGGTCGAGCGCGCGGGCATAGGCATCGATCTCGGCCAGCAGCGTGGTCTTGGCGGCGAAGCCCATGGCGTTCAGCGGGTTGATATCGGCATAGAGACGCGTGTTGGTGGCACGCGGGCCGACATCGAGGCTGCCCGAATGGCCGGCCGAAGCGGCGCGCACCGTGGCGGCGGCGCGGCCGAGTGCGGCTTCGCTGATCTCGGCGGCATGGGCGTAGCCGGCGGCTTCCCCGGCCACGCTGCGCAGGCCGAAGCCGCGCGTGGCGTCGAAGGAGGCACTGCGGATGCGGCCATCCTCCAGGCTGATCGCCTCGCTCTCGCGGTGTTCCAGGAACAATTCGCCATCCTCGGCGCCGGCGGTCGCGGCGTGCAGGTGCCGCATCGCGGCGTCGCGGTCGAGGTCGCGGAAGAACAGGGCGTCGGTCGCGGCGAGCGCATCGGTCAAGGGGCGGTTCCTTCGGAAACAGGGAGGGCGGCGGCATTCGCCGCGAGGCAGGAAGTGGGGAAGCGCAGCAACACGCGCGTGCCGGGGCCGTCATGCGCCTCCAGCGCCAGCGTGCCGCCCATCGCCTCGGTCAGGCTGCGCGCCAGATGCAGGCCGAGGCCGGAGCCCTGGAAGCGCCGCGCCAGCGCGCTGTCCACCTGGGAGAAGGGCTCGAACACGCGGTCGCGGTGCTCCTCGGCGATGCCGATGCCGGTATCGACGACGCGGATCGCAACGCCGCGGTCGTCCTGCTCGGCAAACAGCGACACGACGCCGCCATGCGGCGTGAACTTCACCGCATTGGTCAGCAGGTTCAGCATCACCTGGTGGAGCCGCGCCGCGTCGCCAATCAGGTCGGGCAGGGCTGGTGCCACCTGCAGGCGCAGCGTCAGCCCCGCCTCTGCGACCTGCGCCTGCACCGCCCGCGCGGCACCGGCCAGCACGGGGCCGAGCGGGAATGCCTGGGTGGCCAGTTCCAGCGCGCCGGTCTGGCTGCGCGCCACATCCAGGATGTCATCGATCAGCAGCAGCAAATGCCGCCCGGCATCGCGGATGGCGCCGGCATAATCGGCGATCCGCGCGGCGTCGCGCGTGCCGCCGATGGCTTCGGCAAAGCCGATCACCGCCGAGAGCGGCGTGCGCAATTCATGCGTCATGGTGGCCAGGAAGCGCGACTTGGCGCGGGACGCGGCTTCGGCCTGCTGGCGCGCGGCGTCGAGCTCGGTGCGGATGCGCCGGTCCTCGGTGATGTCGTCCACGGTCAGGCAGAAGCCGCCATCGGGCATCGGCGTCGAGGTGACATCCAGCATCCGCCCACCGGTTTCCCGCACCAGATAGCGGTCGAGGCGGGTCCGATCCCGCGTGCGGGACGCCTCGGCGGCCTCGGCCGTGATCTGGCCGGTCACCACCTGCGCGGCGAGCCAATCGTCATAGATCTGGCCGGGCGTCAGTTGCTCCGGCGCCAGCGACAGCCGGCCCGCCGCGGCATTGGCGGCGCGCAGCCGCCGGTCCGGCCCGTACAGCATCACGCCAGCGCGCAGGTTGCCGAGCATGGCTTCCTGCATGGCGGCGCGTTCCGCGCGCTCGGCCTCGGCATTGGCCAGGGCCGTCACATCGGCGTAGGTGACCACGAAGCCGCCGCCGGGCGTCGGGTCGGACATGATCTCGATGACGGTGCCATCCGTCCGCCGCCGGCGGTAGCGATGCGGCTGCGAGCGATCGAGCGCGCGTGTCTGGGCTGCGCGCTCCGGGCCGATTTCGCCAGCGGCGAGCTGGCGGTCCATCATCTCGTCGATCGAGATGCCGGTCGGCAGCACGGGTTCGGGGAAGCCGGTGAGTTCGGCGGTCTTGTTGTTGCTCAGGATGAGGCGGCGATCGGGGCCGAACAGCGCGAAGCCATGCCGCATGGCGCCGAGGCTGGCTTCCAGCAGGCCGGTGCGCTCGCGCGCCTCCTGTTCGGCGCGCCGCAAGGCCGTCACATCGGCATAGGTGACGACGAAGCCGCCATTCGGCGTCGGATCGCTGACGATCTCGATGGTGGTGCCATCGGGCCGCTGGCGCGTCCGGGCGTAGGATTTCGATCGGTCCAGAGACATGATCCCGACCTCGGCTTCCGCCGAGAGCTCACCGCGGCGGACCTGTTCGGCCACGAGATCGGCCTGCGCGGCGCCTGGGCGCAGAAGCTGCGCGTCGAGCCCCGTCATGGCGATGGCGCGGTCGTTGAAGGCGACCACGCGCTTTCCGGCATCATAGAGGATGATGCCCTGGCGGATGCTGGCGAGCATCGCGGCCTGCGTCGCCGCGCGTTCCTCGAGATCCCGTTCGGCGCGGTGCAGCGCCGTGACATCGGCCATCACCACCACGCGGCCGCCATCCGGCAGCATGCCGGAATGACTGTCGATGACCATCCCGTTCGGGCGCTGGCGGCGCAGCGGCTCACGCATTGCCTCGCGCGGGCCGCGCCGGCGCTGGTAGATTCGGGCAGCCATGTCGCCGCCGAACTCGCCGAGCGTTTCGCGCCGTGCGGTCACCGTGTCCAGCGCCTCGCCGATCTGCGCCGCCGCATCGCCCATGATCTGGCGATAGGCGGCGTTCATCATCTTCGCGCGCTCATCGGGACCATAGACCACCACACCGACCGGCAACGCCTCCAGCACGGCGTCCAACGTCACGGCACGGGCGCGGGCCTCGGCCTCGGCCTGGTGCTCGGCGGTCACGTCGGAGACGGTGACCACGAAGCCGCCATCCGCCGTGGGGTCGGACATCACCTCCATCACGCTGCCGTCGGAGCGGTGGCGAAGGTAGCGGTTCGGCTTGCTGCGATCGATCGCCAGCGCCTCGGCGGCTTGGTCGGCGGTGATGACCCCACGCCGCGCCTGCGCGCCGATCACCTCCTCCAGCGTCATGCCGGGCTTCGGCAGATCGGCCGGATAGGCCGTCAGCGCCCCGGCCTTGGCGTTGGTGGCGATCAACCGGCGGTCGGGGCCGTACAGGTTCAGCCCATGCCGCATGGCGGCGAAGCTTGCCTCCAGCACGCTGGCGCGGCTGCGGGCCTCGGCCTCGGCGCGGGTCTGCCCGGTGATGTCCGTGACCACCGAGATATGCCCGCCATTCGGCAGCCGCGCGGCGCGCACGGAAATCACCGTGCCGTTGGGGCGCGTGCGGACCAGCGCGCGGGAGCCATCGGCGGCGCTGGAGAATTTCTCGCGCAGCGAATCCCGCAGATGCGCCTCGGAGAATTCGCCCTGCGCCAGGCGGCGCTTGGCGACGTCGTCGATATGCTCGCCGACCGCGAGCTCGGCCCCCGCCATGATGCGCCGGTAGGCGGCGTTGATCATCGCGACGCGGCGGTCCGGACCATACACCACCACACCATGCGGCAGGGTCGCCAGCACGCCATCCAACACGGTGGCGCGGCGGCTTGCCTCATCCTGGGTGCGCCTGAGGGCGGTGATGTCGGTGACCTCGACTTGCCGCCCGCCTTCCGCGGTCGGCTGGCTGTCGAAGCGCAGCACCTGGCCATTGGGGCGTTCCCGGATGCGGGTGGCGGGCCGGAAGCGGTCCTGCGACATGGCGGCCGCGGCTTCCTCCACAGTCTCGGTCACCACGCCGAATTCGCCGCGCCCGGCGAGCACGTGCAGGATATCCGTGTGGCTCATGCCGGGACGGATGGCGCCGGGCACCCCCAGCAGCCCGGCATAGGCGGGGTTCGCGAGGCTCAGCCGCAAATCCTGGTCATAGACGGCGACGCCGGCGGTCAGGCGCTTCAGCGCCGCTTCGTACAGCCGCAGTTGCGCCATCCGGTCCTGCTCGGCTGTCGCGATGTCCGTGACATCGACACCGCAGGCCACATACCCGCCGCCCGGCAGCGGGGTGGAGGTGATTTCCGTGATGCGGCCATCGATCCCGCGGACCCGGCGGCGGAAAGGCTGGCTGCGGTCGAGCGCCAGGATTTCGACGACCAGCGCCTCGGGGTCGCCCGGGCCATACACGCCCCGGCAGGCCAGCAGCCGCACGAAATCCTGGACGATGCTTCCGGGCGGGCAGGCATCCGGCGGCAGGGACAGCGCCCGCCAGAGCGCCGGATTGGCGTAGGCAAGCCGGCCGGTGCGGTCGATCACGGTCAGCGTGTGCGGCAAGGCCTCGAGCGTCGCGAAGGCGATGTCGCCGCGCGGGGTCATGGCGGGGCAGGTCCCCTGGCGGGACGCAGCGCGTGCAGGGCGAGCAGCCCCGCACCCAGCACCACCACCGCCATGGCCTGGTGCAGCGTGCCGAGGCCAACCGGCACGACATGGACCAATGTCAGGATGCCAAGCCCGTATTGGGCGACGACGGCCAGGCCGAACCCGAAGACAGCGTTGCGCGGGCCGCCTGCCGGCAGTCGCCGCAGCGCGGCCCACACTGCGCCCGCCGCGCAAAGCCCGGCCAATGTCGCCAGCAGGCGATGGTTGAACTGCACCGCCGCGACATTTGCGGTCAGGTTACGCCACCAGGGCGCAAGATCGAGGTAGCCGGCCGGCACCAGCGCTCCATCCATCAACGGGTAGGTGTTGTAGCTGAAACCCGCGCGGATGCCAGCCACAAAGCCGCCGGCCAGCATCGCCAGCGCGACCGCGCCGAGCCCCAGCGCCACCATGCGCCGCACCGCCCGCGCCTCCGCTGGCGCGCTGCCCTGCGGCCGCAACAGCCCGAGCGCCGTCCAGACCAGGGCCGCGAAGATCGTCAGCGCAAGGCCGAGATGGATCACCAGCCGATAGGGCGATACGGCGGTGCGATCGGCCTCGAACCCTGACGCCACCATGTACCAGCCGATCGCGCCCTGCAGCCCGCCCAGCGCCAGCAGGCCGAGCAGCCGCGGCTTGTAGCCGGCGGGGATCGCGCCGCGCAGCCAGAACCACAGCAGGCCCGCCGCATAGGCCAGGCCGATCAGCCGCCCCCAGACGCGGTGCAGCCATTCCAGCCAAAAAATCTGCCGAAACCCCTCCATCCCGAAGCCCTGGTTGACCAGCGCGTATTGCGGGATCGAGCGATACAAATCGTACAGCCGCTGCCACTCGGCCTCGCTCAGCGGCGGCAGGGTGCCGGACAGCGGCGCCCATTCCATAATGGAAAGGCCCGACCCCGTCAGCCGCGTGGCCCCGCCGATCGCCACCATGACGAAGACCAGGAAAGCCACGCCGAGCAGCCAGGCCGCGACCGCACGGGGCTTGCCGCGCATCGGCGACAAGGCAGGGGGCAGGCTTTCGGGGCGAAGATCGAACGGCATGACGCGCATATAGAGGACGCCCGGCGGGTTGCGCAGTGTCCTACGTCACAGGCAGGTCATCTTGTGGCGGCTCGTCCCCCCTGCTACCGCGCCGCGATGGCCGACACCCACCGACTTCCTGCCGATCCCGCCCTGTCGGTCGTGATCCCGATGCGCAATGAGGGGCCGAACGTCCTGCCCCTGCTGGCCGAAATCGCGGCCGCCCTGGCTGCCGAGCCCTATGAGATCATCTGCGTCGATGACGGATCGGCCGACGACACCGCCGACCGCCTGGCCGAAGCCGCGGCCACCCTGCCCCTGGTGGCGCTGCGGCACGGGCGAAGCTGCGGGCAGTCGGCCGGCGTCATCAGCGGCGTGCTGGCGGCCCGCGCGCCCTGGATCGCGACGCTGGACGGCGACGGCCAGAACGATCCGGCCGATATCCCGAAGCTGCTGGCGCGCGCGCGGGCGGAGGCGCATGCCGGCCCGGTGCTGGTGGCGGGCCACCGTGTCACCCGCCGCGATACCCGCGTGAAACGCCTGACCAGCCGCTGGGCAAACGCCATCCGTGCGCGGCTGCTGGGCGATGCCACGCCCGACACGGGCTGCGGGCTCAAGGTATTTCCCCGCGCGCTGTTCCTCGACCTGCCGCGCTTCGACCACATGCACCGCTATCTGCCGGCCCTGGCCATCCGGGCCGGCGCGATCGTGGTGAGCGAGCCCGTGAACCACCGCCCCCGCATGCGCGGCCAGTCCAACTACGGCACGCTCGACCGGCTGGCGGTGTCGATCGCCGACATGCTGGGGGTGATCTGGCTGCAAAGGCGCTGGAAGCGGCCGGTCGTGTCCCCCATACCGACCATGCCAGCCCCATGAACCCGACCCCGTGAACGACCGGCACAGGGCGCTGGCCAAGCTGGCCGTGATGGTGGCCGGGCTGCTCGCCGCCGGCGCCGCGCTGCGGGAGATGGGCGGCGTGCCGGGGACGGGGTGGGTGGATGCCACCATCCGCGGCGACGGGCTGCGCGGCGAAATCCTGTTCGTGGCGCTGGGGGCCGCGGTGACGGCGCTGGGCGCCCCGCGGCAGACCATCGCCTTCCTCGGCGGCTATGCCTATGGCGCGGCGCTGGGCGGCGGGCTTGCGCTGCTGGCGCAGCTTCTCGGCGGCGCCGCGGCCTATGGCTTCGCGCGCTTGCTCGGGCGGGATTGGGCGGCACGCCGCATGGAGGGCCGATTCGGGCCGCGTCTCCGCCCGGTGCGGGACGCGCTGGTGGCGGCACCCTTCGGTGCCACGCTGGCGCTGCGGCTGCTGCCCATCGGGAACAATCTGGCGCTGAACCTGCTGGCCGGCATGTTGGCCTTGCGCGCGCTACCCTTCCTGGCGGCCACGGCGCTTGGCTACCTGCCGCAGACGGTGGTGTTCGCGCTGCTGGGCAAGGGCATCCGGGTGGAGGGCGCCTGGCAATTGGCGCTGGCGGGCGCGTTGCTTGTGGTATCCGTCCTGATCGGCCTTTGGCTGCTGCGGCGCAGCCGGGCGGCGCTGGCGCTGACGGATTGAACCCCTGCCATGCTGCGATGCGGCGGGCTCGCCTTGACACTGTAGGCCCCGCACCGTATTCGCCCCCCGCCTTCCCGGCGGCCCGTCAGGAGGAGCATGCGTGGCGGACGACAACGACTTCACCGAGCGCCTGAGGCAGGCCCGGGCCAAGCGTGGCATGGACGCCGCGCCGAGCCCGAAAGGCCAGTTGCCAAGCGGCGCCGGGTGGGGCGTTGGGTTCCGTGCCGGCGTCGAGATCGTTTCGGCGCTGGTGGTGGGGATCGTGCTGGGTGGTTTTCTGGACCGCTGGCTCGGCACCTGGCCATGGCTGTTCCTCGTGGGGTTCGTGCTGGGCAGCGCCGCGGGGATCTTGAACGTCTACCGGCTGTTCGATCCGAAGCGTCGCCCGCCGCTTCAGCGGCCGGGGCGGGATACCGGGCTGGACTAGTCATCAACGGGACCGCGAAGGCGGCAACCGGGGGAGCTTGAGAGTGGCCGCCGAAGGACAGACGATCGACGCGCTCGGCCAGTTCGAGCTGAAAACGGTACTCGGCCCGATCGGCGAAGCCGTGGGCTTCACCCAGTCGAACGCACACATGCTGCTGGCCATGGGCCTCATCACCGCGCTGGTCATGGTCGGCATGGCCAGCCGCGCCGTGGTACCGGGCCGCCTGCAGGCCGCCGCCGAGGGCGCCTACGAATTCATCCACAACCTGGTGACCTCCCAGGTCGGCGACCACGAAGGCAAGCGCTTCGTGCCCTTCGTGTTCACCCTGTTCATGTTCATCCTGTTCGGCAATCTGCTCGGCCTGCTGCCCTACGCCTTCACCTACACAAGCCACATCGCCGTAACCTTCGGCCTTGCGATGATCGTGTTCGTGCTGATCACGGTGCTGGCCTTCGTGCTGCACGGCCGCAAGTTCTTCGGCTACTTCTTCCCGGAGGGCGCGCCGCTGTGGCTGGCGCCCATCATCATCCCGGTCGAGGTCATCAGCTACCTCTCGCGCCCGGTCAGCCTGGCCATTCGTCTGTTCGCCAACATGACGGCGGGACACGTGCTGCTGAAGGTGTTCGCCACCTTCATCGTGCTGCTGGGCGGGCTTGGCGCCGTCGGGCCGTTCATCGCCATCCTGCCGCTGGTCACGAACATCGCGATCGTCGGCTTCGAAATCCTGGTCGCGCTGCTGCAGGCCTATGTGTTTGCCATCCTGACCAGCATCTACCTGCACGATGCGGTGCACCTGCACTGACCGGCCATGTGACCCGGGTTCAGGCGTGCCGTGCGGACAGACACCCCAGACGATCGAAAAGGAAGACACTCATGGAAGTCGCAGCCGCCAAGGCCCTCGGGGCCGGCATTGCCGTGATCGCGCTGTTCGGCGTGGGTCTCGGGATCGGCAACATCTTCTCCGCGCTGATCACCAGCGTGGCGCGGAACCCGGCGGCCCGCGATGCGGTGTTCCCGATCGGCATCCTGGGCTTCGCGCTCACGGAAGCGGTGGCGCTGTTCGCGCTGCTGATCGCCTTCCTGATCCTTTTCGCCTGACACGTCGCCTGACACGTCGCCTGACACGGGGCCACGCGCCGGGCCAACCCGCGCGCGTGGTTCCTTCCCGGCCGTCGAAGAACAAAGGGCGCCCCCATGCCGCAGCTTGATTTCAGCAATCCGTTGGTCATCGCGCAGCTCGTCTGGCTGCTGATCATCTTCGGGGCCCTGTACTACATCATGGCCGTCTATGCGCTGCCGCGGGTGGAAAGCGTGCTCGAGGACCGCCGCCGTCGGATCGAGGGCGACCTCGAGGCCGCGCAGGCGATGAAGGCGACAGCCGATGCGGCGATCGCCGAATACCGGGCCGCCGCGATGAAGGCGCGCACCGAATCGCAAGCCGCGATCGCCACCGCCCTGGCCGCGGCACAGGCAGACACCCAGGCCCGCGCCGATGCGCTCGCCGCCCGGCTGGCCGCGCAGATCGACGCCGCGGACAAGCGCATCGCCGCCGCTCGCGAAAGCGCCCTGGGTGCCCTGCGCGATGTGGCGGTCGAGACCGCCGGCGCGCTTGTCACCAAGCTGACCGGGCAGACGCAGCCTGCGCTGGTCGTCGCCGCCGTTGACCGCGCTTTGGCCCCCCCCCTGGCGCCCGCTTCGGCGCGCTGAGGAGATCACGATGGACGACTCCCACGCCTACGCCCATTTCTGGCTCGACCCGAAATTCTGGGTCGCCGTCTCCTTCGTGGTCTTCGTGCTGCTGGCCGGCAAGGCAGGCTGGAGCACCATCACGAAGATCCTCGACGGGCGTGCCGCGAAAATCCGCGCCGACCTGGCCGAGGCATCGCGCCTGCGGACCGAAGCCGAGGCCCTGATGAAGCAGGCCGAGGCCGACCGTGTCGCAGCGCTGGCCGAGGCCGAGGCGCTGATCGCCCGCGCCAAGGCTGAAGCACAGCGCCTGGCCGATGCCGCGAATGCGGAGGCCGAGGCCAGCGCCCGCCGGCGCGAACGCATGGCGCTCGACCGCATCGCGGCGGCCGAGGCCAGCGCCATCGCCGATGTGCGCAACGCCGCCACCGCGATCGCCATCGCCGCCGCCACCGAGGTGCTGGCGCAGAGCATGACCCCGGAAGCCGATGCGGCGATGATCGACACCGCCGTCACCGGTCTGCCGCGCGCCCTGCGCGCTGCCTGAACCTCAGCGCCGCACCGCTGGCGTCGCGGGGCCCTTGCGGGCCCCGCTTGCGTTTTGGGGGGTCAGGCGGTTGGGGGGTCAGGCGGGCGGCGCGATGTCCGGCACCGTGGCACCGGATTCGCGCAGCGCGCGCACGGCGCCGGGATGGAAGGCCAGCACCTGGTTGGCCCCGGCATTGGCCGCCCGCGTTCCCGCCCCCATCGCGCCGATCTCCCGCGCCGGATCGGTGGCCGAGAGGATCGCGCGGGTCAGCGCATGGGCCTCCGCCTCCGGCATCGCCGCATTGGCCACCACGAAGTTCCAGGCCGCGAAACTCACCACCGGGGCGTCCTGTCCGCGATAGGTGCCGGGCGGCACGATCAACGGTGCCAGATGCGGCAGTCGCCGCACCACCCCGGACGCGGTTTCGGCGCCGGGGCCGAACACCACCGCCTCCGCCACATCGGTGACGGCGGCGATGGCCGGGATCGGGATGATCGCACCCTGCCAGAGCGCGTCGATATCCCCGCGGCGAACGGCAGCGCTCAACGCCGCGCTGTCGCCGGAGATGATCTCGGCCGAGATGCCGGCGACCTCGGCGGCGGCGCGGAAGAAAGTCTCGGCCGGTCCGCGCGCCGGGCCGCAGCCGACCTTCTTGCCCGCCAGGTCGGCGAAGCGCGTCAGGTTGCGGGATTTCAGCGCGACCGCCATGAACCCTGTCTCATACATCGGGAACAGCGCGCGGATGGCGCGATGGCGCCGGTTGCCGGCGGCCGCCGTGCCCGACAGCGCATCCACGACGCTGCCGAGAAAGGCCGTGCCGATGGCCGTCGGTTCATCCTCCACCCGCCGCAGATTCTCGAGACTGCCGGCCGAGCGCCGCACCTCCAGCGCAACACCCCTGGTGGCGGCGAAGCGGGCAAGCGCCTCGCCATAGGGCAGGAAGGCGCTGCCCGGCCCCGCCGTGTAGAAGGGGCGACCCGGCGCCTGGGCCAGGGCGGGCATGGCAAGCAAGGCGGGTGTGGCGAGGAGCAAGCGGCGGCGCATGGCGCGATCCTTCCGGGTGGGCACCCATAGGCTTGTCTGGATCGCCCCATCATGTCAAAGAGATTATATGTTCAATCTTTTTCAATGATCGTCACGCATACCCCAATGCCGCCGGACCCCATGCCGAGCCTGCGCGAGTTCGAGGTGCTGCACGCCGTGCTGCGCCACGGCACCACCGCCGCCGCGGCCCGGGCGCTCGGCATCACCCAACCCGCCATTTCCCGCGCCATCGCTTCGCTGGAGGGGCGGCTTGGCCGGCAGATGTTCCTGCGCGCCGGCGGGGTGCTGACGCCGGCGACGGACGCGCTGGCCCTGAGCGAAGGCGCGCAGGCGCTGATCGGCGCGCTGACGCGGCTGGTGCACAGCCAGGCCGCGCCGGTCGACAGCGTGGCGATCAGCCTGATCACCACCACCACCCTGGCCAATGCGTTGCTGGCGCCGCTGCTGCCTGGGCTGATCGCGGGCTGGCCGGACCTTCGCCTGCAGGTCGAGATCGCCAGCAGCGCCGCCGTGCTGACCGCGGTGGCCGATGGCGGCGCCGATGCGGGCTTGCTCGACCAATTCACCGGCCATGGCAGCCTGGTGGCCGAGGTGCTGCATCGCGGCGAGGCCGCGGTCGCGCTGCCGCCGGGGCACGCCCTGGCGGCCTCGCGTGTCGTCTCGCTGGCGGCGCTGGCCGGGGAAAGGCTGGTCGCGCTTCCACGCCGCTTTCCGCTGCGTGCGGCACTCGACCGCGCCTTTCGCGACGCCGGCCTGGCGCCCCGCATCGTGCTGGAAGCCGCGACGGCGCAATTCGCGGCGGCCCTGGTGTTGCGCGGTGTCGGCGTGGCGGTGCTCAACCCCTTCCCGCTCGCCGGGGCGGAGCCGGGGCTGGTGTTTCGCCCGCTCGGCCTGCCCCTGACCCTGGAAACCGCCGTGGTGCTGCCCGGCGGCGTCGCGCCACGTCCACCTGTGGCGCGATTTGTCGGCCTGCTGCGTGACGCCATGGCCGGCATGCGGCAGAAGCTTCCCGATACCCCCGATGATCCGAAGGAACGTCCCGCATGACGCTGAACCGCCGCACCTTCCTGGGTACCACGCTAGCCGCGCCGCTGGTCCTGCCGGGCGCGGCGCGCGCCCAGGCCTTCCCGAACCGCGCGCTGCGCATCATCGTGCCCTTCCCGCCGGGCGGCGCCGTGGACATCACCGGCCGGCTGCTGGCCGAGCGCCTGCAGCCGATCCTCGGCCAGAACGTGGTGGTGGACAATCGCGGCGGCGCCGGCGGCAATATCGGTGCGGATGCGGTGGCGAAGGCGGATCCGGATGGCCACACGATCCTGCTCGGCACCGCCACCATCCTGGCGGCGAACAAGTATCTCTATCGCCGCTCGATGCCCTTCGACCCGGCGCGCGACCTGGCGCCGGTGACGCGCGTGTCCACCGGCACGGTGCTGCTGGTTGTGAACGCCGACCGCCCGTGGCGGAGCTTCGCCGACCTCGTCGCGGCGGCCAGGGCGGCGCCCGGTCGGATCAGCATGGGCTCCTCGGGTACCGGCACCGCGAGCCACCTGACGATTTCCTCGGTGAACCGCGCGGCGGGCATCGACATCACCCATGTGCCCTATCGCGGCGGCGGGCCGGCCATCGCCGATCTGCTCGGCGGCACGATCGACATGATGTTCGACGTGATCCCGGCGCTGATGCCGCATGTCCGCAGCGGCCGCTTCCGCCCGCTGGCCGTCGGCAGCGCGGACCGCGTGACCTATGTGCCGGAACTGGCAAGCGTTCCCGGAATGCGCGAAGTGTTGCCGCAATCGGGCATCGACATGCAGTCCTGGTACTCGGTCAGCGCCCCGGGCCGGACGCCCGCGCCGATCCTGGCGCAGTTGCACACGGCGATCACCACCGTCGTGAAGTCGGATGATTTTAAGGCGCGCCTGCAGCCGCTCGGCTTCGCGCCGATCTGGGACGAAACACCGGCGGCCTTCGGTGCCTATGTGCAGGCGCAGGACACGGTGTGGCGCACGCTGGTCGAACAGTCCGGCGCGACTCTTGATTAGCCCTCAGGCGCCGGGCGGCGGCATCCGCCGCCTTCGCTCGCCGGACTTCCGGCGGGCGCCGTTCGGCGCCTCGGCCGCTTAGGCGGCCGCCAGCACTGCTCTTCAGTCGGCGCAAATCGCGCCGGCAAGGTCACACCGGCACGGGCAGTTGCTGCGGGCTGGTCCAGGCGATGGTGCCGACGGCGGCGCAGTGGCTGCACACCGCCTCCCACGCCGCATGGTCGGTGCCGCAATTGGCGCAGCGCCAGCGGGATTCCGGCGCGGCGACGGCGGCCTGGCGCAGCCAGCGCGATTGCGCCTGGCGGCCCTCCGGGCTGTCGCCCTTCTCCGCCTCCTCAAGGTCGGCCAGCGCCAGGAAGCCGCGGCGGTCGGCCTGGCCGGTCGCCACCAGCGCATCCAGCGCGGCGCGCGCCCGCCCCGTCAGGCCGGCCTCGATCGCCAGGCGCCCGATCAGCAGATGGCTTTCCGGATGTTTCGGCTTGCCGGCCACCAGCGCCTCCCCGGCCTTCATCCGCGCGAGCGGCTCCGTGATCTCGGCGAGGTAGGCGGTGGCGAGGTCCGGGTGCGGCTGGCGCGCCCAGGCTTCCTCCAGCGTGGAGCGTGACCGGCGCGGGCTGCCCGCGGTCCGCATGCGGGCGGCGAAGGCCAGCGCCGCCGGGGCAAAGCCCGGGTCGGCGCGGAAGGCCTGCCGCTCCAGCTCGGTCGCCTTGGCGGCATCGGGCTCCTGCCGTGCGGCAGCCAGGGCCAGGGCCGCCTGGCCGGCGCCGGGGGCAGCCAGCGCCAGCGCCTCGCGCCAGTCGCGCGTGCGCAGCGCCAGCGTCTCGCGTTCCTGGCGCAGCCAGAGGGCGCCGGGCTGGGCGGCCTCGGCCTCCCGCGCCAGGCGCGTGGCGGTCGGCCAATCCTCGCGCTGGATCGCCTGGCGCAACAGGCCGCGCAGGCCCAGGAACTTCGCATCCCCGCGGGCGGCCAGGGCGTGGAAGGCCTCGCTCGCGGCATCCTCCCTTCCCGCCAGGCGCTCGGCCTCCGCAGTCAGCAACAGGGTCTGCGGCGTGTCGCCGAGGTCCTGGCGGGCGCGGCGCACTTCCAGCCGCGCGGCATCGGCGGCACCGGCGGCCAGCGCCACCAGGGCGCGAGTCACGGCGGCTTCCCCGGCCTCACGCCGGCGAGCGGCGCGGCGGGCGGCCAGGCGCCTCGGCCAGCGGCGCAGCGCCGCGAGGGCCAACAGAAGCATGTGCAGCACCAGGAACAGCACCGCCGCCCCGATCAACGCGATCGGCAGGGCGATCGCCACTTCCAGCTGACCGAAGCGGATTTCCACCGCGCCATCGAGCCGCACCAGCCACAGCACGGCGGCGACGCCGGCGGCCAGGAAAACCAGGAAAAGCAGGGCGCTGCGCATGGCGTTCCCCTTAGCCCGCCACAAGCTGGCGGAGCGCGGCGCGGGCGGCGACCAGCGCCTCCGCCGGCGCGATCCAGCCGGCCATGGCCTGCTGCACGGGGGGGGCAAGCCGCTTGAGCCGCGCCACGGCACCCTCCAGGTCGCCGGCATCCACGGCCCGGCGCGCGGCCTCGATCTCGGCCAGCGCCGAATCGCCCCAGACCAGCGTCTCACCGCGGCGGACGGTGACCAGGCCGGACAGCACGGACACCGCGGAATCGAGCGGCCCGGCACCCTGGCGGGACGGGTCGCTGGCGTCGCGGCCGGCGCGGGCGGCGGCGTCGAAGGCCAGCCGAAGGGCGGCTTCGGTGGGCGGCGCCGCGGTTGCGAAGCGGGCCAGTGCCGCTGGCGGGTTGGGCAGGTCGCCAAGCGGGGCGGACAGCGGCCGACCCGCCTCCAGCGCCGCGCGCAGCGCCTCCAGCGTGCCGAGGCGGGCGGCGCGGCTTTCCAGCGCGGCGAGGCGCTGCGCCGCGGCTTCGAGCGCTGTCAGCCGCGCCGCCTGCGCCTCCAGCGCGGCGCCGCGCTGCGCCAGCGTCGCCTCCAGCGCGGTCAGCCGGCCTTCCAGCGCCGTCACGGCGGCGCGCGGCGCAAGCGCCGAGAGGTCCGGCGCCGGGCGCCCTTCCAGGGCGGCGAGCCGGGCTGCGAGCGGCGCGAGGTCCGGCGCCGGCCTGCCCTCCAACGCGGCGATCCGCGCGGTGAGCGGGCCGAAATCCACCGCCGGCGCGGCCGGCCGGCCTTCCAGCGCGGCGATGCGGGCGGTCAGCGGCGCGAGGTCGGGTGCGGTGGGCACCGGGCGCGCCTCGAGGGCTGCGATGCGGCGTTCCGCTGCCTGCCGCAATTCGGCGATGGCCTGGGTTGCAGCCTGGGTGGCGGCCTCGGTGGCGGCCTGGGTGGCGGCGGCGGGGGTGGCCTCGGTGGCGGGCATCGGCATCGGCCGGGTCAGCAGCCACAGCACCGCGCCGACCAGCACCAGCCCCGCCACCGCGATCGGCAGGATGGCCGGATCAAGGCCGATTTTCTTCACACGACCCGCCAGGTTTGAGTCTTCGGGCATGCTCTTGGCTCTCCTCAACCCCGCGGGTCGGGCGCATCCTGCCCGAGCACGGCCAGCAACGCATCCTCCCCGGGGCGGGTTGCGACCCGGAGCTCACGAAACGCCAAGGGTGCCAGGGCCTTGCGGGCCGCGGCGGCAACGCGGGGCGATATCGCACAGGCAACCAGGCCTGCCAGCGTCTCCGCCAGCCCGGCCGCCCGGATCAGGGTGATGGCACAGGCGGCGGAGCGTGGCGAGTGGAACACAACGCTTGACACGCGATCCTGCCGCAAGGCGGACAGCGCCGCATCCGGCAGGGCGGCGGCCGGTGTGGTGCGATAGGCAACGCGGCGCAGCACACGGAAGCCCCGGGCGCGCAATGCGGCCGCGAGATCCAGCGCATAGCCCTGCCCCACCGCCAGCAGCAGCGGCCCGGAAGCGGGGTCGCAGCGTCCGGCGACCAGCGCGGCAAGGCTTTCGGCGGTGCCCTCGGCGGCCGCGACACTCCAGCCGGCGTGGCGGACGACCTCCGCCGTCGCCGCGCCCACCGCCAGCACAGGCAGGCCGGGGATGGGCGGCGGCAGGGCGCGGGCGCCGGCGCGGCTGGTGACCAGCACGGCCTGGCAGGGGGGCAGGGTGAAGGCGCGCGGTGTCAGCACCAGGGCGGGCGCCTGCACGGCAACACGGCCCATCGAGTGCAGACGGGCGGCGGTTTCTCCCCCGCCGGGTTCCGGGCGCGTCACCAGGATGGCGCCGGCCGCGTTCACCCCGCGAAAATGTCGGCCGGGCTGTCGGCGCGCAGCGCCTCGCCCAGCTCGCGCCCGATGCGGGCCGCGTCGCCGGCCGGGCCGGTCCGGCTGCGTTTGAGCAGGAAGCTGCCGTCGGCGCGCGCCACCAGACCGGTCAGGTGCAGCCGCCCATCCTCCAGCAGCCAGGCATGCCCGCCGATCGGCGTCCGGCAGGAGCCATCGAGGGCGGCCAGCAGCGCGCGCTCGGCGGTGGAGACGCAAGCGGCTTCCCGGTCCTCGATCGCCGAGAGCAGGTCCAGCAGATCCACATCGTCTTCCCGGGCCGTGACGGCAACGATGCCCTGCCCGGCCGCCGGCACCATTGCGGCCGGGTCCAGCACCAGGGCGCCGGCTTCAAGCCCCATGCGCCGCAGCCCCGCCAGCGCCAGCATCGAGGCCGCGGGGCCATCGCCGCCGGCGACCTTGGCAAGGCGTGTCTGGATGTTGCCGCGGATCACCTCCACCCGCAGATCGGGCCGCGCATGCAGAAGCTGCGCCTGCCGCCGGAGGGAGGCCGTGCCGATGACGGCGCCGGCGGGCAGGCTGGCGAAGGGGTCGGCCGGATCGGGCGCCGTGCAGGCCGGGCCCAGGATCAGCGCATCCCGTGCATCTTCCCGCCGCAGCGTGCAGGCCAGCACGATGCCGGCCGGCATTTCGGTTTCCAGATCTTTCAGGCTGTGGACGGCGAAATCGATCCGGCGGTCCAGCAGCGCCTCATGGATTTCCTTCGCGAACAGGCCCTTGCCGCCGATATCCGCCAGGCGCCTGTCCTGGATGCGGTCGCCGGCGGTCGAGATCGCGTGTTCCTCGAAGGCGCCGGCGTCGCGCAGGACCGGGCAGAAGCCGCTGATGATCGCCATGAAATGGCGCGCCTGCCACAGCGCCAGCGGGCTGCCGCGCGTGCCGACGCGCAGCGGCAGGGCGCGGTGATGCGTGCGGACGGACGGCGCGGCGCAGGCGGCTTCGGGATGGGGGTGGGCAAGCGACATGATGCGGGGTGATAAGGCGCCGGGTTGAGGTGCGGAAGTGGGCGTGGAGCGCGGTTTGGACAGGTCTGGGTGGCGCGAGGGGCCGGTTCTCGGCCTTGAATCATCCTGCGACGAGACAGCGGCCGCGATCCTGGCCCCGGACGGCGCCGTGCTGGCCGAGGCCGTGCTGTCGCAATTGGCGGACCACGCACCCTATGGCGGCGTGGTACCGGAGATCGCGGCACGGGCGCATCTGGCGCATTTGCCGGGGCTGACGCGGCGCGTGCTGGATCAGGCCGGGCTGACGGTCCGCGATCTGGCCGCCGTGGCCGCCACGGCGGGCCCCGGGCTGATCGGCGGGCTGATCGTGGGTGCCACCTTCGGCAAGGGCATCGCCATGGCGCGCGGCCTGCCCTACCTCGCGATGAACCATCTGGAGGCGCATGCGCTGACGGCGCGGCTGCCGGGGGTGGCGGAGGGCATGATCGCCTTCCCGTACCTGCTGCTGCTGCTCTCGGGCGGGCATTGCCAGTGCGTGGCGGTGGAGGGGGTCGGGCGCTATCGCCGCCTCGGCACCACGCTGGATGACGCCGTCGGGGAAGCCTTCGACAAATCCGCGAAACTGCTCGGCCTGCCCTGGCCAGGCGGGCCGCATCTGGAACGGCTGGCGGTGGGCGGGGATGCCACACGCTACCCCCTGCCCCGGCCGCTGCTCGGCCGCGCGGGCTGCGATTTCAGTTTCTCGGGCCTCAAGACCGCGGTCGCGCAGGTGGTGGCGCAGGGGCTGGACGAGGCCGGCCGCCGGGATGTTGCCGCCAGCTTCCAGGCGAGCGTCGCTGGCGTGCTGGCCGACCGCGCCCGCCACGCGCTGGCCATGGCGCCGGGGGCCACGGCGCTGGTGGTGGCCGGCGGTGTCGCCGCCAATTTCGCGGTGCGGGCCGCGCTGCATGGCGTCGCGGATCGGGCCGGCTTGCCGCTGGTGGCGCCGCCCATCCGGCTCTGCACCGACAATGCCGTCATGGTCGCCTGGGCCGGGATCGAGCGGCTGCGCCTCGGCCTGACGGACACCCTCGACCACGCGCCACGGCCGCGCTGGCCGCTGGCGGATCTGCAACCGGCCGGCTGAGGACGCCCCCATCAACTACCGTCACGCCTTCCATGCCGGCAATTTCTGCGATGTGGTCAAGCACGCCTTGCTGGTCGCGCTGCTGCGCGCCTTGCAGGCCAAGGACAAGCCGTTTGCGGTTCTGGATACGCATGCCGGGATCGGCCTCTACGATCTGGCCAGCACCCCCGCCACGCGCACCCAGGAAGCGCAGGACGGCATCTTCCGGGTCTCCGACAGCCAGAACCCGGCGTTGGCGGATTATCTGGCGCTGGTGCGCGCGGCCGGCTTCCCCGCCACCTATCCAGGTTCCCCCGCGCTGGTGCAGGCGCTGCTCCGCCCAGGCGACCGCGCCATGCTTTGCGAACTGCACCCCGAGGATCACGCGACGCTCCGCAACACCTTCCGCCGCGACGACCGCATCGCCGTGCACAAGCGCGATGCGTGGGAGGCGCTGGTGGCGCTGACGCCCTTCCCCGAACGCCGCGGCCTGGTGCTGATCGACCCGCCCTTCGAGCAGGAGGGCGAGTTCGAGCGCCTCGCCGCCGCCATCGCGAAACTCCGCGTGCGGTTTCGGGCCGCCATCATCGCGGCGTGGTATCCTGTGAAGCATCGCGCACCCGTGCGCGCCTTTCACAAGGCGCTGGTGGATGCCGCGGTGCCGGATTGCCTCGCCGCCGAATTCACCCGCCGCCCACCGATCGACCCCACGCGGCTGAATGGCTGCGGGGTGCTGGTGGCCAACGCGCCCTATGGCTTCGAGGAACAGGCGCGCGCCATCCTGCTGGCCCTGCTGCCGCGGCTGGCATTGGGCGAGGAAGCAGGCTGGGACGTGACGCGGATCACGCCGGAATGAGGGGGCGGAAAATCGCGGTGCTGGGTGCGGGCGCCTGGGGCACGGCGCTGGCGGTGCAGGCAGCGCGGGCGGGCAATGCCGTGGCGCTCTGGGCGCGCGACGCCGAGCGGGCGGCTGCGATGGCCAAGGCGCGGGAGAATGCGACCTACCTGCCGGGCGTCCCGCTCAGCCCCGCCATCACCGTCACGGCCGATGCGCGGGAGGCGCTGGCCGGCGCGCTCTTCACCCTGCTGGTCGTGCCGGCGCAGCATCTGCGCGCGGTGCTGGCGACCTTGCCGGAGACCGGGCCCCTGGTGATCTGCGCCAAGGGCGTCGAGCGCGGCACGCTGCTGCTGCCGGCCGAGGTGCTGGCCGCATGCTGCCCCGATGCGCGCATCGCCGTGCTGTCCGGGCCGAATTTCGCCCATGAGGTGGCGCGCGGCCTGCCCGCCGCCGCGGTGGTCGCCAGCCGGGATGCGGGCTTGCGAAGCCTGGTGGCGGATTTGCTCGGGACGTCAGGATTCCGGATGTATGGCGGCGACGATCCCGTGGGGGTGCAGGTCGGCGGCGCCGCCAAGAACGTGATCGCCATCGCCGCCGGCGCGGTGATGGGGGCCGGCCTCGGCGAGAATGCGCGCGCAGCGCTGGTCACCCGGGGCCTCGCCGAATTGTCGCGCCTGGCGGTGGCGCTGGGTGGGCGGGCAGAGACGGCAGCGGGGTTGTCGGGGCTTGGCGACCTGCTGCTGACGACCACGGGGCCCGGGAGCCGCAACACCGCACTCGGCTTCCAGCTCGGGCGCGGGCTCAGCCTGGAACACGCGCTGGCGCAGAGCGTGGGCGTGGCGGAGGGCGTGGCCACCGCCCCGGCCTTGGTCGCACGCGCGGCGCAAGCCGGCGTCGAGCTGCCGATCTGCGCGGCCGTCGCGGCGCTACTGGCCGGGGAGGTGACGCTCGACGAGGCGATGGGGCGGCTGCTCGCGCGCCCCCGGCGGGACGAGTAGCGGGCGCAAGCCGGCCGCCACCACACCGATCAGCATCAGCACGGCGATCCACCAGGGCTGCCACGCGCCGAAGGAGAGCATGGCGGTGACCGCCGCCGAGGCGGCCGCGCCCGCCGCGACTGCACCGCCGGCCCAGACCGCCACGCCCACCAGCGCCGCCGCCAGCACGGCGCCGACCAGGCCGAGTTCCAGCCACACCTGAAGCGCCGCATTGTGCGGGTGCAGCGGCAGGCGCTGGGCGGAAGTGCTGGCGAATTGCCCGGGCGTGGTCACGCCGAAGCGGGCCAGCGTCTCGGGCGGGAAACGCTCCGTCCCGCCGGGGATGGCGCGGGCGGATTCCATGCCCCGGCCGGCCAAGGGCCGCTCCGCAATGCGGCCCACCACGAAATCCCAGATCAGCACGCGGTGCTGCGCGGAGAAGGGCAGGCGCGAAACATCCGGCCCGCGCGCGAGCGCCGCGCCGAACACCAGCGGCGCCGCGACGATGAACGCCGCGAGGCCGAGCGCGACGCCCCGCACCGCAAGCCGCGGCAGGACCAGGGCCGCCGCCGCGACTCCCACGCCGGCCAGTGCCGCCAGCGCGGCCGCATCGGCGGGCAGCAGGAAGGCCACGCCGAGACCCGACGCGACCAGCGCAACCCGTGCCGCCATCGGCACGACGGGCACGGCCAGCGCCAGCGGCAGCAGCGCCACGAAGAAGGACAGCGCGGGCTTCAGGCCGAAGCCGATGAAGGGCATGTCACGCGGAAAACCCCGGACGGCCAGGCGGAACCAATGGCCGCTCAACTGGTCGAACAGCAGCAGCGCCGCGCCGAGCGCAAGCCCGATCAGCAACGCTGATCCCATGCGGCGAAGATTGGCCGTTGCGTCGGCCGCCACCGCCCGCGCCGCCATCAACCCCAACCCGAACAGGGCCGCGAGGCTGGCCGTGGTCTGCAAGGCATGGCCTGAGGCGGGCGCCCAGGCGGCACTCACCGCGCACCAGAAGAGCAGCGCCGCGCCAAGCGCCGCCACCTTGCCGAAGGCCGGCCAGGGCATCCGGCGATGCGCCCGGACATGCGCGACGATCACCAACAGGAAGGCCACCGTGATGGCCGGCGCCAGCGCCCGGAACTGCGCCACGGCCAGAACCGGCGCCGCCACCAGCAACACCGCGATCGGCAGGCTCGGCGCGCGCCAGGCACTCACGGGCCGTGCTTCTCCGGCTCCAGCCGCGCCTTGAGATAGGCCAGCAGGGGAAAGGCGCCCGTGCAAAAGGCGAGCAGCACGCCCCAGCCGCCCTCCCGATACCCCTTCCGCGACACGTAGGATTTGAAGGCGCGCGAGACGAAACGCCGGAGGTTCCCCGACAGCGTGCCGATATCGCCTGACGCCAGCAAATCCGCCGCCTTGGCGGAGGAATACTTGTCGAGCCGCCGCAGCATGTCGGAGATGTCTCGATCCACGAGATGGATCAGCGCGCCTTCCTCGATCCGCGGACCCTCGCGCCCCGTCCAGGTCAGCGCCGGATGCACGCGCTGCGCCCCCCAGACCTTCGCCCCCCGGCGCGACAGCCGTGGCACGGAGGTCGTGCCGAAACTGCCGGCCCAGCCATGCCGCACCAGCCGATCACCCACGTAATTGTCCACGCGCACCTGATGCCAGGCGAAGGCCGATCCCGCGATCACGCGCCGGATCGCCGCCGCCAGATCGGGACTGACCCGCTCATCCGCATCAACCTCCAACACCCAGTCGGATGCACACGCCGCCAGCCCGGCATTGCGCCGCGCCCCCTCCAATCCCCAGGCGCCCTCAACCACACGCGCACCCGCCGCGTGCGCGATCTCCGCACTCGCATCCGTGCTGCGATCCAGCACCACCACCACCTCATCGGCAAACGCCACCGACGCCAAGCAATCGGGCAAGCGCGCGGCCTCGTTGCGGGCGACGATGAGGGCGGAGAGCGAGGGAGGCGCTGCCTCCCCCGCGCTCCCGCTGGCTTGGGCCAGTGGGCCCTTGGAACCCGTTCCATGGCCATGGGCGGGAGGGGTCATCGACCCCTCCCGCCCATGGCCATCAGATGGTGGTCCAGGAGCCTCAGGCTCCTGGTGGAGGGGGCTCGGGGGAGGCAACGCCTCCCCCGCACCTCACGCAGTCCTGTCGCCACCGCCGGTCGCGAGCGCTGCCTGTGCCGCGGCCAGGCGGGCGACGGGGACGCGGTAGGGGGAGCAGGAGACGTAGTCGAGGCCGATGCGGCCGCAGAAATGGATGGAGGCCGGGTCTCCGCCATGTTCGCCGCAGATGCCGAGCTTGAGGTCGTTCTTGGTCCTGCGGCCCTTGATGGCCGCGATCTCGACCAGGGCGCCAACGCCCTCGATGTCCATGGAGACGAAGGGGTCGCGCGGCAGGATGCCCTTTTCGACGTAGAAGGGCAGGAACTTGCCGGCGTCGTCGCGCGACAGGCCGAAGACGGTCTGGGTCAGGTCGTTGGTGCCGAAGCTGAAGAAGTCAGCGGATTCGGCGATGGCGTCGGCGGTGAGGGCGGCGCGCGGCAGTTCGATCATCGTGCCGACCTGGTAGACGATGTGGTAGCCGGATTCAGCGAAGACTTCCTGCGCGATGCGGTCCACCAGCGCCTTGCTGATTTCGAGCTCACGCTTGGTCATCACCAGCGGGATCATGATTTCCGGCACGGGGGCCGCGCCGGTTTCCTGGCCGGTGGCGACGGCGGCCTCGAAGATGGCGCGGACCTGCATCTCGTAGATTTCGGGATAGGTCATGCCGAGGCGGCAGCCGCGATGGCCGAGCATCGGGTTTGCTTCCGAAAGGTCGGCGACGCGTCGCTTCATCGCGTTCACATCGGCGCCGAGGCTTTCGGCCACTTCCTCGATCTCGCTTTCCTTGTGCGGCAGGAATTCGTGCAGCGGCGGGTCGAGCAGGCGGATCGTGACCGGCAGACCGGCCATGATGCGGAACAGGTCAAGGAAATCCTGGCGCTGGAAGGGCAGCAGGCGCGAGAGGGCGTCGCGGCGGCCGGCCTCGGTGTCGGCCATGATCATCTGGCGGACAGCGCCGATGCGCTCCGGATCGAAGAACATGTGTTCGGTGCGGCAGAGGCCGATGCCTTCCGCGCCGAATTTGCGGGCGGTGTCGGCATCCAGCGGCGTCTCGGCATTGGCGCGGACGCGCATCTTGCGGACGCTGTCGGCCCATTCCATCAGCGTGGCGAAATCGCCCGAAAGCTGCGGTTCGATCATCGCGACGGTGCCGAAGAACACTTCCCCGGTCGCGCCATCCAGCGTGATCGTGTCGCCCGCCTGCACCAGCTTGCCGCCGGCGAAGAAGGTCTGCGCGGCGTAGTCCACGTTCACGGTGCCGGCGCCGGCGACGCAGGGGCGGCCCATGCCGCGCGCGACCACCGCGGCGTGGCTGGTCATGCCGCCGCGCGTGGTGAGAATGCCGCGGGCGGCGTGCATGCCGTGGATGTCCTCGGGGCTGGTCTCGATGCGCACCAGGATCACGGCCTCACCCTTGGCCGCGCGGGCTTCCGCTTCATCGGCGCTGAACACCACCACGCCGCAGGCCGCACCCGGGCTGGCCGGCAGGCCCTTGGCCAGGGCCTTGCGCGGCGCCTTCGGGTCGAGGGTCGGATGCAGCAGCTGGTCGAGCGCCTTGGGATCGACGCGCTTCACCGCCTCCATCTCGGTGATCAGCCCCTCGCGCGCCATGTCGACCGCGATCTTGAGGCTGGCGGCGGCGGTGCGTTTTCCGTTGCGTGTCTGCAACATGTACAGCTTGTTCTGCTGCACCGTGAACTCGATGTCCTGCATGTCGGTGTAGTGTTTTTCAAGCCTGGCGCGGACCTCGACGAGCTCCGCATAGGCCTTGGGCATCACCGTTTCCATGGATTTCTCGCCCGGCTTGGCACGGGCTTCGGCCATCGGCTGGGGCGTGCGGATGCCGGCGACCACATCCTCGCCCTGCGCGTTCACCAGGTATTCGCCGTAGAAGAAATTCTCGCCCGTCGAGGGGTCGCGCGTGAAGCACACGCCGGTGGCGCAATCCTCGCCCATGTTGCCGAAGACCATGGCCTGGACGTTGACGGCCGTGCCCCAGCTTGCGGGGATGTCGTGCAGGCGGCGATAGGTGTTGGCGCGCGGGTTCATCCAGCTGCCGAACACGGCACCGATCGCGCCCCAGAGCTGCTCATGCGGGTCCTGCGGGAAGGGTTTGCCCGTGACTTCCGCAACCATCTCCTTGTAGCCGGTGACGACGCGCTCCCAATCCTGCGGCTTGAGCTGCGTGTCTTCCTCCACGCCGGCGTCGAGCTTCGCGTGTTCGATGATTTCCTCGAAGCGGTGATGGTCCACGCCGAGCACGACCGAGCCGAACATCTGGATGAAGCGGCGGTAGCTGTCCCAGGCGAAGCGCGCATCGCCGGAGGCGGCGGCGAGGCCGGCGACAGTCGCGTCGTTGAGGCCGAGGTTCAGCACCGTGTCCATCATGCCCGGCATGGAGACGCGGGCACCGGAACGCACGGAGACGAGCAGCGGCTTGTCCGTGTCGCCGAACTTGCGGCCGACCGCTTCTTCAACGCGCGCAAGCCCTTGCGCCACCTGGTCGCGCAGCACGGCGGGGTAGGTCTGCTTGTTGTCGTAGTAATAGGTGCAGACTTCGGTGGTGATGGTGAAGCCGGGCGGCACGGGCAGGCCGATGCTGGCCATTTCGGCCAGATTCGCGCCCTTGCCGCCGAGCAGGTTGCGCATGTCCGCGCGGCCTTCGTTGTGGCCGGCGCCGAAGGAGTAGACCCATTGAGTCATCGGACCGCGTTCTCCTGCAAACTGGTGTGGCTGATGCGCTGAATTGTGCTCAGCCTTCGATCTTGGAAAAGTCTGCGACGCCATCCATGGCGCCGCGCAGCCTTGCTAGCAAGCGCAGCCGGTTGAGGCGGAGCGAATTGTCGGGGTCGTTGACGATGACCCGCTCGAAAAACGCGTCCAGCGGCGGGCGGAGCGCGGCCAGCGCCGACATGGCTGTTTGGTAATCTTCGGCGGCCAGTGCCGTGGCGACGGCCGGTTCGGCCGAATCGAGCGCGGCGGCGAGGGCGTGTTCCTCGGGCAGCGTCAGCAGCGCGGGGTTCACGGCGCCGGTGTGCGGGCCGTCCTTCTTGTCCTCGATGCGCAGGATGTTCTGGGCGCGCTTGTAGGCGGCGAGAAGGTTTGTGCCCTCGCTGCCCTCGACCAGCGCCTTGAGTGCCTCGGCGCGGGCGAGGATGCGGAGGATGTCGTCATCGCTGCCGATGGAGGCGGCGACGAGGTCATGGCGCCCACCCTCGGCGCGGAGTTGGACGCGGAGGCGTTCGAGGAGGAAGTCGAGAACGTCACGGGAGCAAGCCGCTTGGATCAGGCCAAGCGATTGGAGAATGAACAGCTGCGCCGCCCGGCCAACCAAACCAGCGCCGCGCTCAGCTTTGGTCAAGCCGACCTTGGAAAGATCAGAACGAACTCGATCGACCAGGTGTTGATGAAGGTCATGCGGAACATCGCCCTCTATCTCGCTCCAGGTGATGATTGTTTCTGCCAAACCATTGGTCGGAGCGGTAGAGTTCGTGCCGATGAAATGGCGTGGAACGTAGAGCGCCTCCTCGATCACCTTTTCAAGGTGCACTCGAAGACCGTTTTCTCGAACCAGTTTGATGATGCCAAGCGCGGCGCGACGCAGCGCGAATGGATCGCCCGAGCCGGTAGGGCGTTCACCGACAGCAAAAAAAGCCGCCAGCGTATCGAGCTTGTCGGCAAGTGCCACGGCGATGCCAACAGGTTCTGCCGGCGCCGCATCACTTGGGCCAAGCGGTCGGTAATGTGTGCCGATGGCTTCTGCTACCCGAGAATTCTCACCATGGTGTAGTGCATAGTACTGCCCTATGGTGCCCTGCAATTCTGGAAACTCGCCGACCAACCCAGTGGCCAGATCCGCCTTCGCCAGCTTCGCCGCGCGCGCCGCCAGATCCGGATCAGCGCCCACCGTCGGCGCAATGAATCTCGCTAGCCGCTCCAGCCGCGCCACCCGCTGCCCCTGCGTGCCGAGCTTGGCGTGGAACACGACGGAATCGAGCCTCGGGAGATAGGACTCGAGAGAATTCTTCCGGTCCTGGTCCCAGAAGAACCGCGCATCCGACAGCCGCGCCCGCAGCACCCGTTCATTGCCGGCGATCAGCGTCGCCCCGCCATCACTGGGAACAATGTTCGCCACCAGCCCGAAGAAGGGCGCCGCTGTCCCATCCGGCTGTACCATCGTGAAATAGCGCTGGTTCACGCGCATCGTGGTGCGCATCAGCTCGGGCGGCAAATCCATGAAACCGTCGTCGATGCGGCCCAGCAGCGGCACCGGCCATTCCACCAGCCCGGCCACTTCCTCCAGCAACCCACGATCCGGCACCACGGAAACGCCCTGCGCGGCGGCAAGCGCGGCAATGCCATCCTCGATGATCCGCATGCGCTCCCCGGCATCCACCAGCACATGACGCGCGCGAAGACCGGCCTCGTAGCTGGCGAAATCATGCACGGCGAAGGCGCCGGGGGACATGATGCGGTGGCCCTCGGTGAGGTCGCCGCTGACCAGGCCCGGCACTTCCTCGATGCCGAAGGGCACCACCGCGCCGTCGAGCACGCAGAGGATGCGATGCAGCGGCCGCACCCAGGTGAAAGGGCCGTTCCAGCGCATGGATTTCGGCCAGCCGAAGCCTCGGATCAGCCCCGGCATGGCGCGCGCCACCATCTCCCGCGCCCTGACACTCTCGCCCGGCTTTTGCAGCACCCAGAAGCCGTTCTGCTCGGCCAGCATGTGCTTCGTGGCGTTGTGCTTGCGCAGAAACCCCGTGAGTGCCGCTTCCGGCGCGCTGGTGCGCGGGCCGCGTTCCTCCTTGCCCTCGGTGGTGACACCTTCGCGCAGCGTCGCCACCAGACCGATGCGGCGCGGCCCGAAGAACGCGCGCGGCGCGCCTTCCAGCACCGGCGCAACCGCAGCCGAAAACACGCGAGACAGGTCCTCTGCCCCGCGCGCCTGCATGCGGGCGGGGATTTCCTCGCTGAACAATTCGAGGAGCAGTTCGGGCATCAGATCGCGGCCTTCACATCGGTTTGGGCGAAGTCGTCGCCCTTGAACAACAGCGCCTCGTCGCGGTCCTTCGCCAGCGCGTAGGAAAAACAGTCGCCGAGGTTGAGCGCCGCCTTGTGCCGCCCCTTGCCATAGCGCCGCCAGCCTTCCTGCGCGAGGCGCGCGGTGCGCTCCGTCACCGGGCAGATTTCGACGCCCACGCCGGCCACCCAGCGTTCGAGCAGCGCCCCACCAGCCGCACCCGCGCGACCTTCCAGCACCAGCGTCGCCTCGACCAGCGTCGCCGCCGACATGCGGAGCTCCGCAGCAGCCGAGACGGCATCCTCAAAGTTCAGCCGATCCGGCTCGTCAAGGATGATCGAGACGATCGCCGAGGTATCCACGATCACTTCGGCAGGCCGTTTTCGTCGTAGAGGTCCGAATGGTCGGAGGTGCGGAGGTGCGGGGGGATCAGCGCGCGCATTTCCGCCTGGATCTGACGGATCAGCGCCAGCCGCTCTTCATAATCCGGGTGCCGCTGCGGCGTCGCCGGCGCAGGCTCGATGCGCGCCAGGCGTTCCTCCAGCGCGGTCACCACCGCCTGCGTCTTGCTCTCGCCGGTCAGCGCCACGAGGCGCCTCACCAGGGCATCGGCGCGGTCGTTCTTGATGTTCAACTGCCCCATGGCGCCCTCATGGTAGAATGCACCAGGGACATGGTAGAACGCACGGCGCAGGGCAAGTTCAAACCCGGTCCCCCGCCACCCAAGCCTCGCAGCACGCTTTCGCCAGGGTCCGCACACGGCCGATATAGGCGGCGCGTTCGGTCACGCTGATGGCGCCGCGCGCATCCAGCAAATTGAAGCGGTGGCTGGCCTTGATGCATTGGTCATAGGCGGGCAGCGCCAGCGGCGGGTCGTAGGCCAGCAGGGACTGGCATTCGCGTTCGGCATCGGCGAAATGCTGCACCAGCATCGCCGCGTCGGCGGCCAAGAAATTGTGGTGGCTGTATTCCACTTCGGCCCGCCTGAAGACTTCGCCGTATCTCACGCCACGGCCGTTGAAGTCGAGGTCGTACACAGCGTCCACGTCCTGGATGAACATCGCCATGCGTTCCAGGCCGTAGGTCATCTCGAAGCTTGGCACCTCGCACGCGATGCCGCCGACCTGCTGGAAATAGGTGAACTGGCCGACTTCCATCCCGTCGCACCACACTTCCCACCCCAGGCCCCAGGCGCCGAGCGTCGGGCTTTCCCAATCGTCTTCCACGAAGCGGAAATCGTGCAGCTTCGGGTCGAGCCCAAGCTCGCGGTAGCTGGCCAGCAGCAAATCCTGCGCATCGCGCGGGCTCGGCTTCATGATGACCTGGTACTGGTAGTAGTGCTGCAGCCGGTTCGGGTTCTCGCCGTAGCGGCCATCGGCGGGGCGGCGGCTGGGCTGAACATAGGCGGCGGCCCAGGGCTTGGCACCCAGCGCGCGCAGCGTGGTGGCCGGGTGGAAGGTGCCCGCGCCCACTTCCATGTCGTAGGGTTGCAGGATCAGGCAGCCCTGCGCGCCCCAGAAGCGGTGCAGGGTCAGGATGATGTCCTGGAACGACAATGTCGCGGTCATGCGGAGCGGGTCTTGCCGGGCGATGTTCGGCGCCTCCTTACCCGCCGGCCGGGCGTGCCGGCAAGCAAGCCCCGCCGGATGCCCGCATGACCGACACCGAAGCCCTCACCCCAGCGACCCGAATTCAAGGCGGCACCGGCGCGGGCAACACGCCCGCCTGGCGTGCCTCGCGGTTTTGGTCCGATGGCTCGTCGCTGGCCGGTCGGTCGCCGGCGCGTTGGCCGGGGACATCAAAGGCGCCCCTTCTGGCCACCCACCGCTCGGCGATCGAGCCGCCTGGTTTCGCGGTGCGGGAGGGCACCCCCAGTGGCGACGCCGTGTGGGTTCGGCGTCTTATCCAAGATGCCCACGCCGCTTCGGCCCGCACACGCTGAAGTCCAGCCCGCCGATATCGCTTGCGGAGGCCGGTCCAGCCGGGGTTTGGGCCGGTTTCCACAGGGTGGGCTTGGCGTAGGAAAGGGAACCCACGCCAACCGTTCTCTGTGTGCTTCCTCCTGGCAGACGCCATCGGCGGCGTCCACGATCAAAACATCGCTTCTGGCGCCGCGCCATCACTGAACACACAGGAGTTCCTGAGCAATCGAACCGAGGGTCATTATGTCGTCTCGGCCAGCAGACGCCGCAGGGCGGCGCGTTCGAGCGTGCCACCACTGACCCCGCCATCATCGTAGCGATCGTGCACAAGCACCCAGCCCTCGGACCGCTGCGAGACGATGAAGGCCTCGCACGCGGCCCGCTGCGCGTCGAGCGAGTTGAACTCCTTCTCCAGCCCCTCGTCGGTGGATTTGCGAGTGTAGACGGCGCAGCGGAGCTTGCGCGTCTTTGCTGGCATAGGGGCGTCACGACGGCTCATGCGCCGGCCCTCCGGATCCCGAAGAACACCCAGCCATTCCAACGGGTGCCCGTGATGGCTCGCGCGATGGCCGACAGCGACTGGTAGGGGCGACCCTGCCAGTCGTAGCCACCGCGCGTCGGCGTCGGAGCGGACGAGGCGATCGACCTGCATCGGCACGATCACCTCCGCCCGCTGGTCGAGGCCATCATCCACCACGAATGCGCCGGGCTCACCTATCCGGCCGCGGTGATCGACCGGGCACTCACGCTCGCGGGTGTCCCTCCAGCGCAGCCCGCGACTCTGCGAGAGGTCGCAGCGGTCACCGGCACCGGCCGCGGTGCCGTGCTGGTGGGTGCGGCCGGCATCGCCACCGCCGTGGCGCAGGCCGCCCCCGCCATCCAGGCGCTGGGCACGCTGGCGCCCGCCGTCGCCATCGCGGTCATCGTCGCGGCCGTCGTGGGCGTCCTCGCCTGGCGGCTGCGGCGGCCCGCATGAGTGCCTTTGCCGCGGCCATGGACGCGCTGGCCGCGGATCCGAACATCGGCACGGAGGCGAGCTATCGCGCGGCCGGGGTGGAGGCGAGCTTCGATTTCAGGGCCGCGTTCAACGCGACGGCGACGCGGATGATGACCGCCGTGCTCCGGAATCAGCAGGCGGGGACCGAGTACGCGTGAACCAATGGGCGGGGCGGATCTATGCGGGGAGCGAGCTGCTGCCGAACACTCTGCGGAGAAAGCCCTATCTGCGGCTCGAGCTTCGGCGCGTGCGCAGCGCGTTGAAGGCAGGAGTCGGCGGCGGGCGTAACGCGGCGAGGACCTGCGAATTTTCGTCCCCAAGCCTCGACTGCCGGTGGTCAGTAAAGGCGTGTTGCCGATTGCGGAACGGGGAGCTGTATGAGACGATTCCCTATATTCTTTGGTGCCGGGCATGGCTGACGCTTCTGATATCGAATGGACAGACGCGACGTGGAATCCCGTGACGGGTTGCACGAAGATCAGCCCTGGCTGTGACAACTGCTACGCTGCCCGCTTCTCCGAACGCTTCCGCGGTACGCCCGGACACCCGTTCGAGAGCGGCTTCGACCTGACTCTGCGGCCTGCGCGGCTTGAGCAACCGCTGCTTTGGCGCAGACCGCGCCGCATCTTCGTCAACTCCATGTCGGACCTCTTCCACAAGAGCGTGCCCGCTCCGTTCATTGAGCGCGTCTTCGACACGATGGAGCGGGCCAATTGGCACCAGTTCCAACTTCTAACCAAGCGCAGCAGCTTAATGCGCGATTTCCTGAAGCGCCGATATGCCGCCCGGCCCGCGCCGCCCCACATCTGGATTGGAGTTTCAGTCGAGGACCAGGCTCGCGTCTCGCGCATCAAGCATCTGCAGCAGGCGCCAGCGGCAGTCCGCTTTCTCTCGATCGAGCCGCTGATCGCGCCAATCGGCCAACTCGACCTCACTGGTATCCATTGGGTCATAGTCGGTGGAGAATCTGGCCCGCGCGCGAGGCCGATGGACGCGGAGTGGGTAAGGGACATTCGCGATCAATGCATCGCGGCGTGCGTCCCGTTCTTCTTCAAGCAGTGGGGCGGGTTCCGGCCAACGCAGAACGGGCGGACCATCGACGGACGCCTCTGGGACGAGTTCCCGCAGGACAGCCCGCTTACCATGCTCGCCGCTGAATGAGCGATGCCGATCATGCCCCCACCGTCGGCCCGTGGGCGCGAGAGAAGCTCGACGCCCTAGGCGCATACCTCAACTTCTACACTACCGCCCTGAAGAACCAGGGCGCTTGGCTCAAGGGGACAATCTTCGTCGACGCCTTCGCCGGGGCGGGGTTCGCAAAGGTACGGCGCCGAGGTGGCCCCGCCGCCGGAGAGACACTACTCACCGAGATCGAGCCGCCGCCGATCGACGCAGAGGCCAAGGAGTATATCAGCGGCTCCCCGCGTGTCGCCCTGGACATTCTCACACCATTCAGCCGGTACGTCTTCATCGAGCGCGACCCGGTCCGCGTCGCCGAGCTTGAGCGTATGCGGGATGAGTATGGTGACCGTCGCCTAATTGAAGTGCGGCAGGGCGAGGCAAGTGACGAGCTCGACGACCTTCTACATGGTGACCTCAGCCGAGCGGGACAGCGCGCCGTGGTGTTTCTCGACCCGTTCGGGATGCAAATCTCGTGGAGCACGATTGAGCGGCTAGCCGCGACCAAGCAGGTCGAAGTGATGATCAACTTTGCCCTCGGCATGGCGATCCAACGCGCGCTGCCGCGTAATGCCATTCTGTCGCCCGGCTGGCGTGAGTCGCATGACCGCTTCTTCGGATCCCCCGGCTGGTATGACCAGGTCTACGAGGAGCGCGCCGACCTGCTCGGCATGAAGACTGAGAAGCGCCGCGACGCCGGGGCGCGGTTGCTGGCGTGGTACCGCGAGAGGCTCAAGGCCGCGTTCGGCAACGTCTCACCGGCTCGCCTGATCAAGAACACCCGTGGCGGGCACCTGTATTATCTGATCTGGGCCGGCCCGCATCCGCTTGGCTTGAAGGGCGCGCACCACATCCTCAGCAAGGGAGAGAAGGTTGAGCGCTCAAGTTAGCCGTATTCGTGCTCCGTCTTGGGGGGTGCCGAGTGATACCCACGACGCCCCCCGATGAGTCCGAGTTCGAGGAGCAGCTCAGCGCCTTCCAGACGAATGTGGCTACGGTCACGCGCTGCTTTTTTGCGATTGCGGCGATCAATCACCTCGCATCGCAAAACGCCACGCTGCTCGGTAGGCTGAACGAGGCGCCCGACTTCTGGAACCTCGTACAGGCCGCCAATCAGACGACGCTATTCATCGCGCTCGGCCGCATCTTTGACCAGAACCGCGATGTACGTTTCTCCCTTGATAAGCTGATCGGGACCGCGCAGCGCAACGGTGGCGCGATCTTTGCCGCTAACCGCCTAGCCGACCGCAAGCGGCGGGGCAGCACCAACGCTGACGAATGGCTCAGCGACTACCTCAAGGACATTTACGTTCCGACGCCGGCCGACTTCCGCGCACTTCGGCGGATCCGCGATCGCTACCGGCAAAGGTTCGAATCGACTTACCGTCCTATCCGGCACGAGGTCTACGCCCACGGAATCGCCACGAGAGCAGAAGCGATGGAGTTGTTCGCGGAAACGAGGCTCGGCGATCTGCGGCGCATCATCCGCTTCCTTCAGCGCCTGGGCGACGGCTTATGGGGCGTCTACTGGAACGGCCACAACCCGCTGCACCGGCGACGGTTCCCCCCGCTCTCCGTCGCGCAGCTGGCCGATAGCTTGCCTCGTCATGGAAGCACGTCTGATCAGGAGATAATTGTCCAGGCGGTGCGGAAGGTCATGGATCAGCTCGGGAAAAGCTGATGGCGCCGCAATGAAGATTCGGCCTCAGGCGGATACCCGAGCGGAGCCGTCTTCGTAACTGCGAAGAGCCATTTTTAGCCGAAATCCAGCGTTTTCCGACCTTCCTCTCCACCCGTAGATGTTCGCGCTGTACCGGATCATGCGGTTCCACTGGCGGGGAACGGCCACTGGCTGGCTGTCATGAAGTGCGGCGCTGCTCAGCCGTCCATCACTCAAATCGCCATGTATGGAGACCTGCCCATGCTCACCCTCGACCTCCCGGTCGAGCCGTATTGGCTCGACCTGCCGCGCGGCGTCCGCGTGGAGATCCGCCCCGTCACCACCGCCGTGATGGCCGCAGCCCAAGCCGGCTCCGCCCGTCGCCTCGGGGCGCTCCGGGCCGCGGAGGCCGACCTCGACCCCGACATGGCGCGCGGCCTCGCCTTCGCCTTTCTCGTCAAGGCGCTGGCCCGCCACGCCGTCACTGCCTGGGAGGGTGTGGGCGACGCCACCGGCAAGCCGCTGCCGCTCTCGCCCGAGGCGGTCGAGCGGCTGATGGACATGGACGAGATGGCGGCCGCCTTCTGGGATCGCGCCACCGGCCCGGTTGCTGCCGTGGCCCTGGAGGGAAACGGCTAAGGGCCCGGCCTGATCGTTGTCTCGGCGAGGTGGCTACCGATCAACGATTCGGTGCCAGCATCCTTCGCCGCCGCATCCGCTTCACAAACCCCGCCACGCTTCCGTTTCCGAAAAGATAGCCTTTTCAGTACTTTCCGTGTGGATCGATAATCGGCCAAGTCACCAGGTCTGAAGAATGCGGGCACGGAGAGAGGCTGTTTCGGCCCTCGTTCCTCCGGCGCCGTAGCCAGCCCGTGCACAAAAATCGCGGAACACCTGCGCCTATCGGCGTGGCCGCCCGGCAGAGAGACAGGTTGGTGAGAGTGGAAATGGCGTCCCGTACGGGATTCGAACCCGTGCTGCCAACGTGAAAGGCTGGTGTCCTAGGCCTCTAGACGAACGGGACAGGCGCGACGGGCCGTATGGCGGGCGGCGCGGGTGCGGTCAACCCCAGGGGCAAGCCCGGGGCGGCGCCACGCAGCGCTTGCCGCCGGCCGGCCTCTCCGCTACGTCTGCGCTGTCATGGCCCGCGCCGCGCCCCGCACCCTGCCGCCTGCTTGCCTCCGGGCCGCGGCGATGGCGCGCGCCCCTCTCCTCCTTCGACTTAGCCACCCCTGAGCGCGAAGCGCGGTCGGCTGCGACCGGCATCGCTCAGGGGAACCTGAGGGGCTTCGCGCCCCTCTGACCGGCACACCGAAAATCGAAGGAAACCCTGTCATGGCCATTCAGCACCCGTCTTTCGGGTCACTCGACCCCGACCGCATCATCGTGTTCGACACCACGCTCCGCGATGGCGAACAATCGCCTGGCTTCTCGATGAACATCGAGGAAAAGCTCCGCATGGCTGAGGCGCTGGCCGATCTCGGCGCCGATGTGCTGGAAGCGGGCTTCCCGATCGCCAGCCCCGGCGATTTCGAAAGCGTCCACCGCATCGCCCAGCGCTTCGCCAAGGACGGCCCGGTGGTCTGCGGCCTGGCGCGCACCGCACCCGGCGATATTTCCCGCGCCGCGGAGGCGATCAAGCCCGCGGCCCGCGGGCGCATCCACACCTTCGTCTCGACCAGCCCGCTGCATATGCGCGTCAAGCTGCGGATGGAGCCGGATGCGGTGCTGGAACTGGTCACCGCCAGCGTCACCGCGGCCCGCCACGCCACCGATGATGTCGAATGGTCGGCCGAAGACGGCACCCGGACCGAGATCGACTTCCTCTGCCGTTGCGTCGAAGCCGCCATCAAGGCCGGCGCCACCACCATCAACATCCCCGACACGGTCGGCTACGCCGTGCCGGAGGACATGCACCGCATCTTCTCCACCGTCCGCGCCCGCGTGCCCGGTGCGGATCGCGTGATCTTCTCGACGCACAACCACAACGACCTCGGCCTCGCGGTCGCGAACACCCTGGCCGCGATCCGCGCCGGCGTGCGCCAGGTGGAGTGCACCATCAACGGCATCGGCGAACGCGCCGGCAATGCCAGCCTCGAGGAAGTCGTCATGGCGCTGCGCACGCGCCATGACGCGATTCCCGTCAGCAACGGCGTCAACTCGGGCAACATCCTGCGCACATCGCGCCTGCTGGCCACCATCACCGGCTTCGACGTGCAGCCCAACAAGGCGATCGTCGGCCGCAACGCCTTCGCGCATGAAAGCGGCATCCACCAGGACGGCATGCTGAAGGACAGCGCGACCTATGAAATCATGACGCCCGAAAGCGTCGGCTGGACCAAGTCCTCGCTGGTGCTGGGGAAGCATTCGGGCCGCGCCGCCTTCAAGGACAAGCTGAAGGCGCTGGGCTATGAGGTCGGCGACAACGCCATGAACGACGCTTTCAAGCGCTTCAAGGATCTCGCCGACCGCAAGAAGGTGGTCTACGACGAGGATATCGTGGCGCTGGTCGATGATGAGGTGGTGCGCGGCAATGACCGCATCCGGCTGACCGGCCTGACCGTCTCTACCGGCATGCACACCCGCCCCATCGCCTCCATCGCGCTCGAAGTGGATGGCGAGGTGCGGGAAGCCGTGGCGGGCGGCGATGGCGGGGTGGACGCCACCTTCGCGGCCCTCCGAATCGCCTTCCCGCATGACGTGAACCTCAAGCTCTATGCCGTGCAGTCCGTCACCGGCGGCACCGATGCGCAGGCGCGGGTGACGGTGCGGCTGGAGGAGGATGGCAAGCTGGTGGACGGCCAGGGGGCGGACACGGACACCATCGTCGCCTCGGCGCGCGCCTATGTGCATGCGCTGAACAAGCTGCTGGTGAAGCGCGAACGCACGGCACCGGCGGGCCTCCCGGCGGCACTTTCGGCCTGATCGACCGTCGCCACGGCCGGCACAGGGCTTGAGGGTGGGGCGGCGGGGGGGTAAGCCACCCGCCTCCCGCCGCCCACACGCCAAGCCCCGAGGTCGCCCCCGCATGTTCTCCCGCCTGTTCGGCTTCCTGTCGGCCGACATGGCCATCGACCTCGGCACGGCGAACACCCTGGTCTATGTCAAGGGCCGCGGCATCGTGCTGAACGAGCCCTCGGTGGTCGCCATCGCCGATATCCGCGGCAAGAAGCAGGTGCTGGCGGTGGGCGAGGAAGCCAAGCTCATGCTCGGCCGCACGCCCGGCAACATCTCGGCGATCCGGCCGCTGCGCGACGGCGTCATCGCCGATTTCGAGGTGGCGGAGGAAATGATCAAGCATTTCATCCGCAAGGTGCACAACCGCCGCGCCTTCGCCTCGCCCATGATCATCGTCTGCGTCCCCTCCGGCTCCACCGCCGTCGAGCGCCGTGCCATCCAGGAAAGTGCCGAAAGTGCCGGCGCGCGGAAGGTGCTGCTGATCGAGGAACCGATGGCCGCCGCGATCGGCGCCGGCCTGCCTGTGACGGAACCGTCCGGCTCCATGGTTGTCGATATCGGCGGCGGCACCACGGAAGTGGCCGTCATCAGCCTCGGCGGCATCGTCTATGCCCGCAGCGTGCGCGTCGGCGGCGACAAGATGGATGAGGCGATCATCAGCTACATCCGCCGCCAGCATAACCTGCTGATCGGCGAGAGCACGGCCGAGCGCATCAAGATGGAAATCGGCGCCGCCGCCCCCCCGGAAGACGGCGATGAAGGCCCGATGACCGAGGTGAAGGGCCGCGACCTGATGAACGGCGTCCCGCGCGAGGTCATTGTCAGCCAGCGCCAGATGAGCGAGAGCCTCTACGAACCCGTGATCGCCATCGTGGAGGCTGTGAAGGTGGCGCTGGAGAACACGCCCCCCGAACTCGCCGCCGATATCGTGGACAAGGGCATCGTGCTGACCGGCGGCGGCGCCCTGCTGCACCGGCTGGACGGGGTGCTGCGGGACGCCACCGGCCTGCCGGTGGTGGTGGCGGAAGACCCGCTTTCCTGCGTCGCACTCGGCACCGGGCGGGCCCTTGAGGAAATGAAGCGGCTTCGCCATGTCCTGAGTTCAATGTATTAAGGGCCATAGTCACCGGGGGGCCAGAAGTATGGGGCGCTGGCGCGCGTGATCCGGTTGAGCATCCCGCTGCGCCAGGCGCTGGCCCGGCTGTCGCTGCCGGTGCTGATCGCCGCCGCTTTCGGCACCATGCTGCTCGGCAAGGCCGATGCGCTGCTGGCCGAGCGTGCGCGCACGATGCTGGCCGATGCGCTGGCCCCCTTCTACGCCGCCTTCTCCGAACCCGCCCGCGCCGTGCGCGATGCCGTGGCCGACGCGGCCGAGCTTCTGACAATCCGCGAGGAAAACCACCGCCTGCGGGATGAGAATGAGCGTCTGCGCCGCTGGCAGGCCGCGGCGCTCGCGCTGGAGGCGGAGAATGCGCAGCTTCGCCGGCAGCTCGCCTTCGTGCCGGAACGGGCGCCGGCCTTCAACACGGCGCGCGTGATCGCCGATGGTGGTGGCGTCTATGCCCGTGCGGTGCTGCTGGCGATCCCGCCCGAGATGCAGGTGCGGCGCGGGCAGATCGCCCTCGATGAACGGGGCTTCGTGGGGCGCGTGACGGAAGTCGGCGGCCGGTCGGCGCGCGTGCTGCTCGCCACCGACATGAACAGCCGCATTCCGGTGACGCTGGAGGGCAGCCGGGCGCGCGCCATGATGATCGGCACCAACGGCGCCCGCCCGCGCCTGCAACACTGGACGGAGGGCAACCGCCCGACCGACGGCGAACGCGTGGTGACCAGCGCGGAGGGCATCGCCTTCCCCTCCGGCCTGCCGATCGGCGTGGTGCGCTGGAGCGAAACCGGCACGCCGGAAGTGGAGCTGTTCGCCCGCGTGGACCGCCTCGATTTGGTGCGCCTGTTCGATTTCGGCCTTGGCGGCATCCTGCCCCCCGAGGCCATCGCCCGCCCCGAACCCCGACCGCGCCGGTAGCCGCCATGGTGGGCCGGCCCGAACCCTCGCCCGGCGTGCTGCGTCGCCTCGACGCCCTGGCACGGGCGCTGCTGCCGATGGTGCTGAGCAGCGTCCTGCTGGTGATGGCGGCAGGGCCGACCGGCGTGCCCGCCCTGGTGCCGGCCACCGCCCTGCCCTGCGTGGCGTTCTGGTCGATCTTCCGCCCCGCCGCGGTGCCGCCGCCGGCGATCTTCGCACTCGGCATGTTGCAGGATCTGCTGACGATGGCGCCGCTCGGCCTCGGCGTGGTGACCCTGCTGATCACGCATGGGCTGGCCGTGGCCTGGCGGCGCTTCCTGGTGCGCCAGAGCTTCCTGTTCGTCTGGCTGGTCTTCTGTGCCTTCGCCGCCGGCGCCGCGGCGCTCGGCTGGCTGGTCACGGCGCTGCTCGCCTGGTCGCTGGTGCCCTTCCCGCCGGCGCTGCACCAGGCGGCGCTGACCGCGGGGCTCTATCCGCTGTTCGCCTTCCTGCTCGGCCGCATCCATGCCGTGATGACCCGCGCGGAGGACCAGGCATGAGCCGGAAGCAGCGGGAGGAGGAACGGGTCCGCGGCATCTTCGCCCGCCGCGCGCTGCTGCTGGGGGGCGTGCAGGTGGGGCTGCTCGGCTTCCTCGCGCACCGGCTGCACCGGTTGCAGGTGGATGAGGGGGAACGCTACGCGACCCTGGCGGAGGAGAATCGCCTATCGGCCCGGCTGCTGGCCCCGCCCCGCGGCCGCGTGATGGACCGGCAGGGGCGTGTGATCGCCGCCAACCAGCTCAACTGGCGCGCACTTCTGGTGGCGGAACAGACCGCCGATGTCGTCGCCACGCTCGAGACCTTCAGCCGCATCGTGCCGCTGACCGAGCAGGAACGCGCGCGGATCGAGCGGGAGGTGCGCCGCCGCCGCCGCTTCGTGCCCGTCACCGTCCGCGAATTCCTCACCTGGGAGGAAATGGCGCGGATCGAGCTGAACGCGCCCGACCTGCCCGGCATCAGCGTCGATGTCGGCACCACGCGCATGTATCCGGAAGGCGAGCATCTGGCCCATATCGTGGGCTATGTGGCGCCCCCCGCGGAGCGCGACCTGGATGGCGACCCGCTGCTGGAACTGCCCGGCATCCGCGTCGGCCGTTCGGGCGTGGAGCGCCACCACGATTTGGCGCTGCGCGGCCGCGCGGGCGCCGTGCAGCTTGAGGTCAATGCCGTCGGCCGGGTGATCCGCGAGCTCGATCGGCGGGAAGGCGTGCAGGGCCAGGATGTGCAGCTTTCGGTGGATGCCGAGTTGCAGAAATCCATCCGCGGCAAGATCGAGGAAGGCACCTCGGTCGTGCTGATGGATGCGCGCAACGGCGAAGTGCTGGCCATGGCGACGCAGCCGAGCTTCGACCCGAACCTGTTCAATTCCGGCGTCTCCGCCGCGCAATGGCGGCAATGGACCTCGAACCGCGCCACACCGCTGATCAACAAGGCGACGAATGGCCTGTATGCGCCGGGATCGACCTTCAAGATGGTGGTGGCGCTGGCGGGGCTGGAGGCGCGGGTGGTGACGCCCGGGGAGCGCATCTATTGCCCCGGCCACATGGACCTCGGCGAATCGCGCTTCCATTGCTGGAACCGCGCCGGGCATGGCGGCATGGACATGCGGACCGGGCTGAAACTGTCCTGCGACGTGTATTTCTATGAACTCGCCAAGCGCGTCGGCATGGACCGCATCGCCGCCATGGCGCGGCGCTTCGGCCTCGGCGTGCCGCTGGAGATCGAGCTGCCCGGCACCCGCCCGGGCCTGGTGCCGACGCGCGACTGGCGCATCTCGCAGGGGCGGTCCTGGGCGCTGGGCGATACGGTGGTGCATGGCATCGGCCAGGGCTTCTACCAGCTCACGCCGCTGGCGCTGGCCACCATGACGGCGCGCCTGGCCACCGGCCGCGCCGTGCAGCCGCATCTCACGCGCAGCATCGGCGGAAGGCCGGTGCGCGGCACGCGCGCCGAGGATTGGCCAAGCCTCGGCATCCCCGAACGCGATCTGCGCCTGGTGCGGGAGGCGATGTGGTCGGTGGTGAACGAGCAGGGCGGCACTGCGCGCGCGGCGCGCCTGCCGAACGAGGTCGGCGCGCAGATGGCGGGCAAGACCGGCACCACCCAGGTGCGGCGCGTGACGCGCGAGCAGCGAGAGCGCGGCTTCCGCGTGGACCAGTTGCCCCGCGAATGGCGGCCGCACGCGCTGTTCGTGGCCTTCGCGCCGCATGACAACCCGATCTTTGCCGTCTCGGTCATCGTGGAGCACGGCAGCAGCGGCTCGGCCGCTGCGGCGCCGCTGGCCCGCGATGTGCTGGTGGAGGCCTTCCAGCGCCTGCGCACCGGGCCGAGCGGCATCCTGCGCGTGGCGGAAGCGCCGGGGGCCATCCGATGAGGTTCGAGCGCCGGCTGCTGGTGCGCGAACGCGGCGCCGGCGTGTTCGAGAAGCTGTGGCAGATCCCCTGGCTGTTCGTGCTGCTGCTGTGCGCCGTGGCCGCCGTGGGATACGTGGCGCTGTATTCGGCCGGCGGCGGCGCGGCCGAGCCCTATGCCGGGCGGCACGCCATCCGCTTCGGCTTCGGCCTGGTACTGATGCTGTCGATCGCGCTGGTCGATATCCGCATCATCGCCCGCTTCGCCTGGGTGGGCTATGTCGGCGGGCTCGGGCTGCTGGTGCTGGTGGCGCTTCATGGCCAGGTGGGCGGCGGCGCGCAGCGCTGGATCAACCTCGGCCCGCTGCAATTGCAGCCCTCCGAGCTGATGAAGATCATGCTGGTGGTGGCACTGGCATCCTGGTTCCACAAGGCGTCGTGGGAGCGGATCGGCAACCCGATCTTCCTGATCCCGCCGCTGATCGCCGTGATGATCCCGGCGGCGATGATCTTCAAGCAACCCAATCTGGGCACCGCGCTGATCACGCTCGCCATCGGCGGCGCGGTGTTCTTCGCGGCAGGCGTGCGGTTCTGGAAATTCGCGCTGGTCCTGGGCGGCGTGGGGCTGGCCGCACCCATCGCCTATGAGCACCTGCACGACTACCAGCGCGCGCGCATCACCACCTTCCTCGACCCCGAATCGGACCCGCTGGGTGCCGGCTACAACATCATCCAGTCGAAGATCGCGCTGGGTTCGGGCGGGTTCTGGGGCAAGGGCTTCCTGCAAGGCACGCAGGGCCATCTGAACTTCCTGCCGGAAAAGCAGACCGACTTCATCTTCACCATGCTGGCCGAGGAATTCGGCCTGGTCGGCGCCCTGACCACGCTTGCCCTGCTGACCGGCGTGATCGCCTTCGGCTTCCTGGTGGCGCTGCGCAGCCGGCACCAGTTCGGGCGGCTGCTGGCGGTCGGGCTTTCGACCAACTACTTCCTGTACGTGTTCGTGAACATCGCGATGGTCACCGGCTCCATCCCCGTGGGCGGCGTGCCGCTGCCGCTGATCAGCCATGGCGGGTCGGCGATGCTGACGACGATGGTGGGCTTCGGCCTGCTGCTGTCCGCGCATGTGCACCGCGATGCGGAGATGGCAGCCCCGCGCGACGGATAGCGGCGCGGGGGCTGGACAAGGGGTGCCGGGGCCGGTTATTGCGCGCCCTCGGCGGGCGCTTAGCTCAGTTGGTAGAGCAGCTGACTCTTAATCAGCGGGTCGTAGGTTCGAGCCCTACAGCGCCCACCAAGCAAATCAAATGCTTGCAGCCGGAAAATCAGAACGAGCGGGGAACACGTTCAAGTGGCGTTCAAGTCGGACGTTCAAGTCTGGTTTCCCGCATGTTCCGGTTGCCACTTTTAGGTGAATGCGCTGGCGCTGACGCAATGGCCGAAGCGCCACCCCCGCGACCTTCCCGCACGATCCAGTCAGGCTCGCGTGCCGTGCATGCGGCCGCTCGGGGCAGTACCGGCGTGTCAGCCTAGCCGCCAAATTCGGCGCGGGTGCTTCTATGCCCGATGTGTTGCGCGCCCTCTCCGGCCCCTGCCCCCGATGGGACGACGCCAGCAATCCCTGCGGGGCTCACTATCCCGATCTGGCTCTGGTGCGTCGGGGGTAGCGTCGGCATCGGTTGTTGGGAGGGGGTGTCAGACACGCGACACCTCACAGTCGCAGAGGTCGGGCGCCATGCCGCAGCCAGAGCACGACGGCCGATGACATTCTTGAATGTCGTCCACCGTGATACCGAGGCGTTGCATGGCGTCCGCCAGGATACCCGCCCGGCTCCCCTCATCTTCCATGGCGAGCAGGATGCAGATCAGCTCTCCGGTGGACCTCATCCGGCCAAGGCCGTCGAAATTGAAACTAATGGTCGCATCGTCGAGCGCCACAAATTGCGCCAGGGTCGTCTTCGGAGCGTGTGTCATCGCCGCTCACTCCGCCTCCTTCGCCAGCCGCCGCCCGAAGGCGGCCGCAGCGCCTTCCTCGCTCTCGCCGAGGTAGTGCTTTTCGATGATCGCCTGCGCGGTCTTCGGGCTGTGCCCGGTGATCCGGCTGATCCCCAGCGCATCCACGCCGGCGCCGTGGAGCGTGGTGACGGCGGTGTGCCGCAGCTCCATGAAGCGCAGGTCGGCGCAGCTCGGCATGGGCGGCAGGATCTCTGACCCATCCGGCGCCTGGATGCCGGCGGCCGCGGCCTCGCGGATGTCGGCGAAGACGTGCCGGAAGGTGTGTTCGTTCCAGGCCGCGCCGGTCTTCTCATGGCGCAGCAGCACCGGCACTTCCTCCTTGCCGGGCCGCAGCTTCACGACCGGCGCCGCCTTCTCCCGCATGGCCTCGGCGCGCAGCCGCTCCACCAGGTGGGGCACCAGGTGGACGGGCAGCACCACGGTGCGGCCGGTGCTGTGGCGCGTCTTGTTCGGGGTCAGCCGCAGGCTGGCCGTCTCCACCGCCCAGGGGCGCAGCGCCAGCACGTCGGCTTCCCGCTGCCCGATCCAATCGTTCAGGACGATCGCCGTCCCAATGCTCCGCCAGCCAAGCGCGTCGGCGGCGGCCGCCATGTGCCGGACCTCGGCCGGCGTCCAGATGCGCGGCTCCCGCTGGCGGGTCACCACCAAGCCGGGCTTGATCGCGGCGTTGTGGGTGACGAAGCCCATCCGCACGCCGGCCTGCAGCAGCAGCCGCAGGACACGCACGGCGGCCGCGGCCTTCGCCGGCGTCTCGATCACCCGCCGAGCCTTCCCCTTCCCCTCCACGCGCGACATCTGCGCGGCGTAAAAGGCCTGGACCGCCGGCGGGGTAATCGCCCGGGCGGGCTGGTCGCCGGCCCAGGCGGTGATGGCATCCAGGCACCAGCCATATTGCCGCTGCGTCGCCGGCGCCAGCTTCGTCCAGAAGCGGCTGCGCTTGTAGGCCGCCACCAGGGCCTCCACCGAGCCCGGCGCCGCCGCCTTGCCCCGTCGCGCGGCCGCCGGCGGGGCGCCAGGTGCATCCTGCCCGGCCCGCCAGGCGTCCACTTCGGCGTTGATCTGCTCGGCCTTCGCGAGGGCCGCCGCGTGGTCGCTGCCCAGCGGGTTCACCCGCCAGCCAGCCGCACGCAGCTCATTCGACGGCTGCCAGTAGTAGCGGCTGGACCCATCGGCCCGACGCCGCGCCACAAAATGCCTGACCTTCAGCGTGGCCATGAAACTTCTCCCGTGCCTAACATTTTGCCAACCCGAATCGAAAAAGTCATGCCGGAGCAGTCTTGATGGGTGATCTGTTTGCGTTCGCAGGGACCATGACCGGCATCCTGCAAGACCCAATCGGCGCGGCTGTGTTGCTGCTGGCCGCGCTGGCGAGCTTTAGGGCCAATTGGCGCTGGCTGATCGCGAGTGTCGTGGCGGCGGCTCTTGCCATGGAAATAGTCGTGGCCAATACCAACCCCTACTGGTCAGCCACCCGATTGCCCGGGTCTTTTCTGCTTCGACTTTGTGCGTATGCGCTGGTTCTGGTGCCGATCTGGGCGATCGCTGGCGTTGTCGGTCTCAGGCGGCGGTGACGTCGTGCGCCCCTAAACCCTGACTGCCTGTGGCCATCGCCCTGGCGCGGGCGATCAGGATATCCTCGGCCGCGGCCTCGGCCGCCACCTTCGTCTGCTTGCGGCGGGCGTCGAGCCAATCCTCGATCGCCGCAGGGTCCCACCGCAAGCCACAGCCGTCGACGGCGGCCGGGAAGCCGTGGTCGGCTTCCAGGCGCTTGCGATTTCGGGCGAACCACTTGTGCTTGTAGCCCAACGCGGTCGCCACCTGGGGCGCGGTCAGCAACTGGCGCATCCCACCCCCCGCGCCGCCGCTTCCATCCGCAGCGCGCGCAGGCGCTGCGCCAGGTCCTTGGCCTCGGCCGCCAGGGCCGCGGCCTCCATGCCCACATGCCCTTCCACGCGCAGGGGGGTGCCGAGATCCTCGAGCAGCTCCTGCGCGCGGAACAGGTTGTAGCGCGCATCCGCCGCGGTCATGGCGTGCCACCCGCCGGGGCGGCAGGCGTCGCTGCGCGGCGCGCCTGATGTTCCCCGCACCAATCGTCGTCGAAGGTTTCGGGCCAGACCGTCTGGAAGGTTTCGTTGCGCATCTTGCCCACCAGCGGGGCATGCCGCCGGCAGTAACCGAGGTCGCCTTCGTTGATCGACAGCGGGTCCCAATAGGCGCAGCTGCCGCAGGCGATCGGGACCGGCGCCGCGGCCGCCGCCGGCGCGGTGGTGCTGGCCAGGGTGTCGGGCATCACGCCTTCCCCCCGGCCGAGGCACTGGCGGGATGCGCGCTGCGCACCACGGCCAGGCCGGCATCCGTCAGCCGCCAGTAGCTCAGCACCTTGCGGCCGCGACCGGACCGCGCGCGCATGACGCGCTGGGACACGACCAGGCCGGCGGCCTCGAGCGCCCGCATCGTGCGGATTTGCACGTTCATCGGGCGCAGGCCCTCACGCTCGCCGGCCTCCCGGTAGAACAGCATCAGCCCGGCCATCTGCCAGGGGCTGAGCGCCGGCCGGCCGCCGCCGCCGAGGTCTTCCATGGCGGCGCTCATGGGCGGGCCTCAAGGTGGTCCATCTGCGCCAGGTCGTCCGCCGTGGCGCGCCGCAGCGTGACTTCCAGCACCATGTCCGCCGGGCTGTTCGCCGCCGTGAGCAGCGCCACCGCCTTGACCATGGCGGGTGCGCCCCGCATCACGCTGGTGGCCTGGCCGGCCAGGCTCTCCGCGATTTTGTGCAGCGTGTCGCGCACCACCTGGCCGGCTTTGACCGGCTTGTCGAAGCTGTCCTTCTGGACAGGCCCGATTTCCACGCGCAGGTCCCGGTTCATGCGGCTTCGGCCGCGTCGGCGGCCGCCTCCTCGAAGATCCAGGGAATGCGGCAGAGCAGCGCCTGTTCGCTGTCATTGACCGACCATTCGCAGCCCATGCGCGGGCCGGTCCATCGTGCCAGCTCCTCGCCCGGATGCATGATGGCCACCAGCGTCTTCGCCGCGCCGAACCGGCCCAGGCTGGTAAGGCCGCGCCCGTTCCTGTCGGGCGCGAGCCTGATCCAACCGGCTGTCCGCCCAACAAGGCCAAGCGCCAGGCCGATTTTCAGCCCGACCTCCCACCGCAGCGTCGCCACCACATCGTGGCGCACGGCGACATAGAGCTTCACGGGCGTCCCATCCCGCACCGGCCGCAATGTCAGCGACACCGGCTCGGACTTGGCGTCGTTGCGCGATGGCTGGTCCACCGCCTGCCAAAGCTCCCTGTTCATGCCGCCACCGCCCGGGCCTTGCGGCCCCGCTTCGCCGGCGGCGGCGGCAGGTCGTCGGGGTTGCCCTCGTCGAACTGCACGCCGCCGGCGGCCAGGCGCTGCACCACCAGGCGCAGCTGCTTGACCAGGCCCTCGATCGCCATGCCAACCGGCATCGCGAAGCCGAGCGTCATGGTGCCGACATGCAGGTCGAGCAGGTCGCCCGGCGCCTTGGCGCGTAGATCGGCGATCATGTTCGTCAACCGCCGCGCTTCCTCGATTTCGGAAGCGAGCGCGGCGAAGCCGGAGGAGCGGATCATGCGGTTTCTCCTTGACCGGAATCGACCGGGCCGCGTGCGCTGGCCGGCATGACAAAGGACATCTCAACCCTCACGGATGAACGGTTGACGCGCACCATCCTGGGCGCGCTGATCAAGGTGCTGCGCGCCAAAGGCGTGCTGACCGACGCGGATGCGGAGGCTGTCTCCGCCGAGGCGTTCGATGTCATCCGACCGTGCCTTCTGCCGGAGGAGGATCCCGACGAAGCCGCCCAGCGCCAACATGAAGCGCTGCAACTGCTGCAATCTGCACTTGCCGAGACCAATCTTCCGAAGGAGTTTCTCCCCCTCGGCCGTTAGGAGCAGCGGCGCGCAGATCCCACGCAAGGCGCCTGATTTCCAGCTTGTTGCCGATCATGCATTCCTGGCGCATCCAGCAGGCCATGATCTGGCCTGCCCATTCGGGGTCCGCCAGCAAGGCGTCCCACGTCAAAAGCGCCAGGTCCCCGGCCAGCTGCACGAATACCGTCTTGTGGAACTCAAGCGCCTGGTCTTCGGAAAAAGAATCTCGTCTGGCGCTCTTCACCGCCTGTTCGGCGCGCAAAACCAGAGCGGCCAAGCTGGCGCGGGCCAGCATGTGGGGTGCCTCGCTCACATCGCCCCCCAATCACCGCCCTGGCGGCGGAGCAGGCGGGCTTCGCGCTCGAGGGAGAGGTTGACCACGCCGGGCGGGGTCGCGCGCATCGCGGCCGGCACGGGCTGGCCTTCCAGCGCCGTCGCGGTCTCCGCGATGTCCTTCAGCTGGTCCGCCATCAACTGGCAGACCCGATCGTCCATCTGGACGCCGCCGCGGGCCGCCCAGTGCCCGAAATGCCCCGACAGGGCCTTCAACGCCTCGCTCACCATGTCCGCCCCCTCCTTTGGGGCCGGATGGGAACATACAAAGCGCCGGTTAGTGTCGCAATAGGAAAACGCTTACCCGCTCTTTGCGGCTCTCGCCTGCACGTCCGCTTTGTAAAGCGCTTCCTCCTCCAGGGCCTCCTCCCACGCATTGCTGAGCGAGACCGACTTTTCCCAGGACAGTCCCCGGGTCTCGCCGAGGAACAAATAGTCGAGGCTCACCTCAAGCAGAGGCAACAGGGGGGCGATCTGGTCAAGTGACGGCCTATGCTTCCCGCGTTCCCATTGAGAAACCATAGAACTCGCAAGGCCAGCCATCTTGCAAAGGTCGGCTTGGCTCATGCCCGCAGCTATCCGCGCAGCCGCCACGCGCAGCCCGATATCCCGCGTTGCTGCGGCCCGCATCGCCAGTTGGCGACCTGCTCTGATCTTGTCCATGGGGACGATAATGGCAGTCATGCCGCGCTTAGGCTCCGAAGCCGAATAGGTGTTGACACACTCATGGTCGCTTAGGAAGTATGCGCGCCGTGACCGATGCGCCACCGCTTGGGTCCGTTCACTATTCGTTCTCCATGACAGAAATGCAACAGGAAACCCACCATGGCTGACCGCGCCGAGATCGCCCGCCGGGTGGAGATCGTGGCCGCCGTCGTCGGCGACCTGGCCAGCGTGCTGGACAGCCTGGCGCGGGCGCTGCGCGATCCGCCGGCCGAGCCCGATCCCACCCCCGCCGCACCGCCGCCGCCATCGACGCCGCCCAGTGGGGCAGCGGCGCGCCGCGGTGGAGAGCTGCCGCCAGCCGCGGAGCGCGCCTACAAAGTGCTGGCGTTCGACGCCGAGGGGCAACCGATCGCATTGTGTCACGACATCCGCGCCGTTTTGTTCGATGCGCGTCCACCCAGCCTGACGGCCAATGAGGTCATGGCCCGCGTGAACGCCTTCCAGGCCCTGATCAAGTTCCTGGACGCGCGGCTGCCTGGTGGCTCTGTCGAGGACGCTTGGGCGGCCCTGCAAGCGCTCAATCAGCAAACCCAATGGCTGATGGCCGCCGGCATGATCAATCGGGACCGTTTGGCGGAGTATTTGTGGGAGAGAGTGGGTTCCAGTTCAGACAATCCAGAAGCTCCTTCGCCTCCGCCAGGATCTGCGCCGGCTGTATCGGCACCACCGCCTGTCCCTGGCGATACGTGCGGTTGAGCATGTCCTCCAGCAGCTTTTCGAACGGTTCGCGCGACGTGCGGGGCAACGTCCCCTGCAAGCGAAGCCATGCGAGGATCGACAGCAGCACCACCCCCTGCGCGTTTACCTGGGTGCGCAGCTTCATCAGTTCGGGTTCGGTCATTGTCAGCCGCCTCCTTCCGCGGCAGGTGGCAGCATGACAGGTCCGGTCGATTCGACATCGATCCGCGATCTGGTGCGCGCGCTCGGCGGGCCGGCCGCGGTCGGACGCGCGCTGGGCATCACGCTTGAAGCCGTGTGCAATTGGCAGCGCCACAATGCCGTGCCTGAGGCCCGGCAGCTTGCGGTGTGGCGCATGGCGCAGGCCGCCGGCCTTCCCTGGCGCCCGCCCGGTGCCGCCGGCCTGACGCTGCCTGCCCCCGCGCCCCCGCCCCAGCCGGAACCCCCCTTGGCGCAGGACCAGGCCGCATGATCCGCGCCGGCCACCACGCCCGCCAGGTGCTGCTGCGCCCCGTGCGCCTGACCACTGGCGAGACGGTGCAGGTGACGCTGGTGGTCAGCTTCGATGCCTCCGGCGCCGTCGTGGACCTCACGGCCTCCCTGCCCGCCCCCGACCGCATCAGCGCGGCCGAGGCCGCCGGCGTGGCGCTGGCCCAGGCGATCGGCGCCAAGCTGCGCAAGCGTGGCGATCTGGGCGTGGCCGAGTTGCGGCGCCGTGCCGAGGCCTCGCTCGATCTGCTCGAGCAGCTCGAGGACATCGAGGCCACCCACGGCCCCGATGCCCGCCGCTGCCTCGCTGGCACCCGCCCATGACGGCGCGGCCTGCCTGCCCCTTCCCCATGGGCGCGGCGCCGGGGTTCCGCGCCCTCGCCCTGCGCCCCGCCCCCCAGGTGGAGGAGCATCCAGACGCGCCAGCCGGCCGGTCTGGGTGCCTGTGGCGTGGGGATGGGTGGTGGAAAGTGAGCAATCTCAACGCTGTCACACATGTTACGCACCGTCACAGGCAATGTGACGGCATAAGCGCCTGGAAACGAAGGGGAAAACCCCGAACGTCATGCCGTCATGCCCTCGCGCGCACATGTAGCGTTCGCGGGAAGACAGGGGAGGCATGTGCGCTCTCATGTGCGCGCGCGATTGACCATGACAGTGTGACAAACAGAGATATGTATAAGGATATCAGCGGGCTTTGCCGTCACATTGCGTGTGACGGCGATGTAACACTGTGACAGCGTTGATTTCCCTGGGGCGCGACGCCCGGCCTGGCCTGCGTGTTTGCCCGTTGCGGTCGGGGTTGCGGCCGTGGCGATGACGGCTGCGGAGCGGATGCGGGCAACGCGGGCTCGCCGGCGGGCGGCTCGGCAGGCCGAGGAAGCGGCGGCCGGCGTGAAGGTGGCGCGGGTCGAGGCCGCGCAGCTCCCGCTGGCGGACCTGGTCGAGCGGCATGCCGAGCTGCCCAGCGCCGCCGCGCGCGGCCGGCACCGCGCCTACCTTCAGGTGCTCGAAACCAAGTTCCCGGCGCCGCTGGGCCGCCTGGCCGCGATCTACGCGACGCCGGTGGAGGAGCTGGCGCGGGCGCTGTCCTGCACGAAGCTCGAGGCGCTGCGGGAGATCGTGGCGTGCGCCAAGGCGCGCATCCGCGCGGCGAAGAAGGTGCTGGGCGCCCACAAGGGCGGGCTGATCCCGCTGTGGCGCGGCGCGTCGGAAACGCCGCTGGCGCAGGCGCCGGCGGGCGACGTGGTCGCGATCTGCGAAGGCATCGAAGACGCGCTGACGGTGGCGCTGCATTGCCCGGAATGGCGCGTGGTGGCCTGCATCAGCGTCGGCAACATGGGCGAGCTGACCTTGCCGCCGGCGATCGGCGAGGTCCGCCTGTGCTTCGACCGCGACGGCGAGAACCTGGCCTGCGCGGCCGCGCGCGAGCGCGCCATGCGCCGCTACCAGGCCGAGGGGCGGCGGGTGTTCGAGATGCGCCCGCCGGAAGGCTTCAAGGATTTCAACGACTGGCACATGGCCGAATTGCGCGGCCAAAGGGGGGTGGCGTGAGCGCGTTTGGTCGCCGCGGTCTAATCGTAAGCGTAATGGCCCAGTGCGTCTTGCCGCTTAAGGCAGCTTCGGGCCGCGATGCATGTCCGCCAAATCCCGCAGACCGCCCTCTGCCCCCTCCGCGTCTATGGCACAACCGAGCACGCAACCCCCGTAGTCCAGGACCAACAATGGGGTTCGTCCTGCAGTCGGATGATCAAGTGTCGATACGCTCGTCCGAATTGGATAGGTCGGATAGACGCCCTCGACAAATCGAGTTTTCGCCGGAGGCGGCATGTGGTCGCCTGCAAACTGGCATTGCTCGATGAGCCGCCCGATGAATTCAGAACTTATTGCCCCAATCGGCAGCGTGCAGGTGATTGACGTTCCGTCATGGAGGTTAAGCGCGAGGCCAACTGCTGATCGGTCGAGGGTCAAATCCATGACGTATGACTTGATCGCGGCCATCAATTCCCCCCTGCATCGGTCGATTCGCCCCCCTCACAATACAGGACGCGATACGAGACCGAACATGTGGTCGGCAAAACCATCAAACGCCTGCGGACAAAAGCGGCGTCCGCCGCGGCTCATCCAACGCCGTGGCATCCTGGCAGTGAGGTCTGAATGAGCGCGTTCAACATGCAAACACTGGCAGCGCCGCACGCGGATGACCCCGACTTCCTGCGGCTCCGCAGCGATTTGCAGAAGGCGTTCGAGCGCGCCTGCGTCGCCGGGTTGACCTTCGATCAGACCTGCCAGGTCACGGTTGGCTACGTCGTCGGCTTCACGATCGGGCTGCACGGCCATGCCGCCGCCATCGCGCAGCTTGAGACGCTGTTCGCCAATGCGCAGGCCATGGCCCGCATTAACGCGCCGCCGCAGGGCTCCGCTTGATGGCGGACGGCCCGAAGCCCTCGGCCAAGGTCACGCCGCTGCGCGCCAGGATGCGCGAGGCGCCGGAGGCCACGCAGCGGCGGCTTAAATTGCCGGAGGATTGTCCGGTGATCCCGCTCGGCGTGCAGGGGGACCTTTGCTGGTATATCGACGGCGTCGGCCAAATGGTCGCGGTGCCGGCGAAAAGCCACTCCAAGTTGATGCTGCACAAGCTGTTCGCGCCGCACACCGAATACTGCAAGCACGCGCATCCCGACTGGGCAAAAACCGTGCGCCTCAAGGCCGATGAAGACGGCAATGAGCGCGAGATCGTCGTGGATTTCCGGCCCGACGTGGTGGCCTCGCACCTGATGGGCGCCTGCGGGCAGCTCGGCCCGTTCAACCCGGTCGGGCGCGTGCGCGGCCGGGGCGTCTGGCGCGGCGAAGACGACGACCTGGTGCAGCACCACGGCAGCGCCATCCAGATCCGGGGCCAGACGCTGAAGGCCGGGCGGCATGGCGATCACGTCTATCCGCGCGGGCCGGAACGCAAGGCCCCCGCCACGGATACCCAGCCCGGCGGCGCCGAGGGGCCGGCGGCGCGCGTGCTGCTGGACCTCGGCCATTGGAACTGGTCGCGCCCCGGCCTCGATCAGCAATTGCTGCTGGGGTGGGTGTGCGCCAGCTTCTACGCCGGCGCGCTGGAATGGCGCCCGCACGGATGGATCAACGGCCCGCGCGCCGCCGGCAAATCGACGCTGTTCCGCTACCTGGCGGAGCTGCTGCACTACCCCGGCGGCTGCGTCATGACCGGCAACACCACGGCGGCCGGCCTGCGCATCGTGCTGGGTGACGACGCGCTGCCCGTGCTGTTCGACGACGCCGAGGCCGGCGAAACGCCGGAGCGCATCCGCATGCTGGTGGAGCTCATGCGCTCCGCCAGCAGCGGCACGCTGGTGCTGCGCGGCACCGCGGACCACGGCAATGCCGCCTTCACGGTGCGCTTCACCGGCCTGGTCAATTCCATCCTGCGGCCGCCCCTGACCAGCCAGGATTTGTCGCGCCTGATGCTGCTGAACGTGGAGCCCCTGCCGGAAGGCGCGCGGCGGCCGGAGATGGGACGCAGCCACCTGGAACTGCTGGGCCGGCAGTTGTTCCGCCGCATGATCGACGCCTGGCCGCGCTTCCTGGTGGAGTATCCGCGCTGGGAAGCCGCGCTCAAACAGGCCGGCATGCCCGGCCGCGCGCCGGAGCAATTCGGCATCCTGCTGGCCGCGCAGGACGTGGCGTTGAACGATGTGCCCGCCGACAACGACACGATGCAGGAGATCGCCGCGCGCGTGGCAGAGGGAACCGCCAGCGACCGCGCGGAGGAACTGCCCGAATGGGCGCGCTGCCTCGAGCGCCTGACCAGCACCATCGTGCCGGCCTTCAGCGGGGGCCAGCAGCGCACGCTGGGCACGCTGATCGGCATGGTGGCCATGCAGGCCACCTGGAAGCACCCGGAAAGCGGCGACCTGGATGTCTGGCCGGCAAGCGACCGGGACGGCGCCGCGCGGGCGCTGGCGTCCTATGGCGTGCGCGTGGTGCTGGAGCTGCAAGGCCGGCACCCGCTGCGGCGCTGGAAGGCAAATCCGAAGTTTGTCTGGGGCACCTGCAACGCGCCGCAGGATGGCAGCTGGATCATCGAAGACTTCATCGACAACCCGACCGCGCGGTCGGAGGCCATCGCCGCCGCCACCGCGCTCTACGCGGCCGAGGCCGCGCAGCGGGGCGAGACGGCCGGCGCCTTCGACGCCGGCCGCTTCCGCGCCGCGCTGGCGCGCGTGCAGCCGGTGGTGCGCTGGGATGGCCAGACGCTGCCCGTGCCCGGCGGCATGACGCCGCGCGCCTTCACCGACCGCCTCGAGAACCTGCCGCCCGAGGCCCTGGCCGGCGCCATGGCGCAGGACGGCCGGGCCATCACCCCGGCCATGATCGCGCGCGGCGGCCTCGAATTGACGCCGGTCGGCAGCGGCCTTTTCGAGCTGCGCTATGGCGGGAACCAGGTGATGGATGGCCGGGCCGGCGGCGCCTTCCGCCTTCGCATCGGCGCGCCAGAATGAGCGATATCTTCGCCCTGCATGAGGCGCCGGCCGCGGTCCTGACCAGCCCGCTGCGCACCGCGCCCTACACCACTTTCGAGCGCGCCGAGCTGGCCCAGGAAGCGCAGCAGGCCACGGGGCGCAGCTTCCCGGCCGAGCGCAATTACCGCCTGGAATTCGACCGCGCGGCCGAGGCTTTCCGCCAGCAAGGCGTGACACTGGAAAACCCCTACACCGATTTCGCCAGCCCCTATGCCAGCGACACCGGCGACGTGCTGACCGGCCGCACGTCCGACCGGGTGGACGCCGAGCGCGCGCGCCGCCTGGCCGCCTGGGATGATGCCGCGCGCCGCCTTCAGGACCAGAACCCGGACGCGCTGGACACCTTCCCGAACAGCGCCGCCCTGCGGCTTTCCGCCGATGCGCGCGCCCGCGACGTGGCCCGCCGGAACGCGGCGGCCGAGGACCATGGCGGCGGCTTCGGCGCCTTCGTCGGCACCGTCATCGGCGCCATCCAGGACCCCGTCCAGGCGCTGACCCTGACCGTCGGCGCGCCCTGGCGGGCGGTGACGGGCGGCGCTTCGCTGCTGGCGCAGGTCGGGCGCACGGCGGCGCTCGAGGGCGCGATCGGCGCCGGCACGCAGGCGCTGATCGAAACCTCGGCCGCGCCCTACCGGCAACGGCTGGGCGTGGAGGGCAGCGCACTGGCCAGCATCCTCGGCGCGGCCGTCGGTGGCGCCGTGCTGGGCGGCGGCCTGCGCGGCGTGGTCGGCGCCTTCGAGCTGCGCGGCGTGCGCGCCCGCGCCGAGGCGCCCGATGCGACCCCGGCCGACATTCGCGCCGCCGACGCCGCCACGCTGGCGCAGGCCCGGCTGGACGAGCTGGCCGGCAATCCGGCCGGGCCGGAAAGCGTCAGGGCGCACGAAGCCGCGCTGGACAAGGCCCTGGCCGATGTGACCGCTGGGCGCCCGCCCGCCGCCAGCCTGCCCGCCGCCGCCGATCCGCCGCCGGAAGCCATGGCCCTGATGGCGCTCGACCCGCCCGCCAGGCAGGCCCGCGTGGCCGAGAACATCGCCCGCCTGATCGACACGCAGGCCAGCCTGCCGGGTGCCGCCTGGCGCGATGACATCGGCGCCATCACCATCGACTGGGGCCGGCCGGGCAATCCCAACCGCGATTTCAGGGGGGGCTTCGGCCTGGCCCACATCATCGCGCGACGCGAGGCCCAGGGGCTGGACGGCCAAGCCTTCGTCCGGAACATCCTGCCCGGCGTGCTGACCGGGGGCAGCGTCACGCGCGTCTATGGTCCGCCCAACGGGCTTCGGGTGGACCTGGAGCATGACGGCGCCAGCGCCACCTTGTCGCTGTTCCGCGACGGACAGCGCGAAAGCTGGGTGATCACGGGATTTCCGCTGGATCGGGACGGCCCCGGTGGAACGGGCGGTTTGAACCCTGCCCCGCCCTACGCACCTGGTCCCCCGTTTATAGGGACTTCGGAGGGAGCGGGGCCGTCCGTCGCTGCAATAGCGCCCGCCGCCCGGCGGTTCAAGGTTTTCACGCCAATCGGCCGCCGCGTGCTGGTGGAACCCCAGGTGGTCGAGCTCGACACGCTGGTGCCGAGCCACCTGGACGATGGCAGCCCCAACCCCGCCTATCCGCATGCGGAGGGCGTGCAGCCACGCGACCGCGGCGCCGCCCCCTCGCGCGACCAGGTGCGCGCGATCGCCGCCGGGCTGATCCCCGAACGCCTCGGCCCCAACGTCGAAGCGGGCCAGGGCGCGCCCATCGTCGCCGACGACCTGGTGGTGGAAAGCGGCAACGGCCGCGTCGGCGCCCTGCGCCTGGTGTTCGGGGATCCTGCCCTGGCCGAGGTCGCGGCCAGCTACCGCGCCTTCCTGGCCGCGCAGGGCCATGACGTGACCGGCATGCGCGCGCCGGTGCTGGTATCCCGCCGCGTCTCCGCCCTGTCGCCCGAGGAACGCCGCGCCTTCGTGGCGGAGGCCAATGGCCGGGCCACCCTAGCGCAAGGCGTGGGGGAACGCGCGCGGGCCGATGCCGGCCGGCTGGACGATGCCCTGCCGCTGTTCCGCGGCGGCGATGTGGACAGCGCCGACAATGCGCCCTTCGTCCGCGCCTTCCTCGGCGCCTTGCCGCCGGAGGAACGCGGCAGCCTGATCACCCGCGATGGCCGCCTCTCGGCCGAGGGTGCCAGCCGCCTGCGGGCCGCCGTGCTGGCGCGGGCCTATGGCGACGAAATGGGGCCGCTGCTGGACCGGCTGCTCGAGGGCCAGACGGATGGGCTGCGCGCCGTCGCCGGCGCGCCAACACGCTCGGCCTGCTGGACCGGATCACGCTCGGCGGCGGCCTGCGCATCAGCGGCGTGGAGTTGCAGACCACCGGGCTGCTGACCTCCACCAACTTCACGCTTTCTCAGCCCGCCCTGATCGGTCGAAACGCCGCCGGCGCCGGCGGCCTGGCCGAAATAACGCTGGGCAGCAGCCTGGTTTTCACAGGCACGACGCTGAATGTGGGACCGCACGAACACCTGATCGCCGATGTGGAGGGGCTGACCACCGCACTGAACGGGAAGGCGCCCACCGCCCACACCCACACGCCGGCCGACATCACCACGTCCGCCGCCACGCGCCTGCTCGGCCGCGGCGCCGGCGCCGGCGCCGGGCCGGCGCAGGAGCTCACGCTCGGCAACGGGTTGCAGATGGCGGGCGCGACGCTGTCCGCGGCCGGCCTGACCACGCTGGACAAGGGCACCGGCGCGGCCGCCAGCACGCAAACCTTCGACGTGTCGGCGGCCGGGCACCAGCGCTTGCAGGTGGGTGGCGCGCTGACCGTGGCCTTCACCGGGTGGCCGTCCGGCTTTGGCGAACTGCTGGTGGAGCTGGTCAATGGCGGGCTGCACATCGTGACCTGGCCGACGATCAAATGGCTGCGGCCCGACGGCACCTATGTGACCACCTTCGCCGGTACGGGCGTCGTGCTGAACTCCGCCGACACGGACTGGGTCCTGATCTGGACCGGGAATGGCGGCACCACGCTTTTCGGCAAGGTCATGCGCTGATGCTGCTGCGACGCGCCTTCTTCGGGGGCATCGAACCCGACATCAATTGGTATGTCGCCGGGCAAAATACCTACGGAGAAACGGCGGCTGGCGGAAATGGCAGCGACCAGTATTTCCCCAGCCTTCAACTGCCCCTCGCACCCTGGAACACCCCGCAACAGTGGACGCAATTTGCCCTGTATGCTCGGCACATGGGTGTCATCCGCGCGGATGGCACGCTTTGGCTTGGCGGCGACAACAGCTTCGGCCAGCTCGGCCAAGGCGACACCACCAGCCGCCGATCCCTGACGCAGGTCGGCACCGCCACCACCTGGCGCAAGATCGGCGTCGGGTCCGAGTTCTCGGCCGCGCTCAATCGAAATGGGAAAATCTGGACCTGCGGCCGCAACAACATCGCCGCGCAGCTCAATGACGGCACCCTGACCACGCCACGCACGACCTTCTACGACACGTCCCTGACCGCCGCGCCCTTCCGCAGCCAGGCCATCCAGTTCGTGGATATGTGGGTGGGCCACCGCTGGGTCTGCGGCCTGGATGTGGCCGGCGACCTGTGGACCTGGGGCAACAACGGGTCGATGCAGCTCGGCCGAGGTTCGCCGGAGGAAAACGGCGGCATCCCGACCCAAGGGTGGACCCAGGACCGCTACTGCAAAAAGGTCAGCCCGGCCGGCCCGTGGCGCTATGCCAGCGTCGGCGCCTACAACGGCGCCGGCTTCCACGAGGACGGCAATGTCTGGATGTGGGGGCTGTTCGGCAGCGGGCAGCGCGGCCCGGGCGTGACCTCGCAACTGCCTGCCATCGTCGCCCCGAACGCAGCCGGCACTTTCTGGGTCAACGTCTTCTGCGGCGAGTATTCCACCTTCCTCCTGCGCAATGACGGCACCCTGTGGGCCTGCGGCCAGAACACGAGCGGCGAGCTGGGCATCGGCAGCAGCACGAACACCGACGTGCTGACCCAGGTCGTCGGCAATGATGGCGGCATGACCGTCACCGAATGGCGCTGGGTGCATTGCGCGCTGAACCACACGGTGGCGGTGGCCCAGAACGGAACCCTGTGGGCCTGGGGCAGCAACCAGTCCAAAAAGCTTGGCCGAGCCGACCTGACGGCCGCCAGCTACGACACCCCCAAGCGCATCGACGCGGCCACCAAATGGCGGAGTGCCTATGCCGCCGAGCTTTCGTCAATTGCTGCTCGCGTGCCCTAGCTCTAGGATTGGGTGGCGCGTTGATATGCTTAGATTTTCGGCAATCTCTTAATCAGCGGGTCGTAGGTTCGAGCCCTACAGCGCCCACCAACGATAACAGCTGCTTACGGCAGCCTTACCCAGAACGGCGCGGCAACACGTCCAACCCTCGCGTCCAACCTTTGCGGCGCGAATGTCGGCAAAGACGTGCCGGGAGGTCTGTTCATTCCACGTCTTGCCCGTCTTCTCATGCCGCCGCTGCAACGGCATTTGGGCGGCGCCCCGGCCGCAGCCTGACCACCGGCACCGCCCAGTCCCGCGCGGCCTCGGCACTCAACCCTTTCACCGGGCGGGGTCCCAAGTGGACGAATGTCGCAGCCGCGCCCCCTACCCCAACGCCATCCGCGCCGCCGTCGCCAACTGGTCCGCACGTTCGTTCATCGCGTCGCCGCTATGCCCCCGCACCCAGCGCCAATCCACGTCATGCGGCGCCGCGGCCTTCAACAGGCGCTGCCACAGCTCGTAATTCGCCACCGGGTCGCGCGCGGCGTTGCGCCAGTTGTTGCGGACCCAGCCCTTCACCCAGCGCTCCATGCCGTTGCGCACGTATTCGCTGTCGGTGTGCAGCGCCACGCGGCAGGGGCGCTTCAGGGCCTCCAAAGCCGCGCAGGCCGCCGTCAGCTCCATGCGGTTGTTGGTGGTGGCGGCGTCGCTGCCCGACAATTCCTTCTCGGTCGCGCCGAAGCGCAGGATCGCGGCCCAGCCGCCGGGGCCGGGGTTTGGCTTGCAGCCGCCATCGGTCCAGATCTCGACCAGCGGCGCGTCGGGCGGCACGTCAGCGGGCAATTCCGTCGATCCCCTCGCTGGCGGCGAAGAAGCGCAGCTTGCGCAGATATTCCAGCGGATCCTTGCGCGTCACCAGCGCCCCCTCCGGCGTGTTTGTCCAGTCATACAGCCGCGTCAGCAGGAAGCGGATGGCGGCACCGCGGGCCAGCACCGGCAGGGCGGCGCGCTCGGCGGCGCTCAGCGGGCGGGTGGCGTCATAGGCGGCCAGCAGGGCGCGGGCCTTGGTGGCGTTGAAGGCGCCGTCGGGCTCGAAGCACCAGGCGTTCAGGCAGACCGCGATGTCATAGGCCAGCAGGTCGGTGCAGGCGAAGTAGAAGTCGATCAGGCCGGAGACGCGCGGCCGCCCTGCCGCATCCGGCAGGAAGAAGACGTTGTCCGGGAACAGGTCGGCGTGGATTTGGCCCGCCGGCAGGCTGCCCGCTTCCGGCCAGGCGGCCAGGATCGTCCCGAGTTGCGCTTCGAGGTCCGCCACAAGCCCTGGCTGCACCGAATCCCCCCCCGCCCGGCACCCGTCGAGCAGCTTGGCCCACCCCGCCGGGCCGAGGCCGTTCGGCCGCGCCATATCGAAGCCGAGCCCCGCGACATGCAGCCGCGCCAGCGCCTCACCGAGCGGCGCCAGATGTTCCGGCCGCACGCGGCGCGGCCATACGCCTTCCAGGAAGGTGCAGATGGCGGCGGGCCGGCCGGCAAGCTGGCGCAGGGCCTCTCCATCCCGCCCGGCCACGGGTTGCGGGCAGGACAGGCCCTGCCCCGCCAGATGCCGCATCAGCCCCAGGAAATAGGGCAGTTCGGCCGGGTCGACGCGCCGCTCATAGAGCGTCAGCACGAAATCGCCGGCTTCCGTGCGCAGCGCATAGTTGGAATTCTCGACACCCTCCGCAATGCCGCGGAACGCCGTGAGCGCGCCCAGATCGTAGTCGGACAGAAAGGCGCGCAGCGCCTCATCCGTCACCTCGGTGTAGACGGCCATTATTCGGCGGCGAGCCCCGCGGGCAGGCGGAAGGTCACGCGTTCCTCCGCCACCACCACTTCCTCCACGTCCAGCGCGAAGCGGGTGCGCAGCCGCGCCAGCACTTCCTCCACCAGGACTTCCGGCGCGCTGGCGCCGGCCGTCAGACCGATGGAGGTGCAGCCATCGGCGATGGCGGGGTCGAGGTCGGCGCCGCGCTGCACCAGCAACGCACGCGCCGCGCCGGCGCGCTTCGCGACCTCCGCCAGCCGCACGGAGTTGGAGCTGTTCGGCGCGCCGACCACGATCACCAGCTCCGCACCGCGCGCCGCGATGGCCTTCACGGCCGCCTGGCGGTTGGTGGTGGCGTAGCAGATGTCCTCCTTCGCGGGCGCCGCGATGCCGGGGAACCGCGCTTGCAGGATCGCCACGATCTCGGCGGTGTCGTCGACGCTCAGCGTCGTCTGCGTCGTAAAGGCCAGCGGAATATCGCCGGGCGGCTGCACGGTGCGGGCCTGGCCTGCGTCTTCCACCAGGGTCACGGCGCTGGGCGGCAACTGGCCCATCGTGCCGATCACCTCCGGGTGGCCGGCATGGCCGATCAGCAGGATATGGCAGCCGCGGGCGTGATGGCGCTCGGCCTCGCGGTGGACCTTGCTGACCAGCGGGCAGGTGGCATCCAGCGCGTACATCCGCCGTTCCGCGGCTTCGGCGGGGACGGATTTCGGCACGCCATGCGCGCTGAACACCACCGGCTGGCCGTCATCGGGTATCTCGGACAATTCCTCGACGAAGATCGCGCCCTGGCGTTCCAGACTTTCGACGACGAAGCGGTTGTGCACGATCTCATGCCGCACATAGACGGGCGCGCCGTGGCGCTTGAGCGCTTCCTCGACGATCTTGATGGCGCGGTCGACCCCCGCACAGAAGCCGCGCGGCCCCGCGAGCAGGACCTGGAGGCGGGGGAGCGGTGCGGCATCGGGCATTGCTGCGGACATCAAGTGGAACTTCCTCCGGACCACAGGGCGAACGGCCCCGGGGATGGCCCTGGATCGTGGGGGGTGCGATAGACGCGGGCGGCCAGTGTATCGGCCGGAACCTTGGCTTCAAAGGGGGATGCGGCATGGCGGCAGGGCTTCGCCGATCCGGGATGGTTTGCGGGCAGGCGCTGGTGCTCGGCGCCACACTGGCCCTCGCCGCTTGCGGCGGGCGAGAGGATGCGGAGGGGGCACGCACCATCGCCACCCTGGCGAATGAACTCGCCCCCTGCCCGCGCATCGTCATCCTGGGCGATGGCGCCGACCTGACGCGTTTCCGCCCGGGCGGCGACCGCGACCTGACGGCGATGGTGGTGGATGCCCGGATCGAGGGGTTCAACGCCAGCTGCGACTATGCGAACAGCGCCCGCGATTCGCTGGCCATCCGCCTCACCCCCCGTTTCGAGGCCGAGCGTGGCCCAGCGGCGGAAGGGCGCACGGCGGAGCTGCCCTGGTTCGTCGCCCTGACCGACCCCGGCGACCAGTCCGTGCTGGACCGCCGGGGCTTCGCCGCGCGCGCCAGCTTCCCGCCCAACACGCCCCGCGCAACCGTGATCGGCCAGCAGGCCCGGCTCGCAGTGCCGCTTCGGCCTGGCGCGCGGGCGCAGGATTATACGATCCGCCTCAGTTTTCAGCTTTCGCCCGAAGAACTCGCCCATAACCGCGCGCGGGGCCCGCGCTGACCCGAACAGCGCCATTGCGCGTCCGATGGCGCTCGGCCATACAGACGCACCCGCATGTTCCGCGCGGGAGAGTGTGAGGCGCCGGCCTATGGTCTGCGCCTTGCCGCCGAAGGCGCAACCGGCCCCCGGAATCGCTCAGGCAAAAAGGGCCGCGCGGGCAGGCTGCCGGACGTGTCTTCGGTGACGCGGAAGGCAGCCACGGGCCTCTGGAAAGCCCGCATCCCCGAACGGGGGGCGGCACCGAAGGAGTAACGCGCCGGACCTTCTCCAGGATCCGGCCGAATCTCTCAGGTTCCGGGACAGAGGGGGGCCACGGATACGCCCGCGCCACTTCCGGCGGGGGCCGCCTTTGGGGGCACCGTGGCCGAATCCGAATCGCTTCTCGAAACGCCGTTGGCCGAGCTGCATCGCAGCCTGGGCGCCCGCATGGTGCCCTTCGCGGGCTATGCGATGCCGGTGCAATACGCGCCCGGCATCATGGCCGAGCACCTGCACACCCGCGCCGAGGCCGGGCTGTTCGACGTCTCTCATATGGGCCAGGCCGAGCTCTTTGGGGAAGGCGCCGCGGCGGCGCTGGAAAAACTCACCCCCGCCGATGTGCAGGGCCTTAAGCCGGGGCGCCAGCGCTACGGGCTGCTGATGACCGAATCGGGGGGCATCCTCGACGATTTCATGGTCGCCAATCGCGGCGACCGGCTGTTCCTGGTGCTGAACGCGTCGCGCAAGCACCTGGATATTCCGCATATCGAGGCCGTGCTGCCCGCCGGCGTCACGCTGCGCCCGCTGCCCGACCGCGCGCTGCTGGCGCTGCAAGGCCCCGGCGCCATCGCCGCGATCGGCACGCTGGCACCCGGCATCGCCGCCATGCGCTTCATGGATTTCGCCGAGTTCGCCATCGCCGGCATCCCCTGCCTGGTCAGCCGCAGCGGCTATACCGGGGAGGACGGCGTCGAGATTTCGGTGCCGGCCGAGCAAGCCGAAGCCCTGGCCCGCGCACTGCTGGCCCTGCCCGGCGTGCTGCCCGCCGGCCTCGGCGCCCGCGATTCGCTGCGTCTGGAGGCGGGGCTTTGCCTCTACGGCAACGACCTCGATGAGGGCACCAGCCCGGTCGAGGCGAACCTCGTCTGGACCATCGGCAAGCGCCGCCGGATGGCCTGGGACTTCCTTGGCGCCGATCGCGTGCGCGACGAACTGGACCATGGACCCAAGCGCCTGCGCGTTGGCATCCAGCCCGAAGGCCGCCAGCCGGCGCGCGCGCATACCCCCATCGAGGCCAGCGGCACCATGGTGGGTGAGATCACCTCCGGCGGCTTCGGCCCCTCGGCCAATGCGCCCATCGCCATGGGCTATGTCGCGCGCAGCCATGCCGCCGATGGCACGTCGCTCGACCTCATGGTGCGGGGCAAGGCGCTGCCCGCCCGCATCGCCCCCCTGCCCTTCATCCCCCACCGCTACGCCCGCTGAGGAGCACACTCCGATGGCCGAACTGCGCTTCACCAAGGACCATGAATGGGTGCGCCTCGAAGGCGACACCGCGACGATCGGCATCACCGACCACGCGCAGAACGCGCTGGGCGACGTGGTGTTCGTGGACCTGCCCGAGGCCGGCCGCGCCGTGACCGAAGGCGAGGCCTGCGCGGTTGTGGAAAGCGTGAAGGCCGCGTCCGATGTCTACGCGCCGATCGCCGGCCGCATCGCGGAAGTGAACGCGGCGCTGGCCGAGAACCCCGCGCTGATCAACAGCGCGCCGACCACCGATGGCTGGTTCTTCCGCATGGCGGATGTGGACGCGGCCGCGATCGACGCGCTGATGGATGAAGCCGCCTACACCGCCTTCGTGGAGAGCCTGGCATGAGCATCCTCGGCGATCTGACGATTCTCGAAGACAAGGGCGAATTTGCCCGCCGCCACATCGGGCCAAGCGATGCCGAAGTGGCGCAGATGCTGCGCGTGGTGGGTGCGGACAGCCTGGACGCGCTGGCCGCCCGCACCGTGCCCGAAGCCATCCGCAGCACGGCCCCCCTGCCCCTGCCGCCGGCCGCGACGGAAGCCGAGGCCATCGCGGAACTCCGCGCCCTGGCGGCGAAGAACCGCGCCGATATCAAATCCCTCATCGGGCTCGGCTATCATGGCACGCTGACGCCGGCGGTGATCCTGCGCAACGTGCTGGAAAATCCCGGCTGGTACACCGCCTACACGCCCTACCAGGCGGAACTCGCCCAGGGCCGGCTGGAAGCGCTGCTGAATTTCCAGACCATGGTGACGGACCTCACCGGGCTGCCGGTGGCGAATGCCTCGCTGCTGGATGAGGCGACGGCAGCGGCGGAGGCGGTGACGCTGGCGCATGCCGCGACACGCGGAAAATCCGACACGCTGGTGCTGGCCGCCGACCTTCATCCGCAGACCCTGGCCGTGGTGGCCGCCCGCGCCGAGCCGGTGGGCTTCAAGGTGCTGGTCGCCAAGCCCGCCGACCTCATCGCGACCGTGACCGCGGAAAAGCCCTTCGCGGTGGTGTTCCAGTATCCCGGCACCACCGGCGAGGTCCGCGACCTGACGCGGGAAATCGCCGCAGTGCATGGCGCCGGCGGCCTCGCCATCGTCGCGGCCGATCCGCTGTCGCTGGTGGCCCTCACGCCGCCCGGCGAGATGGGCGCCGATGTGGTCGTGGGATCGACGCAGCGCTTCGGCGTGCCGATGGGCTATGGCGGCCCGCACGCGGCCTATATGGCCGTGAAGGATGCGCATAAGCGGCTGATGCCGGGGCGGCTTGTGGGTGTGTCCATCGACGCCGCCGGCGCGCCGGCGATGCGCCTCGCCCTCCAGACGCGCGAACAGCATATCCGGCGCGAAAAGGCGACCTCCAACATCTGCACCGCGCAGGTGCTGCTGGCGGTGATGGCCAGCATGTATGCCGTGTGGCACGGCCCCGAGGGCCTGGCGCGTATCGCCAGGCGCGTGGCGTTGCAGGCGCGGCTGCTGGCGGGTGCCGCCATGCGGTCGGGCTTCACCCTGCTGCATCGGGACTTTTTCGACACCATCGCGATCGATGCCGGCGCGAAGCAGGATGCGCTGATCGCCGCGGCACTCCGGCACGGCTTCAATCTCGGCCGCCGCGACGGCGGCGTGGTGTGCATCGCCCTCGATGAGACGGTCTCGCGTGAGGATGTGCGCGCCCTCGTCGCCGCCATTGCCGAGGCCGGCGGGCAGATGCCCCTGCCGCTCGATCGCGTCGAGCCGGAAGGCGGCATCCCGGGCAGCCTCGCGCGGCACAGCCCGATCCTGACGGCCGAGGTGTTCAGCCTGCATCACGCCGAACACGCGATGCTGCGCTACCTCAAGAAGCTGGAGGACAAGGATGTCGCGCTCAATCGCAGCATGATCCCGCTGGGCTCCTGCACGATGAAGCTGAACGCGACGGCCGAGATGATCCCGGTGACCTTCCCCGGCTTCGGTGCGATCCATCCCTTCGCCCCCGTGGACCAGGCGACGGGATATATCGAGATGATCCGGCGCCTCGAAGCCTGGCTCTGCGCGGTCACGGGCTTCGCCGCCGTGTCCTTGCAGCCGAATGCCGGAAGTGCCGGCGAATATGCGGGTCTGCTCGCGATCCGCGCCTATCACCGCGCCCGCGGCGACAGCGCCCGGGATATCTGCCTGATCCCGTCCTCCGCGCATGGCACAAACCCGGCCAGCGCGGTGATGGCCGGCATGACGGTGGTGGTGGTCGGCTGCGATCGCGACGGCAATGTCGATCTGGACGATCTGACGGCAAAGGCCGAGCAGCATGCGGACAAGCTGGCCGCGCTGATGGTGACCTATCCCTCCACGCATGGCGTGTTCGAGGAATCCATCCGGGAAATCTGCGCGCTGATCCACGCCAAGGGCGGGCAGGTCTACATGGATGGCGCCAACATGAATGCGCAGGTCGGCCTCACCAGCCCGGCCGCCATCGGCGCCGATGTCTGCCACCTGAACCTGCACAAGACCTTCTGCATCCCGCATGGCGGCGGCGGCCCCGGCGTGGGGCCCATCGGCGTGGCCGCGCATCTGGCCCCCTTCCTGCCGGCGCATCCGATGCTGGCGGAAGCGGGTCCGATCGCGACCAGCCATGGGCCGGTCTCGGCGGCGCCCTTCGGCAGCGCCTCCATCCTGCCGATCAGCTACGCCTATATCCGCATGATGGGGCCCGACGGCCTCAAGCGGGCGACCGAGATCGCGATCCTTAACGCCAACTACATGGCGGTGCGGCTCGCGGAGCATTACCCGGTGCTGTATCGCGGCCGGCAGGGCATGGTGGCCCATGAATGCATCCTCGATTGCCGCGGCTTCCAGCAGAATGGCGGAGCCAGCGTGGAAGACATCGCCAAGCGCCTGCAGGATTACGGCTTCCACGCGCCCACCATGTCGTGGCCGGTGACGGGCACGCTGATGGTGGAGCCGACCGAGAGCGAGACGATGGCGGAACTCGACCGCTTCATCGCCGCGATGGTCGCGATCCGCGCCGAAATCCGCGCGATCGAGCAGGGCCGCATGGACCCGCGCGACAATCCGCTGAAGAACGCGCCGCACACCGCCGCGGAAGTGACCGCGACCGAATGGACGCACCCCTATACGCGCGAACAGGCCGCCTTCCCGCTGCCCTATGTGCGCGCCCAGAAATACTGGCCGCCGGTCAAGCGCGTGGACAACGTGCACGGCGACCGCAATTTGGTGTGCACCTGCGCGCCGCTGGAAGCCTACGCCCAGGCGGCGGAGTAGGCAGCGGCGTGGGGGGCGTGCTTGCCGCGGCGGCGACGGCGCGGCACAACCCCTCGCGATGACCGATACGCTGACGCATTTCGATGCCGCGGGGCGCGCGGCGATGGTCGATGTCTCCGCCAAGCCCGCGACCGATCGCGTGGCGGTGGCGCGCGGCCGCGTGGTGATGGCGCCCGCGACCCTGGCGCTGATCCAGGCGGGCCAGGCGGGCAAGGGCGATGTGCTGGGGGTGGCGCGGATCGCCGGCATCATGGCGGCGAAGAAGACCAGCGACCTGATCCCGCTCTGTCACCCGCTGATGCTGTCCAAGGTAACGGTCGATTTCGTCTTCGCACCCCCCGACGCCGTCGAAATCGAGGCGACCGTGAAACTCTCCGGCCAGACGGGGGTGGAGTTGGAAGCGCTGACAGCCGTCACCATCGCCGCCCTCACCATCTACGACATGGTGAAGGCCGCGGATCGCGGCATGCGGATCGAGGATGTGCGGCTGGCCCACAAATCCGGCGGCAAGTCCGGCGCCTACGACGCGGCCTGATGATCCCGCTGGAGGACGCCCGCGCCCGCATCCTCGGCGCCCTGTCGCCGCTGCCGGCCGAGACGGTGGCGCTGTCAGCGGGCTGGAACCGCGTGCTGGCGCGACCCGTCCTGGCGCGGCTGACCCAGCCGCCGGCCGATGTCTCGGCCATGGATGGCTATGCGGTGCGCGTGGCCGATGCGGTGGCCGGTGCCACGCTGCGCCTGGCGGGCGCGGCCCCGGCCGGCCACCCCTATGCCGGTGGTGTGGCGCCCGGCGACGCCGTGCGCATCTTCACCGGCGGCTTCGTGCCCGATGGGGCCGACGCGATCCTGTTGCAGGAGGACGCGACCGCCGCCGATGGCGCCGTCGCGGTGAACGAGACGGTGGTCGCCGGCCGCTGGATTCGCCGCCGGGGCCTCGACTTCACCGAGGGCGAGGTGCTGCTGCCGGCAGGCCGCCGGCTGACCGCGCGCGATATCGGCCTGGCGGCGGCCGCCAACCATCCCTGGCTGGCCGTGCATCGCCGCCCGCGCATCGGCATCCTGGCCACCGGCGACGAAATCGCCCTGCCGGGTGACCCCCTGCCTCCGGGCGGCATCGTCAGCTCGAATGCGCATGCTCTGGCCGCCCTGGTCCGCGCCGGTGGCGGCGATCCGCTGGTGCTGCCGATCGCGCCCGATGACCGCGACGCGATCGCCGAAGCCGCGCGGGCGGCGGCGACCCTCGACCTGCTGGTGACCACGGGCGGGGCCAGCGTGGGCGAGCATGACCTCGTGCAGAGCGCGCTGGGGCCGGAGGGCTTCGCCCTCGATTTCTGGCAGATCGCGATGCGGCCGGGCAAGCCGCTGATCTGGGGGCGGCTCGGCAGCACGCCGTTGCTGGGCCTGCCGGGCAACCCGGTCTCCGCCCTGGTCTGCGCGGTGCAGTTCCTGCTGCCGGCGCTGGCGGTGTTCCAGGGCCAGGCGGCCGGCCCACCGCCCACGGCGCGGGTGCTGGCCGGCGCGGCGCTTCCCGCCAATGACCGGCGCTTCGACCATCTGCGCGCGCGCCTGACCACGGACGCGGCGGGGCGCCTGGTCGCCACACCCTTCGCGATGCAGGACAGTTCCATGCTGGCGACACTGGCGCGCGCCGAGGCGCTGATCCTGCGCGCGCCGCACGCCGCTGGCCTGGCCAAGGGGGCGGAGGTGGAGGCCATCCTGTTGGGGGCGTTGGGAATCTAGACCCGTTTTTCTTTGCCGCCGCGGCAAAAAACCTGTGGAAAACATTTGACCCGACGCCAGGAACCTACATAGAACACTGACGACGGTTGCTCATTTGTTCAGGCCGAGCGGGCCTGCGGCGGCCGCGTTGGAGAATGCCATGCTCACCCGCAAACAGCTCGAATTGCTGCTGTTCATCGATCGGCACCTGCGGGCCACCGGCTTCTCGCCCTCCTTCGAGGAAATGAAGGAGGCGCTGCAGCTGAAGTCCAAATCCGGCATCCATCGCCTGATCACGGCGCTGGAGGAACGCGGCTTCCTCAAGCGCCGTGCCCATCGCGCCCGTGCGCTGGAAGTGATCCGCCTGCCGGAGAATGTGGCGCCGCGCCGGGCCGAGCCCTTGCCCATGACGCCGCCCATCGCCGTGCCCTCGGCCTCGGCATCTAGCCCCGCGGCATCAGCCGGAACCTCCCCAACCGCCTTGTCCAATGTCGTGCGGGCGAATTTCGCGCCCATCGCGGCCGCTGCCCGCCCCGCGAATGACGGCGCGGTGGCGCTGCCGCTTTATGGCCGCATCGCCGCCGGCCTGCCGATCGAGGCGATGCGCGATTCGGGGGCGACGGTGGATGTGCCGGCCGGGCTGCTCGGTGGCGGCGAGCACTATGCGCTGGAAGTCGCGGGCGATTCGATGGTGGAGGCCGGGATCCTGGATGGCGACACCGTCATCATCCGCCGCGGCGACACCGCCGAGAACGGCGCCATCGTGGTGGCGCTGGTCGATGAGAATGAGGTCACGCTGAAGCGCCTGCGCCGGCGTGGGAATTCCGTGGCGCTGGAACCGGCGAACCGGGCCCATGAAACCCGCATCTTCGGCCCCGACCGCGTGCGCGTTCAGGGGCGGCTGATCGGGCTGCTGCGGAAGTACTGAAGCCCCTCAGTATGGGTCCCATTCCATGGCGCGCTCGGCGCGCCAGGCGCTGTAGCGGTGCCAGGCAGTGACCATGGCGCCGCCGGCCAACAGGCCGGCCGCAAGCCACACCGCATCCACCACCAGCATCGGCATCCAGGCCGCAACCACCATGACACAAACTCCCACCAAGGCGTGTGCCCGCATCTGAGCCAATCCCGGTTAAGGGTCCGTTACCGCCGGCACGTCGCGCGGCGCCATCGGCAGCGTGTCAGGGCGGCCGGGCATGGGCGGTGGCGGCACCCAGGGGCGGTCACCCCGCGCCTCGGCCTCGGACAGGATGCGCACACCGTGCGGCCCGAGCCAGATGGCGTGCGACCCTTCCCGCCACAGGGTGAACCGGTCGATCACCGCGCCGGTCGCACAGCGCGGGCGCAAGGGCTCGGTCGCCAGCAGCAGCCCGGCGGTGCCGCAACTGGCGGCCAGCAGCGCCGGGTCCGGCGGCGTCCCACGCCGGGCGCCGCGCGGCATGGGCGGCGTGATGAGCAGCACCGCCTCGACCGCGTCGGGACGCGGGCGGAAGCGGCACGCCTTGGCCGAGCAGGTGAGGCCCGGCGCGGCCTCCGGCAGGGGCTGGAAACCCGGCAACCCCCAGGACCGCGCCCAGGAATCCCGCGCGAAGCCGCTGGCGCCGGGCAGGCGATGCAGGAAGCCGCCCTGTTCCGTCCGGAAGGCCACCATCCTGCCATCGGCCGAGACCAGCATATCCGCCGGGCGCACCACCATGCCGGCCAGCAGCCCGGCCGCGATGATCGGCACGCCGAGCAGCCGCGGCGCGCCCCGCCACAGGCACAGCCAGCAGAAGCCGAAGGCCGCCAGCGCAAGGCCCGCACCGGGCAGGCCAGGCTGGGCGGGCGCGGCGCCGGGCCAGGCCGCCACGCCATGCGCCACGGCAAGGATCGCCTCAACCCCCCAGCCCATCACCGCCAGCGGCCAGGAATCGAGGCCGAGCGGCAGCAGCAGCACGGAGAGCAGCCCCGCCGGCATCACCCAGAAGGTGGTGATCGGCACGGCGACCGCGTTCGCCAGCACGCCATAGACCTGCAGACGGCCGAAATGGTGCAACCCGATCGGCGCCGTGGCCAGGCCAGCCAGCACCGAGGTGGCCACCACGCCGAGCAACACCATCGCCGGCCCCGCCACCGGCGCGGGCAGGCGCGCGCGCAACGCCCGCATCGGCGTGCCGAGAGCCTGATGCCCCGCGACCAGCGCCAGCACCGCGGCGAAGGACATCTGGAAGGACGGGCCGAGCAGCTCCGCCGGCGCCAGCACCAGCACCAGGGACGCCGCCAGCGCCAGCGCCCGCGCCGAAATCGCCCGCCGCCCCGCCAGCAGCCCCAACGTCACCAGCGCGGCCATCGCCAGGCAGCGCTGCATCGGCACCTGCGACCCGGTCAGCACCATGTAGAAGGCGCCCGCCGCCAGCGCCCCGAGCGCCGCCACCGCCTTCCCCGGCAGCCGCAGCGCGAGATAGGGAATCGCCGCAAGCGCGATGCGCAGCGCGCCAAACACCAGCCCCATGACAATGGTCATGTGCAGGCCGGAGACCGACAGCAGGTGCGACAGCCCCGAATCCCGCATCGCGCCCAGATCGGCCGCCGGGATGGCACTTTGCGTGCCGGTCAGCAGCGCCGCCGCGACAGCCCCCGCAGCGTCGCCGATCCGCTGCCCGACCTGCTGGTCGAGCGTCGCGCGCAACCCGGCCAGGGGTGGCGGCGCACCGCCGCCGGGCAGGATATCCACGGGCCCGAGCGCCGTCGCTGAACCGCCGAGCCCGCTGAACCAGGCGGCGCGCGCGAAATCCCACCCCTCCGGCGACACCGGCCCCGGCGGGGTCCGCACCATCGCCCGCACGCGAATGGCGTCCCCCGGCTGCGGCCTGGTCGGATCGTCGGCGCGCAGCCGCAAGCGCAGATGCCGGGCCTCGGCCTCTCCGTCGTTCAGCCGCGGTTGTGTCAGGGCCACCCGCACCCCTTCCGGCAGGGGGTGCAGCGAGGCGACGGTGCCGGACAGGATCACCGCGCTGGCCGGCAGCACAAGCGCCGGTGGTTGCCGCGCCGCATGCCAGGCGGTGCCGCCAAAGCCGAGCGCGCCCGCCGCGACCAGCCCGAGCAGCCAGGCCAGCCAAGGCCCGCGCCGCACGGCCAGCAGCGCGGCCGCAGCCGCCAGCCCCGCAATCCACAGCGCACCCAGCCCCGGTTCCTGGTCCTGCGCGAAGTAGGCGAGCACGCCGGCGCCGAGCGCCACGGCCAGCCAGGGCGCCCGGCGCCCCTGTTGCCGGCCGAGCGCCGCCAGCCCCGCCGCAGCCAGGCGCAGGGGAAGGCTCGGCTCTGCCGCTGGCGCCAGGGTCAGGCTCATCTCAACCCAGGGTGGTGCCTTGCGGTCCGAAAAGCAACGGCGGTTCCGGCGGGCGGCGTTTAGGGGTAGGTCAGCGCACCACGCCTCCGCTTCGAGATGGAACCCGCATGTCGGTCCGCACGCGCTTCGCCCCCTCCCCCACCGGCTACCTGCATATCGGCGGTGCCCGCACCGCGCTGTTCAACTGGCTGTTCGCCCGCCGCCATGGCGGCCAATACCTGCTGCGGATCGAGGACACGGACCGCGCGCGATCCACACCCGAGGCCGTGACGCAAATCCTGGAAAGCCTGGACTGGCTCGGCCTGACGCCGGACGAGCCGCCGGTGTTCCAGACGCAGCAGGAGGCCCGCCACGCGGCGGTGGCGCGTGAGCTGGTGGCCCGCGGCCAGGCCTACCTCGCCTATGACACGCCGGACGAACTGGCCGCGATGCGCGCGGCGGCCGAGGCCGAGAAGCGGCCCTTCAAATACGATGGCACCCGCTGGATCGACCTCGATCCGGCCCGGGCGCCGACCATCCCCCCCGCCATCCGCATCAAGGCCCCGCGTGACGGGGAGACGGTGGTGGAGGATCTGGTTCAGGGCACGGTGCGCGTGGCCGCCAGCGAGCTCGACGACATGATCATCCTGCGCAGCGACGGCACGCCGACCTACCTGCATGCCGTGGTGGTGGACGACCACGACATGCGCATCACCCATGTCATCCGGGGCGACGACCACCTGACCAACACCTTCCGCCAGTGCATGGTCTATGACGCGATGGGCTGGAGCCGCCCGCGCTTCGCGCACATCCCGCTGATCCATGGCGCCGATGGTGCGAAACTGTCGAAGCGACACGGCGCGGTCGGCGCGCTGGAATTCCGTGACCAGGGATTCCTGCCGGAGGCGGTGTGCAACACGCTGCTTCGCCTGGGCTGGGGGCATGGCGATACCGAGATCATCAGCATGGCGGATGCCATCAGGCTGTTCGACATCGCCGATGTCGGCCGCGCGGCCGCGCGCCTCGACTACGCGAAGCTGCTGCACACCAACGGCGTCTACCTGCGCGCCGCCGATGACGACCGCCTGACGCGCGAAGTGCTGACGCGCTACGGCAAGCGCGGCGTGGATTTCGGCACGGAGGGCGCGGCGCGCGTGGCGATGCTGATGCCGGACATGAAGGAACGCGCCAAGACCATCGAGGATCTCTGCGCCGCCGCCCTGTTCGCCATCGGCAATGGCGTGCCGATCCCCGACGCCAAGGCCGCTGCCTCACTCACGCCGGAGGCGCGGGAGCGCCTGGCGAATCTGGCCGAGTTCCTCTCCGATGCGCCATGGGAGCGCGCCGACCTGGAACACTGGCTGCGCGACTATGCGGAGGTGAAGGGCCTGAAGCTCGGCCAGGTGGCGCAGCCGCTGCGCGCGGCGCTGACCGGCAGCCTGCAAAGCCCGCCGATCGACGCGGTCCTGGTGGCGCTGGGGCGGCGGGAGGCGATCGAACGCATCCTCGCCGCCGCCGCCGGATAGCGCGCCTACTTCCGCTCGATCAGCTCGATCTTGTAGCCGTCCGGGTCCTCGACGAAGGCGATAACCGTGGTGCCGAACTTCACCGGCCCCGGCTCCCGCGTGATCTTGGCGCCGGCGGCGCGGAGCCGTTCGCAGGTGGCGTAGATGTCGGGCACGCCGATCGCGAGGTGGCCGAAGGCCGTGCCCATCTCGTAGCTCTCGGTGCCGTAATTGTAGGTCAGTTCGATCACGCCGGCGCCGGTGCTTTCCTCTGCGAAGCCCACGAAGACCAGCGTGTATTTGCCCGCCGGCACGTCGTTGCGGCGCAACTCCCGCATGCCGAGCATCTGCGTGTAGAACGCCACGCTTCGCTCCAGGTCGCCGACGCGGATCATGGTGTGCAGGAAGCGGCCGGCCGGGGCGTCACTCATGGTGTCTTCTCCTGTTGCAGATAGGCAGCCGGACGCAGCGCCAGGATGAACATCCCCGCCGCATCGGCGGCGGCGATGGTCTCGGCGCGATCCAGCACGATGGTGCCGGCATGGCCCGCCCGTCCCTCGATGGCAAGGCCGCGCAGCCCGGCGTCGCGCGCCGCCGCCACCGTGTCCGGCCCGATCACCGGCAAATCGGCCCGCTGGTCCTGCTTCGGCTTGACCAGCTTCACCAGCACGCCGCCCGGCCCTTCCCGCCGCAGCGTCCCGGCACGCGCGATCATGGCATCCGTGCCCTCGATGCCTTCCATCGCCAGCACCAGGCCCTGCTGCACCACGCAGCCCTGGCCGGCATCGGCACGTCCGAGCGCCGCCGTCACCTGGAGGCCGCGGCGGATATCGGCCTCGGCCAGCGCATCCGGCGCCTGGCGGCCGAGCAGCCCGGACTCCACCAGCAGGGATTGCAGCAATTCCGGCGCGCCGACCGGGTTGAAGCCGAGGTCCCGCATCAGCTTCACGACACCCTTCAACAGCGCGTCATCGCCGCCGAACACCGCCGCGCGGCCGAGCTTCGCCATCAGCCGCGCGCCTTCCGCGTCGAAGCGCAGCGACATGAGGGAGGGGCGCTGCACGCGGCCGGCCATCGCCAGGTCCCGCACCCGCGCGGCCCGCAGCAGCGCGACCCCGCGCCCCACCTGGCCGAGCGGCAGCTTGTGCACATCGGGGAAGGCCCGGTAGTCGGCAGGGTTGCCCTGGCCCTCGATCACCAGGATGCGCAGTTGGCGGCCGGTCTTGCTGACCGCATCGGCGATGCGCAGCGGCATGGCGCCACCGCCGGCGATGAGGCCGAGCGGGGTGGCATCACTCATGCCGCGGCCTCCGTCTCCTCCTCCTCCGCGGCGCGGCCGAATGGGCACAGGCCGTGGCGGCCGCGGTTGCGGGTGAAGTCCAGCATCTCGGCCACCAGCCGGTCATCGGGATAGGCGGCGGCGACGGCGGCGATGTTGTCTTCCGGGCGGCCGCCTGCCCGATACAGATCGTGCATGGCGCGCGCCACATGCATGACGCTGTCCTTGCCGAGGCCCTCCCGCCGGCGCAGCGCGATGGTGTTGAGGCCCTGCACCTTGGCGCGGTAGCCCTTGGCGCGGGCGAAGGGCAGCAGATTGCGCTCCAACCCCGACATGCCGGCCAGCATCGCCATGCGCCCGATGCGCACGAATTGCTGGATCGCCGCGCCGCCCTGGATCAGCGCGAAATCGCCGATTTCGACATGGCCCGCGAGCATCACGTTGTTCACCAGGATCACGCCATTGCCGATGCGGCAGTCGTGGCCGACATGCGCCACGCACATGATCAGGCAGTCGCTGCCGATCACGGTCACGCCGGCGCCGCCGACGCTGCCGCGATGGATCGTCGCGTGTTCGCGCACCTGCGTCCGGGCGCCGATCTCGACCGCGGTCGGCTGGCCCTTGTATTTCAGATCCTGCGGCGGCAGGCCGATGGTGGCGAAGGGAAACACCTTCACGCCATCGCCCAGCGTCACGCGGCCATCGATCACGACGTGGGACACGAGTTCGACGCCCGCGCCCAACACGGCCTCCGCACTCACGACGCAGCCGGGGCCGATGCGGCAACCAGGGCCGAGGACCGCGCCGGACGCGACATGGGCGGTCGGGTGGATGATCGGCTCGGCCATCAAGGGCGGGGGCAGCGCGGATGGGGGGGCTTCGGCCAAGGTGGCGTTGCTCACTTGTCGAGGATCATGGCGGCGTAGGTCGCCTCCGCCACGACCCGTCCATCGACCTTCGCCTCGGCCGAGAATTTCCAGATATTGCCGCGCGACTTCTGCTTCACGACATGCACGCGCATCTGGTCGCCGGGCACCACGGGCTTGCGGAACTTCGCATTGTCCACGGTCATGAAATACACGAGCTTGCCCTGCGCCGAGGGGCCGAGGGTTTCCACCACCAGCACGGCGGCCGTCTGCGCCATGCATTCGATGATGAGCACGCCCGGCATCACCGGGTGCTGCGGGAAATGGCCCTGGAAGAAATTCTCGTTGATGGTGACGTTCTTGATGCCGATCGCCGAGGTATCGGGCACCAGATCGACCACGCGATCGACCAGCAGGAAGGGATAGCGATGCGGGATCGCCTGCATGATGCGGGCGATGTCGTAGGCCTCCACACGCGCTTGCGTGGCGGCGGGCTCGGTCGCGTCCATGGCTGCCTCGTGTGTCTCCACCCCGTCATCTGTCTCTAGAGCAGCGTGCGGGCGCGGACCAGAGGGGCGCGAAACAGGGGTCAGCCGCCGCCCTTCTCCGCCAGTTTCTTGAGCGCGGCCACGCCGCGCAGCGCATCCCGCGCCGGCATCGCGGGGCTGCCGGCGTAGCGGGCGCCGGGCGGCACATCGTTCATCACGCCGGATTGCGCCCCGATCTGCGCGCCGTCGCCGATCGTCAGGTGCCCTGTGACACCGGCCTGCCCGCCCATCTGCACGCCATCGCCAAGCGTCGCCGAGCCCGCAATGCCGACCTGCGCGACCAGCACGCAGGACCGGCCGGTGCGGACATTGTGCGCAACCTGCACCATGTTGTCCAAGCGCGTGCCCGGGCCCAGCACGGTATCCACCTGGCTGCCGCGATCGACGCAGGCATTGGCGCCGATTTCGACGAAATCGCCCAGCACCACGCGGCCGAGCTGCGGCACGGTTTCGAAGCGGCCCTCCGGCGTCACGGCGAAGCCGAAGCCCTCCTGGCCGATTCGCGCGCCGGGGTGCACCACCACATGGGCGCCGGCGATCGTGTGGCTCAGGCTGGCATGCGCGCCGATCCGGCATTCCGGGCCGAGCACGCAGCCCGCGCCGATCACCGCGAGCGGGCCGATCACGCAGCCGGGCCCGATCTCCGCGCCGGCTTCGATCACCGCATGCGGCCCGATCTCGACGCCATCGCCGATGCGGGCATCGGATGCCACGATGGCCGAGGGGTGGATGCCGGGGCGCGGCGCGGGGCGCGGGTGCAGCCGGGCGGCAAGCCGGGCGAAGGCGAGGTAGGGCTGGTCGATCACCAGGCCCGCGACACCGGCGGGCAGTTTCGGCGCGAAGGACGGTGCCAGGATGACGGCCGCGGCCCGCGTGCCCGAAAGCTGCGGCAGGTAGCGGCGGTTCTCCAGGAAGGACAGCGCATCCGGCCCGGCATCATGCAGCGGCCCTACGGTCGCGACCACGCGCCCAGCCTCGCCCAACAGCGTGGCGCCGACCAGCGCCGCGGCCTCCGCCAGCGTCAGCGGAGTTCCGGCGGGGAAGAAGCGCGGATCGACGGCCAAGGCGGTGCCTCAGCGGCGCGGCGGCTGCGCCGGCGCGCCAGGGCGCGCCCCGGCGGCGGCGGCCGGCGCAGGCTCGGCGCCCTCGGCCGGCAGGGTGACGGTGCGCAGCGCGCGGTTCATCTGGGCCGAGACCTCGTCGGTGATGTCGAAGCCCTGCTCATTGAAGATCACCAGCGGCCGCGGCAGCACGAGGTTGACGCCGCGCGAGGATGCCACCTGGCGGATCACCGCGCCGAGCGCCTGCTCGATCTGCTGCAGGCCGGCCTGCGCCGCCATGTCGATGGCGCGCGAGCGGTCGCGGAAGATGCGCTGCGCATCGGTGATGCGTTCCTGCAGATCACGTTCGCGCGTGCGCAGTGTTTCGGGCGGGAGGGTGGCACGGCCGGCGGCCAGCGCCTGCTGTTCCTCACGCCAGCGGGCCTGTTCGCGCTGGAGGTCCTGGTTGAGGCTCTGGCGACGGCGCTCGATCTCCTCACGCACCTGGTTGAAGGCGGCGGACAGGCGCTGCACCTCCGGGATGTCGACGATCGCGATGATCGGCGCGGGCGGCCGCTGGCCAGCGGCGGGCCGCGCCGGCGCCTGGGCGGGCCGCTGCGCCGGCGCCGCCGGGCGCTGCTGCTGCTGCTGTGCCGGCGGCACGAACCATTGCTGCCCCTGCTGCTGCGCGGTCGCCACCGGCAGGCCGAGGAACAGCGCGGGCAGCGCAAGGGCAGGCAGCAGGAGAAGACGCATCATCGACAATTCCCGATTTCACCCGGCCCGGGATCGACGCCGACCGTAGCGCCGGCCGGAACGGGCCGTTGTTGTGCCGCGTGGTTCACGCCCCGGGCGCGGCCCGTGGGCATCAAGGTTCAGAAGCGCGTGCCGAAGCCGAAGCGCACGGTCTGGGTTTCGTCGTAGTCCTTCTTCACAACCGCCTGCGCCACGTCAATGTTGATCAGGCCGAGCGGCGTCCGCCAGGAAACGCCGACCCCGGCGCCGACGCGCGGGCTGGCATCATCGACCACCCCGGTGCCGGACAGCGGCGTTTCCGACAGGGAGCCGACATCCACGAAGGCACGCCCCACCAGGCCAAGCTCCTGCGGCACCGGAAGCGGGAAGCGCAATTCCGTGCTTTGCGTCCACAGCGTACGCCCGCCGAGCGGGTCGGATGTGGTGGTATCCCGCGGGCCGGCGCCGGCCAGCGCGAAGCCGCGCAGATTGTCGCCGCCCAGGAAGAAGCGGTCGATGATGCGTTCGTCCTTGTCGCCCCAGGGCGAGAGCGTGCCGAAGCTGGCGGTGAGCGCGAGCACGAATTCAGGGTCGCCGAGCATCCGCTCGAGCGGGACGTAGCCGGCGATATCGGCACGGAAGCGCGTATAGGCGACATCGCCGCCGAGCCCCGCGAGATCGGTACCAAGCCGCACGACATAGCCGGATTTGGGCTCGATGCGGCTGTCGCGGCGGTCATAGGTCAGCGTCTGGCTGATCTGCGACAGCAGCGTCGTGCCGATCTGCTCGCGGATGAAGCGGCTGGCGTCGGCATCGACGTCGAAGATCTCGCGCTGCACAAGGCTGTAGGCCAGGCTCTGCCGCAGGTATTCGTTGATCTCGAAGCCCGCGCGCAGCGAGAAGCCGATGCGCTGTTCGCTGTATCCCGACGAATCCTGGAGGTCGCGGGTGATGTAGAAGATGTCCGCGCCGGCCGAGAGGTTGCGGTCCAGGAAGGACGGATCGGTGACCGACAGGTCGAGCTGCTGGCGACGCTGGGCCAGCAGCGTCTGGATCCGCGCATCGATGCCGGTGCCGAGGAAGTTGCGTTCGCGGATGCCGAAATCGGCAAGCAGGCCGGCATCGGTGGAGAAGCCGCCGCCCAGCGAAATCTCGCCGGTCGGCCGTTCCGTCACCTGGGTGTTCAGGATCACGCGGTCCGGCGCGCTGCCCGGCTGCGGGGTGATCTCGGCCGCGCCGAAATAGCCGAGGTCACGGATGCGCTGGCGCGACCGGCGGACCTGCGCGGCGTTGAAGGCATCCCCCTCCGCCAGGCGGAATTCGCGGCGGATCACGCGGTCCGCTGTGCGGCTGTTGCCGCTGATGTCGATGCGCTCGATGAAGTTCCGCGCGCCCTCGGCGATATCGAAGATCACATCGACGCGGTTGTTCTCCCGGTCGCGGGTGATGCGCGGGGTGACTTCCGCGAAGGGCACGCCACGCAGGCCGACCGCGTTGGACAGCGCCTCCGTCGAACGCTCGACCGCGTCGCCGTCGTACCAGTCGCCGGCGGCGACCAGCAATTCGCGGCGCAGCGCATCGGCATCCACATTGCGGACCGAGCTTGTTATCTCGACGCGGCCGAGGCGGTAGCGCGGCCCCTCGTTGATCGTGAAGGTCACGAAGAAGCCGCTGCGATCGGGGGCGAGTTCCGCCGTGCTGCTGGCGACCTGCACATCGGCGTAGCCGTTCCGCAGGTAGTAGCGCCGCAGCAATTCGCGGTCGAAGCCGAGGCGCTCCGGGTCGTAGATGTCGGAGCTGGACAGGATCCGGTACCAGGCCTGCTCCCGCGTCGCGACGACGTCCCGCAGGCGGCTGTCGCTGAAGGCGGCGTTGCCCACGAAATTCACGCGGGAGACCAGCGCGGCCTCGCCCTCCATGATCTCGAAGACGACATCGATGCGGTTCTGGTCGAGCTGGATGATCTTCGGCTCGACGCGCGCGGCGAAGCGCCCGCGGCGGGCATAGGTATCCAGGATGCGCTGGCGGTCCGCCTGCGCCGCCTGCGGCGTGAACACGGCGCGCGGGCGCAGCGTGAGTTCCGGGCGCAGATTGTCGTCGCTGACCTTGCTGTTGCCCTCGAACGCCACGCGGTTGACGATCGGGTTCTCCTCGACCGCCACACGGATGCGGTTGCCGTCGCGGGTGATCACCACGTCGCGGAACAGGCCGGTTGCGAACAGCGTGCGCAGGCTGCGGTCGAGCCGATCAGCATCGAACGGGTCGCCCGGCTGGAGCAGCATGTAGGACCGCACCGTATCGGCCTCGATCCGCTGGTTGCCCGTCACGTCGATGGCCTGGACGATGCCGCCCGGGGCGGGCACCACGACCGGCGGGACGGCGCGCGGCCGCTGCTGGGCATGGGCCGGAAGCAGAAGCGCCGCCGGGACAAGACAGGTGGCGGCCAGGAGAAGAAGCCGATGGGCGACCAAGGCTGCGATCCCAATGCGAACCCGCAGGCGGGCATGACGAAGGGGCGGACCCTAGCCGAGCCCGCCCGGCACCGCCACCCCTGCCCGACCTCGGCTGCCGCTCAACTGAACAGACCCACGGCCCATCGGAACACGCCGAGTTGCGACAGATCGTTCCAGGTCGCGAAGACGAACAGGGTCAACAGCAGCGCAGCACCGGCGCGGAACCCGTATTCCTGCGCCTTGGGCGGCAGCGGCCGGCCGCGGATCGCCTCGGCGGCGTAGAACAGCAGATGGCCGCCATCCAGCACCGGGATCGGGAACAGGTTGATCAGCGCGAGGTTCACCGAAAGCACCGCCATGAAGGAAATCAGGCTTGCCGTGCCCATGCTCGCCACTTCGCCCGACATCTGCGCGATCCGCAGCGGCCCGCCGAGTTCCTCGGTGCCTCGGCCGCCGGCGATCATCTGCCAGACGGCGGCCAGGGTCTGCACGGTGATGTCGGCCGTCTGCGTCGTGCCGGCCCAAAGTGCCGTGAAGGGGTCCATGCGCACGAATTGCGCCGGCGCCGCACCCACGCCGAGCACGCCGACCGTGCGTTCGCCGCTGGTGCGCGGCATCGGCACCACGTCGAAGGCGCGGGTCGCGCCATCGCGCTCCACCGCCACCTGCACCGTCTGGCCGGCGCGCGGCTGGATATGGCGCTGCACATCCTCGAACCGCGCCACCGGCTGGCCATCCAGCGCCAGGATGCGGTCGCCCACCTGCAGCCCGGCCCGCGCGGCGGCGCTGTCCTCGACCACGGCGCCGATGGCGGTGGTGGAGGCCGGCTGCCCGACCGTCATGTAGATGCCGCCGAACAGCAAGGCGGCGAGGATGAAATTGGCCAGCGGACCCGCCGCCACCACGATCGCGCGGTCGCGCACCGGCTTTTCATGGAAGGTCTCCCCGCGGCGCCACGTGGCCTGCACTTCGGGCGGCGCGTCCTCGGGCGATTCCTGGCCGTGCAGCTTGACGTAGCCGCCCAGCGGCAGCCAGCCGACGCGCCATTCCGTGCCGCGCCGGTCGGACCAGGAGGCGATGGCCCGGCCGAAGCCGACCGAGAAGCGCTCCACATGGATGCCGCGCCAGCGCGCGGCCAGGTAATGGCCGAGCTCATGGATGAAGACGAGGACGCCGAGCACCACCACAAAGGCCAGGATGGTGCGCAAGGGTTCGGGCAGGAAATCCAACGCAACCTCCAGGGGTAAGCGATACGCGGGTCAGGCAGCCTGCGCGCGGCGCGCGGCATGGTGCGCCGCTTCCTCACGGGCGCGGCGGTCGAGGTCGAGGATGGCCTCGAGCCCTTCCTGCAACGGGGAATCCAGGCCGTCCAGCGTGGCTTCCACCACGGTGGCGATGTCGAGGAAGCCGAGGCGCCCTTCCAGGAAGCGCGCCACCGCGACCTCATTCGCCGCATTCAATATGGTTGGCGCGCCGCGCCCCGCCTGCAAGGCCTCCCGCGCCAAACGCAGCGCGGGGAAGGCCACGGGGTCCGGCGCGTGGAACTCCAACCTGCCGAGCGCGGCAAGGTCGAGCCGCGGGGTCGCCACCGCCATCCGCCGCGGCCAGGCCAGCGCATGGGCGATCGGCGTGCGCATGTCGGGCGTGCCCATCTGCGCGATCAGCGAGCCATCGACATATTGCACCAGGCCATGCACCGCCGATTGCGGGTGCACCAGCACGTCGATCCGATCGGCGGGCACCGGGAACAGGCGCGCGGCCTCGATGAGCTCCAGGCCCTTGTTCATCATGGTGGCGCTGTCGATGCTGATCTTGGCGCCCATCGACCAGACCGGGTGGCGCACCGCCTCGGCCGGCGTCACGCGGGCCATGGCGTCGCGCGTCCAGCCACGGAAGGGGCCGCCGGAGGCGGTCAGGATGATGCGCTCGATCCCTGCGGGGTCCTGCCCGTGCAACGCCTGGAAAATGGCGTTGTGCTCGGAATCGACCGGCAGCAGGGTGGCGCCGCCGCGCGCCGCCACGGCGAACACCAGCTCCGCCGCACAAACGAGGCTTTCCTTGTTCGCGAGTGCAAGCGTGCCGCCGCGCGCCAGTGCGCCCAGCGTGCTGCGCAGCCCGGCCGCGCCGACGATCGCGGCCATGGTCCAGTCGGCGGGGCGCGCGGCCGCGTCCTCCACGGCTTGCGGCCCGCCCTCGGTGGCGATGCCGGTGCCGGCAAGGGCCGCGCGCAAGCCGGGCAGCGCCGCCGCATCCGCCACCACGGCCAGCTTCGTGCCGAAGCGCCGGGCCTGCTGCGCCAGCGTCGCGACATCGCGGTTGGCGACCAGCGCCTCGATCCGGAAGGCGTCTTTGGGCGCCGCCTCGATCAGCGCGAGGGTGGAACGGCCGACCGAGCCGGTGGCGCCCAGGATGGTGACGGACCGCGTCACAGCGCCCAGGCCCAGAGCGGCCGGCCATAGCCCAGCGCGAAGGACAGCGCGGCGGCGGCCGGGGCCGCGGCCAGCAGCCCATCCAGCCGGTCCAGCAGCCCGCCATGCCCGGGTATGAGAGAGGATGTGTCCTTCACCCGGAAATGCCGCTTGATGGCGGATTCCAGCAGATCGCCGGCCTGGCTGAACACGCCGAGCACGGCGGCCACCACCACCACCGGCATCCAGGCGGCGCCGGGGGTGAAGCTCAGCGCGCAGGCAAGCCCCACCGCCACCGCCGCCGCCAGCCCGCCGAGCGCGCCGGACCAGGTCTTGTTGGGGGAGATGGCGGGCGCCAGCTTCGGCCCGCCGATCAGCCGCCCCGCCGCATAGGCGCCGATGTCGCTGGCCCAGACCAGCAGGAACAGGAACAGCACATTGGCGCGCCCGGCTTCCGTATCGTGCCGCAACTCGATCAGCGCGATGCCGGCCAGGCCGATATACAGCACGCCGAGCGCCAGCCGCCTGGCCGGCTGGGTCAGCCCCTGGGGCAGCGCCTGCGCGCACCACCAGGTGGCCAGGAAACCGCCACCGAGCACGGCCAGCGCGATCCGCACATGGTCGGCCGCCGCGAAGCCGCCGGCGAGCAGCACCACGAGCGGCACGGCCAGGCCCGGCAAGGCACGCGCGCGCCGGCCGCACAGATGCACCCATTCCCAGGCCAGGATCGCGACGGCCACCGCCACCATGGCGGCAAAAGGCGTGGCGCCCAGCCAGATGCAGGCCAGCGCCGCCGGCCCCAGCACCACCGCAGACAACACCCGCTTGCGCAGATCGGACCAGCGCGGCGCGCTGCCATTTGCGGCCATTGTCACCGCCATCGATCGACTGTTCACGCCCCTTGGCCCACCCTTCAGCCGACCCGCGCGCCATACCGGCGTTCCCGCCGCGCGAATTCGGCCACCGCCGCCTCCAGCGGCTCCGCCCCGTAATCCGGCCAGAGGATGTCCTGGAAGACAAGCTCCGCATAGGCGGATTGCCAGAGCAGGAAATTCGACAGGCGCTGTTCCCCGCTGGTGCGGATGATCAGATCGGGGTCGGGCATGCCGGCGGTGGAGAGCAGGCGGCCGAACGCCGCCTCGTCGATGGTCAGCGGGTCGATCCCCATTTCCCGCCCAAGCCGCGCCACTTCCCGCGCCGCCGCCAAAATCTCCGCCCGCGCGCCGTAGGACAGCGCCAGATTGAGGTTCAGCCGCGTGCCCCCCACCGTGGCGAGCTCGGCCGCGGCGATCGCGCGCACCGTATCCGGCCCGAAGCGGGCGCGGTCGCCGATGATGCGCAGCCGCACCCCCTCCCGCACCAGGGTCTCCACCTCGGCGCGGAGATAAAGGCGCATCAGCGCGGTCAGGTCGCGCACCTCCTCGGCCGGGCGCTGCCAGTTCTCCGACGAGAAGGCGAACAGCGTCACCCAGGGGATGCCGAGCTTCGCCGCCGCTTCGATGGTGCGGCGCGCCGCCTCCGCCCCTGCCTTGTGGCCGAGCGCGCGGGGCAGGCCACGCGCGCTCGCCCAGCGGCCATTGCCATCCATGATGATCCCGACATGCACCGGGCATGCCCCCGCGCCCGTTCCGGATGCTGGCTTGGCGGCCGCGCTCATCGCCTGGATTCTGCTGTGTCCCGGGGCAGGCCGATCAGGTCGTGCGGATGTCCTTGTCCTTCTCGGCGAGCGTCGCGTCGATCGCCTTGATATGGGCGTCGGTCATCTTCTGGATCTCGTCCGTCCACCGCTTCACGTCGTCCTGGCTGACCTCGGACTTCTTGTCCTTCTCCCAGGCCTTCACCGTCTCCATCCCGTCGCGCCGCACGCCGCGCGTGGCGACACGGGCGGCTTCGGCGTATTTCTGCGCGGTCTTCACCAGGTCGTTGCGGCGTTCCTGGGTCAGCGGCGGCAGCGGTACGCGGATCACCTGGCCTTCGCCCTGCGGATTGAGGCCGAGGCCGGAATCGCGGATCGCGATCTCGACCGCCTTCACCACCGACTTGTCCCAGACCTGCACCGACAGCAGGCCCGGCCCGCCGACCGAGATGTTGGCCACCTGCGCCAGCGGCTGGTTGGTGCCATAGGCCTCGACGCGGATGGGTTCGAGCAGGGCGGGGCTGGCGCGGCCGGTGCGCAGCCCCGCGAATTCCTTCTTCAGCGTCTCCATCGCGCCATCCATGCGGCGCTGGAGATCCTTCTTGAATGCAGGGAAATCGGCTGGCATCGCGATATTCCTTACGGGTCGATGACCGTGGTGAACTTCCCATCGCCGAGCATGACGGCGGTGAAAGCGCCCGGTTCGTGGATGTTGAAGACGACGATCGGCAGCTTGTTTTCCCGCGCAAGGCTGATCGCGGCGGCATCCATCACCGCAAGGTCGCGCGACAGCATCTCAAGGTAGGTCAGGGTCTCGTACCGCTCGGCATTCGGATTCTTGCGCGGGTCGGCGGAATAGACGCCGTCCACCTGCGTGCCCTTCAGCAGCGCGTCGCAGCCCATCTCGGCCGCCCGCAACGCGGCCGCGGTGTCGGTCGTGAAGAAGGGGTTGCCGGTGCCGGCGGCGAAGATCACGACCCGGCCCTTTTCCATGTGGCGGATGGCGCGGCGGCGGATGAAGGGCTCGCACAGGCTGGCCATCGGGATGGCGCTTTGCACGCGGGTCTGCACGCCGAGCTTCTCCAGCGCGTTCTGCATCGCCAGCGCGTTCATCACGGTGGCAAGCATGCCCATGCCATCCGCCTGGGTACGGTCCATCCCTGCCGAGGCGCCGGCAACACCACGGAAGATGTTGCCCCCGCCGATCACGAGGCAGACCTCGATGCCAAGCTTCACCACCGCGCCCACATCGGTGGCGATGGCGCGCAGCGTGCCGAGATCGAGGCCATATTCGCGCTTGCCCATCAGCGCCTCGCCCGAGACCTTCAGCAGGACGCGCTTGTAGATCGGGGGGCGGCTCATTGTTGGCGTCCGGAACTGGCGTGTGTCGGGCAGATTACGCGGCGCTTCATGTCCGGGGCAAGGCAGCCCCGGCCGGGGCTGCCCCGCGATTCGCATGGCGCCCTGCCCGGCCGCCGCGTGTCGTTGCCAGGCTGGCGGGCCGGCTTGTCACGCCTTGCCGGCGGCGGCGGCCACTTCGGCGGCGAAGTCGGTGGCTGCCTTCTCGATGCCCTCGCCAAGCTGGAAGCGCGCGAAGCCGACAAGCGCGCCGCCGGCCTTCTCCACCACCTGCTTCACGCGGGACTCGCCATCATGCACCCAGACCTGCTCCAGGAGCACGACTTCCTCATAGTATTTCCGGATCCGGCCCTCGATCATCTTCTCGATGATCGCCGGCGGCTTGCCCGAACCGGCCGCCTGCTCGCGCAGCACCGCCTTTTCGCGCTCCAGCGCAGAGGGATCGACGGCGCTGACATCCAGCGCCTCCGGCCGCGTCGCCGCGACATGCATGCCGATCTGCCGGCCAAGCTGCTCCAGCGCCTCGATCTCGGACGTGGCTTCAAGCGCGGCGAGCACGCCGATCTTGCCCAGGCCGGGGCGCACGGCGTTGTGCATGTAGGTCGCAACCGTGCCGGACGATACGCGAAGCACCTTGGCGCGGCGGATCGACATGTTCTCGCCGATGGTGGCGATCAGGCGCGTCAGTTCTTCCTGCGTCGAATGGCTGGTGCCGGGGAAGGTCGCGGCCTTCAGCGCCTCGATGTCGTCGCCGACGCTGAGCGCCAGGCCCGCCACTTCGGCCACGAAATTCTGGAAGGTCTCGTTGCGCGCCAGGAAGTCCGTCTCGGCATTCACCTCGACCATGGCGGCGACATTCGGGCCGGAGGCCACGCCCACCAAGCCCTCGGCGGCGACGCGGCCGGATTTCTTGGCGGCGGCGGACAGGCCCTTGGCGCGCAGCCAGTCGATGGCCGCGTCCATGTCGCCCTGCGCTTCGACCAGCGCCTTCTTGCAATCCATCATGCCCGCGCCCGTTTTCTCGCGCAGGTCGCGCACCATCGCGGCGGTGATCTCGGCCATGTCGGTCTCCCAATCCATCATGCTGGACCGCGCCGGGGGGTGCCCGGCGCGGCCTTGAACGCGTAAAAAAACCCGGGGCCGGGAGGCCCCGGAACATCAGGCCTGCGGCGCTTCCGCGGGGGCAGCGGCTTCGGCCGGAGCCTCGGCCTCAAGCTCGACCTCGGGCAGGGCCTCGACCGGCAGGTCGGCCTGGGCGCCGAGATCGGTGCCGGAGGCCGACATCTCGGCGGAGATGCCATCGAGAACGGCGCCGGCGACCATGTCGCAATACAGGTGGATGGCGCGGATCGCGTCGTCATTGCCCGGGATCGGGAAGGCGATGCCCGAGGGGTCGGCATTGCTGTCGACCACCGCCACCACCGGGATGCCAAGCTTGTTGGCTTCCTCGATGGCGAGCTTTTCCTTTACCGTGTCGATCACGAACATGATGTCGGGCAGGCCGCCCATGTCCTTGATGCCGCCCAGCGCGCGGTCCAGCTTTTCCTTGTCGCGCGTCAGCATCAGGATCTCCTTCTTGGTGAGACCCTGCACGCCGTTGGCGACCTGCTCCTCCATCTGCTTCAGGCGCTTGATGCTGCCCTGGATGGTCTTCCAGTTGGTCAGCATGCCGCCGAGCCAGCGGTGGTTGACGTAGTATTGGCCGCAGCGCGCCGCACTTTCCGCCACGTATTCGGCGGCCGCCTTCTTGGTGCCGACGAACAGCACGCGCCCGCCGCCAGCCACCACGTCGCGCACGGCGCGCAGCGCGCGGTCCATCAGGGGGACGGTCTGCTGCAGATCCAGGATATGGACCTGGTTGCGTATGCCGAAGATGTAGGGCGCCATCTTCGGGTTCCAGCGGCGCGTATTGTGGCCGAAGTGAACGCCGGCCTCCAGCAGGCCGCGCAAGGTGACATCGGGCATCGCCATCGGCGAGATCCTTTTCCAGCTTCCAAATGGTCCGGTTCGACCTCCGCGGCGCCGCCCCCGCCCCGAACCGTGGGACAAGGACCGGACCCTTTCGCCGGAAAACCGGGTGGAAGGGTGCACCGCGTGCGGATTTGCCGGCGGCTGGTTGCCCCGCCGCCGACGCGCGCCCTATGCCCCAGGACGCCGTCGCCCGCAAGGGCGCGCAGGCTTGCCGCCCCGCCGCGACGGCGGCGCGCTTGCTCCAGGTCCAGTGGCACCTATGCTGCGCGCCGCATGCGCATCCTGGTCGTCTCGCCCACCCCAAGCCATCCGCAGGATGCCGGCAACCGCGCGCGCATCCACGCGCTGCTGACGGCGCTGACCGAAGCGGGCCATGCCGTCCATCTCTGCCTGCTCACCCGGGAAAACCCCTCCCCGGCCGCCATCGCCGCCATGCGCGCGGCCTGGGCGGAGGTGGTGCTGGTGCCGCATGACCGCGCCGCGGAGGCAAGCAGCCTGGCACCCCTGCACGCCATCGACGATTGGGTGCTGCCGGAGACCGAGGCGGCGTTCGTGGATCTGGCCGCCCGGACGCCGGGCTTCGACATGGTGCTGGTCGAATACGTCTTTCTTTCCCGTGCCTTCGAGCACTTCCCTGACAGCGTGCTGAAGGTGCTGGACACGCATGATGTGTTCGGCGGGCGGGCGGAGGCGCTGGCCGAGCTCGGCCTCGAAAACCGCTTCTTCGCCACGACCCCCGCCGAGGAAGCGCGCGGGCTCGACCGCGCGCATCTGGTGCTAGCGATCCAGCGGGAGGAAGCGCGGGTGCTGGCCGGGCGCACGGCGCGGCCGGTGCTGACACTCGGGCACCTGCCGCCCGAAGCGCCACCGCTGCCGCCGCGCCGGCCGGATGGCAGGCTGGTGCTCGGCTGGATCGGCAGCGCCAACCCGTTGAACACCCGCGCGATCGGCCGCTTCCTGGATGCCCTGCCGCCCGGGCAGCTTGCGTCGGCGCGGGCCGAGATCGTGCTGGCCGGCGGCGGCGCCACGGCCCTCGGCCGCGGGGAGGAACCTGGCTTGCGAGTGCTCGGGCCGGTCGCTTCGGCCGATGCGCTGTATGGGCAGGTCGATCTGGTCGTGAACCCGCATGAGGGTGGCACCGGCCTCAAGGTGAAAACGGTGGAGGCGCTGGCGCGCGGCCGGCCGGTGATCGGCACGGACGCCGCCTTCGCCGGCCTGCCCGCCACCGCCGCCGGCCACGCCGCGCGGGATGCGCCGGACCTCGCGCGGCTGGTCGCCGCCATGTTGCGTGACCCCTGGCGGCGCGCCGGCATCGCCCGGGCATCGGCGCATCTCCAGGCGAACTATGCCGCCGCCACCCGGAACGCGATGGCGCAACTCGCCCGGCCGGCCGCGCTGCGGATGCGGCTGGCCGAACCCCGCGGCCTGATCGTGACCGACGTGCCCTGGTGGCGCGGCACGCTTGGCAACCATGCGCGCATCCTGGCGCTGCTGGAGGCCGCGCGGGCGGAGATGGCGGTCGATGTGTTCTTCGCCGGCGATGTCGGCGCCGAGCGCGACGCCGCGGAGGCCGCCCTGCCCGGCGGCGTCCGGCTGGTCCTGCCCGAGGCGGGCGGGACCGCCACACCGCCTTGGGGCCTGACGCCCTTTGAGCGCGCACGCTTCGATGGCGCGCTGTACGCCGCGCTCGCATCGCACCTCGCCCGCCAGCCGCCGCGCATGCTGCTGCTGGAATATCTACGCCTGTCCTGGATGCGCCTCGCCCCCAGCCAGCTTGCGCCCTACCTCGCTTTGCCCGGCGGCGCCGCGCCGCTGCTGGTGCTGGACACGCATGACCTGATGGCGCTGCGGGCGCAGAACTTCGCGCGCTTCGGGCAGGTGCATTTCATCCAGATCGGCACCGCCGAAGAACTTCGTATTCTCAGCCAGTTCCACCAGGTTCTTGCCATCCAATCGCAGGAAGCGGCATGGCTGGAAAAGCTGCTGCCCGGCCGCGTCGTGCTGGCCCCGCATGCCGAGCCTGCGCGGCCGCGCGCCACCGGCGGCAGCGGGCCGCCGCGCGTGGGGTTCCTGGGCGGCGACAGCCCGATGAACCGGGATGGGCTGCGCTGGTTCCTCGACCAGGTCTGGCCCGCCATCGCGCCGCTCGGAGCGACCCTGCATGTGGCCGGCGGCGTTTGTGCCGGGATGCCGGCCCGCGCCGGCGTCACACTTCATGGGGAGGTGCCGGACGCGGCCGCCTTCCTCGCCGGCCTCGATATCGCGGTGAACCCGGTCGCCTATGGCGGCGGCCTCAAGATCAAGACGGTGGAATACCTGGCCCACGGCCTGCCCAGCGTCCTGACCGCCGAGGCGCTGTTCGGCGTCTCGGGCGGCGCCGGCCATGCCTACCACCTGGCCGCGAACCGCGCCGAATTCGTGGCATCGCTCGCCCGGCTGGTGCTGGATCCGCGGCACCGCGCCGGCATGGCGGAAGCCGCGCATGCCTTCGGCCGCACGCATTTCGGGCCGGATGCGCTGGCCCCCGCCATGCGCCTGCTGGCCGGTCTGGCGCGTGGCGTGCCGGAGCCGGTCGCCTGACATGGAAGTGCGCCGCCTGCACCGCATGCTGATCCTGCTGCCGGCCGACCGCATGGGCGGCACGGAACGCCACACGCTGGAGGTCGCCGCCCGCTTGGCGGCGCGCGGGATGGCGGTGACGCTCGCGGCACCCGATTCCCTGCTGCCTGCCCTGGAGGCAGCCGCACCCGGTTTTCGTGGGCTGCGCGGCGCGGCGCTGGGCCCGGACGCGCAAGCCGCCACCACCCGCGCCCTGCTGGCCGAAGGCGCGCCCGATGCCGTGTTGCTGGCGCTGCCCTGGCCGGATGCGGGGCTGGGCGCGCAGGCCGCGCTGGCGGGCAGCGGCATCCCGCGCCTTGTGCTGCTGCACCTGGCACCGCATGAGCCACCCGACCTCGCCGCGCTGCCGCTCGGTGCCACGGGCACGGTGTTTGCCGCCGTCTCCGCCCCGGTGGCGCGAGCGGCCGCGCGGGCCTTTGGCGTGCCGCCGCATCGCGTGGCGCTGCTGCCCAATCCGCCGCCCGCTGTCCCAACGCCGGACCGGGCCACCGCCCGCGCCGCCATCCGCGCGCAGCTCGGCCTGCCGGAGGACGCGTCGCTGGTCCTGGTCCTCGGCCGGCTGGAGGAGGCGAAGGGCGCAGACCTGCTGCCCGCCATCTCGGCGCGGCTCGATGCCACGCTGGCGGTGGCCGGCGATGGCTTGCTGGAGGGCCTGCTCCGCGCCCGCGCGGCGGAGGATCCGCGCGGCCGGCTGCGGATCCTCGGGCCCGTCGCAGACCCGGCGCCCTGGCTGGCCGGCGCCGATGCGCTGCTGCTGCCCTCTCGGCTCGAAGGGGCGCCGCTGGCCTTCCTGGAAGCGGTGGTGCATGGCTGCCCCGTGGTGGCCACGCCGGCCGCGCTGGCGGCCCTCGGCGCCGATGCGCCGCGTCTGGCAGCGCTCGCCGAGGGCGCGCCGGCCCTGGCGGCGGCGGCCGCCGACCTGCTGGCGAACCCTGGCCAGGCGCGTGCCATGGCCCAGGCGGCGCGGCAGCGCCTGCCGCGCGCAGCCTGGGCCGCGCCGGATTGGGGCCGGTGCATCGATGACCTGGCCGGGCTGCTCCGCGCGGCCTGCCTGATGGCGGAGAAGGAGGCGAAGGCATGACAGGCTTGTGGATCTGCGCGGCGACGCTGGCCGCCGACGCGCCCCTGGTGCTCGCCGATCCCGCGCATCCCGAGGGTGCTACGCTGCGCGCGGCGGGGCTTGTCCTGCTGGTGCGCTCCGGCGATGTGCTGCACCCCCCGGGCCCTCTGCCCGACCGGCTGGCGCCGCTGCCGGAGGATGCGCCGCTGCTGGCGGTGCTCGGCGATGCCGGGCTGGCTAACGGGCTGGCCGCCGGGCTGGCAGTGCCGGTGGTGGCCGATGCCGGTGCCCTGCTGCCCCTGCTGGTCGCGGCCGCGCGGGCCGGCCGGCGCGGCGCGGTGGCGCTGCGCGCGCTTGGCCAGGCGCTGACCCCCCTTCCCGACTCCGCCCTCGCCGCTGCAGTGGTCGAGGGCGCACGGCCCCGGCTGATCGCCCTGGGCACCGACACCCCGAGCCTGCTTCTGGAGGTGCCGCCGCGGGGCACTGTGCGCCTGTCCCTGCCCGGCTTCACCTGGCCAGCCATGGCCGGCGCGCTGTGCGACCTCGCCTGCCGGGGCGGCTCCGCGCCCGGCCTGACCGCCGCGCTGACGGTGGCCGGGCCGGATGGGCCGGTGGCGGAGGGCGCGCCGGCCGGCCCGGATGCCTCCGGGCGCATCCGGCTGCTGCTGCAACCCGGCAGCCTTGCCGGCGGCCGGCTCGGGCTTTGGCTGCATCAGGCCGGGTCGGTGCCTGTCACGGTGGAGATCGCGCGGGTCGCCATGTTCGGGGCCACGGCCGCCACGGCGGAGGCCGCGCCCCGCGGCACGCGCAAGGTGGTGCTGCCCACAGCGCCCCCCCTCCCTGGCCTGCGCGCGCCCGGCCTGGCCATCGCCGTTCCCGCGGCCGGTGCGGCCATCGCCTTCCGCAGCAGCGCGCCGCAGCCGCCCCTTGCGGTCGCGGCGCCCCCCGCGCCCCCTGCGCCGCGCAGCACCAGCGGGCGCGGCGGCACGGCGTTCCAGGATCTCAAGCTGCACCAGCATCTGGTGAACGGGGATGGCAGCTATCGCCACCTGGACATGACCTTGACCGGGCTGGTCGCGGCCGCGGGGCTGTGGCGGCAGGTGCGCACCAAGCTGTTCGAGCGGCGCGGCGTGCTGGGCCTCGAATTCCGGGAAATGGCCGGCTGGCCGCAGATGTTCGACCAATGGCCAGGCAGCGCGCGCGACGATTACGGCCCGTTCTGGCGGATCGAGACCGCCGCCACCGCCGCCACCCTGGCGGAGCTGGCAACGCCGCATGACCGCGCGCTGGTCGCGGCGCTGGCCGAGATGCTGCCCGCCCTGGCAAGGCGGGGCGCTGCCGCGGAAGGCCTGCCGCCGCCGGAGGAGGCAGCCTGGGTCGATCGCGCCGGCAGGCTCGCCGCAGCCATCACCGGCGCCGGAAGCGCGCCGCCCGGCTGAGGGCGCGCACTACGCGCCCGCCCACATGACCCGCACACCGCCCGGCGGCAGCGCCGCGGCGGCGCCCAGCAGGCAGCGCGCATCGACGAACAGCAGCCGGTCGGGGCCGAAAGCGCGGTCCATCGCCGGCAGCGGCGCGGGGGCGGGCGGCACCGAAGCCGCCCGCAGATGCGACGCCTCGATCACCGGCAGTCGCCCGCGCTGCGCCGCCCACAACGCCAGCGCGGCGCCAGGCCCGGTTTCCCGCTCCACCCGATCCGCGAGGCCGCGATAGGCATAGGCATGCGGCACCGTCTCCGTCGCCAGCGCGACCTCGGCCAGGTGCAGCAGCATCAGCAGGTGGCGCGCTGCCTCCGCCGGATCGGCAAGACCGGCGCGATGCGCCTGCGCCAGGCTGCGCTCATGCGCGCCGAGCGCGCGGAAGCCGCGGACGAAATCGAGATCGGCCTGGCTGATCCAGCCCCGCGCCCGCAGCCAGGGCAGGATGGGCGCGCTGCCTGCGGTGGCGCGGCGTTCGCCCAAGACGGTCCCTGCCGGCATGATCCGCGCGCGCTTCTGCATCAGCAGCGTGTCGCTGCCCTCCAGCCGCACGGTCACGCGCGGCGCGTCTGCGGGGTCGGGGTAGGTCAGGTCGAAGTTGAAGCCGGCCCTGCCGTCGCCGAGGCCGGCATCCTTGAGGTCCGGCCGGAAGGCGCCGACGGGCCCGGCGCCGATGCAGGCCTCATCCAGGAAGGCCAGCGCCCGCCGCCCCGCGACAGGCGCATCCGGCGACCAGATCCAGCCGAAGATGCGGTTCCATGTCACGCTTTCGATCGCCCCGCGCAGCATCGATCCGGCCCTGATCCCGGGGCTGCCATCCCCCAGGCGGCAATGAAGGCCGCGGTGTCGCCCGGCTCAAGGTTCGGTTCGGAGACATTCGCCGAGGAAGGCGTCGAGCGGACGTTCGATGCGCGCCCATTCGGCGGCGAAATGGTCCCACAGCGCCGCATCCATCGCGTTCAGCGCCAAAGCCCGCTTCCGCAGCGCCGGATCGCCGAGCGCGGCCAGGACGGCGTCCTTGTCCTCGGGCGATTCATCGTTCACGCGCCTGCGGGAGGTGGGCGAGCGGGCCTGCCCGAACAGCGCGGTCAGCGCCCGGAAACCCAGCGCGTAGCGGTCTTGCACGCCGACGAAGGCGAAATGCGCCCGCACATGCGCGATCGCCGCCGCCCCATCGCCATCGGCGATGATCGGCGCCGGCACGAGATGCCGCGCCGCCCGGTTGCGGGGGCCGGGCAGGTCGAGGAAGGCCGCGAAATCCGGCGCCTTCGCGCGCACCTCCCGCCACAGCGGATGCATCGAGGAGCGCTGGTAGAGGTAATCGGACACCAGCCGGCCGATCGGGTCGCGCAGCATGGTGAACATGTGGGCCCCCGGCACCGCCGCCCGGATCTGCGCGGCATGGCGCCACAACACATGGCCGGAGGCGAAGCGCGTGCCCGCTTCGTCCCGCCGCGCCAGGAACGCCGCCACCGCCAGGTCGAAGCGCGCGGGGCCGGGCAGGCTGCGCTCGCCGTGGTCGATATGGATGCTGGCATAGGGGCCGATCTGCGGCGCGAGGTCGGCCGCCAGCGAGGATCCGGCGGTCTTCGGCACATGCACGAACAGCCAGAGCGGCGGGCGCGGCGCCGCCGCCAGCCATGCGGCGAAGCGGCCGGCGAACAGCAGGTCCAGCGTCACAGCCGGGCGAGCTTCGGCACCAGCGTCGGCTGCCCCCGCTGCCAGCCCCGCAGCACATGCTGGTAGATCGCGTCGTCGAGGGCATTGGCGGCGCGGATGCGGGCGGCGAGTTCGTCCGGCACGGCGCGCTCGGAGGGGTCCTCGCCATTCACATTCTCGCGAATGCTGGGCCAGCCCGGCGCGCCGAGCAGCGCGGTCAGCGCGCGGAAGGACAGCGCATAGAACTCCTGCACGCCGATGAAGGCGTAGTGGCGCATCACGAAGTCCACGCAGCGCGCCGGGTCGCCCGCCTGCACAAGCTCGGCCGGCACCAGGTGCTGCGCCATCTTGTTCGCCTCCCAGCGCAGGTCGATGTAGCTGGCAAGGTCGGGCACGCGGGCGGCGAATTCCGCATGCACCGGATGGCGCGGCGAACGCTGGTAGCGGTAGTCCGACACCACGCGCGCGACCGGGTCCCGCAGGAAGGTGACCAGCCGCGTGCCGGGCCGTGCCGCAGAAATGCGGCGCACATGCCGTTCCAGGATGTGGCCGGATGCGAAGCGCGGCGGCCGGGCCGGGCCGGGCGCGAGAAAGCGCGCCACCGCTTCATCCATGCGTTCGTGGAAGCTGCGGTCGGTGTCGGTGTAGTCGACCACGATATTCGCATCGGGCCGCAGCAGCCTGGCCAGTTCGGCGCGCAGCGAGGTCCCGGCGGTCTTCGGCACATGCACGAACAGGCACAACCCTTCCGGCGGAAGGGCGGCCGCTTCGAGGTATTCCTCGAATCGGCCTTCGAACAGCAAGTCCATCAGCATGGCGGCGGTGGGCTCCAGGCGGAAAGGCCGAGGCGATGCCTCCTATCCGGTCCGGAGACGGTGCGCGGCCATGCCATCCTGCACGCGGGGCCGGGCACCGCCCGGCGAACGGACGGGTTTGCAGCCAGGGTCACATCTTCGGATCGGCGGACGGCGCCAGCATGCCGCGGATGGCGGCCAGCACTTCCGCGGCGGCTTCGGCCGGCGTGCGACCCAGGGTGGTCACGCGCAGCTCCGGGTTCTCCGGTGCCTCGTAGGGGCTGGATACCCCGGTGAAGTTCTTGATCTGGCCGCGCTGCGCCTTCGCATACAGGCCCTTCGGGTCGCGCCGCGCGCATTCCTCGATCGGCGTGTCCACGAACACCTCGACGAATTCGCCGGCGCCGACCATGGCGCGCGCCATCTGCCGTTCCGCGCGGAAGGGCGAGATGAAGGAACAGATGACGATGAGGCCGGCATCCACGAACAGCTTTGCGACCTCGCCGACACGCCGGATGTTCTCGACGCGGTCCTGGTCGGTGAAGCCGAGGTCGCGGTTCAGCCCGAAGCGGAGGTTGTCGCCGTCCAGCGTGTAGGTGTGGCGGCCTTCGCGATACAGCGCCTGTTCCACCAGCTTGGCGATGGTGGACTTGCCCGAACCCGAAAGGCCGGTGAACCAGAGCACCATCGGCTTCTGATGGTCCAGCGCCCCGCGCGCGACCTTGTCCACCAGGAAGGTCTCCTGGTGGATGTTGGTGGCGCGCCGCAGCGCGAAGGAGACCATGCCGGCGCCGGCGGTGCGGTTGGTGAAGCGGTCCACCAGGATGAAGGCGCCGGTCTGCCGGTTCTCCGCGTAGGGGTCGAGCGGCACGGCCTGGGTGGTGGCGATGTTGCAGAAGGCGATCTCGTTGAATTCGAGCTTCTTCGCCGCCTGGTGCTCCATCGTGTTGACATGGACGCGGTGCTTGATGGTGGTGACCGCGGCCGGCGTCCAGAGGTTGCCGATGCGCATCAGGTATTGCCGGCCGGGCAGCAGCGCTTCCTCATCCATCCAGATGACATGGGCGGCGAACTGGTCGGCCACTTCCGGCCGGTCCGCCAGCGGGGCCAGCACGTCGCCGCGCGCGATATCCACCTCATCGGCCAGCGCGATGGTCACCGCATCGCCGGCCGTCGCCACATCCTGGTCGCCATCCGGGCCGAGGATCCTGGCGACCTGGCTGGTGCGCCCCGAGGCCGCGACCACCAGGCTGTCGCCCACGGCGACTCGGCCGGAGGCGACCGTGCCGGAGAAGCCGCGGAAATCGAGGTTGGGGCGGTTCACCCATTGCACGGGGAAGCGGAAGGGCTTGTGTTCCGCGCCGCTTTCCACGTCCACCTCCTCGAGATGGGACATCAGCGTCGGGCCGCGATACCAGGGCATGTTGCCCGACCGCGCGGAGACATTGTCGCCGAAGCGCGCCGAGACCGGCACCGGCACCATGGTCTCGAAGCCGAAGCCCGAGGCGAAGGTCAGCCAGTCGCCGACGATCCGGTCGAAGGTCGCCTCGTCGAAATTGACCAGGTCGATCTTGTTCACCGCCAGCGCGACATGGCGTATGCCGAGCAGGGAGCAGATGTAGCTGTGCCGCTTGGTCTGCGTCAGCACACCCTTGCGCGCATCCACCAGGATGATCGCGAGGTCGGAGTTGGAAGCGCCGGTCGCCATGTTCCGCGTGTACTGCTCATGCCCCGGCGTGTCGGCCACGATGAAGCTGCGCCGCGGCGTGCCGAAGAAGCGATAGGCGACGTCGATCGTGATTCCCTGCTGCCGCTCGGCCTCCAGCCCGTCCACCAGGAGGGCGAGATCGACATCCTCGCCGACCGTGCCATGCTTGCGGCTGTCCTTGGCGATGGTCGCCAGCGTGTCGTCCATGATCTGGCGCGCGTCGTACAGCAGCCGGCCGATCAGGGTGGACTTGCCGTCATCGACTGAACCGCAGGTGAGAAAACGCAGGAGGCTGCGCTGCGTGGCGGCGCCGTGGCGGTCGACGTGCGTGTCCATCGCGGTATCGGTCCCCTTGCCGGGCGTGCGGCTGGTCTGGCCGATCATGACCAGCGGGGCGCCCTTCCGTCTGTTGCGCGATGCGCGCCCCCTGGTCAACCTGCATCAGGCCGGGCAAGACGCGCCAGGCCTGCGTCGCCATGGCGCATCCCAGCCTGTCGGAGCCGCCATGCAGGACCTGCCCGCCCTTCTCGACCGCCTGGTGCCGATCGCCGTGGAGGCCGGGCGCCGCATCGTGGAAATCCGCAGCCGGCCGCATGCGGTGGACTCCAAGGCCGATGGCAGCCCCTTGACCGAGGCCGATCTGGCGGCCGAGGCGGTGATCGCGGCCGGCCTGCCCGGGGCCGCGCCCGGGATCGTCGTGGTGTCGGAGGAAGCGGCCGAGCATGTCGCCCCGGCCGAAGGCGCACCCTTCATGCTCGTGGACCCGTTGGATGGCACGCGGGAGTTCCTCGGCCCCTCCGGTGAATTTACCGTCAACATCGCCCTGATCCTCGGCGGGCGGCCGGTGGCGGGCGTCGTCTATGCCCCGGCGCTCGGCCGAATCTGGCGCGGCGCGCTGGGCCATGGCGCCGCGATGGCCGCCTTGCCGGCCGATGCGACCCCGCAGGATGCCACCTGGACGCCGATCCGCGTGCGGGCGCGGCCCGAGGCGGGCTACACGGCGGTGGCCAGCCGCAGCCATCTCGACCCCGAGACCAGCGCCTTCCTCGGCACGCTGCCGGTGGCGGAAAGCCGCTCCATCGGCTCATCCCTCAAATTCTGCCTGGTGGCGGAGGGCGCGGCCGATGTCTATCCGCGCTTCGGCACGACGATGGAATGGGACACCGCGGCCGGCCAGGCCGTGCTGGAAGCGGCGGGGGGGCGCGTGACGACGCCCGATGGCGCCGCCTTCACCTACGGGAAGCCCGGCTTCCGCAACGGGCCCTTCATTGCCTGGGGCAGCGACGGGGGACCTGGGGCAGCGACGGCCGCGCTTGACTGACCCGGTCGGTGGCGGCCCTTTGATAGCGCGTGAACCGATGGGCACCGTGCCTGGATACGGAGGTGACAGTGTTCGTCCAGGTCGATGACAGCCTGCAACTTGGGCTCGACTGCTTTGCCGTCCTCTCCGCCCGGCGCGGCATCGCCTGGGGCTGGGCGATGACGCCGCGCGACGTCGGCACCGAACTCGCGATCTCCGCCGGCGCGGATGGCGAATGCGTGATCGAGCATGTGGCCTTCCATGCCCGGCCGGATGTCGTGCCGGCCGATCCGCGGCAGGCCGTCGTGAACGGCTTCGTGCTGGTCTTCGCCCTGCCGCCGGCGGAGGCGCACAGCCTCGATCTCGTGGTCAATGCCGGCACGCAACAGCTGCGCGTCGATCTGCTGGCGCCCGCGATCGGCGCCAACCTGTTCAAGGTGACCGTTGAGCGCGACTGGAGCACCAGCTTCGGGCTGCTGCAGGACTGCGCCCGGCATGCGGCGCTGGCCGAGCTGCTGCACTACCAGGGCCGCCCCTTCGGCGCCTTCGCCGAGTGGCTCACCCGCCTGCCGCTGGTGGAGGGGCGCGCCGAGCGGTTCGGCCAACTCGCCGAGGTCGAGGCCCTGGCCACCCCGGCCGGTGAGGCGCTGATCCTGCTGCGCGGCGCGGCCGGCATGCCGCTCGATGCCAGCGCGGCGCTGGCCGTGATCGGCCAGGTGGCGCCCTTCCCGGGCCAGCCCCCGGTGGCCGCTTCGCTGCCGCTGCTCGATCTGCACAGCCTGGTGCTGCCCGGCGTGCTCGCCATCTATGCGCGGCTGGACCCGGCCCTGCTGGATCGGCTGCACGGGTTCGAGGCGGTGGTGAACGCCGCCTTGCTGCCGGGCCAGGAGGTGTGGCTGCGCGCCCGGCCGCGCCTGGTCGCAACACCCGAATTCCTCGACGCAGCGGCCCGCGCCGCGCCTGGCCGCGCGCTCGATCTGCTGCGGCAGGTGGTGGCGCGCCGCGAAGCTGCCTTCCTGCCGATGCTGGCGGCGCCACCAGGCGCGGCCCCCGCCGCTACGGCGCGCACGGTGCTGCTGGTCGGCGCCGACGATCCCGTGGCGGCACGGCTTTTCCATGTGCAGGCTGCCGCCTTCGAAGGCCGCTGCGACCGGCTTCTCGTGCTGGGCGAAGCGGCCGAAGCGGTGGCGGAGGTCTTTCGCCGCCGCGACCGGATCGACGTGGCGGCCGGCGCGGAGGCGCTGGAGGCGCTGCGCGACGCGGCGGAGGGCGGGGTGATCGCCCTCGACGCCGCGCGCTTCGCCGCTTCGGTGATCGCGGGCGATGTCGCGGCCGCCTTCGACCAGCGCCTCGACGGTGCCGCGCTGGCGCGCCTGCTGAGGCTGCACGCGCTCGGCGGTTGCGCGCTGCCGCTGGCCGACAGCCTGGAGCGGCTGCTGCGGCGTCAGTCGTCCGGCGCGCCCCATGCGGCGCCCGGCTTCGCACCGGTGATGCGCCCCTGGAGCAGCCACCTCGCGGCCGGTCACATCAACGCGCATCTCGCGCGGCTCTGGTCCGCCGCAGCACCGCAGGATGCCGCGCATGTCTGACCAGCCCCGCATCTGCATCATCGCCCATTCGCACCCGGATTTCACCAAGGGCGGCGGCGAGCTTGCGGCGTATTACCAATTCACCACGCTGCGGGCGGCCGGCCGGCAGGTGAGCTTCGTCGCGGCCAGCGAGGTCGGCACCGCCTATGCCGTCAGCCGCCCGATCGAGACGGTGATCCCGCACGCGCCGGGCGAATTCCTGTTCTCCTTCGCCGGCATGGCGGAAGACCGCCTGGCCTGGGCGGACCCGTATCAGCGCCGGCTGATGGTGGAGTTCCTGGCAGGGCTGCCGGCCGATGTCTATCACCTGCACCATTACTGGCGCGTCGGCATCGACCTGATCGCCGACCTCATGGAGGCGCGGCCCGATGCGCGCTTCGTCATGACCCTGCATGAGATGCTGGCGATCTGCCTGCATCACGGCCAGATGGTGAAGACCCGATCGCGTGAGCTGTGCCGCCGCGAATCGCCGATGCGCTGCCTTGCCTGTTTTCCGGAGCAGACGCTGGAACGCTTCGCCTTCCGCAAGGCCACGCTGCTGTCGGTGCTGCGCCGCTTCGACCAGGTGCTCTACCCGAGCGCCTTCCTCCGCGCGCGGTATGAGGATTGGGGGCTGGTCGGCCCGCGCGGCGACGTGCTGGAAAACTATATCGGCGACGCCGCCTTCGCCCTGACGCGGCCCGAAGGCGCGGGGCGCGCCGGCCGCGCGGCGCAATTCGCCTTCTTCGGGCAGCCCACCGCGTTCAAGGGGCTGGATGTGCTGCTGCGCGCCCTGCCGCTCGCGCTGCGCGGCAATCCCGATATCAGCCTGACCGTGTTTGGCGCCGATCGGGAGGATGTGCTGCGGCTGTTCCCGGCGCTGGAGCCGGTGATCGAGGCCGCCGGCGCGCAACTGACCTTCGCCGGCCGCTACGACCCCGCCGATGCGGTGGAGCTGATGCAAAGCGTGGGCTGGGTCGTCGTGCCCTCCATCTGGTGGGAGAATTCGCCGGTGGTGATCCAGGAAGCCCGCCGCGCGGGCACGCCGATGATCGTCTCCGACATCGGCGGCATGGCGGAGAAGGCGCTGGCCGGCGTGGATGCGCTGCATTTCAAGCGCGCCTCCCCGGTGGATCTGGCCCGCGCCATGGTGGAAGGCGCGGCACCCGAAACCCGCGCGCGGATCGCCGCCACGGTGCGCGACGTGCCGGACCGCGCCGCCTTCCTCGCGGGCCTCGACGCCGCCTTCGCGGGGTGAACAGGGCTACCCCGCCGGGGCGGCCGCTGGCCCCGTGCAGGCCGGCAGCGGCCGCAGCAGGCCCCAGCCGAAGATCACGTCCCGCCCCGGCGCGCCGAGATCCTGCGCCGCACCCGCCAAACGGGCCAGCGCAGCCTCCGGCGCCAGATCGCGCAACGCATGCGCGAAAGCGGCGACGACGAAGGGGACGGCGTAGGATGTGCCGCTCAGCGCAGCGCCGCCGGCCGGCAGGGACAGCGCGACGCCTGGCGCGGCGAAGGCCAGGTGGCTGCCGCGCCCGGCGCGGATGAACGGGCGGCTTGCCTGGTCCACCGCGGTCACCGCCACCACCCAGGGGTAGGCCGCCGGGAAGCGCGGTGGGCTGTTCGGGCCGTCATTGCCCATGGCGGCGGCCATGGTCAGGCCGCGCGCGGCGGCGCGTTCGGTCGCCACCGCCAGCACCTCGTTCGCCGGCCCGGCGAAGGACAGGTTCACCACCCGGACCTGCCGCTGCACCATGAGGCCGAGCGCGGCCGCGATGTCGAAGGCATCGGCGGTGTCGCCCTCCGCCCGGCGATGGAAGGCATCGACCGCCACGATCGGCGCGCCGCCGAGTCGCGCCGCCAGCAAGGCCGCGATGGCGGTGCCGTGGGTGGTGGACGATGCCGCCCGGCCGGCGCCGCGGCGCGTCACGGCGTCGATCCTGGTGTCGGCCACGGCGGGGGAAGCCGGGTCGATCCCGGTGTCGATCATGCCGACGACGGGGATCGCGCAGCCCGGCCTCGGCGCGGCGACCACCACCGGCCAGACCTGCGGGGCCGCCCCATGGGCTGGCCGGGTGGCTGCCTGGCCCGGGCGATAGAGGTGGTTCAGGTCCACCCGCGCGGCCGGGGCAAGCTGCCTCGCCCGGTCCCGGGCGGTGTCGGCCGGCACGCCGGCCGGCATGCGCAGCCGGGCCACGATGCCGGGCAACAGGTCGCCCGCCGTTTCCTCCAGCACGGCGAAACCCGCCGCCTCCAGCCGGGTGCGCGCCGCAGGGTCCAGGCCGATGACGGCCAGTTCGCGGGGCTCGGCTTCAAGGCGCGCCGTGGTCGTGGTGCGCGCCGGGCGCGGCGATGGGGGGCGCGGGGGCGCTGGCGGCGGCGGCGGCGCGCCGAGGCCGAGGAAGCCGCGCAAATCCTGCAGCGGCCGCCCGGTGGACGGCGCGCCGGACGGCACGCTGGCGGAGCGGTCGGCGCCACCATCCGCGCCGCCACTAGCCCCGCCACCCGCGCCAGCGCCCGATCCGCCGCCATCATCGTCATCGGCCCGCGCCGGCAGCGCCACCGCGCCGAGCACCAGCAGAAGCACGATCCATCGCCCGGCAAGATTGCGCATGACCGGCCCACCGCCCTGGCCGGCGGAATGCCGGCAGCGCTCACCACCATGCCCGTGCGGCCGAAGGATGGCGATGGCGACACGGGGCGCGGCGGCGGGTAGGACTTCGCCCGCGGCGCGGGAATAAAGCCCGGCCTGCGACGATGGTGGAATGAGCGTGTGACGATGGTTCGCCCGGAGACCGACGATGCCAGCGACTTCGCCCGCGACCTGGTGGTGCTGCTGCCGCGGCTGCGCCGGTTCGGCATCGGCCTGACCGGCGCGATGGATACCGCTGACGACCTGGTGCAGACCGCCTGCGAAAGGGCGCTGCGCGCGCCGGACCGGTTCACGCCGGGCACGCGGCTGGATTCCTGGATGTTCCGCATCATGCAGAACGCCTGGATCGACCAGCGGCGCGCCACACGCCGCCGCGGCCCCACCACCGCCGAGCCGGAGGTGGTGGCCGCGCTGGTCGGCGGCGACGGGCGCCGCGTGACGGAAGCGCGGCTGGCGCTGGAGCAGGTTCTGGCCGCGATGGAGCATCTGCCGGAGGAGCAGCGCGCCGTGCTGGTCGCCGTCTGCGTCGAGGGTCACGCTTATGCCGAGGCGGCGCTGGTGCTGGGCCTGCCGCTGGGGACGGTGATGAGCCGGCTGTTCCGCGCCCGACGCAGCCTTGGCCAGGCGCTCGGGCTGAGCGGCGCCGCGGTATCCGGCGAGGGGGGAGGCTAGGCGATGGAAAGGATCGAGGACGAGATGCTGATGCGCCTGGCCGATGGCGAATTGCCGGACGCGGCGGCCGAGGCGCTGCTGCGCCGGATCGAGACGGATGCCGACCTCGCCGCGCGCTTCGCCCTGTTCACCGAGACGCGCCGCACCCTGGCCGACAGCTTCGCGCCCATCCTGGCCGCGAAAGTGCCCGACCGGCTTGTCGCCGCCGTGCTGGCGGCCGACGCCGCGACACGCCCCGCCAATGACCGGGGCAGCCCGGCCTGGGCGCGGCGGCCGATGCGGCGGCCCCTGGTCGCCGCCTGCCTCGCCGCGCTGCTCGCCGCGCCGCTGGGCTACCTTGCCGGCCGCACCGCGCCCACCGCCATGCGCGCCGACCCGCTGATGGCCGCGCCTGCGGTGCTGGTCGCGGCGCTGGAGACGACGCCCTCCGGCACAATGCGCCGGGACGGCGATGTGGCGGTGCAGCCCTTCGCCACGCATCTGGTGGCGGGCGGCGCCTGCCGCGACTTCATGCTGCGCGAGGGCAGCGCGGCAACGCTTGGCGTTGCCTGTCGCGCCGCCGAGGGGTGGCAGGTGCGGGCGGCCGTGCGCGTCTCGACGGAGGACAGGCTGCGCCCCGCCAGCGCCGACCACCCCGCCCTGGCCGCGATTCTCGCCGGCCTCGGCGCCGCGGCGCCGCTGGATGCGGAGAGCGAGGCGGCGCTGATCGGGCGCGGCTGGCGGTAGGTCAGCCCAGGCGGTCGGCCGCCGGCGGCGACATCCAGGCGAGCGCGCCGGCGCAGAAGGTGGCGACGGGCGCGCGGCTGGCGGGGTCCACCAGCACGACATCGCCGCGCAGGCCCGGCGCCAGCCGGCCACGGTCATCGAGGCCGGCCGCCCGCGCCGGGTTCGCCGAGACCAGCGCCCAGGCGGCGGGCAGTTCCAGCGCGCCGCGATCGACCATGACGAAGGCGGCGTCCAGCATCGCCGGCCAGTAGTAGTCGCTGGCCAGCACGGTCACGAGGCCCTGTTCGGCCAGCGGCGCCGCCGAGGCCCAGCCCATATGGCTGCCGCCGCGCACCACATTCGGCGCGCCCATCACCACGGCCTCCCCGGCCGCGCGCGCGGCCTCGGCCACGGGGATGGCCATGGGGAATTCGCAGATGCTGGCGCCGAGGGCACGGAAATGCGCGCGCATCTCGGGCGTCGCGTCGTCATGGCTGAGCATCGGGATGCCGGCTTTGCGCGCGGCGTCCGACAGGCGGCGCGCGGCCGCGGGCACTTCGTCGCGCCGCGCCCAGATGCGCCCGGCGAGTGCCACGAAATCCTCTGGCGCCATGCCCGCGCGGCCAGCGTATTTCGCCGCCTGGGCAGGGTCCGCGATGCGCTTCACGATGGCGGGCGTATGGTCGTTGTAGGCCAGCAGATGCACGCGGCCGGCGGTGATGTCGGCCAGCACCTCCTCCAGCGCGTCCAGATTGTCGGCTTCGAAGCGGCAATGGATGCGCAGGTCGCAGCCGGCCTCCCCGCGCGCCGCTTCGACTGCGCTGAGCGTTGCGCGCCAGGCCTCGATTCCCCGCAGGCCAGGTTCCCAGGACAGCGTCACGCCGAGGAAGGCCGTGGTGATGCCGGCCGCCAGCAATTGCGCCGCGCTGTCGCGCATGGCGAGGGCCGCGCGGAAGCCGATGCCCGGGCGCGGCTGCATCTGGCGTTCATGCGCATCGCCATGGATGTCCACGAGGCCGGGCAGGACCAGCAGGCCGGTCGCGTCGAAGCGGCGCGCGCCCTGATGGGTCCCGGGCGCTGCCTTCGCGATCACGCCGCCGACCAGGGTCAGGTCGCCGCGCGCCAGGCCCTGGTCTTGCAGCACCTCGCCGCCGCTGATCTGCCAAGCCATCATTGCCTCACGATTCCACGACAAGCTGCACGCGCCCGGCGGCATAGCGGGCGAAGGTGACATCCACCACCACGCCCTCGGGGTCCGTGTTCACCGCCTCCGCCACCAGCAGCGGGCGGTTGCGCGATTGCTGCAACGCCTCCGCCTCCTCCGGGGTGGGCATCCGGGCGGTGATGCGGGTCACGCGCCGGCGGTAGTCCGGCACGCCGCAGGCCGCGAGTGCGGCGGTGATGGAGGGGTCCTCCGCCAAACGCCCCGGCACGGCGGCGAAACGGGCGGCCGGAAAATGATGCAGCCCAAGCACCACGGGCCTTCCATCCACCAGGCCGAGCCGCTCCACCTGCACCACCGCGCGGCCGCGACGGATGCCGAGCAGATCGGCGAGCCCCGCCTCGGCCGGCACTTCGGAGACGCGGAGGATGCGGCCGCTCGGCTCCCGGTTCTGGCGGCGGATGTTTTCGCTGAACCGCGTGCGGGGGCCGAGGCTGTAGTCCAGCACATCCTCGGCGACGAAGCTGCCGCGGCCCTGCTCGATCCGCACGAGGCCGCGCGATTCCAGTTCCTCCATGGCACGGCGAACAGTGTGGCGGTTGACCGCGAAGGCTTGCGCGAGCTCCGCCTCGGTCGGCAGGCGGTCGCCCGGGCGGTGGGTGCCGGCGGCGATGGCACGCTCCATGTGGCTGGCGATCTGGCGCCAGAGCGATACGCCCTGCCCCCGCGCGAGCGCGGCGGTGGCGGGCGATCCGGGGTCTTGCAGCGTCATGGAAGTTTCAACCTGCTGGGTGTTCCTGCATGGCAGTTTCGGTTTGACATTAGCGGGGCAGACAACTAGTCGTCTAGATGAATTTCATGCTCAAGGCACCCGCGTGATGACCCCCCTCCCTTCCGAAACCGAAGCGCGGCAGCGCTGGATGGGCGTGCTGGCCCGGGCCGGCGGCGCCGAGCTTGCCGCGCGTCTGGAGGGGCTGCCGAGCCCGCCGCCGCATCGCCGGCTGCGTGGACCTGAGACAGGCCTGGTGATGGTGCGCGGCCGCGCCGGCGGCGATGGGGCGCCCTTCAACCTCGGCGAGATGACGGTGACGCGCTGCGCGGTCGCGCTGGAGGATGGGCGCGTGGGCCATGCCTATGTCGCGGGCCGCGACGCGACGCAGGCCGAGCTGGCGGCGCTGGTCGACGCGCTGATGCAGGATGCGGCGGCGCGCGCCGCGCTGGAACAGGCGGTGATCGCGCCGCTGGAAGCCGCGCAGGCGGCGCGGCGCGACGCCGAGGCGCGGCGTGCGGCCGCCACCCGCGTGGAATTCTTCACCATGACGCAGATGCGATGAGCACCGCCACGATCCGCGCCGGCTTCGCCGACCCTGTGCTGGACAGCCAGGCCTGCTTCCGCGCCGTGCTGACGGCGATGAGCCGGCCGGGCCGGGTGCAGACGCTGGCCGCCCTGCCGGAGACGCCGCCCGGCCTCTCGCCCGCCGCCGCCGCCGTGCTGCTCGCGCTGGTCGATGCCGAGACGACGCTCGCGCTGAACGCTGGCGCCGCAGCCGAGGCCTGGGCGCGCTTTCATTGCGGCGCGGCGATGGTGCCGGCCGGGCTCGCACGCTTCGCGGTCAACGCCGCGCTGCTGGCGCTGGATGCGGGCACGGAGGAAGAACCGGAGCTTGGCGCCACGCTGATCCTGGAGGTTGCGGCGCTCGCGGAAGCGCCCGGCTGGCGCCTGACCGGCCCCGGCATCCGCGACGCGCATCGCCTGCGGGTGGACGGCGCGCCGGACGGGTTCCTGGCGGATTGGGCGACCAACCACACGCGCTTCCCCTGCGGCGTCGATGTGATCCTGTGTGCCGGCGACCGCATCGCGGCGCTGCCGCGCAGCGTCGCGATCGGGAAGGACTAGCCGATGTATGTCGCGACCAAGGGTGGCGAGCGGGCGATCGGCGCGGCGCATGCCTGGCTGGATGCTGTGCGGCGCGGCAACCCCGCGACGCCCGAGATCACCGCTTCGCAGGTGGAGGAACAACTCGGCCTCGCCGTCGATCGCGTGATGGCGGAGGGGTCCTGCCATGACCGCGGGCTGGCGGCGCTGGCGGTGAAGCAGGCGCGTGGTGATCTGATCGAGGCCGCCTTCCTGCTGCGCGCCTATCGCACCACCCTGCCCCGCTTCGGTGCCAGCGCGCCGCTCGACACCAATGCGATGCTGCTCAAGCGCCGCATCAGCGCAACCTACAAGGATTTGCCCGGTGGCCAGGTGCTGGGGCCGACCTTCGACTACACCCACCGCCTGCTGGATTTTCGGCTGGCTGCCGCGGGCCTCGCTCCAGAAGATGCACCTGAAGCCATGCCCGACACGGCACCGGCGCCGCGCGTCACGGAACTGCTGGCGCAGGAAGGGCTGATGCAGCGCGAGGATGTGGATGACCGCGAACCTGGCGATCTGACTCGCACGCCGCTCTCCTTCCCCGCAGACCGTCCGCTGCGGCTGCAGGCGCTTGCGCGCGGCGATGAGGGGTTTCTGCTGTCGCTCGGCTACTCCACGCAGCGCGGCTATGGCGGCAACCATCCCTTCGTCGGCGAAATCCGCATGGGCGAGGCGACGGTGGAATTCACGCCGCCGGAGCTCGGCTTCCCGATCACGCTGGGCGAGATCGGCGTCACGGAATGCCAGATGGTGAACCAGTTCAAGGGCAGCCGGACGGAGCCGCCGCAATTCACCCGCGGCTATGGCCTGGTCTTCGGCCATGGCGAGCGCAAGGCGATGGCGATGGCGCTGGTCGATCGCGCGCTGCGCGCCGAGGAACTCGGCGAAGCGGCGGACGCGCCGGCGCAGCAGCAGGAATTCGTGCTGTCCCATTGCGACAATGTGGAAGCGACCGGCTTCGTGGAACACCTCAAGCTGCCGCACTATGTGGACTTCCAGAGCGAGCTGGAGAATGTGCGCACGATGCGTGAAGCCGTTGGGCGCGCCAGCGCGGAGGCCGCGCCATGAGCGGCTACAACTTCGCCTATCTCGACGAATCGACGAAGCGGATGATTCGCCGCGCGATCCTGAAGGGGGTCGCCATCCCCGGCCACCAGGTGCCCTTCGGGTCGCGCGAAATGCCGCTGCCGTATGGCTGGGGCACGGGCGGCATTCAGGTGACGGCGGCGGTGCTGGGGCCGACGGACGTGCTCAAGGTGATCGACCAGGGTGCCGATGACACGACCAACGCCGTCTCGATCCGCGCCTTCTTCCGCCGCGTCGCCGGTGTGGCCACCACCGAACGCACGGCGGAGGCGACGATCATCCAGACGCGCCACCGCATCCCCGAACGCGCCCTGACCGAAGACCAGATCCTGGTCTACCAGGTGCCGATCCCGGAACCCCTTGCGCGCCTGGAACCCCGCATCGCGGAGACGCGGCGGATGCACGCACTGGCCGATTACGGCCTGATGCATGTGAAGCTGTATGAGGACATCGCGAAGCACGGGCATATCGCGACCAGCTATTCCTACCCAGTGATGGTGAATGCGCGCTACCTGATGTCGCCCTCCCCCATTCCGGCCTTCGACAACCCCAAGATGGACCACATGCCGGCGCTGCAAGTGTTCGGCGCGGGGCGGGAGAAACGCATCTACGCGGTGCCGCCCTATACAAGCGTGCGCAGCCTGGATTTCGACGACCACCCCTTCCGCCCGATCCGCGCGCCGCATTCTTGCGAGTTGTGCGGCAGCGGAGATACCTACCTCGATGAAGTGCTGACCGACGACCGCGGCGGGCGGATCTTCGTCTGCTCCGACACGGATTTCTGTGGTGAGCGCCAGGCGCTGAAGGCGGCCGCCGAATGAACGATGCCCCACTGCTTTCCGCCCGCGACCTTACGCTGCGCTTCGGGCGCGTCGCCGCCCTCGACGGCGTCGATCTCGCCATCTGGCCGGGCGAGGTGGTGGCCATCGTCGGCGAAAGCGGCAGCGGCAAGACCACGCTGCTGCGCGTGCTGTCCGGCCTGATGGCCCCTGATTCCGGGCGCGTCGATTACGGCGGCCAGGATGTGCTCGGCATGGGCGAAGCGGCGCGGCGCCGCCTGATGCGCACCGAATGGGGGTTCGTGCACCAGAACCCCCGCGATGGCCTGCGCATGGCGGTTTCCGCCGGCGGCAATATCGGTGAGCGGCTGATGGCGGTGGGTGCCCGCCACTACGGCAATATCCGCGCCGATGCCGCCACCTGGCTGTCGCGCGTCGAGATCGACACGGCGCGCATCGACGACATTCCACGGAAATTCTCCGGCGGCATGCAGCAGCGTTTGCAGATCGCGCGCACGCTGGTGACGCATCCGAAGCTGGTGTTCATGGATGAGCCGACGGGCGGGCTCGATGTTTCCGTCCAGGCAAGGCTGCTCGACCTGATCCGGGCGCTGGTGGCCGATCTTGGCCTCGCGGTGCTGATCGTCACGCATGACATCGCGGCGGCGCGGCTGCTCGCGCATCGCGTGCTGGTGATGCGGGAAGGCAAGGTCGTGGAACAGGGGCTGACGGACCGCGTGCTGGACGACCCGCAGCACCCCTACACGCAATTGCTGGTGTCCTCGGTGCTGGCGGCATGAGCTGGGTGCTGCGCGCCGAGACGCTCGGCAAGACCTTTCGGCTGCATCTGCAAGGCGGCGTCGCCATCCCCGTGCTGCGCGCCCTGACGCTGGACGTGCGCCCAGGCGAATGCGTGGCTCTGGCCGGGCCATCGGGTGCCGGCAAATCCACGCTGATGCGCTGCCTCTACGGCAATTACGGCGCCGAGGAAGGGCGCATCCTGTTGCGCCATGGCGATGCCACCATCGACCTCGCGACGGCCGATGCCCGCCTGATGCGCGCCGTGCGGCGCGACACGCTCGGCTATGTCTCGCAATTCCTGCGCGTGATTCCGCGCATCGGCGCGCAGGACATCGTGGCCGAACCGATGGTGGCGCGCGGCCTGCCGCGCGAGGACGCGCAGGCACGCGCCGGTGCGCTGCTCTCGCGCCTCAATCTGCCCGCCCGCCTGCACGGCCTGCCGCCTGCCACCTTCTCCGGCGGCGAACAGCAGCGTATCAACCTGGCGCGCGGCTTCGGGCCGGAATACCCGGTGATGCTGCTGGACGAGCCGACCGCGAGCCTCGATGCCGCCAACCGCGAGGTGGTGATCGCGATGATCGCCGAAGCCAAGGCGCGCGGCGCAGCCATCGTCGGCATCTTCCACGACACCGAGGTGCGCGACCGCGTGGCCGACCGCCTGTTCGAAGTTCTTCCCATCCAGGACGCCGCATGATCCCCGAGACCATCCTGACCAACTGCCTTCTCGTGCTGGCCGATGACGTCGTGCATGGCACGGTGGTGATCCAGGGCGACCGCATCGTCGATGTGCAGACGGGCCGCAGCCATGCGGCGGGCGCCGAGGATCTGGGCGGCGACCACCTGATTCCCGGCATCGTCGATGTGCATACCGACAATCTCGAACGCCAGGTGCAGCCCCGCGCCACGGCGCGCTGGCCGAGCCGTTCCGCCATGCTGGCGCATGACACGCAGACGGTGGCGGCGGGCGTGACGACGGTGCTGGATGCGCTGTGCCTCGGCGATCTCGGCTTCGACACGGGCCGCACCCAGACCTTCCGCGACGGTGTCGCGGACCTCGATGCGCTGAGCCCGACGGGGCTTCTGAAATCGGAGCATTTCCTGCATCTGCGCTGCGAATTGCCGGCGCGCGACATGCCCGAATTGGTGGAGGGCGTGGCCGACCATCCGCTGGTGCGCATGATCAGCCTGATGGATCACTCGCCCGGCGTCGGGCAGTACCGCGACATCGAACGCTACCGCGCCATGCGCATCCGCCAGATGAACCAGACCGCGGCGCAGGTGGACAAGCGCATCGAGCAATTGCTCGGCCAGCGCGCCGAGCTGCGGGAGAAGCAGCGCCGCTGGCTGCTGGACCGCGTGGCGCATCGGCATTTGCCGCTGGCGAGCCACGACGATGACAGCGCCGAGGGTGTCGCGCAGAACGCCGCAGACGGCATCATGATCAGCGAATTCCCGGTGGTGATGGAAGCGGCCGAACAGGCGCGCAAGCTCGGCGTGCAGGTGATCGCGGGCGCGCCCAACATCGTGCGCGGCGGCAGCCATTCGGGGAACATCGCCGCCGCCGATTTGGTGCGGGCCGGCGCCGTGGATGTGCTGGCCAGCGACTATGTGCCGCCGGCGATGGTGGAGGCCGCCTGGCTTGCCGCCGGCAGCGGCATCACGACGCTGCCCGCCGCGATCGCCATGATCACCGGCAATGCGGCGCGCATGGCGGGCTTCGAGGATCGCGGCTGGATCAAGGCCGGCCTCCGCGCCGACCTCGTGCAGGTAAGGCCGCATGAGGGGCATGCCGTGGTGCGCCGCGTGTGGCGCGCGGGTGAAAGGGTCGCCTGATGGCCCACGATCGTTGGAGGGGCGCATGCCCTGGAAACGTGAATCGGTGGCCCCTGCAATGCGCGTAGGGGTCTACTGGGCGCCGCGGATCGACGATCCGCTGCATCACCTCGGCAGCCAATGGCTCGGCCGCGATGCGGAGACGGGCGCCAGCATCGCGCAGCCCAAGCTGGAGGGTATCGACATCGCGGAGGTCACGAAGGACGCGCGCGGCTACGGCCTGCACGCGACGCTGAAACCGCCTTTTCGCCTTGCCACCGGCTACGCCGCCTTTCGCGCCGATGCGATGGCGTTTGCCGCGCGCACCCGCCCCTTCGCAATGCCGGCGCTTCACCTGGCCGAGCATCACGGCTTCCTGGCGCTGCTGGAAACCGAACGCGCGCCGGACCTCCAGGCGTTCTGCGATGCCTGCGTGCGCGACCTCGACGCGCATCGCGCACCACCCACCGAAGCCGAGATCGCGCGCCGCAACCCCGCCCGCATGACGGAACGCCAGCGCGAGCACCTGCACCGCTGGGGCTACCACTACGTGTTCGAGGAATGGTGGTTTCACGTCACGCTGTCGCGCCGGCTCAATGCGGCGGAGATGGCGGTGGTGAAGCCCGCCCTCGCCGCGCATCTCGGCGACGCCCCTGCCATGCCCCGGCGCGTGACGGAGCTGTGCGTCTTCACGCAGGCGGCGCCGGGTGCGCCCTTCCTGGTGGCCGAGCGTCTGCCGCTGCTCGGCTGAGCATCGCGACCACGCGGGCGACGCCCTCATCCACCGTGCCATCGTTCTGCACGGGATCGACATCGAGGCCCGCCGGCAGCGCCACCTCCCGCGCCAGCCGCGCGGCGATGTCGGCCGCGCTCTCCCGCCCGCGGGCCGCCAGCCGCGCGGCGAGCACGGGCAGGGGCGCGGTGATCTGCAAGACGCGCAGCCGGTAGCGCGACGCGGCATCGGTCAGCACCGCGCGCGAGAGGTTCGCCACTACCACGCGGCCGGCATCCATCTCCGCCTCGATACTGCGCGGGATGCCGTAGAGCAGGCCATGCGCGTCCCACCACAGCGCGAAGCCGCCGGCATCGCGCGCCGCGATGAACTGGGCGCGATCGACCGGCACATGATCCTCGCCGCCCGCATCGGCGGGCCGGGTGATCGCGCGGCGCGCAAAGACAAAGCGCGCATCGCGGGCCAGTGCGGCGCGCGCCCCCGCCATCAGCGTATCCTTCCCCGCGCCGGACGGGCCGACCACTGCCACCAGCATGCAAGCGCCCCGCGCAATATTGACCACGCGCCTTCTGCCTGCGCCTATCTCACGGCTCAAGTGATCCTGCGGAGACGCTCAAGGATGTTCACCACGCGGCCGGAGATCGCCGGCACATTCGGCGTCGTCGCCTCCACCCACTGGATCGCCAGCCAGGTCGGCATGGCGGTGCTGGAGCGCGGCGGCAACGCCTTCGACGCGGCGGTCGCCGCCGGCTTCACGCTGCAGGTGGTGGAGCCGCATCTGAACGGCCCGGGCGGCGACTGCCCGATCATCATCCATGACGCCAAGGCCGGCGCGCAGCGCGTGATCTGCGGGCAGGGCGTGGCCCCCGCCGGCCTCTCCGTGCACCACATCAAGACCGAGCTCGGGCTCGACCTGATGCCCGGCACGGGGTTCCTCGCCGCCATGGTGCCCGGCGCCTTCGACGCCTGGGCGCTGATGCTGCGCGACTGGGGCACCTGGTCGCTGCGCGATGTGCTGTCCTACGCCATCGGCTATGCCCGCCGCGGCGCGCATTACGTGCCGCGCGTGGTCGCCACGCTCAACACCGTGCGGCCGATGTTCGAGGCGGAGTGGAAGACCTCCGCCGAGATCTGGCTGCGCGATGGCGGCCCTGTCGCCGGCAGCCTCTACGCCAACCCCACACTGGCCGACACCTGGGAACGCCTGCTGCGCGAAGCCGAGGCCGCGGGCCATGACCGCGTCGCGCAGATCGAGGCCGCGAGAGGCGCCTGGTATGGCGGCTTCGTCGCCGAGGCGATCGAGCGCTTCGTCACCAAGACCGAGATGCTCGACACCTCTGGCCGCCGCCACAAGGGCGTGCTGACGGCGGATGACATGGCGCGCTGGCGCGCCGGGATCGAGGCGCCGCTGGCGCGCGGCTACCGCGGCACGACGCTGCTGAAATGCGGCGTCTGGAGCCAGGGCCCGACCATGCTGCAAACCATGGCGCTGCTCGAGGGCTTCGACATGGGCGCCATGGACCCGAATGGCGAGCGCTTCGTGCATACCGTGGTGGAGGCGCTCAAGCTCGCCTTCGCCGACCGCGAGGCCTTCTATGGCGACCCCGATTTCGTCGATGTGCCGATCGCGCACCTGCTCAGCGAGGGCTACAACGCCGAACGCCGCAAGCTGATCACCGAAGCCGCATCCCTGGACCTCCGCCCCGGCACCGTGCCGGGCCGCGACACGCCCTGGGTGGACCACAACGCCGCCTCGCGCGCCGAGATGCTGACCCGCGCCCCGGGCGCCGGGGAGCCCACCGTGGCGCGGCTCGGCGCCTCGGGCGGGGATACCTGCCATGTCGATGTGATCGACAGCGCGGGCAACATGGTCAGCGCCACACCCTCCGGCGGGTGGTTCCAATCCTCGCCGGCGATCCCGGGGCTCGGCTTCTGCCTCGGCACGCGCGGGCAGATGTTCTGGTTGGATGAGAGCCTGCCCAACGGCCTCAAGCCCGGCAAGCGGCCGCGCACCACGCTGTCGCCGGCGATGGCGCTGAAGGATGGCCGACCCTGGCTCAGCTTCGGCACGCCGGGCGGCGAACAGCAGGACCAGTGGCAGCCCATCATGTTCAGCCGCATGGTGGACCACGCCTTGCAGATCCAGCAGGCGATCGACAGCCCGTCCTTTCACACAGAACACTGGCCAAGCAGCTTCTGGCCGCGCATCGCCAAGCCCGGCAAGGTCGTGCTGGAAGGCCGCTACGCGCCGGAGGTGGCACCCGCTCTGGCCGCACGCGGACATCTGGTCGAGACCGGTGGCGAATGGTCCGAAGGGCGGCTGACCGGCGCGCGGCAGGAAGCGGATGGGCAGTTGTTCGCGGGCGCCAATCCGCGTGGCATGCAGGGCTACGCGGTCGGGCGGTGACCGGGTGGCAGGGGCCGGGTGGCTGACCCCGCGCCCCGGACGGGCCCGCGCAACCGCAGCGCCCGCTGGCGAGAAGGATCCAGGCACAGCCCATGTCGCGGCCGCGCAGCTTCGATGACACCACAGCGCTGGACGCCGCGACCCGGCATTTCTGGGCGCGCGGCTATGGCGCGAGCACGGTGCGCGACCTCGGCGGCGCGATGGGGCTTGGCGCGGCCAGCTTCTACAACGCCTTCGGCGACAAGCGCGCGCTGTTCCTGCGCTGCCTCGACCACTACGCCGAGGGTGGCATGCGCGCGCGCATCCGGCGGGTCGAAGCCGCGCACCCGCCGCGCGCCGCCTTCCTTGCCGAGATCGTGGAGCTTTCGCTTGGCGATCCGCGCGGCTGCCTGCTGGTGAATGCGGCGCTGGAAGTGGCCCCTGAGGATGCCGAGGTGGCCGCGCTGGTCACGGCGCGCTTCGCCGACCTCGAAGCCTTCTTCCGCCGCGCGATCCTGGCAGGGCAAAAGCACGGCACGATCGCGGAAGGCCACAGCGCCGACGACCTGGCGCGCCTGCTGGTGGCGGCGGTGATGGGGTTGCGCGTGATGGCGCGCGCACGGCTCGGACGCGCCGCGCTGGAGGGTGCGGCGCGGCAGGCGATGCGGGCGCTCGATTAACCAGCCAGGAAGCGCGCCGCGCCCTCGCCCAGCACCTGGACGCAAAGCGCCAGATCCTCGTCCTTCGTATCCTCCGCCCAATGGTGGCTGATGCCGCCGATCGAGGGGCTGAACAGCATCGCGGCCGGCATGCGCCGTGCCATGTATTGCGCATCATGCCCGGCGCCGGAGGGCATGCGCTGCCACCTGCCCGGCGCCAGCGCCTCCGCCGCCCCATCCAGCGCTTCCATCATGCCGGCATCGCACAGCGCGGGCTTCGACTGGCTCATCGCCTCCAGCACGCAGATCGTGCGTTCGCGCCGGTTGCTTTCCTGCACCAGGGCGCGGAGGCAGGCTTCCATGCGGAGAAGCGTCGCTTCCTCCAGGTCGCGGAACTGGAACAGCACCTCCGCGCGGCCGGGAATGATGGATTGCGCGCCGGGGTCGAGCGCGATGCGCCCGCAGGTCCAGGTGCTGCGCGGGCCGCAGACCATGGGGAAGTGCTGGTCGATGGCCGCCAGAAGGCGCACCGCGGATAGCCCGGCATCGCGGCGTTCCGCCATGGTGGTGCCGCCGGCATGGTCCTGCATGCCGGTGAAGGTCAGCTTCCACTGCCAGATCGCGACGATGCCGGTGACGACGCCGACCTGGAGGTTGGCACCTTCCAACTGCGTGCCCTGCTCGATGTGCAATTCGAGAAAACCCTTGTAGCGGCCGTCCTCCAACTGCATGCGCGGCAGGCCCGCAAGCCCCGCTTCGCGCAGCGCTTCGCGCAGCTTCTTGCCGTGGTAGCGGTTCACCGCGCGGTCCATGTCGGCGTCCGACAATTCGCCGATGAAGCTGCGGCTGCCGAGGAAGCCGCCGTAATGGCCTTCCTCATCGGCGAAGGCGATCACATCCACCGGCAGGCCCGCGCGCGCCAGCGCCACGCCGGCCACCACGCCGAGCGCGCCATCCAGCCAGCCGGCCTGGTTCTGGCTTTCGATATGGCTGCCGACCAGCAGCTTCGGCCCCGGGCCGGGATGCCGGCCGATGACATTGCCGATGCCGTCGATCTCGGGCGCCAGGCCGCAGGCTTCCATCTTCGCCATCAGCCAGCGCCGGCTTTCCATGTCTTCCGGCGTGTAGGTCGGGCGGTGCACGCCGGTCTTGTAGGCGCCAATCCGCCGCAGCGCATGCAGATCGGCGAGGAAGGTGGCGGTGTCGATGGTGAGGTGGTTGGTGCTCATGCGGGGGGCCCTGCGCTGTCCCGCGCATGGTGCGCCGCACCCGGCGCGTGCGGCAAGATGCCGGGCTACCGCCAGTGGCGCCGATCATGGCCGCGCCAATGCCCGCCGCCATAGCCACCATGCGGACGCGGCGTATAGGCGTAGGGGCGATAGACGGGCCGCGGCGCGTAGTAGCGCGGCGCCGGCGCCGCATAGCCGTGGCCGTAGTAGCCCGGCGGTCCCGAGACGACGCAGCCGGGGGCGATGGCAAGTGGCAGCAACAGGAACAGGGCACGAAGGCGGCGCATGGCGCGGTCTCTCGCGCGGCGGATGATGAAAGCGGACCGCCGCTTGAAGACACATGGCCATGCGCATGCGTCAGCACGCCGGCCGGAAAAGGGTGCTGCCAAGGCGATGGCGGCAGCACCAAGGCGCCGGCTACTGGTCGGCGTAGATATGCGCCTCCTCCGCCGCACCCGGATGCGTCACCGCACCCAGCGCCGCGGGGCCGACCAGCTGCGCGTATTTCCACAGCGCGCCGGAGGTGTATTGCGTGGTGCGCGGCGTCCAGGCGGCGCGGCGCTGCGCGATCTCGGCCGCATCCACCAGCATGTCGATGGTGCCGGCTTCCGCGTCGATCACGATGCGGTCGCCGTTCCGCAGCAGCGCGATCGGCCCGCCGACAGCCGCTTCCGGTCCGACATGGCCGATGCAGAAGCCGCGCGTTGCGCCGCTGAAGCGCCCGTCCGTGATCAGGGCCACCTTGTCGCCCATGCCCTGGCCGTAGATGGCGCTGGTGGTGCTCAGCATCTCGCGCATGCCGGGGCCGCCCTTCGGGCCTTCGTAGCGGATGATGATGACATCGCCCGGCTTGTAGGCGCGCATCTCCACGGCCTTGAACGCATCCTCCTCGCAGTCGAAGCACAGCGCCGTGCCTTCGAAGCGGAGCGTCTTCATGCCCGCGATCTTCACGATGGCGCCCTCCGGTGCCAGGCTGCCCTTCAGCGACACGACGCCGCCGATCGGCGAGACAGGGTCGGAGGTCGGGCGCACCACATCCTGGTCGCGTGGCACGATCACCTCCCGGTGGTTCTCGGCCAGCGACTTGCCGGTGACGGTCATCGCATCGCCGCGGAGATAGCCGCCCTCCAGCAGCGCCTTGATGATGGTCGGCACGCCGCCGACGTTGAACACATCCAGCGCCACATACTTGCCGCCCGGCTTGAGGTCGGCGATGTGCGGCGTGGCGCGCATGATCTCGGCCACGTCATGGATGTCGAACTTGATCCCCGCTTCATGCGCGATGGCCGGCAGGTGCAGCGCCGCGTTTGTGCTGCCGCCGGTGGCACCCACGACCGCCGCCGCATTGAACAGCGCGTCTCGGGAAACGATGTCGCGCGGGCGGATGTTGCGGCGGATGAGTTCCACCACGGCCTTGCCGCTTTCGATGGCCCAATGGTCGCGCCGTTCGTCGGGCGCCGGCGCGCCGGCGGAGCCGGGCAGTGCCAGGCCGATCACCTCCGACACGCAGGCCATGGTGTTCGCGGTGAACTGGCCGCCGCAGGCGCCGGCACCCGGGCAGGCGTGCTGTTCCAGCTCGAACAGCTCCTCATCGGTCATGTTGCCGGCGGCGTGCTGGCCCACGGCCTCGAACACGTCGAGCACCGTCACGTCGCGGCCGCGATGCCGGCCCGGCATGATGGAGCCGCCATACATGAAGACGCTCGGCACATTGAGGCGCACCATCGCCATCATCAGGCCCGGCAAAGTCTTGTCGCAGCCGCCGAGGCCCACCAGCGCGTCATAGCAATGGCCGCGCATGGTCAGTTCCACGCTGTCCGCGATGATGTCGCGGGACGCCAGCGAGGACTTCATCGATTGATGGCCCATGGCGATGCCATCGGTGACGGTGATCGTCGTGAATTCGCGCGGCGTGGCGCCGGCTTCCTTCACGCCGATCTTCACGGATTGCGCCTGGCGGGAGAGGGCGATGTTGCAGGGGGCCGCTTCATTCCAGCAGGTCGCGACACCGACGAAGGGCTGTTCGATCTCCTCCTTCGTCAGGCCCATCGCGTAGTAATAGCTGCGATGCGGCGCGCGTTCCGGGCCCACGGTCGTGTGGCGGCTGGGCAGCTTGGACTTGTCCCACTTGGTCATTTTTCGTGTTCCTGGCGTTGGCTTGGGGCGTTCGGCTGGTCGGTTATTCGGCGATGCGGGCGAGGGCCGCGTCAAGCCGCTGCATTTCGGCTTCGAAGGTGGCGAGGCGCTCGCGGTTTTCCTCGATGATCTCGGCCGGCGCGCGCGCCACGAAATCGGCGTTGCCGAGCTTGGCGACCACCTTCTTCGCCTCGGCCTCCGCCTTGCCGCGTTCCTTGGTGAGGCGCGCGCGTTCCACGGCGAAGTCGATCACATCCGCCAGGGGCAGCATCACCGTGGCCTCCCCCACCACCACCTGCGCCACGCCCCTGGGCGGCGTGCCGTCCAGTGCCTGCACATCGGTCGCGCGGGCGAAGCGGCGGATCGGCTCGATCCAGCGAGCAGCGCGGGCGAGCGTGGCCGGCGCCGCACCTTGCAGCAGCAGCGGCACGGTGACGGAAGGCGGGACGTTCATCTCGGAGCGCATGGCGCGCACTTCGGAGACCAGCTGCACCACCCAGTCCAATTCCTCGCGCGCCGCCTCGGCCTCCGTCACCGTCACAGCATCGGGCCAGGCGGCGCGGATCAGCGTGCACTCGGCGCCATAGCCGAAATGCGTCCACAATTCTTCGGTGACGAAGGGCATCGCGGGGTGCAGCAGCTTGAGAATGGTGCCGAAGACGTGCTGGGCCACGCCCTTCACTTCGGCCTTCGCAGCCTCATCCTCGCCGAACAGCACCGGCTTCGCGAGTTCGAGGAACCAGTCGCAGTAGGTGCCCCAGACGAAGCGATAGGACGCGGCGGCGTATTCGTCGAAGCGGTAGGCATCCAGCGCCTGGGTGCATTCCGCGATGGCACGGTTCGCGCCATCCAGCAGCCAGCGCGCAAGCGGCGATGTCGCCTGCGCCGGGTCATACGTCGCATCGGCGGCGATGCCGTTCATCTCCAGGAAGCGCGCGGCGTTCCATATCTTGGTCACGAAGGCGCGGTTGTCCTCCACGCGCTTGCGGCCGAGCTTCACGTCTCGCCCAGGGCCGGTCAGCGACGCGATGGTGAAGCGCAGAGCATCCGCGCCATAGGCATCCACCAGCTCCAGGGGGTCCATCACGTTCCCCTTGGATTTCGACATCTTCTGGCCCTTCTCATCGCGGACCAGGCCATGGATGTAGACGTGGCGGAACGGCACCTCGCCCATGAAATGGATGCCCATCATCATCATCCGGGCGACCCAGAAAAAGATGATGTCGAAGCCCGTCACCAGCACGTCGCCGGGGTAATACTTCGCCAGTTCGGGCGTCTTGTCCGGCCAGCCGAGCGTGCTGAACGGCCACAACGCGGAGCTGAACCAGGTGTCCAGCACGTCCGGGTCGCGCACCAATTCGACCTCGCGCCCGAATTTCTGGCGCGCGGCTGCCTGCGCGTCGGCCTCGGTCGCGGCGACGAACACCTCGCCATCCGGCGCATACCAGGCGGGAATCTGGTGGCCCCACCACAATTGGCGGCTGACGCACCAGGGCTGGATGTCGCGCATCCAGGCGTAGAAGGTGTTCTCCCATTGCCGCGGCACGAACGCCGTCTGGCCGGTTTCGACCGCCTTGATCGCGGGCTGCGCCAGCGTGTGCGCATCCACATACCATTGCATGGTCAGGCGGGGTTCGATGGGCACGCCGGAGCGGTCGCCATGCGGGACCTGGTTGGTATGCGGCTCGACCTTGTCGAGCAGGCCGAATTCCTCCAGCTTCGCGATGATGGCGCGGCGCGCGGCGAAACGCTCCATGCCATCCAGGCTGCGGAGGAACGCAGCTTCGGCGAACTCGGAACCAATCTCCGCCAGCGTCACCTTCGCATCGGCGTCCAGCACGCTCGGCATCGCAAGCCCGTGGCGCTTGCCGACCTCGAAATCGTTGAAGTCGTGCGCGGGCGTGATCTTCACGGCACCCGTGCCCTTTTCGGGGTCGGAATAGCTGTCCGCCACCACGGGAATGCGCCGCCCGGTCAACGGCAGAATCACATGCCGGCCGACCAAGTCGCGGTAGCGGTCATCCTCCGGATGCACGGCAACCGCGGTGTCGCCGAGCATGGTTTCCGGCCGCGTCGTCGCGACCGTCAGGAAGCGGTCGGCCTCCCCGGCCACCGGATATTTCAGGTACCAGATATGGCCCTTGATCTCGCGGGCCTCGACTTCGAGGTCGGAGATCGCGGTCTGGAACACCGGGTCCCAATTCACCAGCCGCCGGTCGCGGTACAGCAGGCCCTGGCGGTGCAGCGTGACGAACACCTCCACCACCGCCTTCGACAGGCCGGCATCCATGGTGAAGCGCTCACGCGGCCAATCCAGGCTGGCGCCGAGGCGCCGCAACTGCCGCGTGATCGACCCGCCCGATTGCGCCTTCCATTCCCAGACATGCTTGAGGAATGCCTCGCGCCCCATCGCGCGACGGTCCTGCCCTTGGGTCGCCAGCAGGCGTTCCACCACCATCTGCGTCGCGATGCCGGCATGGTCCGTCCCCGGCTGCCACAGCGCGTCGCGCCCCTGCATGCGGCGGAAGCGGGTCAGCATGTCCTGCACGCTCATCGTCAGGCCATGCCCGATATGCAGGCTGCCGGTGACGTTGGGCGGCGGGATCATGATGGTGAAGGGTTTTTGCGGGCTGTCCGGATGCGCCGCGAAGGCGCCCGACTTCTCCCAGCCTTCATAGATGCGGGCTTCGGCGGCAGCGGTATCGAAGGTCTTGTCGAGCATGCGGGCATCCCTTCCCCGGCGGTCGCCCGCCGTCAAGGGGATCGGCGCCGTTACGGCCCAAACAGCTAAGGCAGGGCGCGGCCCACGACGCGCTCGATCTCGACGCGCACCAGGCGCTCCACCAGCGGCGGCAGATGCTGGTCGAGCCAGGCGCGCAGCAGCGGGCGAAGTTCTTCCCGCACCACATCCTCGATCGAGGGGCCGCCGCGATGCACGGGCGCGCTGCGCTCGGCGGCGACGGTGCGCAGCAACTGGCCGAGGGCCGCGGTGGTGGCGGCCGCGACGGCGGGGCCGATCAGCGCCTCGGCCGGCCGGTCGGGGGCCGGTTCGGGCGCGGCTGGCTCGGGTGCGGCTGGCTCGGACATGGCTGGCTCCGGCGCAAGCGCGGCGACGGGCGGCGCTTCCGGCTCGGGCGGCGGGGGCGCCGCCGGGGGGGAGACCATCATCGCTTCCGTCAGATCGAGCGGCTCCGCCACCACGGCGGGCGGCGGCGGGGCGGTGGGGGCGCCCTCATCCTCGTTCAGGATGCGGCGGATGGACGCCAGGATGTCGTCCATCGCCGGATCGCCCGCCGGGCCGCCAGCCCCGTTGGGCGGTTGGGCGCCGTTGCCGCCGCCGCTCATCGCCTAGCGGCCAGGCTGGGCGTAGTCGCCCCAGCCCGCCCAGCGGTTCCGCACCTCGCGGTAATAGGCTTCCTGGTCATAGAGCTGGACCGGCAGGTTCAGGTCGCGCGCGGTCAGGCGCCCGACCGAACTCGCCAGCGAATGCGACGCGGTGATCACATTGGCCAGCGCGCGCACCAGGCTGACGCGGGCGTTCAGCAATTCCTGCTCGGCGTTCAGCACATCGAGCGTGGTGCGGCTGCCGACGATGGCTTCCCGCTGCACGCCATCCAGCGCGATCTCGGCGGCGCGGATCTGCGCGCGCACGCTGTCCACCTGGGCGCGGGCGGCGGTCAGGGTTTCGAAGGCGGAGGTCGCCTGCTGGGTCGCGGCGCGGCGCTGATCCTCCACCACCTGGCGCGCCTGCTGGGCGGATTGCCGCGCCTGGCGCACCTGCGCGTGCTCGGCGCCGCCCTGGTACAGCGGCACGGTCAGGTTCGCGGTCACCTGGCTGCCGGTGCTGCGGGTGTCGGCGCTGGAGGCGTTGTCGTTGCGGAAGGTGCTGGCGTTCAGGCTGACCTGCGGCAGCAGCGCCGAGAAGTTCACATCCACCAGATCCCGCGCCGCGGCCTCATCGAACAGGGCAGCGACCACGTTCGGGTTGTTCTGCCCCGCCAGCGCCCCGGCATCGCGCGCATTCTGCGCCGGCGTGCGCAGCGGCTGCGGCGCCACGAGGCGTTCCGGCGCCTGGCCGACCAGGCGCGTGAAGGTGGCGCGGGATTGCTGCAGCCGCCCTTCGGAATCGGCGCGGGAGGCACGGGCGCCGGCCAGCCGGCTTTCCGCCTGCGCCACATCCGTGCGGGTGATCTCGCCCACGCGGAAGCGTTCGTTCGTGGCCTGAAGCTGGCGGGTCAGCACCTGTTCGTTGTTGATGTTGAGGCGCACTTCCTCCTGGTCGCGGATCACCGCGACATAGGCATTGACGGTGTCCGCCAGCACCTGCTGTTCGGTCGCCAGCAGGCGGGCGCGCTGCGCCAGAACCTGGTTTTCGGCCCGCCTTGTGGAAGCCACGGTACGGCCGCCGCGATACAGCGGCTGCGAGACTGTGCCCTGCAGCGAGGTCGTGTCGCGGTCCAGATCGGCCCGGGTGCCGGTGCGGGTGTTGGTTTGGGTGCCGGTCGCGGTGCCGACGCTGCCGGTCATCTGCACGGTCGGCCGCCAGCCGGCCAGCGCCTGGGGCACATTCTCATCCACGGCGCGAAGCTGCGCGCGCGCGGTCTGCAGGGTCGGGTTGTTGGCATAGGCCAGCGCCAGGGCTTCCTGGAGCGATTGCGCCGCGGCCGGCGCCACCAGCGCGGCGGGCGACAACAGCAGGGCGAAGGCCAGGCCGGCGCGGAAGGGTTTCATCACGCGACATCTCCAAGGGGCGCCAGCGACAGGCAAGCGAGCCCGGTCAGAACACGAACCCCGGCGCGGTCTGGAAGGCCGGCAGGGGGGCGGTGAGGCAATCGAACGCATCCACCACGGCGAAGCTGCCACCCGCGCGACGCCCGAGCACCGCCCTGGCGCCCGGGCCGCGCACACCGGCAGCGAGCACCGTGGCCAGGCGACCGCCCTCGGCCAACTGGTCGGAGAGCGTCTTCGGGATGGCGGGCACCTCGCCCTCCACCAGGATGGCGTCATAGGGCGCGGCCTCGGCATGGCCCTGGGCCAGCGGCCCTTCGACCAGGCGAAGCGCATCCGGTGGCAGCAGGCCGGGCAGCACCTGGCGGCCGAGCGCGATCAGCGCCGCATCCTCCTCCAGCGCCGTCACGCGCGCACCCATGCGGGCCGCGACGGCGGCGCCATATCCCGCCCCCGCCCCCACCACCAGCAAGCGATCCCCCTGGCGGAGTGCCAGCAGGGTGATCAGCTTGCCGATCATCATGGGTTGCAGCATCACCCGGCCGCCGCCAGGGAGCGGCACATCGGCATCGGCATGCGCCCATGGGGCGAGGCGCGCCGGCAGGAAGCGATGGCGCGGCAAATCCAGCATGGCGGCGATCAGGAAGGGATCGTTCACCTGGTTCGGCCGCAACTGACCATCCACCATCAGCCGCCGCGCCGCCGCCATCGGGTCGGGCGGGGGTGCGGCCATGGGGGGCGGTGCGGCGCGGGCGGCAAGGTCCATGACGGCACTTATAGGAGGCGCGGCAGGGCCGGCCAAGCGGCGTTCCTGCGACGCAGCGTAACCGGCGATCAGCGCGGCGGCTGCCCGAACAGATGCGGCCGGGCTTCGGCATCCATCACCTGGGCGCCGCGGATCGGCTCGCCGGCCGCATAGGCGCGCTGGACGGCCGGGCGCGCCGCGATCCGGCGCACCCAATCGGCCAAGGCCGGGAAGGCTGGTTCCAGGGCAATGCCCACGATGCCGTGCAGCCGCACCCAGGGAAAACACGCCATGTCGGCGATCGAATACCCGCCCGCCAGGAAGGGGCGATCCGCCAGGCGGCGCTCCATCACGCCGAACAGCCGCACGGTCTCGGCCACGTAGCGCCGCTTGCCATAGGGCACGTCGTCCGGCGCGTCGTTCAGGAAATGGCTGGCCTGGCCCATCATCGGGCCGAGGCCGCCCATCTGCCAGAACAGCCATTGCTGCTGCTCGTGCCGCACCTGTGGCGCGGTCGGCACCTGGCCTGCAATCTCGGCGAGATAGAGCAGGATCGCCCCACTTTCGAACAGCGCGAGGGGGCCACCCGGCGCGCCGTCATCCGTGATGGCCGGGATGCGGTTGTTGGGGGCGACCGCCAGGAAGGCCGGGTCGAATTGCGCGCCGCGGAAGATGTTGACCGGACGGATGGCGTAGGGCAGGCCCCATTCCTCCAGCGCGATCAGCGGCTTGTAGCCATTCGGGGTCGGCCAGAAATGCAGGTCGATCATCGCCGGCGATGCCCCGCCAGCATCTCGGGGAAGGTGGCGTCGAAGCTCGGCCGCGCCCGCAGCCGCGCCAGGAAGGCGCCGGTGGCCGGGCGGGTGGCGACCAGCGCCATCCCTTCCGGCGCCAGGTCGATCAGGTCGAGCATGACGCCGACCATGATATCCGCCTGGGAGAAGCCGCCGCCGGCCAACCACGGGCCTACCAGCGCCGCTTCCAACGCATCGAGGTGCCGGCCGGTGGTCTCGGCGGCGCTGGTCACGATGCCCTCATCCGTCGTGCCACCCATCAGCGGCATGACCAGGCGCTGCACGACAAGCTGCGTGATCCCGACCGGATAGAGGACGCTGCCGGCCACCCCCACCCATTGCGCCATGCGCGCGAGGTCGCGCGGCGTCCCGGGGGTCAGCGCCACGCCGGGCTCGGCCTCATCCAGGAAGCGCAGGATGGCGGGGGTCTCGTAGACGGTGAACCCATCCGGGGCGACCCAGGCGGGGATCTTGTGGAAGGGGTTGATGGCGCCGTAGGCGGGCGTCTTGATCTCCTCGAAGCCATGCGGCTGGTGGTCGTAGGCGAGGCCCTTCTCATGCAGGGCGATGCGGACGGCGCGCACGAAGGGGCTCAGCGCGAAGCCGTAGAGGGTGCCGATGCTCATGGTGCTGTTTCTTCATCTGTGGGGGATCAGGGGTAGAGGCGCGCGACGGCGGTGATGTTGTCGCTGCCCATGCCCTGGGCGATGGCCTGCGCCATCACGCCGCGCGTGGCAGCGGCGACCGGCAGGGCCGCGTCGCCAGCGGCAAGCAGGTAGCCGAAATCCTTCTCGACCAGCGCCACCGGGAACAATGGCGCGAAGTTCCGGGCCAGCATCGCCCCCGCGGCGGCCTTGGCAGCGGGGCTGCACACCGGCGTGGCGGCGATGATCTCGAGCGCGCGGGCATCGTCCACGCCATTGGCCCGCATCAGGCCGAGCAGCTCCGCCATGGCCGCCACCTGCACGCCGAGCAGCGCATTGACCGCGAGCTTCACCGCGGCACCGGCGCCCTGCGCGCCCGCGTGATGCACGGCGCCGCCCATCAGCCGCAGCACCGGCTCGGCGCGCGCCACATCCGCGGCGTCACCGCCGGCCAGGAAGATCAGCGCACCCGCTTCCGCCTGGGGGCGGGACCCCGCGAGCGGCGCATCCAGAAACCGGACGCCGCGCGCGGCCGCATGGGTCGCGAGGTCGCGCACCCAGCCCACCGTCAGCGTCGAGCATTCGATGGCGAGCGCGCCGGGCGTCAGCCCCGCCAGCGCGCCATCCTCGGCAGGGGTCCAGACGGCGCGGGAGGCGACATCGTCGCGCAGCATCGCGAAGACGATCCCGGCCCCCAGCGCCGCTTCGCGCGGGGTTGCGGCAGCCAGCGCCCCGGCGGCCACCAGCGGCGCCGCCGCGCCAGCCGAGCGGTTCCAGACCGTGACCTGGCACCCCGCCGCCAGCAGCCGCGCCGCCATGCGCGACCCCATCGCGCCGAGGCCGAGGAAGGCGATGCGGGGGTGATCCATGGCGCGGTCTCCGTTGCGGCAGGCCAGACCTAGCCATTGCCGAAAACGCGATACAGGCTTGCCGTTGCAGCAGACCAATGCGCCTATTGCACGAATGGACCTGGACGCGCTGCGCATCTTCGTGGAGGTCGCCCGCCGCGGCAGCTTCGCGGCGGTGGCCCGCGCGCGCGACACGGACCCCTCCTCCGTCTCCCGCGCCGTGGCGGCGCTGGAGGATCGGCTCGGGCTGCGGCTGTTGCAGCGCACCACCCGCAGCGTCACGCTGACCGAGGCGGGCAGCCTCTATCTCGCGCGCGTCGAGCCACTCGTCGAGGAATTGGCCCGCGCGGGCGAGGAAGCGGCGGCGGCGGCGGCCGGCCCCTCCGGCACGCTGCGCCTGACCACCTCGGTGGCGTTCGGCCAGATGAAGCTGGTGCCGCTGCTGCCGGGGCTTCGCGCGGCCTATCCCGCCATGCGGCTCGACTTGCTGCTGACGGATTCGAATCTCGACCTGGTGGCGGAGCGCGTCGATCTTGCGCTGCGCCTGGCGCCGCGCGTGGTGGGCGATTTCGTCGCGGCGCGGTTCCTGATAACCCGCTACCACGTTTGCGTAACACCCGAATACCTGGCGGCCACTGCGCCGATGCCGACACCCGCGCATCTTTCGGGGCGAAGCTGCCTGCTCTCGGCGCTGCCCGACTACCGGTCCTGCTGGCGGTTCCGCGATGGAGCCGGGCAGGTGGCGGAGGTCGCCGTCGGCGGCGATGTCGTCACCACCAATGCCCTCGCGCTGCGGGCCTGCGCGCTGGCGGGGATGGGTCCGGCGCTGCTGCCGGACTGGCTGATCGGCCAGGATTTGGCGGCCGGCCGGCTGGTCGATCCTTTCCCGAACCATCGCGCCACCGCGACGGATTTCGAGACCGGCGTCTGGCTGGTCTATCCGAGCCGCGACTGGCTGCCGACCAAGGTTCGCGCGGCGATCGCCTTCATCCAGCAGGCCATGCGTTGAGCGGGGCGCGTGGTGGATTGACGCCGGCGCCCGCGCCAGTGCACATCATTCGCTCGGGTGGCCGCGTGGCAGAGTGGTGATGCACCGGACTGCAAATCCGTGAATGCCGGTTCGATTCCGGCCGCGGCCTCCATCCCCTCCTTCAGATGAACACCGCCTTCATGTTCCCCGCCGGGTAGCGCGTGCCCGCCGTGGCGCCGAGCGGCACGGCCGCGTCCATCTCGGCGAGGTCCGCGACACTCAGCGCCACATCGAGGGCGCCGAGGTTCTCCTCCATCCGCTTGAGGCTGCGCGTGCCGGGAATCGGCAGCACGTCATCGCCCTGCGCCAGCAGCCAGGCCAGGCAGAGCTGCGCGGGCGTGCAGCCCTTGGCCGCCGCCATCGCCTCCAGCCTGGCGACCAGCGCCCGGTTGTGGTCGAAATTCTCCGGCAGGAAGCGCGGATGCTGCGCGCGCCGGCCGCCGACATCGGCGAGGTCCTTGATCGCTCCCGTCAGGAAGCCGCGGCCGAGCGGCGCATAGGCCACGAAGGAAATCCCAAGCTCGCGCGTGACGGCGCGCGTCGCCTCCGCCGCTTCCCGGTACAGGATCGAGTATTCGGTCTGCACGGCGGCGATGGGGTGCGTCGCATGGGCGCGGCGGATGCGATCGGGTGCCGCTTCCGACAGGCCGAGGAAGCGCACCTTCCCCTGCTCCGCCAGGCGCGCCATGGCGCCGACCGTCTCCTCCACCGGGACGTTCGGATCGACCCGGTGCTGATAGTACAGGTCGATGACATCGAGGCCGAGGCGCTTCAGGCTGGCCTCGCAGGCGGCCTGGACGTAGGCCGCGCTGCCATCCACGCCATTGCCGCCGCCTTCCCGCCTGACCTGGCCGAACTTCGTCGCGACGAAGGCCTTGTCGCGGCGGCCCTTCAGCGCGGTGGCCACCAGCGTCTCATTGTGGCCCCAGCCATACATGTCGGAACTGTCGAGGTGATCGACGCCGCGATCCAGCAGCGCCTGGATCAGCGCGATGGAGGCCTGATCATCGGCATCCCCATACACACCCGACAGCCCCATCAGGCCGAGGCCGATCGCCGAGATCATGGGGCCGCCGGCCCCGATTTGCCGCTGCTGCATGGTCATGCCTGTGTGGTTGGGGTGAAGCCGATGGCGGCCAGCGCCGCGCTCGCCTCCGGGCTGCCGAGCAGGTCGCGCAGCGCCCGCGCTTCCGGCGTGTCGCGCAGCATGGCCGCGCCGTAGCCGGTGGAAAGATCGTGCGGCGGCGGGAACAGGCCGAGCAGCGCGACACCCGGCCGGCCGATGATCTCGGTCGCCTGGCTGACGGCGAGATCGACCTCGCCACGGCCGCAGGCAGCGATGGCGTCCACGCCGAAATCCACCAGCACGCCCTTGGCGCGAATCGCCTCGGCGATGCCCAGCGCCGCGATCACCCGCTCGAAATGCCGGCCGCCGGTCGCGCCCTTGGCCGGGTCCGCCCAGGCGATGGAGCGCGCGGCCAGCAGCGCGGCCCGAAATCCTTCCTCGGTGTCGATCGGCAGGCGCGCCACGCCATCGGCCACGGCGAGGCCGGTGCCGGCGCGGCCGAGCGGCAGCACCGCGCCATGCAGGCGCCCGGCATCCCGCAGCGCCGCCAGCCCTTCGTCGCTGGTCACGACCATGTCGGCGTCCTCGCCGGCCAGCGCCCGGTCGCGCAGCGCGCCGGCGGTGCCGTAGCGGATTTCCAGGCCCGGGATCGGCCTTGCCGCCAGCAGATGCTCGACGGCGGTCTTGACGGCGCCGGCGGCCAGCAGCATGCCGCTCATGCCGCGCTGCGCCGCGCCAGCCGCCTCTCGCGCCAGATCGGCACGACGACCGAGATCACCAGCAGCAGCCAGAGCGTGTTCGCGATCGGCGAGGAGAACAGCACCATGATGTCGCCCTGCCCGATCCGCAGGGATCGCAGCAGGTAGCGTTCGAAGATCGGCCCCAGCAGCACGCCGATCAGGATGGAGGTGACGTTGTAGCCGGACCGGATCGCGATATAGCCGATGCCGCCGAACACCAGCGCCAGCACCATGTCGAACATGTATTCGCGGTCGGCGAAGGCGCCGATCACCGTCAGGCCGAGGATCAGCGGCGCGATATAGTGCAGCGGCACCGTCACCACGCGCGACGCATAGCGCGCCAGCGGCAGTACTAGCGGGATCATCATGATGTAGGCGACGGTCATCATGACAAAGACGCCATAGGCGATTTCCGGCTGTTCCTGGAACAGGCGCGGGCCCAGCGTGATGCCCTGGTATTGCAGCACGATCATCATCACGGCCGCGGTCGAGCCACCCGGCACGCCGATCGCCATGGTCGGCACCAGCGTGCCGGAGGTAACGCCATTATTGGCCGATTCGGGTGCGATGACGCCCGGCGGATGGCCCGTGCCGTACAATTCGGGCGTCGTCGAGAACAGCCGCGATTGCTGGTAGGCGACAAAGGAGGCGATGTAGGCCCCCGCCCCCGGGATCACGCCGACGATCAGCCCGATGAAGGCGGTCCAGACGATCTGCCACCAGTAGCGCAGGCTGATCGCCAGCCCCTCCAGCGTGTCGCGCCATTGCGCGGCGCGGGTCTGCGCGGGCGGGGTTTCGGTGAAGCGTTCCTCCAGCATCATCAGCGCCTCGCTGATGGCGAACAGGCCGATCAGCACCGGCACCAGCGGCATGCCATCATACAGCTCCAGCAGGCCGAAGGTGGCGCGCGGCGTGGAATAGACGGCATCGGTGCCGACCGCGCCGAGCATCAGGCCGAACATCCCGCCGATCAGGCCCTTCAGCAGGTCCTTGGCCGCCAGAACCGCGATCAGCGTCAGGCCGAACAGGATGATCACCACCATCTCGACCGAACGCAGCGCAAGCCCGATCTGCGCGAGGAAGGGCAGCATCGCCAGCACCGCGACGGAGGTGATCAGCCCGCCGGCGACGGAGGCCACGAAGGACAGCACCAGCGCCTGCTGCGCCCGGCCATTCTTCGTCATCTGGTAGCCATCGATGCAGGTGGCGGCCGCGCCCGCGCTGCCCGGGATGTTCACCAGGATCGCCGGGATGCCGCCCGAAAGATGGTTCGCGCAATAGAGCGCGATCATGAAGGCCAGCGCCGCCTCCACGCTCATGGTCAGCGTGACCGGCAGCAGGATGATCAGCGTATTCTGCGGCGAGAAGCCAGGCAGGATGCCCACCAGAAGGCCAAGCGCGATGCCCGGCACGATCGCCCACCACAGGCCGAAGGACCGCCCGAACAGATCGACCACCAGGCCGAGATCGAGGTCCATGCCTCAGTCCCGCCCCGGCAGCCCGAGAAGCGCGGCCATGCCGTGCTCGAAGGGGCCGAAGGGAAAGCGCGTGCCGATGCCCACGATCAGCGTCGCCCAGACCACCAGCGGGGTGATCACGGCGACCAGGATCATGCTCGGCCAATGCCGCCCACCCAGCACCCACATGCCGGCCAGCAGCATGATCGCGAGGGTCGGCACGGTGCCGAGGAAGGGCAGCACCACCACCATGGCGACGGTCAGCGCGACCATGCCGACCCGCAGCCGGTTCGTCGCGGCATCGCCGCCGAGCGTCACGCGCAGGCTGGATTGCCCGCGCGCCACCCGCCAGCCGATCCGCACGCACAGCAGCGCCACCAGCACCAGCAGGATGGCGCCGATGACGATGCCGTTCGCCTTGGCTTCCCAGGCGAGGTCCCGCACCGTCCAGAAATAATAGGCGGTGAAGCCGACGGCCAAGGCGGGAATGATCAGCTCCTGGCCGGCGGCGGCCGGCCCCTCGCCTGCCTTCCCCCCTTGGCGTGCCATGGTCAGCGCTGCGCCGTGAGCTGCGCGCGGTAGCGGTTCGCCAATTCGATCATCGCCAGCGCGTATTCGGTGCAGACCGCGCGGTCGCCATACTTGATCGTCTCGGTCGGCAGGCCGGTCTTCGCATAGGCCTCGATGAAGGCGGCGTCCTGAAACACCTTGGCCGAGCTGTCCTGCAGCGCCTGGAAGCGGTCGGGGAAGCGCTCGATCGCGGTGGTGTGGATGGCCCAGGCGCGGGACGAATACAGGGCCGGGATGTTGCTGCCGAACACCGCGTTGATGCTCGGCGCGTTCGCCGTCTTCGCCGCCAGGATGTTTTCCTTGTTAAAGACACCGAGCGTGCGCATGCGCTCTCCCTGGCTGACCACGAGCGCGATCGGCAGGATACCGATATCGGCCTCTCCGTTCAGGACCGCGACCAGCGTCGGGTTGCCGCCGCCATAGGGCACAAGGTTGAAGCGGGCACCCTGGTGTTCGCCGAGTGCGAGGATGCCGATGGAGGCCGGGTGGGGGATGCGGCTTGTCGCCACATTCAGCGGCCGGCGCTTGGCTTCCGCGACCACATCCTCGATCCGGCGGAACGGGCTGTTGGCGCGGACATAGACGCAGCTGTCGTCGATATCGATACGGCAGAAATAGGAAAGGTCTTCCGGGAACCGGAAACGCGGGCGCTGCAACGCATACATGATCATCTCGGGACCCATGTTCCCGAACAGCAGATGGTGCGCATCCGGCTCGCGGCGCTGCACGAACAGCTCATAGCCCACCTGGCCGCCGGCGCCGGGGAAAAATTCATATTCGAAGGCGCGGCCGCCGAGATGCTTCGACCAGCCATCGTCAAAGCTGCGCGCAAGCCTGTCGGCGCCGCCGCCCTGGCCGGTCGGGATCACCACGCGGAAATTGCGCTGCGGAAAGGCCTGGGCCGAGGCCGCGCCGGCGAAGCCGGTCGCCAGCGCCGCGCCGGCGGCCATGCGGCCGAGGCCGCGGCGGGTGATCGTGGTCTGGTTCATTCTTGGTTTCCTCCCTGTCGTTGCGATGATCAGTGGGCGTCTGGTGGCCCCACATAGACGGGCGCGGGCTGCGCGAAGAAGCAGGCCAGGATGTGCTGCACCATCCGGTAGTTCTTCTGCTGGAAGCTGGCATGCGCGATGCCGGCCATCACGGCGAACTGCTTGTCCGGGTTCGGCAGGCGGCGGAAGAATTCCAGCAGATCGTCGGTGCCGGCGATGCCGTCATATTGCCCGCGCATCACGATGGTGGGGCAGGTGATCTTCGCGGGGTCCACCACCGGCAGGTGCAGGCACATGTCGATATAGGTGCCGATCGGCACGCTGTCGTCGAGTGCGAGGATCGCATCCGCGAAGGCGTCCACCGTCGCGTCGTCCGCGGTGCCGGGATGGTCGCGCGTGAAGATGGAATGCACGAAGGCGCGGTCGATCGGGCGGCGATTGCCGGCGGCCATGTAGTCGGGAAGCTTGCGGCGGCGCTGTTCCAGCGTCGGGCTGCCCTCCCCGGTCCAGACGAAGGCGTCGAGGGCGAGGCGCGCAACGCGCTCCGGATGGCGCTGCGCGAACAAGGCCGCCTTCAGCGCGCCCGATGAAATGCCATAGACCAGCAGCGGCCCCGCCGCCCCCTGCGTCGCCATGTAGGCCGTGGCGGCCGCCAGATCGTCCGCCCCGTTCGCGATGTCGCACGGAAGGTCGCGGTGCTTGGAGGACCGGCCATAGCCCTCATTGTCGGTGCACCAGCAATCATAGCCGGCGCGCGCGAACACATCCATGACGGACACGTCCGGCTTGCCCGGGACCTGCAGGTCGAAGGTTGGCTGCGACGCCATGGAGGAGCCATGCACGAACAGGATGGTGCCGCGCCTGGGCGCACCGGCCGGCCCGGTATGCTTGCGCCACAGGAACAGGCGCACGTCGCCCTTGGTGGTCCAATGTTCCACCCCGTGGACAGGCTCGGTCATGCGGTGCGTTTCCCCGTTCGACTTGGCGCGCGCCTCTCGCCAACCGATTGCAGATCCTGTCATACACCGGGCGCGCCACGCATGGAAACACCCTCCACGCGCGGCGCTGCGTCTTTTCAGACCGCGGGCAGCACCAGGCCGTTGGTGATGTGCAGCACACCGTCGCGCGCCAGCACGTCGGCGCGGGTGATCGCCACCGGCGCGCGACCGGCCACCACCGGCGCGCCCTCGCGCACCAGGTTCGCGTTGCGGGGCCCGAGCTGCGCCACCTGCAGGCGCGCGCGATCCCAGGTCACGACGCGGCCGTTGCGCGGCTGGATATCCTGCAGGCGCAGCAGCCCCCAGGCCGCATTGGCCTGCACCAGCGCGGTGATGCGCGCGCGCTGCGCGGCATCGAGCTGCGTGCCCGGCCGATCAAGCGCCGCCAGCAGGTCCGGCGGCAGGCCGGCGAAGGCGTCGTTCACCGGCACGAACAGCGTGACCGCGCCGCTGGCCCCGCCCAGCCGGGCGGTCAGTCCGCTGGCTTCGAGCGCCGCCAGGAACCGGCTGTATTCCGGCTTGTCGCGCAGCAGGTCGAGCAGCGGAAAGCTGCCGTCCTCGCTGATGGTGCGGATGCTGGGCGGAGATTGCTGGCAGGCCGCGAAAAGCGCGGCGCCGGCCAGGCTGAACGCAAGGCGTCGGGTGATCACGGGCAATCCTTCCTAGTTCACGGCCAAAAGAACCGGCCCCATGGTCATCGTCTGCGGCCATGCTCTTTCGATGGCCGCCGGCCTGGGCGCTCGCACGCCAGCCGGGCGCGGTTCGTAGCCCCCGCCCGGCCCGCCGTCCAGCCGCGGCCGAAGCGGCCACGGGCATGGCATCATGCATGCCCTGCGGGCGCGATTCCGTCAGGCTCCAGCACGATCACGGGGTCGCCATTGCCCAGCACGCCGACCCCGCCGATGCCGGGCAGCCCCGCCAGGGCGGGATGCAGCGGGCGCAGCAGCAGGTCGGTCCGCCGCTGCACGCGGTCCACCTGCAGCCCGAAGATTCGCCCGCCCGATTTCAGCAGGACGATGCCGCCATGCCGCGCCGTCGCCGGTTCCGGCAGGCCGAGCAGATCCGACAGGCGCAGCACATCGCAGCCCGGCGTCGCATCGCCCTCCAGCACCGAATCCACCCGCGCCGCCGGCAGCGCATAGGGGTGGCCGCCCACCTCCACCAGCAGCACCGGCTGCACCGCGGCGGTCAGCGGCAGGCGCAGCGTGAAGGTGGTGCCCTGGCCGAGCGTGCTCTCGATCTCGACGCTGCCGCCGGCGCGCCGCGCCGCATCCTGCACCACATCCAGGCCGACGCCGCGGCCAGAGGTCTCGGTCACCGTCTCGGCGGTGGAGAAGCCGGGGCGGAACAGCAGCGCCTTGGCTTCCTCGATGGTCATGCGCGCAGCCTGTTCCGCCGTGATCACGCCGCGCGCCACGGCACGCGCCACCACGCGGTCGCGGTCGATGCCATGGCCATCGTCGCTGACCTGCACCTGCACCTGCCCGGTGCGCCGGCGGGCGGAGATGCGGAGCGTGGCGCGGGCTGTCTTGCCCGCGGCCTGCCGCGCCGCCGGCGTCTCGATGCCATGGTCCACGGCGTTCCGCGTCAGGTGCAGCAGCGGGTCGGCGAGCAGCTCGACCAGGCTGCGGTCGATCGTCACATCCTCGCCTTGCAGGACCAGGTCCACATCCTTGCCGGAAGCCTGTGCCACGGCGCGCACCACACGCGGCAGGCGCGCGAACAGCGTGCCCACCGGCACGACGCGCAGCTCCATCACCGCCTCATCCAGCCGGCGCATGCCGACCGAAAGCCGGTTCTCGGCGCGCGACAGGGCCGCATGCACGGCGCTGAGCCGTTCCAGTCCCGCGGCGAGGTCGCGCGCCTGGCCGCCCGGCAGGCGCCGCGCCAGGCCGCCAAGCGCGGCCAGCGCCTCCGCGCCGCCGCCCTCATCCAGCGCTTCGGCGACGGCAAGTGCGGCGGCCCGCACCTCGGCCTCCAGCGCGATGATCTCATCCACCGTGTCCTGCCGCACCCGCAGCGTGACGGGCGTGGCGCGCGGGGCCGGGCCCCCGGGCTGGTCCCGGCCCGGCGCGGGGCCGAGCGGCGTGAGGTCGAGCACGGTGGTCCGGGCCGGATCGGCAGCAGCCAGCGCCGCCTGCAGGCGGGCGGCATCGGCCGGCCCCGCCAGCAGCATGTCGAGATGCGGCGGCTGCGCTTCCAGCATGGTGCGGCTGGTCAGCAGGGCGCCATCCCGCGTGATCGCCTCCGCCACGGCGGCCTCGGCCTCGGCCGGCGCGTCGCTCGCCATGCGCAGGCGGTACAGCGCCTGCCCGGCATCCAGCGCCGCCAGCGTCCGGCGCCTCGCATCGGGGCCGAGCAGCGGCAGCCAGGCTTCCGGCAGGCGCGGATCGGCGGCCTCGGCCCCGGTCAGCGGGTCGGGCGGCGCGCCGTAGCCGGCAATGCCACCCTCCGCGATGCCGCGCAGCATCTCGGCCATATGCGGCGCGAGCGTCGCCAGCGCTTCCGCCCCGTCGGGCTCGGCGGCGCGGGCGGCAAGGTCGCCCAGCAGCAGCAGCGACCGTTCGAGCGCATCGAAGCCGAAGGCCGCGGCGAGCAGCGCGGCCTCGGCCGCGGCCGCCTCGGTCGCCATGGAATCGGCGCCCTGCATGGTCGCTTCCGCCAGATGCGCGAGTGCGGCGAGCCGCGCGCCGAGCAGGGCGGGCGCCAGCGCCTCGGGCAGCACCAGCGCGCTCGCGCCGGCATCCTCGCCGGCCAGCTCCGCCAGCACGGCGACCGCGCGGCGCAGCGCGCCAAGCGCGGGCGCGAAGGCGGGGGTCGCCGCGGCCCCGGCGGCGTCGCGCAGCAGGGCGGCCAGGCGATGCAGCCCGACCAGCGCGGCCGATTCCGCCAGCGCCTCGGCCTCGGCCAGCCCGGCCGGATCCCGCAGGCGGGCAAGCCCGGCCAGCAGCGGGGCGGTGGCGGCGAAGCGGGAAGCCAGCGCGCCGAGCAGCGCGCCGGCGGGTGCCGTTTGCATGGCCGGCGGCGCGGCGGCGTGCGGTGCCTCAGGCGGCGCCTCCCCGCCGGCCAGCGCCGAAAGCCGCGTCAGCAGGGTCGGCTCGGCCGGCGCGTCCTGATGCGTGCCGAGCACCAGCGCGCGCTGCCGCCGCAGCGCATCGACCGCTTCCAGCAGCCCCTCGGCGATCGGGCCCACGACCTGCACGCGGCCATTCCGTGCCAGGCCGAGCAAGTCCTCGCAGCGATGCGCGACCAGCTTCATCCCCGGCGCGCCGAGCGCATCCGACATGCCCTTCAGCGAATGGAAGGCGCGGAACAGCCGGTCCACCGCCGGCCGGTCCGCCTGCGCGCCGCCGCCGAGCACGGCCTCGATCGTGTCGAGGTGTTCCTCCGACTCGGCGGCGAATTCCTGCCAGAGGGCTTCGTCCTCGATCATGGCGCCACCTGCTCCGGCAGCCCGGCCGCGCGCCTTGCCGCGCGCAGCAGCGCCGCGCCCTGGCGCAGCCGAAGGTCGGGCGACAGCGCGCCGGAAGGCTTGGCGACGATGCCCGATGCGCCGAGCCGCCGCGCCTCCAGCGCCACCGGCGAGCCCGGCCGCGCGGCGGAGGACACCACCACCACCGGCGGCCCGCCGCGCAGCGCCATCTCCCGCAGCACGCCGATGCCGCCGAGTTCCGGCATCTCGATATCGAGCATGACCAGGCCAGGCGTGAGGTCGGCCATCATCGCCAGCGCCTTGCGGCCATCCGGCGCCTCGCCGACCACCGCGAAATCCGGGTCGCCGGCCAAGGTTTCCCGTACCAGTCGGCGCATCATGGCGCTGTCGTCCACCACCAGGACGCGGCAGGCCGGGGAGGCGGACGGCGGGGGAGGTTCGACCTCGTCCGAGAGCAGCGCGCGGGCGCGGGCGGCCAGCGCCTCGGCCACCGAGGCCAGCGCCATCGCATCGAAGGGGTCGAGCGCCGCTGCGGCCTGGTCGAGCAACGGCAGCAGGGAAGGTTCCTCCAGCGCCGCCGCCATGCCGCGCAGCTGGTCCAGCGCGCGCTGGGCGGCGGGCGCATCGCCGGCCGTGGCAAGCCGCGCGGCCTCCGCCTCGAATTCCGGGACGAAGGCGGCGAGGAGTTCGGGGTCCAGCGTCACGCCACCGCTTCCCGCGCCAGCGCCGCCAACCGCCGGCCGAGCGCCGCAGGGTCCGCCTGTTCCAGCGCCAGGCCGGCGGCGATCACCGCGCCGGGCATGCCGGCGACGACGCAGCTCGCGGGGCTTTGCGCCAGCACCGGCATCCCCCTCTCCCGCATCGCCCGCGCCCCTTCGACGCCATCGCGCCCCATGCCGGTCAGCACCACGCCGAGCGCGCGGCGGGCGACCAGCGCCGCGGATTGGAACAACAGATCGACGGAAGGATGCACGGCGGCGGGGCCCGGCGCCAGCCGCAGCGTGAACCCGGCCTCGCCGCCCGCGCGGCGCGCCAGATGGCCATCCGTGCCGCCCGGCACCACCACGACCTCCCCCGGGGCCAGGATGCGCCCGCGCTCCGCGACACCGACCGGCACGCCGGACAGCCGCGCCAGGTGCTGCGCGAGATCGGGGGCGAGGTCGGCCGGCATGTGCTGCGCCACCACGCAGGGAACCGGCAGTCGCCCGGCGGCGGCCAGCAGCGCCGCCAGCGCATCCGGCCCGCCGGTGGAGGCGCCGACCACCACCAGGTCGCAGCCGCCGCCGACCCGCACCTCCCGCACCGGCGCCGCACCGCGCGCCGCCGGCCGCGCCGTGGCGCGCTGCGCCGCCCAGTGGCGCAGGCGGGGGCGCAATTCGCGATCCAGCATGCCGAGATCGACCCCGCCGAAGGCGCCGTTCTTGCACAGGTAATCCACCGCCCCCCGGTCGAGCGCCGCGAGCGCGGTGGCCGAGCCATCGCGCGTATGGTGGCTCACCATCAGCACCGCCGGCGGGTCGGGCAGCGCCATGACGCGGCTGGTGGCTTCCAGCCCGTCGAGGCGCGGCATCTCCACATCCATGGCGATCACATCGGGCCGCAGCCGGGCGGCCTGCTCCACCGCGGCCTCGCCGTCCGCCGCCTCCCCGACCACGCGCAAATCCCCGTCCGCCTCGATGATCCGGCGGAGTGCCAAGCGCATGAAGCCGCTGTCATCGGCGATCAGCACGCGGATCATGCGGCAGAGGCCCCGATCCCGGCCAGGGCGGCGGCGCGGCAGATCGGCACCGCGCCCTCCGCCAGCATGGCGATGCCGGAGACCAGCGCCGAGCCCTCGGCCGCAGCGATCGCCGAAAGCGGCACCTGCCGCAGCCCTGTCACCCTGCTCACCGCCAGCGCCACCGGCCGCGCCAGCATCAGGCGCAGCATCGGCGCGGCGCTGCCGAAGCCCGGCAGCACCGGCGTGCCGGCGAGGCGCAAGCCGCCATCCAGCACGGGCAGCACGTCGCCGCGATGCGCGATCACGCGGCTGCCGGGCACGTCGCCGCGCGGCGTCGCCGGCGCTGGCGCTGGCGCTGGCGCTGGCGCAATGGGCGCGATCACCGCCGCAATCTCCTCGACGGCGACTGCGAAAGTGAGGCCTGCGGCCGAGCACAGCAGCAGGCCGCGGCGGGGCTCCGGCACCGGGGCGGCCGGGGTTGTCCAGGCGGGGGCGCCGCCGAAGGCGGCGACGGCGGCGGCGATGGCGCGCAAATCCGCGACCTCCCCCGGGGCCGCGGGGCCGATGCGCTGGCAGGGCAGGCCGATGGCGCGGCCCTCGATCTGGAACAGCACCAGGACGGTGGCGGCGGGCAGCTTGACCGGCTCCGCCATCAGGGCGGCCGGGTCGAGCACCAGCGCCGGCCCGCCCTCGGCGACGGCGTAGCCCGCGATGCCGCGCGGCATGCCCGGCGCCGGCCGCACGGGCGGCATCGGCAGCACATGCAGCAGGCTGGCGAAGGGCAGCAGGACCCGGCAGGGGCCGATCTCGGCGGCGAGGGTGCTGAACCGCGCCCGGCCGCGCCCGGCCGCGACCGCCCAGCCGCCTTCCGCCGCGGCCGGCAGGGGGCGCGGCGCGGCGCCTGCGGCGATCCGGGCATCGGGCAGGTCCAGCGCTTCCGGCGGCCGTGCATCCAGCAGCGCGTCGCCCACGACGAGCAGGCCGGAGGGCAGCCGGACCCAGGCGGCGCCATCGGCGATCAGTCGAAGCACCGGCACGCCCTGGCCCTCGAACATGGCCAGCACCGGCGCACCGGCCGGGACCAGCGGCATCGGCCGGACCGCCTGCGCCAGGATGGCGCGGCTGCCTTCGGGCAGGGCGTAGGCGACGCCCTTCGCCAGGATGGCGCGCGGTTCATCCATCAGCGCGGCCCCCGTTCGGCTGCCAGATGCCAAGCGCCGGATCGAGGATCGGCACCAGCCCCAGCTCCGCCGGTGGCCTGTCCGTCGCCCCCAGCACCAGCACGCCGCCGGGCCGCAGCGCCGCGCGCAACTGCCGCAGCACCTGGCTGCGGGCCGGCTGCGTCAGGTAGATCAGGACATTGCGGCAGAGAATCACATCCGCCTCCTCCGCCGGCAGGCCCGGATCGAGCAGATTGGCCCGCCGGAACCGCACCCCGTCCCGCAGCGCAGCGCGCGGCGCGAAGCCTGTCTCCGTCAGGTCCAGCGCCGGCAGGTCGCGCGCCGGCACCTCCCGCAGGGCATCCGGCGGGCCGCGGTGGTAGGTGGCGCGGGTTGCCGCCAGCAAGGCAGGGCGGGACAGGTCCAGCCCCTCCACCCGCCAGCGCCCGGTGACACCGGCGGCGAGGATCGCGAGCGTCCAGGCCTCCTCCCCCGTCGCGCAGCCCGCCGAGACCAGCCGCAGCGTGCCGCACCGCGCGAGGCCCGGAAGCACGGCGGAGCGCAGCGCCTCAAGCTGTGCGGCGGCGCGGAACATCCGCGTTTCCGGCACCGTCACCGCATCCAGCAGCTCCGCCCAGACCGGGTCGTCCAGGTGCGAGGGCCGCCCCTGCAACTGCGCCACCAGCGGCCGCACGCGCTGCAGGCGCCGGGTGAGCACCGGGCTCGGCGCAAGGCCGACAAGCTCCGCCAGGCGGGCCTGCGCCAGCGGGACCCCGTCCCCGGAGACGGCCTCGTTCATGTCAGGTCGAACAGGGCCGTCACCCGGTTGCGCCCACCGATCCGGGCATAGTCCAGCGATCGCGTCATGCTGCGTGCGAAATGCACGCCGAGCCCGCCGATCTCGCGATCGTCCATGCTGGCATCAAGGTCCGGGGCGGCCTGGGCCAGCGGGTCGAAGGGCCTGCCATCATCCTCGACGATCGCGGACAGCGCGGCGCCGTGCCGCGTGACCGTCAGCGCGACGAAGCTGGCGCCGTCCGCGCCGCCCACGCCGTGCATCGCGACATTCGCGGCCAATTCCTCCACCACCACGCCAAGCCGGTGCGCGATGGCGGGCGAAAGGTCGTGGCGTTCCGCGAAGCCCTCGATCGCGTCGAGCAGCTTCGTCACCTCCGCGGCGACGGGCGCGATGGTCAGGGCGAGCGTGGCGTCAGGCACAGCGTCTCCGGGCGTTTCCGGCGGGAATCTAGCCGCAGCCCAGCGACTTGTCGCCTCCCGCCGGCAGGGCTACCACACCGCACCGCCAGGGCGCTCGGCCAGGGCGGGTCGGGCCATGGCGTCCAAGGCTTGCGTCTAGGGCAAGGATTCGGGGGACCATGGAACCGATTGCATCGCTGCTGGGCGGCCTCGGCCTGTTCCTGGTCGGTATCAAGGGGCTGGGCGGCAACCTCCAGGCGCTGGCCGGCCCGCAGCTGCGCGAGGTGATCGGCTGGGCGACGCGCGGGCGGGTGCCCACCGCCATCACCGGGCTGCTGCTCGGCCTGCTGACGCAAAGCAGCCAGGCGGCGACCATCATCGTGGCGGCGCTGGCGAATGCGCGGCTGATCGGCCTGCCCGCGGGCATCGGGCTGCTCGCCTGGGCCAATCCCGGGACTGCGGGGCTGGTTCTGCTTGCCACCGTCGATCTGCGCCTTGCCGTGTTGTGGCTGGTGGGGCTGGTTGGCCTGCTGAGCGCCTTCGGGATCGACCGTGGCGGCCGGCTGAAGCCGGCGCTGGGCGCGCTGTTCGGCCTGGGGCTGATGTTCCTCGGGCTCGACCTGCTGAAGGCCGGCGCGGCGCCGTTGCAGGACAGCGCGCTGTTGCAGGCGGTGCTGGGCTCCGCGGGCAGCGCCTGGGCCCTGCCGGCGTTGCTCGGCCTGGGTGCCGGCCTGATGATCCAATCCTCCTCCACCATCGTCATCCTGGCGCTGACCCTGTTCGGCACCGGGCTGCTGGAGGAGCCGCAGGCGGTGGCCCTGGTGCTGGGCGCCTCGCTCGGCTCCGGCGCTGCGGTGCTGTGGTCCCTGCCGGGCCTGGCCGGTGCCGGGCGGCGGCTGGTGCTGTTCCAGGCGTGGCTGCGCGTGACGGCGAGCGCGGGATTCGCCGCGCTGGTCGCGGTGGAGGCGCTGGCCGGCACACCGCTGCTGCTGGCCGCCATCGACGCCACGGGCTGGCCGGCCGGGTTCCGCATCGGCGCGCTGTTCGTCGTGCTGCAGCTGGTGCCGGCCATGGTCGCGGCCTGCTTCGCGCAGCGCCTGTCCGGATGGCTGGTGACGCGCTTCCCCGAAAGTGCCACCGAGGCGCTGAGTCGCCCGCATTTCCTGTTCCACCGCGCGCTGGCGGATGCGCCGACGGCGCTGGCGCTGCTGGCGCAGGAACAACGCCTGCTGCTGGCGCGCCTGCCCGCCCTGCTGGACGCGCCGCGCGGCGAAGTACCTGCCGGGCAGCCGCCGCGCCAGGTGCTGGTGGCGGCCAGCGCCGCCGTGGAGGATGCCGCGCGCCAGTTCACGGCGGAATTGCTGGCGCGCGGCCCAAGGCGCGATGCGGTGACCGAGGCGGTGCAGCGGCAAAATGAGCTCGCGCTGCTGTCGGCGCTGCGCGAGACGCTCGGCGAATTCGGCGAACAGGTGGCGCGCGCCCGCGACCACGCCACGCTGGGGCCCTTCCTGCTGCGCCTCGCGGAATCGCAGCACCTGATGATCGAACAGCTCGCCACCCTGCCCGACTCCGATGCGGAGGACCGCGCGATGCTGATCCAGATGACCGCCGACCGCAGCGACATGATGGAGGGCATCCGCCGCCGCCTGGCGCGCGACCATCCGGACCTGACAGCCGAGGCGCAGGATACGCTGTTCCGCGCCACCGGCCTGTTCGAACGCACCGTCTGGCTGACCCGCCGCCTGGCACTGGCGCTGAAGGCCGGAGCGGGCTGAGCTACCCCGCCAGCGCCCGCCACACACGCTCGGGCGTCAGCGGCATGTCGATATGCGCGACACCGAGCGCATCGCAGGCCGCGCTCACGATGGCCGGCGGGGCGCCGCAGGCGCCGCCCTCCCCCGCGCCCTTCACGCCGAGCTCGTTGATCGGCGTGGGCACGATGTTGAAGTCGATGACCAGGTCCGGCAGGTCGTTCGCGCGCGGCATCGCGTAGTCCTGGAAGGTCGCGGTCAGAAGCTGGCCGCTGTCATCGTCGTAGCGCGCATGTTCCATCACCGCCTGGCCGAGCCCCTGCGCGATGCCGCCATGCGACTGGCCATGCACCAGCATCGGGTTGATCACATTGCCGACATCATCGACGGCAGCGTAGCGCACCACATCCAGCACGCCGGTCTCCGGGTCGATCTCGACCTCGGCGACATGGCAGCCATTCGGGAAGTTGCACTCCGTGCTGCGCTTGTACAGCACGCGTTCATCGAGGCCCGCTTCCTCGCCGGCCGGCAGCCGCGCGGGGTCATGCGCCGCCGCCACGACCTGCTTCCAGGTGACGGCAAGGTCGGTGCCCGCCACGCCGAAGCGCCCGGCATGGAACTCGATATCCGCGACACCCGCTTCCAGCAGGTGTGCCGCGATGCGCTTCGCCTTGGTCAGCACCGCTTCCGACGCGCGGGACGTCGCGACGCCGCCCATCTGCGAGGAGCGGGAGCCACCGGTGCCGAACCCCTGCTCCACCACATCGGTGTCGCCCTGCACGAGTTCGACACCCCCGAAGGGAATGCCGAGGCGCGCATGCACGATCTGCGCGAAGGCGGTCTCATGCCCCTGGCCATGGCTGAAGGTGCCGACATGCAGGCGCGCCCGGCCATCCTGCGTCATCTGCAAGCGCGCCCATTCCTGCGGCTGGCCGCCCGAGGCCTCGATGAAATAGCCGATGCCGATGCCGCGCTTGCGGCCGCGCGCCTCGCTGGCGGCACGACGTGCGGGAAAGCCCTGCCAATCCGCGAGGTCGAGCGCCATGGCCTGCGTGCCCGCGAAATCGCCGCTGTCGAGTTCGTTGCCGACGCAATTGGTGTAGGGCATCTGGTCGGGGCGGATGAAGTTGCGGCGGCGGATTTCGTCGCGCGTCAGGCCGAGCATGCCTGCGCCCACATCCAGCAGCCGTTCGATCGTGTAGGCGATCTCCGGCCGGCCGGCGCCGCGATACGCATCGGTCGGCACCGTGTTGGTGAAGGCGCAGCGCACCTGCATGTTGACGTTCTGCAGGTCGTACACCGTGCCGGCGATGCGCGCGCCGGCGATGGTCGGGATGCGTGGCCCGAAATCCAGCAGATAGGCGCCCATCGCCGCGATGGTGCGGACCCGCAGGCCGAGCGCCTTGCCTTGCGCGTCGAAGGCCATCTCCGCGGTGGTGACATGGTCGCGCCCATGCGGGTCGCAGACGAAGGTCTCGGTGCGGTCGGAGCGCCACTTCACCGGCCGGCCAAGCTTGCGCGCCGCCCACAGCACCATGGCGGATTCGGGAAAATTCTTGCCGCGCAGTCCAAAGCCGCCGCCCACCTCGCGCGAGACGACGCGCAGCTTCTCCAGCGGAATCTTGAAGATGAACCTGGCGAGGGATTCGCGCACCTTGATGACGCCCTGGCTCGGGCTGAACAGCTCGTAGCGATCAGCCTCGGTGTCGAAGACACCAATGGCAACGCGCGGTTCCATCGGATTGCCGACGAGGCGGTTCTGCACGAGGTCCACCTTGGCGATGCGTGCCGCGGCGGCGAAGGCGGCATCCGTCTGCGCCTCGCGCCCATTCGACCAATGCACGCACAGATTGCTGCCGCGTTCCGGCCAGATCACCGGCGCGTCCGCGTCCAGCGCGCGGGCGGTGTCGGTGATGGCGGGCAGCATCTCGTACTCGATCGCGACCAGCTCCGTCGCATCCTGCGCCTGCGCACGCGTCTCGGCGACGATGGCGACGACCGGGTCGCCCACGAAGCGCACCGCATCGGTCTGGAGGATGCTGCGTGGCGGGCAATACAGCGGCGGCGTGCCCGGCATGGCGCCGACCTCGATCATCACGGGAAACAGGCCGAGCCCATCGGAGGCCGCATCATGGCCGGTCAGCACCGCCAGCACGCCGGGTGCGGCGCGCGCGGCGTCCAGGTTCATCGACACGATGCGTGCATGCGCATGCGGGCTGCGCAGGATCGCGAGATGCGCCTGGCCGGGCAGGTTCATGTCGTCCGTATAGGTGCCGGCGCCGGTCAGCAGCCTGGCATCCTCTTTCCGCCGCACGGGCTGCCCGATGCCGAACTGGTCCCCGGAATGGTCCATGATATCCGCCCCTAAATCGTTGTTGTGGCAGCACCCTGCCCGGCGAGCCTTCCGAGCGTGACCGCCGTCAGCAGGCCGTTGCCCGACAGATAGCCCGACGCCTGCGGCCCGCTGACACCGCAGGCCGCACCGCCCGCCGCGAACAGATTCGGGATGATCCCGCCGGCCGCAAGACGCACGCGCGCCTGTTCATCCACCGCAACGCCACCCTGGCTGTGGAACAGCGCGCCGGTGACGCGCACGGCGCGGAAGGGCGGCGTCAGCGGCGCGCTGGTCCAGGCGCGACCAAAACAGTCGGTCGCGGCGCGACGCTTGTGGTCCTCGACGCTCGCGAGGCTGTCGGCCAATGCGGCTTCGGGCAGCTTCAGGCGCGCGGCGAGCGCCGCGATCGTGTCGGCCTCGACCACCGCGCCCTGCGCTTCGGCCTGCCGGAAATCCTCGAATTGCCGGGCGATGCCGGCGATGCGCGCATCGAAGATGTCGAAGGCAATTCCCCCCGGCTGGACCAGCACCGCGATACCGGCTTCGGAATAGCCGGAGGCTTCGTTCCAGAAGCGCGCACCCGCGCTGTTCACCTGGAACCCGCCCTCCATGATCACCGCCCAGGTCACCAGGATGCCTTGCGGATGGGCCACCGATCCGTGGCCCTGATGGCCGGTCATGTCGCGCAACTCGGCGCCGAGTTCCTCGGCCCAGAGCACCGCCTCGCCCTCATTGCCCGGATGGCCGAAATAGACGGCGTCGGCGAGTTGCGGGATGTGCCGGCGCACCAGGGCCTTGTTGCCGGCATAGCCGCAGCAGGCCAGCACGATGGCGCCGGCGCCGATACGCTCCGCGCTGCCATCCGGGCGCGTGGCGACCAGGCCGCGCAGCACGCCTTCGGTGTCGCGAATCAGCGCGGTGACGCGCGCCTCGGTCAGCAGCGGGATCGCGGCCTGCTCGGCGGCAGCGCGCAACCGGTCCACGAGTTCCGCACCGCTGCGGCTCGGCAAGCCATGCATGCGGCGATGCGTGTGGCCGGGATAGTCGAAATCATGCACGACGCTGAATTCCAGGCCGAAGCGATCCGCCAGCCATTCGATCGTCGGCGCGGCTTCCCGCGCCACGCAATCGACCAGCGCCGCATCCGCCATGCCATGTGCCTTCGCCTGGATATCGGCGGCAAAGGTCGCGGCGTCATCCGTGATGCCGTGCGCACGCTGGAATCGCGTGCCGGCGGCCGGGATCAGCCCGGCGGAGAGGCTGGTGGAGCCGCGCGGCACGGCGTCCCGTTCGATCACCAGGGGCTCCACCCCCGCTTCCCGGCAGGCGAGCGCGGCCGTCAGGCCGGCCGCGCCGGCGCCGATGATGGCGACCGGCACGGTGATGTCGAAAAGCGGCGCAGCTTCCGTGAGGATCATGCGAGGGCCGCCAGCTCCGCCGCCACGCTGCTGATCCGCGCCACGGGACGCAAGCCCGCGATCGCCGCCGCGTGCAATTCGGGCGTGAAGGCGGCGCAGCCATCCTCCAGCACGGTCACTCGAAACTCGCGCACATGCGCGCCGCGCACCGTGCTGGCGACACCGCCATTGGTGACGATGCCGGCCACCAGCACATGGCGGATGCCGACCTTGCGCAGGATCCATTCGAGGCGCGTGGCGTAGAACGCGTCATAGCCCACCTTCTCGATCGGCAGGTCGGAGGGCGCCAATTCCGCGACCACCTGGTGCCCCCACCCGCCCATCACGAAATCGCCCTTGGTCAGGAAGGGACGCAGCGCGCGGAGATGCGGGTCGATGAAGGGCACGCCGTCCTTGCCGGTGAACAGCGTGAAATGCGTGGAGGCGATCCAGCCCCCCCGGGCGCGCAGGGCCTGCGTGAGGGGTGCCAGGCGCGCTGGCAGTGCCGCGATCTCCGGCGATGTCTGGCCCGCACGGCCATAGGCGCCATCCGGGTGCAGGAAATCATTCTGCAAATCGCAGAGCAGCAGCGCCGTCTGGTCGATGGGAATGTCGTGTGTCATGCGCGTTCGATCACGAGGTTGCCGAAGCGATCCACGCGCGCGGTCAGGTCGGGGTCGACCACGATGGTCGCATCCGGCTGTTCCAGGATGGCGGGGCCGTGCAGGATGGCGCCGACCGGCAAATCCAGCCGCGACCACACGCTGGCCGCATGCCAGGCGCCATCGAACCACACCGGCCGCGCGCCACGCGATGCGCCCTCCAGCGTCGCGGTCGCGGGCGGCGCCAGCGCGGCAAGATCGAAATCGGGGCGCAGGCCGATGGCGGCGGTGCGAAGCGTGACGATGCGGATCGGCAAGCCCGGCAGCAGGCGGCTGAAGGCGGTCTGGTAGGAGGCTTCGAAGGCGCTGCGAATGATCGCCTCGCTGACACCCGTGCGGCCAGCGATCACATGCAGCGGCAGCTTCACGCCGACCGTGTGCGTCTGCCCGGCATAATGCATGTCGAGTTCGAAGCGGATGTCGATGCGGGAGACCGGCAGCCCCGCTTCCTCGACCACCGCGCGCGCGGCCGCGGCTTCCGCCACCATGCGCGTATCGAGCGCGGCGGCATCGATGCCGGCGAGGTCGAGGTTCAGCGTGCGCACCTGGTCATGCCGCACATCGGCGATGACGCAGCCGAGCGCCGAGGTCACGCCCGGATAGCGCGGCACCAGCGCGGCCTGGAGGCCGACATCCTTGATCAGCGCGCCGACATGCAGCGCGCCGCCACCACCGAACGGCAGCGCCACGAACTTTTGGGGGTCATGCCCGCGTTCGATGGACACCAGGCGGATGGCGCCGGCCATCCTGGCATTCGCCACACGCACCACCGCCTCCGCCGCCTGCATCGCGTCCAGCCCGAGCGGCGCGCCGACATGCGCCAGCAGCGCAGCTTTCGCCCCCTCCACATCCAGCCGCACCAGCGCGCCGCCAATCGGGCGTTCGGCGTTGATGCGGCCGAGCACGACATTCGCATCCGTCAGCGTCGGCCGCGTATTGCCCTGGCCGTAGCAGACCGGGCCTGGGCGGCTGCCCGCGCTTTCCGGCCCGACCTGCAACAGGCCCCCGCGATCGACATGCGCGATGGAGCCGCCGCCGGCGCCGATCGTGGTGATCTCGATCATCGGGCTGCGGATCACCAAGCCGAAATCGATGGTGGCCTGCGCCGCCAGCGCCATCTCACCGCGCGCCACCAGCGACACGTCGAAGGAGGTGCCGCCGAGGTCGCAGGTGATCGCGTTCTCATATCCGGCGGCGCGCGCGATGGCGGCGGCGGCAATCACGCCGGCCGCGGGCCCGGACAGCGCCGTGCGCACCGGCGTGCCGCGCGCCGTGCGCGTCGACATGATGCCGCCATTCGACTGCACGATGTGGAAGCGACCGGCGAACCCGGCATCCGCCAGCGCCCCCTCCAGCTTGCCGAGGTAGCTCGCGACGCCCGGTTGCAGATAGGCGTTGAGCGCGGTGGTGGAGGCACGTTCGAATTCGCGGATTTCGGGCAGGATTTCGCTGCTGACCGAGACTTGCGGGTTGGGCCAGATCGCGCGCAGCGCCGCGGCCGCCGCGCGTTCATTCGCGGCATTCGCATAGCTGTTGATGAAGATGATCGCGCAAGCCTCAGCGCCCATCGCCAGCAGCGCATGGCCCGCCGCCTCGACCGCTGCGATATCGACCGGCGTGTGCACCGTGCCATTGGCAAGCGTGCGTTCCGGCACTTCGATGCGCATGTCGCGCGCGGCTACCGGCAGGAACTCGCCCCACAAGCCCCAGGTGTGGCGGCGATCGCGCCGGCGCATTTCCAGCACGTCGCGGAAGCCGGCGGTGGTGATCACGCCGAGCCTGGCACCCTTGCGTTCCAGCAGCGCATTCGTGCCGACGGTGGTGCCATGCACGATCGCATCGAAACCCGCTGGCCCATCCAGCGCACGCAGACCCGCGAGGAACCCCACGGCTTCGTCGCCGCGATTGGACGGCACCTTGGCCGTGCGAAAGGTGGCACGCGCCGGATCGAACAGGAACAGATCGGTGAAGGTGCCACCGACATCGACGCCCACAATCATGGCGTATATCCGTAGTCGCGCCGCGCGCTTTCGGCGCTGACGAAGCCGAGGCGGATATCGCGCGCCACGGCTTCACGCGGGCGCTGCATCGCATCGCCCCAGCCGCCGCCGCCCGGGCTTTCCAGCCGCACGCGCTGGCCCTTCGCGATCTTCACGCCGACCACCTTGCTCGCCATCGGCGGCGTCTCCCACCCCTCCATTTTTTGCCAGGCGAAGGTGTTCAGCGCGCCTTCGCCGCCGCCCGATGCACCGAACGGCGCGAAGCGGCCACGCTCGCCCAGCAGCGCCACTTCCGTGATGCCGGGCGACAACGCCTCGATCTCATACACCGCGCCGACACCGCCGCGATGCAGGCCGGCGCCGGCGCTGTCGGGGCGCAGCGCCCATTGCGTGAACATCACCGGATAGGCGGCTTCCATGATCTCGGCTGGCGGCATGGTGGCGGTAGAGATCGGGTTGTTCGCATGGTGCAGGCCATCCGTTTCGGGGTTCCCGCCAAGGCCGCCGCCGAAAAAGCTGAACATCACCCAGCGCGTGCCGTCCTGCCGTTGGCCGGACAGCGACAGCGCGTTGATCGTTCCGAAGGGGGCCGCCATGGCGCGCGCCGGCACCGCCTGGCCGAGCGCGCCGAAGATCACGCCGATCAGCCGCAGGATCGTCTCCGTATAGCCCGCCATCGGCCGCGGCGCGCCGGCGCCGAGTAGCGAGCCCTTCGGAATCACGAAGTCGATCGGCCGCAGCACACCGGCATTCGCCGGCACATCGGGGAAGGCGTGCTTGAGCGCGACATAGCAGGCGGCGACCGTCGTCGCCTCGCTGATGTTCAGGGGCCCGAGACAGGCGGGCGCGCTGCGCGAGAAATCGAGCAGCAGGCGCCCATCCCGCACCCGCATGTCGAGCGCGATAGCGAGGCGCTGGTCCACCACGCCGTCATTGTCGAGATAATCTTCGAAGGCGTAGTCGCCCGCCGGCAGTGCCGCGATCTCGGCCGTCATCAACGCCGCCGCACGGTCCGCCAGCGCATCGAAGGCGGCGGCCACTGTGGCCTTGCCGGTTTCATCCAGCAGCGCGTGGATGCGCCGCGTGCCGAGATCCAGCGCGTTCAACTGCCCGTTAAGATCGCCCCAGTTGGATTGCGGCACGCGCGAATTGGCGGCCAGGATATCCAGGATATCCTGCTGCATCACGCCGGCACGAATCAGCTTCACCGGCGGAAAACGCACGCCTTCCTGGTGGCTTTCGGTCGCGCGCGGATTGTAGTTGCCCGGCACATTGCCGCCGATGTCGAGCCAATGGCCGACACTCGCCAGCCAGCAGAACAGCGCGCCGTCGCGGAATACCGGCCGCACCAGCCGGAAATCGTTGAGATGCGTGCCGCCCTCATAGGGGTCGTTGAAGATGAAGGTATCGCCGGGGTCGAGGCCGGCGCCATGCGCGACACGGCGGATCACCGCCTGCACGGCGAAGGACATCGCACCCACGAAGATCGGCAGGCCCTTCGTGCCCTGCACGAGCGTGGCACCCGTCTCGGCATGATAGAGGCCGTGGCAGGCATCGCGCGCCTCCGCGATGATGGGGTTGAAGGCGCTGCGATACAGCGTCGCGTCCATCTCGTCCGCGATCTGTTCGAGCCGGCCCTTGAGCACGGCGAGCGTCACGGCATCCAGCGTGCTCACGCCAGCAACTCCGTCAAAGCGCGGGTCTCGGCATGCGGGGCCAGGTGCATGACGGCGTCCTCGATGGCCGTGGCGCGGGCCGCGCCGAAGACCGGCGCCGCAAGCTCCCGGAATTTCTCCCGAACCTCCGCCTCCGTGTATGGCGCTTCGACATCGCCGCGATTGGTCGTGACCTCGGCTGTCTGCACGCTGCCATCGGCGAGCGTCACGCGCAGCCGCGCCGGCCGCAGGCCAGGCAGCATGGCCGTCAGGCCCGGGTCCTCATCCACCGTCACGCGCGCGGCCAGCGCCTGGATCGCCGCATCCTCCCGCGCCGGGCCGCGGAAGGCGCCGATTGTCGCCGCGCCATGCGCCACGAAGGTCGCGAGTGCGAAGGGGATGCTGAACTTGGCGGCGAGCATGTTGGGGGCCGCCGGGCTGTCGAGCTGCGCCGCCCAGACATAGGTCTCGACCGTGATCGCGCGCACCTGCGCCGGCGCAAGCGGGCCCGTCCGCGCGACGATTTCCGCCATCGCATCCAGCGCGCCATGGGTGTAGCGGCAGGCGGCATGGCGCTTGAAGTAGTTCCGCCCGAGTTCCCAGCGCGTGCCGAGATCGGCCAGCATCTCCTCCGGCCGGAAGTCCTGCGCCGCGACATGGCCGAAGACCGTCGCGACACCATCCCGCTCGCCCTCGAAGCCGGCGCGTACCAGGTCCCACGCGGTCAGCCCGAGCATGTTGGACACGCCCGCATACGTGTTCCGCACCGTGCCGCCCTCCAGCATCGTCCGGCGCGAGGTCGCAAGGCCGAGCGTGCTGGCGATGTTGATGGTCTGCGCCATTTCCGCGGCACTCCCGCCATGCAGCTTGGCGATGCCAATGGCGGCACCCAGCGTGCCCCAGGTGCCATGCGGATGCGCAGCCACATTCAGCTTGGAGGCAATTCCGACACGCGCGCCCAATTCGTAGCCGAGGCACAGCGCCGTCAGCAGCGCCGCGCCATCGCCGCGCGCATCCGCCAGCAGCGCCGGCACGACATGGATGGCGGGGTGGCCGCGCGCATACTGGTTGCCCTCATCCAGCTCGAGCATCGTCCCGGAGGTGCCGTTGAGGAAGGCCGCAACGCCCGGCCGCGCCGACTGCGCCAGGCCGATCACCGGCGCATCGCCCGCCCCTTCGCGCGCGATCATGCGGGCGGCCAGCGCCTGCATCTCCGCTTCCTGCGCGCCGCCCGCGATCACGCCGATGCAATCCAGCAGCACCAGCCGCGCATGCGCCGCGACGTCGGCCGGGATGTCGCCGAAGCGCAGCCGCGCCGCGAAGCCCGCCCATTCCGCAAGCCATGCCGAGGGCGGCATCGCCAGCAATGCGGAGGCCGGCTGCACGCCCGGGGTCACGATCGCCATCTTTCCCTCACAGCCCGAGATAGGCGCGTTTCAATTCCGGGTCCTCGCGCACCGTCTCCGCGGGCCCGGACAGCACGAAGCCGCCATGTTCCAGCACATAGGCGCGGCCCGCGATATCCAGCGATTGCGCGACATTCTGCTCCACCAGCAGGATCGCAAGGCCATCGGCATGCAGGCGGCGGATCAGCGCGAACATCTCCTCCACAAGCAGGGGCGACAGGCCGAGGGAGGGTTCGTCCAGGATCAGCAGCCGCGGCTCCGCCATCATGCCGCGGCCGATTGCCAGCATCTGCTGTTCCCCGCCCGACAGCGTGCCGGCGGCCTGAGCCACCCGCTCCCGCAGGCGCGGAAATGTCGCGAAGACGCGCTCCAGGTTGCGGGCGCGGTTGGCGCGGGCGCGGCGGTAGCTGCCGAGCTCGAGATTCTCCCGCACGTTCAGGTTCGGGAAGATCTTGCGCCCCTCCGGCACCTGGATCAGGCCCCGCGCCATGATCGCCGCCGGCGACAGGCCAGAGATGCGCTGGCCGTCGAACAGCACCTCGCCGCCGCGCGTGCGGACCAGGCCGCTGATCGCCATGTTGAGCGTGGTCTTGCCCGCGCCGTTGCTGCCGAGCACGGCCACGATCTCATTCGCGCCGACGCGCAGCGACACGCCTTCCAGCACGCGGGTCAGCCCGTAGCCGGCGACCAGATCGCGCACCTCAAGCATGCCCTGGCCCCCGCAGCCGCGTGGCGGCGCCATGGCCGAGATAGGCCTCGATCACAGAGGGTTCGGCGACCACCTCGCGCGGGGTGCCGCTCGCGATGATGCGGCCCTGCGCGAGCACATGCACGGCCTCGCACAGATTCATCACCGCCTGCATGACATGCTCGATCATCAGCACGGTGATGCCGGCATCGCGGATGCCGCGGACCACCGGCACGATATCGCGCACCTCGCTCGGGTTGAGGCCGGCCAGGACCTCATCCAGCAGCAGCAGCTTCGGCTCGGTCGCCAGCGCCTTGCCGAGTTCCACGCGCTTCCGGCCCGAGACGGTCAGCGCCGCCGCCGGCTTGTCGAGTTCGGCGCCAAGGCCGACCTGCGCCGCCACGCGTTCGGCCACGCGGATCGCATCCGCGCGCCGCCTGTGGCGCAGGAAGGCGCCGACGGCGATGTTCTCCCGCACGCTGAGGCCCGCGAAGGGCTGCACGATCTGGAAGGTGCGCGCGATGCCGGCCTCGGCGAGCTTGTGCGGCTTCGTGCCGGTGATGTCCCGGCCGCACCAGGCAACGCTGCCGGTGGTGGGGGATTGGAAGCCGGAGACGATGGCGAACAGCGTGGTCTTGCCCGCGCCGTTCGGGCCGATCAGGCCGGTGATGCTGCCCTCCGCCACGGTGAAGCTGGCATCCGACACGGCCAGCAAGCCGCCAAAGCGTTTCGAGACGCCACGCACATCGAGGAAGGCGGTCATCGTCCGCGCCACCGTCGCAGCAGGGCCGGGATGTCGCGTGGCGGGAAGCGCACCACCAGGATCAGCAGCACGCCGAAGATCACGAGATCGACACCCGGGATGCGCCCGACCAGCGACTTCGTGAACTCGCTCAACCCATGCAGCACGATACCGCCGACCACCGGCCCGAACACCGTGCCGGCACCGCCGATGATCGGCGCCAGCAGCGCCTCCACGCTGATCCAGGTGCCATAGGCGATGCTGCTGTCGAGATAGAGGAAGTACTGCGCATACAGCGCACCCGCCGCGCCGGTGATGCCAGCCGAGAGCGTGATGGCCGCGAGCTTCACCTGCAAGGCATCGACGCCGAGCGCCCGCGCCGCTTCCTCATTCTCCCGCACCGCGACGAGTTGCGCCCCGAGGCGCGCGCGTTCCAGCGCGCGCGTCAGCACCAGCGCGATGGTGACAAGGCCGAGCGCCACCCAGAAGAACACCGCGCGGGAGGCGAACTGGAAATTCTCCGGCCGGACGTTCAGCGGGATGAGCAAGCCGGCCGCGCCGCCCGTTACCGGGATGGCGTTCGCGACCACTCGAAAAACCTCGGCGAAGGCGAGGGTGACGAGCGCGAAGTAGGACCCGCGCAAGCCGCTGCGGAAGGACAGCGCGCCGATGATGGCGCCGACCATGGCTGCCGCCGCGATGCCGGCCAAAAATCCCGCATAGGCATTCACGCCGAAGCGCGTCTGCAGGATGGCTGTCGCATAGGCGGCGGTGCCGAAGAAGGCGGCGTGCCCGAAGGAATACTGCCCGCCATAGCCGCCGAGGATGTTCCATCCCTGCGCGGCGAGGCAGATGATCAGCGTGAACACGGAAAAATTCAGCCAGGTGCCGCTGGTAACGAAGATCGGCAGCAGGGCGCCGGCCACCGCGAAGGCGGCGATCGGCAGCAGGTCGCGCAGATTCATGCGCGGGCGCCGAACAGGCCGGTGGGGCGGAACAGCAGCACCAGGATGAAGATCACGAAGATGCCGAGCTGCCCCAGGCTGTCGCCGAGATACAGGCCCGACAGGCTCTCCACCACGCCAATGAACAGCCCGCCCAGCAGCGCGCCCGGCACGCTGCCCATCCCGCCCAGCACCACGATCGTGAAGGCCACCAGCACGAAGGCATTGCCGACGCGCGGATTGACGTAGAAGGATGGCAGCAGGAGGCAGGCTGCGACGGCCAGGCAGGCCGCGCCGATGCCGAAGGTCACCGCATAGACGTGCCCTACATCGATGCCGACCAGCGCCGCGCCGGTGCGTTCCTTCGCGACCGCGCGGATGGCGCGGCCGGTATCGGTGAAGGCCAACACCGCGAAAAGCAGCGCCGCCACCAGGAAGGCCACGCCGAAGCCGACCAGGCGCGGGACGGACAGCAGCATCGGCCCTGCCTCCAGCACCTCCATCGCATAGGGCACCTGCACCGACAGCGTGTCGGAGCGGAAGACGGCCAGCATGACGTTCTCGATCACGATGGACAGGCCCAGCGTCACCAGCAGGATGTTGGAATCATGGCCGCGGCTGGCCGGCCCGATCACCAGCCGCTGCACCGCGTAGCCCAGTCCGAAAAAAATCGGCACCAGCGGCAGGATGGCAACATAGGGGTCGATGCCGAAGGCCGACCACGCGACCCAGGCCGCATACATCGCCAGCGTCAGCAGCGCGCCATGTGCGAAGTTGATGATATGCAGCACGCCGTAGACCAGCGTCAGGCCGAGTGCCACCAGACCGTAGACAGCCCCGGTGAGGAGGCCGTTCGCCACGGCCTCCATCACGATCTCAGCGGGAAAGGACCTCATGCGGCGCGCTGCCTCAGCGTGCCGAGCGCCCGAACGGACGCCGCCGCCAGTGCGGCGAAGCCAAGGCGGCCGGACGGCCGCCGCCCGGCGTTTGAGGGCATGGCAATCTCAGGCCGGCCAGGGGAAGACCGGCTGCGCGTCCGCGAAGTCGGCGGGGAAGATCACCTTGATGTCGTTGCCCTGCACCTGGGTGTTCACCGCCTGCGCCGCCTGGTTCTGGCCGTTCACGAAGCGCGTCGGGCCGTAGGGCATGATGTGGCGGTCGAAGGACCCGCCGGTGGCGCCCAGCGCCTCGATCACCGCCATGCGGTCGGCGCGGCCCGCGCGTTCCAGCGCATCGGCCACCAGCATCACCGCCGAATAGTTCAGCGGCGTATTGTACAGCCAGAAGCGGTTCTGCGCTTCGACCATGCGGCGCAGTTCGGCGGTCTTGGGCTTGCGCGGATCGGCCCAGTGGTTGACGTCCATCACGAGGTTCGCGGCATCGGGGAATTCGCGCACGAAGCGGAAGTTGGAAGCGGCGCCGTTGAGCACGCAATAGATGCCCTTCGGCCGGATGCGTCGCTGTTGCAGCGTGCGGCTCAGCAGCACGAATTCCGCATAGTAGCTGGACGGTATGATCAGATCCGGGTTCAGCGCGCGGATGCGCAGCGCGATGTTGGACATGTCGCGCGCCGGCGTCGGATGGCTGATCGTCTCCAGCACCTCGAAGCCGCGCTTCGGCAACTCGGCCCCCATCAGCCGCGCCATGCCGGCGCCGAACAGGCCATCCTCATGCACGACGACGACGGTCTTGGCAGGCTTGCCCGCCGCGTCGTTGATCCTGACCAGATTGTCGAGTGCCGCACCCGTCACCGCGCCGAAGCCCGGGCCGAAGCGGAAGGTGTTGCGCAGGCCGCGCGTGACGATGGCGTCCGACACACCGACATCCACCACATAGGGCAGGTCATAGCGCGAGGCAGCCTGGCTGGCGGCCAGGCAGATCGGGCTGGCGAAGCCGCCGACCACGGCCACCACGCCCTCCCCGTTCATGCGCTCCACTTCCGCGGTGCCGCCCTCGGGGTTCGAGCGCGCATCGCCGAACACCATCTCGATCCGCGCACCGCCCATCGAACGGATGCCGCCGGAAGCGTTGATGTCCGCAATGGCGAATTCGGCGCCGAGCCGCCCATATTCCCCATCCTGCGCCAGCGCGCCGGTGACGGGCTGGAGGATGCCGAGCCTGATGGACGCCGGCTGTGCATGCAGGACGGCAGGCGCGGCAAGGGCGCCGGCGGCGCCGAGCAGCGCGGCGCGGCGTGTCACAGGATGGTCAGGCTGCATGATGGTCCCGTCTCCCGGTTGGCCTCGGTTCCGAACAGGCTGCGCTGGCCTTGGGATTTGGGCAAGGCTTCCACGCCCGATGTCGCGCGTTGACGTTCCCCGCCGGGGCCCCTAACCCCAACGCGAACAGAGTCCAGCCAGGAGGGGCGCGCAATGCGTTCGCATGAGGGCCAATTCTCCGACAACCGCCCGATCCGTCGGTCGCCCGCGGAAAAGAAGCGATTGTTGGCGGAGTTGAAGGAAACGCTTTCGGGTATCAAGCCGCACGCTTCGCCGACCTTGCGCACCACGCTGCTGGCCCGGATCAAGGAGTTGGAGACGGAGTTGGCGGCGGAACGACGCTAAGCCTGCCGCGCTGGTATGGTTCTTGCGAACCCGGGCACGCTTCGGCGGCTGGGCTTCAATCCCCTGCAGGCTCATCACGCCATCTGCTCATTGCATGCGCGGATGCTCAAATCTGTGGCATTCCTGTGCATGATGCCGCCCATACGGAAGGAAACGCCACCATGACCAACCGCCGCACCCTTCTTGCCGCCGGTCTCGCCACCGGGGCCACCGCCGCAGCGCTCGGCCTGCCCGCCATCCGCACCGCGCAGGCGCAGACCGCGCTTCGCTTCACGCTGGATTGGGCGCTGCAAGGCAACCACGGCATGTGGGCGCTGGCCGAGGACCGCGGGATTTTCCGCCGCGAACAACTTGCCGTGCGCATGGATCGCGGCTTCGGGTCGGGCGACGCGCTGACCAAGGTGGCGTCCGGGGCCTATGACATCGGCTTCGCCGATTTCTCCGGCGCGGTGAAATTCAACGCCGAGAACCCGGCGAACCGCCTGGTCATGCTCTACCCGGTGTTCGACCGCACGGCCGCCGCCCTGGTCACCCTGCGCGGCCGCAACATCGAGCGCCCGCAGGATGTCGCCGGCCGCAGCCTCGGCGCGCCGGAGGGCGAGGGTTCCCGCCTGTTGTTCCCGGCCTTCGCGCGCGTCGCCGGCATCAACCCGACCAGCGTGCGCTGGACCTCCATGGCCGCCAATCTGCGCGACACGATGCTGCGCACCGGCCAGGTGGATGCCGTCACGGGCTTCCTGTTCACCGTGCATTTCAACCTGGTCGGGCTTGGCATCGCCGAGGACCAGATCCTGGGCTGGCCCTATGCCGAGAACGGCCTCGACATCTATGGCTCCGGCGTCTTCGTCCGCGCGGAATGGCTGGAGCGCAATGGCGAAACGGCGTCGCGCTTCGTCAAGGCCTCGATCGACGGCCTGAAGCTGCTGCTCAACGACGTGCCCGGCGGCATGGCCGCGCTGAAGCGGCGCGAGGCGCTGTTCGATGAGGCGCTGGAAGCCCGCCGCTTCGCGATGACGCGCGACCGCGCGATGCTGACGCCCAACACCCGCGCCAATGGCCTTGGCCATCTCGACATGGCCCGCGCCCGCCAACTGGTCGCGGTGAATGCCGAGGCGCTGGGTGTCGCGAACCCGCCGACCGCCGAGAGCATGTTCACCGACCGCTACCTGCCGCCGCGTTCGGAGCGGATGATCTAGCCTGATGCATCGCCTTCTGCTGACCGGCGCCAGGGTCCTGGCGCCGGACGCGCTCTCGGCGCCGCTCGCTGACCTGCTGGTCGAGGGGGACCGGATTGCGGCGATCCTGCCCGCGGGCACGTCCGTGGCCGACGCCGCGCTGTTCGACGCACGCGATCGGCTGGTGATCCCGGGCCTCATCAACGGCCACACGCACAGCCATGGTGGGCTGGCCAAGGGCAGCGGCGACAAATGGGACCTCGCGCTGCTGCTGACCCATGGCAGCTGGATCAGCGGTGGCCGCGTGCTGGACGACAAGCGGCTGTCCACCACGCTGAACGCGGTGGAGAACCTCAAGAAGGGCTGCACCGCGGTTTATGACCTGCCGGCCGAAATCCCGGCGCCGACCCTCGACGGGCTGGATGCGATGGCGGAGGCCTATGCCGCCGTCGGGCTGCGCGCCGTCATCGCGCCGATGGTCGGCGACCTCACCTTCTTCCAGGCGACACCCGGCCTGATCGAGGCGCTGCCCGAGCCGCTTCGGGCGCGCGTCGCGGCGATGCGGGCGGCGCCGGGCGACGCGATCCTGGAGGCGATCGCGGCAGCGGCGCGCGGCTGGCGGCATGGCGCTTCCGGCATCACGCTGGGCTGCGCGCCGACCATCCCGCTGCACGGCACCGATGAATTCCTGCGCGGCTGTCGCGCCTTGGCGGCAGAACACGGCCTGCCGATGCAGAGCCATGTGGGGGAGGCGCGCTACCAGGCGGCCGGCGGCGAAATCCGCTATGGCGGTGCCACGCTTGTCGAACACCTGGACCGGCTCGGCCTGGTCGGGCCGTGGTTCAGCGTGGCGCATGGCGTCTGGCTGACCGAGGGCGACCTGGCGATCCTGGCCGCTCGCGGCGCCGGCATCTCGCACAATCCGGGCGCGAATATGCGCCTCGCCTCCGGCATCGCGCCGGCGCGGCGCGCCATTTCGGCGGGGGTCACGCTCGGCATCGGCACGGATGGTTCTTCCTCCTCCGACAACCAGAACATGTTCGAGGCGATGCGCCTTGCCGCCTTCGCATCCCGCCTGTGGGAGGACGCCGAGGACGCTGCCTGGCTCGGCACGGCGGAGACGGTGCGGCTGGCGACAGCGGGCTCGGCGAGGCTGCTCGGCATCGATGCGGGCGTGATCGCGCCGGGCAAGCTTGCGGATTTGGCGCTGCTCGACCTCGGCCATATCAACTGGGCGCCGTTCAACGATGCGGCGAACCAGCTGGTGTGGACCGAGGATGGCAGCGCCGTGACCGATGTCATGGTCGGCGGTGCCTGGAAGCTGCGCGACCGGCGCGTGCTCGGTGTGGATGAGGCGAAGCTGGCGCGCGATGCCAATGCGGCGGCCGAGCGGCTGCGCGGCGTGAACGCCGATGCCCGGGCCTTCGCGCACCAGCTGGCGCCGCATGTCGCCTGCCATTGCCGGGCGCTGGCCCGCGGCTGGACCCGATCGAAGCGCCTGCTGCGCGCGGAATAGGAACGGACGATGCTGCTCAGGGATCGCGTGGCGGTGGTGACGGGCCCCGCCAAGGGCATGGGTGCCGCCTGCACCCGGCTGCTGGCGGAACACGGCGCCGATCTGGCGCTGGTCGGGCGCGATACCGCGGCGATCGAGCCCGTCGTCGCGGAGGTGCGCGCCATGGGCCGCCGCGCCGAGATTTTCGGCTGCGACCTGATGGAGGCCGCCGGCGTCGCCGCCATGGCCGAAGCTGTGCTGGCGCGCTTCGGCCGTTGCGATGCGCTGGTCAACATCGCCGGCGGGCGCGGGCCTCTCGGAAAAACCTTTTGGGACACCACGCCGCAAGAGTTCGACGAGATCCTGCGCCTGAACGTCACCGGCTGCTTCCTGACGATGCGTGCCTTCGCGCCCGCGATGATCGCCGCGGGCTCGGGGAAAATCGTCAATGTCGGCGGCACCTTCGGCATGCGCGGCCGCGCCGGGCGCGCCGCCTATTCCGCCAGCAAATGGGGGCTGCGGGGCTTGAGCAAATCGGCGGCGCTGGAGCTTGGCCCGCACAACATCACCGTGAATGTCGTCGCACCCGGCATGGTCGAGGGCGATCGGTTCGACAATGTTCTGGCGACCATGGCGCGCAAGGACGGCATCGGCGTCGATGCCGCGCGCGCAAAGCACGCCAGCGAATATGCGCTGCGGCGGATCAGCACGGATGTGGATGTGGCGAACGCGGTGCTGTTCTTCGCCTCCGACCTGTCCCGCCAGACCACGGGCCAGGATTTTTGCGTCGATGGCGGCTGGGTGATCTGAGGATGAGCGATACGCCCTATCTCGCCGACCTGCTCATAACCGGCGGCACGGTGGTGAACGAGACGTCGCGCTTCGCGGCCGACGTGGCCGTCAAGGATGGCGTGATCGTCTTCGTCGGCCACCCTGCCTTCGCGCCGAAGGCCCGCACCACGATCCAGGCTTCGGGAAAATTCGTGATCCCGGGCGCGATCGATGTGCACACGCATATCCGCGAACCCGGCATGACCCACAAGGAAGACTGGACCACCGGCACCCGCGCCGCCGCCGCCGGCGGTGTCACCACCATCTTCGACATGCCGAACACCGAACCCGCGATCTGGTCGCCCGACGCGCTGGCGCTGAAGCGCGAAGCCGCGGCGCGCCAGGCGATGGTGAATTACGGCCTGTATGGCATCCTGGATGAGCGTTCGCTGCCGCATCTCGGCGCCCTGGCCGAGGCCGGGGCGATCGGCTTCAAGCTGTTCCTTGGCAATACCACCGGCAACAACCCCGCCCCCAATGACGGCGCCGTGCTGGAGGGTTTCGAGATCCTGGCCGAACTCGGCCTCCGCTGCTCCATCCATGCCGAGAATTCGCCCATCCTGTTCTGGCGCGAAAACCGCATGAAGGCGGCCGGGCGGGACGATGCCTTCGCGCATCTCGCGGCACGTGCCGACATCGCGGCGATCGAAAGCCTCAACCGCGCCATCGTGCTGAGCGAATGGACCGGGGCGCGCATCCATATCGTGCACGAAAGCTGCATGCGGAGCATCCCGATCATCCGCGATGCCAAGGCGCGCGGCGTGCCGATGACGGTGGAGACCGGCCCGCAATACCTGCTGCTGGCCGCCGAGGATCTGACGGGCGACAAGGCCCGCATTGCGCGCCTCAACCCGCCGATCCGCGAGGGCCGCCAGCGCGAGCCGCTTTTGCAGGCGCTGCTCGACGGCACGATCGACATGATCGGCACCGACCACGCGCCGCATGCGCTGGCGGAAAAACAGTACCCTTCCTTTTGGGACAATGCCTGCGGGTTTCCAGGTGTCGAGACCTCCATGCGGCTGATGCTGACGCTGGTGCATGCGGGGCGGATGGCGCTGGAGCATTATGTGCGCATGGCCAGCGCCGCGCCGGCCAAGGCGTTCGGGCTCTATCCGCGCAAGGGCGTGGTGCAGCCCGGTGCGGATGGCGACCTCGCCATCGTGGACCCGACAGCGCGCGGCGTGATCCGCGGCGCCGATCTGCACAGCGAACGCAGCCGCTTCACGCCCTTCGAGGGGATGGCGACGGTGGGCGCGCCGGTTGCCACGATCGTGCGCGGACGCCTGGTGATGCAGGACGGCCGCGTGCTGGACGCGCCAGGCTGGGGCCGCCTGGAACGGCCGCACATGCCGGCGCCCGAACCGCGCAACCTGGCCACCACCACGAAGGCGATCCTCCGGCCCGACGCGCGGCCGTGGTAATCGCCATGCTGTCGAAGCATGGACGCAAAAAAGCAAGGAATTTACCGAACCAATATGGCGATGCGACTCGAAGTGTTCTACAACTTTGACGCGTGAAGGGGGCTGGCGGCCCTCGGCTGGATGAAGACCGTGGCATAACCCTCGGCATCACCTGCAAAACCTGACTGCCGCCGCTTCGCACGGACCTCGGCCGGGTTTGCCCGGCGCGCGAATACCTTTCCTGGCAGGGACGCCAGTCATGGCTGTCTATAATCGGAAGGTAGAGGGTGATGGCAGGTGGCATTTCAGTCCACGCGGTCGACATCGCGCATCATTGCCCCGGCAGTGGGCTCCGGGTGGAGGTGCACCGATTGGCGGAAGATGGCTCCCGCGAATTGCTGGCCGACGACCGTCTCGACCCCGACGGTGTCCTGTCGCAGCCGATCGGGGAAGGCGCCGGCATCGCCACCGGCATCTATGAGGTGCTGCTGCATATCGGCGCCTTCTTCGCCGGCAGCGACATGCCACCCACCCTGCCCGCCGAGGTAATGCCCTTCCGCTTCCGGGTCTTCGACCCCGACCTGCATTATCACCTGCCTATCAAGTTTACGCCCTGGGGGTTTTCCTTGTACCGGGGGGTGTGACACCGCTCGCTCGAACCAAGGCGCAAGACACCGCCCGCCCGGCCCGGCTGCGATGACGCGGCTGCGATGACACGGGTGCGCGCCATCCTGGCGCTTGCGGCGCCGACAGCGCTGGGCGCGGTGCTGCAGGCAGCGGCGCAATTGGCGGAGATGGTTCTGGCGGCGCGGCAGGGCACGGCCGCGCTTGCCGGCTGGACGGTGGTGCTGCCCTTCGCGCTGCTGATGCAGATGATGTCGGCGGGCGCCATGGGCGGCGGCGTCGTTTCCGCCATCGCGCGCGCACTCGGCGCTGGCCGCGGCGCGGAGGCGGCGGCGCTGGTGTTGCATGCGGCCTGGATCGCGCTTGCCGCCGGCCTGGCCTTTGCCCTGCCGCTGGCCTTGTTCCCAAGCGCCATTCTTGGCGCCATCGGTGGCCCGGAAGCGGCAGCGGCGGCGGCGCCCTATGCGATCTGGCTGTTCGGGCTCGGCGCCGTGCCGCTCTGGATGACCAACACGCTGGCCTCCGTGCTGCGCGGCGGTGGGCGGCATGCGCTGGCGGCGCGCGTGCTCATGCTGGCCTGGGGCGCCTATCCCGTGCTGGGCTGGGCGCTGGCGGAGCCGGGCGGCTTCGGGCTGGCCGGGCTTGGCCTCGCCTTCGGGCTGGTGTTCTGGGCGGCGACGCTGGTGATGGCGCTGGCCGTGCTGCGCGGCGGCGCGGGCTTCGCCCCGGTGCTGGTGGCGCCATCAGGGGCGATGTTCGCGCGCATCCTGCGCGTCGGCCTGGTGGCCTGCGGCATTTCCGCCATCGCCAACCTCACCACCATCCTTGTGACTGCGCAGCTCGCGTCGCGTGGGCCCGATGTGGTCGCCGGCTACGGCATTTCGGCGCGGCTCGAATTCCTCATCATCCCGCTGTCCTTCGCCATCGGCTCGGCGCTGACGGCGCTGGTCGGCCGCGCGGTCGGTGCGGGGGATTGGGCGGAGGCACGGCGGATCGCCTGGACCGGCGGCGGCCTCGCGGTCGGCATCACGGGCAGCGCCGGGCTGCTGGTCGCGATCTTCCCCACCGCCTTCGCGCGGCTGTTCACCAGCGACCCGGCGGTGGTGGTGGTGGCGGCGCAGGCGCTGGCGATCATCGGGCCGGCCTATGGCGGCTTCGGCCTTGGCATGGCGCTGTATTTCGCAGCCCTCGGCGCCGGGCGAATGCGCTGGCCGGTGCTGGCGGCCTGCTCCCGCTTCGTGCTCGCGGTCGGCGGCGGGTGGCTGCTCGGCCAGCCATTCGGGCTGACCGGGCATTTCGTCGGCGTGGCGCTCGGCATCACGGCCTATGGCGTGGTGATGGCCAGCAGCGTGCGTCGCGGGCCTTGGGGATAGCTCCCTTGCCGGCTGCAAGCCGGGGCGCCACCTTCGGCGGGTGACATCCCAGACCCCCCGGCCGCCCATCGCCTCGCTGCGGCTGCTGCTGCCGCAGCTTCGCCCCTATCTCCCACGCGCGCTTGCCGCCATGACCGCCCTGCTGCTGGCGGCGGGCCTGACGCTGACACTCGGCCAGGGGCTGCGCCTGCTGATCGATGAGGGGTTCGGCGGCGCCGGCAATCTGGACTCGGCCGCGCTGTTCATGGGCGCGGTGGTGGCGTGCCTCGCGGCCGCGACCTCCGCCCGCTACTACCTTGTGTCCTGGCTCGGGGAGCGTGTGGCGGCGGACCTCCGGCTGCGCGTCTTCGACCACATCCTCGGCCTGTCGCCCTCCTTCTTCGAGACGGCGCGGACCGGCGATATCCTGTCGCGCATGACGGCGGATGTGGCGCTGTTGCAGGCGCTGATCGGCTCGGCCATCTCGATGGGGCTGCGCAATGCCGTCACGGGGCTCGGCGCGCTCGGCATGCTGGTGGCCACCAGCGCGAAGCTCGCCTCCATCGTGCTGCTCGTGCTGCCCATCGTCATCGTGCCGCTGGTGCTGTTCGGAAGGCGCGAACGCCGCCTGTCGAAGGCCGCGCAGGAACGTGTGGCGGACCTCGCCGCGACGACGGAGGAGATGCTGAACGGCATCCGCATCGTCCAGGCCTTCACCCATGAAGCGCAGGACCGCGCCCGCTTTGGGCGGGAGGTGGAGGCGAGCGTCGCCGCGGCGCTCAAGCGCATCGCTTCCCGCACGGCGCTGATCCTGGCGGTGATCCTGCTCGGCTTCGGCGCGATCACCTTCAGCCTTTGGGTCGGCGGGCAGGATGTGGTGGCGGGGCGCATGAGCGGCGGGGAGCTGACCGCCTTCGTCTTCTACGCGGTCGTGCTGGCCAGCGCGGGTGCGACGATGAGCGAGTTGTGGGGCGAAATCCAGCGCGCCGCAGCCGCCGCCGACCGGCTGCTCGAAATCCTGTCCGTGGCCCCCGCCGTGGTGGCACCCGCCCATCCGCGCCCGCTGCCGAGCCCGGCACGCGGCCGCGTGGTGTTCGAGGACGTGACCTTCTTCTACCCGACCCGCCCGGAACGCGCGGCGCTCAGCCATTTCAGCCTGACCATCGCGCCTGGGGAGACGGTGGCGCTGGTCGGCCCATCGGGTGCGGGCAAAAGCAGCGTGTTCCAATTGCTCCTGCGCTTCTACGACCCGCAATCGGGCCGCGTGCTGGTGGATGGCGTGCCGATCGCCGAGGCCGATCCCTCCGCGGTGCGCCGCCTTTTGGCGCAGGTGCCCCAGGATGCCGCGGTGTTCAGCACGAGTGTCGCCGAGAACATCCGCTACGGCCGCCCCGACGCCACCGACGCGGAGGTGCGCGACGCCGCGATGGCCGCCGCCGCGCATGGCTTCATCACGGCCCTGCCGCAGGGCTACGACACCCACCTCGGCAGCCGCGGCGTGACGCTGTCCGGCGGGCAGCGCCAGCGCATCGCCATCGCCCGCGCCATCCTGCGCGACGCGCCGATCCTGCTGCTGGATGAGGCCACCAGCGCGCTCGATTCCGAGAGCGAGCAGGAGGTGCAGCGCGCGCTAGAGACACTCTCCCACGGACGCACCACGCTGGTGGTTGCCCATCGCCTCGCCACCATCCGCAGCGCCGACCGGATCGTGGTGATGGATGAGGGGCGTATCGTCGCCACCGGCACGCATGAGGCGCTGGTGCGCCAGGGCGGGCTGTATGCGCGCCTCTCGGCGCTGCAATTCCAGGAAGCGGGCTGAATATGCGGACCGGTCGCTTGACCGGTCCGAGCGGCCGAATGGCCGCCGCGGCGAGTGCCGCGAAGGCAAGCGCGCGGAGCGCGCGCCCGCCGTCTGAGGGCATCAGGTCAGCGTCGTCGCGGTCTTCACCGCGCTGTTGGCGCCGACGATCTCGCGGATCGCCTGGCGCAGCAGGCGGGCATCGCGGATGCGGCCGAAGCCGGGGCGGTGGAACAGCGCGATGTCGCGGCTGATATGGCCGTCGCCGACGCGCCGATACGCCACCATGTCGTCCAGCAGCGCGCCGATCTGCACGGCGAGCTGCGGGATGAAGGAAACCCCCACGCCCGCTGCCACCATCTGCCGCAGCGTCTCCAGGCTGGCCGCCTGCAACTCCGGCTTGTCCTCGGCGATGCGCGCGGGGCAGAAGGTCAGCGCCTGGTCGCGCAGGCAATGGCCCTCGGCCAGCAGGATCAAATCGGGCACGGGGATGTCATCCGCCTCCACCCGCTCCACCGTGGCCAGCGGATGGTCGCGCGGCACCGCCAGCACGAATTCCTCCCGGAACAGCTTGAGCTCCGTGAGGTCCGATCCCGCGAGCGGGGAGGCCGCCAGGATGGCATCCAGCTCCCCCTCCTCCACCTGGCGCACCAGGCCGCGCGTCATGCCCTCGCTCAGCAGCAGGCGGAGCTTGGGGAAGCGTTCGCGCAGGGGCCGCAGCAGAAAGGGCACGAGGTAGGGGCCGAGCGTCGAGATCACGCCGAGCCGGAAGCCGCCTTCCATCGGCGCCGCACCGGCGGCGGCGACCTCGAACAGCCGCCGTGCCTCCGCCACCACCAGGCGCGCCTGCTGCACCACCTCGGCGCCGCGGCTGGTCAGCAGCACGCCGCGCGGGGTGCGTTCGAACACCTCGACCTGGAGCAGTTCCTCGACCTTGCGGATCTGCGCCGACAGCGTCGGCTGGCTGACGGAACAGGCCTGCGCGGCGCGGCCGAAGGCAAGGTGTTCGGCCACGGCAAGCAGGTATTCGAGGTCGCGCAGCGAAAGACCGGCCAGCGTCATCGCACCCTCCGAAACGCCCGCGTCACGCGAAGTGGTCGGGGCGCAATACCATGCAATCGCTGATGGTGACGATGGCGGGGCGGGCGCCCAGCAATTCCTCCTGCCGTTCCACCACGCGCCCGGCCACTTCGGCCGAGGTGATGCACAGGATCACGACATTGTCGAAGATGCCGCCGGGCGCGCCGGATCGGCGCAGCCCCTGCCGGCCGCGCCCCGCGCTGACGGGCAGCACCGTCCAGCCCTTGGCGCCGAGCTTGTCGAGCCAGGCTGTCACCTGTTCGGCGCGCACCGCCTCCATCACGATCTCGATCCGCTTGCGTGCGTGCACGCTTGCCCCCCGTCCCCTGGCTTCAGCCGTTCAGCGCCCGCGCCGCCGCAAGCCACAGCGGGATGCCCAGCACCACGTTGAAGGGAAAACTCACGGCAAGCGAGAGGGTGACATAGATGCCCGCATCGGCGCGCGGCAGCGCCATGCGCATGGCGGCCGGCACGGCGATGTAGCTGGCGCTGCCGCCGAGCACCGCCATCAGCGCCACACCGCCGGTGGACAGCCCCGCCAGCCAGCCGCCGCCAAGCCCCGCGGCGCCGCCGATCAGTGGCATCAGGATGCCGAAGCCGATCAGCCGCCAATCCAGGCCGCGCGGCGCCGCCTGCAATTGCCGCACGGCCAGCAGGCCCATCTCCAGCAGGAACAGCGCCAGCACGCCGGGGAACAGCCCCTCCACGAAGGGGGCGAATTGCGCCTGCGCGCGCGCACCCCCGAACCAGCCGATGAAGAAGGCGCCGAGCAGCAGCACGACCGAGCCGGAAAGCAGCACTTCCCGCAGCAGCGCCGGCAGGCTCGGCAGCGCGCCGGGGCCGGTGGCCTGCGCGGGGCCGCCACGGGCCAGCAGCAGCGCGGTGATGATGGCGGGGGTTTCCATGGCCGCCAGCACGGCGGGCATGAAGCCCTCGCTGGGGATGTGCGAGGCCTGCAAGACGCCGACGGCGGCGGCGAAGGTGACGACGCTGACCGATCCGTAATGCCCCGCCACCGCCGCCGCCGTCTCCCGATCCAGACGAGAGGCGGCACGGAGCAGGCCGAAGGCGATCACCGGCAGCGCGAAGGACAGCGCGACCCCCACCGCCAGCGCCGCCGCCAGTCCGCCGGCGGCGCCGGGGGCGGCGATGGCGAAGCCGCCCTTCAGCCCGATCGCGATCATCAGATAGACGGACAGCGCCTTGGCCAGCGCATCCGGCAGATGCAGGTCGGAGCGCAGCGCGGCGGCCAGCGCGCCGAGGGCGAAGAACAGGACGGGGGGCGGGATCAGGTCAGACACGCTGCCGCGATTACGCCGCCAGCCGCGCGCAAGGCAAGCCATCCGCGGGGTTCCGCCCCGGCACCCGGGCTTCTATCGTCGGTGCCGGCAAGGACTCCTGCGCATGGATGACGATCTGGACGTGCCCTCGCACCTCACCGTGGCGAATGCGGATTTCGGCCGGGCCATCGGCTATGTCGATGGCGTCGTCTCGCCGCTGGACGAGGCCCGGATTCCGCTGCGCGACCTCGGCCTGATGTATGCCGACATGACCTATGACGTGGTGCATGTGTGGCAGGGCGGGTTCTTCCGGCTGGAGGATCACCTCGACCGGTTCCACGCCTCCCTGGCGGGGCTGCGCCTCGATGCCGGCATGGACCGCGCGGCGCTGCGGGCGCTGCTCGGGCAGCTGGTGCGGCAGGCCGGGCTGCCGGATGCGCTGGTCTATTTCGCCTGCACGCGCGGCAACGCGACCCCCGGCTCCCGCGATCCGCGCCTGGCGCGCAACCGGCTGTTCGCCACCGTCACGCCGCTGATTTTGCGGGGCCAGCCGGAGCAGATGCGGCGCGGCCTCAACGCCGTGCTGGTGCGCGACGTGCCGCGCATCGCCGCCGCCTCGGTCAACCCGGAATGGAAGAACACCCATTGGGGCGATTTCCTGCGCGCCACCTTCCGGGCGCAGGATACCGGCGCCGATGTGCCGATCCTGCCGACGCCGGATGGCGACGTGGCGGAGGCCCCCGGCTTCAACGTGGTGGCGCTGGTGGATGGCCGGCTGATCTCGCCCGATTCCGGCGTGCTGCCCGGCATCTCCTGCCGCAGCATGTTCGAAATCGCCGCCGAGCTCGGCATCCCGGCTGGCTATGGCCGCCTGTCGCCGGAGGCGCTGCTGGGGGCGCAGGAGGTGTTCCTGACCGCGACGTCCTGCGGGCTGTACCCGGTGACGCGCATCGATGGCAGGCCGGTCGGCATGGGCAGGCCAGGGCCCATCACGACCCGCTTGCTCAACACCTATTACCGCAAGAAGAATGCGGGCTGGCACATCACGCCGGCCACGGCGCTGTGAGAAAAGGAAGGTCCGAGATGAACCGTTGGATCGCGGCAGCCGCCGCGCTGCTCCTCGCCGCCGCACCGGCCGCGGCGCGCGACCTGACCATCGTGGCCGGCGGCGGCACGCTGCAGGACCATATGCGCCGCGTGCTGTTCGGCAGCTTCGGGCAGCCGGTCGTGGACACCGCCTACGACTACAATGTCGGCCCCATCCGCGCGATGGTGCAGGCGCGCAACGTCACCTGGGATGTGGTGATGGTGGAAGCGCCAGACCTGATCCGCGGCTGCGAGGATGGCGTGTTCGAGCGGATCGACTGGTCCGTCGTGGACCGCGCCAAGTTCCTGCCGGGCGGCACCACCCCCTGCGGCGCCGGCGCCATCGGCTGGGGCGTTTCCGTCTTTTGGGACAAGGCGCGCAACCCGACCGGCCCGGCCAATTTCCAGGAATTCTGGGACACGCAGCGATTCCCCGGCCGCCGCACACTGCGCCGCGGCGCCCGCATGACGCTGGAGATCGCGCTGATGGGCGATGGTGTGCCGGCGGCCGATGTCTATCGCATCCTCGCCACGCCCGCCGGCCAGGCCCGCGCTTTCGCCGCGCTCGACCGGCTGCGCCCGAATTTGCATTTCTGGACCGGCGGGCAGCAGCCGATCGAGTTGGTGAACGCCGGTGAGGTCGCCTACGCAGTCGGCTTCGTGGGCCGCACGGCGAACGCCATCCGCGGCGGCGCCAGCTACAATCTCGACTGGGGCACGCTGCTTTACGCCTTCGACTATTGGGCGGTGGTGCGTGGTTCGCCCAACGCCGCCGCCGGCATGCGACTGGTCGAGCATATCACGAATCCTGGCCCGCTGCTGGAACTGACAAAGGTGTGGCCGGTGAACCCCGTGACCGCCGCCGTCGCCAACAACGCGGAGGTGCGGGCGCGCAACCCGCTGATGATGAGCAACCACCAGGCCGGCGGCCTGCAGATCGACACGGAATTCTGGCTGGAGAACGGGCCGGATCTGGAACAGCGCTTCGCGGCCTGGCTGAACAGGTAGCATGCCCCGCTGGCTGGCGGCCGCGCTGATCGCGCCGCTGCTGCTGCTGATCGGCGGCGCCTTCCTGCTGCCGCTCGGCCTGACACTGGCCCGCGCCGTGCAGGACCCGGAACTGGAAGCGACGCTGCCCGAGACAGGCGCGGCGCTGGCACGCTGGGACGGCACCGGCACGCCGGACGAAGCGACCTTCGCGACGCTGGTGCGGGAAGCGGCGTCCGCGCTGGAGGAACGGCGCCTCGGCGCGCTCGCCACGCGGCTGAACTTCGAGCGCACCGGGCTGCGCGCCGCGCTGCTGCGCGTGGCGCGCGCCGGCGATGGCATGGTGGCACCCTTCAAGCCCGCGACCATCGCGCTCGACCCGCGCTGGGGGGAAGCCGCCACCTGGGCGCTGCTCGCCCGCGCCGCCGGCCCCGCGACCGACCTGTACCTGCTGCGGGCGCTCGACCTGACCCGCGGCGAGACGGGCGCGATCGCGCCGGTCCACCCCGACCAGGCGCTGTTCCGCACGCTGTTCCTGCGCACCCTCTGGGTCAGCGTGGTCGTCACCCTCGTTTGCCTGCTGCTTGGCTATCCGGTGGCGGCGATGATCGCGCAGCTCGCCCCGCCCTGGTCGTCGCTGGCGATGGCGCTGGTGCTGATCCCCTTCTGGTCCTCCGTCATGGTGCGCAGCACGGCCTGGTTCGCGCTGCTGGCGCGGGAGGGGCCGGTGAACCAGTCGCTGCTGGCGCTCGGCCTGCTGGACGCGCCCTTGCAGATGGTCGGCACGCGCTTCGCCATGGTGCTGGCCACCATCCATGTGCTGCTGCCGGTGGCGATCCTTCCCATGGTGGCGGTGATGGCGCGGCTCGACAGGCGCCTGCTGCACGCCGCGTCCTCGCTGGGGGCGGGTGGCATGCGCAGCTTCCTGCGCGTCTGGCTGCCGCTGACGCTGCCCGGCGTGCTGGCCGGGGGGGCCATGGTGTTCCTGCTGGCGGTCGGCTTCTACATCACGCCCGCGCTGATCGGCGGCGAGCGGGATCAGCTTCTGGCGTGGTTCATCGCGCAATTCCTGGCGCGCGACGTGAACTGGGGCATGGCGGCGGCGCTGTCCGTCTATCTGCTGGCCATGGCCGGCGTCGTGCTGCTGGCGGCCCGGCTGCTGCTCGGCCGGCAGGTCCTGTCCGGCATGCGCGCGTGAGGGTGCTGTGGCGCACCCTGGCCGCCGCGGTGCTGGCCTTCCTGATGGCGCCGATGCTGGCGGCGGTCCTGCTCAGCTTCTCGCCCACCGAGCGCCTGGCCTTCACGGGGGATGGCCTTTCGTGGCGTTGGTATCAGGATTTCTTCCAGAACAGCCGCTGGGTGCTGGCCACGCGCAACAGCCTGGTGGTGGCGGCCGCGACAACGGGTCTTGCCACCACGCTCGGCACCGCCGCCGCCATCGGGCTGCATCTGGGGCGCTTTCGCGCGCGCGGCGTGCTGATCGCGCTGTTCACCCTGCCGATGGTCACACCCTTCATCGTCACCGCCGCGGCGCTGTTCTTCGCCTTCTCGGCGGTCGGCATCGCCGGGACCCTGGCGGGGCTGGTGCTTGGCCACACCATCATTGCCGTGCCCTTCGTGGTGCTGTCGGTGCTGGCGGCGTTGCAGACCTTCGACGCCGATCTGCTGCGCGCCGCCTCCTCGCTCAGCGCCAGCCCGTGGCGCGGCTTCCGGCGCATCGTGCTGCCGCTGGTCTGGCCGGGCATCGCGGCGGGGGCGATCTTCGCCTTCGCGACATCGCTCGATGAATTCGTCATCACGCTGTTCCTGGCCGGGCCGGGCCAGTTCACCCTGCCGCGGCAGATGTATGCGAATGTGCGCGAATACACGACGCCGACGATCCTGGCCGCGGCGACGCTGCTGTTCGTCTGTTCGCTGCTGTTCCTGACACTGCATGAGGTGCTGCGTCGCTGGTCGGCGCGCCGCCGGGCCGGCTGAGGCGCCGAGGCCATACCGAACGCACGAAGGTCCGACCTGCGGCTCGCAGCGCCGCGGATGCGGCCCGCGTCACGCCGAAGGCGGGCCTTCGGCGCGACGAATTCATGGGCACGGGCGCCTGGCAGCCCGCTGGCGAGCAGCGTCAGGACAGCGGCGAAGGTGAACGGTTTCATCGACGTTTCTCCATATGGGGGGGTCAGAAGGGCAACACTGCCCGCCAGCCGGCGGGCAGGTCGAAGGCGCGCTCGAGAAACCAGAGCGTGCCGACCGCGATCGCGGTGACCGAAGCCGCAGGCATCAGGTATCTCGGATAGGCCTTATGCCGGCCGAGCAGGTAGATCAGCGGCAGCACCGGCAGCGCGATCAGCAACTGCCCCGCTTCGACACCGAGGTTGAACCCGACCAGCGCGACCACGAGGTCGAGCGGCGGCAGCGCGAGCGGCCCGAGCGCGCCGGCAAAGCCAAACCCGTGGATCAGTCCGAACGCCCCCGCGACCGGCCATCGCCGCCGGCCGATGAACGGCACCAGCAGGTCGAGCGCCGTCAGGACGATGGTCAGCGCGATCGCCGCCTCGATCACCCGCGAGGGCGGATCGACCAGCTGGGCCGCTGCCAGCGCGACGGTCAGCGTATGCGCGACCGAGAACGCCGACAGCACCTTGACGGTCTCGATCACGCCGGCGCCGAAGCGTGGCACCGGTGTCCAGCCAGCCGCGGTCCGCGTCAGCATGGCCGGCAGCAGCAGGACGGCCAGGAAGAACAGATGGTCAAACCCGCCAAGAATGTGGCCGATGCCCTCGATGAAGAAGGCGGCCATATCGACCCCGCCACCCTGCGCCAGGTCGATCTCGACCTGCGGCGCGGCGGGGCCGAGGACGAAAGTGCGGATGCCGCCCGGCGACTGCACCGACACCAGCCCGCGATGCTGCGTGTCGAATTCGGCAAGCAGTCGATAGTTCAGGCGCAGACGGCCGGCGTTCGGGCCGCACTGCGCAAGAAAGGACAGGACGGCATAGTTACCGTCGCTGTGCTCGGCCACGCGGTGGGTCACAGGACCGATCGCGCAGCCCTGCCCGCCGGCGGAAAGCTCCAGCCTGGCAAGCGCATGCGTCGCGATCGCGCCATGCTGGGCGCGCAGTTCGCCCCAGGTGATCGCGCCGTCGCCATCGGTGTCGAGGCCGATGACAGCCTCAAGGTCACGCAACGCGATGTCCCACTGCACGGCGACCCTGCCATCGTCGCCTGGCTGGAGAACCAGATAGGCGTCGGATTGCTTGTGCGCGGCTGCCGGGCCGGCCGCCAGCATGGCCAAGACAAACAGGAATATCCGCATCACAGTCGTGACCCCGAAACACGAACCGCCAGCGCCGATGCCGCGACGTCCTCGACCCCGGTTTCCGCCAGCCACTCCAGCACCGGCCGTGCCGCCGCCGGCTGCCCCGCGAGCACCGCGGCCGCAAGCAGCAGCCTCGCGTCCTCGGGCTCCCGCTGGATCGCCCAGTTGCGGCGCGCGAAATCGAGGGCGCGTCGCGGGTCGGGGCGCAGGTCCAGATGCGCCCGTGCGGCTTCGCGCAGATGGCTCGCATCGCCGCGGCGGCGCGCCTCATCCAGCCGGTCCAGCATCCGTCCGGTCAGCGCATCGGCATCGGCCGCCCGCGTCAGCGTGGCGGCGATCGCCAGGCGCAGCAGAACGGGGTCGCTCCCCGCCTCGCGCTCGAGCAAGGCGCGGGCCTGGGCGGCGCGGCCTGTGTCCAGCAGCAGGTCGGCATGGGCGCTGCGCGTTGCAACATCGTCCGGGGCCAAAGCGAGCGCGGCAAGGAACTGTCGCTCGGCGTCGCCTGCATCGCCCATCCGGGCGGCGATCGATCCCGCCAGGTTCAACGCCCACACCCGGACTGCGACGCTGTCCTGCGGCGCGGGCGTGGCGAGTGCCGCTGCAATCGCGCTGCGGGCCGCGGCGCCCTGGCCGGTCATCCCCTGCACCGAAGCACGGCACGTCGCCGCGACCAGCGCCGTCGTGCGCCCGTCGAGCGAGGCGCAATCGGCTGCCGCGCCCGCCATGTCGCCGCGGAGCAGCCGAAGATTGGCGCGGGCCAGCACCGGCTCGGCAGCATTCGGAGCGCCGACGATCACACTGTCGAGATCGCCGAGTGCGCCGTCGAAGTCGTGGGCGTATTGGCGCAGCGCGGCGCGCAGGAAGCGGATTTCCAGGAGCATGGGCGTCTGCGCGAACCACGGCGCCAGCACCGCTTCCGCGCGACCCATCTGGCGCGGGTCGGACAGGCTGCGGCCGAGCGAGATATAGCGGCGCGCCAACAGGATGGCGCGCCGCGGGTCGGCGGGGTTTTGTCGAACCTGTTCGGCCAACAGGCGAAGCTCGACCGATACCGGGTCGGTGCGGGGCCTGACCGTCTCCAGCACTTCGGAATCCGAAGTCGGCAGGCGCGGTGCGGCGCCGGCGGTGTGGCTGGCCAGGAGCAGCAGCGCGGCGGCGGCTGCTCCTGCCAGGTTGCGCCGGGACGGCATGGTCAATGCCCCCGGAAGGGTCCCGCCATCCCGGCGCACGCGGATCACGGCGTCAGGCTGCCGGCGTTCGGCGTGCGCAGATAAGGGAAGCGCGTGTCGAAATCCTGCGCACTCTGGGAGGCGCCATCGGTGAAGTCCAACGCCCCGGATGGCGCCTGATCCGGCTGGCCATACAGGCCGAGCGTGATCAGCCGACCCATCGCGACGCGCAGGATGATGTCCACCACATCCTCGCCGGGACGCCTGCCATTCGGGAAGCCGGCGCTGTCCCCACCGATGACGCCAAGCCGGCTTTGCTGCTGCGCCGGCACCGGAGCGGTCCCGGTGTTCAGACGCAGCATCTCGGACGGCGTGACATTGGCGGGTTGGTTGACGCCCTGCACGCCGGTCAGGAAGGCGGCGATCAGGTCGGTGCGCGGGAACAGTGTCGGCGCCCTCACGCCGGCGCCGCCGAACACGACCTCGACCAGGGCGGGCACGGTGGGGTTGGTCACGTAGCGCAGGAACTGACCGTCATTCGCCGGCTCACTGCCGCTGAAGCGATCCTTGTCCGGCAGCCCGATCACCAGTTCGTTGACCAGGGGCGAACCGAGGCGAGACACCTGCACGAGGTCGCCTGCATGGGTCTCAACGGGGCTCTGGCCGGTGGGCGATGCCGGGTTCAGCCTCCGGTTCGCCGGCAGGCTGGCGGTGGTCCAGACACCGATCACGGGCTCATCGCCCTGGGTGAGGCAGGTGATCGGCACTTCGAGCGCCAGCGCGGTGACGTTCTTGTCGGACAGGGAGTTCTGGCCCGCCGATTCGTTGGCAACGCCGATCGGCGTGAAGGGAGTGGGCTCCTGGCCCGGTCGCAGCGTGTTGAAATTCAACAGGTCGAAGACCTGCCCGAGGTTAACCGCAAAGCCTTCGGCGCGCTGACCGACGAAGACCCGGCCCATCGTGTCGCAGCCGGGGATGTTCATCTCGAAGATGTGGCGGCGGGCGTAGGCCTCGTAATTCGGGATCGTCCGCGCGCCGATATTGTCGACCGGTCGGCCGAACACCAACCCCTGATTGCGGTTGGTGACAGGCTGGGCAGCGCTGCCGCGCCGTGGCCCGCGCACCAGGCCGATCGAGTAGATTTCCTGAACGTTGGAATTGGCCAGTGCGCTGGTGTTCGGGCCGATGGCACCGGTCTGCACGATCGGCACGGGAATGTCCTGCCCGCCGACCGGCAGCGTCAGCCCGCGAACGGCCTGGCGGAAACGGAACTGGAAGGTGAGATCTTCCACGCTGTCGCCGTTGTTGTCGATGTGGATCTCATAGGCGGCGTCGGGGTCGAGATTGAAATAGTTGGGGCCGCCATACGGGTCCTGCAGCGGGATATAGTTGGCGATGATCGTGACGAAGCCGGCGCGCCCCGTCTCATAGCTGCGGAACGCATACACGTCCGTGCTGTCGACCTTCGGCACCTCGGTGATGAACGGCGCCTCGCGGTGGCTCGACGCGAGCGCGGTGCCGGCCATCAGCGCCATGGCGAAACCGCCGCCGAGCGCTGACGCGTGGCGCGTTCGGCCGTATTTTGTGTGTCTTGGCATGCGTCGTCCCTCATTGGGGCGGTCGGGATGGATCGCGCCCACCGACACGCTACGGATGGCGGGTTACACTGGATGCACCGATCAACCCGGCCCACTATTTGTTTACCGGGCGCATCCGGACCGGAGAGATAAACGTAGAGAGAGCATGTCAAACCGGCGCTGGAGCACCTTGTCCATGTCCGAGCGACACGCGACCCCGGCTACGGACGATGAGCGCGTGGTGGCCCAACTGCTTGCGCGGCACATGGTGGACGCCGCCGATCTGGCGCGTGCGCAGGATTTGGCGGGCCGCGGCTCAGAACGTCTCTCGGCGGTTCTTGTGCGCCTGGGCCTGGTCGCGGATCGCGACATCGCGGCCGTCCAGGCAGAAATCCTCGGCCTTACCCTCGCGACGGCTGCCGACTATCCGGATGCGCCGGTCCTGCCAGACCGTCTAGGGGAGCGCTTTCTGCGCCATGCCGGCGTGCTGCCGCTCCGCCTGGAGGCCGGCCGGCTGCTTCTCGCCATGGTTGATCCGCTCGATGCGTTTTCACGCCGCGCCGTCGAGGTCGCCTCCGGCCTTCCAACGGACCCGCGCATCGCCGTGATGGCCGAGTTGGAAGAAGCCCTCTCTCGCCTGTACGCCGAGGCGCCGGATGGCCGCGGCTCCGCAACGGCGGAACACCTCGACGATGACATCGCCCGGCTGCGCGACCTTGCGAGCGAGGCGCCGGTGATCCGGCTGGCGAATGCGATCCTGGATCGCGCTGCCGCGGCTGGTGCGTCGGACGTCCATATCGAGCCGATGGCGAACAGGCTCTCGCTGCGATTTCGGCTGGATGGCGAGTTGCGCGAACAGGACCCGCCGCCGCGCGGCCTGCACGCCGCGCTGGTTTCCCGCCTGAAGCTGATGGCGGGCCTCGATATCGCGGAACGCCGGCTGCCGCAGGACGGCCGGATCCGGCGCGCCCATGCGGGCCGCGAGATGGATCTCCGTGTCGCCACCACGCCCAGTTTGCATGGCGAGGCGATGGTGATCCGCCTTCTGAACCGCGAGGAAGTGCCGCTCGATCTCGCCCGGATCGGCCTTTCCGCCCCGCCGCTTGCGGCGTTGCGGGCGCTGCTCGCGCGGCCGAACGGCATGATCCTGGTGACCGGGCCGACCGGCAGCGGCAAGACCACCACGCTGTATGCGGCGCTTGCTTCGCTGAACCGGCCCGGGCGCAAGCTGGTCTCGATCGAGGATCCGATCGAGTACCGGCTGGACGGCGTGACCCAGATCCAGGTGCAGCCCAGCATCGGGCTGGATTTCGCGCGCGTGCTGCGGTCCGTGCTGCGGCACGATCCGGACATCGCATTGATCGGCGAGGTGCGCGACCGGGAAACCGCCGAGATCGCCATGCAAGCGGCGCTCACCGGCCACCTGGTGCTGTCGACCCTGCACACCAACGGCGCCGCCGCTACCATCGGGCGGTTGCTGGAAATGGGCGTGGCCGACCACCTGATGGCAGCGACCCTGCGCGGCGTGCTGGCCCAGCGCCTGGTTCGGCGGCTCTGCCTCGCGTGCAGGGTCCCAGCACCCGAAACCGCCTGGCCAGCCGGCTACACCCCGTCCGACGACGCCACGCCGCACGCCCCGTCCGGCTGCGCCGCCTGTTTCGGCACCGGCTACCGCGGACGCATCATGCTGGCCGAGGCGCTTCCGGTATCACCCACCATCCGGCGCTTGATCCTGGCGCATGCCGAGGCGGGCGCGATCGCCGCCGCCGGCGTCGCCGAAGGCTGGCCGCGCATGCTGGTGGATGGGCTCGACAAGGTCGGTCGCGGCGAAACCAGCCTTGCCGAGGTGCTGCAAGCCACCAGCGATGACTGAACCCGCGAAACCCTTCGGATTTCAGGCCATCGGTCCGGATGGCCGGGCGATCGCCGGCGAAATCATGGCTGCCAGCCGGGAAGCCGCGATCGCCGTCCTGCGCCGCCGCGGCGACCTGCCGATCCGCGTCGAGCCGCGCAGCGTCTGGCATGTCGAAATCGGAAGGCGCGGCATCGGTGCGCGCGGCGCCGCGGCGCTGCTCGAGGGGCTGGCCCTACTGCTGCACAGCGGCGTGCCGCTGGATCAGGCGCTCGGCCTGCTGGCAGGCGGCGAGGAGACGCCGGGTACCGCCCGCCTCGCGGCTGCTCTGCGCGGCCAGGTACAGGCCGGCACCAGCTTCGCCGCCGCGCTGGAGGCCAGCGGCGCGGGCTTCGACGCGGCGACGCTCGCCGCCATCCGCGCCGGGGAGGAAGGCGGGCAGCTGGCCGCCGCCGCAGGTCGCGTGGCGTCCCAGCTGCAGGCGCAGGCGGCTGCGGCCGAAAAGGTCCGCGCGGCTTTGACCTATCCGGTTCTCGTGCTGGTGGCCGCCGGGCTGACGGTGGTTCTGGTCTCGACCACCGTGGCGCCAGCCTTTATCCCGCTATTTGCCGATCGCGGGGTGGACCCGCCATTGGGGCTGGCCTTGCTGGCCGGCTTCGGCAATGCCCTGGTGTCGCCGATGGCGCCGATCGCGGGGTTGGTGCTGATCGCGGCCTGGCTTGTGTTGCGGGTGGCGCTGGCCCGGCCGGCAGCGCGGCGGTCGGTGCATGCCGCCGTGCTTCGCGTGCCGCGGCTCGGCCCGGCGCTGGCTGCCGCCGAGATCGGCCGTTTCGCGCGCGCGCTCGGCGGGTTGCTGCGCGGCGGGGTGCGATTGCCCACTGCCCTCGGCCTGGCGCGCGGCACGCTGCGCAATGCCGCGCTGGCGGAAGACTTCGAACGGGTGGCCCTGGCGATCCGCGCTGGCGGCAGCCTGGCGGAGGCCTGCGCCGCAATCCCGCAACTGCCGCCGGTCGCGCTGCATCTGCTTCGCGTGGGCGAGCGCACAGCCCAATTGGCGGATGCGCTGACGCGCATCGCCGAGGATTGCGAACGCCGCGTGGCGCGGGAAAGCGCGCGCATCCTGGCGTTGCTCGGCCCACTTCTCGTGGTGGGCCTGGGCGCGATGGTCGCGGCCCTGGTCTCCGCGCTTCTCGGCGCCGTCCTCGACGCCAACCAGCTTGCCCTTTGAAAGCCGCACTCGATGCATGACCGCACCGCCATCGCCGAACGCCGCCGGAGACGCCAACGCGGCTTCACGCTCATCGAGTTGCTGGTTGTGCTCGGCATCGTGGCGCTGCTCGCGGGGCTCGTGGCGCCGCGCGTCGTGCAATACCTTGGCGGCGCGCGCAGCAAGGCGGCCGAAGTGCAGATCCGCGGAATCGTGCAGGCGCTGGAGCTCTATCGCCTGGATGTGGGTCGGTACCCGACCGCGTCGGAAGGGCTCGGCGCGCTGGTCCGTCCGCCGACCACGGGGGCGCGCTGGGGCGGGCCGTATCTCGACCGGGAGGCCGCGCTTCTGGACCCCTGGGGCGTGCCCTATGGGTATCGCCTGCCCGGTCGGCGCGCGACGGTGGAGGTCTTCACATTGGGGGCCGACCGCGCCGAGGGCGGTGAGGGCGAGGCCCGTGATGTCGGCAACTGGTAGGAATGCCGGTTTCACCCTGTTCGAAACGCTGGTCGTGCTGGCGGTGCTCGGGCTCGCCGCCGGCTTGCTGGTGCCGACCTTCGCGCGCGACGGCCGCGGCCCCACGCTCGCCACGGCGGCGCGTGCCCTGGCGGAGGATCTGCGGCGCGCCCGACTGCAGGCGCTGCGCGCCGGCCGGCCGGTGCTGCTCGAAATCGCCCTCGACCCGGCCGGTTGGCGGGTGGCCGACGGCCCCTGGCGCGCGCTTCCCGCAGGCACGGTTGTGGCGATGGAGGTTGCCGCGCTGGCGCGGCCGGGCATCCGGTTTCATGCCGATGGCAGCAGCACCGGCGGCACCATCCGCCTGGTCGCCGGCCGGCAGGAGGAACGGCTCGCGATCGGCTGGATCGATGGCCGCGTCACCCGCCAGCCGAGGATTCGTCCTGCTGGAGGCGCTGGTCGCGCTGGCGGTGCTGGGGTTGGCGCTGGCGGTTCTCATGCCGGCGGGCATCGGCGCGGTGCGGCAATTGCGGGAGGCGGAGGCGCTTGGCCGCGCGAACCTCGCAGCACAATCCCTGATGGCGGGGGTGGGGGTCGCGGAGGAGACACCGCTCCGTCCCGGCATCACAAGCGGTCGGCTCGGCGACGGGACCGCCTGGCGCATCGAGGTGCGGGCGCTGCCGGCGCCATCCCGCGGAAACTGGCAACCCTGGGCCGTGGCCGTGGTGGTCGACGATGCCGGCGGCCGGCCGCTGGCCCGGCTGGAGAGCATCCGACTGGCGCCACGGTGATTGCGGCGCCGGAGGCGGGGTTCACGCTGGTGGAACTGCTGGTCGGCCTCGCGCTGTTCGGCCTGCTCGCTGCCACCGGCCTCGCCGCCCTGCAGGGTGCCGGCCGCATCTGGCGGGCCGGCGAAGGCCGCGCCGCCGAGGCAACGCGCTTCGAGGCCGCGCACGCGCTGATCCGGCGCCATCTGGAGGCGGCGGTGCCCTACGCGGATGGCCCCCATGTGGCCTTCGCCGGAACGGTCGACTCCCTGGTGTGGGTAGCGCGCCGCCCGGCAGCCTCCATGCCCGGTGGCTTCTACGTGCTGCGGCTGCATCTGGAAGGCGGTCGCAGCCCTTCGGGTGGCCGGCTGATGCTCGGGTGGCGCTCCCACGACCCGGTCCTGCCGATGGCCGCGCAGCAGCCGGAGGAGCGGGTCGTGGTGCTGGACGGCATCGCCCGGTTCACCGCGGGCTATCGCGGCCTTGGCGAGGATGCCGCCTGGCGCGCCGACTGGAGCGGCCGGCCGGCCCTGCCACGGCTGATCCGCCTTGACCTGACGCCCGCAGCCGGCCGGCCCTGGCCCAGGCTGGTGGTGGCGCCCAGCCTGCCATTGCTGCTGGACGCCGGGGGATGAGCCGCTTCCTCGACCTGTCGCGGACACTGGCAGGCCTCCTGCGCTGGTGGGGCAGCCAGTTGGCGGCGATGTTGCCGGCCCGGCTGCGCATCAGGATCGGCAGGGCGCCCACCGTGCTGGCGCTGACGCCGATCGCACCCGATCTCTGGCAGCCCACGCTGCACCGGCCTGGCCAGCCGCCCGAGACGCTCGCCGCGACCGCCGATACGGCCTTGCCGGCCTTGGCCGCAACGCTGCGCGCGGCGCAGCGGCAACCGCTGCATCTGGCGCTCGCAATGCCGGAAGCCCTCACCCGGCGCGTGGTCCTGCCGATCGGTGCGGCAGGCCAATTGTCGGAGGTTCTGGCGCTCGATCTCGATCGGCAGACGCCGTTCCGGTCGGATCAGGCGTGCTTCGCCTGGCACGAGATCGGCCGCGACACCGCTGTCGGCAGCCTCACTGTCGCGCTGACCGTCGCGCCGAGGGCGGCGCTGCTGGCGGCCGGGGAGCGCGCGCAACGGCTCGGCCTGACGCTGATCCATGCGGCGCCGGAGGCAACGCCGCCCTGGGATACCGCCCTGACCCGCGCCGCGGGACTGGGTGCCGCGCCGCGCGGGACGCTGCTGCCGGCGCTCGGCACAATGATCGGGGCAGGGGTGTTGGCGGCGCTGCTCCTGCCGGGCTGGCAGGCAGGGCAAAGGATTTCGGCCACCGAGGCGGAGGTCGCGGCGCTGCGTCCCTTGCTGGAGGCTGCGCGCCATGCAGCCGCAACGTCGCAGGCCGCCAGCGTGCCCCCGCCCGTCGCCGGCCCCGCAGCCGTCGCAGTGTTGGCAGAGATGGCGCGAGCCCTGCCCGACCAGGCGGTTCTGCGCCGGCTGGTCCTGCGCGATGGCAGGCTGGAAATTCTGGGCACTGCTCCAGGCGCGGCGGACCTGGTTGTGGTGCTGGCGCAGCGGCCGCGCCTCGCGCAGGTGGAATTCCGCGCGCCTGTCGTCGCGGCCGAGGGCGGCCGCGAACAGTTTCACCTCTCCGTCGCACTTCGCACCAGCGCCACGGGTGCGGCGGCGCCGCCGTGATGGTCGCGCAGCCCATCCAGCGTGGCGCCGCGCTTGGCCTGCTGGTCGCGCTGCTGGTGGCGGTCGAGGCGGTGCTGGTCTCCCCCTGGCTGGCCTGGCAGGCCGACCTGGCCGCGCGCGGCGCGCGCGCCGAAGCGTTGCTGGCCCGCAGCCGCGCCGCGCTGTCCGCACTCCAGGATGCGCCGCCGGCGGCAGTCGGGGGCGGCGCCCTGCTGGCCGCCACCGAGGAAGGCCTCGCAGCCGCCGAATTGCAGACCCTTCTGCGCGCCGCGGCCAGTGCCGAAGGGCTGGTGCCGGCAACCGTGCAGGTGGAGCCGGTGACGGCCTTGCCAGGGTTCCGGCGAATCGCGGTCCGGGCCTCGCTCCGGGGCAAATTCGCACCGCTGATGGGCCTGTTGGCCCGGCTGGAGCGCATGCAGCAGCCGCGGCTCGGAATTGTCACGCTGGAGATCCAGGTGGTCGGGACAGGTGAAGACCCGGACCTCGCCATGGGCTTCGAACTGGGCGGGTTGATCCCCGAGGCGTCACCGTGACGCCCCGGGCAACGGTCGCGATTATCTCGGCGCTCGCACTGCTCGGCGCCGGCGTGGCGTGGGTGCGGCTTGGCGAAGCGCCGGCGGCCGTACCTTCTGCGGGGGTCGCCATCGCCGTGCCACCGATCGTGGTGCTTCCGCCCCATTGGTCCGGTGATCGGGCCGCGGGCGGGGCCGCGGATGGGATGGAGGGGCGGGCCGCAGCGCTGGCCGACGAGCTGGCGGATGCGCTTGCCCGCCCGCCCTTCGCACCAAGCCGGCGGCCGCCGCCACCCGTCGTCACGCCGCGCCAAGCGCAGGCCATCGCGGCAAGTGCGCCGGTGCCGGTCGCGATCGTGACTGGCGGAGCCGAACCCCTGGCCATGTTGCGTATCCAGGGGGTCGCGAAGCCGGTACGGGTGCGGCTGGGCGATACCGTCGCAGGCTGGCAGTTGCGCGGCGTAGAACCCGGCGCAATTTTGATGCAGGATCGGGCCGGCGGGCTTTTTCGTTTGCCGCTGGCCCGCGCCACCGCGCCACCCCCCGGCTCGTCCAACCCCCGTTCGGCTGCCGGGCGCCCCGGCATTCCCCCTGCCGGCAGCCTGCCCTTGCGTGCCCGAGATGATGCCAGCCTGCCGGACGGCCCCATGCCGCCTGACGGCGACGAGGAGGTTCCGCGTGGCCTTTCCGATCCCCGGTAACCCAAGCGCCGCACGGCGCTGGGTGCCGCTGCTGGTCCTGCTGTTGACGACAGGATGCGCCGAGCTGGAACGCGCCACCGGGCCGATGCGGCCGCTCCAGCTGCCGGAACTGACGGCCGGCGCGCCGGTGCAACAGTTGACCGCGCGGGGCAGTCAATCCGGCCCCCTGCTGCCTGCGCGGTCGCCCGCACGGTTCACGCGGCTCGGCAGCGGCGACACGCCTGGCCCGCTGGTGGCGCAGGGCGGCACGCCGCCGGGTGGCCCCCCCTCCGCGGCCACGCGCTTCACCCTGAACTTCGTCGAAGTCGACGTGGCGGAGGTGGCACGCGTGATCCTCGGGGACATGCTCGGCGTGCCCTTCGTCATCGACCCGCGCGTCCGCGGCCCGGTCACTGTGGAGGCATCGACCGGCGTTCCCGCCGCGGCGCTGATCCCGACCCTGCAAGCGGCGCTGCGCAGCCAGGGCGCCGGCCTGATCGAAGGGCCGCAGGGCTTCGAGATCGTGCCCGCGGCGGAGGCCCGTCGGCAGGCCAGCGCGCTGGGCCGGGGCACCACGGGGATCCTGCCGATCGCCCCGCGCTTCGCCAGCGCCGCCGACATGCTGCGTGCGCTGCAACCCCTGCTGAACGACGAGGTCACGGCAACCGCGGATCAAGCCCGCAACCTGATCGTGATCTCGGGCGAGCAGCGCCAGATCGCGCAGCTCGGCGGCCTGGTGCGTGCGCTGGACACCGATGTGATGGCCGGCCGCAGCTTTGGCCTCTATCCGCTGCGCAACGCGTCGGCAGCGGCGGTCGTGGATGAATTGCAGGCCGTTTTTGGCGGCACGGGCGGGCTGCGTTTTCTGCCAATAGCCAGGCAGAACAGCGTGCTGGTGGTGGCAACCCAGCCGGCGGCGCTTCGCCGAGCGGCGGAATGGATCACCGACCTCGACCGGGCGGGCGGCAGCGATGAACTGCAGGTCTATGTCTATCAGGTGGAATACGGCCGCGCGACGGATTTGGCACGCGTGCTTTCCCGCCTGTTCGGCAGTGCGGGGGGCGATGGCGAACGCGGCGGGCAGAGACAGGGGGAGGTGGTGCCCGGCCTGGCATCGTTGCGCGTGGCCGGCGGCGATCCGCTCGGCGCGGGCGGCGGCGGCGAAGCAGGTGGATTTCAGGCTAGTCCCCTGGGCGGGTCCCAGGGCAATCCCCTGGGCGGGGCCTTGGGGGGCGGGCGGCCCGGCGGCGGGGGCGCCGGCGCCCCATCCTCGCCCGATGGCGGTTTCGCCAGCGGGCCGGAACCCGAGACGCTGACCCAGCCCCGGGGCGGGGCCGATCCGATGGCGCCGCGCATCGTCGCCGACCCCAACAGCAACACGGTGGTGGTGCAGGCGATCAGCGCCGACTGGACACGGATCGAGGCGGCGCTGCGGCGGCTGGATCAGGTGCCGCTGCAGGTGCTGATCGAGGCGACCATCGCCGAGGTCACCCTGAACGACCGCCTGCGGTTCGGCCTGCAGGTCGCACTTCGCAGCGGGAATTTCAGCGTGGGGCTGAACCCGTCTGCCTCACCCGACCAGAATGACGGCATCCTGCCTGGGCTGTTTGGACAGATCGCGCTCGGCGGCAATTCTCGCGTGGTGCTCGACGCGCTTTCGGGCATCACGAACGTCAATGTCATTTCCTCGCCGCAATTGATGGTCTTGTCGAACCAGACGGCAACCCTGCAAGTCGGCGACCAGGTGCCGATCGCGACGCAGTCCGCGACCTCCCTCGACGTCGCGAATGGCCGCGTCGTGAACAGCATCCAGCTGCGCGACACGGGGGTGATCCTGCGCGTCACGCCGCGGGTGAACAGCAGCGGGCTGATTGGCATGGATATCGAACAGGAAGTCAGCGACGTGGTGCCCACCGACACCTCCCGCATCGACAGCCCGACGATCCGTCAGCGCCGCGTCCGCAGCACGGTCGCGGTGCAATCCGGTGAGACCGTTGCCCTGGGCGGGCTGATCCGCAGCACCGTCGACCAGAGGCGCAGCGGCATCCCCGGGCTGCGCGACATTCCCGTCCTCGGCGCGCTGCTGGGGTCGACCGAAGCGAATGACGGCAGGACCGAGTTGTTGGTCCTGATCACGCCCCGGATCGTGCGGAACTCCGAGGAAGCGCGCGCCTTGACTGCCGAGTTGCGCAGCCGGCTTCGCGGCCTCGACCCGCCGAGCGGGCGCCGCCCGGCCCGCTGATGGCGCTGCTCTACACGCTGTGGACGGTGTCGCTGGTGGCTGTGCTCGTGGCGGGCCTCCAGGACGTCGCGCTGACGCGGGCGATGACCGCGCGCACCGCGATGGCGCAGGCGCAGGCCATGGCGCTGGCGGACGGCGCGCTGGCACTCGGCCTGCTCGGGCTGATCGGCGCCGACCCGGCCAGCGTGGTGCCAGGCAATACGACAGCGGACGTCGCCGGCGTCCCGGTGCGGCTGGAGCTGGTCGATGAGGGCGGCAAGATCGATTTGAACCGCGCCCCGCCGGCGCTGCTCGATGCGCTTGGCCAAGTGGCGGGCGCACCGGGCTTCGGCGCGGGCGTGCTGGCGGTCAGAGCCGCAGCCCCGCCGTCGCGACCTGCCTTCACTCTGCCGGAGGAGATCGCCCGCCTGCCGGGCTTGACGGAAGCGGCCCGGCGCCGCCTGCTTCCAGCGTTGACGACCCTGTCGCGCAGCGAGACGGTGGATGCCGCGGTCGCTGGTCCGCTTGCGTTGCGGGCCGCCACCGGCGCGGCTGAGGCGGATGTCGCACGCTTCCTGGCCACCCGCAGCGGCCGCCTTGCTCGCTACCCGCTACCCGAGAGCTTCCAGGGCACGGTGCTGGGCGCCGGCTACAGGCTCAAGGCACAGGCCATACGCGGCACTGCGACGGCCGGGCGCATCCTGGTGCTGCGGCCGCTGCCCCTGGGCGAGCGGCGCGGACTGGCATTGGTGGAGACGCACGACCTGGCGGCCGACGAGTAGCGCATGATCGGTCCGATTGGACGGATTGTACCCTGGAGCATTTTCCAGCCTTGCCGCTTCGCGCGGCCACGCGGACCATGCGCAAGAACAGCAAGCCGGAGCCGTTGCGCCATCTTCGCGCGGGGTGCCACGGCTCCGCCGGGTGGTGGAACGGCTCCGCCGGGCTGGAGGAAGATGCCCAGTCCATCCGCAGGGGGACACAGGGCTTCCTCGCCATTGTTCGGCAAACCGCTAAATCCCGTCGGGGTCGAACAGGTACCCCACGCCCCGCACCGTGCGGATCGCCATGGGTCGGGACGGGTTGCGCTCCACCTTGCGCCGCAGCCGCATGATCCGCAGGTCGATGGCGCGGTCGAAGGCTTCCGGCTCCTCCTCGCCCGAGACACGCTCCAGCAGCCAGTCGCGGTGCAGCGCCTTGTTCGGGTTCTCGCTCAGCAGCTTGAGAAGGCCGAACTCGCCCTCTGTCAGCATGTCCTCCCTCCCCTCATTGGTCACGAGCAGGCCGCGCTTCAAATCCAGCACGGCGGCACCGATCCGCACCCGGCCGGGCGGCAGGGCGGCCGGCGCGGCCTGCGGCACGGCCACGCCGCCGGCCGATTGCGCGCGGCGCATCACCGCCCGGATGCGCGCCAGCAATTCGCGCGGCTCGAAGGGTTTCGTGATGTAGTCGTCGGCCCCCGATTCCAGGCCCACCACCCGGTCCACCAGATCGCCCGCCGCGGTCAGCATGATGATGCCGATGGTCGGCGATTGCCCGCGCAGCCAGCGGGCCAGCGCGAAGCCATCCTCCCCCGGCAGGCCGACATCCAGCAGCGCCGCATCCGGCATCGCGGCGGCGATCGCCGCGCGGCAGGCCGGGCCGTTCGCCACGGCCTCCACCGCGAAACCCTGGTTCGCGAGATAGGCGGAGACAGCCTCGCGCTGGAAGGGATCGTCCTCCACCACGAGAAGAGTGGTCGAATCGGCCGCCATGACGCCCGCCTTCATAGACCCTGCCTTCATAGAGGTGGCATCGTGCCGGCGCCGCCACGCGCCGTCAAACGGGGGCGTGAAACACATGAAACATGTCGCGAAGCGCGGCGGAAACACGGCACCGTTGCCGGCATGGCAAACACCCCGGATGCCTGCGAGCCCGATCCCGGAGGGCGCCGTGCCGGACCCTGACGCCGCCTGGCAGGAGCCCGATGCCGCCTTGCAGGCGGAGGCGCTCGCGAACCTGCCTGGCCCCTTCGCGCTTTTCGATGCGGGCCAGCGCCTGGTCTCGGCCAATGCCGCGCTGGCGGCCTTGCTGCCGCCGGGCCATGCGGTTGCGCCGGGCGCCAGCCTCGCCGCCGTGCTCGGCGCCGTCGCCGCGGCCGGGCGGCCGATCCAGCCCGCGGCGCAGGATCCGGCGGAGCCCGGCTTCTGGCTGCCCGACCACGCCGCCGAACACGCGACAAGCTGGACCAGCGCCGGCGGCGCCGGCTTCCGCGTGCGGCTCAAGCGGCTCACGCGCGGCATCCTGCTGACCGCCACCGACGCCGCCGACACCGCGGAGGCCGCCGCGCTGGCGGAAGCCCGCGGCGTGTTGCAGACGGTGTTCGACCACATGACCGATGGCGTCGTCCTGTGGGACGCCGATTTCAAGCTGGTGTTCTGGAACCGCGAGACACTGCGCGTCGGCGATTTCCCGCCGCACCTCGCGGTCCGCGGCACCGATGTGCGCGACGTGATGCGCTACCAGGAGCGCCGGGGCGAATTCGGCCCGCCCCCCGCCACCGAGGCGGAGCTGGAGGCGCGCGTCGCGCAGCGCGCCGCCCTGCTGAGCGACGGGCGCGGCATGTCCTACATCCGCCAGGCCGCGTCGGGCCTGTGGCTGGAGGTCAAGTCGGTCCCCGTGGCCGGTGGCGGCACCGTGCTGATGTATCGCGACATCACCGCGCTGAAGCAGCGCGAACAGGAACTGGCCGCGACCCGCGCGCTGCACCAGCTGATCCTGGACAGCATGACCGATGGCGTCGTGCTGGTCGGCCCCGACATGCGCTTCCTGCTGGGCAATGCCGCCGCGCGCCGCCTGCACGGCATGCCCGATGCGCTGGCCGAACCCGGCGCCTCGGCGATCGAGGCCATGCGCTACCGCGTGGCGCGCGGCGAATTCGGCACGCCGCCCGAGGATACCGCCGCATTCGACGCGCTGGTCGAGCAGCGCCTGGCGCCCGCGCTGGCGCCGGGTGGCCCGCCGGAAATCCGCCGCAGCGCCAGCGGCGACTGGATCGAGCTGTCCTCCGTGCCGACGCCGGATGGCGGGGCGCTGGTGATCTACCGCGACATCGCCGCCCTCAAGGCGCGCGAGGACGCCCTCCAGGCCGCGCGGGAGACGCATGAGCTGGTGCTCGGCAGCATGGAGGATGGGCTGATCCTGTGGTCGCCCACCCTGCATCTGCGCCTGTGCAACCGGCAACTCGCGGATTTCTATGCCATCCCCGAGCGCCTGGCGCAGCCGGGGACGGATGGGCGCGATATCCTGCGCACGATGCTGCGGCGCGGCGACTACGGCCCGCCGCCCGCCGAGGGCAGCGCGATGGAGGCCGCCATCGCCAGCCGCGCCGCGCGCATCCTGGCCCATGCGCAGGAGCCGGAGGTGCGGCAATCCCCGACCGGGGCCTGGATGGAGATCACCCGGCGCAAGCTGGCGGATGGCAGCGTGCTGACCGCCTACCGCAACATCACCCGGCTGCGCTTGCGGGAAGCGGAACTGGCCGAGGCGCGGGATGAGGCCCGCGCCGCCGAGGCCGCGCTGGCCGCCACCATCGAGCACATGTCGCAGGGGCTGATGGTGTTCTCCCCCGATCGGCGGCTGCAGGTGCTGAACCGCCGCGCCGTGGCGCTGCTCGGCCTGCCGCCGCACCTCGCGCGGAACGGCACCCACCTGTCGGAGATCGTGGCCTGGCAGCTCAGCCAGGGCGAATACGACGCAACACCGCAGTCCCGTGCGCTGGCCGCAGCGGTGGCGGCGGGCGGCGACCTGCCGAGCCTGCATGACGAACGCCGGCGCCCCGACGGCGTGGTGCTGGAGGTGGACACGGTGCGCATGCCGGATGGCCGCCGCGTGCGCACCTTCACCGACATCACCGAGCGCAAGCGCCAGGAAGCCGCCCTGGCCGCCGCACGCGACGAGGCCCGCGCCACCGGCGCCGCGCTGGCCGCCACGATCGAGCATATGGGCCAGGGCCTGATCATGATGGGGCCCGACCAGCGGGTGCGCATCATCAACCAGCGCGCCATCGACGTGCTCGCCCTGCCGGACCACCTGGCGCGACCCGGCGTGAAATTCGCCGAGCTGGTGGGCTTCCAGAAGGAACGCGGCGACTACGCCGAGAACGCCCACCGCCTGGCGCAGGCCGACCGCGCCATCGCGGGTGCGGTGCTGGGGGAGGAACGCTATCAGCGCGCCCGCGCCGACGGCACCGTGATCGAGGTGCACGCCCGGCTGATGGAGGATGGCGGCGCGGTCCGCACCTACACCGATACCAGCGAACGCCACCGCCAGGGCGTGGCGCTGGAAGCCGCCCGCGACGCCGCCCGCGCCGCCGAGGCCACGCTGGTGACCACCATCGCGCATATGAGCCAGGGGCTCATCATGTTCTCGGCCGACCGCCGCGTGCGGGTGATGAACCGCCGCGCCGCCGAATTGCTGCAATTGCCGCCCGATCTCGCGCAGCCCGGCGTCGCGCTGGACGATATCGTGCGCTTCCAGATCGAGACCGGCCAATACGCCGTGGCGCCCGAGGCGGCGCGCGGCGCGGAGGCGCTGCTGGACGGCGCGCCGCTGCCCGGGCCCGTCTATGTGCGCGAACGCCCGGACGGCGTGGTGATCGAGGTGGAGACGGTGCCGCTGGCCGATGGCGGCCATGTGCGCACCTTCACCGACATCACCGAACGCAAGCGCCAGGAAGCAGCGCTGGAAGCCGCGCGCGATGCGGCGCACGCCGCCGGCGCGGCGCTGACCGAGACGATCGAGCATATGGGCCAGGGCCTGGTGATGATCGCGCCCGATCGCCGCGTGCGGGTGATGAACCGCCGCGCCGCGGCACTGCTGCGCCTGCCACCCGATCTCGCGCGGCCCGGCGTGACCTTCGCCGACATCGTGGCGCACCAGGCGGCGCGCGGCGACTACGAGACCAGCCCCGAAGGCGCCGAGCAGGCGCGCCGCGCCTTGGCCGGCGAGGCGCTGGAGGAAGCGCGCTACGAACGCGCGCGGCGCGATGGCAGCGTGCTGGAAGTGCATGCGCGGACCATGTCGGACGGCGGCTCGGTCAGGACCTACACCGACATCACGGGGCGCAAGCGCCAGGAAGCGGCGCTGGAAGCGGCGCGCGACGCGGCGGAGGCCGCCAACCGCGCCAAATCCGCCTTCCTCGCCGCCATGAGCCATGAAATCCGCACGCCGATGAACGGCGTGCTCGGCATGATCGAGGTGCTGGAACGCACGCCCCCCGGCCCCGGCCAGGCGCGCTGCATCGCCGTGATGCGGGAGAGTGCCGGCGCGCTGCTGCGCATCATCGACGACCTGCTCGATTTCTCGAAGATCGAGGCCGGGCGGATGGCGCTGGAAGCCTTCCCCTTTTCGCTCCGCGGGCTGATCGAGGGGGCGCTGGATACGCTGGCGGTCCAGGCCGGCCGCAAGGGCCTGCTGCTGTTCGCCGATCCGCTGCCCGCCCCCGCCCCCGCAGCGCCCGACATGCTGGCCGGCGACCCGGTGCGGGTGCGGCAGATCCTGTTCAACCTGGTCGGCAACGCCATCAAATTCACCGACAAGGGTTTTGTGCGTCTCTCGGCCCGCACCGAACGGCAGGGCGATGCGGTGGCCGTCACGCTGACGGTCGAGGATAGCGGCGTCGGCATGACCGGGGAGCAGGTGGCAAAGCTGTTCCAGCCCTTCGTGCAGGCCGATACCTCCACCACGCGGCGCTTCGGCGGCACCGGGCTCGGGCTTTCGATCGTGCGGCGGCTGGCGCAGCTGATGGGGGGCGATGTCACCGCCGAAAGCACCGCCGGCCGCGGCAGCCGCTTTCATGTGACACTCCGCCTCGCCGCCGCCGGCACCGCCGAACCACCCCCGCCGGAGGCGCCCACCTTGCCGCCCGCACCGGCCGAGGGCAGCGCCGCGCCGCGTCTGCTGGTGGTGGACGACCAGCCGGTGAACCGGGAGGTGCTGGCCCGCCAGCTCGAACTGCTCGGCTGCGAGGCCGACATGGCCGAGGATGGCGCGCAGGCGCTGGCGCTGTGGCGCGCGGCGCGACACCGGGTGGCGCTGGTGGACCTTCACATGCCGGCGATGGACGGCCTCGACCTGGCGCGCGCCATCCGGCGGGAGGAAGCGGCGAACCAAGCGCTGCCCCGCACGGCGCTGATCGCGGTGACGGCGAATGCGCTGAAGGGCGAGGATGACCGCTGCTACGCCGCCGGCATGGATGCCTTCCTGCCGAAGCCGCTGGCGCTGGACGCGCTGGCGCGCGTGCTCGGCCGCCTGATGCCCGCCGCCCCCAATACGCTTGCCGGGGCGGCGACCGAGATGGCGCCGCTGTTCGAGTCGGAGGCGCTGCGGCAGCTGTTCGGCGCCGACCCCGCGCGCCTCGCCGGCCTGCTGCACACCTTCCGGGACAGCGTGCAGCGCGATGGGGAGGCGGTGATCGCGGCGCTGTCGGCCGGCGACCTGGCGGGTGCGGCGGCGGCGGCGCATCGCCTCAAGGGTGCCGCCCGCATGGCCGGGGCGCGGCCGCTGGCGGATGTGCTGGGGCGGGTCGAGGCCGCCGCGCGGGATGGCGAAACCGAAGCCGCCGCGGCAGCCGCAGCCGCGCTGCCGGACATTTCGGAGAAGACGCTGGCGGCGGTGCGCGCAGCCTTGCCGCCGGACGTCAGGCCGCCGCCAGCGGCACCCTTAATCGATAATCAGTCGCACTCGCAACCCGGGGTCGGCGCGGCATCGCCCCGGACCACATGATGGTCGATCCATTCGGCGACCAGCCGCCGTGCTTCCGCGACGGAGGCTTCGGGGTGGTGGATGCGGTACAGCGTGGTGCAGGCGGTGAAGGCCGCCATGTCCCGTTCTCCGCCTTCACGCAATTCGCGATAGGCGGTCACCACGGCGCGTTCGCAGCGGCGGGTGATATGGCTGAATGCGTGGCCCATCTCGGCGACACCCTTGGCACGTCGTGCCGGTTGCAAGGTTGCTGAGAATCACTCTCAACTGAATGCCCGCTTATACGACGCGACCCGGCCGGGGTTCAAGCCTGCGCATGAAGCGCAGCCCGCTCACGCCTGCGAAACCGCCTCCGCGATGGCCTTCCCCACATCGACCGTGCCGGCATTGCCGCCCATGTCGCGGGTGCGCGGGCCTCCCTCGGCCAGAAGGCGCTCGATCGCGCCGGTGATGGCGCGGGCGGCGGCGACCTCCCCCAGATGCTCCAGCATCATGGCGCCCGACCAGATCTGGCCGATTGGGTTGCAGATGAATTTCCCCGCGATGTCGGGCGCGCTGCCATGCACCGGCTCGAACATGGAGGGCGCCGTTTTCTCCGGGTTGATGTTGGCACTCGCCGCAATGCCGATGGAGCCCGCGACCGCCGGGCCGAGATCGGAGAGGATGTCGCCGAACAGGTTGGAGCCGACCACCACGTCGAACCAGTCCGGGTGCTGCACGAAATGCGCGCACAGGATGTCGATATGGAACTGGTCCGTGGTCACGCCCGGGTAGCTTTTGGCCATCTCGGCGAAGCGTTCGTCCCAATAGGGCATGGTGAAGGTGATGCCGTTGGATTTGGTGGCGCTGGTCAGTTTCCGCCGCGGCCGGGTCATGGCCAGTTCGAAGGCGTATTTCAGGATGCGGTCGGTGCCGGTGCGCGTGAAGATCGATTGCTGGGAGACGAATTCGCGCTCCGTCCCTGGGAACATCCGGCCGCCGACGCTGGAATACTCGCCCTCCGTGTTCTCGCGCACCACGTAGAAATCGATGTCCGCCGGGCCGCGATCGGCCAGCGGCGACTTGGAGCCCGGCAGCAGCTTGCAGGGGCGCAGCGAGACATACTGGTCGAAGCCACGCCGGATCGGGATCAGCAGCCCCCAGAGCGAGACATGGTCCGGCACGCCGGGCCAGCCGACCGCGCCGAGGAACACCGAATCGCTGTCCCGCAACTGGTCGAGCCCATCTTCCGGCATCATCCGCCCGGTCTGCGCATAGGTCTCGCAGGACCAGTCGTAATGGGTGAGCTTGAGCTCGAAGCCGAAGCGCCGTGCCGCCGCATCCAGCACCCGAAGCCCCTCCGGCGTGGTCTCGCGGCCGATGCCGTCGCCTGGGATGACGGCGATGCGATGGGTGCGTGCAGGCATGTGTTCCCCCTCAGACAGGGGTGCGAACCTGCCGCCGGGTGAGGCGCGCCGCAAGCCGGCGGCCCACACGGACCAGGAAGGGCAGCGCCGCGACGCCGACCGCCGCCAGGAACACCACATGCGCGGGGCGCAGCAGATCGGGCTCCAGATTGGCCATCAGGATGCGCTCCGCCGGCAGCTTCGTGGCCAGCGCGTACCAGGCATATTCCAGCGCCGCGGTGCCGAGTGCGGCGATCGGGGCCAGCGCCAGCAGCGCCCGCCCATCGCCGCGCCACTGGCCCTCCAGCCGGCGCCAGGCCATCATCCACACGAACAGCCCGGCCATCAGCACCGCGGCATCCGCACTCGCCTTGGATTGCAGGAAGGCGTGCAGCACGGCGGCCGCGGTCAGCGGATAGGCGATCTGGTGCAGCTTCTTCCACCGCCGCCCGAGCCGCGCCTGCGCCGCATCGGTGGAGGTCCAGCCGAGCACGCACAAGCCCACCAGCACCGCGAAGCCGAGCGTCAGGTAGACCCGCGTCGCGATCTCGGTCACCACCGCCAGCAGATCCCAGGCGAGGTGCCCAGTGTAGAGAACCAGGTGCAGCGCCGCGTATCCCAGCGCGATCAGCCCCAGCATCCGCCGCAGCGTCGCCGCCTTCGGCCATTCCGCGATCCAGCGCAGCGGTGTCACGGCCAGCGTCACGATCAGCAGCCGCAGCGCCAATTCGCCGGATTGGCGGGTGGCCGCCTTCCAGGGCTCGGCGCCGAGCCCGCCCGTGGCCAGCATCGCTAGCAGGGACAGGCCGGGGGCGAGGAAAAAGACCAGCACGCCGAAGCGCAGCCAGGAAAAGCGGCGGCCCTTGTCGAGCCATGGCCAGGGCACGGCCCCGCCGGTCCGGGGGGAAGGGGCGGACTTGCGGGGGAGTGTGGCGCTCATGCCCAGGGCTTCGCCGCCCTGGCGCCTGCGGTTCCGATCAGCCATCGAGAAGCCCCCGTGACAGGATTGCGTCGGCGATGCGCCCGACCTCGTCGATGGCCGGGCGGGCGAAGGGCGCGGGCGCCCGGGCCAGCGGCCGGGCCTGGCCGGCGGCGTAGAGGCTTTCGTGCAAGGCACGGTGGCGCGCGCCCTCCCCGCCCAGCGGCGCCACGAAAACCGGCGCGGGCGTGACCAATGCTTCCGACAGCATCGAGACAGAATCGCCCGACACGACGATGGCATCCGCCCATGCCATGAAGCCCAGCATCGGGTTGGGCCCCTGGTTGTCCCCCGGGCCGCCCCAGCGATGCAGCCTGTGCGGCACGGCAGACAGCGCCTGCGCCAGCGCCTCGGTCGCGGGGGCGCCGGTGCGGCGGCTGGCGGTTGCCATCACGGAGCCCGCAAAGCCGGCGATGCGGACGCCGAGCGCGGCGGCGGCGGCGGGATCGAGCCCCTCGCCCCGCACCGGCCCGCCGAGCAGCAGCGCCACGCGCGGGCCCGGCAGCGCCGCAAGCCCGGCGAATTCCGCCCGCGCCGCCGCCAGCCGCGCCGGGGAGACGCGGTGCGCGGCGCCGAGGATGGCGAAGGTGCCGGGGCTGGAATCGGGCTGGTCATGCTGCCCCAGGACGTTGAGCGCGAAACGCCCGGAACAAGGGGCCCGCATGCAATGCACCACGCGCACGCCGCGCGCCTGGAGCCAGAGCGATACCGGCGCGCTCCGCCGCCCGGCCGAGATCACCAGCCGCGGCCAGGGGGGCAGAACATCGTTGCGGGATGCCGGCGCGAGGCCACGCAAGGTGGCGAAGGGAAAGGGCAGGCGCGCCCAGCGGCTCCAGGCCAAGGCAAGGGTGCGATATGGGACCGGCAGGCGTTCCGCGATGCCCAGCGCCTGCGCCGCCGTGCCGGCGCGCGGGTCGGCCAGCACCCAGACGCTTATCATGGACGGCGCGGCCGGTGGCCGTTACTGAACACGGGCAACCCGCCCCTCCGCGCGCAGGATCAGGAACCGAATGGCCGCCACGCATGCCTCCGACTGGGACCGGGACGCCGCGCTGACCACGGCGCGCATCCTGCTGGAAATCAAGGCCGTCAACTTCCGGCCGGAGGAGCCCTATACCTTCACGTCCGGCTGGAAATCGCCTGTCTATATCGATTGTCGCAAGATCATCTCCTTCCCGCGCGCCCGCAACCGCATTTGCGACCTCGGCTTCGAGAAGATCGGCCGGCATGTCGGCTATGAATCGATCGACGTCGTGGTGGGCGGTGAGACTGCCGGCATCCCCTTCGGCGCCTGGATCGCCGACCGGATGATGGCGCCGATGGCCTATGTGCGGAAAAAACCCAAGGGTTTCGGCCGCAATGCGCAGATCGAGGGCGAGGTGCCGGTCGGCCAGCGCACCCTGCTGGTGGAGGATCTGACCACCGACGGCGCCTCGAAAATCCGCTTCGCGAATGCGCTGCGCGATGCGGGGGCGATCTGCGACCACACCTTCGTCGTGTTCTACTACGGCGTCTTCCCCGGCAGCTTCGACCAGATGAAGGCGATGGGCCTCAACCTGCACGCGCTGTGCACCTGGTGGGACGTGCTGGAGGTATGCCGGGAGCGTCCCTATTTCTCGGAGGATGCGCTGAAGGCGGTGCGGAAGTTCCTGGAAGACCCCGTGGCGTGGTCGAAGGCGCATGGGGGGATCGGCAGCCTGTCGGAGGCGAAGCCGAAAGACGGGTCGGAGTAGCGCGGAAGGACGCGGGCGATGGTGCGGATCAGCGTAGAGGTCACGGAAGACGTCGCCCAGGAGCTCGGCCGGATCGCCGCACGCGGGGAGTCGACGGCCGAGGCAGTGCTGTCGCGCTGGGTGGCGGAGGCTGTCACCGAACGGCGAGAGCTGCGCGAGCGCCTCGATGCGGCCATGGCCGACCTCGAAGCCGGGCGCACCGTGGCGCATGAAGATGTGATGGCGGAACTCGACGCCTGGGCCACCGACCTTGAGGCACGCCACCAGGCCGCACGGTGAGGCTGCGCTGGTGGGTCGCCGCGATGGCCGACCTTGCCGACCTCCGTGCCTACATCGCCGCCGACAATCCGGCGGCCGCGCGGCAGACCATCCGCCGGATCCGGGAATCAGCGCGACGCGTGCAGGATTTCCGTTTTCCGGTTCGGTCGCGCCGATCGATGAACTGCGGCAGACCAGCGTGCCAGCCACGCCCTTTCGCATCGTCTACCGCGTTGAAGCCGACGTCGTCGTCATCGTCGCTGTCCGGCATGGAGCCCGCCAATGGCCGCCTTCCTCCTGAGCCTCGCCCTCCTACTCGCCGCACTCCCTGCCCTCGCGCAGCAACCGACCACGCGCGACCAGATCACCATCGGCATCACGCAATACCCCGCCACCTTCCACCCCAATATCGAGAACATGGCGGCGAAATCCTATGTGCTCGGTTTCACCCGCCGGCCGCTGACCGCGCGCGATCCGGATTGGAACTTGGCCTGCCTCGGCTGCGTCACGGTGCCAACCCTGGAGAATGGCCTGGCCACGCTGGAAACAACGCCGGACGGCCGCGCCGGCATCCGCGTCACCTGGGAACTCCGCCCAGACTGGCGCTGGGGCGATGGCACGCCCGTGACGGCCGAAGACATGCTGTTCGCCTGGGAAGCCGGGCGCGATTTCGGCACTGGCTTCGGCGGCGCCGAATTCTACCGCACCGCCTATGCGGCCATCGTCGAGAGCCCCCGCCGCATCACACTGCGCTTCGACCGCGTCACCTTCGACTTCGCGAGCACCGGCGATTGGCAGCCCCTGCCCGCGCATGTCGAACGCGCGCGCTGGGCGCAGGAGCCACGCAGCTATCGCAGCCGTTCGGCCTATGAGACCGAGCCGACCAACCCCGCCCTCTGGAACGGCCCCTACCGCATCAGCGCGGTCACGCCGGGCAGCGGCGTGGTGCTGGAGCGCAACGCGCATTGGGCCGGCGCCGCGCCCGCCTTCCGCCGGATCAATATCCGCACGGTGGAGAATACCGCCGCACTCGAAGCGCAATTGCTGGCCGGGCAGATCGACATGGTGGCGGGCGAATTGGGCCTGCCGCTCGACCAGGCCGCCGCGCTGGAACGCCGGGCCGCGAATCGCTTCCGCTTCGCAACCAAGCCCGGGCTGATCTACGAACATCTCGACCTCAACCTCGACACGCCGACACTGGCGGATCGCCGCGTGCGGCAGGCGCTGATCCAGGCGATCGACCGCGCGCAGATCGTGACGCGCCTGTTCGAGGGGCGGCAGACGGTGGCGCACACCACCGTCAACCCGCTGGATGGCATGCATGACGACGCCGTCCGGCAATGGCCGTTCGACCTCGCGGCCGCGCGCACGCTGCTGGACGAAGCCGGCTGGCGGCCCGGCCCGGATGGCATCCGCCGCAATGCTTCCGGCGAACGCCTGACCATCGAACTCATGACCACCGCCGGCAACCGTTCGCGTGAGGCGGTGCAGCAGGTGATCCAGGGCATGTGGCGGCAGGCCGGCATCGAGACGCGCATCCGCAACGAACCGCCGCGCGTCTTCTTCAGCGAAACCCTCAGCCGCCGCCGCTTCACCGGGGCCGCGATGTTCGCCTGGATCAGCAGCCCCGAGAACGTGCCGCGCACCACGCTGCACTCGGATGAAATCCCCCGCGCCGAACGCAACTGGTCCGGCCAGAACTACACGGGCTTCCGCCATGCGGAGATGGATGCGCTGCTGCAGGCGCTGCCGATCGAGCTCGACCGCGACCGGCGCCGCGCGCTGTGGCACCGCCTGCAGGCGATCTACGCCGAGGAATTGCCGGCGATCCCGCTCTGGTTCCGCGCGGATGCGCATGTCTGGCCGCTCTGGCTGGAGGGCGTGCGGCCGACCGGGCATTTGAATGCGTCCTCGCTCTGGGTCGAGGAATGGCGCATCCGGTGATCGCGCTGCTCGCCACGCGACTCGTGCAGATCGCCGTCACGCTCGCGCTGCTGTCGTTCGCGATGTTCCTGCTGATCGGGCTGATGCCGGGCGACCCGATCGACCTTGCCATCGCCGGCGATCCGCGCCTGACGGCTGAGGATGCGGCGCGAATGCGGGCGCTGCATGGCCTCGACCAGCCCTTGATGGCGCGCTACGCGGCCTGGGTGCAGGCGCTGATGGCCGGGCAGTTCGGCTATTCACGGCTGTTCGCGCAGCCGGTGGCGCAGGTGATCTGGCCCGCACTGCTATCCACGCTGGCACTGCTCGGCGCGGCGCTGGTCGTTGCCGCGACACTCGGCCTGGCGCTTGGCGCGCTTGCAGCCGCACGGCCGCGAACAGCGCCGCTGGTGGATGCCATCGCCATCACGGGGCAATCGGCGCCCGCCTTCTGGCTCGGCATCCTGCTGATCATCGCCTTCGCCGTCACGCTTGGCTGGCTGCCCGCCGGCGGCGTGCCGAACCAGGGCGACGCGGCGTGGCGCTTCCTCGTGCTGCCGGTCGTCACACTCGCGATCGGCAACCTCGCCGCCTATGCGCGGCACAGCGCGGCCGCGCTCTCGGCCACGCTGCGCGAACCCTATATCGTGGCCGCCCGCGCCCGCGGGAACAGCGAAGCGCGGCTGCTGGCGCGCCACGCCTTCCCCAACGCTGCCGTGCCGATCCTGCAAGTGGCGGCGCTGGATGCCGGCGCGCTGGTCGGCGGCGCGCTGATCACCGAGACACTGTTCGCCCGCCCCGGCATGGGCAAGCTGATCTACGATGCGGTGATGGGCAACGATACGAATCTCGCGCTGGTGGCGCTGCTGCTGGTGGCGCTCGTGACGATGCTGGCCACCCTTGCCGCTGATGTCGCGCAACGCGCGCTGGACCCGCGCATCACGTGAGGCTCGCACTCGGCCTCCTCCTGCTCGCGCCGGTCATCCTCGGCGCGATCTTCGCCGGCATGCTGGAGGCGCGCAGTGGCCTCGATGCCTTCACGCCGGACCTGTTCAACCGCTTCGCCGAGCCGTCCGCGACACACCTCCTCGGCACCGACGACCTCGGCCGTGACCTCGCGCTGCGGCTGCTGCATGGCGCGCGCGTGTCGCTCGCGGTCGGCATCGCGACGGCGCTGGCCGCGACGAGCATCGGCACCGCCATCGGATTGCTGGCCGCCTGGCGCGGCGGTGTCCTGGATGCCGTTCTGATGCGCCTCGCTGATGGGATGCTCGCGCTGCCCGCGCTGCCCGTGCTGGTCGTGCTGGCCGCCGCCGATACCGGGCGCATCGGCCTGCCGCGGGGCGAGACAATGTCGGACATCATCCGCATCGTGGCGATCCTCGCCGTCTTCGGCTGGGTGGGCGTGGCGCGGCTGGCGCGGGCCGCTGCCCTTTCCGTCCTCGCGCGCGACTACGTCCGCGCGGCGCGCGCGATGGGTGCGACGGAGGCGCGCATCCTGGTCCGCCACGTGCTGCCGAACATCGCGACACCCATCCTGGTGGCCACCGCGCTGGCCGTCGCCGGCGCCATCCTGGCGGAGAGCGCGTTGAGTTTCCTCGGCCTCGGCATCGCGCCGCCGGCGGCCAGCTGGGGCAACATGCTTGCGAATGCGCAGGACCTTGTGTTCTCGGCACCGCGCGCCGCCGTCTGGCCAGGCATGATGATCCTGCTGGCGGTCGCAGGCTGCACCCTGGTCGCGGACGCGCTGCGCCGCTAGCGCAATATGCGTTCAAATGAAATCATTCGATCGCATTTTTTGGTTCAGGAATAACGATTTCTAGGCCACGAACTGCGTGCATGGGACCACAGCATGCTCTGCCAGGCTGCCACGTGCATGGTCGGCGACCGCGCCGCGCCCCGTGATGACGAGCGGCCTGGCGCGCTGGTGCGAAGGGGGCGGGCCAAGCGCGTCCCCAACCAGAACGGGCCACTGCGCGAGTCACGCCGCCGTCATGAAACCGACCGCGGCGCGAAACAGATGAACGCTAGGAAACGCGCAGCCATCCGCCAAGGGAAGCTGCATCCATGCCAGACGATATCCGCAACACCGCCATCGACGACGTGTCGGGTGACGAGCCGCTCTCGAACTTCTCGGCAAACGCCTATTTCGGCGACATCCTGGCCAGCCGCCGGGCCGCTCTGCTGGGCAGCATCGGCGCCGCCATCGGCGGTTTCATGGGCACCAGCCGCGAAGCCGCCGCCTTCACCCCCGCGCAAGCCGCCGCCGGCGGTCCGACGATCGGCTTCAAGGCCATTCCGGTGAACAATGGCGACAGCGTCGTGGTGCCGGAAGGCTATCGCGTGCAGGTGATCCTGCCGCAGGGCACGCCGCTGAACGGCCAGGCGCCCTCCCGCGCGCTGGTGGACATGACCGGCGCGGACCAGGGCAACGCCGTCGGCGCGCATCATGACGGCATGCACTTCTTCCCGATCGACGGGCGCGAGCCCGACCAGGGCAGCAGCACCGACGGCATCCTGGCGATGAACCACGAATATATCGAGCCGCGCTTCATGCATGCGCGCGCCCGCGGCATCGCCGTCAATTCCGGTCGCCTGCCGCTGGTGAACGGCGCCAAGCCGGCCGATGAGGCGCTGAAGGAAATCAACGCCCATGGCTGCACGCTGGTGCGCATCGCGCGCGGCGCGGATGGGAATTGGGCCATCGTCGCCGACCCGCGCAACCGCCGCGTCACCGGCGCCACGCCGGCCGAAATCGCCGGCCCCGCCCGCGGCCATGCGCTGCTGCGCACGAAGCACAGCCCGGACGGCACCCGCACGCGCGGCACGCTGAACAATTGCGCGCATGGCGTGACGCCCTGGAACACCTACCTCACCTGCGAAGAAAACTGGGCCGGCTACTTCGTCAACCGCGACCAGGCGAATGGCCAGCCGAACCTGCCGCGCGAACACCGCCGCTACGGCGTGCCGACCGGCCAGTCCCGCTACAACTGGGACCAGGTGCCGGGCGGCGCCGACGACTATGCGCGCTTCAACGCCAGCAGCACCGGCGCCGATGCGACGCAGGACTATCGGAATGAGCCGAACACCTTCGGCTGGATCGTCGAGATCGATCCCTGGAACCCCGACCGCGCGCCCGTGAAACACACCGCGCTCGGCCGCTTCGGGCATGAGGGAATCGTCTTCGCCCAGGCCCGCGAAGGCCGCCCGATCGTCGCCTATTCCGGCGACGATTCGCGCTTCGAATACATCTACAAATTCGTCTCCGCCCGCCCCTTCCAGCGCGCCACGGCAAGCGGCGCGCTGCTCGACGAAGGCACGCTCTATGTCGGCAAGTTCAACGCCGATGGCAGCGGCCAATGGCTGCCGCTGGTGCATGGCCAGGGCCCGCTGACCGCGGCCAACGGCTTCGCCGACCAGGGCGAGGTGCTGGTGAACACGCGCCTCGCCGCCGATGCGCTGGGCGCCACCAAGATGGACCGGCCGGAATGGGGTGCTGTCGATCCGCGCGACGGCCGCGTCTATTTCACGCTGACCAACAACACCCGCCGCACGGCCGAGAACCAGGACGCCGCCAACCCGCGCCCGCGCAACATCTTCGGCCACATCATCCGCTGGCGCGAAGCGGGCGACGACCACGCCGCCACGACCTTTGCCTGGGACATCTTCCTGTTCGCCGGCGATGAGGCCAATGGCCGCATCGGCGACAAGGCACTGACCGCCGACAATGTCGTGGGCTGCCCCGATGGCCTGTGGTTCGACGCCGCCGGCCGCCTCTGGATCCAGACCGATATCGGCGAGAGCGAGCAGAACCGCGGCCCCCACGCCGTGTTCGGCAACAACCAGATGCTGTGCGCGGACCCGCAGACGGGCGAGATGCGCCGCTTCCTCGCCGGCCCGACCGGCCAGGAAGTGACCGGCGTGACCACCACGCCGGACATGCGCACCATGTTCGTCAACCTCCAGCATCCGGGCGCCACCACGACGCCGGCGGATTGGGCGGCGGGCCGCACCAACAGCGCCTTCCCGGATGGCAATGGCGCCACGCCGCGCTCCGCCACGCTGGTCATCACCAAGGTGGATGGCGGCATCATCGGCAGCTGAACGCCGCCGCATGCCGTGACTTCGGGGGGCGCGCCTTTGGGCGCGCCCCTTTCGCATTCAGCCACCCACCGGCGGGCCGGCATTGCGCGTCAGCGCCACCACGGCGCTGCGCGGCGGCAGGCGCGCATCGAAGGCGGGCCAGCGCGTGGCGGGGCGTTCGAAGCTGGCACCCGGCTCGGCGCCGGGCGTGCGCACCACCACCAGCAGCGCATCATCCTCCGGCGTGGTCGCCGCACCCCCGATGGCGGCGGCGCGCGGCGCCGCATAGGCGGGGAAACACAGGCCCCGCCCCGGCCCGTCGAGGTCGCTTGCGAACACCATGTCCGGCGCCGGCCCGGGCCGCCCGGCGCGATCCGTGCCGATCCAGAGCCGCCCGCGCGAATCCACATGCAGCGTGGCCGGGTGGCGCGGCACGGCGCCCGGCATCGGCAGGTCACGCCCCTGGCGCCCGCCCTCCCCGGCATCGCCCGCCAGCATCAACACGCTCGCCGGGTTGCGGGGTGCGGCCGGGTCGCCGGTGATTTCGATGATGTGCCCGGCATGCGGCGCGGCGCGGGGGTTCAGCGCCGTGACCTCGCCCGGGCTGCGCAGCGCGCTGCCGCGGCAGGCCAGCAGCAGGCGGCGCGCGCCGGTCGCGACGGCACCCGGCGCATCGAACCGCGTGCCGCCAGCCTGGTCGGCCGCGCCTTCGGGGTTGAGCAGGGCGTCTGCCGGCAGCCCGACCCAGGCGATGCCGCCGGCATCTTCCCGCGCCACGCTCAGCGTGCCGGCATCCAGCGCATCCGGATCGGCGGCAGGCCCCGCCGAGACGAAGCGGTACAGGAACCCGCGCGGCCGCCCATCGGCCAGGAACACCACCGCCCGCCCATCCTCGGCCAGCGTCGCCGCCAGCGCCGCGGCACCCATGCGGCCGAGACCCGTGCGCTTGGCCGGCACGCTCAGCGGGTCGAGCGGATCGACCTCCACCACCCAGCCGAAGCGCGCGGCATCACCGAACCGGGCATCGAGCGGCGCGAGGCGGGACAGCCACGCGCCAGGATCGGGCTCCGCCAGCAGCAGCGTACCCCAGGGCGTGGCGGCGCCGCCCGTGGCGGGCAGCATGCCCTGCACGGCGCCGGTCAGCGCGGGGCCGGCAAGGCGACACAGCGTCTCATGGCTGATCCGCCGGCTCTGGAACCCGCCATCCACCAGCACCCAGCGCCCGGCCTGGCGTTCCAGGTTCAGCAGCGACACGCCCGCCGAGGCCGCGACCAGCGCGGCGCCCACGCGCCCCTGGGCGCGGCCCTGCGGGAAGGCCATCGCGGCATCCACCTCGGGGTGGGCCACCGCCATCACCAGCCGCGCCACGCCATCGGCGGCGGGTGGCGGCGTGACCAGGCCCGCGAGGCGCGCATCCCAGCCGAACTGGCCGGACGCGGCTTCGGCCGTTGCGGCGCGGGGTTCCCAGGCGGGTGCGTCGAAGGCCACGCGGTCGCCCCACCGCACCAGCACGGCGCGCGCATGGCCGCCCGCCACCCAATCATCCGGGCGCACCGGCAGCACCGCGCTGCGCAGGTCGAGCGTGGTGATCTGCGCCGCCGCCGGTGTGGCGCCCAGCGCGGCCGCACCGGCCAGCAAGGCGCGCCGCTGCATCACGCGGCGCTCATCGCAGGCGGGGTGTGCACCGTGACGGCCGGCAGAGGGCCGCGCCAGGCCTCGATCTCGACCAGGCAGGATTGCGCCGCCGAGCCCTGGCCGAGGCGGGACGTGCCGACATCCTGCGTCAGCGCATTCGGGTTGCCATGCACACAGGCCGCATCCACCGGGTTCCACCAGGCGCCGGTCGCCATCGCGACGACACCGGGGCGGATATCGTCGGTGATCCGCAGCCCCGCCGCCACCGCGCCGCGCGCATTGAACACGCGCACGATCATGCCGTCGCTCAGCCCCCGCGCAGCCGCGTCATCGGGGTGCATGCGGATCGGCTCCCGCCCGCCGATCTTGTCGGAAGCGGCCACCCGCCCGGTATCAAGCTGCCCATGCAGGCGTGTTGCGGGCTGGAAGCTCAGCAGATGCAGGGGCCAGGTCGCGGCCTCGGGCGAGCCGAGATATTCGCGCGGTTCCAGCCACACCGGATGCCCCGGCACTTCGGCATAGCCGAAGCCCGCGATCGTCGCGGAGGCGATCTCCACCTTGCCGGAGGGCGTGTTGAGCGGGTGCGCCTCCGGGTCCGCCGCGAAATCCGCGAACTGCGTGTAGGGCTCGTCCGGTGCCGGCAGCTCGACATGGCCGGTCGCCCAGAACTCGGAAAAGTCGGGCATCGCCACGCCATGCTCGGCGCAGGCGTGGCGCCAGCGGCCATACAGGTGATCGAGCCACGCCATCTCGTCCCGCTGCTCGGTGAATTGCGCGCGGAAACCGGCGGCCTCCGCCAGATCGGCCAGGATATCCACGTCGTTGCGGGCCTGGCCCTGCGGCGGGATCGCCTGGTGCATGGCGCGCACATACCGGTCCCGCGAACCGCTGCCGATATCGTTGCGCTCCAGCGTGGTGGTCGCCGGCAGCACGATATCGGCGTGCCGCGCGACGGAGGTCCACCACGGTTCCTGCACCACCACCGTGTCGGCCCGGTTCCAGGCGCGCAGCAGCCGGCCGAGATCCTGGTGGTGGTGGAAGGGGTTGCCGCCGGCCCACCAGATCAGCCGGATATCCGGCAGCAGCAAATCGCGCCCATTGTATTGCAGGATCTCGCCCGGGCGTTCCAGAAGCTCTGTCACGCGGGCCACCGGGATGTAGGCGCCACAGGGGTTGCGCACGGCGGGGCCGGCGACGCTCGGGATTTCGGGGCGCGGCGTGCCCATGCCGTTCATGCTGCCATAGCCGAAGGCGATGCCCTGCCCCGGCTTGCCGATGCCACCCAGCATCGCCGCAAGTGCCACCAGCGCCCACCAGGGCTGCTCCCCATGCTCGGCGCGCTGGATGGACCAGGTGGCGGTGCACATGGTGGGGGCGGCGGCGGCCTCCAGCGCCAGGCGCCGGATGGTCTCGGCCGGCACTTCGGTGATGCCAGCCGCCCATTCGGGGGTCTTCGGCACGCCATCCGCCTCGCCCATCACATAGGCGCGGAACTGGCCGAAGCCGACGGCGCAGCGGTTCAGGAAATCCCCATCCTGCCGGCCAGCCGCGATGATCGCCTGCGCCATTGCCAGCATCATCGCGGCATCCGTGCCCGGCCGGATCGGCACCCATTCGGCGGCCAGGAAATCCGGCGCATCGCCACGGAAGGGCGAGATGTTGACGAAGCGCACACCCGCCGCCGCCGCCGCGCGCATCAGCGGCACATATTCATGCCCACCGGCGCCGCCGGACGTCACCAGCCCGTTCTTCAGCGGCAGCCCGCCGAAGCACAGCATCAGCCTGGTATGCGCGGCGATCGCCCGCCAATCGGTGACGCGGCCCTGGATGACCTCGTTCGTGCCGAGGATATGCGGCATCAGCGTCATGCCCGCGCCGTAGCTGTAATTCGTCACCTGCGCCGTGAAGCCGCCCGCCATGCCGAGATAGCGATGCAGTTGCGTGCGCGCATGGTGGTAGCGCCCGGCGGACGACCATCCATAGGACCCGCCGAGGATCGAAGCCGGCCCATGCTCCGCCCGCACCCGCGCCTGCTCCTCGGCGACCAGGCGGATCGCATGGTCCCATTCCAGCGGCACGAATTCATCGCCGCCGCGCACGCTGCCGCGCCGCTCGCCGCGCAGCCATCCGGCGCGGGCATAGGGGCGGTCGATGCGCACTTGGCTGTGCACCGCATCGGGCATGGAGGCGAGCAGCGCGCCCGGCGACGGGTCCAGCGCGAAGGGACGCGCTTCCACCAGCCGGCCATTCGCCACTACGGCGTCGAAGGCGCCCCAATGGGAGCCCTGCGGGATGCCCAGTGGAGTGTCCCTGCGCGCCTTGATTTCATTCATATCGGCCAAACCCCTCGCAAGCCCCCATTCCTGCAACCATCGGGGCCTGGCTGCAACCGGCACAGACATCCGTGATGCGAACAGTGTTCGCGCTGACTTACCTGCGTGGTCATCGTCGGATAGACTCCGAAAAGTTCGTATCCGAGGAAGCAGGCCCATGACCCCGCCGCCGATCGCCGCCCGCAATTCCAACGCGGAGCGCGACATCGCCAATGTGCTGCACCCCTACACCGACCACCGCGCACATGCGAAGAACGGCCCGCTGGTGATCGCCCGTGGCGAGGGCGTGCGCGTGTGGGACGACCAGGGCCGCGAATATATCGAGGCGGTGGCCGGCCTGTGGTGCGCGTCCCTCGGCTTCAGCAACCAGCGCCTGGTGAAGGCGGCGACCGAGCAGATGGCGCGCCTGCCCTTCTACCATGCCTTCACCGCCAAATCGCATGAGCCGCTGATCGACCTGTCGGAAATGCTGATCGAGCGCGCGCCCTGCCCGATGAGCAAGGTGTTCTACGCCAACAGCGGGTCGGAGGCGAACGACACCGCGATCAAGATGATCTGGTACTACAACAACGCGACCGGCCGCCCGGCCAAGAAGAAGATCATCAGCCGCCTCAAGGCCTATCACGGCATCACCATCGCGTCCGGCTCGCTCACCGGCCTGCCGGTGAACCACAAGATGTTCGACCTGCCGCTTGGCGACCGCTTCATCCATGTCACCACGCCGCACCACTACCACAGCGCGCTCCCCGGCGAATCGGAGGAGGATTTCTCGACCCGCCTCGCCGCCGAGTTGGAGGAAGTGATCCTGCGCGAAGGCCCCGACACCGTCGCCGCCTTCTTCGCCGAACCCGCCATGGGTGCGGGCGGCGTGATGATCCCGCCCGAAGGCTACTTCCCGAAGATCCAGGCCGTGCTGCGCAAATACGACGTGATGTTCGTGGCCGATGAGGTGATCTGCGGCTTCGGGCGCACCGGCAATTACTGGGGCTGCCAGACCTTCGACATCACGCCGGACATCATCACCTGCGCCAAGGCGCTGAGTGCCTCCTTCCTGCCGATCAGCGCCATCATCATCAATGACCGCGTCTTCCAGGGCCTGGCCGATGGCAGCGCCACGATCGGCACCTGGGGGCACGGCTTCACCTATTCCGGCCACCCGGTCGCGGCGGCCGTGGCGCTCGAAACCCTCAAGATCTACGACGAGATGGATGTGGTCGGGCATGTCCGCCGCACCGGCCCCCGGCTGCAGGCGGGGCTGCGGGCCCGCTTCGCGGACCATCCGCTGGTCGGCGAGGTGCGCGGCATCGGCCTCGTCGGCGCGATCGAGTTCGTGGCGGACAAGGCGACTCACAAGAATTTCGACCCGTCGCTGAAGATCGGGCCCCGCATGGTGAAGGCCGGCGAGGAAGCGGGCGTGATCCTGCGTGGTCTCGCGAACGACACCATCGCCTTCTCCCCGCCGCTGATCATGACCGAGAGCGAAGTGGACGAGATGATCGAGCGCACCGGCCGCGCGCTGGATGCGCTGACCGTGCAGCTCCGCCGCGAAAGCCTCGCGGTGGTGTAGGCCACGTCAGGGGGCGGTCGTGTTGCGCACCGCCCCCGCCGCAGGCCGCCGCGCGATACGCCGGAGATCGCCGAGCAGCCCCTTGTCCACGATCACCTTCGCGACGGCCGCCAGCACCAGCGCACACAGCACCGCCTTCGACACCGTGCCCATCGTGCCGTCGATCAGCATCGCATGGACGATGGTGCCCACCACCAGCACTGCGGCCAGCGCGACATGGCAGAGCCGCCACACCAGGTAGCGCATCCGGGCGCGGAGCGCGGCCAGCAAAGCCGCCCCGAAGCACGCCCACATGGCGGCCACACCCCAGGCCGAGAAATCGGTCGCAGAGCGGAACAGCAGCGCATCCACCACATCGGGCGGGCTGGTGATCCACAATCCGCCCACATGCACCAACACGGCGACAACGAGGCCGCCCCCCACCCAGCCATGCAGCAGCCGCGCGCGCCGCAGCCGCAGGCCCGGAAGCAGCCCGCCGGCCAGCAGGGGCTGCGCTAGCAGCAGCGCCAGCGCCGCGACACCCGCGAAGCCGGCCGCGATATAGACAGGGTCGCGCCAGGCCAGCAGCGGGCTGGTGCCCGCGACCGCCAGCGGCACGCCCATCGCGGCCGCCAGCGCCGCCCAGGCGAACAGCGCCCGCACCGTCTAGGCGCGTTGCAGCACGAAATTCGCGGTCAGGCTGGTATCGCGCGCGCTGCGCATCACCGGGCGGAGGAACACGGTCCGAAAACCGTTGCCGTCATGATCGGTGTCATAGGCGACATGCCCATGCGCCTGGCCGAAGGCCGGCACGATCTGCGGCATGTCCATGCGGAACACGCCATTCGTATCCGTCAGCGTGGCGCCATGGCTGTGCGCGTCGCGCTCATGCCCCTCGGTCGTATGCGCCCACATCTGGATGCGGATGCCCGGCAGGGGCATGCCATCGCCGGCGCGGCGCACCGTGCCGCTCAGCAGGAAGCCGCCGCCGCCGATCCGCGCGACGATCGGCGCGCCGGGGCGGTAATTGTTGGCGCCGCCCCGCATGGTGGAGGTGGGCGCCAGATCCTGCGCGCCGAGCGGGCCGATCAGCGCCGGGGCGCCGAGCGTCCATGCGGCGCCCAAGGTCGCGGCGCCGCTGAGGATGGTGCGGCGGGCCTGAAGCACTCGGGTCATCGGGGTCTCGCCTATGCTGTGTTGCCGCACATGTGGGAACGGTAAGCTTGCGGTAAAGCGCAGCCGCCATCTCCGCCGGCAAGGCCTGCCTGGAAAGCGGCTTGCGCCCCTTCACATCTTCGCTTGCGCGCGATCCCTACCGCGCGCGGTCGATGCAGAAGGCGACGATATCGGCGAGCGCCCGCCGCGCCTCGCCATCCGGGAAATGCGCGAGCCCCGCCAGCGCCGCATCGCCATAGGCCTGCGCGCGCTTCACCGTATCGGCGAAGGCGCCGTGCTTCTGCATGAGCGCGATGGCGTGGCCGAGGTCGTCCTCCGCCTGGTCGCCGGCTTCCAGCGTGCGGCGCCAGAAGCCGCGTTCCTCCTCACTGCCGCGCGCGAAGGCCAGCAGCACGGGCAGGGTGATCTTGCCCTCCCGGAAGTCGTCGCCGACTGTCTTGCCGAGCGCTTCCTGCCGGGCGGAATAATCCAGCGCATCGTCGATGAGCTGGAACGCCACGCCGAGATTGTGCCCATAGTCGCGCAGCGCCCGCTGCTGCGCGGCCGCGCAGCCGGCGACGATGGCACCCACTTCGGTGGCGGCGGCGAACAGCGCGGCGGTCTTGCCCTCGATGACGGCAAGATACTGGTCTTCGGTCGTGCTGGTGTCGTTCTGCGTGATGAGCTGCAGCACCTCGCCCTCCGCGATGGTCGCGGAGGCGCCGCAGAGGATGCGCAGCACATCGAGGCTGCCATCCTCCACCATCAGCTCGAAGGCGCGGGCGAACAGGAAATCGCCCACCAGCACGCTCGCCTTGTTGCCGAACAGCGCATTGGCGCTGGCCTGGCCACGGCGCAGCGCGCTTTCATCGACGACATCATCGTGCAGCAGGGTCGCGGTGTGGATGAACTCGACACAGGCGGCCAGCGCCACAGGGCGGTCGCCCTGCCCGTAGCCGGCAAGTTTCGCCGCGGCCAGCGTCAGCAGCGGGCGCAGCCGCTTGCCGCCGGCGGCCACGATATGCGCGGCCAATTGCGGGATCAGCGCGACAGGGCTGTGCATGCGCGCCACGATGAGGTGGTTACAGGCATCCAGCTCCGCGCGCACCAGGTTCGTGAGTGCCGCCAGCGCGTCCTCGCCGCCCCGGACGGGTCGCGGCATCGTCTCGGCGCCCTGCGCCTCGCTTACTTCCACGCCGGCTTGACCTCGTTTGCTCAGGCCGCAACTTAAGGTCCACCCCCCGAAGCGGCAAGGAGCCCGCCCTGGACGCGCCGGTGCCGCCTGACGTGGATGGAATGCTCGGCGGCCGCGTGCGGCTGCGCCAGCCGGCGGAGGGGTTGCGTGCGGGGCATGACGCCGTGCTGCTGGCCGCGTCCGTGCCGGCCCGCCCGGGCGAGACGGTGCTGGAGCTCGGCTGCGGCAGCGGCGCGGCCTTTCTCTGCCTGATGGCGCGGATCCCCCGCCTGACGGTGATCGCGGTCGAGAAGCAGCCGGCGCTGGCGGATCTGGCGCGGGAGAATGCGGCGTTGAACGGCGTGGCGGCGCAGGTCACGGTGCTGGCGGGCGACATCGCCGACCCTGCCCTGCGGCGCAGCCTGCCGCGCGCAGCGCATGGCTTCGCCAACCCGCCCTACTGGCCCGGCGGCACGCGCCCGCCCGCCGAGACGCGCGGCGCCGCCACGCATGAAACCGATGCCGCGCTCGCGGATTGGGCGGCGTGCCTCAGCGCCGCGCTGGGCCACGGCGGCAGCGCCACTTTCGTGCTGCCGGCGGCACGCTTCGCCGATGGGGTGGTGGCCTTGCAGGCCGCCGGCTTTGGCAGTCTCGGGATATTGCCGCTATGGCCGCGCGCGGGTGTCGCGGCGAAGCGCGTGCTGCTGGCGGCGCGGCGCGGCGGCCGCGGGCCGGCGCGCGTGCTGCCGGGCCTCGTGCTGCATGGCGCCGGAAGCGGGGCGGAGGCGGTGCTGCGCGACGCGGCACCGCTGCTGCTCACGCCGGGTCAGGGCTTGGGGTAGAGCCGCCCGGCGATCTCGTCCTGCCCGGGCAGCGCATTGTCGCCGGCGGGGCGGCGGCCCGGCACCTCCGCCGGCGGGCCGCCATGCTCCAGCGCCGCCACCAGGTCGCGCCGCACGGCGGGGTCGTTGCGGTGGTACTGGTGGCCGATCCAGTTCATCTCGGCCTCGGTCTGCGGCACCGGCTTCTGGTCCGCGCCGGCGACCACCATGGAATAATCGACCACCGCGACATTCTCCGGCAGGTCCTGCGGATGGGCGGGGCCGGCGGCACCCAGCCGGCGGCCCTGGTTGATGGTGCCGGAGACCATCCAGACCACGCCATCGGCGCGGTTCACGCCGATGGTCACATGCCGCGCCAGCGCCGCCAGGGGGCGCATCGCGCCGGCGGAGGATTCGGTGTCGAGCGCCCGCCAGGGATGATCCAGCACATCCGACACATCGTCGCCCGCCATGACGAAGGCCTGGGCGAAGACCGGCTTCGGCAGCCCGTCCAGCATCGGCCCGATCGCCTGCATGCCGAAGCGCGTGGCACGCGCCCCCATGGAATGGGCCATGTACACGGGCAGCGTCTTGGGCCGCAGCGTGGCAAGTGCGGCGATCAGCCGCGCCAGCGCGATGCCGGAGGCGCCGGCATCCTTCTGGTCGTCCTTGTAGGCGTCGATGCTGCCCATCCCGTTCGAGGGCCAGGTGAAGGCGAAGGGCATCAGCTTCGGCGCGCCGCCTTCTTCGAGCCAGGCGCACAGCGCGGCGGTGCGGGCGGCGGCCTCATGGAACTTGAAGTTGAAGCCATGGGTGAACAGCAGCGGCAGCGCCTGCGCGCTTGCGGCGGCGTCCAGCCAGCCGCGAAGCGTCGCGAGCAACCCGGCATCGGGGTCTTCCTGCTTGGCCACGAAGGGCGGGCCGGCGGTGCCCTCCCTGGCGGGGTCGGTGTCGACCACGCAGCGGATTGTGCCCGCCAGCAGCCGCCCGGGCGGGAAGGTGGGCACATTGCCGAATTCGGGCTTCGCCGCGTCGAAGATGCGGTTGGTGGCGAAATGCACGAGCCGGTCCTGCATGGGCGGCCTCCCTGTTCGTTGCGCAGCCAGGACAGCACGGTGCCGCGCGAAATGCCAGGGAGTTATGCAACCAGGCGCGCCTGCTTGCGTGCCGCGATCACCTGCGGCACCAGGGCGAAGGCGCGGCGCGGGCGGCGGCAGGACACCGCCCGCCAGCGCCGCGCCGGGTATGGCCGGGGGCGCCGCCGCCAGCAGCAGGAGGCGGCCGGCCGGGCCGATGCCCATGCTCAGCCGGGCCGGTCCAGCGCGTATAGCCGGTGGATGTGCAGCCGGTGCCCCGGTTCCACCCGCGGATGGCCGAAATCGGCCTCTCGCCGCATGCCGAGCCGCTCCATCAGCCGCCAGGAGGGGTGGTTCGCGGGCGGCGTGAAGGGCGCGGTGAAGGAAACGGTGTGAAGCCCCACGACACCCGCCAGCGTCGCAACACCCGGCAGTTCCACCGGCCAGAAGGTCCAGCCATGCGTCGCGCCATGCGCGGCCAGGCGTTCGGCCCAGGCATCGCTCTCCGCCCGGGTCGGAACGGCGGGGAAATGGCGCATCACGGCAGGGTCGCCGTTCAACGCGAAAAGCGGCCCGAAATCCGCCGGCAGGCGCCAGGCGCGGAGGATCAGGCGCGGGCCGCGCAAGGTTATGGCTTCGATCATGACAACACCACTTTGCCATGCCGCTTGCGCGGGGGTAGAGACACACCATGCACACCCCCGACAGCCTGGCACGCCTGGTGCCGGATGGCGCCATGCTGGCGCTGCCGCCCGACAATTCGCTGTCCCCGGTCGCGCTGGCCCGCGCGCTGGTGCGGCGCGGCGCGCGCGGCCTGCGGCTGCTGGGCGTGCCGGTCTCGGGCTTCGCGACCGACCTGCTGATCGGCGCGGGCTGTGTCGCGGAGGTGCAGACCAGCGCGGTCTCGCTCGGCGAGGCCGGCTTCGCGCCGCGCTTCACCCAGGCGCTGAAGGCCGGCACGATCACCGTGCGCGACGCCACCTGCCCGGCCATCCACACCATGCTCCAGGCCGCCGAGAAGGGCGTGCCCTTCATGCCGCTGCGCGGGATTCTCGGGAGTGACATCCTGGCGCACCGCCCGGACTGGAAAGTGGTTCAGAACCCCTTCGCAGAAGCCGAGGACCGGATCGTGCTGCTGCCGGCGCTGAGCCCCGATATCGCCGCCATCCATGGCGTGATGGCCGATGCGGCCGGCAATGTCTGGGTCGGCCGCCGGCGCGAATTGGCGACGCTGGCGCATGCCTCGGCGCGCGTGCTGGCCACCGTCGAACGCATGGTGCCGGGCAACATGCAAGAGGATGAGCGGCTGGCCCCGGGCTGCATCAGCGCGACCTATATCGAGGCGGTGGCGGTGGCCGAGCGCGGCGCCTGGCCGGTGGCGCTGCTCGACGAATACGGCTTCGACGCCGCGCATGTCGCCGAATATGCGCGCCTCGCGCGGACCGAGGCCGGCTTCGCCGAGTATCTCGCCCGCTTCGTCTTCGAAGCCGCGGCCAAGGCCGCCGAATGAGCATCGCCCTGGAAGAACGCCTCGCCGTCGCGCTGGCCAGGCTGATCCTGGACCCGAGCGCCCCGCCCGCACGGCACATCGCGGTCGGCGCGGCCTCCCCCATTCCGGCCGCGGCCTGCTGGCTGGTGGCCAGGCAAGGCCACCCCGTGCGGCTCAGCCTGCTGCACAAGCGCTCGGGCAATCCCTTCACCGAAGGCTCGCGCGAGCTGTTCGACCTGACCGGCCAGGGCCGGATCGATCTGTTCTTCCTGGGCGGCGGGCAGATCGACGGGCAGGCGAACCTCAACCTCGTCGGCACCGGCGACTGGCCGGGAACCGGGGTGCGCTTCCCCGGCAGTTTCGGCAGCGCCTTCATGTACATGATGACGCCCCGCACGATCCTGTTCCGGGAGGAACATTCGCCGCGCGTGCTGGTGCCGCGCGTGGACAACATCTCCGCCCCCGGCCTGTCGCCGCCCGGCGTGTTCCGCCGCGGCACGGCGCAGGCGCTCGTCACCGGCAGATGCGTCTTCCATTTCGACGCGGCGCGCGGCGGCTTCGACCTGGCCAGCCTGCATCCCGGCGAAACCGTCGAGGGCATCCGCTCCGTTACCGGCTTCGATTTCGCGGCAGCCCGCGACGTTCCCACGACGCCCGACCCGACCGCGGCGGAGCTCGCGCTGCTGCGCGGCCCGGTCTGCGACGAGATGCTGGAGACCTACCCGGATTTCTGCGCCCGCGTGTTCAACAGGAAACAGGCCGCATGACCGACGCGATCCCGACCACCGAGGGAAAGGGCCTCGCCCGCTCCGCCGGCGCGCTCGCCGGCCTCAAGGTGGTGGACCTGACGCGCGTGCTCGGCGGGCCCTACTGCACCATGATCCTGTCCGACCACGGCGCCGAGGTCCTGAAGATCGAGCCGCCGCAGGGTGATGAGGTGCGCGACTGGGGCCCCCCCTTCCTGGATGGGGAGGCGAGCTACTTCCTCGGCGTCAATCGCAACAAGCAATCCCTCGCACTCGACCTCGGCAAGCCAGAAGGCCGGCAGGTGCTGCTGCGCCTGCTGGAGGACGCCGACATCCTGATCGAGAACTACAAGCCGGGGGCGATGGAGAAATGGGGCCTCGGCTACGCAGAGGTGCTCTCGCAGCGTTTTCCCCGCCTGATCCATTGCCGGGTCTCGGGCTTCGGCGGGGATGGCCCGCGCGGCGCGCTGCCGGGCTATGACGCGATCATCCAGGCGATGGTCGGGCTGATGTCGATCAATGGAACTGGCGCCGCCAGCGGCGACGGCAACGACACCACCGGTCCCTTGCGCATGGGCACGCCGATCGTCGATCTCGCGACGGGGCTCTATTCCGCCATCGCGATCCTGATGGCGGTCAACGAACGCCACGCCAGCGGCCGGGGCCAGTATCTGGATATGTGCCTGCATGATTGCGGCATGGCGCTGCTGCACCCGCAGGCGGCCAACTTCTTCCTCAACGACAAGCGGCCGCGCGCCACCGGCAACCCGCACCCGAACATCAGCCCCTATTCCAAGTTCCGCACCGCCACCTGCGAGATCTTCCTGGCCGTCGGCAACGAGCCCGCCTTCCGGAAATTCTGCGACTTCCTCGGCCTGCCCGCGCTGCCGCGCGACCCCCGCTTCGCCACCAACGCGCTGCGCGTGACCAACCGCGCCGAGCTCGAAGCCATTCTCGATGCGCGCCTGGCGGAGGAGGACGGCCACGCCCTCTGCGACGCCATGCTGGCGGCGGGTCTTCCGGCCGGCCCGGTTCTGCATGTGGACGAAGCGATGGAAGCGCCGCATACCGCCCACCGGCACATGGTGACGGAACTCGGGGACTATCGGGGGCTCGGCACGCCGATCAAAATGAGCCGCACGCCCGGTGGCACGCGCGCTTCCCCCCCATCCTTCAACCAGCACGGCGAGGATATCCTCCGCCGGCACGGCTATTCTGAATCGGAGATTGCGGATTTGAAGACCCAGGGCATCGTCGTCTCGGCGCGCCGTTCGTGAGCGGCACTCTCGAGAACCTGCGCGCCATCGAGCAGCCGGAGGAAATCGCGCGCCTGCTCGCGCTGTTCGCCGCCGCCTTCGCCGACAAGGCCGTGCCCGCCCGATCCCGCCCGCGCATCGGCGCCCCGAGCGAGGCCCGCAAGCGCGGCTTCATGCAATGGTCGCTGAAGGTGGCCGGCCTCGATTGCGGCCTGTCGCTGGAATCGGTGACGGAAACCCGCTGGCGCATCGACCACACGGCGCAGGGCGCGCTGGCGCTGAAGGAAGGCGCGGCCCTGCTGCTGCGGCAATGGCATGTGAAGCGCGCGCCAACCGACGCCGCGCTGACCGCCGCCGAGATCGCGCAGATCACCGATGAGCCGCCCTGCTACATCACCCCCGGCATCCGCCGCGGCCTCCCGATCGAACGGCGCCTGTATCAGGTGGTCGCCGACCTGACGCAGGACGCCGAGGCGATCCGCGCCAGCACCGAAGCCGCCGTGGCCCGCCAGGCAGCGGCGGTGGAGAAGTTCGGCTTCGCGTGACGCCAAGCCGGCGCAACAGCCGGATGGCCAAGCGCCGGCGCCGCGGGTGACAAGCGCCCGTGGCACCACCGATGACTCCCCGAACCTGGCTCATGCTGCTCGCCCTGTCGGTGCTCTGGGGCGGGTCATTCTTCTTCGTGGCGGTGGCGCTGCGGGATGTTCCGGCCTTCACGATCGTGCTGGCGCGGGTGGCGCTGGCGGCGCTTGTCCTGGCGGCCGCCTGCCGGGCGCTGGGCCTCGCTTTGCCATCCGGGCGCGCAGCCTGGATCGCCTGCGCCGGCATGGGGCTGCTCAACAACGCCATCCCCTTCACGCTGATCGTGCTGGCGCAGGGGCTGATCCCCTCGGGCCTCGCCGCCGTGGTCAATGCGGCGACGCCGGTCTTCGGCCTGCTCGTGGCGGCGGCGCTGACATCCGATGAAAAGCTGACGGCGCACCGCCTCGGCGGTGCCATGCTCGGCCTGGCGGGCGTGGCGGTGCTGGCCGGCCCGGCGGCGTTCACCGCGCCGGCGGAACTTGCGGGGATCCTGCTCGGGCTTGGCGCCTGCCTGAGCTACGGGCTGACGGGCGTGTGGTCGCGGCGGATCGCCGCCACGGGCCTGGCGCCGCTTTCGGCCGCAACCGGCCAGTGCATAGCCTCCACGCTGATGATGCTGCCGCTGGTGCTGGCGCTCGACCGCCCCTGGGCGCTGGCGGCGCCGGGGTGGGAGTCGGTCGCGGCACTCCTCGGCCTCGGCCTGCTGGCGACGGCGCTGGCCTATGCGCTGTTCTTCGCCATCCTGGCGCGCGCGGGTGGCACCAACACCATGCTGGTCACGCTGCTGGTGCCCGTCACGGCGCTGCTGCTTGGCACGCTGGTGCTGGGCGAGGCGCTGGCGCCGCGCCATCTGGCCGGCATGGCGGTGATCGGCCTGGGTCTGCTGGTCATGGATGGCCGCGTGCTGCGGCGCACCGGGTGATTGCGCGCTACCCCGGCAGGACCGGCGCGATCCGGATGGCGTAGAGCACCAGCGCCAGCACCGCCCCCAGCACCGCGAAGCCGCCGATCGCCACCACCACCCGCCCCGGCCCGAACAGGCCGAGGGCCCGCGTGCCGAGCCAAAGCGCCGGGATCAGCATGCCGGACAGGGCGGTGAACGCTGCGAAGAAGGGCTGGGAAACGCCCTCGGGGAAGGGCGCCAGCGTCTGCCAGACCAGCATCGCGACGGGCACCGCCGGCACCGCCAGCAGCACGCCGGGCAGGCCCACGCCGAGCAGGCCGAGCCCCGACCACACCGCGCCGACCGCGATCGACGCCAGCGCGGATTTCCAAAGTGGCCCGTGGAGCGGCCGGGCGGGGGGCCTCACGGCCAGGTGAAGCCGCGCGCCATCGCTTCCTGCGCCGGGGTTTCGGCAGCGTTCGCAAGGTAGTGGCGCCGCACATGGTCCAGCGCGTCGCCCTCCACGCCGGCGGCCTTCGCGAGGGCCGCCATGAAAACCCCGGTGCGGCCCACACCACCCTTGCAGCCGACATGCACCGGCCGGCCAGGCTCCGCTTCCATCTGCGCCAGAACCTTGGCCACGGCCGCTCTCAGCGCTTCCGGCTCCGGCAGGCCGAAATCGGCCGTCGGCAGCAGCACATCCGCCTGCCCGGCCTTGGCGGAGGCCACTTCCAGGCAGACGCCATAGGCGCCCTCCGGGATGGAATCGAAAGGCCCGCCGGTGATGGTCACGGGCTTGCCCGCAACCTCGAGCGTCATGCTGCCGCGAATCGTCATGGGGTGTTCCTTCAGGGTTGTGGCGGCAGGCTGCGCAGATAGGCGACGAGGTCGGTCTTTTCCTGATCCGTCATCCCCGCATAGGCGGCAAAGGCCATGGGCGGCTTGAGGCGGCGTCCATCGCGGGAGATCCCTTCCGTGACGGCGCGGATGATCTCCGCATCGGTCCATCCGCCCAGGCCATGCGCATGCGGCGTGATGTTCAGCGCCACCGACACGCCCCAGGGCCCCGGGAACTGCATGCCGCCCGCGCCGGTGCGGGAGAAGTCGCTGTGCCCGTTCACCATCGGCGTGTGGCATTCGACGCAATGCGCGACCGGCCCCGCAAGATACGCGCCGCGCGCCACCGGGTTCGCCGCGGGCTCCGGAACGCTCGCGACGGGCGGGCCATAGGCCGGCGGCAGGGGGATGCGATAGACGCTGGCCTCCACGACGTTCCGCACCGGCGGGATGGTGCGCAGATAGGCCACCATCGCCGCCACGTCGCGATCCGACAGGCCGCGATAGAGGGCGCTCGGCATGGGCGGGCCGATGAGGCGGCCATTCGGGCGCAGCCCCTCGCGGATGGCGCGCGCGATCTCGGCATCGGACCACGCGCCGATCCCGGTCTCTCGGTCCTGGGTGATGTTGGAGGCGACGGCGCGGAAGGGCGGCTCATCGAACACCGTCCCGCCGGCCAGGTGCTGGCCCGGGACAGGCCCCTGCGGGCCCATCGGCGAATGGCAGTTCCAGCAGGCGCCGGTGACCTCCACCAGGTGCCGGCCACGCGCGAGCAACGCAACGTCTTCTGCCACGGCCGGCGCTGTCGCGCCGAGCAGAAGCAACGCCGCGCCGATCAAGCGGATCATGCGGTGTTTCTTTCCTGAAGCGCCCGGCCGCGCGGCCGCAGGCTGCCCCAGGAAAAGACGTCGCGCAATCTCAGCGGCGGCGGCCGCTGGAACTCAGCGGGTAACGGTCACGCCCTTCCAGAAGGCCACATGGTCGCGAATGTTGGCGGCCGCGTCCTTGGGCTCCGGGTAATACCAGGCGGCGTTGCCGTTGACCTGCCCGTCCACCACCACGTCGTGATAGCGCGCCGTACCTTTCCAGCCGCAGACGGTCGTGTGGGCGCTGTCGCGCAGCAGGCCGGCCTTCACCGCATCGCGCGGAAAATAGACATTGCCCTCGACCAGCTCGAAGCTTTCGCTCTCGGCGATCACCGCGCCGTTCCACATCGCCTTGGCCATGCCCGTTCTCCTGTACTGCGGGGCAAGTGGCGCGCCGCGTCAGGCGGTCAAGGCGCCCGCGGGAATGGAGGGGCGGGCGCGGCGGGGGAGGCAGGCTCCGCCACCTGCTCGATCAGCGCCTCCGCCTCATCGCGCAAGGTCAGGTAGGAGCGCAGCGAGAAGGGCAGCATGCCGAGATAGATCAGGCCGCCCGCCGCCAGCGCTGCCCAGGGCTCGGTCACCAGGAAGGCCAGGTACAGGCCGACGCCGAGCAGCAGCGGCAGGATCGCCGCGCGCGGCACGCGGAAATTCTTGAACGACCAGGTCGGCAGGGTGCTCACCATCAGGATGGCGACACCCACCAGCACGAGGCCCACCAGCGCGGGATGGCGGATGGCCGCGCCGGTTGCCGCCCACCCCCATTCGGAAAACGCCAGCGCGCCGAACAGCGGGAACAGCGCCACCCCCGCCCCCGCCGGCGCGGGCACCCCGGTGAAGAAGTTCTGCGCATAGGCCGGCTTCGGCGCCGGCCCGATATCCAGCGACGCATTGAACCGCGCGAGCCGCAGGCAGGAGCAGACGGCGAACAACAGGCAGGGCACGAAGCCGAGCGGCCCCATCGCCTGCATCGACCACAGATACAGGATCAGCGCCGGCGCCACGCCAAAGCTCAGGAAATCCGCCAGGCTGTCGAACTCCGCGCCGAAGCGGGAGGTGGCCTTGAGCAGGCGGGCGAGCCGCCCGTCCAGCCCATCGATCACCGCCGCCGCCACGATCAGCGCCGCCGCCTGCACCCAGCGCTCATCCATGGCGAAGCGGATGGCGACCAGCCCGGCGCATAATCCGAGCATGGTCAGGATGTTCGGGATCAGCCGGTTGAAGGACGCCCCCTGAAAGCGCGGCCGCGTGCGTGGCCGGAAGCGGCGGCGGAGGCGCTGCAGCGGCGCAGGCCGACGCCCCGTCTCACTCACGGCGAGATCACCACGGGGCCGAGCTCGGCCAGCACCGTCTCGCCGCCGATCATGGTCTGCCCCACCGCCACCAGCGGCCGGGTGCCCACCGGCATGTACACATCGGTGCGGCTGCCGAAGCGGATGATGCCGAAGCGCTCCCCGGCTTCCAGCTCCGTCCCCTCGCGGGCATCGCACAGGATGCGGCGCGCGATCAGCCCCGCGATCTGCACCACCGCCACGTCCCGCCCATCCTTCAGACGAATGGCCAGCGCGTTGCGCTCATTCAGTTCGCTGGCCTTGTCCAGGCTGGCGTTGAGGAAGGCGCCGTGGCGATAGGCGACGCGCGTGACGCGCCCGGCCACTGGCGCGCGGTTCACATGCACATCCAGCACCGAGAGGAAGATCGCCACATGCGGCAGCGGTGTCTCGCCAAGGCCGAGCTCGGGCGGCGGTACGGCGTGGCTCACCATCACCACCCGTCCATCGGCGGGGGCCACCACCAGATTGGGCCGTGCGGGGGCCACGCGTTCCGGGTCGCGGAAGAAATACAGGCAGAAGGCCGTGAAGATGGTGCCGAGCCAGAACAGCCAGCCGCCCAGGATCAGGCCGCCGAGCACGGCCACGCCGATGCCGGCAGCAAGGAAGGGGGTGGCGGCCTTGTGGGGCGGCGCAAGCACCATGCGGAAGCTGGAGATCAGGCTCATCGGCGCGCTTATCGTCCTTTCACACTTTGCGGACAACATGGGGGCATGCAGACCCCGATCCCATCGGCCGTCCCATCGCCGGTCATCCACGGCCCCTTCGCGGTCGATCCCGATGGCGGCCTCACCCCCATCCGCCCACCGGCCCTGCGCTTCGCCTGGCGTGGCCAGGGGGTGGAGGCGCGGATCGAGGGCGATGCCCTGCTGATCGCGGCCAGCGCCGGGCGCGTGCCCTCCACCGCGCAAGCCGGCGCGGATCGCGGCCGCGCCTTCGCCGTGCTGGAGGAACTGCCCGCAATCCTGCCGCCGGGCTGGCGGCTGCGGCTGCTGCCGGACCACCGGGTGCGGCTGGAATCAGCGGCACCGATGTGCGCGCCCGCCAGCATCGTGTCGCTTGTCACTGCGCTGGTCGGCTTCGCCCTGACGCTCGACCCCTATCTGGACCGGCTGGAATCCGCTGGCGTTGGTCCGGGTGGGGTCGGTCCGGGAGGGGTCGGTCCGGGTGGAATCGGCAAGGTGAAGACCTGGCCTGGATAGATCAGGTTCGGATTCCGGATCTGCCCGCGATTCGCCTCGAAAATCGTCGTGTAGCGGATGCCGCGGCCGTAATTGGCCCGCGCGATCCGCCAGAGATTGTTCCCCGGCTGCACCACCACCCGACCCTCCGGCAGGCTGCCCGCCGGGATCGCATCCCGCTGGAAGGGCAGCTCGATCCGGGCAGCGACGCTGCCGGCGGCGGCCAGCTGGTCCACGCGCAGCCGGTGCCGGCCGATCGCCAGCCGGTCCGCCGGGCGGAGCGTCCAGCGCCCCTCCGCATCGGCCTCCGTGTCGCCGGCCAGCGCATCGTTGAGATAGACGCGCAACCGTGCGCCGGGCTCGGCACGGCCGCTGAAGCGCAAGCTTCCGCCATCATCGTAATCCACCGCATCGAGGCCGAGCGCGCGGCCGCGTCCCTCGGCCTGCAGCAGGCGCGGCGCGGCTTCGGGGTTGCCTGGCAGCAACACCGCGAAGGGCGCGGCCGGCGTGGCGCGGCTGGTTGCCGCCGCGGCGGCGCGCGCGGCGGCTTCGGCGCGCCGGGCGGCTTCGGCGCGGGCAGCGAGCTCGGCCTGGGCGGCGGCTTCCGCCCGCGCGGCATCGGCGGCGCGCGCCTCGGCCGCCGCGCGCTCGGCGGCAGCGGCACGGGCACTGGCTTCGGCGCGGGCGGAGGCGGCGGCGGCCAGCGCCTCGGCTTCCGCGCGCGCCGTGTCGGCGGCGGCGATGGCGGCGGCCCGCGCGGCGCGCTCCAGGTCGTCCCGCGCGGCGCGCTCCAGGTCGTCCCGCGCGGCGCGCTCCAGGTCGTCCCGCGCGGCGCGCGCGAGGGCTTGCGCCTCGGCGGCGGCTTGCGCGGCGCGGAGCTGCGCCTGCGCGTCGGCGGCGCGGGCCTCGGCGGCGGCGATGGCTTCGGCCTCGGCGGCGCGGGCGGTCTCGGCGACGGCGCGGCGCGCGGCGTCCTCGGCCGCGGCGGCCTCGGCAAGGTGGCGGGCGGCGGCGGCGGCGGCCTCGGCGGTGGCGCGGGCGGCGGCTTCCTGCGCCAGCGCGGCCTGCGCGGCCAGCTCGGCCGCACGCTGCGCCGCGGCCAGGGCGGCCGGGTCGGGCCGGGGCATGTCGGCCACCGCGATCGGCGGATCCGGCACCACCACGACCACCACATCGGGGCCAGGGATATCCTGCCCGGCGATCCGCGCGACGAGCGAGAATTCGCGTGGCCCGGGGCGCAACGGATCGCCGGGCAGGATCACCCATTCGCCGCGGGCATCCGCGCGGGCACGGCCGATTTCCTGGCCATCCTCGAACAGGATCACCTCGGCGCCCGGCGGCGCGCGCCCCGCAACCACGGCGCTGCCGCGGCTTCCGATCCGCACCACGTCGAAGCGCGGCGGATCCAGCGGCGCGGCTGCGGCCGGGGATGCGCCAGGAGCTGCACCAGGGGACGCACCAGGGGATGCCGCGGCGGCGGCTGCCGGGGGTGGTGCAGCGGCCAGGCTGGACGCCGGAGCCGTGGCGGGCGGGCCGGCTGCCGACCCCGGTGGGGAATCCGGTGGGGAATCCGGTTGGGAACCTGGTGGGGAACCCGGTGCGGCCCCGGGCGAAGGCCCCGCCTGCGGCGCAAGGGTCGCGGCGGACGGCACCGCCGGAGGCACTGCCGGCGGCAAGGAGGGGCGGGCGGCGGGGCGGACCGGCTCGGCCGGGCGCAGGGGTTCGGGCGCGCCGGATTGCGCCGCCTGCTGCGGTTCGTTGCCCACGAACCGCACGGCCACGAAGGCGCCAAGCCCCCCGAGGACCACCGCCACAACCAGAAGCGCCCGCTGGCTCGCCGTCATCGGTTGGTAACTAGTCCGTTGCCGGGCCGGCCGGCAAGGGCCGGGCCCAGGCTCTGGCGCGGAAAACGCAGCCTTGCCCTTGGATGTCCGGCGGCATGCGCCTCAGCCGCGCCGCCAGGCGGCCAGCAGCCACACCACCGCCACCGGCAGCAGCGCCACCGCCCAATCCTGCGCCGCCCCGCGCACCAGCATCGGCGCCGCGCTGAGCCCTGCCAGCACCCCCGCGAAGGGCAGGTTCGCGAGGCGCGAGCCGGGTGGCGCCCGGGCCGCCCAGCCGCCCAGCGCGGCCGCCAGCACCACCAGCGCCAAAGCGGGGTAGGGGCCGGGCGGCGCCACCAGCAGCAACCCCGCGCCGAGCACCGCCGCCGCCGCCACCCCGCGCAGCGCCGTCAGGCGCCAGGCCAGGGCCATCGCCAGCGCGCCGGTCGCCACCCAGGGCAGGGCTGCCCGCGCGATATCCGGCGGATGCAGCGGCGCGCCGGCCATCCACCACCCGGCCACCACCGCCCCCGCGACCAGCGCCATCCGCCCGCGCCGCGCCGGCAGCCACAGCGCGACGCCGCCATAGGCCAGCAGCAGCAGCGCCAGGGCCGGCAGGCGCTCCGGCACCTGCCGCGGCGAGGGCCAGACGAAGCCCAGCACCAGCGCGAAGCCCAGAGCAACGCCGAGAGCAACGCCGAGAGCCACGCCGAGCGCCCCGCTGAACGCCCCGCTGGGCGCCCCGCTGGACGCCACGCCGGGCGGCACCGGCAACGCCCCCCATCGGCCAGTCCGGCCAAGGCCGAACGCCACCCCCAGCGCCAGCGCCGCGCCGAGCCACAGCCAGGGATCCTCGAGCGCCACGCCGTTACCCTCCGAAGCTTGCGGCCCGCCGCGCCGCGCCCTTATTGCCGGCGGAAGCAAATGCGAGGTCAGCATGGCCGACGGCACTTCCACGGCACGCCCGGCGCCCGCCCCCCCGGCCACCCCGACCCGGCGGCTGAAGGTGTGGGACATCTGGGTGCGCCTCGTCCACTGGGCGATCGTGCTGCTGCTGCCCTTCTCCTGGTGGACCGCCGAGAACGACCGCTGGGACTGGCATTTCTGGTCCGGCTACACGCTGCTGACGCTGCTGCTGTTCCGCATCGCCTGGGGGCTGGTGGGCAGCGACACCGCGCGCTTCGCCCGGTTCCTGAAAAGCCCGATCGCGGGGCTGCGCCATCTGGCCGAATTCCGCCATGGCCGCGCCGGCCGCGCGCTTGAGCGCCGGCGGAGCGCGGCCGCCGAAATCGGCCACAATGCGGCCGGGGGCTGGATGGTGTTGGTGCTGCTTGGCCTGCTGCTGGCGCAGACGACATCCGGCCTGTTCGCCGATGACCTGATCTTCACCCGCGGCCCGCTGGCCCGCTGGGCCGGCGAGGCGATCAGCGATACCGCGACCAGCATCCACCTGCGGGTGTTCTGGGCGATCGTCGGCGCGGCCGCGCTGCACATCCTTGCAATCCTCGCCTATCGCCTGGTGCGCGGGCAGAATCTGGTGCGGCCGATGATCACCGGCGAATTGCGCCTGCCCGTCCTGTACAACGGGCCCCGCCCGCGCATGGGCCACCCGCTGCTCGCGGTGGCGCTGCTCGGCGCCGCCGCGGCTGCGGTATACGGGATCGTGCGGGTCCCGGGTTAGCGGGCTGCCGAAGCATGCCCTCTCCACCCGCAGGGCGGAGGCGGCTTTCGCGCCGTTCTTCCGCAACCCGGTAGACCACCCCCCGTCCGATCGGACGGGCTGCCTGCGCCGTGACCCGCTTTTTTGGGCAGGCCGGTTTTGAGCAGGCCGGGAAAAAACGCGGGGTTGACGATGCGCGAGCACCTTTCGCGCGCCACCGAACGGCGCGCCGCGACGACCGGGGTCTTCGTGGCACGTCGCCGGATGCATCCGGCAAGGGACGGCGCCGCGCAGCCGACCAACCCCTTGGCCGTTACCGCAACAGGATGGCGGTCAGCCCGTGTCGTTGCGCGGACCGCGCGAGCGAGCCGTCGGCGCGCACCCCTTCAAGGAAGGCGTTCACCTCCGCCAGCCAGCCGGGTTCGTCGCGCGGCAGGGCATAGGCATAGAGCGTCTCGCCGAAGCGGGCGGGCGGGGCGATCACCCGGGCCCAGTCATGCATCAGCACCATGCGCCGCGTGTAGGGGTAGTCCGACATGAACACATCGGCGCGGCCCGACATGATCTCCCCCTCCCGCGTGCGGGGGGTATCGACCACCATCACCTCGGCGCTGCGCAGCGTGTCGCGCATCATCTGTTCCATCACCGTGCCGGCGGCCACCGCCACCACCGTGCCGGCGGTGTCGATATCCGCCCAGGACAGGATTCGCGCATTGGTGCGCGTGGTCACGGCATAGACGGCGCTGGCCATGTAGGGCTTGGAGAAAGCGATGCGGGCGGCACGCGCCGGCGTCACCCCCACCGCCATCATGGCGATGTCGCAGGAGCCGTCCTCCAGCCGATCCATGAAGGCGGCGAAATTGGTCGGCACGATCGTGAGCCGCACGCGCAGCCTTGCGGCCAGGATGCGGGCCATGTCGATGTCGATGCCTTCCAGCTCTCCGTTGCGGGGGTTTTGGTAGGAGATCGCGAAATATTCCGGCCAGATGCAGACCCGCAGCTCGCCCCGGGCAGCGATCACCGCCCTGCGTTCGGGCCGCGGCTCGGCCGTGCCCGCGCCGGGGGGCGTCGAAAAAGTCGAGACCGGCGCCTGGATGGGCAGCATGTCGAGGTTTTTGCGTCCAGCGCCTGGCACGCTCGCCATCGGGTGTGACCATGCCGGGCGATGATGTACGGAAAATAAGACAAGACAGAGCAGGGCGATTCGGCCCAAAACGGCGCGGCCTTTCCGAAATCCTGCTGCTCGCCACATCGTGATCGCCTGAATGAACGCGCGCATCGCCCAACTCCGCCGCAGCCTTCGGCGCTCTCTCGGTCTCGGCGCAGCCCGCCCGGCCGAGCCGCGCCCCTGGCTGCTGTTCTCGGCAGCGGTCGGGCTGGTCGCACTGTGCCTGATCGGCATCTACAGCATCCTGATGCATCGCGGCCAGCAGGATGCGCTGCTGGAAGCCGAACGCCTGACCCAGGGCGTGGCCGGCGGTCTGGCCGACCAGCTGTCCCGCGCCACCCAGACGGTGGAACTCGTGATGCTCGACGCGACCGAGCGCCTGACCCAGGCAGACCCGCAGGCGGTGGCACGCCAGATCACCAACCGTATCCGCGACGTGCCGCAGATGCGGGCGCTGCTGTTCGTGGACGCGCAGGGCTTCATCGTCGCAAGCTCGGTCGAGGGGCTGCGCGAAGCCTCCCTCGCGGACCGGGAATGGTTCCGGCAGTTGCGCTTCGGCACCATCAACCAGCGCCTCGGCGTGCCCGAGGCCGGCCGGTATCTTGGCCAGCCGGGTCGGGCCATCGGCGCTTCTGGGGGGCTCTATGCCATTCCCCTCGCCCGCGCCCTGCGCGGTGAGCGGGGCGAGTTCCTGGGCGCCATCGTCGCCATCCTGAACCCCGACTATCTGGTGGGCGTGGCGCGCCGGCACGCCGATGGCTTCGGCGCCGCCATCCGCATCCACGCCTTCCAGGGCCAGTTGCTGGCGCGCAGCGATGGCCGCACCGATGGCGTCGGGCAGTTGAACGCCTCCGCCTGGCTGTTCCGGGATTTCCTGCCGCGGCGGGAGAGCGGAACCTGGTCCGGCATCGACCAGGACGGCCAGGATGTGGTGGCCAGCTTCGCCACCACGCCGCAGGGCAGTTTCGTCGTGGAAGCCGCCCGCGCGCGGGTGGATGCGCTGGACACCGCGAACCGGCTGGGCGCGCTGCTGGCGGCCGGCGTCGCGGCCGCCGCCGTCGTCACGCTGGTGGCGCTGTGGCTGCTCGTGCGGCAGGCGCAGGCGCTCAAGATGCAGGGGCAGCGCCTGGCCGAGAGCGAACGCCTCGCGGTCGCCGCCGGCCGCGCCAAGGAGGAATTCCTGGCCTCGATGAGCCATGAGATCCGCACGCCCATGAACGGCGTGATCGGCATGACCGGCCTGCTGCAGGACACCATGCTCGACCCCCTGCAGCGCCGCTACGCCGAGACCATACAGCATTCCGCCGAGCACCTGATGATGGTGCTGAACGACATCCTGGATTTCTCCAAGCTGGAGGCCGGCGCCCTGCAATTGGAGGTCGTGCCCTTCGACATCGAGACGGAGATCGCGACGATCGTCGAGCTGTTCGCCCCCCGCGCCGCCGCCAAGGGGGTAGAGCTCGTGGTGGCGCTGGCCCCGGACCTGCCCGCCCGCGTGCAGGGGGACCCTGGGCGCATCCGGCAGATGCTGTTCAACCTGGTCGGCAATGCGGTGAAATTCACCGAGACGGGCTGGATCCAGGTGGCGGTCTCGGCCGAGCCCGAGCTCGACTATTGGCGGCTCCGCGTCAGCGTCACCGATACCGGCATCGGCCTGGAACGCGACAAGATCGGGCAATTGTTCGAACGCTTCACCCAGGCCGATGCCTCGATCAGCCGCAAATATGGCGGCACCGGCCTTGGCCTTGCGATCTGCCGCAAGCTCGCCGAGCAGATGGGCGGCGGCATCGAGGCGGCGCAGCGCCTGGCCGGGGTGCGGCTCGGCGGCGGCAGCATCTTCCGCTTCACCGTCCAGGTCGGCCGGGTGGCGGCCGAGATACCGGCGGCACCGCGGCTGGATGGGTTGCGCGTGCTGGTGGTGGATGATCTGGCGCTCAACCGGGAAATCCTGGTGCGCCAATTGGCGGCGATGGGCGCCGAGGCGAGCGCGGTGGCCGATGGCGCCAATGCGCTGGCGGCGCTGCGGGCGGCGGCAGCCCGCGGCAAGCCGATGGCGGCGGTGGTGCTGGATGGGCAATTGCCGGATGGCGATGGCATCGCCCTGGCGCGGCACATAAGGCGCAACCCCGCTCCCTTCGGCGATCCCCGCCTGCTGCTGTGCGCCTCGGGCAGCGCCGACCCGCGGGAAGCCGCGGCCTCCGGCGCGGTCGATGGGCTGCTGCTGAAGCCCGCCTTGCCGGCGCGGCTGCGCGATGCGCTGCTGGCCGCCATCGCCGCGCCGCCGATGCTGGCGCCGCCACCGCCCCGGAACCTGCCCCCTGGCCCGCCGCCGGCGGCTCCCCCGCCGGCCGCCGCGACCCCGCCGCGCGAACCTTCGGGAAGCGGGCCGCGCGTGCTGCTGGTGGAGGACAACGCGACCAACCAGCTCGTGATGAAGACGCTGCTCAGCCGCCTCGGCGCCCGCGTGCATGTCGCCAGCGACGGGCAGCAGGCGGTGGAAGCCGCCGCCGAGATCCCCTTCGACGTGATCCTGATGGACATGCAGATGCCGGTGATGGACGGGCTGGAGGCCACGCGCCGCATCCGCCAGGGCACCGGCCCCAACCGCGCGGTGCGGATCATCGGCCTGACCGCGGCGGTCGGCGCCGAATACGAACAGCAATGCCGCGCCGCCGGCATGGACGATTATCTCAGCAAACCGGTGCAGCGCGACGTGCTGGTGCGAAGGCTCGGCCTGGAGGCGGCGGAGGCGCTTCGGGCCTGAGCGGCCCGGTGCCTTGCACCTGCAATCGCGCGCGCGCATAGCGCGGGCATGCGGGTGCCGGACCTCGACCTTGATCTGCTGCGCTGCTTCGTGCTGGTCGCCGAACAGGGCGGCTTCACCGCGGCCGGGCAATCTCTCGGCCTGACGCAATCCGCGGTCAGCCTGAAGATCAAGCGGCTGGAGGACACGGTCCGCCGCCCGGTGTTCCGGCGCACCAGCCGGTCCGTCACGCTGACCCGCGAGGGGGAGACGCTGCTGGCCTACGCCCGCCGCCTGCTGGCGCTCAACGATGAGGCGGTGCAGCGGCTGATCGCGCCCCCCGTGGCGGGCCGGCTTCGCCTCGGCGTCGCCGATCATTTCGTGCCACGATCCCTCGCCCCGATCCTTGCCCGCTTCGCCCGCGCCTTCCCCGACGTGCAGTTGGAGGTCGAGGTCGGGCGCAGCCACGAACTCCGCGCCAAGCAGGTGGCGGGCGGGCTCGATCTCGTGCTCGGCAAGCGGCGCGACGGCGAAACCGCGGGCACGCCGATCTGGACGGAGCCGGTGGTCTGGGCGGCCGCCCCCGATTGGGTGGCGCCGGCGGGCCGGCCCCTGCCGCTCGCGCTGCTGCCGGAAGGCTGCATGTTCCGCGACCGCGCGCTGCGCGCGCTCGCCCGCGCCGGCCTGGCCTGCGAGACGGTGTTCACCTGCGACAGCCTGCTGGGTCTCGCGGCGGCCGCGCAGGCAGGCTTCGCGCTGACCGTGCTCGGCCGCAGCGGCTTCCCGCCCGGCCTGCGCGAAGTGCCGGGCCTGCCGGCGCTGGGGGTGGTGGAGATGGCAGTGTTCGGCGACGCGGCCGGGCGCAGCCAATTGGTGGACCCGCTGGTCGGCTTCATCCGGGACAGTCTTTCGGCCGGTTGACCCGCGCCGCGCGGCGGGCGCAAATCACGCCCCCGCCGGAGCCCGCGCATGTCAGCCCCCCCGCCAGCGAGCGACGCCCGCATCCTGTCGCTGATCGGCACCGGGCATTTCCTCAGCCATTTCTACGTGCTGTGCCTGCCGCCGCTGTTCCTGGTGTGGCGCGAAGAATTCGATGTCTCCTTCGCCATGCTGGGCCTCGCCGTCGCCTTGATGAGCGGTGTCACCGCGCTGTTGCAGACGCCCGTCGGCTTCCTGGTCGATCGGCACGGCGCGCGGCCCTATCTGGTGGGCGGCGTTCTGCTGATGTCGCTGTGTATCGCGGCCATGGCCTTCGCGCCGGGCTATTGGGCGATCCTGCTGCTGTCGGTGTTGTCGGGCGTGGGCAATGCGGTGATCCATCCGGCGGATTACGCGATCCTCGGCGCCTCCATCGACAAGTCGCGCATCGGCCGCGCCTTCGCGGTGCATACCTTCACCGGCAATCTCGGCTTCGCCTTCGGCCCGCCGGTGATCGCGGCGATGCTGCTGGTGATGGATTGGCGGACCGCGCTGCTGGTCGTGGGGCTGATCGGCGTGCCGGTCGCGGCCAGCATCTGGGTGCAGGGTGCGATCCTGCGCGACCAGGCGCGCCCCAAGCAGCGCGAAAGCCTGGCGGCCGGGCGCGATTTGCTGCTGTCGAAGCCGATCCTGCTGTTCTTCGCCTTCTTCCTGCTGTCCGCCAGCGCCGGCACGATCATCCAGGCCTTCAGCATCACGGTGCTCGGCACGCTCTGGGGCACGCCCGTCGCCGTCGCCTCCCTTGCCTTGACCGGCTACATGGCCGGCGCCACCGGCGGCACGCTGGTGGGCGGCTGGTGGGCCGACCGGTCGCGCGCGCTGCTGCCCTTCGTGGTCGTGCTGACCCTGGCCTCCGCCACGCTGCTGGTCATGATGGGCACGGTGCGGATGCCGGATTGGCTCCTGCCGGCGGTGGCGGCCATCGCCGGCCTCGCCATGGGGTCGTCGCGCACGCCGCGCGACGTGATGCTGAAGGACGCCATCCCGCCCGGGCAGATGGGCAAGGTGTTCGGCTTCGTCTCATCGGGGCTGCCTTTGGGCGGCGCCATCACGCCGGTGCCCTTCGGCTGGCTGATCGATTTGGGCCTCGCCTGGATGGTGCTGCCGGGGGCCGCGGCGCTGCTGGTGGCCAGCCTGTTCTGCATGGGCGGCGCGCAAGCCGCCGCCACCCGCCTGCCGCGCGTGGCGCCGGCGGAATAGGTGGGTCCGCTCGATACCGTCCTGCATTGGCTGGACTGGCTCGGCATCATGGTCTTCGCGGCCTCCGGCGCGCTGGTCGCCAGCCGGAAGCAGATGGATGCGGTGGGCTTCGTGCTGATCGGCTGCATCACCGGCTTCGGCGGCGGCACGGTGCGGGACCTGCTGCTGGGCCGCCTGCCGCTGTTCTGGCTGAAGGCGCCGGATCTGCTGGCGCTGGCCGCCGCCGCATCGCTGTTCGTGTTCTTCTTCGCCCACCGGGTCGAAAGCCGGTTCCGCGCGCTGGTCTGGGCGGATGCGGTGGGGCTTGCGGTCTATGCCGTGGTCGGCGCCGAGATCGCGCTGATCGCGGGCGCCGAGCCCTGGGCCGCCGTGCTGCTCGGCAGCATCACCGCGACCGCCGGCGGGATCATCCGGGACGTGGTCTGCAACGAGCTGCCGCTGATCCTGCGGCGGGAGATCTACATCACCGCCGCCGCCGCCGGTGCGGCCGCCTATGTGGCGCTGCGCCTGGCACCGCTGCCGCGCGACGTGGCGCTGGTGTCGGGCGCGCTGCTGTGTTTCGCCATCCGCGGTGCGGCACTGTGGCGCGGCTGGTCCCTGCCGAGCTACCGGCCGCGGCCCGCGCGGGACTATCCGGACACGCGATAAATCAGGAGCAGGTCTGGGCCGCTTCCGGTGGGCCGAAACCCTCGAGCGTCGCGATGCGCGTGCTGCCCTCGGTCCAGATCACCGTATCGCCCTCTGGCCCGATCTCGGCGGAGCCTTCCACGGTGCCGGAGCGGATCGCCGCCGCGCGCTGATAGCTCACGCGGCGCCCCTCGGCTTCCATGGTCCAGGACAGCACCTCGAGCGGCCGGCACAGGAACAGCGCGGAGACGGCGAGCATGCCGCCGCCATCCCGCGACAGCAGCAGTCGCGCCGCGCCGTCATCTGCCCGCAGCAACGCGGTGCGGCCGATCCATTCGGGGAAGGGCGGGATGCGGGTTGCGGCGCGCAGCAGCCGTGGTGCCGGCAACACGGCGACCGGCAGGGTGAGCAGGGCGCGGCGTGGCAGGGCGGCGCAATGGGTCATACCCGCTTGCATGACAGAAATGCTGCACCGCGGGAAGCGGAGAAACTCTTTGAAACACTTGCCACATCAACACTTTACCAGAAGTTGATCCGCGGCCAAACGGCGACCAGCGCGCCATCCTCCATCACATGGTACCGGTCATGCGCGGCCGCCGTCAGGCAGACATGGTTCGGTGCCACCCGCACCCGCGCACCGACCTGCAGGCGGTCCAGCGGCAAGCTGCCGCCATCCCCGCGCACCTCGCCATGTTCCTGATGCACGCGCGTCACCATCGCATCGCCCAGCGTCGGGTTGCCGTCGCGGTCGAGCACGCGGCCGAACTTCCAGTCGCGCGGCGCGGCTTCCGTGCTGCGGTCCTTCGACAGCGCCAGCGCCCCGGCATCGATCAACACGGCGTTGCGCGCAGGGTAATTCCCGATGACGCTCGCCAGCACCGTCACCGCGATATCCTCCAGCGGATGCGTGGCCAACTGCGCCTGCAACAGATCGCCCATCATGTAGACGCCGGCGCGCATCTCCGTGATGCCCTCCAGCGAGCGCGCATACATCGCGGTCGGCGACGCACCGGCCGACAGGATTGTTGCGAGATGCCCGGCCTCTCGCAACCGCGCGGCGGCGTGCAGCAGGCGCGCGCGTTCCTGCTCCGCGAGGTCGGCCATCGCGTCGATGCTGCGGCCTGCGTAGCTGTGGCCGGAATGGCTCATCACCCCTTCGAAGCGAGCGCCCAATGCCGCCGCGATCTCCAGTAGCGCGGGGTCGTCGGGCGCCACGCCGGCGCGGCCCTCCCCCACATCCACTTCGATCAAGGTGGGCAGCGTGCCGGGAAAGGCCGCGATGGCGCGCGCCGTCGCCAGGTCATCGGTGATGATCTTGACCCGCGCGCCGGCTGCGTTGAGCGCCGCCACCACCGGCAGCTTCGCCGGCACGATGCCGACGGCGTAGATCTGGTCGCGGAATCCATGCGCGGCAAAATGCTTCGCCTCCGCCAGGGTGCTGACGGTGATCGGCCCCTTGCCCGGTGCGGCGAGGTCCGCGATCTGCGCGTTTTTCGCGGTCTTCATATGCGGCCGCAGCACGACGCCCGGATGCCGCGCCATCGCCGCCCGCATCCGTGCCAGATTGCGCTTGAGCGTCGGCAGGTCGAGCACCAGGCAGGGTGTGGGCAGGCGGTCGAGCACGCTCACAGCGCCACCCCCAGCATCTCGGCGTAGCGGGGCGTCGATTTCAGCCCGGTGCCGGTCAGCACCACCACGGTGGTTTCCGCCTCGGCGATCACGCGCGCATCGCGGAGTTGCGTGAAGGCTGCCGCCGCCTGCGCGCAGGTGGGCTCCACGAAGACGCCGCGCCGCGCGAGCATGAGCGAGGCCGCCGCGATCGCATCCTCCTCCACCAGCACCGCGCCGCCGCCCGACTCGCGAAGCGCCTGGAGGCATTCCGGCAGGCGGATCGGCTGCGCGATCGCCGTGCCCTCTGCGATGGTCGGCCGCGCCGGCTCGGCGGGCAGGCCGAGCGCCGCGCGCGCGATCGGCCCGCAATTGGCGGGTTGTGAGGCGAAAATCCGCGGCAGAAGCGCGATCTGCCCGGCGCGCAGCAACTCGGAAAAACCGATCCAGAGGCCGAGCACGTTGGACCCCGCGCCGCAGGGCACGACGATGCTGTCGGGCGCCCGAAAACCAAGGTCCTCCCACAGCTCATAGGCCAGCGTCTTGGTGCCCTCCAGGAAGAAGGGCTGCCAATTGTGGCTGGCGTAGAAGATCTCCGCCGCGCGGCGCAGCGCCGCGTCCGCGCAATCCTGCCGGCTGCCCGGGATCAATTCGATGGTGGCCCCCGCCGCGCGGGATTGCACGGTCTTGGCCGGGCTGGTGCTGGCCGGCACGTAGATGGTGGCCGCCATGCCGCCCGCCGCCGCATAGGCCGAGATGGCGGCGCCGCCATTGCCGGAACTGTCTTCCAGCACCGCGCTGATCCCCTGGTCGCGCAGCAGCGACAGCATCACGGAAGCCCCGCGATCCTTGAAGCTGCCGGTCGGCATGAACCATTCGCATTTGAGCAGGGCCGTGCCGCCGGGCAGCGCATGCTCGACCAGCGGCGTGCAACCCTCTCCCATGGTGATCGGCGCGCGCGGCATCCAGGGCAGGGCGGCGGCGTAGCGCCAGAGGCTCCGCGTGCCGGTCGCGATCTCATCCCGGGACATGCCCATGCGCGGCGTCAGCAGCAGCGGCGCCTGCGCGTCGCCGCACCAGCGCGGTATCGCGAGGTCGAAGGTCTGCGCGCTGCGCGGATCGAGGTAGCGTTGGTCCGTCATGCGCCCACCATCCCTTGCCCCTGCCAACCCGGCAAGCGAGGGTGCGGCGATGATGACCACCGATCCCGTCCTGCGACTCGCCGCCGACCTCATCGCCCTCGACAGCCGATCGACCGTGTCGAACATCGCCGTCGCCGACCGGATCGAGCGCGAATTGCAAGGCTTCGCGGTGGAGCGCCTGGACTATACGGACGCCGCCGGCGTGGCCAAGCGCGTGCTGGTCGCCCACAAGGGCCCGCCGGGCGGCTATGCGCTGTCCGGCCATATGGACACGGTGCCGGCGACGGGGTGGGAGAGCGATCCCTGGGCGCCGCGACTCGACGATGCGGGGCTGCTGCATGGCCTTGGCAGCGTGGACATGAAGGGGCCGCTGGCGGCCTGCATCCTGGCCGCGCGCTCGGCGCCGAAGGATGTGCCGGCGACGCTGCTGATCACCACCGATGAGGAAAGCACCAAGGAAGGGGCCCGCCGCATCGCCGAGCACAGCCAATTGGCGCGCAGCATCGGCCTGAGGGGCATCGTGGTGGCGGAACCCACGGGGCTGCGCCCGGTGCGCGGCCATCGCGTGCAGATCGCCTTCACCGCGACGGCGCTCGGCGTGCAGGCGCATTCCGCGACCGGGCGGGGCGAGAACGCGAATTGGAAGCTGCTGCCCTTCCTGGTCGCGATGCAGGATGTGTTCGCGATGCTGCGGCGGGACCCCGCGATGCAGGACCCGGCCTACGACCCGTCCTTCTCCGACTTCAACCTGGTGCTGGACAATCACGGCACGGCGGTGAACGTGACCGTGGCGCGCGCCACGGCGCGCATCAAGTTCCGCTACTCGGCGGCGGTGGACCCGACGCCGGTGCGCGATGCGGTGCGGGATGCCGCGCAGCGCGCGGGACTCGACCTGCACGAAATGCACGAGGGCGCACCGCCCGAACTGCCGGCGGACCATCCCTTCGTCGCAATGGCCGAAGCGCTGACCAACCAATCCGCGACCACCGCGCCCTACGGCACGGATGCCAGCGTGTTGCAGGCCATCGCACCCTGCATCGTGATGGGCCCGGGCGACATCGCACAGGCGCATACGGTGCGGGAGCATGTGGCGGCGTCCGCGCTGCAAGACGCGGTGCCGCTGTTCGGCCGGTTGCTGGCTGCCGCTTGAACCCTCTCCCGCCCTTCGGGGGAGAGGGCTTTCAGCCGCCCGCCAACGCCGCCAGCACGACCCCCTCGGTCAGGATCTGCGGCAGCACCGTGGGCGTGGCGGCGCCCGGCGCCCAGTACAGGTAAAGCGGCACGCCATCCCGCCCATGCGCGCGCAGCAAGGCGCCGATGGCGGGGTCGCCGCGCGTCCAATCCGCCTTGAGATACACCACGCCATCGCGGGCGAAGGCGGCCTGCACGGCATGGGCGCGCAACGCCACCCGGTCATTCACCTGGCAGGAAATGCACCAGGCGGCGGTGGCGTTGACGAACACGGGCCGTCCCGCGGCCCGCAGCGCCTCCACCCGCGCCTCCGACCACGCCTCCACCCCCGCCTCCGGCGCGGCGGCTGCGGCCGGCACGCCGGAGGGGCGCGGCAGCAGGGCCAGCATCGCGATCACCGCGAGCCCGGCCAGCGCCCGCCCGGCGATGCGCGCGCGCTTCGCCCCGGCGCGCTGTGCCAGGCCCAGCGCCCAGAGACCCGCCGCCAGCACCACGCCGCCCATCAGGCCGAGCAGCACGCCATCCGTGCCGGATTGCGCCGCCAGCACCCAGACCAGCCAGGCGGCGGTGGCATACATCGGGAAGGCCAGGCCCTGCCGCAGCACCTCCATCCAGGCACCCGGCCGCGGCAGTGCGCGGGCCAGGGCCGGGAAGGCGGCCAGCAACGCATAGGGCAGCGCCATGCCGGCGCCGAGGGCGGTGAACACGGCCATCGCCTGCGCTATAGGCAGCACGGCCGCCGCACCCAGCGCCGCCGCCATGAACGGCGCGGTGCAGGGTGCCGCAAGCAGCACCGCCAGCACGCCGGTGGCGAACGCCCCGGCATGGCCGCCGCGTCCCGCCACCCCCTGCCCGGCCGCGATGCCGCCCACCGCGAAGACGCCAGAAAGGTTGAGCCCGACCGCCAGCGTCAGCCACGCCATCACCGCGACGAAGGCCGGATCGGTGAACTGGAACCCCCAGCCGGCAGCCACGCCACCCGCCCGCAACGCAACCAGCGCGCCGCCGAGCGCCACGAAGCTCAGCACCATGCCGGCCACCGTGCTGGCGGCATGGGCGCGCACGCGCCCCCGATGCTCGCCGGTCAGCCGCGCAAGGCCGATGGCCTTCATGGCCAGGACCGGAAAGACGCAGGGCATCAGATTCAGGATCAGCCCGCCCAGCAGCGCGAAGCCGATGGCCAGGGGCAGGCCGAGCGCCATGCCGCCGGCGGGCGGGCCGGTGACGGGCGCGCTGACATCGAAGGCGGCGCGCTGCCCGCCGCCATCGCGCAGCACCACCGTGCCGGCCAGCGCCGTGGCCGTGCCCTCGGTGGCCAGTGCCAGCGTGATGCGCCCGGCCTCCACGGTCAGGGGCTGCGGCGCGGCGTTCTGCAGCAGGCCCGGCGCCTCGGGGAAGAAGAACGCGTCCTGCACCGTCGCGCGGGAGAGGAAGGGCGCGGCGAGTGTCAGGGTCGCCTGCCCTGGCGCCGCGCCAGCGCTGGCGGTGCCGATCCAGGGGCGCGGCTGCGCGGCCGACGCGGCTTCGAACCACGGTTCCGCCAGGAAGGAGGGCACAGCCCGCGGGCCGACCGGCAAGGTAAGCTGGAAGGTGGCGCTTTCCGGGATGCAGACCTCGGCGCAGATCAGCCAATGCGCCTCGGCCGAAATCGTGAAGGCGTCACCCGGGCGGAATGCCGCCGGCACCTGCACGGGAAGCGGCAGCAGCACTTCCGATTTGTAGCCGAAATTGACCAGCGGGGCGTAGTCGATCCGCTCCGGCGCGGGCCAGGCGATCGGGCCGGCGGTGGCGCCCTGCGGCAGGGTCAGCGCCAGCTCGGGCGGCGCCCCGGCATCGCCGGGATTGCGCCAATAGGTGTGCCAGCCGGCGGCGGGGATGATGCGGAGGCCCAGCCGGAAAGCCTCCCCGGGGCCGACCGCCGCCACATCCGCGACCAGCGTCGTCACCGATTGGGGGGAGCGGAAAGCCGTGCTTTCGGAAGCCTGCACGGGCGCCGGCACGGGGCTGGCGATCAGCAGGGCAAGGGTCAGGGCGATCGGGCGGATCATGCGCCGTATATAACACGCAAAAGGCGGGGTGCGCCCGGCGCCCCGCCCCTTGTTGCAGTCCGACACATCACCCCCGGGCGCCGCATGTGCTGGCGGCGATGCGGCAGGTGGCGCGCGGGTCGCGCGACCGGCAATCCGTGATGGCCTGGCGCTCGGCCTCCTGCCGGGTGCCGCCGCCGCCGGCACCCGTGGTGGTCACCACGTAGGAGGCAGGGTCGGAGGTGATGAACAGCGCCCATTGGCTGCGCTTGATGCCCTGCGCCACGGCGCCGCAGCTGCCCGGGACCTCGGCGATCACGCGGCAATTCCCGTCGCCGCAGGCCTGCTGGGCCGTGTGATGCGCCGCGCTGCGATCCGCAAGGCCGACCGACAGGCCATAGCGGGGTGAGGGCGAGCGACCGGCATAGATCACCGTGACCGGCCTGCGCGCGGCCGGCGCCGGCGTGCCGAAGCCCACGGGGGCCAGCGCGGCGCCGCGCTGGCCCGGATTCGGGGCAGGCATCGCCACTGGCGTGACGCGGCCGCGGCCGCTGGCCTCCGTGGTGCCGCGGCGATTCTGCTGCGCGAGATAGGCGGTGGCGGCGCCGCAGCGGGCGGTGCAGGCGGCGGCGGCATCACGCCCTGGCATGCCCGGGCGGCTGGCCGCCTCGGCCGCGCAGGTCGTGCGGCACATCTGTGCCGCCGTCGCCTGCGTCGCGCGGGAGGACGTGCCGCCCGCGAAGGCGGGCGCCGCCACCAGGCTGGCAAGGGCAAGGGCGGCAGGGGCTAAGGAGACTGGGGTGGTGCGGAACAGCGAGCGCATCGGGTGGTTTCCTTGGGCCTTGGGGCGCCTCGGCAGGCGTCGCGTTTCGGTGTGGCCCCTTGTGACAGGCGATACGGCCCGCGTGATTGCGGGTGGTCGCGCCGCATGTCGCCGTGATTGCGCCGCGCTTCCGAAGAACGCCATACCACACGATATATTTCGTGGCCCGCGAAGTTTTCGCAGGCGATGTCGGGAAATGTGCCCCGGCGTGCCGACGGTGCCTGCCCTGCGCAGGCCCCGCCGGTCGCCTGCCCTACGCAGGCCCCGCCGGTCGCCTGCCCTACGCAGGCCCCGCCGGTCGCCTGCTCTACGCAGGCCGCGCCGGTCGCCTGCTCTACGCAGGCTGGGCCGGTTGCTCTACGCAGGCCCGCATGACCCTGCCCGATCTGCCCGTGAGCGAAGCGCTGCCCCGGCTGTGCGAAGCGCTGCGCGCCGGCGCGAATGCCGTATTGGTGGCGCCGCCCGGTGCCGGCAAGACCACCCTCGCCCCCCTCGCCCTGATGGCGGAGCCCTGGGCGCGGGATGGGCGCATCCTGGTGCTGGAGCCCCGCCGCGTCGCCGCCCGCGCCGCCGCCCGCCGCATGGCGGCGCTGCTGGGGGAGGACGCACCCGGCGGCACCATCGGCCTGGCCACGCGCCTCGACCGCGCCTTCTCCGACCGGACGCGCGTCGAGGTGGTGACGGAGGGGCTGCTGGTGCGCCGCCTGCAATCCGACCCGGGCCTGGATGGCGTCGCCGCCGTGCTGTTCGACGAGGCGCATGAGCGCAACCTCGACACCGACCTCGCACTCGCCTTCTGCCTCGATCTGCAACGCGCGCTCCGGCCGGAGCTGCGGCTGCTGGCGATGTCCGCGACGCTGGATATCGGGCGCTTCCAGGGGCTGATGGGCGGGCCGGTCATCGAAAGCCTCGGCCGCGCCTTCCCCGTCGCCATCGAACACCGCCCGCGCGACCTGGCCGACCCGCGCGACCTGCCGGAAGCCATGGCGGCCGCCATCCGCGATGCGCTGGCGCGCCACCCCGGCGATGTGCTGGCCTTCCTGCCCGGCTGGGGCGAAATCCGCCGCACCGCCGAACGCCTGTCGGGCATCGCCGCCGAGGTCCTGCCCCTGCATGGCGAATTGCCGCCCGCCGAGCAGGACCGCGCCCTGGCCCCCTCCCCCCGCCGAAAGATCGTGCTGGCGACCTCGATCGCCGAGACCTCGCTGACCGTGCCCGGCGTGCGGATCGTGGTGGATGGCGGCTTCCGCCGCGCGCCGCGCCTTGATGCCGCATCGGGGTTGACGCGGCTGGTGACGGTGCGGATCAGCCGCGCCGCGGCCGAACAGCGCGCCGGCCGCGCCGGGCGGATGGAGGCCGGTGTGGCCATCCGCCTCTGGACCCCCGCGCTGCATCGCGGCCTGCCCGTGCAGGACCCGCCCGAAATCCTGGGCGCGGAATTGTCCGGCCTGGCGCTGGATTGCGCCGCCTGGGGCGCCGCACCCGCTGATCTGCCCTTCCTGGATGCGCCCCCCGCCGGCGCCATGGCCGCCGCGCGCGCCCTGCTGCGCGACCTCGACGCGCTGGACACGGCCGGGCGGATCACGGCCACGGGCCGCGCCATGGCGCGCATGGGCACGCATCCGCGCCTGGCGCGCATGATGCTGGAGGCGAAGAATGAGGGGGAGGCCGCGCTGGCCGCCGACCTCGCCGCGCTGCTGGAGGAACGCGATCCCATCCGGGGGCGGGAGGCACCCTGCGACGTGAACCTTCGCCTCGAATTGCTGCACGGCGCCGACCATGCCGATGCCGACCGCGCCACGGTGCAGCGCATCCGCCGCGCCGCGGCCCTGCATCGCCGCAAGCTGCGCCTGCATGGCAATGCTTTGCCCGGTGGCGCCGCCGGCCCGCTGCTGGCCGCGGGCTTCCCGGACCGGATCGCGGCGCGGCGCGGCACCATGGAGGGCGCCTTCCGCCTCGCCGGGTCTGGCGTGCCCGGCTCCGCCGGGGGCCAGGGCGCCCGCCTGCCGGCCACCGACCCGCTCGCGAAATCACCCCTGCTGGCGGTGGCCGACCTCGAACTGCAAGGCACCGAGGCGCGGATCCGCATGGCGGCGCCCCTTGACCTTGCGACGCTGGAAGCGCGCTTCCCCGAGCGCCTCGCCTGGGAGGAAACCGCCGCCTTCGATGCCCGCGCCGGCGCCGTGCTGGCGCGCCGCCGCCGCCGCTTCGGCCCGCTGATCCTGGAGGAACAGGCGCTGCCCGCGCCCGACCCCGCGACGGTCGCCGCGGCGCTGGCCGCCGCCATCACCGAGCGCGGCTTGCGCGACCTCGATTGGACCGCGGCCGCCACGCAGCTTCGCGCCCGGATCGGCTGGATGCACCGTGTGGAGGGCGCGCCCTGGCCGGACATGACGGACGCCGCCCTGGCCGCCACGACCGGCGACTGGCTGGCGCCGCACCTGCATGGCCGCACGAAACTGTCGGAGGCGAAGGCGCTCGACCTGCCCGCGATCCTGCGCGGGATGCTGCCGCCTGACAGGCAGCGGGCGCTGGAGGCTGGCCTGCCCGCGCGGCTCGATCTGCCCGGTGGGCGGAGTGCCGCCATCGACTACAACCGCGAGACACCGACGCTGGAAGCCCGCGCCCAGCATCTGTTCGGCGTGCCCGGCCTGCCGAAGCTGGCCGGCGGGCGCGTGCCCTTGCAGGTGGCGCTGCTCAGCCCGGCCGGGCGCCCCATGGCGCTCACCGGGGATCTCGCCGGCTTCTGGAAGGGCAGTTGGGCGGAGGTCCGGCGGGAGATGCGCGGCCGCTACCCGAAGCACCCCTGGCCGGAAGACCCCACTGTTTCGCCGCCCGCGAACGCCTAGATGTTCCGCATCGCACAGGAATCTAGCTGTGCCGCATGGCACAAGGATCGCGCATGTCAGCCCACCCCGCACTTGCCCGTCGCCGGCTTGCCCTGCTGGCGCTCGCCCCGCTGGGTGCCTGTGCCGCCCCGCCGCCGGCGGTCGCGCAGCGCGGCGGCTTCGCCGGCCTGCCCGATTTCGCCGACCTGGCGGAGCGCGTGCTGCCCTCCGTCGTCAGCATCGCCGTCTCCGGCGGGGTGGTGGAGGTGCCACCGGAATTCCGCGGCACGCCGCTGGAACGCCAGTTCCGCGGCCGCCGGCAGGCCCAGGGCCAGGGATCGGGCTTCGTGATCGACCGCGCCGGGCTGGTTGTCACGAACAACCACGTCATCGGCAATGCGGCGCGGGTGCAGATCACCTTGCAGAACGGCCGCGAATTGATGGCGCGGGTGGTCGGCACGGATGAGCTGACGGACCTCGCGCTGCTGCGCGTGGAGGCCGGGGAGGCGCTGCCGACGGTCCCCTGGGGCAGCAGCGCCGCCATGCGCGTCGGCAATTGGGTGGTGGCGGCGGGCAATCCCTTCGGGCTCGGCGGCAGTGTCACCGTCGGCATCGTCTCGGCGCGCGGGCGGCAGATCGGCTCCGGCCCCTTCGACGATTTCTTCCAGACCGATGCGCCGATCAACCCGGGCAATTCCGGCGGCCCGCTGTTCAACACGGCGGGCGAGGTGATCGGCGTGAACACCGCCATCTTCTCGCCCTCCGGGGCCTCGGTCGGCATCGGCTTCGCGGTGCCCTCCGACCTGGCCCGCAGCGTCATCGATCAGCTGCGCAATGGCGGAAGGGTGGAGCGCGGCTGGCTCGGGGTTTCCATGCAGGACCAGGCCCCGGGCCAGCCCGGCATGGTGCGCGGCGTGCTGGTGGCGGGGGTGGAGCGCGGCAGCCCGGCCGCCCGCGCGGGGCTTCGCCCGGGCGACGTCGTGACGGCGATCGATGGCGAGCGGGTCGAGACCTCGCAGGCGCTGCTGCGCGGCATCGCCGGCCAGCCACCCGGCCAGACCGTGCGGCTGTCCATCCTGCGCGGCGGGCGGCCGGCCGAAATTCCGGTGCAGATCGGCCGCCGGCCGGCGCAGCCGCAGGGTTGATGCTGCGCAGGGGTTGAGGAAACCGCCCCAAAGCGCCTAGGTTTCAGTGGCTTTTCAAACCGGAACACCGATGCGAATCCTGCTGGTCGAGGACGATTCCGAGGTCGCCCGCTTCGTGAGGAAGGGGCTCGGCGAGGCAGGGCACACGGTGGAACACGCGGCGAATGGGCGCGACGGCCTGTTCCTGGCCGCCGGCGAAACCTTCGACGTGCTGGTGCTGGACCGCATGCTGCCCGGCGGCGTCGATGGCGTTCGCCTGGTGGAGACGCTGCGCAGCCAGGGCAGCCGCACCCCGGTGCTGTTCCTCTCGGCGCTGACCGCCGTCGATGAACGGGTGAAGGGGCTGAAGGCGGGCGGCGACGATTACCTGACGAAGCCCTTCGCCTTCGCCGAATTGCTGGCGCGGGTGGAGGCGCTGGGCCGGCGCCCGGCCGCCGAGGCGCCGACCACGCGCCTCAAGGTGGCCGACCTCGAACTCGACCTGCTCAGCCGCACCGTGACGCGGGCGGGCCGCAAGATCGATGTGCAGCCGCGCGAATTCCGCCTGCTCGAACACCTGATGCGCCACGCGGGCCAGGTGGTGACGCGCACCATGCTGCTCGAGAAGGTGTGGGACTACCATTTCGATCCGCAGACCAATGTGATCGACGTGCATGTGTCGCGGCTGCGCCACAAGCTGGACAAGGGCTTCGACCGGCCGCTGATCCACACCGTGCGCAACGCCGGCTACATGATCCGCGCGGAACCATGAGCGCACCGGCGGGCATGCGACCGGGGCCGGGCTGATCACCCCGCCGCCGCTCATCGGCCTGCTGCGCAGCGCCTCCGGCCGGTTCGCGCTGCTGTTCACCGCGCTGTTCGCCGCCGCCGCGACAGCCGCCGCGGTGGTGCTGTGGTGGAACACCGCCGGCACGCTCGACCGGCAGGTGGAAGCCGCGATTCGCGCCGATACCCGCGCGCTCGTGGAACGCCATCGCGCCGGCGGCGTGCCCGGCCTGGTCGAGGCGATCGAGGACCGCATCGCGCTCGATCTGCAGAACGAATCCCTCTATCTGCTGGTCGGCCCCGGCGGCACCATGCTCGCCGGCAATCTGGAAGCCTGGCCCGCCACGGATGCCATCGATGCGCCCTGGCTGCGCATCCCCCTGCTGCGCGACGACACCGTCAGCGAGGCGCGGCTGCAGCGGGTCGAGCTCGGGGCCGGGCTGCGCCTGCTGGTCGGCCGCGACGTCGCCGAGAAGCTGCGGCTGCGCGCGCTGCTGACCGAGGGCATCGCCTGGGCCGCCGGCGCTTCCGCCACCATTGCGATCTTCGGCGCCTGGCTGCTGCGCCGCGCGCTCGAACGCCGGCTCAGCCCGGTCTATGGCACGGCGGAGGCGATCAGCGCCGGCGACCTCTCGCGCCGCGTGCCGATGTCGGACCGGCAGGACGAATTCGACAAGCTCGGCACCACCATGAACGCCATGCTCGACCGCATCGCGCAGCTGATGGAGGGGGTGCGCGGCGTATCGGACGCGATCGCGCACGACCTTCGCACGCCGATCGCCCGCGCCCGCGCCAAGCTCGAGGATGCGCAGCGCTCGGCGCGGGGCGCGGAGGAACTGCGCGCGGCCGTCGAACAGGGCATCGCCGACCTCGACGACATCGCGCGCATCTTCCAGGCGGTGCTGCGCATCGCGGAGGTGGAGGCCGGCGCCCGGCGCGCCGCCTTCGCTTCCCTGGACCTGGCGCCACCGCTGCGCGGGCTCGCGGAGCTGTACGAAGCCTCCGCCGAGGCCGCCGGGCAGCATCTTGTGGCCGATCTGCCCGAACAGCTGAGCCTGACCGGCGACCGGGATCTGCTGTTGCAGGCCGTCGCGAACCTGCTGGACAATGCGCTGAAATTCACGCCGGAAGGCGGCACCGTCCGGCTGGAGGCCGAAGCGGGCGCGGGCTTCGTGCAGGTCTCGGTCGCCGATGACGGGCCCGGCCTGCCGGCGGCCGACCGCGCCCATGCGGGGGAACGATTCTTCCGCGCCGATGCGGCGCGCAGCACGCCGGGATCGGGGCTTGGCCTGTCGCTGGTCCGCGCGGTGGCCGCGATGCATGGCGGCGGCTTCCTGCTGGAGGATGCGCATGCCGGGCATCCGGCGCCGGGCCTGCGCGTCACGCTCCGCCTGCCGGCATGACCAGGGCTTCATGCGGGCGCCACGGCGCGGAACGCCGGCACCGGCCATGATGCGGGAATGATGCCGATGCTTTCCTGGGCGCTTCTGATCGGCCCACCCCTGGTGCTGCCGCCTTTGGTCATGATCACCGAGCCGCTGCGGGTGACCACCGATGACCTGGCCTATTGCACGGCGCTGCACCAGCGCGTGATCGCGCGGCTGGCGGATCTGCCAAGCCGCGCCCGCGACCTGGCGGAAGACGGCCGCACCCTCTGCGCGGAAGGCCACCTGCGCACCGGCATCGCCACGCTGCGGCGCGCGCTGCGCTTGGGCCGGACGGGGGTGCGGTAGGGGGCACAGGTAGGGGCGCGATAGCGCGCCCTATGGCCGGCGGATGCCTTCCTGTTCCTGGAAGCGCGGATCGTTGAAATCGAACAGCCGCGGATCGGCGCTGCGCGTGGTGTCGATCTCGGTCAGCGTCACCCGGGTCTCCCGCGCCTGCGCGTCCAGCACCGCCCATTGGCGGAGCTGCATCGGGTTTTCCTCGAACACCAGCGTGAGGCGCCCCTCGGCTGCGGCGCCGGTGCGGATCAGGCCGATTCGCAGCAGGCCGCCAGCGCGTTCGGTCGCCGTCACCGTCACATCGCCGGCCAGCCGGATCGGGCTGCGCAACAGCAGGCCGAGCGGCGTCGCGCTGGCGGGCACGATGTTGGGCTGGCCCAATTGCCGGTCCAGCAGCATCACCTGCCCGCCCGAGGCCACCAGCAGGATCGGCTCCGGCGGGTCGTAGTCGAAGCGCATGCGCCCTGGCCGGCTGATGACGGCCCGCCCCTCCACCGAGCGCCCGAACTGGTCGATCTGGAGGAAGCGCGCATGCAGCGTGCGCAGGCCATTCAGATAGGCCTCGACCCGCTGGATGGCGGCGCTGTCGATGGGCTGCGCCCGGGCGGCAAGCGGGAAAGGCAGCAGCGCCAGCAGGATTCGTCGCTTCATGGCAGCGATATTGCCCCGCCGCCATGGCACGAAAAGGGCGGTGTGCAAGGCCCCTCGCCGCCGTGATGCTGCGCCGCACGCGCCACCGGAGTGTCATTTATATGCAATCCATATGTCATGTATGAAAGGTATAGGCGCGGCGAGAGAAGGGGCATTGCATGCTGGAACTCCAGGGTTTGACGCGCCGGTTCGGTGACGTCACGGCGGTTTCGGATGTGCGCCTGCTGATTCCGGATGGCCAGATGGTGGGCGTGATCGGGCGGTCCGGCGCCGGCAAATCCACCATGCTGCGCATGATCAACCGCCTGACCGAGCCGAGCGAAGGTCGCGTGATCTATGGCGGGCAGGATGTGACGGCGCTGCAAGGTGCCGCGCTGCGCCGCTGGCGGACCGATTGCGCGATGATCTTCCAGCAATTCAACCTGGTGCAGCGGCTCGATGTGCTGACCAATGTGCTGGTCGGGCGGCTGAACCATCGCCCCGGCTTCGCGGGCACGCTGGCCAGCATGTTCAAGATGTTCACCGCGGCCGAGCGTGCCATGGCGCTGCGGGCGCTGGACCGTTTCGACCTGGCCGAGACCGCCTTGCAGCGCGCCGACACGCTCTCGGGCGGCCAGCAGCAGCGCGTCGCCATCTGCCGCGCCCTGTTGCAGCAGCCGAAGCTGATGCTGGCCGATGAGCCGATCGCGAGCCTCGATCCGCGCAACGCCCGCACCGTGATGGACGCCCTGCGCCAGGTGAACCGCGAGGACGGCCTGACCGTGCTGGTCAACCTGCACCACCTCGATACCGCCCGGCAGTATTGCGACCGCATCGTCGCCATGCAGGCCGGCCGCGTCATGTTCGACGGCACGCCGGCGGAGCTCACCGCCGCGCGCGTCCGCGACATCTACGGCGTCAGCGAGGACGAGTTCGAGGAGCAGGCGCAGGACGCCCTCTCCCCGCGCAAGCCTGCCCCCACGGCAGCAACTGCCGCCGCCTGAACCAACCCACGGAGAACAACGCCATGATGAACCGCCGTACTCTTGCCGGGCTGATCGCCGGCGCCGCCATGACGCCTGCGATCGGTTATGCCCAGGGCACCATGTCCGCCGAGCGCCGCCGCCGCTCGCTCGATGCCGACGTCGCCTTCCCGCAGGCCGGCCGCCGCGCCTGGGCCGCGCAGGTCCCGGTGATCCGCATCGGACTGCTGGGTGGTGAGAACGAGGCCGACCGCCTGGGCCGCTACGGCGCCTATCGCGACCTGCTCGCCAGCACCTTCGGCGTGGAAGCGCGCCTGTTCCCGGCGGCCGATTACGCCGGCGTGGTGCAGGCCTTCGGCGCCGGCCAGATCGAGGCCGCCGGCATGGGCAGCAGCGGCTACGCCGCCGCCTTCATGGACAGCAACGGCAATGTCGAGCCGCTGGTCGTCGCCGAGGAGCGTGACGGCTCCATCAGCTACATCGCGGTGATGGTGGTGCGCCAGGACAGCGGCATCACCAGCATGGAGCAGATGCGCGGCAAGTCGCTCGCCTGGGCCGATCCGAACTCCACCTCCGGCTACCTGATCCCGCGCTTCCAGCTGCGCGCCGCCGGCATCGGCGTGGAGCCGGGCCAGTATTTCAGCCGCACGGGCTTCGCCGGCGGGCATGAGCAGGGTGTCGTCGCGGTGCTGCAGAAGCAGTACGACGCCGCCGTCACCTGGTCCTCGGGCCAGGGCGACGAAGCCACCGGCTTCTCGCGCGGGAACCTGACCAGCATGGTGCAGAAGGGCCTGCTCAAGATGTCCGACCTGCGGATCATCTGGCGCAGCGACCCCATCCTGAACGGCCCGCTGACCGTGCGCCTGAACACGCCGGCCGAGTTCCGCGAGGACCTGCGGAACTTCCACCTGGCGCTGCCGAAGGCGCATCCGGCGATCTACGCGCAGATCGAGCGCGGCGGCGGCACGGGCTACCGCGAAGTGCGCCACAGCGACTTCGAACTGTTCATCCGCATGCGCCAGGAAGAGGCGGCCGCCCGCCGCCGCCGTTCCTGAACCACTGAGGCCTAGGGGAACACGCCATGCTGACGCGTCGCGCACTCGCCGGCCTTGCCGCCGGCGCTGCCCTGCTGCCCGGGCTCGCGCGGGCGGATGACATCCCGCCCGGCCCGAATGGGCAGCGGCGGCGCCGCACGCAGGATGCGGATGTCGTGTTCCCCGAAGCCGGCCGCCGTCCCTGGGCGGCGCAGGTGCCGCAGATCCGGATCGGTCTGCTCGGCGGCGAGAACGAGGCGGACCGGCTCGGCCGGTTCGAACCCTATCGCGCGCTGATCGAGCGCACCTTCGCCGTGCCGACCCGCCTGTTCCCCGCCGGCGACTATGCCGGCGTGATGCAGGGCCTGGGTGCCCGCCAGCTCGAAGTGGCCGGCATGGGCCCGGCCGGCTATGCCGGCGCCTGGATGGACACGGATGGAGGCATCGAGCCGCTGACCATCACCCAGCAGGGCGATGGCTCGATCGCCTATGTGGCGGTGCTGGTGGTGCGCGCCGATAGCGGGATCACCAGCCTTGATGAGATGCGCGGCAAGACCCTCGCCTGGGCCGACCCGAACTCCACCTCCGGCTACCTGATCCCGCGCTTCCAGATGCGGAAGCAGGGCATTGGCGTGGAATCAGGCCAGTATTTCAGCCGTACCGGCTTCGCCGGCGGGCATGAGCAGGGCGTCATCGCCGTGCTGCAGAAGCAATATGATGCGATGGTCACCTGGGCGTCCGGCATCGGCGACGTGAACCAGGGCTATTCGCGCGGCAACCTCCGCTCGATGGTGGACAAGGGCCTGCTCCGGATGGCCGATCTGCGGATCATCTGGACGAGCCAGCCGATCATGAACGGGCCGATGGCCGCGCGCACCGACCTGCCGGCCGAATTCCGCCGCGACTTCAAGGGCCTGCAACTGGCGCTGGCCAAGGCGCATCCGGACATCGCACGGCAGATCGCGCGCGGCAGCACGCTCGGCAGCGTCGAGGGCTGGCATTCCGACTACGAATTGTTCGTCGAGATGCGGCGCGAGGAAGCGGCGGCGCGCCGCCGGCGCTCGTAACGCATGTCGCTCGCCCTCGCCACGCCAGCCGTCCTGCGCGGCGAGGCTGCGTTCCAATCGGCGCGGCGCGAACGCCGCCGCGCCACCCTTATGGCGCTGGTGGTGCTCGCGCTGTGCCTGGTCGCGGCGGGCTGGGTGAGCGAGGTGAATTTCGCCACCCTCGCCGCCGGCATCCCGCGCATCGGCGAGTATTTCGGGCGCATCGCTCCCGAGCTGCGCTGGGCGAACCTGTTCTCCGGCGTCGAGACCGAGGGCAGTCTGGCCTTCTGGTTCTATCGCTGGGATGCCTGGGCGCTGCTGCTGCTGGAGACCGCCAACATGGCGGCGCTGGCGACCTTCGGCGGCGCCTCCATCGCGCTGATCCTGTCCTTCTTCGCCAGCCGGAACGTGGCGCGCAACACCTGGTCCTACCAGCTTGCGCGCCGCTCGCTGGAAGCGCTGCGCACGGTGCCGGAGATCGTCTATGCGCTGATCTTCGTCTGGGCCTTCGGCGTCGGCGCGCTGGCCGGCATCCTGGCCATCATGATCCACACGATCGGCGCGCTCGGGAAGCTGTTCTCCGAGGTGATCGAGAATGCCGAGATGCGCACCTGGGACGGCGTGCGTGCCTCCGGCGGGACATGGTCGCAGGCCTGCCGCTTCGCGATCCTGCCGCAGGTGGCACCCAGCCTGATCAGCTACACGCTGCTGCGGTTCGAGATCAACGTCCGCGGCGCCAGCGTGATCGGCTTCGTCGGCGCCGGCGGCATCGGGCAGGAAATCTACAACGTGATCGCCTTCAACTATTATGAGGAAATCAGCGCGATCGTGGTGATGGTGATCGTGGTGGTGGCGATGATCGACCTGCTGAGCGAGCGGCTGCGCCACCGCATCACCGACGCGGCCGGGGTGCGCTGACATGCAGGTCGATCTGACGCCGGACCAGGTTGCGCAATATCGCGCGCGCTATCCCCGCGCCTTCGCCCGCCCGCTGGCCGACCGCATCACCACCTGGGTGCTGGGTGCGCTGGCCCTGGCCTGGCTGGTCTGGGTGTTCTGGCTGTTCGACATCACGCCGACGCGGCTGTGGAACGGGCTTGCGGGGCTCGGCACCATCGTCGTGCTGATGGTCCCGCCCTCGCCCGGCGAATTGTGGGTGGAAATCCTGAAGGGCATCGCGGAATCGGTCGCGATGGCCTTCCTCGGCACCTTCATCGCGGCCGTCATCGCCGTGCCGCTCGGCTTCATGGGTGCCCGCGGGATGCTGCTGAACACGCTGGCGCGCTTCTCGCTGCGGCGGGTGTTCGACGGCATGCGTGGCGTCGATACGCTGATCTGGGCGCTGGCCTATGTGCGCGCCGTCGGCCTCGGCCCGCTGGCGGGCGTGCTGGCGATCGCCACGGCCGACATCGCGGTGCTGGCAAAGCTCTACGCCGAGGCGATCGAGAACGCCGAGAAGAAGCAGGCCGAGGGGATCGACGCGGTCGGCGGCCATGCCCTGCTGCGCACGCGCTTCGGCGTGCTGCCGCAGGTGCTGCCGGTGATGCTGGCGCAGGCGCTGTATTTCTTCGAGAGCAACACGCGATCCGCCGCCATCCTGGGCGTGGTCGGCGCCGGCGGCATCGGGCTGCAATTGGCCGAGCGCATCAAGGTGCGGCATTGGGATGAGGTGGCGTTCATCATCATCCTGATGATCGTCACCGTCGCGGTCATCGACGCGATGTCCGGCCAGATCCGCCGCCGCCTGATCGGCAACCGGGACGGCGTGGCGGTTCGCTGAACCGGTTGCGGCGGGTCAGTCCCTGCCGCGTTCCGCCTGCGATTGGGCGGCCAGCGCACGCGCCATCTGGCTCAGCGCTTCCTGGTGCTTGTCGTTGTCGATCAACGCGAAGTTCCGCGCGAGCTCCAGGCACATGCGCTGGCGGGGCGACATGCCGGGCGGCGCGGAGGTGCTCGTCAGCCCCTCGAAGAACCAGGACACGGGCACGCCGAGCACCTGGCCGATCTCGAACAGGCGGCCGGCCGAGATGCGATTGAGGCCGCGTTCATATTTGTGCGCCTGCTGGTAGGTGACGCCGATCAGCTTCGCCAATTGCTGCTGCGACAGGCCCATCATCACGCGGCGTTCGCGAATGCGGGCACCGACATGGCGGTCGGCGACACTGGCGCGCTGGCTGGTGCGCTCCACGCCGGGCTTCGTATCCTCCGCGGCGGTCGCGTCGCCCTCATCCGTGGTGATCGCTGTCATCGTCCCGCCTCCGTCGCAGCCCCCGGGTTCCCGCACGGCACCCATCCTGCTGCACGGCGGTCACGATCTGTGCGTCTACTGCAGGTGGAGGTCGCCCGGCGCGTTTTCCGCACCCCGCGCGATGAATAGGCCGTGATGGGAATCGCGGCCAGCGACCGGCACGGGAAAAGCGGCCCCCGCATCTCAGCCATGGGTTGGGTCGGCCGCAGCGTCTCAACCGCGCCGAGCTATGGCGGACAGCCGCACCGGCTTGGATGGGGCGCGGGGCGCCAGGAAGGCGTCTTCCGTGATGGCCGTGCCGGTCGCCCGCGCCACCGCTTCCGCCAGCAGCGGCGCGCAGTACCGACCCTGGCAGCTTCCCATGCCGCAGCGGGTGGCGCGCTTGGCCGCGCCCGCATCGGGCGCCCGCGCGATGGCGCCGAGCAATTCACTGCGCGTTACCCCCTCACACCGGCAGATCGACGTCGTGTCGTCGGACAGGGTCCAGGACAGGTCCGGCGCGCGATACAGCGCCCAGAGCGCCGCCTGGAAGCGCCGGTGCCGGGCCAGGTCACGCTGCGCCCGCGCCAGCGCCGCCGGATCGGGCGCATGGCCGAGGTCGGCGGCGGCCGTTGCGCCGGCGATCCAGCCCTCCGCCGCCGCGACACGCGCCCCGCCGAGGCCGCCGCCATCGCCCGCCACGAACACCTCCGGCAGGCCGGTCCGGCCGGCCGCGTCGCGCTCGGTCACCAGCATCCGCCGCGCGGCATCCCAGTGCTGCGCGCAGCCCAGCGCGCGGGCCAGCTCGCCGGCGGGCTGGAAGCCGTAGCCGAGGCAAAGCGCATCCGCGTCGAAGCGGCGTTCGCTGCCCGGCATGGGGACGCCGGCATCGTCGATCCGGGCCAGCACCACGTGCGCCAGCATCCCATCGCCCTCGGCCCGCAGCACGGCCGTGCCGTGCAGCACCGGCACCCGCGCGGCCAGAAGCCGCGCGCGGTCGCGCATGCCGCGCGCCAGCAGGTCGGCGCCGTCGCGCGCCATGCCGAACAGCGCCCCCGCATGCCGCCACGGGCTGGGCGCCGACGCCGATTCGGCCAGCGCCAGCACAGCCACGCCGGCATCCAGCAATTCGACGGCCAATTGCAGGTTGAGCGGGCCGTTCCCCGCGATCACCACGCGCTGGCCGGGGGCGACGCGCCAGGCGCGCGCCATGGTTTGGCCGGCGCCGGTGGTCATCACGCCGGGCAGCGTCCAGCCGGGAAAGGGCAGCGCGCGTTCCTGCGCGCCGGTCGCCAGGATCAGCCGGCGGGGGCTCAGAAAGCGCGTGCCGCCGTCGATTTCCAGCGCGACCTCATCCGGCCGGAAGGCGCCCCATGCCGCGGCACCCGAAAGGATACGCGCGCCGCTGGCCTGCACGCGCGCGGCCAGGGCCAGCCCCTCGGCCGCCTGGCGGTCGGGCCGCGCGGTGTGGCGATGCGCGCCCGACAGCGGCTTGAAATACTGTCCGCCGAGCGTGCCGCGTTCATCGACCAGTGTGACCTCCGCCCCGGCCGCGCGGGCGACGAGCGTGGCGTTGAGCCCGGCCGGGCCGGCGCCGATCACCAGGATGCCGCAGGCCTCCGCGGGGCCGGGCGTTGGCGCGGGTTCGGGTTGCGCCGCAGCGATGGGGCGGGCGACCTGCGCCCGAACCTCCTGCCCGTCCCGCGCATAGGTCATGCAGGCGCGCTGGTTCGGCACGCCATCCACGGTGACGAGGCAGTCCTGGCAGACGCCCATGCCGCAGAACACGCCGCGCATCGTGCCCCGGCCGGTATGGCGCAGGCGGCGATGGCCGGCGGCGGCGAGCGCAGCGGCGATGGTCTCGCCATCATGCGCGGCGACGGACGCGCCCTCGAAGCGCAGCGCGATGGGCGCACCCCTGGGCTGCGTGCCGTGCCCGGCGATGCGCATGGGGGCTACTCGGCGGCCTTGGGCAGGGCGGCGTCGCGCGCCAGGCGGTTGGCGCGTTCGATGATCGGCTTCAGCTTCGCCACGCGGTCGCGCCCTTCCTGGCCGAGCGAGGCGAAGCTGGTCAGCGGCGCGCGGACATCGCCGACCGGGTAGCCCATGATCGCGGCCAGCGCCTTCGAGTAGCATTGGTGGCCGTAGGTCGGGTGGCCTTCGGCGATGATGTGCTCGATCTCGGTGATGCAGCGCTGGATCGCCTTCGCCTCCGCCACGCGCCCTGCCGCCAGCAATTCGCAGATACGGGTGGAGGGGGCGGGCATGTAGTTGCCGAAGGGGTTGACGTAGCCGACGGCGCCGAGCGCGTAGCTCTCCACGATGCGCTCCCCGGCGAACACGTTCATCACGCCATCCGTCGCCTCGATGATGTCATGGACGCGCGCGACATCCTGGCTGGCTTCCTTGATGTAGCGGACGTTCGGGAAATCCTTCGTCAGCCGCGCCACCAGCTTCGCCGACATGTCCACATTGGCGGTGTAGGGGTTGTTGTAGAGCATGATCGGCAGCGACACCGCCTCGCTGATCGCCTTGTAGTAGCCGTGGATCTCATCCTCGGTCGGCGAATAATAATAGGGCGGGATGATCATCAGGCCGGCGGCGCCCAGGCGCTCGGCCTCACGGCTGTAGCGCACGGCGTGCGGCGTGTGGGCGTTGGCGGTGCCGACCAGCACATCGGCGCGGCCCTTGCAGTGCGCGACGGTCGCTTCCACCAGCGCGGTGCGTTCCTCATCCGTGATCGTCAGGAATTCGCCGGTGGTGCCGAGGATGATGAAGCCCGGCGCGCCCTCCCCGATCTGCCAATCCAGGAAGCGGCGGAGTGCGGGCAGATCGAGCGCGCTGCCATCCTCGGTGAAGGGCGTCACGATGACGGAATAGGAACCGCGGAACTGCTTTGCCATGGCCGGACGCCTCCTGGATCGTGCGCCCAAGGTTACAACCGGCCCAGACCCGTGTAAACGCAACCCGTTCGGAGAGCGGGCGCCGTGCGCAGGACGACCGATGTGCTGGTGGTGGGTGGCGGCATCGCGGGCTGCGCGCTCGCCTGGATGCTGGCGCGGGAGGGCGTGGATGTCACGCTGCTCGAAGCGCGCGCCATCGGCGCCGGCGCCTCTGGCGCCAATGCCGGCAGCCTGCATGCGCAGATTCCGCACGAACCCTTCCTGACCAAGGGCGAGGGCTGGGCGCGCGCCTATGCGCCCACCCTGCCGCTGATGGCCGCCTCCATTGCGCTATGGCGCGACTGGCCGGAGCAGCTTTCGGCGGATCTCGACGTGGCGGTGCCGGGCGGGCTTCTGGTCGCGGAGACGCCGGCACAAATGGCGGATATCGCCCGCAAGGCGGCAATCGAGGCGGCGGCGGGGGTGGGCGTGGCGCTGCTGGATGAGGCCGGCATCCGCCGCGTGGCCCCCTATGTCTCGCCCCGGGTGATCGGCGGGTTGTTCTGCCCGGCCGAGGGCAAGGCGAACCCGCTGGCGACGACGCCGGCCCTGGCGCGCGCCGCCCTTGCCGCCGGCGCGCAGCTGCATGCGGGGGTCACGGTGCGGCGCCTGGCGCGGGACGCCGCCCAGTTCCGCGCGGCGACCGATGCGGGCACCATCACCGCCTGCCGCGTGGTGAATGCCGCCGGCGCGGAAGCCGCGCGGATCGCCGCCATGCTCGGCCTGCACCTGCCGATCGAGGCGCATCCGATCCAGGTCAACGTGACCGAGCCGGCGGCCCCGCTGATCGAGCACCTCGTCTATCACGCGGTGGAGCGGCTGAGCCTGAAGCAGGCGCGCCATGGCAGCGTGCTGATCGGCGGCGGTTGGCCATCCCGCGCGCGGGGCGATGGGCGGCTCACGCCCGATCCGCGCCACATGGCGGAGAACATCGCCGTCGCGATCGCCGCCGTGCCGGCCATCGCCGATCTGCGGCTGCTGCGCACCTGGCCCGCCATCGTGAACGGGACGGAGGATTGGCGGCCGATCCTGGGCGAGGCGCCGGGGATCCCGGGCTTCTTCAACGCCATCTTCCCCTGGATGGGGTTTACCGGCGGGCCGATCACCGCGCGCATCACGGCGAATCTGCTGCTGGGCCGCGCACCCGGCGTGGACCTTGCCCCCTTCGCAGCGGATCGCTTCTCGACGCAGTTCGCGTAGCGAACGGTTCCCCCTGTTGCGAACCTTTCGCGAGGATGCCTAGTCTTGCGCGGCGCGGAGGGGGTGGCGGCTTGCGGGGCATTCTGAAGCTGGTGGACCGGCTCAACCTGGTGCTGACCCACGGCATCGGGCTGCTGCTGGCGGTGATGACCATCGCCGTCTTCACGCAGGTGATGGTGCGCTTCGTGCTGACCGCCATGGGCGTGAATCTTTCCGCCGCCTGGACCGAGGAAGTGGCGCGCTACGTGCTGATCTGGATCGTGTTCATCGGCGCCGGCATCGGCTGCCGCAAGCGCCAGCTCATGTCGCTGGAATTCGTGGTGCGCGCGCTGCCCGGCCTTGCGGGCCAGGGCCTGGTCTATCTCGGCCTCATCATCTGCATCGGCTTCTTCGCGCTGCTGATCTCGGTCGGCTGGGCCTTCATGGAATTGGGCGCCGTCGAGACCAGCCCGGTGATGCAGATCCCCAAAGCCTGGGTCTATGCCGCGATGCCGGCGGGGGCCGCGCTGATGATCGTGAACATCGCGGCCCTGATGGCCGAGGCGCTGCTGGAGCGCCAGGACATCCGCATGATCGGCGCCACCGCGGAGGGCGTGGAATAGGCCATGGGTGGCGCGCTTCTTCTTCTCGCGGTGCTGTTCGCGGGCGGTCTGCCGATCGCGCTGGCACTCGGCATCGCGCCGCTGCCGACCATGCTGGGCATGGGCATTCCGCTGATCGCCATTCCGCAGGTGGTGTTCGAAAGCCTCGACAGTTTCGCATTGATGGCGCTGCCGCTCTATGTGCTGGCGGGGCGGCTGATGCAGATGGGCGGCATCGCGCAGCGGCTTGTCGGCTTCGCCATCGCGATCGTCGGCGTGCTGCCGGGCGGGCTGGCCGCGGCCGTCGTGCTGACGTCGATGCTGTTCGCGACCATCAGCGGATCCTCCGCCGCGACGGCCGCCGCGATCGGCGCGGTGCTGATTCCGGAGATGGAAAGGCAGCGCTACCCCCGCCCCTACTCCGCCGCCGTGGTCGCAAGCTCCGGCGAGCTCGGCGTCATCATCCCGCCCTCCGTGCCGATGGTGATCTATGCGGTCATCACCGGCGTCTCCATCACCGATCTGTTCCTGGCTGGCCTGCTGCCCGGCCTGATGATCGGCCTGTCGCTGATGCTGACAGCCAGCCTGATGGCGATGGTGCAGGGCCATGGCGCGCGGGCGCGGATGACCATTCCCGAATACGTGGCGAACCTCGTCGCCGCCTTCCGCCGCGCCTTCCTCTCGCTGCTGATGCCGGTGATCATCCTGGGCGGCATCTATGGCGGCATCTTCACGCCGACCGAGGCGGCGGTGGTGGCGGTGGTCTACGCCATCATCCTCGGCGTCTTCGTCTACCGGGAGATCAGCCTGCCGCGCCTGCCCGCGGTGTTCGCGGATGCGGCGCTGACGGCCTCGGTCGTGATGATCATCGTGGGCTTCGCCGCCATGTTCGGCTTCGCGCTGCAATTGCTGCAGGCGCCGCAGACAATCGCCGCGATGCTGTCGGAGGTGTCGTCGAACCCGCTGGTCTTCCTGCTGGTCGTGAACCTGTTCCTGCTGGTGGTCGGCATGTTCATGGAGACCTTCGCCGCCATCATCATCCTGGCCCCCATCCTGGCCCCCGTCGCGCAGAGCTTCGGCATCGATCCCGTGCATTTCGGCCTGATCGTCGTGGTCAATTTGGCCGTCGGCATGGTGACGCCGCCGGTCGGCGTCAATCTGTTCGTCGCCTGCGGCATCGCACGCATCAGCATGGAGCAGCTCATGCGGCCGCTGCTGGTGTTCCTGGCCGTGCTGATCATCAACCTCGCCATCATCACCTATGTGCCCTGGCTGAGCCTGGTGCTGGTGAAGTGACACTGCCCAACCCCACAAGGAGGAACTTGCCGATGACATCCCTGACCCGCCGCGGCCTTGGCGCCGCGACACTCGGCGCCACGCTCGCAGCACCCACCATCGCCCGGGCGCAGGCGATCAGCATGACGCTCGGCCATGTGCTGAGCGCCACCAGCGCCTACCAGGTGATTTTCGCGCGCTTCGCAGAACTCGCCGCGCAGCGCACCAACGGGCGCGTCACGGTGACCATCCAGGGCGGCGGCGCGGCCGGCAATGAAGGCCGGCTGATCCAGTCGCTCCGCACCGGCGTGATCGACGGCGCCTTCGTCGGCGGCTCCTCGCTGGAGACGGTGGTGCGCGACTATCGCGTGCTGTCCCTGCCTTACGTCTTCGACGACCACCCGCAGGCCAACCGCGTGCTGCAAGGCGCGGTGGGTACGGAGATGCTGGCGCTGCTCGAGCCGCTCGGCATGCAGGGCCTCGGCTTCGGCGCGATCTTCGAGCGCAACATCGCGAGCCGCCGGCCGATCCGCACGCCGGCCGACCTCCAGGGCCTCAAGATCCGCGTGCTGCAGACGCCGGGCTTCGTCGAGGCCTATCGCGTGCTCGGCACGCAGGCGACGCCGATGGCCTATGGCGAGGTGTTCCTGGCCCTGCAGAACGGCGTGGTGGATGCGATGGAGATCAGCAGCGACGCGGTGGTGGCCGACCGCTTCGTCGAAGCCATCCAGCACTACGCGCTGACCAAAATCCACCAATCCACCACGGTCTTCGCCGTCTCCCGCGCCAGGTTCGCCGCACTTCCGGCGGATGTGCAGGCGACGCTGCGGACGGCGGCGAAGGAAGCCATCACCCATGGCCTGGCCGCGCATGACCGGCTGAATGTCGAGGGCCTGGCTGCCGTGCGCGCCCGCGGCATCACGGTGCATGAGCCGGACCTCGAACCCTTCAAGACGATCGCGCGCCGCAGCTACGACGCGATCCTGGCCGAGGCGCCGAATGGCCGCGCCTGGGTGGAGCGCATCAACCGCGCCAAGACCGCGGCGTAGGCGGCTGCGGGCGAACGGCGAGAAAGCCCGACACCCCCCTCACCCAACCCTCTCCCCCCTGCGGGTGGAGAGGGCCTATCTCACGTAGCTGGCGCCGTTCACATCGAGGGTGGCACCGGTCAGGTGCCGCACGCGACCCGTCGCGAGGAACGCCACCAGCGCGCCGAGCTCCTCCGGCGGCACCCATTCCCCCATGGCGAGGCTGGCGGAGACCGCGGCCTCCCCGCCCGCGATCGCCGCGGCATCCACGCTCATCTGCGTGCGCACCACGCCGGGGGCGACGATGTAGCTCAGCACGTTCTGCCGTGCGTAGTGCCGCGCGATGGTCTGCGCGGCCGCCTTCACCGCGGCCTTGCTGGCGGCATAGGCGATGGTCGCCTGGCTGCCCGACCCGCGCTGCGCCGCCCAGGAGGACAGGGTAACCAGCACGCCCCCACCCGCTGCCGTGAAGTGGTTGACGGCGTGTTTCATGAGGCGCGTGGGGCCGAGCACATTGGCGCGCCATTGCCGGTCCCAGGCGCTGTCCCAGGCCTCCCACCCATCGTCGATCCCGCCTTCCGCCACGAAGATCGCGGCGTTCAGCACGACCACGTCGATGCGCGGCGCCACAGCGCGCGCGGCCCGCCAGAAGGCGTCCACGCCGCCGGCGTCGGATTGGTCGGCGGCGATCAGGTGGCGGCGCGCGGCGGGAATGCCTGCCAGCGCCGCCTCCGCCCCCGCGCGGTCGCTGTTGTAATGCGCGATCACCGTCGCCCCCTCGGCGCCGACCGCGCGGGCGATCGCGGCACCGATGCCCTTCGACGCGCCCGTCACCAGGACTGTTCTCCCCGCCAGTTGCATCGCGCCGAAACCTCCGCCGAAAGCCGCGCGCAGCCTGTGCCGCGGGGCCTTCGGGGGCAAGCAGCAGCTCAGACAGGCAAGGCCAGGACCGCACCCGGAAGCGCCGCATCGCTGAGCGCATAGGGCAACACGCGCAGCGTGCCGATCTCGCCGAACAGGGCGCTGCCGCCGGCGGCATCGAGGCCGAGGCGCAGCGTCGTCAGGCCCGCGGCCGGCCCGCCCGTCACCGCCTGCACCGCCCCGCCCTCCAGACTGCCCGCGATGCGCCCGGCGCCGTTCAGCGCGAAGCCCGCGCGGAAGGGCACGCCCGGCACCGTGGCACCAAGGCCGAGATCGGCGACGCCGACCCCGCCGGTGACCCGGCTGATCGCCAGGTTCGCCGTGCCGGCCGCGATCCGCGCGAAAAGCCGGTTGCCAGGCGTGCCGTCATCCACTTCCAGCAGCGAGGCGCCAGCGCTGGCCGGGGCGGCCTGCGCCATGCTGCCGCTCCATAGGATGGTGCACCGGCCCTGGCTGCCGATCTGCATGCCGGCCAGCGGCGCGCTGACCAGATCGGCGCCGCGCGTGCTGGCGGCAGGCGTGCCGACTGCGGGCAGGATCGGGCTGGAGGCGAAGGCGCCCTGCTCCAGCTGCGGCGCGTAGTAGCGCACCGTCACATCCATCACCGTGCCCACGGCCATCAGGATGTCGGCGAAGACGTTGATGAAGGCCGTATTCGCGAACGGCAACGCCGGAGTGTTGAGCACCATGTCGCTGACCGCTGCGCCGCCGGCGATAAGCGCCGAAGTATAGGCGCCCGATTGCGCGCCCGCTGCGTCATGCATGGTCAGCACGAGGCGAAAGGTGAGGCCGGAAGACGATCCGGCCAGCACCCGGAACGGCACCCGATACGCCCAAAGCTGGCCGACCGTGGCCGCGACGCCACCCGTGCCGGGTGGCTCCAGCCGCCACCGCAAGAAATTGAAGCTGGCCGTCCCGGACCATCGGACGTCGAAGAAGGGCAGGCCGAACTCGCTGCCGACACCGACGACGCTGCGGGTCAAGCCGGCATCGGTGTTCGGTGTCATGAAGGTGGGGAAGGTGCCGGGTGTTCCCGGCACGGCGCCCTCGAAGCGGGGGTTGCGGATGGCATTGGTGCGCTGGCCCTCGACTTTCAGGCGGCGCACCAGACCGTGGAAGCGTGGCGCGTCGGCCGCGAATTCCTGCCAGATCGTGCCATCGGGGCCGAGCGCCGTGGCGCGCGCGCCGATCTGGGCACGGGCGAGGCCGAGCGGCGCGGCCAATCGGCCAGGCCCGATCAGCGGCGGCCGATCCTGGGCGACCGCGGCCAGGGCGGTGACGAGGCTGGCGTTCATTGCCCACCTCGGCGGATGGATGCGCGGCGAATGGCCTGCATGGCATGGGTTTCCCGATGGTTGCGGAGGATGTCCCGGTGCTCGGCGGCGCCCCAGAGCCGTTTCACCACGAGCGAAGATGGTGCAACGGCTCAAGCCTTCTGATGTTACGCATTTCCCGAGCGGCCCCGCGAAGCCGCAAGGCTTGAAAATGCGCTGGAGCAGGGTGCGTTCAGATGGAATCATCGGAACGCATTTCTTGCTCTAGAATCAATGACTTCTAGAGCACGAGCTGCGTTCAAGCGAACGCGGCGTGCTCCAGCGGCGTAAACAGGGCGCCCTGGGGACGGGCAGGGCGCGGGCAGCCGATGACTATGTTCCTAGGACAAAATTCTTTTGGTTGCAAGGAAATTCGTATCGCGCCGCGCCCGCCCGGCCGGCGCGCCGCCACGGCCTTTACCGATGCGCCGGCCCGGTCTACCCGGTCGTGGGGCAGCGGACATCGCTCCGCGCATGAGGATTGGCCGATGGAACCCATCACGCTGACCGACAGCGACCAGCTGCGGATCCGCTACCTGCCAGGTGCTGCGGATGCGCATGTGGTGTCCTTCACCGGCATCGGCCATGGGATGGGCGCGATCCAGATCGACGAGTTCCGACGCTCGCTGAACGATGCCTTTCCCTATGCGTGTTCCTTCGTGGTGGACAAGCAGCGGCGCTGGTACAACGGGTTGCAGGACGACACTCTAGCCGGCCTCGCGCAGGCAGCGACGGCGGCGCCGGCGCAGCGCTTCGTGACGCTCGGCAACAGCATGGGCGGGTTCGGCGCTGTCTACTTCGCTTCCCGCATCCCGAACTGCACGACCGCCATCGCCTTTGCGCCGCAATTCAGCGTCAACCCGGATTGGTGGCCGGAAGGCGATACGCGCTGGCTGGAGTATCGCCGCGATATCGGTGCGCATAGCGTCGCGCATGCGCTGGAGCACCCTTCCGACGACGTCGCCTACCACATCTTCTTCGGCGCGGCCGAAGCGCGGGACGCGCTGCATTCCGCGCAGTTCCGGGCGCAGGCGCCGCGGCGATGCGCAGTGTATATCGTCGATCGCGCGGACCATGCGGTGACGGCGCAGATCAAGCAGACCGGGCGCCTGCCTGCGCTGTTGCAGATGCTGCTGGGCCACACGGATGTGCCCGCCGAGGAGGTGGTTGCGTTCCTGCGGGCGGCAGGGCTTTCGGCGACCGCCGAGACGCCGGGGCGGTGAACGCGCCGCGTCAGGTCGCGCGGCCGATCCCGCGGTAGCGCAGGCCCGCTTCGCGCATCGCCACCGGATCCCAGGCGTTGCGGCAATCCAGCACCAGGTCGCCGCGCATGGCGGCGCGCAGCCTGGCCGGCGGCAGGGCGCGGAATTCGTTCCATTCGGTCAGCAACATCACGGCATCCGCGCCGCGCGCCGCATCAAGCGGGTTGTCGGCGTAGTGCACGGCGGCAGGCAGAAGCGGGCGGGCATTCGGCATCGCCACGGGGTCGAAGGCGCGCAGCGCAACACCGGCCGCGGCCAGTTGCGGCAGGATGGTCAGCGACGGCGCATCGCGCATGTCATCCGTCTCCGGCTTGAAGGCCAGGCCGAGGATCGCAACGGTCGCCTGCGCGGGGTTCGGCAGCAAATCGAGCAGCCGCGCGGCCATGGCGGCCTTGCGTGCCTCATTCGCGGCGATGGTGGCTTCCACCAGCGTGATCGGCACATTCGCCTCCCGCGCGGTGCGTGCCAGGGCCAGCGTGTCCTTGGGGAAGCAGGAGCCGCCATAGCCCGGCCCGGCATGCAGGAATTTTCGCCCAATGCGGCCATCGAGGCCCATGCCGCGCGCCACGTCATGCACATCGGCGCCGACCCTCTCGCACAGATCGGCGATCTCGTTGATGAAGGTCACCTTGGTGGCGAGGAAGGCGTTGGCCGCGTATTTGATCAGCTCCGCCGTCTCGATGCTGGTGGCGACGATCGGCGTCTCGATCAGATACAGCGGCCGGTACAGGCGCCGCAGCACGGTGAAGGCGCGTTCGCTGTCGGCGCCGATGACCACCCGGTCCGGCCGCATGAAATCGCCGATGGCGCTGCCCTCGCGCAGGAATTCGGGGTTGGAGGCGACATCGATCGCCAAATCGGGCCGCACATCGCGCATCAGCGCCTTCAGCCGCGTGCCGGTGCCGACGGGCACCGTGGATTTGGTGACCAGCACGAAGGGCTGGGTCGCCGCGCGCGCCACCTGCTCGGCGGCGGCGAAGACATAGCTGAGATCGGCATGCCCATCGCCGCGGCGGGATGGCGTGCCGACGGCCAGGAACACCACATCCGCCCCGGCGACGGCCGCCGCCAGGTCGGTGGTGAAGGCCAGCCGGCCTTCCGCGACATTCTCGGCCACCAGCTTGTCGAGGCCGGGCTCGTAGATCGGCATCCGGCCCTGCAGCAGGGCGGCGACCTTCGCCGAATCGGTGTCCACCGCCACCACATCGGTGCCGAATTCGGCGAAGCAGGCCCCGGACACCAGGCCGACATAGCCCGCCCCAATCATCGCTACGCGCACGCGGGATACTCCATCGGTATGACGCGAACCGCCATCTGGTGCCCAGGGTAGCGCATCGGGGCGCGGGCCGGCAGCACCCACCGGGTGGGCCGCTTGCCGCACCGCATGGGCGGGACCTACAACATCCCGCGTGACGGCGCGGGAAGGCCCCCTCATGCGCGACGCGCGGCTGATCCTCGATGGTGTCGTGTTCGTGGTTGCCGCGCCGCTGGCGGGCACGCCGGTTTCGGTCGCGGTGGATGGACAGCCGATTCCGCTGGAGGTGGCAGGGCTTGGGCCCTGCGAAGGCGGCCACCGCTACCGCGCCCTGGCCACCGCCGGCTGGCCCGCCGCCGCGCGGGAGGCTGTGCTGAGCGTGGGCGGGGCGCGGATGGCGCTCGACCTGCCGGCGGATGGGCTGGTGGGGGCGATCGGACCCGTGCAGGGGCGCACGGCGCAGGGCTGGATCATGCGGGTGCGCCAGGGTGCGGCCAGCCATCGCGACGCCACGGTCACCTGCGATGGCGTGGCGGTGCCGATCAGCTTCGCCCCGCGCGCGGACATCGATGCCATCGCGCCGCCCGGCACCGGCGCCGCCTTCATGGTGGACCTGCCGGAGCAGGTGCTGGATGGCGCGCCGCACGCGGTGGTGCTGGGCGCCGCCGGGCGCGTGCTGCACAGCACGGAATTTCGTGCCGCGAAGCCGGCAATCACCTTCATGCCGACGCGGCTGCTGATCGCCGGCGCGTCGCCGGTACGGTTGCACGCGCTTCGCCTGGACGGGGTCGAGGTGCCCGGAACCCTGGCCCCCTCGCCCTCCGGCCAGGAGATCGCGCTGCCCGACGGGGCCGCCGATGCCAGGCCGCACCGCATCGACCTCGAGCTGCTGCTGCACCAGGAGCTGCTGCGCTTCGAAGCCACGGTACGCGCGCAGTATGCGGGCGCGATCACGTGCACCGAGGGCGAGATCAGCGGCTGGATCCTCGATACCGCCGATCCGGATCGCCCCGTCGCGCTGGAGGTCGAGATCGACGGCGCGGTGGTGCAGCGCCTGGTGACCGGGCTTGACAGCGCGGCCGCGCGGGAGGCGGGCCATGCGGCGCGGCGCCCGGGTTTCCGGGGCTGGCTGCCGGCCTCCGCCTCCTTCCTGCGCGCCCGCAGCGTGACGCCGCGCGTCGCCGGTACCGGCTTCGCCCCCTTCGGCACGTTCTTGTCCGACCTCAGCGATGCCAGCTACACCACGCTGGACGACGCCACACCCGGCCCCGCGGCGGCGCTGCTGCGGGACCGCATCCTGCGCCCGGCGATCACACGCGCCGCACGCAGCACAGACGATGCGGCGCTGCGCCTGCCGACCGGCTTCCATCGGATCGCGCCGCCGCACCACCGGCGCGCCACGCCGCCGGTGGTGGATGTGGTGATCCCCGTCTACCGCGGCTTCGCGGAAACCATCGCCTGCCTCGAAAGCGTGCTGCGGTCGCAGGGCGCCATCGCGATCAATGTCATCGTCATCGACGACCACAGCCCCGATGCGGCGCTGTCGGAGAAACTCGCTGGCATGGCGCAGGCGCAGGCTTTTGCGCTGATCCGCAACGCCGCGAATCTCGGCTTCGTCCGCAGCGCCAATCTCGGCCTTTCGGCCAATCCCGACCGCGACGTGATCCTGCTGAATGCCGACACCATCGTGCCGCCGGGCTGGGTCGATCGGCTGCATCGCGCCGCCCATGCGGAAGCGGATATCGCCACCGCGACCGCGCTGTCCAACAACGCGACCATCTGCAGCCTGCCGGCGATGGGCGGGCAGCGGGCGCTGCCCTATGGCCTGCCCCTCGACGCGATCGATGCGCTGTGCGCCGCGGTGAATGACAGCACGATCATCGACCTGCCGACGGCGCATGGCTTCTGCATGTTCATCCGCCGCGACGCGCTGGACGATGTCGGCCTGTTCGACGCCGAGACCTTCGGCCGGGGCTATGGCGAGGAGAATGATTTCTCGCAGCGCGCCGCGGCGCGGGGCTGGCGCAATGTCGCGGCCTGCGACGTGTTCGTCGCGCATCACGGCTCGGTCTCCTTCGCCGACGAAGCCGAGGCGCTGACGGCGGCCAACCTGCCGACGCTGCGGGCGCGCTACCCGGATTATCACCGCCAGGTCGCGCAATTCATGCGCGAGGATCCGCTGCACATGGCCCGCAACCGCATCCAGATGGCGCTGTGGCGCGGGGTGCCTTCGGTGGTGCTGGTGACGCTGGCGATCGGCGGCGGCGTCGCGCGGCATGTGGCGGATGCGGCGGCGGCGATCCAGGCCAGCGGCAGCCTCGCGCTGGTGCTGCAACGGGCGCCGGAGGGGCGCGGATATCGCTTGCAGGCCGCGGGGACGGCGGCGCACCTCGCCTATCCCGATACGCCGGATGCGCGCGTGCAGATGGCCTCCGACCTGCTGGCGCTGCGGCCCGACCATCTGCATGTGCACCACCTGATCGACCTGGACCGGGAGGTGACGGCGCTGATCCAGGCTCTCGGCATCCCCTACCAAGTGACGCTGCACGACTATTTCCACATCTGCCCGCGCGTCACCCTGCTGGATGAGGGCGCGCGCTTCTGCGGCGTGCCGGATGCGGCGAAATGCACCCTCTGCATCCGCGGCGGCGGCGCGCATCCCGCGCTCGATCCCTCGCTGGTGCCGCTCGCCGAGGATGTCGGGCGGTGGCGCGATTCCTGGGGCGATTTCCTGGCCGGTGCGGCGCGCGTCATCGCGCCATCGCAGGACACCGCCGCCCGGCATGCGCGCATCCTGCCCGATCTGCCGATCGCGATCCTGCCCCATGAGACGATCGACCCGCCACCGGCGCCGGAGGAAACCCGCGTGCTGCCGAGGCCGCTGCCGGACCAGGTGCGCGTGGCCGTCATCGGCGCCATCGGCCCGCACAAGGGCGTGGACCGGCTCATCGATCTGATCCGCCATGCCGGGCGCTGGGCGGAGGATCTGTCCTTCGTCATCGTGGGCTTCACCAGCCGCGACGCGCCCTTCGCGGCGATGCCGAATGTCGAGGTGACGGGCGCCTACGAGGCCGGCGACCTGCCGGAACAACTGGCGGCGCTGGACGCAGATGTCGCGCTGTTCCTGAGCCCCTGGCCCGAGACCTATTCCTACACGCTGTCGGAGGCGCTGGCGGCGGGCCTCACCCCCGTCGCCTATGAGATCGGCGCGATCGGGGAACGCATGCGCGACCTCGGCTGCGGCGTGCTGCGGCCACTCGATTGCCCGCCCGAGCAGATGGTGGACGCGATCCGGGAGGCCGCGGGCCAGAAGGTGCAGCCGATGCGCTTCCTGGCCGCGCCGCCGCCCAGCTTGCCGGCCGCCGCGCCGCCGGCGCCGGTGACCCTGCTGCGCGCGCCGGGCACCTGCGATGCCGATGGCTGGGCGGGCCGCGTCTCGGAATGGGTGTTCCACCTGGACGCGCCGGTGGAGCGCGCGACGATCGAGATCTGGCTGCCGGACCATTTCGCGGGCCAGTTCGTGACGCTGCACGCGCATGGCCAGCGCACCGTGCGGCTGTCGCTGGCGCCGGGCCGCGTGGCGACGGCGACGATCGCGCGGGATTTGCCGGCGGGTATCGCGCAGCTGCGCTGCGGCTTCGATTTCGACGTGCAGCTTTCCGGCATCGATCTGCGGCGGAAATCCGGGATCATCCGGGCCGTCACCCTGCATGGCGCATTCGGCACGCTGGCGTGGGTGCCCGGACAGAAGGGACTTTCGCCGGCCTGAGGCACCGCGCTCAGTTGCGCGGCAGGCGGGCCTGTGTCGGGGCGTCGGGGTTCTGGGCGCGGTGGCGCAGCAGATGGTCGGCCAGCACCAGCGCCAGCATCGCCTCCCCCACCGGGACCGCGCGGATGCCCACACAGGGGTCGTGCCGGCCCTTCGTCAGCACCTCCGTTTCCTGCCCAAAGCGATCGACGGCGCGGCGCGGCGTCAGGATGGAGCTGGTCGGCTTCACCGCGAAGCGCGCGACGATGGGCTGGCCGGTGGAGATGCCGCCGAGAATCCCGCCGGCGTGGTTCGATCCGAACAGCACCTGGCCATTCTCGCCCATCCGCATCTCATCGGCATTGTCCTCGCCGCGAAAACCCGCCGCCGAGAAGCCGGCGCCGATCTCCACACCCTTCACCGCATTGATGCTCATCAGCGCGGCGGCAAGATCGGCGTCGAGCTTGCCATAGATCGGCGCGCCAAGGCCGGGTGGTGCGCCTTCCGCCACCACCTCCACCACGGCGCCGAGGCTGCTGCCATTCTTCCGCGCGGTGGTGAGCATGGCTTCCCAGCGCTTCGCGGCCTCGGCATCCGGGCAGAAGAAGGGGTTTTCGTCGGTTTGCGCCCAATCGTGCCGGGCCGGGTCGATCCAGTCGCCGCCCATGGCGACCAGCGCGCCGCGGATGGTCACCCCCTCCAGCACGCGCCGCGCGATGGCGCCGGCGGCGACGCGCATGGCGGTTTCCCGCGCCGAGGAACGCCCGCCGCCGCGATAGTCGCGCACGCCGTATTTGAGGTCGTAGGTCAAATCGGCGTGGCCGGGTCGGTAGCGGTCCTTGATCTCCCCGTAATCCTTGCTGCGCTGGTCCGTGTTCTCAATGTGCAGCGCGATGGGGGTGCCGGTGGTGACGCCCTCGAAGGTGCCGGACAGGATGCGGACTTCGTCGGCTTCCTGGCGCTGGGTCACGAATTTGGACTGTCCGGGCCGGCGGCGGTCGAGAAAGGGCTGAATGTCCGCTTCCGTCAGCGCGATCCTGGGCGGACAGCCATCCACCACGCAGCCGATGGCCGCGCCGTGGGATTCACCCCAGGTGGTGAAGCGGAACAGGTGGCCGAAGGTGTTGTGGCTCATGTCAGGTCCTGCCGCCGCCGAAAGCCCTCTCCCTCATGAGTGGAGGAGAGGGCTTTTTGGTTCTAAACCGTCGCGATATCCGGCGCGTCCGGGTTCTTCATGCCGACGATGTGGTAGCCGCAATCGACATGGTGCACCTCGCCGGTCACGCCAGACGACAGGTCGGACAGGAAATACAGGCCCGACCCGCCGACATCCTCGATCGTCACATTGCGCTCCAGCGGCGCGTTGTACTGGTTCCACTTCAGGATGTAGCGGAAATCGCCGATGCCGCTGGCGGCCAGCGTCTTGATCGGGCCGGCGCTGATCGCGTTCACCCGGATGCCGGCGGCACCGAGGTCGGCCGCCATGTAGCGCACGCTGGCTTCCAGCGCGGCCTTGGCCACACCCATCACGTTGTAATGCGGCGTCACGCGCTCCGCCCCCAGGTAGCTCATGGTCAGCATGGAGCCGCCACGCTTCATCAGCGGCACGGCCCGCTGCGCCACGCTCACGAAGGAATAGACGCTGATATCCATCGCCTGCAGGAACGCCGCCCGCGGCGTATCCATGTAGCGGCCGCGGAGGAATTGCTTATCGGCGTATCCGATCGCATGCACCAGGAAGTCGATGCCGCCCCATGCCTTCCCCAGCGCCTCGAAAACCGCATCGACGCTGGCGTCATCCGTCACGTCGCAGGGCAGCACGCGGGTGGAGCCCACGCGCTCGGCCAGCGGGCGCACGCGCTTCTCCAGCGCCTCGCCCTGGTAGGTGAAGCAGATCTCGCCACCCTGCGCGGCGACCGCCTGCGCGATGCCCCAGGCGATCGAGCGGTCATTCGCCACCCCCATCACCACGCCGCGCTTTCCCGCCATCAGCGTGCCGGTCGGCACTGGGTTCGCGGGGGAATCGGCATCGGTCATCGGGGGAACCAGAGGTCAGGTTGCGGGGCACCGATGGTGGTGGCACATGCCCCCAGGCCGGGCAAGGGGCGGCACCCTCGGCCCCACCCGGCGCCGTGGAGCCTGCCCCCCGTGGATCTGACGCCGACCGACGAAGACCCGATCGCCTTGTTCGAGGCCTGGATGGCCGAGGCCGCGACCTCCGAGCCGAACGACCCCAACGCCGTCTGCCTGGCCACCGCCACGCCGGATGGCCGGCCCTCCGCCCGGATGGTGCTGCTCAAGGGCGTCGATGCCGAATGGCCCGGCGGCGGTTTCGTATTCTACACGAACCTGGAATCCCGCAAGGGCGGCGAACTGGCCGCCAACCCCCACGCTGCCTTGTGCTTCCATTGGAAGACGCTGGCGCGCAGCGTGCGCGTGGAGGGGCGGGTGGAGCCGGTCAGCGCCGAGGAAGCCGACGCCTACTATGCCTCCCGCGCCCGCGGCAGCCGCATCGGCGCCTGGGCGTCGCGGCAATCCCGCCCGCTGGAGGGCCGCTTCGCGCTGGAGAAGGCCGTTGCCGAATACACGCTGAAATTCGGCGTGGGGGACATTCCCCGCCCATCGCATTGGTCGGGCTTCCGCCTGCGCCCCGCGCGGATGGAATTGTGGCGCGACATGCCCTTCCGCCTGCATGAGCGCCGCGTCTTCCATCGCACGGGGTCAGGCTGGGCGACCGAGATGCTGTACCCGTGATCCCCGCCGGGCAGCGAGGCGCCGCCGCGCTGCTCGGCCGGCTGACCGGCGCCGCGCCGATCGAGACGCATATCTCGGCGGTCTTCGTGGGGGCGCGCGATGCCTACAAGCTCAAGAAGGCCGTCACCTACGATTTCCTGGATTTCGGCACCCTCGCAGCGCGGGAGCATTTCTGCCGGCGGGAACTCGCCCTGAACCAGGCGGCGGCGCCGTCCCTATACCGTGGCGTGCTGCCGGTGACGCGGCAGGCGGATGGCGGGCTCGCACTGGATGGCGGCGGCGATGTGGTGGAATGGGTGCTGCACATGGCGCCCCTGCCGGCGGCCGATTTCTGCGATGCGGTGGCGGCGCGCGGCGGCCTGACGCCCGCCATGCTGGACGCCATGGCCGATGCCGCCTTCGCGCTGCACGAGGCCGCGCCTCAAGCGCCGCGCGGTTTCGACAGTGCGGGCCGGATGGCGGCGGTGCTGGAAGGCAACCGGCGATCCTGTATCGATGCCGGGATCGACGCGGCGCGCGCCCAGGCGCTGACGGACAGGCTCTCGGCGCTGCTGGAACGGGTGGCGCCCGCCTTGCAGGCGCGGGCCCAGGCGGGGTGCGTGCGGCGCTGCCATGGCGATCTGCATCTGGGCAATTTCGTGCTGTTCGATGGCCGTCCCACGCCCTTCGACGCGCTGGAATTCGACGAGAAGCTGGCCGTGATCGACACCGGCTACGACATCGCCTTCCTGCTGATGGATCTCGACCAGCGGGCCGGGCGGGCGGCGGCCAACCGGGTGCTGAACCGCTATGTCGCGCGCAGCGGCGATGCTGTGCTGCTCGGCCCCCTGCCCTTCTGGATGGCGCTGCGCGCCATGGTGCGCGCGCATGTGGAAGCACGGCGCGGTGGCGATGGCGCGCGCTACCGCGACGCGGCCTTCGCCTATGCCGCGGCGGTGCCGCCGCGCCTCGTCGCCATCGGGGGGTTGCAGGGCACCGGCAAGACGGTGGTCGCGCGGGCGCTGGCGCCCGCCATCGGCGCCGCACCCGGCGCGCTGCATCTGCGCAGCGACGAGGCGCGCAAGCGGCTGTTCGGCGTCGCGCCCGAGGTCAAACTGCCGCGCGACGCCTATGCGGAGGATGTCAGCGCGCGCGTGCACGAGGCGATCTTCGCCGCCGCCCGCACGGCGCTGGCGGCCGGGCATAGCGTGGTGCTGGATGCGGTGTTCCTCGATGCGCGTATGCGGGATCGGGCGCGGGACGCGGCGGGCCACCACCCCTTCCACGGGTTCTGGCTGGAAGCGCCGCTGCAGGTGCTGCGTGCGCGCGTCGCGGCGCGCCGAGGCGATGCATCGGATGCCGACCTCGGGGTGCTGGAGCAGGCCGCGCAAGCGGAGCCCGGCGCGATGGATTGGAGCCGGATCGATGCGGCCGGCGATGCCGTGGCCGCGGTGCGCGGCAGGCTGGCCTTGCCCCCGGAAATCAGCGCATGATGGGCGCCAGGGAAGGCTAACTCAAACCGAGGGGGAGAGGCGCGATGGCTTATCGTCGCCTGTTGCTGCCGCTGACCGGCACCGCTGCCGGGGAAGCGGCCTTGGCCACGGCTTTGACCGTGGCGCGGATCTGGTCGTCGCATCTGCACTGCCTGCATGTCCGCGTCGATGCGCGCGATGTCGCGCCCTTGGCCGGCGAGGGCCTGTCAGGTGCCATGATCGAGGAGATGATGGCCGCGACCGAACGCGAATCCGGCGAACGCGCCGGCCGTGTGCGTGGCCTGTTCGAACGCTTTGCCGCGACGCATGGCGACCTCGTTCTCGCCACCAGCGCCGAGACGGCGGAGAAGGCGGGCGGCGTCTCGCTGTCCTTCGAGGCGATCGCGGGGCGTGAGGAAGACGTGGTCGCGCAGCAATCGCGCCTGTTCGACATGGCCGTCGTGCCGCACCCCGAGGCGGATGAGGATGTCAGTTCTTCGGACGCGCTGCATGCGGTGCTGTTCGACAGCGGCCGCCCCGTGCTGATCGCGCCGCGCACGGTGCCGGCCACACTCGGCAAGCGCGTCGCCATCGCCTGGAACGGCAGCGCCGAAAGTGCCGCCGCCGTCGCCGCCGCCTTGCCCTGGCTGCACCGGGCGGAAGCCGTGCGCGTGCTGCACAGTGCCGAGTATCAGCGCCGCGGCCCCTCGGCCGAGGGCATCCTGACCTACCTCCGCTGGCACGGCATCACGGCGGAGGCGGTGCAGTTCAAGCCCGCCACCAAGGAAGTCGGCGCCGGGCTGTTGGGGGCCGCGCGGGATTTCGGCGCGGATTTGATGTGCCAGGGCGCCTACAGCCATTCCCGCCTGCGGCAGCTGATCCTCGGCGGCGTCACGCGCCATGTGCTGGAGAATGCCGAGATCCCCCTGCTGATGTGCCGCTGATTTTCTCGACGATGGTCAGCAGGCAGCCCGGCCGCGCGGTGTGGATGTTCACATGCGCGGCCCGCGGGTCCGCCAGGGCGCGCGCCAAGGCGGGCCCGGCCGCATCTCCCGGCAGCACCACGCCAAGATCGTACAGGCACATCCCCGCTTCGTCGTAGCTGCGGAGCGAGACCAGGCTGTTGGCATCGACGATCGGCGCGAGCGCATCCTGCGCCGCGAAGGCCGGGCATGGCTTTTCATGCAGGAAGATCGGGCTCGGCGCCGCGTAGACGCCCTGCGGCTTCGGGACGGCGTAGCTGCCGAGCAGCATGGCATCGCCCGCCTCGGCCAGCGTCAGGCAATGGCGGCAGGGGAAGCCGGGGCCCTCGGCGATGCGGCGGATCAGCGCCGCGCCACGGTCGTCGCGCCCGGTTTCGCGCCAGCGGGCGGCGGTGTCGGTCGGGATGGGCGTGCAGCGGAAATGGGTCATCGGCGCTTTCATGGGCGGGTCCTCCTGTGGGAGCCCATATCGCCCGCCGCGGCGCCGCGCCGCCATCCGCGTGTTGCGCCCGCATCCGCCATTCAGCGGCTGAATGGCGACGATCCGAACCGGGCGGCTGCAATGATCGCGCCGATCGCCTATCTGCCGCGGCGAACCGCGATGGCCGGGCCGCGCCCGGCATGGGAGACCACCCCGATGATCGACCTCCGCCCCTTCGGCAGCCTCGGTGGCGCCGACCATGGCTGGCTCAAGGCCCGCCACCATTTCTCCTTCGCCAACTACCACGACCCGCAGCGCATGAGCTGGGGCAAGCTGCGCGTCTGGAACGATGACGAGATCGCGGCCGGCACCGGCTTCGACGCGCATCCGCACCGCGACATGGAAATCATCACCTATGTCCGCGAAGGCGCCATCACGCACCGCGACAACCTCGGCAATGAGGGGCGCACCGCGGCGGGCGACGTGCAGATCATGAGCGCCGGCACCGGCGTGGTGCATGCCGAATACAATCTGGAGCCGGAGACCACGAAGATCTTCCAGATCTGGATCATGCCGGACCGTCGCGGCGCCAAGCCCAATTGGGGCGCCAGGACCTTTCCGAAGGCCGAGCGTGAGGCCGGCTTCGCGGTGCTGGCGTCCGGCCGGCCGGCGGACCAGGCCACGGATGCGCTGCCGCTGAACGTGGATGGCGCGGTGATGGCGGCGACGCTGTCGAAGGGCCAGACGCTGGTGCAGCCGCTGGCCCGCGGCCGCGCCGCCTATCTGGTGCCGGCGAAGGGCGCGGTCAGCGTGAACGGCGTGAAGCTGGCGGCCCGCGACGGCGCCGGCATCGTGGATGAGGACAGCTTCACCATCACCGCTGAGGAGGATTCGGAGCTGGTGCTGGTGGAAGTGGCTAAGGAGTAGCTACTTCTTCCCCGGCAAGGCGCGGCCGCTGACCAGGGCGGCCGCGCCGAATTTTTCCCGGATGGCCTCCACCGCCCGCCACTTCGCGGCGCGTTTTCCCGAGTCCGGGTCGGCGAGGTCGGGAAGGTCCGCCTGGTCGCCCGGCGCCAAGGGCTGCGCGCCGATGCCGATCAGCCGGAAGGCGGTGCCATCCGCCTCTCGCGCCAGCAGGGGCTGTGCGGCGGCGAACAGCGTCTCCGGCAGGCGGGTCGGGCGCGCCAGGCGCGTGGTGCGCGTGCGGCTGGCGAAGCCGGCGGTCTTGAGCTTCAGCACCACGCCGGCGGCCCCGAATCCCTTCTCCCGCAGCCGCGCGCCGAGCTTCTCGCACAGCCGCCACAGCGGCACCTCCAGGTCGCCGAGCGTCCGCAGATCGGCGTCGAAGGTGGTCTCGGCGGAGATGCTTTTGGTGGTGCGCTCGGGATCGACCGGCCGCGTATCCTCGCCCCGCGCCCGCGCAGCGAGGCCCGGCCCCTCCTCACCGAAGCGCCGCGCGGCTTCGCGGGGATCGAGCGCCGCCAACTGGCCAAGCCGCGTGAAGCCCGCCGCCGCAAGCTTGCGCTCCAGCGCCGGCCCGACGCCGGGCAGCAGCGAGACGGGCTGGTCGGAAAGCCACGCCGCCGCCTCGGCGCCGATCACGGCAAAGCCGCGCGGCTTGTTGCGCTCGGCGGCCAGCTTGGCCATCAGCCGGTTGCGCGCCAGCCCGATCGAGACGGTGATGCCGACCTGCTTCTCCACATCGCGGGCGAAGCGGGCCAGCACGGTGGCGGGCGGCGCGCGATGCAGCGCCTGCGTGCCCGAAAGGTCCAGCACCGCCTCATCGATCGACAGCGGCTGCACGAGGGGGGTCAGCGCTTCCATCAGCGCCCGCACCTGCCGCGCGGCGGCGACGTATTTCGCCATCTCGGGCTTGATGACGACGGCGTCGGGGCAGGCGGCCAGCGCCTTGAACATCGGCATGGCGCTGCGCACGCCGCGCGTCCGCGCCACATAGCAGCAGGCGGCGACGACGCCGCGCCGCCCGCCGCCGACGATCACCGGGCTCGTCAGCAATTCGGGCCGGTCGCGTTTCTCGACGCTGGCATAGAAGGCGTCGCAATCGATGTGGGCGACGGTCAGCGTGAGCAGGTCGGGGTGCGCGACGATGCGCCGCGATCCGCAGGCCGGGCAGCGCGGGCCACCATCCTCCGCCGCGTGGTCGCAATCGCGGCAGAGGGCGGGCATCAGCCGTTGCGGTTGCAAGCCCTCTCCACCCGGAGGGGGGAGAGGGTGAGAAGGAGCACCTTCACCACAGCCGCGCAGCCCCCAGAACACCAGAGCTGTCGCCATGGCGGGCGCGGCGGATGGGGGTGGAAAAGCTGCCGCAGAAGACGTGGCGCGGGATCAGCTCGGGCAGGCGTTCGTACAGATGGTCCATGTTCGAAAGCCCGCCCCCCAGCACGATCTCCTCCGGGTCCAACAGGTTCACCACACTGGCCAGGGCGCGCGCCAGGCGCTCCACATGGCGGTCCAGCGCGCCCTGCGCCAGCGGATCGCCGGCGGCGGCGCGGGCGGGAAGGCCGCTTGCATCCTCATGGTCCGGCCCATCCGCGTCCCGCGCGAGGGCCGGGCCGCACAGGAAAGTCTCGATGCAGCCATTGGCGCCGCACCAGCAGCCGGGGCCCGGATGCTCGGCGACGGTCATCCAGGGCAGCGGGTTGTGCCCCCATTCACCGCCAAGGCCGTTCCGCCCCTCCAGGACGCGGCCGTTCCACACCAGCCCGCCGCCCACGCCGGTGCCGAGGATGACGGCGAAGCCCGATCCGCCGGCCTCGGCGAATTCGCTCATCGCCAGGCAGTTCGCATCATTGGACAGGCGCAGGCTTCGGCCGAGGCGCGCCTCCAAATCGGCCTGCAAGGGTCGCCCGTTCAGATAGGTGGAGTTGGCGCCGCGGATCAGCCCGGTCATCGGGTCCTGGCTGCCGGGGATGCCGATGCCGACCGTGGCCGTCGCGCTGATTTCGGCCTCGGTGGCTTCCACCAGCCCGCCGATCGCGGCGATCGCGGCCGTATAGTCGCGCGGCGTCGCGATCCGCCGTCGCAGCCGGACCGCGCCGGTCGGGGCCAGTGCCGCCACCTCGATCTTGGTGCCGCCGAGGTCGATGCCGATGCGCCAATTCATGCCCGGAAGGTGGCGCCCCGCGCATGCCGCCGCAACCCTTGCGGCGCGGGCCGGCCGGTGGTGTGGTCCGCTGCATGAGCGACACCATCCTGGATGTGCAGGGCCTGACCTGCCCGCTGCCCGTTCTCAAGGCCAACAAGGCGTTGCGGTCGCTGGAGCCTGGCGCGCGGCTGACCGTGCTGGCCACCGACCCCGCCAGCGTAAAGGATTTCCGCGCCTTCGCGGCGGAGACGGGGCACGCGCTGGTGGCCTTCAGCGAGGCCAAGGGCGTCTACACCTTCACCCTCCGCAAGCGCGCGGTCGAGCCCACCGCGGCATGAGCGTGCTGCTGCTGTCGCACCGCGCCTGCCTCCGCCACGATCCCGGCGACCACCACCCGGAATGCCCGGACCGGCTGCGCGCCGTGCTGACCGCGCTCGATACGCAGGAATTCGCGGCGCTGATCCGCGACGAGGCGCCGGAAGCGACGCTGGAACAGCTCACGCGCATCCACCCGGAAAACTACGTGAAGGCCATCCTGGCGATCCAGCCCGAGCCCGGCGAGCACCTGGGGCTCGACGCCGACACCATCATGAGCCCGGGCAGCGCTGAAGCCGCCTCGCGCGCGGCCGGGGCCGGCGTCGCGGCCGTGGATGCGGTGTGCCGGGGGGAGGTGCGGCGCGCCTTCTGCGCCGTGCGCCCGCCCGGCCACCATGCCGAGCCCGGCCGCCCGATGGGGTTTTGTCTGTTTGCCAGCGTCGCGGTGGCCGCCCGGCATGCCCAGGCCGTGCATGGCGTGGCGCGCGTCGCGATCCTGGATTTCGACGTGCATCACGGCAACGGCACCCAGGCCTGTTTCGAGACCGATGCCAGCGTCTTCTTCGCAAGCTCGCATCAGTTTCCCTGCTACCCCGGCACGGGTGCGGCACGTGAGACCGGCGTCGGCAATGTGTTCAACGTCCCGCTCGACCCCGGCGCCGATGGCGCGGCGTTCCGGGCGGCCTGGGCGGACCACATCCTGCCCGCGCTGGACGCTTTTGCACCGGGCCTGATCATCATTTCCGCCGGCTTCGACGCGCATGCCGCCGACCCGCTGGCGCAGTTGCGGGTGCGGGAGCCGGACTTCGCCTGGCTGACGGAGGAAATCTGCGCCGCGGCGGACCGCCATTGTGAGGGCCGCGTGGTTTCCATGCTGGAGGGCGGCTACGACCTGGACGCGCTCGGGCGCTGCACCGCCGTGCATCTGCGCGCGCTGATGCAGACGTGACGCCCGAAATCTTCGACCGGCGCCTGGTGCGGCTGCGGCGGGACCGCGCCGCCGCCACCGTGCACCGCGTGGCGCCCATCCTGGACGCCGCCGCGGACCTTCTGCTGGAACGGCTGGACGACACGACGCACCGGTTTTCCCGCGCGCTCGACCTTGGCGGGCGCGGCGCCGTGGCGCCGAAGCTGCGCGCGCGCGGCATCCCCTTCGTGGTCTCGGCCGATCTTTCGGCCGGCATGGCGGCGGGCGCGGGCGGGCTGCCGGTGGCGGCGGATGAGGAAGCGCTGCCCTTCGGCCCCGACAGCTTCGATCTGATCGTCGCCTCCCTGTCGCTGCATTGGGTCAACGACCTGCCAGGCGCGCTGATCCAGCTTCGCCGCGCCTTGGCGCCGGACGGCCTGTTCCTGGCGAGCCTCCCCGGCCTCGGCACGCTGCAACCCTGGCGGGAAGCATTGGCCGAGGCCGAGGCGCGGCTGCGCGGTGGCCTTTCGCCGCGCATCTCCCCCTTCCCGGAACTGCGCGACGGCGCGGCGCTGTTGCAGCGCGCCGGCTTCGCCCTGCCGGTCGCGGATGCCGAGACGCTGCCGCTCGCCTGGCGCAGCCCGCTCGGCCTGATCGCGGACCTCCGCGCCGCCGGCGAGACCAACGCCGTGCTGGCGCGCGACCCCCGCACGCCGCCGCGCGCCATGTTTGCCGAAGCGCTGGCAGGCGTGACGCCGGGCGCGGAGGGCTACGCGGCGCCGCTGCGGCTGCTGGTGCTGACCGGCTGGGCGCCGCATGCCGGCCAGCAGCAGCCGGCGCGTCCCGGCAGTGCGACGCACCGGCTGGCCGACGCGCTCGGCACCGTGGAGCGGAAGCTGGAGGACGGCTAGACTGTGGCCGGCAGGCGGGCGATGACCTTGATCTCGAAGTCGAAGCCCGCCAGCCAGGTCACACCGACCGCCGTCCAGTTCGGCACCGGGGCATCGCCCAGCGCTGCCGCGCGCACCGCCATCACCGCCTCCAACTGCGCATCTGGATCGGTGTGGAAGGTCGTCACATCCACGACATCGCGGAAGTCGCAGCCGGCGGCGCGCAGCACCGCGGCCAGATTTTCGAAGGCCAGCGCCACCTGCTTCCGGAAATCCGGCTCCGGCGAGCCATCCGCACGGCTGCCGACCTGGCCGGAGACGAACAGCAGATCGCCCGAGCGGATGGCCGCGGCGTAGCGGTGCTTGTCATAGAGGGCCCGCCGTCCGGCAGGGTAGATCGCTTCGCGCTGGGTCATGGGGGCTGGTCTTTCCTCGGCGACGGCGGCGGGGCGGATATGGGTTGGGGCGGGCGCAGCGGGCGCCCAATTCCGCGTGACGCGGCGGCCGGCCTCGCCGCGCTTGCATCCGTGCCGCCCCGCGCGCATTTTCCCCCGATTGAAACCAGCGAATTTTGCGGCGAGCAGCACCTCACCATGGACCAGCACAGCGGTGAATCCCGCCGCATCACCCTCCACGACCCCGTCGATTTCGAGGGCATGCGCCGTGCGGGCCGGCTGGCGGCCGAGACGCTCGACATGATCACGCCGCAGGTGAAGCCGGGCGTAACCACCGAGCAGATCGACCGGCTGATCCACGATTTCATCCTGGCCCATGGCGCCATCCCCGCGACACTCGGCTATCGCGGCTACACCAAATCCTCCTGCACCTCGATCAACCACGTGGTCTGCCACGGCATTCCGGGCGAGCGCGCGCTGCTGGAAGGGGACATCGTGAACATCGATGTCACAGTGATCCTGGATGGCTGGCATGGCGACACCAGCCGGATGTATGCGGCCGGCCAGCCCTCCACCAAGGCGCGGCTGCTGATGGATGTGACCTATGACGCGATGATGCGCGGCATCGGCGCGATCCGCCCGGGTGCCACGCTCGGCGATATCGGGCACGCCATCCAGGCCTATGCGGAGCGCCACCGCTTCTCGATCGTGCGGGATTTCTGCGGCCATGGCATCGGCCGGCGCTTCCATGAGCCGCCGAACGTGCTGCACTTCGGCCGCCCCGGCGAAGGCCCCACACTCCGCCCCGGCATGTTCTTCACCGTGGAACCCATGGTGAATGCGGGCCGGCCGGAGGTGAAGATCCTGGATGATGGCTGGACCGCCGTGACCCGCGACCGGTCGCTCTCGGCGCAGTTCGAGCACATGGTCGGCGTGACCGAGACGGGCGTGGAGATCTTCACCATCTCGCCCGCCGGACTGCATCGCCCGCCCTACGGCGACGCATGATCCCCGGTTGAAGTGTGGCCGGCATCGTTCCACCCTGGCGCCGGAGGTGCCGATGGCGCGCAAGCCGCAATTCTCGGAGGCCATGGCCGGCCTGCCGGGCCTTATGCCGGCCGACGACCCGCCGCCGGGCCATCTCGGCCATCGCGCCCGGATGCGCCAGAAACTGCTGGAAGCCGGCCCCACGGCGCTGCTCGACCACGAACTGCTCGAGATGCTGCTGTTCACCGCGCTCCCCCGCCGCGACACCAAGCCGATCGCCCGCGCCCTGCTGGCCCGCTTCGGCGGCTTCGCCGAGGCGCTCGCCGCGCCACCCGCCGCCTTGCAGGAGGTGGAGGGGATGGGGGAGGCCGGCGCGGCCGCGCTGAAATCCGTGCAGGCGGCCGCACTCCGCATGATGCAGGCGGAACTCCGCGCAGCACCCCTGCTGAACAATTGGGACCGGCTGATCGGCTACCTCACCGCCGCCACTGCCCGCGCGCCCATCGAGCAGTTCCGCGTGCTGTACCTCGACGCCAAGAACCGCCTGCTGGCCGATGAGGCGCAGGCGGAGGGCACGGTCAACCATACGCCGGTCTACCCGCGGGAGGTGGTGAAGCGCGCCATCGCGCTGGATGCCACGGCGCTGATCCTGGTGCACAACCACCCCTCCGGCGATCCCACGCCGTCGCGCGCCGATATCGAGATGACTGCGGAGGTGAAGGCCGCCGCCGCCGCGCTCGGCATCGTCGTGCATGACCATCTGATCATCGGCCGCGGCAGCCATGTGTCCTTCCGGCGTGAAGGGCTGTTGTGAGGGATTCGTGCGCGGGAAGATTGCGCCCGGCGCGGCGCCCAAGCATGCTGTGGCCATGCGCCCCGCCCCCTTGCTGATCGGCCTTCTGCTCGGCTTGACCGCCGGGACGGGGGCGCTGGCGCAGAAGCCCAGCGCGACCAACACGCCCCAGGCCGCGACTCGCTTCCCGCCCCTGCCCACCACCAAGCCGCCGCCGCTCGCGGCCCCCGGCCCGCAGGCTGCCGTGCCTGGCAAGCCGGGCGCCCCGCCGCCAGGGCCTGCGGGCGGCACCGGGAGCATGCTGTCTTCCGGCACGGGCTTCATGGTCGCGCCTGGGCGCGCGCTGACCAATGCGCATGTCGTCGAGGATTGCCGCAGCGTGCGCGTGCGCGCCGCCGGCGGCGCCGACCTGCCGGCCCGCGTGCTGCGCACCGACCGGGAACGCGACCTGGCCCTGGTCGAGGTGCCCGAGGAAGCCGGACCGCCCCTGCCCTTCCGCCGCGCCGGCCAGGTCCGCCGGGGCGAAAGCGTGGTGACCTACGGCTTCCCGCTGGCCGGGCTGCTGAGCTCCGGCCCGACGCTGACCACGGGCGAGATCTCCGCACTCGCCGGCCTCGGCGACAATGAAGCGCAATTCCAGATCAGCGCGCCGGTGCAGCAGGGCAATTCCGGCGGGCCCTTGCTGGACATGGCCGGCAATGTGGTGGGCGTCATCGTCTCCAAGCTCAATGCACAGCGCATCGCGCAGCGCACCGGCGACATCCCGCAGAATGTGAACTTCGCCGTGAAGGGCGGCGAGGCGCAGGATTTCCTGCGCCGCAACGGCGTGGAGGTGCGCATCGGCGAAGCCGCGCCCCGCGACGCCGCCGCGATCGGCGAGATCGCGCATCCCTCCACGCTGTTCATGCGCTGCCTGGGCTAGGGGCCTACCCGTCCAGGTTCGACGCGGTGCGCGGCCTTGCGTTCAGGTTCCAGGCATGGCGGATGGCTTCGCTGACGGCGATCGGGTCGGGCACGCCGCGCAGGACATGCACTTCATCGGTGCGGCCCTCGGTGCTTTTGATCACCACATCGCCGATGCGGAACAGCCGCTGCCAGAGCGATTGGCGCGACACCACGTCGCGGATGCGGAACACCTCGATATCGTCGCGCAGCTTGGTCCAGAAGCCTTCGGTGACGGTCACCCGTTCATTGGTGACCGTGATCCGCTGCCGGCCGAGGAAGGGCAGGCCGAGCAGCAGCAGCGCGATGGCGCCCTGCACCAAGCCATAGCTGCGCTTGGTTTCGCGGGTTTCCAGGATCGGGGTCTCGGCGGTCATCGGGGTTCCTCCAGCCAATCCGACAGCAGCGCGGTCACGGCTGCCGGGTCTTCCATCGGCGGCAGATGGCCGCAGCCCGGGAGCAACGCCAGACGCGCGCCAGGGATGCCGGCCGCCATCTCCTCCGCCAGGGCGGGCGGCGTCAGCGTGTCCTCGGCACCGACCGCGACCAGCGTCGGCACGGCGATGAAGGGCAAATCGGGGCGGCTGTCCACGCGGTGCATGATGGCGCGCTGCTGGCGGTGGAAGGCGGGGCGGCCGACGCGGTCCGCCATCGCCATCACCTCGGCCCCCAGCGGCGTGCCAAGGTTGGCGGGCGCCAGCAATTGCGGCAGCAGGCGGGGTGTCACGCCACGGAACTGGCCGCTTTCGGACAGCGCCAGCAGGCCCCGCCGCCGGCGCGTCTGCTCCGGTGTATCGGCACGGGCGGAGGTGTCCATCAGACACAGATGCGTCACGCGCCCCGGCGCCTGGCGCAGGATTTCGAGTGCCACGTAACCGCCCATCGAGAGCCCCAGCACGGCGATCGGGCCTTCCGGCAGGCTGGCCAGGGTGCGCGCGGCCATGGCGGCGATGCGGTCATCCAGTGTCAGGTCGGGGATGACGCAGCAATGGGTGGCGGCCAGCGCCTCGGCCTGGTCGCGCCACAACCGACGGTCGCAGAGCAGGCCGGGCAGCATCACCAGGGTGCGGGTCGGGGGCGCGGTTCGGCTCATTTCCTCCGGCTTGCCCTGCCCGGCGGCCTGCCGCAAGCCGTTCCGCCTTGATCTATCGGTGGTTCGGGCGCATATCCGGCAAGCCCCGCCGGGTTCCGCCCGCCGCGTCGATTCTGGCTGCGGGGCGTCCGTCGCATGGTGGCGGTCAAGTTCCGGCACGACAGAGAAATAGTCACGTTGAGCGATCACAGCTTGAGCGATCACAGCGACGCGCCCGCCCCGCGCGCGGCCGATACCGAGGCCACCGACACCATCCCGGCGACGCCCGTGGAGGCGCATGCCGCCGTGGAGGCGGCGCAGGATGCGCCCGGCTCCGAGGTGCCGGACGAGCTTGATGCCATGCGTGCGGCCGGGGCCGATGCCGCCGACCCTGACGGCACGGGGCAGGAGGCCCGCGACGACGACGATGATGACGCGTCGGACGATGAGGAACCGGACGGAGATGGCGCGGAAGACGACGCGACCGACGCCGCGCCCGAGCCGCCGCGCACCACCTTCGCCGATCTCGGCCTGTCCGAGCCGATCCTGAAGGCTGTGACCGAATCCGGCTATCTGTATCCAACGCCCATCCAGGAACAGGCGATCCCCATCGTGCTGATGGGGCGGGACGTGATGGGCTGCGCCCAGACCGGCACCGGCAAGACCGCCGGCTTCACCCTGCCCATGCTGGACATCCTGGCCGGGTCGCGGGCCAAGGCGCGCATGCCGCGCAGCCTGATCCTGGAGCCGACGCGCGAATTGGCCCTCCAGGTCGCCGAGAATTTCGTGAAATACGGCAAGCACCTGAATTTGACGCACGCCCTGCTGATCGGCGGCGAAAGCATGAACGACCAGCGCGACGTGCTCGACAAGGGTGTCGATGTGCTGATCGCGACACCGGGACGCTTGCTCGACCTGTTCGACCGCGGCCGCATCCTGCTGGCGGATTGCAAGGTGCTGGTGATCGACGAAGCCGATCGCATGCTGGACATGGGATTTATCCCAGACGTCGAAAGAATCGTCTCCTTCCTGCCGAAGATGCGGCAGACGCTGTTCTTTTCGGCCACCATGGCGCCCGAAATCCGCCGACTGGCGGATGCCTTCCTCCAGAACCCGAAGACCATCTCGGTCAGCGCGCCGGCAACCGTCGCCAGCACCATCACCACCGGCCTGTTCTGGGTGCGCGAGACCGACAAGCGGGAGGCGCTGCGCCGCCTGATCCGGCGGGAGCAGGTGCAGAACGCGCTGATTTTCTGCAACCGCAAGGTCGATGTCGATATCCTGTACAAGTCACTGAAGCGGCACGGATTTTCGGTCGGCGCGCTGCATGGCGACCTCGACCAGTCGACGCGCTTCGCGACGCTGAACGCCTTCAAGGCCAATGAAATCCGGCTGCTGGTCTGCTCCGACGTCGCCGCGCGCGGGCTCGACATCGGCGGGCTCAGCCATGTGTTCAATTTCGACGTGCCCTTTCATGCGGAGGATTACGTCCACCGCATCGGCCGCACCGGCCGGGCGGGGCGCGAGGGCCATGCCTACACCCTGGCCGCACCGACCGATGCGAAATCCGTCGCGGCGGTGGAACGCCTCACCGGAAAGCCCATTCCGCGCATGGAAATCGATGGGCTCGACCCCGTGACGGCCGAGGAAATCGCCGAGGGGGCCCGCGCCAAGCGCGGCCGCGGCGGCAAGCCGGCCGGGCGGGATGCGGGCCGCGATCGCGCGCGCGAAGGTGGGCGCGAAGGTGGGCGCGAAGGTGGGCGCGATGGCGGCCGGGGGCGCGATCGCGCGCCCCGCGGCGACACACCCCGCGCCGACGCACCCCGCGCCGAGGCCCCGCGCGAAGTCACCCGCATCCCCGAGGCCCGGCCCGCCCGTGCGCCGCGCGACGAACCCCGCCGCGACGCGCGCCCGCCGCGCGAGGATATCCGTCCCGCGCGCGACGATGTCCGCAGCCTGGAAAGCCGGCGCGACGAATTCCGCCGTGAGCGCCGGGAAGACCGCGATGCCGGCCCCTCCCCCAAAGGCTTCGGCGACATGGTGCCGGCCTTCATGCTGCTGACCGTGCCCCGCCCGAAGCGCGACAGCGCGCCGGATGCGGCGCCCGTTGCCGCCATCGATGTGCTGGAAGCGGCCCCCGCTTTCGTGACCGAAGTCCCGATCGCGGCGGCGCCCGCCCCGGCCGAGACGCCAGACATCGAGACGCCGGATTCAGCGGCCTCGGACTCCGCAGCCGCCTGATCCTCCCCACCTGACAAGCTGGCGCGGGGCCGCCCCCTGCGCCACACTCTCTGCCCGCATGCCCGAAAAAATGAGGACGCCATGAACGTCATCGCCGCCCGCAAGCCCTCCGTCGCCGCCTTCACCTGGGACGACCCGCTGCTGCTGGACGGGGCGCTGACCGAAGACGAACGCATGATCCGCGACGCGGCGCGGGCTTTCTGCGAGGAAAAGCTCATGCCGCGCGTCCTCATGGCCAACCGCCATGAGACCTTCGACCGCGAGATCATGAACGAATTCGGGGAGATGGGGTTCCTCGGCGCGACGCTCGAAGGCTATGGCTGCGCCGGCGTGTCCTATGTGGCGTACGGGCTGATGGCCCGCGAGGTGGAGCGCGTGGACAGCGGCTATCGCAGCGCCTTCTCCGTCCAGTCCTCCCTGGTCATGTTCCCGATCCACGCCTTCGGCTCGGAGGAGCAGCGCCAGCGCTTCCTGCCGAAGCTCCGCACCGGCGAGATGGTCGGCTGCTTCGGCCTGACGGAGCCCGATGCGGGTTCCGACCCGGCTTCCATGCGCACCCGCGCGAAGAAGGTGGATGGCGGCTACCTGGTGTCCGGTTCCAAGACCTGGATCACCAACAGCCCGATCGCCGATATCGCCATCGTCTGGGCCAAGGACGACGAAGGCATCCTGCGCGGCTTCATCCTGGAACGCGGGATGAAGGGCCTGACCTTCCCCAAGATCGAGGGCAAGTTCAGCCTGCGCGCGAGCGTCACCGGCATGATCATGATGGATGAGGTCTTCGTGCCGGAGGAAAACCGCCTGCCGGGCGTGAAGTCGCTCGCCGGCCCCTTCCAGTGCCTGAACCGCGCGCGCTACGGCATCGCCTGGGGTGCGATGGGTGCCGCCGAATTCTGCTGGCACGCGGCGCGCGACTACACGATGGCTCGCCGCATGTTCGGCCGGCCCCTCGCCCAGACGCAGTTGGTCCAGAAGAAGCTGGCCGACATGATGACGGAGATCACGCTCGGCCTGCATGCCGTGCTGCGCGTCGGCCGCCTGTTCGATGAACACAAGGCCGCCCCCGAGATGATCAGCCTGGTGAAGCGCAACAATTGCGGCAAGGCGCTCGATATCGCCCGGGTGTCGCGCGACATGCATGGCGGCAACGGGATCGTGGACGAGTATCACGTGATCCGTCACGTCATGAACCTGGAAACCGTGAACACCTATGAAGGCACGCATGACGTGCATGCGCTGATCCTGGGCCGTGCGCAGACCGGGCTGAACGCTTTCGGCGGTTGAGCGGACAGGCCCAGCCCTTCCGCATCGACCGCCTCGGCGCCGCCGGCGACGGGGTGGCGGAAACCCCCGCCGGCCCGGTCTTCGTGGCCGGCGCCCTGCCGGGCGAGAATGTGCTGGCCATCCCCGGCCAGAAGCGCGGCGAGGGGATGGCCGCGACGCTCGTCTCCGTCACCACCGCCAGCGCCGACCGCGTGGCCCCGCCCTGCCCGCATTTTCGGGTGGAATGCGGCGCCTGCGCCCTCCAGCATCTTGCCGAGATTCCCTACGCCGCCTGGAAGGTGGGCCGCCTGGCGGAGGCGCTGTCGCGGGCCGGCATGGGCAATACCCCGATCGCGCCGCTGGTGGTGGCCGCTTCCGGCAGCCGCCGCCGCGCCGACCTTGCGCTGCGCCGCACGCCCTCCGGCGTGGCACTGGGCTTCCATGCGCGCGGCAGCGCGGCGGTGGCGGACATCGTGACCTGCCATGTGCTCGACCTGCGCCTGGTCGCGCTGTTCCGCCCGCTGCGGGAGATGCTGCGGCGGCTGAACGCGCTGAAGCGCGAGGGCTCGGCGGTGCTGAACCTGCTCGACAGCGGGCCCGATCTGCTGCTGCGCACGGATGGGGTGCTGGACGCCGCGGGACGCAGCGCGCTGGCCGCCTTCGGCGCCGCGCATGGCATGCCGCGGATCGCCTGGGCAAAGGGTGAGGGCGCGCCCGAAACCGCGGCGCAGGCCGGGCCGGTGCGGCTGCGCTTCGGCACCGCCGAGGTGGCACCGCCGCCCGGCGCCTTCCTCCAGTCCGTACCCGCCGGGGAAGCCGCGATCATCGCCGCCGTCCTCGCCGGGCTGCCGGCGAAGCTGCCGGCCAAGGCCCATGTGGCGGATCTCTATGCCGGACTCGGCACCTTGTCCTTCCCGCTGGCCACGCGGGCGCGCGTGACGGCGTTCGAGGGCGATGCGCCGGCGGCCGCGGCGCTGGATGCCGGCGCGCGCAAGGCGGGCGGGCGGGTCACGGCGGTGCGGCGCGATCTTGCGCAGCGGCCGCTGCTGCCGGTGGAGCTCGCCCCCTTCGATGCGGTGGTGCTGGACCCACCCTTCACCGGCGCGGCCGAGCAGGTGGCGCAGATCGCCCGCAGCAAGGTGACGCGGGTGATCTATGTCTCCTGCAATCCCGGCGCCTTGTCGCGCGACCTTGCGATTCTGGGCGAGGCCGGCTTCGTGGCGGAGGCGGCGACGCCGATCGACCAGTTCCGCTGGTCGGCGCATCTGGAAGCGGTGGTGACACTGACGCGCGGCGGCATGCGGAACGCATGAAAGTTTCCTGGCGCGCCGTTCATCTCTTGCACGGCATACGGCACGCACAACTTCACAGGAGTTAGTACAGGGACGCCGCACATGAACCGTCGCACCGCCATGATCGCCACCGGGGCCGCGCTGGCCTCCGCCGCCCTGCCGCCGGCCCCCGCGCTTGCGCAGGGCGCGAGCGGGTCCCACCGCGTGCCGGTCGGCGCGCTGGAGGCCTTCGTGGTGACGGATGGCTTCAATGTGCGCCCCGACGCGACGCAGGGCCTGGTGGTGAATGCGACCCCGGCGCAGGTGACGGCCGCCATGCAGGCCGCCGGCATGACGCCGCCCTCCATGCAGAACCCCTACAACATCACGGCCGTGAAGACGCCGCGCGGCGTGGTGCTGGTCGATGCCGGCACGGGCGGCATCGCCGGCCCGCAATCCGGCCGGGTTCCCGCGAACCTCCGCGCCATCGGCATCGAGCCGGCGCAGGTCACGCTGATCATCCACACGCATTTCCACGGCGACCATATCGGCGGCCTGACCGATGCGCAGGGCGTGGCGCAATTTCCGAACGCCGAGATCGCGGTGCCGGAGGGCGAATGGGCCTATTGGATGGATGAAGGCGAAGCATCGCGCGCCCCCGAAGGCCGCCGCCCGGCCTTCGCCAATGCCCGCCGCCGCTTCGCGCCCTACATGGCGAAGGTGCGCCGCTTCGCGCCGGGTGCGACCATCGCGCCGGGCTTCACCGCGGTGGCCAGCAACGGCCATGCGCCGGGGCACACCTCCATCCTGGTCGCCGATGGCGCCACGCAGCTTCTGGTGATCGGCGACGCCATCACCACGCCGGCCTTCTTTCTGCCGAACCCGGAATGGTATCCCGGCTTCGACATGGACCCCGCCATGGCGGTGGCGACGCGCCGCGCGCTGCTGGATCGCGCGGCCGCGGACCGCCTGCAGATTGTCGGCTACCATTTCCCTATGCCGGCGACGGGCCGGGTCGAGCGCAGCGGCAGCGGCTTCCGCCTGGTGCCTGCGGCGTGACCGCGATCGGGGGGCCTCAAAACCCCTCGAACAACTCGGTCGAGAGGTAGCGTTCGGCGAAGCTGGCGGCGATCGCGACCACCAGCTTCCCCGCCATCGCGGGGTCTCGCGCCACCTCCAGCGCCGCATGCAGCGTGGCGCCGGAAGAAATACCGATCGGGATACCTTCCTCCCGCGCGCAAAGCCGGGCAGTGGCAATCGCATCCCGTTCGCCGACGCGCAGCACGGCATCCAGGGTTTCCAGATCCAGCACACCCGGCCGGAAGCCGGCACCGATGCCCTGGATGCGGTGCGGCCCGGCTTCCTCCCCGTTCAGCACCGCACTTTCCGCGGGTTCGACGCCGAACACACGCAACCCTGCGCGGCGTGGCTTGAGGGCGCGGGCGATGCCGGTCGCGGTGCCGCCGGTGCCGATTCCGGCGACGACGGCATCGACCTCCCCGCCGGTATCGGCCCAGATCTCCTCGGCCGTGGTGGCGGCGTGGATGGCGGGGTTGGCCGGGTTGTCGAATTGCCGCGGCATCCACGCACCCGGCGTCGCCGCAACGATCGCCTCGGCGCGGGCGATGGCGCCGGTCATGCCCTGGCGGCTTGGTGTCAGTTCCAGGGTGGCGCCCAGCAGCCGCATCATCCGCCGGCGCTCGAGACTGGCGCCATCCGGCATCACCACGGTCAGCGCATAGCCTTTCGCGGCGGCCACGAAGGCGAGCGCAATGCCGGTATTGCCGGAAGTCGGCTCCACCAAGGTGGACCGGCCGGGGGCGATCAGGCCCGCGGCCTCGGCGGCCTCCACCATCGCCAGCCCGATGCGGTCCTTGACCGAGGCCAGCGGGTTGAAGAATTCCAGCTTGAGCGCGAGGCGCGCGGCCAGCCCACAGCGCGCGCCCAGGCGCGGCAGCAGCACCAGTGGCGTGCCGCCCACGGTTTCCAGCACACTCGCATACAGGCGCCCGCGCGGGGCAGGTTGCGTCTCCATCGGATTGGCATATCACGCGCCCGAAATGTGGAAAGAGGCATCGCACGATGATGGTCGGGGTTTTCGCGATGTTGCTGCTGGCGGGCGCCCTGGCGCTCGGCCTCGACCAGGGCGGGCGGGCGGCGGCGCTGTGGGGGCTGGGGGCGGCGCTGGGCCTGACGCTGTTCCATGCCGCCTTCGGCTTCGCGGGCGCCTTCCGGCGGTTGCTCGGGCAGGGGCGCGGCGCCGGGCTGCGGGCGCAGATGGTGATGCTCGGCTTGGCCGTCGTGCTGTTTCTGCCGGCGCTGGCGGGGGGCAGCCTGTTCGGCACGCCGGTGCGCGGCTTCGTCTTTCCGGTGGGCGTGGCGCTGCTGGTCGGCGCCTTCCTGTTCGGCATCGGCATGCAGATCGGCGGCGGCTGCGGCTCCGGCACGCTCTACACCGCGGCGGGCGGGCAGGGGTTGCGCATGTGGGTGACGCTGGCGGCGTTCATCGCCGGCGCCACGCTCGCCGCATGGCAGGGCGAGGCCTGGCTGGAATGGCCGGCGCTGCCGCCGGTATCCCTGCCCGAAATGCTGGGCACGCGCGGCGCGCTGGCGGTCTCGCTGCTGGCCTTCCTGGCGGTGTGGCAGGTCTCGCTGGTGATCGAGCGGCGGCGGCATGGCACGGCCGAGACACTGGCCTGGCGCAGCCCGACGCCCGACGGGTGGTGGCGTGGACCCTGGCCGCTGGTCTGGGGTGCGGTGGGCCTGGCGCTGCTCAATTTCGCGACGCTGGCGGTGGCCGGCCGCCCCTGGGCGATCACCGCGGCCTTCTCGCTCTGGGGCTCGCAGGCGGTGGGGGCGCTCGGCTGGGATGAGCCCGCCTTCTGGGTCTATTGGGAGGATCCCACGCGGACCGAGGCGCTGCTGCGCCCGGTGCTGGCGGACCGCATCACGCAGATGAATCTCGGCCTGATGGCCGGCGCCGCCTTCGCGGCCGCGCTGGCCGGGCGCGGCGCCGATTGGCGCATCCCCCGCCCGGGGCCGCTGGCGGGCTCGGTGGTCGGCGGGTTGCTGCTGGGCATCGGCGGCACGCTCGCTTTCGGCTGCAATGTGAGTGCGTATTTCGGGGGCATCGCCAGCGGCAGCCTGCATGGCTGGGTGTGGATCGTGCCGGCGCTGATCGGCAATTGGGTGGGGCTCAAGCTGCGCCCGGCTTTTGGACTCGCGGCCTGAGCTTCCCCATGGCAGCCTGTTTGACAGCGCCGCGCAGTGGATTATACCGCTGCGGCGCGGGGAATACATAAATCCGCGATCTCAACGCGTGAAATAACCGGAGACGCCTCCATGACCCTTGCGCGTGTCGCGCTCACCGCCGCCGTGATCGCCCCCCTGGTCGCCCCCGGCCTGGCCCTGGCCCAAGCCCCGCTTGCCGCCGAGGGCTGCTATGGCTGCCACGGCCCCGCCGGCGCCGGCATGGGTGCGGTGCCCGGCATCGCCGGGCGGGACGCCGCCGAGCTCACCGCGCTGATGGCCGCCTTCCGCGCCAATGAGCGCCCGGCGACCATCATGGGCCGCATCGCCCGCGGCTATACGGAGGCCGAGATCGCCGCGATCGCTGGCCATTTCGCGCAACTCCGTCGCTGAAGGGCGCCCCCATGACCCATCTTTCGCGCCGCGCCCTGCTGGCCGCCGCCCTCGCACCGCTCGCTGCACCTGGCCTTGTCCATGCCCAGACCCAGGCCCGCTTGGTGGTGGTCGGCGGCGGCTTCGGCGGCGCCAGCGCCGCCAGCTTCGCCCGCCGCCGCTTCCCCTGGATGGAGGTGACGCTGGTCGAGCCGAAGACCCGCTTCGTCACCTGCCCCTATGGCAACCTCGTCATCGGCGGCGTCAGGCAGATCGGCGACATCTCCCATGGCTATGACGGGCTGCGGGCGCGCGGCGTCCGCGTGGTGCATGACTGGGCCGCCGGCATCGACGCCAATGCCAAAACCGTGCGCCTCCAGGGTGGGGAAACGCTGGCCTATGACCGGCTGATCCTCTCCCCCGGCATCGCGCTGCGCTGGGGCGCGCTGGAGGGCTATGACGAAGCCGCCAGCGAGGCGATGCCGCATGCCTGGGTGCCCGGCGATGGGGCGCAGACCCTGCTGCTGCGCCGCCAACTCGAGGCGATGCCGGATGGCGGCGTGGTGGGCCTGGCGATCCCGGGCAATCCCTTCCGCTGCCCGCCCGGCCCCTATGAGCGGATCAGCATGATCGCGGCCTACCTCAAGCGCCACAAGCCGCGCTCGAAGATCCTGGCACTCGACGCCAAGGACGCGTTCAGCAAGCAGCCGCTGTTCCAGGATGGGTGGAATGCGCTCTATCCCGGCATGATCGAATGGGTGCCGGCCAACCGCGACGGCCGCGTGGTGCGCGTCGATCCGCGGGAGAAGGTGCTGGAGAGCGAGTTCGGCGAAAAGCACAAGGTCGCCGTCGCCAATGTCATCCCGCCGCAATCGGCGGCGCGCATCGCGATCGATGCGGGCCTGGCCAACGCCACAGGCTGGGTGCCGGTGAACCCCGTGACCTTCGAAAGCACCGCCGCACCGGGCATCCATGTGGTGGGGGATGCGAACATCCCGGGGCCGATGCCGAAATCGGGCTACATCGCCAACAGCACAGCCAAGCAGGCTGTGGCCAGCGCGGCGGCGCTGCTGCGCGGCGAAACCCCGCCCGCCGCGGTTTACTACAACACCTGCTATTCCCATGTGGGGGATGAGTACGGGATCTCGGTCGTCGGCATCTTCCGCCCCAATGCGGAGGGCACGGCGATCGTCGAGGTTCCGGGCTCCGGCGGTGTCTCCCCGCGCGGCAACCTCCCCGACCAGCGCCGCCTGGAAGCGACCTATGCCGATGCCTGGTATGAGAGCATCACGAAGGACATGTTTGCATGAGGGTCTCGCGCCGCGCCGCGCTGATGCTGATCGCCGTGCCTTTCGCCGCGCAGGCGCAGCCTGACGCGCTGGCCGCCGCCATCCGTGACGCGGTGGGCGACGGCACCATCGCCGAGACGGGGGTGCAGCTCCGCGCCCCCGTCGTCGCCGAGAATGGCGGCCAGGTGCCCGTGACCGTGCTGGTGGACAGCCCCCAGACGGCCGAGCGGCACGTCACCGCCATCCATGTGTTCGCCACGCGAAACCCCACACCGGGCATCGCCAGCTTCCAGCTGACCCCCGCCATCGCCCGCGCCGAGGTGCAGACCCGCATTCGCCTCGCGGAGGCACAGACGGTGGTGGCGGTGGCGCAGATGAGCGACGGCACGCTGCATCGCGGCACCGCCGAGGTGCGCGTCGGCACTGGGGGATGCCTGACATGAGCGGCGCCCTTAACAGTACGCCCCGCATCCGCGCCCCACGCTCCGCCCGGCGGGGGGAGGTGGTGGAAATCCGCACGCTGATCGACCACCCGATGGAAACCGGCCTCCGCCACGAAGGCAGCGCGGCGGTGCCGCGCAATCTGCTCAACCGCCTGACGGTGCGCGTGAACGGGGAAGTCGCCTTGCAGGCCGAGCTCCGCAACGGCACCGCCACCAACCCCTATCACGTGTTCTTCCTGCGCCTCGATCGCACCAGCGAGCTCGACGTCACCTGGACGGATGAGCAGGGCCGCAGCGCCCGCGCCACGGCGCGGATCACCATCGCCTGATGCTGCTGCGGCGGGATCGCGTGCTGCTGGCGATCGATATCGTGCTGGATGTGGCCTTCCACGCCGGGCGCGGCAGCGTGACGGCGGGGGGCGATATCGCAGACCGTCTCGGCGTGCAGCGGCGGGGGATCGAGCCCGTGTTGCAGGCGCTGACCCGCGCCGGGCTGCTCGACAGCCTGCGCGGCCCGCGCGGCGGCTACCGCCTGGCCCGGGCGCCCCGCGCGACCTTCCTGCATGAGGTCGCGGCCGCGGTCGCGGAAGAGGCCGAGCAGACCCCGCCACAGGGCCCGCTCGGCCGCGCCGTCACGGCGCCGCTCTGGGACGGGCTGGAGGCGGAGATGGCGGCACGGCTGGCGCTGCTGACCGTCGGCGATTTGCTGAAGCGGGCCGCCGATGCGGGGTTGCGACGGCCGCAGACGGAGCCGCTGGACTTCGCCATTTAGGGAAGCGCGGCGGAGCGTCACGAAAGTCCTCCCCCCGCTGATCGGGGAGAGCGCTTCGCTGCCCGGTCAGGTTTCCGCGGCCAGCTTGGCCGGCGCCAGCGTCCAGGCGCCACCCGCCCCGACCGGCGGCTGCACCAGGATCGGCAGGGCGTTGGGCGTGCGCATATTCGGCTCCAGGCCCATCGCACCGCGCAGCGCGCGGAACACCGCGCCATGCGCCACCAGCAGCACCGGCAGCGGGCCGGCGACCGCGCGGTTGACGGCGCCGACCACGCGGGCGGTCAGCGCCGCGAAGCTCTCGGCGCCCACCGGCGTCATGCGGCCCGCCACCCAATCATCGAACCAATCGGCCATGGGCTGGCCTTCCTGCGCGCCGAAATTGACCTCCTGCAATTCCCCATCGAGCGCCACTGGCAACCCCAGCGCCTCCGCCACGATCTCCGCCGTGCGGCGCGCGCGGATCAGCGGGGATGCCACGATGCGCACGATGCCCACCCCCGCCAGCGTCCGCGCCGCGCGTTCGGCCTGCGCCACGCCGACCTGGTTCAGCGGAATGTCGGTGCGCCCCTGCGACAGGCCCTGCGCGTTCCAGTCGGTTTCGCCATGGCGGAGGAACCAGAATTGCGTGGGGGTGAGCAGGCTCACGCCTTCAGGCCTTCCTGCGCCAAAGCGCGCTGCACGGCAGGGCGGGCCAGCATGGCGTCCAGATGCGCCTGCAGCTTGCCCGGCAGCGTCATCCCGCTGCGGCGGGTCGCCCAGTATTCCACGAAGAACAGCGCGCAATCGGCGACCGAGAAGCCGGAGGGCAGCACGAAGGTGCCGCCGGTCCAAGTCTTCTCCAGCGTCTCGAAATACTTGGCAGCCAGCGCCTTGCCCTGGTCCACCACCTTGGGCTGGTCTTCCTCGCGCGCGGTGAACAGGCCGGGGCGGAATTGCCGCGTGAAGCCCTGCGGGTGGATGGTGCCGCAGACATAGTCGAGCATTTCGAGGCAGCGCGCCTCGCCCTCGAAATCGGTCGGCATGAGGGTCGCTTCGGGGTTCGACTTGGCCAGGTACCAGGCGATCACCGGGAATTCGGTCAGCACGCGGCCATCGCCGCGGTCCAGCGCCGGCACCTTCGATTTCGGGTTCACCGCGACGAAGTCCGGCTTGTGCTGCGCGCCGTCCTTCAGCGCGACCAGCGACAGCGCATAGGGCTTGCCGAGTTCTTCCAGCACGATGTGGATGCCGAGCGAACAGGCGCCGGGCGAGTAGTACAGCTTCATGATGGAGGCTCTCCCAAGGGTTGCGCGCTTTTACGGGGGCGGCGCGGCGGCGGCTATCCCCGGGGCGTCCATGGGCGCGTTCACCCAGGCGCCCTCCGGCAGCGCCTCGCCCCGCAAGGCCGCCAGGGCCTGTTCCACCGCGATGCGCGCGGTGGCGCTGCGCGCAACCGTGGTGGCGGCAGCGACATGCGGCGACAGCACGGTGCGGGGTGCGGCCAGCAGCGGGTTGTCGGGGCGGGAGGGTTCGACCGACAGCACATCGAGCCCCGCCCCATGCAGCCGCCCCTCATGCAGCGCGGCGGCCAGCGCCGCCTCGTCGATCAGCCCGCCGCGGCCGGTGTTGAGCAGGATCGCCTCTGCGCGGAACAGCGCGATCTCGGCGGCACCGATCATCCTGCGCGAGGTCTCGGTCAGCGGCGCATGCAGGGAGATTACGTCGGAAGCCGCGATCAGCGCATGCAGGTCCGCCGCAAGGGTTGCCGGCGGTGCGGCGCCGCGCGCCGCCAGGTTCGGGCTCCAGGCCAGCACGCGCATCCCCATCGCATCCGCGATCCGCGCGACATGCTGCGCGATGCGGCCATAGCCCACCAGGCCGAGCGTGCGGCCATGCATCTCAAGCCCGAGCGGCAGGCGTTCCCACAACCCCGACCGGGTGCGCGCATGATGCGCCGGGATGTGCCGCGCCACGGCCAGCATCAGCCCGATCGTGTATTCCGCGACGGAGCGCGCATTGGACCCCGCGGCCGCCAGCACCCTGATGCCGCGCGCGGTGGCCGCCCCGATATCGATGATGTCGGTGCCGACCGCGGCGCGGGAAATCACGCGCAAGCTCGGGCAGAGATCCATCGCGGCGGCCGAGATCGGCACGGCGCGGCTGATCACCGCATCGAAGGGCATGGCGGCGAGCTTTGCCTCGGTCTCGGCGCGGTCGGCCGCGCGGGCGATCAGGTGCACCTCGCAGCCGGCGGCATCCAGCAGGTCGCGGCCGGCGGGTTCGAGGGTCGGGGCGGTGACGAGGATGCGGAAGCTCATCGGCGGCAAGTCACCCGGCCCCGCGTCGCGGTCAAGGCGCATTGACAGGCGTGGCCCGGGCGGGAGGATGCCGCATGCAGGATCCCTCCGCTTCGCCCTGGCGCGTGCTCGGCTCCACGACGCTGCTCGAGGATCGCTGGATCACGCTGCGCGCCGACCGGCTGCAAACCGCGGCGGGCGTGGAGATCGCGCCCTGGTATGTGCTGGACTACCCGGACTGGGCGGTGGTGGTGGCGCTGACCGGCGACGACCGCGTGGTGCTGGTGCGGCAATGGCGGCATGCGGCGCAAACCTGGTCGCTGGAATTGCCCGGCGGCGTGATGGATGCGACGGATGCCGATGCGATCGCCGCGGCGCGCCGCGAATTGCGGGAGGAGACGGGCTTCGACGCCACGGATTGGCGCTTCCTGTATGCCGCGCACCCCAACCCGGCGATCCAGACGAACCGCCTGCATGTGGTGCTGGCGACAGGCGCATACCTGGCGGGTGGCACCGCGCTGGAAGCGGGCGAGGCGATGACGGTGGAGGTGTTTCGCGTGCCCGACATCCTCGGGATCATCCGCGCCGGCGGCATCGGCCAATCCATGCATGTCGGCGCCATCCTGGTGGCACTGGATGCGGCGGGGAGGATCACGCTGTGACCATCGTGCCGCTGGCACCCCCGCATCGCGCGGCGTGGGATGTGCTGTATGCCGGCTATGCCGCGTTCTATCGCGTGGAGCAGACGCCGGCGATGCGCGACACGGTATGGTCCTGGCTGATGGACCCAGCGCACGAAGCCCAGGGTTTTGGCGCGCTGGATGCGGGCGGCGCGCTGATCGGCCTCGCGCATTGGCGCCTCTTCGCCCGGCCCTTGCGCGCCGCGACGGGTGTGTACCTGGACGACCTGTTCGTGGCCCCGACGGCCCGCGGATCGGGCGCCGCACCCGCGCTGATCGAGGCCTGCGCGGAGGCCGGCCGCGCGCAGGGTGCGACGCTGCTGCGCTGGATCACCGCCGACGACAATTACCGCGCCCGCACCGCTTACGACCGCACCGCCACGCGCACGATGTGGATCACCTACGACAAGGTTCTGTAGTCAGCACGCCTCCGCCCGGAACACGTGGCTCGGGGTCACGAATTCCTCCTGCGCGGCGATGCTCTGGATCTCCCGCGCGCCGGACTCCGCCGTGCGCCGCAGCAGGCCGTAGATGCTGGAGGCGGCGGCGGAGAGGGCCACGCGCGCCTCCCCCCAGCGCAGGCGGTGGAACAGGAACAGCGCGGCGATCGCGTCCCCCGCGCCATTCACATTCACCGGAAGCAGCGGCGTGCGCAGGCGGTGAAACGCGCCGCCCTCGCCAACCAGCATGTCCATCGCATCCGCCGGCGTGTCGTCCACGCGGAGCGAGGTCACCAGCACGCAGCGCGGGCCCTGCGCCTGCAAGGCGGCGACGGCGCGCTTGGCGTCTTCCAGCGTGTGCGCTGGCTTGCCCGTCAGCCATTCCAGCTCGAACTGGTTGGGCGTCAGGATATCCGCCTGTGGCACGGCGCGGTCGCGCATGAATTCGGGGATGCCGGGGCGCACGAAGACGCCGCGGCCGATATCGCCGATCACCGGGTCGCAGCAGAACAAAGCGGCCGGGTTCGCGGCCTTCACGCGCAGCACGGCGGAGAGGATCGCCTCCCCGATTTCCGCGGCCCCCATATAGCCGGACAGCACGGCGTCGCAGCGGCCGAGCACGCCGCGTTCCTCGATGCCCGTGACCAATTCCTGGATCAGCTCGCCCGGAAACACCTGGCCGCGCCAGGCGCCGTAGCCGGTGTGGTTGCTGAACTGCACGGTGTTCACGGCCCAGACCTCGGCCCCCAGGCGCTGCAAGGGGAACACCGCGCTGGCATTGCCGACATGCCCATAGGCGACCCAGGATTGGATGCTGAGGATGTTCAGAGGGCGGGCGGCATCCAGGCTCACGCGCAGCGCCCCCCATCCACCGGCAGCAGCACGCCGGTGATGAAGCTGCTCGCATCCTCGCCGAGCCAGACGCAGGCATTGGCGATATCGGCAGGCGTCGACATGCGGCCGAGCGGAATGGTGGAGACGAAGCGCGCGCGGTTCTCCGGCGTGTCTTCCGTGCCCATGAATTCGGTCAGCAATCCGGTGGCGCTCATCACCGGGCAGACGGCGTTCACGCGGATGTTGTCGCGCGCGAATTCCTGCGCCATCGCCTGGGTCGCGGTGTTCAGCGCGCCCTTGGTGGAGTTGTACCAGGTCAGGCCCGGGCGCGGCCGGATGCCGGCGGTGGAGGAGATGTTGATCAGCGACCCGCCGCTGCCCTGCTTCTGCATCACCGGCACGGCGGCGCGCACCATCCAGAACACGGATTTCACGTTCACCGCATAGACACGGTCGAACTCGGCCTCGGTCACTTGCAGGATCGGCTTGTTGCGATGGGTGGTGCCGGCATTGTTCACCACGATGTCGAGGCCGCCGAAGGAATCCACGCAGGCGGCGACCATCGCCGCGATGTCGGCTTCCTGCGAGACATCGCCGCCGATCGCCTGGCCGCCCACTTCCGCCGCCACGCGGCGCGCGCCATCGAGGTTCATGTCGGCACACAGAACATGCGCGCCCTCGGCGGCGTAGCGGCGGGCGATGCCCTCCCCGAAGCCGCTCGCAGCCCCTGTCACGATCGCCCGCTTGCCCTGTAGCCGCATACGCCAGTTCCCTTCCAAAGGGGCGGACGCTAGGCGCGGCGTCGGGGCCGGGCAAGATGGCGCCGGTTGCAAGCAAGGTGGGCTTCGCCTATACGCGGCGTCCCGTGCCTGCCGGTCACCGTCGGCGGGCCCATTTCTTCCGAGTGCGATCGATGAAGCCCGACATTCACCCCGATTATCACGACATCACCGTCATCATGACGGACGGCACGACCTATACGACGCGGTCCTGCATGGGTAAGCCGGGCGACACCATCCGCCTCGACATCGACCCGAAGTCGCACCCGGCCTGGACCGGCCAGCAGCGCGTGATCGACACCGGCGGGCAGATCGCCAAGTTCAACAAGAAGTTCGCGGGCCTCGGCGTCCGCAAGGGCTAAGACCCGGGTTTTCTGAGCGTTTTCAGGCGCGCTGCCGGCCTTCGGCAGCGCGCCTTTTTGCGTGCCCACCAGGGGTCTTGAACGGCGCCCAGGGCTTTCATAGGTGATGTGTGCCGGAAGCGCCCGATCGGGGCTTCCGGACGGTTCGTCAGGTCGCCCGATCCGGGGACCGTCAGCATGGGCCGAAGCGCAACCCGACCTTGCTCCTGAGGAGGTCCCGATGAACGCCTTCGACTTCTCCCCCCTGTTCCGCTCCGCCATCGGCTTCGACCGCATGGCCCGCCTGGTGGAAAACGCCCGCGCGGCGGCCGACGGCCCGAGCTACCCCCCCTACAACATCGAGAAGACCGCCGAGGACCACTACGTCCTGACGATGGCCGTCGCCGGCTTCGGGCCGGAGGACATCGATGTGACGGCGCATGACAACACGCTGACCGTGTCCGGCAAGGCGGCCGGCGCGGAGGGCAAGCCGCAGGGCGCCGACAATGGCCGCGTATTGTACCGCGGCATCGCCGGCCGCGCCTTCGAGCGCCGCTTCGTGCTGGCCGACCACATCGTGGTGGCGGGCGCGCATCTGGAGCACGGCCTGCTGCAGGTGGCGCTGAAGCGCGAAGTGCCGGAGGCGCTGAAGCCCCGCCGCATCGCCATCCAGTCCGGCGCGCCGCGCCAGGTGCTGGACCAGCAGGCGGCGTAAACCGCGCCGGGGGCGGCCTTCGGGTCGCCCCCTTTTTCTACCCCGCCATGCGCGCCAGGAAGGCCTGCGCCCAATTGCCGCCGGCCGGCTTCGACAGCGCCGCATAATCCTGCGTCCAGCGTTCGCGCCTTTCCTCGACCGGCATCGTGATGGCGCGGTCGAGGGCGTCGGTGATGTCCTCCGGGTCGTGCGGGTTCACCAGCAGCGCGCCGGCCATCTCCGCCGCGGCGCCGGCGAAGCGGCTCAGCACCAGCACGCCGGGGCTCTCCGGGTCCTGTGCCGCCACATACTCCTTCGCGACCAAATTCATCCCATCGCGCAGCGGCGTCACCAGGCCGACACGCGCCACGCGCAGGAAGCCCGCGAGTTGCGCGCGCGGCAGCGGGCGGGTCAGCCAGCGCAGCGGCATCCAGTCGAACTCGGCATGTTCGCCATTGATGCGGCCGGCCAGCTCATCCAGTTCGCGCCGCAGGTTGCGGTACTGCACGACATCCCCGCGTGAGACAGGCGCCACCTGCATGAATGTCACCTTGCCCCGATGCTCGGGGAAGCGGCGCAGCAGCGCGGCATAGCCGCGGAAGCGATGCGGCAGGCCCTTGCTGTAGTCCAGCCGGTCGATGCCCAGAATCAACTGGCGCCCCGCCAGGCTCGCATGCAGCCGCGCCACATCGGGCTTGTTGCGCGCAGCCGCGGCATCGCGCGCGAAGCCCGCGACATCGATGCCGACAGGGAAGGCGCCGATCACCGGCGTCAGGTCGAATTCGGCCATCGCGGCCCGCAGATGCGCGGCATCCTGCTCCGTCTGCATGCCGATCAGGTCACAGGCGGCAAAATCCTGGAACACGGCTTCCCGCCGCGGCAGCGCCGCGAACAGGGAGGGCGGCGGGAACGGCACGTGCAGGAAGAAGCCAATCCGCTGCCGGCAGCCGCGCGCGCGCAAGGCGCGGGCCAGCGGGATCAGGTGGAAATCATGCACCCAGATCACGTCGTCAGGCCGCAGCAGCGGCAGCAGCAGATCGGCGAAGCGCGCATTCACGGCGCGCCAGGCTTCCTCCTGTTCGCGATGGAATTCGAAGATGCCGCTTCGGTAGTGCAGCAGCGGCCACAGCGTGCCGTTGCTGTAGCCCGTATAGTACAGCCGCTCCTCGTCCGGGGTCAGGTCGGTGGTCACGAAGGTGCGCCGGCCCGTTGTCACGCTGTCGGGCGGCGGCGGATCGTCCGAGGTCTGGCCGGACCAGCCGAACCACAGCACTTCGCGCCGCCCCAGCGCATCCTTCAGCGCGACCGCGAGCCCGCCAGCCTGCACGCCGCGCGCCCGCGGCGGCGGCACGCGGTTGGAGACGATCACCAGGCGCGCCAAAAGCCTTCCTCCCAGCTCGTGGAAAGCCGCATCGCGGACAGGATCAGCCCGACCTGCGAATAGGTCTGCGGGAAATTGCCCCAGAGCTGGCCGTTCCGCGGGTCCACATCCTCGGCCAGCAGGCCGACATGGTTGCGAAGCTTCAGGATCTTCTCGAACAGCGCGCGCGCCTGCTCCGCCCGGCCGATCGCATGCAACGCATCGACAAGCCAGAAGGAACACACCAGGAAGGCGGTATCGGGCAGGCCGAAATCATCCGGCATGCCATAGCGCAGCAGCAGGCCGCCGCGGTCGAGGTCGCGCACGATCGCGTCCACGGTCGCCACGAAGCGCGGGTCGCTGGGGGCCACCAGGCCGATCTCGGGCAGCAGCAGCAGCGCGGCGTCCAGCCCCTCCCCGCCCAGGCTTTCGGTGAAGCTGCCGGCCTTCGGGCTCCAGGCCCCTTCCAGGATGATCGCCCGTAGACGGTCCGCGCGGCCCTTCCAGCTTGCGGCTTCGGGGCCGAGGCCGAGGCCCTTGGCGATGCGGCCCAGCCGATCCAGCGCCGCCCAGCACATGGCGGCCGAGAAGGTGTGCACGCGGGTCCGGCCGCGATATTCCCAGATGCCGGCATCGGGCGTGAGAGCCGCGGCTTCGGCGGCTGCACCGAGGGGTTCAAGGCGGCGGAACAGCGCCTCATCGCCCGGGCTCGGCAGGCGGCGGTCGAAGAACATCATGGCGGCGGCCATGACCACGCTGCCCCAGGCGTCGTTCTGCACCTGCTCGGCGGCCTGGTTGCCCACACGGACCGGACCCTGGCCGAGGAAGCCGGCCAGCGCGGGCGCCGCGTGTTCCTCGATCGCGGCGTTCGGCACCAGCGGATAGACGGGGCGCGGCAGCGCACCACCTTCGGGCAGGGCGGCCGTCAGGTAGCGGATGAAATTCTCCATGGTGCGGGTCGCACCCAGGCGGTTCAGCGCCTGCACGGTGAAGAAGGCGTCGCGCAGCCAGCAGAAGCGGTAGTCCCAGTTGCGCGCGGTGTTCGGCGCCTCGGGGATGGAGGTGGTGAGTGCTGCGACGATCCCGCCCGTATCGTCATGCGCGCACAATTTCAGCGTGATGGCGGCGCGGATCACCGCATCCTGCCATTCGAAGGGCACGGCCAGCAGCCGCACCCAATCCTGCCAATAGGCGGTGGTTTCATCCTCCAGCTCGCGCGCCAGGCGGGCGGGGGCTTCGGCCACCGTCTCATCGGTCGAGAAGATCAGCGACAGCGGCCGATCGAGCGCGAATTCGGTTTCCTCGGCGATGAAGCCGAGCGGCGCGTCGGTGGTCAGGCGGATCGCGTCCTGCGTGCCGATGTAGCGCAAATGGTTGCTGCCGGCGCGGCGTTGGGGTGTCTCCGCACCCCAGCCGAAGCGCGGGCGGACGCGCAGCTTGATGCGCGGATGGCCGTTGATGGGCTCGATCCGCCGGATCAGCATGGGCGGGCGGAACATGCGGCCGAAGCGCGGCAGGCGGGGCACGATGTCGGTGATGCGCAAGCTGCGCCCCTGCGCGTCGGTCAGCGTGGTCTCCACGATCGCCGTGTTGCGTCGGTATTCCTGGCGCGCACTCGCCAGGCCCGCCATCGGCACGTCGCAGAACCCGCCCTGGGGATCGGTGCCGTCGAGCAGCGCGCAGAACACCGGGTCCCCATCCAGGCGCGGCCAGCACATCCAGCTGACGCGGCCTTCGGGGTTGATCAGCGCGGCCAGCGTGCCGTTGCCGACGATGGCGAGGTCGAGTGGCTGGCTCATGCCGAGACCTCCTGCGTCAGGCGGGCAAGCCAGGCCCGGACGCCGGCGGCATCGCCGAAGCTGTCCTGCACGCGGAAGCCGAAACCGCCGAGCGCGCGGCAGGCGGCCATGCCGTCCTCATCCGTGTGGTCGTCGCCGATGAACACGGGGCGGCGGCCGCGGAAGGGCGCGCCCTGCATCAGCGCGTGCACGGCGCTGCCCTTGTCGATGCCTGTGGCCTTCACTTCCCACGCCATCGCGGCGGGCATCAGCGCGAAGAAGGCGGAATTCTCGAGCAATTCGTCGAGCGCGGCGCGCAGCTGCGGCCCGGCATCCGGGGCCGCCCGGTAATGCAGCACGAAGCCCGCATGCTTCTGCTCGGCGATCGCACCGGAATGCGCGGCAGCCAGGCTTTCCGCGACGCGGCGCCAGGCATCCGGCAGCGGCGGTGTGGGCACGCGGCGGCTGGGGCTGTCGGGGATCGGGCGCAGCACCGCGCCATGTTCGCCCGCGGCCGGCAGCCGGAGCGGCGCCAGGACGGCATCCAGGCTGTCGAGCGGCCGGCCGGTAACGATGGCCAGCGCGCCATCCAGTCGGCGTGCCAGCGCGGAGAGGCGCTCGGGAAGGTCCGGCGGCAGGGTGACGGCGCCGGGTGTCTCGGCGATGTCAACCAGCGTGCCATCGAAATCAAGGAACAGCGCACCGTTGGCGAGAACATCCGGCGGCATGGGGAGGGGTTCGCGTGTCATGCGAACCCTATGACGCAGGAGAGCGGCCCTGGTAACCCGAGGTCGCGGGCTTGTGATCAGCCCTGGTCATTTCAAAACACGGTCATGGAACGCGGGTCGCAACCGCGGATACTTTCGCGCGTTGCGACGTTACACGAACCTGCCTTCAGGCGGCGACTTTCGGCAGGATGCGCCAATTCGCCTCGGCCCAGTCGAAATACAGCGTGCGGGCCTTCTGCGCCGCCGGCCCCGGCTGCATCGCGCGGCCTTCGTAATTCGTGCAAGGCAGGACCTTGCCGTAATTGCCGGTGGAGAAAATCTCATCGGCATCGAGCAATTCCTGCGGCTTCACCGCGCGCTCCTGCACCTCCGTCCCCGCCGCACGCAGCAAATCGATGACGCGCTGGCGGGTGATGCCGTTGAGGAAGGTGTGGTTGATGGCGGGCGTGATCACCACGCCATCCTTGGCGAACATCAGATTGGCGCTGGCGAATTCCGCCACATGGCCGAGCGCGTCGCAGATCACCGCATTGTCGAAGCCGCGTTCCGCCGCCCAGTGGCCGGCGCGGGCGCCGTTCGGATAGAGGCACGCGGCCTTCGCGTCCGTCGGCGCCATGTCCGGTGCCGGGCGGCGGAACGGCACCATGCAGGCCGAGAAACCCGCGAAGGGCGGCAGCGGGCTGTCATAGATCGAGAGGATGAAGTCGGTGCTGTCGGGGTCGGGCCGCGCGCTGCCGATGCCCTTCCGGATGAAGAACATGGGCCGGATGTAGGTCACGGCCTCCGGCCCCATTTTATGGAGGCCGTCGCGAACCAGTTCCTCGATCCGGGCGGCGCTGAGCTTCGGCCGCATCAGCATTTTCTCGGCGCTGTCGATGGCGCGCGCGCAATGCCGGTCTAGGTCAGGTGCCACGCCGCCGAAGCTGCGCGCGCCGTCGAAGATGACGGAGCCAAGCCAGAAGGCGTGGTCCATCGGGCCCAGGATCTTCGGCTCCTGGTCCATCCACACGCCGTCATACCAGAACACGCCCGCCATAAGCCGCTCCCGCTTTTCGTCCGTCGCATCCTTTCATGCCGGGCGGCGCGGTTGAAGGGGGCGGCCCCAGGGGACGGGTTGAAGGGGTCGGCGGCCCGGCCTAGCCTGCGCGCGTTCTTGACTGCAACGGGGGGAAGTCGATGACGATCCATTTCGTCGTCCATGATGAGGGCGACAGCGTGGGCGTGGTGGTGGTGGAAGGCCTGAAGGCGGGCACGCGCCTCAATGGCTGGATCATGGACCAGGACCGCATGATGGAGTTCGACGCGAAGTCGGACATCCCGATCGGCCACAAGCTGGCGATCAAGCAGATCACCCAGGGCGACACGATCCTGAAATACGGCATCGATATCGGCCGGGCCGTCGCCGATATCGGCGCGGGCGAACATCTGCACGTGCACAACGTCAAGACGAAGCGCTGGTAAGGGAACGCAACCGATGGGCATGAATCTGAGGGATGCCAGCTTCGAAGGCTGGCGCCGCGAGAATGGCCGCATGGGCGTGCGCAACCACGTCATCATCCTGCCGGTGGACGACCTTTCTAACGCCGCCGCCGAAGCGGTCGCGCACAACATCAAGGGCGCGCTGGCCATTCCGCACGCCTATGGCCGCCTGCAATTCGGCGCCGACCTCGAACTCCATTTCCGGACGCTGATCGGCACCGGCTGCAACCCGAATGTGGCGGGTGTCGTCGTCATCGGGATCGAGCCGGGCTGGACCGGCAAGATCGTCGAAGGCATCGCGAAATCCGGCAAGCCGGTCGAGGGGTTTGCCATTGAGCAGAATGGCGACACCAACACGATCGCCAGCGCGTCCCGCGCCGCCTATCGCCTGGTGAAGCATGCGTCGCGCCTCAGGAAGACCAAGGCGCCGCTGGTGGAGCTGTGGGTTTCCACGAAATGCGGCGAGAGCGATACGACAAGCGGCCTTGCGTCCTGCCCGACCGTCGGCAATTCCTATGACAAGCTCTGGGCCAACGGGAACACGCTGGTGTTCGGCGAGACCACCGAGCTGACCGGCGGCGAGCACCTCGTCAAGGCGCGATGCAAGACCCCTGACATCGCGGAAAAATTCATGGCGATGTTCGACCGCTACCAGCGCGTGATCGAGGCGAACAAGACCAGCGACCTGTCCGACAGCCAGCCGACCAAGGGCAATATCGAGGGCGGGCTGACCACGATCGAGGAAAAGGCGCTCGGCAACATCACCAAGATCGGCAAGAAGTGCACGGTCGATGGCGTGCTGGACAAGGCGGAGGTGCCGACGCATGGCGGCCTCTGGTTCATGGACAGCAGCTCGGCCGCGGCGGAGATGGTAACGCTGTGCGCCGCCTCCGGCTTCGCGGTGCACACCTTCCCGACCGGCCAGGGCAATGTCATCGGCAACCCGATCCTGCCGGTGATCAAGCTGACCGCAAACCCCCGCACGCAGCGCACCATGAGCGAGCATATCGACGTGGACGTGACGGGCCTGCTGCAGAAGCGCATCAACATGGACGACGCCGGGGAGGCGCTGCTGGATTGCATCCTGCGCACCGCGGATGGCGAACTGACGGCGGCGGAGCTGCTCGGCCATCGAGAGTTCAGCCTGACGCGGCTGTACGAAAGCGCCTGACCGGCACGGCCCTGGCTGGCGGCGTTCCGCGCTTTACGCGGGGCGCCGCCTGCTGCCACTCTGCCCGCGTCAAGAACGACAGGGAGAAAACACATGATCACACGCCGCAAAGGCCTGGCCCTCGGTCTCGGCCTGCCCGCCCTCCTCCAGGCCGGCAGCGCCGGCGCGCAGGCGCCGTTTCCGGACCGCAACCCGCGCTACATCGTGCCCTTCCCGCCCGGCGGCCTGACCGACATCATGGCGCGCCTCGTTGGCCAGAAGCTCGGCGAGATCTGGGGCCGGCAGGTCGTGATCGACAACCGCGCCGGCGGCAATGCGCTGATCGGCGCCGACATCGCCGCCAAGGCGCCGGCCGATGGGCACACGCTGCTGGCCATCACGCTGACCCATGCCGTCAATGCCACGCTGTTCCCGAACGCGCCGTACGATTTCCGCCGCGACCTCTCGGTGATTTCCATGCTCGGCTCGCTGCCGCTGGTGGTGGTGGTGAATGCCGAGAAAAGCCAGCATCGCGACCTGCGCAGCTTCATGCAGGCGGCGAAGACAGCGCGGCTTTCGGGCGGGTCCTCCGGCACCGGCTCGCCGCCGCATCTGGGGCTTGAGCTGCTGAAGCGCGTGGCCGGCGCGGGCGAGAACATCATCCATGTGCCTTATCGCGGCGGCGCGCCCAGCGTGACCGACCTCGCGGGCGGCAGCCTCGATGTCATGGTGTCGAACCTGCCGGAATGCCTCGCGCAGATTCGCGGCGGGCGCCTGCGGCCGCTGGCGATCACCAGCGCGGAGCGGCACCCGCTGGTGCCGGAGGTGCCGACCGTCGGCGAAGCAGGCTTCCCGCAGCTTGAGATCACCAATTGGACGGCGGTGCTGACGCAATCCGGCACGCCCGCAGCGCTGAAGGCGCGGCTGGAGCGCGATGTGCTGGCCGCGATCCGCGACGCCGACACCAAGCGCCGCGCGGAAGAAGGCGGGTTCCAGGTGCTGGGCTGGGATACCGCCCGTTCCGCCGCCTTCGTCGCAGCCGAGACCGACCGCTGGGCAACCCTGGTGCGGGAGGCACAGATCCGGGTCGATGGCTGATGCCCAAGCTTAGCCTGGCCGCGCTGCACGACTTGGCGGTGGCGGCGCTGCGGGCCGCCGGCGCCAGCGCCGCCATGGCGGAAGCCACCGCCACCGCGCTGGTCGCCGCCGAGGCCGAGGGCCAGTCCGGCCACGGCCTGTCCCGCGTTCCGCACTATGCCGGGTTCCTGCGCAACGGCCGGGCGGATGGCTCGGCAGAACCTGCCCTGCTCGCGGAACGCGGCGGGGCGGCGCTGGTCGATGCACGCCATGGCCTCGCGTATCCGGGGCTGGCGATGGCCGTCGCGCAGGCAGCCCAGCGCGCCCGCGCGCAGGGCGTCGCCTTCATCGGCATCACCAACAGCCACCATGCCGGCGCGATGGGCCTGCCCGTCGCGGCGCTGGCGCGGCAGGGCCTGGTCGCGCTGGCCTTCACCAATTCGCCGGCCGCGATGCCGGTGCCGGGCGGGCGGCGCGCGCTGATGGGCACCAACCCCGTCGCCGCCGCGTTCCCCCGGCGCGACCAGCCGCCGCTGGTGATCGACATGGCGCTGAGCGAGGTGGCGCGCGGCAAGATCATGGTGGCCGCCAAGGCCGGCAAGCCCATCCCCACGGGCTGGGCGCTGGATGCGGAGGGCAACCCGACCACCGACGCGCGGGCCGCGCTGGATGGCGCCATGCTGGCCATGGGCGGCACCAAGGGCGCGCTGCTGGCGCTGATCGTGGAGCTTCTGTGCTGCGCGCTGACCGCCAGCGCCTTCGGCTTCGAGGCCGACAGCTTCTTCACCGAGGACGGCAACCGCCCGCGCCTCGGCCAGGCGCTGATCGCAATCGACCCCGGCGCGCTGGCCGGGCAGGACGCCTTCCTCGACCGGGTGGAGTTCCTGCTGGCCGCCATGCAGGCCGACCCCGGCGTGCGCCTGCCGGGCAGCCGCCGCGCCACGCTGGCCGCCCGCGCCGCCGCCGAGGGGGTGGAGGTGCCGGATGCCTTGTTCGCGCAGCTTCGGGCGCTGGCCGAGGTGGCGCCCCCTGTGGCACATCCGACCTGATCGCGCGGGAAGGAGCACAGCTTGACCGGGAAGCCCGCCTATACGATCGGCGAGGCCGTGCCCGCCTTCCATGCGCGCGCCGCCACCAATCCGCGCTTCGCCTTCGACACCACGGCCGGGCGGTGGCTGATGGTGCTGTTCCCCGGCAGCCTGGCGGACCCCGCCGCCACGCAGCGCCTGGCCGCCGCCATCGCGCCGCATGCGCATCTGCTGGATACGACCAACCGCTTCCTGGTGGTGATCGGGACCGACCCGGCGGATGAGGCGGAGGGGCGGCTGAAGGATGGCGCAGGGCGCCGCGTGCTGTGGGATGATGACGGCGCCGCCCGCCGCGCCTTTCGGGCCGTGGATGCCAACGGCACGCTGCGCCCGGGGTGGGTGCTGCTGGACCCGGCCTTGCGCGTCTTCGGCGTCTGGGCGCTGGAAGACGGGGCGGAGGCGATGGCGACGCTCGCCGCCCTGCCCGCCCCCGCCGACCATGCCGGCGTCCCGATGCACGCCCCCGTGCTGATCGTGCCCCGCGTGTTCGAGCCCGCCTTCTGCCAGCGCCTTATCGCCGAATATGAGAAGCATGGCGGCGGCGAGAGCGGCTTCATGCGCGATGTGGATGGCAAGACGGTCGGCGTGCTCGACCCCAGCCACAAGCGCCGCAAGGATGTGTTCCTGGAGGATGTGGAGCTTCAGGCGGCGATCCGCGCGCGCCTTGGTGCGCGCCTGATCCCCGAGATCGCGCGCGCCTTCCAGTACAGGGTCACCCGGCTGGAGCGCTACATCGTCGCCTGCTACGACGCGGCCGACCAGGGCTTCTTCCGCGCGCATCGCGACAACACGACGAAGGCGACGGCGCATCGCCGCTTCGCCTGCACGCTGAACTTGAACACGGGTGCCTATGAGGGCGGCGATCTGTGTTTTCCCGAATTCGGGCCGAAGCTGTATCGCGCGCCGCCGGGCGGCGCCGTGATATTCAGCTGCTCGCTGCTGCATGAGGCGCGCCCCGTCACACGCGGCCGCCGCTATGCCTTCCTGCCTTTCCTCTATGACGATGCGGCCGCGGTGCAGCGGGAGGAAGGGGCGAAATTCCTCGGCCAGAACGACGCCCTGCCCGACCGCATGCGGGAGACTGCCTCCGCGTGAGAAGCTTTGTCTCGGTTCGCGGCACTGGCCGCGGCGCTCGTTCGAGCGCTCGCCCGCCTTCAGCGGGCGCCGGCGGCGCGCGATGACGCCGATCGTTCCCGGCGAGAAGCCAATCCAGAACGTCCGCGACGACGAACTCGACCGCCTGTGTGGCGCTGGCGCCGTCGCCGCCTGCTTCGCCGTGCGGCCGGAAGCGGTGCTGCGCCTGTTCTACACCGGGCAGAGGCGCGGCCTGGCCGGGCCGATGTGCTCGGCGCTGGCGCGGGCGCGGCGGCCCTATCGCGAAGTGCCGCCGGAGGAATTGGCCCGCATCGCCGGCACGCCGCACCATGGCGGCATCGTCGCCATCGCTTTGCCGCGCGCCATCCCCGACCTGATGGGCGGCCCCTTCCCGACCGCGCTGGGCACGGCGCGGGTGCTGCCGCTGCTGGATGGCGTGGGCAACCCGCACAACCTCGGCGCCATCGCCCGCAGCGCGGCCTTCTTCGGCTGCGCGGGGCTGCTGCTGTCGGGCGATGCGCGGCAGGCGGGGATTTCGGACGCCGCCTATCGCACGGCGGAGGGCGGGCTGGAGCATTTGGCACTGTTCCGCACGACGAACCCCGCGATCGCGCTGCGCGCCCTGGCGCCACGCTTTACCACGGTGGCGGCCGTGGCCCGCGATGGCGTGGCGCCGTCAGCATTGCCCCGCACCAAGCCGTTCGTGCTGGTGCTGGGCAATGAGGAAGCGGGTATCGCCCCCGCGACGCTGGCCGCATGCGGCGCGCGCGTGACGCTGCCGGGCAGCGGCCGCGTCGAGAGCCTGAACGTGTCGGTTGCCGCCGCGGTGCTGATCCACGCCTTGATGGCATAGCGGCTCACGCGTCCAGCTTGAGCACTTCCCCGGCCAGATAGAGGCTGCCGCAGATCAGCACGCGCGAAGGCGGGCCATCTTTCGGGATGGCATCCAGCGCCGCCGTCACGGTCGGGCCGATGCGCGCGGCGCCACCGCTGGCGGCAATGATCGCCTCAACCGGCATCGCCAGATGCTGGCCGGGTTCGCGCACGGCCCAGAGGCTTGCCGCGTGCGGCAGGATGGGGGCGAGGAATTCCGGCGCCTGCTTGCCGCCCTTCATGCCGACCAGCACATGCGCCGGCCGGTCCGCGAAGACGCGCGCCAGATGGTCGCCCACCACCACGCCGGCGCCGGCATTGTGGCCGCCATCCAGCCAGAGTTCCCAATCAGCGGGCAGCGTGGCCGCCAGCCGCCCGGTCAGGCGCTGCATCCGCGCCGGCCAGCTTGCCCGCGCCACGCCGGTGGCGATGGCGGCATCCGTCAGCCAATCCGGGTTCCAGGCGCGAAGTGCCGCGATGGCGATGCCGGCATTGTCAGCCTGGTGGGCGCCAGGCAAGCCGGGCGGGGGCAGGTCGAGCATGCCGCGCGCGTCGTGGTAGCGCAGGGCGCCCTCGCCCTCGATCCACCAGTCCCGGCCGCGCGCGGCCAGCGTCACGCCCAGTTCGGCGGCGCGCGCGGCGATGGCATCGAAGGCTTCGCCGGGCTGCGCCCCGGTCGCGCAGGGCACGCCGGGCTTCAGGATGCCGGCCTTCTCCCCCGCGATTTTTCCGAGCGTGTCACCCAGGAAATCCATGTGGTCCATGGAGATGCTGGTGATCGCCGTCGCCGCCGGGCGCGGCACCACATTCGTCGCATCCGCCCGCCCGCCGAGGCCCACTTCCAGCACCAGGAGGTCGGCCGGGACGCTCGCGAACAAATGGAAGGCGACGGCGGTGGTGATCTCGAAGACGGTGATCGGGTCGCCTCCGTTCACGCGCTCCACATGCTCCAGCGCCTCGGCCAGCGCCGCTTCCTCCACCAGCGTGCCAGCCAGGCGGATGCGTTCATGGAAGCGCACCAGATGCGGGCTGGAATAGACATGCACGCTGAGGCCCGCCGCTTCCGCGATGGCGCGGATGAAGGCGCAGGTGCTGCCCTTGCCGTTCGTACCCGCCACATGGACCACGGGGGGCAGGCGCAGATGCGGGTTGCCGAGCTTGGCGAGGCACGCTTCCAGCCGGCCGAGGCTGAGATCGATCAGCACCGGATGCAGCGCGTGCAGCCGGTCGATGATCGCCTCGCTGCGCGAGGCGGGGACAGGAACCTCGCTGCGCGAGGCGGGGACAGGAACCTCGCTGCGCGAGGCGGGGACGGGAACCTCGCTGCGCGAGGCTTGTGGCGCGGACATCAGGCGGGCTTCGCAGCCTCGGCCTCGGGCGCGGCGAGGGCGAGCATCGGCTCCTGTTCCTCCTCGACCACCGGCGGCAGCGGCTCCCGCAGCAGCGCGATCAGCCGCGCCAGCGTCGCGCGCATCTCGGCGCGCTTCACCACCATGTCGAGAATGCCGTGTTCCAGCAGGTATTCGGCGCGCTGGAAGCCCTCCGGCAGTTTCTCCCGCACCGTCTGCTCGATCACGCGGGCGCCGGCGAAGCCGATCAGCGCGCCGGGCTCGGCGATCTGGATGTCGCCCAGCATGGCGAAGCTGGCGGTGACGCCACCCGTGGTCGGGTCGCAGAGCACCACGATGAAGGGCAGGCCGGCTTCTTTCACCATGCGCGTCGCGATCACGGTGCGCGGCATCTGCATCAGGCTGATCGCACCTTCCTGCATGCGCGCCCCGCCCGACGACGTGAACACGATCAGCGGCGCGTCCTGCAGCACAGCAAGCCGCGCGGCGGTGACGATGGCCTCGCCCACACCGGCGCCCATCGAGCCGCCCATGAAGGCGAATTCGAAGGCGGCGACCACGGCGCGGCGGCCCTCGATCGTGCCTTGCGCCACCACCACGGCGTCATCCATGCCGGATTTCGTCTGCGCGTCCTTCAGCCGTTCGGCGTAGCGGCGCTGGTCGCGAAAGCGCAGCGGGTCCGCCGGCGCCTTCGGCAATTCGATGCGCGACCAGCCCTCATCCAGCGTCGCCTTGATGCGCCCTTGGGCGGACAGCCGCATGTGGTGGCCGCAATTGGTGCAGACATGCAGCGCGCGCTCGAGGTCGCGATGGAAGATCATCTGCTCGCAAGACGGGCATTTGTGCCAGAGATTCTCCGGCACTTCCCTCGGGCCACCGAACAGCGCCTTGACCTTCGGCAGCGCCCAATCGGAAATCCAGTTCATGGTCTACAGGCCCTTTGGCGGCGCAGGGTGGCCACGGCCGTTTGGTAGTCGCAATCCTGCGCCGCGTGCAAGGGCGGCGCGGCGCAGCGCGGCCTTCCTACCGCTCCGGCCCGAAGGCGTGCGCTGGGCTGGCTGCCGCGAAGCCGCCGGCGGCCGGGCGCGAAGCGGCACCGGTCAGGCCGAGATCACCCGCCAGAAGGGCGGTGGTGATGCGGGCCCCCTCATAGATCACCGGCAGCCCGCTGCCCGGATGCGTGCCGCCACCCACGAGATACACGCCCTCCACGTCACGGAAGCGGTTGCCCGGGCGGAACAGCAGCATCTGCGGAAGGTCGTGGCTGAGATTGAAGGTGGCGCCATAGCCCACGGAGAAATCGCTTTCCCAATCCTGCGGCGCAACCACGCGTTCGTATTTGATGTGCGGGCGCAGGTCGGGCAGGCCGAGCGTGCGCAGGCGGTCCAGCGCCACGTCCCGGTAGCGCGCGGATTGCGCGGCCCAATCCGGCTGCTGGATCAGGTTCGGCACCGGCACCAGCATGTACAGCGCGCTGTGGCCGGGCGGGGCCAGGGTCGGGTCGGTCACGCCGGCGTTCTGCACATAGAGCGACGGCACTTCTGGGATCTCGCCGCTTTCGATCTGGGCGATGTTCTCCCGGTATTGCTCGGAGAGAATGACATTGTGGTGCGCGACATTCGGCAATTCGATGTCGAGGCCGAGATAGAGCATGAAGGTGGAGCAGGAATACCGCGCCTTGGCGATCTTCCTGTCCTTCCAGCGGCGGCGGATGGCGTCCGGGATCAGCTTCGGGATGGCATGCGCGAAATCGGCGTTCACCACCACCGCGTCGGCGTCATGCCGCACGCCGCCGATCTCGACACCCTTGGCGCGGCGGCCTTCGAAGGCGATGCGCTCGATCGGGCTGTTGAGGCGGATTTCGGCACCCATCCGCGCCGCCACGCGGGCCATGGCGCTGGACACCGCGCCGCAGCCGCCGATCGGGTGGAACACGCCGTGCTCGTATTCCAGAAAACTCAGGATGGTGAACAAAGCGGGGCATTTGAACGGGCTCATGCCCAGGTATTTGGTCTGGAAACTGAAGGCGAGGCGCACGCGCGGGTCGCGGAAATGGCGCGCCAGGTCGCGGTCCACCGTGGACCACGGCTTCATCAGCGGCAGGGCCTTCAGCATGTCCGGGCGCATCATGTCGGCCGGCGTGTTGAAGGCGCGCTCCAGCACCGGCTTGAAGGCCAGCAGTTTGGCGCGATTCTCCAGCATGAAGGGCCGCAGCCCCTTCGCATCCTGCGGCGACAGCGCGGCGATCGCCGCTTCCATGCGATCCAGATCGCCGCTGGCATCGAGCTGGGACACGCTGCCGCCCTTCTCGAACAGCAGGCGGTATTGCGGCTCCAGCTTCCGCATCTCCACCTCGCGCTCGAGGTCGGCGCCGCAGCTCGCGAAGATTTCCTTCAGGATGCGCGGATAGAGGAAGAAGGTCGGGCCGAGGTCGAATTTGTAGCCCTGCTCGGTGGTCAGCGTGCGCGTGCGCCCGCCCACCACATCGTCCTTCTCATAGACGGTAACGCGCGCGCCGGAGGCGGCGAGCAGCATGGCTGCGGCGAGGCCACCGGGCCCGGCGCCGATGATGGCGACCTTCGGACGGGGGCGGTGCAGGGCGGGGGAGGTCAGGGATGCTGTCATGGCGTGGCGCACCAGATGCGGGCGCCCCGGATCGCTGCAAGGGGCATGTTCAGCGGGTTATCCCAGGAAAGGTGGCGGGGCCAGGGCCCCCTGCGCGATTTCGGTGCAGCGCGCCTCGGCCCGCGGCAACAGGCGGGCGAGGTAGAAGGCGGCCAGCGCGGCGCGGTCCGGCGCCACCGCCGCCGCACGCGCCAGCATCCAGCCGCCCAGCACCCAGCCGCTTGCGTCCAGATAGGACGCAGCCAGGGATTGCGCGGCGGCGGGGTCCTGCGCGTGCAGCGCGAGCATCGTCGCCGTCGCATCCCGCAGCCGGGCCGCGCTCAGCGCCAGTCGCGGGTCACAGCCAGCGACCTCCTCCAGCAGGCCGAACATCGCCGCGCCCTCGTCCCGGGCAAGCTTGCGGACCAGCAGATCGATCGCCTGGATGCCGTTGGTGCCCTCATAGATCGGCGCGATCCGCGCATCGCGCATCACCTGCGCCGCGCCCGCATCCTCCACGAAGCCCATGCCGCCATGCACCTGGATGCCCAGGCTGGCCACCTCCACGCCGCGATCGGTGCACCACGCCTTCACGATGGGCGTCAGCAGCGCGAGGCGCGTGGCGCCGTCCTCATCCCCCAGCAGATGGTGGCGATCCAGCGCGGCGGCCGCTTCCAGCACCAGCAGGCGGCCCGCCAGGGTGATGGCGCGCATCTCGGCCAGCATGCGGGCGACATCGGCGTGGCGCGCGATGGGCTGGCCGGATTGGGTGCGCGTCGCGGCGTAGGCCTCGGCGAGGTCGAGCGCCCGCGCCCCCTGCCCCACCCCCTGCACGGCAACCGCCAGCCGCGCCGCGTTCATCATGGCGAACATGGCATTCAGCCCGCGCCCGGGCTCCCCCACCAGCTCCGCCTCTGCGCCATCGAACAGCATGGTGCAGGTGGGCGAGGCGTGGATGCCCATCTTGTGCTCGATGCCGCCGCAGCGGAGTGCGTTGCGCGCCCCGTCGGCCAGGAATTTCGGCGCGGCGAACAGGGAGATGCCGCGCGATCCCTCCGGCGCGCCGGGCAGGCGGGCCAGGACCAAATGCAGGATGTTGCGCGTGGTCTCGTGCTCGCCCCAGGTGATGTAGATCTTTTGGCCATGCAGCGCGTAGCCGCCGCCCGGCCGCGGTTCCGCGCGGGTGCCGAGCGCCGCGAGGTCGCTGCCCGCCTGCGGCTCGGTCAGGCACATCGTGCCGTTCCAGGCGCCGGAGACGAGGTGCGGCAGGAAGCGCGCCTGCTGGTCCGCGCTGCCGTGCCCGACCAGCAAATCGATCGCGCCGGCGGTCAGGATGGGGGCCAGGAAGAAGGCCATGTCGGCGGCGGAGGCAAGCTCCGTGACGGCCACCCACAACGCATGCGGCAGCCCCTGCCCGCCATGCGCGGCGGGGGCGGCGATGCCCTGCCAGCCGCTGTCGATCCAGGCCTGCATCAGGGGCGCATAGTGCGGCGGCGTGGTGACGGTGCCATTCGCGTAGCGCGCCCCGTGCCGATCCGCCTGCTGCCAGCCCGGCGCCACCTGTTCCAGCGCGAATCTCCGGGCTTCCTCGACGATGGCGGCGATGTCCTCGGCATCGAGGGGCGCGCCGGCGGCCCGGGTCAGGCCGGGCAGGTCGATGATGCGGGTCAGGCCAAGGATGAGGTCGTCGGCGGCGCTCATGCGGCAGCCTCCAGGGCAAGGTCGAAGGGCATGGGCGCGCGGCCGGCCGCCCAGCCGGGCAGCGCCGCCATGACCGCGCTGTCCGCGGCGGCGTGCGCCACGGCGAGACCAAGCAGCGCGCCGAATTTGAAGCCGTGGCCGGAAAAGCCCGACATGACGATGGCGTGTGGCGCGAGGGGTTCCACCACGAAGCGCTCCTGCGGCTCCACATCGTACCAGCAGGCGCCGGCCGAGAGCAGGCGGTAGCTGTCGAGGTCGCGGATGCGGCCGCGTGCGAGGCCGAGAATGCCCTCCACCTCCGCCGGGCTGACCGCGCGCGGGCCGTCCGGGTCGGCGGTCGCGGAGAAGCGGTGGTCGCCGATCTTGAGCGGCGTGCCCGCGACTGGCGGCACGGCGTAGAACCCATCCTCCGTGCCGATATCCAGCAGCATCGGCGCGGCCTGCCACGCGGCCTCATGCGCCGGCGGCGGCGCCAGGCGCACCACCACCTGCCGGGTGGGCCGGACCCGCGCGGCAAGGCCCGGCACCAGGCGCGGGCCCCAGGGGCCGGCGGCCACCACAAGCAAATCGGCGGACAGGCGCGTGCCATCCGCCAGGGTCATCGCGGCCTGGTCGGGATGGATCGCGGTCACTGTCCCGCGCAGCACCGGCACGCCGCGCGCCGCCAGAAGCCGGGCCAACAGCGCCACGATCTCACGCGCCAGCAGCACCCCGCCGCGCGGCGTATGGAAGGCCGCGCCGATGCCCGCCTGCGCCAGGAAGGGGTAGCGCGCGGCGATCCCCGCCGGGTCGAAATCCGCCAGCGCATGGCCATCGGCCAACAGCGCGGCGCGGCTTTCGCCGATCCAGCCGCCGGCCGAACCAGCGAGGGCCAGCACGCCGGTCTCGACATAGGGGCGCGCGGCCCCCTCGCGGAACAGCAGGTCCCATGCCGCATAGGCCGGGTCGATCATCCGCATGTAGCCGCGCGCGGCGCCATAGGCGTGGCGGATCAGCCGGTGGTCATCCACCGAGGCGCCGCGCGGGTTGGGCACCGCGTCCTGCTCCACGACCTGGACCTGCCAGCCTGCCCGCGCCAAGGCCCAGGCGCATGACAGGCCCATGATGCCGGCGCCGAGGATGAGGGCTGTGCGCATGACGCATCTTCGCCCAGCCTTCATGCCTTGGGGAGGGGGGGCGGATCGCGGAACAAGCATGGTCAATATCTTGCCCATTCCCTCACCCAATCGTTGGACGCAGGCGTCCAACACCCCGTAAGCCGCGGGCGATCGGGCTCTTTCGCCGATTTATCCTCAGCCTGCTCGGGCATTTTCAAGCCTTGCGGCTACGCAAGGCGGCTCGGGCAATGGGTGATACCGTGGGGCCGGAGCCGTTGCGCCATTGGCGCTCGTGGTGAAACGGCTCTAGCCGATCAGCGTGAGTCGCCCGGCCAGAGTCTCGCCAGGGGGCAGCGCCGCCATCGGACCATGGGCCGCGACCATCGCGTTGTTCACCGCATCCGGCGCGTGGCTCACCGGTTCGACGCACACGAAATCGGCGGCTTGCGGCGAGAATACCTGGAGGTTCCGCGCCAGCGCGCCTTCGGCCCGCAGCAGCAGCGCCCCATCCGGCCGCTGGAGGCGCGCAACGCCGTCCCAGCCCGCGAAATGCGTGTCGAGCCCATCGAGATCGGCGGTATCGAGGCCCTCCGAAGGGGCCGGGTCGATGGCGAGGTTCCGCGCATCGCGCCCGAACCGCGTGGTCGCACGAAAACGCAGCCGCGTGCCGGCGTGGCGCGTGAAGAAGGGGTGCCAGCCGAACCCCATCGGCGTCGCGACGTCGCCCGTGTTGGTGACGCGCAGCGCAAGCCGCAACGCGCCCTCCGACAGCGCCAGGTCCAGCCGGACCTCGCCCTGGAAGGGCGGTGTCGCGAAGGCCAGCGCGAGGGCGGCGGCATCGCTGGTCGCCATCAGCACGCGCCAGGGATGCTCGCGGAAGAATCCGTGCAGCGCATTGTCCTCGGCCGGCCGGTTGATCGGCATCTGCCAGGTTTGCCCCGCCACGGTGATGCGCCCGCCATCCAGCCGATTGGTCCATGGCCCCATCCAGAAGCCGCCATGGAACCCCTTCGTTGGGTCCGCACCCTCCGCCAGCGGCACGATCAAGTCGCGTCCGCCTTGCCGCAACGCGGCCACCGTTGCGCCCTGCTCGGGGCGCAGCACGACCTCCCACCCGAAAGCGTGCAGGCGCATCAGTCGAGCGAGAAGGCATCGCGCGGCGAGAAGCCGCCTTTGCGGGAATACTCGATGCTGCAATACCCGCCGCCCTGGTAGCGTTCCTCCACCGGGTCGCCGCTGACGATGTGCCCGACCTCGGCGCGGAAAACCTCGGACGAATCTTCCGGCTGCCAGCCGATGCGGTCGCGATGGTCGGCGCCCCAGAATGTGGCGGGGTTGGCGGAGGCACCCCACACCACGGCATGGCCCGTGCGTTCCGCCAGGATGCAGCGGACCATCATGCGGGCGAGGTCGGCATAGCTCAGCCAGGTGGACAGCATGCGGGCGTTGATCGGCTTCGGGAAGCAGGAGCCGATCCGGACATTGACGTTCTCGACGCCATGCTTGTCCCAGTACATGCGCCCCATCAGCTCGCCATACACTTTTGACAGGCCGTAATAGCCATCCGGGCGGAAGGCGCAGTCGGCATCGAGTTTTTGCTCATTGCCGGTCGGCCGTTCATGGAAGCCGATGCTGTGGTTGGAACTGGCGAAGACGACGCGGGCGCCCTCGCGCCGCGCCGCTTCATAGACGTGATAGAGGCCGCGCAGATTGGGGCCCTCGATATCACCAAAAGGCTTCTCCACGCTGACGCCGCCGAAATGCAGGATGGTGCCGCAGCCCTCCGCCTGGCGGAGGATCGGCAGCGCCTCGCCAAGATCGGCCCTCACGAAGCGGGCGCCCTCGGGCAGCGGATCGGGGAAGGGGATGATGTCGGTCAGGCGCAGCGTGAAGCCGGCGGCCGACAATTCGCGCGCCAGCATGCGGCCGAGATTGCCGGAGGCGCCGGTCAGCAGGATGGGCTTGGTCATGGCGAGGGTTCCTTCAGCCGCCGTAGCCGAGCAGCAGGCGCGGCAAGGTGAGCGAGACGGCGGGGATGTAGGTGGTCAGCAGAAGGGCCAGCAGGATGGCGCCGTAGAAGGGCCAGATGGTCTTCATGACCTGCTCCATCGGAATCTTGCCGATGGCGCAGCCGACGAACAGCACCGCACCCACCGGCGGGGTGGTAAGGCCAAGGCCGAGATTCATCATCATGATCATGCCGAACTGCACCGGATCGATGCCGAGCGCCACCACCACCGGCAGGAAGATCGGCGTGGTGATCAGGATCAGCGCCGCCATGTCCATCACGCAGCCCAGCAGCAGCAGGCAGACATTGATCAGCAGCATGATGACGATCGGATTGCTGCTGATCGCCAGCAAGCCATCGGTCAGATGCTCCGGCAGGCGATACAGCGCCAGCAGATAGGCGAAGGCGGTGGCGGTGCCGACCAGCAGGAACACCACGGCACTGGTGCGCACGCTGGCCGCGACGGCGATCTTGAAATCCGCCCAGGACAGCGCGCGATAGACCAGCACCGTCACCAGCAACGCCCAGATCGTGCCGAAGGCGGCACTTTCCGTCACGGTGAACACGCCCGACAGCACGCCGCCCAGGATGATCACCGCCGTCATCAGCCCGGGCAGCGCATCGACGAAGGCCCAGCCCAGGTGCCGGAAACCCTGCCAGCCATCGGCCGGATAGCCGCGGCGCACCGCCATGACATAGGCCGCGATCGCCAGCAGCGCGCACATCATGATGCCGGGCACGATGCCGGCCACGAACAGCGCCGTGACGGAAATGCCGCCGCCCGCCGCCAGGCTGTACAGGATCATGTTGTGGCTGGGCGGAATCAGGATGCCGGCGATGGAACTGGTGACGGTCAGCGACACCGCGTAATCCACGCCATAGCCCTTGGCCTTCATCGCCGGGATCAGGATCGTGCCGGTGGCGGAGGTGTCGGCGACGGCGCTGCCCGAGATTCCGCCGAACAGCATCGATGTGGTCACATCCACCATGCCGAGCCCGCCGCGCATCCACCCCACCGCGGCCGAGGCCAGCGCCACGAGGCGCCGCGCGATGCCGCCATGCAGCATCAATTCGCCGGCGAAGATGAAGAAGGGGATCGCGAGCAGCGAGAAGATGCTCATGCCGCTTGCCATCTGCTGGAAGGCGACGGCGGGGTTGATCCCCTCCCACAGGAAGCCGACCAGCGCGCCGAGGCCGAGCGTGAAGGCCACCGGCACGCCCGCCACCACGCCCAGCACGAAGACCGCCAGGATGAGCCCGAGCCCGAATTCCACGTGCTGCTACTCCAGGAAGGCGGCAGCGATACCGCGCTGTTCGGGGCCTTCCTTGCGAAGGATATCCAGCAGCACCTGCTCGATCGCGAACAGGGTGATCAGGCCGCCGCAGACCATCAGCGGCACGAAGGTCCAGCCCTGGCTGATGCCGAGCAGGGGAATCTTGAAGGCCCAGACCATGTCCACGAGGTCGCGCGAATACATCATCATGGCGAAGCCGAACAAGCCGACCGCGGTGTCGCAGGCGACGGCGATCCAGCGTTGGAGTCCCATCGGCAGGGTCTCGCGGAAGCCGAGCACGGACAGGTGGAACCGTTCGCGCACGCCGACGGCGGCAACGGGCAGCGCGATGCACAGGATGGCGAGGGTGGCGCTGCGTTCCACCCAGGTGGGCGTGTCGTTGAGCACATAGCGGCCGAACACCATCCACCCCATCATCAGGACCAGGCCGACCAGCGAACAACTCGCCACGACGATGACCAGGCGACAAAACACATCGAGCATGCGCGAGAACATTGCCACGCCATCGGCCTCCTGCGGAAAGCGGAGCGCGCCCGGACCATGAGGTCTGGGCGCGCGGTGACATTCACGGCGTTTCGCGGATCGCCCTGACGAGGCTCTGCAGGCGGGGCGTGGCTGCATGCTTGGCGTAGACGCTCTCCATCAGGTTGGAGAAGGGGCTGCGGTCCGTGATGTCGGTGATCGTGACGCCCGCGGCGGCGACGGTATCCCGCGAGACCCGCTCCCGCGCAGCCCAGAGCTGGCGCTGATGGACGGCGGATTCACGCGCGGCATCGCGCACGATCGTGCGCTCCTGCGCGTTGAGGCGCTGCCAGCGCTGGCGCGACACCGCCAGCACTTCCGGCACGTTGCTGTGCTCGGTCGTCGAGTAGAAGCGGGCATGCTCGAAGTGGCGCTGGCTGTCATAGGACGGCCAGTTGTTCTCGGCTCCATCGACGACGCCCGATTGCAGCGCGGTGTAGACCTCGCCGAAGGGCAATGGCGTCGGATTGGCGCCGAGTGCGCGCATCATGTCGATCCAGAGATCGCTGGTCTGCACGCGAATCTTGAGGCCTGCCATGTCCGCCGGCGTCCGGATCGCGCGGTTGCGCGTGTAGAAGGAACGGGCGCCGGCATCGTACCAGGCGAGCGCGATGATCCCGATCGCCTCGAGGTCCTGCGCCATCGCCTCCCCCACCGCGCCGTCCATCGCACGGTGCAGATGCGGCACATCCCGGAAGATGAACGGCAGCGTGACCACGTTGGTCGAGGGCGCCAGGTTGTTGAACGGCGAGAGGTTGAAATTGGCGAAATCGATCGCGCCCAGGCGCATCTGCTGGATCGCCTCATCCTGCTGGCCGAGCTGCGCGGCGTGGTAGGTGCGCATGCGGATGCGGTTGTTGGTCCGCTGCATCACCAATTCGCCGAAGCGGTCCATGCCGTGGCTGTTCGGATAGTCCGCCACATGGATGTTCCAGCCACGCCATTCCTGCGCCTGGCCGGGCGTGGCCAGGAAGGGCAGGCAGGCTGCGGCGGCAACCGCGAGGCCGCGGAAAATACTGGGGAAAAGACGGGATATCGTCGTCTTGCGCATCTTGGGACTTCCTCCTGCGCCTGCGGTTCTCCGCAGGTCGTATGACATCATACAAGTGAGTGGCGCCGGTCTGTCAAATCACCCTGCGGGCTTGTCGCGCCCCGGCGCGAACCGCAGCATCCCGCTTCCGCCCCGTTCCGGAAAGCCCCAAGATGCAGACCATCGCCGAAGCCGCCGCAGATCTTGCCGCCGGGCGCGTCACCGCCGTGGCGCTGGTGGAGGCCGCCCTGGCGCGCATCGCCGACCCCGCCGGCGAAGGGGCGCGCGCCTACCTTGCCGTGCATGCGGACAGTGCCCGCGCCGCGGCGGCCGCGATGGACCGGCTGCGCGCCGCCGGCCGCGCCCCTTCCCCCTTCGCGGGCATCCCGATCAGCGTGAAGGATCTGTATGACGAGGCCGGGCAGGTCACGCGCGGCGGCAGTATCGCACTGGAAGGGGCGGCGCCGGCCACGGCCACGGCACCCTCGGTGGCAAAGCTGGAACGCGCGGGCTTCGTGGTGCTCGGGCGCACCAACATGGTGGAGTTCGCCTTCAGCGGGCTCGGCGTGAACCCGCATTTCGGCACGCCACGAAGCCCGTGGGACCGCGCGACGGGGCGGCTGCCGGGGGGGAGTTCCTCGGGCGCGGCGGTCGCGACCGCCGATGGGATGGGCTTTGCCGGCCTCGGCTCCGACACCGGCGGATCGTGCCGCATCCCGGCGGCGCTGTGCGGCATTGTCGGCTGGAAGCCGACGGCGCGGCGGGTGACGCTGGAAGGCACGCTGCCGCTGTCCTTCACGCTGGACAGCCTCGGCCCGCTGGCGCGCTCGGTCGGGTGCTGCGCCTTGATCGACAGCATCATGGCGGGCGAGGCGCCGTGGTCGCCGGGCCTGCCGATGCCGGTCGCGGGGCTGCGGCTTGGCGTCTTGCAGGGCTACGTGACGGAGGGCTGGGATGCGGGCGTGACCGCGGCCTTCGAGGCGGCGCTGTCACGCCTGTCCGCCGCTGGCGCGCGTGTCGAGAAGCTCGACGTGCCGGAACTGGCCGACATTCCGCGCGCCAATGCCACCGGCGGCTTCGCCTCCAGCGAGGCCTTCGCATGGCACCGCGACCTGATCGCCCGCGCGCGCGACCGCTACGACCCGCGCATCCTGGCGCGCATCCTGCGCGGCGGGCAGATGAGCGCCGCCGATTATGTGACGCTGATGCAGGACCGCACGCGCATCATCGCCGCCGTGGCGCGCCGCACCGCGCCCTTCGACGCGGTGGTGCTGCCGACCTGCGCGATCACGCCGCCCGCCATCGCGGCGGTGGAGGATGAGGCCGCGTACAACCGCATCAACCTGCTGCTGCTGCGCAACACCGCCGTGGGCAATTTCCTCGACCGCTGCGCCATCAGCCTGCCCTGCCACGCGCCCGGCACCGCGCCCGTCGGCTTCATGCTGATGGGCGAGCATGGCGGCGATGCCCGGCTGTTCAGCGTGGCCCAGGCGGTGGAGGCGGCTCTCGGGTAAGTTCCTCCGGGGTCGCGGCGATGCCGCGCCGGCGAAGCCACGCCGAAAACCCCGGATCGGCACTGACGACGCACAGCGGCACCGCCAGCACCATGCCGAGCGTGAAGGGCAGCGCCAGCAGCAGCGCCGGCCAGGAGATGGCGGCGAAGGCCAGCGTCAGCGCCACGCCGGCCAGCGTATGCGGCCACAGCAGCCGAGCGGCGTCCGCCCAGGCGATGCCGCGATCCGCACGGTTCTGCGCCGCCCAGCCGGAGCGCGCACCGAACATCAGGCGCAGCAGGAACATCGCCTTGTTGAGGTTCGACAGCGGCTCGAAGGCCTGCATGAAGGCGATTTCCGCGAGAGCACCGCGCGCGAAGGCCAAGCGCCCGCCATAGGGTTCGGCCACGCGACGCTGCACCAGCGCCTGGGTGTAGCCGACGAGCTTCGGCGAGAAATACGCCAGCCAATGCGCGAGGACCGCCAGCGCCAGCGCACCCATCGGCGTGCCGGCGCCCCCCCCGCTCAGCCCGTTCAGCGCCGCCAGCAGCAGCATCGCTGCATACATTGGCGCGCCGGCGAACAGCAGGATCGCCTGGACCAGTTGCAGGCGTCCAAGGGGGGTGAAATTGGGCAGGCGCAGCAATTGCAGATACTGCATGTTGCCGGCGCCCCAGCGTTCGTCGCGTGCGAGGAATTCCGGCATGGCGGGCGGGTTCGCCTCCATGCTGCCATCCTCGGCGGGCAGGCACCGCACCGCCCAGCCGGCGGCCTGCAGGCGCACGCTTTCCACCATGTCGTGGCTGAGGATGCGGCTGCCATCAGCCAGCGCCTCCAGCCTTCCATGCTCGCGGAAGGGCGCCACGCGGAGGATGGCGTTGTGGCCCCAATAGGGCCCGGCATCGAGCTGCCACCAGGCCTGGCCGGTGGCCCAGGCGCGCATGCCGGCGCGCATGCCGAACTGGAACAGGCGCGGGAAGGCGGCGGTGGCGGGGCGCCCCACGATCAATTGCTGCACGATGGCCAGCCTCGGCTCGGCCTCCATGATCGCGACCAGGCGCAAAAGGGCCGGCGCGGACATCACGCTGTCGGCGTCGAGGCAGATGAAGAAGGCTTCGTCGGTGACGTGGTGGTCGAGAAAGTCCATCACGTTCCCGGCCTTGAAGCCGGTGTTTTGGGCACGCCGCCGATAGCGCAGGCGGCCTGGATGCGTGGTGGAAAAAGCCGCGATGGCGGCTTCCTCCGCCGCCGCCAGGGCCGGGTCCTGGCTGTCGGAGAGGAACCACAGCCGGAAGCGGTCGGCGGCGCCGAGCTTCGCGATGTCGTCCAGCAGGCAGGCCAGCGGCGGCAGCACCGCTTCCATATCCTCGTGCCGGATACACACGGCGATGGCGGTGACGCTGGCAGGCGGCCCTGGCCGGATGCGTGCCAGCGCGGGCAGCACCGCGGCCGGCGGGTTCGGCGCCGCCAGCAGGATGGTGAGGCCGACCAGCGAATTGGCCAGGCTGAGCGCCGCCCAGGGGGTGGTGCCCAGCACGCCAAGCAGGATCAGCCATTCCAGCACGCCGATGCCGCCCGGCAGCAAGGCGCGCAGCACCAGCCAGACCAGCATGGCGGAGAGCGCGGCGACAAGCGCACCGAACAGGGCGCGGCGCAGGGGAGCGGCTTCTGGCATGGCCTGCGCATCGCAGGGGAAGATGGCGCGCTTATGGTGGCAGCGGCACGCCCGCCAGCGCGGCGCGATGGGCTGCGATGGTCAGCACCACCCAGAGCCCGGCACCGACCACGACCGTCCCCCGGCCGGACACCAGCGCCATCGCCGGCACCCCCTGCATGGCGTGGATGGCGAGGAAATGCGCGATCCGCAGATCGCCCCCATCGCGCGACCAGAAAAAGGGCGGCCAGGCGCCCGCATCGCTCGGGCTGCCGCCGATGATCGGGCCGCCGAGTGCCCCGATGCTCGCCCCGGTGAAGCCCCCCAGAACACCGCTGATGATCAGCCCGAGGCCGACCGCCAGCACCCAGGCGCGGTCCTGCCCCGGCGCCGGCCGCAGCAGCACCAGCACGCCCAGCACGAAGGCCAGCGCCACCAGCACCATCGCCCAGAAGCCCATCAGGCTGAAGGCGAGGGCGCCCAGCGGGTCGGTCGCGAAATGGCTGGGCAGGCCCTGCGCCGCGCGGAGCGTGATCCAAGCCTGTTCGTAGCCACCAGCTACGACCGTGCCCCAGGCCACGATGCGCGCGGTGATGCCACGCCGCGCCTCCGGCGCCACGACGCCCGAGGCCCAGCCGAGCGTCCAGCTCCACACCGCCAGCGAGGCCGCGAATTTCGCGGGCTTCACCCAGACCGAGACGCCGTTGAGGCTGCGCGGGTCCACCGCCAGCCCCACCATGCTGACCAGCAGGACGCCCAGCATCGCCCAGCCGAGGACCGACAGCACAGGCTGCCTCGCGCGCAGATCCCGCAGCACGGCGATCATGCCCGCGCGACCCGGCGCGAAGCCGCCCGAGCCCCGAGGAACAGCAGCAGCCCGACAGGCCCGGCGAGGAAGGTGGGCGGCAGACACAGGCGCACCAGCCAGGGGTTCATGCCCTCGGCCGCACCCCGCCGGCACATCCAGGCACCCAGGAACAGGTCGAAGGCCAGGTAGTGCACCCAGCCGGCCAGCAGCACGCCCGGCGTGGCGAAGAGGGCGGCGACCTCGGCCAGCGAGGAGAATCCGCCCGACGCACCCGGCGCATGGATCGCCAGCAGGGCGGCATAGGCCAGCGCCAGGGCTGCCGGCACGCCAAGCCCCGCATACCACCAAATGGCCGGCCGCCAGCGCGGCGCCGCCAGCAGCGCCACCCAGCCGGACAGCGCCAGCAGATTGGCGGCGGAGAACAGGGTTTCCATGGCCGGCCTCGCTGAACTTACCGATGGTCAGTTTCTCGCCGGTTATCTGACCATTGTCAAGTTTAGGCCGTCCGGGCAGGCTGCGGCGATGAGCGTCACGCCGAAACGCCAGGGCACGCACCATCACGGCGCGCTGCGCCGCGCGCTGCTGGATGCGGTGGCCGAGATCGTGCTGGAGAAGGGGCCGGAGGCGGTCAGCCTGCGCGAATGCGCGCGCCGCGCCGGCGTGTCCCACTCCGCTGCCGCGCCGCATTTCGGCGACAAGCGCGGCCTGCTGACCGCCTTCGCCGTGGAGCGTTCCGCCCGGCTGGAAGCCGCGATGCGGGCCGCCGTGGCGGCGCTGCCGCCGGGCGCGGATGCGAAGGCGCGGCTGCACGCCACCGGCCGCGGCTACATCGCCTTCGCGCGCGACAACCCCGCGCATTTCCGCCTGATGTTCCGCAGCGACCAGCTCGACACGGCCGACCCCGCCTGGCGGGAAGCGGCCACCGCCGCCTGGCAGCCCCTGCAGGATGCGATGGCAGCCCTGGCGCCGCAGGCCGATGCCAGGGCCATGCGCGCGCGCCTCATGCTCTCCTGGTCCGGCGTGCATGGCTTCTGCACGCTGCGGGCGGAGGGGGCGAGCCGCAAGCTGACCGGCGGCGAGGCGGAGGCCGATGACATCGCCGAGGACATGCTGGCGCTGCTGGTCGCCGCCTGCGCCTGATCAGAAGCCGGTGAACAGCAGGTCCAGCGCCCGGGTGATCGCGTCCCGCTCGGCTTCCAGATTGCCGGCCAGCGTGCCGAGCTCGCGCTTCGGGATGGCGGCGAGGAATTGGGTGGCGAGCAGCAGGCGCTGCCCATCGATCTCGAACACGGGGTGCAGGTCGCGGATCGGGGCCGGGACGCTGCCCGGCGCGACCAGCGGCACGACCACGCGCGTCTTCAGGTGATCGAGGAAATCGCTCTGCACATCCAGCAGCAGTGCTGGCCCGGATTTCGGGCGATACAGGTCGAAACGGGCCAAGGCCTCAGAACATCCGGTGGCGCGCCAGGGGAAGCTCGTTTTCGTCCACCCAGGCGTTCCAGGCCGCGATCGCCGGGGCGTTCTCCTCGATCCAGCGCCGCCCCTTCTCCGCCCGGATCGCCGCCTGCACGGCGCGCGCGGCGATGGCTTCCGCATCGAGGCCCAGTGCACGCGCCTCCGCCTGGAAGGGCGCCTGGGTTTCGGCGAAGCCGGCCGGCCGCGCCTCCGCCTGGAACAGGTCGGGCCGCAGCCGGTGCCGCGGCACGCCGGTCGCGGCCTCCACCGCGGCCACGCGATCCGCGGGCACCCGTCCCGTCCGCTGCCATCGCGCCACCGAGGGATGCGCGAGCCCGAGCCGCTCCGCAAGGCGGGAGACGCCGCCGGCGGCGGCGATGGCTTCGGCAAGGGCGGTCGTATCCATGGCCTTTCCGTAGCATCTGGCTACGTCGGACGCCAGCACAATCCTACGTCGCCATCCGCCGGATCCAGGCGCCATACAGCCGCGGGCCCACCAGCGCCGCCACCGCCACAAGCAGGATCGCAAGGCTGATCGGGCGCGTCACAAAGGTGCTCCAGTCGCCCTGGCTGATGGTCAGCGCCTGGCGCATCGCCTGTTCCGCCATCGGCCCCAGGATCATGCCGATGACCACCGGCGCCACCGGGAAGTCGAAGCGGCGCATGAACATCGCGATGATGCCGATGCCATACAGCAGGATCAGGTCCACCACGCTGTTGCTGATGCCGTAGGTGCCGATCGTCGCGAACACCAGGATGCCGGCATAAAGCTGCGGCTGCGGCACCTTCAGGATGCGCGCCCACAACCCGACAAGCGGCAGGTTCAGGATCACCAGCATGACGTTCGCCACGAACAGCGACGCGATCAGCGTCCACACAAGCTCGGCCTGCGTCGTGAACAGCAGCGGCCCGGGCTGGATGCCGTAGGATTGGAAGGCGCTCAGCATGATCGCCGCGGTCGCGCTGGTCGGCAGACCCAGCGTCAGCATGGGCACCAGCACGCCGGCGGCGGCGGCGTTGTTGGCGGCTTCCGGTCCCGCCACCCCCTCGATCGCGCCGGTTGTGCCGAATTCGCCCGCGTGTTCCGGCTTCGCGAGTTTGCGCTCGGCGTAGTAGCTCAGCATGGTCGGCATCTCGGTGCCGCCGGCGGGCATCACGCCGAAGGGAAAGCCGAGCGCCGCCCCGCGCATCCAGGGCCAGAAACTGCGCTTGAGGTCGCTGCGCGACATCATCAGGCGGCCGACGGCCAGCACCTCCTGCTTCCCCTCCACATGGCGCCAGGCCATGTGCAGCGTCTCACCCACGGCGAACAGCGCGACGGCCACCAGAACCACATTCACGCCATCCAGCAATTCGACGATGCCGAAGGTCAGGCGCGGCTGGCCGGTTTGCAGGTCGATGCCGACCAGGCCCAGCAGCAGCCCGAAGCCGAGGCTGGTCAGGCCCCGCAGCGCGCTGCCGCCGAGCACGGCGGAGACGGTGACGAAGCACAGCACCATCAGGCAGAAATACTCGGCCGGCCCCAGCACCAGCGCCAGATCCACCACCACCGGCCCCACGAAGGCGATGCCGAGCGTGCCGACCGTGCCGGCCACGAAGCTGCCGATGGCCGCCGTCGCCAGCGCCGGGCCCGCGCGGCCGTTGCGCGCCATGCGCGCCCCTTCCAGCGCGGTGATGATGGACCCACTCTCCCCCGGCGTGTTCAGCAGGATGGAGGTGGTCGATCCGCCATACATCGCGCCGTAGAAGATGCCGCAGAACAGGATGAACGCGCCCGTGGCGTTCACCGTGAAGGTGATCGGCAGCAGCAGCGCGATGGTCAGCGCGGGGCCGATGCCGGGCAGCACGCCGATGGCGGTGCCGAGGAAACAGCCGAGCAGCGCGAAGCCCAGATTCTGCAGGGTCAGCGCGTGCGAGAAGCCGAGCATCAGCCCATCGATCGCGCCCATCACTCCGGCACCCCGAGGACCAGGCCCTCGATCAGGCCGGCGCCGATATTCACGCCAAGCGCCTTCACGAACAGCACATAGGCGCCGAAGGACACGATGAACGCGATGCCGAGGTTGCGCAGATGCGCGCGCGACCCGAAGGCCGCCGCCACCAGCACGAATTGCGCACTCGCCGCGACGGTGAAGCCAAGCGGCCCGATCAGGACAAGGTTCGCGAGCAACCCCGCCAGCAGCAGGGCGAGCGCGCGGAGGTTGCTCCGCGCGCCCTGCAATTCCTCGATGTCCTGCGACCAGCCGCCGCGCAGCGCCACGGCTGTCAGCCCCGCGCCGAGCAGCAGCAGACAGCCCGCCACGCCATAGGGCACCGCCTTCGGCCCGACCTGCGCATAGAGGGGCGAGGTCGGAATGGCGCCGGCCTGCCACAGCGCCAGCAGGCCGAGCGCCACCACGAACAGCGCCGCGCCGAGATCGGCATTCCGGGACGGCATCACGCCGCCAGGCTATGCGGCGCGACAGCCATCCTCACGATGCGAGGCCGAGGTCGCGCAGCACACCTTCGGTGTCGGCGATGTCCTTGGTCAGCGCGGCGTCGAAATCGGCGCCGGCCAGGAAGGCATCGTCCCAGCCGCGCGTGGCCAGGATCTCCCGCCAGGCAGGCGTCGCGTGGATGGCCGTCATCAGCCCGGCCAGCGCGCTGCGCTGCGCGGCCGTGATGCCGGGCGCGCCGAACACGCCGCGCCAATTGCTGGTGACCACATCGACGCCGCTTTCGCGCAGGGTCGGCAGCGCAGGATCGGACCGCGTGGCACCGCTGGTGGCCAGGGCGCGCATCCGGCCGGCCTTGATCTGCTCGGCGAATTCCGAATAGCCGGAGATGCCGGCCTTCACCTGCCCACCCAGGATCGCCGCCTGCGCCGGGCCGCCGCCGGCGAAGGCCACGTAGCTGGCCTCCCGCGCGTTGCGGCCGAGCGCCTTCAGCATCAGGCCGAGCGTGATGTGGTCGGTGCCGCCGGCCGAACCGCCGCCGACGGCGACCGCGCCGGGGTTGGCGCGCAGCGCCGCGACGAGCTGCGCGATGGATTGGAATTCGGAGTTCGCCGGTACCACGACCACGCCGACTTCCTCCGTCATGCGGGCGATCGGCGTCACGTCCTTGATCGTGACGGGCGAGCGGTTGGTGATGCCCGCACCCACCATCACGCTGCCGCCGATCAGCACCGCATCGCCACGGCCGCGGCGCTGCGCGGCGAAGCGCGGCAGGCCGACCATGCCGCCGGCGCCGCCGACATTCTCGAACTGGAAGCTGCCGACGAGGCCGGCCGGGCGGGCCACCAGTTCGATCGCGCGACCGAGGCCGTCCCACCCGCCGCCGGGACCGGCGGGAACGAAGACAAACAGGCTGGCCATGCGCTGCTGCGCGGCGGCGTTGCGCGCGCCGAGCAGGGCGGCTCCGGACAGGATGGCGGCAGCTTCCATCAGGCTGCGGCGGGTTGTCATGCGGCGTTCCCCCAAGATCGTTATCCGGGCCAGGGCCCGTCCGGCGCACAGGCTAGCCGGCCTTGGCAGCAGCCGGAAGATGCGCCCGCGCCCGATGGGGCGGGGCGTGTCAAGGCAGCGGCGGGCAGGCCGCGCGGCGTTCGGCCGGCGCCGCCGTGTCGCAGGCCTCCCCTGGCCCGGGGGCGATGCCGCCGGCGGCATCGCCGCGCAGATCGCCTTCCGCGAACAGCAGGGTCAGCAGCGCCGGGCGGGGCGGCGGGAAGGGGGCGGGCGGGATCGGATCGGTCGGATCCGGGGGGTCGGTCGGATCCGGCGGGTCCGGGGGGTCGGTCGGGTCCGGGGGGTCGGTCGGGTCGGTCGGCCCGCCGGCGCAGGTCGCCGCGCCGATGGCGCAATCGTTGAAGCGGTAGCGCGCCTCATCCGCGCCCGCCGAAAGCTGGATTCGCGCCGCGGCGGCATCGCCGAACACGCCGCCGACACTGCCCAGCAGGAAGGCGCTGCCGCCGGCGCCGAGCACGCCGAGCCGCCCGACCTCCACCGCGCCGAGCACCGGTCCGGCATCCAGCAGCAGGAACAGCGGCGCCGAGCCGGCCACCAGGTCCAGCACCACGGGCGCGCCGGCGGCGGCGCCGGCCGGCCCAAAGCCGGCGAGCTGCGTCGGCTGCGCCGCATCCGCCAGCCCCTCGACATCGGCGGCGATGTGGGCGGGCAGCGCGGTCAGCCCGCCGGTGCGCCGCGCATCCACCACCAGCACCGGGAATCGGCCAGGATCGCGCCCCGCCAGCGTGCTCGGCGCGCCAGCGGCGAGCCCGCCGGGGACCGCCAGCAGCACCGCTCGCCCGGCCTGCAACGCCACGCCGTCCAGCCGCATCTCGCCACCCGCGCGGACCACCAGCGACTCGCCCGAGATCGTGCCGGCAAGGTCGAGCGCCCCGTCGCTGCGGAGCGAAACCGCCCCGCCCGCCTGCGCCCCGGTGACGCGGGATATCGCGTTGCCCGCTTCCGCCAGCGTGATGGCGCCCGGCGCCTCCAGCGAGAGCGTGCCGATGGCGATGCGGCCCGCCGACCCCTGGCTGATGCCGCCATCGGCGGCGAAGGCCACCAGCACGGCGCTGCCGGCGCTGAGCGGGGCCGCCACCTCCAGCGCGTCGGCGCGCAGATCGAGCAAGCCGGCCACGGCCAGCGACTCGGTCACGGCGAGGCGCCCCTCATTGGCCAGGATCAGCGAGGCCGCGCTTCCGCCCACCGTCGCCACCACATGCCCCGGCGCGTCCAGCCGCACCGCCCCCGCCGCATCCACCCGCAACAGGCCAGTCCGCAGGGCGCCGCCCGCGGCCTGCGCCAGACCCAGCGGCAGGGTGAGGTCCACCACCGGCGCGGCGATCAAGCCTTCCAGCAGCAGCGGCGCCGCACCCGCATGCGTGAAGGCGAAGCTTCCCGCGGCGCCGCCGCGGCCAAGGCGGAGCACGGCATTGCCAGCGCCGGTCAGCGCCACATCGCCGCCCAGCGACCGTGCCTCCAGCAGGCCGGCGGCGATGCCGGCCCCGGCCGCGGCCTGGCTCAGCGTGTCATCAGCCTGGAGGGAGACCACCCCCCCGGCGACCACCGGCCCGGACAGGTGCAGCGCGCCCGATGTCGCCAGGGCCGCCTCGCTCGCCGCTCGCAGCCGGGCGATGCCGGCGATGGCGTTGGCCCCGGCATCGAGCCGCACCGCGCCGGTCTGCGACACGACATCAAGGCGCGCCGTCGCGATCCCCGCGCCGGGCTGCTGCACGATGTCCCCAAGCGCGGTCAGCCGCAATTCGGGCACCGCGATCGGGGCGGTAAGGGTCAGGTCCGTGCCGGTCGCCAGGGCAAAGCCGCCCGGGGCCACCACGGGGCCCAGCGTCGGCACCACATTCGCCCCCTCCAGCGCCACGCGGCCGCCGGCGGTGATCTCCAGCCGGTCGGTGGCGATCGGCGCATCGGCCAGGCCCTGCACGAGGTCGCCGCCGACCGTGAGCGCGATCAGCGGCGCGGTGATGGCATCGAGGCCGGGGCTGCCCGCCGTCCGCAGGCGGTATTCGAACCCTGCCGCGCCGCCGACCCGCGCCACCGCATTCGCCGCTGTCAGGCGCACGCTCCCGGACGCGGCGCGCGCATCCAGCAGGGTGGCGGTCAGCGTGCCGGCACCGGTCTGCGTCAAATCGCCGGAGGTGGCGGTCAGGCGGAGCGCGCCGCCGGCGCGGACCGGCGCCGTGACGGCGATGGATTGCGCGGTCAGCGTCACGCCAGCCTCCGCCGTCAGCGGGCCTTCCAGCGTCAGCGGGGCGGTGCTGGCCAATGTGAAGGCGCCGGTGGCGCCGCTGGCGCGCAGCGCCGCCACCGCATTCGCCGCGGCATCCAGCCGCACCGCGCCGCCGCGCGCCGTGGCGTCCAGCGCCGCGGTCTCGATCCGGCCGCCGGTCTGGGCGATGCCGCCACCCACGGCCAGCGACACGCGCGGCGCCGCCAGCACGCCGGCCAGCGCAAGGTCGGTGGCGGTGGAAAGCAGGAAGGCGCCACCCGCGCCGATATCGCCCAGCGCCTGCACCCGGTTGGCGGGATCATCCAGCGTGATCGCGCCGCCGATGGCATTCAGCCGCAGCAGGCCGGCGGTGAGCGTCGCACCCTGGTCCTGCGCGATGTCGCCCGTGGCGCGCAGATCGACCACCGCCGCGCTGATCGGCGCCGAGAGCAGCAGCGGCCCGCCGGCATCGACCACGAAAGCGTCGCGCGCCGTGCCGAACACCGCGTCGATCCGGTTGAGCGGCCCGTCGAAGAACACGCTGCCGGCAGGGGCGCGCAGCGACAGGTCGGGGCTGGTGACGCGGGATGCCGCCGGGTCCTGCTCGAGGTCGCCGCTGGCGACGCGCAGCGTCACCTGGCCGCCGGTCAGCGCGCCGGCCACCAGCAGGCCGATCTCGTTCTCCAGCGTCAGGCCCGCCGGCACCAGCGTGTCGCCAAGGGTTGCGATGCGGTTGCCGGTGCCGGTCAGCGCGACGTTGCCGAGTGCGGCTTCCAGCACCATCGTGCCGGCGGAAATCCCGGCGCCGGTGGCGGCCTGGGTGACACCGCGCAGCGTCTCCAGCAGCAGGGTGTCGCTGGCCTCGATGGGCGCGCGCAGGGTCAGGCGCTGGTTGGGGGCCAGCCGGACGATGGGCGCGCGGATCAGCCCATCGATATCCAGCGCCGTGGTGGTGGCGATGTCGAAGCGCGAGGCCGCCCCGCCGCCATCCAGCGCGCGCACCGCATTGCCCCCGGCGTCCAGCCGCACCTGGCCCGTGGTGCTGCGCGCGAACAGCGTGGCGGCAGTGAGCGTGGCGCCCGAGGCGTCCTGCAGGATATCGCCGGCCGAGAGCAGCGTGAGATCGCCCGCCACGCGCAGCGGCGCGCCGATGCGGATGCCCTGCGCGGGCGTGGCGCTGGTGCTGGTGGTCTCCAGCACCAGCGGGCCCTGCGTCTTGTTCACCGCGGCTTCGACGCTGATCGTCGCTTCCGCCTGCAAGGTCAGCGCGCCGGTGGTGGCGTTGATGGCGGCGGCGGTGATTTCGGCGGGCTCGGTGCTGCCCGACAGCGTGGTCACGACCCGCAGCGTCACCGGGTCGATCAGCACGCGCGCGGCATCCATCGCGCCATCGACCGCGAGCGCCCCGCGGGAGGAGACTTCGATGGCGCCGCCTTGTGCCGCGATGGCGCCGTGATGCGCGGTGCGGCTGCGGCTGTGCAGAATCACCTCGGCCCCGCTTCCACTGGCCGAGATCTGCGCGCCGCGTTCCACGGTGCTCCGCGCGGACAGCCGTTGGGGGGCGCCGATCCGGCTGCCCGCGCCCGCCCCCAGCACCACAAGCGCGCCCTGCCCGCTGGCGGCGACCTGCGCGCCACCCTGCACGGTGACGGCGCCGGTGGCGCCCGCCACCACCTGCCGCGCCGCGATTTGGCCGGCCAGCGTGACATCGGCCGAGACCAGCGCCTCCAACGCGTCGGAAACCGCGCCGGCCGAAATCAGCACCTGCCCGCCCGCCGCATCGATCCGGCCGGCGGCGCCCTGCGCGGCGCTGCCCTGCACCTGCCGCGTGACATCCAGCGACAGCAGCCCATCCCCCGCGAGGTCGAGCGCGAAGGCCTCCGCCCCACCGGCCAGCGCCACGCGGCCCAACCGCGCGCGAATGGTGCCATGGTTGGCCACGTGGGGGGCGGCGAGGGCCGCGACGCCCTGGTCGCGCAGCGTGATCGTGCCGTGGTTTTCCACCCGCGCGGCCGGGCGCGGCGCACCGTCGAACACCATGCGGCCGGCCATGAAAGCGCCGGTGGTGATGTCCGAGGTGCCGGCGATGAGGGACCCGACATCCACCTGAGCGCCCTGCGCAAACGTGACGCCGGCGGGATTCACGATGGCGACGCCGCCGTTGCTGGTGATGCGCCCGGCAATGGCACTCGGCACGCCGCCCGTGACACGCTGGAGCGACCAGGCGGCGGCGCTGGGCTGGGCGATCTCCACCTGGTGGTTGCGGCCGATATCGAAGCCCTGCCAGTCGATCACGGCGCGATTGCTGGCCTGGTCGATGCGGGTGGTGGCCGCCCCCTGGGTGATGCGCGCTTGCCCGGCCACCACCTGGCCGCCCTGCGGCCGCGCATCCGGCGCCTGGGCCAGCACGCCAGCGGGCCAGAATACGGTCAGCAGCAGCAGGGCGCGGCGGGTCGGGCACGGCATGCCGCCACTCAACCACAGGACGAAAGGCTTGTCTTGCCTTTCGCGTTTCCACCCGCGCTGTCTTGGCGCCCGCGCGGCCCCGTGGCCAGATGCGCCGCATGGGAAGGATGACGCCGGAGTTTCGCGGCCAGGGGCTGGCGCGGCCGGAAAGCGTGCTGGTGGCGCGCGATGGCAGCGTGTTCTGCGCGCATACGGGTGCCGATGCAGCGGGCGTGGCCGCGCTGGCGCCGGATGGCACGCATCGCGTCATCGCCGGAAGCAGCGCCGACCTGCCGGGCGGGCTGAAGCCCAACGGCATCGCCTTCGCCCCCGATGGCAGTTTCCTGGTCGCGCATCTTGGCGCCGAGGATGGCGGGGTGTTCCGCCTGACGCCCGAGGGGCAGCTCTCCCCCGTGTTGCGCGCCGTGGAGGGCGTGGCGCTGCCCCCCACCAACTACGCGATGCAGGATGTGCACGGGCGCATCTGGATCAGCGTCTCGACGCGCCTGCACCCGCGCAGTGCCGATTGGGTGAACGACGCCGCGACGGGTTTCCTGGCGCTGCTGGATGCGCGCGGCGCGCGGGTGGTGGCGGAGGGGCTTGGCTACACCAATGAATGCGTGCCCAGCCCGGATGGCCGGTTCCTGTACGTTAACGAAACCTATGGCCGCCGCCTGTCGCGCTTTCCGCTGGCGGCCAATGGCGCGCTGGGCGCGAAGCAGGTGGTCGCGGAATTCCCGCCCGGCGTGCTGCCGGATGGCCTCGCCTTCGATACGGAGGGGCAGGTCTGGGTGGCCGCCATCGTCGCCAACCAGATCCTCCGAATCGACCCCCGGACAGGCCGGGTCGAGGCGATGTTGGATGCGGGTGAGCCCGCGCATACCGAAGCCGTGGCGCAAGCCATAGCCGAACGCCGCCTGACGCCGGCGATGATGGCGGCGGCGCCGCGGATGCTCGGCAATGTCTCCTCCATCGCCTTCGCCGGGCCCGACCAGCGCGGCGCGTATCTGGGCAGCCTGCTGTCGGATCGCCTGGCTTACGTCGCAACGCACATCGCCGGCGCGCCGCCGCCGCATTGGGTCTGGTGAGCATGGATGTGTTCGAGGCGCTGGCGAGCCGGCGTTCCATCCGCGCCTTCCGGCCGGACCCGGTGCCGCGCGCGACGATCGCGGCGATCCTCCGCGCCGCATCGCGCGCGCCATCCGGCTCCAACATCCAGCCCTGGCGCGTGCGCGTGACCATGGGCGCCGAGCGCGCCCGCCTCTCGGCGGCGCTGCTGGCCGCGCATGCAGCGGGGCGCACCGTGCCGCGCGACTACGAATACTACCCGCGGACATGGCGGGAGCCGTATCTGGCGCGCCGCCGCAAGGTGGGCTTCGGACTCTATGAATTGGCGGGCGTCGCGCGCGGCGACACGGCGGCAGCCAATGCGCAGCGTGCGCGCAACTTCGCCTTCTTCGACGCGCCGGTTGGCCTGTTCTTCCTGCTCGATCGCGACCTGGAACAGGGAAGCTGGCTCGACATGGGGATGTTCATCGCGGGCGTGATGACCGCCGCGCGCGGCCACGGCCTGCACAGCTGCGCGCAGGCCGCCTTCTGCGACCACCACGATATCGTGCGCGCCGAACTCGGCCTGCCGGAAGACCAGGCGCTGGTCTGCGGCATGGCGCTCGGCTTCGCGGATGACGGCGCGGCGGTGAACCGCCTGGTCACAGAACGCGCGCCGCTGGAGGATTTCGTGACCTTCGGCCCAGAGGCATGACCGCCGAGATCGACGGCCCGGCCGCCTGGCGGCGCCTGGCCTGCATCGTGGCGCTGTCCACGCTCGGCGGCGCGGGCATGTGGACCGTGGTGGTGACGCTGCCCTATCTCCAGCAGGAATTCGGAGCGTCGCGCGGGGAGGCTTCGATCCCCTACATGCTCACCACACTCGGTTTCGCGGCCGGCGGCATCCTGATGGGCAAGCTCGCGGACCGCTTCGGCGTCATGGTGCCGGTGCTGCTCGGCAGCGTGATGCTGGCCACGGGCTATGTGCTGGCGGGGCTGGCCACGAGCCTGATCGGGTTTGCCCTGGCGCAGGGCGTGCTGATCGGGCTGCTCGGGTCCTCCGCCGCCTTCGGGCCGCTGATGGCGGATGCCTCGCTGTGGTTCGTGCGCAGGCGCGGCATTGCGGTGGCGCTGGCGGCGTCCGGCAACTACGTGGCCGGCGCGGTGTGGCCTCCGATTTTGAACGCGCTGATCGCCTGGCAGGGCTGGCGCGCGGCGCACATCATCATCGGGATCACGCTGCTGGTCGCGATGCCGCCGCTGGCGCTGATGCTGCGCAAGCGCGCCCCCGGCGCGCGCCCCAGCGCGCGCGGGCCGGCGCCGGTGATCCAGGGGCAGGTGCGGCCGCTCGGCTTCGCGCCGAACACGCTGACGCTGGTGCTGTGCGCGGCGGGCATCGGCTGTTGTGTCGCAATGGCGATGCCGCAGGTGCATATCGTCGCCTATTGCAGCGATCTCGGCTACGGCGTGGCGCGCGGCACCGAGATGCTGTCGCTGATGCTGGTCTGCGGCATCGTCTCCCGCCTTGGGTCCGGCCTGATCGCGGACCGGATCGGCGGCCTGTCCACGCTGCTGCTGGGTGCGGTGCTGCAGGCGGTGTCGCTCTCCTTCTTCCTGGTCTTCGACAGCCTGACCTCGCTCTATTTGATGTCAGCACTGTTCGGCCTGGTGCAGGGGGGCATCGTGCCGAGCTATGCGGTGGTGGTGCGCGAGTATTTCCCGGCCGGCCAGGCGGGCACGCGCGTCGGCATCGTGCTGATGGCGACCCTGGTCGGCATGGCGCTCGGCGGGTGGATGTCGGGGGCCATCTTCGACGCCACCGGCAGCTACGCGGTGGCGTTCCTCAACGGCATTGCCTGGAACGCGATGAATGTCGCGATCATCGCGACGCTGCTGATCCGGGCGAAAAGGCGCGCGCTGGCCTAATCGATCCGCGCGCCGGACAGCCGCACGGCTTCGCCCCATTTCGTGGCTTCGGCACGGAGAAATGCCGCAAAAGCGTCTGGCCCCATCCCGACCGCGATGCTGCCATCCGCCGTCGCGCGCGCCCGGAAGGCCGGGTCTGCCAGTGCCTCCTGCGCGGCGGCGTCGATGCGGCGGATGATCTCGGGCGGCGTGCCGGCGGGCACCACCAGCGCGAACCAGCTTGTCAGATCGAAGCCCGGCAGGGTCTCCGCCAGCGCCGGCACATCGGGCAGTGCGTGGTTGCGCGTGGGCGAGGTGACGGCCAGGCCGCGGAGACGCCCGGACTTCACGAGCTCGGTCGCGGTGGACAGCGTCGGGAAGCCGAATTGCACATTGCCGGACATGACGTTGTTGACAATGTCGGGCGCGCCCCGGAAGGGCACATGCACCGCCTGTACGCGCGCCTGCGCCTTGAACATCTCGGCCGCCAGATGCGCGCCGGAGCCATTGCCGCCGCTGGCATAATTCTGGTCCGGCCGGGCGCGGAGCCCCGCGATCAGCGCGGCGGCGGTGGCGGGGCCGGCATTCGGCACGATCAGCAGATGCGGCATGGCAAAGACGACGGTGACGGGTGCGAAGTCCCGGAAGGCGTCGAAGGGCAGCGTGCGGGCGGTGAGGGCGGGGTTGATCACCAGCGAATTGGTGCCGAGCATCACGGTGTAGCCATCGGGGGCGCTGCGGGCGCCGACCTCGAAGCCGATATTGCCGCCGGCGCCGGCCCGGTTCTCGATCACCAGCGCCTGGCCGAGGGGGCCGGCCATGCGTTCCGCCAATTGCCGCGCGATCACATCGGGCGCGCTGCCCGGGATGAAGGGCACCAGGAAGCGCACCGGCCGGGCCGGCCAAGCCTGCGCCTGGACCGCGGGCGCGGCGAGCAGCGCAGCCGCCGCCTGAACCATCAAGCGACGCATCATGGCCATCCCCCCTGTTTCGTTGCCGGGAGCCTATCGGCCGATCGGGCGGCTCCGCAAGCGTTGTTCGGCGGGCGGGGGGGCGGCTAGGCTTGGCCGATGACCCCGATCCAGAGCTTCGACGACCTCTCCCCCGGCATGACCTTCGAGCTCGGCACGTTCCTGCTGACGCGGGCGGAGGTGCTGGAATTCGCGGCGCGCTTCGACCCGCAGCCCTTCCACCTGGATGACGCGGCGGCCGCGCAATCCGTGTTCGGCCGGCTGGTGGCCAGCGGGCTGCACACCTATTCGGCCTCGGTCGCGCATCTGATCCGCAGCGGGCTGCTGGGCGACATCAACCTGGCGGGCGGCGGCGTCGATCTGCGCTGGCCGGCCCCGCTTGACCCGGATGAGCCGGTGGCGATGCGGGTCACCGTCGAGGGTTTGCGCGGCTCCGAATCCAGGCCCGGCATGGGCATCGCGAAGCTGCGCTATCGCGTGGCGCGTGTGCGCGACGATGTGGTGGTGCTGGACGCACTGGCGACGCATTTCCTGCAGCGGTAGGCCGCACACGCAAACGGCGCGGCGGTTGCCCCCCGCGCCGTGTTCAGGCCGCCGATCCGCGAAGGGATCAGGCGCTCTTTTTCATGATCTCGTCGGCGACGTTGCGCGGCACCGGGTCATAGTGGTGGAACTGCATCGAGAAGCTGGCGCGGCCCTTGGTCATGCCGCGCAGGTTCGAGATGTAGCCGAACATTTCCTTCAACGGCACATGCGCGCGCACGATCACGCTGGTGCCGGCCATGTCCTGGCTCTGGATCACGCCGCGGCGGCGGTTGAGGTCGCCGACGACGTCGCCGACATGGTCGGACGGCGTGGTGACCTCCACATCCATGATCGGCTCCAGGATCACCGGGCCGGCCTTCTTCATGCCTTCGCGGAAGCAGGCCTTGGCAGCGATTTCGAAGGCCAGCGCGCTGGAGTCGACGTCGTGGTACTTGCCGTCCACCAGGCTGTACTTGAAGTCCACCGTCGGGAAGCCGGCCAGCACGCCGGTATCGGCCTGCACCTTGATGCCCTTTTCGACCGCCGGGATGTATTCGCGCGGGACCGAGCCGCCGGTCGTGGCGTTCACGAACTCGACGCCCGTGGTGCGTTCCTTCGGCTCGAAGGTGATCTTCACCTCGGCGTACTGGCCCGAACCGCCGGACTGCTTCTTGTGCGTGTAGATTTCGGTGTGCGGCTTGGTGATCGTCTCGCGATAGGCCACCTGCGGCGCGCCGATATTCGCGTCCACGCCGTATTCGCGCTTGAGGCGATCGACGATGATCTCGAGATGCAGCTCGCCCATGCCGGACAGGATGGTCTGGCCGCTTTCCTGGTCGGTGCGCAGCCGCAGTGAAGGATCCTCGCCCGCCAGCTTCTGCAGGCCGAGCGTCATCTTCTCGACACCTTCCTTGGTCTTCGGCTCCACCGAGATGTCGATGACCGGCACCGGGAAGGCCATGCGCTCCAGGATGACGGGATCGTCGTTGCTGGCCAGCGTGTCGCCGGTCCCGGTGTCCTTCAACCCCACGAAAGCCGCGATATCACCGGCAAAAACTTCCTTGATCTCCTCGCGCTTGTCGGCGTGCATCTGGAACATGCGGCCGATGCGTTCCTTCGATTCCTTCGTGGTGTTCATCACCATGTCGCCCTGGCGCAGCGTGCCGCGATAGACGCGCACGAAGGTCAGGTTGCCGTACTTGTCGTTGATGATCTTGAACGCCAGGCCCGCGAAGGGCGCGTTCGGATCGGCCGGGATCACGGCGCGGTCCGCGGTCTCATCCTCGCCCTCGGCGGGCGCCACCTTGATGCCGGGGATGTCGATCGGGCTCGGCAGGTAGTCCAGCACCGCGTCGAGCAGCGGCTGCACGCCCTTGTTCTTGAACGCCGTGCCGCACAACACGGGGCGGAATTCGCCGCTGATCGTGCCCTTCTTGATGCAGCGCTTCAGCGTGGCGACCGAGACATCGCCCTTGTCGAAATATTCTTCCATCGCCTCATTGTCGACGCCGACGCAGGTGTCGATCAGCTTCTGGCGGTATTCGGCGGCGCGCTCCGCCAGATCCTCGGGAATCGGCGCGTCCTCATATTGGGCGCCGAGTTCATCGCCCTTCCAGACGATCGCCTTCATCTCGACCAGGTCGACCACGCCCTTGAACGTGTCCTCGATGCCGATCGGCAGCTGCAGCGTCACCCAGTTGATGCCGAGTTTTTCCGTCAGCGTCTCCGCGGCGCGGTAGAAATCGGCGCCCGTACGGTCGAGCTTGTTGATGAAGATGATGCGCGGGACATTGTAGCGGTCGGCAAGGCGCCAGTTGGTCTCGCTTTGCGGCTGCACGCCGGCCACGCCCTCGATGATGAAGATGGCGCCGTCGAGCACGCGGAGCGACCGGTTCACCTCGATGTTGAAATCGATGTGGCCGGGCGTGTCGATGATGTTGATCCGGTGGTCCTTCCACACGGCGGTCACGGCGGCGGAGGTGATGGTGATCCCCCGCTCGCGCTCCTGCTCCATGTAGTCGGTCGTGGTGTTGCCGTCATGCACTTCGCCGATGCGGTGCGACTTGCCGGTGTAGTACAGGATGCGCTCGGTCGTGGTCGTCTTGCCGGCATCGATATGCGCGGTGATGCCGATATTGCGAATTCGGTCGAGCTCGGTGCGCGCCACGTGGGGCCTCCATAGGCGAAGGCGGGCACGACACCGGAGACCTCCCCGTGTCGCCCGCCTGAGTTCCAGTCAGGGTGTGTCGCCGGCGGACATGCCCCGTGCGGGGCGGTTTGGCAAGTGCCGGCGTGGAATCGCGACCGCCCCCCCTTCTCCTCCCCCCCTTCTCCTCCCCCCCTTCTCCACCCCTCTCCCGCAACGCGACGGTGACCTTTCGTCACGCGTTGTTGGCCCTCCTCCCGCCGCTTTCGCGGCTATGATGGTGGGCATGAGCGTTCGCCCCCATATCGCCGCCATCCGCTTCGGCTACGGCCTTCGCCTGGACGAAGCGCCCCCCGCCGACCCGGAAGCCTGGCTGCGTCGTCAGATCGACCGCCCGCCTGCCCCGCCGGAGGGGCCAAGCGTGGACGAAGCGCTCCGCGCGAGGGCGGCGCAGATCGCCATGCGCCCCGCGCCGGATACCCCCGCAGCGCGCGGGGCCGGCAACCAGGCCGCGGGCCGCGGGCCCGCCATCGTTCTTGGACGCGCCGAGACCCTTGGCTGGGCGGGGCGGCGGCTCAAGACCGACGCACCGTTCCATGAGCGTCTCGTGGATTTTTGGATGAATCACTTCACGGTCAGCCGGCGCAACGGTCTTGTCAGCCTGCTGCCCGGCTGCCTGGAGCGCGACGCGATCCGGCCGCATGTGCATGGCCGCTTCGCCGACATGCTGGTCGCGGCCACCTTGCATCCGGCGATGATCGGCTACCTCGACAACGCGAATTCCATCGGCCCGGACAGCCAGGCGGGGCGTCGGCGCGGCGCCGGCCTCAATGAAAATCTGGCGCGGGAAGTGCTCGAACTGCACAGCCTCTCGCCGGCTGGTGGCTACACCCAGGGCGATGTGGGCGAATTGGCGCGGATCCTGACCGGGCACAGCATCAACCTGGCCGAGGCGCCCTTCGGCTATGTCTGGCGCCGCGCGACGCATCAGCCGGGCGAAAAATCGCTGCTCGGCCGCCGCTTCCCCGAAGGCGAACAGGCGGCCGAACAGGCGCTGCGCTTTCTCGGCACGCATCCCGCCACCTACCGGCACCTGGCCGTGAAGCTCGCCCGGCAGTTCGTTGCCGACGCACCGCGGCCGCCGGCCGTGCGCGCGGTGGAGACGGCGCTGCGCGAAACCGAGGGCGACCTCAAGGCCGCCTATCGGGCGCTGATCGCCCTGCGGGAGGCATGGGAGCCGCCGCTGGGCAAGTTCCGCACGCCGATCGACCATGTCCTGGCCGCCTGCCGCGCGGCGGGCATGTTCGACCGTCCCGAAATGGCGGCCGCAGGGCTCGCCGGGCTCGGCCAGACCCTCTGGAGTGCACCGCAGCCGAATGGCTGGGCCGACACGGCCGAGGAATGGGCCGGGCCGGAAGCGCTCCTGCGCCGCGTGGACTGGTCCTACACCATGGCGGGGCGGCTCGGCCGCGTCGATCCCGGCTTGGTCGCGGAAGCCGCACTCGGCCCGCTGGTCCGCGCGGAAACCGTGTCGGAGATGCGGCGCGCCGGCTCGGTCCGCGATTCCCTGACCCTGCTGTTCAACTGCCCGGAGTTCCTCCACCGATGACCGAAACCCCGCCGGCGAACCGCGGCGCCCGCGCGCCGCACGCCCATTTCGCGCCAAGCCGCCGCGGCCTGCTGCTCGGCCTGGCGGCGACGCTGGTGGTCGGCCAGACCCGCGCCGCCTTCGCGCAACTGCCCGGAGAGCGCCGCTTCGTCGTGATCCTGCTGCGCGGCGCCATGGACGGCCTGCATGTCGTGCCCCCCTATGGCGATGCCGGCCTGGCCGCCTTGCGTGGCGACCAGGCCATGAAAGAACCGGGGCAGGAGGGCGGGGCGCTCGACCTCGGCGGGCAGTTCGGCCTGCATCCGGCCCTGAGCCAAGTGCACGCCATGTTCCGCGCCAATGAGGCGCTGGTGCTGCACGCCGTCGCCGGCCCCTATCGCAGCCGCAGCCATTTCGAGGCGCAGGACCTGCTGGAGGCCGGCGCATCCTCCCGCATGACCAGCGGCTGGCTGAACCGCGCCATCCAGGGGCTGCCCAACCCGCGCGATGCGCGGCTTGGCCTGGCGGTCGGCACCAGCGTGCCGCTGCTGATGCGCGGCGAGGTGCCGGTCGGCGCCTATGCGCCGCCAGGGCTCGAAGGCCCATCCGAGGACCTCATCCATCGTATCGCCGCCCTGCAGCAGCAGGACCCGCGGCTGGCCCGGGCCTTCGCGGAAGGCATGCGCGCGCGCGGCTTCGCCACCCAGACCCTGGGCGCGCAGGAGCCGGATGCCGAGCGCTTCAGCTTCCCGCGCCTGGCCGGCGCCGCCGCGCGCCTGCTGAGCGAGGCCGGCGGCCCGCGTGTCGCCGCGCTGGAAATCGGCGGATGGGATACCCACGCGGCGCAGGCGGTGCGCATCCAGAATCCGCTGCGGTCGCTGGATGCCGGGCTGGCGGCGCTGAAGACCGGCCTTGGCGCGCATTGGGCCCGCACGGCGGTGCTGGTCGTGACGGAATTCGGCCGCACCGCGCGCATGAACGGCAACCGGGGCACCGACCATGGCACGGCGGGCGTCGCCTTCCTGGCCGGCGGCGCGGTGGCCGGCGGGCGGGTGCAGGCGGATTGGCCAGGGCTTGGCGGCAACAGCCTGCTGGAGGACCGGGATCTGCGCCCGACCACCGACCTGCGCAGCCTGGCCAAGGGCCTGCTGCGCGACCACCTCAAATTGCCGGAGCGCGCGGTGGCGCAGGCCTTCCCCGACAGCCGCGACGCCGCCCCGCTTTCCGGCGTGCTGCGCGCCTGAGCCTCAGCAGCGCGGCTGCATCAGCCGGTCGGTGGGGCCGATAAGGGTGAAGGCCCAAGGCTCGGCCGCACCGGGGTCGAACGCCACGCTGACGGCCCGCGTCTCGCGGTCGCCGGGCACCATCATCCGCGTCACATTGGGCGCGGCCGGATAGGGGTGGTCCCGCAGCCAGAAATGGCTGTCGCCATGGATCAGCAGCACGGGCTTGCCGAAGGCGGCGGCGGCACGTCCGATGGCCTCGCGAAGGACCACCGAGCCGCTGTCATAGCCACGGCCGCATCGCTGCACATAGAACATGTCGGCCTGGAAACCGAGCACGACGGCCGGGGCGTTGGTCCGCGCGGCCTCGGCGAAAGCGGCGTCCAGCCAGGCGAGGTTGGCGGCCTGCCGCGCCTCGAACTCGGCCAGCGCGCCCTCTGGCGGGCGGATGGCGGGGCGTTCCTCCGGCAGGGTCGGGCGGTTGTTGTTGCTGCCCACCACATGCAGCGTGGCGAAGACCACGCCCTGATGCGCCCAGCGCGCATTCTCGACGAAGGGGCGATGCGCGGGGTCCGTATCCGCCTGGCGGACCAGCGGCATGGCGCGCCGTCCGAGGCTGTTGGCATCGCGGAAGAACCGGTTGCGGAGCAGCGCCAGCCGCTCCAGCGGGTCGTACCGGCCGCCGCGATCCTGCCAGCAATCGGTCCATTCATTGTCGCCCGGCGTGTAGACCAGCGGCGCCTCCGCCAGGCTAATCCAGGCGAAGGGGCCGAGGATCTTTCCATCCGTGCAGACATCCGACCCGCCCTTGGTGTCGCCGATATAGACGGAGAAGGCCGGGCGGGCGGCGTTGATCTCGGCCATCAGGCGCGCCACGCGGCCTTCCTCCCCGGCGCAATCCTGCGGCGCGGAGGGCAGGCAATAGGGCATGTCGCCGAAGGCCACGAAGGTGAAGGGCGCGGGGGCCTGCGCCAGGGCAGGCGCGGCGACCAGCAGCAGGGCGAGCAGCAGGCGACGCATGGCGGCTCCGGGCGGGCGGTGATGGCGGAGTGTAGCGCCCGCCTTGCGCCGGTTGCGTGACGGATCAGCGTATAGCGCTGCTGGACATGGGGGGCGGCGCGGTTCACATGCGCGACGATGCCAGAGGCCCCTGCCCTTCCGCCGCTGACCACGGCCGATTTTGACTACGATCTGCCGCCGGCGCTGATCGCGCAGGAACCGGCGCGGCCGCGCGATTCCGCCCGGCTGCTGGTGGTGGACGCGGGCCGGCTGGAGGATCGGGGCGTGCTGGACCTGCCCGGCTTGCTGGCGCCAGGCGATCTGCTGGTGGTGAACGATACGCGGGTGATCCCGGCCCGGCTGCACGCCCGGCGGGGTGCCGCGCGCGTCGAGATCATGCTGAACCGGCATGAGGGCGGCGGCCTCTGGCACGCCCTGGTCAAGAACGCCAAGCGATTGCACGCGGGCGACACGATCACGGTCGAGGGCGCGGAAGGCTGCACGGCGCGGGTGCTGGCAGCACCCGAGGGCGGCGCCGTGGCGCTGGATTTCGGGCCGGACCAGGCGGCGCTGGCGGCGGCACTCGACCAGGCGGGGGAAGTGCCCCTGCCCCCCTATATCCAGCGCGACGGCAAGCCCGGGCCGCAGGATGTGGCGGATTACCAATCGATCTTCGCGCGCGTGCCGGGCGCCGTGGCGGCCCCCACGGCCAGCCTGCATGTGACGGAAAGGCTGCTGGCCGCGCTGGATGCGCGCGGCGTGCGGCGCGCCACCGTGACGCTGCATGTCGGCGCCGGCACCTTCCTGCCCGTGCGGGAAGACGACCCGCGCCGCCACCGGCTGCACCAGGAATGGTGCGCGGTGCCGGCGGAGACAGCGGCGGCCATCAATGCCACGCGCGAAGCCGGCGGCCGTGTGGTCGCGCTCGGCACCACCGCGCTGCGGACGCTTGAAACCGCCGCGCAGCCGGATGGCGCGATGGCGGCGTTCCAGGGCCTGACCGGGCTTTATGTCCTGCCCGGCCACCGCTTCCGGGTGGTGGATGCGCTGCTGACCAATTTCCACCTGCCGAAATCGACCCTGCTGATGCTGGCCTCGGCCTTCGCCGGCACGCGGCGGATGCGCGCGGCCTACGCCCACGCGATCGGCCAGGGCTACCGCTTCTTCAGCTATGGCGATGCCAGCCTGCTGTTCCGCGCCGATCAGGATTTGCCCGCATGACCCTGCATTGGCGCCTGGCCACCACCGATGGCGCAGCGCGCGCGGGCACGCTGATGACCGCGCATGGGGAGGTGCCGACGCCGGTGTTCATGCCGGTCGGCACCGCCGGCACGGTGAAGGCCATGACGGCGGATGCGGTGCGCGCGACGGGCGCCCGCATGGTGCTTGGCAACACCTACCACCTCATGCTGCGCCCCGGGGCCGACCGCGTGCAGCGCCTGGGCGGGCTGCATCGGATGATGGATTGGCGGGGCCCCATCCTGACCGATTCCGGCGGCTTCCAGGTGATGTCGCTGGCGGGGCTGCGGAAGCTCGATGCGGATGGCGTCACCTTCCAATCCCATATCGACGGCAGCCGCCACCGCATCACGCCGGAACGCAGCGTCGAGATTCAGCATCAGCTCGGCGCCGATGTGACCATGTGCTTCGACGAATGCACGCCCTTCCCGGCGACCGAGGACGTCGCCGCCGAGAGCATGCGCCTGTCCATGCGCTGGGCCGAACGGTCGCGTGCCGCCTTCGTCCCGCGCGAGGGCCACGGCCTGTTCGGCATCGTGCAGGGCAGCGTCTACCCCGAACTCCGCGCCGAAAGCGTGGATGCGCTGACCCGCATCGGCTTCGAAGGGTATGCGATCGGCGGGCTCGCGGTGGGCGAGGGCCAGGCCGAGATGTTCCGCATGCTCGACGTCACGGCGCCGCTGCTGCCCACCACGCATGCGCGCTACTTGATGGGGGTTGGCACGCCAGCCGACATCATCGGCGCCGTGGCGCGCGGCGTCGATATGTTCGACTGCGTGATCCCGACGCGCAGCGGCCGCACCGGCCGCGCCTATACCAGCCGCGGCGTGCTCAATCTGCGCAACGCCCGCCACGCCGAGGACCCGGCGCCGCTCGACCCGGATTGCACCTGCCCGGCCTGCCGAAACCACAGCCGCGCCTATATCCACCATCTGATCCGATCGGAGGAGATGCTGGGACCGATGCTGCTGACCTGGCACAATATCCACTACTACCAGACGCTCACGGCGCGGCTGCGCGCCGGCATCCTGCAGGGCCGCTTTGCCGCCGAGGCCGCGGCGATCGAGGCCGCGTGGCAGGATGGCGAGGCGGAGGCGGCATGAGCATCACCACCGACACCAAGGGCCTGACGCTGCTGGGCGCCAATGCCGCGCAGCCCGCCAGCCCCGACCAGGCCGTGCTGGAACGCGTGCCCAACCCGCATCCCGGCACGCGCTATTGCGTGCGCTTCGTCGCCCCCGAATTCACCTCGCTCTGCCCCCTCACGGGCCAGCCGGATTTCGCGCATCTGGTGATCGACTACGTCCCCGGCGATTGGCTGGTGGAGAGCAAGAGCCTCAAGCTGTTCCTGACCAGCTTCCGCAACCATGGGTCCTTCCATGAGGCCTGCACGATCGGCATCGCCAAGCGGATCGCGGCGCTGACGGAGCCCGTGTGGCTGCGCATCGGCGGTTATTGGTATCCGCGGGGGGGGATCCCGATCGACGTCTTCTGGCAGACGACGACGCCGCCGGAAGGCGTGTGGATTCCGAGCCAGGACGTGCCGAGCTATCGTGGGAGGGGCTGACATTCGGGCGGAGGCGCTGCGCCTCGGCTTCGATGCGGTGGGTTTCGCGCATGCGCATCTGGCGGAGGAAGCGCGCGTGCGGCTGAGCGCGTTTCTCGCCGCCGGGCACCATGGCGGCATGGGCTGGATGGAGGCGCGCGCCGAGCAACGCGCGCATCCCCAGGCACTGTGGCCGGAAGCGGTCAGCGTGGTGTCGCTCGGCGTGAACTATGCGCCGGATTACGACCCGCTCGCCCAATTGCAGCAGCGCGACTGCGCGACGATCAGCGCCTATGCGCAGGGGCGGGACTACCACGACGTGGTCAAGAAGCGCCTCAAGGCGCTCGGCCAATGGATGGTGCGGCGGTTCAAGGGCAGCGACCTCAAGGTGTTCGTGGACACCGCGCCGGTGATGGAAAAGCCGCTGGCGCAGCAGGCGGGGCTTGGCTGGCAGGGCAAGCACACGAACCTGGTGTCGCGCACGCACGGGTCCTGGCTGTTCCTTGGCGAAATCTTCACGACGCTCGACCTGGAACCGGACGCCGCCGAAGTGGATCACTGCGGAAGCTGCGAAGCCTGCCTCCGCATCTGCCCGACCAACGCCTTCCCCGCCCCCTATCGGCTGGATGCGCGGCGCTGCATTTCCTACCTGACGATCGAGCATCACGGCCCGATCCCGCAGGAATTCCGCGAGGCGATGGGCAACCGCATCTATGGCTGCGACGATTGCCTCGCCGTTTGCCCCTGGAACAAATTTGCCCAGGTGCATACGGAACCTGCCTTTGCGCCGCGGGCTGCGCTGAACGAACGCACTCTGGCGGACTTCGCCGCGCTGGACGATGCCGCCTTCCGCGCGCTGTTCGCGGGCTCGCCCATCAAGCGCATCGGCCGCAATCGCTTCACGCGCAACGTGCTGATCGCCATCGGCAACAGCGCCACGCCCGCACTGCGCGACACCGCGCAAACACTGACCGAAGACCCCGACCCGGTGGTGGCCGAGGCCGCGCGCTGGGCCTGCGAAAGGCTTGCGGCATGAAGGATGATTCCGCCCTCGTGCTGTTCTCCGGCGGGCAGGACAGCGCCACCTGCCTCGCCTGGGCGCTGGATCGCTTCGCGCATGTCGAGACGCTCGGCTTCGACTACGGCCAGCGCCATGTCGTGGAGCTGACGACCCGGGCCGCCTTCCGCGCGCATCTCGCGCAGCATGCCGCATGGGGCGCGCGGCTCGGCATGGACCATGTGCTGAACCTTGCAGCGCTCGGCGCCATCAGCGACACCTCCCTCACCCGCGATGTCGCGATCGAGATGGAAACCGGCGGCCTGCCCAACACCTTCGTGCCCGGCCGCAATTTGATCTTCCTGACCTTCGCCGCCGCGTTGGCCTTCCGCCGCGGCGTCAAGCACATCGTCACCGGCGTCTGCGAGACCGACTATTCCGGCTACCCCGATTGCCGCGACGACACGATCAACGCGCTGCAAGTGGCCCTCAACCTCGGCATGGAGAAGCGCTTCGTGCTGCACACGCCGCTGATGTGGCGCGACAAGGCGGCCACCTGGCAGCTTGCCGAGAAGCTCGGCGGCGCGAACCTGGTCGAGGCGATCCGCGGCATCACCCATTCCTGCTATCTCGGCGACCGCACGCCCCATGAATGGGGCGCCGGCTGCGGCCATTGCCCGGCCTGCGATCTGCGCGCGAAGGGCTGGCAGCGCTACCGGGGCGCGTAGGCGGCGTCAGCCGCGCCCGTGCAGCCCGGCCACCGTGTCGCGATGCGCCTCCAGCACCACGCGGCGCTTCACCTTCATGGTCGGCGTCAACTGCCCATTCTCCACCGTGAAGGGCGGCACGGTGGTGTGCTTCCGGATGCGTTCGATATTGGATAGCTTGGCGTTCACCCGCGCCAGCGCCTTTTCCACCGTGGCACCTTCGGCCGGTACCAGCAGCGCGACGATGGCCGGCTGGCCTTCGCCCGCCACCACCGCCTGCGCGATCTCGGGCTCGGCCATCAGCAGGCTTTCCAGCTTGGCGGGGCTGACCATGTCGCCGCCCAGGGTCTTGATGAAGTCCCGCTTGCGATCGGTGATGCGAATGCGCCCGTCCCGGATTTCCCCCACATCGCCGGTGTGCAGCCAGCCATCCCGCAGCGCCCGCGCGGTGTTTTCGGCGTCGTTCCAGTAGCCATCCATCACCAGTGGCCCGCGCACGCACAGCTCGCCATCTTCCGCGATACGCGCCTCCACCCCCGGCAGGGGCGGGCCGACCGTGTGGCGGTCATTCGCCCAGGGCAGGTTGACGCTGATGACGGGGCCCGCCTCGGTCTGGCCGTAGCCCTGGATCACCGGCAGGCCGAGGGCCAGGAAGAAGCCCGACAGATCGGGATCGAGCCGTGCGCCGCCGCTGACGAAGGCGCGCACATCGCCGCCGAAGCGCGCCCGCACCTTGCGCCGCACAAGGCGGTCCAGCACGGCGTCCTGCACGCGGTCCCACAGGCCGAGCGGCAGCCCGTCCATCTTGCGGAGGCCGAGCGCCACGGCCCGGCGGAACAGGCTTTCCTTCCACCCGCCTTCCTTCGCCACACCGGCCTCGATCCGCGCGCGCAGCACTTCGAACAGGCGCGGCACGGCGGTGATGACGCTCGGCTTGATCTCGGCGAATTCGGCGGAAAGCCGGTCGGCGCCCCGCGAATAGACCACCTCGATTCCGAGGCTCGGCAGCAGGAAGCCGCCGACCGTGTGTTCATAGCTGTGCGATAGCGGCAGGAAGGACAGGTAGCTGGTGCCATCCAGGTTCAGCCGGTCGGCGATCCGCGCCACGCCCTCGCGGTTCGCCAGCATCGCGCGGTGCGGCAGCATGACGCCCTTCGGCAGCCCGCCCGTGCCGGAGGTATAGATCAGGCAGGCGAGGCGGCCCGCTGGGATCTGCTCCGCCTCCGCCGCCAGCAGATCGAGGTCGCCCGGTGTCGCTTCCAGCGTGGCCCAGGGCAGCGCGCCTTCCGTCCCGCCCTCCATCGTCACCAGCAGGTCGAGGCCGCCGGTATCCGAGGCACCTTCCATCACCCGCGTCGCCAGGGCGGCCGTGGAGACGATGGCCACCCGCGCCCCGGAATCCCGCAGGATATGCGCGTGGTCGCTCGGCAAATTGGTCGTGTAGGTCGGCACGGTCACGGCGCCGATCGCCATGATCGCGGTGTCGGCGATCGGGAATTCCGGCCGGTTTTCGCTGACCAGCAGCACGCGGTCGCCGGGATGGACGCCGGCGGCGCGCAGCCCCGCCGCCACGCTGGCGACGCGCTGACCGAACTGGCCCCAGCTCACGCGCATCCAGCCATCATGCCGCCAGGCCCGGAGCATCGGCCGGTCGGGCCGGGCGCGTGCGATGTCCAGCATCATGTGCGGCAGGCTGGACCAAGCCGGCCGCGCGGCTCCGTTCATGGGCGTGTCGGCTCCCCGTGCATTGCGGGCATGGTGGCACGCCGCCGGGGGGGCGCCAATCAGGCGGCCGATGGGTGCGGAATCCGGGGGTGCCGGTTGGCCTCCGGCGCCGCCGGACTATATGCAGCGCTGTGACCCAGACCCCCGCCCCCACCTCCGATTCGCGCAGCCCGGGCACAGCGGCCGATGCGGCCCTGCCATCCTGGGACCTATCCGACCTCTACGCCGCGCCGGACGACCCGAAGCTGGCCGCCGACCTCGACCGGGCGGAGGCGGAGGCCCGCGCCTTCAACGCGGCGCATGCCGGCAAGCTGGCGGGCCTTCCGGGCGATGCGCTGGCAGCCGCGATCGCGACCTATGAACGCATCGAGGAAATGCTGGGCCGCGCCATGTCCTATGCGCAGCTTGTGTTTTCCGGCGATGCGCAATCCTCGGAGAATGGGCGCTTCTACCAGACGATGCAGGAACGCGTGACGACCATCAGCAGCCATCTGCTGTTCGTCACGCTGGAGATCAACCGCATCGAGGATGGCGCGCTGGAAAGCAAGATCGGCGGCTCGGCGGCGCTGGCGCGCTGGCGGCCCTGGCTGCGCGACCTCCGTGTGTTCCGCCCGCACCAGCTTTCCGATGATCTCGAAAAGCTGTTGCACGAGAAGGAGGTAACCGGCCGCGCCGCCTGGAACCGCCTGTTCGACGAGACGGTCGCGAATATGCGTGTGACCGTGGCCGGCGAGGATCTGACGGTCTCCGCCGCCCTCAACAAGCTGTCCGACCGCGACCGCGATGTGCGCGCGGCCGCGGCGGCCGGCGTCTCCCGCGCCTTCGGCGACAATATCCGGCTGTTCAGCCTGATCACCAACACCCTGGCGAAGGACAAGGAGATCATCGACGGCTGGCGGCACTATCCGCGCCCGACTTCCGCCCGCAATCGCGCCAATATGGTGGAGGATCCGGTGGTGGACGCGCTGGTCAGCGCCGTCACCGCCAGCTTCCCGAAGCTGTCGCATCGCTACTACGCGATGAAGGCGCGCTGGCTCGGCCTGGAGAAGCTGCAACACTGGGACCGCAACGCGCCGCTGCCCGACGATGCCGACAGCCTGATCCCCTGGGCCGATGCGGTGGCGCGGGTGCAGGCCGCGTATGGCGCGTTCAGCCCCGAACTTGCGCGCATCGCCGCCCCCTTCTTCGAAAAACCTTGGATCGACGCGGCGCTGCGCCCCGGCAAGTCCGGCGGCGCCTTCGCCCACCCGACCGTGCCCTCCGCGCACCCCTATCTGCTGATGAACTACCACGGCCGCGCGCGGGACGTGATGACGCTGGCGCATGAGCTGGGCCACGGCGTGCACCAGGTGCTGGCCGCGCAGCAGGGCTACCTGATGTCCTCCACGCCGCTGACGCTGGCCGAAACCGCCAGCGTCTTCGGCGAGATGCTGACGTTCCGGGCCGTGCTGGACGCCGAGCGCGACCCGAAGAAGCGCCGCATGCTTTTGGCGGGCAAGGTGGAGGACATGCTGAACACGGTGGTGCGGCAGATCGCCTTCTACCGGTTCGAGACTCTGCTGCATGAGGAACGCCGCCGCGGCGAAATTCCGCAGGACCGCATCGGCGAGATCTGGATGCAGGTGCAGACGGAAAGCCTGGGCCCGGCCTTCGACTTCACGCCCGACTACCATGTGTACTGGGCCTACATCCCGCACTTCGTGCACACGCCCTTCTACGTCTATGCCTATGCCTTCGGGGATTGCCTGGTGAATGCGCTGTATGGCGTGTTCCGCGACGGGCATCCTGGCTTCCAGCAGAAATACCTCGAGATGCTGAAGGCCGGCGGCACGCGCCGCCACAAGGAATTGCTCGCACCCTTCGGGCTCGATGCCTCGCAGCCGGCCTTCTGGCAGAAGGGGCTCGATGTGATTTCGGGTTTCATCGACGAGCTGGAACGCGCCGACGCCGCCGAACCCTCCGCGCAGGCCCCGCGCGGCGCTTCCAAGAAGGCATCCTGATCGCATGGCCGATGAACGCCAGGGCAGCACCCTGTTCGGCGAGATGCGCCGCATGGTCCGCACCAGCGGCGCCGTGACGGGCATCGCCGCCCGCGTGGCGGGGGAACGCTTCCTCGGCATCAAGACCAACAAGGTCTCCCACGCGGAAGACCTCAAGCAGGTGCTGGGCGGGCTGAAGGGCCCGCTGATGAAGGTGGCGCAGTTCATGGCAACCGTGCCGGCCGCTCTGCCGGAGGAATACGCGCAGGAGCTTGCCACGCTGCAATCCAACGCGCCGGCGATGGGCTTCCCCTTCGTGCGCCGCCGGATGCAGGGCGAGTTGGGCCCCGCCTGGCAATCCAAGTTCAAGGTGTTCGGCCAGGAAGCCGCCGCCGCCGCCAGCCTCGGCCAGGTGCATCGCGCGACCTTGCAGGATGGCCGCGAAGTGGCCTGCAAGCTGCAATACCCGGACATGCCATCGGTGGTGGACGCCGACCTCAAGCAGCTCAAGCTCGCCATGTCGCTGTACCGGCGCATGGACAGCACGCTCGACAATGAGGAAGCCTATGCCGAGATGGCGGCGCGCTTGCGGGAGGAGCTGGACTACACCCGCGAAGCCTCGCACATGCGCCTCTATGGGCTGATGCTGGCGAACACGCCGGGCGTCACCGTGCCCTCCCCGGTGGAGGACCTCACCACCACGCGGCTGCTGACCATGACCTGGCTGCAAGGCCGCCCGATCCTGCGCCGGCTGGAGGAAGACCCCCCGCAGGAGGAGCGCAACGAATACGCCAAGGCGCTGTTCCGCGCCTGGTACGTGCCCTTCTACCGCTACGGCGTGATCCATGGCGACCCGCATCTCGGCAACTACCAGGTGCGCCAGGATCCCGAGACGGGCTTCGGCGTGAACCTGCTGGATTTCGGCGTCATCCGCATCTTCCCGGCGAGCTTCGTCACCGGCGTGATCATGCTGTACGAGGCCGTGCGCGACGACGACCGCGAGAAGGCGGCCGAGGCCTATCGCATCTGGGGCTTCCGGAACCTGTCGAAGGACACCATGGAGGTGCTGAACCTCTGGGCGCGCTTCCTGTACGAACCGCTGGTCGAGGACCGCGTGCGGCCCATCACCCCCTCCGACGATCCGCAATATGGGCGGCGCGTGGCGATGGAGGTGCATGCCGGCCTGAAGCGCACCGGCGGCGTGAAGATTCCGCGCGAATTCCCGCTGATGGACCGCGCCGCGATCGGCCTCGGCTCGGTGTTCTTCCGCCTGAAGGCGGAGGCCAATTGGCACCAGTTGTTCATGGAGCTGGTGCACGACTTTTCCGAATCCGCCATCGCCGAACGCCAGGCGAAGGCGGTGGCGGAGGCACGGGTGCCGACCACGCCGGCCTGACTTCAGCCGGCTTTCACGAACACCATCCCGAACTCCAGGCGCCGCCGGTCGAGATACATCTGGTGGCGCAGGCTGCCGGGCAACGCCGCCCATTCGCGCGCATAGCCGCGGATGATGCCGGGCAGCTTCTCGATCATCGCGGCATGGCGCGGCCCGTCGATCTCGACCGCGGCGAAGCAGTTCGCCGTGGTCTCGGTGAAGCGCAGCGCGTGCAGGCCGACATCCCGCCCGGCGGCCTCCAGGCGCTGGCGCAACCAGCTCAACGGCGTGTCCAGGGCGCCGCCGGTCAGGGATGCGATGCCACCCGGCCGCAGCACGCGCGCGATCTCCGCCAGCAGGGCGGCGCGATCGACATAGCCGATGACACCCACGCTCACGACCCGGTCGAAGCTGGCATCGGGGAAGGGCAGGCGGTCGGCGCTGCCGCGGCGCAGATCCACGGCAGGCGTGATCGCGCGCAGTCGCCGCCGGGCCTGGCGGATGCCGCGGCCGGATGGATCGATGCCGGCGAGGCTGGCGCCCGGGAAGCACGCCGCCGCCTGCAACAGCCCGCCACCGCTGCCGCAGCCGATATCCAGAAGCGCCGCTGGCGCCGGCGATGGGCCGGGATGCAGGCGCAGCGCGAAATCGTAATAGGCCGCCTGGAGCGGGCTGTGCGCGAGGCCCGGCGCCAGCGCCATGTCCGTCGCCGGCGGGTGGAAGCCATGGTTGAAGAAGCCGCCGCGCGCCACCGCGGGCAGGCTGTAGATCACGTCATACATGATCCGGTTGACGACGCTGCGGCGGATCGGCGCCCGGCCACTGCGAAGCCAATCCATCAGGTGGAACATGCGCGACATCGATCACGCCATAGACCACATCGCGCGGCGTCAGAAGCGGAGCAGCAGGCGGATGAACAGCGCCTGGTCCGACAATCCCTCCCCGCCCTGCTGCGGGGTGCGGGTGGCCCGGTGCACTCCTTCCACCTCCAGCTGCGCGGCCTCCCCGATCTGCGTGCGGATGCCGCCGCCCCAGGAGGAAAGCCGCCGCGCGCTGTCGCCCGGCGCATTGCCGAAGCCCTGGCCGCGGTCATGGAACAGGAACAGCTGCGTGCCGATCGCGGCGGCCCCGATCCGCGGCGTATCCAGCCGCAGTTCCAGCGTGCCGGCCACCGCCCGGTCGCCCGCCGCCTGCCCCGCGAAGAAGCCGCGGCCGAGCCGGTTGCCGCCAAGCTGGAACCGCTCGGCGGAGGGCAGGACATGGTCGCTCCATTGCACCGCCCCGAGCGCATGGGCGGACAGCATCCAGCCGGGCGCGATATCCAGCAGCGGCTGCAAGCGGCTGGCTTCGATGGTCGCGCGGAAGAAGCCGAAATCCGCGCCGGCGCGCGCCGAGCCGCCGGTCGAGGCACCCAGCGATTCGATCCCGCGATGCGCGCGCAGATGCAGCGTGCTGACCGCCGCCGCCGGCCCGCTGAGCCAGGCATCCTGCCCGGTCAGTTCGAGCCCGAGCCGCCCCGCCCGCACGGCGTCCCGGCTCACGCGCGTGCGCTGGCCGCCGGTCTCGATCTCCACCAGGCTATCCAGCGCATCCATCTGCGCGGCAAGCTGCACCGTCAGCGCGCGGCTGCGCAGGACCGGGTAGCTCAGCGCCAGGCCCGCGGTCTGCGTATCCCCGGCATAGCCGAGTGCCGCGAGCGCCGAGCCGGGCGTGGCGCGCCCGACCCCTGCCTGGGCGCGGATCCGCAGGCCGGAGCCGCCGAGGAAGGCCTCATAGGCGGCCTGGGCAAAGCGCTGCCCGTTGGTATCGGTGCCAAGCAGCGCGAGTTCCGCCCGATCGCCCCAGGCCGTCAGCGCATTGGCCTGGAGCACGGCCAGCGCCTGCCAGGCGCCGGTCTGCGCCTGCCCGCGATTGTCGAGCGTCACGAAGCCGCCGAGCCCGCGCCGTTCGAGCTGCACGACCAGGTCCAGCCCGCCCGGCGCGCCCTCGGCCGGGCGCAGCAGGCCGCGTGCCGTCACGCCGGGGATGTCGTTGGCCAGCAGCAGCGCGCGTTCCAGCGCCGGCTGGGACAGCGGGCGCTGGCCGACCAACCCCTCCGTGAAGCGGGCCACCTGGCGGGCGGCGGGGCCGATCTCGCCCTCCAGCCGCAGCGCCACCACCTCCCCCTCGGTGATGCGGAAGGTGAGGTCGGCGCGGCCGGCCCAGCCGGCGCCGAGCTGCGCGGCGACGGCGACGTAGGGAAAGCCGGCTTCGCGGTAGGCGCGCAGCAGGGCGAGGCGCGCGGCCTCGATCTCGGCCAGAGTCGCGTCCCGCCCGGCGAGGCCGGCGACAAGCGCCGCGAGGCCAAGACGCGGCAGGCTGCTGCCGGTGATGGCAACGGCGCCAAGCGGCACACGCTGTTCGGCGCCGGGGCCGGTGGCGGCCATGGGCTCCGGCGGGGCCAGCAGGGGGCCAGCGCGCGGGGATGGCGGCGGCGCCACGCGCTCGATCACGCCGGGCAGCAGCGGCAGGGGTTGGGCGCGCAACGGCATCGGCAGGAAGGCGGCCATCACCATCGGCAGCGGGCGCACGATCTTGCGGATGACGCCCCCCGACGCGAATGCAACCACGGGTAGATTGGCGGCGCGGGTCCTTTACCGCAAGACCGGTCGTTACAGATTGCCCTGGTCGGGGGAGAATCGTACGCCGGCGCGGGCCAGGCCGCCGCCGAGCGCCACCACCGTGCCATCGGCGCGCCAGCAGGCCGCCCCCGTCATGCCGCCATCGGCGTCGAAGGCGATGCCGTTCATGCCGCCGCCGATGGTGCGCACGCGCGCCACGCGATGCCCGCGGGCTTCGAGGGCGGCGGCGGCCTCGGCCGGCACGGCGGGCTCCAGCTCCAGCGCTGCACCCTGCGTCCAGACGCGCGGCGCCTCCATGGCTTCCTGCAAGGACATGCCGTGGTCCACGAGGTTGATCACCGCCTGCATGGCGCTGCCGAAGATGCGCAAGCCACCGGGCAGGCCGAGTGCGGCCACGGGCCGGCCGCCGCGCCGCAGGATCAGCGGCGCCATCGAGGTGAACACGCGCTTGCCCGGCGCGATGGATAGGGCGCGGCCGGGGCGGGGTTCGAAATTGTGCATGTAGTTGTTGCAGATCAGGCCGGTGCCGGGGATGGCGATGCGGGCGCCGAACAGCGCGTTGATGGTCTGCGTCGTGGTGACGATGCCGCCCTGCGCATCGGCCACCGTGACATGGGTGGTGCAGGTGCCCTCGTGCAGCGCGGGGTCGGGCGCCCAATCCTGCGCGCGGTCCATGCGCAGCAGGGCGCGGCGGGCGGCGGCGGTGGCCTTCGATGTCAGCTGGTCCACCGGCACGTCGACGAAATCCGGGTCGGCGGTGGCGGCGCCGCGATCGGCGAAGGCGAGTTTCAGCGCCTCCGCGACCAGATGGATGCCATCGACCGTGCCGAAGCCGAGGGCGCCGAGGTCGAAGCCCTCCAGCAGGTTCAGCATCTGGGCGATATGCACGCCGGCGGAGGAAGGCGGCGGCGGCGCCAGAACCTCCACATCGCGGTAGCGCCCGATGATCGGCGCGCGCAGGCGGGGCGCGGCGGCGCGGAGATCCTCCAGGGTGATGATCCCGCCCATCGCCGCGATGGCGTCCGCGAAGCGCACACCGAGCGCGCCGCCGTGCAACGCGACCGCGCCTTCACGGGCCACCGCGCGCAGCGTCTCGGCATAGTCGGCCTGGACCAGCCTTGTGCCGGGCGCGAGGGGCGCACCGCCAGGCAGGAATCGCGCGGCGAGGTCCGGATCGCGCAGGAGGTCGGCGGCGGCGTCGCCGATGCAGTCGGTCAGGTAGGGGGTGGTCCGAAAACCGCGCGCCGCCAGGCGGATCGCGGGCTCCACCACATCGGCGAGCGACCAGGTGCCATGGGCGGCGAGCGTCGCGCACCAGGCCGGCAGCGCGCCCGGCACGGCGACCGCCAGCGCGCCGACGGCGTTGCGGCGGCCCACCGTCTCCCGGTCCTCCGGCGGTTTCGTCTTGTCCACCGCGAACATGTCGGGGCGCGCGGCGGCGGGGGCGGTGGAGAGGCCGTCGATGATGTGGTGCGCGCCATCGGGGCCGCGCAGATGGCAGACGCCGCCGCCGGTGAGCCCCACCATCATCGGCTCCACCACCGTCAGCGCGAACAGGGTCGCGATGGCGGCATCCACCGCATTGCCGCCCTCGGCCAACACGCTGAGCCCGGCCGCGGCCGCCAGCGGGTGGTTGCAGGCGACGACACCGCGCGCCCCGCGCGCCGGCTGCTTCTGGAGCGTGAGCGGAAAGCCGTTGCGGCCGAGCATGGTCTGCATGGCCGCAGCATGACGCGCCCCCCGCCACCATGCTACCCGACCCGCATGTCGGACGAATTGGCGAAGGTGAAGGCCCGAATCCGGGCGCTGACCGCGCGCACGGTGGAGCGCGGCTGTTCGGAGGCGGAGGCGATGGCGGCGGCCGAGAAGGTGGGCGAATTGCTCGCCGTCTATGGCCTGACCATGAACGAGGTATCGCTCCGGGAAGAACTCTGCACGCAGCGCAGCCTGGTCTTCGACGATCCGCGCCGCGTCGCCATCAACTGGCTGTTCCCCGCTTTGCTGCGCTTCACCGGCTGCCGTGGCTGGACGGTGGGGCGGGCGGAATTCGTGGTGTTCGGCCTCGACCCCGATGTGCAGATGGCGGAGTGGCTGTTGCAGGTGCTGGCCGGCGCGCTGAGCCGCGAGGAAGCCGATTTCCGCACGAGCGACACCTATCTGCGCAGCCGGAAACCGCCGCAATCCGTGCTGCGCAGCTTCCGGATCGGCTTCGGCGAACGCATCGCGCAGCGGCTGGAGGCGATGAGCGCGGCGCAGGAACAGGCCACCGCCGCCGCGCGCGCCGCAACACCCACCGGCACAGCGCTGGTGCTGCTGAAGGAGGCGAAGATCGAGGAAGGGTTTCGCGGCCTCGGCATCAGGCTCCGCAGCGTTTCCCGCCGGACGGTGGTGCGGGACCGCGGCGCCTATGGGCGCGGGCAGGAGGCGGGCGGGCGCGTCGGCCTCGACAGGCCGATCGGCGCCGGCGCCACGCGGAGCCTGCCGAAGCGGTGACGCGCACGGATGCAGCGGCGCGGCGCCTCTACGCCTGGGAAGACCGGGTGGTGGCGCCGCGCGATTCCTCCCGCGTTACTCGGGAGCACATGCAGGCGCTGGTCGATCATGTCTGGCAGGCGGAGGGGCTGCGCTGGCCGCCGCGCATCCGCCCCCTGCCCGGCCAGGCGCGCGGCACGGTGGCGCGGGCGACGCGCACCGCGATCGAAGTGCCGGAGGCGCTGCCAAGCTGGGTGCTGCTGCATGAGATGGCGCATGCGATGACCATGGATGTGGAGGGCGCGGGCGCCGGCCATGGCGCGGCCTTCGTCGGTGTGTATCTGCGGCTGCTGGTGGAGCATGCCCGCATGGAGCGCGCCCCGCTGGAAGCGACCCTGCGCGACCAGGGCGTCGCCTTCGACGCGGCGGCGCGGCCGAGCGTCGGGCGCTGAACGCTCAGCGCTTCCAGACCCGATCCAGCGGCATCACGCGGTTCAGCAGCACGAGCAGCGCCACCGTCATCAGGATGAAGATCGTGCTGATGGCGTTCACCGTGTTCTCCAGGCTGAAACTCGCCTCGGCATAGATGCGCACGGGCAGCGTCTGGAGGCGCGCGGTGGTGAGGAAGGCGGTGACCGTGACCTCCCCGAAGGAGAGCAGGAAGCCGATCACGCAGGCGACCGCGATGCCCGGGCCGAGCTGCGGCAGGATGACGCGGAAGAACATGCGGCGCGGCGGGGCGCCGAGGCCGCTCGCTGCTTCCTCCAGCGCGCGATCGAGCCCGGCGACGGAGGCGCGCAGCAGCGCCAGCATGAAGGGAGCCACCAGCACGACATGCACGGCGAGGATGCCGAGGAAGGGCGGCAGCACGGTGAACCATTGCAGCAGCCGCAGCATGCCGAGCCCGATGGCGATGCCAGGCAGCGCCAAGGGCAGCATCAGCGCGGCCCCCAGGCTTTCCCGCCCCCGGAACCCGGCGCGCACCAGCGCGAAGGCGGCGGGCAAGGCGAGTGCGAGGGAGACGCCGACACAGGCCAGCGCCAATTGCAGGCTGACCCAGGCATCGCCGAGATAGCGCGGATTGGTCAGCACCGCGCCATACCATTTCCAGGTGAAGCCGATGAACTGCGCGACCGTCGCCTGCGGGCTGTCATTCACGCTGGCGACGGCCACCAGCAACAGCGGGAAGATCAGGATGCCGATGGCGAGCGCGAGCAACACGCGGGAGACGAAGGGCGCCAGCGCCTCCGCCACCGCCACCACCCCGCGTCGCAGGCACAGCGGCAGAGAGAGCGTGCGGCGCGGCACGCGGCCGGTGATCCAGGGGGACGCCGCGCCGATGACGCGGCCGATCAGGATGGTGACCAGGATGGAGGCGCCGAGCATCAGCATCGCCAGCGCCGAGGCCAGCGGATAGTTCAGGATTTCGAGCCCTTCCTTCAGCACCACCATGCCGCTGACCCACACCTTCCGCCCGCCGACCAGGGTCGCGGAGACATAGGCGGTGGAGGCCAGCAGGAAAGTGACGATCAGGCCCGCCCGCAGCCCAGGCAGCGACAGCGGGAAGGTGACGCGCCAGAAGCGCTGGGCGGGGCCGGCGCCGAGGCCGGCGGCCGCTTCCTCCAGCCGCTTCTCCTGCCCGTCCAGCACATCGTACAGCGCCAGCACCATGTAGGGCAGGAAGACCTGCACCAGCGAAAGCCCGACCGCGAACCAGGTGAACAGCAGGTTGGTCGGCGGCAATCCCAGCGCCTGGCTGATGCCGGACACCACGCCGCGCGGCGCCAGCAGCAGGATGATGCCGAGCGAGCGGACCACCACATTCGTCAGCAGCGGCACCAGCACGATCGCGAAGCCGAACGGCTTTGCGCGCGGCGACAGCCGCGTCAGCCACAGCGCCAGCGGATAGGCGAGGATGGCGGAGACCACCGCGACGCAGGCGCCGAGTGCCAGCGTGTTCAGGAAGACGCGGATATAGAACCGGTCGCCCAGCAATTCCCCATACTGCGCGCCGGAGGGCAGCAGCGACAGCGGCGCGAACATCTCGCTGCTCTCCTGCACGGAAAGCAGTGCCACGGCGCCGAGGGGTGCCGCGAAGGCCGCCAGCAGCCAGAGCCCGTAGGGCAGCGCGAGCCACCCTGCCCGCGGCGATCCGTTCATGCTGGCCGGCTGGGCGAGATCATTCTGAACTCCCTCCGGCAAATGCGGACCGCGCCGCGGTCCGAGGCGCCGAACAGGGCACCCATCGAAGCGACTGCTTCGATGGGAACCCGGGGCGCCCGCCGGCAGTCCGGCGAGCCAAGGCCGCGACGGGTGCCCATGCTCGTTGCTCGGCAACGTGCATGGGGTCCCGGGATGCGGCCGCGTCACGCCCTGGCGTGCCTTCGGCACGACGCGCCTGAGGGCATCGAAAAAAGCGGGTTGATATCGACGCTCGCGGCACGCGATCGTCGATATCAACCCGCGATCTCGCGGGTGAAGCGGCTGGACCAGCGCGGCTGGTTGCGGATCACCACATCCCAGTCGAAGTCGATCAGCTTGGCGACAGCGGCTTCCCCGATGATCAGCTTGGCGGCCAAATCCGGCGCCAGCGTCACGTTGCTGACGGTCGGGCTGTAGTAGATCTGCTGCGCATAGGCCGTCTGGCATTCGGGCGACAGATGCAGGTTCACGAAGGCCTCGGCCAGCGCCTGCTTCGTGGTGCCGGTGGTGATGCAGGCGAAGTTGGCGGCCACCGCCTGGCCTTCCACCGGCTCGGCGATCACGATGTTCGGGTTGCGGGTTTCGGCATAGGTACGGGTGAAGCTGCCGAATTCCACGCTGGCCGCACCGACCTGCTGGTCGAACATGCCATAGAGCTGGTCCTGGCTGCCCTGGATGGCGGCGAAGGGGCGCAGCTCCGCGATCTTGGTGAAGGCCGGGTCGATGTTGTTCTCGGACCCGCCCCAGACCTTCGCCGCCATCAGCAGTGCCGCGGTGCCCTGGGCCCCCGGATAGGTCGGCCAGATCACCTTGCCGCGGAGGTCGGCGCGCCAGAAATCCTTCCAGGACGTCATGGGGGCCGCGACGGCGCGGCGGTCATAGACGATGGTGACGGGGTTGAACGCCACGCCATAGCCGCCGATCCGCGCCAGCGGATAGAGGTTGGCGAAGTTCGGCACATTCGCGCTCGGCGCCTGCGTCACGCCATCGCGCACCGCCTGCCGGCTTTCGAAGATGTTGAGATACAGCAGGTCGAAGCTCGGCCGGCCGCGTTCCGCATAGGCGCGCGCGCGGCGTTCCGTCGTGCCGCCGAGCACGTAGTTGATGCGCACGCCATGCTGGCGCTCCAGCGGGGTCGCGCAGAATTCGCGGGTGATGCGTTCCTGCGCGCCGCCCCAGATTCCCACCGTCAGCTCATCGCCGCGGCGGATCTGCGCAACGGCATCGCGGCCCCAGATGGCGGGCGTTGCCAGCGCGGCGATAAGCGCGCCGCGGCGGGTGATGCTGGTCATGAAGCTGCTCCTGTCATTGCCGAGAAATCTTCGATCCAGGCCATGGCGTCGCGCCCGCCGGCCAGCGTGACGCCGGCGCCGGGGCCGAACACCGGCTCGCTGCTCGGCCGATGCACACGCAGCCGCGCGGCGCCGAGCGTGACCTCGTAATGGATGCTGTCATCCAAGCGGATCGCCGCCTCCACCATGGCTGGTGCGACCAGCGGCAGATCGGGCTCCGCGCCCGCCGGCAGCAGCGCAAGCCGCGCGGCCCGCAGCACCAGATGGCTCGGCCGCGCCGGCGCATCCTTGGGCAGCGCCACGGCCATTCCCTCGGTCAGGAAGGCGCCGCCCTCCGCGTGGCCCGCCAGCACGCTGCGTGCGCCGAGGAAGCCCGCGGTGAACAGGTGGCGCGGACGCTCGGTGAGTTCTTCGGGTGTCGCGCATTCGACGATGCGGCCGCGATCCATCACCGCGACGCGGTCGGCCAGCGCCAGCGCTTCCTCCTGGTCATGCGTGACGAACAGCGTGGTGATGCCCATCCGCCGGCGAAGGGCCGCGATTTCGTCCCGCATCTCCACGCGCAGCCCGGCATCGAGGTTGGACAGCGGCTCATCCAGCAGCAGCAAGTGCGGGCGGATCACCAGGGCGCGCGCCAGGGCGACGCGCTGCTGCTGGCCGCCCGACATGCGCGCCGGGTAGCGATCGGCAAGGTGGGCCAGACCCACCATCGCCAGCGCCTCCGCCACGCGGGAGTCGCGTTCGGCGCGGGGGATGTTCCGCATCTCGAGCCCGAAGCCGACATTGCCGGCGGCCGTCATGTGCGGGAACAGCGCATAGGCCTGGAACACCATGCCGATCGGCCGGCGATGCGGGGCCGCGCGCTCGATCGCGGTGCCCTCCAGCAGGATGCGGCCCTGATCGGGCGCCAGGAAGCCGGCCACCAGCCGCAGCGTCGTGGTCTTGCCGCAGCCAGACGGGCCGAGCAGCGCGATGCACTCGCCCCGCGCGAGGTCGAGCGAGACGCCATCCACCGCGGCCTGGCGGCCATAGAGTTTCACCAGATGGTCGAGGCGCAGATGGGTCACGCGTGCAGCCTAGGCAGGCCAGCCGGGCGGCGAAAGGGCCGCGGCCGGGCAGGCTGGCGTTGCGCCGCCGGCGAATGCCCAAGAAATACGCGGTTGCCCGCTTTGCGGGCGCCGGCGACCCGGTCTATGAGCCTGAGACCGGTGCATGACATTGCATTCCCCTTGCTGTCCGGCCGCCAAAGCCCTTCTCTGGGGCGATGCGCGGGGGGCCCGCGCCATTCGGGATGATCGGAGGGACCGCTTCAATGCGCACGCGCTATCGGATCGAACGCCGCGCCCTGCTGGCCGGCGGCACGGGTTTCGCCCTCGCCGCGGTGGCGGGCGCCCGGGTACCGCACGCCCAGACGCTCGACCGCGTCTCCTTCCAGACCAACTGGCGCGCCCAGGCGGAACATGGCGGCTACTACCAGGCCATCGCGGCGGGCATCTATCGGAAGTATGGCATCGAATGCGACCTGCGCATGGGCGGGCCGCAGCAGAACCCGGCGCAGTTGCTGCTGGCCGGCCGCGTGGACATGATCATGTCCAACGGCTTCCAGGCGCTGAACTATGTGCGGGAAAACCTGCCCTTCCTGACCATCGGCGCGATCATGCAGAAGGATCCGCAGATCCTGATGACGCATGAGGCCAATGGCATCAACGGCTTCCCCGACATGAAGGGCCGCCCGGTGCTGGTGGGCACGTCCGGCCGCACCACCTACTGGCCGTTCCTGCGCGCGAAGTTCGGCTTCACCGACGAACAGATCCGCCCCTACACCTTCAATGTCGGCCCCTTCCTGGTGGACCGCATGGCGATCCAGCAGGGCTTCCTGAGCAGCGAGCCCTATGCCGCGATCCAAGGCGGCGCGCGCCCCCGCGTGTTCCTGATCGCCGATGCCGGCTATGAGAACTACCAGACCACCATCGACATCTCGGCGCGCATGGTGGCCGAGAAGCGCGACCTTGTGCAGCGCTTCGTCAACGCGACGATCGAAGGCTGGGCGCAATACATGACCGGCCAGGGGATCGAGGCGGCGAACGCCCTGATCAAGCGCGACAACCCCGAGATGGACGACGCCAAGATGGCCTACGCCATCCGCGTGATGAACGAGAACGGCATCGTGAAGTCCGGCGAGGCGCTGACCATGGGCATTGGCGCCATGACGGAAGCGCGCTGGCAGCGCTTCTATGAAGGGATGCGCGATGTCGGCCTGTATCCGGCCGGCATGGATTTCAAGCGCGCCTTCAGCCTGGACTTCGTGAACAAGCGCGTCGGCCTTGCCTGATTCGGGCTTGGGCAGCGCGCCGCCGGTCGTCGCCCAGGCGGGCGCCCCGGTCGTCGCCATAGAAGGCGTCTCGAAGCGCTTCGCGAACGGGACACTGGCGGTGCGTGGCGTGGATCTGGCGATCGCGCAGGGGGATTTCGTCTCCCTGCTCGGCCCCTCGGGCTGCGGCAAATCGACCGTGCTGCGCATGGTGGCGGGGCTCATCGCGCCCTCCGCCGGGCGCATCGCGCTGTCGGGCACCGAGGCCGGCGACATCGGCTTCGTGTTCCAGGAACCGACGCTGATGCCCTGGGGCACCAACCTCAAGAACGTCATGCTGCCGCTGCGCCTGGCAGGCGTCGCGCGGAGCGAGGCGGAGGCGCGCGCTGCCGCCGCCCTGGCCTCGGTCGGGCTTGCCGGGTTCGAGCGCACCTATCCGCGCGCATTGTCGGGCGGCATGAAGATGCGCGTTTCCATCGCGCGCGCCCTGGTGACGAAGCCGCGGCTGCTGCTGATGGATGAACCCTTCGCCGCACTCGATGAGATCACCCGCCACCGGCTGAACAACGACCTCCTCACGTTGTGGGAGGCCGAGCGCTTCACCGCGATCTTCGTCACGCATTCGGTGTTCGAGAGCGTCTATCTCAGCCGCCGCATCATCGTGATGGCAGCGCGGCCGGGGCGCGTGGTGGAAGACCTCGCGGTCGATGCGCCCTATCCGCGCGGCGAGGCGTTTCGCACCTCGTCCGACTATGCCGCGCATTGCCGCGACATCTCCCACGCCCTGACGCGAGCGATGGCATGAATGATGTGAAACTCGCCGCCGATGAAGGGCTGATCGAGGCGAACCGGGAACCCACCTGGCTCGGCCTGACGCTGGAAGGCTGGATCAAAATCCTGGCGCCGACGCTGATCGGCATCCTCGCACTCGGCGCCTGGGAGTGGACGGTGCGCGCCTATGCCATCCCGCCCTACATCCTGCCGGGCCCGATCCTGGTCGGGCAGACGCTGGTCGCCGATTGGGACACGCTGTCGGGGTCGCTGCTGATCACCCTGCAGATCACCTTCGCGGCGCTGATCGCGGCGGCGGCGCTCGGGCTTGGCATCGCGATCCTTTTCGCGCAATCGCGCGCGATCGAGCTGTCGCTGTTTCCCTATGCGGTGATCCTGCAGGTGACACCGATCGTGGCGGTGGCGCCGCTGATCATCATCTGGGTCGATGATGTGCGCCTGGTGCTGCTGATCTGCGCCTGGATCGTGGCCTTCTTCCCGATCCTGTCGAACACGACCCTCGGCCTGAACAGCGCGGACCAGAACCTGACCGATCTGTTCCGCATGTATCGCGCCAATCGCTGGCAGGTGTTGCTGCGGCTGCGGCTGCCCACGGCGATGCCCTATTTCCTGGCGGGCTTGCGCATCTCGGGCGGGTTGGCGCTGATCGGCGCGATCGTCGCGGAATTCGTGGCGGGCACGGGCGGTCGCGCTTCCGGCTTGGCCTATCGCATCCTGGAAGCGGGATTCAACCTGCGCATTCCGCGGATGTTCGCCGCCCTTGTCATGATCTCGGCCACTGGCATCGCGATTTTCGCGGCGATGACGCTGATCTCGCATCTGGCGCTGCGCCACTGGCATGAAAGTGCCATCAAGGAACGTCGATGAAGTCTGAGTTGTTGGGGGCGGGCGCTGCCTACTGGCTGCGCAACGCGCGCGCCGCGCATAGCCTGGTGCCGGGTTTTGCCGGGCCGGTCGAACAGGATGACCTGGTCCGCGTCGATATCCGGATCGAGCAGGGGCGCATCGCTTCCGTCGCACCTGCCGGCAGCGCGCCGGATGGGGTGGATCTGCGCGGCGGGCAGGTCTGGCCCGGCTTCGTCGATGCGCATACGCACCTCGACAAGGGCCATATCTGGCCGCGCGCCAGCAACCCCTCCGGCGATTTCGCGGGGGCCATCGGCGCCGTCATGGCGGATCGCAGCGCCGCCTGGAGCGAGGCCGATGTCGAGGCCCGCGCCGATTTCGCGCTGCGCTGCGCGCATGCGCACGGCACGGTCGCCATCCGCACGCATCTGGACACCTATCTGCCGCATGGCGCCGGCACCTGGCGCGTGTTCCGCAAGCTCCGCGACGCCTGGGCGGGGAGGATCGATCTCCAGATGTCCTCCATCTGCCCGCTCGATCGCTTCATGGGGCCGGATGGCGATGCGCTGGCGGATATCGTGGCGGAATCGGGCGGCGTGCTCGGCATGGTCACGCGGCATTCGGGCGGCATCCATGACGATCTGCCCGCGAGTTTCCAGGCGGAACTCGACCATTTCTTCGCGCTGGCCGAGGCGCGCGGCCTCGATATCGACCTGCATGTCGATGAAAGCGGCGAGACCGGCGCGCGCGCGCTGCGGGAGATCGCGCTGACGGCGCGCAAGCGCGGGTTCCGGGGCCGCATCCAGTGCGGGCATTGCTGCTCGCTGTCGATCCAGCCCGAAGCCTTCGCGCGGGAGACCATCGCGGCGGTGGCGGAGGCCGGGATCGACATCGTGGTGCTGCCGATGTGCAACATGTACCTCCAGGACCGCGTCGCCGGGCGCACGCCGCGCTGGCGTGGCGTGACCCTGGTGCATGAGATGCGCGCGGCCGGCATCCGCGTCTCGGTCGCCTCCGACAACACGCGCGACCCGTTCTACGCCTATGGCGACCTCGACATGGCCGAGGTGTTCCGGGAAGCCACGCGCATCCTGCACCTGGACCACCCTTTTGCGGGCTGGCACCGCGCCGCGACGGCTGCCCCCGCCGAGGCGATGGGCCTTGCCGATCGCGGACTGATCCGCGCCGGCGCGCCGGCGGACCTGGTGCTGTTCGGGGCGCGCTTCATGACCGAACTTTTGGCCCGCCCGCAATCGGACCGTGTTGTGCTGCGCGGGGGCCGTGTGCTGGACGCCGCGCTGCCGGATTATCGGGAATTGGATGGCGTGGTGGGCGTGGAGGGGTGACTTCCCCCTCTCCACCCGAAGGGGGGAGAGGGCTATGTCGCTACCAGGCCGCCAGCCGCGCCCGCACCTTCGCGACAAACGCCTCGCATTCCGGCCGCGTCCGCTGGTCCATCCGCGTCAGCGTCAGCCATTCCACCTTGCAATCCCGCGCGCACAGCCGGCGGATGCCGCGCCCAATCAGCTTGCGGTCGATGCGCCCGATATACCAAAGCAGCCAGGTCGGGCTGCCATAGGTGGTGACCACGCCGATCCGCGTGATGTTGGTCAGCAGTGGTTCGATCGCGCCCTCGCCCAGCTTGAACGCGACGCCCGGCGACCAGACGCGGTCGAACCAACCCTTGATCATCGCGGGCATGCCGTACCACCAGGTCGGATGCACCAGCAGCAGCGCATCCGCGGCGCGCAGGCTCGCGACATGGTCCTCGATGCCTTCCAGGTTGACGGCCACATCGTGGTAGCGGCCGCGTTCCTCGGCGCTGAGCGCGGGGTTGAAGCCCTCGGCGTAGAGGTCGCGGATTTCAACCACATGGCCGGCCGCCTCCAGCCCCGCGCGCGCGGCGTCGCGCAGTGCCGCGGCCAGGCTGTCCTCCCGCGGATGGGCGTAGATCATCAGGACGCGCATGGCATGCTACCCTCATTCTCTGGCACGGCTTCTGCAACGTCCCGGCCGATCGCGACAAGATGGAGAGTTGCCCGATGATGCCCGCCCCCGTCATCGCCAAGCGCGCGGCCGATTTGCGCGGCTTCCGCATCGCACCCGGCGACAGCAACTACTTCGCCTGCCTGCTCGATCCGCTGGCGGATGGCGTCGGCTTTACGCTCGTCGTCGAAATCTTCGAGCCCGGCGGCCGTACACCCCCCAACACGCATGGCGGCGCGGAGGAATGCTTCTTCGTGCTCGCGGGCCACGGGAAAGCCTATGCCGACGGTGTGGAAAGCCCGGTCGGCCCAGGCGATTGCTTCGTGCTGCGCCCCGGCACCGAGCATGTCGTGGTGAACGACACGGAGCGAAAACTCTACTGCCTGACCTTCATGACGCCCAATGAGGGGTTCGCCGAACTGATCCGGGGCGGCACGCCGGTGGACCTCGCGCCGGAGGATATCGCCGTGCTCACCGGCATGGCCGCCGCCTGATGCGCGTGCTGTATCTCTATGCGCATCCGCTGCCGGAAAGCTTCCACGCCGCGGTGCGCGATGCCGCGCGGGAGGGGCTGAGCCAGGCCGGCCACGAGGTGGATCTGTGCGACCTGTATGCCGAGGGGTTCAACCCCGTGCTCTCGGCGGAGGACCGGCGCGGCTACCACCTGATCCCCGACAACCGCGCCCCCGTCGAAGACTATGTGCGCCGGCTGGAGGACGCCGAGGCCATCGTGATGTCCTTCCCCACCTGGTGCTTCGGCCTGCCGGCGATCCTGAAGGGCTGGATGGACCGCGTGCTGATCCCGGGCGTGTCCTTCCGGCTGGAGGACGGGATCGCCAGGCCGAATTTGCAGCACATCCGCAGGATCGCCGGCTTCAGCACCTATGGCCGCCCGCGCTGGACCGCGCTGATGGTGGGGGACCCGCCGCGCAAGGCTGTCACGCGCTACATGCGCGTGCTGACGGGCGGGCGGGCAAAGGTCAGCTACCGGGCCTTGTACGACATGAACCGCGCGACGGATGCGCAGCGCGCGGCGTTCCTGGCGCAGGTGCGCCGCGACATGACCAGGTTCTGAATGGGCGCATTTCTGAACGAACGTTCCCCTTGTCCGATCCGGTCGGCCGGCGCATCTCTTGCGCAATCGTTTGCCACTACGGAGGAACATCATGATCGCCCGTCGTCTCCTGCTCGGCGCATCCGCGCTGCTCGCCGCGCCCCGCATCCTGCGGGCGCAAAGCCCGTGGCCGAGCCGCCCGATCCGCATCGTGGTGCCCTTCGGCCTGGGCGGCAGCGCCGATGTGGCGGCGCGCTTCCTGGCGGAACCGCTGGGCCAGGCGCTGGGCGCGAATTTCGTGGTGGAGAACCGGCCCGGCGCCGGCGCCGTCATCGGCACCGATCTGGTCGCCAAGTCGCCGCCCGATGGCCACACGCTGCTGCTGATGTCGAACACCCATACGGCGAATGAGACGCTGCTGCCGAACCGCCCCTACCGGCTGATGCGCGACCTGGCGCCGGTCGCCTCCATCAACATCGCGCATCATGTGCTGGCGGTGCATCCCGCCATCCCGGCGCAGACCTTGCCGGAATTCATCGCGCTGCTGCGGGCCAATCCGGGCAAGTATGACTATGCCTCCTCCGGCCCCGGCACGCCCTATCACGTGGCGGGCGAAGTGTTCCTGGCCATGGCCGGCGCGACCGCCACGCATGTGCCCTTCCGCGGCTCGAACGAGGCACGGACCGCGCTGATCGGCGGCCAGGTGCCGATCATGTTCGATGCCATCCCGACCATGCGCGAACAGGTGACCGCCGGCCGCGTGCGCGCCATGGCCACCACCGGCCCGGCGCGCAGCCCGCTGATGCCGGAAGTGCCGGCCCTGGCGGAAGCCCTGCCGGGCTATGAAGCCAGCATCTGGCTCGGCCTGATGGCGCCGGCGACCACGCCGATCGCCATCCGTGAGCGCATCAATGCCGAGGTCGGGCGCATCCTGGCTCTGCCCGCCACGCGGGAGGCGCAGGCGCGCGCCGGCGCGCAGCCGATGGCGATGTCGATCGGCGCATTCCAGACCTTCCTGGAGGCCGACATCGTCAAGCAGGGCGAATTCGTGCGCATGGCGAAGATGACGCCCGCCTGATGGGGTTTTGGCTGAACGGCGCCGAAGTCGCGCCGGACATCGGGAGCGACGCGCCGCTGCTGGCCGCACTTCGCGGTCCGCTTGGCCTGTCCGGCACGCGATTCGGGTGCGGGGCGGAGCAATGCGGCGCCTGCCTGGTGCTGGTGGATGGCGTGCCCGCCTATGCCTGCACGCTGCCCGTCGCGGCCGTCGCGGGCAGGCGCGTGACCACGGTGGAAGGGTTGGGCACGGCAGCGGCGCCGCACCCCGTGCAGGCGGCGCTGCTGGCCGAGCAGGCCGGGCAATGCGGCTTCTGCCTGTCCGGCATCGTGGTGCGGGCGGCGGCGCTGCTGGCCGAGACGCCGGACCCAAGCGTCGACCAGGTGAAGCAGGCGCTCGACCCGCAGCTTTGCCGCTGCGGCAGCCACAACCGGATCCTGCGCGCGGTGCTGCGCGCGGCGGCGGAGATGCGCGCGTGAACCTGGCTTTTCGCGCCGGCGCCGATGCCGATGATCCACGCCCGAAACTGCCGGGCAGCCTGCATGTGAACCGCCGGCTGGACCGCTGGCTGCGCTTCGACGCGGCCGGTTTCGCGGTGATCCACCCGGGCAAGGTCGAGCTCGGCCAGGGGATTCTCACCGCGCTCACGCAGATCGCGGCGGAGGAGCTGGACGTGGCGCTGGCCCGCATCCGCGTGCAGCCCGCCAGCACGCCCGGCAGCCCGGATGAGGCGGTGACCAGCGGCAGCCTCTCCATCCAGGAATCCGGCATGGCGCTGCGGCATGTCTGCGCGGAGGCGCGTGCGATCTGCCTGGGTGTGGTGGCGCAGCGCAGCGGCGTGACGCCGGACGCCATCGGCGTGCGCGATGGTGATTTCGTGGCCCCCGATGGCCGCGTCCTGGGCAGCTATTGGGCGCTGGCCGGCGCCGATCTGCTGGCGGTGGAGGGCTCGCCCGGCATCGCGCCGAAGCCGGCCGCCGAACGGCGTGTTGTCGGCACGTCGGCCCCGCGCATCGACCTGCCGGAGAAGGTTTTCGGGGCGCCGCGCTTCATCCACGACCTCCGCCTGCCCGGCATGCTGCATGCCCGCATGGTGCGCCCCACCGCGCGCCACGCAGCCCTGGCCGCGCTGCGGGACGGCGCGCTTCCGGGTGACGCCACGCTGTTCCGCAGCGGCAATCTGCTCGCTGTCGTCGCCGCCGAGGAACACCAGGCCGAAGCCGCGGCGGCCCGTGTTGCGCAGCGCGCGCAATGGGAAGCGACGGCGTCTTTGCCGGAGGATCACGCGCTGGAGTCCTGGCTTGAGACGACACCGGCCGAGGAAAGCGTCGTGCTGGAGCACGCCCAGGAAGGCTTGCTGGAGCGCAGCGCCGAGACGCCCGCGCCGGCCCATCGCATCGCGATGCGCTTCTTCCGCCCCTTCCTCGCTCATGCCGCGATCGGCACATGCTGCGCCATTGCGCGCTGGGATGGCGAAACCGTGGAAATCTGGACGCACAGCCAGGGCATCTACAACCTGCGCACCGACCTGACCAAGGCGCTGCGCCTGCCGGCCGAATCCATCACGCTGCATCATGTCGAGGGTGCGGGCTGCTATGGCCACAATGGCGCCGACGATGTGGCGCTGGACGCCGCGCTGGTGGCGCGCGCGCATCCGGGCGTGCCCGTGCGCATGTTGTGGAGCCGTGCGGAGGAACTGGCCTGGGGCCCCGTCTCGCCCGCGATGCTGGTGCAGGTGGAAGCGGAAGCGGGTGCCGATGGCAGCCTGATGACCTGGTCGCAGCGCGTGGTTTCCAATGGCCATTCCGGGCGGCCCGGGCGCGGCGCGCTGCCGACGCTGCTCTCGGCCAGCATGATGGCGGATGGCTTCGCCGTGCCGCCCTCCATCAATCCGCCGCTGGCCGGCGGCGGCGGCGCGCAGCGCAACGCGGTGCCGCAATACCGCGTGCCGTCGCTGCGCGTGGAGATGGCGCGGCCGACCACCATGCCGGTGCGTGCCTCCGCGCTGCGCGGCCTCGGCGCGCTGGTGAATGTCTGGGCGATCGAGAGCGTGATGGATGCGCTGGCGGTGGCGTCGGGCGAGGACCCCCTCGCCTATCGCATGCGGCACCTCGACGATGCGCGCGCACGCGATGTGCTGGCGCGCGCCGCCGAGATGGCCAGCTGGTCCGGCCGCACACGCCGCGATGGCGTCGGCCATGGCATGGCCGTCGCGCGCTACAAGGGCAGCGGCGCCTGGTGCGCGGCGGTGGCGGAGATCGAGGCCGGGGCGCGCATCGTCTGCCGCCGCCTCTGGCTGGCGGGCGATGTGGGGGAGGTGATCAACCCCGACGGCACGATCAACCAGTTCGAGGGCGGCGCCATCCAGGCCACCTCGATGTGCCTGCTGGAAGCGGTGCGGCACGATGCCACGCGTATCACCTCCGATTCCTGGGAAACCTACCCGATCCTGCGTTTTTGCGAGGTGCCAGCGGTGGAGACCAGCCTGATCGCGCGGCCGGAGGCCCCCGCGCTCGGTGCGGGCGAGGCCAGCATGGGCCCGGTGATCGCCGCCATCGCGAATGCGATCCAAGACGCGCTCGGCGTGCGCGTGAAGCGCTGGCCCTTCACGCCCGAGAATATCGCAGCAGCAATGGAAGACTGATGCTCACCCTCGCCAGCACGCTGACCGACCGCACGCGCGGGGTCCATGAGGGGCGCATCCGCGTGGAAGGCTTCGATATCGCCTGCACCGCCGGAGAGCCCGAGGATCTGTTTCGCATCGCCATGCGGGAGGCGCGCTTCGACATCACCGAATTGTCGATGGCCTCCCACATCCTGGCGGTGGCGCGCGGCGACAGCCGCTACATCGGCGTGCCCGTCTTCCCCTCCCGCGCGTTCCGCCACAATGCGATCTACATCCGCGCCGATCGCGGCATCGCGACACCCGCGGACCTCGCGGGGCGCAGCATCGGCGTGCCGGAATACCAGCAGACGGCGGCGCTGTGGGTGCGCGGCATGCTGCGCACGCATTACGGCGTCGATCTGTCCCGGGTCGCCTGGAAGTCCAGCGGCGAACGCACGCCGCTGTCGCTGCCGGCGGGGATCGACATGCAGGTGATCGCGGCGGGCGACACGCTGGAGGCGATGCTGGCGGAGGGGCGCATCGACGCCTTCATCGGGCCCCGCCCGCCCGCCTGCTTCGTCAACCGCACGGCCCCTGTCGGCCGCCTGTTCGCCGATCCACGCCCCGCCGAGGAAGCCTGGTTCCGCAAGACCGGCTTCTTTCCGATCATGCATTGCATCGCCATCCGCCGCGACGTGGCGGCGGCGAACCCTGGCCTTGCGCGCGCGCTGGTCGCGGCCTTCAACGCCGCCAGGCAGGACGCGCTGGCGGAGCTTGCGATGGTGAATGTGCTGCGCGTCTCGCTGCCCTGGATCGCCGCCGAGGCCGCAGCGCAGACCGCGCTGATGGGCGGCGACCCCTGGCCCTATGGCTTCGCGCGCAACCAGGCGGAAATCGCCTTCATGTGCGCGACGGCGCAGGCGGATGGGTTGACCGCGGCGCCGGTTTCCCCTTCCGATCTGTTCGAGGCTTCGACTCATGATCTGTAGGCGTGCGTCACCGCACGGCGGATAACCGTCGGCGTTTCTTTGGGAGGAAAAGAAAACATGCTCACCCGCCGCACGGCGCTTGCCGCCGCCATGCTTGCCGCACCGTCCATCGCCCCTGGCATCGCCCGCGCGCAAACCCCCACCATTCGCATCATCGTGCCCTTCGGGCCTGGTGGCTCGACCGATGCCGTCGCGCGGCTCGTGTCGCCCGGGCTGCAACAACGCCTCGGCGCGACGGTCGTGGTGGAGAACCGCAGCGGTGCGGCCGGCTCGATCGGTGCCGACCTCGTGGCCAAGGCGCGGCCGGATGGGCTGACCTGGCTGCTGACCTTCGACAGCCACGCCACCATCCCGGCGCTGCTGCGCAACCCGCCCTTCGACGTGACGCGCGACCTCGACCCCGTCATGCTCATCGGGGGCTCCCCCTATGCCGCGGCCTGCCGGCCGGACAAGCCGCACCGCACGATGCAGGATGCGATCGCGGCCGCGAAGGCGCGGCCCAACAGCGTGTCCTACGGATCGACCGGCAATGGCACGCTCGGGCATCTCACGATGATCCGGCTCGGCGATGCCGCCGGGGCGCCGATGCAGCACATCCCCTATCGCAGCGGCGGGCTTGCCGTGAACGATGCGGTCGCCGGCCATGTGGACATGATGATCGGCAGCGCGGCGCTGCTGCTGCCGCATATCGCCGGCGGGTCGCTGCGCCCGCTGATGCAGTTCGGCCCGACGCGCCTCACGCGCCTCGCGCAGACGCCGACCGTGGCCGAGGCCGGCTTCACCGGGCTGGAGGCCGAAGCCTGGTGGGGCGTCTTCGCCCCCGCCGGCACGCCGGCCGAGACGGTTTCGCGCATGAACGCCGCGCTGCGCGAGACGCTGCAGGAAGACCGCGCCCGCACCGTGATGACCGAGACGCAGCAGGCGCGCCTTGTGCTGTCCTCGCCGGCGGAGATGGGCACCTTCTTCGCGGCGCAGGTCGCGCAATGGGGCGCCGTGGTGCGCGCCAACAACATCCAGCCGGATTGAACCTATGTCCTTCGAACGCCTGCCCACCGATATCCTCGCGCGCTTCGCGAAGCTGCCGAGTTCCGCGATTTCCGACGCGCTCGACAAGCTTGGAATCGCGGGGCAGGTGGATGGGCTGCGGCCCATGCTGGGGGGTGCGCGCATCTGCGGGCAGGCGGTGACGTTGCGCTACCTGCCGGTGGGTATCGCCGGCGGCAATGTCGGCGACTATCTGCATCTGGCGGAGGCCGGCGACGTGATCTGCATCGACAATCGCGGCCGCCTCGATTGCACGGTCTGGGGCAATATCCTGACCGAGGCCGCGAAGGCGCGCGGCATCGCCGGCACGGTGATCGAGGGCGTGAACCGCGATGTCGGCGAAAGCCGCGCCTATGGCTACCCGATCTGGTCGCGCGCCAGCCATTCCCGCACCGGCAAGGATCGCGTGGCACTCGATGCCGCGAATGTGCCGATCGTGCTCGGCCATGTGCGCGTCGATCCGGGCGATGTCGTCTGCGCGGATGACAGCTGCGTGGTGATCGTGCCCCAGGCGCGGGCCGCCGATGTGCTGGCCGTGGCGGAGGCGATCGAGGCGAAGGAAACGCTCATCCTCGATGACATCCGCGCCGGGGTGGATCTGGCCGAGGCGCGGCGCCGGCACGGCTATCACAGCCTGCAGACGAAGGGGGCCTGACGGTCCCGGCTACAAATCCTGCTGGCCGGGCTTCCAGCTTCCGCCATCGGTCGGCCGCAGGGCGGAGAACAGCTCGGTCACCTCGGCATAGTCGCGGTAGCCGCAGCGCGCGATGGTGCGGGCGGCCAGCATGTCGAACTGGCCGTCCTTGATGGCCCACTCCGCGATATGCACCGCGACGACCTGGCCGATCACCACATGGCCATGCGTGTCGCGGCCGTGGATGTCGCGCAGCTTCATCTCCTGCACCACGCGGCATTCCAGGCTGGCCGGGCTGGCCGCGACGCGCGGCGGCTTCACCAGCCGGCAGGGGGCGGCTTCCAGCCCGGCATGGGCGAATTCGTCCTGGCCTTCCGCCAGCGCGGCGGAGCTGGCGTTCATCGCCTCGAACAGCGGCCGTGTCGCCAGGTTCACCACGAATTCGCCGGTGGCCACGGCATTGGCGGCGGTGTGCTTCCAGCCATCGCTGCCGAACACCACGAAGGGCGGGGTGGTCTGTACCATGTTGAAGAAGGAATAGGGTGCCAGGTTCGGCCGGCCTTGCGCGTCCAGCGTGGAGATCCAGCCGATCGGCCGCGGGGCGACGATCGCCTTCAGCGGGTCATGCGGCAGCCCGGCCGCGCGGTGCGTTCCGACTTCGTAGAACATGGCTACATCCCCAGCGCGCGGCGATAGAGGTCGAGCAGCGTCTCCTGCTCCTCCACCTCGGCGGGTTCCTTCTTGCGAATGGAGATGATCTGCCGGATCACCTTCACGTCGAAACCGGCGGATTTGGCTTCCTGGAAAATGTCCTTGATGTCGCTCGCCAACGCCTTGCGTTCTTCCTCGAGGCGCTCCACGCGCTCGATGATGGAGCGCAGGCGATCGCCGGCGATGCCGCCGACTTCGCTGTCTGCCGTGGCTGCTTGTCGGTCCCGGTTGTCGCGGGCGTCCTGGCTGTCGCTCATGGTGGTCCTGGGTCCAGATCATTCGGCGCGCCGCGCGGCCGGGTGAACGCAGGGACGGCGCGCGGCGCGGCGGAAGCAGGTCGCACAAAGGCGGCCGGGCCTCAATGGGGCGAAGCGGCCCCCAGTGTCTCAGTTCCAGCAGGAAGCCGGCAGGATCATGCGCTGCCGGTCGGCAAACTGAGACACGACCAAGCGGCCGGGGCGGTCGCCGCCGGTATCAGCCCGGCAGGATGCCGCCCTGCGCCGCGACCGATGCATCCAGCACCTCGCGCACCTTCTGCGCGAGCGCGCGGGGGCCGAAGGGCTTCTGGATGAAGGCGACCGAGGCATCCATCAGCCCCTCCCGCAGCATCGCGTCGTCCGTGTAGCCGCTCATGAACAGCGTCTTCAGGTCGGGCATCCGCAGGCGCAGCGCGGCCATCAGCTCCGGCCCGGTCAGGCCGGGCATCATCACATCGGTCACCACGAGGTCGATCGGCCCGGCGTGGCGCGCCAGCACACCCAGCGCATCCTGGCCATCGGTCGCCGTCACCACCTGGTAGCCGTGGCGGGTCAGGCCGGCCACGGCGAATGTGCGCACCGCATCGTCATCCTCCACCAGCAGGATCACCTCCCGCCCGCCTGGCGCTGCGCCGGGGGTGGCGGCACGGGGTGGCGCGGGGGGCTCATGCACGGCGGGCAGGTCGATGCGGAAGGTCGCGCCGGCGCCCGGCGCGGAGACGACCTGGATGCTGCCCTGGCTCTGCTGCACGATTCCGAACACCGTGGACAGGCCGAGGCCGGTGCCGTGCCCGATCTCCTTCGTGGTGAAGAAGGGTTCGAACATCCGCGCCTGCACCTCCGGCGTCATGCCGATACCCGTATCGCTCACCGCGAGCCTGACGTAATGGCCCGAACGCCCATCCGGACACGGCGTGGCTTCCCCGCCGGCGAGCGTGACATCCGCCGTCTCGAAGGTCAGCGTGCCGCCCTGGGGCATGGCGTCGCGCGCATTGACCGCCAGGTTCATCAGCACCTGGTCGAGCTGCGCCCGGTCCGCCCGCACGCGGGACAGGCCCGCGCCCAGCACGGTGCGCAGCCGCACCTGCGGGCCGATGACGCGGTCCAGCAGGCGGGCGGTCTCGGCCACCACCTCGTTGAGGTCGAGCACCACGGGCTGCAGCACGGTCTGCCGGCTGAAGCCCAGCAATTGGCGCGTCAGCGCGGCCGCCTTCTCGCATGCGGAGGCGATGGCCTGCACCGGCTCCCGCACGGCGTCCGGCAATTCGGGCAGCGAAAGCAGGTATTCGCCGTTGCCGCTGACCACGGTCAGGTGGTTGTTGAAATCATGTGCGACACCGCCGGCGAGGCGGCCGATCGCCTCCATCTTGTGCGCCTGGCGCAGTTCATCCTCCAGCTGCCGGCGGGCGGTGATGTCGGTCTGGATGCCGACCAGGTAGGCAAGGTGCCCGGCATCGTCGCGCACCGGGTCGATCGACAGGCCGACCCAGTAGGCCGAGCCATCCTTCCGGTAGTTCAGCAATTCCACGGAACAGGGCTCGCCCGCATGGATCGCGTGGTGCAGCACCCGCACGACGTCCGGGTCGGTGTCGCGCCCCTGGAGGAAGCGGCAGTTGCGGCCGAGCACCTCCTCGGCGGCGTAGCCGGTCAGGCGCAGGAATCCCGGGCCGGCATAGACGATCGGATGGTCCGGCTGCCGCGCATCGGCGATCACGATCCCCTGCGAGACCGCCTGGATCGCGCGGTCGCGCAGGCGCAGTTCCCCGGCGATCCGCTCGCGCGCCGCGACCTCGCGGCGGAGCGCCCGGTTCATCGCCGCGCCCTCCAGCACCTTTTTCTGCAGCTTCGCGACCAGGATTTCGTTGTATTCGCGCAGCAGCGCCTGCGGCTCCGATGGCGGCGCGGCGGTGGCGGGCAGCGTGCCGGTGGCGGCACCCTCCAGAAGGCGCTGCACCGCCGCCATGATCGTCTGGGGTTCGGCCGGCTTGATCAGGAAGGCGTCGGCACCCATCGCCATCGCCAGGCGTTCGTCGCCTGCGCCGGTGTAGGTGGCGGTATAGACCAGGAAGGGCAGCGGCTTCAGCCGCGCATCCGCGCGCCATGCGCGCAGCAGGGCATAGCCGTCCAGCACCGGCATCAGCAGATCGGCCACGATCAGGTCGGGCGGGGCGTGCCGCGCCGCAGCCAGCGCCTGGGCGCCGTCGGGGGCTTCGGTCACCGCGAAGCCATGCCCTTCCAACAGGGCGCGCAGCGCATGCAGATTGGCCGGATGGTCATCGACGATCAGGATGCGCGTCATGCCGGAGGCTCGGCCGGGCGGCGCAGGAATCGCTCGACCTCGGCCACGAAGGTTTCGGGGTTGATCGGCTTCTCGATATAGCCCTCCGCCCCGGCCTCGGCGCAGGCTTCGCGGTCGCCCTGCATCGCATAGGAGGTGACGGCGACGATCGGCACATGGCGCAGCGCCGCATCCGCCTTCAGCCGCCGCGCCACCGTGTAGCCATCCATCCCCGGCAATTGGATGTCGAGCAGGATCAGATCCGGCGTGTGGATGGCCGCCATCGCCAGGCCCTGCGGCCCGGCCATCGCCTGCAACACGGTATGGCCGCGATGCTCCAGCAGGAAGGTCGCCAGGTAGCGGTTCTGCGGGTTGTCCTCGATCAGCAGGATCGTGGCGGTCATGCCGGCCCGTGGATTGGCAGCGTCACGTGGAAGGTGCTGCCCTCCCCCCAGCGGCTTTCGGCACCGATCACCCCGCCCATCAGCGCGGCCAGGCGACGGCAGATGGCAAGGCCGAGCCCCGTGCCCTCCACCTGGCGGGCCAGGCCGGAGGCGACCTGGCGGAAGGGATGGAACAGATGCCGCATGTCCTCGTCGCGGATGCCGATGCCGGTGTCGGACACGGCGATTCGGATGGCGGGCCTCGGCGCGCCGCCTTCCGGGGGACGCCACGCCGGCAGCAGGGCGGCATCCAGCTGGATGCGCCCCTGTTCGGTGAACTTCACCGCGTTGCTCAGCAGGTTCAGCAGCACCTGCTCGAACCGCCTCGCATCGCCGATCATCATGCCGAGCGCGGGTTCCAGGCGCGCCACCACCGGCACGCGCTTGGCCGCCGCCTGCGGCGCCACGCTGGCCAGCGCCCGGTCGATCAGCGGCCGCGGGTCGAAGGGGTCATGCGCGATGCGCAACTGCCCTGCCTCGATCTTCGAGATGTCGAGCACGTCGTTGACCAGCGCCAGCAGATGCCGCGCGCTGCCCTGCACCATGCCGAGCTGCTTCGCCTGTTCCGTGTTCAGCGGCCCCGCAAGGCCCTGGAGCAGGATGCCGGTGAAGCCGATGATGGAATTCAGCGGCGTGCGCAGCTCATGCGACATGGTGGCCAGGAAGGCGGATTTCACGCGGTCCGCCGCCTCCGCCCGGTGCCGCTGTTCGCGTTCCGCCTCCGCCAGCTTCTGGGCGGAAATGTCGATGCCGGCGCCGAGCAGACACGGCCTGCCGTCGAACTCCACCCGCCTGCCGGTGAAAAGATAGGGCAGGATGGTGCCGTCGCGCTGACGGAACCCCGCCTCCACCGAGCTTTCGCCCGTCTCGAAGACGGCGGCGATCCGCGCCCGCAGCAGCGGCCGCTCCTCGGCGGCGAAGAAATCGAGCGGATGCATCGCCGCGATCTCGGCCGTGGTGTAGCCGGACACCTCCTCGAAGTTGCGGTTCCAGCGCAGGAACCGGCCTTCCATATCGTAGAAGTACAGGATCCCCGGCAGGCTCTCGATCATGGTGTCGGAGAACAGCTTCTCGCGCAGCACGCGCTGCTCGGCATCGCGCCGCGCATCCTCCCGCGCCTGATTGTCGAGCGCGTAGGAAATGTCGGACGCCGCTTCCTCCATCAGCGCGATTTCCTTCTCGTGAAAGACATCGGCGCGGTCGGAATAGACATTCAGCGTGCCGCGAACCGTGCCGCCATGCCGGATCGGGATGGCCGCGGCCGCCCGGAAGCCCTGGCGGGTGTAGTAGTCGCGCCAGGGCCCCGGAACCGGGTCGGCCTGGACATCGTTGCGCACGATGGTGCGGCGGGTTCGGAACGCCGTGCCCGACGGGCCATGGCCGCTCGGCACGTCCTCCGTGCTGATGAAGATCCCGGCCATCCGGCCGCCATCATCGCCGGCTGAGGCCACGAGGCGCAGCCGCACCGCCGGCGGGTCATGCCAGCCGATCCAGGCGAAGGCGAAGCCGCCATGCTCCACCAGGGTTCGGCAGACGCGGTCGAACAGCGCGTCGCGCGTGGTGGTCTGCACGATCGCCTGGTTGATCTGGCTGAGCGCGGCATGGAGGCGCGTCATCCGCGCCAATTCCCGCCCGCGATCCTTCGCGGCGGTGATGTCGCGCAGGAATTTGGAGATGCCGACGATGCGGCCCTCGGAATCCCGGATCGGCGCCGTGGTCAGCGAGACCTCGATCACCCGGCCGCTGCGTGTCACGCGCTGCGTCTCGACACGCTCCACCGTGATGCCGCCCCGCGCCTCCGCCTGGAAGGCGGCGCTTTCGGCGCGCAACGCCTCGGGCACCACGGGGGCGACCGTGCCGCCGATCATTTCCTCCGCCGTATAGCCGAAGGTGGCGGTGGCGCCGGCGTTCCAGCTGGTGATGCGCCCGTCCAGGTCCTCGCCCACGATCGCGTCGCGGGAATGCGCCACGATGGCCGCCAGCTTGTGGTCGGCATCGTCGATCAGCTTGCGCTCCGTCAGGTCGCGGACGGTGCCGAGCAGCGTGCCATCGGGCAGGGATGTGGCCACCACCTCGGCCGGGAAGACGCTGCCATCCTTGCGGCGGAAGCACCAGCGCCGGCGATGCGGGGTCGCGCCAAGGGATTCGGCGATGGCGTCATCGACATGGATGGCCTCATCGGGCGCCACGATGTCGGCGGCACGCAGCCCGACCAGCTCGGCGCGGGTGTAGCCCAGCATGCGGCAGGCGACCGGGTTGGCATCCAGATAGACGCTGTCCTGGTCGGCCAGCAGGATGCCGATCTGCGCATGGTCGAACAGCGCCCGATACCGCGCCTCCAGCACCGCCAGGCGCGGGGGCGCCACGGCGCCGGGCGGACAGGTTTCCGAAATCGCTTGGCTGCGCATGAAGGATGGCCGCCGGCATGGTTGTTGTGCGGCGCGGCTTCGCAGGATCGCCCCGCAGGCCGAAGCTAGGCGCAAGCTGCCAGGAACGCAACGTGGCGCCGGCCGCCCCCCGACCTATCGCAGCGCGGCGGCGACCTTGCCGCAGAAGGCGCCGACGACCTCCGGATCGACCCATCGCAGCACGGCCACCACACGCCCCTCGGGCCAGATCCAGGTGACGTTGCCGCCGGCACCCATGGCGAAGACGCTGTCGCGCGGCGCGCCGGGCCAGCGATCGGCGCCGTTCAGCCACCAGAGGAAGCCGTAGCTGGGGTTCAGGGGCCCGGGCGTGATGGAGGCCTCGATCCAGCTTTCCGGCAGGATCACCTTTCCGTCCCACCTGCCGCGCGCCAGCATCAACTGCCCGACCAGGGCCTGGTCCTCGGCGTGGATGCGCAAGCCGCCGCCCCAATGCGTGCCGCCGGGCACGCTCGGCAGCCTGAAGCCGTCGATCTCGACCGCGGCGTTGTCGTAGGGATACCACACCCAGTCCCGGCTGCCGCCGATCGGGTCCATGATGCGCTCGGCGAAGATTTCGGGCAGCGGGCGGCGGAACACCCGCAGCAGCGACAGGCTGAGCCGGTTCACCCGCACGTCGTTGTATTCCCAGAAGGTGCCGGGCGCCTGCAACACCCGCTCGCCGCGCTTGGCCCCAGGGATATTGGTCCCTTCGCGCGCCAGGTCGCGGCCGCGGTCGATCCGGTCGGATTTGCCGAACAACTCGCCCTCCCACTCCGAGGTGTTGGTCAGCAGGTGGCGCCAGGTGATGGTGCTGTTCTGGTCGCTCTCGAACCCGCCATCCTGCACCAGGTCGCGCACCGGCGCGTCGAGGTCGGGGATCAGGCCATCGCCATGGGCGATGCCGGCCAGCAGCGACAGGTAGGATTTGGCGACGCTGAAGGTCATGTCCGCCTGGCGCGGATCGCCCCAGGCGCCGATCCGCGCGCCATCGCGCAGGATCAGGCCGTTGGGCGCGCCGCGCGGGAAGATGGGGCCGATCAGGGCGTTGTCGGGCGCGGCCTCGAAATAGCCGCCCTCCAGATGCGCCTGGAGGTCGCGGGGGAAGGGCGATCCATGCGCCTCGGCGAAGGCGATCGCCTCGGCGAGACCCGAAGGGCTGGCCGGGTTGGTGGCCGGGTCGGTGGCGTTGCGGTCTGGGGTCATGACAGGAACGTGCCTCAAGCGGGGGTCGGGGCGGAACCCCCTGCAACGGCGCGGCGAAGCGCCCATGTGAACAGCCGAGACGGAGAAGATGTCATGTCCATGGAAACGGCGACGCTGGGTGGCGGTTGCTTCTGGTGCATCGAGGGCGCGCTGCGCCATTTGGTCGGCGTCAGCCGCGCCGAATCCGGCTATGCCGGCGGCCATGTCGCGAACCCGAGCTATGAGGCGGTGTGCGGCAAGAAGACCGGCCATGCCGAGGTGGTGCAGATCGATTTCGACCCGGCCCTGGTCAGCTACGCGGATCTGCTGCGCATGTTCTTCACCCTGCACGATCCCACCACCAGGGACCGCCAGGGCAATGATGTGGGCCCGCAATACCGCAGCATCATCCTGACGCATTCCGATGCCCAGGCCGAGGCGGCGCGCGCCGTGATCGCGGAGATCGACGCCGCCGGCATCTGGGGGGCAAAGGCGGTGACGGAGGTGGCGCCGCTGACCGTGTTCTACCCGGCGGAGGCGGAGCACCAGGATTATTTCGCCCGCAACCCCTGGTCGGGCTATTGCCGCGTGGTGGTGGCGCCGAAGGTGACCAAATTCCGCAAGACCTTCGCCGACCGCCTGAAGAAGGGAGCCGCCTGATGTTCGGATCGAAGGAAAAGCCCGCCACCCGCGCCTTCCCCGTGCAGAAGACCGAGGCCGAATGGCGCGACGCCCTGTCGCCCGAAGCCTTCCGCGTGCTGCGCCAGCACGGCACGGAACGCCCGGGCAGCAGCCCGCTGAACGCCGAGAAGCGGGACGGCACCTTCGCCTGCGCCGGCTGCGGGCATGCGCTGTTTGCGGCCGGCACGAAATTCGAAAGCGGCACCGGCTGGCCGAGCTTCTTCGCCCCCCTGCCCGGCGGCGTCGAGACCACCACCGACCGCAGCTTCTTCATGACCCGGACAGAGGTGCACTGCGCCAATTGCGGTGGCCATCTCGGCCATGTCTTCCCCGACGGCCCGGCGCCGACCGGCGCGCGCTACTGCATTAACGGCGTCTCGCTGCGCTTCGAACCACCAAAGTGAGGACGTAACCAAAGTGAGGACGTGACCGGGGGGGCGCCTTTACGGCGCCCCGGTCGTGCGGGACAACCCAAATCTCCGTTCTGGCATAGACACGTGCGCCGATTCCTGCCTGTTGCCATGCTTGTTGCCCTGGCGTCGCTGGCCGGCCTGGTGGGTGCACCAGCCCCCCGCGCCGACCTGCTCTATGTGCTCAATTCCGGCGAGGCGTCGGTCAGCGTGATCGACGCGACCGCGCTGACCGAGCTCAGCCGCATCCCCGCCCTACGGGAGCCGCACCACCTGGTGCTTGCCCCGGATGCGCGGCAGCTGGTGATCGCGGATTCCGGCGGCAATGAGCTGCTGTTCGTGGAACCCGCCAGTGGCGAGGTGCTGCGGCGCGAACGCATCTCCAACCCCTACCATCTGGAATACAGCCCGGATGGGCGGTTCTTCCTGGTGGCGAGCCTGCGCCGCGGGCAGGTGGACCTGTACCAGGCGGACAGCCTGGAATTGCTGCACCGCTTCCGCCCGGGCAACATGCCGTCCCACATCGCCTTCAGCCCGGACAGCCGCATCGCCTATGTGACGATCCAGGCCGACCGCAGCGTGATCGCGCTCGACCTTGATGCGCGCACGCAGCTGTGGCGCGCCGAGGTGGGGCCGGAACCCGCGGGCATCATCTGGCATCGCGGCAGGCTGCTGGTCGGCATCATGGGCTCCGATCATTTCGTCGCGATCGACCCGGCGACACAGGCGGTCAGCCGCGCCTTCACCATCGGCCGCGGCGCCCACACCATCGCCGTGGCACCCGATGGCAGGTCGCTGTTCGCCACCAGCCGCGTGGATAGCCGCGTCGCCGATATCGACCCAGACACGCTGGAGGTGCGCCGCGTCTGGGCCATTCCGGGCGGACCGGACTGCCTGACCTTCGACCCCGATGGCCGCGTCTGGATGACGCTGCGCTGGGCCGGCCGCGTCGGCGTGCTGGAGCCGGCGACGGGCCAGGTGGAGACCATCCGCGTCGGCCGCAGCCCGCATGGTATTTTCTTCAAGCCGCGGCGCGCTGGCGTGACGGCGGATTTCGTCACCTTCCTGCCGGGCGCCATGTCCGGCACGCGGCCGCTGGCCGCCCCGCGCGACGGGCTCGATGTCGCTGTCGCCGCCATCGCGCCGAACGCGCCTCCGGCCATCCCGCCCGCCCCCGTCCTGGCCGCGCCCGTGCCGCCGTCACCGGCCGGACCCGCGGCGATCCGGGTCACGCCGTGGCGGGGCGCGCGGCCGGACGCGCTTTTCAACCTGCTGCAGCCCGTGCCGGTGCCGCCCGCCCCCGCCGCGCTCCGGCGGCTGGAATGATCGCGCCATTCCGCCGGGCGCTGCTGGCCTCGGCGCTTGTGCCTCTGGCCGCGCCCGCCCTGGCGCAGGGCCCGGCACGCTGCGCCGGCCCGATCTACCTGACGATCGACACCGGCTGGTCGCGGGAGGCTGAGGCCATTGCCGCCATGCTGGCGCGAAGGCGCATCCGGACGACGCTGTTCGTGGCGAACGAGCCCACCTTCCGCGGCGACCGGTCTCTCGATGCTGCCTGGGCCCCCTTCTGGCGGGCCCGCGTGGCGGAGGGACACGCTTTTGCAAGTCACACCTGGCGGCACTGGTATTTCGTGGGTGACGCGGGACCAGGGCGCACCACCTTCCGGTCTCGCGCACGGGAAGGGCAGGTGGTGCTAGACCAGGAGAGCCTGTGCGCCGAGCTGGCGCGCCCGATCGCGGCGCTGCGGGAGATGGCGCCGGGCGCGCAGGTGCTCCCGCTGTGGCGTGCGCCGGGGGGCATCACCACGCCCAATGCGCGCGCCCTTGCCGCCGCCTGCGGACTGCGCCACCAGGGCTGGACGCGCAACGGCTTCCTCGGCGACGAGCTTGCCAGCGATGCCCATCCGAACGCCGCGCTGCTGCGCCGGAACCTGGCCAATATCCGCGCGGGCGAGGTGCTGGTGATGCATTGGGGCGTGCGCAGCCGGCGCGACCCCTTCGCCGGCATCATGGAAGCTTTGCTGGACGGGCTGCTGGCGCGCGGCTTCTGTTTCGAAACCCTGCCCCCTTCTGGTATCTGACGCGCCATGTTCGACGTGCTGATGCGGCTTTGGGTCGATACCTCCGGCGCGGTCTATGCGGCGGTGGTGCAGCCCTTTCTGTATGATGCCGGGCTGATGCGCTACGCCGAGCGCATGCAGGAATGGGTGGATTTCGCCCTGCTCGGCATCGTGCAGATGGTGCTGGTCTACGCCGTGTGCCGGCCGCTGGAGGCCTGGCGGCCGGTGGAGGCCATCACCGACGGCAAGGCGGTGTGGACCGATGTGCTCTACACCATGCTCGCGCGGCTCGGCCTGCTGCCGCTGATCGCCTTCGTGGGCCTGTCCTCGGCCGAGTATTGGCTGAACGGGATGATGGCGGATGCCGGGTTCATTCCGCCGACGCTGGAATCGCTGATCCCGGGCCTGCGGGAAGCGCCGCTGCTGGCGCTGCTGCTGTATATCGTGGTGCTCGATTTCGGCGAATACTGGCGGCATCGCTTCCAGCACATGGTCGGCTGGTGGTATGCCCTGCACAGCGTGCACCATGCGCAGCGCCAGATGACCTTCTGGTCGGACGACCGCAACCATTTGCTGGACGATGCGATCGCGGCCGTATGGTTCGGCGCCGTGGCACTGCTGATCGGCGTGCCGCCGGTGCAATTCGTGCTGATCGTGATGCTGCGGCAATTGGGCGAAAGCCTGAGCCACGCCAATGCGCGCCTCGATTTCGGGCGGCTCGGCGAACGCCTGGTGGTCAGCCCACGCTTCCACCGCCTGCACCATGGGGAGCTTTCGGCCGGCGCGCATGGCCGCAATTACGCCGTGCTGCTGCCGGTCTGGGACTGGATGTTCGGCACCGCCGATTTCGACCGCGCCCACTACCCCCGCACTGGCGACCCCGCAGCGCCGGAGACACTCGCCACCGGCGGCTGGCTGACGCAGCAGCGGGACGGGTTCCGGCAGTTCTGGCGGGCGCTGCGGGGTCACGGCGGGGCTGCGTGAAACGTCACTTTGAGGCGTCCGCGATTCTGATTATGACCGCTGCGCAATCCATTGCAGGGGTGGGCTTCCGATGAACCGCAGACATCTCCTCGGCGGCGCCGCGGCGCTGCTCGGCGGGGCCGCGCAGGCGCAGCAGGCGGCGCCGGCGCCGCATCACGGCCTGGCGATTCCGGCCGACCAGATGGCGCCGCTGCGCGGCCAGGGCCCGGTCACGCTGACGCCCGCCCAATACGCGCAGCGCTTCGTGGACAGCCCCGCCCCCGCCGGGCCGCCCGGCCGCTGGGTGCAGCGCGCGCCGCTGCCCCTGCCACGCACCGAAATGGCCTGGGCCGCGGAATGGGCGGGCAGGTTGCATGTCGTCGGCGGCTATGCCGAGCAGCAGGTGAACAACACCTGGCACCACATCTACGACCCCGCGACGAACAGTTGGGCGGAAGCCGCCCGCCTGCCGCGCGGCGCCAACCATGTCGGCGTGGTGGCCGCGAATGGCCGCGTCTATGCCTTCGGCGGCTTCAGCAACCAGAACCGCGATGCGGATACGCTGGCCTTCGCGTATGACGTCGCCGCCAATCGCTGGGACACCATCGCCCCCATGCCCCGCCCGCGCGGCGCCGGCGCGCTGGCGGTGGTGGATGGCAGGATCCACCACATCGGCGGGGCCTCCAACCCCGACACCGAACGCGCCTCGGTCGGCTGGCACGAAGTGTACGACCCGCAGACCGACCGGTGGGCGCGCAAGAAGGCCCTGCCCGGTGCCCGCGACCATGCCGGCGTGGTGGTGCATGACGGCCTGATCCACATCATCGGCGGCCGCTTCAACACCTTCGAATACAACACGCCGCTGCACCATGTTTACCTGCCCGCGCGCGACACCTGGGAGGCGCGCGCACCGCTGCCGACCGCGCGGTCGGGCCACGGCCTGGTTGTGTATCGCGGCCGGTTCTTCGCGATGGGCGGGGAGACCGGGCAATTCGTGAACCGCGTGCTGACCGGCCAGGTGCACGGCCAGATGGAAAGCTACGACCCCGCCACCGATAGCTGGCAGCACCATGCGCCGATGCCGACGCCGCGGCACGGCATGGGCGCCGTCGCGATCGGCGACTGGATCTACGTCGCAGGCGGCGGCCCGGTGGTGGGCGGCGGGATCAAGTCCGCCGTGCACGAAGCCTTCACGCTGGGATGATCAGGCGGCGTCTGGTCCTGGCGGCGCCGGCGCTGCTGCTGCCGCGCCGCGCCCGCGCCGCCACGGCACAAGGCACCGAGGCCGCCGCGCTGGTGGCGCGGCTGCGCGCCGGCGATGCGGTGGCGGTGATGCGCCACGCCATCACGGATCGGTCGCAAACCGACCAGGGCGACCTTTCGAACCGCGCCGGCCAGCGCAACCTGAGCGCCGCCGGGCGGGCGCAGGCGTTGGCCGTTGGGCAGGCCGTGGCGCGCCTCGGCATTCCGCTTGGCGCCGTGCTGACCAGCCCGGTGTTCCGGGCGCGCGACACTGCGGTGCTCGCCTTCGGCCCGCGCGCGGTGATCGAGCCGCTGCTGACAGCGGATGACTACATCACCGACACGGCCTTCCTCCGCCGCTCCATCGCCTGGATCGCGGCGCGGGTGCAGCGCCCCTCCGCCCCGGGGGTTACCGATATCCTGGTGGGGCACATCGTGCCGCTCGGCATGGTGCTGGGGCGCAGCCTGGCGCAGGCCGAGTATCCGGAGGGCAGCTTCGCGGTCTTCGCGGGCGGCGGCCTGCGCGGCATGTTGGCGGCGGAGACGCTGATCGGCGCCTGACTACACCCCGCCCAGCAGCGTCCGCGCCACAAAACCCGCCGCCGCCGTGATGCCGAGCGTGCGCAGCAGGCCGAGCTTCAGCACGAACAGGCACACCGCCGCCAGCGCCGTCAGCGCCATCGCATCCGGCACCAGCGTCAGCGCGTCCGGCACGTCGATACTGAACGGCCCGAAGGCGGTCGGCTCCACCCGCGCGAACCAGACGCGCAGCGCGAACCACAAGGCGAGGTTGGCGATCACGCCCACCACCGCCGCCGTCACCGCCGCCAGCGCGCCCTTCAGCCGCGGCTGCGCATGCAGCGTCTCGACGAAGGGCGCGCCGAGGAAGATCCAGGCGAAGCAGGGTGCGAAGGTGACCCACACCGTCAGCACGGAGCCCGCAACGCCCCCCGCCATGCCATCGCGCGCATAGGCGCCGAGGAAGCCCACGAATTGCAGCACCAGGATCAGCGGGCCGGGCGTGGTCTCGGCCAGGCCGAGGCCTGCCAGCATGTCGGCCGCCGAGAGCCAGCCATACTTCTCCACGGCCTCCTGCGCGACATAGGCGAGCACGGCATAGGCGCCGCCAAAGGTGACGACGGCCATCTTGGAGAAGAACCAGGCGATGTCGCCATAAACGCTTGCCCCTTGGGGCGTGCCCATCAGCATCGCCACCGGCCAGACCCACAGCGCCAGCGCGACCAGCCCGGCCGTGCGCGCCCGGCGCGCCATGGCCGGGATGCGGCCGGGGTCGGCGGCGATCAGCGCATCCAGCAGCGCGGGCGGGCCGTCCTTCGCCTGGCCATGGCCACCGGCCGCGAAGGCCTGGGGTGCGGCGAAGCCGATCAGCGCGGCGGCCAGCACGACCACCGGAAAGGGCAGGTTCAGCGCGAACAGCGCGACGAAGGCGGCCGCCGCCAGGAGCCATGGCACCATGCCATGCAGGGCGCGCTTGGCGACGCGCAGCAGCGCCTCGATCACCACCACCAGCACCGCGCATTTCAGGCCGAAGAACAGCGCGGCCACCAGCGGCACGCTGCCCAGCGTCGCGTAGATGAGCGACAGCGCCAGCATCACAACGGCACCGGGCAGGATGAACAGCAACCCGGCCGCGACGCCACCGCGCACGCCATGCATCAGCCAGCCGAGATAGGTGGCCAGCTGCTGCGCCTCCGGCCCAGGCAGCAGCATGCAGAAGTTCAGCGCATGCAGGAACCGCGCATCGCTGATCCAGTGGCGCTCCTCCACCACCTCCCGGTGCATCAGCGCGATCTGCGCGGCGGGGCCGCCGAAACTCAGCAGGCCGATGCGGGTCCAGACGCGCAGCGCCTCCCGGAAGGTGGGCATGGCGGGCGTCTCGCGGTCCATGATCGGCGCTCCTGCGGGCGCGCTGGTTATGGCGGCGCCGGGCGCAGCGTCAACCGCCGCTATTCGGCGGCGGCGGGCAGCAGGCTCTGGCCCGGACGGATGCGGGCGTAGTGGACGGGCTGCCAGCCCAGCGCGATCCGGCCATCGGCGCCGAGCGTGGTGAGGGTGGCGGACAGGCCATCGGCCTCACGGTTGGTCTGCGGGAAATCCTCGCGCCAATGGGCGCCGCGGCTTTCGGTGCGGGCGGCGGCGGCGGTCACGATGGCGCGGCTGACCAGCAGCAGGGATCGCAGGTTCAGCCATTCCTGCCAGGCCATGTTGAAGGCTCGGCCGGGGGCGACACCGATGCCATCCAGCTCCGCCTCCAGCGCGTCCAGACCGGACGCGGCCTCCGCGAGGCCCGCCGCGTCGCGCAGGATGCCGGCCTTGTCCCACATGAGCTTGTGCAGCGCGTCGCGCAGCGGCGTCAGGCTCCGCGCGGGTTTTCCGAGTGGCGCCTGGGCGAGCGCAAGGGCGGCTTCCATCGCAACCGGGCAGGCCGCCTCCAGCGCACCGTGCCGCGGCACCCAGCCGGCCATGGTGTCGCCGGCGATGCCGCCGAAGACGGTGGAATTGGCCACGCCGTTCCCGCCGAGCCGGTTCGCGCCGTGCACGCCGCCGGTATCCTCGCCGGCGGCAAACAGGCCGGGCAGCGCCGTGCTGCCATCGGCCGCGAAGACCACGCCGCCCATCATGTAGTGGGCCGTCGGCACCACCGGCACGCGGGCACCGGCCAGGTCGAAGCCCATATCGGCGCAGCGCTCCACCATGCCCTTGAACTGCCGGCGGACATTGTCGGGGCCGAGATGACCCATCTCGATATACAGGCCGCCATGGTCGTTGACGCGGCCGGCCAGTATCTCGCGGTACATGGCGCGGCTGACGATGTCGCGCGTGGCGCGTTCGCCGCGCGGGTCGTAGTTGTGCATGAAGCGCTGGCCGGCGCCATCCAGCAGGTAGCCGCCGGCGCCGCGCAGCCCTTCCTCGATGATGGTGCCGGTCATGCGGGTCCCCGGGCCCGCGAGCACGCCCGTGGGGTGGAACTGCACCATTTCCATGTCGCGGAGCTTGAGGCCGGCGCGCAGCGCCATCGCCATGCCGTCGCAGGATTTGTCGCCCGACGGCGTGTGGTAGGTGTACATCGTCGGCCCGCCGCCGGTGGCCAGCAGCACGGCCTTGGCCTGCATGAACAGCAGCGCGCCGGTGCGGATATCCAGCAGCAGCACGCCGGCCAGGCGCGATTGGTCGGCGCTCGGGATCAGCGCAAGGGCGCGGTGTTCCTCCAGCCGGTCGATGCCGCGCGCCCAGCTTTGCTCGGCCAGGCGGTTGATGATCTCGATGCCCGTGAGGTCGCCCTTGTGGACGGTGCGGTCGAAGGTCTGACCCGCAAAAGCCTTCTGGTGGATGGTGCCATCGGCGTTCCGGTCGAAGAAGCAGCCCCAGCGGTTTTCCAATTCGCGGATGCGCTGTTGGGCCACGGTCACCAGCGTCCAGGCAAGGTCCTGGTCGTTCAGCCATTTGCCGCCGTCGAGCGTGTCCATGAAGTGGCGCTCGGCGGAGTCCTGCGGTGCGAGCGCCACGTTGTAGCCGCCCTGCACCATGCGGGTGCAGCCGGATTTGCCGAGCAAACCCTTCACCGCGATGGTCACGCGGAGATCGGGGTTGCCCGCCTTGGCATGCAGCGCGCCCAGCAACCCGGCACCGCCGGAGCCGAGGACGAGGATGTCGGTGCTGCGGGTTTCCATCATCTTGGTCCTCGGGGGGATGCCGGCACGCCGCAGCCGCAATCCTCGGCGGGGGGTGGGTCGGCGGGCACGGGTTGGGCGAGAGCGGGTACGGCAAGCAGCAAAAACAGCATCAAGAGGTGCATGTCGCTCAGCCCCTTTCCTTCGCGGCGAAGTAGAAGCCGAGGATCGGCGCGACGATGCCGAACAGCGCAACGATCGCCAGCGCCAGTTCCTTCACATCCGCCGCCGTCAGCCCGCCGAGCATGACACCGATCACCAGCATCAGGGAAATGAAGGCCACGCCGATCAGCATGCCGACCGCGAGCCAGAAGCGCACCCGATCCTGGAAGGTCGGTGCGTCCTCCCGCAAGGTCTCCAGCGTGGATATCCGGACCGGTTGAGACGACATGTCTTGTTCGCCTGAAGGCATCAAGAAACGATCCCCGGTCGAAAGCTGGCATGCATCGCCGGCTTATTCGCCAACCGGATGAACACGCCAACGTGCGCCCTTTTTCTTATCCTCTACGACGAACTCGCGCCCTGCGGACGATTCGGTCATCATGTAGACGCCATTCGCGAGGGCTCGCTCGAAAACGACTTCAACGGGAACGTTCAGGTCCTTCGCCAGTTTGCTAAGCTTTTCCGCGGCGGCGCCGTCCAGCACGAATTGAAACGACATGGCATCCTCCTGCTTCCACAGAGAATGGGTATGAGGCGGTTTGGATGGAAGGCCGCATCACCCCACCCCGAGCTTCGCCAGCGCCGCCGCCCGCCGCGCCTCGGCATTGGCCTGCACGGCCGTGTAGAGGCTGCCGCCATGACTATCCATCGCCACCAGCAGCGGCCCGAAATCGCGGATGCGGAATTTCCAGAGGGATTCAGGATTGAGATCGTCGAGGTCCACATCCTCGATCGCCTCGATCCAGGTGGTTTCCAGCGCGGCGGTGCCGCCGATGATGGCCAGATACACGCCGCCGAATTCGGCAAAGGCTTCCGAGGAAGAGCCAGGCAGGCCGCCCTTGCCGATGATGATCCGCACGCCCTCGCGCTCCATCAGCGGGCGCGTGAAGCGCGCCATGCGGTCGCTGGTGGTGGTGCCCACACAGATCGCCTCATAGCCGCTGTCATTGGTGCCGCGCTTCTCGACCTTGCGGACGTTCGGCGCGGTGTGGATCACGGCGTGGCCGCGCAGATCCATCCGAGTAGGACGGCCATGGTCGAACATGGCGATCTGCGTCGCGTCGCGAATGCCGAACAGCGTGTCCTGCAGCGTCACGTGGTCGCCGATGCGGAGCTTCCGGATGTCGGCCTCGGTGCAGGGCATGTGCAGCGTCTGATGCATGGCTCAGAACCCGATCTCGACGCCGGCCAGCGTGAAGGTCGCACTCGCGCGCCGCGCCGAGTGGCATTGGATGTTCACCGCCACCGGGTTCATCGTGATGTGCGTCGCCGCCACCTCCACATGCACGGCGAAGGCTGTGCTGTCGCCGCCCAGGCCCTGCGGCCCAATACCGAGGCTGTTCACCGCATCGCTCAGCGCCTCCTCCAGCGCCGCACCATGCTCATCCGCGCAACGCGAGCCCAGCGGCCGCGTGGCCGCGACCTTGGCCAAATGCATGCACAAATCGCTCGTGCCGCCGACACCGACACCCATGATCGTCGGCGGGCAGACCTTGCCGCCGGCCTTGATCGCGGCATCCACCACGAAGCGCTTCACGCCGGCCATGCCATCGGCCGGAATCAGCATCTGCAGGAAGGAGCCATTCTCGCTGCCCGATCCCTTCGGGATCATCTCGATCCGCAGCGTCTCCGGAACATCCACGAAATCGATATGGATCACCGGCACATGCGCGCCGCAGCTCGTATGCGCGTTCTTCCGCGTAATCGGATGCACCACCGAGCTGCGCAAAGGATGTTCCCGGGTTGCGCGTTCCGTGCCGCGCGCCAGGGCCTGCTTCAGCACCCATCCGTCGATGGCAACGTCGCGGCCGATCTGCACGTTGAAGATCGGGATGCCGGTGTCCTGGCACAGCAGATTCTCGGTGCGCTCGGCCACCGCGATATTCTCGACCATCGTCGCCAGCACGGATTGCGCGGTGCCATCCGTCTCGGTGCCGGTGATGCGGGCGAAGCCCTGCTTGATGTCGTCCGGCAGCACCTTCAGCGCGCGGATGTACAGCAGCTTGGCGGCTTCCTCGATGGCTTCTGGCGCGACGTGCAGCGTCATTGGTTCCCCCTCACACCAGCAGCGAAATGCCCGATACCAGCAGCAAGGCCAGCAGCACGATGCGGAACTGCTCGGCGGGCAGGCGACCATACACCTTCATGCCGAGCCAGGCGCCCAGGATGATGCCGGGCAGCGCCATCAGCAGCAGCCGCGCCGTCTCGGGCCCGAAGAAGCCGCCGATCACCAGCGCGACCGCGGCCGCCATCTGCATCAGGATGGTGAAGGGCTGGAAGATGGCCCGCGCCTCATCCTTCCGCAGCCCTTTGAAATCGGCCCACATCGCCGGCAGCGCGCCCGACATGCCGGCGATACCGCCGAGGATGCCGCCGCCGAACCCCACTGCCACATCGGCGCCCGCACCGGCGCTGACCGCCGTGCTGGTCTGCCGCAGCGCGATGCGCGTGAGGCTCACGCCGGCATAGGCCACGAGCAGCAGTCCGACACCGGCCGCGATCGGGCCGGCGTCGAAGTTCCGCAGGATCAGCACGCCGAAGGGCGTGCCCAGCACGCCGCCGATCACATAGGGCCGCAGCACCTGCCAGCGGATGGCCGGCACGATCGGGCGGATGGTGCCGAGCTGGATCAGCATGCTGCCCAGCACCAGCACAGGCGCCACGGTCTGCGGCGCCAGGAAGTGGAACAGGATGCCCGCCGCCACAAGGTTGAAGCTGAACCCGGCCAGGCCGGAGCAGAAGGCCGCCACGAAGCAGCCGCCGATCAGGATCATCACGTCAGGGGTCATACCGGATTCCATGCAGCGTGCCCTGCGCCCGCGTTCCGCGGGCGAGCGTCCGACCGGACGCCGCGGCATGGGCCGCGCAGCCAAGGGGCCGGATGGCCCCGCCGGCGATTGAGGGCGGAACGATGGTTCATGCGCCTGCATTCAGAAGGAACAGCAACGCCGCAGCCAGCGAGACCCCGGCCGAGACGGCGACGAGGGATTTCTGCGCCGCACTCCAGCCCAGTAATTCGAGCGCGAGCACGCGCAAGCCCCCCGCCAGATGCGCCGCCAGCAGCACCACCAGCATCGTCTCGGCGCCCTTGAGCACGGCGTTGTCGGTCCAGCGGAGAAAGCCCTCCAGCGCCGCCTCGCCCTGGATCGCCTGGCCGAGCGCCCAGAAATGCAGCGGCAGGAACAGCGCCAGCGCCAGGCCGGAGATGCGGTGGACCAGGAAAGCGAGATAGGCCGGGTGGGACCTGGCGCGGGGATCGTATTTCATGCGCTGAACAGGCCCCAGGCGGCGCGGATGCCGAAGCCGGCCGTCGCAAGCCCGATGGCCAGCCAGGCCAGGTCGAAGCCGCGCCCGCGCCAGCCCGCCCATTCGGCGGCGATCCCGCGCAGGCCGATGGCGCCATGCAGCCCGGCCGCCAGGGCGAACACCGCGTAGAAGGCGAACCACGCCGTGTTGCCGCTGGTGCGCCCGATGATCTCGGCGGCGCTCAGCCCGCCGCGCACCGCGACCATGATGGTGACCAGATGCACCACCACGGCAACGGCCAGCACGATCGCCGTCAGCCGCTGCGCCAGCCACAGATGCGTGCCGTTCATCGGCCGAAGACGTTCCAGAACAGGCTGCGCTTCAGCCCCGCGATGGCGCCCGAGGGGTCGAGGCCCTTCGGGCAGCGCTCGCTGCAGGATTGCGTGGAATGGCAGGCATGGCAGCCGGCATCGCCGGCGACGGCGCGCAGCCTTTCCCGCCGGCCGGCATCGCGCACGTCATTCACCAGCGTCCAGGCGCGGTTGAGCGCGGCGGGGCCGAGATAGTCCGGGTTCCAGGCGACGATGTCGCAGCTCGCGTAGCAGACGCCGCAGCCGATGCATTCGATCCCCGCATCGGCGGCCTGGCGCTTCTCCGAGGCCGGTGGCACCACCGCGAATTCCGCCGGCACGCTGCCATCGGGGCTGTCCTTGGGCTGGAAGGTGCCGCGGGCGCGCGCCCATTTGTCGAAGAAGGGCGCCATGTCGGTGGCCAGGTCGCGGATGACCGGCAGGTTCGCCAGCGGCCGCAATTCCAGCACGCCGTCGACCGCGACCTTGCGGACATGGGTGCGGCAGGTCCAGCGCGCGCGGCCATTCACCTCCATCGCGCAACTGCCGCACATGCCGACGCGGCAGGCGAAGCGATAGGCGAGTTCCGGCTCGATCTCGCGCTGGATATGCGTGACGACATCCAGCACGGTCTGGTTCTCGCGCGCCGGCACGCTGTACCGCGCCATGGCGCCGCCCGCCGCGTCGCCGCGCCAGACCGAGACCTGCAAGCTGTTTGCCGACACGCCAACCCCTCCCAAAGGCCAGCCGACGCTGGCATGGTCATGGGGAAGCGACAAGAGAACGATGGGAAACGGCATGGCCAGCGGACAACCGAACAGGCAACGGGGCGCGGACCTTCTGGTGGCGGGGCTGAAGACGGCGGGGGTCACGCGCATCTTCACCCTGTCCGGCAACCACATCATGGAGGTGTTCGACGCGCTGCTGGGCAGCGGGATCGAGCTGGTGCACACCCGCCAGGAAGCCGCCTGCGTGCACATGGCGGATGCCTATGCGCGCATCACAGGACGCATCGGCGTCGCGATGGTGACGGGCGGCCAGGGGCACGCCAACGCCATCGCGGCCTTGTGTTCGGCGCAAGCCGGCGAGGTGCCGGTGCTGCTGCTGTCGGGCCATGCGCCGACCAGCCAGCTCGGCGATGGCGCTTTCCAGGAATTGCCGCAGGCGGCGATGGCGACACCGGTGACGAAGCTCAGCCTGACGGCCAGCGCCGGCGCCACCATCGCCGAGGATCTGGCGCGCTGCATCCGTGTGGCGCTGTCCGGCCGGCCCGGCCCCACGCATCTGTCGCTGCCGACCGACCTGCTGGAGGCCGAGATCGGCGCGGTTTCCCCGCCGCCGGCCAGCGCCTTCGCGCGCGTGACCATGCCGCTTGGCGCCGGGAGTGCTGCGATGGTGGCGGCGGCGATCGCGCAGGCGCGCCGGCCGCTGCTGCTGGCGGCCCCTGCCCTGTGCTCGCCCGCCGGCGTCGCTTCCATGGCGGCAGTCGAGCTGGCGTCGGGCCTGCCGGTCATTCCGATGAACTCGCCGCGCGGGCTGAACGACCCCTCGCTCGGCGCCTTCCGGGAACCGCTGGCCGCGGCCGACCTCATCGTGCTGATCGGGAAGCCGCTGGATTTCACCCTCGGCTTCGGCCGCACGCCGCCCGCTGCCCCGGACAGCCAGGTGCTGCTGCTGGAGCCCGATGCGGCGGTGATCGCCCGCGCGCAGCGCCTGCTCGGCCCGCGCCTGCTGGCCGCCTTCCCCTGCGACCCGGCGGAGGCCATGGCCGCGCTGGCGCTGGTTCTGCGCCGCGTGCCCGCGCAGGCGGGCTGGGCCGATACGGTGCGCGAAGCCGTCGCCTGGCGCCCCGCCGCGTGGGACGCGCTGCGCGGCGCGCCTTCCGGGCCCATCGCGCCCGCCACGCTGTGCCACGCGCTGACCGATGCACTCGCAACAATGCCCAACGCCACCTTCGTCTGCGATGGCGGCGAGGTGGGCCAATGGGGGCAATCCATGGTCCGCGCGCCCACCCGCATCACCAATGGCGTGGCGGGCGCGATCGGCGTGGGCATTCCCTTCGCCATCGGCGCTTGCGCCGCAAACAAGGACGGCGCCCGGGCAGCCACGGGGGGGCCGGTGCTGGCGCTGATGGGCGATGGCAGCTTCGGCTTCCACATGGCGGAACTCGAAACCGCCGCGCGGCATGATCTGCCGGTGGTGACGGTGGTTGGCAATGATTCCTGCTGGAATGCCGAGCACCAGATCCAGGTCCGGGACTACGGCGCCAATCGTGCGCATGGCTGCAATTTGGCCCCCGGCACGCGCTACGATCTGGTCGCCGCGGCGCTTGGCGGGCATGGGGAATGGGTGCGGAGTGCCGCGGACCTGGCGCCGGCGCTTGGCCGCGCCTTCGCCGCCGGCAAGCCCGCCTGCGTCAATGTCGAGATCGCGGGCCAGCCGGCGCCGAGCCTGAAGCGGTAGCGCCGGCGGCGCATCAGGCGAAGGCGCGTTCCACCAGGGGCCCGGGCGGGGGGGCGGCGGCGATCTCGCGGATGATCTTGCGCTTCACCGCGGTCTCGAAGGCGTCGAACCCCTCCGCCACCATCAGGAAGGCGCCGGCACCGCCGATCACCTCGTCGCGATAGTAGTCGTCGAGCGGCGGCAGATGCGCGGCCCAGGGCGCGGGCGCCTTGTCGAGCACGGCCAGGCCGTTGAGCACGATGCCCTGCGCCAGCGCATCGGCGCGGGCTTCCGCCAGCGGGCGGCCCGAATTGTTGACGCCGTCGCCTGAGATGTCGACGACCTTCCGCGTGCCCTCGAAGCGCTGCCCGAACAGTTTTGCGGCGTAGTCCATGGCGCCTGAGATACTCGTGTACAGGGCCGTGCGGGGCGGTGCGGCGTCGATCGCGGTGGCGACCGCCTCGGCGCCGCGCGCGCCGTCGATCTTCATCCAGGGCACCAGCAGGTCCTGGATATGCCAGTCCGACCAGGTGAACAGCGACACCGCGATCTGCCCGACCGGGCCGCCGGCGATGCCCTCGATCAGCTTCGGGTCGCGGAAGGCGGCGGCATAGCCGCGGAACTGCAATTCCTGCTCCACCTCATCGACCGAGCGGCTGACATCGACCGCCAGCACGAGCTCGACATCGACAGGTTCCAGGGCGCGCGCTGCGCCGGGTTCAAGGCCGCGCGCCGCGCGGGGGCGGAGGAGGAAGGGCGCGGCGAGCGCTCCGGTCAGGATGCCGCGTCGCGCGAGGGAATGATGCCGCATGGGCGCACCTCCGTTCGGGCCGTCATGGCCTGATGCTGGCGCTTACTCCCTCAGCTCCGAAAATAGAGTGAACGGGGCTGGTTCGGCGGCCTGAAATGATCACTTTTTGCCCAGATCAGCCAAGAAACTTCCGGCAACGAGCTGCTTTCTGGGCGAATGCCTTAGAAACAGGCGATCATGCCGTAGCCCACCGCGTCTCGCCGATCGCCGGCAGGGCGTTCGCGCGGTCCCGCAGCGCCGCCAGCGCGGCGAATCGGTCACGCACCAGATCGGGCATCACGATCCCCGCGAAATCCAGCGCGACGGTCGCGGTGACGTCCGCCTGGCTCGGCTTCGCGCCGAACAGGAAGGGCACGGTGCTGGCCGCGGCGAGATCGTCGAGCGCCGCGAAGCCGGCCGCTGCCTGGGCGGATAGCCGCGCCACGGCATCCGGCCACACAAGTGCCGCCGGGCGACGGTCGCGCTCGTAATAGGCGGCGACCAGCTTCTCCATGGCGCCCTGGCCGAGTGCGACGGCGCGCAGCACGGCGCGGCGGGCCGGGCCGGATGGCGGGATCAGCGCACGCTCCGGCCCTGCCATCTCATCAAGGGCGTCCAGGATCGCGGCGCTGTCCAGCAGCGCTTCCCCGCCCGGCAGGATCAGCGCGGGCACGCGGCGCAGCGGGTTGTGGGCGCCGATCGCCTCGGCATGGTCCGCGGTGCTGAGCGTCTGCTGGGTGAATTCGATCCGCATCAGGTTCAGGCTGGCCGCCGTGCGGCGGACGAAGGGGGAGAGGTTGCGGCCGATAAGGATCATGGCCTGGGTGTGCCAGGAGGCCCCGCACATGAAAAGGGGCGCCCTGCGGCGCCCCTTCCCGATCTCGGCGGCGAAAATCCCGCGCTCAGCGCAGAACGATTTCCACGCGGCGGTTCTGCGGCTCACGGACATTGGCGCCGGTCGGCACCAGCGGACGGGTGAAGCCGAAGCCCTGCGTCGTGATGTTGCTGCGGGCAACGCCACGGCGCTCCAGCTCGGCGGCGACCGCCGCGGCGCGGCGCTGCGACAGCGCCTGGTTGTACTGCGGCGTGCCGACGGTGTCGGCGTGGCCGGCCACTTCGATGCGGGTCGTGCCGACGCGCTGCGCGTTGGTCGCCGCTTCCGCGATGATCTGGCGGGCACGGTCCGTCAGGTCGGCGCGGTCGAAGTCGAAGAACACCAGGAAGGTGCGGGCCGGGGCCGGGGCAGCGGCGGCCGGGGCGGGCGCCAGCGCGGCCGGCGGCGGCGGCGTCACGCCGAAGGCGTAGCGCAGGCCGAGCATCAGGCTGTGGTTGTAGTTGTCCACCTCGGCCGTGCCGCGGGCGGTCACCGCGCCGCCAGTGCGGCTGACCGCGTCCACTTCCGGCTGCAGCGTGCCGAGGAAGCGGTACTCGGCCGTCACGGCGAGGCCGGGGACGGCGGCGATCGGGAAGGCGGCGCCGACGATCGCCTGGTAGGCGAAGCGGCCTTCGCCACCATCGCCGGTCACCGAGACGCCATTGCTGCCGGTGCCGCGCACGCCGTCATAGTCGTGCCAGACATAGCCGGCGCCGACGCCGACATAGGGCGTGAAGAAGCTGCCGGGGCCGAGATCGAAGTCATACAGCGCATTGCCCATGACGCCGTAGGAACGCGCCGTGCCGTCGGAACGGAAGGGCGGCGTGGCCGCGTTGCCGGTGAAGCCGGTGATGCTGTCCACGTCGTTCTGGCGGTAATTGCCCTCGAGCTCGGCGCGGACACCGTTGCCGAAGCCCCAGCCGAGGCTGATCGCGCCGACATAGCCGTAGTTGAACTCGACCGAGCCGGAACGGCTGGCGGAGCTGCCACCGAAATTGTTCGAAAGCGACACGTCGCTTTCCTGCAGCAGGTTCACGCCGGCGCCAGCGCCGACATAGAAACCAGCTACAGGCTGTGCCTGCGCAGCGAACGGAAGGCCGCAGATCGTTGCGGCAAAAAGCGCCTTCTTCAGGCTCATGCGATATCTCCTGTTGCGCGGTCGCCTGCCCGTGCCGAGGCTGCAGGGCGCCGTGCTACCCCCCAGGGGGGGCAACCGTCGCGTGCATAGCCTCCCCGAACATCGCCGTCCGAGATAGGTTAGCACTGCGTGGGGCCGGATCACAGGCGCCGCGGCCCGGAATCTCAGCGTCGTGGCCAATTTGCCACATCCCTGAGTGGTAAATTAATCACTCTTTTCAAAGGGCAGGATCGTCATTCCGTTGCGCAAGGCGCCGCATGGCAGAAGCCGCGTGGCGTGGCCGAGCTTGCGGCCGGGGCGGATGCCCATGTCGCCCCCGCCCGTGCCCGGGGAAATCTTGCCATAGAGGTGCAGCGCGGCGTCCGGCGCGGCGGCGATCCGCTGGCCCAGCGCATGCCCCTGCGGCCCCACCAGGTTCTTCATGACGGCGTCATGGTGGCGGCCGGGATCGGGCAGACGCAGCCCGGCAACGGCGCGCACATGCATCTCGAACTGGCTGGCGCGGCAGGCGTCCATCGTCCAATGGCCGGAATTGTGTGGCCGCGGCGCCATCTCGTTCGCCAGCAGCGTGCCGTCCTCCAGCAGGAAGAATTCCAGCGCCAGCACGCCGACCAGGCCCAGCGCCTCGGCGAGTTGCGCGACACGCGCGCGGGCCAGCGCGGCAACCGCATCGGGGATTCGCGCCGGTGCGATGGACAGGTCGAGGATGTGGTGCGCGTGCCGGTTCTCGATCGCGTCGAAGGTCACGACCTGCCCATCCGCGCCGCGCGCCGCGATGGCCGAGACCTCCCGCACGAAGGGGATCATCGCTTCCAGGATCAGCGGATGCGGGGCCAGGCGCGCGAAGGCGGCGGCGGCATCTTCCGCCAGGCCGATCACCGCCTGGCCCCGGCCGTCATAGCCCATGCGCGTGGTCTTCAGCACCGCCGGCAGGCCGAGCACCGCAACGCCGTCACGCAAGGCGGACAGCGACGTGACGGGAAGCCAGGGGCCGACCGGGATGCCGGCGGCCTCCAGAAAGGTCTTTTCCGCGATCCGGTCCTGGCCGATGCGCAAGCTGGCCACATCCGGTCGGCAGGGTACCAGCGGCGCCAGGATATCGAGGGTTGCGGCGGGCACATTCTCGAATTCGAAGGTCACGACATCGACGGCGGCGGCAAAGCGGGCCAGGGCCGCCGCATCCTCATAGGCCGCGACGGTGCGCGCGGCCGCCACCTGCATGCCCGGGCTGTCATCCTCCGGCGCATAGACATGGCAGCGGTATCCGAGCCGGGCGGCCGCCAGCGCCGACATCCGGCCAAGCTGCCCGCCGCCCAGGATGCCGATGGTGGCCCCCTGCGGGAGCGCCTTCATGCCGGGCTGTCCGCAACCGCGTCGGTCTGCGCCTGGCGCAGCGCCGCCAGCCTTTCGGCGAGGCCTGCATCGGACAGCGCCAGGATGGCCGCCGCCAGCAGCCCGGCATTCACCGCCCCGGCGCGCCCGATCGCCAGCGTGCCGACCGGGATTCCCGCCGGCATCTGCACGATCGACAGCAGGCTGTCCTGGCCGCGCAGCGCGTGGCTTTCGACCGGCACGCCGAGCACCGGCAGCGCGGTCAGGCTGGCGACCATGCCGGGCAGATGCGCGGCCCCGCCGGCGCCGGCGATGATGACCTGCAAGCCACGGCCCGCCGCGCCCTTCGCGTAGGCGAACATGCGGTCGGGCGTGCGGTGGGCGGAGACCACGCGGGTTTCGTGCGCGATCTCGAGCCTGGCCAGGATGTCGGCGGCGTGGCGCATGGTGTCCCAGTCGCTGGTGCTGCCCATGATCAGGCCGACGCGCGGCGCCTGATCCGGCCCGCCCTGTTGCAGCGTCACGCGATGATGTCCGGCACCAGGCGGCCTTCGAGCCAGGCGATCTCATCCTTCAGCTTCAGCTTGCGCTTCTTCAGCCGCTGCAATTGCAACGGGTCCGACCCGGCCTCGTCCAGCCGGGCGATGACCGTATCGAGGTCACGGTGTTCGCTGCGCAATTCGTGCAAACGGCGGAGGAGACTGTCGCGATCGGCCAGCATGCGCCTCGGCTTCTCAGGGGGGCCCGGGGGTGCGGCGGCTCAGGCTGTCATCGATTGGCAAAATAACTGCTGAACCCACCGCAGGTTGGGAATAGCATGCCCGGCTCGGGCGCTAAAGGGACGCCACGGCGCCCGCCGAACGGCAGAGAGGACCCTCGGCATGGCCGAAGCAGCACGCCTGCGCTCCCTCCAGGAGCGGCACGCCCATCTGGAAGCCCGCATCGCCGAGGAGGATGGGCGACCGCGCCCCGACGACACCGCGCTGGCGCGCCTCAAGATCCAGAAGCTCCGCCTCAAGGAGGAGATGGAGCGGTTCCGAGAACGGCTGAACTGAGGGGGTGGGGCGGCTGGATCGGCCGCCCCCTTCCCGCCTCAGGCCGCGTCGTCGGCCGGCGCCAGCGGCGAGGGGATCGGCCCGCCGCCCGTGCGGGCCATGGCGGTGCCCACCGCCTCATTCAGCGCGGTCTGGGTACACAGGCCGAGCGTCACCGGATCGCGCGGCTTGATCGTCGCCATGTTCGGGTGCGTCTTGTCCCGCACCTTCGCGATGGTTTCCTTGGTGGTCGCCAGCAGCTTGACGATCTGCGGGTCGGTCAGCTGCGGGTAGTTGCGCAGCAGCCAGGCGATGGCGTCGGGCCGTTCCTGCCGCTTGGCCACCGGGATGTAGCGCGCGCCCTTGCCGCGCTGCTTGGTCAGCGGTGTGGCGCGTTCCGTCAGCACCAGGCGGGCCGAGGGGGTCGCCTCGCAGCGCAGGATTTCCTCCCGCGTGAGCTGGTCATTGGCGATCGGGTCGTAGCCGACGATGCCCTGCGCGACCTCGCCATCGGCAATCGCCTGGACTTCCAGCGGGTGCATGCCCACGAAATCGGCGATCTGCTCGAAGCTTAGCGACGTCTTCTCGATCAGCCACACGGCGGTGGCCTTTGGCATCAACGGGGTCTTCATCATGGTCCCTTCGGTCGGGCGGTCCGGCGTCGCGCAGTGGGCCGCGCTTGGGTCGCCGGGCGTGCGACATCCGTCATCGGGGCGACACCGCCCCGCCGCCGTCGCATATAATGAGGCAGGGTGCCCCGGTCAAAGCCCCGGCAGCGGAGAAGACACGATGGAAGACGACCAGCCGCGCCCGAAGCCCGGCTTCACACCCCCCGCCATCGACCGCTGGGACCTGGCGGAGCTGCGCGCCTATATCGCCGCCCTGCATGGGGAAATCGCCCGGGCGGAGGCGGCGATCGGCAAGCTCGACGCCCATCGCAGCGCGGCGGACGCCTTCTTCCGCAAGCCCTGACCGTCACCCCACGCCCCCCGCATGCACCGCCAGGATATCCCGCACCGCCCGGTTGCAGGGGGTCGGGACGCCATGGCGGGCGCCGATATCCACCACCGCGCCGGCCAGCCACGGCATCTCCAGCCGCCGCCCCGCCGCCAGATCATGCGCGAGCGATGAGGTCATGGCCGGGCTGACCGTCTCGGCGCGCTGCATCGCGGCGTCGAGGTCGGCCACGTCCAGCGCCACCCCCTCGGCCCGGCCGACCGCGACCACCTCGGCCATCAGGTCGCGCAGGAAGGCGCGCGCGTGCGGGTTGGCGCGCACCGGGCCGATCGGGCCGCGCGTGGTGGCGGTGGTGCCGGAAAGCCCGACCAGGAAGACGAATTTCTGCCAGATCGCGCGGCGGATATCGGGGGCCAGCACGGCGTCGAGCCCGGCCGCCAGGCCGGCGCGCAGCAGCGCCTCGGCCCGGTTCCGCGTCGCTTCGCTGTAGCAGCCGAACACCAGGCGCTGCATCGGGCCCGTCTGCGCGATCACGCCCGGCCGCGCGATATGCGTGGCCACATAGGCGACGCCGCCCAGCACGCGGTCCGCCCCGAAGGCATCGACCAGCGCCGCATCCTTGGTGACACCGTTCTGCAACGCCAGCACCGCCGTGCCCGGCCCGACCAGAGGGCGGATGGCCGCGATCGCGGCTTCCATGTCCCACAGCTTGACGCCGAGCAGCACGAGGTCCGCGGGGCCGAGCCCGCCCGCGGTCTCGGCCAGTTCCGGCTTCGGCAGGTGGATCGGCGGGCGGCCGCCATCGCGTTCGATCGTCAGGCCGTGGGCGCGCATCGCCGCGGCATGGGCGCCGCGGGCCACGAAGGCCACCGCGCACCCGCCCTGCGCCGCCAGCATGCCGCCATAGAAGCCGCCCACGCCGCCCGCACCCACCGCCACGATCCGCATGCCATCCCCTTCCCGCTTCTGCCCGAAGCGACGCTATCGCATCGCCGCCGCTTCGGGCCATGCTCGGCGCCGCAGAACAGGAAGGCACGACATGACGCAGGCTGTTATCGAACAGGCGAAAACGTGGCTGCCGGAACTGGCCGCCATCCGCCAGGACATCCACGCCCATCCCGAACTCGGGATGGAGGAGGTGCGGACCTCGGCGCTGGTGGCGCGCGAATTGAAGGCGCTGGGCATCGCGGTGACGGAGGGTGTGGGCCGCTTCGGCGTGGTCGGCACCATCCGCGGCACGCGCGCCGGCAACCGGGCCATCGGGCTGCGCGCCGACATGGATGCGCTGCAGATCCCGGAAGCCACGGGCAAGCCCTATGCCTCGAAGCACCCCGGCGTGATGCATGCCTGCGGGCATGACGGGCACACCACCATGCTGCTGGGTGCGGCGCGCTGGCTGGCGGCGAACCGGGATTTCGCCGGCACCGTCCACCTGATCTTCCAGCCCGCCGAGGAAGGCCGCGGCGGCGCGCGCGCCATGCTGGCGGACGGGCTGTTCGAGCGCTTCCCCTGCGACGCGATCTACGGGCTGCACAACAAGCCGACCATCGCGGCGGGCCTGTTCTCCACCCGCAAGGGCCCGGCGCTGGCGGCGGCCGACCGGTTCCAGGTGGTGTTCCACGGCACCGGCGGGCATGGCGGATCGACGCCCCACCTGGCGACCGACATCACCATCGTGCAGGCGCATTTCGTGCTGGCCTTGCAGACCATCATCGGCCGGAATGTGGGCGCGCTGGATTCTGCGGTGCTGAGCGTGGGCGCGATCCAGGGTGGCTCGCCGATTTCCTCCAACGTCATGCCGGCCGAGCTGACCGTGACCGGCACGTCGCGCAGCTACCGCCCTGCCACGCGCGAATTGCTGGAGCGCCGCATCGGCGAATTGGCGCATGGCCTGGCCGCCGCGCATGGCGCGACGGCGACCGTGACCTATACGCGCGGCGTCTCGGCCACGGTCAACCACGCCGAGCAGACCGACATCGCGGTGGCCGCGGCGCGCGCGCTGGTGGGCGATGCGGCGGTGGATCCGGATGCGACGCCGGTGACGGGTGCCGAGGATTTCGGCCTGATGCTGGAACAGCGGCCGGGCAATTTCATGTTCCTCGGCGGCGGCATGGGGGAGGATGGCAGCAGCCCGAACCTGCACACGCCGCATTTCGACTTCAACGACGCGATCATCCCGCTGGGAGTCGCCTATTGGGCGAGCGTCGTGGAGCAGGAATTGGGCAGGGACAGCGGCTGAGCCGCACGGAGAGCGTGAAACGGGGGTGGCGCGCTGGCGATTTTGTGCGGTAGCCTTTCCGTCATGACAGGGACATGCGGGGAAAGCCTGGCGGCAAAAAAGCCGGGACTCCCCGCTTCGGATTTCAACGGGAGAGTTGGGCATGAATGAAGACGATCTTCGCCAGATGATCGGCGATGTCCGCCGCGGCACCATGTCGCGCCGCGGCTTCGTGAAGCGCATGGCGGCGGTGGGGATCACCGCGCCGATGGCGACGCAGCTTCTGGCGATGGCTGGCGCCGCACCCGCGCATGCGCAGAGCGTGCCGGCCTATCGGCCGACGCGGCGCGGCGGCGGCGGGCAGCTCAAGATCCTGTATTGGCAGGCCTCCACCCTGCTGAACCCGCATTTCGCGGCCGGCACCACGAACCAGGATGCCAGCCGCGTCTTCTACGAACCCCTCGCCGGCTGGGCCGCCGATGGCACGCTGCATCCGCAGCTCGCGGCCGAAATCCCCTCCCGCGAGAATGGCGGCCTGTCGGAGGATGGGCGCAGCGTCACCTGGAAGCTCAAGCGCGGCGTGAAGTGGCATGACGGCGCCGATTTCACCGCGGATGACGTTGTCTTCACCTGGGAATACGCGAAAAGCCCGGCGGTCGCGACCGTGACTTCGGGCAGCTATCGCGACGTGAATGTGGTGAAGGTGGACAGCCACACGGTGCGCGTCGAGTTCAAGCAGGCCTCGCCCTTCTGGGCGGATGCCTTCGTGGGCGCGGCCGGCATGATCATCCCGAAGCACCAGTTCGGCGACTACGCGGGCGCCAATTCGCGCGATGCGCCCGCCAATCTCCGCCCCGTCGGCACCGGCGCCTACAAGCTGACCGCCTTCAACCCGGGCGACACGCTGCGGGCAGAGGCGAACCCGAACTACCACGTGGCGAACCGCCCCTTCTTCGACACGCTGGAGATCAAGGGCGGCGGCGATGCGGTGTCGGCCGCGCGCGCCGTTCTGCAGACGGGCGATTTCGACTACGCCTGGAACCTCCAGGTGGAGGATGAAATCCTGAAGCGCCTGGAAGCGGCCGGGCGCGGCAAGGTGAACATCGTCGAGGGCGGCGCCGTCGAATTCGTGCAGCTCAATGCCTGCGATCCGCACCAGGAGATCGAGGGCGAGCGCGCGCACGCCAGCACGCGGCACCCGGCCTTCCGCGACCCCGCGGTGCGGCAGGCAATGTCCATGCTGATCGACCGCGGCGCGCTGGAGCAGTTCATCTATGGGCGCGGCGGCCCCGCCACCGCCAACTTCCTGAACAACCCGCCGCGCTTCCGCAGCCCGAACATGCGCTGGGAGTTCAGCATCGAGAAGGCGAACCAGATCCTCGACGCCGCCGGCTGGGTGCGCGGGCGCGACGGCATCCGCGCGAAGGATGGCGTCCGGCTGCGCTTCATCTTCCAGACCTCGGTCAACGCGCCGCGCCAGCGCACCCAGGCGATCTACAAGCAGGCCGCGCAGCGCGCCGGCATCGACCTCGAGCTGAAATCGGTCACCGCCAGCGTCTTCTTCTCCTCCGACGTCGCGAACCCCGACACCTACACGAAGTTCTTCGCCGACGTGCAGATGTACACGACAACGATGCCGCAGGCCGATCCGCAGCGCTTCATGAACCAGTACGTGTCGTGGGAGCTGTCCTCCAAGGCGAATTCCTGGCAGGGCCGCAACATCGTCCGCTGGAAGAGCGCGGAATACGACGCGGCGTTCCGCGCGGCGGAAGGCGAACTCGACCCGATCAAGCGCGCGGCGTTGTTCATCCGCATGAACGACCTTGTGGTCGGCTCACACCACGTGATCCCGCTGGTGGGCCGCCCGACCGTATCCGGCAGCCTCAACAACCTCCGTCACGTGCTCAGCGGCTGGGACACCACCTTGTGGCTGCTGAGCGACTGGTACCGCGAGACCTGATGCCGCGCCGCCACCGCGCGTGACGCAATACCTCATCCGCCGTCTGCTCATCGCGATCCCGAGCCTGCTCGGGATCAGCGTGGTGCTGTTCACGGTGCTGGCCCTCGCACCCGGCGATCCCTTCGAGGAATTGGCGACCAACCCCGCCGTGCCGCCCGATGTGCGGGCGGCGCTGCGCGCCAGCCTCGGCCTCGACGACCCGATCCACCAGCGCTACCTGAACTGGCTGACCGCCATGCTGCGCGGCGAATGGGGCTTCAGCTTCGTCAGCCGCGTCGATGTGGACCAGCTCATCCTCCAGCGCCTGCCGACCACGCTGCTGGTGATCGGCCTGTCGCAGGTGCTCGCCTTGGCCATCGCACTGCCGGTCGGCGTGCTGGCGGCGACCCGACCCTATTCGCTGTTCGACCAGGTGGCGAACCTGCTGGCCTTCATCGGCTTCTCGCTGCCCACCTTCTTCACCGGGCTGCTGCTGATCCTGTTCTTCTCGATCTATCTGGACTGGCTGCCCTTCGTCTACCGCGCCGATATCCAGGCGACGGGCTGGGATTTCTACTGGCAGCACGTCAAGCAATCGATCATGCCGATCGCGGTGCTCGGCCTGTTCCAGGGGGCGGCGTGGACGCGTTTCGTGCGGTCCGCCGTGCTGGATGTGATCCGGCTGGACCATGTGACGACAGCGCGCGCCAAGGGCCTGCCGGAACGGGCGATCACCACGCGGCATGTGGTGCGCAACGCCATGATCCCGGTCGTCACGCTGGTGGCCCTGCAGATGCCAAGCGTGTTCGGCGGCGCCATCGTGACGGAGCAGATCTTCCGCGTGCCCGGCATCGGCAGCCTGCTGATCAGCGCGATCCTGGCGAACGACACGCCGGTGATCATGGCGGTGACCTTCGTGTTCGCCTGCCTAGTCATCTTCTTCAACCTGCTCGCGGATGTGCTGTATGGCTGGCTCGATCCCCGCATCAGCTACCGCTAGCGCCGCGCCGGCCATGCGCGCGCGGGTCTCCCCCTGGGGGGAGGCGTGGCGCCGCTATCGCAAGCACCGCATGGCGGTGGTGTCGGGCGTCATCCTGATGCTGCTGATCCTGTCCGTGCTGATCGGCCCGCTGATCTGGACGCTGCCGATCGACGAGATCGACTTCACCGCGCGGCTCGAAGGCCCCTCTCTCGCGCATCCGCTCGGCACCGACGATCTCGGGCAGGATCTGCTGGCGCGCGTGCTGTATGGCGGCCGCATTTCGTTGGCGGTCGGGTTCGCGGCCATGGCGGTCGCGGTGATCGTCGGTGTCGCGGTCGGCGCCGTGGCGGGCATGGCCGGCGGGCGCCTCGATGCCGCGCTGATGTGGGTGACCGATCTGTTCCTGTCGCTGCCGCAACTGCCGCTGCTGCTGCTGATCATCTACCTGTTCCGAGACAGCCTGACCGCGGTGGTGGGCGTCGAGCTCGGCGTCTTCATCATGGTCGTGACCGTGATCGGCATCTTCAACTGGATGCCGGTCGCACGCCTGGTGCGGGCGCAGTTCTTCTCCCTGCGGGAGAAGGAATTCGTGGAGGCTGCGCGCGCGCTCGGTGCCTCCCGCCTGCGTCTGGTGATGCAGCATATCCTGCCGAATGCGCTGGGGCCGGTGATCGTCGCCGCCACCATCGATGTCGCGGCCGCGATCATCGCGGAAAGCACGCTGAGCTTCCTCGGCCTGGGCTTCCCGCCGGATATCCCCACCTGGGGGCGCCTGCTGTTCGACGCCAAGGACAATTTGGATTTCGCGCCGCATTGGGCGATCTTTCCGGGGCTGGCGATCTTCCTGACCGTGCTCTCGATCAACTTCGTCGGCGACGGGCTGCGCGACGCGCTCGACCCGAGACGCGTCAAGTGAGCGACCGCCTGCTGGAGGTCCGCGACCTCAAGGTGCATTTCGGCACGGATGACGGCGTGGTGCGCGCTGTCGATGGCGTCTCCATCGGCGTCGATCGCGGCGAGACGCTCTGCGTCGTCGGCGAAAGCGGCTGCGGCAAGACCGTGACCGCGATGACCATCCTGAAGCTGATCGCGATGCCGCCCGGCCGCATCGCCGGCGGGCAGATCCTGTGGCAGGGCGAGGATCTCGTGCCCGCACCGCCCGATCGCATGCGCGCCATCCGCTCCAAGGAGATCGGCTTCATCTTCCAGGAACCGATGACCAGCCTGAACCCGGTCTACACGGTCGGCCATCAGATCGCCGAGACGCTGATCCAGCATGAGGGCCTGTCGCGGCGCGCCGCCCGCGACCGCGCGGCGGACCTGCTCAGCCTGGTGCAGATCCCCAACCCGAAAGGGCGCGTGGACGACTACCCGCACCAATTCTCGGGCGGCATGCGCCAGCGCGTGATGATCGCCATGGCGCTGTCCTGCAACCCGAAGCTGGTCATCGCGGATGAGCCGACGACGGCGCTGGATGTGACCATCCAGGCGCAGATTCTCGATCTGCTGAACGAGATGAAGCAGCGGCTCGGCATGGCCGTCCTGCTCATCACCCACGCGATGGGCGTGGTGGCAGAAACCGCGCAGCGCGTGGTGGTGATGTATGCGGGCCAGGTGGTTGAGGAAGCGTCGGTGAACGACCTGTTCGCCAATCCGCGGCACCCCTACACCCAGGGGCTGATCCGCTCGATCCCGCGCCTCGACCTTGCCGCGACCGAGCATCGGCGGCTGGAGGCGATCCCCGGCACCGTCCCTTCCCTGCTGAACCCGCCCATCGGCTGCCGCTTCGCCGCACGCTGCAAATTCGCGATGGAGGCCTGCACCGTGGCACCGCCGCCACTGCGCGAGATCGCCCCCGGGCACAAGGTGGCCTGCATCCTATGAGCGAGTCCGCACCGCTGCTTCAGGTCGATAGGCTCGTCAAGCGCTTCGCCGTGAAGGGCGGCATCATGCGCCGCACCGTGGCGGAGGTGCATGCCGTCTCCGGCGTCACCTTCGACCTGGCACCCGGCGAGACACTGGGGCTGGTGGGCGAATCGGGCTGCGGGAAATCCACCACCGGCCGGCTGATCCTCCGGCTGATCGAGCCGACTTCCGGCACCGTGACCTTCGCGGGCGAGGATGTGACAGCACTCGATCCGCAGCAGATGGTGCGGCTGCGGCGCGACATGCAGATCATCTTCCAGGACCCCTTCGCCAGCCTCAATCCGCGCATGACCGTGGGCCACATCATCGGCGAGGCGCTGGTGATCCATAAGCTTGCGAAGACCGCGCGGGAGCGTGAGGACCGCGTGGTCGAACTGCTGGAGACGGTCGGCCTGAACGCCGACCAGATGCGGCGCTTCCCGCACGAATTCTCGGGCGGGCAGCGCCAGCGCATCGGTATCGCGCGCGCACTGGCGGTCTCGCCGAAGCTGATCATCTGCGATGAGCCCGTCAGCGCGCTGGATGTCTCCATCCAGGCGCAGGTCGTGAACCTGCTGGAGGACCTCCAGGAAAAATTCGGCCTGACCTTCCTGTTCATCGCGCATGATCTGAGCGTGGTGGAGCACATCAGCGACCGCGTCGCGGTGATGTATCTCGGCCGCATCGTCGAGATCGCCTCGGCGCGCGACCTCTACACCAACCCGCTGCACCCCTACACGGAAGCGCTGCTCTCCGCCGTGCCGATCCCGGACCCGACGATCAAGCGCGAACGCATCCGCCTGGTCGGCGACGTGCCGAGCCCGCTCAACCCTCCATCGGGGTGCAATTTCCACACACGCTGCCCGATCGCCGATACGGGCATCTGCCGCACCGAGGTGCCGGAATTGCGGGAGACCGGCGGCGGCCATCGCGTGGCCTGCCACAAGCGCGGGTAGGCTACGCCGCCGGCGGCCCGGCGCCGTCCATCGCGTCCAGCACATGCAGCGAATAGGTCAGCGCAGCCCCTGCGTTCAGCGCGATGGCCACACCCAGCGCTTCCGCCACTTCCGCCTTGGTGGCGCCCGCGGCCTTGGCCTTGCGCACATGCGCGTCGATGCAACCTTCGCAGCGGGTGGTGACGGCGACGGCGAGTGCGATGAATTCGCGCGTCTTGGCATCGAGATGCGTGGTGGTCGCCGCTCCGCGGCTGAGCGCCGCAAAACCCTTCATCAGTTCGGGATGCAGCGCCTGCATCTCCTTGCCGCGGGCGCGCAGCCCGGCGCTGTATTCGTCCCAATCCTCGATGCGGGTGTCGGTCGTCATCGCACTCTCCTGACAAGCGAAGGGCGCCTGCCCGGGGGCAAGCGCCCTTCTTCGTGACCGGGCGGCCGGTTACTCGGCCGTCTCGGGCTCGCGCTCGGCTTCGCCATCGCCGCTGTCTTCCGGCTTCGGCAGCGCGGGCGGCGCGGCTTCCAGGAAGTCGAAGGACAGCTCCCCGTCCTTCAACCCGACCTTCACCGAGCCACCCTTGACCAGCTTGCCGAACAGCAATTCCTCGGCGAGCGGCTTCTTGATGACATCCTGGATCAGGCGGGCCAGCGGCCGCGCGCCATACAACGGGTCGTAGCCGCGCTCCGCCAGGTATTCCCGCGCCGCGCTGGACAGTTCGATCGTCACGTTGCGGTCGGCGAGCTGCGCCTCGAGCTGCATGACGAACTTGTCCACCACGCTCGCCACGATCTCCGGCGAGAGGCCGGCGAAGGTAATGACGGCGTCGAGCCGGTTGCGGAATTCCGGCGTGAACAGGCGCTTGATCGCTTCCTGATCCTCGCCGGAGCGCGCTTCCCGACCGAAGCCGATCGCCGGCTTGGCGAGGTCGGAGGCACCGGCATTGGTGGTCATGATCAGGATCACGTTGCGGAAATCGACCGTCTTGCCGTTGTGGTCGGTCAGCTTCCCGTGGTCCATCACCTGCAACAGGATGTTGTAGAGGTCCTGGTGCGCCTTCTCGATCTCGTCCAGCAGCAGCACGCAATGCGGATGCTGGTCGATGCCATCCGTGAGCAAGCCCCCCTGGTCGAAGCCGACATAGCCCGGTGGCGCGCCGATCAGGCGGGAGACGCTGTGGCGCTCCATGTATTCCGACATGTCGAAGCGGATCAGCTCGATGCCGAGCGTCTTGGCCAATTGCTTGGCGACTTCGGTCTTGCCGACACCCGTGGGCCCGCTGAACAGATAGTTGCCGATCGGCTTTTCCGCATCGCGCAGCCCCGCGCGGGACAGCTTGATGGCGGCCGACAGCGCATCGATCGCCTTGTCCTGGCCGAACACCATCGACTTCAGGTCGCGCTCCAGCGAGCGGAGCACTTCCTTGTCGTCGGCGCTGACGGATTTCGGCGGGATGCGCGCGATCTTCGCGACGATCTCCTCGACATCCTTCAACGTCACGGTCTTGCGGCGCTTGTGCTCCGGCAGCAGCATGCGGGAGGCGCCGACCTCATCGATCACGTCGATCGCCTTGTCCGGCAGCTTGCGGTCGTGGATGTACTTGGCCGAAAGCTCCACCGCCGCGCGGATGGCTTCCGGCGTGTAGCGGACCTTGTGGTGCTTCTCGTAGTTGGTCTTGAGGCCCTGCAGGATCTTCACCGCATCCTCGACCGAGGGTTCGTTCACGTCGATCTTCTGGAAGCGGCGGACCAGCGCGCGGTCCTTCTCGAAATGCTGACGGTATTCCTTGTAGGTGGTGCTGCCGATGCAGCGCAGCGTGCCCTGGGCCAGCGCGGGCTTCAGCAGGTTCGACGCATCCATGGCCCCGCCGGAGGTGGCACCGGCGCCGATCACGGTGTGAATCTCATCGATGAACAGGATGGAGCCCGGCTGCTGTTCAAGCTCGTTCACCACGGCCTTCAGCCGTTCCTCGAAATCGCCGCGATAGCGGGTGCCGGCGAGCAGGGAGCCCATGTCGAGCGCGAAAATCGTGGACTTGGCCAGCACTTCCGGCACATCACCCTCGATGATCCGCTTGGCCAGACCCTCGGCAATCGCGGTCTTCCCCACGCCGGGGTCGCCCACATACAGCGGGTTGTTCTTGGTACGGCGGCAGAGGATCTGGATGGTGCGCTCGATCTCCTGGTCGCGGCCGATCAGCGGATCGATCTTGCCGGCCTGCGCCTTCTTGTTGAGGTTGACGCAATAGTTGGAGAGCGCGTCCTGGCCGCGTTGGCCACGGGCGGGCTTTTCCTCCTTCTCCGGCGTTTCCTCGGGCGGGGTCGGCGTGCTGCCGGCGACGGGGCGGGTGGTGCTCCGGCCCGGCGCCTTGGCGATGCCGTGGCTGATGAAGTTCACCGCATCCAGCCGCGTCATATCCTGCAATTGCAGGAAATAGACGGCATGGGATTCCCGCTCGCTGAACAGCGCCACCAAAACATTCGCGCCGGTCACTTCGTCGCGCCCGCTGGATTGCACATGGATCGCGGCGCGCTGCACCACGCGCTGGAAACCGGCCGTCGGCTTGGCGTCCCCGGACCGGTCGGAAACGAGGCCGGCAAGGTCCTTGTCGAGGAACTCGGCCAAATCCTTCTTCAGCTTCTCGGCATCCACGCCGCAGGCACGCAGCACGGTGGCTGCGTCCACATCGTCGGCGAGCGCGAGCAGGAGATGTTCCAGGGTGGCATATTCGTGCCGGCGCTCATTCGCGAGGCCGAGGGCACGGTGGAGCGTCTGCTCGAGGTTGCGTGACAGCATATCCGACGCTCCTTCTCAGATGGCCGCGGCGCTCAAGCGAGCCCCGCGGCACGATGTTCCTGCAACGCTATCCCCTCCCCATCCCGCGCATCCGCCCGGGGTGCGGGCCCAGGCCAGCCCTTTTCGCCCGCCTATTCTTTTTCACCCGCCTATTCTTTTTCGATGGTGCACTGCAGCGGGTGCTGGTTCTGGCGGGCCAGGTCCATCACCTGCGTCACCTTGGTCTCGGCGACTTCGTAGGTGAACACACCGCACACGCCGACGCCACGCCGGTGAACATGCAGCATGATGCGCGTCGCTTCGTCGCGAGTCTTCTGGAAGAACCGCTCCAGGACGTGCACGACGAATTCCATCGGCGTGTAGTCGTCATTGAGCATCAGCACCTTGTACATGGCGGGCTTGCGGGTGCGCGGCCGGGCCTTGACCACCACGCCGGTGTTCGGGCCGTCTCCGCCATTGCCCTGACCCGGGCGTTTGTCGCTGTCGCTCATGCCTGCCTTGGCTGCCTGCCCGTCGCCGGGCCGTTCATCGCCATAGGATATCGGAGCGCAAGGCCCGACGAAAAGGGCTTGACGCGTTCCCGGTGAAATTCCTGTGGATTGCCCGGGGAAATCCTGCGGGGAATCTCCTGGGTCGCCCGGACGCGGAAAACCCGCCTGCGGCACCGTCCCTCATGCCGAGGGGCCGGTCCACAGACGGGTTGTCCTGCCCATTCGCCCTGGCGCACGCCCTGTCCACCCGCTGCAGGGGGCGCAGGGCGGCGCGGCTGGCGCGGAAATCAGGCGGCGATCGGCTTGGCCATCTTCTCGACGGCCAGCGTCATGCGGGCCGTGAGGGGGGCGCCGGCCTGCTCGGCCAGGCGGAAGGTCGCTTCCTGCAGCTTGGCCGTCTCCGCCATCGCGCGCTCCATGGAGGCCTTGGCGAAGGCGGCCTGGATGTCGGACGCTTCCTTCAGGCTCTTGACCGCGGCCAGGGCCTTGGCGCTTTCCAACGCATGGTCCGTCAGGGCCTGCGACATGGCGAAATACTGCTTGCCAAGATCCTGCATGCCGACGGTCAGCATCTGCGTGGCCTTGGTGAAAGCCTCGATGTTGCCACGGCCGAACTCAGCGGCCTCCTCGGCGGCCTTGAAGAAACCCTCGGCCGACTTCGTTGCCTGTTCCATGCTCTTCTCCATTGCGACGCGCGCCGTGCTGGCGCCGTCGTCGATGATTTTCTTCGCCTGCGCCGCACCCTGCGTCGCGGCATTCTGCACCAGCGCGATCGTGCGCTTGCTGTCCTTCGGCTCAGTCGCCATCAGCCTTGCTCCTTCCTTCGGTGGTTGCGGGCCCGCGCCCGCTGCCCTGCGGCATTCGGTGCCCGCCTGCCCCCCCGACCAGTCGGCGTGGCGAGGAAATGCTGCGCTGCAACACAACGCCGATCTAGCGATCGCGATCCTTTGGCGCAAGCGGTTTTTTGCAGTGCAGCATAACATGGCGGTCATGCGCAGGGCGCCAAAGGGCGCAGCGCCTCGCCGCGGTTCGCAGGAGCAGCCGTTAACCCCCTGCTACCGTTGCACTTACCCCAGAATATTCGCATGGACAGGGCGCCTCGATCTGCCTAGGGTCGCGGTCGCGCCGCGGCGGGGGGGAAACCGCCAGGGCGTGGCGTCGGGTCCGGTGCTGCACCGGCTGCCGCGTGTGAGGGGCATCGCAGCGCGGGGGATCGGCCATGATGGCAGGGGCATGCTGAGGCTGGCGGCTTGGGCGCTCGGCCTGGTCGTGGCGTTGGGCCTTGCCGCGCCCGCCGGCGCGCAGATCGGCGGGGAGCGGTATTCCGCGATCGTGCTCGACCACCGCACCGGGCGTGCCCTGGTGGCCGCGAACCCCGATGACATCCGCCACCCGGCTTCGCTCACCAAGATGATGACCCTGTATATGCTGTTCGAGGCGATGCGCGACGGGCGCATGATGCTGCAATCGCGCATCACGATCTCGGAGGAGGCCGCCAGCCGGCCGCCATCCAAGCTCGGCATCCGCCCCGGCCTCTCGATCACGGCGGAACAGGCGATCCTGGCGCTGGTCACCCGTTCCGCCAATGACGTGGCGGCGGCGGTGGGGGAAGCCCTGGCCGGCAGCGAGCCGCGCTTCGGCCAGATGATGACGCAGCGCGCACGCAGCCTCGGCATGACCAGCACCGTGTTCCGCAATGCCTCTGGCCTGCCGGACCGCGACCAAGTGACCACGGCGCGGGACATGGCGACGCTGGGCAGCCGCCTGATCAACGATTTCCCGCAGCACTACCACTATTTCAGCGTGACGCATGCGCGCTTCGGCGCGGTGCGCATCCGCAACCACAACCGCATGCTGACCGAGCATGAGGGCGTGGACGGCATCAAGACCGGCTATATCCGCGACAGCGGCTTCAACATCGTGACCAGCGCCGAGCGGGATGGCCGCCGGGTGGTGGGGGCCGTCTTCGGCGGCGCGTCCTGGGTGGAGCGCGATGCGCACATGGCCGCGCTGCTCGACCAGTCCTATGCGCAGCTCGGCGTGGCGCCGCGGGCCGTGGCCGGTGGCTCCGGGCTGATGCGGGAAGCCCAGGCGGCCGCACTCCCCGCCGCCGCACTTCCCACCGCTGCGGTTGCCGCCGTCGCCCGCCGTACACCCGCCGCGCGCAGCCGCGCCATGCCCGCCGCATCGGCCGCGACGCGCCGCGCCGTGGTTGCGCCGGCCAGGGCAGCGCCACGCCCCGCCACCACCAGGGCCACGCCCCGAACTGCCACGCGAACGGCCACGCGAACGGCCACGCGAACCTCAACGGGGGCGGCGCCGACGCGCACCGCGCCGGCACGGACGGCGCCCACCCGTACCGCCACGCCCGCCGCGCAGCGCCGCACGGTCACCACCCGCGTGCCGCCGCGCACCGTCAGCACCACCGCCAATTCCGCGCTCCGCCACCCGGTCCTGCCGCCGCCGCAACGCCGATGACCGACGGCTTCCGCGACCCGGGGACCGAAGCCAAGCAACTCGGCCCCACGCCCTTCATCCACCCGACCGCGAGTGTCCGTGACAGCCAGCTCGGCGCCTATACCGAGGTCGGCGCGCGCACCTCGCTGGCCGAGGTCGAGATGGGCGACTACGCCTATGTCGTGCATGACAGCCAGATCATCTATGCGACGATCGGCCGCTTCTGCTCCATCGCCAGCCATGTGCGGGTGAACCCCGGCAACCATCCGCTGGACCGCGTGGCGCTGAACCATTTCACCTATCGCGCCAGCGCCTATGGCCTCGGCCCGGACGAGGCGGGCTTCTTCGATTGGCGGCGCAGCCATCGCGTGGTGCTCGGCCCCGATGTGTGGCTCGGCCACGGCGTGATCGTGCTGCCGGGTGTGACCATCGGCGCGGGTGCCGCGATCGGCGCGGGTGCCGTGGTGACGAAGGATGTCCCGCCCTTCGCCGTCGCGGTCGGGAATCCGGCGCGGGTGCTGCGCTTCCGCTTCCCCGAGCCGGTGCGAAATTCGTTGCTGCGGATCGCCTGGTGGGATTGGCCGCGCGACAAGCTGGCGGCCGATCTGGACATGATCCGCACATCATCCGCGGAGTCCTTCTGCGCACGGCACGACCCCGCTTTCTGTCACGAAGACTAAGCGCAGCCGTCACGCCACCGTCGCCCGCAGCCTTTATCCCCCGCCCCAACAGGCCGGGATGATCGTTGATGGCGCAGCGGCGCAACGTGCTTCTGATCGTGGTGGACCAGTGGCGGGCGGATTTCGTGCCGGCCCTCGGCGCGGATTTCCTCCGCACGCCGAATCTCGACCGGCTCTGCCGCGAAGGTGTCACGTTCCGCAACCATGTGACGAACGCCGTGCCCTGCGGCCCGGCGCGCGCCAGCCTGCTGACCGGCCTGTATCTGATGAACCATCGCGCGGTGCAGAACACCGTTCCGCTCGATGCGCGGCATTTCAACCTCGGCAAGGCGCTGCGCCTCGCCGGCTATGACCCGGCGCTGATCGGCTACACCACCACCACGCCGGACCCACGGACCAGCGGCCCCGCCGATCCGCGCTTCACGACGCTTGGCGACCTGATGGACGGCTTCCGCAGCGTCGGTGCGTTCGAGCCGCATATGGATGGCTATTTCGGCTGGCTCGCGCATCAGGGCTACACCCTGCCGCCGAAGCGCGAGGATATCTGGCTGCCCGAGGGCGTCGATGCGGTGCCGGGTGCCACCGCCCTGCCCAGCCGCATTCCCGCCGCGCTGTCCGACAGCACCTACTTCACCGAACGCGCCCTGACCTACCTCAAGGGGCGCAACGGCAAGCCCTGGTTCCTGCATCTCGGCTATTACCGCCCGCACCCGCCCTTCATCGCGCCGGCACCCTACAACACGATGTATGCGCCGGCGGACATGCCCGCGCCGGTGCGGCGCCCAAACTGGCAGCAGGAAGCGGCGCAGCATCCGCTGCTGATGCACTATCTGCACGGCCAGTCGCAGGGCAGCTTCTTCTATGGCGCCGGCGGTGCCGTGACGGCTCTCGGTGAGGACAGCATCCGCCAGATGCGCGCCACCTATGCCGGGCTGATTACCGAGATCGACGATTGCCTCGGCCGCGTCTTCGCCTGGCTGCAGGAGAACGGCCAGTGGGAGGAGACGATGATCGTCTTCACATCCGACCATGGCGAACAGCTCGGCGACCATTGGCTGCTCGGCAAGGTCGGCTACCACGACGAAAGCTTCCGGATCCCGCTGGTGATCAAGGATGCCGGCGAGAATGCGCGGGCCGGCGAGATCGAGGACGGGTTCACCGAGAGCGTGGACGTGATGCCGACCATCCTGGAAGCGCTGCGCGGCACCATCCCGCGCGCCTGCGATGGCATCTCGCTGATGCCGTCGCTCAGTGGCGGCGCGATCCCGCGCCAGCACCTGTTCTACGAATACGATTTCCGCGACGTGCATTATTCGAAGCCCGAGACGTCGCTCGGCCTGCACATGGACGAAAGCAGCCTGTGCGTCGTGCAGGATGCGCGCTTCAAATACGTGCATTTCGCCGCCCTCCCGCCGCTGTTCTTCGACCTGTCGACGGACCCGGATTGCTTCGAGAATCTGGCGGACGACCCCGCGCATGCAGCGCTCGTGCGGGACTACGCGCAGCGCGCGCTGTCGCACCGCATGAAGCACGCCGAACGCACGCTGACCCATTTCCGTGCGACCCCGCAGGGGCTGGAGGAACGCGATCCCGCGTCGCCGCCTGCCACGCTGCGCAAGGCCGCAGAGTAACCAAAGGAGAGACCCCGATGCTGAACCGCCGCTCGCTACTGCTGACGCCCGCCGTGATCGGCGCGGCATCGCTGCCCCGCTTCGCCATCGGCCAGGGCGATACGCGCCCGTCCATCACCATCGCCGTGCAGAAGGTGGTGAACAGCAACGTGCTCGACGTGCTGCGCGAGCAGTCGAATGTCGGGGAGCGCGTGTTCTTCTCCTCGCTGTGGGAAGGGCTGATCGGCCGCGACTGGCTCGGCCAGCTCGGCGAGGTGCCGGGCCTCGCCACCTCCTGGCGCCGGATCTCCGACCAGGTGGTGGAACTCTCGCTCCGCCAGGGCGTGCGCTTCCACAATGGCGATGAGCTGACGTCGGAAGACGTCGTGTTCTCCTTCTCGCGCGATCGCATGTTCGGCACGACGCTGGCCTCCGCGCAGGGCCGCACCATCCCGATCGGGGAGGGCATGCCGGCGCCGCGCCCCGGCAAGGAACTGCCCCCGGAAGTGCCCGCCGTCGCGCGCCGTTCCTGGCCCGCGCTGGAGCGTGTGGAGGCAGTGGACAAGTACACGGTGCGCTTCCACAACGCGACGCCGGACGTGACGCTGGAAGGCCGCATCAGCCGCTACGGCAGCGAGATCATGAGCCGCCGTGGCTGGGAGGAAGCCGCGACCTGGCTTGACTGGGCGCGCAAGCCGATCACCACCGGCCCCTACATGGTCGCCGAATTCCGCCCCGACGTTTCGCTGACCTTGGTGGCGCATGACGCGTATTGGGGCGGCCGCCCGCCGCTGCGCCAGATCCGCTTCGTCGAAGTGCCGGAAGTGTCGTCGCGCATCAACGGCCTGCTGTCCGGCCAGTACCAGTTCGCCTGCGACATCCCGCCCGACCAGATCGAGGGCATCGAGCGCAACCGCGCCTTCGAAGTGCAGGGCGGCACGATCCTGAACCACCGCCTGATCTGCTTCGACAAGAACCACCCGACGCTGCGCGATGCGCGCGTGCGCCGCGCCTTCACCCATGCGATGGATCGCCAGGCCATCGTGGACAGCCTCTGGGCCGGGCGCACGGAAGTGCCGAAGGGCCTTCAGTGGCCGTACTACGACCAGATGTTCCACGCCGATTGGGAAGTGCCGAAGTTCGACCCGGCCGAGGCGCGCCGCCTGGTGCGGGAATCCAACTATCGCGGTGAGCCGATCCCCTACCGCCTGCTGAACAACTACTACACCAACCAGAACGCCACCGCGCAGGTGCTGGTCGAGATGTGGCGCCAGGTCGGCCTGAACGTGCAGATCGAGATGAAGGAGAACTGGTCGCAGATCCTGGAGCGCAGCCCGAGCCGCGCGGTGCGCGACTGGTCGAACAGCGCGCCGTTCAACGACCCCGTCTCCTCCATGGTCAACCAGCACGGCCCGAACGGCCAGCAGCAGCAGGTCGGCGAATATTCCAACGACGAGCTGAACCGCCTGGCGGTCGAGCTGGAGACCAGCACGGATCGTGCGCGCCGCCGCGCGGCCTTCCGCCGCATGCTGGAAATCGCGGAGCGCGAGGACCCTGCCTATACCGTGATCCACCAAAACGCGACCTTCACCGCGAAGCGCCGCGACATCCAGTGGAAGTCGAGCCCCGCCTTCGCGATGGATTTCCGCGCCGGCAACTGGGGGGCCTGAGCATGCTCCGCCGCCGCACCGTGCTGGCTGCCGCGCCGCTCGGCGCGGCGGCGGCCACCCTGCCGCGCTTCGCCATCGCCCAGGCGGACCAGCGGCCCGTCATCACCATCGCGGTGCAGAAGATCGGCAACAACGGCACGCTGGATATCCTGCGGGAAGCCAGCAATGTCGGCACGCGCTGGTACAATTTGTACAAGGAACCGCTGATCGACACGGACTGGACCGGCGACCTTGCGCTGCGTCCGGGCCTGGCCACGGCGTGGCGCCGCATCGATGACCGCACGGTCGAACTGGACCTTCGCGACGATGTGCGCTTCCACGACGGCACGAAGCTGACGGCCGAGCATGTGGCCTTCACCTTCAGCGCCGAACGCATGTTCGGCCGCGCGGGCCTGGCAGGCCCCGCCGCCCCGCCGCCGGAAGTCGCCGCCGGCGCGCGCGGCACCTTCCCGGGCTTCGACCGCGTGGAGATTCTGGGGCCGCATCGGCTGCGCTGGGTGAACCGCACCGGCGACGTCACGCTGGAAGGCCGCCTTTCGCACCGCGCCGGCAGCATCGTGCCCGGCGAAGCCTTTGCCCGCGCTGGCGGCTGGAGCCGCTTCTTCCAGGCACCGATCGGCACCGGCCCCTATCGCGTCGCCGAATGGCGCATCGACAGCCGCCTCGTGCTGGAAGCCTTCGACGATTACTGGGGCGGCCGCCCGCCGATCCGCCAGATCCGCTTCCTGGAAGTGCCGGAGCTTGCTTCGCGCATCAACGGCATGTTCGCCGGCGAATACGACTTCGCCTGCGACATCACGCCCGACCAGATCGCCACCATCGAGCGCGATCCGCGCTTCGAGGTGGTGGGCGGCGTCATCATGAACCATCGCGTCACGCATTTCGACACGACCCATCCGGTGCTGGAAAACCCGCTGATGCGCCGCGCGCTGACGCATGCGGTGGACCGCCGGGCGATCGTGGACAGCCTCTGGGCCGGTCGCACGGAGATTCCGCCCGGCCTGCAATTCGGCTTCTTCGAGGGCATGCTGGCGCAGGGCTGGACAGTGCCGCGCTTCGACGTGGCCGAGGCCCGCCGCCTGCTGCGCGAAGCCAATTACCGCGGCGACCCGATCCCCTATCGCATGCTGAACAACTACTACACGAACCAGACCGCGACCGGCCAGGTGATGGTGGAGATGTGGCGCGCGGCCGGGCTGAATGTCGAGCTGCAGATGGTCGAGAATTGGGGCCAGGTGCAGGCCAGGGGTCCCGGCCGCGGCATGTTCGAACACTCGGTCACGTCGTTCTTCAACGACCCTGTCTCCTTCGTGCCGACCACCTATGGCCCGCGCGGCTCGCTCAGCCGCAACGGCATGTGGAAGAACGCGGAATTCATGGCGCTGGTGCCGCAGATGGAATCCGGCACGGACCGCGCCCGCCGCGCCGCCATCTGGGCGCGCATGCTCCAGATCATGGAGCGCGAGGACCCGGTGGTGAACGTGATCCACCAGACCGCCAACTTCACCGCGAAGCGTCGCAACATCGCCTGGCGCCCGGCCAAATCCTTCGTGATGGATTTCCGCCGCCGCAATTGGGGGGCCTGACCCATGCGCATTTCCCGCCGTTCCGCGCTCACGCTCGGCGCCGCCAGCTTGGGCCTGTCCGCGCCCGCGATCGCCCAGGCCGATGCGCGGCCGGAGATCACGGTCGCGGTGCAGAACATCAGCACCTCCAACACGCTCGAGATGCTGCGCGAACAATCGAATGTCGGCACGCGCATCTTCCGCAACTATGTCGAGCCGCTGGTCGACACGGACTGGATCGGCGACATGTCGATGCAGCCCGGCCTGGCCATCGGCTGGGAACGGGTCGATGACCGCACCGTGGATTTCACGCTGCGGCAGGGCGTGCGCTTCCACAATGGCGATGCCTTCACCGCCGAGGATGTCGCCTTTTCCTTCGGGCCGGACCGCATGTGGGGCGGCGGCGCGCGGGAAGTGCCGACGCCGGTGATCCAGGGCGCGCGCCGCGCCTTCCCCGGCTTCGAACGGATCGAGGTGCTGGGCCCGCATCGCGTGCGCCTGATCAACAAGGTGCCGGACATCGTGCTGGAAGGCCGCATGGCGCGCACCATCGCCGTCATCGCCAACCGCCGCGCCTTCATGGCCGCGCCCTCCTGGATGGATTGGGCGCGCAGGCCCGTCGGCACCGGCCCCTACAGCATCGCGCAATACCGGCCGGACCAGATGCTGATCCTGGACGCCTTCGACCAGCATTGGCAGGGCCGCCCGCCGATCCGCAGGCTGCGCTTCGCGGAAGTGCCGGAAGTGGCCAGCCGCGTGAACATGCTGGTCTCCGGCGAGGCGCATTTCGCCTCCGACATTCCGCCCGACCAGATCGGGCGCATCGCCGCCGATCCGCGCTTCGAGGTCTCCGGCGGGCCGATCAACAACACGCGCTACCTGGTGTTCAACAAGGCGCACCCGGTGCTGGCCAACCCGCTGATCCGGCGCGCCATGAGCCACAGCATCGACCGCGAGGCGATCGTGGCGGCGCTGTGGGGCGGCCGCACCACGGTGCCGCGCGGCCTGCAATGGGAATTCTACGGCGACATGTACCTCGCCGATGTCGAGGTGCCGAAATTCGACCCCGCCGAGGCGCGGCGCCTGCTGCGCGAGGCCGGATATCGCGGTGCGCCGATCCCCTATCGGTGCCTCAACAACTACTACACCAACCAGACCGCGACGGCGCAGATCAATGTCGAAGGCTGGCGCGCCATCGGCCTGAATGTCGAGCTGCAGATGGTCGAGAATTGGGGCCAGATCCAGGCCGGCGACAAGACCAGCCGCGGCGTGCATGACTGGTCGGCCGCCGCCGTGGTGAACGACCCCTCGATCCAGATGTCCGGCACCTGGGGCCGTGCCGGTGGCCCCTGGCTGCGCGAGCAGTACCAGAACGAGGAATTCGGCGCCCTGGCCGATGAGCTGGAGACCAGCGTGGACCGCCCGCGCCGCCGCATCGTGTGGCGCCGCATGCTCGAGATCATCGAGCGCGAGGACCCGGGCTATGTCGTGCTGCACCGCAACGCCAACTTCACGGCGAAGCGCCGCGACATCGCGTGGCGCTCCTCGCAATCCTTCGTGATGGATTTCCGCGCGAACAACTGGGGGGCCTGACCCATGAACATCACCCGTCGCGCCGCGCTGTTCGCACCCACGCTGCTCGCCGCGCCTGCCCTGGCGCAGGCAGATCAGCGGCCGGTGATCACCATCGCCGTGCAGAAGATCGCCAACACCAACACGCTGGAGACGCTGCGCGAGCAATCCAATGTCGGCAGCCGCACCTGGTCCAGCTATGGCGAGACGCTGATCGAGCAGAGCTGGACCGGCGACCTTGCGCTGCGCCCGGCGCTCGCGGAATCCTGGCGGCGCATCGACGACCGCACGGTGGAACTCAGCCTCCGTCAGGGCGTGCGCTTCCATGACGGGCGCGAGATGACGGCGGAAGACGTGGCGTTCAGCTTCAGCGCGGAGCGCATGGGCTGGAACCTGACGGTCGAGCAGGCGCGCAATCTGTTCGGCTCCATCCCCGGCCAGACGCAGGGCCGCACGCCGCCGCCGGAAAGCCTGGCCGTGGCCCGCCGCACCTACCCCGCCTTCGAGCGGATCGAGATCGTCGATCGCCACACCGTGCGCTTCGTCAACCGCGTGCCGGATGTGACGCTGGAAGGCCGCATCAGCCGCAATGTCGGCATGATCCTGAGCCAGGCGTCGTTCAACGAAGCGCGGACCTGGCTGGATTGGGCGCGCCGCCCGATCGGCACCGGCCCCTTCCGCGTGGCGGAATTCCGGCCCGACCAATTGCTGGTGCTGGACGCGTTCGACGACTACTGGGGCGGCCGCCCGCCGGTGCGCCGCCTGCGCTTCCTGGAAGTGCCGGAGACGGCAAGCCGCATCAACATGCTGGTGACCGGCGAAGCGGATTTCGCCTGCGACATCCCGCCCGACCAGGTGGCGACGGTGGAACGCAGCCCGCGGCATCAGGTGGTCGGCGGCACGATCATGAACCACCGCCTGACGGTGTTCGACAAGAACCACCCGCATCTGGCCAACCCGCTGGTGCGGCGCGCCTTCACGCACAGCATCGACCGCCAGGCGATCGTCGATGCGCTGTGGGGCGGCCGCAGCGCGGTGCCGCGCGGCCTGCAATTCGACTTCTACGGCGAGATGCTGCACGGCGACTGGGCGCCGCCGCGCTTCGATGTGGCGGAGGCGCGGCGCCTGCTGCGCGAAGCCGGCTATCGCGGAGAGCCGATCCCCTATCGCCTGCTGAACAACTACTACACGAACCAGGTGGCGACGGCGCAGATCCTGGTGGAAGGCTGGCGCGCCGCCGGCCTCAATGTGCAGATCGAAATGCGCGAGAACTTCCCGCAGGTTCTCAGCCGCGAAGGACAGCGCGGCGTGCGCGACTGGTCGAACAGCGCGTCCTTCAACGATCCCACCGCCAGCATCACGTCGCAGCACGGGCCGCAGGGCCAGCAATGGCAGATCGGCGAGTGGCGCAACGAGGAATTCGGCACGCTGAGCCGGGAGCTGGAGACCAGCACCGATCGCCCGCGCCGCAAGATCGTGTTCCGCCGCCTGCTGGAAATCGCCGAGCGCGAGGACCCGGCCTACACGGTGCTGCACCAATCGGTGAACCTGACGGCGAAGCGGCGCGACCATGGCTGGCAGCCCGGCCAATCCTTCGTGATGGATTTCCGCAGCCGCAATTGGGGGGCCTGAGCCATGAACATCACCCGTCGCGCGGCGCTGTTCGCGCCCACGCTGCTGGCAGCACCCGCCATCGCGCAGGGCGATGACCGGCCGACGCTGACCATCGCCGTGCAGAAGCTGTCCAACTCCAATACCTTCGAGCCGCCGCGGGAGCAATCCAATGTCGGCTTCCGCATCCATGGCCTGTATGCGGAACAATTGATCGGCACGGATTGGCTCGGCAATGCCGACCTCACGCCCGGCCTCGCCACCGCCTGGTCGCGGCCGGATGCAGCGACGCTGGAACTGACGCTCCGCCCCGGCGTGCGCTTCCATGACGGGCGCGAAGTCACGGCGGAGGATGTCGTGTTTTCCTTCGGGGCGCGGCTGTTCGGCACGCAGGGTGCTACGGGTGCCGGGCAATCCACCGTGCTCGCCGGGACCGCGACGAAGGAGCCACCGGCGGAGGTCGTGGCGGTGGCCCGCCGCACCTATCCGGGCCTGGTCAAGATCGAGATCGTCGATCGCCACACGGTGCGCTTCGTCAACCGCACGCCCGATGTCACGCTGGAAGGCCGGGTCGCGCAGAGTGTCGGCGCCATCCTCTCGCGCGGGGCCTTCGCGGCCGCGGAAAGCTGGCTGAGCTGGGGCCGCGCGCCGGTCGGCACCGGCCCCTACCGCATCGCGGAATTCCGCCCGGACACCTCGCTGGTGATGGAATCGCATGACGCCTATTGGGGCGGGCGCCCGCCCGCGCGGCGCCTGCGCTTCGTTGAAGTGCCGGAAGTATCCGGCCGGGTGAACGGCCTGTTCTCCGGCGAATACGACTTCGCCTGCGACATCCCGCCCGACCAGATCGACGTGGTGGAACGGAATACGCGTTTCGAAGTGCTGGGCAGCCCGATCAACAACATCCGCAAGCTCGCCTTCGACAAGACGAATCCGGTGCTCGCCGATGCGCGTGTGCGGCGCGCGATGACGCATGCGATCGACCGGCGCGTGCTGGTGGACACGCTCTGGGCCGGGCGCACCGCCATCCCGCGCGGGATGCAGCTGGAAAGCTACGGGCAGATGTATCTGGCCGATTGGGAAAACCCGCGCTTCGACATCGCCGAGGCACGCCGCCTGCTGCGGGAGGCGAACTACCAGGGCCAGCCGATCCCCTATCGCCTGCTGAACAACTACTACACCAACCAGGTTTCCAACGCGCAGATCATGATCGAGATGTGGCGCGCCGCCGGGATCAATGTGCAGATCGCGATGCAGGAAAATTTTGCGCAGGTCACCGCCCGCACGCCGGGCCGCGGCGTGCGCGACTGGTCGAACACCTCGATCTTCGGCGATCCCGTGGCGGGCGTCCTGCGCGGCTATGGCCCGCGCACGGAAGCCGAGCGCACCGGCGAATGGACGAGCGAGGATTTCAACCGCGTCTCCACCGCGCTGGAGGCCGAGACGGACATCGCCCGCCGGCGCGAGTTGTTCCGTCGCCTGCTGACCATCGTGGAGCGGGAGGACCCGGGCTACATCACGCTGCACCAGGCCGCGGCCTTCACCGCGAAGCGCCGCGATATCGCCTGGCGCGCCGCGAAGGGCTGGGCGATGGTCTTCGCGCCCGGCAATCTGCGGGTCGGCGCATGAGCACGCTGGTCGCGCTGCGCGGCCTGACCGTCGCCTTCAGCGGCCAGCCGGCCTTGCGCGGCATCGACCTTGCCATCGCCAAGGGCGAGGCGGTGGGCTTGGTCGGTGAATCGGGCTGCGGAAAGTCGGTGACCTGGCTCGCGGCCCTCGGCCTGCTGCCGGGCAAGGCGAGCATCGGCGGCAGCGTGACGATCGCCGGCGAGGAATTGATCGGCGCGCCGGCCGCCACGCTGGAACGCGTGCGCGGCGGGCGGATCGGCATGATCTTCCAGGACCCGGCCAGCAGCCTCAACCCCGTGCATCGCGTCGGCAAGCAGATCGCGGAAGCGCTCAGCCTGCATCGCGGCATCACGGGCGCCGCGGCGCGCGCCGAGGCGAAGCGGCTGTTCGACCTGGTCGGCATCCCGGATGCGGCGCGGCGCCTCGATGCCTATCCGCATGAATTCTCCGGCGGGCAAAACCAGCGCGTGATGATCGCGATGGCCCTCGCCGGCCAGCCGGAATTGCTGGTGGCGGATGAGCCGACGACCGCACTCGATGTCACGATCCAGGCGCAGATCCTGGAGCTGCTGCAAGCGCTGCGGCGCGAATTCGGCATGGCGCTGGTGCTGATCAGCCACGACCTCGGCGTGGTCGCCGAAACCTGCGAGCGCGTCTGCGTGATGTATGCCGGCCGCATCGTCGAGGAAGCGCCGACGCATCGGCTTTTCGCGCAAGCCGCGCACCCCTACACGCAGGGCCTGCTCGGCGCGCTGCCGCCGATCAGCGGCCCGCGCCGGCGCCTCTCCGCCATTCCTGGCGGCGTGCCGGAGCCCTGGGCGATGCCGCCGGGCTGCGCCTTCGCGCCGCGCTGCCATGTCCGCATGGCAGCCTGCGATGCCGGCACGCCGGCCCGCACCGAACTCGCCCCCGGCCATGGCGCCGCCTGCCTGCGCGCCGTCGCACCCGAATATGCGGAGGCCGTGCCGGCATGAGAAGCGATGCGCCCCTGCTGCGGGCCGAAGGGCTCACGCGCCGCTACGCCATGCGCCGCGGGCTGATGGGCAAGACGGTCGAGGTGCGCGCCGTGGATGGCGTGACGCTGACGGTGGAACGCGGCCGCACGCTCGGCCTCGTCGGTGAATCGGGCTGCGGCAAATCCACCACCGGGCGCCTCGTGCTCGGGCTGGAAGCGCCGGATGATGGCAGCGTCGCCTTCGATGGCAGCCCGATGCCCGCACCGGGCACCGAAGCCTGGCGCAAGCTGCGCGCGCGCATGCAGATGGTGTTCCAGGACCCGCTCGGCGCGCTCGATCGCCGGCTGACCATCGGCGCGCAGGTGCGGGAGCCGCTGGACATTCACGGGCTCGGCGACGCCGGCACGCGCGCCGAGAAGGTGGCGCAATTGCTGGCGGCCGTCGGACTTCGCCCGGACCAGGCGGCGCGCTACCCGCATGAGCTTTCGGGCGGCCAGCGGCAGCGCGCGGTGCTGGCCCGGGCGCTGGCCACCGATCCCGCGTTGCTGGTCTGCGATGAACCGATCAGCGCGCTCGATGTCTCGATCCAGGCGCAGGTGATGAATCTGCTGGTGGAGCTGCAGGAAAAGTTCGGCCTCGGCATGCTGTTCATCAGCCACGATCTGCGGGCGGTGCGGCAGGTGAGCCACCGCGTGGCCGTGATGTATCTCGGCCGCATCGTGGAAGAAGGCGAGCCGGACGAGGTGCTGCAGGCGCCGGCGCATCCCTATACGCAGGCGCTGGTCTCGGCGATTCCGCATCCGGGCAAGGCGGGCACGCGCATCGTGCTGCAGGGCGATCCGCCGAACCCCGCGGACCGGCCGAGCGGCTGCGCCTTCCATCCGCGCTGCGCCGCCGCCGTCGCGCGCTGCACGGTGGACAGCCCCGTGCTGAAGGCGCGTGACGATGGCCGGAAGGTGGCCTGCCATGTCGCGCATGGCGAAGCCGAAGCACTGAAAAGGGCCGCCTGAGATGATCCGTTTCATCGGCTCGCGCCTGCTGCGCGCGGTGATCACCATCATCATGGTGGTCACCTTCGCCTTCGTCGTACTGCGCCTGTCGGGCGACCCGGCGCAGATCATCATGGGCGCCGATGCGCCGCCGGAAGCGGTGGACGCGTTCCGCACGGCCTGGGGCCTCGATCAGCCGGTCTGGCTGCAATACTTCCATTATTTCGGCGCGATCTTCTCGGGCGATCTCGGGCGTTCCATGCGCGATGGGCGCGATGCGATCGTGCTGGTGATGGAGCGCATTCCCGCCACGCTGGCGCTGACGCTGCCGGCGCTGGCCATCAAGCTCTCACTCGGCATTCCGGCGGGCATCTACGCGGCGCTGCACCGGAACTCCACCATCGACCGGGTGCTGATGGTGATGGCGGTCGCGGGCTTCACCGTGCCCTCCTTCGTGCTCGGTCTGCTGCTGGTGCTGGTCTTCGCGGTGCAGCTGGGCTGGCTGCCCTCCGGCGGGCAGGAAAGCTGGCGGCATGCGATCCTGCCGGTGGTGACACTCGGCATCGGCGGTGCGGCGGTGCTGGCGCGCTTCACGCGCAGCGCCATGCTGGAAGTGCTCGGCCAGCCCTATATCCGCACCGCCAGCGCCAAGGGTGTGTCGTGGCGCAACGTGGTGTGGGGGCATGCGCTGCCGAATGCGGCGATCCCGACCGTGACCATCGTGGGCTTCATGGTCGGCAGCCTGATCGCCGGCGCCGTGGTGGTGGAAAGCGTGTTCAGCTGGCCAGGTGTTGGCCGCCTGCTGGTGGTGGCCGTCGCGAACCGCGACCTCGCTGTCGTGCAATGCGTGCTGCTGCTGGTGGCCGCCACGATGGTGACGGCGAATTTCATCGTGGACCTGCTGTATGGCGTGCTCGACCCGCGCCTGCGCAGCGGGGCGCGCCGCGCGGGGGCTCATTGACCATGCCCGAGGCCCCCCTCCAGGTCGCGTCCGCCGCGCCGCCGAAATACCGCCATCCGCTGCCGCCGCCGCTGGTGCTGTTCGGCATCGCCTGGCTGTCGCTGATGCTGTTCATCGCCATCATGGCGGATGTCATCAGCCCCTACAGCTACACGGCGCTCGATCTGCGCAATCGGCTTTCGGCGCCGATCGGCTTCGGCGGCAATTGGCTGCATCCGCTCGGCACGGATGAGCTGGGGCGGGATGTCGCGGCGCGGCTCATCTATTCGATCCGCACTTCGCTGCTGATCGCCTTCGGCGCCACCATCATCGGGGCCGTGGTCGGCACCACGCTCGGCTTCCTGGCGGCGCATTTCCGCGGCATCGTCGAGCAGATCGTGCTCGCCCTGGTCGATTTCTCCGCAAGCCTGCCCTTCCTGATCCTGGCGCTGTCGGTGCTGGCCTTCTTCGGCAATTCGATGGTGCTGTTCGTTTGCCTGCTCGGCTTCCATGCGTGGGAGCGGTATGCGCGAATCGCCCGCGGGCTGGCGATCTCGGCCGGCGCGCAGGGCTATGCGGCGGCGGTGCGGCAATTGGGCGCCACACCCTGGCGCATCTATGCCCGCCACGTGCTGCCCAACATCGCCTCCACGCTGATCGTCTCGATGACGCTGGCCTTCCCGGAAATCATCCTGCTGGAATCGGGGCTCAGCTTCCTCGGCCTCGGCGTGCAGCCGCCCGAGACCTCGCTGGGGTCGATGGTCGGCTATGGGCGGGAATATCTGACGCGCGCGCCGTGGATTTTGCTGGCACCCGCCATCACCATCGTTCTCACCACGCTGTCCGTCTCGCTGATCGGCGACTGGCTGCGCGACAGGCTGGACCCGACATTGCGATAGGCGCCCGATCGCCGAAGCGCCGTAGGGCGCGAAGGCGTGAATCGGCCGCCCAGCCGGAGGCTGAATACATGACACGCTGCATCATGGTGGCCCTGGATGGGCTGCGGCCGGACATGGTCTCGGCCGCCGCCACGCCTTCCCTGTTCGCGCTGGGCGCCGCCGGCACGCGCTTCGCGAATGCGCGCAGCATCTTCCCCTCCGAGACGCGCGCCGCCACGCCCTCGCTGGTCACGGGCTGCCGGCCTGGCGCGCATGGCATGGTGGCGAACACGCTGTTCGATGCGGCCGCGGCACCCGGCAAGCTGCTGCGCACCAAGCTGCCGGAGGATCTGGCTCTGCTCGCGATGGGCCGCGACACGCCGATGGAGCGCGAAAGCGTGGCCGAGGTGCTGGCGCGTGCGGGCAAAACCTTCGCGCTGGTCAGCGCCGGCACCGCGGGTGCCGCGCGGCTGCTTCACCCGGCGGCCGAGCGCCTCGACAGCTTTCGCTGGAATGTCGAGGACGAGTCCGGCGACACCGCCGCCGATATCCGCGCGCGCTTCGGCGCGACGCCCGCGCATGCCGTGCCCAATATCCCCCGCATCGATTTCGCAGGGCGCGTGCTGCTGGACCACGTGCTTGCCGAGCGTCGGCCGGATGTCGCGCTGCTCTGGCTGTCGGAGCCGGACGTGTCCTTCCATTGGGGGGGCCTGCTCGCGCCGCATGCGCGCATGGCGCTGCGGGCGGCCGACGCCGTGGTGGGGCGCATCATGGCCTGGCGCGACGCGCAGCCGGATGCGGGCGACATCGCCATCATCGTGCTGTCCGACCACGGGCATGTGACAGGCCGCGGGAAGCGATCGCTGCTCCAGGAGTTGCAGAAGGCGGGTTTCAAGGCCGGCACCACCCTCGCGGCCGATGTGGTGGTGGCCCCGGCCGCGGCACCCGGCCTTTGGCTGCGTGACGCCGCGCTCGCCCCGCAGATCGCGGATTTCCTGGCGAGGCAGGATTGGGCCGGGCCGCTGCTGGCGCGCGACCCTGGCATCCTGCCGGAGGGCGCGGCGTTTCCGCTGGAGACGCTGGGTTCCGCCCACCGCCGCAGCGCCGACCTCGTCGCGACCTTCGCGGGCGAGGAAGGGCCGGATGGCTGGGGCCTGCCCGGCACGGCCCCCTTCGACGCGCCGGACGTGCCGGAGGGCGGCGGCATGCATGGCGGGCTGCACCGCGCGGAACTGGCCACCGTCCTGGTCATGCAGGGCGGGCCCTTCCGCGCCGGCGCCGTGGCGGCCACCCCCTGCGACCTGACGGATATCGTGCCGACCGTGCTGCACATCATGGGGCTGGAGGGGCCGCAGATGCAGGGCCGCGCGCTCTGGGCCGCGCTGGATGGCAGTTTCGACACGCCGCCGATGCCGGAGACGCTGACGATGCCGCGCGGCTTCGTGCTGGAGGCGATGCGCAACGCGGCCGGGCGGCTGTACCCGACGGCGATGCGGCGGGCCTAACCCCTCGCGCCCCGGCGCGCGGTTAGCCCCTCGCGCCCGGGGGCGCGGTTAGCCCCTCGCGCCCGGGGGCGCGGTCAACTCATCGCCACCAGCGCACGTCCGCCGAACAGGCGGTAGATGCGCGAGGGGCGCTCCACGCCGATCAGGCGGTGCACGATCAGGATGACGCTGCGGCCGGTGGTCGCGTGGTCCAGTGTTTCGAGGAAGGCGCGCTCCGTCCCAGGGTCGAGGCCGGCGGCCGGTTCGTCCAGGATCAGGATGGGCGCGGGGCTCAGCAGCGCGCGGGCCAGGGCCAGGCGGCGCGCCTGGCCGCCGGAGAACCGCGCACCCGCTTCCCCACAGCGCGTGCCAAGGCCGTCCGGCAGGGCGCGCACCGTCTCCCCGATGCCGGCGGCAACCAGCGCCTGCCACAGCGCGGCCTCGGGCGCGTCCGGCGCGGCGAGGCGGAGATTGGCCTCGATACTGTCGTCGAACAGCCGCGCATCCTGCGTCAGGCAGGCAATGCGCTGCCGCACATCATCGGCGGTGAGGGCCGCGAGGTCGGTGCCGCCCAGCGTGATTCGCCCGGCGGAGGGCTCGGCCAGCTTCAGCAGCAGCGCCGCCAGCGTGGATTTGCCGATGCCGGAAGGGCCGAGGAGGGCGATGCGCGCGCCCTCCGGCACATCCAGCGTCAGGTCGGTGAAGACGGCCGGGCGGTCAGCGGACCAGCGGAAGGCCACGCCCTCGAAACGCAGCGCGTGGCCGGTGGGAAGCGGCGCGGGGGTGGCGGGCTCAGCGACCGGCGCCTTCTGGTCGGCGGCCTCGAACAGGCGGCGGGCGCTTGCGGCGGCGGCGGCGAGCGCGGCGCCGGCGCGCGGCATCAGGCCGAAAGCCTCGCCGGCGGCGGTGGCCAGGAACAGGCCAAGCACCGCGGCGGCGACGCCGGCCTCACCCATCGCCAACCCGTAGCCGAGGGCGCCGAGCATCGCGGCCTGGGTCAGCACGGCACCCGCCGCGCCGCCATAGCTGCCGCGCCGCGCGAGGGCCCGTTGTGCGGAGGCCAGCGCGGCACCTTCCTGCGCCATGCGCGCGGCGGCGCGGGGCTCGGCATTGGCGGCCAGCGTGTCCTCAATGCCGGTCAGGGGATCGACCACGGCGGCGCGCAGCGCGCCCTGCCCTTCCGCCACGCGTTCGCCGGCGCGGGCAGCACCGGGTGCGAGCAGCGGCGGCAAGGCCAGCGCGAGCGCCAGCGGCAGCGTGACCAGCGCGGCGAGGGTGGGCGACAGCGCGCCGAGGAGCAACGCCATCACCACCACCGCGCCGAGTGCCGCGGCACCCGGCACCAAGGCGCCGAGATAGACGCGGTCCATCGCATCGATGTCGGAAACCAGCCGCCCAAGCAGATCGCCGGCGCGGCGCAGGCCGATGCCGCCGGGCAGGCGTTCGGCCAGGCGCCGGAAGAACCAGATTCGCGTATCGGCCAGCGCCCGGAAGGTGGCGGCGTGGGTGATCAGGCGCTCGAAATAGCGGGCGATCGGGCGCAGCAGCACCACGGGCCGCAGCCAGACCAGGGCGGCGGCACCGGCGGCGAGTGCCGCCGATTCGCTCACCCCCTCCGCCACGCCGAGCCCGGCCAGGCCGAGCAGCGCCAGGCCCGCCAGGGCCGCGGTGACGGCCACCAGCAGGCCGGCGATCAGCCATGGCGCGCGGCCGCGCCACAGGCCCAGGACGCGGGTGAGGTCGGCGATCATTCTCCCGCGAGCCTCTGGCCGACGGCGCGCCCGGCCTCGATCTCCAGCACGCGGCCGAGGCCGCGCTGCGCCGCGCGGGAATGGCTGGCGATGATGGCGGTGCGGCCGGAGCACAGGCGGCGGAGGCTGTCGATCACCTCCGCTTCCGTGCCAGGGTCGAGATGCGCGGTCGGCTCATCCAGCAGCACCAGCGGCGTGTCGCGCAGGAAGGCGCGGGCGATCGCCACGCGCTGCGCCTGCCCGCCGGACAGGCCATAGCCGCCCTCACCCAGCAGCGTATCCAGACCCTGCGTCAGGTCAGCGGCGAAGTCGGTCACGCGCGCCGCCGCGGCGGCGGCTTCCACCTCGGCATCGGTGGCGTCGGGGCGGGCCAGGCGGATGTTCTCCCGCAGGGTCGCGCGGAACAGATGCGCGCGCTGCCCGACATAGGAGGACAGGCGGCGGAGTTCGTGGGGTGCGAGCAGCGTCGCATCCTGCCCGTTCAGCGCGATTCTTCCCGAGTCGGGGCGCCGGAACCCCATCAGCAGGCGCAGCACGCTGGATTTTCCAGCACCTGAGGCACCGGCCAGCACCAGGCTCTCCCCGGGCATGACGCGGAAGGAAAGCCCATCCAGCGCCGGCGGGCGCGACGGGTCGTAGGTCAGGCGGACATCCTGGAAGGTCACCACCAGCTTGGGCGGCATGGACTCCAGGATCAGCCCGCCCGGCTCCGGCTCGGCCAAAAGGGGCGCCAGTTCCGCGGCAGCGCCGCGCGCGCCGAGCTTCTCGTGATAGGCCTGGGAAAAGGCGCGCAGCGGCTGGAAGAAGGCCGGGACCAGCAGCAGGCAGAAGATGGCCGCGACCGGGTCGGGGTGCGTCGCCCCCAGGATGGCGCCGTGACGGATGGCGAGGCAGGCGATGGCGCCGGCGGCCAGCGCCTCCAGCGACGCGGACGTCAGGAAGGCAACCCGCAGCACCTTCATGGTGCGGCTGCGGAGGTCGTCGGCAGCGACGCCAAGTGCCCGCGCCTCATCTTCCTGCCGGCGGAACAGCACCAGCGTCGGCAGGCCGCGCATGCGGTCGAGGAAGCGGCCCGAAAGCCGGTCGAGCGCCGCGAATTGCCTGCGGCTGGCCTGCGCGGCGCCGATTCCCGTCACTGCCATGGCGACCGGCACCAGCATGCCGGCCAGCAGCAGGATCGCGCCGCTGGTGGGGTCGAACAGCGCGGCCGCGCCGGCCACCAGAAGCGGGCCCGCGATGGCCAGTGCGGCGGCCGGCATCCAGCGCGTCAAAAACCCCTCCAGCGCCTCGATCCGGTCCACCACCAGCGCCGCACTTGCGCCGACCGGGCGGGGGTTGGCGGGGCCCATCGCCAGCAGCCGGGCGAAGGCGGCGCTGCGCAGGCGGGTCTTGGCGGCTTCCCCTGCGGCGATCAGCGCGCGTTCCTGCGCCATGCCGAGGCTGGCCGAAAGCAGCACCAGCGCCGCCGCCGCGGCCAGATCGCTCCAGGCCGCCGGGCCGAAGCCAAGCAGCCCGGCGAGCAGCCGCGCGATCAGGAAGGCCTGGCCAATCCCCGCCAGCACCTGCGCCACGCCGATCGCCAGCGGCCACGCCAAATGGGCGCGCGCGGACCGCGCCTCCTGGCGGAGCAGCGCCTGGGCGGCGGCGTCTTCTGGGCTTCCTCGCATGTCCAGCGAAGTTTACGGGAGGTTGCCGGGCCGGTCACCCCACCCGGCGGCGGCTTGTCGCGGCGGCGATTCAGGGCGACATCCGGGCAGTTCGCAGGGGGACCGCCGATGCTGCCGACGCATGGACGCTACAGCTACGCCGGCTGGCGGGGCCGCACGCCCTATGCCTGGCCGAACGGCACGAAGCTTGCGGTGTATCTCGGCGTCAACCTGGAGCATTTCGCCTTCGGCGAAGGGCTGGGGGCGGAGCTGGCGCCGGGCGGCCCGCCTCCGGACGTGCTGAACTATGCCTGGCGGGACTACGGCAACCGCGTTGGCGCCTGGCGGCTGCTGGACCTGATGGATGATCTGCGTTTCCCCGCCACCGTCCTGCTGAACAGCGAAATGTATGCCTACGCGCCGGAGCTGGTGGCGGCGCACCGCGCGCGGGGCGATGAAATGGCCGGCCATGGCCGCACGAACAGCGAACGCCAGTCGGTGCTGCCGGAGGATGCCGAGCGCGCGCTGATCGCCGAATCGACCGCGGCGATTGCGGCGGCCGAGGGTGTGGCGCCGCGCGGCTGGCTCAGCCCCTGGATCGCGGAAAGCCGCACGACCCCCGATCTGCTGGCGGAGGCCGGCTATCGCTACACGCTGAACTGGTGCGCCGATGACGCGCCGATCTGGATGCAGACCCGCGCCGGCCGCCTGCTGGCGGTGCCCTACCCGCAGGAGGTCAACGACATCCCCGCCATCGTCGCCCGCAAGGATACGCCCGAATCCTTTGCCCGCATGATCGTGGACGATTTCGCCGAACGCCTGCGGCAGGTGCGGCAGGACGGCCTGCCACAGGTGATGGGCATCGCGCTGCACCCCTACATCATCGGCCAGCCGCATCGGATGCGCGTGCTCCGCCAGGCCCTCGGCGTGATCGCGCAGGCGTGCGACGACGTCTGGATCACCACGGCGGGCGCCATCTTCGACCATGTCGCCACCCTGCCGGAGGGCAGCGTGCCATGAAGCGCCTTCTGCTGGCGGCGCTGCTGCTGCCCCCGCTTCTGCTGGCTGCCTGCGTGCCCGCGCCAGGGCCGGAGACGCCGCGCCCCGTCGCTTCGGTGGACCTCGGCCGCTACGCCGGCACCTGGTTCGAGATCGCGCGCCTGCCCAATTCCTTCCAGGATGGCGACCGGGTGTGCGAGGGCACCACCGCGACCTACACCGCGCGCTCGGACGGCCAGGTCGGCGTGGTCAATCGCTGTGTCGATGCGGCCGGCAGTCGGGAGGCAACGGCGACGGCCTATGCAGTACCAGGCAGCGACAATGCCCGGCTGCGCGTCACCTTCTTCTGGCCCTTCTATGGCGACTACTGGATGATCGGCCTCGACCCCGACTACCGCTGGGCGCTGGTCGGCGCCCCGGACCGGCGCTTCCTCTGGCTGCTGTCGCGCACACCCAGGCTGCCGCAAGCCGATGAGGACGCCGCATGGGCGATCGCCCGGCGGGAGGGGTTCGACCTGGCGCCGCTGCGCCGCACCACGCATGCTGCGAATTAGGCAGGCAGGTCTTTCCAAAACATGAAGGTAATTTCATAAAGCGGGTGCTAACCAGGACCCCGCCATGCCCGGCCTCGATCTTCTGCTGAGCAACCTGCTCTCCCCCATCGTGCTCGCCTTCGCGCTGGGCGTGGTGGCGGGCGTGATCCGATCGGAGCTCGAACTGCCCGAGCCGGTGCTGAAGCTGCTGTCGATTTACCTGCTGTTCTCGATCGGGCTGACCGGCGGGCGCGAATTGGCGCAGGTGCGGCTGGCGGATGTGGCGGGGCTGCTGGGCGTGGCGGTGGCGCTGACCATTGCCATCCCGGTGGTGTCCTACATCGTCGCGCGGCGGGTCGGGGGGCTCGGCATCGCCGATTCGGCGGCGATCGCGGCACATTACGGCAGCGTCTCCTCCGTAACGTTCTTCGCCGCCCTCGCCTTCGCGCGCGCCGCCGGCACGCCGGCCGAGGGCACCATGACGGCGGTGGTCGCCATCATGGAATGGGCGGTGGTGCTGGCACTGCTGATCGCCCGCTGGCGGATGGGCGCCGCGGCGGGGTCGATGCCGCTCGGCGCGCTGATGCGCGATACGCTGCGGGGCCGGGGCATCCTGCTGTTGACCGGGGGCATGCTGATCGGCGGCGTGTCCTCCGACGCCGATTGGCAGCGCATCGCACCGGTCTATGAGCATCTGTTCCGCGGCATCCTGATGCTGTTCCTGCTGGAGATGGGCATGACGGCGGCACGCCAGGCGCGGCACTATGCGGAGGTCGGTCTGTTCATGACGGGCTTCGCGATCCTGGCGCCCTTGTGTTTCGGCACGGTGGGCGTCCTGCTCGGCTGGTCCATCGGCCTGTCGCTCGGTGGCGCCTTCGTGCTGGGCGCGATCTGCGCGAGTGCGAGCTATATCGACGCGCCGGCGGCCTGCCGCGCCGCACTGCCGGAGGCCCGGCCGGGCATCACGCTGACAGCCTCGCTCGGGGTGACATTTCCGTTCAACCTGGTGGTGGGGCTGCCGGCGCTCTACGGAATCGCGTCCTGGTTGTATGGCGCCTGATGGAATTTTGGGATTCGTCTAAAAACGATTGATTTTGCCAGGCGGATCGCTAAGGAAGCGGCAACCTTCCTCCCCCGAGCCCCGCATGACCGCCAGCCTGCTTGCCCCGGACGACCCCGCCCTTGCCGCGCTCCGCCAGCTTGAAGCCCTGCTGCGCGCCGCCATCGGGGCCGATCCGGTGATCCCCCCGGCAGCCGAAAAGACGCCCCTGCCGGACGCCGCACCCTTCATCCAAGTGCCCGGCATTCCCGCGCCGATGGACGATGCCGCGCGAATGATCGTCGCCGCCCGCGACGCGCTGTTCCGCTTCGACCCGCCCCCAGAAGAACCGCCAGCCGACCCGCCCACGGAGGACGCGTTCTGGGCGCTGACCGGGGGGCTGCCCTTCTCCCCTGCCCGGCCGGAGACGGCGATCATCACCGCCGAAGGCGCCGCCGGCACGATTGCGGGGATCGCCGAGCCCGATGGCAGCATCGCCTTCACCGACCCCACCACCGGCGAAATCACGCGCATCCTGCTCGCGCCGCCTGTGCCCGACGCCCTCTGGGCCTAACCGCGGATCACCGCGCGGATCGCGAAGCTGGACTGGATGCGGGCCACACCGGGCATGCGGGACAGCGCCTCCTTGTGGATGCGCTCATAATCGGCGGCGTCGCGCGCCTCGACCCGCAGCAGATAATCGGCGATGCCGGTCATCAGATAGCATTCCCGCACCTCCGGGCAGCGGCGCACGCTGTCCTCGAAGCGGCGCAGATGCTCATCCGTCTGGCGGTCGAGCGTGATCTGCACGATCACCACGACGCCCGGCGTGGCCGCCGGCTCGGCCAGGATAACGGTGTAGCCGCGGATCGTCCCGCCACGCTCCAGCAGCCGCAGGCGCCGCAGGCAGGCGGAAGGCGAGAGCCCCACCGCCGCCGCCAGCGCGGCATTGGAGATGCGGCCATCCTGCCGCAGCACGCGCAGCATCTTCTGGTCGATCTCGTCCAACGGCAGACTCTCCTGATTCTTCGCAGATTATGCAAAAACGGCGCCCCACGCCGCACATCCTGCGTCGATCGCGCCGGACATTGCCAGATGCTGCCGTCTATCCTTGATCTGTCACGGATGGAGGCTGCCATGCGCATACTCGTGCTCGGCTCGGGCGTCGTCGGCGTGACCAGCGCCTGGTATCTGGCGCGCGCCGGCCATGAGGTGACGGTCATCGACCGCCAGCCCGCACCGGGGCTCGAGACCAGCTTCGCCAATGCCGGCCAGGTCTCGCCCGGCTATTCGGCCCCCTGGGCGGCACCCGGCATCCCCATCAAGGCGATGAAGTGGCTGATGATGACGCACCGGCCGCTGGTGCTGTGGCCGAGCCTCGACCAGGGCCTCTATGCCTGGCTCGCCCGCATGCTGGCGAATTGCACGGAGGATGCCTATGCCCGCAACAAGGCGCGGATGGTGCGCTTGGCCGAGTATTCGCGCGATTGCCTGCGCGATCTGCGCGCCGAGACCGGCATCCAATACGACCAGCGCACCCAGGGAACCTTGCAGCTGTTCCGCACGCAGAAGCAGCTCGACCATGTGGGCGACGACACGCGTGTGCTCGACCAATACGCCGTGCCCTACGAAATCCTGGACCGCGCCGGCTGCGCCGCCGCCGAGCCCGCACTCGCGCATGTCGCCCAAAAATATGTGGGCGGGCTGCGCCTGCCGGGCGATGAGACGGGCGACGCGCATGTGTTCACGCAGCGCCTGGCCGCGCTCGCCGCCGACGCCGGCGTGACCTTCCGCCACGGCGTCACCATTCAGCGGATCGAGGCCAGCGGTGGGCAGGTGACGGGCGTCATCACCAGCGCGGGCACAATCACGGCCGACCGCTATGTGGTGGCGCTCGGCAGCTACGCGCCGGCGCTGCTGCGCCCGATCGGGCTGCATGTGCCGGTCTATCCCGTAAAAGGGTATTCGCTGACCCTGCCGATCACCGACGCCGCCATGGCGCCGGTCTCGACCGTGATGGATGAGACCTACAAGGTCGCGATCACCCGGCTTGGGGAGCGTATCCGTGTTGGCGGCACGGCGGAACTCGCCGGTTTCTCGCTGGCGCTGCGCAAGCCGCGTCGGGCGACGCTGGCGCATAGCGTGGGCGATCTGTTTCCGCGCGGCGGCGATATCGCCGCGGCCAGCTTCTGGACGGGCCTCCGGCCCATGACGCCGGACGGCACGCCGGTGGTGGGGCCGACGCGCCTGCCGAATTTGTTCCTCAACACGGGGCACGGCACGCTCGGATGGACCATGGCGTGTGGCTCGGGCCGGTTGCTGGCCGATCTGATGAGCGCGCGGGCGCCGGCCATCGCGCATGACGACCTGGCGCTCAGCCGTTACGCCATGGCGTGACGGGAAAGCCCTCTCCCCCAAAAGATGGTGGAGAGGGCTTTACCCCCGCAGCCGCAGCGCCGCCGGCACGGCCAGCGCACACAGCACCGCCATGGCCCAGAAGGCCGCGCCGCCCAACGCGGCAAACAGCGGCCCGCAGGCCAGGGTGAAGACGCCCATCCACAAACCGACACCCAACGCCGCATGCAGCGCCTGCGCAGTGCCGGCCTCGGCCGGCGGCACGGCGCGCGCCATGATCGCCATCACCGCCAGATGCTGCATCCCGAAGGTGCCGGCGTGCAGCAGCTGCGCCGGGAACAGCGCCCAGGGGTCGGCGCTGACGGCCAGCACGCCCCAGCGCAGCACCCCCGCCAGCGCCGCGCCCACCGAAAGCCCGACCGGGCCAAGCCGCGTCACCACGCCGCGCCCGTACCAGAACAGCGCCACCTCGGCCACGACACCGGCCGCCCAGAGCGCGCCGATCAAGCCCGCAGAAAGCCCCTGCGCCTGCCAATGCAGCGTGCCGAAGGCGTAGTACATCGCGTGGCTGCCCTGGATCAGCGCCGAGACCAGCAGCAGGCGGCGCAGCAGCGGGATACGCAGCGGTGCGAGAAACCCGGAAAGGCCACGGCGTGGTGAGGGGATGCGCGGCGCCCCCGGCAGCAGCAGCGCGGCCAGCGCGGTGGCGGCAAGCCCCGCCACCAGCAGCCAGACCGCCGCATCCAGCCCCGCCAGCGCCACCGCCTGCCCAGCCCCGAGTGCCGCCAGGATGAAGGCGATGCTGCCGGCGGCCCGCGCCCGCGCGTAATCGAAGGCACCGGTGCGGGACGCAGCAACCGCCAGCGCATCGGTCAGCGGCACCACGGGCGCGAGGGCCGCGTTGTGCAGCAGCACCACGACCAGCAGCAGCAGGACGCCGGAGGCAAGGGTGAGGCCGATGGCCGCCAGCGCCGCGCCCGACGCCGCCAGTGCCAGCACCAGCCGCGGCCGGCCGAGCGCATCCGCCAGCCGCCCGCCCGCCGGCCCCGCCACCAGCCGGATCGCCGAGCCCGCGGCAAGCAGCATGCCGACCTCGGAGGCTCCGAGCCCGCGCCCGGCCAGCACGGCCGGCAGGAAGGGCAGCAGGATGCCGAAGGCGAAAAATTGCGCGGCGTAGATGCACGCGAAGCGAAGGGCGGGACTCACGCGGCGAAAGGTGCCCTTGGCGGGCCGCCCCGCCAAGCCACTGCGCGCTACGCGGCGCGCAGCCCGGCCAGGAAGGCGTCCGTGTGCTGGCGCAGCGTCGCCGTGCGGGCGGCGAGAATCGTCGCACTCTCCCGCACATGCGCGCCGGCGGCGTCGGTTTCGCCGGCGCCATCCGCCAGCACGCCCAGCGTCTCCGTCACGCGCTGCGTGCCGCCGGCCATCTCGGCAGCGCGGCGCGTGATCTCCCGCGTCGCAGCGGTCTGCTGTTCGGCGGCCTCCGCCACGGCGCGGGTCAGGCCGCCCATCTCGTTCACCGCCGTCGCGATCTGCGCGATGGCGGCGACCACGCCCTCGGTCGCGGCGCGGATGGCGCCGACCTGCCCGCCGATCTCCTCGGTGGCGCGGGCGGTCTGGCCGGCCAGGGCCTTCACCTCCCCGGCGACCACCGCGAAGCCCTTGCCGGCATCGCCGGCGCGCGCCGCCTCGATCGTGGCGTTCAGCGCCAGCAGATTGGTCTGGCCGGCGATGCTCTCGATCAGCCGCACCGCATCGCCGATCCGCGCCGCCGCCTCGGACAGGCCGCGCACCTTGGCCTCGGTCTGCTGCACGTCGGATTCGGCGCTGCGGGCGCGGCGCGCGGCCTCGCTCATCTGGCGCGTGACCTCGGCGATGGACGCCACGAGTTCCTCGGTCGCCGCCGCCACGGTCTGCACGCCGGAGGCGGTTTCCTCGGCCGCGCCGGCCGCAGTCTCGGTGCGGCTGCGGCCGGCTTCGGCGGTGGCGCCAAGACGCTGGGCGGCCCCTTCCAGCACGCCCGCGGCCCCTTCCATCGCGGCGAAACCGGCCTGGGCTGCGGCGTCGAAGGCGGCGATCCGGCGTTCCATCTCGGCGGTGCGCGCCAGCGCCCGGGCGGCTTCCTCGGCCCGGCCGGCCTCCGCCGCGCGGTTGGCCAGGCTCGCGACACGGAAGGCTTCCAGCGCGCGGGCCGTCTGGCCGATTTCATCGATGCGGTCGGCGCCGGCCACCGGCGTGTCGAACCGGCGCTCCGACATCTGCTGGGCGGCCGCGCCGACCGCCGCGATGGGGCGCAGGATGCTGCGTCGCAGGATCAGCGCGGTGGCCAGCGACAACACCAACACCAACCCCACGGTCGCCGCCAGCACGCCGAGCGCCATCCATCGGCCCTCGGTCTGCGCCGCGGCAATCAGCGTGTCGGCCCGCGCATTGGCGGCGTCGGCGGCGGTGGTCAGGCGCTGGTTCAAGGCCTGGCGATTGGCACGGTTGGCGTCATTGTTGCCAAGCGCATTGGCTGCCAGCGCCCCTTCGGCCTGGCCGACGCGCAGCGTTTCCAGGCGGAACCGCTTGAACTCGGCCGCCGCCTGGCGAAGCGCCTCGAAATCGGCGCGCGCCGTTGCCGGCACCAGCGGCGCCCAGGCGGCAAGGTCGGTTTCCAGCCTGCCCAGGGCACGGGTCAGACCGGCACCGAAGCGGTCCACCTCGGCGCGGTTCCGCGCCATGTAGATGCCGCGGCTTTCCATCACCGCGTCCAGCACATGGGCATTGGCGCGCTCCGCCAGGCGCGCCGCATCCGCCGCCTGCTGCCATGCGGCCACCTGCCGTTCATGCGCCGTGAAAGACAGGTAGCCCGCGAGCGCGGCGGCAAGCGCGGTGCCCGCCAGGGCGGCGCAGACGGCATTCAGCCGCAGCCCGATGGATCGGGCGAAGAATTGGAGCATGACCATCCTCATTCACGGAGCAAACCGGCATCGTGACCGGCAGTATGGCGCGCAAGCCTTGCGCAATCCTTGACAGCGCGCCGCCCCTCCCCGCCGCGGCGCCAAGGTTGCCAAGGCCGCGCCAGCGTGCGACGCAGCCCAGGTATTTCCACGGGCTGATCTTCCACACGCCATGTCCGACCGTCCCATGTTCGCCCCCAGGGTCCGCGCCGTCCTCGGCCCGACCAATACCGGCAAGACCCATCTCGCCATCACGCGCCTGCTGGCGCATGCCTCCGGCATCATCGGCTTCCCGCTGCGCCTGCTCGCGCGCGAGAATTACGACCGCATGGTGGCCGCGAAGGGGGAGCGCCACGTCGCGCTGATCACCGGCGAGGAAAAGATCGTGCCGCCCGAGGCGCGCTGGTTCGCCTGCACGGTAGAAGCCATGCCGCTCGATCGCCGCGCCGAATTCGTGGCGGTGGACGAGATCCAGCTCTGCGCCGATGCCGATCGCGGACACATCTTCACCGACCGGCTGCTGCATGCGCGCGGCCTGGTGGAAACCATGTTCCTTGGCGCCGAGACCATACGGCCGCTGTTGCAGCGCCTGGTGCCGCAGGCCGAGATCGAAACCCGCCCGCGCCTGTCGAGCCTGACGCATGCGGGAGCCGCCAAGCTGACGCGCCTGCCGCCGCGCAGCGCCATCGTGGCGTTCAGCGCGACCGAGGTCTATGCGATCGCGGAAGCCGTGCGGCGCCGCCGCGGCGGCTGCGCGGTGGTGATGGGGCGCCTGTCCCCGCGCACGCGCAACGCGCAGGTGGCGCTGTACCAGAACCGCGAAGTGGATTTCCTGGTGGCGACGGACGCCATCGGCATGGGCCTGAACATGGATGTGGACCATGTCGCCTTCGCCGCCCTGCAGAAGTTCGACGGCCATGCGATCCGGCAGCTCAATGCGCAGGAAGCCGCGCAGATCGCCGGCCGCGCCGGCCGCGGCATGCGGGATGGCACCTTCGGCACCACCGCCGAATGCCCGCCATTGCCCGAAGAACTGACCCGCCAGATCGAGAAGCATGAATTCGAGGCGCTGCCGCAGATCGCCTGGCGCAACAGCGACCTCGACTTCGCGAGCATCGACGGGCTGCTGGACAGCCTGGCCGCGCCGCCGCCGCAATCGGGCCTGGCGAAGGGCAATGATGCGGTCGATCACATCACGCTGAACGCGCTCTCTCGGGAAAGCGGGATCCGTGACCTCGCGCAGGGCCGCGCCCGGGTGCGCCTGCTGTGGGAAGCCTGCCAGGTGCCGGATTTCCGCAAGATCGCGGATGACAGCCACACGCGGCTTTGCGCGAAAATCTTCGAGCATCTGGCGCGCGAAGGCCGCCTGCCGGATGAATGGGTGGCGGGGCAGATCGCCAGCCTCGGCAATATCGAGGGCGACCTCGATACGCTGATGGCGCGCCTCGCCAACATTCGCATCTGGTCCTACATCGCGGCCCGCGCCGATTGGCTGGCGAACGCCGTGAGCCATCAGAACGAGGCGCGGCGCGCCGAGGATGTGGTCAGCGACGCGCTGCATGAACGCCTGATCGCGCGCTTCGTCGACCGCCGCGCCGCCCACCTGATCCGCAGCCTGGACGACACCGAGAAGGAATTGCTCTCGGCCGTCACGCGCCAGGGCGAGGTGATGGTCGAGGGCCACACCGTCGGCCGCGTCACCGGCTTCCAATTCGCGCCTGATCCGGAAGCGACCAAGGAAGAGGAAAAGCGCCTGGTGCTGCGCGCCGCGCGGCGGGCCCTGCGCGAGGAAATGCCGCGTCGCCTGGCCGCGCTGGAAACCGCGAAGGACGAGGTGTTCAGCCTGACGCCGAACCACCGCATCCTGTGGGATGGCGCGGAAGTGGCACGGCTGCGGCCGGGGCCGGAGCCGCTCAAGCCGCATGTCGATGTGCTGGCCAGCGAATTCCTGGACAACACGCAGCGCGAACGGGTGCGGCTGCGGCTGGCGAATTGGCTGGAAGCGTTGATCAAGCGCGATCTGGCGCCGCTGGAGGCCATGGAAACCAAGGCGGCCGAGGACAACACGCTGCGCGGCCCGGCCTTCCGCCTGCGTGAGGGCATGGGCCTGGTGCCCGGCAACACCGACCGCGAATTCCCGCAGGAGCTGCGCCAGCGCCTCAAGGCCATCGGCATCCGCGCCGGGCGCTTCGCGCTGTATGTGCCTGACGCGCTGAAGCCGCGTGCGATGGCGCTGCGCGCGCAATTCTGGTCGCTGCGGCGCAACATGGCCACGCCGCTGCTGCCCAATGCCGGGCTGGTGTCGATCACCCTGCCGGAGGGCGACGCGCCGGCGGAGACGGTGGATGCGACCACGCCGCGCCCGCCCGAGAACTGGCCGCAGGGCTTCGCCGTGATGGCGGGCTGGCTGCCGGCAGGGCGCGTCCTGCTGCGCCTCGACATCGCGGAGCGGATCGCGGGCGAATTGGGCTATTTGACGCGCCGCGCCCCGGCGCCGCTGCCGGAAGGCATCGCATCGCGCCTGGGCGTCAAGGCGGATACGCTGGCGCCGGCGCTGGAAGCGATGGGTTTCCGGCTGCTGCCGGCTGAGACGCTGGCCGAGGACCAGTTCGGCCCGCCCGCCCCCGCCCGTATCGCGGTGAACCGCGAGCAGCGCGGCGGCCGCCAGCCGCGGCGCGAGGAACGGGTGAAGATCCCGCCCCTGCCCGAAAGCGCCCGCGGCGCGCGCCCGCCGAAGGCCGAGGCCGCCGCGGTTCCCGAGCCGGACCCGGCCTTGTTCGGCCCGCCCATCCCGCCCGAGCTCCGCCGCACACGCTCCCGCCGCGGCGCGCGGCGCGAAGGCGGCAAGGCCGAGGCCGCGGCGCGGGAGAAGGCGCGGGTGATCGCCATTCCGCCGCCCCCGCCGCGCCCGGAACGCGCCGCGCCGCCGGCCCGCACCATCGAGATCCCGCGCCTGGAGACGCCGCGCCGCGACGATCGCCGGCAGGACAGCATCATCCCCCCCGCGCCTGCCGGCGGCGCGCCCCGCAAAAGCGACTGGGGCGGCGATCGCGGGGGTTCACGGCCGCCGCGCGAGGATCGTCCCCGCGGCGGCGATCGCGAACGGGGCGGGGATCGCGGCGGACGGGGCGACCCCGCGCCGCGGGAAATCCTGGTCGGCGAAAAGGCCGAGAGCCCCTTCGCCGTGCTGGCACGCCTGAAGCTCAAGAAGGACTGAGATGCCGGAGGGCGGGGCGGAGGGCGGACCGGGCGAGGGTGACACCTGGCAACGGCTCGACCTCTGGCTCTGGTGCGCCCGCGTGGCCAAGACACGGGCGGAATGCGCCCGCCAGGTCTCGGCGGGTCGGGTGCGGATCAACCGCCAGCCGACCGAGAAGCCGCACGCCAAGCTGCGCTGCGGCGATGTGCTGACGCTGACCATCGCCGGGCGGGTGCGGGTGTGGCGCGTTCGCGCCATGGCGGCACGGCGCGGTCCGCCGGCCGAAGCGCGCGATCTGTACGAAGACCTGTCCGATCCGGCGGACGAAAACCGCGCATGACGCGGCAGGCTGTCAGGCGGTCTTGCCAGCCGGGCCGGGCCGGGCCAAATCACCGCCGGCGCCGGCCTTCGCGGCGCCACCGGCCGGAGGCTCCCGTGACCTACGTCGTCACCGAAAATTGTATCAAGTGCAAGTACATGGATTGCGTCGAAGTCTGTCCGGTGGACTGCTTCTACGTCGGCGAGAACATGCTGGTGATCCACCCGGACGAATGCATCGATTGCGGCGTGTGCGAGCCGGAATGCCCGGCGGAAGCCATTCTGCCGGACAGCGACGAAAAGGCGACACCCTGGGTGGAGGTCAACCGCACCTATGCGGCGCAATGGCCGAACATCACCCGCAAGGGCGAAGCGCCGGACGATGCGGATGCCTGGAAGGACAAGCCGGGCAAGAAAGACCTGTTCAGCCCGAACCCTGGCGCGGCCTGAGCGCGCCCGCCATCCCCGGATTCGCCGGGGGTGGCAAGACGGCCTTGTTTGTATTACATTCTGGTGAGAGCAGGGGCGGGCCGTCCGGCAGGGGCGCGCCGCAGCCTGAATGCATCGCTTTAGACGCGCCGGCTTGGCGGTGGCTCCCTCCGGGCCGCGCTCCGCCCATGCTCGGCATGACGGGAAACGGGTAGCGACATGGCAACAAGCGCCCCGAAGAAGGCCAGCAAGGCTGGTGCGGGCAAGGCCGCCGGGACAGCGGGCTCGGGCAAGGCTGCCGGCGTGAAGGCCGCGCCCGCCAAGGCGAAGCCGGATGCGGCGAAGGGGGCCGCGACGAAGGCTGCCCCCGCGCGGCCGGCGCCTGCGAAGGCAGCCCCGCCCCGGTCGACGGCGACCAAGGCCGCGCCGGCGAAGGCCGTGGCGCCCAAGCCGACCGGGGCAAGGCCCGCCGGGAAGGCCGCTGCGCCGACGAAGCCCGTGGTTCATCCCATGGCCAAGCCCCTGGTCACGCCCCTGGTCACGCCCCTGGTCAAGCCTCTGGCCAAGCCCGGCGGCAAGACCGCCCCCCAGAAGGCCAGTGACCTGACGGCGGGTGTCGCAAAGCCCACCGCCCCGCCGGTGATCGCCGCCGCCGCGCCCACGCCGGCGCCGAAGCCCACACCGGCCAAGGTGGCGCAGGCGCAGGCGGCAAAGCCGGCGCCGGTGAAGGCGGCGGAAAAGCCCGCCGGCAAGCCCGTGCTGGAACCGTCCGCGGCCGCCCCGCCCCTCGCGCCGTCGCCCCCGAGCGCACCCCCGCCGGCCGAGGAGTCCTCCCCGCCCGCGACGCTGCCGCGGCCCGGCATGGGCGCGATGACGCAGCGGCCACCGCCGCGCCCCTCGGCGCAATCCAACTCGGCGAAGCCGCCGCCGAACTTCCCGCCGCGGCCGGGTTCCTCCCGGCATGTCCTGCCGATCGACCCCGATTCGCCACTGCCGCCGCCGCGCCCGAAGGGCCCGCCGGTCGAGTTCAAGGCCGGCGACCATGTGGTCTATCCGACCCATGGTGTGGGCCAGGTGCAGGGCATCGAGGAAATGCCGGTGGCCGGGATGTCCCTGAAGGTGATCATCGTCACCTTCGAGGAAAACCGCATGACCCTGCGCGTGCCGGTGAACAAGGCTGCGTCATCCGGCCTGCGCAAGCTTGCCACCACCGAGGAGATGGGGGAGGCGCTGGAAGTGCTGCGCGGCCGCGCGCGGATCAAGCGCACCATGTGGTCGCGCCGCGCCCAGGAATATGAGCAGAAGATCAACTCCGGCGACCCGCTTTCGATCGCGGAGGTGGTGCGCGACCTGCACCGCAATGCCGGGCAGCCCGACCAATCCTTCAGCGAACGCCAGATCTATGAGCAGGCGCTGGATCGGCTGGCCAGCGAACTCGCCGCGATCGATCGCACCGACAAGGCCACGGCTTCCGAAAAGCTGCTCGGCTTCCTGAAATCGGCGTGATCAGCGCGGCCCGGCAGCGCTGCGGGCGCCACCGCGGGATCGTGGGAATGCGGCGGCGCAGCGGGGCGGTTCCGCGCGGCGCGGTCTAGATCCATGCAGGTTTTGCCGTGCGATCCGCGGTCCCATGCACAGCGCATGATCGGCGGTTGCGACCTGGCATCGGATCGCGCCATGGGGCTTGGCGCAGCGCGCTGCACATGCGAAGGCGGGGCTTGCGTCGCGGGCAGCCGCGCGTTGCATGTCGCGGGCAGCCGCGCGTCGCAAGTCGCTTGTCGCTGCGCGTCCCATCTGGAGTGTTCGCACGCATGAAGCCGGCCGCCGCCCCCCGCCTGACGCCGCATCTGAAGCGCCTGGAGGCTGAAGGCATCGCCATCATCCGCGAGGTCGCGGCCAGCTTCCGCAACCCGGTGCTGCTGTATTCCATCGGCAAGGACAGTTCGGTTGTGCTGCACCTGGCGATGAAGGCCTTCGCCCCGGGCAGGCCGCCCTTCCCGCTGTTGCACATCGCGACGGGCTGGGATTTTCGGGCGATGCTGGACTTCCGCGATGCCCGCTGCGCCGAACTCGGCCTCAACCTGATCGTGCACACCAACCCCGACGGCGTGGCGCGCGGAATCGGGCCGATCAGCCACGGCTCGCAGCTGCACATGTCGGTTATGGGAACGGAGGCGCTGAAGCAGGCGCTGAACGAGCATGGCTTCGACGCCGCCCTCGGCGGCGCCCGGCGCGACGAGGAGAAGGCCCGCGCGAAGGAGCGCATCTTCAGCCACCGCGCGCCCGGCCATGTCTGGGAACCGCGCGGCCAGCGGCCGGAATTGTGGGGCCTCTACAACACGCGGATCAGCCAGGGGGAGACGATGCGCGTCTTCCCGCTATCGAACTGGACCGAATTCGACGTGTGGGACTACATCGCCGCCGAGGAGATCCCGGTGGTGCCGCTGTATTTCGCCGCCGAGCGCCCGATGATCCGCCGCTCCGGCGCGCTGATCATGCTGGATGACGACCGCATGCCGCTCGAGCCCGGCGAGACGCCGGAGATGATGTGGGTGCGCTTCCGCACCATGGGCGACTGGCCGCTGACCGGCGCGCATGAAAGCCGCGCCGAGACCCTGGACCAGGTGATTGCGGAAATCCGCGACGCCACCACCAGCGAACGCCAGGGCCGCCTGATCGACAGCGACCAGGAAGCGTCGATGGAACGGAAGAAGCGCGAAGGCTATTTCTGAGGGAACAGGCGTGGGTCCCACCGGACCGGCGCTTCCTCCGCCGCGACGATCCGCGCGCTGTCCGGGTGGTCCGCATGGATCACCGCGTTCCAGTCGAAGGGGCTGAGGACGGAGGGCACCAGCAGCACCGCAGTGCGCCTTTCGCGCCACCATTGCGCACCATGGGCCTGGGCCGCGCGCTGCTCCGGCGCATCCCAGCCGGGCAGCAGGGCAGGGTCCAGCCGCTCCACCGCGACACCATCCGGAATCTCCGCCACGACATGGCGTGAGGCGGAGGGCGGTTGCAGCCGGTTGGCGTGGACCAGCACTTCGAGCATGGCGGTGGAGTAGGCCAGCGCCGCGTAGATCACCCCCTGCCCGCGCGCATTCCAGCGGCCGCCATGCAGCCTTGCGCCCTCCGCACTCCAGACCGGGTGGCGGCCGGTGACGATGCGGAACAGCCGCAAGGTCAGGCGGGCAGCCCGAATTCCAGCGCGTGCAGCAGCGCTTCGACGCGCCGGGCGCCGAGATCGGTCAGGCCCACTTCGACAGGCCGGCGGCGTTCCAGCAGCGGATGCGGGGTGAGGAGGAAGGCACGGGCTTCGTCCTCGGTGCCGAGGGTTGTGGCGGCGTGGGTGAACAGGCGCGCCAGGCGTTCCACGCGCTCACTTTCCTCGACCGTCAGACGCCCGGTGCGGCGCGCCAGGGTGCTTTTGGGCACCACGCTGTACTCAATGGCCGAGGCTGCTTCCGCATCGCCGCCGATCCGCGCCGCGACCCGGCGGAGCGCACCGCGCGGCAGGCCGGCGAGGATGAGCGATTCGAGGCTCGGCGAGGTGTCGAAGCCGGCCTGCTGCTCGGCGAAGCCGGGGGGCCGGATCAGGGCTTCGGGGCTGGTCAGCATCTCAGTTTGCCTATCCATATGGACGCAAGATAGGGCTCATCTGGTTCGGCGACAAGCAAAAAGAAACCCGCGGAGCCCTCGCTCCGCGGGTCGGATGGGCGCAGGGCCCGCCCGGATCACTCGCTGTTCTGGCGCACGCCCACGAGCTGGAGCAGCAGCTGGAACAGGTTGACGAAGTTCAGATACAGGCCGAGCGCGTCGAACACGCTCCGCTTGCCCGCTTCGTCCGAGCCTTCGGCATAGGCGTGCTCGATGTAGTCCGCCTTGATCCGCTGCGTGTCGTAGGCGGTGAGGCCCACGAAGACCACGACGCCGATGATCGTGATGGCGAACTGCAAGGCCGAGCTGGCCAGGAAGATGTTCACGATGCTGGCGAGGATGATGCCGATCAGCCCCATCATCATGAAGCTGCCGAGCTTCGTCAGATCGGCCTTGGTCGTGTAGCCATAGAGGCTGATGCCGGCGAACATCGCCGCCGTCACGAAGAAGGTCGAGGAGATCGAGCCCGAAGTGTAGATCGCGAAGATGTTGGACATCGACGCGCCCATCACCGCGCAGAACACCCAGAACAGCGCCTGCGCGCCGGTCTTGCTCATGCGGTTGATGCCGAAGCTCAGCACCAGGATGAAGGCGAGCGGCGCGAACATCGCGACCCAGCCCAGGATGGTCGGCACGGTCGCATTGCCGCGCGGCGTGCGGACCACCTGGTAGAACAGTTCGGCGGCGCCGGTGTGGGCGATCAGATAGGCCACGATGCCGGTCAGCAGGAGGCCGGAGGCCATCCAGTTGTACACGCGCAGCATGTAGCTGCGCAGCCCGGCATCGAGCTGCGCCTGATCGACGGCCGAGGCCCGCCCGAAGGGCTGGGTCCAGGCCGAGCCGCCCGGAAAGCGGTTGTCGGGACCAAGAGCCATGGTCAGAAAATCCTCCTGGCGGGACGAGGGTGAGGGCCGTCCCGAAGCACCCGAGTATATGGAACTTCTGTAATCCGGATCAACAGGGGTGCTGTCGCATTTCGCGCGACCGTCACGCTGGGGTCAGGCCGCCCCCTGCACCCAGTAGCCCTGGTGCGGCGCGGCACCTTCGGCCTCCAGCGCCGGGCCGACAACCGCCACCGCCTCGGCCGCCGTGTCCAGCACGTCCCGGCAGGACAGCGTGAGGCCCGCCGTGTGCGGCTGTGCGTTCCGCAGATGCAGGATGGCAGCGGCGGACAGGCCATACACGACCCGGCCGATGCCCGTGTAGAAGATGGCGGCCGAGCACATCGCGCAGGGCTCGCCGGAGGAATAGATGGTGGCCGCACGCAGCGCCGCGCGGGGGATGCCGGCAGCGATCACCGCCTGGCAGGCATCCATCTCGCTATGCGCCAGCGTGCCGCCGCCGCCAGCACCTTGCGTGGACATCCCCTCGGCCAGGATCGCGCCATCCGCGCCGACCACCACGGCCGAGAAGGGCCGATCGCCGCGGTCGCGTGCGCGCTGCGCCAGGGTGAAGGCGTGGCGCAGGCGGGTGGCGTCGGTCTCGGTGAAGGTCACATCCATGCTATCCAGGAAACCCTGCCCTCACTCATTCCGCAACAGGGTCGCCGGGCGGACGCGCAGCGCGAGCGCGGTGCCGGCGTAGCCAAACGCAAGCGTCAGGACCACGCAGCCCACCACCACCAGCGCCAGCGTCCCGGGCAGGAACACCCAGTCGCCGCGCATCACGAAGCGCACCACCGCCCAGCTCGCGGCCGAGCCCGCCGCGGCCGCGAGAAGCCCGGCGGTCAGGCCCAGCAGGCCGAATTCGACCAGCCAGGCATTGCGGATTTGCGCGCGCGACGCACCGACCGTCTTCAGGATCACCGCATCGCGCACCCGCCGCGCCTGCCCGGCGGCCACGGCACCGGCCAGCACCAGCATGCCGGCCAGCAGCGTGACGGAGCTGGTCGCCTGCAAGGCCACGCCGATGCGCCCCAGCAAATTCGCCACCGCCTCCAGCGCATCCCGCACGCGGATGCCGGATACGTTGGGCAGCGCGTCGGTGATGGCGCGCAGCACCGCGTTCTCCTGCGCCACATCGGCGCGGACCGTCGCGATATGCGTGTGCGGCGCCGCCGCCAGCAGCCCGGGCGAGGCGACCATGACGTAGTTGATGCCGAGCCCGCGCCACTGGATGTCCCGCAGGGAGGCGATGCGCAGATCGATGTCGCGCCCCAGCACATTCACCGTCAGCACGCTGCCGATGCCGATCCCCCAGCCGCGCGCGATATTCGCATCAAAGGAGACCAGCGGCGGGCCGTCATAATCGGGCGCCCACCACGCACCTTCCACCAGCCGCGTGCCTTCCGGCGGGGTCGCCGCATAGGTCAGGCCGCGATCGCCGCGCAGCGCCCAGCGCGTATCCTCGGACACCACCATGCGTTCCGCCGGCACCCCATCCACGGCCACCATCCGCGCGCGAAGCGAGGGCGAGCGCCGCACATCCGTGACCCCCGCCTGCGCCCGCGCCAGCGTGTCGAATTGCTGCGCCTGGTCGGACTGGATGTCGATGAAGAAGAAGCTCGGCGCCGCGTCGGGGATCTGCTCGGCAAGCTGCCGGCGAAGGTTCCCCTCGATCGTGGCGACGGTCGCCAGCGTGGTCAGCCCGATGCCGAGTGCGACCAGCATGATCGGCGTCGGCGCGCCCGGCCGGTGCAAATTCGCGAGGCCGAGGCGGAGCGAGGGCTGCCGCACCCGCCGCAGCGACCGGGCGAAGCGCATCAGGCCGGACGCGCCGATACGGAACAGCAGCAGCGTCGCCGCCGCCCCGCCGCAGAAGCCGAGCGCGAAGATCGGCTGCTCGGCCGTGCCGACCACCAGCGCCACCAGCGCCACCGCCGCCACCGCATTCGCGGCGATGATCCCCCGCGAAGGCCAGCCCGGCGTCGCCGTCACCGAATCCCGGAACAGGGCCGCGCCAGGGACGCGCTGCGCGCGCCCCAGCGGCCATAGCGCGAAGGCCAGCGCCGTCAGGAAGCCGTAGGCCGCCGCCAACCCCAACGGCGCCCAATACACGCCGATCCGCGGCGGCACGGGCAGCGTGCCGGAAAGCGCCTGCGCCGCCACCCAGGTCAGGCCAAAGCCCGCGACCAGCCCGGCCGCGATGCCCAACCCCGCCAGGATCATCACCTGGATCAGATAGGTCGCCAGGATCGTGCCGGATGGCGCGCCCAGGCAGCGCAGCGTGGCGATGGTGCGGCCGCGTGCCTCCAGCCAGGCGCGCACGCCAGTGGCCACCCCGATGCCGCCGACCAGCAGCGCGGTGAAGCCCGCCAGGGTCAGGAAGGACGCCGCGCGATCGACGAAGCGCTGGACACCCGGCTCGGCATCGCCGGCATAGCGCAGGCGCCAGCCGCCATCGCCCTGCGCTTGCGCGAAGGCGCGGCCGAAGGCGCGGATATCGGTGCCCGGCGGCAGGCGCAGCCGCATGTCGTAGGACAGCAGCGATCCCGGCTGGATCAGCCCTGTCGCCGGCAGCGCCTCGGCCAGGATCATCGCGCGCGGGCCGAGCACGGTCGGGCTGGCGGTGCGGTCGGGCTCGGTCGCGACGATGCCGGCGAAGCGGAAGATCGCCTCGCCGATGCGCACGGGATCGCCGACATTCAGCCGCAAGCGCTCCGCCACGGAGGCATCGAGCGCGACACTCGGCATGCCGTCACGCGGGGCCAGCGTCGCGCTGTCCGGCCCGAGCACCAGCGCGCCATACAACGGATAGGCCGCGTCGACGGCCTTGAGCTCGACCAGGTTGCGCTCCCCATCCGGGGCGATCGCCATGGCGCGCATCTCCGCCACTTCCGAGAGGGTGGCGCCGCGGGCTTCGGCCCAGGCGCGGGCCTCGGCCGTCAGGGGGCGCTGCGTCACGCGCACCTCGACATCGCCGCCGAGCAGCCGCGCGCCATCCGCCTGCAACCCGGCCTCGGTCGCCGCGCGCAGGGTGCCGACGGCGGTGATGGCGGCCACACCGAGCGCCAGGCAGGCCAGCACGATGCGCAGCGATTTGAGCCCGCCGCGGAGCTCGCGGCGCGCGAGGCGCCAGCCCTGGGTCAGATGCCCGCTCATTCCGCGGCCATGCGGAGGTTGGGGGTGTCGGAGACGATCAGCCCATCCTCGATCCGCACCTGCCGGCCGCAGCGCTCCGCCAGCGCCGGGTCATGGGTGATCAGCAGAAGCGTGGTGCCGAGGCGCTTTCGCAGCCCGAACAGCAGATCCATCACGATGGTGCCGGTGCCACGGTCGAGATTGCCGGTGGGCTCATCCGCCAGGATCAGCCGGGGTTCCGCCACCACGGCGCGGGCCAGCGCGGTGCGCTGCTGTTCGCCGCCCGACATCTGGCCGGGATAGTGGTCGAGGCGGTGGCCGAGCCCGACCTCCGTCAGGGCCGCGGCCGCGCGGTCGAAGGCATCGCGCCGTCCGGCGAATTCCAGCGGTACCGCGACATTCTCGAGCGCGGTCATGGTGGGAATGAGGTGGAAAGCCTGGAAGACGATCCCAACCTCTTCGCGGCGGAAACGGGCCAGCGCATCCTCGTCGAGCGCCGCAAGGTCCCGCCCCGCGACACTCAGCGTGCCGGCCGTCGGGCGTTCCAGCCCCGCCAGCAACATCAGGAGCGACGTCTTGCCCGACCCCGAAGGCCCCACGATCCCGACCGCCTCTCCGGCTGCCACGGCAATATCGACGCCACGCAGCACCGGCACGGGGCCGGCGGCGGCGGTCGCCGTGAAGACAAGCCCGGCGGCCCGGATCAATGGCGTCTCGGTCATGAAGTCCTCGCAAGGTTTCGGCGGATATGGGCGCCGCGCTGCGCTGCAAAAGGCGTTGGTCGGTTACGGCGTGTTTCTTGCGGCCCCGGCGCTGGCCCAAACCACGCCGGAAATCCGCCTGTTGATGCTGGGGGACAGCATCACCGCCGGCTACGGCCTGGCGCGGCCAGAGGGCCCGCCGGCGCGGATCGAGGCGCTGCTTCGCGAACGCGGGCGCAATGTGCGGGTGCTGGATGCCGGCGTCTCCGGCGACACGACCGCCGGCGGGCGGGCGCGCATCGCCTGGGCCCTGGCGGACCGGCCGCATGCGGTGATCGTGGCACTTGGCGGGAATGACGGGCTGCGCGGCCTGACGCCTGCCCAGATGCGGGCGAACCTGACCGCCATCCTGGATGCGATCGCGGCCCGCAACCTGCCGACGCTGCTGGCCGGGATGATCGCCCCGCCCAATCTCGGCGCCGAATACGGCCGCGAATTCGCGGCGGTCTTCACCGATTTGGCGGCGGCCCGGCCCGACATCATCCACTACCCCTTCCTGCTGGATGGCGTCGCCGGTGACCGGCGCCTGAACCAGCCGGACCGCATCCACCCGACGGCCGAGGGCGCCGACATCATCGCCCGCCGGATGCTGCCTTTCATCGAAACCCTGCTGGACCGCGTGCGGATTTTACCCACAGGCTGAAACCGTCACGACCGAATCGCGGAGGCAGCAATGCTGCGCCTGTTCGTCGCCCTGGCGCTGCCCGCCGAGATCAAGGCAGCGCTTTCCGCCATCACCGGCGGCATTCCCGGCGCCCGCTGGGTGCCGCCGGAGAACTACCACCTCACGCTCCGCTTCATCGGCGAGATCGAGAGCTGGCAGGCGGAGGAGGTGGACCTCGCACTCGCCAATATCCGCTGCCCCCGCTTCGACCTGGCGCTGGCCGGCATCGGCACCTTCGAGAAGGGCGGGCGAATCCAGTCCCTGCACGTGACCGCCGAGCGGTCGGAGGCGCTGTCGCGGCTGCAGACCAAGGTGGAAACCGCCCTGCAACGGGTGGGGCTGGAGCCGGAGCGTCGGCGTTTCGCCCCCCATGTCACGCTGGCGCGCACCGACCGGGCGGAGACGCACAAGCTGGTCAGCTTCGTGCAGGCGCACAGCCTGTTCCGGCCGCCGCCGGTCTCGATCGAGCATTTTACCTTGTTTTCCTCCTTCCTCGGGAAGGAAGCTGCGCATTACGTTCCCGAGGTGGAGTACGAGCTCGCATGATCGGCCGCACCCTTCTGCTTGCCACGCTGCTGGCCCTGCCGGCGGCGGCGTCCCTGGCACAATCGACCGACCGACCGGCGCCAGAGCCCGTGCCGCCCCGCTCCTGCACGCCGCCGCCCGCGCCGCCGACATCCTGACTTTGCGCCGAAGGTGAGGTATCGCCCGGCGTGATGCTTCGCCGACCGCGCTTCGCTTGGCTGATCGCGGCCCTGCTGCTGGTGCAGTGGGGGGTGGCCTTCGCGCATGTCCCGGCCGCGCCGGCCCACCTGCTGATGGACATCTGCGGCGCGGATGGCAGTGTCACGCGCGTGGCCATGCCGCTCGGCGAGGATGGGTCGGACGGCCAAGATCCCGGCGAAGCGTCGCCCGTCCATTGCCCGCTCTGCACCGCGCCGACCGCGCTGGGGCTGCCGCCCGCCCCGCCGGGCATCACACTGCCGCTGACGCTCGCGCAGACGGCGGACCCTCTGGCGCCACCGGCGCAGAGCCCGGCGCCCATGCCCTGCTGCCGGCCGCAGCCGAGGGCTCCACCCACCGCCTGATTCCCGCTGAACCCATTTCCCTCAACGGATCAGGACCCTTTTCCATGTCGAAGTCTTCTCGCCTCGCCGTCGTGGCGTTGCTGGCGCTGCCTGCCCTGCCCGCCGCCGCGCATGTCACGCTGGAAGTCCAGCAGGCGCCGGCCAATGCCATCTACAAGGCCGTCTTCCGCATCCCCCATGGCTGCGACGGCCAGGCGACCATGCGCGTCACCGTGCGCCTGCCGGAGGGCACGGCGAATGCCCTGCCCATGCCGAAGCCCGGCTGGCGCCTGACCACCGTGCCGCGCCCGAACCAGCCCGCCCCAGTCGGCCATGGCGCGGTGCCACAGCTCGCGGAAGTCATCTGGGAGGGCGGACCGTTGGAGAACCACCATTACGACGAATTCGTGGTGCGTTTCCGGTTGCCGGATACAGCGAACCAGTTGCTGTATGTTCCGGTCGTGCAGGATTGCGTCGGCGGCGGCCAGGCGGCCTGGGTGGACATCCCGGAGCCCGGCGTGCGCGTGACGCAATACCGCTACCCCGCCCCGTCGCTTCGCATCACCCCCCGCAACTGAGGCGCATATGGACCAGACACGCCGCCTGCTGCCCTTGGCCGCGCTGATCGGCGCGGCCGGGCTCGCATCCCGCCCCGCCGCCGCCTGCGATCCGGAGGCGATGGACGCGCATCTGACGCAGGTTTGCGACGGGGCGCTCGCCCCCGCCCGCGCCGCGCTGGAGGCCGCGCTGCCGCATGCGACGGATGCCGAGCGCATGGCGATGCAGCGCGCTTTGACCATCGCCGGCAGCACCTGCGCCACCGGCGACCCGGTGGCCGGCGCCCGCATCGCCGCCAACCTCGCCCGGCTCGCCGGCCGGATCGAGGGCCGCGCCGGTGTATCCGCCGAGAGCCTGGACCTGTTGGGCTAGGGTCCGAACCCGATCAGACCCGAGGCGGATGGCCGAGGACCGCGTGGCAGGCCGCAAGAAAGGCTGCGCAGCCGATGCTGGTTGCATCGGCAAGCGGCCTGACGCCGCGGATGCCGCGCGGGACCGGCCAGGCGCCCGGTGGATGATTGGGTTTGGACCCGGCGGCGCCCGCCATGGTGTGATGCCCGCCCGTGCAGGAAGGCATCTCATGGCGAAGCGCATCGATCCCGCAACCCTTCCGGTGGCCGGCGGCACATACTACCCGCCGCCCTATGATGCCCCGTGCCGGGCGCGCACGCGCACAAGGCTCGGGGACGCGGCGGGGATGACGCAGTTCGGCGTGAACCTGCTGCGCCTGCCGCCCGGCGCCTGGTCCAGCCAGCGGCACTGGCAGACCCTGTCCGACGAATTCGTCTATGTGCTGGCGGGCGAGGTCGTGCTGGTGACGGATGCCGGGGAGGAAGTGCTCCGCCCCGGGGAGGCCGCGGGCTTCAAGGCCAATGACCCGGACGGCCACCACCTGCAGAACCGCACGGACCGGGACGCGCTGGTGCTGGAAATCGGCACGCGCATCACGGGCGACAGCGCGGTGTATCCCGATATCGACATGCTGGCCCCGGGCGGCGGCCCACCGCCGGTCTATACGCGGAAGGACGGCACGCCCTATCCGGATTTGCGGCTGCGCACGGCCGAGGAGCCGTAGCGCGGCCCCCCCTCACCCGGAACTCCCCCCTCACCCAACCCTCTCCCCCCAAGCGGGGGGAGAGGGCTTTTTTGCGGAAGCGCCCCATTCCCCTCCTCGCCCTCGCCTTCCTGGCCTTCATCGGGCTTGGCCTGCCGGACCCTTTGCCTGGCAGCCTGTGGCCGGAGACGCGGCCGCATTACGGCGTGCCGAACGCGGCGCTCGGCCTGGTGCTGGCCTGCGTCGCGGCGGGATATGTGGCGGCGGGGCTTGCCACGGGCTGGCTGATGGCGCGGCTGGGCCTGGGCGGGCTGCTGGCGCTGAGCCTGGCGGGGACAACGCTGGCCGCGCTCGGCCAGGGGTGGGCGCCGCCCTGGTGGGGGTTCGTCGCGCTTGCGCTGCTGGCGGGTGCCGGCGGAGGGGCGGTGGATGCGGGGCTCAACGCCTTCGCGGCCAACCGGTTTCAGCCGCGGCAGATGAACTGGCTGCACGGGTTCTGGGGGGTGGGTGCCACACTCGGCCCGGCGCTGGCGGCGGCGCTGCTGGCCGCGGGGCTCGGCTGGCAGGCGGGGTATCTGGCGGTGGCGGCGCTGCTCGGCGCGCTGACACTCGCCTTCTTCGTGACGCGCCGGCGATGGGAGGATGGGGTGCCCGCTTCCGCCGGCCCGCGCCCCTCCCTGCTGTCCGTGTTGCGCCGGCCGATCGCCCGGCACCAGGCGCTGATCTTCTTCATCTACACGGGGCTGGAGGCCGGGGCTGGGCAATGGGCGGCGACCATCCTGGCCGCGCGCGGCGCCAGCCCGGCCGAGGCCGCCGCCGCCGCCACCCTGTTCTTCGCGGGGCTGACGGGCGGGCGGATCGGCCTCGGCTTCGTGGTGGACCGGATCGGCCCGGACCGGCTGCTGCGCGTGCTGACCCCGGTCGCCGTGCTGGCCGCGCTGGCCTTCGGCACGGGTGTCGCCGATTTCGTAGCGCTGGCGGTGCTGGCGGTGGCGCTGGCGCCGATCTTCCCGACGCTGATGGCGCGCACCCCGGCGCGGGTCGGCGCCAGCGCGACACCCGCCGCGGTGGGCTTGCAGGTGGCGGCGGCGACGACCGGCGTGGCGGCGGTGCCGGCGGCGCTGGGTGTCGCGGCGGACCTGGCGGGCATCGGCGTGGTGCCCTGGCTGCTGGCCGCGGCGGCGGCGGTGACGGCAGCGCTGATCTACCGTCTGCCGGTGCAGCGATGACCCGCGCGCTGATCGGCCTTGCGGCCGCGCTGCTCGCCGAACCCCTCGCCGTCGCCCAGCCCGTGCTGCGGCCGGGTGTCGGCGGCACCGATCCGCGCATCGCGGTGGATGTGAACACACCGCCCTGGTCCAGCCTGGTGCGCGTGCAGACCGAGGCCGGGGGGCGCTGCACCGGGGTGATGATCGCACCCGACCGCGTGCTGACCGCGGCGCATTGCGTGGTCGCGCCACGCACCGGCGTGGTGGTGCAGCCCGCGCGCACCCATGTGCTGGCAGGCTATTTCCGGGGCGAGTTCCGGGCCCATGCGCGTGCCGCCACGATTACCCTGGCACCCGGCTTCCGGCCCGCCACGCGCGGCCCGCTCGAATCGGATTGGGCGCTGCTGCGCCTGGCCACCCCCCTGCCCGGCCCGCCCTTGCCGATGGCGCCGTGGCCGGCGCCCGGCACCCCCGTGCTGCTCGGCGGCTGGCAGCAGGACCGGGCGCATGCGCTGCTGGCCGATACGGCGTGCCGCATCACCAGCGTGGCGCCGCCGCTGCTGCGCCATTCCTGCGCCGGCACCTGGGGCAGTTCCGGCGCGCCGCTGCTGGTGGCAACGGCCACCGGCCATGCGGTGGTCGGCGTGGCCGTCTCGGCGAGCCGCGACGGGCAGGGCGGCGTCGCTGTCAGGCCGGCGCTGCCCTGAAACTCACTCCTCCCGCTCCAGCCTTTCGATATCCGCGTCCGAGAAGCCGAAATGATGGGCGATCTCATGGATCAGCACGTTGCGGACCAGCCGAAACAGATCCTCGCCGGTTTCCACCCATTCCAGCAGGATGGGCTCCCGGTACAGGGTGATGGTGTCGGGCTCCATCGGTGCGTCCAGCACGCTGCGCTGCGTCATCGGCACGCCGCGATACAGGCCGGTCAGCGCCCAGGGGCTTTCGAAGCCCATCTCGGCCGCCGTCTCCTCATCGGCCACATCCTCCACCAGGATCGCCGCGCCGCGCACCAATTCGCGGAGCTCGGCGGGGATTGCGCCGAAGGCCTGCTCGGCCATCTCCACGATATCCTCAAGGGCGGGGGGCTGGCGGAAGCGGGTCATGCGCGCATCCACCCTGGCCAGCCCGCCCAGTCAAGCCAAAGCTCAAGCCAAAGCTCAAGCCGGAGCCGCAAGATGATCGCGAAACTCGACCAGGCCACCCGCGCCGCGCTGCCCGAAACCCTTCCCGGATGGCGCCTCGCGGAGGGGCGGGATGCCATCACGCGCAGCCTTCGCTTCGCCGATTTCTCGGCCGCCTTCGGCTTCATGGCGCGCGTTGCCCTGCTGGCCGAAAAGCAGGACCATCATCCCGAATGGTCGAATGTCTGGAATCGCGTCGAGATCACCCTGACCACCCACGATGCCGGCGGCCTGTCCCGGCGCGATGTGGATCTGGCCCGCGCGATCGACGCGCTGCTGCCGGCGTGACCCGCTGGCCATGCCGGCCGGATTTCGCGTAGTTTGCAACCACCCGGTGGGACCCGCCGGAAACAGGGAGAGATGAAGCATGTCGATGAAGCGCAGGACGATCCTGGGTGGCGCGCTGGCCGCGCCGCTGGTGCTGACGGCGCGTGACGGCCTGGCGCAGGCCGGCGGCCCGATCCGCATCGCAACCGCCGGCCCGATGACCGGCCAGTACGCCGCCTTCGGCGCGCAGATGAAGGCCGGTGCGGAGCAGGCCGTGGCCGACCTCAACGCCGCCGGCGGCGTGCTCGGCCGCCAATTGGCGCTCGAGATCGGGGACGATGCCTGCGACCCGCGCCAGGCGGTGTCCGTCGCCAACCAGCTGTCCGGCCGCCGCATCGCGCTGATGGCCGGGCATTTCTGCTCCGGCTCCTCGATCCCTGCGCGGGACGTCTATGCCGAGGAAGGCGTGCTGCAGATCAGCCCGGCTTCCACCAATCCGGCCTTCACCGAGAACGGCAAGTGGAACACCTTCCGCGTCTGCGGGCGTGACGACCAGCAGGGCCAGGTGGCCGGCCGCTACATCGCGCAGAACATGAAGGATCGCCGCGTCGCCATCCTGCACGACAACACCGCCTATGGCCGCGGCCTGGCGGAGGAGACGAAGAAGGCGCTGAACGCCGCTGGTGTCACGGAAGCGCTGTTCAGCGCCTACACCCCCGGTGAGCGCGACTATTCGGCCATCGTCTCCCGCATGCAGCAGGCCAATGTGCAGGTCGTGTATGTCGGCGGCTACCACACCGAAAGCGGCCTGATCCTGCGCCAGGCGAAGGAGCGTGGGCTGAACATCACGCTGATCGGCGGCGATGCGCTGGTGACGAACGAGTTCTGGCAGATCAGCGGCCCGGCCGGCGAGGGCACGCTGATGACCTTCAGCAGCGACCCGCGCAAGCGCCCGACCGCCGCCCGCGTGGTGCAGGCCTTCCGCGCCAAGAACATCGATCCGGAAGGCTACGTCCTGTACACCTACGCCGCCATCCAGATCTGGGCCGCGGCCGCCGCGCGCACCAACGGCATCGATCCGCGACGCATCGCCGCGGCGATGAAGGCGAACGGCCCCTGGGCCACGGTGCTGGGCGACATCTCCTTCACCGAGAAGGGCGATGTGACCGTGCCGGACTACGTGTTCTACGTCTGGCGCAACGGCAGCTACGCCGAGCTGTGAGTAGGGGGGCCGGGCGGCAGCGCCCGGCCCTTTCTGTTTCAGCCGAGCTGCGCGCCGCTGGCCCGCACCGCGGCACCCCACTTCACCCGCTCCGCCGCGATGAAGGCGGCGAAGGCTGTCGGCGACATCGCGGGCGCGGGCACCGCGCCGCGCTGGCGCAGCGCCGCCACCACCGCCTCCTCCGCCATTCCCGCCGCGAAGGCCGCATTGAGGCGCGTCACTACCGCATCCGGCGTTCCCGTGGGCACGAAGATGCCGTCCCAGGCGCTGACCTCGAAGCCGGGCAGCACGCCGGCCACCGTCGGCACCCCGGGCATGGTCTCCAGCGGCGCGGCGGAGGTCACGGCGAGCGTCCGCACCGCCGCATTCTGCATCACCGCGAAGGCCGCCGGGATGAGGTCGATCGCCATGTCGATCCGCCCGGCCGCAAGGTCCGTCATCGCCGCCGCATTGCCGCGATAGGGCACATGCACGATCTCCACGCCGGCGGCGGTGCGGAACATCTCGGCCGCGATATGCCCCGTCGTGCCATTCCCGGCCGAGCTGTAGGTGCCGCGGCCCGGATTGGCCCGCAGCCAGGCGATCAGCTCCGGCAGGGTCGTGGCCGGCAGGTCGCGCCGCACCAGCACCACCAGCACGATGCGGGACAGTGGCGCGACCGGCACGAAATCCTCGATCGGGCGGAAGGCCAGGCGCGGATACAGCGCCTCATTGATCGCATGGGTGCCGTTGGTGCCATAGAACAGGGTGTAGCCATCAGCCGGCGCGCGGGCGGCGGCTTCCGCGCCGACATTGCCGCCCGCACCCGGCCGGTTCTCCACCACCAGCGTCTGGCCGAGGCGCGGCTGCGCGGCCGCGACGGCAAGCCGCGCCAGCGTGTCGCCGCCACCGCCCGGCGGGAAGGGCACGATCACCCGCACCGGGCGGTCCGGATAGGTGCCTTGCGCCTGCGCGCCCGTGGCCAGCAGCGCGCCGGCAGCGCCGAGCAGCGCGCGGCGCGTCGTGGTGATGTCGTGTGTCATTGTTCCCTCCCTCAGACCGGCCAGGCTTCGAGCAGATCGACCGGATCGCCATAGCGCGCCGCCAGCGCGCGGACCTGCGGGTCGCGCAGCGACAGCAGGTAGCCATCCTCCACCAGCGGGCGGTTCCCCGCCGTGACCGTCGCGTCATACAGCACGAGGTCCATGTGGATGTGCGGCTCCTCCCAGTTCGGCATCACGCGGCGGAGGTAGTCGGAGGGCTTTGGCGCATTGATGCCGACATGCAGGCTGCCGGGCGAGTTCGGGCCCGCCGGGTAGATGTCGAAGCGCGGCGCCTTCGGATTGTGGCCGCAGCCGAGTTCTTCCAGCGTGCCGCCGATCAGGTAGTCGCGCAGCACCTCGGCGGCGAAGCCCTCGCCATGCACGGCGTGGACCGTGTCGTCGCGGAACTCCACGCCGACGGGCGCCTCAAAGGGCTTGTCGAAGCCGACCGCCCAATTCGCCCAGACCACGCCCTCGATGCCGACCTTGGCGTCCGCCGGCAGGCCGACCATCGAGTATTCGAACAGGTTCGGGCCGTGCGTCGGCAAATAGTGCACGTAGCAGCCGGCCTCATCCGCGATATTGTGGCCGCGCCAGCGATTGTGCCGGCGCAGATGCTGCAGCATCGCGTCCGTGTAGGGAATGCGCAGGTCGGTGCCGCGCGGGTCCGAAAGCCGCAGCGTGAAATCGCCCTGTTCGGGGAACAGCCTTCCGGTGGCGCGGATGATCTCGCCCAGCAGATCGATGGGGAATTGCGCCTGCGGCGTGTGCAGCAGGTCGAGGTCGCGGAAGAAGGTGATCTTCACCCAGCGCTGCCCCTGCTTGCGCCGCAGCCCGATGCAATAGGGATCGAGCACGGAGGCGAACCAGGTGGAGACGACGAAGGTCGCGCGTTCCAGCACCGGCTTCGCTTCCTCCGGCACGGTCACGTAGCGCGTGCTTTCGCCCATGTAGCTGGCGAAGGTGGCGCCGCGGCCGCGCGCCAGCCCCTCGATCGCCTGCACCACGCGGGGGTCGAGCAGCGGGTCGGTCAGCATCACCACATGGTCGCCCGGGCGGATCGCCATGACGCGGCAGAAATTGTCGACGCCGCGCATATAGGCGCCGAGCTCCGCCGGCTTGTGCTCCACGCGGCGCGGCAGGCCGCGGCGCGTGGGCGCGGCCAGGATATCCTCGACCGAGGTCGGGAAGCGGGGCATGGGCGGGTCCTCCATCAGTGTTTTGCGCCGTTGCCGGCAGCACGGAAAGCCTGGCCGAGGCGCGCCGCCGGGCCGGCGCTATTCCACCGTCATTCCCGCCGCCTGCACCACGGCCCGCCAGCGCGGCAGGGCCTGCGCGATCCAGGCCTCGCCCGCCGCGCCATCGCCGGCCTCCGCCGTCACGGCCCAGGCGGCGAGGCGCGTCTGCGCGCCGGCGTCGGCGAAAACCGCCACCACCCAGCGCGCGATCGCGGCGCGCGTTGCGTCCGGGATGCCGCGCGGGCCCATCAGCAGATAGGCGAAGCGGATGTCGAAGCCGGGGTGACCCTGTTCGGCCACGGTCGGCACATCCGGCAGGAAAGCGAGGCGCCGCGGGCCGGAGACAGCCAGGGCGCGCAGCCGCCCATCGGTGACGAAGCCGGCGCCGCCCGACACCGCGATGAAGCCCGAAGGGACCCGCCCGGCGATCAGATCCGTCATCGCCTGCGCATTGCCGCGGAACGGCACATGGTCCAGCGCGGCCGCCGGCAGGCCGAGCGTATGGCCGAGATTGGCCATGGCCAGATGCCCGGGCGATCCATTGCCGGCGGAGGCATACAGCATCGGCTGCCGCCGCGCCGCCGCCAGGAATTCCGCGAGTGTCGTGATGCCGATGGAGGGGTGCACCAGCAGCACCACCGGATAGGTGCCGGCCAACGCCACCGGCTGCACCTGTGCGGGATCGTAGCCCAGGTTGCGGTAGATGTGCGGGTTCACCGTGAAGGTGCTGTCGATCGCCAGCAGCAGCGTGCGCCCATCCGGCGCGGCGCGCTGCACCAGGCCCGCCGCGACATTGCCATTGGCGCCGGCGCGGTTGTCCACCACCGCCTGGCCGAGCCCGTGGCGCGGCGCGGCCTCGGCCAGCAGGCGCGCGATGCCGTCCAGCGCCGCACCGGGCGGGAAGGCGGCGATGATGCGCAGCGGGTCGCCGGGCTGTGCCAGCACGGCGGGTGCGGCGAGCAGCGCGGCACCGGCCCCGAGCAGGGTCCTGCGATGGGTCATCCGTTTCCTCCTCCGCCCGGTTTCACCTGTGGCGGTTGCTTGTAGGATAGGGGCGGGAACGCCGGGAACAAAGCCACCCATGACCGCCATCAAAAACGTGCTGTTCATCATGGTGGACCAGCTGCGCCACGACCATCTCGGCTGCGCCGGCCACCCGCATCTGCGCACGCCGCAGCTGGATGCGCTGGCCGCGCGCGGCGTGCGCTTCGACCAGGCCTATGTGCAGTCGGGCATCTGCGGCCCGTCGCGGATGAGCACCTATACCGGCCGCTATGTCAGCACCCATGGCGCGACCCACAACCGCGTGCCGCTTTCGGTGGGTGAAGTGACACTCGGCTGGCATCTGCGCGAAGCGGGCCGCACGCTGGCGCTGGCCGGCAAGACGCATGTGATGCCCGACGCCCATAGCATGAAGCGACTGCAACTGGATGGCCAGCACGACCTCAAGGCGCTGCTCGACGAAGGCTGGTTCACGCTGGTCGATCGGCATGACGGCCACCACGCCGAACCCGACAGCGCCTATGCCGATTGGCTGCGCGCGCAGGGCTACGCCAGCGCCGATCCCTGGACCGACTATGTGATCGCGGTGGAGGACGAGGCCGGCGACGTGCGATCCGGCTGGAAGATGCGCAACGCCCGCCTGCCGGCGCGCGTGAAGGACGAACACAGCGAAAGCGCCTATACAAGCGACCAGGCGCTGCGCTTCATGCAGGCCCAAGGGGACGCACCCTGGGTGCTGCACCTGTCGCTGGTGAAGCCGCACTGGCCCTATATCGCGCCCTCACCCTGGCACGCGATGTACACGCCGGAGCAATGCCTGCCGGTATCGCGCCACCCCGCCGAGCGTGGCAACACCGCGCATCCGCTGCTGCGCGAATGGCAGCGGGAGGAAGTCTCGGAGAATTTCCAGAACGACGATTGCATCGCGACGGTGCGGCCCGCCTATCAGGGGCTGATCTCGCAGCTCGATCACCATCTCGGCCGCGTGCTGGCCTGGATGGAGGAAGCGGGCCGCATGCGCGACACGCTGATCGTGTTCACCTCCGACCATGGCGATTATCTCGGCGACCATTGGCTCGGCGAGAAGGAGCTGTTCCACGACTGCATCCAGCGCGTGCCGTTCATCCTGGTGGACCCCTCGCCGGAAGCGGACGCCACGCGGGGCACGGTGGACAGTCGCTTCGTGCAGGCGATCGACATCGTGCCGACCATCCTGGATGCGCTGGGCCTGGACCCCGCGCCGCATCTGCTGGAGGGGCGTTCGCTGCTGCCGCTGACGCGCGGCACGGCGGGTGCGTGGCGCGATGGCGTGGTCAGCGAGCTGGACTGGACCTTCCGCGGCGCGCGGCGGCGGCTGGGTCTCCCGACCGGGCATCACCATGCCTGGATGTGGCGCGATGCGCGCTGGAAATACATCCACTGGAGCAGCGGCCAGCGCCCGCAATTGTTCGACCTCGAAGCCGACCCGCAAGAATTCTTCGACCTCGGCGAGGATCCGGCGTTGGAGGGCGTGCGTGCGGCGGCGCGGGAGCGTCTGCTCGCATGGTTCATGGGCCTGAAGCGCCGCACGACGCTCACCTGGGCGGAGGCGGAGCTGCGCACGGACCGCCACAAGGCGGCGGGCGTGTTCTTCGGGGAGTGGTGAGGCCGCCCTAAACCCCTTCCCCCACCGGGTGATAGTCGCGCGCGAAATAGATCAGCGCGGCCCCCGTGCCCTGCCGGATGCCGACGATCTCGGCGAACAGCACGCTGTGCGTGCCCTTCTCCACCACATCGGCGATGCGGCAATCGAAGGACACCACGGCGGCATCCAGCACCGGCGCGCCGGTTTCCAGCAGGCTCCAGCGCCCCAGCGCATAGCGGGCCTCGGCCGGCAGGTCGCCGCGGCCGGCGAAGGCATCGGCCAGCGCGCGCTGCCCGGCGGAGAGCGTGTTCACGCACAGCACGCCATTCGCCTTGAACAGCGCCAGCGTGCGGCTGGCGCGGTTCATGCACACCAGCAGCGTCGGCGGCGCATCGGTCACGCTGCACACCGCACTCGCCGTGGCGCCGCCGCGCCCGGCCGGCCCATCCGTGCTGACGATGTTCACCGCAGCCCCGAGGCGCGCCATGGCGTTGCGGAAATCCAGGCTGGTCACAGGCATGGGGCGCTCCGGCTTCGCCGCACAGATGGGCCAGTGGCGGCGGGCTGGGAAGTCAGGTGCAGGGGACCAGCCGCAGATTCTCCACCTGCGCGTCCACCCTGCTGTCGGTGTCGTCGGCGTCGGTGGTGAGGACCAGCTCCTGCAAGGGCGGCACTGGGGCATTCCCGAATGCCGCGCGCCAATCGGCACCGAGGTTCACCCGTTCCTCCACCCAATGGCCGCGCGGCGCATCGGCCGGCCGCAGCACGCGCTTGGCGCTGATGCCGCCGGTCCAGGGGCTCGGGAAGAAGGCGCCGGGCGCGGCTTCCCGGCCGGTGCCGCCCCAGACATACATCAGGATGCTGCGCGGCAGCACATGGTCGCCCGCCAGCCCCTGCGCCATGCTGTGCTGCGCCCGCGTGGCGAAGCCCATGCGCGGGCCGAAGCCGGCAAAGCCCACCGCCACGGCCACCGCGCGGTCATCGCCGCCGCGCCGCGCGAGATCGGTCGCCGGCGGGCCGGCATCCACGCGCCAGCGCCAGGCGAGGCAGGAAGCCGGGCCCTGCACCACGCGCCACAGGAAACTGCCCTGCCCCTGGCCGCGGATGCGGATTCCGCCGCCCGGCGTCGTGCTGAATTCGGCCGGGCGGATGCCGCTCCATTGCGCCTTCCGCCAGCCCTGCGCCTCCACCTCCGGCGGGGCACGCCCGGGCGAGACCGCGCCTGCCAGCAGCGGCGCGAGCATCAGCACGGTCAGGGCGATGGCGGGACGCTGCACGCGGCTGTATCTGCGCACCGAGGCACTTCGCGACAAGTGCACCAGAACGGAGACCGCGCCATGGCCATCGAGACCAGCACCCTCCAGATCGCCGCCACCGATGGCAGCGGCAGCTTCAGCGCCTATGTGGCGCGCCCCGTTGGCGATGCGCCGCGCGGCGTGGTGGTGATGATCCAGGAAATCTTCGGCGTGAACGCCACCATGCGCGGCCTGTCCGATTGGGCGGCCAGCATGGGCTTCATCGCCATCGCGCCGGACCTGTTCTGGCGGCAGCTTCCGGGCGTCGATCTCGACCCCGATGCCGGCCAGGCGCAATGGGAACAGGCCTTCGGCTTCATGAAGGGCATGGACCAGGATCTGGCCGTGGCGGACCTCAAGGCCACCATCGCGCTGGCCCGCAGCATGCCCGGCGCCAATGGGCGCGTGGCCACCATGGGCTTCTGCCTCGGCGGGCGGCTGGCCTTCATGATGGCGGCCCGCAGCGATGCGGATGCCAATGTCTCCTACTACGGCGTCGGGCTGGAGGGGCTGCTGGGCGAGGCCGCCGCCATCACCGCGCCGCTGCTGGTGCATATCGCGGAGGCCGACAAATTCGTCCCCCCCGCCGCGCAGGCCGCGATCCTGGCGGGCCTTGCGGGGCACCCGAGCGCGGTTGCGCATGTCTATCCCGGCGTGGACCACGCCTTCGCGCGCCTCGGCGGCCACAGCTACGATGCGCGGGCGGCGACCATCGCACATGGCCGCACCGCGGAGCTTCTGGCGCGCGTCCTGGGCTGACCGTATCGGGGGGCGGGCGCCGTGCCGGACACGCACAACGCGCTGTTCGTGGCGCTCCGCCTGCCGATGCTGGTGCTGTGCGCCGTCGCTGGATGGCGGTCGCTGCCCCACGCCAGCCGCGCCAAGCCCGAGGCGCGCGGCGCGCTGCTGCTGATGGCGGCGGTGCTGGCCGCGGGTGCGGTGCTGTCGGCGCTGGCCATCCGGGTGAAGGTGCTGCCGGCGCCGACCGAGCCGATTCCCGCCGATGACCGGGCCTGGCTGGTCTTCGACCTGGCCGTGCCGATCCTGGCGGCGGCGACGCGGCGGTGACGCTTTCGGCCGGCATCGGGCGGGTCGGCGGCGGCCCGCCGGACGCGGCGCTGCGCGCGGCGCAGGATGCGGCGCACGCCGTGCTGTATCGCGCGAAGGAGCAGGGGCGGGATCGGCTGGCGGTCGCGGATTGACCGGCAACAGGTTGCGCTGACCGATACTGCCACGCCATGCTGGCGCATCGCCCTTCGAGGAGCCTTCGATGCGCCGCCGCACCCTGCTGTCCGCTGCCTCCGCCGCGCCCTTCCTGGCCGCTTCGCCCGCCCTCGCGCAGGGGGATGCCGCGCATACGCTGCGCTATGCGGCGCAGGCGGATGTCACCGCGCTCGATCCCATGTCCACCACCAGCTATGGCGTGCGCAACCACGGCCATATGTGCTGGGACACGCTGTATGGCCCGGACCAGAATTTCGTCATGCGGCCCCAATTGGTCGAGGGGCATGTGGTGGAGGATGACGGGCTGCGCTGGGTGTTCACGCTGCGCCCGAACATCCGCTTCCACGACAATGAGCCGATCCGCGCCGCCGATGCCGTGGCCTCCATCAACCGCTGGTCGGCGCGCGACACGCTGGGCCAGACGCTGCGCGCCCGCACGGCGGAGATGCGGGTGCTGGACGACCGGCGCTTCGAAATCCGCCTGAACCAGCGCTTCGGCCCGATGCTGGAGGCGCTGGGCAAGCCGAGTTCCTACCCGTGCTTCATCTATCCCGAGCGTTTCGCGACGGTGGACCCGGCGCGGCCCTTCACCGAGGTGGTCGGCAGCGGCCCCTATCGCTTCGTGGCGGCCGAGCGGCTTTCCGGCGCACGCAGCGTCTACCAGCGTTTTTCCGGGTATGCACCGAATCCAGGCGCGCCGAATCTGCTGGGCGGCGCCAAGCTCGCGCATTTCGAACGGGTCGAGTTCCGCTGGATGCCGGATGTCGGCACGGTGGCAGCCGCGCTTCAGGCCGGCGAGATCGATTGGTGGGAACAGGTCGCACCCGACCTCCGCCCGATCCTGTCGCGCCATCGCGATGTGGTGGTGGAACGCGTGGACGCCTTCGGGCTGATGGCGCATCTGCGCTTCAACCATCTGCACGCGCCGTTCGACAATGTGGCCGTGCGCCGCGCGCTGCTCGCCAGCGTGCGGCAGGCGGATTTCATGACCGCCATCATGGGCACGGACCGCACGCTGTGGGCGGATGGCGTCGGCCCCTTCCCGACCAGCTCCCCACTCGCCAGCGATGTCGGCAACGACGCCATGGCCGGGCCGGCGGATTTCGCGCGCGCCCAGGCGGCGCTGCGCGCGGCCGGCTACGCCAACCAGCCTGTCACGGTGCTGCACCCGACGGATGTCGTGAACAACAACGCGCTGACCACGGTGCTGACCGATGCGCTGAAGCGCAGCGGGCTGAACGCCGAGAGCGCCAACAGCGATTGGGGCACGGTGCTGCAGCGCCGGTCGCGGCAGGAACCGCCGGGCCAGGGCGGGTGGAACGCGCTGATCGTGCTGTTCGGCGGCGTCGATCTCGGCAATCCCGGCGTGCATCCGCTGTTGCGTGGCAATGGCCGCCAGGCCTGGTTCGGCTGGCCGACCTCCGCACCGCTGGAGGCAATGCGGGAGGAATGGCTGGATGCGCCGAACCTCGATGCGCAGAAGGCGATCGCGCGGCGCATCCAGGCGCAGTTCTGGCAGGATCTGCCCTGGATTCCGCTCGGCCAGTATTTCATCGACAGCGCCTGGCGGCGCGGCATCACCGGCGTGCAGAAGGGCATGACGCTGCCGCTGAACGTCCGCCGCGGCTGAGCAGCGTTACGGCGCCTCGCCCCTTGCCATCCGCGCTTCCAGCGCGGTGATCGCGCCGGGCAGGTCGGCGATGCTGTCGATGACCATATGCGCCCCCGCCGCCTCAAGCTCCGCCGCGGCGCGGGCGCGCAATTCCGAGCGGTGGTCATCGTGCAGCGCGGCGAGCTCGGCCGCCGACAACCCGGCGATGTTGCCGGTCAGCGCAACACCAATCGCCCAGGTGCCCGCCGCGCGCGCTTCGCCGATGCCGGGCGGCGTGTCGTCCAGCTTGACGACCGTGCCGGCCGGCCAGACGCCCATCTCGGCCATCGCCTTCCACATCTGCAAGGGCGCGGGGCGCCCGGCGGCAAGGTCGCCGGCGCAGACCATGATCTCGGGCACAAACCCTTGCGCGGCGGCCAGCGGTGCGAGGCGTTCCATGATCGGCCGCGTATAGCCGGTGGTGGAGCCCACGCGGATTCTGCGCGCGGCCAGCCAGGCAAGTGTCTCCGCCGCACCGGGGATCAGCGCGCTATGCGCTTCGACGGCGGCGACGTTCAGCGGCTCGAACACGTCGAAGATGCGCTGCACGTCGGCTTCGGTGAAATCATGGCCGTGGCGCGCGCGCCACGCCGCATTCACGGCGGCGCCCACCAGGCGGATGTGATCCGCCTTCGCCATGCCCATGGGGCCCCGCGCATCGCCCACGGAAATCTCCACGCCGAACGCGCGGAAAGCCTCGACGAAGGCGCCCATCGGCGCGCGCGATCCGTGGTCGAGCACGGTGCCGGCCCAGTCGAAGATCACCGCCTTGATCATGGCATGTCCCATCCCGCGAAGGTGTCCTCGGCCAGCCCGAAGGCCGTGCTGGCGCCGGTGCCGGAGGTGACGGAAATGAGCCGCACGCCGGGCGATGGTGCCTCGATGAAGGCGTCCTCCGGCCCCGAGGGGTAGATGCCGACCCAGCGGTCGATCACCGGCGGCGGCGGGCCAAGAACCCGTTCAAATTCATCGAGGATCAGCGCATCTACGGCGTCCGGCTGGAACGGGTCCGGCGTCGGGTCGTAATGATGGCTGTCGCCGACCACGAGCGACCCATCCGCCGATTGCACCACGATCAGGTGCACGCCATTCGCCAGATGCGCTGACTGGTCGGCGGCAAGCGCCGCGCGCAGCGCCGGCAGGGACGGGCAATCGGCATAGCCGCGATAGCGATGCAGGCCAAGGTCGCTCATCACTGCCGCCGGCAGCCGCCAGCCCGGGTCGGCCAGGCGCAGCATGTGCAGCTTGCAAAGCGTGACGCCACGGCGCGCGAAGATTTCGGGGAACAGGGTCGCGAGGTCCGTCCCCGGGCAGACGGCGATGCGTGGCGCGTGCAGCGTGCCGGTGGTGGTGGTGACGCGCCCTTCCTCCACCGCCAGCACGGCGGCGCGCGCCAGAAAGGTGACGCCATGCTGCTCGGCCAGGTAGGCCGTGAGGTGCGGGATCGCGCTGCGGCTTTCGACGCGCAGCTCATGCGGGGAATGCAGCGCGGCGCGCACACCATCCCGGCGCAGCGGCGCGGGGATGGCATCGCCGCGCACCACGTGGCAGCCCTCGCCCATCGGGCCTTCGGCGAATTCCGCGATCACCGCTTCGGCTTCCACGCGCCGCGCCGCCATCAGCAGGCCGCGATGCAGGACAGGGATGTTCGCCTGCGCGCAGGTTTCGGCCCAGAGGTCGCGCGCGCGCCGAGCCCGGCGCCAGGTGTCCGGCGCGCCCTGGCCGGTGACGGTGACGAAGCCGAAATTGCGGATGGAGGCGCCATTCGCCCGCGCATCCCGCTCCACTACGCCGACGCGAAGCCCCGCCCGCGCGCCGACCAGCGCATGCGCCAGGCCCACGATCCCCGCCCCCACCACGATCAGGTCGAAGCGGTGCTCCATGGGGTTCAGCGCGTCACGAAAGCTTCGCGCGCAGCACGTCGTTCACCAGGGCGGGGTTCCCCCTGCCCTGCATGGCCTTCATGGTCTGGCCCACGAAGAAGCCGAACAGCTTGTCCTTGCCACTGCGGTATTCCGCGACCTTGTCGGCATTCGCCGCCATCACCGCATCCACAACCGCCTCGATCGCGCCGGTATCCGTCACCTGGCGCATGCCGCGTTCCTCGACGATGACGCCTGGCGCCTTGCCGGTTTCGATCATCGCCTCGAACACCTGCTTGGCGAGGCTGCCGGAGATGGTCTTGTCGGCGATCAGGTCGAGCAGCCCGCCGAGGTTTTCGGCGGTCACGGGCGGGTCGCTGATGTCGCGCTTGAGCCGGTTGAGGGCGGCGAAGAAATCGCCCGTCACCCAATTGGCGGCGAGCTTCGCGTCACGCCCCTGCGCCACCGTCTCGAAGAAGGCCGCGGTTTCGCGCTCCAGCGTCAGCACATGCGCGTCATAGGGTGTGAGGCCCATGGCGACATAGCGCGCGCGCCGCGCATCCGGCAGTTCGGGCAGCGCGGCCTTCAGCGCTTCCACCCAATCCGATTCCAGCACCAGCGGGGGAAGATCGGGCTCGGGGAAGTAGCGGTAGTCATGCGCGTCTTCCTTGCTGCGCATGGACCGCGTGACGCCCCGCTGCGTGTCGAACAGGCGCGTTTCCTGATCGACGGTGCCGCCGGATTCCCAGACCTCGATCTGGCGGCGCGCTTCGGCTTCCACTGCCTGCATCACGAACTTCACGCTGTTGACGTTCTTCACCTCGCAGCGCGTGCGATAGCCCTCGCCTGCCTTGCGGACGGAGACGTTGACGTCGGCGCGCATGGAGCCTTCGTCCATGTTGCCGTCGCAGGTGCCGAGGTAGCGCAGGATCTGCCGCAGCTTGGTCAGATAGGCGCCGGCTTCCTCCGGGCTTCGCATATCCGGCTCGCTCACGATCTCCATGAGTGCGACGCCGGAGCGGTTGAGGTCGATGAAGGATTTCTGGGGGTGCTGGTCATGCAGCGACTTGCCCGCATCCTGCTCCAGATGCAGGCGCGTGATGCCGATGGTTTTCGTCGTGCCATCCGCGAGCGTGATCTCGACCGCGCCCTCACCCACGATCGGGTGCGCGAACTGGCTGATCTGATAGCCCTGCGGCAGGTCGGCGTAGAAGTAGTTCTTCCGGTCGAAGCGCGACCAGAGGTTCACGCGCGCATTCAGCCCGAGCCCGGTGCGCACCGCCTGCGCCACGCATTCGGCGTTGATCACCGGCAGCATCCCTGGGAAGCCGGCATCGATGAACGACACCTGGCTGTTCGGCTCCGCCCCGAACGCCGTCGCCGCGCCGCTGAACAGCTTCGACTGCGACGTGACCTGCGCATGGACTTCCAGGCCGCAGACGATTTCCCAGGGGCCCGTGGTGCCTTCGATCGTGTAGGTCATGCGTGCATCCTCGGCGACTCGGAAAAGGCCGCCGCGCGTTCGATCGCGGCGCCCACGGCGAAGACGCCTTCCTCATCGAAGGGCTTGCCGATCACCTGCAAGCCCAGCGGCAGCCCCTGCCGATCCAGCCCGGCCGGTATCGCAAGGCCGGGCAGGCCGGCCAGGTTTGCCGTGACCGTGAAAATGTCGTTCAGATACATCGCGACCGGATCATCCTGCTTCTCATCCACGCCGAAGGCAGCACTCGGCGTCGCGGGGGTCAGAATGGCGTCCACGCTCGCGAAAGCCTGCTCGAAGTCGCGCCGGATCAGCGCGCGGACTTTCTGCGCCTTGAGGTAGTAGGCGTCGTAGTAGCCGGCACTGAGCACATAGGTGCCGATCATGATGCGCCGCCGCACCTCCGCACCGAAGCCGGCGGCGCGGGTGCGTTCGTACAGGTCCCGCAGATCAGAACCGGGCTCCGTCACACGCGCGCCGAAGCGCACGCCGTCATAGCGCGCGAGGTTCGACGAAGCCTCGGCCGGCGCCACGATGTAGTAGGTCGGCAGCGCGTAGGAGGCATGCGGCAAGCTGATCTCCACCGTCTCGGCGCCCTGGTCGCGCAGCCACGCCAGGCCCTGGTCCCACAGCGCCGCGATCTCCGGCGCCAGGCCGTCCAGCCGGTATTCGCGTGGCACGCCGATGCGCAGGCCCTTCACGCCGCGCGCGCACGCACCAGCGAAATCGGGCACGGGGACATCGGCGCTGGTCGCATCGCGCGGGTCAAAGCCGGCCATGGATTTCAGCAGGATCGCGCAATCCTCCACCGTGCGCGCCATCGGCCCCGCCTGGTCGAGCGAACTGGCAAAGGCCACGATCCCGAAGCGCGAGCACCGCCCATAGGTCGGCTTGATGCCCGCAATGCCGCAAAAGGCCGCCGGCTGCCGGATGGAGCCGCCGGTATCGGTCGCCGTGGCGCCCAAGGCCAACCGCGCCGCAACCGCCGCGGCCGACCCGCCCGAGGACCCGCCCGGCACCAGCCGCGTGTCGGGGTCATTCGCGCGCGACCACGGATTCTCAACCGGCCCGCTCGCGCTGGTCGTGTTGGAGGACCCCATCGCGAATTCGTCGAGGTTCGCCTTGCCGAGGAACACCGCGCCATCGTCCAGAAGCTTCTGGCTGACCGTGCTCTCATAGGGCGGCACGAAGCTGTCCAGGATTCGGCTGCCCGCCGTGGTGCGCGTACCCGCCGTGCAGAACAGATCCTTGATGGCGAGGGGAATGCCCTCCAGCGGCCGCGCCTGGCCCGCCTTGCGCCGTGCATCGCTCGCCGCCGCCTGCGCCAACGCCTTTTCGGCGGTGACGGTAATGAAGGCGTTGAGGCGCGGGTTGAGGCGGGCGATCCCCTCCAGATGCGCTTCCGTCAGCGCGACGCTGGTCGTCTCCCCGGCGTCGAGCGCGTCCAGCGCGCCGCGCAGGGTGTAATCCGTGGGGCGCATCACTCGACCACCTTCGGCACGCCAAAGTATTCGCCCATGCGGTCCGGCGCATTGGCCAGGATCGCGTCCGCCTGACCGCCATCGGTCACGGCATCGGCGCGCATGCGCATGGCGGGGCTCGCCACGGGTGCGCCGCCGGCCATGGGTTCCACGCCCTCGGTATCGACCGCCTGCAATTGCTCGATCCAGCCGAGGATGCCGTTGATCTCGGCCTGGGCCTGCGCGACCTCAGCCTCTTCCAGGCGGATCCGGGCGAGCGAGGCGATGCGCCGGATGGTGGCGGTATCGAGGGACATGAACGAACGAAATTCCTTCGGGAACCTGGATTTGCAGGGGACGGGGCCGCGGACCATAACGGCGCCCATGCCCATCTTCAACATGGCGGAGCTTCGCGCGGCGCTGCCCCGGCATGCGCGGCTGATCGGTCTCGACCCCGGGTCGCGCGTGCTGGGGGTCGCGCTGTCCGACGTGTCGCTGATGCTGGCCAGCCCCTATGGCGCCATTCCGCGCACGAAACTCGGCCCGATCGCGGCGGAACTGGCACGAATCGCGAAGAAGGAAGGCGCGGGCGGGATGGTGGTCGGCCTGCCGCTGTCGATGGATGGCAGCTTCGGCCCAGCCGCCCAGGCCGCCAAGGATTTCGGCGTTGCCCTGGCCGACGCGGCGGCGCTGCCGGTGGCGTTCTGGGACGAACGCCTGTCCTCCGCCGCGGTCAACCGCGCGATGATCGCGGCCGACATGACGCGGGCGAAGCGGGCGAAGGCCGTCGATGCGGCGGCGGCGGCTTATATGCTCCAGGCTGCCCTGGATGCGACCAGCGGCGGGTTGTAGTCTCCGCGCATGTTCCCCTACCCGCACCGACACCTGCTGGCGATCGAGGGCCTCGAGCCGCCCTATATCGCCGATCTGCTGGACCTGGCCGAGAACTACGCCCTGCTGAACCGCCAGGGCAAAACCCAGCGCGACCTGCTCAAGGGCCGCACCCTGATCAATTTGTTCTTCGAGGACAGCACCCGCACCCGCACGAGCTTCGAGTTGGCGGGCAAGCGGCTGGGCGCCGACATCGTGAACATGAGCGTCTCGACCAGCAGCGTGAACAAGGGCGAGACGCTGCTGGACACCGCCAGCACGCTGAACGCCATGCAGACCGATCTGCTGGTGATCCGCCACGGGCAATCCGGCGCCCCCGCCTTGCTGAGCCAGAAGGTGGATGCGGCGGTGATCAACGCCGGCGATGGCACGCATGAACACCCGACCCAGGCGCTGCTGGACGCGCTGACCATCCGCCGCCGCAAGGGCAGGCTGGAGGGGCTGACGGTCGCGATCTGCGGCGATGTGCTGCATTCCCGCGTCGCCCGGTCGAACATTCACCTGCTGCTGGCGATGAACAGCCGCGTCCGCATCATCGGCCCGCCCACGCTGATCCCGGCGGAGGCCGCGCGCCTGGGCGTGGAGGTGCATCACACCATGCGCACGGGGCTCGATGGCGCCGATGTGGTGATGATGCTGCGCCTGCAACGCGAACGCATGACAGGCGGCCTGGTGCCGAGTGCGCGGGAGTTCTTCAGGTTTTACGGGCTAGACTCGGAAAAACTGGCCTGGGCAAAGCCCGACGCCATCGTCATGCATCCCGGCCCGATGAACCGCGGCGTCGAGATCGACAGCGCGGTGGCTGACGACCCGTTGCGCAGCGTGATCGGCGAACAGGTGGAGATGGGCGTCGCGGTGCGGATGGCGGTGCTGGATGTGCTGGCGCGCAACCAGCGGCGGAATGTCGCGCGATGATGCTGCTGCGCAACGTCCGCCTGCTCGACCCTGCGACCGGCCTCGACGCCCCGGGCAGCCTGCTCGTGCGGGATGGCGTCATCGCCGATCATGGCCCGAACCTTACCGCCCCCGAGGGCACGCCGACGCTGGACGCCGACGGCGCCTGCCTCGCCCCCGGCCTTATCGACCTGCGCGCCGCCCTCGGCGAACCGGGCGCGGAGCATCGGGAAACCGTGGCCTCCGCCGCCCTCGCCGCGGCCGCCGGCGGCATCACCACCCTCTGCGCCCTGCCGGACACCGACCCCGCCATCGACGACCCCGCGCTGATCCAGTTCCTGATCCGCCGCGGCGAACAGGCGGGCAGCCTGACCATCCTGCCCTATGGCGCCGCCACCACGGGGTGCGAGGGGCGGGAGATGTCGGAATTCGGCCTGCTGCGCGAAGCCGGCGCCATTGCCTTCACCGATGGCCGCCGCGCCATCGCCTCCGCCCGCACCATGCGCCTGGCACTGAGCTACGCCCGCGCCTTCGGCACCTTCATCGTGCAGCACCCGGAGGAACCCGCGCTGGCCGCCGGCGGCGCCGCGACCGAGGGCGAGCGCGCGACACGCATGGGCCTGCCCGGCATTCCGCCGGCCGCCGAGGCGATGATGGTGGCGCGGGACATCGCGCTGGCCCGGCTCACCGGCGGCCATGTGCATTTTGCGCATGTCAGCACGGGCGCCGCGATCGATCTGGTACGGGCTGCAAAGGCCGAGGGGCTGCGCGTGACGTGCGACACCGCCCCCCCCTATTTCGACCTGAACGAGACGGCGATCGGCGAATACCGCAGCTACGCCAAGCTGTCGCCGCCCTTGCGCGCGGAGGCCGACAGGCTGGCCGTGGTGGCGGGCCTCGCGGATGGCACGATCGACGCCATCGCCAGCGACCACCAGCCGCGCGACGCCGATGACAAGCGCCTGCCCTTCGCCCAGGCCGAGGCCGGCGGCGCAGGGCTGGCCACGCTGCTCGGCGTGACCTTGGCCCGGGTGCATGGCGGCGACCTGGCCCTGCTCGACGCCCTGGCGCTGCTGACCGCGAAGCCCGCGAAACTGCTGGGGCTGGAGGCCGGGCGCCTCGCGCGCGGCGCGCCGGCCGACCTCGTACTGTTCCATCTGGAACGCGGCTGGCGGGTGGAGGCCGGGCGGCTGCCAGGCAAGGCCCAGAACACCCCCTTCGACGGCCGCGCGCTGGAAGGCCGAGTGATCGGCACCTGGAAGGCCGGACGCCGGGTATTCGCGCTGTGAGCCTGCTGCTCGCCGCGCTGCTCGGCTACCTGCTCGGCTCCGTGCCCTATGGCCTGCTGCTGACCCGCGCGGCCGGCCTTGGCGATGTGCGCGCCATCGGCTCCGGCAGTATCGGCGCCACCAATGTGCTGCGCACCGGCAACAAGGCGCTGGCGGCGGCAACCTTGGCGCTGGATGCCGGCAAGGGCGCGGCTGCGCTGCTGATCGCGCGCAGCCTCTGGGGGGAGGAGGCCGGGCTGGTCGCCGGCTTCGCCGCCATGGCGGGGCATGCCTTTCCGGTGTGGCTCGGGTTCCGGGGCGGCAAGGGGGTGGCCACCGGCGCGGGCGTGCTGGTGGCGGCGGTCTGGTGGCTCGGGCTGATCGCGCTTGGCGCCTGGCTCGCGGTGTTCGCGGCGACGCGGATTTCCTCGGCCGGCGCGCTGGCGGCCTGCACGGCCGCACCCATCGCGGCCTTCGCGCTCGGCTCGCCGGGGCTCGGCCTCTTCGCGCTCGGCCTCGCCGCGCTGATCATCTGGCGGCACCGGCCCAACATCCAGCGCCTGCTGGCCGGCACCGAGCCGCGCTTCGGCTCCAAGGCATGACGCCAGCGGAGGCGCTGGCCCGGCTGCGCCTGGCGCGCACCGAGGGCATCGGCCCCGCCACTTTCCGTCGCCTGCTCGACCGCCACGGCTCCGCCCCCGCCGCGCTCGCCGCCCTGCCGGGATACACCACCCGCAGCTTCGTGGCGCCGCCGCTCGCCATCGCGGAGCGCGAGATGGAGGCGCTGGCGCGGATGGGCGGCCGCTTCCTGTTCCTGGACGACCCCGCCTACCCGCCCCTGCTCGCCCGGCTGGAAGACGCGCCGCCGGTCATCGCCGTGCTGGGCGACGCCACGTTGCTGCCGCGCCGGCAGGTCGGCGTGGTCGGCGCCCGCGCGGCCTCCGCCGGCGGGCGGCGGATCGCGGAGGAGTTGGCGGCGGGGCTGACAACTGGCGGCATCGTCGTCACCTCCGGCCTCGCGCGCGGGATCGACGCGGCGGCGCATCTCGGCGCGCTGGAGGCGCATGGCCGCACCATCGCGGTGGTCGCCGGCGGGCTCGACCAGCCCTACCCGCCCGAGAATGCGGGCTTGCAGGCGCGCATCGCGGCGGAGGGCGGCGCGGTGGTCTCGGAAGCGCCGCTCGGCACCCAGCCCCAGGCGCGGCATTTCCCCCGCCGCAACCGGATCGTCGCCGGCTTGGTCCTCGGCCTGGTGGTCGTGGAAGCGGCGCTGCGATCCGGCAGCCTGATCACCGCGCGGCTGGCGGCGGAGGCGGGGCGGGAGGTGTTCGCCGTGCCGGGCAGCCCGCTCGACCCCCGCGCGCGGGGTGGGAACGACCTCATCCGGCAGGGCGCGCACCTGGCCGAATCGGCCGAGGATGTCATGGCGCTGCTGCCCGCCCTCCCGCATGACCTGCCGCTGTTCGCCCCGCGCAACGCTGCGCTGCCCCCGCCGGATTCTCGCGCAACGGTTGCAACGCCCCCCGGCGACGCGGCCAAAGTCCTTGAAATGATTGGGAGTGCACCGGTGGGCGTTGACGACCTCGCCCGGCGCTGCCACCTGTCGGCACCGATTGTGCAGGCGATCCTGCTGGACCTGGAGCTTTCCGGGCTGGTGGAGTGCCTGCCCGGAAACCGGGTGGCCTTGGCCGCGGGATAGCCCGCGCACCAGCGCCATCCGCAGGAAAACTGGCGCAAGAATGCCCGATGTCCTCGTGGTCGAGAGCCCGGCCAAGGCCAAGACCATCAACAAATACCTCGGCTCGGACTTCACTGTCCTCGCCTCCTTCGGCCATGTCCGCGACCTGCCCCCCAAGGACGGCTCCGTCCGGCCGGAGGAGGATTTCGCCATGGATTGGGAGGCGGATGAGCGTGGCGAACGCCAGGTCAGCGCCATCGCCAAGGCGCTGAAGGGCGCGCGCCGGCTGTTCCTGGCGACCGACCCCGACCGCGAGGGAGAGGCGATTTCCTGGCATGTGCAGGACATGCTGGCCCGCCGCGGCGCGCTGAAGGGCGTCGAGGTCAAGCGCATCACCTTCAACGAGATCACCAAGCGCGCCGTCCAGCATGCAGTGGCGCATCCGCGCGCGCTCGACGTGCCGCTGATCGACGCCTACCTCGCGCGGCGCGCGCTGGACTACCTGGTGGGCTTCAACCTCTCGCCCGTGTTGTGGCGGAAGCTGCCGGGCAGCAAATCGGCCGGCCGGGTGCAATCCGTGGCGCTGCGCCTGATCTGTGAGCGCGAGGCCGAGATCGAGGCCTTCCGGGCCCGCGAATACTGGACGGTCGAGGCCCGCTTCGCCACGCCGGCCGGCGCGCTGTTCGGGGCGCGGCTGACGCATCTCGATGGCCGAAAGCTCGACCAGTTCGACCTGCCGGACGAGGCCGCGGCGATGCGCGCCAAGGCGGCGGTCGAAGCCGGCGCCTTCACCGTCGCCAGCGTCGAGAAGAAGCGCACCCGGAGAAATCCGCCGCCGCCTTTCACCACCTCGACCCTCCAGATGGAGGCGTCGCGCAAGCTGGGCATGGGCGCGCAGGCGGCGATGCGGGTGGCGCAGCAGCTCTATGAGGGTGTCGAGATCGGCGGCGAGTCGGTCGGCCTCATCACCTATATGCGGACCGATGGCGTGCAGATGTCGCGCGAGGCGATCTTCGCGATCCGCGACCATGTGAAGGAGAGTTTTGGCGCGGATTACGTTCCCGGCGCGCCGCGCGAATACACCTCCAAGGCCAAGAACGCGCAGGAAGCGCATGAGGCGATCCGGCCCACCGATGTGACCCGCCGGCCGGAGGATGTGGCGGCCTACCTCGATGACCGGCAGCGCAAGCTCTATGAGCTGGTCTGGAAGCGCGCCGTCGCTTCGCAGATGCAGTCGGCCGAGCTCGACCAGACCACGGTCGAGATCGCGGACGCCTCGGGCAGGACCAAGCTGCGCGCCAATGGCAGCGTGATCGCCTTCGACGGCTTCCTGAAGCTGTACCGGGAGGATGAGGACGACCGCGCCGCCGATGCCCGCGCCGGCATCGCGGGCGGCGCCCCCGACGACGATGAGGACAGCAAGACCCTGCCGCCGATGCGTGAGCGCGATCCGCTCAAGCGCAATGGCGAGGTCGCGGCCAGCCAGCATTTCACCCAGCCGCCGCCGCGTTTTTCCGAGGCGACACTCGTGAAAAGGCTGGAGGAACTCGGCATCGGCCGGCCCTCCACCTATGCCTCCATCCTGCAGGTCTTGCAGGACCGGGAATATGTGCGCCTCGACAAAAGGCGCTTCATCCCGGAGGACCGCGGGCGGCTGGTGACGGCCTTCCTCATGGCCTTCTTCGAACGCTATGTGGACACCGGCTTCACCGCGGGGCTCGAGGAAAAGCTCGACGACATCTCGGGCGGCCGCGCCGATTGGCGGGCGGTGATGCGCGCCTTCTGGGATGATTTTTCCCGCGCCATCGGCGCAACGGCGGACCTCAAGATCAGCGATGTCATTGACGCGCTGGATGAGGACCTCGGCCCGCACTTCTTCCCCGCCCGCGCCGATGGCACGGACCCGCGCGCCTGCCCGGCTTGCAGCAAGGGGCGGCTCGGGCTGCGGCTCGGCCGCACCGGCAGCTTCATCGGCTGCTCCAACTATCCCGAATGTCGCTACACGCGGCCGCTGGCCGTGCCTGGCGCGGAAGCGGAAGGCGCGTCGAGCTTCAACGAAGGCACGCGCGACCTCGGCGCGCATCCCGACACCGGCGAGCGCATCACCATGCGCCGCGGCCCCTATGGCATCTATGTCCAGCAGGGCGAGGAATCGGAGGACGCCAAGGGCAAGAAGGTGAAGCCGCGCCGCGCCAGCCTGACCAAGGACATGGTGCCGGACCAGATCGACATCGCCGCCGCCCTCGGCCTGCTGTCGCTGCCGCGCGCGATCGGGCGGGACCCGGAGACGGGCGAGGAGATCACCGCCGGCATCGGCCGCTTCGGCCCCTATGTGCGCCTCGGCAACACCTACCAGTCGCTGGAACCGGGCGATGAGGTGCTGGCGCTCGGCATGAACCGGGCGATGGAGTTGCTGGCCAAGGCGCGCGCCAAGGTGCGGCTGCTGGGCACGCATCCGAAGGACGGCGTCGCGGTCGAAATCCGCAAGGGCCGCTTCGGCCCCTATGCCATGCACGGCAAGACCATCGCCAACCTGCCGCGCGGGATGGAGATGGAGGCCGCCACACTCGACGACGCGGTGAAGCTGCTCGCGGAGAAGGGCAAGGAATTGCCCCCGATGGGCGCCAAGGGCCGCAAGGGCAAGGCTGCGCCGAAGAAGGCCGCGGCCAAGCCCGCCGCCGAGGCCGCGCCAAAGCCGGCGCCCGTGAAGAAGGCGGCCGCGAAGAAGCCCGCGGCCAAAAAGCCGGCTGCCAAGAAGGCCCCCGCGAAGAAGCCGGCAGCCCGCAAGCTGGCGTCCTGAGATGGTGCGACGCGGCCCGCCGCCGAAGGGCCACGCCGCGCGCAAGCCCAAGGGTGCCGGCGGGGCCAAGCTGCCGCGCAAGCGCCTGCCGCCCGCCGGCGACGGCCCGCTGCCGACGCTCCAGCAACTCCGGGACTTCCTGAAGGCCGCCCCTGGCCGTGTCGGCAAGACCGAGATCGCGCGGCATTTCGGCCTGTCCTCGGACCAGCGGCCGGCGCTGCGCGACCTTCTCCGCAGTCTCAAGGAATCCGGCCAGGCGGCGCCCGCCGGCCGCAAAGGCCTGGCGGCGCCGGACCGCCTGCCGGACATGACGGTGGTGGAGGTGATCGGCGCCGATCCGGATGGCGACCCGATCGCCCGGCCGATCCAGTGGGACAGCACCCTCGGCCCCCCGCCGGTCATCTACATGGCGCGCGAACCCCGCGGGCAGGCGGCGCTGGCGCCGAAGGAACGCGTGCTGGCCCGGCTGAAGTATATCGGCGGCAACAAGTATGAGGGCCGCACCTTCAAGCGCCTGCCCGCCGCCGCGCCGGCGCGCATCCTCGGCGTCTATGAGGAAGGCCGGATCATCCCGACCGATCGCCGCCAGAAATCCGAGTGGCATGTGCCCCCCGAACACGCGAATGGCGCCAAGCCCGGCGACATCGTGCTGGCCGAACCCGTCTCCACCACCCGTCATTTCGGCCCACGCCCGGCGCGCATCACCGAGCGCCTCGGCCGCATGGGCGAACCGCGCAGCGTCTCCCTGGTGTGCATCCACGCGCATGGCATCCCCGATGTCTTCCCCGCCGAAGCGGTGGCGGAGGCCGAGCGCGCGAAGGGTGTCACGAAGCGCGGCCGCGACGACCTCCGCGACGTGCCGCTCATCACCATCGATGGCGAGGATGCGCGCGATTTCGACGACGCCGTCTGGGCGGAGCCGGACGGCACCGGCTGGCGCTGCCTGGTCGCCATCGCGGATGTCGCGCATTACGTGAAGCCTGACAGCGCGCTGGATCGCGAAGCCTGGGCGCGCGGCAATTCCGTGTATTTCCCCGACCGCGTCGTGCCGATGCTGCCCGAGGCGCTGTCCAATGGCTGGTGCAGCCTGCGCCCCAATGAGGATCGCGGCTGCCTCTATTGCGAATTCCACATCGATTCGGGCGGGTCACTGACAAAGTTCCGGTTCGGGCGGGGGATCATGAAGTCGGCGGCGCGCCTGACCTACGAACAGGTGCAGGCGCACCATGAAGCGGGCACCGCGCCCGATGGCGTGCCGGATGCGCTGCTGCCGCATTTGTATGGCGCCTTTCGCGCGCTGCTTGCGGACCGCGCCCGCCGCGGCACGCTGGAACTGGAAGTGCCGGAACGCCGCGTCATGCTCTCGCCGGAGGGCAAGGTGCTCGGTGTCGTGCCCCGCGCGCGGCTCTCCTCGCACAAGCTGATCGAAGAATTCATGGTCTGCGCCAATGTCTGCGCGGCCAGCGAGCTCGAACGCCTGCGCCAGCCCTGCATGTACCGCGTGCATGACCGGCCATCGGACGCGAAGCTCGAGGGGCTGCGGCAATTCCTGGCGACGCTCGACCTGCAACTGCCGGCGCGCGACCGCATCCACCCCCGCGATTTCGGCGGCATTCTCGCCGCGGTGCGCGAAAAGCCGGAGGAAAGGCTGGTCAATGAAGCGGTGCTGCGCGGCCAGTCCCAGGCGGCCTATGCACCGGACAATCTCGGCCATTTCGGCCTGGCGCTGGCGCGCTATGCGCATTTCACCAGCCCGATTCGCCGCTACGCCGACCTGCTGGTGCATCGTGCCCTCATCGCCGGGCTCGCCCTCGGCAAGGACGGCCTGACGGACGCCGAGACCGCCCGATTCCCCGACACCGGGGAACACATCACACAGACCGAACGCCGCGCCGCCGCGGCCGAACGCGACGCCGTGGACCGCTATCTCACAGCCTATATGGCGGAGCGTATCGGACATGTGTTCGATGCACGGATTTCGGGGGTGACACGCTTCGGCCTGTTCGTCACGGTGCAGGAGAACGGGGCCAGTGGACTCGTTCCCTTCTCCGCGCTTCCGGACGACAGATGGCAGTTGGACGAGGCGGGTCACGCGCTGACCGGCCGCAGCACGGGTTTGACCTTCACCCTCGGCCAGGCCGTCGAAGCGCGCCTTGCGGAGGCGACTCCGCGCACCGGCGGCATGGTGTTCGGCCTGATGCAGGGCACGCCGAAGGGCCGGGCGCGTGGCGGCGCATCCTCGCGGCCGCCTTCCTCCTCCTCGCGGTCGCGCCGCTAGCGCGCGCGGAAGCACCGCCCCCCTTCCCGCGCGCGGCGGTGGAGGCGGTGCTGGGCGAAGCCCATGCCGTGATCCTGGAACGCCATCTGGAACGCGCCGCGCCGCAGGATCTCGCGCTGTGGTCGCTGCGCGGCCTTTCCGCCATCGACCCCCGGCTGCTGGCACGGATCGAGGGCGGCGAGTTGCGGGTGCTGGCGGAGGACCGGACGCTGGCCGGAACCGCGATCGCACCCCTCGCCCCCGCTGCCCCCGGCGCAGGCGGGCGCGCCATCGCGGCGGGGCTGGCCGGCCTGTACGAGGCGGCCTGGACGCAGTCGCCCGCCTTGCGCCGCGCCGGCGCCGAGCGCGTGCTGACCGCGGGGTTCGAGGAATTGTTCAACCACCTCGACCCCTATAGCCGCTACGTGCCCCCGGCCGAGGCGCGGGCGGCGCGGGAACGCCGGGTCGGGCAATCGGGCCTCGGGCTGCGCGTGGCGGTGCGGCGCGATGCGCTGGTGCTGGGCGCCATCACGCCGGGTGGCGCCGCGCAGGCGGCGGGGCTGCGGGTCGGCGATCGGCTGCTGGCGGTGGATGGCCGGCCAGCCGATCCGCGCGACCCGAGCGGCACCGCACTGCGGCTGGAAGGCCCGCCGGACAGCAGCGTCAGCTTGCGCGTCAGCCGCGCCGGACGCCCGCGCGACGTCACGCTGGTGCGGCGCCTGGTGGTGGCCCAGACGGTAACCGCCCGCAGCCGCGGCGGCATCTTGTGGATCGCCATCTCCAGCTTCGGTGCCGGCACGGAGCAGCGCCTGGCTGAGGTGCTGCTGGACAGCTTCGCCGCCCGCCCGCCACGCGGCGTGGTGCTGGACCTGCGCGGCAATCGCGGCGGTGTGCTGGCGGGCGCCCTGGCGGTGGCCGATGCCTTCCTGGAATCGGGGGAGGTCGCGCGCACCGAGGGCCGCCACCCCGACGCCAACCGCCGCTACAGCGCCGGCGGGCGCGACCTGGCCGAGGGACGGCCGCTGGTGGTGCTGATCGATGGCCGCACCGCCTCCGCCGCCGAGATCGCGGCGGCGGGGCTGGCGGAGCGGGGCCGGGCGGCGCTGGTCGGCAGCGCCTCCACCGGAAAGGGGCTGATCCAGCTGGTCGCGCCGCTGCCGAACCAATCCGACCTGCTGGTCAGCTGGTCGCGCATGGTGGCGCCGGGCGGCTGGCCGATCCAGGGCCTCGGCGTGCTGCCGGTGTTGTGCACCAGCCTCGGCCCGGATGCGCTGGCGCAGGGGCTGGCGGCGCTGGCGCGCGGCGTGTCCCCCATGATTCCGGCGCTGCGCCGCCAAAGGGAAGCCCGTGCGCCGGTGCTGGCCAGCGAGATGGCGGCGCTGCGCAATGCCTGCCCGCCGGCCGAGGGCCGCGCGGCCGACCTGCTTGCCGCGGAGGCCCTGATCGACCAGCCGGAAAGCTACCGCGCGGCCGTCGCCGCCAGTGTGGCCGCCACCCCGCCCTGAAATCCCCCCTGAAATCCCCCCTGAAATCCCCCCGGACATCCCCCCGGACATCCCGGCGCCCCGAACACGCTTGACCCGCGCCCGGCGCCGACTATGGTGCGCGCCCTGGCGGGTGGGGCGCAGGCCCGGCCCGATGACCGTTATCCTGTTCTGGAAGCCCGACGATGGCCAAGGCCAACACTGTCCTGATCAAGCTGGTGAGCACGGCCGAGCCCTCGACCGGCTATTTCTATGTGACGAAGAAAAACACCCGCACCGCGACCGGCAAGCTCGAACTCAAGAAGTACGACCCGGTTGCCCGCAAGCACGTCGTTTTCCGCGAAGCCAAGATCAAGTGACCGCCTCCGGCTGACCGGCCCCGCCCGGCCAGCCGGAATTCGCAGGTCGGGGCCAACCGGTCGGGGCTAACCGGTTGGGGCTAACCGGTCGGGGCGCATCGGTCAGGTCCGGCAGGTCAGGTTCGGCCGATCAGGTCCGTGTGCCGCGTGGCGATGCCTTGCCCCGTTCCGATCCCGGCGGCCAATCGGCCTCGATCGCCTGCTCGACCCGGTTCCGGCCATTGTTCTTCGCCCGGTAGAGCGCGGCATCGGCGGCCGCCACCACATCATCCGATTGCGCCCCGATGCCGCCGGCGGCGATACCAACGCTGACCGTCACGTGCAGCGCCTGCCCTTCCGCCGGGATGGCGACGGACGCGATGGCATGGCGCAGTCGGTCGGCGACCAGCGCGCCGTCCTCGCAGCTTGCCCCCGACATCACCACCAGGAATTCCTCGCCGCCATAGCGCGCCACCACATCGGCGGCGCGCAGATGGCCGCGCACACGCTCGGCCACTTCGCGCAGCACGCCGTCGCCGGCGGCGTGGCCGTAGGTGTCGTTGACCGACTTGAACCTGTCGACGTCCATCAGCAGCACGGCGGCCCCCGTGTTGCGCAGCACGCCTTCCAGGTGGCGCCGCACATAGCGGCGGTTGCGCAGGCCGGTCAGCGGGTCCGTCACCGCCATTTCCAGGCTGCGGTCGAGGTCGGCGCGCAGCCTTTCCTGGTAGCGCTTGCGGCGGATCTGGTTGCGCACCCGCGCGCGCAGCTCGTTCGGATCGACCGGGCGGATGACATGGTCATTGGCGCCGAGGTCGAAGCCGCGCAGCACCAGCCCCTTCTGGCCGGGGTCGGCGACCAGCACGACGGGGATGTCCCGCGTGCTGGCCTGCGCCCGCAGGCGCGAGGCCAACCGCAGCGCATCGCCGCCATCCAGCGACAGGCTCAGCAGCACCACGTCATGCTGGTTTTCCAGCAATATATCCCACGCCTCGATCGGATCGGGTGCGAGGGTCACGTCCAGCCCGTCCTCCGCCAGCACGGCGGTCAGTTCCTCGCACTCGGCCGGGCTTTCGTTCACGATCAGCGCACGCGACCCGGCGATGGAGGGGGAGGGCTGCGGCGGTGGCTCGAAGCCCAGGTCACGCGCGGTCTCGGCGCGCAGGCGGAAGGCGTCCAGCACCTGCTTCATGCGCAGCAGCGCGCGCATCCGGGCGAACAGCGTCGCGTCATCGACCGGCTTCGAGAGGAAGTCGTCCGCGCCGGCTTCCAGCCCGCGCACGCGCTCCACCGGGTCCGTCAGGGCGGTGATCATGACCACCGGGATATGCGCCGTGCCGGGCTGCGCCTTCAGCCGGCGGCACACCTCATACCCATCCATGCCGGGCATCATCACGTCGAGCAGCACGACATCCGGCATCCAGCGCTGCACCGTCGCCAGCGCTTCCGGGCCGGAAGCGGCGAGCGCCACCTCATAATACTCATTGAGCAGCTTCGCCTCGAGCAGGCGGAGATTGGCCGAGATGTCGTCCACCACCAGCACGCGTGCGGTCATGGCCGGCATCCCCCGTCCCGGCGCGCTGCATAGTGCCAGCCGGCGCATGGCAGGCCCCCACGCCGCACAGTTTGGCGACAGGACGGAGAATCATGTAGAACTGTCAAACGATAAACGACCCACACTGTCATCATTTTGTCAAGGAGAACACGATGTCGGAAATGACGGCCGGCGCGCAGGGTTCGACGCGCGAAATCGCCAATGCTGGGCTGTTTTTCCGCCGCTGGCTCGCCAATCCGCTGCAAATGGGGTCCATCATCCCCTCCTCGCCGACGCTGTGCCGACGAATCGCGGCGCTCGTGCGGCGCGCCGAGGATGAGGTGGTGGTCGAGCTTGGCGCCGGCACCGGCGTGATCTCCAAGGCCCTGCTCGCGGCGGGCGTTCCGGCGGAGCGGCTGGTGGTTGTGGAGATCGTGCAGGACATGGCGCAGCATCTTCGCAGCGTGCTGCCCGGCGTCAACGTGATCCAGGGTGATGCCTTCGAACTGGCCCGCGACCTGCCGCGGGAGCTGCATGGCAAGATCGGCACCGCGATCTGCGGCATCCCGCTGGTGATGCTGCCGCTGGAACAGCAGCAGCGATTCGTGGCGGCGGTGGAAGCGGTGGCGCCGGGCCGCGGGTTCCTGCTGTACACCTACTGCGTCACCTCGCCGCTGCCCTATGGCAAGCTGAGGCTGGATGCGAAGCGGGAAGCCTGGACGCCGCGCAATTTCCCGCCCGCCAGCGTCTGGCGCTACACGCCGTCCAAGCAGGGGTAGATGGCGCGGCACGATGGTCCCTGCGGCTGGAGCGGCGAGAGCGGCCGAGCCAGCCGCCGCGGTCCCTTAGCACGCCCCGCCGCGGAACGGGATGGGGAGGGCGCAACTTCCTCACGCCGTCGCCAGCACCACCTCCGCCCCATCCTTGCGGACCAGCCGTGCCATCAGGCGCGCCTGCCTGCTGTGCCGGGCCTTCAGCAGGTCCTCCAGGCCGCGGGCCGACAAGGCCTGGCGCAGATGGTCGATCTCCGGGTGCTCGGCTTCCAGCGATACCAGGCGGCACCCGGAATCGGGCAGGCCGGGTGCCGCGCCCCGGCCGTCATCCCATTGGATCAGCGAGGGGATGATGTTGCGCATGTCCTGGCGCTGCGGCGGCATGGCCATCCGCCAGGTGAGCTTGCCGCGGCTCCAGGGCCGGATCTCGCCGGCCTGCGCGACGCCGAGCCGCGCCACCACGGCATCCAGCACCGGCGTCCGCGCGACCCAGCCTAGCAGCCGCGGCCCGGCTTCCAGCATCATGTGGACCCCGGGATCATCGAGGTCGAAGGGGCGCGGATGCGCGGGCGTGGGCTGGCCGGGGTCCGGCGCGATCACTTCCAGGTAGCAGGCGCGGCCCATGCCGAGCAGCATGTTGTGCGTGCCGACACCGGGGTGCGCGCCGCCCGGCAGGGGCCGCACGCCGAGTTCCGCTTCCAGGAAGGCGGCGCCTTCCCCCAGGGTGCGGGCGCCGATGACGATGTGGTCGATCTCTGACATGCTTGGCTCCCGGTGGGCGGGGGCGCCTCGGCCCGGCGGCGGGGGCGGCGCCGGCGGCACACGCGCCGATGCCGGCCGAAGCGCCTGTCCCGCAGCCGATAGGGCGCCCCGGCACCGCCCTTGTCCAGGCCAAAGGACTGCGCCGGGGCGACCAGGGCGCAAGGGGCTGTAACATCAACTTCGACAAGGCAGCGTAGCCGGTTGCGGTGCGGCATGGCACACAGGGGCCGAGACGTTGTAACCCCGAGAAAACGCGGGAACCGGAATGGCCCTGATGACCGATCTGACGCCAGCGATGATCGCCCTCGACGACGAGGCCTGGCTGAACCTGCTGATCCGCAGCATCGACCAGCGGGAGATCGATGGTGTCCGCTTCCCGGCCTTCCCCGGCGCGGACATCCAGCGGCGCTATGTCGGCACCGACTACGCCGACACGCTGCGGGAAGCGGCGCGCTTCCACGCCCTGGTGAAGCCGCGCGCCTATTCCCTGGGCATGGCGCTGACGCATGGCCACAAGATGCTGGATTTCGGCTGCGGCTGGGGCCGGTTCATGCGCTATTTCTGGCGCGATGTCGGCCGCCGCGGCCTGTATGGCTGCGATGTGGGTGAGGAAGCGGTGGCGCTGTGCCGCGAACTCGATGTGCCCGGCACGGTGGACCGCCTGTATCATTTCGGGCGGCTGCCCTATGCCGATGGCAGTATGGACCTCGCCATCGCCTATTCGGTCTTCACCCATCTGCCGGAAAAGCCGCACCGGCACTGGCTGGCCGAGATCGCGCGCGTGCTGCGCCCGGGCGGCGTCTTCGCGCTGACGCTGGAGCCGCGGCGTTTCCTCGACCATGTGGCCAACATCCCGACCGACACCAAGGACGGCTGGGCGCGGCAATTGCTGCCCTTCGGGCCGCAAGTGCCGGAGCTGAAGCGCCGCTTCGACAGCGGCGAAATCGCTTTCCTGCCGACCGGCGTGTCGGGCGATTTCAGCTCGGAATTCTATGGCGATGCCGCCGTGCCGCTCGGCTATGTGGAGCGGCACTGGTCGGAATGGTTCGTGGTGCGCGAATACGTGGACGACCCGACGCGCTTCTTCCAGGCCGTGCTGGTGGTGCAGCGGAAGTAGCGCGCGTCAGTTCCCGGCCATATAATCCAGCGCCGCCTGCACGCCGCCCGGCTGGTGCGGAATGCCGGCGGCCCGCAGCCCCATCTCCACCCCCGCCAGCGCGCCGACCAGCTGCAATTCGCTGATGTCCCCAAGGTGCCCGATCCGGAAGACGCGGTCGTTCAACTGGCCGAGCCCGTTGCCGAGGCTCATGTTGAAGCGCTCCAGGATGGCGGCGCGCAGCGCGTTGGCGCTGTGGCCTTCCGGCAGGCGGACGGCGGTGAGCACGCTGGAATAGTGGCGCGGGTCCTGGCACTGCACCTCGAACCCCCAGTGCCGGACGGCGCGGCGCGTCGCTTCCGCCACCTTGTCGTGGCGGGCGAACACGTTCTCCAGCCCTTCCTCGAACAGCATGTCGAGCGCGGCATCGAGGGCGTAGAGCATGTTGGTGGCGGGGGTGTAGGGGAAGTAGCCGGTGGCGTTGGAAGCCAGCATCGGCTTCCAGTCCCAGAAGCTGCGCGTGAGTTTTGCCGACTCGCTGGCCTTGATGGCCTTGGCGCTGACCGCGTTGAAGGACAGGCCGGGTGGCAGCATCAGCCCCTTCTGGCTGCCGGAGACGGTGACATCCACGCCCCATTCATCGTGGCGATAATCCATCGAGCCGAGGCCGCTGATGGTATCGACCAGCAGCAGGGCGGGGTGGCCCGTCGCGTCCATCGCGGCGCGGACTTCCGCGATGCGGCTGGTGGCCCCCGTGCTGGTCTCGTTGTGCACCACGCAGACCGCCTTGATGGCATGCGCGGTGTCGGCTTTCAGCTTCGCCGCGATACCCTCCACATCCGCGCCGCGGCGCCAATCGGTGCGGACGAAGTCGGTGACGATGCCGAGGCGGTCGGCCATTTCCTGCCAGAGATGCGCGAACCAGCCGGTTTCGCACATCACCACGCGGTCGCCCGGCGACAGCGTGTTGACCAGCGCCGCTTCCCAGGCGCCGGTGCCGGAGGCCGGGAAGATCACGACATGGCTTTCCGTCTTGAACACGGTCCGCACCTTGGCCAGCACCTGCTTGCCGAAGGCGCCGAAATCCGGGCCGCGATGGTCCATCGTCGGGTGGTCCATGGCGCGCAGCACGCGGTCCGGCACGTTGGACGGGCCCGGGATGTGCAGGAAGTGGCGGCGGCTGTCGGATTTCTGCTGGAAATAGGCCATGGGAACGTTCCTCTGCGTTGGCTCTTCCTAGCCCCCGGCCAGCAGGACTGCCAATGAGTAACCCTTGTCGGATTGATGAGCATTATAGATCAGCGTTTGCGCCCGGCCTGCGCTACAGGTCGGGGCGGAGAGGAACCGCATGAACGCCATCACCGGCCAGCACAGTTTGAAGCGCAGCACCCTGGCGGAACGGCTTCGCCGCGAGCTGGAAGGGGAGGTGCTGTTCAGCGACGCGGATCGCGGCCGCTACGCGACCGATGCCTCGATCTACCAAATGCAGCCGGTGGGCGTGATCGTGCCGCGCAGCGTCGAGGACGTGGCGGCGGCCATGGCGATCTGTCGTGAGGAAGGGGTGGCCGTGCTGCCGCGCGGCGGCGGCACCAGCCAATGCGGGCAGACGGTGAACCATGCGCTGGTGATCGACTGCACCAAGCATCTTCGCCGCGTGCTGAGCGTCGATGGCGACACGGCGCGGGTCGAGCCCGGGATCACGTTGGGTGCCCTGAACGCAGAACTGAAGGCCACGGGAAAATTCTTTCCGGTCGATCCCTCCACCTGGCAGCGCTGCACCATCGGCGGCATGGCGGGGAACAATTCCTGCGGCTCGAAATCCATCCGCTACGGGCTGATGGCGGACAATGTCACGGGCATCTCGGCACTGCTGGCCGATGGCTCGCGCCACTGGTTCTCCGACGGCACGCCGAACACCGCGCTGGTCGAGCGGCTATACGCGTTGGGCGCCGCCGAAGCCGCCGAGATCGCGGCGCGCTTCCCGGACCAGCTTCGCCGCGTCGGCGGCTACAACCTCGATGCGCTGACGCCGGAGGGGCGGGCGGTCGCGCCGGGAGGCGCGCGGGGAAAAGTCTCCCGCGGGAATCTCGCGCGGTTGCTGGTGGGCAGCGAGGGGACGCTCGCCTTCTCCGCCGCGCTCGATCTCAAGCTCTGGCCGATCAAGCCGCGCAAGGTGCTGGGCATCTGCCAATTCCCGACATTTCGGCGCGCCATGGAAGCCTCCAGGCACCTCGTGGCGCTGGATCCGGAGGCGGTGGAGCTCGTCGATCGCACCATGATCGACCTCGGCCGCTCCATCCCGATCTATCGCGACACGATCGACCGCATCGTGCTCGGCGAGCCGGACAGCCTGCTGATCGTGGAATTCCACGGCCAGGACGATGCGACGCTGCTGCAGGGCCTCGACCGGCTTGAGGAATTGATGGGCGACCTCGGCCTGCCGGGGCAGGTGGTGCGCGTGACCGATGCCGCGTTCCAGGCGCAGGTGGCGGAGGTGCGCGAAGCGGGCCTCAACATCATGATGAGCATGAAGGGCGACGGGAAGCCGGTGTCCTTCATCGAGGATTGCGCCGTCGGCCTCGACGATCTGGCCGACTACACGGAACGCCTGAACGACGTGTTCGCCGAATACGGCACCAAGGGCACCTGGTACGCCCATGCCAGCGTCGGCTGCCTGCATGTGCGCCCTGTGCTGAACATGAAATCCGGCGAGGATGTGCGGAAGATGCGCGAGATCGCCGAGCGCTGCTTCGCGCTGGTGCGCGAATACAAGGGCAGCCATTCGGGCGAGCATGGCGACGGCATCGTGCGCTCCGAATTCAACGAACCGATGTTCGGCGCACGCATCGCCCGCGCCTTCGAGGGCGTGAAGGACGCCTTCGACCCGGCCCTGCCCGGCCTGCCGCATGGCATGCTGAACCCGAACAGAATCGTGCATCCGCCGCGCATGGATGACCGTTCGCTGTTCCGCTACCATGAAGGCTACGCGGCCGATGCGGCGATCACGCCGGCACTCGACTGGTCCGCCTGGCCCGGCCCGCAAGGCGGCCTGCTGGGCGCGGTCGAGATGTGCAACAACAACGGCACCTGCCGGAAGTTCGATGCCGGCGCGATGTGCCCGAGCTACCGCGCCACGCGCGACGAGCGGCACCTGACCAGGGGCCGCGCCAACACGCTGCGCCTGGCGCTGACCGGGCAGTTGCCGGGCGGGCTTGCCTCCGATGACGTGGCGGACGCCCTGGCGCTCTGCGTCGGCTGCAAGGCGTGCAAGCGCGAATGCCCGACCGGCGTGGACATGGCGCGCATGAAGATCGAGGCGGCGGCGGCGCGCGGCGCGGCGCAAGGCTTTGCCCTGTTCGACCGCGTGCTGGCCACCATGCCGCGGTGGGCGCCCTATGCCGCGATGCTGGCGCCGCTGTCGAATGCGCGTGAATATATCCCGGGCCTGCCGCGGTTGATGGAGCGGTTGCTCGGCGTCTCGGCGGCGCGCGCGCTGCCGCGCTTCCGGCGCGATGCCTTCCGGGATTCGGAATTGCGCGCGCCGGATGGCCGGGCCGGCGAAGTCATCCTGCTGCCGGATCTGTTCAACCGCACCTACGAGCCCGAGAATCTTCGCGCCGCCATCCGCGTGCTGCGCGCCGCCGGCGCTGACCCCGCTCTCGCGCGGCCGCTTTCCGGCACCCGGCCGTTGGATGATGGCCGCACCTATCTTGCGGTCGGCATGGTGGAGGCAGCGCGGGCGGAGGCACGGCGCACGGTGGACTCGCTCTCGCGCTACGACGCCCCCGTGCTCGGCCTCGAACCCTCCTGCCTGTTCACGCTGCGCGATGAGTTCCTGGCGCTGCTGCCGGGCGCGCGGACGGAGGCGCTGGCGGCGCGCGCGATGCTCGCCACCGAATGGCTGGCGAAGGCCAAGCCGAAGCTGACCCTCAGGCCCGTCGCCGCCGAGATCCATGTGCATGGGCATTGCCACCAGAAGGCCTTCGGCGCCTTCACGCCGACCATCGCGCTGCTGACGGCGATCCCGGGCGCCAAGGTCGTGCCGATCAACTCCTCCTGCTGTGGCATGGCCGGCGCCTTCGGCTATGATGCGGCGAAGCGCGAGGCCTCCATCGCCATGGCGGAATTGTCGCTGCTGCCGCATCTGCGCGGTGTCGCGGCCAAGCATCTGGTCGTGGCCGATGGCACATCCTGCCGCCACCAGATCGGCGATCTCGCGGCGCGGCCCGCGCTGCATGCGCTGCGCGTGCTGGACGGAGCCCTCGCATGAAGGACGTGCTGGATTTCTGGTTCGTGGACGGCCTCGGCACGTTCCGCAAGGCCTGGTTCACCAAGGATGCGGAATTCGACGCCGGCATCAGCGCGCGTTTCGCCCATCTGCTTGCGCCGGGGCGCGACGGGGCGCTCGATGACTGGGCGACGACGCCGGAGGGCGCGGTGGCGCTGCTGCTGGTGCTGGACCAGTTCCCGCGCAACCTGCATCGCGGCAGCGCCGAGGCCTTCGCCGCCGACGCGCATGCCCGCGCCATCGCCCGGCGCGTCGTGCTGGCGCAGGGCTTCGACCGCGCCCTGCCCGCCGCCGCGGCAATCTTCCTGTATCTGCCCTTCGAACATGGGGAGGCGATGGCGGACCAGGATGTGTCGGTGGCGCTGTTCGAGGGGCTGCGCGACACGCCCGCCATGGCCGCGCCGCAGGGCGCGATTGCCTATGCCTGGCGGCACCGGGAGGTGATCCAGCGCTTCGGCCGCTTCCCGCACCGCAACGCCGCGCTCGGCCGGCAGAGCACACCGGCGGAGGAAATTTGGCTGGCGGCTGGCGGCGGTTTCTGATCCGGCGGATTCTCACTTTCGCGTGCGCGCGCGCTCGGGCATGCTGCGGGGTACACGCTGACAGATCGGACAACGACGCATGGCGCTGGCATGGACCCTTCGCGGCAGGCTGCTGATCACCGCGGCGCTGATTGCGCTGGCGCAGGGGGCGGCGGCGCAGATTCCAACCGGGCTTTATGTCTCGGCTGGCATCGGCGCCAACCTCGCCACCGACAGCGCCGTCAACGTCACGGGCGCCGCGCGCAACCTCGCCACGAGTGCCGAGCTGTCCTACGACCCGAAGCCGATGGGCCTGCTGACGCTGGGCTATGGCTTCGGCAATGGCGTGCGGATGGAGCTTGAGACCAGCCTTCGCTACGATTCCGTCGATCGGGGCCGCGGCGGCCCCTTCGGCGCCAATGCCACCGGCGGCGGCGACCTCATCAATATCGGCGTCATGGGCAATGCCCTGCTGGAGCTGGATGTCGGCAGCCCCTTCATCCAGCCCTATCTCGGCTTCGGCCTCGGCTATGCCTGGACGAATTTCGAGAACGGGCAGGTCAATGGCAACAATCTCCGCCTCGATATCGATGGCACGGACGGCAATTTCGCCTATCAACTGATCGCCGGCGCAGCCTTCCCGATCGCTGCCGTGCCGGGCCTGGCCGCGACGCTGGAGTATCGCTACTTCGCCACGCTGGATCCGCAGATTTCCGGCCGCGTCTCCAACCCCGGCGCCAACAACGCGACCGCGGGGCGGATGGAGTTCGACAACGAACACCACAGCATCCTGGTCGGGCTGCGCTACGCCTTCGGCCAGCAGCCGCAACCCATCCCCGCCGCGCCGGTCTTCGCGGCCCCCGCGATCGCGGCGCCGGCGATCGCCCCCGCGCCGGTCACGCGCAGCTACATCGTCTATTTCGCCAGCAACAGCGCCGCCCTCTCCACGCGCGCACGGCAGATCCTGGGCGAAGCCGCGGCCGCCGCGCGCGGGGGTTCGAACACGCGCATCGATGTGAGCGGCCATACCGACACGCGCGGCAGCGCCACGGCGAACCAGCGCCTGTCGGAGCGGCGCGCCGAGAGCGTGGCCGCCGAGCTGCGCCGCCAGGGCATCCGACGGGAGGACATCGTGGTGCGCGGCGCCGGCGAGAGCGAGCTTGCCGTGCAGACCGCCAACAATGTGCGGGAGCCGCAGAACCGCCGGGTGGAAATCGTGCTGCGCTGAACCCGCGCCTCAGCCGCCGAGCGCGGCGGTGATGGCCGGGCCAAGGCCACGGAACTCCTGCGCGCGCGGGCTTTTCGGCCGCCAGGCGAGCGCCAGCTTGCGGCCGGGTGCCGCAGCCCCTTCCAGGCGCCGCACCGCCACGGGCGCCTCCGCCAGCACGCCGCCGCGAATCGCAAGCTCCGGCAGCAAGGTCACACCCAAGTCGCCGGCCACCATCTGCACCAGGGTGTGCAGGCTGGTCGCCGCGAAATCATCGGCGGGGGCCATGCCGCGCGGCAGGCCGCAGGCGGCCTCCGCATGGGCGCGCAGGCAATGCCCATCCTCCAGCAGCAGCAGGCGTTCCGCGGCCAGCGCCTCGATCGGCACAGCTTCCCGAATGGCCAGGCGATGCGCCTGCGGCAGCGCCACGCGGAACGGGTCCTCGGCCAGGGTCAGCGTCTCGAGCGCGCCGGCGCAGGGCAGCGCCAGCAGCAGCAGGTCGAGCCGCCCGGCCTCCAACGCCGCCACCAGCCGGTCGGTCAGATCCTCCCGTAGCCATAGGCGCAGGCGCGGATAGGCGGCGCGCAGCGCGGGCATCAGGCGCGGCAGCAGGAAGGGGCCGATGGTCGGGATGATGCCGAGGCGGAGCGGGCCGCTGAGGGGATCGCGCGCGGCGGCGGCGGTTTCGGTCAGCGCCTCCATCGCGGCCAAGGCCGTGCGGGCGCGGGCGACCAATTCCAGGCCGAGCGGGGTGAAGACCGGCCGCTTGGTGGCCGCGCTGCGGTCCAGCACCGCCGCGTCCAATTGCCGTTCGAGCGCGATCAGCCCGGCCGAGAGGGTGGATTGGGTGACCCCGCAGGCACCCGCCGCGCGCCTGAAATGCCCGTGATCGGCGAGGGCGACGAGGTAGCGAAGCTGCTGGGGGCTGGGGAGAGGGGTCATGGCGCGCACCCTATTCCATTGAGTTGTTCGATCAAAACGTCGAAAACTATTCATTGGAAACCATGCTGCACTGCGGCATATGACAGCAATGCTGGCTGGTATGAGGCGCCCTGCGCGCGGCATCCCGGCCGGTAGGCGGTGCCCCTCCCCTCCCCCCGCTGCTGAAGGAAGACATCCATGCTGACCGTTGGCGACACATTCCCCGCCTTCCACCTGACCGCCGTGAAGGCCGGCCCCGAGGGCCTCGGCGGCCCCGGCAAATCCTTCACCGAGATTTCCAGCGAGACCGATGCCGGCAAGTGGAAGGTCGTGTTCTTCTGGCCGAAGGACTTCACCTTCGTCTGCCCGACCGAGATCGCCGCCTTCGCCAAGCTGAACGGCGAGTTCGCCGACCGCGACACCGTGCTGTACGGCGTGTCCTGCGACAGCGAGTTCGTGCACCTCAACTGGCGCGTCTACAACGAGGACATCCGCAACCTCGACATCCCGATGCTGGCCGATGTGAAGCGCGAGCTGGCCTCGGCGCTCGGCATCCTCGACCGCGACGCCGGCGTGCCGCTGCGCGCGACCTTCATCGTCGATCCCGGCAACACCATCCAGTGGGCGTCGGTGAACGGCCTCAATGTCGGCCGCAACCCGCAGGAAGTGCTGCGCGTGCTGGACGCGTTGCAGACCGATGAGCTCTGCCCCTGCAATTGGGAGAAGGGCAAGGACGTGCTGAAGCCGCAGGACCTGTTCGCCAAGGCGGCGTAAGTTTGTCGGCCGCATCAGCAGCCGCCACGCCCGCGAGGCATGACTTCGCGCTACTGACGCGGCCGAAAGGGGGGCATCCAGCCCCCCTCAGACCCCCCGCTCTCCCGCGCCTTATGCGCGGGAGAGTCTGTCGCTCCTCCCGCATGAGAGCCCCTCCCCCATGTCGCTCGAATCTCTCCGCGCCGCGCTGCCCGAATACGCCAAGGACCTGAAGCTCAACCTCGGCAGCCTGGCGGCCGAGCCTGCACTCAGCGGGCAACAGCGCGCCGGCACCTTCGTCGCCTCCGCCATCGCCAGCCGCAACGAGGCCGTGATGCGGGCGATCGTCGCCGAGTTCGGCCCGCAACTCTCGGCCGAGGCGCTGACGGCAGCCAAGGCCGCCGCCGCCATCATGGGCATGAACAATGTCTACTACCGCTTCGTGCACCTCGTCGGCGGCGACTACGCGAACATGCCGGCCAAGCTGCGCATGAACATCATCGCCAGGCCCGGCGTGGAGAAGGTGGATTTCGAGCTCTGGTCGCTCGCGGTCTCGGCCATCAATGGCTGCGGCATGTGCATGGAAAGCCATGAGAAGGTCGTCCTGCATGGCGGTCTGAGCAAGGACCAGGTGCAGGCCGCGGTGCGCATCGCCTCGGTCGTGCATGCCGTGGCCGGCGTGGTCGAGGCGGAAGCCGCCCTCGGCACCACGATGGCGGCCGCCGCCTGAAACGCACGCTCCTCGCGGTCTTTGTGCTGCTGACCGGGCCGGCATCCGCGGCGGAGATCCCGCCGGGGATGCTGGCCCTGCCGCTTTCGCCTTCCTGCATCTCCTCCCCCTTCGGCCCGCGCGAAGCGCCCGGGCCGCGCGGCAGCACGCTGCATCGCGGCATCGATATCCCTGCCCCGGCCGGCGCCTGGGTGCGCGCGGCGGCCGCCGGCACGATCACCAGCATCCGGCGCATCGGCGCCACCGGCCTGACAGTGGAAATCCGCCATGCGCAGGGTGTCACCACGCGCTACGCGCATCTCGGCACCATCGCACCGGCGCTGGCCAGTGGGCGCCGCCGCGTAGCGCAGGGCGAACGCCTCGGCCGCATCGGCCGCACCGGTGTCACCTACGGCACGCATCTGCATTTCGAGGTGCTGGTCGGCGGCCGGCATGTGGACCCGGCGCCGCTCCTTGCCGTCGAACCCTGCTGATCAGCCGCCGTAGCCGGCAACCCGCGGCAGCCACAGCGCGATGCCGGGAAAGACGATCAGCATCGCCGTGCCGAAGGCGAGCATGATCATGTAGGGAATCGCGCTGCGGTTCACCTCGGCCAGCGGCGCGCCGGTGATCGCCTTGATGACCACCAGGTTCAGCGCGACGGGCGGGCTGATCAGCGCGATCTCCAGGCTCAGCGTCAGCAGCACGCCGTACCAGACCTTGTCGATGCCGAGCGTGCCGAGCAGCGGCAGGATCGCCGGCATGGTCAGCAGGATGATCGAGAAGCTTTCCAGCACGAGGCCGAGCAGGAACAGCAGCACCATCATCGCGATCAGGAATTGCGTGCGGGACAAGCCAAGCTCCGCAACAAGCTGCGTCAGATCCTGCGGCACCTGCAGCTTGGTCAGCATGTAGCCATAGATCGCCGCACCCGCGATGATCATCAGCAGCATCGCCGAGGTGCGCGTCGCTTCCGCCACGCCATGGATCACGTCGCGCCAGGACAGCGCGCGATAGATCAGCGCCGCCACCGCCAGCGCGTACAGCGTGCCCGTGCCCGCGGCTTCGGTGGCGGTGAAGATGCCCATATAGATGCCGCCGAGCACGAAGACGGGCAGGCTCAGCGCCCAGCCGGCGCGGAGCAGATCGGTATCCGGCGCCGCGTCATCCGCCGGCAACACGGCGCGGCCCTCGGTCGCGAAGCAATACAGGGCGAACATCGCCGCCATCAGCAGCCCGGGGATCAGCCCCGCCAGGAACAGCGCCGCGACCGAGGTCTCGGTGACATAGGCATACAGCACCATCGGCGCCGAAGGCGGGATCAGGATGCCGAGCGTCCCGCCGCCCGCCACCACGCCGAAGGCGCCGCGGCGGGACATGCCGTAGCGCAGCATCTGCGGGATCGCGATCTTGCCGATGGTCAGCGCCGTCGCGACCGACGAACCACTGATCGCCGCGAAGATCGTGCAGGCCGCGACGGTCGCGATGCCCACACCACCGCGCACATTGCGCAGCAGGCGGAAGGCGGCGTTGTAGAGGTCGTCCACCACGCGGCCGCGCACCATGATGTGCGCCATCAGCAAGAACAGCGGGATCGCGACCAGCAGATAGCCATCGAGCTTGCCGATGACCATCTCGCCAAGGGCCGGCACCGCGCCCTCGATCCAGAACAGCACGCCGAGCGGCAGCAGGAACAGCGCCGCGGACATCGGCATGCCGACATACAGAAGCGCGATCAGCGCCGCGAGCAGGACGAAGAAGCTCACCCGCCGCTATTCCAGGCTGGCCAGCGGATCGCGCGTGAGGGCACTTCCCGGGGTCGGCAGATGCGCCGGCGTGCGGCCTGCCAGGAACAGCAGCACCTGGCAGGTCGCGACCAGCAGCAGCAGCGCGGCCCCCAGCGGCATGAGCGCCTGCACCCACCAGATCGGCACGCCATCGAGGTCGCTCATCATGCCGACCATGCGGCTGAACGAGACCATCTCCAGCCCGGCATCCAGCAGCACGGCGGCAACCAGCGCCACCGATGCCGCGCCGATCAGATGCGCAAACCGCGCAAGACGCGGCGGCAGGCGTTCCAGCAGGACATCGACGCCGATATGCTCGAAGCGTCGCTGCGCCTCGGGCGCGGCGAGCATGACCAGGCCCACCACCAGCCACCCCGCCACCTTGTCCGTCCAGGGCACGGGCTGGCCGGCGAGGTAGCGCATGCCGACCGCATAGCCGACCAGCACCAGGCAGGCGACGGTCGCCACACCGCCGAGCGCGCCGGCGGCGCGTGCGATCAGCGCCACGACGCGTTCGAGGCCCCGCACGCGATCAGGCGCTCGGGATGGTGCGCAGCAGCTCGATCGCGCGCGGGCCGCCTTCGGGCGCGATGCGCAGGAAGGCATCGATCACCGGCTGCTGCATGGCCGCGCGCCAGGCGGCGGTCTCGGTCGCCGTCTGCTCATGGATGGTCATGCCCTTGGCGCGGAGTTCGCCCACGGCGGCCGCGGCGGTGTCCTCGGTGACCTTCATCTGGTCCTGCTCCGCGCGGCGGGCGGCGGCTTCGAGGGCGGTGCGCAGCGGCGCGGCCAGGCCCGCGAACCAGCGCGGATTCACATAGACATGGCTCATCACGCTGAAATAGGGCGCGACGGTGCCGAATTTCTGGATTTCGTAGTAGCGGCGCGACACGGCGGCCGACACATCGGTCAAGCCCGCATCCAGCACGCCCGATTGCAGCGCCGGCGACACTTCCGGCCCCGGCATGGCGGAGGGTGCGGCGCCCACGGCGGTCAGCGCGTGGTCGGTCAGCGCGTTGAGCCCGCGGATCTTGAGACCGCGGAAATCCTCGGTCGTCACGATCGGGCGCCGGTTGCTGGTGAAGATGCTCTGGCGCGTGGTGTAGAGCCACATCAGGTTGCGCACCGCGCGGCGTTCCAGCAGGCCCTCCAGGAAGCGCGCGGCCTCGCTGCCCGGGAAGCGCTGGATGCGCGCGAAATCGGTGAAAAGGTAGGGGATGGTCGGCGCATTCATCTCGGGGATGGTGCTGCCCCATTGGAAGTTCACGGCCGCCGCGGCTTCGAAGGCGCCGCGCGCCACGCCGGCGAAATTCTCGCCGGCGCGGGCGAGTTGCTCGGCCGGGAAGACCTGCACCTGAAGCTGGTTGTTGGTGCGCGAAGCGACATCGGCGGCGAAGGCCGTGATGACGCGCGCATTGTGGTGCGAGGGCGGAAACTGGTGCGACAGCCGCATGGTGGCGGCGGCCTGCGCGCGGGCGATGCCCGAGCCCAGCACGGGGGCAGCCAGCGCGGCGCCCAGCAGGTGACGACGATTCATCGAACGGTTCCTTCCCCAATTCATGTTCCGTGACAGTTGCGACAAGCCGCGTGCGGGGTCAATCGCCCCGTGTGCCGGGCCAGGCCTGCCTGCACCCCGTGCAGCCCCGGCGCGATTTGCCCGAAACCTGCGCTGCCGCTGCACCGCCCCCCATCGAATGCCCGGCACGTTTGTTGCAATCACAAGGCTACTGCACGGAGCGCCTGGCCATGGCTGTCCTCGACGCCGAACCTGGTCCCATCGAGATCGATCCAGGCAGCACCGCGGTGCTGATGATCGACATGCAGCGCGATTTCCTGGAGCCCGGGGGCTTCGGCGCGGCGCTCGGCAACGACGTGGCGCTGCTCGGCCGCGTGGTGGCGCCATGCCAGGCGCTGCTGGCGCTGGCTCGAACCTGTGGCATCGCGGTGCTGCACACGCGCGAGGGGCATCGCCCCGACATGATGGACGCGCCGCGCGCCAAGGTGGAACGCAGCCCGAAGGGGCTTCGCATCGGCGATCCCGGCCCGATGGGGCGCATCCTGATCCGCGGCGAGCCGGGCCACGACATCATCCCCGAGCTTGCGCCGCTGGACAGCGAGCCGGTGATCGACAAGCCCGGCAAGGGCGCCTTCTACCAGACCGACCTCGAATCGATGCTGCGCAACCGCGGCATCGACACGCTGCTGGTGGCCGGCGTCACCACCGAGGTCTGCGTCCATACCACCGTGCGCGAAGCCAATGACCGCGGGCTTCGTTGCGTGGTCATCGGCGATTGCTGCGGCAGCTACTTCCCGCATTTCCATGCGACGGCGCTGGAGATGGTGGCGGCCCAAGGGGGCGATCTGGGCGGGATTTTCGGCTGGGTGAGCGAGGTTGCGTCCCTGCGCCGCGCCTTCGCGGCCGGCGGTTAGGCAACATCACGACGGGGGTCGGCAGATGACGAGCACACCACAAGCCAGGCCGGGCTTCACGCCCGCACTCTGGACACCGGGCGACTGGAACGCCTTCTTCGGCTTCGGCACCAACATCCTGGTCAATCTGATCGTGCTGACCGGGCTGCTGCGCTTCGTGCTGCAGATGCCGAACGATCTGGTCTTCGGCCGCATCCTGCCGGCCGCGGGCCTCATGCTGTTCCTCTCCACCGGCTACTACGCGTGGCTTGCCTACCGGCTGGCGCGCCAGACCGGCCGCAGCGATGTCTGCGCCCTGCCATCCGGCATTTCCGTGCCGCACATGTTCATCGTCACCTTCGTCATCATGCTGCCGGTCCTGGGGCGCACGAACGACCCGGTGAAGGCGTGGGAGGCCGGGCTGACCTGGGTGTTCATCCAGAGCCTGATCCTGATGGCGGGCGGCTTCGTGGCGCCGCTGATCCGCCGCATCACGCCGCGCGCCGCGCTGCTCGGCACGCTGGCCGGCGTGTCGATCACCTTCATCTCGATGCGGCCGGCGGCTGAGATCTACATGAACCCGATGATCGGCGTGCTGTGCTTCGCCGTCATCCTGGCCGGCTGGTTCGGCGGCGTGCGCTACTGGCGCGGGCTGCCGGCAGGGCTGGTCGCGATCGGGATCGGCATGGCGATCGCCTGGGGAAGTGCCGCGGCAGGCTTCGGCATCGCCGGCATGTCCCTGGAAAAGCTCGGCGCCGCCTTCGCGAATATCGGCTTCTCGGTGCCCATCCCGGCCGTCGGCCATGTGTTCGGAGGCTTCGAGTTCATCGGAATCATCCTGGTTACCGCCATCCCCTTCGGCATCTATGATCTGGTCGAGGCGATGGACAATGTGGAAAGCGCGGAAGCGGCGGGCGATTCCTACCCCACCACGCGCGTGCTGACGGCGGATGGTGCCGTCAGCCTGGTCGGCTGCATGATGGGCAATCCCTTCATCAACGCGGTCTATATCGGCCATCCGGGCTGGAAGGCGATGGGCGGGCGCATCGGCTACTCCGCCGCCACCGGCGTCTTCGTGCTGGTGCTGACCTGGCTCGGCATCACCTCCGTCCTGCTCGACCTGATCCCGGTCGTCGCGATCTCGCCGATTCTGCTCTATATCGGGATGCTGATCGGCGCGCAGGCCTTCCAGGAAAGCCCGCACCGGCACGCGCCAGCCATCGCGCTGGCCTTCGTGCCGCATCTGGCCGCCTGGGCGAAGACGCTGATCGATGGCGCGCTCGGCGCGGCCGGCACCAGCGCCGCCGCACTCGGGTATGAGAAGCTGGCGGCGGTTGGCGTGCTGTATCCGGGCCTGGCGAAGCTCGGTGAGGGCGCGATCCTCACGGGCCTCGTGCTGCCCGCCATCGCGGTCTTCATCATGGAGCGGGACTTCTCCAAGGCGGCCGGCTTCGCGCTGGCCGGCGCGGTGCTGACCTTCTTCGGCTTCATGCACGGCGAATCGGTGGGCTTCGCGGTCACGCCCGGCATCGCCGCGGCCTATGCGCTGGTGGCGGTGGGCCTGTTCGCCTGCGGCAAGGTCGCCGTCGCCGATACGCGGCCCGCGCCCGCGCGGCACGCGGCAGCGGAGTAGTTCACCCCGGCGGCGCTGGCGCGGCGACCACGCCCGCGCGCTCCAGCGCCGCCGCCACGCGCACCAGCGCATCCTCCCGCCAGGGGGCCGCGATGAGCTGCACACCGATCGGCAGGCCGCCCGGCGTGCCGATCGCGCCGGGATCGGCCAGCGGCACGGCCAGCACCGGCAGGCCGATGCAGGAAATCGGCTGGGTGAAAACGCCGAGATTGGGGCGGATGGGCAATTCCACGCCGTCGATGGTGATGGTCGCCTGGCCGATCGGCGTCGCCACATGCGGCGTCGCCGGCGCCAGGATCACGTCCACATCATCGAACAGGGCCAGCACGCCCGCCCGATAGGCGGCGCGCAGCCGCTGCGCCTGCATCAGCCAGGTGGCGGGCAGCAGCGCGCCCGCCAGCAGGCGGTCCCGCGTGCCGGGGTCGAAATCGCCGGGCCGCGTGCGGAGGTTCGGCAAATGGAGGTTTCCCGCCTCCGCCATGGTGATCAGGAAGGCGGCGGCGCGGCCGCGCGCGGCGTCGGGGATGGTGATGCGGCGCGTGGCGTCCAGCGCGCGCGCCACCGCTTCTACCGCCGCGAAGCAGTAGGGCAGGCCGCCCCGGGAAAAATGGTCGTCGGCGATGGCGATGCGCAGGCCGTCGATGCCGGCACCGAGCAGGCCCGCCACACGCTCGACCGGGCGGTCCTGCTGCGCCGGGTCCGCCGCGTCGAAGCCCTGCACGGCGTCGTAGCACAGCGCCAGATCCGCCACATTGCGCGCGAAGGGGCCGAGATGGTCGAGCGCGGCCACGAAGGGCAGCGTGCCCTGGCGCGACAGCCGCCCATAGGTGGGTTTCAGGCCGAAGATGCCACACAATGAGGACGGCACGCGGATCGACCCGTTGGTGTCGCTGCCAAGGCTGAGCGGCACGAGCCCCCCCGCCACCGCCGCCCCCGACCCGCCGGAGGACCCGCCGGCGATGCGCGAGACGTCGTGCGGGTTGCGCGCCGGCCCGTCATGCGCGTTCTCGGTGGTGAAGCCATAGGCATATTCGTCCATGTTCAGCGCACCGACGCACACCGCGCCAGCGGCCCGCATCCGCCGCACCAGGAAGGCGTCCTGCGCGGCGGGGGGTGCCTCCCGCTCGATCTTCGCACCCGCCAGCGTGGGCAGGCCCTCCAGGTCGAACAAATTCTTCACCGCATAGGGCACGCCGGCCAGCGGCCCCGGGTCCTGGCCGGCCGCGATGGCCGCATCGACGGCCTCTGCTTCCGCCAGGGCGCGGGCGGTGGTCACGGCGGTGAAGGCGTTGACGCGGGGGTTGCCGGCGGCGATGTCGGCCAGCGCCGCCCTGGCCACATCCGTGGCGCGGCGCCTTCGGGCGCGGATGGCGGCGGCTGTCTCGGCGGCGGTTTCGGCGGCCATCACGACGCGCGGCCGGCGCTGGGCGGCCGCGCGGCATCGGCGACGAAGACCGGCGCCGGTTCATCCGCCTTGGCCAGCGGCCGTGCCTCCACCAGCGCCGCCATGCGGGCGGCGAGGGCGATGTTCATGGCGACGCCGGGCAGATGCGCGGGGTCCAGCGTCAGGCCGACCAGCGCGGCGGCCTGGCGCGCATAGGCTTCGGGCTCGGTCATGGCGCGGCGTCTCCCTGCGGTCCGATCGGGGCGAGCAAATCGCATGCCGTCGGATGGGGAAACCAGGATGGGGGTGGTGGTGGGCGCGACAGGGATCGAACCTGTGACCCCTACCGTGTCAAGGTAGTGCTCTACCGCTGAGCTACGCGCCCGCCCGCGGAGCGCCGGGGATAATGCTTCGCGACGCAGCACGCAAGGGGCGCGGCCGCGCGGCGCACGTGGTGTCGTGAAAGGGTGGCAAGCGCGGCGCCGTTATGGCTTGATCGGGGCCTTGATGGACCTTCCCCTGCCCTCCCCCGAGACCGCACCGCCGCCCTTCCGCATCGCCCGGCCTGCCGCGCCGCGCCTGCCGCTGATTTTCGCCTCCGGCCATTCCGGCACGCATTACCCGGCGCGATTCCTGGCCGAAGCGAGGCTCGACCCGCTGTCGCTGCGGCGGAGCGAGGATGGCTTCGTGGATGAGCTGTTCGCCGCCGCCCCGGGCTTCGGCGCGCCCCTGCTTGCCGCCACCTTCCCGCGCGTGTTCTGCGACGCGAACCGCGAGCCGTGGGAGCTCGACCCCGCCATGTTCGACGGCCCGCTGCCGTCCTTCGTGAACAGCGCGAGCCCCCGTGTCGGTGCGGGCCTCGGCACCATCGCCCGCGTGGTCGCGACCGGGGAGACGGTGTATCGGCGCAAGCTGCCCTTCGCCGAGGCGGAGGCCCGCATCCGCGATTGCTGGCAGCCCTACCACGCCGCGCTCGCCGGGCTGATCGCCGAAACCCGCGCGCGGTTCGGCTTCTGCCTGCTGATCGATTGCCATTCCATGCCGGCGCATCCGGGCCATGGCGGGCAGCCGGCGGATTTCGTGCTCGGCGACGCGCATGGCACGGCCTGCGCGCCGCGGGCGACAAGGCTCGTGGAGGAAGCGCTGTCGGGCATGCGCTACAGCGTCCGGCGGAACGACCCCTATGCCGGCGGCTACGTCACGCGCCATTACGGCCGGCCGCGGGATGGCGTGCACGCGCTGCAGATCGAGATCGCGCGCAGCCTCTACATGGACGAGGCGCTGGTGGAGCGCGCGCCGGGCATGGCCCGGCTGCAGGTCGATATCGACCGGCTGCTGGCTATCCTTGCCGAGACCCGATGGGACTTCCTCAGTTAACCATTTCACGGTTAACGCGCTGAAACCCGCGCAAAAAAAGCGGCGGTGCCTTGCGGCACCGCCGAGTTAAGGGAGGAAACGTCCAAGAAAGACAGACAAGGGCGAACCCTTGCTGCACTGCACAAATAGGCGTGGAGCGGGGCGTGCGCAAGAGCTATTTCGCGGTGCAGCACAGCCATGCGCGGGATGCAGACGGCCGGCGCCTTCAATCGCCCGTGAACTCCGCGCGGATCGCCGCGCTGTGCTGGCCGAGCGCCGGCACTGGCCCATAGGCCCGCGGCGAGCCGGAAAGCCGTGCCGGCGGCGCTGCCACCGCGACCGGGCCATGGGGCGTGGCAACCTCCAGCCGTCGCAGCGCCGGATGGCGCGCGAGGTCCGCGACCTCGTTCACCAGGCCATAGGCGATGCCCGCTTCGGTGAGCCTGGCAGCCGCCGCATCGCGCGTCAGGCCCGCGAAGGCGCGGCCGATTTCGGCGTCAACCATCATCCGGTTACCGACGCGCCCGGTGTTGCTGTCCCAGCCCGGCTTCCGGGCCAGTTCCGGCTGGCCGAGCAAGCCGCCGCACAGCGCCGCCCATTCGCGCTCGTTCTGGATGGAGATCAGCACCAGCGCGCCGTCGGAGCACGCAAAAGCGCCGTAGGGGCAGATGGAGGGGTGGGCCAGGCCCATGCGGGCGGGCGCCTTTCCCGTGCCCTCGAAATACAGCAGCGGCACGTTCATCCAATCCGCCATGCCGTCGAACAGCGACACGGCGATGCCGGTGCCCTGCCCGGTGATGGACCGCGCGATCAGCGCCTCCAGCACCGCCGCATGGGCGTTCATGCCGCAGGCGATGTCGGCCACCGAGACACCCACGCGCCCCGGACCTGCTGGGTGCCCGGTGATGGCGGCAAGGCCGGATTCCGCCTGTACCAGCAGGTCGTAGGCCTTCATCGCCGCGTAATCGCCTTCCTCGCCATAGCCCGAGATATCGACGGTGATCAGGCGCGGATGGCGGGCGCGCAACTCCGCGCTGCCGAAGCCCGCGCGCGCCATGGCACCCGGGGCGAGGTTCTGGATGAACACATCGGCGCGCGCGAGAAGCCGGTCCAACAGCGCCTTGTCATCGGGGGCCTTGATGTCGAGCGTCAGGCTTTCCTTGCCGCGGTTGAGCCAGACGAAATAGCTGCTCTGGCCCGCCGCCGCCCTGTCATACCCTCGGGCAAAGTCGCCCTCCGCGCGCTCGATCTTGATGACACGCGCGCCGGCATCGGCGAGCTTCACGGAACAGGTCGGCGCGGCGACGGCCTGTTCCATCGCGACGACGAGCAGGCCTTCCAGCGGGCGCATCAATAGCTCCGCGGCATGCCCAGCACATGTTCGCCGAGATAGCTCAGGATCATGTTCGTGCTGATCGGCGCCACCTGGTAAAGCCGCGTCTCGCGGAACTTGCGCTCGATGTCGTATTCCTCGGCGAAGCCGAAGCCGCCATGGGTGTTCACGCAGGCCTCGCCGGCGGCCCAGCTCGCCTCGGCGGCGAGCATCTTCCCCATATTCGCCTCCTCGCCGCAATTCTCGCCGCGCTCGAATTTTTCGATGCCCTTCTGCACGATCGCCTCGGCGGCGCGCATCTGGGCGTAGGCGCGGGCGATGGGGAATTGCACGCCCTGGTTCTGGCCGATCGGGCGGCCGAACAGCACGCGTTCCTTCGCGTAGTTTCGTGCGCGGTCGATGAACCACTTGGCGTCGCCGATGCACTCCGCCGCGATCAGCAGGCGTTCCGCGTTCATGCCGTCCAGGATGTAGCGAAAACCCTTGCCCTCGACGCCGACCAGGTTCTCGGCGGGCACTTCCATGTTGTCGAAGAAGACCTCGCAGGAATTGTGGTTCATCATCGTGCGGATCGGGCGGATGGTCAGGCCATTTGCCGTGCGCATGTCGACGATGAAGGTGGACAGGCCCTCGGTCTTCTTCGCCACCTGGTCGCGCGGCGTGGTGCGGGCCAGCAGCAGCATCAGGTCGCTGTGCTCGGCGCGGCTCGTCCAGATCTTCTGGCCGTTGACGATGTAGCGGTCGCCCTCCCGCCTCGCTGTCGTGCGGAGCGCGGTGGTGTCGGTGCCGCTGGTGGGCTCGGTCACGCCAAAGGCCTGCAGGCGCAGCTTGCCCTCGGCGATGGCGGGCAGGTACTGCGCCTTCTGCGCCGCGCTGCCATGCCGCAGGATGGTGCCCATGATGTACATCTGCGCGTGGCAGGCGGCACCATTGCAGCCCGCGGCTTGGATTTCCTCGAGGATCGCGGCCGCACCGGAAAGCGGCAGGCCGGCGCCGCCGAATTCCTCCGGGATCAGCGCGGCGAGGTAGCCGCTTTCGGTCAGCGCGGTGACGAATTCGGTCGGGTAGCCGCGGCGGCTGTCGAGCTCGCGCCAGTATTCGCCGGGGAAGCGGGCGCAGAGCTTGCGCACCTCCTCGCGGATTTCTGCGTGCGGGTCCTGGGCCGGGTGATGCATGTCCATCGGGCGTCTCCTGCGAGTGCCCGATTAGGGGTGGCCCGCCGGCCTGTCCAGGCCGGCGGGATGCGCCGTCTCAGCGGCGGTCGTTGCGGCCGCCGCGGTTCTGCTGCGACTGGTCATAAAGGTAGCCGCCGACGCCGCCGGCGCCAGCACCCAGCAACGCGCCGAGCCCCGCATTGCCGCTGAAGGAGCCGATGGCGCCGCCGAGCAGCGCACCGCCGCCCGCGCCGAGCGCCGTGGTCTGCTGGGTCTGGCTCATCCCCTGGCAGCCGCCGAGGGCGAGCCCGCCCACGAGCACCGCCGCCATTCGCATGGATCGCATGGTCATCTCCTCAGTTCCGGGTGCGGGTCGCGGTCGGCGCCGCGCAGGGGTAGGTGGCCTGCGCCCAGCGCAGCAGCCCGTCCAGCGCGGGCTCACCGCCCCGCTCCGGGTTGGCCCGCGCCCAGCTTGCGAAGGCAATGCCGGCCTCGGCGACACTCGGGCCCGGATTCGGCACGCAGAACAGCGGCCGCACGGGGCCGCCGGTCGGGTGCATCAGTGCGTGATACTGGCCGGCGCTGGTCAGGAAGCCCTGGCAATAGGCGATCGCCTCGAGGCGGGGGACACCCGTGCGGGACGGGTCGCAGACCGCGGCCAGGTCGCTCACGGTCTGCACATGGTCGAGCGTGTCGGCGCGGGAGGGCTGCGCCGAGGCGCCGGCGGGCATGAAGACCGCGCCTGCCAGCATGGCCGCGGCGGCGAGATAGGTTTTTCGCATGGGCGATGTCTCCCTCATTATCGTGGGACAACGCGCGGCGCAGCCGGCGGTTGCGTCAGCCCCGCAGCATCGGCACCAGGCTGAGCGCCAGCAGGACAGCCATGGCGATGTTGAAGGCGCGCAGCCGGGCGGGGCTGGTCAGCACGCGGCCCGTACCGGTGCCGATCGCCGCCCAGACCAGCAGGCAGGGCATGGAGATGGCGACGAACACCGAAGCGATCAGCAGCACCTGCGGCAGCAGCGCCTCCCCCGGGCGGGTGAAGGCTGGCACGGCGGCGGCGCAGATCATCCACGCCTTCGGGTTCACCCATTGGAACAGCGCGGCGGCGCGAAACCCCATGATGGGGCGCGCCGTGCCGGGCTCCGGCAGCGGGGCCGTGGCGATCTTCCAGGCCAGGAACAGCAGCCACGCCGCCGCCGCCCAGCGCAGCACCGCGTGCAGCTCCGGGCTCGCCAGCAGCGGCCCCGCCAGGCCGAGCCCCACCACCAGCAGCATCGCCCCGAAGCCGACCGTGATGCCCATCATATGCGGCAGCGTGCCGCGAAACCCGACCCGTGCGGCGGAAGACGCCACCATCAGCACATTCGGCCCCGGTGTCACGGAGGATGCGATGGCGAAGCCGATCAGCGCAGGCAGCGTATCCATCAGCCCATTCATGTCAGTATGACTGACCTTGTCAACTCAGCGCGGGTCGAGCCGCATCGCGGCCTCCACCCCCTCCACCCGGGCCCCATCATGCGCGACCAGCACGGTGAGGGTGGCAATCTGCCCATCCAGCGGCCGGCGCGCCCGGAAGCGGCATTCCAGCGCGGCACCGGGGTCGATCCCGGGGCATAGGAAGCCCATCCGGGTCACCTGGCTCAACACGCCGCCGAGCGGGCTGCCGGGCGGATGCGCCTCCAGCAATTCGCGCCGCAGCGTCTGCGGCCCGACGCGTTCGCCGAGCTGCACATAGCGTTCGACGCGGAAGGGCACGGTGCGCGTGGTGCAGCCTTGCGCGACCACGGCGAGGATGATGACGAGCACCGTGCCCGCCAGGATCGCCTTGACCGCGACACGCTGCGGCGCGGCGTCGGGCAGGACCACATCCACCTCTGGCCGGGCACGCCATCGCGCGGCCAGGCGGTCGCGCGCCTGCCGGAACATCGCTCAGGCCCGGTTTCGGGTGACAAGCCGCCCGGGCCGCGCGCCGGTGGCGCCGCCCTTCTGGAAGGTGGCGACGCCATTGGCCCAGACATGCTCGATCCCGATGGAGGGCAGCGTCGGGGTCTCGAAGGTCGCGGCGTCGATGATCGTAGCCGGGTCGAACAGCACGAGGTCGGCATAGGCGCCTTCGCGCAGCACGCCGCGATCGACGATGCCATAGGCCTCCGCGCAGCGGCCGGTCATCTTGTGGATCGCCGTCTCCATGCTGAACAGGTTGAGCCCCCGGGCGTAATGGCCGAGCACGCGCGGGAAGGTGCCCCAGAGCCGCGGATGCGGGTGGGCATCGTGCGGGATGCCGTCGCTGCCGATCATGGACATGGGGTGCGCCATGATGCGCTGCACATCGTCCTCATCCATCTGGAAGCTGATCTGGCCGGCGGGCAGCAGGCGTTCGGCCGCCGCGCGGATATCGCTGTTCCAGCCGCGCGCGATGTCGGTCAGCGTCTTTCCCGCCATCTCGGGGTGCGGGATGGACCAGGTGATCATCACCTTCACGTCGTCGCGCAGCCGGTCCGGCATCAGCACCGTCGATCCGGCCGGATAGGGATAGACGTCGAAAGCCACATCCTGGGTGCGGGCATATTGTTCAAGCACGGCGAGCGTCTGGTGGGAACGGCCGTAATTCTCGGGCAGCGAGCATTTGTGGTGGCTGATCTGCACCTGAACGCCCGCGCCCTTGGCCGTAGCCATCGTCTCCTCGATCGAGGCCAGGATGTGGTTCGCCTCGTCGCGCATATGCGTGGAATAGAGGCCGTCATAGGGCTTCAGCGCCTCGGCCACCGCGATGGTTTCCTCGGTCGTCGCATGCATGTTGGGCTTGTAGTAGAGGCCCGTGGAATAGCCGGAGGCGCCTTCCGCCATGGCCTGCTTCACGCGGGCATGCATATGCGCGATCTCGCGGTCCTTCGCGGGCCGATAGACATCGCCGCCCATCGCCTCCGTCCGCAGGGTCTGCGCGCCGACCAGCGCGTAGACATTGACCTCGGAGCCCTGGCTGTTGATGGCGTGCGCGTAGTCCCCGAAATCGCCGAAGCGCCACCAGCCCTCCGCCCCGATCAGGTCGAGCGGCGGCGGCGGCGGGGCCTTGAAACGCGCCGGCGCCAGCGACACGCCGCAGCAGCCGCAGACCACCGTGGTGACGCCCTGGCTGGTCTTGCACAGCGTGCCGGCGGCGCCCATCAGCACCGCGCGGTCGTCATGCGTGTGCGCATCGATGAACCCGGGGGCCAGTGCCCGTCCGGACGCGATGATCTCCGTATCGGCGGTGGCAGCGCCGAGGTCGCCGATCGCCGCGATCCGCTCCCCCCTCACGCCAAGGTCGCCGACGCGGCGGGCCGCGCCAGTGCCGTCGAAGATCGTGGCATCGCGGATGATGAGGTCGCAGCGGAGTGTCATGGGACGATATTCCTGACGTGTATCCAGATCAGGTCAGGGTAACGCCCGGTGAACGGCGGCATAGTCCGAATCCGGCAAATCGCCCGTTCATCCCCCGGCAGACGCCCTGGCAGAAGAAAAGCAGGGGTTCCCCACGCCGTCCGTTGGCATGACGTAACCGCGAGCGACCATTCGGCCGCGCACCACATCATCGAGAGGCAAGCCGCCCAATGTCGGGGTGGCACCGGCGCTGCGGTTGAGCCAGGCTGCAACCGCCTCGGCCGTTGCGTAATCGGTGAACACGGCGGTCTGGCCGTCGATTTTCATGTCGGGCGCATCCTGTTGCGGACGCGAAACGCTATAGAGTGGCGGCAATGATTGCCCCGCTGTCAGCACGACCTGGCAAGTGGTCGGTGTCCTGCCGGATACAAGAGCCACGTCGTGATCGGCTTCGGTGTAGTGCTCCGCCCCCCTCTCGATCCGCCGCAGCACGTATTCCATGAATACGTCGGCGACCAAAGGCTGGCGAGAAAACCTCTGTACTGTGCCGGGGGCCTGCCCTGCCTCAAGGACTGGCGCCCCATTTCGGAAGCGCAGGTCCGGACCGATGACATACAGTGCCGCCCGCAAAAGTCCTTTCGCCGATTCCGGCAGCGGGGGCGCGAAAGGGCACCCGCCTGGCTGGGTTTCGGTAACCAGCGCCATCTGCAACCTGATATTGCCGGTGATATCTGTGTTGCGAGCTCCTTCCTGAACAATTCTCAGGCAATCCGGCAGGATGTCGACCGTCAGGACTTCCTGCGCCTCCACCACATTCGTGACTGTTTCCGAAGATTGCGAAGCGCCGACCGTCAGCGTCGGTGTGATGGCGACGCGCGCCGGCGTCCCCGTGAGGGCAAGTTCGGCTTCCTGCCTTGCGGACCGGGTCAACTGCGTGATGTCGACCGTCTGCCGGCTGGTCTGCACCACGGAATATCGGCCGAATGTGAAGTTGCGCGGCCGGACATGAATAACCGCACGAACGATCCGGTCGCCGGGCGCATAGCTGCCGCCGCGGCTCAGGGATGCGACAAGCAGCCGGTCCGTTCGATCGACCTCGGGCTGTCCGATTCGTCGCGCATTGCCGGGCGTGATCGGCGTGGCCAGCGCCGCGCGCAACGCCGCAGGGTTTGCGGCCCATTTCGACAATTGCTCCACATAGGCGGCCTGGGCCTCGCTGGACAACAATGCGATCGGGGACCGGGGCGCATCCTGGCCCGCAGCAGGCGCCGCGTAGAAGCGGATATCGGCTTCGGTGCCCGTGCCGACCATCGATCGGGCCGACGACCACCGTCGGGCATCCGGTGCCTGGCTGCATCCCGCCGCCGCCAGCGCGCATGCCAGCGCCAAGGGTAGGCCGCGGATCATCGTGGGTTGATCCGAAACACGTCGAAGCTGCGACTTATCTGCCGGTCGTGGCAAAAGCTGGACGTTACTTTCCCGATAGGGGTCAGCCGCCCGATGTCGTGGCCCAACAGATAGTCGCTGACGCAGCCATCCGCCTCGAGCATTCCGTAGCCGTGGACCACCCCGTACGACGCCCGCGTTGCCTCAGACAGGACGGCCAAAAAAGGGAAACGCATTCCACCTTCTCCTCAACGACATCCGGTTGCGACCGCGCATGTCGCGGGTGTGATTGGCACAACAGCCCCCGTGCCGTTGAGCGAGATGAAGCCTATTCGTATCGGATTGCAATCAGAATCCGTGCCGTCACGCGCCCTGGAACGCCGGCAGGATATCCTGCACCAGCAGCCCGTGCATGGCCTGCACCTGGCCCGGCACGCGCGGCACGTCGGCGGAAGCGGTCATCACCACCGTCAGGCCAAGATCGGGCACCAGATAAAGCATCTGCCCGCCATACCCCCAGGCGTAGTTGACCCGCAGCCCGCCGGCCTCCGCGATCCACCAGCCGAGGCCGTACATCTGCCCCGACCAGGCGCTGCGCACCTGCGGCACCCAGGATTCCCGCAGGAAGGCTTCGGGGATGACCTGCCGGCCTTCATGGCGGCCGCCATTGCGGCAGCATTCGCCGAAGGTCAGCAGCGCGCGCGGGCTCAGCAGCATGTCATTGCCGCCGAAATGCAGCCCTTGCGGATCGCGCGGCCAGTCCGGCACGCGGAACCCGAGCGGATCGCCGAGCCAGGCCTGCGCCAGGTGCAGCAGCGTGCGGCCGGAAGCGCGTGCCAGCACGGCGCCCAGGATGTGGGTGGTCCCGGTGGAATACAGCATGCCGCCACCCGGCACATCATCCATCGGGCGCGACAGCGCATAGGCGATCCAGTCGCGGCTGCTGACCCAGGCACCGTAATTGCGGCCCGATGTGCGCCCGAGCCCCGCCCGCATCCCGAGCAGATGCCGCACCGTCAGGTCCCGCACCGCCGGATCCGCATCGCGCGGGATGCGGCTGCCGAGGAGGGGGGCGATGCGCTGGTCGAGCCCCGTCAGCACGCCGCGCTGCACCGCGATGCCGACCAGCGTGGCCAGAATGGTCTTGGACGCCGACTTGATATTGGTCGGCCGATCCAGCGCCGCGCCGCGCCAGGCGCGCGCGCCGAGCACCTGCCCGTTCTGCGCCACGATCAGGCTGCGCAGCGTCGGCAATTCGCTGGCGCTCGCAAAGGCTTCGTCCAGCGTGTCGGCGCGCGCGCCCTGGCCAAGCAGGGGCGGCGCAAGCAAGGCGAAGCCGGCAGCGAGCGCGGCGCGGCGGGGCAGGTGGATCGTCATGCGAGGCAGATAGTCCGGCCGCGTGCCCCGCGTAGCCTCACGCTGGCGCGAGGTCACATTCCGTAACGCGCCTTCGCCTGTTCGGGGCTGACCAGCCCATCCGCCACATCGCGCGCGACCAGCGCGCGGTCGCGCTGCCTGGCATCGCCCATGCCGCCGCCGCCGGGCAGTTCCAGCAGCAGCCGCTTGCCCTTGGGGATCACCTGGAAGCCCTTGGTGCGGATGCGCGTGCCGTCCGTATGGCCGACCCAGCCGGGCGCGCCATCGCCGCCGCCATCCCGCCCGCGCGGCGCATTCGCGACGCGGTCGAAGATGGCGTTGACGGCGAATTCGGCCTCGCCCTTGGTGCCGATCTCCATCACCTTGCCGAAGCCGCCGCGGGTGCGGCCGGGGCCGGCGGAATCCGGGCGGAGCTCGTTCCGCCAGAAGATCACGGGTGCGACGTTCTCGGTCGCTTCCACCGGCATGGTCCGCACGCCGGAGGGGAAGGCGGTGCCATCCAGCCCGTCCTTGGTGGGGCGCGCGCCGGTGCCGCCGGAATTGAAGGTGATGATCTCGAAATCCGGCAACTCCGCGGCCGCGCCGCTGACCTGCGCGCCGCCGCGCAAGGGCGGGTTCCACAGCGCGGAGGAGCCCTCGGCGTTCACGCGGTCCGGCACCGCCTGATGGAGGCAGCCCATCATCAGGTCCGGCAGCAACTGGCCCACCACATGCCGCACGGAGACCGGGTAGGGCCGCGGCGCGTTGAGGATGCAGCGTTCGGGGATTTCCATGCGGAAGGGTGCCAGGCTCGCCCAGTTGTTGGGGATTTCGGGCGCCACGACGCATTTGATGCCGAAGCAGGCATAGGCGCGGCAATAGGCGGCGGGCACGTTGATGCCGCGTCCCGAAAGCCCCGATGTGCCGGCGTAGTCCACCACGATCGCGTCATCGCCGACCGTCATCGCAGCCTTGAGCGTGACGGGGTTTTCATAGCCATCGCTGGTGATCTGCGCATGCCAGGTGCCCGTGGGCAGCTTGCGGATTTCCGCGATGGTGGCGGTGAGAGAGGCTTCGAAAATCGCCTCCGCCAGGGGGTCAAGGCTGTCCATGCCGAACTCGTCCATCATCTCGACCAGGCGCCGCGCGCCGGCGTCGTTGCAGGCGCACAGCGAATAGACATCGCCCTCAAGCTCCACCGGCGTGCGGCTGCCCATGCGGAGGAAATCGAAGAAGGTCTCATTCGGCGCGCCGCGGTCGAAGCATTTCACGATGGGGATATACAGCCCCTCCTCGAACACGGAGCGGCCCTCCGGCCCCATGCCGAGCCCGCCGACATCGATGACATGCGCGGTGTTCGCAAACAGGCCGACGATCTTTCCCGCGCGGAAGGCGGGTGTGACGACGGTGAGGTCGTGCAGATGCCCGGTGCCGAGCCAAGGGTCATTGGTGATGTAGTGGTCGCCCGGCTGCATCGTGTGAGCCGGGAATTTTTGAAGGAAATGGCCGACCGATTCCATCATGGAATTCACATGGCCCGGCGTGCCCGTGACGGCCTGCGCGAGCATGCGGCCCTGCAAGTCGAAGACACCGGCCGAAAGATCGCCCGCTTCCCGCACCGTGGTGGAGAAGGCGGTGCGGATCATGATCTGCGCCTGCTCCTCCACCACCGCGATCAGGCGGTTCCATTGGATCTGGCGCTGGATTTTCTGGAGGGCTGGGTCGAGTTGCACGGCAGAAGCTCCCGTCGGGTGCATGCGTCAATAGCGCGAACGAAGCGGATCGGCGACCGTGCTGCGGCGTTCAGGCGCCGCCAACCGCGTCATCCTCCGCGGTGCTCATCAGCTTGAGCCCGCAATGCGCGGCGAAGGGCGCGAAATCTCGGTCGCTGTGCAGCAGCGGGACATGATGCGCGATGCACCAGGTGGCGATCAGGCAGTCCACCGACTTGCGCACCGTGAGCCCGAGGTGGCGCAGCCTGCGGTAGTGGTCCGCGGCGGCAAGCGCGCATGCCGTGCCGCCGAGCGTCACCTGTGTGAAGGCCAGCAACGCCCGTTTGGTTTCAGCATGCTGGCGCGCATCGGCGATGCCGCGCAGCACTTCGAGCAGCACAAGGTCGCCCACCACGACGACCGCGGTTTCGGGCGCGCGGGAAGTCGATTGCAGGGGGCGCAGCAGGCCGTGCAGCACCCGCACCGGCGGCGTCACCAGCCCACGAAAATGGTCGATCCAGACCGAGCTGTCGACGAAGACAGCGTTCACCGCGATGGCGGTTCGGGATCGTCCAGCCGCTCGGCGTGCAGATCCCCTTCCCACTGGACCTTGCCGAACAGGTCGAGCGCGCTCGCCTGGCGCTTGCGTTGCGCGAACAGCCGCAGCGCTGCCTCGACAGTTTCGCGTTTGGTCGAGAAGCCGCCGGCCGCCATGGCCTCGGCCATGAGCCGGTCGTCGATCTCGATGTTGGTGCGCATCGGAGGCCTCATGTGTATTCGGCTGGATCATCTATACACATCGAGTTGACGCTTCAAGCGCGACGTCAGCCCCCCCGCACCAGTTCCAGATACCCAAGCCCATCCACCCGGCAGCGCCAACCCGGCCCCACAAGCGTGCTCGTCTCCGCCTCCGCCACGATGCAGGGCCCGGGCACGGTGCAGCCGGCCGGCATCTGCGCGCGGTCATAGACCTGCCAGGGCGCAACCTCACCCGTCGCCGTGTCGCGGACCCTCTGTGTGCGGATCGGGCCGGGGGCGGGGGCGTCTTCCACCTCGGCCACCGGCTCCACCGCATCAACCACCGTCGCGACCGTCACGGCGAAGGACAGGATCTCCACATCGCTGCCCGGCACCGGCCGGTCATAGAAGCGGCTGTATTCGACATCATAGGCGGCACGGATCGCCGCCACATCGGCACCCTCCAGCGCACGTGCGGGCAGCGGCACGGCGATTTCGTGGCCCTGGCCGACATAGCGCATGAAGGCCAGGCGGTGCTCGGCCGTGGGGGCGCCTAAGGCCGCTTCCGCCACCACGCCGGCGGCTTCCGCGCGCATCTCGGCCAGCAGCGCGTTCACCGCGGCCAGGTCGAAGGTGCGAAAACGCTGGTAGAGGCTGCGCACCACCTCATACGCCACGGGCGCGCGCAGGAAGCCGATGGCGGAGCCGACACCGGCGCCGGACGGCACCAGCATCCGATCCACGCCGATCTTCTCCGCCACGCGATAGCCATGCACCGGCCCGCCGCCGCCAAACGCGATCACCGCGCGGCCGCCATAGCCCTTGCCGCTTTCGATGGCGTGGACGCGCGCGGCATTCGCCATGTTCTCATCCACCATCTCCACCACGCCCAGCGCCGCCATCTCGGGCGACAAGCCGAGTGTGTCGCCGACATGCGCGGCCAGCGCGGCATGGGCGGGCGCCAGATGCAGGCGCAGCGCGCCGCCGGCGAACAGCTCCGGATCGTAGCGGCCGAGCGCCAAATTCGCGTCCGTCACCGCAGGTTTTTGGCCGCCGCGCCCGTAGCAGGCCGGGCCGGGATCGGCGCCCGCGCTTTCCGGGCCCACCTGGATGCGGCCGAGGGCATCGAGCTGCGCGATGGAGCCACCGCCCGCGCCGATCTCCACCATTTCGATCACCGGGATGCGCAGCGGCAGGCCGGAGCCCTTCTTGAAGCGCCCGACGCGCGCCACTTCGAAGGTGCGAGACGCCTGCGGCGCGAAATCGTCGATCAGGCAGACTTTCGCGGTGGTGCCGCCCATGTCGAAGCTCAGTACCTTCGACCAGCCGCGCTGCTTCGCGACATGGGCGGAGAAAATGGCACCGCCTGCCGGCCCGCTTTCCACCAACCGGATCGGGAAGCGCGCCGCGGTTTCCACCGTGGTCAGGCCCCCGCCCGACAGCATGAGGAACAGCGGACAGCCGAAGCCGCCCTGCCGCAGCCCGGCTTCCAGGCGGCGCAGATAGCGCGCCATCAGCGGCTGGACATAGGCATTGGCGGCGGTGGTCGAGAACCGCTCCCACTCCCGCATTTCCGGCGAGACTTTCGAGGACAGCGAGACGGGCAATTCGGGCCACATCTCAGCGACGATGGCGGCCGCGCGCTCCTCATGCACCGGATTCACGAAGGCATGGAGAAAGCCGATCGCGAGGCTCTCGATGCCTTCCGCGCGCAGGAATTCCACCTGGCTGCGCACCGCGTCCTCATCCAGCGGCAGCAGCACCGCGCCGGTATTGTCGAGGCGCTCCGGCACCGGCAGCCGCCAGCGGCGGGGGATCAGCGGACGTGGCAGATCGATGTTGAGGTCGTACTGGTCGTACCGGCTTTCGTTGCCCAGCGCGAGCACATCGCGGAACCCGGCCGTGGTCAGCAGCGCCGTGCGCGCGCCCTTGCGCTCGATCAGCGCATTGGTGGCGAGCGTCGTGCCATGAATGACCAGCACGATATCGGCAGGCGTGAGCGATGCACGCTCCAGCACCACGCGCACGCCCTCCAGCACGCCCAGCTCCGGCGCATGCGGCGTGGTGAGCACCTTGGCCGTCCAGCGATCCTCGCCGGCCTCGACCGCGAGGTCGGTGAAGGTGCCGCCGATATCGACGGCGAGCCGCGCGCTCATGCCCTCAATACCCGCGCACCATGCCGCCATCGACGCGGATCGTCTCACCGGTCAGATACGCGGCCGGAACGCCGCACAGGAACGCCACCATCGGGCCGAATTCCGCTGTCTCGCCGTAGCGCAAGGCGGGGATGGTCTTGCTGCGGTCGGCGATCACCTCATCCACGCTGCGGCCGGTCTTGCTGGCCAGGCTGCTGGCGGTTTCCAGGCTGCGGTCGGTGCGGATGGCGCCGGGGGCGACCACGTTCACCGTGACACCCTCACCGGCCACCTCGGCGCTGAGCGTTTTCAGATACCCCAGCAGCGCCGCACGCAGCGCATTCGACAGCACCAAATTCGGGATCGGCGATTGCAGCCCCGTGCTGGCGATCGACACCACGCGGCCGAATTTCTGGGCGCGCATCGCGGGCAGCAGGCGCTTCGTGATGTGGATCGGCGCGCAGACGATGCGCTGGAACCATGGCATCAGCAGCGCCTCGTCCATGTCCAGCGCCGTGCTCGGCGGCGGGCCGCCATGGTTCAGCACCAGGATGTCCACGCCGCCCATCGCCGCCACCGCACCATCGGCCAGCGCATCCATCGCCGCATTGCTGTCCACATCGGCGGGGATGCCCGTTGCACTCGCGGCCCCCAGCGCCAGCAGCTCGGTGCAGGCGGCATCCAGGCTGGCCTGCGTGCGGCCGGAGATCACAAGGTGGCACCCCTCCCGCGCCAGCGCATCCGCGACACTCCGGCCAAGGCCCTTGGAGGCGCCCATCACCAGCGCGCGCTTGCCATTGAGACCCAGATCCATGTCGCGAAACCCCGTATTGCGGAAACAAGGCGCGCACCGTGCCGCCGCTCCCCTCCCCTGGCAAGGCGCCCGCCCTCTGCTACCAGACGGGCGATCGAGGGAGCCGCACCATGTCCAAGCCCGTCCTGCTCGTCACCCGCAAGCTGCCACCGGCGATCGAGGCGCGCGCCGCCCAGGACTACACGGCGCATCTCAACACCGAGGACGCACCCTGGTATCGCGACGGCGCCGAGATCGCGCGCCGGGCCGCATCGGTCGGGGCGGACGGCATCCTCTGCGCCGCCGGGGATGCGCTGGGTGCGGCGACCCTCGCCGCGCTGCCGGAGCAGACAAGAATCCTCGCCACCTTCTCGGTCGGCACCGACCATATCGGGCTGGATGCGGCGCGCGCCCGCGGCCTGATCGTCGCCAACACGCCCGATGTTCTGTCCTTCGCGACGGCCGAGATCGCCATGACGCTGCTGCTGATGGCCGCCCGCCGCGCCGGCGAGGGCGAACGCATGGTGCGCGCCGGCGCCTGGGCCGGCTGGGCGCCGACCCAGCTCATGGGGACCACGCTGGAGGGCAAGACGCTCGGCATCCTCGGCATGGGGCGTATCGGGCGTGAGATGGCGGCGATGGCGCGCGGCTTCCGGATGGACATCCACTATCATGGCCGCGCCCGCCTGCCCGCCGAACTGGAGCAGGGCGCCACCTGGCACCCGACCGATGCGGGATTCCTGGCCGCGATCGATGTGCTGTCCATGCACATCCCGGGCGGCGAGGCCACGCGCAAATGGCTCAACGCGGATCGACTCGCCCACATGAAGCCGAGCGCCATCGTGGTGAACACCGGCCGCGGCGGTACGGTGGATGATGCGGCGCTGGTCGCCGCCCTGTCCTCGGGCCGCCTCGCTGCCGCCGGCCTCGATGTCTATGATGGGGAGCCGGCGATCTTCCCGGGCTATCTCGGCCTGGAAAACGTGGCGCTGCTGCCGCATCTCGGCAGCGCCACGGTCGAGACGCGGGATGCGATGGGGCACCGCGCGCTCGACAACCTCGGCGCGGTGTTGCTGCGCGGGCTGCCGGCGCCCCACCGCGTTGCCTGAGCCGCGCGCTGACATTTCCGTGAACGGCGGGGTGACTTGAATTATCGTTGGTGCTCCCCTGTTGGTGACATGGCGGCAGCAGGTGCTGCCTCTCGCGGGGGGCGTGGACGCGATGCGGCAGGCCGAGAGGATCACCCTGTTCGTGCAGGACCGGGACGGGACGCTCGATCCGGAGCCGGACCTCACCGTCATCCAGGCTCTGCTGCGACAACCCGCGTTGATCAGCAAGAACGCGGACGGGTCGCGCACCTTCATCTTCGACCTCGCCGTGCCAGGGCGGGAGGTGCACGGCCTGCCCGACCTCGACACGCTGCGCGAATTGGGCGAGGCGCTGCGCCTCACGGCGCGCGAACTCGGCCTGCCGCTGACCGCAGCACTGGCCGAAAGCGCCGAATTGGTGGCCGAGGCCGAGGCACTGCAGCGCGCCACGCCCCCCCGACAGCCCAGCTGAGGCGACGCCGGCCTCGACAGGGCGGCGCACCAGCGCCAGTTTCCGGCCGCACCCCGCACCGGACCCTTGCCCCATGCTGTTCGACCTCGACTCCCTGCCGCCGCAGGCCCGCTACAAGCTGCTGGTCGCCACCGTCGTGCCGCGGCCGATCGCCTGGGTCGTGACGCACGATGCGGCGGGCGTGCTGAATGCGGCGCCGTATTCCTTCTTCAACGTGTTCGGGAACGAGCCGCCGATCCTGGCCTTCAGCGCCGGCCCCCGGCCCGAGGGCACCGCCAAGGACACCATCGCCAATATCGAGGCGACGGGCGAGTTCACCGTCTGCCTGGTCGCCGCCGAGACGATGCCGGCCATGGTGGTCACCGCCGCCGATTTCGCGCCGGGCATCGATGAGCTCGCGGAAGCCGGGCTGACCGCCCTGCCCTCCAGCAAGATCGCCGTGCCGCGCATCGCGGAAAGCCCGGTCGCCATGGAATGCACGCTGCACCAGATCGTCCCGATCGGGCTGCACCGCCTCGTGCTCGGCCAGGTGCGGGCGATGCATGTGCGCGACGATGCGGTGATGGATGCGGCGCGGCACTATATCGACACCCCGAAGCTGGACCTGGTTGGCCGCATGCATGGCAGTGGCTGGTATGCCCGCACGACGGACCGGGTGGAGGTGCCGCGCGTGACCGCTGCCGAATGGGCGGCGCGCAAGACAGCGTGAGCGCAGCCCTCGATTCGCTGACGCCCGCCGCAAGGCAGCGCCGGCGTACGCCCTGGTGGGCGCTGGCGGCGCTGCCGGTGGCGGGGCTGATCGCCGCACCCGTTCTCGCGGTGCTGGTGGCCGCCCTGCTGCCGGGCGATCTGGACACGACGCAGCATCTGCTGCGCACGGAACTGCCGGCGCTGCTCGGCAACACCGCGCTGCTGGCCGTGCTGGTGGGGGTGCTGGCGGGCAGCATGGGCGCCATTTCCGCCTGGCTGGTGGCATCCTGCGCCTTTCGCGGCCGCGCCCTGCTGGAGGTGGCGCTGCTGCTGCCCCTCGCCATGCCGGCCTATGTCTGCGGCTATGCCTATGTCTGGCTGCTGGATGTGGCGGGGCCGGTGCAATCGGCGCTGCGGGATGCGACGGGGCTGCGCTACGGCGAATACCCCTTCCCCGAAATCCGCAGCCTGCCGGGGGCGGCCCTCATGCTCGCTTCCGTGCTGTTTCCCTACGTATACCTTCTTTGTCGCAGCGCCTTCCTGACGCAATCGGTCTGCCTGCTGGAAGCCTCGCGCACGCTCGGCCATGGGCTGCCGCGCACCTTCCTGCATGTGGCGCTGCCCATGGCGCGGCCGGCGCTGGCGGCGGGCCTGGCACTCGCGCTGATGGAGACGCTGGCGGATTTCGGCACGGTGCAGCATTTCGCCGTCCGCACCTTCACCACCGGCATCTACGATGCGTGGTTCGGCATGGGCAATCGCAGCGGCGCGGCGCAGCTTTCCGCCGCGCTGATCGGGCTGGTGGCGCTGCTGTTGCTGCTGGAACGTGCCTCCCGCGGCGGGCGGCGCTTCCACCCGACCACCACGCGCAGCCCGCCGCTGCGCCCGGTGGTGCTGCATGGCTGGAAGCAGGTAGCAGCCATCCTGGCCTGCGCCGCGCCCGTCATGCTCGGCTTCGTGGTGCCGGCGGGGGCGCTCGCCTATCTCATGGTGGATGCCGGCGACCCGCTGGAATTCTCCCGCACCCTGCCCTTTGCCTGGAACAGCCTGACGCTGGCCAGCATCACGGCCGTGCTGGCGGTGCTGCTGGCCGCACTTCTTGCCTGGTCGCAGCGGCTGCATCCCTCGCGGCTGCGCGCCACCGCGAACCGGATGGCCAGCATGGGCTATGCGATCCCGGGCTCGGTCATCGCGGTCGGCGCGCTGGTGCCCTTCGCCATCTTCGACAATGCGCTGGACGCCTGGATGCGCGCGCGGTTCGGCGTCTCCACCGGGCTGCTGCTGTCGGGCACGGTTGCCGCGCTGATCTTCGCCTATCTCGTGCGGTTCCTCTCCGTGGCCCTCTATTCCGTGGAAAGCGGGCTGACCCGCATCCGCCCGAGCCTGTCCGCCGCCGCCCGCGTGCTCGGCCGCACGCCCGGCCAGGCGGTGCGGGAGATCGAGTTTCCGCTGGCGCGCGGCGCGCTGCTGTCCGCCGCGGTCCTGGTCTTCGTGGACACGATGAAGGAATTGCCCGCGACCCTGATCGTCCGTCCCTTCGATTTCGACACGCTGGCGGTGCGGGTCCACAACTTGGCCTCCGATGAGCGCCTGGCCGAGGCCTCCACCGCCGCGCTGCTGATTGTGATCGCGGGCCTGCTGCCGGTGGTGGCGCTGGTGCGGGCGATGCGGCGCGATTGAGTTCGGGCCGGCGCGGCCCATCTCAGGCGAAAGTCATCCGGGGTCCGCATGCCGTTCTCGCGCCTTTCCGCCTTGCTGCTGGCGTTGCTTCTGGCGGGCTGCGCGGCGCTGAGCCCCGGCGAGACCACGCGGGAGGAGAGGCTGGCCGCCCTGCCCGCCACGAACCTGCCGATCAGCCGCCCGGTCGAAATCCGCTGGAATGACCATCTGATCCCCTGGATCACCGCCGAGACCGACACCGACCTGGCCTTCGGCCTGGGCCTCGCACAGGGGCATCTGCGAGGCGCGCAGGTGATGCTGTTGCGGCTGGTCGCGCAGGGGCGCCTGGCCGAGGCCGCCGGCCCCTACGCCACCGAGATCGACCACGCGCTGCGCATCCTGGGCTTCGGCCGCGCCGCACCCCGCATCATCGCGGCCTGGCCGGCCGAGACCCGCGCCTTCATGGAGGCCTTCCGGGACGGGCTGAACCACGCCATCGCCGACAGCCCGCGCCCGCGTGAGGGCCTGCTGCTCGGGCTCGACCGCGAACCCATGACGCTGGAGGATATCCTGGCGATCGGGCGGCTGGCAGGCACCGACATCAACTGGCTCGGCTTCATCTCCCTGCTGCCCTCCCGCGGCCGGCCCGATTTTCCCGAGTTGTGGGCCCGCACGCGGGAAGCAGGCGGCGCGCCGGGCAGCCTGGAACAGGCGTCATCGCGCCTGCGCCTGTTCGGCGAACTGTTGGGCGGCACCGGCAAGGCGGGCAGCAATTCCGTGGCGGTGGGCGCGGCGCGGAGTGCGACGGGCGGCGCCATCATCGGCAATGACCCGCATCTGGGCATGAATTTGCCCAATGCCTGGATGGTGGTGGGCCTGCGATCCCCGTCCTTCCACGCGGTCGGGCTGACCGTGCCAGGGGTGCCGATTCTGGGCGTGGGGCGGAACCCGGATGTGGCCTGGGGCGGCACCAATCTGCGCGCGGCGTCTTCAGATTTGTTCGATGTGACCGGCCAGCCCCTGACCACCGAGACCACGCGCATCCGCCAGCGCTTCTGGTTCGCCACGGAACGGCAAGTGCGGCTTTCGCCGCAGGGGCCGGTGGTGACGGATGCCTCACTGCTGCCGCCCTCCAGCGCGCCGCTCGCGCTGCGCTGGATTGGCCATGAGGCGACGGATGAGATCACCGCCCTGCTGAACGCCGCCCGCGCGCGGGATGGCGAGGGGCTGCGCGCCGCCTTCGCCGGCTTCGGCGTCTCCGCCCAGACCATGGTCTGGGTCGGGCGGGATGGCCGCGTCGGCCGCTTCATCGGCGCCACCCTGCCCGACCGCGCCGGTTTTCGCGCCGACGACATCGTGCTGGATGCTCGCGACGCCCGCGCCACCGGCGCCTGGGACCGGCTGCGCGATGCGCGCACCTTGCCGGCCGAGGTCGCGGGGCAGGATGGCGCGCTGGCCTCGGCCAACAACCGGCCGCGCTGGGCGGAACAGCCGGGCCAGCCGCCCTATGGCTTCTTCTTCTCCGATGACGACCGCGTTACGCGTCTGGAATCGCTACTGGCCGCGACGCCGCGCCACACGCCCGAGACCATCGCGGCGATCCAGCGCGACGTGACCTCGCCCCGCGCGGCCGCACTGGCCGCGGCGTTGCGCGCGCGGCTGCTGGCGCTGGGCGCGGCGCCCGCCATCACGACGGCGCTGGCCGGCTGGCAGGGCGACTACGCCCCGGACAGCCGCGCGCCGGTCGCTTTCGAATCGCTGCTGCGGCACCTGGTGCCGGCTCTGGTGCCGGAAAGCCGGCGGGATGCGGCGGGCAATCCGCGCGGGACGGAAAGCCAATGGAGCTTCCTGACCACCTTCGTCCTGCGCGACCTGGACGCCCTGCCCGAAGCGAGCCGCGCCGAGACGCTGCGCCGCGCGGCAACTGCCGCCGAGGCCGATTTCGCGCGGCTGCCTGCCTGGGGCGAGATCCACCGGCTGCGCGCCGCGCATTGGCTGGTGAATTTGCCCGTCATCGGCCGCGCCTTCGTCTATGCGGACTACCCGACCGGTGGCTCGCGCGAGACGCCGATGAAAACCAGCCACGGGCTGCTCGGCGATGGCGCGCCGCGGCCGGCCAATTTCGGCTCGATGGCGCGGCATGTCAGCGACATGGCGGACCCGGACGCCAATTGGTTCACGCTCTGGGGCGGCAATGATGGCTGGCTCGGCTCGCCCGCCTTCTCCGACCAGATCGCGCTGTGGCGCGCCGCGCGGAGCGTCCGCGTGCCGCTGCGTGCCGAGACGGTGGCGCGGGAGTTCCCCTACGTGACCACGCTCCAACCGCGATGATCGACGGCACGCCCCTGCTGCGGTGGTGGGCGCGGCGGCGCGTGGCCGCCTTGAACGCGATGGACGCGGCGGCGACGCAGGAAGCGCTGCTGCGGGGGCTTCTGTCGCAGGCCGTCAACACGCGCTTCGGCCGGGCGCACGGCTTCGCGGCGATCCGGGACGTCGCCGATTTCCAGGCGCGCGTGCCGCTCCGCCGCTACGACGATCTCTGGCGGGAGTACCTGTCGGCCGATTTTCCGGTGCTGCGCGATGTCACCTGGCCCGGCAGCGTGCCCTATGTCGCGCTGTCCTCCGGCACCACCACAGGCACCACCAAGCGGATCCCGGTGACGCGCGCGATGATGGCGGCGAACCGGGGCGCCGCGCTGGATACGCTGGCCTGGCACATGCACGCCCACCCCAATTCGCGCCCCTTCGCGGGGAAATCCTTCATGCTCGGCGGCTCCACGGCGCTGGAGGACTTGGCCCCCGGTGTCCAGGCCGGCGACCTCTCCGGCATTGCGACCCGGGACATGCCGCGCCCGCTCCGCACCTATGCCTGGCCGCCGGAGCCGATCGAATTCATGCCGGATTGGGACGGCAAGCTGGCGACGCTGGTGCAGGCCACACCACGCGCCGAGATCCGCGTGCTGACCGGCACCCCGTCCTGGCTGCTGATGCTGCTGGACCGCATGAACCCGGCCGGCGTGGCGCTTCCCAACCTGGAGTTGCTGATCCATGGCGGTGTCGCCTGGGGCCCCTACGCCCCGCGCATGGCGCGCCATTTGCCGCGCGGCTGCGCGACGCGCGAAGTCTATCCGGCCAGTGAGGGGTTTTTCGCGATCGCCGATCGCGGCGATGGCGAAGGGCTGCGCCTGACGCTCGATCGCGGCGTCTTCTTCGAATTCGTGCCGGTGGCCGAACTCGACCGGCCAAGCCCCACGCGCCACTGGGTCGGCACGATCGAGACGGGGGTGGACTACGCGATCGTGGTCAGCACCTGCGCCGGCCTATGGGCGCATGTGGTGGGCGATGTGGTGCGCTTCCTGGACCGCACGCCGCCCCGCCTGCTGCTCACCGGCCGCACCGCCTGGACGCTCTCGCTGTTCGGCGAGCACCTGGACGGCGCCGAGATCGTCGCCGCCCTGCAAGCCGCCGGCATCGCCGCCGAGGAATGGTGCTGCGGGCCGGAATTCGTGGGCGCGCTCGGCCGCCATCGCTTCCTGGTGGAGGGCACCGCACCGCTCGACGCCGCGCAGCGCCTGGACGCGGCGTTGATCGCCGAAAACGATGACTACGCGGCGCACCGCAAGGGCGGCCAATTGCTGCCGCCCGCCGTGGTTTCGCTGCCCCGGGGCGCCTTCCAGGGCTGGATGCGCGCCCGCGGCAAGCTTGGCGGGCAGCACAAGGTGCCGCGCGTCATCGCCGACCCGGCGCGCTTCGCGGAGGCCGCCGCGCACTTGTCATCCCACGACGGCCCCCAATGCTGACAGCATGGCCGTTACCCCAAAGGATTCCCGCATGACGCTCCCCCGTCGCTCGCTGTTCGCCCTCGGGGCCGGTGCCGCGCTGATCGCCGCGGGGCAGGCCGAGGCCGCCGCCCCCTTCCGCGGCGGGCAGGTGGCCGCCTGGTACCGTTTGCGCCTCGGCGGCTTCGAATGCACCGTTATCTCCGACGGGGCGATCAATTTGACCCCGCCGCACCCGACCTTCGGCGGCAATGTCGCCACCGCGGCCGAGGTGGAGGCGCTGCTGCGCGGCGCCTTCCTGGCCACCGACACGCTGCCGACGCAGCTCAACTGCATCGTGGTGAACACCGGGCGGGAGGTGGTGCTGCTCGATGCCGGTCTCGGCCCGCGCCCGGCCTTCGGCCCCGGCAGCGGCCGCCTGCCGACCGCGCTGGCCGCCGCCGGGATCGACCCCGCCACGGTCGATCTCGTGGCGTTCACCCATGCGCATGCCGACCACAGCTGGGGCATCGCCGATGCGCGGGGCGCCGACGTGTTCCCGAATGCCCGCTTCGCCATGACCGGCGCCGACCTCGCCTTCTGGACGGATGAGGCGAACCTCGCCTTGCCGGAGCCGCTGCGCACGCTGGTGTCCGGCACGCGCGACGTGGTGCTGCCGCGCCGCGCCCGCTTCGCCACACTTGGCATGGATGCGGAGCTGGTCCCTGGCATCCGCTCGGTCGCCAGCCCCGGCCATACCGGCGGGCATGTCTGCTTCCACCTGGAAAGCCAGGGGCAGCGGCTGCTGGTTCTGGGCGATGTTGCGAACCACAGCGTGCTGGCGCTGCGCCGCCCGGACTGGCCCTTCGCCTTCGACGCCGACCCGGCGGCGGCGGCCGCCACGCGCCGGCGCATCCTGGGGCTGGCCGCGACCGATCGCGTGCAAGTGCTGGGCTACCACTTCCCCTGGCCGGGCCTCGGCCATGTGGAGGCCGCCGGCGACGGCTTCGCCTATGTGCCGAGCCCGTGGAACTGGGGCTGAGCGGCTGGGACGCGTTGATGTTGAATTGCTTGGATCGGACCAGGCGGCCGGCGATGCCGGCCGAGGCGCCGAACGGCGCCCGCGCCAAATGGCGCGCAGCCAAGGCAGCGGATGCTGCCGCCGGCGACTGAGGCGCAAAGAAGCATGCCGACGCGTCGCCGAAGGCGGCCGTCGGGTTCAGCCCCCCTTGAAGCCCGTGGCGACGACGTAAAGCTCCGCCGAATCCTTGCGGCTGGCGGGCGGCTTGGCGTGCCGAACGATAGCAAAATTGCGCTTCAGGCTTTCGAGGAACGCTTTTTCCGAGCCACCCGCGAACACCTTCGCGACGAAGCCGCCGCCCGGCGACAGCACGCGCAGCGCGAAATCCAGCGCGAGTTCGGCCAGCGCCATGATGCGGATATGGTCGGTGGCGGCGTGCCCCGTGGTGTTCGGCGCCATGTCGGACAGCACGAGGTCTGCCGGCCCGTCGAGGGCCGCGATCACCGCCGCCTCCGCCGCCGCGTCCTGGAAATCGCCCTCCAGCAGGGTCGCACCCGGGATGGGCGGGATGGGCAGCAGGTCGAGCCCGACCACGCGCCCGCGATCCCCCACCTTCGCCACCGCCACCTGGGTCCAGCCGCCGGGTGCGGCGCCGAGGTCCGCCACGCGGCCGCCGGGCTTCAGCAGCCGGTATTTCGCGTCCAGCTCCTCCAGCTTGAAGGCCGCGCGGGATCGGAAGCCGCGGGCTTTTGCCTGCACCACATAAGGGTCGTTCAACTGCCGTTCGAGCCACCGGGCGCTTTGCGGGCTGCGCGCCTTGGCGGTCTTCACCCGCGTCGTCAGGCCGCGCGTCGCACCCCCGGGCTGGGTCCTGGCCGGCTGCGCCCGTATTGGCGGCTTGCTCATGAATGGGCGGGGCGGCGCGGCGGCGCGGCGCGGTCGGCGCGCATCTGGCGCATGATGATGCCCTCGCGCAGGCCGCGATCCGCCACCGTCAGCGTCGGCACCGGCCAGACGCGGCGGATGGCGGCATAGACGGCGCAGCCCGGCAGCACGAAATCGACGCGGTCCGGCCCGACGCAGGGATGCGCGGCCAACCCTTCCCGGCCGAGCGCGAACAGGTCGCCCAGCGCCTGGTCCGCCACATCGGCGCACAGCGTCTGCCCATCCACCAGCGGCCGACGGTATTTCGGCAGCGCCATGGCGACGCCGGCCAGGGTGGTGACCGTGCCGGAGGTGCCCATCAGCCGCACGCCGCCGGCGCGGATTTCCTGCGCGATGCGGTGCACGGCATCGAAGCCCGCGAGCTTGGCCGCCACCTCATCCACCACCGCATGAAACCCGGCCTCGGTGAAGCAGGACGGCCCGCAGCGCTCCGACAGGGTGACGACGCCCACGGGGACCGAGATGTAGCCGACCAATTCGGGCCGGCCCGGCTGGCCATGGCTGCCGGGGGGGATGCGGATCCAGGCGATTTCGGTGGAGCCGCCGCCGATATCGAACAGCAAAGCGCGCCGATCCTGCGGCGCGAACAGCGGCGCGCAGGATTCCATGGCGAGTTCGGCTTCCTCGCGCGGGGTGATCACGCGCAGGCGAAGACCCGTCTCCGCCTCGATCCGCGCGAGGAAGGCCGGGCCGTTGGCGGCGCGGCGGCAGGCTTCGGTCGCAACGGCCTGCAACACGCGAACGGGCCGGCGCGCCAGCTTCTGGGCGCAGGCCTGCAGCGCCGCCATGGCGCGCTCCATCGGGGCATTGCCCAGCCTGCCGGTGGAGGCCAGCCCCTCACCCAGGCGGACGATCCGGCTGAAACTGTCCACGACGCGGAAGCCATTGGCGCAGGCGCCGCCGGTATTCCCCCCAATCGGGGCGCCGATCAGCAACCGGCAATTGTTGGTGCCGAGATCGAGCGCACCATAAAACGCGGGGGCCTGCGCGGGCACGACGCAGCCGGCCAGCCGCACGGGAATGCGGGGCGAAAGCGCGGGCGGCGGGGAGGGCGCGTCGTCGGGCATGAGCGTTCCAGTCTGCCCGGCCGGTCCGCATGGAACCAGCAGGGCCAACGCTCATGATCGTGTCCAAGGGGCTTCGCGGCAAGGGATTTCAGCGCCACGGGACTATCGGGCCGCAACATGGCTGCCAAGGCCGGTGTTGCCACCGGACCCCGCTTTTGCTATCGCCCTTCCGGCCGGTGTGGCGGGCGACCCTGGGTCGCCTGCTGGGGGATAGTTTAACGGTAGAACTACCGACTCTGACTCGGTCAGTCTTGGTTCGAATCCAGGTCCCCCAGCCAGCCGCGGCCATGCATGGATGCGAAGCCGCCGCCGATCAGGCCAGCCGCGCGCCGTAATGGTCCCAGGTCTTGCGGAACAGCGACGCGGTGGCGAGCCGCGCGCGGACGGCGCGGCACTGCGCCGCATCGAACACGAAGGGTGTTCCGATCTGCAAGGCCATGACCTGGCGCTGCGCATTCTCCTCGAGATAGGCCGCGAGCGCGAAGCAGGCGACGATGTCGCCGGCCACCACCGTCGCGCCATGCGCCTTCTGCAGCACCGCGGCGCCATCGCCCAGCGAAGCGGCCAGCGCCTCCCCCATGGCGCGCGTGTTGATCGACATCGGGTCGTCCATCACCGGAACCTCGCCGGGCAGCGCGCCCTGCGCGAAGACCGGGCGGTATGGCGCGCCGACCATCGTCAGCAGCGTGGACCAGCGCGGGTGGAGATGGATGATCGCGCGCACATCCGGGCGCCGGCGGTAGATCTCCGTATGGATGTGGAATTCCAGCGGCGGCCGCCCGCTGCCTTCCAGCACCCGCCCATCCAGGTCGATGCGCACCAGATCGGCCTCGGTGAGGTGGCGCTTCGGGGCAACCGCGTCGTTGATCGTGATGCGGCCGTCGTCGTCGCGCATGCTCGCATGACCGCTGTGGTCGATCATCTCCGCGCGTTCCAGCATCCGCACGGCCTGGACCAGCAAGGCGTCTTCCTGTGTGCCTGTCATCTTGTCGCCTCCGCCTCCAGCAACGCCCGCAGCCCTTCCAGCAGCGCGGCCGGGCTTGGCGGGCAGCCGGGGATGACCAAATCCACGGTTAGCACCGCCCCCACACCGCCCTCCACCGCATAGCTGCCCTTGAAGACGCCGCCATCCGCCGCGCAATCGCCGGCGGCGATCACCCAGCACGGCTCGGGCGCGCAGGCGCGCGCGCGTTCCAGGGCTTCGCGCATGGTCCGTGTGACAGGGCCGGTCACCAGCAGGACATCGGCGTGGCGCGGACTGGCGACGATGCGGAGGCCGTGGCTTTCGAGGTCGTACAGCACGCCGGACAGCGCATTCGCCTCCAGCTCGCACCCGTTGCAGGAGCCGGCATCGACCTGGCGGATGGACAGGCTGCGGCCGAGCCTGCGGCGCGAGGCGGCGGCAACGCGGGCGGCGAGCGCCGCCACGGCCTCCGCATCCGGGGGCAGCGCCGCATCGGTCATCGGGCGGGACACCAGGCGTTTTCCGAGCTTGGGCCAGAGCATGCGGCGCGCCTCCTCAGGCCAGTTTCGCGATGCGCAGCAGGTCGTTCCCCGCCGGGTCGCGCAGCACCAGCTCCGTGCCCGGCGCCACGCGGTCCGCGATCAGGCCGAGATCGGCCAGCGCCTCGCCGCGCGCATCATAGGCCCAGTGTTCCGCCACCGGCCGGCCTGGGCCGGGCTTGACGAGTGTCACGGTGAACATGCCGGTGGCACCCATGGCCTGGCCGGCGGCGGCCGGGGGGGCACGCTCCGTCACAGATCGACCCCGCTGTAGGAGCAGTTGAAGGATTTGTTGCACAGCGGGAAGTCGGCCACGATGTTGCCCATCACGGCCGCTTCCAGCAGCGGCCATTGCAGCCAGGACGGGTCGCGCGGGAAGACGGCGCGGATCAGGCCGCCATCATCCAGCGCCATCCAGGTTACGATCTCGCCCCGGAACCCCTCCACGATGCCAACCCCCTCACCCCCGCCGGGTTGCAGGGGCGCGTGGACCGGGCCGTCGGGCAGGCTGGCCAGCAAATGGCGCAGCAGGCGGAGCGATTCCAGCAGCTCGGCCTGCCGCACGCGCAGCCGCGCATCGACATCGCCCTCGGTGAACAGCGGCGTGGCGGGCGCCAGCAAATCGTAGGGCGCATGCGGCAGCGCGCGGCGCGCATCGAAGCCGCGGCCGGAAGCACGCCCGACGAAGCCGCCGGCGGCGAAGCGCGCGGCAAGCTCGGGCGCCAGGACGCCGGTGCCGACCAGGCGGTCCTGCAGGCTGGCATGGTCCTCGATGATGCGGGCCAGGCCGGGCCACGCCGCCGATATCTCGCCCAGCGCAGACAGCAGAACCGCCTCCCCACCCGGCGCGAGATCCGGGCCAAGGCCACCCGGGATCACCCGGTCCATCATCAGGCGATGGCCGAAGGCGGCATGGTTGGCGCGCAGCAGCCCCTCCCGCAGGCGCCCCGTCTCGGCATGGGGGAAGGCGAAGGCTGCGTCATTGCAGAGGAAGCCGATATCGTTGAGGTGGTTGGCCACGCGCTCCAGCTCCAGCATCACCGCCCGCAGCGCGATGGCGCGGGGCGGGGCTGCGCTGCCTGTCGCGGCCTCGGCGGCCAGGGCGAAGGCCAGGGCATGTGCGACGGTCGTGTCGCCCGAAAGGCGCGCCGCGAAGCGCGCCGCGGTGCGCGGCGACTTGCCCTGCATCAGCAGCAGCGTGCCCTTGTGCGTATAGCCGAGCCGCGCTTCGAGGCGCACCACCATCTCGCCCTGGACGGTGAAGCGGAAATGCCCGGGCTCGATGATGCCGGCATGGATGGGGCCCACGGGAATCTGGTGCCAGCCCTGACCCTCGATCGGCAGAAATTCCATCGGCGGCGCGGGGGCGATGAGGCCCGCCGGCTGGCGCGTCATCGGCGCCACCTGGCCCCAACTGCCATGGTCGAGCCAGGGGCGGGAATCGACGGCGCCCTCGGCCGAAAGGCCCCAGAGGTCGTGGATCATGCGCTCGAACAGGACGGCAGAGGGGCGCAGCGGCGATAGGGCCGGGTAGCGGCGGTCGCGCGCGCGCGCACTGGCCAGGAAGGCCTCGCCGCTGACCGTGTCCAGATAGGCGGCGTGGACATCGCCAACCTCGGCGAACAGCGACAGCAGGTCGAGCGTCGGGTCGCCGGCCAGCGCCTGGAAATCGGCGGGTTCCAGCAGCGTGCGTGGCCAGGGGCGGCAGGGCATGGCGGTGCCGCGGACGAGGATCGCGTGCCTCATCGCAACAACTCCGCGCCGGCGGCGAACAGCGCGGCGAGCGGTGCGGGCAGCGCGAAGCCGACCCAGGCGGCGAGCGCCAGATGCAGCCAGATCGGGCCGGTCGCCCAGGCGAGGCCGCCGGGCAGCACGAAAGCCGCCTGCCCCGGCGCGTCGGGCGTCGGCGCACCGAGGCACAGCGCCTGCATCGCGCGGATCAGCGCGGCCGCCGCCACGAACAGCCCGAAGCCCGCCGGCAGGATCAGCCAGGGCAGGCGCGCGGCGGCCTCGGCCACCAGCAGCACCTCGCTCGCGAAGATCGCGGCCGGCGGCAGGCCAGCCAGGCCCGCAATGCCGAGCAGCAGGCCCCAGCCCAGCACCGGATGGCTGGTCGCGAGCCCGCCGATATCCGCCATCTTCTGGCCGCCCTTGATCTGCGCCGCCGTGCCCACCGCGAAGAACACCGCCGATTTCACCAGCGCATGGCCGACCAGATGCAGCAGCCCGGCCAGCGACGCCGCGCCGCCGATGCCGAAGGCCAGCGTGGCGATGCCGATATGCTCGATGCTGCTCCAGGCGAACAGGCGCCGCGCATCCCGCCTTCGCCACAGCGCGAAAGCGGCCAGCAGCAGGGAGGCGAGGCCGAAGCCGATCAGAAAGGGGCCGGGCGGGAAGGCCTCCGTATTGCCGCCGACGATCGCCTGGGCCCGCAGGATCGCCAGCATGGCGGCGTTGAGCAGCAGCCCCGACAGCACGGCGGAAATCGGCAGCGGCCCCTCGGCCTCGGCGTCCGGCAGCCAGCCATGCAGGGGCACCAGGCCCGCCTTGGTGCCGTAGCCCACCAGCAGGAAGACGAAGGCCAGCGACAGCACGCCGGGATCGCAGCGATCCGCCACGGCGCGGAGGCCCGCCCAGGACAGGCCCGGATCACCGCCGCCCAGCACCGGCTGCGCCGCAAGATACAGCAGGATGGTGCCGAACAGCGCCAAGGCGATGCCCACGCCGCAGAGTATGAAAAACTTCCACGCGGCCTCGATGGCGGCGGGCGTGCCGTGGATGGCGACGATCAGGACGGAGGCGAGTGTCGCGATCTCGATCGCCACCCAGAGCACGCCGAGATTGTCGGAGAGCAGCGCCAGGAATTGCGCGCCCATGAAAATCTGGAAGATCGCGTGATAGGCGCGGGCGCCTAGCGCTGCAAAGCGCTCGGAAACGAAGCTTGTGTCGAAGCGCTCGGCCTCGACGGTGGCGGCGGAGAAGATGGCGGTGGTCAGGCCGATCAGCGCGGCGGTGGCGACAAGCGGCAGGTTCAGCGCGTCGATCCGCGTCCAGCCGGTGATGCCCTGCGGCTGCCAGAACAATGCGACGGCCAGCATCAGCGTGCCGGCCGAGACGCCGATGTTGACCATGGGCGCGAGCCGCGTGCCTGGCCGCAGCGCGAACAGTGCGATGGCGGCGGCCCAGGGCCAGAACACGATAACCCAGGACAGCGGCATCATGGCGCGTCGCCCCCGCCGCGCGCGCGATCGAGCGCGGCGGTGTCGAGCGTCGCCAGGCGTTCGCGGAACTGGAAGGTGATGACGCCGCCGACCACGGCCACCATCAGCACCAGCGCGGCGGTGGAAAGCTCCACCACCAGCGGCATGCCGGCGACGCCGACAGCGGCCAGGATCAGCCCGTTCTCCAGGCTCATCAGCCCGATCACCTGGCTCAGCGCATTGCGGCGTGTGATCATCATCAGCATGCCGAGCAGCACGACGGACAGCGCGAAGGCGAGGTCGGCGCGCGCCAGCGGCTGCGCCTGCCCCGCCGTGACCGGCAGCACCACCAGCACCGCAAGACCAACGAGTGCCACCGCCGCCAGCATCGACGGCCCGATGCCGAGCGCGGTTTCCACGGCGCGGCCAAGGCCGAGCCGCGCCACCGCCATGCGCAGTGCCAGGGGGATCAGCACCGCCTTGGCGGCGAAGGCGATGATGGCGGTCAGGTAGAGTTCGGGTGCCTCCTGCACATAGCCCTGCCAGGCGGCGGCCAGGGCCAGCGCCCCGCCCTGCATGGCGAAGGCGCCGATCACCGCGCCGATGCGGCGCTGGTACAGCAGCACCATCGACAGCAGCAGCATGGTGCCGCCGAGCACGTGGGAGACATCATAGGCGAGGCTGCCGAACGGGGTCATGCGAGCCTGGTCGATACGAACAGCAGCAGCGCCGCCAGCAGGCCGAGCAGAAGCGCGGCGCCCAAGAATTCCGGCACCCGGAACACACGCATCTTGGCGATCGCGCTTTCGAAGGCGGCCAGTGCCAGGCACAGGCAGACCATCTTGGCCAGGAACGCGGCCAGACCCACCACCCAGGCCAGCGGCGCGAAGCCGGGTGGCGCCATGCCGAACGGAAAAAACAGCGCGGCCAGCAGCGCCAGCCACAGCGTCAAGCGCAGCGCCGCCGCGCCCTCCCACAGCGCCAGATGCCGCGCAGAGGCTTCGAGGATCATCGCCTCATGCACCATGGTCAATTCGAGGTGCGTGGCAGGGTTGTCCACCGGGATGCGGGCATTCTCGGCGACGGCGACGGCCAGAAGGGCCAGGAACACCAGCGCCAGCGACACCCGCAGGCCGAGCCCGCCATCCTGCACCGCCGTGATGATGCCCTCGATTCCCGTGGTGCCGGCCAGGATCGCGAAGGTCAGCGCCGCCAGCAGCAACGCCGGTTCGGCGAGTGCGGCGAAGGCCATTTCCCGCGCGGCACCCAAGCCCCCGAAGGGCGTGCCGACATCGAGCCCGGCGAGCGCCATCGCGACCCGCCCCAAGGCGAGCAAGCCTGCCAGCAGCACGAGGTCGCCCATGCCGGCGAAGGCCATATCCCGGGAAAAGCTCGGGATCAGCGCGGCGGCGGCGATGGCGGAAGCGAGGCCGGCATAGGGTGCCACGCGGCTGATCCAGCTCGCGTTCTCGGCCAGGATCGGGCGCTTGCGCAGCAGTTTCAGCAGGTCCCGCCAGACTTGCCACGGATGCGCGCCGCGCCTGCCCTGCATCCGCGCCTTCAGCCAGCGCACCACGCCGACCACCACCGGCGCCATCGCCAGCAGCAGGGCCAGGTGCAGGGCCTGGATGAGCCACGCGGTCATCCGCGCCCCTCCAGCCACACCACCAGGCCGAGCAGCGCGACCAGGGCGCCGAAGGGCAGCATCAGCGCCTGCCGCAGCGACAGGTCGCGCAGCCTTTCGAGGAAGCCCGCCACGCCATCCCGCGCGCGGGCCAGCGGCGCCAGCAGCCAGGTGTCGGACAGGTCCTCGGCGCCGGCGGAAAGGCGCGCGGGGCCGGGGTCGCCGGGCGGTGGCGCCTCGGCGTGCTCGTGCACGGCCAGCAGGGGCCGGCCGAGGATGCGCCGCAGCGGCTGGGCCAGCCCGGCGGCGGAGGGCTGGGTGCGCGGATCGCCAAAGGGCAGGTCGGGCGGCGGCGCCCGGAACCCGCAATCCCAGGCCGGGCCGCGCGCGGCGGGCAGCGCGCCGCCCTGGCGCCGCACCGCCACCAGCACGGCGAGGCCCGCCACCGCCAGCAGCGCCAGCACGCCGAGCGGCGCGTAGCGCGCCGCGCCATCGGCGACCGACACCGCGCCGAGGGTCGCCCGCGCCTCCATCCCGCGCCGCACCAGCGCCCCCAGGGCGGGGGCGGCAAGGTCCAGCAGCGGCCCGGGGAACAGCCCGATCAGCACGGTGAGCGCGACCGGCAGTGCCAGCGCCACCAGCGCCACGCCGCCCGATTCATGCGCGCCCGCCGCGCGCGGCGTACGGGGCCGGCCGAGGAAGGCGAGGCCGAACAGCCGCACCATCGCCGCCGCCGCCAGCGCCACCGCCAGCGCCGCCGCCGCCGCGATGCCGACGCCGAGCACCTGGAACGCCAATTCCCCCACACGCCAGGCCGAGAGCAGCGCCTGCAACAGCATCCACTCGCCCGCAAAACCCGACAGCGGCGGCAGGCTGGCCGCGGCGCCCGCCGCCACCAGGACCAAGGCGGCCGTCCAGGGCATGGCGCGGATCAGCCCGCCCATCGCATCCAGCCGGCGGGTCGCCGCACCATGCAGCACCTCGCCGAGGCCGAGGAACAGCGCGGTCTTGAACATCGCATGGGCGATCGCGTGCAGCAGCGCCGCGCCCGCCGCCAGCGCCGCCAGCGCGCCCAGATCGGCCGCGCGGAAACAGGCGGCGAGGCCGAGTGCGAGGACGATCAGCCCGATATTCTCGATGGTGGAGCAGGCCAGAAGGGTCTTGGCGTCTTCCTCCATATTGGCGCGCAGGGCGCCCAGCACGGCAGATGCCGCGCCCAGCACCATCAGCGGCACGCCCCACCACAAGGGCTGCGCCGGGCCGGCAATATCCAGCAGCAGCCGCGCCAGCACATAGATGGCCACCTTGGTCATGGCGGCCGACATCAGGGCGGAGACATGGGTGGGCGCCGCCGGATGGGCCAGCGGCAGCCAGGCATGCAGCGGCACCAGGCCCGCCTTGGCGCCCGCCCCGGCCAGCACCAGCGCCAGCACGGCTGCCGCCCGCCAACCCTCCGGCGCCCGCATCGCGGCGAAGGTGAGGTCCGCGCCGCCCCCCGCCAGCAGGCCGAGCGCGGGGATGAGGCAGGCGGCCGAGAACGCGGCGAACACCAGGTAAAGCCGGGCGGCCCGGCGACTCTCGGCGCGGTCATGCTCGGCGGCGACCAGCGCCCAGGACGCGAGCGACATCGCCTCGAACCCCAGCAGCAGGGACAGCGCGTCGGCGGCGACCAGGGTCAGCGCCATGCCGGCCAGGAACAGCGGGAAGGCCGCGACGACGCGCGCCGGGGCCTGGCCGCCATGGGCCAGGGCGAACAGGGAGGCCGGCACGGCGGCCAGCCCGAGCAGCAGCAGGAACCATGCGGACAGCCCATCGATGCCGAGATGGAGCGCGAGCCCGGGCGGCCCGAGCGGCAGCGGCGCCGGCCAAACCGGGCCGCCCGCCAGCACCGCGGCGCCGGCCAGCGCGAAGATGCCCCCCGCCAGGGCGCAGCCCCCATGCACCAGCGCCGCCAGCCGCGGCACCACGGCGCCAATCAGCGCCAGCGCCAGCAGCGCGGCGAGGGTGAGAAGGATCGCCGTCAGCACGGCAGGGGGAAGCGGGACGGCACGGCGCGACGATAGCACCCGGCGCGCGGGGCAGAAGGGCCGCAGCGCAAGATGGCCCCCTTTCAACGCGAGGCCCGCGGCGCTTCACGCCACTGCCATCCTGCTCTAGGACGACCGGAGAAACACCTCTGCCGGGGAAACGTCCGGGCCATGGGCCCCCTTCTGCTGTTCAGCCGCGCCGTCGATGCCATGAACACGCAATTCGGCCGCGTCGCGGACTGGATGGTGCTGGCCGCCTGCGCCATCAGCGCCGGCAACGCCTTCCTGCGCTATGGCTTCTCCCAGGGGTCGAATGCCTGGCTGGAGGCGCAGTGGTACCTGTTCGCCGGCATGGTCATGCTCGGCGCCAGCTACACGCTGTTCCGCAACGAACATGTGCGCGTCGATGTGGTGTATGGCGCACTTGGGGAACGGGCGCGGATCTGGGTGGATGTGGTCGGCATCGCGCTGTTCCTGCTGCCGGCCATGGCGCTGCTGGCCTGGATGACCTGGCCCTTCTTCGTGGAGAGTTTTTCCCGAGATGAGACCAGCTCCTCCCCCGGGGGGCTGCTGCGCTGGCCGGTGAAACTGCTGATGCCGCTCGGCTTCGCGCTGATGACGGCGCAGGGGCTGTCCGAGTTGATCAAGCGCATCGCGATGCTGCGCGGGATCGAGCTGCCCCGCGGGCGCCTGCACGCCAGCTATGCGAGGCCCGACCAGTGAAGGCCGCGCAACCCCACTTTCTCTCAGGCCGCCAAAGGCGGCCCGCGCACAGCGCACCCTCCGGCACCGGCGCACCAGCGCGTAGGCGCGCAAGGCAAGCCCGCGGAGCGGGCGCCCGCCGCTTGAGGGCATCATGATCCCGCATGAGGATATCATGCCGCCGCTGATGTTCGGCGGGCTGATCCTGTTCCTGCTGGTGGGCTTTCCCGCGGCCTTTTCGCTGGCGGCGGTGGGTCTCGCCTTCGGCTTCGTGTCGATCGAGATGGGCTTCTTCCCGGAAGCCTGGATGTTCAACCTGCCGCTGCGGGTCTTCACCATCCTGTCGAACGATCTGCTGCTGGCGATCCCCTTCTTCACGCTGATGGGCGCGGTCCTGGAACGCTGCGGCCTGGCGGAGGATCTGCTGGAGGGCACCGGGCAGTTGTTCGGGAAGATCCCCGGCGGGCTCGCCTATGCCGTCATCATCGTGGGCGCGATCCTCGGCGCCATCACCGGCACCGTCGCCGCATCCGTGATCGCGATGGGCATGATCAGCCTGCCGATCATGATGCGCTACGGCTACGACATGCGGATCGCGACGGGCGTGATCGCGGCCTCCGGCACGATCACGCAGGTCATCCCGCCCTCGCTGGTGCTGATCGTGCTGGCGGACCAGCTCGGCCAGTCGGTCGGCGACATGTATGCCGGCGCGATCGGGCCGAGCTTCCTGCAGATCGGGCTGTTCATCCTGTTCATCTGGCTGGTCGCGATCTTCGCCCCCCACAAGGTGCCGCCGCTGCCGGACGAGGCGCTGGTGCCGCGCGACTGGCGGCTTTGGTGGCGCGTGCTGAAGGGCATGGTGCCCTCGATCGTGCTGATCTTCATGGTGCTGGGCACCATCTTCATGGGGCTGGCGACACCGACCGAGGCGGGGGCGATGGGCGTGGTCGGCGCCATCGGCCTGGCGGCGGCGAACCGGCGGCTGACCTGGGCGCTGGTGCGGGAAGCCATGGGCAACACGATGCGGCTGACCAGCATGGTGATCTTCATCCTGATCGGCGCCACGGTGTTCACGCTGGTGTTCCAGGGCGTGGATGGCGGCATCTGGATCGAGCATCTGCTGGCGCTGCTGCCGGGCGGCCAGACGGGCTTCCTGATCTTCGTCAACATCTTCATCTTCTTCCTGGCCTTCTTCCTCGACTTCTTCGAGATCGCCTTCATCGTCATCCCGCTGCTGGCGCCGGTCGCGAAGAATCTCGGGATCGACCTCGTGTGGTTCGGGGTGCTGATCTGCATCAACATGCAGACGGCCTTCATGCACCCGCCCTTCGGCTTCGCGCTGTTCTACCTGCGCGGCATCGCGCCGAAATCGGTGCTGACGCGCGACATCTATCTGGGCGCGATCCCGTGGCTCGGCCTGCAATTGCTGCTGGTCGCGATCGTGATCTTCTGGCCGCAGAGTGTCACCTACTGGATCGACCGCGGGCCGCGTGTCGACCCCGCCAGCGTCATCATCGACCTGCCGCCGCCGGCGCCGGACACGGGCGCGGTGCCCGTGTTCCAGTAGGCAGGGGTAGCGGGGCCAAGGCGCCGAACGGCGCCCGCCGCCCATGCGGCAAGCCCCGCGGCCGAATGGCCGCGCTGGCGTTTGAACGCGGGTCGGAACGACCCGCCGCCGTGAGGGCCGGAATCCCGCCACACGCGGCCCAAGGCCCCGGCATCGCGCTGAATGTTCCGCGGCCCGGCGCCACGGTCATGGGCGTGTGGAGGCTGATTGCGCTGGCCTGCGGCAGGCGGGACGCCACTCCGCTCGTCCAACCAAACCGGGGCAGATCGAGAGCCGACAGGCGTCTACCCGAAAGCCCCCACCTCATGCACGATCGCCGCCGAGCATTCCCGCACGGCGGCGAACAGCGCGCCCATCGGCTGGAACAGCGTCGCGTGTTCGCGCGCGTAACTCGCACCCTCCCGCGAGGGTGCCGCTTCGTGGAAATCGAGGTCGCTGGCCGGGTCGGGGTCGGCGGGGAAGACCTCCGCCAACAATTTCAGCGCGCGGTCCACATCCAGCATCAGGATGCCCTGCACCAGCGCCTCGCGCGTCGCGCCATGGCGCGGGCTGAATTCCGGCAGTTGCGCGGCCAGCAGCCAGATACGGTGGATCAGCGCGAGGCGCAGCGCATGCAGCAGCACGAGGCGATCCGCCATGCGGGGCAGGTCGGGCCAGGCGGCGCGCAGCATCAGATGGTCGGATTGCAGCCGGCGGAACATGCGCCGCACGGCGGAGGACAAATCCAGCCGTTCCAGCGCGCCGGCCACATGCATCAATTCCTCCCGCCGGCCCGGCCGTTGCGTGGCGCCGGCGCGATCCAGCCACGGCCCGGGGTCGAGCGTATCCACCGCCGCGCGCAGCACCCCGATATCGGAGCTTGCGGCGGCGCGTGCCGCCATGGCCAGGGCGCGAGCAAAGCGTGGGCTGCGGGCGCGGAGATCGGCGAAGGCGTCGGGGTTGGCGGCGACCGCCGCGCCAAGCCCGTGCAGCGTGTTCGCGAGCCATCCGAGCTGGTGCAGGATCGCGTTGTTCGGAATGGCGCGAAGCTGCGCCGGATGCGTGATCCGCATCGGCCCGCCGATGCCATCCGATTGCCGCGCGGCGGGGCGTGACCCGGTGCGGTCGAGCAAGCCCGGCCCGAAGGCGCCGAGCAGCGCGGCATAGCCGGGGTCCTCGACCAGCTCCTGCATCTCGCGCCGGATCGTCGCGAAGAAATCCGCCGCCCAGTCGCTCTCAGCGTAGATCGGGTCGGGGTCTTCCGGCAACGCGGAAAAAGCGTGTTCGGCGATGCGGGCGATGGTGGCGGCGGCGAGCTTCGCCGTGCCGAACAGCAGATAGCCATCGCCGCCCTGGAAGGCGCTTTCCTCCCGCAGCTTGAGCCCGACCTTGGCGAGTGCGGCGCGCGCCTGCGGCGGCGAAAGGTAATCCAGGCGGTCGGCCAGGCTTTCGGGGTGGCCGCCGCGCCCGATGCTTTCGCCATGCGTGTCGAACAGCACGATCTCGATGTCGGACAGGCCATGCCGGCGAAGCTGGTCCGCGAGGCGCAGTTTCAGGCGCTCGGCCAAATAGCTCGCCGGCAATTGGCCGACATAGCGGCCGGAATCGCTGTAGCCGAATTGCAGGCACATGCGGCCATGCAGGCGGAGATAGTCGCGGAAGGCTGTGCTGCGCAGTGCTTCCTCCAGCACGCGCTCGCCGCGTTCCAGCGCCTCCGCGGTTTCGAACAGCGGCGAGATCTCGACGCGCTTGGCGATGCCGAAGCGCATGGCGAGCCACAGCGCGCCGAGCAGCGTGTAGCCGGTTTCCGTCTCGGCGATCAGGAAGCGCACGGGGCTGCCGCCATCCACATGCTTCACGATCTGCGCGACGGTCATCATGAGCTTGGCCGCACTGGCCTGTTCGCCGATCAGCGCGCCGAAATCCACCGGCTGCGGCGTCACCTCCGCCAGCGCCGCGTTGATCTGGCCGAGCAGCCCGCGGCGGCTGGCCATATCCTCCGGTGCGGCCATCAGGCCGAGCCGCTGGCGCACCGCATTGTGGATCTGCGAGGCGTTGAGCCGCACATGCGTATGCGCCAGCGCCAGCCCATGGCCCGCCAGGCCCGCGCGCGCCACGGCCAGCGCCATGCGCGCGGCTTCGTCGGGGGCGGCGGCCATCGCGGCGGGGAACATGCGGATCAGCACGGCGGGATCGACCACGGCCTCGGTCGCGCGCGTCACCAGCGCCTCCGCGAAGGCCTGCACCGCGGCGGGGTCGGGCTTGGCGGGGACTTTCGCGATTTGCGCGGCCACCACACCCTCGGCGGCCGCCACGCGCGCCAGGATGGGCGCGGCGCAGGGGCCGATGGCGGCAAGCTGCCCGGCCAGGCGCTGCAATTGCAGGCGTTTCTGCGTCAGGCGCAGCCCGATCGTGTCCCACCAGCCGATATCGGTCCGGCCATCCGTGTCGTAGCCGACCCAGGTGGCCAGCACGATCGGCCGCGGCAGCAGCCCCTGCCAGCGTTCGCCCCAGATGCCGCGCGCGGCGGACAGCATGGCTTCGCTGAGGCGATCCAGCGCGTCCCGGCCGCGCAGGATCGCGGCATTGGCCTGCGCGAATTCCTCCAGCAGCGTCGGGGCCGTCGGGCGGTGCGGCAGCCCGGTCGGGAGCGTCGCGCCCGTCGCGGCCTCGGCCAAGGCGGCGCCGGTGGAAGGCGGCAGGCTGAAGGTGGGGTGGGCGGTGAAGACGGCGGCGAAGCGGATGCGCTCCACCGCGTCGCGATAGGCGGCGAAGGGTATCGGGCTGTCATCCGGGTCCGGCCGCGCCAGGCGCTCGGCGAGTGTCGCCAGCGTATCGGCGCGGTCGAGACCGACATAGGCGCCGATCCGCTGCGCGCGCTCGGCCGCTGCCGCATCGGCGATCCGCTGGATCAGCGCGCCGATGGCGGCGGGCGGCAGCCGCCCGTCATCGATTCGCCGGCTGATCGACAGGGCGATCAGCAGGACCGGATCGCCGAAGGGGTCGTTGGTGGCGGCGGCGCGGGCGTCCCGCAGCGCGTGCAGCAGATCCTCGAGCGTGTCGGGAATGGCGGGGGTGGGGCGGATATCTGGCATGACAGCGCCATGCTGCACCTGCGAAGGGCGAGGGCGCTACCGGAATCCATGGCGGCGCCAACGGATTCCGGGCGGCCGCTACGCCTTCGCCGCGCGCTCGCTCATGACGCAGGCGAACACCACCACCGCCGCGCCGGCCAGCGTCGCCACGGCCGGCACCAGGCCCCAGATCGCGAAGTCGAAGGTCAGGCTCCAGACCAGGCCGGAATAGCCGAAGGGTGCCAGGCGCGCCGCATTGGCGTGGCGGAACGCCTCGGCCGTGCAGATCGTCGCCACCGCCACGATGACGCCGTTCGCAACCATCTGGGTCAGCGACAAGGCACTCGGCGGCGTCCATTCCGCGAGGCCGAGCGGCAGCGTGACCGCGAGGCCCAGCACCGCCGGCCAGATCAGCACGCGCGCCGCGCCGGGCTCGCCCCGCAATTGGCGGTTGATGATGAAGACGCAGGAGTAGCAAAGCGTGCCGCACAGGGCGAAGACGTAGCCCATCAGCGGCGCCTCAGCCGCGCCGAGCCCCGGCGCCAGGCCGATGGCGACCCCCCCGAACCCCACCGCGCACCAGGCCCAGGCGGCGAGGCGCGGTGGCTCCCGCAGCAGCAGCGCGGCCAAGGCGAGGACGATGAAGGGGGAGAGGAAGAACACCAGGTAGCCCTCCGCCAGCGGCAGGCGCGTGAAGGCGAGGAAGAAGAACACCGCGCTGCCCAGCGCCACCACGGCGCGTGCCGCCTGAAGCCGGGGGAAGCGGGTGCCGATCCGCCCGCCCCAGCCCGGCACGATGGCGCGCAGCAGCGCGATGCCGGCCAGGATCACCAGGAAGCGCACTAGCAGCACCTGCCAGACGCCATGCTGGCCGGACAGCAGCTTGCTGTTGGCGTCCAGCAGGCCGAACAGGCCGATGCCCGCCAGCATCAGAAGCGGGCCTTTTCGCACAGCCTTCCCCATCGGCTGCCGCGCTTCTCGCCGTCGCCCCGGCGATGGTCAATGGCTTCTCACGCCTCGCGGTTCCGGGCACAACCCCGCCGCAATGACCCCCACCCTGGCCTCCGCCCTGATGCCGCTGATGCGCGGCATGGACCCCGAACGCGCGCATGATCTGGCGTTGCGCGCGCTGCGCTTCGGCCTGGCCGGCGCCGACCGCTCATCCGACGACCCGATCCTGGCGACCACCGTCCTCGGCCAGGCCTTCCGCAACCCGATCGGCCTGGCCGCCGGCTTCGACAAATCGGCGGTCGCCATCCCCGCGCTGATGCGGCTTGGCTTCGGCTTCGTGGAGGCGGGGTCCGTCACGCCGAAGCCGCAGATCGGCAACCCGCGCCCGCGGCTGTTCCGCCTGGCGGAGGACCAGGCGGTGATCAATCGCATGGGCATGAACAATGCGGGGGTGGAGGTGTTCGTGGCGCGGCTGCGGGCCATGGCGCGGCCGCACCCGGCGGGGCTCGGCGTGAACATCGCCATCAACAAGGATGGTGCGGCGCCGCTGCGCGACTATCCGGCGCTGTATGCGGCCGTCGCGGGGCTCGCGGATTATGTCGCCATCAACGTCTCCTCCCCCAACACGCCGGGCCTGCGCGACCTGCAAGGCGAGCAGCAGCTCGGCGACATCCTGGCCGCAGTGGCGGCCGCGCGCGCCGCGCAGCGCGGTCCGCAGCCGCCCATCCTGGTGAAGATCGCGCCCGACCTCGCGCCCGCCGCTGTCGAGCCGATCGTGGAGGCGGCGATCAGCCATGGCGCGGCCGGTCTGATCGTCTCCAACACCACCATCGCGCGGCCGGCGCTGCGCTCCATCCACAAGGCGCAGGCGGGCGGGCTTTCGGGGCCGCCGCTGCTGGCGCCCTCCACCGCGCTGCTGCGGCGCGTGGCCGCGTTGGTGCGCGGGCGCGACCTGACGCTGATCGGCTGCGGCGGGGTTTCCTCCGGCGAGCATGCGCTGCAAAAAATCAAGGCGGGCGCCAGCCTGGTGCAGCTCTACGCCGCCTTCGCCTATGCCGGCCCTGGCCTGATCCCGCGCATGAAGCGCGAGCTGGCGGCGGCGCTGCGTCGCGAAGGTTTTCGCCATGTCTCCGAAGCGGTGGGTGCGGATCTGCGATGATCATCCTGGATGGCGTGGCAAGGCTGGCCGAGACCTATGACGGCTTCATTTTCGACCTCTGGGGCGTCGTGCATGACGGCCGCGCGCCCTATCCCGGCGTCGCCGATGCGCTGGGCCGGCTGCGCGAAGCCGGCAAGCGCATCGCCTTCCTCTCCAACGCGCCGCGCCGCGCATCCGTGGTGGACGCGCTGCTGACGGGCATGGGGCTGGACCGGGCGCTGTGGGATGCCACCATCACCTCCGGCGAGCTGGCCTGGACGCATCTGCGGCTGCGCGACCGCGCGGATTTCGCGGCACTCGGCACGCGCGCGCTGCATATCGGGCCGGAGCGCGACCTGTCGGTGGCCGCCGATACCGGCGTGGTGCTGGTGGGCAGCGCCGCCGAGGCCGATTTCGTGCTGAATACGGGGCCGGAGCCCGCGCGCGGCAATGGCGATGTCCGCCCCTATCGCCCGGCGCTGGAAGCCTGCGCGCGGCATGGCCTGCCCATGGTCTGCGTGAACCCGGACCGCTTCGTGATGGTGGGGGATGAGCGTGTGATCTGCGCCGGCGCGCTGGCCGATCTGTATGTGGAACTCGGCGGCCCCCGCGCGATCGAGATCGGCAAGCCCGACCCCGCCGCCTATCCGCCGGTTCTGGCCGCGCTTGGCATCAGCGACCGCGCCCGCGTGGTGGCGATCGGCGACAGCCCGCACACCGACCTTGCGGGTGCGCAGGCCGCCGGCATCGACGCCGTCTGGGCGCTGACGGGCCTGGCCGCGCACGCCCATGGCGCTGCGCCGGATGTGGCGGCGCTGGCCGCCGAGGCCGCGGCCGAGGGGGTGCGGCCGATCGCGGCGCTGAGCGGGTTGCGCTGGTGAGCGCGCTGGGGGCGACCATCACCGCGCCCCCGAAACCACCTCGGCCCGCCGTCTGGCTGCTGGTTGCGATGATCGGCATCGGGCCCTTCACCATGCAGATCCTCGTGCCCTCCCTGCCGGCCATGGGGCGGGACCTGGCTGTCTCGACCGCCGCGGTGCAGCTCACTGTCACGCTGTACCTGGCGGGTGTCGCCGCCGGGCAGTTGATCTACGGCCCGCTGTCGGACCGCTTCGGGCGGCGGAAGCTGCTGATGGGCGGCTTGGCGCTCTATGCCGCGGCGAGCCTGGCGGCGGCGCTGAGCCCCGACGTCACCGGATTGATCGTCGCGCGCGTCTTCCAGGCGGTCGGCGCCTGCGCCGGCATCGTGCTGGCGCGTGCCGTCATCCGCGATGTCTGGCCAAGGGATGAGGCCGCGAGCGTGCTCGGCTACGTCACCATGGGCATGACGGTGGCACCGATGCTGGCGCCCATCCTGGGCAGCCTTCTGGAGCAATGGGTGGGCTGGCGCGGCAGCCTCTGGGCGTGCCTGGCCTTCGGCCTGCCGCTGGCCCTGATGGTATGGCGCCGCCTGCCGGAGACCCTGGCAGTGCCGCAGCCCCTGCCAGGGCTCGCCGCCATCTGGCAGGCCTATCGGAGCTTGTGGATGCTGCCGCTGTTCCGCGCCTATTGCGGCGTCACGGCGTGTTCCACCGGCATCTACTTCGCCTTCCTTGGCGGTGCGCCCTATGTGGTGGTGCAGGGCATGGGCTATACGCCGGTGGCCTTCGCGCTCGGCATCGCGGCCATGGCGCTGCTGTTCGCGCTCGGCAGTTTTCTGGCCGGGCGATATTCGCGCCGGGTCGGGGTGGTCCGCATGCTGGTCTGGGGGACCGCGATCACCACGGGCGGGGCGGTGCTGGCGGCGGTCGCGATGGTGGCGGCGCCGCCCGATATCCTGACCTTCTTCGTGCCGATGGGCGTGGTCGCCATCGGCAATGGGATGATCCAGCCCAACGCCGTCTCCGGCGCGCTCAGCGTCAGGCCGGCCTGGGCGGGGACCGCCTCCTCCCTGTTGGGCAGCCTCCAGATGGGGTTCGGCGCGTTGATGACCTTCGTGGTCGGGCTGGTCGAGTTCGGCGCGGGACTCGGCACCAGCCTGACCATGGCCTTCACCGGGCTGGGCTGCGCGGCGGCGCTGTTCGGGATCAGGCGCGGCGGGCGGCAGGCCTGAATCGGCGATTGCCGCTTTCTGAAACGGGCGATACATAACCTGACGATTGTCGGGAGGATCGCCATCCATGAAACGTCGCCTGCTTGCCGCCCTTGCGGGACTTGCCCTCGCGCTCGGCGCCCCGCCGCTCGCAGCCCAGACCCTCTCGTCCGATCGCGTGCTGCGCATCGTGCCGAACGCCGACCTCCAGACGCTGGACCCGATCAACACCACCGCGGGCGTCGTGCAGAGCCACGCGCACATGATCTACGACCAGCTGTTCGGCCGCGACGAACAGCAGCGGCCGCAGCCGCAGATGGTGGCCAGCTACACCCTGTCGCCCGACAGCCTGGTGTGGCGTTTTCGGCTGCGCGATGGCCTGGCCTTCCATGATGGCGCGCCGGTCACGGCCACCGATGTGGTCGCCTCGCTGCGGCGCTGGGGTGCCCGCGATCCGCATGGCCGGCAGATCCTGGCGGTCACCGTCAGCCTGACGGCCGAGCCGGACGGCAAGACCATCGTCTGGACGCTGAACCGCCCCTACGGCCTGATGCTGGACGCGCTGAGCAAGCCCGCCGGCAACATGCCCGCGATCATGCCGGCGCGCGTGGCCGCGACCGACCCGTTCACCGCCATCCAGGACACGGTCGGCAGCGGCCCCTTCATCTTCGTGCGCGAGGAATGGGTGCCCGGATCGCGCGTGGTGTATCGCCGCAACCCGAATTACGTGCCGCGCGCCGAACCCGCGACCGGCACTGCCGGCGGCAAGCGCGTGCATGTGGACCGCGTCGAATGGCTCAACATCGCCAATGCGCAGACCTCCGTGCTGGCGCTGATCCAGGGCGAGATCGACTACATCGAAAGCCCTGGCGTCGATTTCCTGCCGATGCTGCAGCGGCGCGGCCAGCGCATCATCCGCACGAATACGCTCGGCGCGCCGGGCATGATCCGGATGACGCATATCCACCCGCCCTTCAACGATGTGCGGGCGCGGCAGGCGCTGATGCTGCTGGTGAACCAGGAGGAAATCCTCCAGGCGATGTTCCCCGATCCCGCGCTTTACCAGGTCTGCCATGCCTTCTTCATCTGCGGTTCCCCGCAGGAGACGACTGCCGGCGTTCCGGCGGGCCTCGGCAGCCCGGCGGCGCGGGAACAGGCGCGGCGCTTGCTCCAGGACTCCGGCTATGATGGCCGCCCGATCGTCATCATGGACCCGACGGACAACCCCTTCGTGCATGCGGCGACGCTGGTGCTGGCGCAGCAGATGCAGTCGGTTGGGTTCCGGACGGATGTGCAGGCGATGGATTTCGCGAGCATGGCCGGGCGCCGCGCCAATCGCCGCCCGCCGGCGGAGGGTGGCTGGGATATCGGCCTGACCTTCTGGAACGGCCTCGGCGCCAGCGACCCGGTCGGCAATGTGCCGATGCAGGCCAGCTGCGAACGCGCCTGGCCGGGCTGGCCCTGCGATGCCGAGCACCAGGCGCTGATCGACGCCTTCCCCTATGTGGCCACACCCGCCGAACGGAAGGCGCTGCTCGATCGCCTGCATGAAAGCGCCTATCGCCTGGTGCCCTATGTGCCCTACGGCCAGTGGTACCTGCCGGCGGCGCACAGCCCGCGCATCTCCGGCGTGCTGGCGATGCCGGGCATCATCGTGCCCTGGAACATCGTGAAGACCGCCCGCTAGCGGGCGCCCTCAAGCGCCGGGCGCGCGCTCCGCGCGCTTGGCTCGCCGCATGAGCGGCGGGCGCCGTTCGGCGCCTCGGCCCGCCTTGCGGTCCGCCAGGTCTTTTCCCTTGCCTGAGGCGCCATTTGCCCGGGGGTATTGCGCGGCCGGGCCCTGAAACTATGGTCCGGCGGATGAACGACCACCCCACCCAAGCCACCGTCACCGTCGGCCAGGTCCGTTTCGGCAACCATTTGCCGGTCGCGCTCATCGCCGGCCCCTGCCAGATGGAAAGCCGTGCCCACGCGCTGGAGATGGCGTCGGCGCTGCGCGAAATCGCGGTGCGCCGCGGCATCGGACTGGTCTTCAAGACCAGCTTCGACAAGGCCAACCGCACCAGCGGCCGCGCCGCGCGCGGGATGGGCATGGCGGCCGCGCTGCCGGTGTTCGCCGAAATCCGGGAGGGCCTCGGCCTGCCGGTGCTGACGGATGTGCATGACGCCGCGCAATGCGCGCCGGTTGCCGAGGCGGTGGACGTTTTGCAGATTCCCGCCTTCCTCTGCCGCCAGACGGACCTGCTGCTGGCCGCGGCTGCCACGGGCCGGGCGGTGAACGTCAAGAAGGGCCAGTTCCTCGCACCCTGGGACATGGTGAATGTCGCCGCCAAGATCACCGATGCCGGCAACCCCCGCGTGCTGCTGACGGAACGCGGCACATCCTTCGGCTACAACACGCTGGTCTCCGACATGCGCGGCCTGCCGATCATGGCGCGCACCGGCCATCCGGTGGTGTTCGACGCGACCCATTCCGTGCAGCAGCCAGGCGGCCTCGGCGGCTCCTCCGGCGGGCAGCGCGAATTCGTGGAGACGCTGGCGACGGCGGCAGTCGCGGTCGGCGTCGCCGGCGTTTTCATCGAGACCCACCAGGACCCGGACCACGCGCCCTCCGATGGCCCGAACATGGTGCCGCTGGCGCAGTTCGAGGCGCTGATCGCGCGGTTGCAGGCCTTCGACGCCGTCGCCAAGCAGCCATGACGCGCCTTGAGAGAGGGTTTGCCCCGCGGACCGCGCAGCGGGCCGAGGCGTCGAACGGCGCCCGCGCCAAGTGGCGCGAAGCCAAGCGGCCGGATGGCCGCGCCCGGCGTTTGAGGGCATCGAAAAAGTGACTCCGATCGTGCTGATTCCGGCCCGCATGGCGGCGACGCGCCTGCCGGGCAAGCCGATGGCGGATATCCGTGGCGAGCCCATGATCCTGCATGTCTGGCGCCGCGCGATGGAGGCCGCGATCGGTCCCGTGGTGGTTGCCACCGACAGCGCCGAGGTCGCGGCCGCGATCGCACAAGCCGGTGGCCGCGTGGCGATGACGGGCAGCGACCACGCCTCCGGCTCCGACCGCATCTTCGAGGCGCTGAGGGCGATCGACCCCGACGGCGCGCATGATGTGGTGGTGAATGTGCAGGGCGATCTGCCCGCCATAGCCCCGGCCACCATCCGCGCATCGCTGCCGCCGCTGGCCGATGCGGAGGTGGATATCGCGACCCTCGTCGCGCGCATCGTGCGGGAGGAGGAACGCCATGCCCCCTCCGTCGTGAAGATGGTCGGCAGCGAAGTGGCGCCTGGCCATTTCCGCTGCCTCTATTTCACGCGCGCAACTGCACCCTGGGGCGAAGGCACGCTGTGGCACCATATCGGCCTGTATGCGTGGCGGCGCGCCGCTCTCACGCGCTTCGTGGCGCTGCCACCATCGCCGCTCGAAACCCGCGAAAAACTGGAACAGCTGCGCGCGCTGGAAGCCGGCATGCGCATCGATGCGGTGGTGGTGGATGATGTCCCGCTTGGCGTCGATACGCCCGAGGATCTGCACCGCGCGCGGGAGATGCTGCGATGAGCGAAGCCGCACGCCGTGCCACCATGCTGCGCACGCTCGATTTGGAAGTGGACGGGCTGCGCGCGCTGCGTGCGGCGCTGGACCATGAATTGGGCGAGGCCGTGCTGCGCGCCGTGGCGCTCATCATGGAACGCAGCGGCCGGGTGATCGTCACCGGCATGGGCAAGTCCGGCCATATCGGCCGCAAGCTGGCGGCCACGCTCGCTTCCACCGGCACGCCCGCCTATTTCGTGCATCCGGCCGAGGCCAGCCATGGCGATCTCGGCATGGTGGCCGAGGATGACACGGTGCTGGCCCTGTCCTGGACAGGCGGCGCGCCGGAGCTGGCCGACATCATCGCCTATACGCGCCGCTTCGCCGTGCCGATGATCGCGATCACCTCGCAGGCGGGCAGCGCGCTCGGCAGTGCGGCGGATCTGCTGCTGCTGCTGCCCGCCATGCCGGAAGCCTGCCCGAACGGCCTGGCGCCGACCACCAGCACGACCATGCAACTGGCGGTCGGCGATGCGCTGGCGATGTGCCTGCTGGAGGCGCGCGGCTTCTCGCCGCAGGATTTTCGGAACGTGCATCCGGGCGGCAAGCTCGGTGCGCGGCTGAAGCGCGCGCGGGACTTGATGCATGGCACGGACGAACTGCCGCTGGTCACGCCGGACGCCTCGCTGGAACGCGCGGTGGTTGAGATGACGTCGCGCCGCTTCGGCGTGGCGGGCATCGTGGATGCTGGCGGCATGCTGGTTGGCGTGCTGACCGATGGCGATCTGCGGCGCGCCTTCCAGCGCGGTGTCGCGATGGCGGCGCCGGTGGCGCAGGCGATGACGCGCACGCCGCTGAGCGCCGCGCCGGAATCGCTCGCCTCGGAATTGCTGGCGGTGATGAACGAGCGCCGGATCACCAGCCTGTTCGTGCTGGAAGGCGGCCGCCCGGTCGGCATCCTGCATCTGCACGATCTGCTGCGGGCCGGGGTGGTCTGAGGGGCTGGGTCAGCCGGCGCCTTCCGGAATATCCGCCGGGAAATCATGCAGCCCATCGGGCCGCAGCGTCAGCCGCGTGGCGGACAGCACGGCCGCCATCGGCAGCACGCCGTAGAGATGCGGAAACAGGCCGGGCCGGCTGCCGCCCGCGGCGGCTTCCCACCGCAGCGCCGCGCCGAGCCGCGCGGCATCCACCTCCACCAGCACCAGATCGGCCTCGCCGCGGCGGTGTTTCGCGGCGGTGGCGCGAAGCTGCGCGGCGGTGGAGAAATGCAGGAAGCCATCGCGCGCATCATCGGCGCTGCCGGTGTAGCGGCCCGAAAGCTCCGCCGCCCGCCAATCGGCGCCGCGCACCAGCGTGTAGATGATCGGAGGGGAAGCCGTGGGGTCCATGACCCCGCTTGTCACCCGAACAGGCGGTAGAACACCAGCCCGCCCACCACCGCACCCGGCACCTGGCCGAGCGCCCAGCGCGGCAGCGTATCGCCCGGATGGTAGTGCGTGGCGCCCTGCGTCGGGTCCGGCAGGGTGCCGGCGAGCGCCCGGCGCGCGATGCGCAGCGCGGCGGCACCTTCCAGCGCATCCAGCAGATCGGCCGTCAGGGTCGCATGCGCGGGGCTGTTCGGGTTCCAGCAGGGAAACTGGAAGGGCGCGCGGCAGACGCCCACCACACCCTGCCCGAAATGCCGCGGCCCGCCGGGTGAAGCGGCCAGGCGCGCGCGCGTGATGACCACGGCGGCCACCGCCTCCATCCCGCGCACCGGGCGGTGGCCTGCCTCGCCCTGCAAGGTCAGTGCCAGGATTTCGAGCGCGCCGAGCGGGCGGTGCAACAGGGCGGTGCTCATGCCGCCACCTGCGGACCGCAACGCGGGCCGAGGCGCCGCATGGCGCCCGCGCCGCATGGCGCGCAGCCAAGGACGCGGATGCGGCCGCCCGGCGACTGAGGGCGCAAAAAGGCTTCTGCGCTCATCAGATGGCGGCCTCGCCACGGGTGGAAAAGCCGATGCGCCGGCCGGGCAAAGGCTGGCCGGAGACCGCGGCGGCGGCCGTCGCGGCGCGGCTGACCTCATCGAGCTTCTCCTCGATGCGGACCAGATGCAGCGACAGGCGGGAATCGAGGTCGCGGATCAGCGAGAGCGGCACATAGGTGCGGGCGACCTCCAGCTTGAAGGCGGCCAATTCGTCCCGCGCCGTCTCGGGTGGCTTGCCATCCGCCCGGGGCGTGGCTGGCGGCGCGTCCTTGGCCTGCATGTCGCGCCGCAGATTGTGCAGCATCCACAGCATCAGCGCCGCCAGCGGCGCGTCGCTGGCCAAAGACAGCAAGGCGGGGGGGATTTCGGGGATCATCGCGGCATGCTCCTTGATGGCCGGGCCTTGAAGCCCGGGGCCCGCGGCGCCACCCTCTGGCGACCGCGCGGACAGTGATTTTCAATGCCAGTCTGGAACGAGCCCTATCTGGAGACCTGCTGCCGATCCGCGCTGCACCGGCTGGTGCTGGTGGCGCCGCATGGCCGCCCGGCCGGGCTCAAGGACGGGCCGTGCCTGGAACGCCTCTCGGGCATGGGCTTCGCCCGGCTGCGCGGCGATGGCCGCTTCGAGATCACCGAGGCCGGCGCGGCACGGCACGACAGCGAAATCCTGAAGAAGGCGGGCTAACCACCGCCCCGCCAGGGCAGCGTCGCAACCCGCGCCACCGGCACCGCCGGCAGCCGCACCGGTTCGGCCAGCAGGCAGCCCGCCACCGCATCCAGCGCATCGTCGCGCAAGCCCGGCGCATCCGGCCGCCATTCCGACAATTCGCGGATGAAGGGCGTGCGCCAAACATTTTCGTGCACGGCAAGCCGCCGCGCCGCCAGCACGGGGTCGAGGGCCGCCAGGATACGCTCCGACTTCGCACGGTGGTTCGCCACTTCCTGCACGGAACAGGCGGCCCCGGCGCGGGCCAATTCGCGCCGCAGCAGCCCGGGCAGGAAGCGGCCGAGCCCGTTGGTCTCCACCCGCACCACCGGCAGCAGCAGATCGCGCGCGATCTCCGCCACTGCGCGGCATTGCTGCGTCGCCGGGTCGTCCGCCGCATCGGGATCGTGCAGCAGATAGGCGATGCGGTGCAGGTAGTGCCGGCCTTCCGCGTCGGCGTAGGTCGCGGCCAGCACGCTGGCATCGCCATGCCCCGGCCGCCCATAGGCCGGGTCCCACCAGCCACCGCCCGAGACCATGCGCCGCCCCATCAACGACAACACGCCGCGGCCCTGGGATTCGCGGTAGTCGGTATCCTCGGCGTAGCGGATCAGCGCGGCGGGATCGAACCGGCCGGAGCCCTCGGCCACCGCCTCCAGCAGCATCTGCCGGCGGAAGGCCAGCGGGCCCACGCGGTCGCGCAGCGCCTGGATGGCCGGCAGTGGAAAGCGCTCCGGCCAGGCGCTGCGCCCGGCCGCGTCGAGCATCGGGAGAATGAGGCGCCGATAGCCCGAAAGCGGCGCATCCTCGCCCTCCGCATACAGGCTGTCCGCTGTGTGGGGCGTGCCGACGAACAGGATGCGGCCATCCGGCACCAGCACGAATTCCGCCTCGGTCAGGCGTTCGCGCAGCTCGGCGCGCTTGCCGGGCGTGTCGCAATTGCCGGCCACCTCGACATCGTCGCAGATGATCAGCTCCGCCCGCGCGCCGGTGATGTTGGCGCCGATGCCGGCCGCCAGCATCGAGGCATCGCGCAGCACGGCCTGGCGCGCCACCGTGAAGCGATCCGCCGCCCAACTGCCCTCTCCGGGCCCAGGCAGCAGCGCGCCGCACAGCGGATGCCGGCCGAGGATGCGCCGCACCGTCGCCACCATGCGCGTCGCCAGCGCGTGGTCGGCCGCCAGCACCAGGATGCGCGTGGCCGGTTCACGGTACAGCATCCAGGCGCAGAACAGCCCGACCAGCGTCGATTTGCCGCTGCCGCGAAACGCCATCAGCAGCAGGCGCGGATCGCCGGCGGCGACGCGGTCCGACAGCCAGCGCAGCATGCGGCGGTGCAGCGCCGGCGTGGAGAGGCCGGCGGTCTGGTTCCAGATCCAGGCGAATTCCAGCAGCTCGGCGGGGCGTTCGTTCACGCGCCCTCCTCCGGCGTCTCACCCGCCATCTGGGCCCGCGCGGCGGCCAGCGTGGCGTCGGGCGTCTCGGCCTCGGCGCGTTGCGCCATGCCCGAGACCTCGCGGAAATGCGCGAGGATGGCGTCGGCCGCGGCGTAATGCGCGATCACGGCCTTGGCGTCGGGCACTGGGTCGCCCTGCGGCGGGTGGGCCAGGTGCGCGTCGTAATCGGCGGCGATGCGGGGCAGCGCGGCCTCGATCATCGCTTCGGGAATGGCGCCCGGTCGGGGCGTGCGGGCACGGCCGCGGCGCTTCGCCGTCATGCCTTCACCAGCCGCACGCGCACCGTGCCCGCGCCGAGATCGAGCGCCCCACCGCTGCGGTTCCAGGCGGTGACGGTCACCACATCCTGCGCGCCGATCTGCGCCAGGAACACTGCGCCGGAGGTGGAGAGCGAGAAGGCAGCCTGCGCGAAGTCGCCGGGGCGGGCGCCCGACAAGGGCACGTTGAGCTGCGCGCTGCCGCCCGCCGCGATCGACGGCGGATCCCAGGCAAGCTCCGCCACGAGGTCGCGCTTGCCGTGCCGCAGATCCGGCAGGCCGTGCAGCAGCGGCGCGGCATGGCGCGGGTCGCTGCCCAGCGCCATCGCGCGCACCTCATAATCCGTGCCGATGCGCGCGACACCGATCACCGCATAGGCCACCGCATCGCCGAAGCGCAGCGCCTGCAGCCGCGTGAGCCCCGCATCATTCATGTCGGCCGTGCCTTGCCACCATTGCGCATCGGGATTCCACGCGAGCGACCCGCCGGAGGCCAGCACGCTGCCCGGCTGGTTCGCGATCAGCGCGCGGTTGGCGTCGAAGGTCATCGCCATCAGCCGCGGCGCATCGGCGTCCACCGACAGCGCGAAATCCTTGCAGCGCCGCGCATCCACCACGAAGCCGAGTGCGCGCCCGCCACCCAGCACCGCGCCGCGATCGGTCAGCGTGATCTGGTCGAGGGCGGGGAACACGAACTGCTCGAGATGCGTGGCGCCGACGACGTTGGACGACAGCACGGCAAGCTGCTCGAACCCCGTCTCGGTCGCGTTCCAGCGGATGGCGGCAGCGCGCAGCGACGCCACGCGCGCCACCTCCCGCGTGGCTTCGCGGTGCGGCAGCGCCTGGTGCCAGGCGCGCACCACGCCGCCGAGGCGCGTGGCCGTGGCGGTGTGCTCGATATCGACAGCGTAGCCCTGGCTGGCCCAGGCGACTTCGTACAGATGGTCCTGCGCGCCCGCGGTGTGGCGTGCCACGAAGCCGGTGCAGCCTTCCATCCGCATCGCGCGCACCACGACCGCGCGGCTGTTCACCTGCATCAGGAAGGGAATGCCGGCGATCGGGCGGGCTTCGGCGTTCAGCTCGAAATTCGGCGCATCGAAGACATGCCGGTTGTGCGCGACATAGGCGCCCGGTTCCGCGCTGAAGCGCACGCCGAAACGGTCCTTCGCGGTGTGCACCGTGCTGCCCACCGCGAAATGGCCGCCATAGTAGCGGATGGAGGTGTTCCACGCCGCGGCCGTCAGGCAGTGCACGTCGAGGCCGATCTTGTTGTTGACGATGCGGTTGAGGATCAGCGTCGTATCCTCGAAGCCGCGGCCGTCGCCCTGCGTGCGGATGCCAAGGGTGAAGCCCGTGACTTCGCGCACCTCGATCACGCTGGCATCGTGGTTGCGCAGCAGCAGGCCGATATCGCCCTCGTCTTCCCAATCGGCCTGGGTCGCGCGCAGCACGGTGATGCCGTCATGCTGCTTGTTGGCGTTGCGCGCCGTGCCGCCATCGCCGATGGTCAGCGCGATCTGGCCGGAGGGCCCGGCGTAGAGGATCGCGCCGCGCATGCTGAGGCCGCGGCACGCACCCGGCAGCAGCAGCGGCTGCGTGGTGCGGAAGGTGCCCTCGCCGATCAGCAGGCGCTTGGCGGAGGCGGCGGCGGCGTTCATCGCGGCTTGCAGCGCGGGGCCGTCATCGGTGGCGCCGTCGCCCGTCGCGCCGAAATCGCGTGCGGAGAGATGCTCCGCCATCTTGTCCTCCACCGTGCGCGGCACGGCGCCGGCGAAGGGCGCGGTCAGCAGGCCGGACTCACGAGGGAAGGCGACGGCATCGCCGAGCGAGTCGAAGCCCAGCAGGCGGTTCGCGCGGGCCTGGCGCGGCGGGAGGATGAAACGGCCACCGACCTCGCCCGGGTCCTGGCGGATGGTCGCCTCCAGCGCCTCCGCCTGTTCCTGCTGCACCGCCACCAGGCGATCGAGTTCGTCGTTCAGCGCGCGCGCGCGCAGCAGGCCGTTCGCCTGGAAATCCGTGTTGCGAACGGGCGGGATGCGGCGGCGGAGCGTCAGCGTGCTGCCGACGCCAGGCGGCTGCGCGAGCGTCACGGTGCCGCCCTCGCTGTCGCCCGCGCCAGCCACGGCGAAGCCGCCGGCGAGCACGGCGCCATCCAGGCGCACTTCCAGGTTCTCGGCGTCGAAGATCGCGAAGGGATAGGGGAAGGCAACGCGGACGCCATCGCCCAGATACTGGACGCGCGGCGCGACGTCGCCGATGCGGATATGCTCGGCCATGGGGGGCTCCGAAGGAATGGTTGGCGCAGCGCGGCGGATCGCGCGGCAATCAGTCGAGCAGGCTGCGCAGGCTGTTGCCGAAGCTGGCGCCGGCCCGCAGCCAGCTGGTCAGCGAACCATCGTCGTTCAGCAGGCTGCGCCGGCCGGACGCCAGGCGCGCATTGGCAACCGCCGCGCTGTCCGCCTCCGCCGCCGCGGCATCGCGCCGCAGGCCCGCGGTGAGTGCGGCCGCGCTGCCGCCATCGGGGCTGACACCACCGGCGGCAAGACGCGCGCGGGTGGAGGCAATGGTGCCTTCCAGCCGCGCCTCACGCGCCCTTGTCTCGGCCGCGCGTTCGATCGCCGCCTGCTGCGCGCGCGCCTGCTCCTGCGCCTGCTGCGCGCGCTGCTGCGCCGCCTGGGTCTGGTTGCCGCGCACGACGCCGTACAACGAGGCACCTGCGCCGAGCGCCGTCGCGATGGGGGCGAGCTGGGCCATCAATCGGTGATCCTCATGTCGGTGGTGACGGAAAGCAGCGTGAGCGGCAGCGGTGCATCGCCCTCGACCCGCCAGAGCGGCGCCAGCGCATCGCGCCGCCAGCCGAGGGCGCGCAGCGTCACATCGCCGGTGAAGGGCGCGGGCGCGGCATCGAGCAGCGCGGTATCGAGCCGGCGGAACGCCACGGGCTGCGCCCCACGGCCGAGATCGACCTCCAGCGCCGGCGTGGCCAGCAGGCGGAAGGTGGCCGAGACCATGCGCAGCGGCGCGCTGGCCGAGGCACCGCTGGCGCCGGTCAACGCCATCGGCAGCGGCTCGATCACATGCCGGAAGGTCAGGCCGGCCTGCACGCTGTTCGCGGCCACCTCCAGCGTGATGGCGCCCGAGATCACCGGCGTTGGCGCCACCGGCGCACCATCCGCCAGCACGCCGACTTCGAGCGGTGTCAGATGCGAGAGGCCAGACCAGGTGCCGCGCGGGGTCGCCGCCGTTCCGGTCAGCGCGGCATCGAAGCCGACCGCGGCGTCGAAGCGTTCCAGCCGGTGCGCGCCGAAACGCTCCACCACGGCATAGACACGGCCCTCGATCTCGGCGATCGCGCGGAAGAAGCCCTGCGTTTCCTGCCGCGTCCAGGCTGTCACCTGTTCGGCGCGATACAGCGTGAGCGTGGCGATGCTGCCATCCGCCATCACCACATGCAGCAGCCGCTGCGCCTGGTCATAGGCCATGGAGACGGGCGCGTTCATCAGGTGCCGCGCGACCAGTGCCAGGTCGTTCGCCTGATAGGCATCGGCGACGTCGGTATAGGCGAATTCGTACAGGCCCGTGCCGGCGCGCGCCACGAACAGCGTGGCACCATCCACATCGACCGGCGGCACCATGCGATCCACCGGGCTGCCGACGCGCGTCTGGCGGTTGAGCTGGATGGAAGACGGCGTCAGCGGATCGCCCGTCACCATCCATTCCGTGCCGCTGGTGAACACCTGCAGATGCCGGCCGGAGAACACGCCGCGGATGGCATTCACCTGGTCCGATACCAGCGCGAATTCGATGCCCTGGTCGTCGAGGCCGGTGCCCGGATCGAAATCCGTGAGGTCGCCGGTGCGCGACAGCCAGAGCCGGTTCGGCAGATCGCGCGAGCCGCCGAGCACCAGGCGGTCCTGATGAAAACAGGCGGACACCGGCCAGCCGCGCACGGCGCTGAAGGCGCTTTCCTCGATATCGGCCGTGGGCTCGGTGTCCGTCAGCGTGTCGATCAACGTGGCAGTCGCGGCGCGCGGCCCGGTCACGTTGGTGATGCGCAGCCGCTTGCCAGCGAGTGCGAACACCACGCCCGCATGCGCAGGCTGGAACAGATCCGCCGAAGCCGTCAGCGTGATGCTGCCCGTCGCCGCGGAAGGCGTGACCGAGACGTCTCGGGAAAATGCGTGCAGCGGTTCGCGGGTGAAGGCGAAGGGCGCGATGCTCCAGGCGGTGTGCGCGGTGCGCGTCACGCGCTGCGGCGGCATCTGCGGGTGGAACAGCAGCAGCGTGTCGGCGCTTTGCGTGAAGGCGATCTGCGGCAGCATCGCGATGGTCCAGGGTGCCGGCAGCGCCGCCACCTCCGCGTCGTTCAGCATCACCGCGAGGCGGCCTTCGGTCAGCACCAGCAGATAGGTCTGCTCCGTGTTGAACTCGAAGGCGATCAGCCGCGCGGGGCCGGAGAGCACGGCCAGGTGCACCAGGCCCGGGCGACGCGCGACGCCGCCGGTCGGTTGGATGATCACGTTGCGCAGGCGGCGCGCGCCGTTCTCGAAGGCGCGCAGATCGCCGCGGCCGAGCAGCTCCGGCGCCAATTCGCCGGCGGTGAAGCTTGCCTTGGTGCGTCGTGTCGCGGCCATGGTCAGCCCCGCACCGTGACGAGCGGGAAATCCTCGATCGCGCGCGGCGTGTCCTGCTGGCTGTCGATCTGGCGCGCGGCGCGCAGCTCGGCCTCCGCCAGGCGATACATCATCTCGGCGCGCGACGCGCTTTCGGTGATCGGCAGGCAGAATTCGGCGGCCAGGCGCGCCACCAGGGCTTGGGCGAAGAACGGCGGGAAGGCGCTTTCGTCGGGGCGGAAGATGTAGGTCAGCACGACCTGATCGGCGTCCGCATGCAGCTTGTCCTCGGCGATGCGGAAGGGAATGCCGCGTCCGCGCGATGCCGTGCCGGCCGACAGCGCGCGCAGAAACCCGGGCGGCAATTGGAAGGCATGCGTATGGTCGGCGGCGGGGCGGGCCAGCAGGCGCGCCAGCGGCGCCTGGCCGGTCGCAAACGACCAGGGATGCGCGGACAGCGCCGCGTCGCGGACGGGCGCATACAGGTTGGCGGCCACTTCCGCCTCGGCCGTGCCTTCCTCGAGCGAGGCGATGGGCTGGGCGCCGATGCGCAGCAGCGCGCGCGAGCAGAGCGCGAGGGCGGTGAGGGCCATGGCTTCGGCTCCGTGTGAAGTTGAAAAAGGGCGGCCCGCGGATACGGGCCGCCCAACGCTCAAACCGCCAGCCTCACTCGGCCGCGCGCATCCGCATGACTATTCAGCCGCGCGCATGCGCACGACGCCGAGATCGTCGATCAGCACCGCGCCCTGGCTCATCATGTTGGCCACGAAATGCGCGGCGCGGTCGCCATGCCAGGTGATGTCGGTCTCGACCTCGCTGGCCGACGCATGGCCGATGGCGGTGCGGTGGTAGAAGTAGCAGTAGCGCAGCGTCCCCGCCTTGGTCAGGCCGGAATGCGGCATCCAGGTCGCACCCAGCCAGCGCTTGGCCTGCGTGCCCTTCCAGGGCAGCGCATCCTCACCGACATAGTCGCCGCTGCTGAACTCATCGATCGCCAGCAGCTCGCTCCACTGCTTCCAGCCGACGATGGCGAAGCGGTTGCCGTCATCCGGCACATCCGCCGCACCCATCATCTCGAAGGCGAGCAGCACCTTCTCCTTCGTGAGACCATTGGTGTCGGTGGTGCCGGCGGCGGTGCCGGTCGCCTCGCGCGTCGCGGTGTCGAGCGCCGCGATGATCAGCTCATCGGTCTTGCGGCCGAGCGCGAAGGCGCCGGCATTCGCGATGACGCTGCGTTCATCGAGGTTGGTCTTCAGCTCATCGAGCCGATCGATCCAGTCGCCCGCATAATAGTCCTGCAGCACGCATTCCACCTGCGCGTGTTCCAGGTTCATCACGGGCACGGCGCCATGCCGCGTCTTGGCCTGCGCCGTGCCCTTGCCGACCTTCGGGAAGAAGGTGCTGGTGCCGGCGACGCCGGTCTTGGAGCGCACGGAGGGGCGCAGCTTGCTGCCCTGGCGCTGATAGGCTTCGTGCACCTCGGCCTGGAACTGGCGGGTGAAGACGGCATCGATCTGGGTGCTGGTGGGCATGGGTGCCCTCCTTCGCTGTGCGTTTCGGGGAAGGCGCGCGCGTCCGGTTGGTCCGTTCGGGCCGGGCGCGCGCCAAAGCTCCGCGGGCCGACGAGCGGTTGGCCGCGGAGAATTTTCTTCAGATGCGGGGCGGGCGGGGGCCATAGGCCCGCCCTGCCCGCCCCGCCGCGCGGCCGCGCGCATCGCGCAGCGGCCGCATCTCGGTTACTCGCCGACCAGTTTCCGAAAACCGTCGGTCACGCGCTTCACGAAATCCGGCTCACGGCTCCGCCAGTAGCGCGGGTCGCGCATCAGCTTGCGGAGCTCGCCTTCATCCGGGCCGCGTTCCATCTCGGCGTCGCGCGTCATCGGCGGCTCCTTCGCCTCCATCATGCGCGACAGCGCGATCACGCCCTCGGCCGTGGCGGACAGCGCGGTGAACACTTCCTCGGGCAGGTTCGCGCGGCCCCAGGCGGAAAGCTGGCCGGCGACGCGCCGGAACCGTTCCTCCCCACCAAAGTGCGTGCGCAGGCGTTCGAGCTGCTTGCCGGCTTCGAAATCGGCGGCGGCTTCGGCGATCAGCGGCAGCAGGCGCTCGGCGGCGAGGTCATAGACAAGCTGCGCCTGGCGCGGCGTGAAGCCGGCCTCATGCAGGCGCTTGTTCACATCCGGATCGGGCGAGATCATCGCGTGCGGGGGCGTCAGCTCATAGGCATCCGGCGTCTCGGGGATGCCCAGCAGCGCGCGCCAGCGGGCGCGATCCTCCTCGGGCGCGTCATCGGCCGGCGGCGCCAGGCGCTGCGCCATGCGGCGTTCCAGCTCGATATAGGATTTCAGCAGCGCATCCACGCGCAACTGGCCGGCCGCCTCGTCCCAGAATTTTTGGGGGATTTCGGCAGGGCGCGCGGTGCGCGCGGCGGGTTCGGCGGCGGCGGTCAGCAGATCGTCGGGCATGCCCGGATCACTCCTCGTTCGGGGTGGAAGGGTGGGCGCGCAGGATCTCGGGCGGCGCGCCGAGCGTGCGGGCGAGCCAGCGTGCCGCGGCTGCGCCATCGATCAGCGCGGCGGCCTCGGCGCCGAGGCCGGCGGCGGCCTGCAGGAACAGCAGCGTGTCCGCCGCATCCGCCCGCGCCTGCACGCGCGCCAGCGGCGAGGCATAGGTCAGCCGCGCGCCATGCGTCGGCGGCACCTCGCCGCGTCGCGCCAGGATCGAGAGGCAGCGGCCGATCAGCGGCGTCAGCAACTCGGCCTGCAGGCGGCCATAGGTGGCGCCGAGCAGCCGCGCCGCCTGCGCCGCGCGTTCCAGCACCTCGGTCGCGGTCATGGTGGTCTTGGACGCGGTCTCAATCCGGTCGGCGAGCAGCGCGGCGCGGATGCGCGTGCGCAAATCCTGCAGCACGAGCTGCGACACGTCGAAATTGCCGGCGGCGGCGAGCGGCGTAAGGCCGGAGGAACCCGGCGCCTTCGGGATGATCGCACCCGGCACCAGGCGGATCGTCGCCGGGTTCAGCACGCCGTCATCCTCGGCCATCCACATGCCGGTGGCGGCGATCGAGGCGTTCTTGAGGATCAGCTCGACCACCTTGTTGGCGGTGCGGATATCCGGCAGCGCCTTCTGGACGGGGCCGCGGCCATAGGTCTCGCCGGGCAGCTTCAGCCAGCGGAAGGCGATGAACGGATTGTCGGAGAACACGCCGGTCGCGAGTTGCTCGGCGCCGCCGTCCGTCTCCAGCACCACGGCGTAGCGGTGGCCGGTGCGGGGGTCGGGCCAGGCGGCTTCCACCACGCGCAGCCGCGCATCCGGCTCGATCCGCTTCGGCAGGCGCGCTTCCGGCCAGCGGGCACGCAACTCGGCGGGCGTCAGGATCAGCGTGCGAAAGACGGTATCGAGGCGCCCGGTCGCACCTTCCTCCAGCACCGCCTCGCGCAGCGGCACGGCGGTGAAACGGAGGGCCGATGTCTCGCCGGGCGGCGCCTCCTCCACCAGCAGCACGCCTGTGCCGGCGACCACCAAATCGAGGAAGGCCTCATGCATCTCCATCGCGAAGTTGGAGCGATCGAGATGGCCTTGCAGCGTATCGGCGGCCTGTTCCAGCGGGGCGGCGAGGCCGGCGGCCACCGCATCCGGCAGATGCCGCGCCGGCGCCAGGCCGAACCAGCGCGACCAGGGCGGCGTGAGCTCCGCCAGCAGGGAGGCCGCAAGTTGCTCGGCCGCATCGGCGGCGGTGGCGTCGAACAGCGGCGCCGATCCGGTGGCCGGCAAGGCATGATCGTAGCAATCCTGCCAGATGCCCTCCAGCGGGCGGCGCCGCGACAGCGCGCGGCTGTGGCGGGCCAGGATGTCGTCCGGCGTCATTGCGCGCTCCGGGTTGAAGGTTTGGCGCGTCACGCGCCGAGCAGGGTCTTGCGGGTGGCGAAGGCGGGGGCGGGGTCCAGCACGCCGCGGGGCGAGGTGGCGATGGTGCCGGCCAGGCCCCGGCGCGCGCGTTCCACGCTGGCGGCGCGGGCGGCGCGCTCGGCCTCGGCGGCGCTGGCTTCCGTGGGCAGGGTGGGTGCCGGCGGTGCCACGGTGGCGATGGGTGCGGGTTGCGGCGCCTGGAACAGACTGCCCATGCGAGGGACTCCTCCGCCGATCTGTGTGGGGAACGGGCCTGCCCGGCGTCCCAAAAGAAGCGGGCCCGTCCGAGGGGGTCGGACGGGCCCGCGAGGGGGGTAGGCCGGGAGGAGAGACAACCGCGGCGCGCAATGCGCCCCGTGGCAGGTGTTTTCTAGGCCGGGCCGGCGGCGCGCGTCAAGACTTTTTTCCTATTTTCCGCGTTTTTCCCCTGGAGCTTCCGGAACAGCCCGAAAGGCGTCACCGCGAAGGGGGCGGCCGGGCCGATCAGCGCGCGGCACAGCGCCACACAGGTGAAGGGTGCCAGCGGCGGCAGCAGGCGCGCCCGCGGGGCCCCGGGCAGGAAGGGGCCGAGCACGCGCAAGCCGGCGCGGCGGTAGAAACCCGGCAGGTCGAAGCCCGCATTCACCGGAAGACGGGCCACGACCAGCCTGCCCGATAGCGGCTCCAGCACGGTCCAGCCCGCCTCGTCGGCCACCGCGGCGAAGCAGTGGCGAAACCCGGGGCGCAGCAGGCGCAGCCATGGCTGGTCGGCTTCCCCCCCAAAGGCGAGGAACACGCGCTGTCCGCCCTCCGCCAGACGCCGATGCGCCACCCGTGTCATGCGCGAAAACCCAGGTTTCCGGCTGCATGCAGCGCCTCACCGATGCCTTCCATCCCGCGCGCCGGGCCAGCGACGATACCCTTCGCGCGCAGCGGGAAATCGAGGCGCTCCATCGCTTCGTTCCAAAGCCGCAGATCGCCACGTTCACCGGTCACGCGGGCGCTGGGGGCGCTGCCGCGTTCGCCCCAGATGCGCAGGATGCGCGCATGGGCGAGCTCGATCCGGCGCTGGCGGTACAGCCGGTCGAGGCACTTCACCACGTCATCGGGCTCACACGGGCGCAGCACCTCGCCGCGGCCGGCGGAGAGGCGCGCCCCTTCGTGTCGGGCGATCAGCGCCGACATGGTCCAGAACCAGGCTTCCTCCGCGGTGGCGAAGGGGACGGCGCGGTCGAGGCCGACGAGGATGGCGGCGCGGGTGGAGGGGGCGGGCATCAGCGGCTCTCCTGAACAAAACAAGAACAAGCCCTGTTTACGCTTTTCGCCTATAGGTTGCAAGGCAGAAGTTCCTATTGATTCGCGACTGGAAACCTAGGATCACATCCCCACATGCGCGACGCCCCGAGTCGCGGCTCAGAAGCGGAACACGGCCACGATGCGCCATGAGGATGTCTGGCGAGCGATCGATGCCCTGGCGGCCGAGCACGGCCTGTCAGCCTCCGGCCTGGCGCGCCGGGCCGGCCTCGATGCCACGGCGTTCAACCCATCGAAGCGCATCGGCGGCGACGGCCGGCCGCGCTGGCCCTCCACCGAAAGTGTCGCCAAGGTTCTCGGCGCCACCAACACCGGCATGGATGCCTTCGCCGCCCTGGTCACCGGCGCGCCCACCCTGCCCCGCAGCGGCGGCCGTGCCGCGGCGGCGCGGCGCATCCCGCTGATCGGCCTGGCGCAGGCCGGAAGCGACGGGTTCTTCGATGATGGCGGCTATCCGGTCGGCGGCGGCTGGGACGAGATCTCGATCCCCGACATCGCCGACCCCAACGCCTACGCCCTCGAGATCAGCGGCGACAGCATGGAACCCGTCTTCCGCGATGGCGACACCGTCATCGTCTCTCCGGCCGCACCCGTCCGCCGCGGCGACCGCGTGGTGGTGCGCACCCGCCAGGGGGAGGTGATGGCCAAGGAATTGCTCCGCCAATCGGCGCGGCGGGTCGAGCTTGCCTCGCTGAACCCGGCGCATCCGAACTACGCCTTCAACCTGACCGAGCTGGCCTGGGTCCACCGCATCGTCTGGGCGAGCCAGTAGGGTTGCGCTACCGCGCCGGCAGCCCGCCCACCTCGCCCGGCACCAGCTTGAGCAGCGTCTCCAGGTCGCGCTCCGCCCGGCACACCAGATAACGCGGCACGCCATCCGGATCGGGCGGCAGCCGAAACCCGGTCAGGCCGATATCGCCATAGATGCGCAACAGGCCCGAGCCCACGCGCCAGAAGGCCGGATCCACGCCCGCCCGCCCGCACACATCGCGAAAGCGCCAGATGGCGGAGATGCGGTCCGCCTCCTCCCCCGCCGGGTCGCCCAGCGCCAGCCACACCCCCTCCTGCTTGACGAAGGCGAAGCCCGCCCGCCCGGCATCGCCGAACATCGCGCCATCGGCGGTCTCCGGCGCGGCCGCGCCCAGGCGGCGCAGGCGCGTGCGCGCGGCCTCCCCCCAGGGTTCCACCTGGATGCGCACCGGCCGCAGCAGCCGCACCAGGCCCGCCAGCAGCAGCAGCGCGGCCAGACCCACCAGCACCCGCAGCCCGTCCGGCGCATTCGCGGACAGCACCACCTCCACCCAGCTATCCTCGGCGACGCGGCCGCCGATCGTCACCACCGCCAGCACCAGCCCGCCAATGCCCACCACGCCGAGCGGCAGCAGCGTGCTGGCCTCCAGCGGCTCCCGCAGCGGCCGCGCATCGCGGTAGAAGGCGCCGCGCATGGCGGCCAGCACGGCCGCCACGAACAGGAAGGCGCCCCACAGCCACCATCCGTCGCCGCGCAGCCAGGCGATCAGCGCGCCTGTCGCCAGCAGCACCAGCGCGGCACCCCAGGCCAAAGTCAGCCGCCGCAGCAGCCCATAGCTCAGCACCATCAGCAGCGAGCCGAGGATGGAGGCCGCGAATTGCGACGCCAGGGCGAAGTCCTGCCCCGCCCATTCCACCAGCCCGGTGCGCAGCGGCAGCACGCCGATGAACAGCAGCGCGATCCCGCCAAGGCCGACAAGCCCGGCCACCGCCGGCACTTCCAACGCATCCGCCACGCGCTGCTCGGCATGCAGGCGCACCAGCGCCGCGCGGCGCTGCGCCACCTCGAACCCCGCGAACAGCAAGCCTGCCAGGAACAAGGGCACGATGTAGTAGAACAGCCGAAAGACCAGCAGCGCGCCGATCACCTGCGCCGGGTCGAACCAGGGGGCGAGGCCCACCAGCATCGCCCCGTCGAACACGCCGATGCCGCCGGGCAGGCTGGCGGCGATACCCGCCGTGTAGGCGACGATGTAGATGCCGAGGAATTTCGGCAGCGTCAGGCCCTCCGCCGCCGGCAGCAGCGTGTAGAAGATCAGCCCGGTCACCATCACATCGACGCTGGCCAGGGCCGTCTGCGTGCAGGCCATGCGGAAGCCCGGCAACTCGATCGTGTGGCCGAACAGGGTGATGTGGCTGCGGATGCGCGAAAGGAAGATGTAGCTCAGCACCAGCGCCCACATCGTAAGACCCAGCGCCCGCATGGCCAGCGGCGGGACGTAGTCGCCAAGCCCCGGCACCACTTCCGGCTCCAGCAGCAGCACCGCACCGCCGAGCGCGAAGCCGCCGAGCCCGAAGGTCAGGCTGGTGAAGGCGACCACCTTGGCGATGGCCAGCGGCGGCAGGCCCCAGGCGGCGTAGAACCGGTAGCGCACCGCCGCCCCCGACACCGCCGCGAAGCCCAGATTCTGCGCCAGCGTGTAGGCGACGAAGCTGGCCAGCGACGTCCGGCCGTAGCTCACCGGGAAGCCCGCATAGACACTGCCCAGCCGATCGTAGACGGTCAGCACGGCATAGGCGAGCACGGTCCAGCCCGCGGCCAGCCACAGCGCCGTGGCCGGAATGGCCTGCAGGGCCGCGCGCACATCGGAAAGCGAAAGATTGCGGAACTGGTGATACATCACCCATGCCGCGAGGCCGAGCAGCGCCAGCCCGAAGACCGTCATGCCATGCCGTCGCAGGGCAAGCATCATGCGGGCAGGGCCGCTTCCCTGGCGAGCGCGGAGTCGATCAGCGCGATGGTGGCGGCAATGCCGTAAAGCGCCACGAAGCCGCCGAAGCGCGGCCCCTCCGGCTGGCCGAGCAGCACCTGATACAGCGCATCGAACCAGGACCGCGCGACACCGGGGCGGCCATCCTTGCCGGGCACCAGGAAGGGGTCGCGCCGGCCGGCATCGTAGACCAGGTCCTGGATGGCGCGGGCGCGATCCTCGGCCGGCATCGCTTCCAGCTCGGTGGCACGATCGCGGAGTGCGGCCACCAGGGCGCGCATCCCCTCCGCCTCGGCCTCGGTCGGCGCGCGGTGCTGCTTCGCGGGCGCCACGCGGTCGCGGTAATAGGCCACGGCATGCGCGACCAGGCGCGCCACCAGCGGGTGGCTCTCGGGCGTCACATCCGGGGCGTAGCGCGCCAGGAACCCCCACAGCATCTCCGGCGTGTCGGCATTGATGACACTCGCCAGATTCATCAGCATGGTGAAGGACACCGGGGAGCCCGGGTCGTTCGTCGCACCGCCATGGATGTGCCAGGCGGGGTTGTCGGGGCTGGGTGCCGCGCGCAGCCGGTCCAGATTCTGAATGTATTCGTCAACGGCGCGCGGGATCACGTCGAAGAACAGGCGCTTGGCGCGGCCCGGCTGGTTGTACATGAACAGGGCGAGGGATTCCGGCGGGCCGTAATGCAGCCATTCGTCGATGGTCAGGCCATTGCCCTTGGACTTGCTGATCTTGCCGCCTTCCTCATCGAGGAAATGCTCATAGGTCAGCGAGACCGGCGGGGCCGCGCCGAGCACGCGGCAAATCTGCGAGGACAGGCGCACGCTGTCGATCAGATCCTTGCCCGACATCTCGTAATCGACGCCGAGCGCGTACCAGCGCAACGCCCAATCCGCCTTCCACTGCGCCTTGCAAGCCCCGCCCGTGATGCGCGTGCCGAAGCGCTCGCCGGTGGCGGGATCGACCCAGACCAGCAGGTCTTCGGCCGCGCGCACCTCCTGCATCGGCACCTGCATCACGACGCCGGTCTTGGGGTGGATCGGCAGGAAGGGGGAGTAGGTCGCGCGACGATCGGGGCCCAGCGTCGGCAGGATCACGCCGCAGACCTGCCCGTGCATCTCCGCCATGCGCAGCAGCGCCGCGTCGAACCGGCCGGAGCGATAGTAATCAGACGAAGATGCGAATTCGTAGTCGAAGCCGAAGGCATCCAGGAACGCCCGCAGCCGGGCGTTGTTGTGGTGCCCGAAGCTTTCATGCGTGCCGAAGGGGTCCGGGATGGCCGTGACTGGCCGGCCGAGATGCTCGGCCAGCATCGCCTTGTTCGGCACATTGTCCGGCACCTTGCGCAGCCCATCCATATCGTCGCTGAAGGCAATCAGCCGGGACGGCAGGCCGGTGAGGCGCGTGAAGGCGGCCCGCACCCAGCTCGTGCGCGCAACCTCCCCGAAGGTGCCGATATGCGGCAGGCCGGAGGGGCCATAGCCCGTCTCGAACAGGGCGTGCCCCTTGCCGGAGGTCTGCACGCGCTCGGCCACTTTCCGCGCCTCCTCGAAGGGCCAGGCCTTCACGGTGGAAAATTCGGGCGCGGACATGGCGTGGCGGCAGCCTTCTGCGTGCGGGCAAGCATGCCTTATAGGCGCGACGCCGAGCAGGCGACAGCCGGGGCGAGCAGGGCTGCGCTGCGCCATGCGCGGACTGGCAAGGATCCATTCATTCCTGCCTGCGAACCGAAACGTGTAGTCTTCGCCGCATGACTTTGGTTCGGAGACCATGCCGATGCTTGCCTGTCCCCGCTGCCCGCCCACCCAAGGCACGGCGCGCCGCGCCTTCCTCGCCACCGCCTTCGCGGCACTCACGCTGCCCAGCGCGGCCCGCGCCCTGGGTGGCCTGGCGCCGACCAGCCTCACGCCGGACCAGGCGCTCGCGCGGCTGATGGAGGGCAACCAGCGCCACCTGGCCGGCGCCGTGCTGCGCGGCCTGCCGGATGCGGCGCAGCTGCACAGCATCACCACGGGCCAGGCACCCTTCGCCGCCATCCTCGGCTGCGCCGACAGCCGCGCCACGCCCGAATTGCTGTTCCAGGCCGGCCTCGGCGAGGTTTTCGTGGTCCGCAATGCCGGCAACATCGCCGATACCGGCGCCATCGGCAGCCTGGAATACGCGGTCGCGGCACTCGGCGTGCCGCTGGTGATGGTGCTCGGCCATGAAAGCTGCGGCGCGGCCGGCGCCGCGCTCGGCGTGGCGCAGCAGGATCCTCCGCTGCCCGGCCGCGTGCGGGAAATGGTGCTGCCCATGCTGCCCGCGGCGCTGGCCGCACTCCGCCAATCGGGGAATGCGGGCGGCGATGCGCTGGATGGCACGGTGCGCGGCAACGCCATCGCCATGGCCGCGCGCCTTGTCGCCGAAAGCCCGGTGATCGGCCCGGCCGTCGCTGGCGGCCGCGTGAAGGTGGTGGCCGCGCGGCTCGACCTGCACGCGCAGCGCGTGCAGCTTCTGTAGGGCAGACTTGCCGCCGTGGCGTTTGACGCCGCGCGGGCTTTGCGCCATGCGCATCCGACTGTCGTGCAGAAGGAGCAGCGTGCGATGCGGGTCGGTGTGATCGGCGCCACCGGGGCGGTCGGGCGGGAATTGGTGGAGGTCCTGGGGCGTCGGCGCTTCCCGGTGACGAAACTCCGCTTGTTCGCGTCGGGCCGCAGCGCCGGCACGCGGGTCGCGACCCCCTTCGGCGAGGTGGCAATCGAGGAATTCTCGCTGGAGCGCGCGCGCGACCTCGACCTCGCGCTGCTGGCGGTCTCCGGCGATTTCGCCAAGCAATATGCGAGGCAGCTGGTCGCGGCCGGCGTCACCGTCATCGACAATTCCTCGGCCTTCCGCCTGGATGACGATGTGCCGCTGGTGGTGCCGGAGGTGAACCCGGGCGCCATCGGCGCGGCGCGGCTGATCGCCAACCCGAACTGCACCACGGCCATCGCGGTGGTGGCCCTCGCCCCGTTGCACGCCGCCTTCGGCCTCAAGCGCGTCATCGTCTCCTCCTACCAGGCGACCTCGGGCGCCGGCGCGGAGGGCATGGCGGAGCTGGAGCGCGAAACCCGCCGCGTGCTGGTGGAGGGTGAGGCGGCGCGGGCAGAGGTTTTCGCCCACCCCATCGCCTTCAACGTCATCCCCCACATCGATAGCTTCCAGCCCAACGGCTACACGCGGGAAGAAATGAAGGTGACGTGGGAGACCCGGAAGATCATGGGCCTGCCGGACCTGCTGATCTCCTGCACGGCCGTCCGCATCCCGACCATGCGCGTCCATGCCGAGGCGATCACCATCGAGACCGGACGCCCGATCACCGCCGACGCCGCCCGCGCCGTGCTGGCGCGTGCCGCCGGCGTGGTGGTCGTGGATGAGCCGGGCGCCGGGCGCTACCCGATGCCGCTGACCGCGACCGGCCAGGACGCTGTCGAGGTCGGCCGCATCCGCCAGAGCCTGGTGTTCGGCGACCACGGCATCGATCTGTTCGTCTGCGGCGACCAGTTGCTGAAGGGTGCCGCGCTGAACGCGGTGCAGATCGCGGAAGGCCTGCCGGCGCTGCGCGCCGCGGCCTGACGGCGCCTTCCCGCTGGACCCGCCCCGCCACCCTTCGGTATGATGGGGCAATGGCGGGGAAAAGGCTGGACGATGCGGCACGCGATGCGGCTTTGCGGCCTTGCCGCGCTCGCCCTGATGGCAATCTCCCCGGCGCGGGGGGATGAAACGCCTGTCCCGGGCGCCTGGTCGCTTCAGGTCACCCCCTACATCTGGGCGTCCGGCCTGGACGCCAAAATCCGGCCCGCGGCGCGCGTGCCCACCCTGCATGTCTCGGAATCCTTCGGCGACGTGCTCGAGGACCTCGACATCGGGTTCTTCCTGAACAGCATCGCCGTGCGCGACCGCATGGTCCTGATGGGGGACCTCTCCTATGTCGCCTCTTCGCGGGAGGGCAGCTTCGACGGCACGCCCTTCGCCGGGCGGGGCGAGGTCACGCAGCTCACCCTCGGCGCGGCGGCCGGCTATCGGGTGGTGCAGGAATCGCGCTTCACCCTCGACATCATGGCCGGCCTCCGCGCCTGGCAGGTCGATGCGAAGGCGAATGTCACGGCCGCCGGGGCGCCTTTCGCCAGCGCCGCATCCGACCTTGGCTGGGTCGATCCGCTGCTCGTCTTCCGCGCGCGCGCCATCCTGTCGCCCCGTTGGTCAATGCTGGTGATCGGCGATGTCGGCGGCTTCGGCGTAGGCTCGGAAGGCACGGCGCAGGCCACCGCCGTGGTGAACTGGCAGGTGTCCGACCATGCCTTCGTCTCCGCCGGCTACCGCTGGATCACCGCGGACTACAAGGACGGGGCGCGCAGGCTCGATCTCACCCTGGCCGGGCCGGTGCTCGGCCTGACCTGGCGCTTTTGAACCGGAGACCGGCCATGATCCTTCGCGCGGGACGACGCGACCTGATGCGAGGCCTGGGCGCCGGCCTCGCGGCCGCTTCCACGCCGGGCAGCCTGTGGGCGCAAGCCACGCCGCCCTTGCCCTCCGTCGCGCCGGCGGCAACGGCCGTCGCTGCGGTGCAGGCGCCGATCCTGCGCATCTCGCGGGAGGTCTGGGCGGCGGCGGAGGTCTCGCTGGCCGAAACCCGCTCCGCCGAGATTCATCTGCGCGAATTGCAGGCAGAGGGTTTCCGCATCGTCAGCCGCGGCACCGCCGGTGTGCCCACCGCCTTCGTCGCCGAATGGGCGCAGGGCCAGGGCGGCGGCGTCATCGGCTACCTGCCGGAATACGATGCGCTGCCGGGCCTGGGCAACGCGGCCGCGCCGCGCCGCACGCCGGCGGCCAGCGGCATCACCGCCGGCCATGGCTGCGGCCACAACATGATCGGCGCGGGCTGCACCGGCGCCGCCTTCGCCCTCAAGCGCATGATGCAGCAGGAAGGCACGCCGGGCACCATCCGAGTCTATGGCTGCGCCGCGGAGGAGACGGAAGGCGCCAAGGTCTACATGGCCCGCGCCGGGCTGTTCGACGACCTCGACGCGGCGCTGGCCTGGCACCCCGCGCCCGTGGCCGGGGCGGGCCTCGCGCGGCTCGCCGCGACCGACAAATTCAAGATCCGCTTCCATGGCCGCACCGCCCATGCCGGCTTCGCCCCCTGGGAAGGCCGCAGCGCGCTGAAGGCGGCCGAGCTGTTCGGCATCGGCGTGCAGATGATGCGCGAACACCTGCTGCCCACGGCGCGTGTCCACTACATCTATGAACAGGCCGGCGTGGCGCCCAACGTCATCCCGGATTTCTCACAAACCTGGATCGTGGCGCGCGACAGCGACCGGCCGAAGGTGGAGGCCATCAGCGCCTGGCTCCGCCAGATCGCCGAGGGTGCGGCAACCGCCACCCAGACCCGCGCCGAGATCGTGCACATCATCGGCACGCATGACGTGCTGCCGAACGAGCCCCTGGCGCGCCGCCTGCACGCCCATCTGCGCGCCGTGCCGCCCGACTGGACCGCCGAGGAACACGATTTCGCCCGCGCCTGCCAGCGGGAGATGGGTGTCGCGGAGGCAGGCCTCGCACGCGGCGTGCTGCCCTTCGTCGAGAATGCCAGCGCGGGCGGTGCCTCCGACCTCGGCGATGTCAGCCATATCGCGCCGCTCGGCGTGTTCGCCTGGCCGACCCTGCCGCTCGGCATCGGGTTGCATACCTGGCCCGTCACCGCCTGCGGCGGCATGTCGATCGGCGAGAAAGCCTCGCTCGCCACAGCGCGCATCCTGGCCGCCATCGGCTTCGACCTGATGACCGACCCCGCCTTGCGCGCCGCCGCCCGCGCCGACCAGCAGCAGCGGCGCGGGACAGCGCCCTACCGCTCGCCGCTCGACCCCAACCGCACCCGGCCGGAAGGCCTGCCCGACTTCATGGCGCGTCAGGGCGATGATGAGGTGGTGACGGCACTCGGCGCGCCGGTTTGACCTTCCGCCGATCGGGACCACAAATGCGCCGTGGCCCATACCGCATCGCCCGCCGTCCAACCCCGCCTTCTGCTGCCTGACAGCCCGGCCCTGATCGCGGGCTTCGGGCGGGGGACGCTGCTGACGCCCGATGGCGAGTTGTTCGAGGAAGCGGCGATCGACCTCGGCCGGCGGCTTCGCGACATGCCGCCGCCGATCGTCGTCCACGCCCCGGCCACCGCGAAACGCCTGGGCCTGGCCCCCTTCCCGTCCTGCGACCTGCTGGAATTGTTCGCCTTCTGCCTGCCCGCGCGCCCGGCCGCGCCCACGCCGCGGGGCCTTGCCATGGCGCTGGATTTCGACCCGCCGGCGGATGGCGCCGCCGCGGCCGCGCTGCTGCCGGAGATCGCCACCGCCCTGCTCCGGGCGCTGGCCGCCGGGCGCAACGGTGTGGCGAATCGGGACGCAGCCAGCCTGGCCGCCAAGCTCGGCGCCGATACCGGCTGGCCCTGGGCGGAGAGCGTGCTGGCCGCCCTTGGCCAGCCCGCCGCCCGCCCCTCCCTCGATGCGCTGAAGGTCTGGCGGCGGCTGCCGGAATGGGAGGAAGCGGCACCCGCCCCGCCGCCCACGCAGCACGGCATCACCGCGACCGAATCGCGCCAGCACCTCGCGCGCATCCTCGGCGAGGGATCGGAACAGCGGCCGCAACAGGCGGACTACGCCTCCGCCGCCGCCGGCGCTTTTCGGCCGCGCATGGCCGAGGGAGCGCCGAACCTCGTCTTGGCCGAGGCCGGGACGGGCACGGGCAAGACGCTCGGCTATGTCGCACCCGCCAGCCTCTGGGCGGAACGCAACGGCGCGCCGGTCTGGATCGCCACCTTCACCCGCAACCTTCAGCGCCAGATCGACCAGGAAACCGCGCGCCTCTACCCCGACCCCGCCGAGCGCCGCCGCCGCGTGGTGGTCCGCAAGGGGCGGGAGAACTATTTGTGCCTGCTCAACATGGAGGAAGCCGTCGGCAGCGCGTCCATGGCCGGCATGCTGCTGCCCCTCGGCCTCATCGCCCGCTGGGCGCAGGCGACGCGCGACGGCGATCTGCAAGGCGGCGACTTCCCGGGCTGGCTGGTGGAACTGTTCGGCGCCCATGCCGTGGCGCCGCTGGCCGACCGGCGGGGCGAGTGCATCCACTCCGCCTGCGGGCACTACAAGCAATGCTTCGTCGAACACTCCATCCGCCGCGCCCGCGGCGCCACGCTCGTGATCGCCAACCATGCGCTGGTGATGGTGCAGGCAGCGTTGGGCGGCGGCGAGGATGGGCGGCCGATGCGCCTGGTGTTCGACGAAGGACACCATCTGTTCGACGCGGCCGACGCCGCCTTCAGCGCGGATTTGACCGGGGGCGAAGCCGCCGAACTCCGCCGCTGGCTGCTCGGCGCCGAAGGCGGCCGGTCGCGCGCGCGCGGCCTCGCCCGCCGGCTGGAAGACCTGGTGGGCGACAAGCCCGATCTGCTGCTGCCGCTGGAAGAAGCCCTGCAAGCCGCGCGCAGCCTGCCCGGCCCCGGCTGGCCAAACCGCCTGCTGGACGATCCGCGCGGCGCTGCCGAGACCTTTCTGTCGGCACTCCGCCGCCAGGTGCTGGCCCGCGTGGCCACGGAAGACGCCGGCTATGGCCTGGAATGCGATGTCCACCCGCTCGGCGAAGGCGTGGCCGAGGCCGCCGAGGAATTGCGCAGCAAGATCGCGGCCCTCCACCTTCCTCTGACCGCCCTTCGCGACCGCCTCATGGCCCGCCTCGACAACGAAGCCGAGGAACTGGAACTCGGCCTGCGGATCCGGATCGAAGCCGTCTGCCGCGGCATCGAACGCCGCGCCCTCATGCCACTCACCGCCTGGGGCGCCATGCTTGGCACGTTGGCCGCCCCACCCCGCGCGCCCGGCACCCGCCCCGCCCATGTCGATTGGTTCGCCCTGGACCGCCGCGACGGGCGCGAAGCCGATTGCGGCATGCACCGCCACCACCTCGACCCGACCGAACCCTTCGCCCTCGCCGTCGCCGCCCCGGCCCACGGCGTGCTGATCACCTCCGCCACGCTGCGCGATCGCGCCGAAGACCACGATGACGACCCCGAAGCCGCCTGGCGCGCCGCCGAAGCCCGCACCGGCGCCGCGCACCTGCCCACCCCCGCCATCCGCGCCGCCGTCGCCTCCCCCTTCGACTATGCGTCGCTGACCCGCGCCTTCGTGGTGGAGGATGTGAACAAGGCCGACCCCGCCCAGGTCGCCGGTGCCTACCGCGCGCTGTTCCAGGCCTCCGGCGGCGGCGCCCTCGGCCTGTTCACCGCCGTGCGCCGCCTGCGGGACGTGCACAGCCGCATCGCACAACCCCTCGCCGAACACGGCATCCCGCTCTACGCGCAACACATCGACGCCATGGACAACGCAACCCTGGTGGACGTGTTCCGCGCCGAGGAACACTCCTGCCTGCTCGGCACCGACGCCATGCGGGACGGCGTGGACGTGCCCGGCCAATCCCTCCGCCTGCTGGTGTTCGACCGCGTGCCCTGGCCACGCCCCTCCATCCTGCACCGCGAACGCCGCACACACCTGTCCGAAGGCCAACCCAAGGCGCATGACGACGCGATCGCCCGCCACCGCCTGCGCCAGGCCTTCGGCCGCCTGGTGCGCCGCGCCGATGACAAGGGCGTGTTCGTGCTGCTCGACCGCTCCGCCCCCAGCCGCCTGCTGGCCGGCCTGCCGGAGGGCGTGGTGGTGCAGCGGCTCGGCCTGAAGCAAACTGTGGCAGAAACCCGCGCCTTCCTCGGCACACCCTGACGGAGCACCACACCATGTCCAGCCGCGCCGAGCACGCCATACCAGCCTTTACCGTGCAGGAAGCCCTGGTCTGCGCCATGGTGGTGATGTCGGTCGCCGACGGCCCGATGTCCGACGCGGAACTGCGCATGATGACACGCCTGGTGAAGGAACTGCCCGCCTTCAGCGACTTCGACAGCCTCGGCATCGAACGCGTGACCGACACCGTCACCCGCCTTCTCGCCCAACGCGACGGCATCGACCTGGCGCTGACCCTGATCGGCAACGCACTGCCCATGCGCCTGCGCGAAACCGCCTACCTGCTGGCCTGCGAAGTCTGCGCCGCCGACGGCGAAGCCACCCAGGAAGAACTCCAGTTCCTCCAAGACCTCCGCATCGGCCTGGACCTGGACCGCCTGATCGCGGGCGCCATCGAACGGGCGGCAAAGGCCCGCTACCAGGTGGTGTGAGGGGTGTGCCTTGGAGGAGGGCTCCGCCCTCCTCCAAACCTCCACCCGCCAAAGGCCAGTGGGCCTTTGGAAACCATCAGTTTCATGGGGGTTTGAGGGAGGGGGCATGCGGGACCGCGGGCTCCGCGCTCGCGCTGGCCCCCTCCCTCAAACCCCCATCAAATGGGTTCGAAGGGCCTGCATGGCCCTTCGCGGATGGGGTCTGGGGAAGGCAGCGCCTTCCCCAGGACACACCCTCACCCCCCGATCAGCGCGTCCAGCGTCCGGCCGAGCGAGTGGCGCCAGTCGGTCGGGGTCACGCCGTGGATGCGGGTGATTTTGGAGCAGTCCATGCGGCCGTCTTGGGGGCGTTGTGCGCGGGTTGGGTATTCGGCGGTGGTGATGGGGGTCAGGCGCGGGTGTTTATGGCCGCGGGTCGCGGCCTGGCGCAGGATTTCGGCGGTGAAGTCGTGCCAGGTGGTGTGTGGGGTGCCACTCAGGTGGAACAGGCCGAAGGCGTCGTCGCCGGGTGGGGAGGCAAGGAGGCGGGGTGCCATCTGGGCGACGGCGTCGGCGAGGTCGGCGGCGAAGGTGGGGGCGCCGTGCTGGTCGGCGACGATGCGCAGTTCGTCGCGCTCGTTCGCGAGGCGGAGCATGGTTTTCACGAAATTGGCGCCGTCCGGGCTGCACACCCAGGCGGTGCGGAGGATGGCGCTGCGCGGGTTGGCGGCCAGCGTCGCGCGTTCGCCTTCTTCCTTGCTGCGGCCGTAGATGCCGAGCGGGTTGGGTGTGTCGGCCTCGGTGTAGGGGGAGCCTTTGCGGCCGTCGAAGACGTAGTCGGTCGAGAAGTGGATGAGGGGCGCGTTGCGCGTGGCGGCGGCGGCGGCGAGCATGCCAGCGCCGTCGCGGTTCACGGCGAAGGCGATCTCGGCCTGGTCTTCGGCGCGATCGACGGCGGTGTAGGCGGCGGCGTTGACCACAAGGTCGGGCTGTGCGGCCGCCATGGCGGCGGCGATGGATGCGGCGTTCGTGATGTCGAGGTCGGGCGGCTCCAGGGCGGTAACCTGGTGGCCATCGGCGGTGAGGCGCGCCATCAGCGCGCGGGCGACCTGGCCTTCGCGGCCGGCGACAAGCACGCGCATCAGAACAGGTCTCCGAGGTCGGCCAGACGCGGCAATTTGCGGTCCTTGTCGGAGAGCGTCGCGTCCGCTTCCGCGATGCCCCAATCGATGCCGAGTGCGGGGTCGGCGAAGTGGATGCCGCCGTCGCAGGCGGGGGAGTAAAGGCCCGTGACCTTGTAGGCGACTTCGGTGTCGGCTTCGCGCGTGACGAAGCCGTGTCCGAAGCCGACCGGCACCCAGAGCATCAGGCCGTTCTCGGCCGAGAGTTCGGCGGCGACGTGCTGGCCGAAGGTCGGGGATTGGCGGCGGAGATCGACGGCGACGTCGAGGATGCGCCCGCGCAGCACGCGCACCAGCTTGCCTTGCGGGTCGGGCGGCGTCTGGAAGTGCAGGCCGCGCACCGTGCCGATTTTGGTGCTGACGGATTGGTTGTCCTGCACGAACAGGTCAGGGATGCCAACGGCCGAAAAGTCGCGCTGGTTGTAGGTTTCGACGAAGGCGCCGCGGGCGTCGGCGAAGCGGCGGACCGAGATCAGCAGCGGGCCTTCCAGGCCCAACTCTCGTGCCTCGACATTTCCTGCGCGTCGCACCGCGCCGCTCTCTGCCTGCATCACCGCGTCCCGTTCACACGTTGAAGCGGAACAGAAGCACGTCGCCGTCCTTCACGACATACTCCTTGCCTTCCACGCGCATCTTGCCGGCGTCCTTGGCGCCCTGTTCGCCACCGAGTTTCACGTAGTCGTCATAGGCCGTGGTCTCGGCTGCGATGAAGCCGCGTTCGAAATCGCCGTGGATCACGCCGGCGGCGCCCGGGCCCTTGGTGCCCCGCGTGATGGTCCAGGCGCGCGTTTCCTTCGGCCCCACCGTGAAATAGGTGATCAGCCCGAGCAGTTCGTAGCCCGCGCGGATGATGCGATCGAGCCCGCTATCCTGCAGCCCGAGGGAGGCGAGGAATTCGGTGCGATCGGCTTCCGCCATCTGGCTGATTTCGGCCTCGATGGCCGCCGAGACGATCACGGCCTTCGCGCCTTCGCGCGCGGCCATGGCGAAGACCGCTTCGCTGTGCGCGTTGCCGGTGGCGGCCGAGGCTTCCTCCACGTTGCACACATACAGGACAGGTTTGGTGGTCATGAGTTGCAGGCGCGCGGCCGCTTCTTCCTCGCCCTTCGGGATCGCGGTGCGGGCGGGGCGGCCGGCGGTGAGTGCCGCGGTCAGCGGCTCGATCAGCGCCATCTGCGCCTGCGCGTCCTTGTCGCCGCCGCGTGCCTTCTTGGATAGGCTGATGGCGCGCTTCTCGAGGCTGTCGAGGTCGGCGAGCATCAGCTCCGTCTCGACCGTCTCGGCATCGCGCACCGGATCGACGCTGCCTTCCACGTGGGTGACATCGCCATCCTCGAAGCAGCGGAGGACATGCACGATGGCGTCCACCTCGCGGATGTTCGCCAGGAACTGGTTGCCGAGGCCCTCACCCTTGGAGGCGCCGCGCACCAGGCCGGCGATATCCACGAATTCCAGGCTGGTCGGCAGGATTTTCTGTGACTTGCCGATCTTCGCCAGCACGCCGAGGCGCGGGTCGGGCACGGCGACGCGGCCGACATTCGGCTCGATCGTGCAGAAGGGGTAGTTGGCCGCCTGCGCGCTGGCGGTGGCCGTCAGCGCGTTGAACAGCGTGGACTTGCCGACATTGGGCAGGCCGACGATGCCGCAATTGAAACCCATGGGAACGCTCCGGTCAGGCGAGTGCCGCGCATAGCGCGTGGGACAGCGTGCTGGCCGCCATGCGCGCGCTGGCGTCATCGGTCTGGAAATCGAGGGCGGCGGCGCGAAGTGCCGGGTTCAGCGTGTGCGCGGGCAGGCCCACGCGCTTGGCAGCCTCGGCGATCTTCTGTGCGAGTTCCGCAGCCGGCCGCGGCTCGGCGAGCAGGGTCGAGACCTCCAGCAGCAGCGCCGCACGCAGCGCCGCCTCGCCGGCCTCGTGCAGCACGACGCGCGCGCGCCGCACATCGCTCAGCGCCTCGCCCCCCGGCACGCCGGGCGGGTTCGGCTGCGCGGTGGCGCGCAGCGCGGCCGCGGCCTGCGCCAGCGTGGACGCCGCGCGGGTGAGGCCCGCCGCCAGCGCGGCGGCGCCATTGGCGAAATCCTCGGGGCCGGGGCCGCCGAAGTCACCGCCGAACATCTGTTCCGCGCTTTCCATGGTCTCAATTCTCCTGGGTCAGAAGCGCGACGCGGGTCATGAAGGCTTCGGCCTGGCCATCGGCCAGCAGCGGCGCGGCGTCGGCCAGCGCATCGAGCAGCGGTTCCACCCAGATGTCCACCTTGGCGAAATTGCCGAGAACATGGCCCGTCACGCGGTCCTTGTGGCCGGGATGCCCGATGCCGAGGCGGACGCGCCAGAAATCGGCCGAGCCGAAGGCGCGCTGCATGTCGCGCAGCCCGTTATGGCCCGCGACACCGCCGCCCTTCTTCACCCGCACCTTGCCGGGGGCAAGATCGAGCTCGTCATGGAAGGCGAACACGTCGGCAGGCGTCAGCTTGAGGAAGGCCGCGGCCTGCTGCACGGCGTCGCCGCTGGCATTCATGTAGGTCATCGGCTTGAGCGCCAGGATCTTGGCGCCGCCGACATTGCCTTCGGCCACTTCACCCTTGAAGCGCTTGCGCCAGCCGGAAAACCCATGCTGGCGGGCGATCGCGTCCAAGGCCATGAAGCCGATATTGTGGCGCTGCCGTGCATGTTCGGTGCCCGGATTGCCGAGCCCGACCCACAGCAGCGCCACCTCAGGCTACCCGCCTGGTCGTTACTTCTTCTTCGCCGGCGCGGCGGCGGCCGGCGCGGCAGCCTTGGCGGCAGGCTTCTGCGCGGGCTTGCCCTTGCCCTTGGCGGGCTCCGGCGCGGCCACCACGGGGGCCACTTCCACCTCGACGACCGGCGCCGCGATGGAGGCCACCATGAAGTCGCGGCCGGCGATCACCGGGCGGGTGCCGAACTTTTCCTTGATGGCGGACCACCGCAGGCCGTCGCCGATCTTGGCGTCGGAGAGGTCGATGGTGAACTGGTCTGGCACCTTGTCGGTCTCGGCCATCACTTCGATCTCGCGGCGGACCACGTTCAGCACGCCGCCGGCCTTCAGGCCCGGGCAGACATCCTCATGCGCGAACACCACGGGCACGCGCACGCGGATGCGCGCCCCGGGGGCAACGCGCTGGAAATCGATGTGGATCGGGCGATCCGTCACCGGGTCGAACTGCACTTCGCGCATGATGGTGCGCTCGGTCGGGCCGTCCTTCACCGCCACCTCGTACAGGTGGGATTGCCAGCCGCCCTTGGTCAGTTCCTTCATGATGTCGCGGGGGTCGAAGGAGACCAGAGTGGCTTCCTGCTTCGCCCCATAGACAACCCCGGGGACCAGCCCCTCACGCCGGGTCGCACGCGCCGCCCCCTTACCTGCATTCGCGCGCGCCACGGCTTCGATCCGTACGGTCTGGACCATTGCCAGGCTCCTTCACATGAAAAAACGCCGGCCTCCAGGGGTGCCAGCGTGGGGCGGGTGGGTAGCGGATGCGGGGGCGGAACGCAAGAAGCGGCGTTGGGGGCGAGCCTGGAGGCCCTCTCCCCCCGTTGGGTGGAGAGGGCTTTCGCGGTCACAACCGCCGCAGGGCCTCGCACACCAGGTTCACCTGGCCGTCCGTCAGCTCGGGAAACATCGGCAGGCTCATCACCTCGCCGGCGGCGCGCGCGGTCTCGGCGCAGGCGGCGGGGCCCATCGGGGTGCGGCCGCGATAGGCGGGCTGCAGATGCACGGGCTGCGGGTAGTGGATCGCGGTCGCGATGCCCTCTCCGCGCAGCCGCGCCATCAGCCCGCCGCGGTCCGGCGCGCGCACCACATACTGGTGGAACACATGGCCGGCATCGGCGCGGCGCGCGGGCGCAGTCAGCGGGCCATCCGCCAGCGCCTCGTCATAGGCGGCGGCGATCGCCTGGCGGCGCGCATTGTCGGCATCGAGGCTGGTGAGCTTCACCCGCAGGATCGCGGCCTGCACCTCATCCAGGCGGGAATTCACGCCCACCTCGGCGCTGATGTAGCGCTCCTTCCAGCCATATTGGCGGATCGCGGCGATGCTGTCGGCCAGCGCCGCGTCATCGGTCGCCATCACCCCGGCATCGCCGAGCGCGCCCAGATTCTTCGTGGGATAGAGCGAGAAGCAGGACGCATCGCCGAGCGTGCCAAGCTTGCGCCCGCCCAGCGTCGCGCCATGCGCCTGCGAGACATCCTCGATCAGCTTCACGCCATGCCGGCGACAAGCGTCCAGCATCGGGCCGAGGTCGCAGGCCTGGCCGTAGATATGCACCGGGATCACGGCGCGGATCGGCGGCAGGCCGGGCGGCGGGTCGTCCAGCACGGCCACCAGTTCATCGGCGTCCATGGTGTAGGTGTCGGGGTCGATGTCGATCAGCAGCGGCGTCGCCCCCACCATCTCGATCGCGGCGACCGTCGCGACGGCGGTGTGGGACACGGTGGCGACGGTGGAGCCCGGCCCGATCCCCATGCCGCGCAGCGTCAGCGCCAGCGCATCCGTGCCGTTGGCGCAGCCGACCGCGCGGGCCGTGCCGAGCCAGAGCGCGAATTCGCGTTCGAACCCGGCACCTTCCTGGCCGAGGATGTACCAGCCGGAATTCAGCGCGCGCGCGACGGCCGCGTCGATCTCGGGCTTGAGGCGGCGATAGCCCGCGCCGGGGTCGGCCTGCGGGACGGTGATGGTGGTGGCGTTCATGGGCGTCCGTTCCTTAGGCCACGTATTCGGCGAGGCGTTCGCGGTACCAATCCAGCGACAGCTTCAGCCCCTCATCGATGCCGATCCGCGGCCACCAGCCGGTGGCGGCGCGGAAGGCGCGGTCATCCGCGGCATAGCTGCCGATGTCGATCTGCGCCCGGTCGGCCGGAAATTCCTTCATGACATAGCTGCCCTGGCCGTCATTCGCCGCGATCAGCCGATCGGCCAATTCCTTCAGCGAGAGTGGGGGCGGGCCGCCGATATTGAAGACGCGGCCATTCACCTGCGGCGCGCGGGCCTGCTGGGCGGCGCGCAGGAAGGCGTCCGTCACATCGTCCAGATAGGTCAGGTCGCGCAGCTGTTCGCCGCCCCAGACCTCGAAGGGCTCGCCCTCCAGCACGCGGCGCAGCCAGATGCCGAGGAAGGTCTGCCGCGCATCCCGGACGCGCAGCCGCGGGCCGTAGCAATTGGTCAGACGGAGAGAGACGACGGGGCGGTGATGCACGCGGGATTCCAGCAGCCAATACTGCTCGCCCGCCCATTTCGACACGCCATTGGCGTCGGGTGGGTTGACCGTGTGCTTTTCATCCACCGGCAGATATTGCGGACGGCCATAGAATTGCCGTGTGGAGGCATGCACCACCACCGCCTGCGGCGCGGCGGTCCGCATCACGTCGATCAGCCGCACCTGCGCGACGGCATTGATGGCGATATCCGCCACCGGGTCGCGCTGGCCGCCCATATGGCTGGTCTGCGCCGCCATGTTGAACAACACGTCGATGCCCTGGCACAGGCTGTGCAGCTCGGCGTCGCGGATGTCGCCGCGCACCAGCATCACGTTGCTGCCTTCCAGGTTCAGCGGGTTCGCCCCGCCTTCCGGCATCATGGCGTCCAGCGCCACCACGCGGGCGCCGCCGGCGGCAAGCGCATGGCATAGCCCACTGCCCAGGAACCCCGCCCCGCCCGTCACCAGCACGCGCTTGCCGCGCCACCCATCCATCATCGTGGTCTTTCAGGCCTTCTGGCCGAGCCGTTCGCCGGCATAGCGCTTCGCCCGGATCGGGCCCCACCAGGCTTCGTGGTCGAGGTACCAGCGCAGGGTCTGCCGCAGCCCTGTCTCGAAGTCATGCCTGGCCCGCCAGCCCAGCACGGCCTCCGCGCCGGAGGGGTCCATGGCGTAGCGAAAATCATGCCCCGGCCGGTCCTTCACGAAGGTGATCAGGCGGGTGCGCGGCCCGGCCGGGTCCGGGCGCAATTCATCCAGCACGGCACAGATGGCGTGCACGACCTGGAGGTTGCTGCGTTCCTGCCGCGGCCCGATGCAATAGGTGCCGCCGGGCTGGCCGCCGCCGAGCAGCGCCAGGCACAACGCCTCCGCATGGTCGTCCACATGCAGCCAGTCGCGGATGTTCGACCCGTCGCCGTAGACGGGCAGAGGCCGGCCTTCGAGCGCGTTGAGCGACACTAGCGGGATCAATTTCTCTGGAAACTGCCATGGGCCGTAATTGTTCGTGGTGTTGGAGACAAAAGCCGGAAATCCGTAGGTGTGATACCAGGCCCGCACCAGATGGTCCGACGCCGCCTTGGACGCGGAATAGGGGCTGCGCGGGTCGTAGGGCGTGTGCTCGTCGAAGGGTTTTTCGTCGCTGCTTTCCAGCGAGCCGAAGACCTCGTCCGTGGAGACATGGTGGAAGCGAAAGCCAGCCTTGCGGGGCGCATCCAACCCGCCCCAATAGGCCCGGGCGGCTTCCAGCAGCACCTGCGTGCCGACCACATTCGTGCGGATGAACTCGGCCGGCCCGTCGATCGACCGATCCACATGGCTCTCGGCCGCCAGATGCATCACCGCATCCGGCTGCCATTCGGCGAAGGCGGCGACCATCGCCGCATGGTCGCAGATATCGGCCTTCACATGGATGTGGCGGCGGCTGTCTCGCGCCTCGGCCAGCGCATCATGGCTGGCAGCATAGGTTTCCTTGTCGACATTCACCACGACATGGTCGGTGGTCGCGATCAGGCGGCGGATGACGGCCGAGCCGATGAAGCCGAGACCGCCGGTGACAAGAATGCGCATCTGTGTGTCCTGGCCTGACTTTGTTGTGCCCGCCGAATACGGCGGAACCGCGTCCGCCATCCGGCGCCGCGATGACGCCGCAAGCGGCCGCAATCTGCCCGCCCGGGCGCGCCATCGCTAGGGGGCACGCGCCACGCCGGTGATCTCGACCCGCCAGCGCGGATCGACCAGCGGCGCCTGGATGGTCATCCGCGCAGGCTTGTGCGCAGCATCGAGCCACACGTCCCAGGCGCGGTTCATCGCCGGCGCATCCGCGATATCGGCCAGCACCACCGTGATACTGACCAGCGCCCGCTTGTCGGTGCCCGCCTCGGCCAGCAGCGCGTCGATCTGCGCCAGGATATCCGCCGTTTGCGCTTCGGTGTCGGCGGTCGGGTCATCGGCGACCTGGCCGGCCAGCCAGATCATCCCGCCGGCCACCACGGCGCCGGACAGGCGGGATTCCTCGGCGATCCTGCGGATGGTCATGCTTCCCTCGATGCCGGTTTCGGGGCACATCCCGCCCATGCGGAGACTGGCATGCTGACGATCCTCGACAAGGTCATCCTCGCCAGCCGCTGGGTGCTGGTGGTGTTCTTCGGCGGCATGATGGTGGCGCTGGCCGTCTATGCCGTGGGCTTCCTGGCGAAGCTGTGGAAATTCGCGACCTCCATCGGCACGATGGAAGACACCGACCAGCTGATCACCCTGCTGATCCTGCTGGATTCCGCGCTGGTGGGATCGCTGGTCGTGATGGTGGCGCTGTCGAGCTACCACAGCCTGGTCTCCCGCCTGACCACCGAGGAGGAGGGATCGAAGGGCAAGACCAACTGGGTGGCGCTGGTCGATCCGGGCAATCTCAAGATCAAGCTCGCGACGGCGCTGGCCGCGATTTCCTCCATCCACCTGCTGCAGATTTTCATGGAGATCGGGAACTACGATGACCGCAGCGTCACCTGGGCGCTGATCATCCACGGCGCCTTCCTGGCCGGCGTGATCTGCCTCGCCATCGTCGAAAAGCTCACCAAAAAATAGCCGCGAACGTTACGTTCGGACATGCGTTGTCGCCCTTCGTTATCCCCTGCCGTCATCCTGCGATGCTACCTCCCGGACCGGACCAATCGCCACCGGAGCCACTCGATATGATCCTGTCCCGCCGCGCTGCCTTCGCGACCCTGGCAGCCCCTCTGGCCGCCCCTCTGGCCGTAACAGCAGCCTTGGCGCAGTCGCCCGCCCCGCCCCGCGATCCGGCGCAGGAGGAGCGCAACCGGCAGCTCGTCCTTGAATTCTATGAGGGCGTGTTCGTCCGTCGCGATATGGCGGTCGCCGAACGCCTGCTGGCCGAGGATTACATCCAGCACAATCCGATGGTCCCAACCGGCCGCGCCGCCTTCATCGCTGTCTTCACCCGCATCCTCGCCGCCCAGCCGCAGCGCACCAGCCGCGTCGTCCGCAGCGCGGCGGAGGGCGACCTGGTCTGGCTGCATGTCCATTCGATCCCCGCCCCCGGCGCCCGCGGCAGCGCGATCGTGGACATCTTCCGTGTGGCGGATGGCCGGATCGTGGAGCATTGGGACGTTATCCAGCCCGTCCCGGAGACCGCGGCCAACCCCAACACGATGTTCTGAGGGCGTGGGGCTCAGCCCGCCAGATGCGGCCGGCGCCACCAGCGCGCCAGCAGCCCATCCACCGGCCCCACGACTACCGACACCAGCCAAAGCCCCCCCGCCGCCAGCACGATAGCCGGGCCGGACGGCAGGTCGAGGTGGTAACTGCCCAGCAGCCCCGCCAGCGACGCCAGCAATGCGATCACCACGGCGGCCACCACCATCCGCCCAAGCTCCCGCGCCCAGTGCCGCGCCGCGACGGCAGGCAGCATCATCAGCCCGACGGCCATCAGCGTCCCCATCGCCTGGAAGGCCGCCAGCACGTTCAGCACCACCAGGCCCAGGAACGCCATGTGCCAGAGGTCGCCGCGCACGCCCTCGGCGCGGGCGAAATCGGGGTCGAAGCATTCCAGCGCCAGCGGCCTCCAGGCGAAGGCCAGCACCGGCAGGGTGATGGTGGCGACCCCCGCCATCAGCAGCAGCGCCGGGTCATCCACGCCGAGCACCTGGCCGAACAGCAGATGCGTGAGGTCCCCCGTATCGCCCCGCAGCGACACCAGCGTGACGCCAAGCGCCAGCGCGATCAGATACAGGGCGGTCAGCGCCGCATCCTCCCGCCCGCCGGTCACGCGGGAAAGGGCACCGGCGCCAAGCGCCACCAACAGCCCGGCCACCAGCCCGCCCAACGACATGGCCGGCACCGACAGCCCGGCGATCAGGAACCCCGCGGCGATGCCCGGTGTCACGCCATGCGCCAGCACCTCCGCCGTCAGGCTGGTGCGGCGGAGCATCAGGAAAACGCCGAGCGGGGGTGCCGCGATGGCCAGCGCGATGCACCCCACCAGGGCGCGCCGCATGAAGCCGAATTCGATAAAGGGGCCCAGTAGGCCCCCCTCGCCCATCACGCCGCCTTCGGCGCGTGGCAGGCGGCGGCCGCTTCGTCCCAGGCCTCGGCCATGGTGCGGGCGCGCAGGCGATTGGCGGCCGAGAGCACCTGCGCCGTCGGGCCACAGGCCACGGCTTCCCGCGCCAGCAGCAGGCAATCGGGGAAGTGGTCGCGCACGAGATCGAGGTCGTGCAGCACGGCCAGCACCGTGCGCCCCTCGCCATGCCAGGCCTGCACCACCCGGAGCAGGTCGGCGGCGGTGCGGGCGTCGATCGCGTTGAAGGGCTCATCGAGCAAAATCAGATCGGCGTCCTGCAGCAGCAGGCGGGCGAACAGCAGCCGCTGGAACTGCCCGGCCGACATGGCGGAGACCGGGCGCGTCCAGAATCCGCCGAGGCCCACCGCCTCCAGCGCGTGCTGCGCCCGGTGCCGGTCGGCGCCGGAGATGCCGGTCAGCAAGGCGCCGCGCGCCCACACACCCTGCGTCACCACATCGCCGCACAGGATCGGGAAGCTGCGGTCGATCCCGGATTGCTGCGGCAGCAACGCGACGCGCCCCGCGCCGATCGCCACGCGCCCGTGATCGGCTGTGTGCAGCCCGGCGATGGTGCGCAGCAGCGTGGTTTTCCCCGCGCCATTCGGACCGACGATGGCCGTGAGGCTACCACTCGCAAAACTGGCCGAGACGTGATGCACCGCCGGATGCCGCCGATGCGTGGCGGTCAGGTCCGTCAGCACGACCGAGGGTCCGCGCATCGCCCTCATGCCGCAAGCGCCCAGGCGACCGCCGCCCACAGCGCGGCTAGCAGCACGCCCGCCCACGCCAGGCGGGGCAGCGGGCCGGCGGCAAGGCCCAGGGGGCTCAGGAAAGGGGTGCGAAGGTGGGGCATGGTTACCTTATAACATAACCGGCTTTAGCAGGCATGAACCGGCTGGGCAAAGGGGGGAAGCTGCCCTAGGACCCTGCCCCATGCAGGGCAGCCATGACACGCGATCCACGCTCGAGCTGGAAGCCGAGTTGCGCCGCCGCTATGCGCGCCACAAGGCGCTGGCCACCGGGCTTCTGGTCGGCATGGGCGGCCTGACAATCGGCACATACGCCATGCCGCCGGGCTACTGGACCGACCTGCTGCAGGCCTCCGCCAAGGCCGGGCTGGTGGGCGGCCTCGCCGATTGGTTCGCGGTGACGGCGCTGTTCCGCCACCCGCTCGGCCTGCCCATCCCGCACACGGCGATCATCCCGAACCAGAAGGAGCGGCTCGGCGCCGGTCTCGGGCGCTTCGTCGCCAACCATGTCTTCACCGAGGCCGAGGTTTCCCGGGTCCTGGGGAAGCTCGACCTCGCCGGCATCCTGCAGGCCTGGCTGCGCGACCCGGACGCGGTGCAGCCCGCCGCCATGGCGCTGGCCGGCGCCATGCCCAAGGTGCTGAACAGCCTGGAGGATGGGCGCGCGCGCCGCCTGCTTGGCCGGCTGCTGCCGCGCATCGCCGGCGGCCCGGGGGCGGCGCGGGTGCTGGCCCGGGTGCTCACCGCGCTGATCGAGGGCGGCCGCCACCAGGATGTGCTCAACCTCGCCATCGGCCAGGTGAAGGCGCTGCTGGCCGCGAAGGAAGACCAGCTCCAGGCCGCCATCGCCGCCCGCGTCCGGGCGGAGGGCGGGGCGCTGGTCGGCTGGATCGCCGGGGCCTCCATCGCGCGGCGGGTGCTGGCGGCGCTGAACCATGAGCTCGACAAGGTCGAACCCGATGACAGCGACATCCGCGCCGCCTTCGAGGCCTGGATCCGTGCCGAGGTCGAACGGCTGGAGACCGACCCCGAACGCGCCGCCGCCGTCGGCCGCGCGGTGCGCCAGGCGCTGGGCCACCCCGCCATCGCCGCCTGGCTGCTCGATATCTGGGGCAGGCTGCGCGCCGCGATGGAGGCCGATGCGCTGAACCCGAGCGGCCGCACCGTCGCCGCCATCCAGGCCGCCATCGCCAATTTCGGCACCATGCTGGAGGAAGACCCGGCCGCCCGCGCCCGCCTCAACCGCGCGGCCGAACGCGTGCTGATTGCCCTGCTGCCGCGCGCCCGCACCCAGCTTTCGGATTTCATCGCCAGCGCCATCAAGGGCTGGGACACCGCCACGGTGACCGAGCGGATCGAGCTGCGGGTCGGGCGCGACCTGCAATTCGTGCGCATCAACGGCACGCTGGTGGGCTTCATCGTGGGCGGCGCGCTGTTCGCGGCGCTGACGGCGATGTTCGGCCGGGTGGCGGTGTAGCTATTGCGCGCGGCGGATATCCGGGGCGATCCTTCGCGCATGGCAAAAGCCGTTCGAAAGCCCCGCGCGCCGAAGATGCAGTCGCTTCGCTTCACGCGGGTGCGGCTCGAGAATTGGCGCAATTTTCGTGACGTGGAGGTGCGCCTTTCCAGTCGTGCCTTCCTGGTCGGACCGAACGCCTCCGGAAAGTCCAACTTCCTCGATGCGCTGCGCTTCCTGCGGGATATCGCCCGACCTGATGGGGGACTTGCTACCGCACTCGGCCAACCTGGTGTCCCGGGTCGAGGCGGATTCACAGGCGTGCGTTGCCTGTTTGCCCGCAAGCCCAGCGCCCTGGTTTTCGATGTCGATGTCGGCACCACGAAAGAACCCAGCCTGTGGTCGTACCGACTGGTCCTGCAGCGGCAGCAGGCGGTGAAGGGCAAGCCGGTTGCGATCGATGAGGAAATCGTCCGCCACCGGGGCGCGGTGGTGAGCAGCTTCCGCCGCCCGCCGAAGGTCGAGGACTGGCTGCTGTACAGCCAGACTCGCCTGGAACAGGTGGAGGCCAATCGCGAGTTCCGCGCGCTGGCCGAATTCTTCGCCTCCATCCGATATCTGCATGTGGTGCCGCAGATCGTGCGCGACTGGCGGCGGGCCAGCGTGCAGGGGGAGGATCCCTTCGGTGGTAATCTTCTGCGGCGGATGAAGGAGACGCCGAAGAAACGCCGCGACCCGAGGCTAGGCCGAATCGCGGCCGCGTTGCAGATCGCCGTCCCGCAGTTCGAAGACCTGACCTTGAAGGACGACAGCGAGGGGCGTCCGCATTTATACGCAGCGTTCCGCCACTGGCGCGGCAACCCAAGCCAGCAATCGGAGGAGGTCTTCTCCGACGGCACTCTTCGCCTCATCGGATTCCTGTGGTCGCTGACAGAGGTCGGTGGTCCCTTGCTCCTCGAGGAGCCGGAACTATCGCTGCATGACGCAGTCGTTGCACAGCTCCCCGCCATGATGCGGCGCGCACAACAGCTTTCGGATCGGCAACTGATCGCCACCACGCATTCGGAGGCGATCCTCGACGCCCCTGGCATCGGTCCGGAGGAGGTGCACCGGATCGTACCCGGGGAGAACGGCAGCACGATCGAGACTGCCGCCGACAACCAGACCGTCATGGCGCTGCTGCGCGATGCCGATTGGAGCCTTGGCCAAGCTGTACTGCCGCTGACCCAGCCGCAGGATGTGGGCCGCCTCGGACTGGCACGTGTCGCCTCGGATTGATTACTGCGGCGAAGGCGCGACGGACGCCGCCGCCGCCCGCCGCCTGATTGTCTCTGTAGGAGGCGAGCCCGGGATAGACTTCACGTCTCGGAAGGCGCCTCGGGGCAAGCAGGGGCTGGACCGCAGGCTTCCCGGCCTGGTGATCTCAGCAACATTCGCCGCACCGGTCCTGGTCTTGCGCGACCTCGACCAGGATGCGCCCTGTGCCGGCGCCCTCGTTCAGCGCCTACTCCAGGGGTCCGCCCCTGCCCTGTTGCTGCGGATTGCTGTCCGCGCGGTGGAGTCCTGGATGATGGCAGATCGTGCGGCGCTCGCAGACGCACTGGGCGTGAAGGAGTCGCAGATAACACCCGAGCCCGAAAGCCTCAGTGACCCGAAGCGGTCGCTCCAGGCGATCGGCCAGCGCGCCCGAAAGCAGGCGGTCCGGTCCGCTTTCGAAGGGACCTGGCAGCAGCAAGCGGGCTGGAGCATCGCCTTTATCCAGGAAGTCTGGAGTCCGAAGCGCGCCGCCAAAGGCGGTGGTGCCCCGTCCCTCAACCGCGCCATCGCTCGATTGGAGCGCGTTGTCGCATGACCCATGCGGTTTCCGAGAGCGCCGCAGACTCGGCTCCGCTCATGATACCCGTCACCCGCGCCATCCTTATCACCGGCGCGGCCTCCGGCATCGGTGCCGCCTGCGCCCGCACCCTGGCGGGGGGCGGCGTCGGCATCCTGGTGCATACCCGCCGCAACCAGGCGGGCGCGGAAGCCACCGCCCAGGCCGTGCGGGATGCCGGCGGCGTCGCTTCGGTGGCGCTTGGCGACATGGCGGACCCGGCGACGCCTGCCGCGATCGTGGCGGAGGCCGTGGCGCGGTTTGGGCGGCTCGACGTGGTGGTGGCCAATGCCGGCTTCGCCGACAAGACCCCGACCGCCAGCCTCACCGACCAGGGCTTCGCGCAATCGCTGGATGCCGTGCTGTTCGGCTTCCTCCGCCTCGGGCGCGCCGCGCTTCCGCATCTGTCCCAGGCAGGCGAAGGCCGGCTGATCGCCATCTCCTCCTTCGTGGCCCATGTCTTCCGCACGGATACCGCGACCTTCCCCGCCACCGCCGCCGCAAAGGCCGGGGTGGAGGCGCTGGTGCGCAGCCTGGCGGTGGAAGCCGCCCCGGCGGTGACGGTGAACGCCATCGCCCCCGGCTTCACCCGGAAGGACGCTGCCGGCCATTCCGCACTGACGCCGGCGCAGTGGCAGGCGGTGTTGGCGCGGATCCCGGCCGGGCGGCTCGGCACCCCGCAGGATGTGGCGGATTGCGTACACTTCCTGGCCGGGTCGCGCGCCGGCTACATCACCGGGCAGGTGCTGCATGTTAATGGTGGTCTTGTGTAGTGCCACGACGTTACAGGCAAATTTTTACACGACATTAGCCCGCGACGCTCATAATCTGGCCGCATAAGGCGCATCCGCGCAGGAGCAAAACTCGGCCATGCCTGCCGCAGCATTACCCCCGAACGAGTTGGCAAGGCTGGATGCGCTGGCCAGCTATTCCGTGCTGGATACCGCCTGCGAAGCCGCCTTCGATGACATCACGCGGCTTGCCGCCCGGCTTTGCGGCACGCCCATCGCGCTGATTTCGCTGATCGATCGCGACCGGCAATGGTTCAAGTCCCGCGTCGGGCTTGAAGCGCAGGAAACCCCGCGAAGCATGGCCTTCTGCGGGCATGCCATCCTCGACCCTGACCAGCCCCTGGTGGTGCCGGACGCCACGCGCGACCCGCGCTTCGCCGACAACCCCCTCGTGACCGGCGACCCGGGCATCCGCTTCTATGCGGGCATGCCGCTGGTGAACACCGAGGGCCATGCCCTCGGCACGCTCTGCGTGATCGACAAGGCGCCGCGCATCCTGCCGCCGGAACAGGTGGAAACCCTGGTCAGCCTCGCGCGCACCGTGTCCACCACGCTGGAATTGCGCCGCGCGATGCGACAGGTCGAACATCTGGCGCTGACCGATGCGCTGACCGGGCTGCAGAACCGCCCCGCCTTCCTGACCAGCCTGCGCAAGACCATTGCCCGTCAGCGCCGCGCGCGCACGCCGTTCAGCCTGCTGTATCTGGACCTGGATGGGCTGAAGCGCGTGAATGACGTGCAGGGCCACGCCGCCGGCGACGCCGCGCTGATCGAGGCGGGCCGTGCGCTGCGCACGAACATCCGCGCCGAGGATATGGCAGCGCGGCTCGGCGGCGACGAATTCGCCGCCCTGCTGCAAGGCGGCGACGGGGCGGAGGCGGCTCTGGTGGCGGAAAGGCTGCGTCGCGCGATCAAGAAGATCATGGATGATCGCAGCTTCCCCGTCACCGCCTCGATCGGCGCCGTCTGCTTCCTGACGCCGCCCGAGGATGAGAGCGAGGCGCTGGCGATGGCGGATGAGCTGATGTACGCGGCCAAGCGGGGCGGGCGGAACCGCGTTCTGTGCCTCGACCACATCGACGCGGCGCTGGCGGCCGAGGACCGGGCGGGCTTCACCTCCGCCGCTTGAAGCCCCAGATGGGGGGTGGCAGGAAACACCCCCCATGAACGTCATCACCCAGGTCCAGTTCATCCCCGAGAAGCGGCCGGCGCCGCCCTCCGGCATCCCCTTGCGCGTCGTCTCCCCCTTCGAGCCCAATGGCGACCAGCCGGCGGCAATCCGCGCGCTGGTGGCCGGCCTGCAACGGGAGGAGCGGGACCAGGTGCTGCTCGGCGTCACCGGCTCCGGCAAGACCTTCACCATGGCCAAGGTGATCGAGTCGGTGCAGCGGCCCACGCTGATCCTGGCGCCGAACAAGACACTAGCCGCGCAATTATACGGCGAGATGAAGTCCTTCTTCCCCGACAACGCGGTCGAATACTTCGTCAGCTATTACGACTACTACCAGCCGGAAGCCTATGTCCCGCGCACCGACACCTATATCGAGAAGGATGCGCAGATCAACGAACAGATCGACCGCATGCGCCATTCCGCCACGCAAATGCTGCTGGAGCGGTCGGATGTGGTGATCGTCGCCAGTGTCTCCTGCATCTACGGCATCGGCTCGGTCGAGACCTACTCGACCATGGTGGTGAAGCTGGAACGCGGCGGGCGGATCGACCGCGACGTGCTGGTGAAGGGCCTGGTCGAGCAGCAATACCGCCGCAACGACAGCGCCTTCCAGCGCGGCACCTTCCGCATCCGCGGCGAGAGCGTGGATATCTGGCCCTCGCACCTGGAGGACCGCGCCTGGCGCGTCTCCCTGTTCGGGGATGCGGTGGACGCCATCCGCGAATTCGACCCGCTGACCGGGGAGGTCAGCATGGAGATGGACCGCGTCGCGATCTACGCGAACAGCCACTACGTGACGCCGCGCCCGACGCTGACCCAGGCCATCATCAGCATCAAGGCGGAGCTCAAGCAGCGCCTGGCCGAATTGCACGCCCAAGGGCGCCTGCTGGAAGCGCAGCGGCTGGAACAGCGCACGACCTTCGACATCGAGATGCTGGAGACGACGGGAAGCTGCAAGGGCATCGAGAACTACAGCCGGTATCTCACCGGCCGCCGCCCCGGCGACCCACCGCCGACGCTGTTCGAATACCTGCCCGAGAATGCGCTGCTGATTGTCGATGAAAGCCACGTCACCGTGCCGCAGATCGGCGGGATGTATAAGGGCGACTTCGCCCGCAAATCCGTGCTCAACGAATACGGCTTCCGCCTGCCCTCCTGCACCGACAACCGCCCCCTGAAATTCGAGGAGTGGGAGACGTTCCGGCCGGACACGGTGTTCGTCTCCGCCACCCCCGGCCCGTGGGAGATGGAGCGCACCGGCGGTGCCTTCGCCGAGCAGGTGATCCGCCCGACCGGCCTCGTGGACCCCGTCACCGAAATCCGCCCGGTCGAGCGCCAGGTGGACGATCTGCTGGCCGAATGCCGGGAGGTGGCGCAGAAGGGCGGCCGCGTGCTGGTGACGACACTGACCAAGCGCATGGCGGAAGACCTGACCGACTACATGACGGAAGCCGGCATCCGCGTGCGCTACCTGCACAGCGACATCGACACGCTGGAGCGCATCGAGATCATCCGCGACCTCCGCCGCGGCGTGTTCGACGTGCTGATCGGCATCAACCTGCTGCGCGAGGGTCTGGATATCCCCGAATGCGCGCTGGTCGCCATCCTGGACGCCGACAAGGAAGGGTTTTTGCGCTCCGCCACCAGCCTGATCCAGACCATCGGCCGCGCGGCGCGCAACGCCGAGGGCCGGGTGATCCTCTACGCCGATGTCATGACGGAGAGCATGAAGAAGGCGCTGGGGGAGACCGCCCGCCGGCGCGCCCGGCAGATCGCCTGGAACGAGGACCATGGCATCACGCCGACCTCCATCCGCCGCGACATCTCGGATGTGCTGCATTCGGTCTACGAACAGGATTACGTGACGGTCGAGGCGGTGGAGGGGGATGCGACGGCGAATTTCGTCGGCAAGGACCTCAAGGCCAGCATCGCCGAGCTCGAGCGCAAGATGCGCGCCGCCGCCGCCGATCTGGAATTCGAGACCGCGGCCCGGCTGCGCGACGAGATCAAGCGGCTGGAAGCGCTCGACCTCGGCCTGCAGCCGAACCTCGCCGGGCGATCCTTGCAGGAAGCGACGCCGCGCGGCGAACAACCGCGCGGGCGTACCAGCAAAGAACGCAAGGGCGATTGGAAACCGAAGCCGATGGGCCCCGGCGGCGGCGGCTATGAGCCGAAGCCCGGCCGCGGCCGCACCCGCCGCGGCCCTTGAACCGCGCCCGCTTGCGCAAGGTCACGGGTCGCGCGGATGTGAGCGGAGTTTTCTCGCGCCTGCCAAAACAAAACCACGGTCTGCGTCGTTATTGCGCTGCAGATTGCATCAAGGAGCTTCGAGCATGACCATGTCCATTCGTACCGCCGCGCTGCGCGCCGTGCTTGCCGTAGCCCTGGTGGCGCCGCTCGCCGCCTGCGAGGGCATGTCCCGCGGCCAGCAGCGCGCCCTGTCGGGCGGCGCGATCGGCGCGGCCGGCGGTGCGGCGGTCGGCGCCATCACGGGCGGCTCCGCCGTGACGGGCGCGCTGATCGGCGGCGCCGGCGGCGCGGCGGTGGGTGCGCTGACGCGCTGACCGCACGGGGCCGCCGCGCGCGGCCCCTTCTACCGCCCGAATCCGATCCCGCATTCCGACAGCAGCGACGCGGCGCTGCCGCGGGCACGGTCCGCCACCCGCGCCACCCGCAGCGAATCCTGCGGTGGCAGGGTGCGCACCAGGCAGGCGGATAGCGCCGTGACATCCAGCGTCAAGCCGCAGCGCAGCGCGGCCGCGCCGACCCGCTGGCAGAAGGCGCGCTTCTGCTCCGGCGTCTCCGGCTGTGTCAGGCCGGGAATACCCCCCGGCAGGCCGCCGCCGCCAAGCCCCGGCAGGCCCTGCGCCACCGCCTGCCCCGCCGACAGCGCGGCCAACAACCCGATCACCAGCCTCATCCGCGCCCTCCGCGTCCCAGCACCAAGCCTCCTCCGCGGATCGCAGCCGGGTCAACATCTGGCGCAGGCCGGGCGGGCGCGGTATGCGGCAAGGATGCAGATCGCGCCCGGCCTTCCCCGCACCGCTTTCGTGAGCGGGGGCGCGAAACGCCTCGGCCGCGCCATGGCCTTGGCGCTGGCCGGCCAGGGCTTCGACATCGCGCTGCACTACGCCACCAGCGCCGCGGAGGCCGAGGCCACCGCCGCCGAAATCCGCGCGCTCGGCCGCCGATGCGTGGCACTCCGGGCCGATCTGGCGCAGGAAGCCGAGGTGGCGGGGCTGATGCCGGACGCCGTGGCCGCAATCGGCCCGATCGGCGTGCTGGTGAACAACGCCAGCACCTTCGAGCGCGACGAATGGGACGACGCCACACGCTCGTCCTGGGACATGCATCTGGAACCCAATCTGCGCGCACCCTTCGTGCTGACGCAGGCCATGGCGCGCGCCCTGCCGCAGGGCGCCGAAGGCGCGGTGGTGAACATGCTCGACCAGCGCGTCTGGTCGCTGACGCCGCATTTCGTGTCCTACACCGTGTCCAAGGCGGCGCTCTGGACGCTGACGCAGACACTGGCCCTGGCGCTGGCGCCGCGCATCCGCGTGAACGCCATCGGGCCTGGCCCGGCCATGCCCTCGCCGCGCCAGACCCAGGCCCAGTTCGACCGGCAATGCGCCTCCGTGCCCTTGAAGCGAGGCACCAGCCCCGAGGAGGTCGGGCAGGCGCTGCTGGCCATCCTGGCGCTGCCGAGCATGACCGGGCAGATGATCGCGCTCGATGGCGGGCAGCATCTGCAATGGGCGCCCACCGCCGGCGCCGCGGAGATCGCCGAATGAAGCCCGCATCCGAAGTTCGCAACGCATGGGGCGCCGCATGACCTATTCCGCCGATGCCGACCTCCGCCAGCGCCTGGTCTTCGTGCGCGGGCTGGAACTCATGGCCAATCTCGGCATCCACCCGCATGAAAAGGCCGCCGCGCAGCGCATCGTGCTCGGCGTGGAGCTGGTGGTGGCGGATGACGCGGCCCCCGACCATGTCGGCCCGGACGAATTCCGCCGCGTGGTGGATTACCAGCATCTGGTGGAAACCGCGCGTGCCGTGGTCGCGATGGGCCATGTGCTGCTGGTGGAGACCCTGGCGGAGCGCGTGGCACTTGCCGCCCTGGAAGACCCCCGCGTTGCGCGGGCTCGCGTCACGGTTGAAAAACCCGATGCCTTCGTCGATGTCGCGAGTGTGGGCGTGGTGGTGGAACGTCGGCGGGCCTGACCCTTTCCGCGTGACGGGGCGATTGCACTGGGATTTCAAGGACAAGGCAGCCGGCGTTACGGGGCCGGTTCGGCCCTGCCGCCAGAGCGAGTAATCCACCGGCCTTACTCCCCACTGCGGCCGAAGCGTGGCGTCAACCCTTTTTATAGGCTTGACCCACGGAAAACGCATGGGCGCGATGAGGAATGCAGCGAAATCAAATGCTTGCTGAATATGCCGCAAAATTGGGCATCACGCTGCGCATGGCGGAAAGCCGCCGCTTGCGCTGCTTTGCCGACATCTCGCCCACAGACTTGTCCACAGCTTCCGTGGAAAATCTGCACGGGCCTGCTCTGTTCCCCGAAGCCGCCCGCCGCGATATGCCGAACATCCCATGAGCGATGACGCCCCCAGCATCGAGACCGGCCTCGCGGTCATCCAGACCGCGCTGGAGACGCTGCCGGCCAGCCCCGGCGTGTACCGGATGCTCGATGCCAAGGGCGACGCCCTCTATGTCGGGAAGGCGCGCAACCTGAAGAAGCGCGTGGTCGCCTATACGCAGGTGGCCCGCCTGCCCGAGCGCCTCCGCCGCATGGTGTTCGAGACCCGCAGCCTCGAGATCGTGACCACCGCCAGCGAGGCCGAGGCGCTGCTGCTGGAAGCGAACCTCATCAAGCGCCTGCGGCCGCGCTTCAACATCGTCCTGCGCGACGACAAATCCTATCCCTGGCTGGTGCTGACCGAGGACCATCCCTGGCCGCAGATCGCCAAGCACCGCGGCGAACGCCGCAAGGGCGCCAGCTATTGGGGGCCGTTTGCCAGTGTGTGGGCCGTCAACCAGACCATCACCGCGCTGCAGCGGGTGTTCCTGCTGCGCTCCTGCCGGGACACGGTGTTCGAAAGCCGCGACCGCCCCTGCCTGCTGTTCCAGATCAAGCGCTGCGCCGCCCCCTGCGTGGAGCGCCTGAGCCGGGAGGAATACGGCGCGCTGGTCGCCGATGCGAAGCAGTTCCTCTCGGGCGGCACCCCCTCGATCCAGAAGCGCCTAGCCACCGAGATGGAAGCGGCCGCGGAGAACCTGGAATTCGAACGCGCGGCGGCGTTGCGCGACCGCATCCGCGGCCTGACGCACATCCAGGGCAAGGACCGGATCAACCTGGACGGCGTGGGCGACGCCGATGTGGTCGCGCTGCACCAGCTGGCCGGGCAATCCTGCGTGCAGGTCTTCTTCTTCAGGGGCGGCCGCAACAACGGCAACCGCCCCTTCTTCCTGAGCCACGCGAAATCCGAGCAGACGCCGGAGGAGGTGCTGAGCGCCTTCCTCGGCCAGCTTTATGATGATTTCGCGCCGCCCCCCCTGATCCTGACCAGCCATGAGCCCGCCGATGCCGCCCTGCTGGCCGAAGCGCTGGCGATCAAGGCCGGCCGCCGGGTGGAAATCCACCGCCCGCAGCGCGGCGAAAAGGCGGAGGCCGTGCAGCACGCCGCCACCAACGCAAGGGAAGCGATCGAGCGCCGCATGGCGGAGGGCGCCGCGCAGGGCGAGTTGCTGGCCGGCGTGGCGCGCGTGTTCGACCTGCCTGCGGCGCCCGAACGGATCGAAATCTATGACAACAGCCACATCATGGGCACCAACGCCTATGGCGTGATGGTGGCGGCCGGCCCCGCCGGCTTCCTGAAATCCGCCTACCGGAAATACGGCATCAAGGACGCCAAGGCCGGCGCTTCGTCCGCGCCCCGTGGGGGCGACGATTTCGCCATGATGAAGGAGGTCTTCGAACGCCGCTTCGGCCGTGCCCTCAAGGAAGACCCGACGCGCGAGACGGAGGCCTGGCCCGACCTGGTCATCATCGATGGCGGCCAGGGCCAGTTGACGGCGGCGCGCGAATTGCTGGCGGAGCTCGGCCTGGACGACATCCCGCTGGTCGCCATGGCCAAGGGGCCGGACCGCGACGCCGGCCGCGAATGGTTCCACCGTGCCGGCCATGAGCCCTTCCAACTGCCGCCGCGCGACCCCGTCCTGTACTATCTGCAACGCCTGCGGGATGAGGCGCACCGCTTCGCCATCACGACGCACCGCGCCGGCCGGTCGAAGGCGCTGGTCACCAGCGAGCTCGATGAAATCCCCGGCGTCGGCACCGCCATCAAGCGCCGCCTGCTGAACCATTTCGGGAGCGTGCGCGGCGTGCGGCAGGCGGGGCTGGCGGACCTCGAAGCCTGCCCGGGCGTGGGGCCGGCGGCGGCGCGCAAGATCCATGGGCATTTCCACCCGGTCTCGGGGTGAGAATGCTGGCGCCGCAAACCGTCGCAAACCCGCCGCTCGCCTGCGGCGCCCGGGTTTGCTAACACCGGCTCGCATGCCGACTGACCTGCCCAACCTTCTGACGCTGTCCCGCATCGCCGCGATCCCGCTGCTGGTGGCGCTGGCCGCGGTGCGGGCGCCGTGGGCGGATCTGGCCGCCTGCGCGGTGTTCTCGGCCGCCGCCATCACCGATTACTTCGACGGCAAGCTGGCGCGGCAGCGGCAGCAGATCAGCGATTTCGGCCGCATGCTCGACCCGATCGCCGACAAGCTTCTGGTCGGCGCCGCCCTGATGCTGCTGGCCGGCATGGGGCGCCTCACGGATTTCGGCCTGTTTCCCGCGATCGTGATCCTGTTGCGGGAAATCCTGGTCTCCGGCCTGCGGGAATACCTGGCCGGGCTGAAATTCGGCCTGCCGGTGACGAAGCTGGCCAAATGGAAGACCGGGTTCCAGATGGGCGCGCTCGGCACGCTGATCGGCGGCGACAGCGCAGCCCCGCTGATCGGCCTTGACTTTCTGCCGGTGTCGCTGATCGGCGAGCTGATGCTGTGGGCGGCGGCGGCGCTCACCCTGGTGACGGGGTGGGACTATCTCCAGGCCGGGCTGCGCCATGTTGGCGCCACCGGGCCCCGTCCGCCCGGCGAAGCCGGGCGGCTCCCGGGCCCCGAAACGCCGGCCGCCACCGACCCGGACCCCGCCCGGCCTTGAGCCTGCGGGCGCCCAAGCGCATCTTCCGCCAAACCTTCGGATCCGGAGCCTTCATGCTCGCCCTTTCCCGCAGCATCCTTCGCGCCTCCCTCCTCGCGGCGAGCCTCTCGCTGGGCGCCTGCGCCTCCGCCGATTTCACCCTGCCGGATTTCGGGCTCGATCGCCTGACCGCGCCCTTCATGGGCCCGACCAATGTCGTCGCCGACGACAGCCTGACGGTGCAGCGCGTGCGGGGCGGCAACCCGACGGTCGAGCCGCTGCTGCCCGAAGCCGGCAATGTTTGGCCGGAAGCCGAGGCGCCGCGCCCGACGCTGCTGGGCGGGCCGGACGAGGCCTTCCGCAACATCCCCGCCTATACGCCGACGCTGATCCCCGGCTCGCCACCGGCGCAATCGCCGATCCCGACGCCGGGCGTGCCCAGGGACCGCGTGGGTGGTCCGGTGGGCGATGTCACCCCGCCCGCGCGCATCACCGCCGAGCCGGCGCGCCGCCGCACCAGCATCGCCGCCACCGCCGGCGGCGCCGTGGTGCGGGACGGCAATGTCGAGACCTATATCGGCCCGGACGGGCAGACCCGCACGCGCATCGTCACCGACTGAACCTGCATGCAGATTCTGTATTTCGCCTGGGTGCGGCAGAAGGTCGGCATCGCCGAGGAACAGGTCGATCCGCCGGAGGGGGTGCGCGACGTGGCGGGGCTGATCGCCTGGTTGTCGGCGCGCGGCCCGGGCCATGCGGCGGCCTTCGCCGACCCCAGGCAGATCCGCGCCGCGGTGAACCAGGATTTCTGCAGATTCGACGCCCCCGTGGCGCCGGGTGACGAGGTCGCCTTCTTCCCCCCCGTCACCGGCGGCTGACCGCCATGCCGGCCACCCCCAGCATCCGCGTCCAGGAAGCCCCCTTCGACCTCGCCGCCGAGAGCGCCGCGCTTGCCGCCGGCCGTGTCGATGTGGGTGGTATCGCCAGCTTCGTCGGCCTCTGCCGCGCCGATGACGGGCTGCAAGCGCTGGTGCTGGAACACTATCCCGGCATGACGGAACGCGCCCTCACGCGCATCGCCGAACAGGCCTGCGCCCGCTGGCCGCTGACCGGCTGCACGGTGATCCACCGCTTCGGACGGATGCTGCCCGGCGATCCGATCGTGCTGGTGCTGACCGCCAGCGCCCATCGCGTGGCGGCGCTGGAATCCTGCGCCTTCCTGATCGACTGGCTGAAGACCGACGCCCCCTTCTGGAAGCGGGAGGAATTCGCCGACGGGGCCACGCGCTGGGTGGACGCCAAGGCCGAGGATGACGCGGCGGCCTCGCGCTGGAAGGCCCCTTGATCCGCGCCCTGCTGGCGATCGTCGCGGGCGCGCTGCTGCTCGCCTGGCCGGCCTTCGTGAACGGCTATCCGCTGGTGTTCAGCGACACCGGCGCCTTCCTGCACCAGACGTTGGGGCCCTTGGTGATCTGGGACAAGCCGCATGTCTACGGCCCGCTGCTGCACGCCTTCCATTGGCGGATCAGCCTCTGGGGCCCGCTGGCGGCGCAGGCGCTGGCGGTCTCGCACCTGTTGTGGCTGCTGGTGCGCGGGCTGCGGGGCGGGCCGGATGTGCCAGGGGATGTGGCCGTGCATCTGCTGGCCTGCCTGGCCGCGGCGGCGCTGACCACGGCACCCTTCACCGTGGCGCTGCTGATGCCCGATGTCTTCGCGCCGATCGTCACCCTGGCGCTGCTGCTGCTCGGCTTCTTCCGGGCGAGCCTGTCGGGGCGGGAGGCGCTGTGGCTTGGCGTGCTCGCGGCCTTCGGCATCGCGTCCCACCTGTCCCACCTTCCCTTGGCGGCGGCGCTGATCGTGGCGGTGCTGCTGGTCGGGCGCAGCCTGCGCGGGGCGCTGCGCGCGGCCGCCCCCCTGGCTGGCGCCATCCTGATCCTACTCGGGACCAATCTCTGGGGCCATGGCCGCGCCACCCTCTCCCCACACGGGTCCACCTTTGCGCTGGCACGGTTGCAGGCGGATGGGCCGGCGGCGGCGGTGATCCGGGACCGCTGCCCGGATTCCGGCTGGTATCTGTGTGCCTTCGCGGACCGGCTGCCGATGGACAGCGATGATTTCCTCTGGCTGCCGGACAGCCCCGTGAACCGCGCGCCGGACGGCACGGCGCGCTTCCTCGGCGGCGCGCTTCTGTCCGCCGAAGCGCGGGAGATCGTCGGCGAGACGCTGCGCAGCCGGCCGCTGGAGGTCGCCTGGGCCATGGCGGGCAACACGCTGCGGCAGTTGTTCATGGCGACGGCGGGCGACACGCTGGTGGACACGCATTTGACCGCCGCGGTGCGGCCGCGCATCGACAGCATAGACTCAGCCGAACTCGCCCGCTACGACGCGGCGCTGCAACCGCAAGGCGCGCTCGCCGCCGCCCTTGCCCCGGTGCTCTGGCCGCATGGGCCGGTTCTGGTCCTGGGGGCTTTGCTGGCGCTGGTGGGCTGGCGGCAGGCGGTGATCGCGGGGGATCGGACGCGGATCGGCCTGATGGTCGGGCTGTTCATCGCCATCTCGGCGAACGCCTTCGCCACCGGCGCACTGTCCAAGCCGCATCTGCGGTATGAGGCGCGCATCCTGTGGCTGATGCCGGTGCTCGGCGCGCTCGCCCTCACACCGCGCCGCGCATGATACCGGAACCCGCGGATCGTGACCGATCCGCCCTCAGTCGCCGGCGCGGCCATCCGGCCGCTTGGCTACGCCGCACGCGCGGCGGCGGCCATTCGGCCGCTCGCCCGCCGGTGGCGGGCGCAGGTTGGCACCAATGCAACCCGGCCTGATCGCCGCGATCCTGGTGGGCGCGCTGCTGCTGGTCTGGCCGGCGGCGCTGAATGGCTACCCCTTGGTGTTCATCGACACCGTCTCCTACCTGTTCCACACCACGGCGGGCGAGGTGCCGTGGGACAAGACCCAGGCCTATGGTCCGGCCCTGCATGCCTTCCACTGGCAGGTCTCGCTTTGGCCGCCGATGCTGGCGCAGGGGGCGGCGGCATCCTGGCTGCTGTTCCTCGCGCAGCGCGCGGTGCGGGGCAGCGCGACCCTGCCCGCGCATCTGCTGGTCTGCACGGCGCTCGCCGCGCTCACCGCGGCACCCTGGTTCCTGGCCACCTTGATGCCCGATGCGCTGACGGCGCTGGCCCCGCTCGGCCTGTTCCTGCTGGGATTTTCCGAGTTGTCGCGGCGGGAGGCGCTGGCCGTCGGCGCCATCACCACCCTCGCCATCGCCGCGCACCTGTCCCACCTGCCGACGGCGCTCGCCGTGCTGGCGTTGACCCCGCTGCTGACCCACCGGCTGCGCCCGACCCTTCGCGCCGCTTCACCCTTCGCCCTCGCCCTGCTGCTGCTCGGCACCTCCAACCTGGTGGCCTCCGGGCGCTTCACCCTCTCGCCGCATGGCAGCGTGTTCCTGCTGGCGCGCCTGCAGGATGACGGGCCCGCGGCCGACACGCTGCGTGCGCGCTGCCCCGATGCCGGCTGGCACCTCTGCGCCTTCCTGGACCGCCTGCCGATGGACAGCGACGAATTCCTCTGGGACGGCACCAGCCCGCTGAACCGGGAGGCCGATGGCACAGCGCGCGCCATGGGCGGCGTACAGGGCGCGGCGGAGGCGCGGGAGATCATCGCCGCGACACTGGAGGACCGCCCGGGCGCGGTGTTTCGGGCGATGCTCGGCAATGGCCTGGCGCAGCTGGCCAAGCTTCGGGTCGGGGACACGCTGGTGAACGACCACCTCGCACTGTCGGCCCGCCGGCCGATCGCGGCGCATTTCCCGCCCCGGGAACTGGCCGCCTTCGATGCCGGCGCGCAGATGCGGGGCCTGCTGCCCGCCCGCGCCGCGCCGTTCCTGTGGCCGCATCTGCCTGTGCTGGCGCTGGCCTTGCTCAGCGCCCTGGCGCTGCTGCGGCTGGCCTGGCGCCACGCGGACCAGCCTCGCATCGGCCTGCTCGGCGTGGCGCTGCTGGCCTTGCTGGCCAATGCCGGCGCGACCGGGGCGCTGTCCAAGCCGCACCACCGCTATGAGGCGCGGATCGTCTGGCTGCTGCCGGCCGCGGTGCTGCTCTGCGCCCTGCCCCGGCGCCGCGCTCAGTAGAGGAACTTCTCCTCGACCACCTTGCCGTCGCGCAGCGTGTAGAGCGCCACCTCGGTGGATTGCATGCGTTGGCCGGTCTGCTTCGGCGTGAAGTCCAGGTGGAACACCAGCGCGAACTGGTCGCCATTCACGAAGGGGCCATCGACGGTGCCGCCATGCACCTCATGGTTGTCGTACCACCACGCCGCCTTGGCCTCGACCGCCTGAGCCCCTTCCACGCGGGCCATCGGGCCCTCTATGGCCTCGATGCTGACAATGTCGGGCGCGTTGAAGCGGGCGGCGGCTTCGCGGTGCTGGCCGGCGCGGCACATGGCGGCGAAGTCGCGGGCAATCTCGGCGGTCGTCATGGCGGGTTCTCCTGCTTCGCGCAGGCTGCCCTGCCCGGCATGACAGGCGCAAGCGCGCGCTATCGCGCCGAACACGCCGTGACGAGGGTCTGGATATCCGCCCAGGCGACCCGCGTCTGCGGCACCATCTGCCCCTGCGCCGGCCGGTTCTGCTGCTGCACCACCACGCCGCCAAGCCGCGTGTAGAAGCGCAGCCCATCGCCATTGCCCGTCAGCACCCACAGATCGGCCGTGTCGCAGCCCATCTGCATCAGCCGGAAGGCGGCGAAGCCGAGCAGCGCGCGGCCGATGCCGGCGCTGCGCATCCCCGGCCGCACATGAAGGTTGTCGACATGGGCGTTCGCACCCTCCCGCCACGCCGCCACGAAGCCGGCGGCGGCGCCGCCCGCCGTCGCCAGGATCACCGCCCCCGGCCGGCGTCGCCCGCCGAGCGCATCCTCCCAGCGGGTGAGCAGCAACGCAGCCAGGGCCGCATCCAGGAAAGCGTCCGGCAGGAGCCCACGATAGGTGTCCTGCCAGGATGCCGTTTGGATCGCGGCGATCGCCGGCGCATCCGCTGGCCGTGCGGTGCGGAGACGAAGGGCCAAGGGCGTCGTCTCCTCTGCTCCGGCGGGGCGCGCTCAGGCCGCCTGCTTCGCCACGTCCTCCGGCGTCATCCGGACCAGCGTTTCATAATCCGCCATCAGCGTTTCCGTGATGACACCGGGCGTGAAGGTCAGGTCGCCCACCTGCCGCACGGGCGTTACCTCGGCGGCGGTGCCGACCAGGAAGACTTCCGTGGCGCGGGCCAGGTCGGGCTCGGGGATGGTGCGCTCCACCACCTTGAACTGGCGCTTGCGGGCCAGGCTCATGACGGTGCGGCGGGTGATGCCGTCCAGGAAGTTGATCGGGGTCGGCGTGTGGATTTCGCCATCGATCACCATGAACACATTGGCGCCCGTCGCCTCGCTGATGTCGCCCTTCCAGTCGAGCATCAGCGCGTCGTCATACCCTTCCGCCTCCGCCGCGTGCTTCGACAGCGTGCCGATCATATAGAGGCCCGCGGCCTTGCTGGCGGTCGGCGCGGTTTCGGGGTGCGGGCGCTTCCACTTGGCCCAGGCCAGCCGCACGCCCTTCATGCGCGCATCGCCGAACAGGTTTGGCCAGGCCCAGGTGGCGATCGCCAGGTGAATCCTCGTCTGCTGCGCCGACACGGAGAGTTGCTCGGCCCCGCGCCAGGCGATCGGGCGGACATAGGCATCCACCAGCCCGTTGCGGCGCAGCGTCTCGGCGCAGGCATCGTCGATCTGCGCGGCGGTCCAGGGGATTTCGAAGCCGAGGATGCGGCCGGAGGCGATCAGACGTTCCGTATGCTCGCGCAGCTTGAAGATGTGGCCGGAATAGGCCCGTTCCCCCTCGAAAACGCCGGAGGCGTAGTGCAGCCCGTGGCTGAGCACATGCAGGCGCGCGTCGCGCCACGCCACGAATTCCCCGTCCAGCCAGATCCAGCCGTCACGGTCGTCGAAGGGCACCAGGGCCATGGCTTTGTTTCCTCCTGGGCGCGGCGTTGGTCAGCGCGCGCCATGCTCTCGTCATCAGCCGTTGCTACTCGCCGGGCCGCGATGGCTCTATAATCAAGCTGTCACGGGCTTGCGATGGCGAAAGCGTAGACACGGGCAGGAAATGCGTCAATGAAACTGACCCAATCTTTGTGCATGGCTGCCCAGAGGCGGCTGCCCAGGAGCCTCGGATGAAGACCGAGCTTCGCGCCGCACCCGATGATCGCGGCCACCCCCAGGCCGGCCGCAACCTGCTGTTTTTGCGGGAGGAGGAGCTGCGCCTTGCCCAGGATCTGCTGTTCTTCGGCTATCGCGACTTCACCGCCGGACCGGACGCCATGCTGGCCGATCGCGGCATGGGGCGCGCGCATCACCGCGTGCTGCATTTCGTGGGCCGCAGCCCCGGCATCACGGTCGGCGACCTGCTGGCGATCCTCGGCATCACCAAGCAATCCCTCGGCCGCGTGCTGACGCCGCTGATCGAGGCGGGATTCGTGCTGCAATCCCCGGGCCAGTCGGACCGCCGCCAGCGGCTGCTCAGCCTGACGCCGCAGGGCGCCGCCCTGGAACGCCAGCTTTTCGAACGCCAGCGGGAGACGGTGATGCGCGCCTATCGCGAAGCCGGGCCGCAGGCGGTGGAGGGGTTCCGGCGCGTCATGCGCGGCCTGATGGGGGAGCAAGCGCGCGATGCGCTGGACCGGCTGGAAGCCCAGCCCCTGCCCGCACCGCCCCGATGACCCAGCCGGAGCCCGCGCATCTGCTGGTGGTGGATGATGATGCGCGGCTGCGCGCCCTGTTGCAGCGCTTCCTCACCGAACAGGGTTTTCGGGTCACCGCCGCTGGCGACGCGGCGGCCGCACGGCGCGCCCTGGCGTCGGTGGCCTTCGACCTCGTGGTGCTCGACAACATGATGCCGGGCGAATCCGGCATCGAACTCACGGAACATCTGCGCCGGGAAGGCCAGGACGTGCCCATCCTGATGCTGACCGCCGCCGGCGCGCCGGATGACCGCGTGGCGGGGCTGGAGGCCGGGGTGGACGACTACCTGGCAAAACCCTTCGACCCGCGTGAGCTCGGCCTGCGCATCCGCACCATCCTCAAACGCGCGGCACCCGTCGCGCTGGCGCCGAGCACCGCCGGCCCCGTCCAACTCGGCCCCCGCTGGTTCGACCCTGCCCGCGCCGAGCTGCGCGGTCCGGAGGGCGCCGTGCGCCTCACCGGTGGTGAACAGGCGTTGCTCCAGGCCCTCGCCCAGCGCCCCGGCGAGGTGCTGAGCCGGGAGGAGATCGCGCAGGCCCTCGGCACGCCGGAGGCCGGGGAACGCGCGATCGACGTGCAGGTCACGCGGCTTCGCCGCAAGATCGAGCCCGACCCGCGCGAGCCCCGCTTCATCCAGACCGTGCGGCATCGCGGCTATGTGCTGCGGCCGGGCATCTGATGGGATATCGCCTCAAATCCGTGGATCGCGCGCTGCGCGGGCTGCTGCCGCGCGGCATGCTCGGCCGATCGCTGCTGATCATCCTGCTGCCGCTGCTGATCCTCCAGGCCGTCGCGCTGCAATTGTTCTATGGCGGGCATCTCGACGTCATCTCCCGCCGGCTGGCGGCCGGTGTCGCCGGCGAAATCGGGCTGGTCACCGAACACATGTCCCGCCATCCAGGGGCTGAGGAACGCGCCTGGCTGTTCCGCGAAGGCTCCTGGCGGCTCGACCTCGCGCTTGCCTTCGAACCCGGCGCCACGCTGGCGCGCTCCGGCCCGCGCGACCCGTCGCTGCCGCTGCTGCCGCTGGAGGCGGACCTGGCGCATGCGATGGCGGAGCGCGTTCGCCTGCCCTTCGACGCCGATTGGCAATCCGATCCGCGCAGCGTGGTGATCCGCGTCGAATTGCCGGACGGCGTGCTGCATGTGGAAGCGCCCCGCAAGCGCCTGTTCACCAGCACGCTCTACCTGTTCGTGATCTGGCTGGTCGGCACGGCGCTGCTGCTGTTCGCCGTCGCCGCGCTGTTCATGAAGAACCAGGTGCGCGCGATCCGCCGCCTCGCCGGCGCCGCGGAGGCCTTCGGGCTCGGCCGCGATATCGGGCCGATCAAGCCGGAGGGTGCGACCGAAATCCGCCAGGCGGCCAGCGCCTTCAACCGCATGCAGGAACGCATCCGCCGCTTCGTCGGCCAGCGCACCGACATGCTGGCCGGCATCAGCCACGACCTCCGCACGCCGCTGACCCGCATGCGCCTGGCCCTGGCCATGCTGCCCCGCGCGCCGGAGACCGAGGCCGACATCGCCGACCTCAACCACGATGTCGAGGAGATGGAGCGGATGGTGGCCGCCTACCTCGCCTTCGCCCGCGGCGAGGGGCTGGAACAGGCGCGTCCCGCCGACCTCGCCGAGATGGTGCGCGATCTGGCGCAGAAGGCGCGCCGCGACGGCGCCGAGGTTGCGGTGGAAGCGCCGGCCGCCCTGGTGCTGCCGCTGCGCCCGGATGCGCTGCGGCGGTGCCTGGCCAATCTGCTGGACAATGCGCGGAAGCATGCGCGGCGGGTGATGGTGGCGGTCACGCTGCCGCCGCCGGTCGAGATCGGTGGCAGCGGCTTCGCGCAGGTCACGGTGGACGATGACGGGCCAGGCATCCCCGAGGCGCAGCGTGAGGAAGCGTTTCGGCCGTTTGCCACGCTGTCCGCAGGCGGCACCGGCCTCGGCCTCGCCATCGCCCGCGACATCGCCCGCGCCCATGGCGGCGACATCGTGCTGGAAGACAGCCCACTGGGCGGCCTGCGCGCCCGCGTCAGGCTGCCCGTCTGACTTAGGCCCTCTCCACCCGGGGGGCGGAGAGGGTTGGGTGATGGGGGAGTCTTTAAGGCCTCAGCGATCGGTCTTCGGCGCCATGGCCTTCACCTCGTCCATCGCCTCGGCGAAGCGCTTGTGCAGCAGCGACAGGGCCTCGGCGTTCGACTTCTGGATCAGGTCCGCCACTTCCTTCATGTTGGCGACGGCGCGTTCATAGCCGGACTTCAGCAGCTCCGCCTGGCGCGCCGCCTGGTCCTGCGGGTTCGGCGCGCTGGTCATCCCGCGCAGCGCGTCGTTCATCTCGGCCATCGCGCCGGAGACGATCTCCATGTGCCGCCGCGCCACGGCCTGGGCGCCTTCCAGCGCCACCCGGTTGGCCGCCGTCAGCGCTTCCATGTTGCGGCGCTGCGCCTCCGCAAGGCCGGCCAGATCCGGCATGGCCGGCAGGCGGAACTCGGTCAGCATCTTCATCATGTCGTCGGGCTTCATGCCGAAACGGTCGCTCACGGGCTATCTCCTGCTCAAGGTGGACGCGGTTCTACCCGACCGGAGGTACGCGCAGAAGCGCAGTCGCATTACCATGGGAAGGCATGCGCCGGCTGTACCGTTACGATGCCTCCGCCGCCTGCGGCGCCGGGGCGAGGTCGCCGCCCGAAAGGCGCAGGCTGCGCGCCGTCTGGTCCGCCCGTTCCAGCGCCCGGTCCAGCGCGGCCATGGTCGGCCCGAGGTCCTGTGTCTCGTCCTTCGACCAGGCATTCACCACCCGGATCCACACCACCACCAGCCCGGCGGCGCGCAGCCGGCCGAGCGGCCCGCTGCTGTCGATCTCGGCGGCGTCCAGCATCCGCCCCATCGCCTTCTGGAAGATCGGGCCGAGCGCCACCGACAGCACCGCATCGGTGAACATGTCGGTGATCAGGCGCTTCATGCCGGCGCGATGCGGCTGAAGCGCATCGATGCCCCGCATCAGCACGTCGAACAGCCGGTCGCGCGGCGTGCCACCCAGGTTTCCCCCCTGGCCCGGCACGGTATTGGCCGCGACGATCTCCGCCACGCGGTCCCCGTGCAGGCGCAGCAGGTCGAGGCGGGAGGGGAATCGGCGGACAAGCACGCCGGCTGCCACGCCGGAGGCCTCGGCCAGCCGTGTCACGGTCACGCCGCGCCAGCCATGCTCGGCGATGATGCCGAACAGCGCGTCGATCAGGCGGTCGTCGGGATGGGGCGATTCCGGCATGCCGTGATGGTGGGGGCGAACGGCGCCCGCACCAAGGGGGTTTTTCGCCTACCCCGCCAACTCGCGCGATCGCGCCGTGGCGGCCGCGATGGCGGCGGACATCAGCGCCGGCCAGGCGGTATCCTGCATCAGCACGGCGAGCGCCCGTTCCGTGGTGCCCTTGGGGCTGGTCACGTTGCGGCGAAGCTGGCCCGCATCCTCGGCGCTGGCGGCCAGCAGCGCGCCGGAGCCCGCGACCGTGGCGCGCGCCATGCGGCGGGCGAGGTCGGGCGGGATGCCCTGCTCGATGGCCGCTGTCTCCATCACCTCGGCCAGCAGGAACACGTAGGCAGGGCCGCCGCCGGATACGGCGGTGACGGGGTCGAGCAGCGCCTCATCCTCGACCCAGGCCACCTCCCCGGTTGCGGCCAGCAGCGTATCGGCCAGGCTGCGCTGCGCCACGGTGACGCCCAGCGCCGCGAAGGCCACCGAAAAGCCCTGGCGGATGGCGGCCGGCGTGTTCGGCATGGCGCGCACCACCGCCGCACCGGCGCCCAGCGCGCTTTGCATGAAGCCCGCGGTTTTGCCTGCCATGATCGAGACGAACACCGCCGATCCCGCGAATCGCGCATAGAGCGGCAGCGTGGCGGCCGCTTCCTGCGGCTTGGTCGCCAGGATCACGGCGGCAGGGGCGAATTCGACCGGAATCTCGGCGGCGTCGCGCAGCAGGGTGGCGCCGGCAATGGGTGCCGGGGCGTGCGGGTCCACCACCACCACCGCCGACACGCCTTGTTCGCGCCAGCCGGCCAGCATGGCGCCGCCCATCTTGCCGCAGCCGATCAGAAGCAGGGGGGGAAGCTGTGTCGTCATGCGCGGCAGCTAGAACCGCGCGGGGGTGGCGCGCAAGTCAGCCCGCGCAGGCGATCCGCAGCGCGGTCAGGCGGGCGCTCTCGACCGGGCCGGCAGCGGCGGCCTGCTGCGCCAGCAACGCATCGCGGGCCCAGTTGAAGCCGATGCAGGGGCCTTCCGCCGCCTCGGCCGGGCTCGGCGCCATGCCGGTATTGGTCACGCTGCCAAGGGCGAGAACCAGGAAGGAGAGCGCGGCGAAGCGCAGCAGGCTGGTGCGGGTCATCTGGAAAATTCCTCGCCGGAGGGGTGCCAGTGCTTGGCAGTCGATCGTGCTTCGCCTGTAGCGGGGAAAAGGTTAGCGGGCCGTTCAGCGGGTGGCGCAGGGCTGGCGCAGGCTGGCCAGGCGGCGGGCCTCGGCATGCTTGCCGGTGCGGAGCTGCGTCGCCACCGCCTGGTCCAGCGCCTCGTTGAAGCTCACGCAGCCGCCCGGCCCCTGCGCGACCGCGCTGGCATGGCTGATGGCGCGGGTGTTCGGCGCGCTGCCCGCCTGGGCGATCGCGATCGGGGCGATGACGGTGGCGGCAACCAGGGCGACCAGAGCGGTGCGGATCAAGGTGGCGGTCATCGGGGCAGGTCCTTCGGATCGGGTGCGTTGGTGAGGGCTTTGTGCCGCACGCCGATCCGAAGGAAAAACCGATGCTTCCTATCGCAAGGTTAGGCTGTGCCTATGCCTCGCCGACGCAGTCGAGCATGGCGGCCTGCAACGCCTCGGCCGGGGCCTTGCCGCCCCAGAGCACGAACTGAAAGGCGGGGAAGAAGCGCTCGCACTCGGTCAGCGCGATATCCACCATGTCTTCCAGGCTTTCCGCGCTGGCGCCGGGCGCGCCGCGCAGCAGCACCGCGTGGCGGAACACTGGCACGCCATCATCGGTGTCCAGGCCGAAATGCCCGATCCAGAGCTTCTCATTCGCCAGCGCCAGCAATTCGAACAGCTTGTCGCGGCGATTTGCCGGCACCTTCAGGTCGAAGGCGCAGGAGAAATGCATGGCGCTGATCTCATGCGACCAGGAAAAGAACAGGCCGTAGTCGCACCATTTGCCGGGCGCCTCGACCGCCATCTCGGCGTCGCTGGCCCGCTCGAAGCTCCATTCATTGGCAGCGACGATCTGTTCCAGCACGTCGAGGGGGTTGGCGGAACGATCATGTTCCTCGTGGCCGATATAGGCTGACATCGCAGCACCTCCCTGGGCCAGGTGGCTGGCGGACTACAGGATGTGGGGGCTCGACACCCCGAATCGCCACCAAGAATAGGTATCGCAGGTGCGAAAAGCCGTCGCAAGCGAGAGCTTTCCCGCTTGTGTCAAAGATTTGTGGAAGCCGGCGGAGGGGGGGTCTCAGCCGCGCCGGCCAACCGGGCTTCCAGCGCGGCAACCCGGGCCTCCAGCGCTTCCGCCTGTTCGCGCGCCCGGCGCGCCACTTCCAGCGCGGCGTCCAGGTCTTCCCGCTTCACCAGGTCGAGCTTTGCCACCATCGCCTCGGTCTGGGCGCGGGCCAGCGCCTCCAGCTCGGCCTTGGCGCCGGCCATGATGGAGACGGCGCCGCTGGCCATGCCGGCCAGGTCGTCGAAGAAGCTTTTGCGGCCTTCGCCAGTCTTGGTCATGTCGGTGGTCCTCATGCCGGCCGCTTGTCGCACGCTGCCCACCCTTCTATGTCGCGTTCCTTGGCTGAGGAACAAGCGGTGCACCTTGTAACCGGCGGCGCCGGCTTCATCGGCTCGAATCTGGTGGCCGCGCTGGCGGCGCGCGGCGAGGAAGTGCTGGTGGTGGACCGTCTCCGCGACGGGCCGAAATGGCGCAATATTTCCCGAGTGCGTATCGCCGGGATTCTACACCCGGATGCCCTGCCGGGCTTCCTGGCGGGAAGGCCGAAGCTGGCCTCCGTGCTGCATATGGGCGCGATCAGCGCGACCACGGCGACCGATGGCGACCTGGTGGCCGCCACCAACCTGACCCTGCCGATCGCGCTTTGGGAGCATTGCGCGCGGGAGGGCGTGCCCTTCCTCTATGCCTCCTCGGCCGCGACCTATGGCGATGGCGCGCTCGGCTTCCAGGATGACGACAGCGTGGCCGCGCTGGCGGCGCTGCGGCCCCTCAACCTGTATGGCTGGTCGAAGCTCGCCTTCGATCGGCGCGTGGCCGATTTGCTGGCCCGCGGCCGCGCGGCACCGCCGCAATGGGCGGGCCTGCGCTTCTTCAACGTCTATGGCCCGCACGAGGCCCATAAGGGCCGCATGGCGAGCGTGGTGTTCCACAAATTCGCCGAAGCCGTGCGTGGCGAACCCGCCCGCCTGTTCCGCAGCGACAAGCCAGGCTATGCCGATGGCGGCCAGATGCGCGACTTCGTGCATGTGCAGGATTGCGTGGCGGTGCTGCTCTGGCTGCTGGAGAACCCCGCGGTGTCGGGCATTTTCAATGTCGGCTCCGGCCGCGCCCGCAGCTTCCTCGACCTGGTCGGCGCCATGTATGCCGGCATGGGCCGCAATGCCGAGGTGGCGTTCATCGACATGCCGGCGGATTTGCGCGGCAAATACCAGTATTTCACCGAGGCGCCCCTGGAAAAACTCCGCCGCGCCGGCTTCACCGCGCCGATGACGGGGCTGGAGGACGGCGTGGGGAGCTATGTGCGCGACCACCTGATGCGCGAGGCCGCGGGCGCGTGACCCTCCTGGCCATCCCCTTCCCCGCCATCGACCCTGTCCTCATCGAGATCGGCCCTTTCGCGCTGCGCTGGTATGCGCTCGCCTATATCGGCGGCATCGTCGCCGCCTGGCTCTGGGTGCGGCGCCTGGTGCAATTGCCGCCCGTGGCGGCCACGCCCTTGCAGGTGGATGACCTCGCCACCTGGGCGACGCTTGGTGTCATCCTCGGCGGCCGGCTCGGCTACGTGCTGTTCTACCGGCCGGGCGACTACCTCGCGGCCCCGTGGGAGGCGCTGTATGTCTGGCAGGGGGGCATGAGCTTCCATGGCGGGGCGCTCGGCGTCATCATCGCCATCTGGTGGTTCTGCCGGCGGCAGGGGCTGGATGCGCTTTCCGTAGGCGACCGAGTCGCGCCGGTGGTGCCGATCGGCCTCGGGCTTGGGCGCCTCGCCAATTTCGTGAATGGCGAGTTGTGGGGCCGCGTCACCGACGCCCCCTGGGGCATGGTCTTCCCCACCGGCGGGCCGCTGCCGCGCCATCCCTCGCAGCTCTATCAGGCCTTCCTTGAGGGGCTTTGCCTGCTGGTGGTGCTGCAGGTGCTGTTGCGCATCCCGGGCTTGCGCGCCCGCCGCGGCTTCATCACCGGCGCCTTCCTGGCCGGCTATGGCGTGGCGCGGATCATCGGCGAGTTCTTCCGCCAGCCGGACGCGCATCTCGGCTTCCTGTTCGCCGGCGCGACCATGGGCCAGTTGCTGTCGCTGCCGATGCTGGCGGCCGGGCTTTGGCTGATGCTCCGGCGCAAGCGTGGCTGAACGCCTGGACGCGTTCATGGCGCGCGCCATCGCCGCCTATTATGCGCGTGCCGAAAGCCCCTTTGCCGATTTCACCACCGCGCCCGAAATCTCCCAGGCATTCGGGGAGGTGCTGGGCGCCTGGTGCGCCGTGGTCTGGCAGCAGATGGGAAGGCCGAACCCCGTGCTGCTGGTGGAATTCGGCCCCGGCCGCGGCACGCTGATGGCGGATGCGCTGCGCGCCATCGCGACCGTCGCGCCGGATTTTCGGGGCGCGCTGCGCCTGCATCTGGTGGAAACCTCCGACAGCCTGCGCGCCACCCAGGCCCGCCTGCTCGGCGACGCGACCTGGCATGACAGCGCCGAGACCCTGCCCGATGGCCCCGCCATCCTGCTCGGCAATGAGTTCTGGGACGCGCTGCCGATCCGCCAGTTCGAGTGCCGAGACGGCGCCTGGTGGGAACGCTTCGTGGCGGACGGCGCCTTCATGCTGGAACCGGCAGCCGATGCGCCGGACCTGCCGGCACCGGACGGCGCCGTGCAGGAAACCTGCCCCGCCGCGCAGGCGCTGATGGCCCGGCTCGCGCGGCGCCTCGCCACGCAGGGCGGCGCGGCGCTGTTCCTCGACTACGGCCCGGCCGAATCGGGCCTCGGCGACACGCTCCAGGCGATGCGGGCCCAGCAGCGCGGCCTCGACCCGCTGGCCGAGCCCGGCGCTGTGGACCTGACCGCGCATGTGGATTTCGCGGCACTCGCGACCACGGCCCGCGCGCAAGGCGCCAGCGTGCATGGCCCGCTGCCGCAGGGCCTGGTCCTGACCCGCATCGGCCTGATGCGCCGCGCCGCCATGCTGGCCCAGGCGCGGCCGCGCCTGGCCGGTGAGATCCTGTCCGGCGCGGAACGGCTTGTGGCGGCGGAGGGCATGGGCCGCCTGTTCAAGGCCATGGCGGTCTGCGACCCTGCTTTGCCTGCCCCCCCGGGATTCGAGAGCGCATGACCCCCATACGCACCGCCGATCTCCCCGTGCCGCACGCCTTCTTCACGCGGCAGGGCGGCGTCTCGGGCGGCGCCTTCGCCAGCCTGAATTGTTCCCTGTCCGGCCGGGACGACCCGCAGGCGGTCGCCGAGAACCGGCGCCGCGCGGCGGATGCGCTCGGCCATCCGCCCGGCGCGCTGCTCGGCCTGTTCCAGGTGCATGGCGTGGCCGTGGCCGATGCGCGAACCCCCTGGACCGACACGACGCGCCCGCAGGCCGATGCGCTGGTGACCGACCGCCCCGGCCAGGTGCTCGGTATTGTCACCGCCGATTGCGCGCCGGTGCTGTTCGCCGATGCGCAAGCCGGCGTGATCGGCGCCGCCCATGCCGGCTGGCGCGGCGCCGCGGCCGGCGTGCTGGAGGAAACGCTGGCCGCCATGCGCAGACTCGGCGCGCGGCGCATCACCGCATTGGTCGGCCCCTGCATCGGCCAGCCGAGCTACGAAGTGGCGCCCGACATGCGCGACGCCGTGCTGGCCCGCAACGCGGCGGATGCGCGCTTCTTCGCCGAAGGCCGGCGCGAGAACCGCTGGCTGTTCGACCTGGCCGGCTATTGCATCGCCCGCCTGGGTGTTGCCGGCGCCGAGGCGCGGGCGCTGCATCGCGACACGCTGGCCGAGGAAGACCATTTCTTCAGCTATCGCCGCGCGACGCTGGCTGGCACCGGCCCGATCGGGCACCAGCTATCCGCCATCGCGCTGCCGGGATAGACGCCGATGCCCTATGTGATGATGTTCATGGCCCTGATGTTCCTGACCCTTCTCGCGTCCTGTTTTCTTGCTTAGGCGCGCCGCGCTCGCGGCCGGGCTGGCCTTGCTGGCGGGCTGCGGCAGCCTGCCGCAACCCTTCCGTGGCAGGCCCGGCCGCGTGGCGCAGCGCCTGGCGCGGCCGCCGGCCTTTCGCCTGGCCATCCCGACGCCGCTTCAGGCGCGGCTGACCCAGGCCGATGCCGAAACCCTGGCGCGCCTGCTGGCCGAATCCCTCTCGGCGCAGGATATCCCGGCCGCCGCCAGCCCCGCCTTGCCGCTCGACTGGCAATTGGCCGTGCTCGCCCAGCCGGAGGGCGGCCATGTCCTGCCGAGCTTCCTGCTGACCGACGCCGATGGCCGCAGCCTCGGCCGCCTCGCCGGCCGGTCCGTGCCGGGGCGGGACTGGACGGAAGGCGGCGCGCCGGTGCTGCGCAGCGTGGCGACCGATGCCGCGCCGCGCCTGGCCGAGATGCTGGCCCGCGCCGATGCCGCGCGCCGCCTCGGCGACCCCAACGCCGCCGGCGCCGGCCCGCCCGTGCTGCGCCTGCTGCCGGTGACCGGCGCGCCCGGCGATGGCAATCGCAGCCTGACCGCGCGCATGCGCGAACGCCTCGCGCGCTTCGGCTTCATCGTGCAGGATCAGGCGGAGGGTGCCGGCTTCGCCGTCTCCGGCGAGGTCGAGGTCGCGAATTCCGGCCGCAACCTGCAACGCGTCGAGATCACCTGGACCGTCTCCCGCCGCGATGGCGAGGATCTGGGCCGCGTGCTGCAATTGAACGAAGTGCCGGCCGGGACCCTGAACGGCCTCTGGGGCGATGTGGCGGCGGTGGTGGCGGAGGAAGCGGCGGGCGGCATCCGCGATGTCGTGACCAATGCCGGCGGCTTCCAGCCGGCAACGCCGACCCCTGCCGCCGCCGCCGTGCGCTGAGCGCAACCCCCCGCTGCGACCGCCCGCGATGGACACCTAACCGTCACGTTGCTACCAACCGCCCGCCTTCCACTGGCCGGGGCCTGCCCATGAAGATCATCGCCTGCAACAGCAACCGCCCCCTTGCCGAGGCGGTGGCCGCGGCGCTCGGCATCGCGCTGACCCAGGCCAGCGTCCGCCGCTTCGCCGACATGGAGATCTTCTGCGAGATCCATGAGAATGTGCGTGGCCAGGATGTGTTCGTGGTGCAATCCACCAGCTACCCGGCGAACGACAATCTGATGGAGCTGCTGATCATGCTGGATGCGCTGCGGCGCGCCAGCGCGCGGCGCATCACGGCGGTGATCCCCTATTTCGGCTATGCGCGGCAGGACCGGAAATCCGGCAGCCGCACGCCGATTTCCGCGAAGCTGGTGGCCAATCTGATCGTCGAGGCCGGCGCGCATCGGGTGCTGACCATGGATCTGCACGCAGGCCAGATCCAGGGCTTCTTCGACGTGCCGGTGGACAATCTGTTCGCCGCGCCGCTGTTCGGCCGTGACATCCAGGAAAGGTTCGCGGGCCGCGACCTGATGGTCGTCTCCCCCGATGTCGGCGGCGTGGTGCGGGCGCGGGCCATCGCGGCGCGCATCCACACCGACCTTGCCATCATCGACAAGCGCCGCCCCCGCGCCGGTGTTTCCGAGGTGATGAACGTGATCGGCGAGGTGGAAGGCCGGCACTGCATCCTGGTGGATGACATCGTCGACTCCGGCGGCACGCTGGTGAACGCCGCCGAGGCGCTGCTGAAGAACGGCGCGAAATCGGCGAGCGTCTATGTGACGCATGGCGTGTTCTCGGGCGGGGCGGTGGCGCGCGTGGGTGCGGCGCAGATCGAGCAGATGATCGTCACCGACAGCATCCTGGCGACCGAGGCGGTGCGGGTTTCGCGCAACATCAAGCAACTGACGATCGCCAATCTGCTCGCCGAGGCGATGAAGCGCATCAGCGAGGAAAGCTCGGTCAGCAGCCTGTTCAACTGACGGGGCCGGCGGGCCGCGATTTTATTTCGTGTTGAGCGCAACGATTAACCACCCGTTGCGCTATCGCTGCATCCCCCTTTCCGGATGCATCCCATGCCGTCCCGCCGTACCTTCCTCGCTGCCCTCGCCGCGGTGTTCGCGGTGCCGGCGGCGGCCGATGCGCAATCGCTCGAGCAGGTGCTGCCGCAGATCCTGCAGCAATTCCAGCAGAACGACAGCGACGACCGGCGTGACGATTGGCGCGACGACAATCGCGGCAACAACGGCCGGAGGCGCGGCCGGAATTGCAGGCAGGAGAACCGGCGCCTCTGGTTCCGCGACCGGGATGGCCGCCGCCGCTACCGCACGCAGCGCCGGCAGGTCTGCGATTGAGCGTCGCTAAACCGGCGCGAACATCGGCACCGGCGCGCCGCCCTCGCTGGCCTTCCATTCCAGGCGCAGCGCCATGCCGATGCGGATGTCGTCCGGCTCCGCATCGACGATGTTGGTGAAGATGCGCGGCCCCTCCGCCAATTCCACGAAGGCCGGCACATAGGGCTGCGCCACGCGCATCACGGTGAAGCTGTAGAGCGTGCCGCTTCCGCTGGCCGCCCGCGTCTCGGTGTTCGCCGTCAGCGTGAAGGGCGAGACGGGGCGCGGCGGAAAGAAGTGCCGGCCGGTGTCGCGGCAATAGCCCAGCAGCAGCCGGCCTTCCCGTGCGGCGTCCCAGAAGGGTTTCGTCGATGGGTCCTCGACGGGCGCGGGGATCATGCGGTCGGTCATGCCAGGCGCTCCAGCACCAGGGTTGCGCTGCCATGGCGATGCGCGAGCAGGCCGCCCGTGCCATGCGCCACCGCCAAATCACAGCCCGGCACCTGCACGGCCGGATGCGCCTCGCCGCGCAATTGGCGCACCGCCTCGATCACCTTCGTCATGCCGCCGCGATTGGCAGGGTGGTTGTTGCACAGGCCGCCGCCATCCGTGTTGAAGGGCAGGCGGCCCACGCCGCTGATCAGGTTGCCGTCCGCCACGAAGCGCCCGCCCTCCCCCTTCGCGCAGAAGCCGAGATCCTCGAGCTGGATCAGCACGGTAATGGTGAAGCTGTCATAGATGCTGGCGTATTTGATATCCCCCGGCGCAACGCCCGCTTCCGCAAAGGCCCGCGACCCGGAAAAACGCGCGCCGCTGAAGGTCAGGTCCGGATAGCCACCCGACTGGTGCTTGATCGCCTCCCCGGTGCCGCGCACCGACACCACGGGCCGCTTGAGGCTGCGCGCGATCTCCGGCCGCGCCACGATCAGCGCGCCGCCGCCATCGCTGATGACGCAGCAATCCAGGCGATGCAGCGGGTCCGCGACGAGCGGGCTGGCCAGCACCTCCTCCACCGTCACCACCTTTTTCAGCATGGCGTGCGGGTTGTGCTGCGCGTGGTGGCTGGCGGCCACCTTGATCCAGGCGAGTTGCTCGCTGGTGGTGCCGAATTCGTGCATGTGGCGCATCGCGCACATCGCATAGGCCGCCGCGACGGTGCGGCCGATCGGCAATTCGAAGGGGTCATCCGGCACGTTGGGGTTTTGGGCCCGCGCCGCCGTGCCCGTCGCCTGGCCTTCGCTGCGCGGCCGCCCCGCCAGCGTGATCAGCGCCACATCGCAGCGGCCGAGCGCGATGGCGGCCGTCGCGTGTGCCACATGCGCCAGATACGAACTGCCGCCGATATCGGTGCTGTCCACATGCCGCAGCCGATCGAGGCCGAGGTAATCCGCCATCGACAGCGGCCCCATGCCCGGCGCGTCGCCCGCGCAGAAATAGCCGTCGATGTCGGAGGCGCGCAGCCCGGCATCCGCCAGCGCGCCCGCCGCGACCTCGGCGTGCAATTGCGCGACGGAGGCTTGCTCCGCCTTGCGGGTCGGGTGTTCGAAGGCGCCGACGATGCAGGCGCGGTCGCGAAGGCTCATGGCACGGTCCTCATGCGCCGCGCAGCCTGCCCAGGGCGCGGGTTCAGGGCAAGGCCCGGGGCGCGCTGACGGTGGCGCGGGCGCGGGCCAGCGTGCAGAGCGTTTCGGCCGTATCGGCATGGGTGGCGCTGCCGGGATCGTGCACGCCCGCGCGGATTTCGGCCGCCAGGCGCGCCAGAGTCATCGCGGGCAAAGCCGGCGCGGCGGCTTCGCGCAGCGCCAGCGCGATGGCGGCGGCGACCATGCGCGCGGTCGCCTGGTGTTCCGGCGGCAGGGCGGGCAGCAGATCGTGCAGCACCGCGTCGCGCGCCGTGGCCAGCAGGTCGGCGCCGTCCGGCTTTTCGAACATCAAAGCGCCTCCGCCATCGCCAGAACGTCCAGTTCGAGTTCGGGGATGATATGGCCGGTCAGCGCGAGTTCCAGGCTGCGCTCCTGCCCCGAGATGTGCCGGGCTGCCTGGTCCGCCGCGATCACCGCCCAGCGCAAGGTCGCGAACAACTCCCACCAGGGCAGCCGCGCATCGTCGGCAACACCGCCCCCTGCCCGGTAGCCCGCCAGGAAGGCGGCGCGCGAGCCGATGCCGCCCGCCTCCCGCGTCACCTGCCCGAAGCGCCAGCATCGCGCACAGAACCAGCCGAGATCGGCATGCGGATCGCCCCAACCCGCGAATTCCCAATCCAGCACGGCAGCAAGGCGTGGCCCGGCGAGCATCAGGTTGCCGGTGCGGAAATCATTGTGACACAGCACAGGCGAAACGGGCGTCGGCGCCTTCCGTTCCAGCGCCCGCAGCCCCCATTCCAGGATCGGCCGCGGCGTGCCGGCTGCGTCCAGCCGCGCGCGCAAGGCCGCGATACCGGCCAGTGCTGCGTCATCGAGTGGCGCACCGAGGAAGTGCAGTTCCTCCCGCGGTGGCCGGATGCGATGGATGCGCGCGAGGTCGCGTGCCAGCGCGGCCACCACCGCATCGCCTGTCGTGGCGTCGAACATCCGCACCAGGCGATGCGCGGCGGCGATGCCCTCCACGCGCCGCATCACGAAGAACGGCCGGCCGATCACGGCTTCGTCCTCGCACAGGAACAGCGGCGCGGGCACGGTCACGCCCGCGCCTTCCGCCGCGCGCAGCAGCGCGAATTCCTGTGCGCGGCCATGGCTGACAGCGAGTGTGGCGGCGCTGTCCGTGCGCAGCACCCAGCGCTGCGGCGTGCCATGCACCGTCACATCCAGCGCCCAGTTCTGCTGGATGGCACCGCCGGAAAGCCGCGCCATCGCCGTGATGCCCAGGCCCGGATCGCCGGCCGCCTGCGCCAGCCAGGCGCGCAGCGCGGCTTCATCCATGCGCGCCCCCCGGCGTTTCCCAGGCGAAGAATTCACGCCCTTCGCGCCGCAGGACATTCGCCAGCACCATGCGATGCACTTCGCTCGCGCCATCCACCAGGCGGGCCTGGCGTGCATAGCGATACATCCACTCGACCGGCGTGTCCTTCGAATAGCCGCGCGCCCCCAGAAGCTGAAGCGATGTGTCCACCGCCTTGTGCAGCGCGTCGGCGACCACGATCTTCGCCATCGAGACCTCCTTCCGCGCGAAGCCCCCCTGGTCCAGCACCCAGGCCGCCTTCATGGTCAGCAGCCGGCCGATTTCCAGCTCCATGGCCGCCTGGCCGACCAGCCCCTGCACGCTTTCGCGATCGATCAGTGTCTGACCGAAGCTCTGCCTTTCGGCGATGCGCGCCATCGCGATTTCCAAGGCCCGCCGCCCCATGCCGAGCCAGCGCATGCAATGCGTGAGGCGCGCCGTGCCGAGCCGGATCTGCGTGAGCTTGAGGCCATCCCCCACACCCATCAGCACATTCTCGTCGGGGATTTCGAGGCCGTCGAACAGCAGCTCGCAATGCCCGCCATGTTCTTCCGGCCCCATGATCGGAATGCGGCGCACGATCTCCCACCCCGGCTGGTCGGCGTGGAACAGGAAGCAGGTGAGCCCCTTCCGGTCATCATCGGAGGTGCGGGCGATCAGGAGGAAATGCTTCGCCTCGCCGGCGCCCGTGATGTAGTGCTTGCGCCCCGTGATGCGCCAGCGGTCGTTGCCGATGCGCTCCGCGCGCGTGTAGGTCAGGCCGGGGTCGCTGCCGCAGCCATCGGGCTCGGTCATCGCGAAGCTGGATTGCACAGCGCCATCGACGATCGGCTGCAGCCAGCGCGCCTTCTGCGCCTCATTCGCCACCTTCTCCAGCACGATCATGTTGCCATCGTCGGGGGCGGCGCTGTTGAAGACGACGGGGCCGAAGATGCTGCGGTTCATCTCCTCATAGCAGGCCGCCATGCCCACCACCGGCAGGCCGCCGCCGCCGCGGTGTTTCGGCATCTGCAACGCCCAGAGGCCCGCCGCCTTGGCCTCCGCCCGCAGCATGCGCAGCAGCGCGGGCGTGATGTTCTCATGCGCGTCATAGCTGGCGCGGTCGGCTTCCAGCGGGATCAGCCGTTCATCGACGAAGTCGCGCACGCGGCGGCGCATGGCGTCGATTTCGGGGGGCAGGGAGAAATCCATCGCGGGAATCCTAGAGGCTGTTGACCGAGTGCCCGCCATCGACGGTCACGACGCTGCCCGTCATATGGGCGCCGGCCGCGCTTGCCAGCAGCAGCAGCGGGCCGGTCAGGTCGTCCACACGGCCGAGGCGCCGCTGCGGAATGCGCCGGATCATCGCCTGCCCCGCCTCGCTCTCGAAGAAGGCGCGGTTGATGTCGGTGGCGATGTAGCCGGGGGCGAGCGCGTTCACACGGATGCGGTGCCGCGCGAGTTCCACCGCCATCTGCCGCGTGAGCTGGATCAGCCCCGCCTTCGCCGCGGAATAGCCGGCGACGCCCGGGATGACGCGCGCCCCGAGGATAGAGGCGACATTCACCACCGCGCCGCCACCCGCCGCCACCATCCCGCGCGACGCCGCCTGCGCCATGCGGAAGGCGCCGCGCAAATCCACCTGCATCACCTGGTCCCAATCCTCTGGCGTGTGGTCCAGGAAGGGGCGGGTGGCGGCGATGCCGGCATTGTTGACCAGCAGCGTGACCGGGCCGAAGCGCGCCGTGGCGGCGGACAGCGCGGCTGGGATGGCGGCATCGTCGGTGACATCGAGCGGCACGGCCATGGCGCGATCAGGCAGCAGATCGATGACCGATTCCGGCTGCCGCGCCCCGAGCACCACAGAAGCACCGGCCGCATGCAGCACGCGGGCGAAATGGCGGCCCAGCGCGCCAGACGCGCCGGTGACCAGGGCGACCGTGCCATCCAGCCGAAACAGATCCATGCGCGCCTCCGCCAGGAGTTAGGCGGCGGCGCGGCGCCCGGTCAACCTAGGCCCAATCAAGCCAGGAACGACACATGCGCCGACACCACCCGCCACCCTTCCGGCATGCGCACCCAGGTCTGGCTCTGCCGGCCCATCTTGCCGTTGCGCAGGAAGGTGGTGTTCGCCGTCGCGAAATCGCGCCCATAGGTGGTGATGGTCGTGCGATCCAGCGTGCGCTCCAGCCCCACCGAGGGGCGCGATGCCCGGAACGCCATGATCTCGGCGTAGCCGTGCAAATTCTCGCCGGCGCCGTAGCGGATGGTGCGCGGATTGTCCCAGAACAGCGCGTCCAGCACCGCCACATCGTTGCTGACCAGCGCCTGTTCATACTGCATGAACAGCGCCGTCACCTCGGCCTTCACCTCGGGGATGTCGAGTTCCATGGCGTGCGCTCCTAGGGAATGCCGAACAGCGCGGCGGGGTTGGTGCTGGTCATGCGGCGGATCTCCGCATCGGTGAAGCCTTCCGACTGCACCAGCAGCATGTATTCGCGCATCGCCTCGACCGGCGGCGGCAGCAGGAACACGCCGGCATCGGTGGAGAGAATGGCGCGGTCGCCGGCGGCGCGGATGCGCGGCGTATAGTCCTGCACCGTCGCGCGCACCGTGGTCTTGTGCTTCTCCTCATCCACATGGGTCAGGCCCACCTGCGTCGCATGGGTCAGGATGAAAAAGCTGAATTCCACATAGGCGCCGGTCGCGACGATCGCCGCGATCTCCTCCTCCGTGAAGCGGCTGCCATGGGTGCGGATGCGCGCCACGCCGCGGCGCTTCGCTTCCTCGGCCAGCAGCACGGCTTCCCGGCCGGAGACATGGCCGCAATCGAACACCACGTCGCGCTCGGCGCACAGATCCATGATCGCCGGCACGGGCTCCGGGATCACGTCATTGTCGGGGATCCAGAAGGTGGTTTCCAGGAAGGCGGGGCTGCGGCCTTCCTTGGTGGCCGTGGCGCGCGTGTGGTGCGTCGGCAGGCTCACGAAGCGGGCACCGGTGCCCGGGCCGTAGCCATAGCCGATCGCCGCCTTCGCCACTTCCAGCGTGATGCCGCCGGCGGTCGGCTGCATGATCACGCCGCCGAAGGCCTGGCAGCCGAGATGGCCGAGCTCGTCATTCGCGAGCGCGGCATAGCCCGAGGTGTTCTGGAAGTTGCACATGATGCCGATGGCCTTCATGCCGGCCGCGGCCGCCTGGCGCACCGCCTCGAACACATTGACGCTGCGGCCGTTCAGATGCGGCGCGCAATGGACGTGGCAGTCGATCGCGTCCTTCAGCAGATGCATGCCCGGTGCGACATAGGCCATGGTCTTGGTGTCCTTCAGTGGCGGAGAATCTTGGCGGTGAAGTCGCGCAGGCGCGGGCTTTGCGGCGCGTCGAAGATCTGCGCGGGCGGACCCACCTCCACCACGCGCCCCTGGTCCATGAAGACCACGCTGCTCGCGACCTCACGGATGAAGGCCATCTCATGGCTGACGATCAGCATCGTCATCCCCTCGCCCTGAAGGGTGCGGATGGTGTCCAGCACCTCATTCACCAATTCGGGGTCGAGCGCGCTTGTGACCTCGTCCAGCAGCAGGATGTCAGGGTGCAGCGCCAGCGCACGCGCGATCGCCACGCGCTGCTGCTGGCCGCCGGACAGTTCATCCGGATAGGCGTCGAATTTCGCGCCGAGCCCGACCTTGGTCAGCAGCGCGCGCGCTTCCGCCTCCACTTCCGCCGATCTCCGCTTCTTCACCAGCGTCGGCGCGATGGCGACATTGCGCAGCGCGGTCATGTTCTGGAACAGGTTGTATTGCTGGAACACGATCGCGAAGCGATCGCGCGCCTTTCGCAGGCTCGCCGCGCTGGCGTAATCCACCGCGTCGCCGCCGATCGTCACGCGCCCCGCGCGCGGCCGAAGCAAGCCCACCAGCGCCCGCAGCAGGGACGATTTGCCGGAGCCCGAAGGCCCGATCAGCCCCACCACCTCGCCCTTCGCGAAACTCAGCGAGACGTCGCGCAGCACGTCCTGCCCGCCGCCATAACCCGCCGAAAGGCCATCCAGCGCCAGGAACGCCAAGCCGATACCCCCACCTGCCGGCAAAAGTGTCCGTGGCGCGAACGGTGTTGGTCAAGCGGTCATGCGGGGCATGGACGCGGCGCGGCAGCGGGATATGCTCGACCCCGTGGCAGCTTCCCTTCGCATGGCAGGCATCGCACGCCCCGACGCGGTGCCATTCTCCTTCAACGGCATCGCGGTGCAGGCCCCCGCCGGCGAAAGCCTGGCGGCGGCGCTGATCGCCGCGGGGATGCGCGGGCTTGGCGCCGGGCCCGGCGCGCCGCGCGCCGCGCTCTGCATGATGGGCACCTGCCAGCAATGCCTGGTGCGCGTGGATGGGCGGCTGGCGCAGGCCTGCCTGACGCGTGTGCGGCCGGGGCTGGAGGTCACCGCGGCATGATCCATGACCTTGCGGTGCTCGGCGCCGGCCCGGCCGGCATGGCGGCGGCGACGGAGGCGGCGCGGCGCGGCGCGCGCGTTCTGCTGCTCGATGAAGGCCCGAGCCCCGGCGGCCAGGTCTATCGCGCGCCGCCGCCGGGCTTCGGCATGCCACGCGACGCGGATCGACGCGAAGGCGATGCGCTCCGCGAAGCACTTGCGGCAAGCGGCGCGGGGGTGCGCACGGGCTGCCGCGTCTGGGGCCTCGGTGGCGGCCCGCTGGTGCCTGCCGGCACCGCGGATGCGCCGTTCAGGATCGATGCGCTGGACGCGTCCGGCACGCCTTTCATCGCGTCGGCGCGTGCCCTGGTGCTGGCGACGGGCACGCAGGAACGCATCATCGCCTTTCCCGGCTGGACGCTACCCGGCGTGCTCGGCCTGGCGGCGGCGACCATCCTGCTGAAGGCGGATGGCATGCTGCCGGGCCACCGCGTGGTGGTGGCCGGCGCGGGGCCGCTGCTGTTCGCCGTCGCGCACAAGCTGCTGAGGGCTGGCGCGCCGCCGGTGGCGGTGGTCGATGTCGCCGACACGGGTGAATGGCTGGCGGCGCTGCCGGCGCTGGCCGCGCGGCCCGATCTGCTGGCGCGCGGCATGGCGTGGCGCGCGGCGCTGCTGGCGGCGCGCGTGCCGGTGCTGACGGCGCATCGCGTCGCGGCGGCCGAGGGCGGGGATGCGCTGCGCCGCGTGCAGGTGGTGCCGATGGCGGGTGGCGCGGCGCGCTGGCTGGATTGCGACGCGCTCTGCATCGGCCATGGCCTGACGCCGGCGACCGAAGCCACGCGCACCTATCGCGCGCTGCATGACTACGACGCGGCGCGCGGCGGCTGGGTGCCGCGCACCGATGCGGATGGGCGCACCAGCGTGCGGCTGCTCTACGCCGCCGGTGATGGCGCGGGGGTCCGCGGCGCGGCCGCGGCGCCGGCCTCCGGCCGTCTCGCGGCACTGGCGGCGCTGCATGATCTCGGCCTTCTGCCGGTCCACGCAGCCGCACGCACCGCACCCGCGCGCGAACTGGCGCGGACGTCCCGCACCGGCAGCGCGATGGCGCGCATGATGGCGCTGCGTCCCGCGCTGGTCGCGGCCATCCCGCCCGACTGCGTCGTCTGCCGGTGCGAGGGGATCACCCGCGCCCAGGTGGAAGCGGCACTCGATGACGGTGCGCGGGACATGAACCAGATGAAGCAGTACACGCGCTGCGGCATGGGGCCCTGCCAGGGCCGCATCTGCGGCGAGACCGCGGCCGAGTTGGTCGCGCTGCGTGTCGGCGGCCGTGCGCGCGCCGGCTTCGCGACGGGGCGCGTGCCGTTGCGCCCCGTGGCGATGGACGCTGTGCTGGGTGACTTCGACTACGCAGACATTCCCGTGCCGGCGGCAGCGCCGATATGATCGTGGCCCGATCGCCGGAGGGCGCCGACGCGGAACGCGGCGAGCACCGCAGGCGTGCATCGGCCGGCCCTTACGATTGTGCCGTGATCGGCGCCGGCGCCATGGGGTGCAGCACCGCGCTGCACCTGGCGCGCGCCGGCATGAATGTGGTGCTGGTCGATCGCGGCCAGCTCTGCCGCGAAGCCTCCGGCGTGAACGCCGGCACGCTCACCATGCAGATGACGCGCGCCGCGCTGATCCCCTACGCGCTGCGCGCCTATCGCATGTGGATGGACATGCCGCAGTGGTGCGCCGGCGGCGATGTGCTGGCCACCGCCTGCCCGGGCCTGTCGGTGGCGTTCACCGAGGCCGAGGCCACCATGCTGGAGGAACGCGCGCAATTCCGCCGCCAGGCCGGCGCGCCGATCGAGATGGTGTCGGGCGCCCGCGCGCGCGAGATCGAGCCCGGCCTGTCGCGCCACGCGCTGGTCGCCGGCCATTGCCCGATGGATGGTTTCGCGAGTGCCTATCTCACCGGCCGCGCCTTCCGTGGCGCGATGCTGGAAGCGGGCATCGCCATCCGTGAGGATTGCGCCGTCACCGGCATCGATGAAGGGTTCACGCTGCATACGGCGCAGGGCGCCATCGCCGCGCGGCGCGTGGTGCTGGCAGGCGGCGTGTGGCTGCAGGATATGGCGGCCTGGCTCGGCGTGGATTTGCCGATCAAGGTGCTGGTGAACCAATTGGTCGTCACGGAACGGATGCAGCCGGTGATGCGCACCGTGCTCGGCATCGCATCCGGCCTGCTCAGCCTGAAGCAATATGCGAACGGTTCCGTGCTGATCGGCGGCGGCTGGCAGGGCATCGGGGACCGCGCGCGCGGCGGCCTCGCAGTGAAGCCCGAGAGCTTCCTCGGCAATGTGCGGCTGGCCGCGCACACGGTGCCGGCGTTGCGCGATGCGCGCGTGCTGCGCGCCTGGCTGGGGCTGGAGGCGGAGACGGCGGATGCGCTGCCCGCCATCGGCCCGCTGCCGGGCGTGCCGGATGCCTGGATCATCGGCAGCGTGCATTCCGGCTACACGAGCGCGCCCTATATGGGAAAGCTGCTGGCGCAGGCGATCTGCGGCGAGGCGCCAGACCTGCCGCTATTCCCGATCGACCGCTTGATGACGAAGGTGGCCGCATGATCCCCGAAGGTCCGAAGGCATTTCGCGGCATCTACCCCTCCACCGTGCTGCCGATGCACGCCGATTTCACGCCGGATTGGGATGCGTATGCGCGCCATACCGGCCATTGCGTGCTGCGCGAGGGCATCGCCGGGGTGCTGATGAACGGCCATGCCGGCGAGAACTTTTGTCTGTCCCGCGATGAGAAGAAGCGCGCTGTTGAGGTGACTGTGGCGACGGTGGGTGCCACACGCATCGTCGTGGCCGGCGTGAACGCCGAATACAGCCTGGATGCCGCGCGGGAAGCGCAGGATGCGCGGGAAGCCGGGGCGGATGCCGTCATGGTATTCCTGCCCAACGCCTTTGCGCTGGCGCACACGCTGGAGATGGCGCTGCTGCACCATCGCGCGATCCGCGACGCCGTGCCCGGCATGCCGATGTTCCTGTTCGCGGCACACCACGCCGCGGGCCGCATGGCCTTCGCGCCGGAGGTGTATGAGGCGCTGCTCGACATCCCCGAAGTGGTCGGCGTGAAGGAAGGCAGTTGGGAGGTCGATCGCTACGACGCGCTGCGGCGCGCCACGCGCGCGAAGCGCCCCGACGTGGCGTTCTGCGCCAGCGGCGACGAGCATCTGCTCGCCTGCATGGTGCATGGATCGGACGGCTCGCTGGTGTCGCTGGCGGACCTCATGCCGGATGAGATCGTGGCGCTGGACGAGGCCGTGCGCGCCGGCGACCTGGCCGCCGCGCGCGTCCTGCACGAGAAGCTGGAACCGCTGGCCGAGGCGATCTATGGCGCGCCGCCGGCCGGCCGCGCCACCGCGCGGCTGAAATTCTGCCTGGCGGAGATGGGCATCATCCCGGATGGCACGGTGCGGCCGCCGCAGCCGCCCGTCACGGGGCAGGAAGCGGCGATGCTGCGGGCTGCAATGCAGGAGAGCGGCCTGCGGGACGCCGTGTGAGGCGCCGTTCCAGCCAACGCCCGAATTCCGCCAGCGCCCAGCTCAGCAGGAAATACAGCACCAGCGCTGTGCCGTAGGTGATCAGCGCCGAGAAGCCGCGCTGCGTCAGCATCTTGGCCGCGAAGGTGATCTCGATGAAGCCGATCTGGCTGACCAGCGACGTCTCCTTCACCATGCTCAGCACATGCACGATGGAAGGCGGCAGGATCACCCGCCAGGCCTGCGGCAGCACGATGCGGCCCAGCACGCCCCAGGGTGCGAGGTTCATCGTCAGTGCGGCTTCCCATTGCGTGGGCCGCACCGATTCCAGCCCGGCGCGGATGTTCTCGGCGGCGAGTGCCGACATGCGGAGTGCCACGGCGGTGATTGCGATGGCGAACAGCGGCGCTTCCATGCGTGCGAACTGCGATGCGAAGAACACCAGCAGCAGCAGCACGAGAAAGGGGATGCGGCGGAATACCTCCACCCACAGGATGCAGAAGGCACGCAGCGCCGCTGCCGGCATCAGTTGCGGCAGGCGCAGCGTGGCGAGCGCGAAGCCGAGCGCATAGCCGAGCGCGCAGCCGACCACGCTGGCCAGCAGCGTGTTGAGGATGGCCTTGCCGAGGAACAGCAGGTTCCAATAGGTGAAGAAGCGCGGTGCCTCGCTCACCAGGATATCCCAGGCGCTCAAAACACCTTAGCCTTCACCCGGAACAGCGCCCGCCCCAGGAACCACAGCAGCGCGGAGGCCACGATGGTCAACGCGATGTAGATGACGGCAACGACCGAAAAAATCTCGACGGAGCGGAAGGAGATGGCGTTGGCGTTCAGCGCCCGGCCCGTCAATTCCTCCACGCCAAAGATGGCCGCCATCGAGGTGCCGAGCGTCATGATGATGTAGTGGTTGGACAGCGCCGGATACAGCGCGCGCACCACATGCGGGACGATCACGTACCAGACCGTCTGCAGGCGGGAAAAGCCGAGTGTCTCAGCCGCGTCCAGCTCGGCCTGCGGCACGCTGCCGAAGCCGGCGCGGGCGATCTCGGTCAGGTAGGCGCCGGCGTTCAGCGTCATGCCGATCAGCACGGCGGTGACGGGCGACAGCGTGATGCCAGCCTCCGGCAGGGCGAAGAACAGGAAGAAGATCTGCACGAGCTGCGGCGTGTAGGTGAAGAACCGCACATAGGCACCGATCGCCGCGCGGATCGGCCACGCCGCGAAGCGCAGCACCGCCGCGCAGGCGATGCCGATCACGAGCCCGCCCGCGAAAGCCAGGCCCGCAATCCACAGCGCCGTCAACGCGCCCCACAAAAAGTCAGGCAGGTATTGCCACACCTGCCCGTATTGCAGCCTCACGCCGCGGCGATCAGAACATGGGATTGAAGGGGATCGGCGTGGTCATCGGCACGCCAAAATACTTCGGCCACGTCCTGCCGACGAAGCCCGAGCGGTGCATCTCGAACAGCACCACGTTCAGCACGTCCTTCAGCGACGTGTTGCCCTTCTGCACGCCGATGCCGACCCAGAAGCTGGCAAGAACCTCATCCAGGATCTTCCACTGCACCTGGAAGTTGCGCATCGGGATCACGACGGATTCCGCCACATCCACCATCGCATCCGCGCGGCCCTGCGCCAGCGCGCGGAAGCAATCCGGATAATTGTCGAGCAGCGTCACCTGCGCCTGCGCGGCGTTCGCCGCAATCCAAGGCACGCCCACCGTGCCGCGCACCTGCACCAGGCGCACCGCGCGGTTGTTGAGGTCGGCCGGCTTCTCGATCGGCACGGCGGTGCCGCTCGCCTTGGTCAGCACGACCATGGATTGCGTGTGCAGCGGCACAGTGTAGTCGATCACCAGCGCGCGCTCCACCGTGCGGGTGATCGACCCCAGCACGATGTCGATGCGGTCCGCCTGCAGGAAGGGGATGCGGTCCGGGCTGCCGACCTGCACGATCTCGAGTTCGACATTCATCTGCCGCGCAATCTCACGCGCAATGTCGGCGTCGAAGCCATCGATCTGGTTGCGTTCGTTGAACAGGCCCATCGGCGGCAGCGTCGGGTTGATGCCGGCGCGCAGCCGCTTCGTGGACAGGACCTGATCGAGCGGGCGGGCCTGGGCGCCCAGCAGCGGCAGGGCCGCGGCGCCGGCGGCCAGGCCGAACAGGTGGCGGCGGTCGAATGGTGTGCGCATGGCGCGAAGCTCCCCGTGGTGACGACAAGCCGTGGCGGCATTCCCTGGTGCGGCCCCTGTTTCCGGCGCCTGCGCAGGCAGCTTGGCTGTGCGGCGCCCCTACCGCAAGCGTCGGGCGGCGAGGGCGGACACCAAGCCGCACAGCAGCACGGGCCCGGCGGCCAGCGCCCAGGCCTGCCCCGCAAGCGCGCCGATCAAGGGCGGCGCCAGAAGCTGCGCGATATTGTTGCCCTGGATCACCAGGCCGACGGCCGGCGCCGCCAGCGCCGCGCGCGGGACGCTGCCCGGCAGCAGCGCGAACAGGCTGGCCGGGACCAATCCGCCAACCGAACAGGCGGCGATGGCGGCAAGCGTCGCGAGGGTCGCACCCGGCAGCACGAAGACGGAAGCCGCCAGCACCGCCATCACGGGCGCTGCCGCATGTGTCAGCAGCGCAGGCGCGAAGCCCCGCCGCATCAGCACCCCGCCCGCAAGGTTGCCCAGCGCATTCGCGACCGCCGCCACCGCACCGGCCAGCCCCGCAGCACCCGTGCCCTCGCCGAGATATTCGAGCCGCGCCGGCAGGAAGGCCGCGATGCCGACATAGACAACATTGTAGCTGCCGAAGCTCAGCGCGATCAGCAGTGGCCGCCGCGCGCCCACCAGCCCGCGCAACTGCGCCGCGATCGGCTCCCGCGCCACGGAGGCCGGCGGGGCGGCTGGCGCCAGCACCAGGCAGGCGGCGCCGGCGGCCGCCAGCAACGCCGCATAGCCGAGCCACGCCGCGCGCCAGCCCGCCGCCTCCACCACCGGCGCCCCCAACAGCCCCAGCGCGATGCCGGCCGGCATGTAGGTGCCCCAGAGCGCCATGGCGAAGGCGCGATCCCGGGGCTGCGCCGCGCCGGCGATCAGCCCGGGCGCGGCCACGGTCAGCAGCAGAAAGCCCGCCCCCTCCGCCACGCGGGCCGCCAGCAGGGTGGGAAAACCCGGCGCGATCGCGGCCGCGAAAGCCGCGCCGGCAGCGATCGCCGCGCCCGCCAGCAGCGCCCGCCGCGCGCCGATCCGCGCCGCCGCCAGCCCGATGGCGAGCCCGCCCAGTGCAGCCAGCAGCCCGAACAGCGCCACCACCAGCGCCGCCGCGGCCAGGCCCAGGCCGAACTCCGCGCCGATCGTCGTCATCGCCGCCGGCACTTTCCCGAGTTGCGCGGCCGCGGCGATGCCGGCCAGCAGCACGGCGGCGATGGGAAGCCAGGGGGTGCGCGCTTCGGTCACGCCCCGGCGTAGCATCCCGCGCCGCCGCTTGCAGGGGGGCCGGCCGCATGCCACCTGCGAGGCCATGCAACTTCTTGTACAGCCCGACCCGTCCGACCCGCGCCTGACCCGCCGCGTCGCCGGCATCGACCATACGGGCGCCGCCATCGAGACCAGCGTCACCGTCGAACGCGCGCTGACCCTGTACCTCAACGGGCAGGAGATCGTGACGATGATGACGATCCTCGACCGCCCGGAAGACCTCGCCATCGGCTACCTGCTCAACCAGGGCATGCTGAAGCGACACGACCGCGTGACGGCGGTGGAGTATGACGAGGACCTCCAGGTGGTGGTGGTGCGCACCGAGGCGCCCACCAATTTCGAGGCGAAGCTGCGCAAGAAGACGCTGACCAGCGGCTGCGCCCAGGGCACCGCCTTCGGCGATCTGATGGAGGATTTTGCCGAGGTGCGGCTCTCGCCCGACGCGCAGCTCCGCACCTCCTGGCTGTACGGCTTGCTGCGCGCCATCAACACGCTGCCGAGCCTCTATCTGGAAGCCGGCGCCATCCATGGCTGCGCGCTGTGCCGCGCCGATGCGCCGCTGGTCTATATGGAAGACGTCGGCCGCCACAATGCGGTGGACAAGATCGCCGGCTGGATGTTTCGGAACGACGCCGCGCCGGAGGACAAGCTGTTCTACACCACCGGCCGCCTGACCTCCGAGATGGTGATCAAGACGGTGCGCATGGGCATCCCGATCCTGATCAGCCGTTCCGGCTTCACCGCCTGGGCGGTGGATCTGGCGCGGGAAGCGAACCTCACGCTGATCGGCCGCTGCAAGGGCAAGCGCTTCGTGGCCCTCGCCGGCGAGCAGCGCATCGTCTTCGACGCCGACCTCGCCCAGGTGCAGGACGAAAGCCCGAGGCATTGGCGCAAGAACAGCGCGGAAGCTGGCGCGGGTGAATAGCGTGTTCGGCGTGGTGCTGGCCGGCGGCCTCGCGCGGCGCATGGGCGGCGGCGACAAGCCGCTGCGCGATCTCGGCGGGCGACCGCTGCTGGCGCATGTCATCGCGCGGCTCGCGCCGCAGGTGGCGCGCGTCGCGATCAACGCGAATGGCGAGGCCGCGCGTTTCGCCGCCTTCGGCTGCGATGTCATCGCCGATGGCGTGCCGGACCATCCAGGGCCGCTCGCAGGCATCCTGGCGGCGCTGGATCACGCGGCAGGGCTGGGCTTCGCGACCGTGGCCTCGGTGCCCGGCGACTCGCCCTTCATCCCGCAGGATCTGGTCGCCCGGCTGGATGCGGCGCGCGTGGCCGCCGGCGTGAAGCTGGCCTGCGCGTCCTCAGGCGGCTGGACGCATCCGCCGGTCGGGCTCTGGCCCGTGGCGTTGCGCGAGAACCTGCGCGCCGCGCTGCTGGCCGGTGAGCGCAAGATCGATCGCTGGACGGCGCTGCATGGCTGCGCCACCGCCGATTGGCCGATCGAGCCCTTCGACCCCTTCTTCAACGCCAATACGCCCGAGGAGCTGGAGGAAGCCCAGCGCCTCTTGCCGCGGGCCGCGGCGCCCGCGATATATCCACCATAAGTCCTGGCCTTCTTGGGGGAACGCCGCATGAAATCCGTCCTGCTCGGCTGCATCGCCGCCGCCCTGGTCGCCTATGGCGCGTTCTACGTGCTGGATACGAACCTCCAGCAGACCGCCGACCAGCGGAACATCACCTCCGGCGCACGGCTGTAGTCTTTAGAACACCGCGCTGAAGGGCAGCACCCGCACGGCATCGCCGGGCGCCAAGCTGGTTATGCCCTCGGGCAATTCGCAGAAGGCGTCCGATTCCGTCAGCGAGGTCAGCAGCCCCGCACCCTCGCGCGCGTATTTCCGGGCCACCGGCAGGCTGTCACCGAAGGCCAGCGACACGCGCACATATTCGCGCCGCCCGGCCTTCTTCCTGTAGGCGAAATCGGCCGTCGCGCAAAAACGCGGCAGCATTTCCGGCAGGGCGCCGGCCCGTTGCAGGATCAGCGGTCGGGCGAGGTGCAGGAAGGTGACGACGGCGGCCACCGGATTGCCCGGCAGGCCGATCACCGGCGTGCCCGCGACAAGCCCCATCGCCGCCGGCCGCCCCGGCTTGATGGCCAGCCGCCAGAACACCAGCCGCCCGCCCGCCTCGATCGCCGCCTTCACATGGTCGGCCTCCCCGGTCGAAACCCCGCCGGAGGTCAGCAGCACATCGTGCGTCCGCGCGGCCTCGCGCAGCGCAGCGGATGTCGCGCCGGCGTCGTCGGGCAGGATGCCGAGGTCGCAGGCCGCCACCGGCAGCCGGCCGAGCAGCGCCAGCAGGGTGAAGCGGTTGCTGTCATAGGTCTGGGCGGGGCCGAGCGCGCGGCCCGGTTCCGCCAGTTCATCGCCGGTCGAAAACACGCCCACGCGCAACCTTGGCCGCACCGACAGCCGCGCCAGGCCTAGCGCCGCCGCCAGCCCGATATCGGGCGGCGTCAGGCGCCGCCCCGCCGGCAGCGCCAGCGCGCCCCGCGCCACATCCTCCCCCGCCGGGCGGCAATTCGCACCGCGCTTGAGGCCGGGCACGATCACCACGGCGCCCGCTTCCTCCCGCGCATCCTCCTGCATCATCACCGTATCGGCGCCGTCCGGCATCGGCGCGCCGGTAAAAATCCGCGCGGCGGCGCCTTCGGGCAGCGCGGCGGGCGCGGCGCCGGCCTGGATGCGCAAGCCGATGGGCAGACGCGTCTCGCCGGAAGGCGCCAGATCCGCATGCCGGAACGCATAGCCATCGACGGCGGCGTTGAAGAAGGGCGGCAGATTCGCGGGCGCGTGCAGCGGGCCGGCCAGCACGCGGCCGAGTGCCGAGGCCAGCGCCACCTCCTCCACACCATCGACCGCGGGGATGCGGTCGGCGATCAGCGCCTCCGCCGCCTCCACCGAAAGCAGCGCGCCGCCGAAGGCGAAACAATCGTCGGTCAGTTGCGCCATGGCTGCCTCACGCCGCGCGGAACGCCGCGATCGGCGCGGCGTGGCGCTGCACCAGGTCGGCAATCTGATCCACCGCGTCCAGATGCACATGCGGCGGCGCGCCCGGCGGGGGCGTGACATCGGTGGCGATGGCGACGATCGCGGCATCCTCCGGATGCAGCCAGGGCTTCGCATTGCCGCCGCGATGCACCTCGATCTTCGGGTGCGGGTCGCGCTTGAAGCCCTCGACCAGCACCAGATCGACCGGCGCCAGCAGCCGCAGCAACGCTGCCAGCGTCGGCTCCGGCGCGCCGCGATGTTCCGTCATCAGCGCCCAACGATGCGCGGAGGACACCAGAACCTGCTCCGCCCCCGCGCTGCGATGCTCGAAACTGTCCTTGCCCGGACGGTCCACATCAAAGGCATGGTGCGCGTGCTTGAGGGTGGAGATGCTGAGGCCCCGGGCGCGCAGCACCGGGATCAGCCGCGTCAGCAGCGTGGTCTTGCCCGCGCCGCTCCAGCCCGAGACTCCGATCAGGCGCACGATGGTGGTTCCTGCAACGAAAAAGGGCCGGCCCCGGCATGGCCAGGGCCGGCCCTGTCGAGAAAGCCGGCGATCAATCGGCGCCGGCGGCGCGGGCGTCTGCCGGGCCGGCGATGGTCTGGCGCGCCTTGGTCATTTCCTTCTCGACCCAGACCGAATGGTGTTCCTTGGCCCAGTTCAGATCGACCTCGCCGGTGCCCATCGCATCGAAGGCGCCCTCCATGCCGACCGAGCCGATATAGATATGCGCCAGCATCGCCGCGATCATCAGCACGGAGACGACGCCGTGCACGATATGCGCGAGCTGCATCTGCGCGATGTCGGTGGCGACGAAGGGGAAGATCAGCACATAGCCGGAGACGGCGACAGCCGCACCGCCGAGCGTGGTGATCCAGAACACCATCTTCTGCCCGCCATTGAAACGGTCCGCCGGCGGATGGCCGTGGCCCACCAGGCCGCCGCCAGCCTTGAACCAGGCGATGTCGCGGCCGTTCGGGATGTTGTCGCGCACCCACATCAGCAGCATCAGCACGATGCCGAGGGTGAAGGGGAAGCTCAGGAAATTATGCGCGTATTTGCCCCAGATGGCGACGGCGGTGAAGCTTTCGGGGCCCAGCAGCGGCAGCAGCAGATAGCGGCCGAAGGTCAGGTTGAGGCCCGACAGCGCGAGCACGATGAAGCTCGACGCCACCATCCAATGCGCGGTGCGCTCCACCAGGCCGAACCGGCGGATGGTGCGGCCGGCGGGCCCGGCCTCGATCCGGATGCGCCCCTTGCTCAGATAGAACAGCACCAGCACGGCCAGGATGCCCAGAACCGCGACACCGCCGATCCAGGTCAGCGTGCGGTTGTGGAAGTCCCGCCAGGATTGCCCGGCGGGCTGGATCAGGCTGCCCGCCTGCGCATCCGGGATGGTGATGCGCCCGGTGATCCGCCCGCCGGTCAGCGCATTCTGCAATTCCAGTTCTTCGGCCGACAGCGCGGGCGCCGGCGCCTGGGCCTGGGCCGGCGCGGCACCAAGCCCGAACGCAATCAGCGCGGCCGCCAGCAAAACCTTGATCTTGGTCATCAGCTTTTCCCCCGGGTGAGCCAGGCGCCGAAGCGCCCGGCCCGCCGCCTCAGACGGTGACAGTCTCGCGATAGGCGGTGCGCCAGCCCCAGGCGCCAGCGCCGTAGCCGCGCTTTTGCACGCGCTCACGGTAGATGGTGGCGATCATGTCGCCATCGCCGGCCAGCAGCGCCTTGGTGCTGCACATCTCGGCACACAGCGGCAGCTTGCCCTCGGCGATGCGGTTGGAGCCGTACTGGATGTATTCCACCGCGCTGTTGTCGGCCTGCGGGCCGCCCGCGCAGTAGGTGCACTTGTCCATCTTGCCGCGCCCGCCGAAGTTCCCCACGCGCGGATATTGCGGCGCGCCGAAGGGGCAGGCGTAGAAGCAATAGCCGCAGCCGATGCAGAGATCCTTGTCGTGCAGCACGATCGCGTCGGCGGTCGTGTAGAAGCACGACACCGGGCAGACGGCGGCGCAGGGCGCATCCGTGCAATGCATGCACGCCATCGAGATCGAGCGTTCGCCCGCCCGGCCGTCATTGATGGTGACGACGCGGCGGCGGTTGATGCCCCAGGGCACCTCGTGCTCGTTCTTGCAGGCGGTGACGCAGGCGTTGCATTCGATGCAGCGGTCGCTGTCGCACAGGAACTTCATGCGGGCCATGATCGTGTCTCCCCCTTAAGCCGCACGGATCTGACACAGGGTGACCTTGGTTTCCTGCATGAAGGTCACCGGGTCGTAGCCATAGGTGGTCACGGCGTTCACGCTTTCGCCGAGCACGATCGGGTCGGTGCCCGCCGGGTAGCGGCCGCGCTGGTCCTCGCCCTGGAACCAGCCGGCGAAGTGGAAGGGCATCCACGCCACGCCGCGGCCCACGCGATCCGTCACCATCGCCTTGACGCGCGCGCGGCTGTTGCTTTCCGGGCCCAGCACCCAGACCCATTGCCCGTCGCGGATGGTGCGCGCGGCGGCATCCGCCGGGTTGATCTCGACGAACATGTCCTGCTGGAGTTCCGCAAGCCACTTGTTCGACCGCGTCTCCTCGCCGCCGCCCTCATATTCGACGAGGCGGCCGGAGGAGAGGATGATCGGAAAGTCCTGCGCCACTTCGCGGGAGCGGTTCTGCACCGTCACGCCGAGATGCGGCAGGCGGAAGCCGCGGCGGTCCGGCAGGGTCGGGTATTGCGCCAGCAGGTCGGTGCGCGGCGTGTAGATCGGCTCGCGGTGGACGGGCACCGGGTCGGGCAGGTTCCAGGCCACGGCGCGGGCCTTGCCGTTGCCGTAGGGCACGCAGCCATGCTCCATCGCCACGCGGATGATGCCCATCGAGAGGTCGGTGGCCCAGGAGAAGGTGCCGCCATTGCTCTCGATCCAGCCCTTCTCCTCGGCGGTCAGGTCGTCATACCAGCCAAGCCGCTTGAGCACGGCCGTCGTGAATTCCGGATAGCCGTCCGTGATCTCCGAGCCCTTGGAATAGGAACCTTCGGCCAACAAAGTCGCGCCATTGCGCTCCACGCCGAAGCGCGGCCGGAAGGTGCCGCCGCCTTCCTTCACATGCAGGTTGGTGTTGTACAGGATGTGGCTGCCCGGATGCTTCCATTCGGCCTTGCCCCAGGCCGGCCAGGGCATGCCGTAGAAATCCCCCGCCACGTCGGTGCCCGCGCGGCCGCGCAGCGTCACCAGATCGAACTTGTCCTGGTTCGCCATGTGCAGCTTCAGGCGTTCCGGCGATTGCGCGGTGTATCCGGTGGACAGCGCGCCGCGGTTGATCTCGCGCAGGATGCTTTCGGCGGTCGGCGCGTTGTCGCGCACCTCGAAGGTCTTGAACATCTCCTCGCGGAAGCGGATCGGCAGGCCGCGCTTCTCGGCCGCCGCATCCAGCGCGCCGGCCAGGCGATACATCAGCTCATAGTCGTTCTTCGATTCGAAGATCGGCTTCACCACCTGCTCGCCCCACTGGACCGAGCGGTTGGAGGCGGTGCGGCTGCCCGAGCATTCGAACTGGGTCGAGATCGGCAGCAGGTAGGTGTTTTCCCGCCGGTTGCCGAGCACCGCGAAGGTGGTCGGGTGCGGGTCGGCGACCACCAGCAGGTCCAGCGCCTCCAGCCCCTTCGCCGCTTCCGGCATGCGGGTCACGGTGTTGCCGCCATGGCCCACCACCAGCATACCCTTCAGGCGGTCGCGCTGCTGGATCTGGTCCTTTGGCAGGGTGATCGCGTCGAAATAGCGCGTGGTCGGGATGCCCGGCGTGTTCATCATGGCGGGCGTGTCGAAGCGCGCCATCATGCTTTCGTAAGGCACGCCCCAGACGCGGCCCCAATGGCGCCACGCCCCCTCATCCAGGCCGTAATAGGCCGGCAGCGTGCCGACATCGAGCCCGAAATCGGTCGCACCCTGCACGTTGCAGTGGCCGCGGAAGATATTGGCGCCCGTGCCCTCCACGCCGACATTGCCGGTGGCCAGCAGCAGAATGCAGAAGGCACGCACATTGGCCGTGCCGACGGTCTTCTGCGTGGCACCCATGCACCAGATCAGCGTCGCCGGCTTTTCCTTGGCGAAGGTCTCGGCGACCTGGCGCAGCTGCGCGCCCGGCACGCCCGTCACGCGCTCGACCTCGGCGGGCGTCCACTTCGCGACCTCGGCCTGGATTTCCTCCATGCCGTAGACGCGCTGCTTGATGAATTCCTTGTCTTCCCAGCCATTGGCGAAGATGTGGTGCAGCATGCCCCAGATGATCGGGATGTCGGTGCCCGGGCGGATGCGCACGAAATCGGTGGCATGGGCGGCGGTGCGGGTGAAGCGCGGATCGATCACGATCAGCTTGGCCCGGTTGCGCTCCTTGCCGCTCAGCACGTGCTGCAGCGACACCGGGTGCGCTTCCGCGGGGTTGCCGCCCATGATGATCATGGTCTTGGAATTGCGGATGTCGTTGTAGCTGTTGGTCTGCGCGCCATAGCCCCAGGTGTTGGCGACGCCCGCCACCGTGGTGGAATGGCAGATGCGCGCCTGGTGATCGACGCTGTTGGTGCCCCAGAAGGCGGCGAATTTGCGGAACAGATAGGCGCCTTCATTGCTGAACTTGGCGCTGCCGAGCAGGAACATCGAATCCGGCCCGCTTTCGGCGCGGATCGCCATCATCTTGTCGGCGACCTCGGTCAGCGCCTGGTCCCAGCCGATGCGCGTCCACTGCCCGCCGACCAGCTTCATCGGGTATTTCAGGCGGCGATCACCATGCACCAGCTCGCGCACCGCCGCACCCTTGGCGCAATGCGTGCCGCGGTTGATCGGCGATTCCCAGGCGGGTTCCTGCCCGACCCAGACGCCGTTCTGCACTTCGGCGATCACCGTGCAGCCGACCGAGCAATGCGTGCAGATGTTGCGCACGCGCGTCACCGGCTGGTTGTGGTCCAGCACCCCCGTGGCCGCCCCCGCCGCCTGCGCCCGGCTGGCGCCGAGCGTGCCGAGTGCCGCGAGGCCGGCAGCGCCAAGCCCCGCCTGCCGCAGGAAGGACCGGCGGTCGAGCCCGCCGGAGGAAAGACCCTGATAGGCGGCGGCCAGGCGCTGGCGCGCGGCGCGGCCTTCGGAGCGCTTGATGAGCATCTGGGCGTTCCCCCTTCTTATTCGTAACGGTTCGTGCGGTAGAAGGCCTGCACATGCGCGCTGTCCGCCTTGTAACGGGCGGCATTGCGCTGGGCCTCGCCTTCCTTGCGGGCATCGCGCGACGGCACGCTGTCAGCGCGCTGGGCCAGCGCCGGCGCGGCGGCCGCCGCAGCAGCGGTGCCAAGCCCCAAGGCCTTCAGGAAGCCGCGTCGTTCTGCCGTTTTCTCGCTCATGGTGACGTCTCCATTGGCTATGCCGTGTCCGGCCGGGCCGGGGCAGTGGCTCAGGCGGGCAGGTCGGCTGCCGCGGTTTCGACTTCGATCGCGATGCGGCCAAGCCGCCCCACCGCCTTGTAGAACCTGGCCGATTCCGCGGCCTCCAGATCGGCGAAGAAGCGGCCGGCCCAGGGGCGGATATGGCGCATGAAGAAAGGCTCCGCCGCTTCTGCATCTGGCCCGAGGGCGCCGGCCAGCAACCCCGCATAGGTCTCGGCAAGGAAGGCCAAATGGTCTTCCGGCTCCGACACGCCTGCCGCGCGCTCGATGCCAAGCCGTGCGAGGTCGCCGCGCAGATCGGCCAGCGGCCGTTCATGCAGGAACCCCGTGAGGTAGTAGCTGGCATAGGGCAGCAATTCGCCACGGCCGACACCGATGAAAAGCGCGAAATATTCGCGCTCCGCCGCGTCCGGCGTGGTGGCGCGGGCGGCATCCGACAGGGCGGCATAGGCCTGCCCGATCTCGCCCGGCGTGAAGGGCAGCAGCCGCAGGCGGCCAAGAAGCTCGCTGTCGGGGGCGCCGCCGAGCAAACGGCCGAGCAGGGCGAACAGGCGCGCGCGCTCTGCATCCACCACGTCGATTGTTGCGTTTCCGTCGCCGAGCAAATCATCAACTTCCATGCGGATGATGCGAGACCCCTCAGCCCCGGTCACCTGCCGCACCCCCAGGGAACCCGAATCCGCCGATTTAGGCAAGGTCTTCGCGCCCGACCGGCGCCGCATCCGGCCGCACCGGCAAAGCCGCCCCGCGGCGGCGGCGGGGGGTGGGCAGCGCTTCTGCCTCCATCGCGGGCGGTTCGCGCTCCTCCAGGCGTTCGGGCGCGGGATCCTCCGGCGCTTCCAGGTCCAGCGCCGGTTCGGGTGGCAATTCGGGCCGCTTCTCGGCCGGGATCATGCCGATCGCCTGTTGCAGCAGCTTGCCGACATCGCCCGCCAGCTCGTTCGAGAAGCCGAAGGGCAGGCCGCCCGGCGCGTTGAAATCCCACTGGTATTCGACCGGGCCGATGTAGTCGCGGATGGCGGGATCGAGGCTCCACATCCGCCGCAGCGCGGCATCCCGCAGCGCCGCCGGCACGCCCGGCCGCAGGAAGGGGCCGAGGTCGGAGGCGACCGTCATCTCCTCCAGCTTCGGCAGGCTGGCGAGGTCGATTTCCGGCCCGCCGGGAATCGGGCAGGTCGCCGGCGGCTTGGGCGCTTCCGGCGCGGCTTCAGGCGCCGCTTCGGCCACGGCGTCCGGGGCGGGTTTCAAATCCGGCTCCGCCAGCTTCCGGCGCGACCAGCGGGCGAGGAAGGGGGTGCGATCCTCCGCGCTCATTCCTCCTCCATCCGGCCCTGGCGGGCTTCCTCCACCTGGCCCTGGCGGGCTTCATCCACCTGGCCCTGGCGGGCCAGGGCCTCCGGATCGGCACGGTCGCGCTTGCGCTTGAAGAAACCGCGTTCCCTGTGGTGGCGCGCCACGAAATCGGTGGCGATCGCGCGCAGCCCCGGCGGCATGGGCAGGGATTCCAGCAGATCGTTGCCCGATTCGGCGTAGACATGCGCCTCCCCGGCATCGATCGTCACGGCTTGCAGCGTGAAGCCGGCCTCGGTCCCGGCCGGGCGCAGCACCACCCACACCAAGGGCACCGCCGCTTCCAGATTGTGCCTGTAGTTGTCGGTGTCGGTCGGGTGCAGCGCGACCTCGGCGGTGCCGGCGAAGAAAATCGCGCTGCCATCGGCGTCCTGGCGCAGGCAGGTCCAGGGCGCGACATCGGGCGCGTCCTCCAGCACGGCATTGGCGCGCCAGACATGCTCGGCCCAGCGGGTCACGCCGCGGCGGCGTTCGGCGACCACGGCAACAGGCACCAACACCGAATCGGGCGTCATGCGGCATCCGCCTTGCCCAGCAGCGGCAGGCCCGTGACCAAATTCTGCGGCTTCATGCGCAGGGTCTGCGCCGCATCCATCGCCAGCGCCAGATATACGGGCTTGCCCGCCACGCGCGGCAGCACGCGGGATGCCTCGGCGAAATCGAGCACGCCGAGCCACAGGATGCGCGCCAGCCGCGCCTGCTTCACCTTGCGCCCCTGCCACAGGTCGTTGGCGATGCCCGTGCTTTCGGCGTCCAGCCCCACATGCCAGGTCCAGTTCCGGTCCTCGATCACCGGCACGGCGCGGATCGACACCGTCTCGCCGAGCACATGCGCGATGAAGCGTTCCAGCGCGCGGGCGATGCCGGCCTGGCCGGGGCGGCCCTCGGCGATATCCAGCGCGAAATCATGCGCGTCCGACCGCCCGGCATAGAGATGCGCCGTTTCCTCCGACAGCACATCCAGCTCCACCTCGCGCGGCTTGGCGCCAGCTTCCACCAGCAACTGGCCGATGGCGCCGAAGCCGGAATCGGCGGTGCGGTTGGCCAGGAACTCCTCATCCGCCACCAGCAGCGCGCCCTGGTGGATGGCGGCGCGCTGGGTGCGGAAGAACATCTCGGCGGCGCGCAGCGCGAAAGGGTCGCCCACCCCTTCCAGCGCGGCGCGGGCGACGAGATGCGTCAGCATCTGCAGGAAGATCGGCGGCACCCCCGCCACCCCCTCCCGGAACAGTTTCGCCCAGGCCGCCTCCAGCGTCGGCTGCGCGGCGACGCGGTCCCGGAAGCCGAGAAAAACCGAAAAGTTCTCGCGCGCATCGGCGTCGGCGAGTGCCGCGATCTCGTCTGGCGGCACGGTGCGCAGCGGGTCGTCCAGAAGCCGCGCATGCAGGGCGCGTTCGGCATCGCAGGCTTCGGGCGGCGGCACCAATTCCGGCCGGGCGCAGAAGGCGCGCCAGAGGTCGGGTGTGGCGCGGATGCGCCCCGTGTCGTCGCGGTCGCACAGATGGTGGCCGGAGGCGACCCAGAAATCGCCGGGGGCGAGGCCGGCGGGCAAATTGGTCGGGATCACGCCGCTCATGCGCCGAGCCTGGTCAGGTCGGGGCGGTCCACCGGGCCGTCCTCCTCCACCGTCACGACGTTGAACACCGGCAGCCCGGCATAATCGCCGCGCGGGGTTTCGCGCCGGTGCAGGGTGCGAAAGCTTTCGCGAGTCTCGCCATCGGCGTGGCTCCGGGTCAGCGCCAGCACGGTGCCGGGCGGGTGGTCGGCGCAGAGGGATTCGGCGAAGGTGATCTCCTCCTCCGCCGCCGCGCGCGCGGCGTCGTCGCTCGGCGCGCCAAGCTCGGTCCGGATATGCGCGGTCAGCGCCGCCACCGCCGCCGCGCGCTGTTCCGCGGTCGCGCCGGCGACCTCGACCAGCGTGGACCAGCCGAAGCTGCCAACCCCCAGAAACCCGCCCCGAAACGCCTGCCGCCGCTTGCCGGACATGGCGGCCGGGTCCTCGTCCCAGAAGGCGAAGCCGCCCGGCACGGCCCATTCGCCGGGCGCGGCTGCCGCCTCGAAGATCACCGTGTCGGAGGGGTCGAGGCGCAGCGTGCGGGGCAGTTTCGTCATGGCCCCCGGGTCTCCATCAGGCTCTCCGTCAGGCTCACCACGTGGCGGGCGCCGTCGCGTTCCACCACCAGATCGCCGCTGCCGGGGTCGATGCCGCGCCGCCCCTCCCCCATGCCGGGCACGGCATCGAGCCGCGCCAGGTATTTCTGGGCCACCCGGATGAAGCCGCCGGTGATCCCCGGGCGCTGCCATTCGGCGATGCCGGCCATCAAATGCCGCGCCCAGGCGGCGGTGAGGTCGGGGGCGCTGACCTCCTCCTCCGTCCAGCCTTCGTCGCGCAGCGCCGTCTGCGCCACGCCGTGGCCGGGTTCCCAGCCGCGCGGAAACACCAGCCGCGCCTCGATGCCCACCACCAGCCATTCGGGCGGCGAGTCCTGTGGCGCGCCCTCCGGCCAGGCGATCCGCGCGCGCCCGATCTCCCCGCCATTCACCCGGATGCGATCGGGCCAGCCGAGCGTCACCGGCACATCGGGCGGCCCATAGGCGCCGAGCGCATCGCACAGCGCGTTCTGCGCCGCGAAGATCACGGTGCGCGCCACACGCAACGGATCATCCGGCTCCAGCGCCACCGCAGCCTCGATGCGCGACGCGCTGCGCACCCAGACAAGCGTGCCGGCGCCGTGTTTCGGGCCGAGCACGCAGGCGCGCGCCATCGCGTCCCCACCCTCGCGCAGCGCATGCACGGGGCTGAACAGGCTCGGCAATTCGGGCAATCCGGTGGTGACGGCGTTGGGCACTTTCGGTCGTGGCCCCCCTGGCCCTCGCAAACCAAGCTGTCGGCCGATATATGCGCGGGCACCCCCCGGGCCTAGACCCCGGCGGATTCAAGGATTTCGCGCCGCATGGGCAGCACCATCACCTTCGTCTGCAGCTGCGAGGACACGATGCCGATCGACGGTCGCGCCGTCGCGCGCGGCTGCACCGGGGCAGGCGGGGGCGAGATGCGGGGCGCGGAGCAGCTCTGCGAGGCGCAGCTCGCCCGGTTCCTCGCGGCACTCGGAGAAAACCGCCCCATCACCGTCGCCTGCACCGCGCAGGCGCCGCTGTTCACCCAGGAAGCCGAGGAGGCCGGCTTCGCGCCCCCCCTCTCCTTCGTCAACATCCGCGAGACGGCGGGCTGGTCCGCCGAGGCGCGCCAGGCCGGCCCGAAGATGGCCGCGCTGATCGCAGCATCCGCCATCCCGATGCCGCAGACCGCCCTGGTGCCGCTGACCAGCGAGGGCGTCACGCTGGTGCTCGGCCGTGACGCGGTGGCGCTGGAGGCCGCCGCCGCCCTGGCGCCGACCCTCGACGTGACGGTGCTGCTGACCGGTGCCGAAGCGGTGGAACCCCGCCCCGCCGCGGATTTCCCGGTGGCGCGCGGCCGGGTGCGCGGCGCCACTGGCTGGCTCGGCGCCTTTTCCGTGACGGTCGATGGCTACGCCATGCCGCGGCCGTCCTCCCGCGGGGCCTATGCCTGGGGGCCGGCGAAGGATGGCGCCGTGTCGCGCTGCGACGTGGTGCTGGACCTCTCGGGCGGCACAGCGCTGTTCCCGGCGAGCGAGGTGCGGCAGGGCTATCTTCGCGCCGATCCCACCGATGCGGCGGCGGTGCAGAAGGTGGTCGCACAGGCGCGGGAGCTGGTGGGCACCTTCGACAAGCCGCGCTTCGTCACTTTCGAGGCCAGCCTCTGCGCCCATAGCCGCAACAGGCGCATCGCCTGCACCCGCTGCCTCGACCTGTGTCCCACCGGCGCGATCACGCCGGGGAAGGACAGCGTGCTGATCAGCGCCGAAATCTGCGCCGGCTGTGGCGCCTGCGCGGCAATCTGCCCGACCGGCGCCGCGCAATACGCGATGCCGCCCGGCGAGGCCCTGCTCCGCCGCCTGCGCGCCCTGCTGCTGACCTATCGCGAAGCACAGGTGGCGTCGCCGCTCCGCGGCGGGGGCGGCGAAGCGCCCGTGATCCTGGTGCATGACGAAGCCGGGGAGGCGCAGATCGCAGCCCTCGCGCATCACGGCACCGGCCTGCCGGCGCGGGTGCTGCCGCTGCGGGTCAACGAGGTTTCGCAGATCGACCTGCCCTTCCTGGTCGCCGGCTTCGCCTGGGGTGCCGCGCAAATCCGGCTCGCGCTGCCGGCGAAGCGGCGCCACGGGGTGGAGGGCGTGCTGCGGAACCTCGACTACCTGGCCGCCATCCTCGGCGGGCTGAGCGTGCCCGACCACGGCGCCCCCCGCGCCGCCGCCATCGAGACCGACGACCCCTTCACGCTTGGCGAGGCACTGGCCGCCCTGCCGAAGCGCGGCCTGCCCTTCCCGCCCGCCACCTTCGCCGCCGTGGGTTCGGGGCGCGAGATTTTGCGGGTCGCCGCCCGCGCACTGGCGGACGGGATGGCGCAGCCCGGCGCTGTGCTGCCGATGCCGGCCCTCGCCCCCTTCGGCGAGGCGCGTGTCGAGATCGCCGGCTGCACGCTCTGCGTCGCCTGCACCAGCGTGTGCCCGACCGGCGCGTTGAGCGCCAATCCGGAAAGACCGGAACTGCGCTTCCTGGAAGATGCCTGCGTGCAATGCGGCCTGTGCGCCACGACCTGCCCGGAGAAGGTCATCACCCTGATGCCGCGCCTGAACCTGGCGCCCGAAGCCGCCGCCATCCGCATCGTGAAGGCCGAAGATCCCTTCTGCTGCGAGCGCTGCCAAAAACCCTTCGGCGTGCGATCGCAGATCGAGCGAGTCGAGCGCAAGCTGCGGCAATCCGGGCATTGGATGTTCCGCGACGGCAAGCAGCTTTCCGTGCTGCGCCTGTGCGAGGAATGCCGGGTGTTCGCGGCCACCGATGGCGGCATCGACCCCTATGCCGGCCCCGCCCGCCCGACCGCCAAGACCACCGAGGATTGGCTGCGCGAGCAGGACAGCGAGACCTGACCCGATACCTTGTCTGCCGCGGCCTGTTTTCTGAAATCTACGCCCGTGGCGCACGCTTCGGCCTGGACTACTTCGACACCCAGATCGCCGCCCTCCGCGCCCAGGGTAGTTGGGTCCAGGCGCTCGACCTGCCAAGCGCCGCGCCCATCGGCGTCAACGCCAGCCGCATCGCCGCCACCCTCCTGTCGAGCCCCGAACCCGTGACGGTGATCGCGCACAGCAAGGGCGGCCTCGAAGCCCTCGCTGCCCTCATCCGCCCCGGGGTCGCGGCGCAGTGCGCCGGCTTCCTCGCCCTGCAATGCCCCTTCCACGGCACGCCACTGGCCGATGCCGGCCTGGCCCCAAGACCCCTGCGCCTCGCCGCGCACCACCTGCTCGGCGCGCTGCAACTCGGCGCCACGCGCGGCGTGAAGGATCTGACGATCGCCGCCCGCGGCCGCTGGATGCAGGCGCATGCGGCCGAGATCGAGGCGCTGGTGCGAACCACCCGCGTCCTTACGATCGGCACCGCCATGCCCGCCCGGCCGGCCTTGCGGGACGCCGCGTTCGCGCTGCTGGCGCGCTGGGCGGAGCAAGCCGGACATGGCCCCGGAGACGGGCTGGTCCCGCTGCTGTCCACCCGGCTGCCCGGCGCCCGCCACTTGACGCTGGAAGGCGGCCACCGCGCTTTGGTCGCGCGGGGCCCGGGGCGTGATCCGGTGGCGGTGCTGACCCGCGCCCTGGCTTTGCTCAGCTGAAGATGACATCCGCCGCGCTGAGCTGGCTGACGCCGTAGAGCACCGCCAGCACCGAGATGCCGCCGGAGGCCGCGCCATTGGCATCGAAGCTGAGCTGCGTGCCGCCGGTGCGGAACAGGAAGGCCGGGTTCCCGTCTGGCGCCACGGGCGCGGCTCCGGACACCACCGTGGCGCCAAAGCCGAACAGCATCTCCAACCTGTCCTCGCCCGGCACGAAGCCGAAGATCCGGTCGACGCCGTCATCGGCCGCGTGGAAGCGGAACACATCCACCGCGCCATCCGCCGTGGTGATCAGCCGGTCTGTGCCCGCACCGCCCGCCATCACATCGGCGCCGGCGCCGCCGGTGATCACGTCATCCCCGGCCTGGCCCATCAGCGTGTCGTCGCCGGCATCGCCACGAAGCACATCATCGGCATCGCCGCCCAGCACCCCGTCCTGGCCATTGCCGCCGAACAGCGTGTCGGCGCCGTCGAAGACATCGCCGCCCGCCAGGGTATCGTTACCATCCCCGCCATAGAGCAGGTCAGCGCCGTCATCGCCGGCGAGGTCGTCGTCGCCCGCCTCGCCATAGAGGGTGTCGGCGGCATCGCCGCCACGCAGCGTGTCATCGCCATCCTGGCCACGCAGCCCATCATTGTCCTGCCCGCCCGACAGGTCGTCATCCCCCGCGCCGCCCCACAGCGTGTCAGCGCCGAAATCGCCATCCAGCGTGTCGGCACCGTCATCGCCGCGCAGCAGATCGGCTTCCTCGCCGCCAAACAGCGCATCGTCGCCGCCGCCGCCATACAGCGAATCCCCGCCGGCCTCGCCGAACAGCGTGTCGTCGCCGGCCGCACCAAGCATGCGGTCGGCACCGGCGCCGGCCCAGGCGCGGTCATCGCCCGCTCCACCCGGCAGCGTGTCGCCGAAGGCACCACCCACCAGCATGTCGGCGATGCCGGTCCCCACCAGCACGACACCCGCCTCCGCATTCGGGTCGAAGCGCAGGCCGACCCGCACCGTGTCGATCAGGGTATTCATCGCGCCGAACCGGAACACGAAGCGCGCCGTGGCGGACAGCGCGGCCAGCGCCTCGCCTTCCGTCGTGTAGACATGCTCGGCCGACAGGGTCGCCGCACCGGGCGTCGGCTGGGCGATCTGCGTGACCGTCCCCTCCCCCCAGGAGGCCGCGCGCACGAGGGCGAGCGACTCTGGCGCGGAATCGAACACCCATTCAGTCTGCAGCAGGAAACCGCCGGGCGCCGAGAGAAAGCCGATGCGCCACATCCGTGCCGAGCGCGCCATGCGTGATCGCCCCTGAGTTTTATAAGCCCTATCGTATATAGCGCGAGGCGACAATTCAAACCGCCGGTCGGGGGGCGGACCGTGCGCGAGCGCCCGGTGGCAGACCGCCAGGCTTCGGCGGCGCCTTGCGGCGCGCCTCCGGCTGCGGGAGCCTCCGGTGGGACAGGGCGGGGGTGGGGGCGCATGGCGCGGATCGGTTTCGTCGGCCTCGGCCATATGGGCGGGCCGATGGCGCGCAACCTGGTGCGCGCCGGGCATGCGGTGGCGGTGTTCGACCTGAACGCCGCGGCCATGGCCGCCGTGCCGGGCGCCCGCCCCGCCGGCAGCGCCGCGGATGCGGCGCAAGACGCGGAGATCGTTTTGACCATGCTTCCCGCCGGGCCGCAGGTGCGGGATGCCTGGCTCGGCGCCGGCGGCATGGCGGCGGCCAGCGCGCCCGACGCCGTGCTGGTCGATTGCTCCACCATCGATGTGAAGACCGCGCGGGATGTGGCGCAGGCGTGCGGCCGCGCCTTCCTCGATGCCCCCGTCTCCGGCGGCACGATGGGGGCGGAGGCCGCGACGCTCACCTTCATGGTCGGCGGCGAGGCGGCCGCCTTCGCGCGCATGGAGCCGGTGCTGCGCCAGATGGGCCGCGCCGCCATCCATTGCGGCGAGGCCGGCGCGGGCCAGGCCGCCAAGGCCTGCAACAACATGATGCTGGCGGCAACCATGATCGTGACCGCCGAGGCCTTCGTGCTGGCCGAGCGCCTCGGCCTGTCGCATGCGGCGCTGTTCGAGGTGGCGGCGAAATCCTCCGGCCAGTCCTGGAGCCTGAGCAATTACTGTCCGGTGCCGGGGCCGGTGCCGGCCAGCCCTGCCAATCGGGACTACGCGCCGGGCTTCGCGGCCAGCCTGATGCTGAAGGATCTCGGCCTCGCGGTCGGCGCGGCGGATGCCACGGGCGCCGACACGCCAATCGGCGCAAAGGCGCTGGAATTGTACCGGCGCTTCGTGGAGGAGGGTGGCGGCGCCACGGATTTTTCCGGGATCATCCGAATGCTGCGGGAGTCATCGGGGGGGTAGCTGGCACGCGGCTTGCGCTGCGCACTGCATGCGCAAGCTGCTCACGCTCCTTCTGCTCCTCGCCCCGCCGGCCTTCGCCGAGCCCGGCCGGCTGTGCCGCGCCGCGATCCAGGCCGCCGAACGGGCGCAAAACCTGCCGCCGCATCTGCTGATGGCGATCGCGCGCAGCGAATCCGGCCGGCGGGACCCCGAAACCGGCGCCTTCCACCCCTGGCCCTGGACCATCAATGCCGAGGGGCGTGGGCAATTCTTTCCGACCAAGGCGGAAGCGATTGCCGCCGTGCGGGCGGAACAGGCGCGCGGCGTGCGCTCGATCGATGTCGGCTGCATGCAGATCAATCTGCGCCACCACCCCAACGCCTTCACGAGCCTGGAGGAAGCCTTCGACCCGGCTGCGAATGCGCGCTACGCCGCGCGCTTCCTGACGGAGCTCAACAGCACGCGGGGAGATTGGTCGCAGGCCGCTGGCGCCTATCATTCCCAGACCCCGGGCTTCGCCGAGCCCTATCGCGCCCGCGTGATGGCGGCCTGGGCGGAGGAACAGGCGCGGCCTCACCCGCCGGTGGCACTTGCGGCGCGGCCGTCACCCTCGGGGGGCGGCGGCGCCTTCCTGTCGAACGGGGCGGAACGGGCAGCGGTGCTGCCTGCCCCCGCGGGCGCGGCCAGCCGGGGCCTCGACGCCTATCGCAGCCTGCCGGTGGCCATCGCAGGGCGCGGGGCCGGGCGGCTGGCGTTGCTGGCAGCCAGGTAGGTGGCGGCAGCGGCAAGTTCCGCGGTCAGCACCCAGACGCGCTGCGCATCCATGCGTGTCTCGGGGTCGTTGAGCAGCCGATCCAGCTCGGCCTGCTTCGCCATGATCTCGCCTGCGGTCATGCGCGCCTCACTCCGGTTACGGTGTGTAAGCGGATGCCGTCGCAAAAGCGAAAGATTTTCGGTACGGCCGGAGAGCCGCCCGATCACATGGAGGACAGGACGGCCGGGGCCAGCGCGGGCAGCTTGGCCTGCGGGTGGCTCGGGTTGCGGAAGCGCAGCTCGCCTTCCGGCGCGGCGTCCGGCGGCGCCAACCCGTACAGTTCCATGCGGCTGGCGCAGGAGACCGCCACGACCGGCCGGGCGGACGGGTCCGTCATCCAGCGGCGGGTCGCACCCTCCAGCTCCATCCGTTCGCGCAGGCCCCGCCATTCCGCGCGGTCAACATCCTCCACGAACACCGAGAGCAGGCCGGGCTTGTCATGCGAAAGCCGCGCGGCGGCCGCCATGCCGAGACGCCGTGTGACGGCGCCGGAGATCGAATTCTCGCGCCCCGCCCGCGCCGCCATGACGAACACCGAGCCGCTGCCGGGGGACGCGGTGACGGCCAGGTGCGCTTCCTCGCCGAATTGGGCGCGAAGCTGTTCCGGCAGGCGTCCGCCGGCCACTTGCGCGCCGGCCAACACCAGCGGGTCGAGCTTCAGCACCGCATCGGCGCTGGTTTCCTGCCGGCGCTGCGCCTGCAACAGGCTGGCGATGCGGGCGTGGAGGTCGGCCACCTGCGCGTCCGTCGCCATGCCCTCCGGCAGGGTCATCTTGAGCAGGTAGCGGCCGGGATGCGCCGCCAGCCAGGTCTGCAATTCCGGGTTCACCCGATCGACCAGGGCGCACCAATCGCCGCGATGCACTTCCCGCCCTTCCTCGGCGGAGACGACTTCGCAGGCGACTTCGGCGGCGATGCCGTCGCGGCTGATCAACAGGTCGTGCGGGGTGGCATCGACCAGGCCGGCGAACGTCACGTCGAACCCGCGGGCGCGGTGCAGGGCCGCCGTGCGCAACAGGTGAAAGAGCGGCACGAGCGTTGCCTGGCCGGTGAGCCCGGCCTCGATCATGTCGGAGAGCTTGCGGCGCGCCGCGGTCGGCAGCGCTTCGGCCAGGCGGACGGTTTCCCGGGCGAAGGCGCCGATCCTGCGTTCCGCCAGGCCGGCCTTGGACAGGGCAACGGGGTCGGACAGCCGGCCGAGGATGAGTTCCAGCGCGTGGCGCTGCTGCAGCGCCTTGGCCGACAGCGAGGAAGCCCGCGCCGCCTGCTGGATTTCCGCCATGCGTTTCCGCCAACGCTGCGCGCCGCACAGGGAGACGAAGCTGCGCAGATCGGCCGCTTCGGGCCGCGTGTCGGCGAATGGCATGGAATGTATCCGGCTTTCCACCCTTCCTAGCGGCCGGAGGGGGGGGGCCGTCAAGCGGACATGACGCTTATGTGCGTGGTGGGGTGCCCGCGTAGAACAGATTGACGCTGTGCGTGGCCTCGGCGAAGAGCAGCCAGCGCTCGGCCAGCACGCCGGCCCCGGCGATCACCACGGCGGCGGCGGCGGCGGCCGGCCCCGCGACCATCGCCAGCAAGGCCAGCAACGGCGCCGCGGCGAAGGCACCCAGCGTGGCGAAACGCAGCCTGTCGCGGTGCTTGCGGGCGACCCGGAAGCCCATTTCGCGCAGCAGCCAGGTCTGTTCCGTGGCTGGCGGGTCGAGCGGCCGCGTCGTGCCGATGCGGCCGAGGCCGGTCGCGGTCTCCAGCGTCGGCGCGGCGCCGCGCGGGGCATCCACGACCGATTGCCAGTAATGCCGCTTGAAGCCGAGCGCCGCGAGGCCCGTCGCGAAGGCCAACACGCTGGCCGTGGCCGCGCCGCCCCAGAAGCTGCCCAGCAGCGCCAGCAGAACGGCCCCGGTGAAGGCGGCCAGCAGCAGATAGCCGGGTGCCACCAGCGTGTGGTGCCATTCCCGCACCGGCTTGAGCGAGGCGTAGATCATGCCCGTGCACCACACGGTCACCGCCGCCCCCGCCGCCGCCAGCAGGCCGAGCAGCGCCGCCAGGATCGGCCAGCCCAACAGCACCGCGATGCCGAACGCGCCCGCCGGCAGGTAGGTGGCCACCGCCGCCACCCCCTCCCGCGACAGCCAGGAGGACCGCCATTGGCTGAGCGCCCGCCAGGCCCGTTCGGGCCGGCCGAGATGGAAGGTGGAGGAGATCAGGCCGACCGTGATCAGCACCAGGGCAAGGCCGAGCGCCGCCACCGTGAAGCCCGGCGCGGCGGGCACCAGCCCGACCGGCCGCAGCAGCGCCAGCCAGAACAGCAGCCCGTAGCCCGCGCCGGACGCGGTGGAGAAGAAAATGATGGAGGGAGCGGGGTTCATTGTGTGCGGCCTCCGGCCGCGCCGGCCGATTCAGATGTCCGCGCCTGCGGCGCTCCCATCATCGGGCGGCTCATCGGCTCAGCGCCCGGTCCAGCCAGCGCAGCAGCGGGTTCTTGATGTCGAGCGGCGTGGGCACGGCTTCCTCCAGCGTCTCGGCCTTGGGGCGGATGCGCGGCGGCAGGTACTTGTTGACAGGCTGGTAGCCGAGCTCCGGCATCAAATCATAGCCGCCCCGCTCCGCCACCAGCACGGACACCTTGCTGGCAGGGTCGCCAAGGTCGCCGAAATGCCGCGCGCCGACCGGGCAGGCGATGACGCAGGCGGGCTGGCGCTGGGGCTCGGGGATGGTTTCGTTGTAGATGCGATCGACGCAGAGCGTGCATTTCTTCATCACCCCCTCATCCTGGTCCATCTCCCGCGCGCCATAGGGGCAGGCCCAGGCGCACAGGCCGCAGCCGATGCAGGCATCGGTGTTGATCAGCACGATGCCATCCTCGGCGCGCTTGTAGCTGGCACCTGTCGGGCAGACGGTCACGCAGGCCGGCTGTTCGCAATGCAGGCAGGAGCGCGGGAAATGCACGGTGCGCCCTTCCTCGCCCTCCCCGGCTTCATAGCTGTGGACGCGGTTGAACCACACGCCATCCGCGCCGGCGGAATAGGGGTTGAGGTCGGGCAGCGGGCCGAGATGGCCGCCGCTGTTCCAGGATTTGCAATTGGTCGCGCAGGCCTGGCAGCCGACACAGGTGTCGAGGTCGATGACCAGGCCAAGCTTTCGGGCGCCGGGGGGCGGAATCTCGGTCATCGGCCAGGCTCCCGCAGGACATCGACCCGGCCGGGCATGTTCGGCGGCAGGGGGAGGGTGGCGGGCATGGGCGCGGTTTCGCCGGCCTCATGGGGCGCGCATTTGCGGACGCGCACGCGCAGATCGTACCAGGCCGCCTGGCCGGTAACCGGGTCGGCATTCGCCGCGCGAAACCCTTCCTGCGCCGGCAGCCATTCGCTGATCGCGTGGTTCAGCAGGAAGCCGTTGGTGGCCTCCGGGCTGTCGGGCGCCAGGCCCCAGGCGCCGGCGCGCTTGCCGATGGCGTTCCAGGTCCAGACCGTGTCGGGGTTCACCCCCTCCATCAGCGTGAGCTGCCCCTTCACCCGCCCGGCGCGGCTTTCCACCCACACCCAGTCATCCTGCGCAAGGCCCATCCGCGCAGCCGTGGCGCGCGCCATGTACAGGCGGTTGGCGCCATGGATCTGCCGCAGCCAGGCGTTCATCGAGCCCCAGGAATGATACATCGCCATCGGCCGCTGCGTGACGGCGCAGAGCGGATAGTCCGCCAGATCCGGCACGTCCTGCTCCAGCGGCGCGTACCAGATGGGCAGCGGGTCGCAGTACGTCCGGACGCGCGCGCGCAGATGGTCGGGCGGCTGCTTCGCGCCATGCCCCTCCGCGGCCAGTCGGAACTTTTGGAGTGGCTCGCTGTAGATCTGCAGCACGATCTGGTTCGCCGCGCCGATCAGCCCCATCGCCTTGGCCTGATCGAGGTAGGCCTGGTTGCTGTGCTTGTACCATTGCTGGTCTTCCGGCAGGTCGTGCCGCCAGAAGCAGCCATTCGCGATGTATTTCTGGAGCTGGTCCGGGTTGGGCGCGCCCACCCCCGCCTTCTCGCCTTCCTCACCGCGCCAGCCGGCCAGCGGCCCCACCCCCGGCATGCGCTGGTGGTTCACGATGTAGTCGGCGTAGTCCTTGAACTTCGCCGTCCCGTCCGCGTTGGTGAAGGCCGGCAGGCCGAGGCGCGCGCCGATCTCGATCAGCACGTCCTGGAAGGGCCGCACATCGCGGTCCGGCGTCAGCACCGGCTGGCGGATCGCATCCCCCGGGCCATGCGCGCTGCCGATCGGGCGATCCAGCAGGCTGATCGCGTCCCAGCGTTCCAGATAGGTCGTGTCGGGCAGGATCAGATCGGCATAGGGCACCGTCTCGCTGAAGAAGGCGTCGGAATAGATGACGTGCGGGATGCGGTAGCTGCCGTCTTCCTTCTGCTCCGTCAGGATGCGGATGACTTCCAGCGGGTTCATCGCGCTGTTCCAGGCCATGTTCGCCATGAACATGAACAGCGTGTCGATCGGATAGGGATCCTCCGCCCCGGCATTGCCGATGACGGTGTGCATCATCCCATGCAGGCCGAGCGGTGCTTCCCAACTGAAGGCTTTGTCGATGCGCAGCGGTCGGCCCGCATCGTCCACCATCAGATCATCCGGCCCCTGCGGAAAGCCGAGCAAATTCCCCGCGATCGGCGTGTTCGGCGCCACGACCTTGCCGGCGGGGCCAGGCCCCGGCGGGATCGGCCGCGGGAAGGGCGATTTGTAGCGCCAGGAGCCGGGGGTATCGATGGCACCCAGCAGCATCTGCAACAGGTGAATCGCGCGGCAGGTGTGGAAGCCGTTGCTGTGCGCCGAAATGCCACGCATGGCATGGAAGGCGACCGGCCGCCCCACCGTCTTTTCATGCCGGCGGCCGAGCGTATCGGTCCAGGGGATGTCGAGCGTGATCGCCTGGTTGAACGCCACATCCGCGATCTCGGCGGCGATCCGGCGGATGCGATCCGCGCTGACACCGCAGCGCTCCGCCACGGCATCCGGCGCGTATTCCGGGCCGAGATAGCGCGCCGCCATCAGCGCGAAGACGGGCGTGGCGATGCGTCCATCCGGCAGCGTGTAGTCGCCGACCACCGCCGGCTGCATGCCATCCGTCGCGGCCACCACCGGCGCGCCGGCCACGCGGTCCCAGGCCAGCGGCTTGCCATCCGCGTCCCGCAGGAACAGCCCGTCATCGGCGCCGCCCGGGTTCCTCACCACCAGCCAGGTGGCGTTGGTGGTGCGCACCAGGAAGTCGAGGTCGATGTGGTCGTGGCGGAGCATCTCGTGGATCAGCGCCATCACGAACAGGCCGTCCGTGCCGGGGCGGATGCCCACCCATTCATCGGCGATGGCGGAATAGCCGGTGCGCACCGGGTTCACCGCCACGTATTTGGCACCGCGCGCCTTCAGCTTGCCGAGGCCGATCTTGATCGGGTTGGAGTCATGGTCCTCCGCCACGCCGAACATCACGAAATACTTGGTGTGGGCAAAATCGGCCTCACCGAATTCCCAGAAGCTGCCGCCGATGGAATAGAGGCCACCGGCCGCCATGTTCACCGAGCAGAAGCCGCCATGTGCGGCGAAATTCGGCGTGCCGAACTGCGCCGCCCAGAAGCCCGTCAGTGACTGCGACTGGTCGCGCCCCGTGAAGAACGCCAGCTTGCGCGGATCGGTCGCGCGCACCTCCCGCAGCCAGCCCGTCGCGGTCTCCAGCGCTTCCTCCCAGGTGATTTCCGCGAATTCGCCGGAGCCGCGCGGGCCCACGCGCTTCAGCGGCGCGCGCAGCTTGGCGGGCGAGTATTGCGTCATCGCCCCTGCGCTGCCCTTGCCGCAGATGACGCCCTTGTTCACCGGGTGGTCGGGGTTGCCCTCGATGTAGCGGATGCGGCCGTCCTTCAGATGGACTTTGATGCCGCAGCGGCAGGCGCACATGTAGCAGGTGGTGGTCTTGACCGTGTCGCCCGTGGGCGTCTGCGTGGCGACGACTTCGCCATGGCCGGTCATGCGGCTCGGCAGATGTGTATCCGGCATCAGGTGCTCCCGTTGGCCGCACTTTGCGGCGGGCCCGGCCTTCTTGGAAGCCCTGCCGGGGCTGCTGCGGCGTTTCGGCCCGACCGTGCCCGCGGAAATATCCGTGCGGGCGGACGCAACCACGTCGTGGCTGTCACGTTCGTGATTGGCGCGACCGAAAGCCGCGGCATCCATCTTTTCCTCGTAATTGTCGAAAATTGTATCTACGCATAAACAAAATATTCTGTCATACGATCCATACAGAATAGAAAAAAGGGACCGCCGGACCATGAAAAACAATTCGACCTTGCTCATCGTCGGCGTGCTCGTGATTGTGGCATCCGCCTTGGGATACTGGATCTATCAGGACCAGCAAAAGTCCGGGATCGACATCACTGTCGGCGGCAGCGGCATCACTGTTCGCGAACGCTGAGTTTCACGCCTGCCGCCTGCCCTCCCCCCCTCCCAAGGACCACCTCCATGTCGCTCGGCACAATTCTTCTCATCGTCATCGTCATCGCGCTGCTCGGCGGCTTCAGCGGGCGCTTCGGCGGCTATGGCTACGGCTTCGGCAATGGCGGCATCGGCGTGCTCGGCGTGGTGCTGATCGTGCTGGTGGTGCTGCTGGTGATGGGCCGCCTCTGAGTTCTCAAGCGTCGGCCGCGCCTCAGCGCGCGGCCTTCTCGGCTTTCAGCAGCGCCGCCTTCCGGGGCACGCCCCAGCGATAGCCGGTCAGGCTGCCATCCGCCCCCACCACCCGATGGCACGGCACGGCCAATGACGCCGGGTTGCTGGCGCAGGCCCGCGCCACCGCCCGCGTCGCGCGCGGCTGCCCCATCTCGGCGGCCAGCCCCGAATAGGTGCGGGTTTCGCCAAGGGGAATCCGCATCAGCGCTTCCCACACCCGCCGCTGGAAGGCCGTGCCGCGCAGATCGAGCGACAGGGCCAGGGCGGCGCGCGGCTCCGCGATGAAGGCCGCCACCTCCCGCACCGCGTCGGCCAGCGCCTCGGGCGCATGAACGATCTCCGCCTGCGGGAAGCGCGCGCGCAGATCGCCCTCCAGCGCGTCGAAGGGTTCGGCGAAGCCGATGAAGCAGATTCCGGCCGCGGTCGCGCCGACCAGCAGCGGCCCCATCGCGCTCTCGGCCCGCGCCACCCGGATGACCTCCCCCTGGCCGCCCCGCCGCGCCGCGCCCGGTGTCATGCCGAGATGCCGCGCCGTGTCCTCATAGACGCGGCTCTCGCTGCCGAAGCCGGCACCGGCCACCGCATCCGCCACGCGGTCGCCGGCGGCCAGCGCCGCCTGAAGGCGCCTCGCCCGCACGCCCTCGGCGTAGCTGCGCGGCGTGACGCCGGTGATGTCGCGGAACATCCGCAGGAAATGGTGCCGCGCATAGCCGGCGCGCGCCGCCAGCGCCGCCAGGCTCGGGATGGTCTCGGCCGCCTCGATCATCGCGCAGGCCGCCGCCACCGCCTCGGCCTGCAGGCCGGCGCGCGCGCCCGAGGGGTCGCACCGCTTGCAGGCCCGAAAACCCGCCGCCTCGGCCGCTGGCGCATCCGCGAAGAAGCACGTGTTGCGCCGCAGCGGCGCGCGGGCCGGGCAGCCGGGCCGGCAATACACGCCCTGCGTCGTCACGGCATACAGGAAGGGCGCTGCCAGCGCCGGGTCGCGCGCCAGCACGGCCTTCCAGCGCGGGGCGTCGGGATCGGCCGGGGGGGTCAGGGTATCGGGCATGCGGCGAGTATGCCGCCGGGGCCGCACCGCCTGCCATCCGGGCGTTGCGCCCGCATCCCTGTGAGCGCCGACACGCCAGCGTGATGGCGGAATGGCTGTTGCTGCGGCTAAATCGATATGCGTTCAGATGGAATCATCTGATCGCATTTCTTAGCCTAGAAATAATGACTTCTAGGCTCAGGACTCATTGTTCGAGCCAGAAGATGACGATGGCGGCGAGGGTGATGGCGCCGAAGAAGGTGGTGGCGCAGCGGTCGTAGCGGGTTGCGATGCGGCGCCAGTCCTTGATGCGGCCGAAGGCGATCTCGATGCGGTGGCGCTGACGGTACAGCGCCTTGTCGTAGGGTATCGGCTGCTTTCGGTTCTTCTTGGGCGGGATGCAGGCGACGATGCCGCG